>Ga0228535_1000003_pt1 | contig 841083 bp, 798 predicted proteins | sample SJ1metagenome_FD_168457 | JGI IMG/M metagenome (GOLD analysis project Ga0228535, IMG submission 168457) | Enriched culture of PCE-dechlorinating microbial communities from Ithaca, New York, USA - SJ1 | ecosystem: Engineered > Modeled > Simulated communities (microbial... > Unclassified...
TCTCAAGCTACTTACACTATACAAACAGGTTTATTGGCAGATACCACATATTATTGGCGTAGTTATGCAATTGATCCAGGTGGTAGTAATACTTGGAGTGCTACTCAAAGTACACCGTATAGTTTTAGGACCATTGCTACCCCAAATCCTGCCAGCGAATGTTACGTGCAAGAAAGCATTAATAAAGATCAATTATTAATTAATTGGACTGACAATGCCATTAATGAAGATTTCTACGAAGTACAACGTAGTGTAGATGGCGGTACTTGGACCACTTTACAAACTGCCTTGATTCCAAACACCATTAGTTTGTTAGATACTGGTATTAGCAGTGGCCATAGTTATCAATATCGAATTGCTCCTTATTTTGTTGGCCCATATTACGCTTCTTGGTGTACCACTAGCACCCTTAACATTGGTCTAGGATTATTCAATCTAGAGGGAATTAATGCTTCCGGATTACATTTCAATTAAATACAACTGAATTTACTAATGTTAATCTGCACAAATGTAATAAGTAGAGGTCACAGGAGCAGCAACATTACAACGCTCAACACTATCCGCAATATCAGAATCAGAAGAGTTTTCCAAAACAGTGGATAACAAGAAATCTTCTCCAGAACTCATTTGTATGTAGTCAAACTGATCGTTTGAAATCATTTCTTTCATGTAAATCATATTGCCAATGGCCAAACTCTCATCACTATTTGGACACAACAAAGTTCCATCTTCTCCACAGGCAACAATATTACCATTATCATCATCTGGAGGATAAACCTGATAATCATTGTAATACATACGAATTGCTACTTTAAGTTGACGCAGATCATTTTTGCGAGCACTATCTCTAGCACGAGCACGAACTCCAATTAAATTGGGCAAGATCACTGCTACCAAAATTCCTAAAACAGAAATCACCACTAAAAGTTCAATTAATGTAAAGGCTTTTTGTTTTTGCATAATAAATCACACATCAATAACTATCTACTATATCGGGAGTAGTAGTTAAATTAGTACTCATCACTGTGTAATTACAAGTATTTACTGATAAAACAGTGTCAATAATACGACAATAGGTTCCACTATAATAAGCTGGTTCCTCATCGGCGTTGCGAGCAATCGTTTCGTCCTCAGTATTTTCTAAATAAGCAAATAAACGATAAGTCTGTCCCTGAGCATCGGCTAAATAAAAATATTGACTACCTCCTGGATCATTGGGTAATTTACTCATGTATAAGGTCAAATTACTAGAATTTTGCCAAACATCTCCCCAATTACACATTTCCGTTGCGTTTTCTCCACAACCCATAATTCTACCGCCCGAAGCATAGGGATAATGTTTGAAATCATTGTAATAAACCTCCAAAGCCTTGCTAATACTTTGCAAATCTTGTTTACGACGACCATCTCTAGATTTTTGTTGCACACTTCCAAAAGTTCTAAGCCCCAAACCAGCTAAGAGAGCCATGATCGCCATCACTACCAAAAGTTCAAGTAAAGTAAATCCTTTTTGCTTCTGCATAGTTTTATTATTTCTAACTTATTGCCTGACACAGGGTGTTTCATCATAACATTGAGAAACAGTTGTAAATGGACCCATGTCGCAGTTGTTGCCCTGCACCCAAACATTGCAATCTTGATCAGTAGTATAAGCTGAATTAGCACAACAAAAACACAAATGAGTGTCACAATACTCTGGAACGGCAGTTGGAATTGGAGTGACAGTATAACTTGGTAAAGCAGTGGGAGTTGGGAAAGTAACTCCTTCTAAAATAAGGGGCACTCCCTCTGCAATGCCATAAACATAACTCAGGCTATTGCCAAAACTCGGATGATCTGCTGGTATACCACAACCACTTTGACAACCCAACTGCGCAATGGTCGGATCAGCAAGATCAGTTAAGATACTTAAAACTCGATAACCCTGACTATTATCTCCATTACCAGGATAAGGGAAATACAAATATGGTTCTCCTGTATCTGGATCACACGGCACTGCTTTCAAATAAGGTTTGAGGGAATCTCCTCCGCAATTCAATAAAAACTCCTCTGGAGGATATTCCTGATGATCGTTGTAATAGTCTTCAAAAGCTAATTTAATATCACGCAAGTCACTTTTTCTTTGTGCATCTTTAGTACGATTAATATCAACTCTAAAAACCCTAAAAAGAGCTAAGAGCACTAATATCAAAAGTGCAACAACAACCAGAATTTCTATCAGCGTTAAGCCGTTTTGCTTCTTCACTTTCATCTTGTTATCATTTAATCTTAACATAGAATGAAAGAAAATAGATTAAACACTTTTTTCAATTGGATTAATGTTGCCATTGTTCTTTTGTTACCTGTTTTTTTTCTGCCTTTTATCTTTAATCCTCTGATTAATAGTAAATTGCTTTTGTTACTTCTGCTTGGCTTTATCAACGCTTTAGTTTTTGTAATTTACAGCTTAAAAAAAAGAAGTTGGGAGATCATTAAAACTCCTATTACTTTACCGTTACTCGGTTTTGCTCTTTTAATCTTGATTTCTAGTTTGGTTAGTCACCAGTACCCAAGTAAACAACTGCTAAATTTAGGAGGAGCTTACCTGAGTTTTGCCAGTATTGTTCTGCTCGCTCCTGTTTTACTGAAAAATCAATTTAAACGTTATTTCTTCTTGGCAAGTAATTCTGCAGCTTTAATCTTAAGTGTCTTATCTATTTTCCAATTATTTGGCCTAGGCATTGCCCCCCTAATCAATCGGCTGAGTGCTTTAGAATTGCCTAATAACTTGGCTTTTTCACTTAGTGGTGCAACTTTTATTACGGTGCAATTTTTATCAGTAGTCTTGCTCAGCAATGTTTTTGATCAAAAAACTTGGAGAAGCTCATTGTTTAGCAAAATCAGCACCGTTGTTATCGCCGTTGCCCTAGGAATTAATATCTGGGCTATTTCTCCAGGAGGAGAAGCCAAATTTCAAAGTCTTTCCTTACTTGCCAGCGCCAATATCGCCAAAGACAGTCTAACTTTCACCAAAAACGCTTTATTTGGCTATGGACCAGATTCGTATGGCAATGCCTACAATATTCTCAAGCCCATTTGGATAAATGGCCTAAGTTATTGGAGATTCACTTTTGATTCAGCTTTTAATTTACCATTAACTATTATTGTCAGTCTTGGCCTTATTGCTTTCTTAGTTTACTTGCTTTTCATTTGGAAAACCCTAATTGTTTTGAAAAAAGACAGCGATCAAGAACCATTCTTAAAAGCTTTTATTTTTACGACACTGATTTGGCAATTGTTTGCACCAGTTAATTTGCTCATGTTGGCTTTATTTGCGATCGCACTAGCTTTCCTCATCGCTTCTAATAAAGATCAATATAAAAAAGTAAACTTTCATGTGCATCGATTATCCGATTTGTTGAATCGTGGCAAATTAGTTAAAATCCGTAATTATATTTTTTTGTCTAGCAATATACTTGCACTAATTGCCATATCTTTAGGCTTGTATTTCAGCATCAGAACATTTGTCGCCTATCATTTACTCTATAAAAGCAATGTAAGTATTGGCCAAAATGAGGTAGCTAAAGCTTATGATTATCATAAGCAAGCTAAAATGTTGGCCCCAGAGATCGATGTGATTAGAAGAAGTTATTCCCTCATTAATCTGCAAATTGCCATAGCATTATCCAATAAAGCTGATATTACTCCCGCAGAACAAGAGCAAGTTTTGCAACTGGTTAATCAAGCCATTAGAGAAGCTAAAGCAGCGACTGTATTAGATCCAGGCAATTATCAGAACTGGCTTATTTTGGCACAAATTTATATGCAGCTACTCAACACCACTGATCAGGCCATGCAAGAAGCTTTCAATGCCTTAGCCAAAGCAGCTACCTATAGTCCAAGTAATCCAGAGGTCAGACTAGCCTTAGGTCAATTGTTTCTGAGTGTCAATCGACCCACAGAATCAATTAATTTCTTTGATCAGGCTATAGAAAGAAAGCCTGATTTGTTTGCCGCTCATTATTATTTGGCTCAAGCTTTTAAAGCTAGTAATCAGTTAAAAGACGCAAGAAGTGCTCTAATTAGCGCTTTGAATTTGTTGGTCAAAGATAGTGAAGAATATAAAGTAGTTGAAAAAGAATTAAATACAATTATTTCTAGACTAGAAAATAGTACCACTGATACTAAAATTGATGATTCAGTACCAAGTATTTCCACTGATTCTGCTGATTTAATTTCTCCAACAAACAATTCCAACTTATCCAATCTCCTGGATCAACAAGAAACTGAAGCAGTAATTCAAGATGGAGCTCTTACCCCCGATCAAAACTTAGTGGAAAATTAAATATAAAGTAGCAATTCCCAATCGTTTACTGTATCAGTGATTTATTAATCGCTTTTTTAACCTCCGCCAAACCTTCATTGGTGACTGTGCTAAAAAATATCACATTCATATCTTTGTCTATAAAATATGATCTAAAGATATCTATCTGCTTAGCAGTGTATAAATCTATCTTATTTACTGTCAAAAGACTGGTTTTTTCTAAGAGTTTTGAACTGTAATCACCTAATTCTTTTTTCAGTTGCTCATATTGTTGCCACAGCAACTCAGCCTTTTGTTGATCGCTGACGTTTTCATCAAAAATGACACTTTCGTCTAAATACAAAATAAACATCAAAGCTTGGCAGTTTTCAATGTGACGCAAAAAATCTAAACCTAAACCTTTGCCAGCGCTAGCTCCCTCAATTAAACCAGGAATGTCAGCAATCACTAATTCTTCTTTACCCTGCCCTGAGCCAAGATACATAATTCCCAAATTTGGCTCAATCGTAGTAAAAGGATAATTAGCAATTTTAGGATTAGCTTTAGTCACTTTAGATAAAAAAGTACTTTTACCAGCATTAGGAAAACCAACTAGTCCTAAGTCTGCCAATAATTTCAATTCCAATTGAACCAATTTTTGTTCTCCAAAACCACCATACTCTGCTTCTAAAGGAGTGGTCTTGGTCGAAGATTTGAAATGAACGCTACCTCTTCCACCTTTGCCACCATGACAAACCAAAAATTCCTGATCAGGACTATCAAAAACAAATAATTCTACTTTTTCTTCAAGTGGCATTAGTTGGTCGTCTGGATCTCTTGGTGGAATTCCTTGGTTTTCTGATTCCAAGTAATACTTGCCTCCACCGAGCAAATCATTACCAATTAAAGAATTGTGGCGACGCTTCAAAGCAGTTTGATTTTCTGCCAATAAATACACTACCGTACCAACTGGAACTTCGAGAATTTTGTCCGCACCTTTTTCACCAAACTTTTTACGACGCCCACCATTTTCCCCACCCTGCGCCTTAAATAATTTGACTCCGGCATAATCTCTGAGAGTAGTCATCCCCGCAACACTTCTGATTATTACTGATCCGCCATCTCCGCCATCTCCACCATCTGGACCACCCTTGGTAACAAATTTCTCACGACGAAAAGAAACCTTGCCTTCACCCCCATCGCCTGCTGCTAAAGTTAATTTCACTAGATCAATCATATTTTTTATTCTACTTCAAAAAGCTTAATGGATTTAATAATGCTCCACCCTGACGAATTTCGAAGTGTAAATGAATACCTGTACTACGACCAGTGCTACCCATTTGACCAAGAACGTCTCCACGTTTCACTCTTTGGCCAGTTACTACTTGAACCACTGATAAATGAGCATACAAAGTTACATAACCATTGCCATGGTCTACAACCACTCGATTGCCATAACCAGAGCTATCAATCCATCCAGCTGTGGTCACTACTCCTGAGTCTGCAGCTAAAATGGGTCCTGCGCTACGATTGGCAATATCGATTGCCTTGTGAAAGAAACTATAACTCTGAGTAATACCACCTGAGGCCGGCCAAATGAAGGATCCAAGTGCGGAAACGGTGCCTGCATCAGGAGTAATTGAGCCAAATCTAGTAATACCAGTTGAACTACTAGGTAATTTAACCTCAGCTTTCACACCTTCCGGAACCATTAAATATTGTCCAACTACCAACTCAAAAGTTTCATCATTTAAAAATTCATTAAATGGATAGTCAACAATCATCTGAACTTGTGAACCATCTAAACCATATTTTTTACCAATGGAATAAATAGTTTCACCACGAGTTACTTTGTGACGAACACCATCAACTGGCAAAATACTTAATTCTTGTCCAGGTTTAATTTTTGATTTATCGGTCAAATTATTTTCCCAAAAAATAGTACTTGGCTTGAGACCATAACGCTCTGCGATGCTAGAAACAGTTTCTCCTTCAGCAACCACATGACTAATAATTTCTCCACCCCTGTATTGACGCACTTCCTCTGCTTGAGAAGTGTAAAAATCAGGAGCAGCAGCAGTAGCAGTAGAAAGTACCGGACTAGCTAAAACTCTTTGTTGATCATTCTTGTCAGATTTATTCAGAAAACTCGGACCTAAGGTTACCATCAAAAAAGTCAAGCCAATCGTACCAAAATGCAAAAAAGGCTTAGTATATTTACCTCTTTGCATATAAAGCACGTCGACTAATTTATCTTTGAAATTTTCAAACCAAGAAAAAATTTTGTAAACACGATATTTGATATAAGTTCTCACAAACAATCCAAAAGCTCTAAGCTCAGAGAACCACAAAACTAAGTTCTCAAAGAACTTATTATTCTTTTTGCCATAATCAAAATTTCTTGTCAGCAAAATCACTCCTTAACTTTTAACTTAGCCCTTAAGCGAAGCTAAAAAGTCTTTATTACTATCACTACGCTTTAGTTTCTCAATAATTGTAACAGTTCTTTCATCTTTGCCCAACATATCTAACATGCGATGCAAAGTAATAATGGATTGATAAGTGACTGGATCAATTAATAAGTCATCGCGACGAGTACCAGACTTTTGAACATCAATGGCAGGATGGATGCGTCTTTCAGCTAGACCACGGTCCAAATGAATTTCTTGATTACCAGTCCCCTTAAATTCTTCATACACTAGATCGTCCATTCTGGAACCAGTATCTACTAAAGCAGTTCCAACAATGGTTAAAGAGCCTTGTACTTCAAAGTTTCTAGCCGCGCCGAAAAATTTCTTGGGTGGAAAAAGAGCTGCTGGATCAAAACCACCAGACAAAGTGCGTCCTGAAGTTGGCATCGCCAGGTTATACGCTCTTGCTAAACGAGTAATTGAATCAAGTAAAATTACCACATCTTTGCCAGTTTCGACTAATCTCTTGGCTCTTTCCAAGGCTAATTCGGCCACTCGACATTGATCAGTAGCTGCTTCATCAAAGTTACTAGCTGCGACTTCACCCTTACCTTTAGTTAAACCTTCGATATGGCGGCGAATGTCTGTTACTTCTTCTGGCCTCTCACCAACCAAAACCGCCATCAAATGAATATCTGGATTATTAGCTGCCACGCCAGTGGCAATATCTTTAAGTAAAGTTGTTTTACCAGCTTTTGGAGGAGAAACTATTAAGCTTCTTTGACCTTTACCAATTGGCGCAATCATGTCGATAATGCGCAAAGACAAAGGTTCTTTGCCAGTTTCTAATTTAATTTGACTATCTGGATAAACAGGAGTCAAAGCTTGAAATTTAACACGATCCTTTTGTAAAAATTCTTCTATAGGCTTACCGTTGACTTTATCGATCTTCAATAAACCCCAAAAACGCTCATTATCCTTCGGTCTACGGGCTGGACCAGTGACTACATCTCCAGGGCGAAGTTGCAAGCGACGAATTTGTGAAGTAGAAATGTAAGCATCACGTTCCGATTCGGAAAAACCAACACGCAAAATACCGTGTCCATCTCTAGACATATCTAAAATACCTTCAATCATTTCTGAAGGATCATTGTTTTCTACGAAATTATTACGGGTCACTTTGTGACGAGTAATTTTGGGAGCATGATTGTTCAACTCCTCTTTAACTTCCTCGTTAGAAGTTGATATTAAGTTAGCTGAATCATCAGCTGGATTGCTAGTTTTGTTAACTGGCATAAAAAATTAAACCTTTCTTAATGCTAAAAAATTTACTTGATTGTCGTGACTCATATGAAATTAGTTTGAAAAAAGACATTTCGGGAAATCAGAATACCTTAATATTATGTCAAAAAAGCCTCAAAAAGCAAGCTTATTTTCAAAAAACTATGGCAAACCAAAGGTTTCGTAATTAATACCTTGAGAATTTAAAAATTGAGTCAAGGAAGACATATCAGTAGCGACATATATAGTGTCATTGGGATAAGCATAAAAAATGCCATTCACACTCTTGTAAGATTCCACAGTTGAATCCATAAAAATTCTAGTTACTCCAAAATCATCGTCTGGTATTGCAACAAAAACTTGAACAATTTCTGTGTTTGTAGTTTTTTGCAAAGCCTCTTTCATTCTTTTAATAAAATTTTTGTCGGTAATTTCAATATTATCGTTAGTAACAAAACTAAACACTTTTTCATTAATCTTTTCCAAATCAATAGTTTGTTCAATAATCTCTTCTTGTTCTGAGTCTGGAGTAGCTTCTAATTGTTTACCTTCATCGATAGCCATTTGTGTTGCTCTAGCCTGAGAACTTTCCATTTCTCTTTTCATTGAGATGGTGTTGGCATAATCTCTTAGTTCTTCTGCAGTAGCTCCATTCATAGCAGCCCAAATCAAATCAGGATCATTAGCAACTGCCGGTGGTATACCAGCAGCTTCAATATTGGCTCTAGCCCTACTATCTACAACTCCACAACCACTTGTTAAAAATCCAATGCCTAAAACTGCCGTGAGAAATATTCTTTTTATTTTGAGAGAACGAGAAGGTTTTTTTTCTGATATTCGATCAGGCTTAGTATCTGGATTATTTTTATGATAATGTTCCATACTATTCATATACAAAAATTATAAAGCAAAAAGCATGGAAATAAAAGAAAAAAAACTCTTTGCGAAAGTTCGGTTGCCTGCCCAACTACCGAACTTTCGCATAAAATTCTTAACTATTTTGATATCTTTAATATCACTTAAGTATAATTTACTATTCAAAAGGAAAATGATAACCTATAAGCACTCAGTTATCTCTTGAGATAACTACAACAAGCTACATTGTTATTCGTGATTCATCAGCGGTAATAATGTTCGCTATAATCCATCTTGTTTAGGTTCTTGACTGCCTTAAGAACAAGTCCTAAACGGGATGGATTTTTTTATTCATCTCTTATCACACTCTTTTTCCTAAGAAAAAGCTCTAAAAAAAACCGATTTCCCTTCAAAAAAGTGACTGCTTTAAAGAACTAAAAAATATTATAGCTAGTTCTATAATTTTTTCAATGATCAATTGTATCCTATAGTTTTTTTTATTACTTTTGCTGGATATCCTATATTTTTACCTGAGGACAATTTATCGAGTAAAAAAAGCTCTTTTTTCACAAAAAAACTAAACTTTCCAAAAAAGTGCAAAACTTTGGAAAACTAAAAAGCCCTTGCTCGCGCCTACTCTACTAATTTGCTATACTAGCGTAGTGCTAAAAAACCATCTTTTACTTGAGATTAGAACTAGCAAAGATAGTGAAGAAACACCAGAAACAGCGGTGCAGCTCTTCTCTACTTTGCCCAATCTCAAAAACAATTTTTTTCATCACTTACTAGGCAAAACAGAAAGTTTAAGTTTTGAAATTTTAGTTTATCAGCAAAGTATTCATTTTTTAGCTCACGTACCCCTGCGTTTACTTGAGTATTTCAAGGGTGCTTTGCATGCTAGCTATCCAGAAGCAGTTATAACAGAGTTATCTTTTGATCCAGTAGATTTTTTTATGGATAAAAAAACTAAAAGACGTGTCGCTAGTTTAAAACTAAAAAATCACAGCTATTTACCTCTGAAAACTTATCAGGACTTTAAAGAAATTGATCCTCTCTCGACTTTAATGTCAACTTTATCCAAAAATGAAGGTAGCGATGCTGTTTTAATACAAATGATCGTTGATAATGAAAGCCAATTTTGGCCCAAACAAAGTCAAATTTCTAGTGAAAAGCTAGATGCTCATCCACAAAAAAGTCTAATTACTCAAAAAATGGACAAGAGATCGCTAAAAACTGCCTTTAAAATTGCCGTTGTCACTAATGATCGCAAAAAAAGCAAACTTATTTTAGAAAATGTAGCAGCAGCTTATCAAGCTATTTCTCAAAGTGAAGGCAATGCTTTGCAATTGCAAAACAGATATTTATTTAAAAATGCTTTCTTAAAAAGAATGAGTCAACGCAGTTTTAGATCTTCGCCTAGTCTTAACTTAAGCCTAGAAGAAATTGCCACTCTCTTTCATTTACCGAGTAAAAAACTTGCTAATATTCCCAATATCTCTTGGGGTAAAAAATTACTAGGTGAGGCTCCAGAAAATTTACCCATCGTTAACCAAGAAACACCAGATGAAATTAAGCAAAATATTAATGTGGTAGCTGAAACCGTTTATAAAAATCGTAATATTAAATACGGCTTACTGCGTAACGATCGTCGCCGACATCTTTATGTAATTGGTAAAACTGGCACTGGTAAATCTACTCTCTTGGCTAATATGGCGATCAATGATCTCAAACACAATGAGGGTATGTGTGTCATCGACCCTCATGGTGATTTAGTAGAAACGTTATTGAATTACATTCCCAAACATCGCATTAACGATGTTATTTATTTCGATCCAGCTGATCAAGAACGTACTGTCCAAATCAACCTTTTTGAAGGTGAAAATGTCGTTCATCGCGAATTAATTGCTTCGGGCATTATTTCGGTTTTTCAAAAACTCTACAGCTACTCCTGGGGTCCAAGACTTGAATATATTTTACGCAACTGTTTACTAACTCTGCTCAAGAGCCCAGAGGCCAAGCTATCTGATGTCTTGGATTTGCTAACCAATAAAAAATTCCGCGACGCTATCGTCGAAAAACTAGACGATCCCATTTTGAAAAACTTCTGGATTAACGAATACAATAAAATGCAAGAGCGTCAACGCAATGAATCCATCGCCTCAATTCTTAATAAAGTAGGTCAATTTGTTTCATCGCCGATTGTGCGCAACGTCGTCAACACCACTCAATCGTCATTTAGTATCGAAGAATTAATGAATCAAGGTAAAATTTTACTGGTCAACTTATCTCAGGGTCGTCTTGGTGAAGACAATGCTACTCTGCTTGGTGCGATGATGATCACTAAGATTCAACTGGCTGCCATGGCTCGAGTTAATATTAGTGAAGAAAAACGCCGTGATTTTTACCTTTACGTTGATGAGTTCCAAAATTTTGCTACTGATGCTTTTATTAAAATTCTCTCTGAAGCTCGTAAATATCGCCTTAATTTAATTCTAGCCAATCAATATATCGATCAAATTCCAGAAGAAGTTCGTCACGCTATCTTCGGTAACTGTGGCAATATCATGAGTTTTGTCATGGGTGCTGGTGATGCCACCTATTTCCAGTCTGAATATGGTGGGTTATACACCCAAGATGACTTGGTTAATCTAGATAAATACCAAATCATTAACAAGATTTCCATTGACAATGTTCTCAGCCGTCCTTTTCCCGCCTATACTCTCAATCTTGCTAAGAGTAGCAACCAAAATCGCGACAAAGTCATTCGCAACAGTCGTGAAAGATATGCTAAGAAGAGGAATCTTTAACTATTTTCAACAATCCCAAATCTTTCAATAGTTCTCTAATGTTAGCGTGAGTTTCTCGCGAAATGATTTTTTTAAAACCTAACCTTCGGGCTTCTTTTGCGCGACGCTCAAAATATGGGGTTTTTCTAATCTCCCCAAGCAATCCGATTTCTCCAATAAAAACAGTGTTTTGAGGTATTTTTTTACCCGAAAGTGAAGATGCAATGGAGACTGCCAAACCCAAATCGACGCTGGCTTCTTTGATACGGAAACCACCAGCAACACTTAAAAAAATGTCATAAAAAGCCAAAGGTAGATTGGCGTGCTTCTGCAATACTGCTGACAAAACCTGAATTCGCGCCAAATCTACTCCTCTACCTACCCTGCGTGGCATGGCTAGTTGGGATTTCACCACTAGTGCCTGGACTTCAGCGAGTAAGGGACGTGTTCCTTCCATCAAACAAACTGTTGCTGCACCAATTACTAACTGATTAGTGTTTTCTAGAAACAGTTCACTTGGATTACTGATTTCTCGAAGACCATAGTCTTCACTTTGAAAAAGACCTACCTCATCAGTAGCTCCAAAGCGATTTTTGAGCGATCTTAGCATTCTTAATTGGTCGGATCTTTCGCCCTCTAATAGCAAAACTGTATCAACCATGTGTTCAAAAATCTTAGGTCCGGCAATTACCCCGTCTTTGGTAATATGACCAATTAAAAAAGTCGGAATCCCGAAAGCTTTTACGGTATTAATGATACGATCAGCCACTTCTCTAATTTGTCCCACACTACCACTCGCCCCCGTGAGAAAACTTGTCGATAAAGATTGAATACTATCAACAATTAGTAAATCTGGTTTTTCTTTTTTAATCAAAAAAGTTAATTCATCTACATCAGTAGTAGTAATAAAAACTAAACTCTCGCCAATGTCATCTTTAGAGTAGCCATGCTGTTCATTATCCAAAAATCGATCGATTCTAAGTGAAATTTGTGATGGACTTTCTTCACCAGCCACATAAAAGATTTTTAGTGCTTTGATTTTTTTTGGCGCATCTTTTCGTAAACGCAAAATTTGCAATAACATTTGAGTCAGCAAGGTCGATTTACCAATTCCTGGTTCACCACCCAACAAAACCACCATCCCCGCGACTAAACCACCACCCAAAACCCGATCTAATTCTCCAATGCTTGTTGAAAAGCGCTGTTTTGTGGCTTCTGAGCGCTCCACTCGAGAAAAAACAACGCTTTTTTGAGCAATTTCTGCTTCATTCAAAGAATTTTTAGTTTGCGAGCGACGATCAGCAGTTTCAATTGGTAAAACTTCTTCGACCAAAGTGTTCCAAGCATTACACTCACTACACTGCCCCATCCATTTGGGAAAACTTGCTCCGCAATTTTGGCAGCGAAAATGAGATTTGACTTTAGGCATAATTATTTGGTTTCCACACTGCCCACAAAAAGTGTGTCGCCACTATATTGACCGCTAACAGTGACGTTTTGACCAACATAATCGCTCAATTCAACTGTATAGCTATCAATTTCTTTGGGAGTTTGTCCTTTTTCTTGTAAATAAAAAACTCCAGCAGAATTAGAAATCACGCCAGTTTTAGTGGTGGTACCAACCTTTTGATTAGCAGTTGGAGAAGGAGTTGTATTTTTTAATTTAGAAAGTGCAAATACACCTATGCCAATAAGGGCTGCTAGCATTAAAAAAACTACTATGATTTTTTTCATTTTTGTCCTTTCTTAATTTTCTGGTTAATGATTTTACTAGAAGAAAATTTTGGATTGTAATCATGCACTATCACTAGTTTAGCATCAAATTCTGCTAAAATTTTCGCTTTTTCTTCCTGAAAAAGAGTGTTGGAAGAAACTGCCATGAAGTCTGGTCTAATTTTCGCAATTAAAGCACGATGATCTTTTGTTTGAGAAAACTCCTCTGGTAAAATGAAAATAAAATCAGCAATGCCTAGTTTTTGTAAATTTGCTAAACGACTCAATTGATCATTGAATGGTCGATCCTGTCCTTTCATTTGTTTTACTCTCAGATCAGATTCAAGTCCTACTAAAAGTAAATCAGCAGTTTTTTTTGCCTTTTGTAAAAAACGCAAATGTTCTGCATGAAGCAAATCAAAAACTCCTGTTACTAAAGTTAAAGTTTTATTTGATCTACATTTTTCACTTAAAAAATAATCTAAATTTGGCATTAACATCTTGTCTAAATTAAGTCCAAGTTTAACATGTTGCCACTTTGAAGTACAATCAGGCTTATGAAAAAAATTGTGGCAATTGGTGGAGGCACGGGCAGTGCCGTTGTACTGGCAGGACTCAAGGATCGCCAAGACATTGATTTAAGTGCAGTCATTGTTGTTTCCGACAATGGCGGTTCTACAGGAAGACTGAGAGATGAGTTTGGTTTCTTACCAGTAGGCGATTTACGCCAATGTATCGCTGCTTTGGCTACTGGAGAAAATGAAAGAGAAATTCGACAATTACTGCTTTATCGCTTTGATCAAAATTCAAGTTTGCAAGGTCACAATTTAGGCAATTTAATTTTAACTTCTCTCGAAAGTTTGACTGGTTCAGCTAGTAAAGCTGTTGAGGTTGCTTCCAAAATTTTTCGCATTAATGGCACTGTTCTGCCTATTAGTGAAGATAGTGTGCATTTAGTCATTCATTACAGTGATGGTCAAGTTGTTATTGGAGAAAAAAATCTCGATAATCCGCGATTTGGCGGCAAAAAAATTGACCGAATCACTCTTGATAAAGAAGCAAAAATTTACGATAAAGCTTATCACACCATTGCCAATGCTGATTTAGTGGTTTTTGGCCCAGGAGATTTATATGGGAGTTTATTACCTCACGCTTTAGTCAATGGTTTCGTACAAGCTCTACAAGATAATAAAAAAAATGGTGGCAAATTTGCTTATATTAGTAATTTAGTTACTCATTTTTCTCAAACTTATCAAATGACAGCTAAAGATCATTTATTAGAAGTACAGAAATATTGTCAAAGAAAACCAGATTTTGTTTTAATGAATAACAATCCAATTCCTGAAGAAATTTTAGAACTTTATCGAAAAGCTAACGATTTTCCTATTGTTGATGATTTAGAAAACAATCAGGGTACGCAAATTATTAGAGAAGATTTAATTTCTGCGACCATTGTCAAAGCAGAGAAAAACGATGCTCTACAAAGAAGCTTGATTCGTCATCACAAACAAAAATTAGCAGAAAATTTACTTAAACTGCTTTAATTTTTCATTTGAAACTGAGTTTTATTTAACTGAAGTATATTTACTCAACACCGTGCCAATTCCAGTTTTGGCAGTTTCCAAAGCCTTCTCCGTATCTGATCCGGATAAAACAGTGTTAATCGCATCTTCATAATATTTAATGATTTGATCGTTTATACCGTTGTCATGAGTGAAACTCGACATATACCAAGATTTGGCTAAAGGCGCATCATTAATATAAGCACCTACTAATTCGCTTGTTTGTAATTCGCTAGCCATATCTACACGTGGATAGATTTCACCGAAAGTACGATATTGACTGGCATTGTTATAAAATTTACGCAGTACTTCTGGAGTAGACAAATATTTCAAAAAAGTCCAAGCGGCTTCTTTGTTTTTACTTTTTGCACTCACGCCCTCTGCCCAAAAACTTGCCCAAGTCATAGGATTATCGGCGTCTAATTGTGGCACTCCAGTTACAGCAAAATCTAGTTCTGGATTGATCGATTTAATATCATGAGCTCTCCATGAAGGTGCAAAAATCATAGCCACATCTCCTCTAGCAAAAGCCACTGTTGAATTGGCTAAACGGTCTGACCAAACTTTATCTTGCTTAATAAAATTAGTGTAAAAAGTAATAGCATCTTTCACATATTGGCTAGTAGCATCAGAGGGATTACCACCATTTTGAATAATTAATAAAGCTAAAATATCTGAAAAATGATCAACATTACCGGCATTACCAATAGCTAAACCAGCTCGTGTAATATTTGACCTCTCATTAACATTAGCCGGAACAGTTAATTTATTGGCAGCGGTGCGTAATTCTGCCCAAGTTTTAGGAACATCAATGTTGGCAGTTTTGAGCATTTCTTTGTTATAAAACAAAGCCAAGCCATCATACATTAGAGGAATGCCAACAATTTGCCCATTTACCTGAAGATTGTTAGAAGCGGTGGGATAAAAAATTTCTTTATACTGAGCGACACTCATCACACTAGCAGGCATCGGAGATAAATCAGCACTCAGCATTGGTACCCAAGCAACATGGTAACGAAAAATATCTGGACCATTACCAGAAAGAATAGCTTGTTGTAATCTTTCTCTATAATCTCGATGTGATTGCTTACGATAATCAATTTTAATAGTTGGATTTTGACTCTCAAAATCAGCAATAACTTCCTTCAAAATCTGACTGTCTTCCCACAAACCCCAATAAGTGACTGTAGATATTTGACCAGTGGTGGCACTAGTAGTAGCTGTACTATTGCTGGTATTTGTAGAAGGAGTTTTAGTTTTAGTGCTTGGTTTTGCTTTTGGCTTAAATAAGCTAAATAGTAAAAAGGCAATTAAAATTAAAACTAATACTCCACCTCCGATTAATAGTGGTAGAGGAATTTTTTTAGATTTTAAAGAAGATAAAAATCCAAGCGAAGCTTTCTTTTCAGAATCAGTGTTCTCTGAGTTCTCAACCACTCCAGCCACATTAACAGATGTTGGTACGTTGGTGACTGTTGATGGCGTAGTAACAGTTGAAGGTTTAGGAACAGTCGAAGGCGCAGATGGAACCGTATTGACAGTGTTGGCACTGGAAACATTAGTAACACTAGCAAGAACAGGTTTTTCAACAGTCGCGGTTTTTGGTGACAAAGGTGAATTACTAAGAGAAATTTGACCAAGCGGACTAAGTGGACGACTAGTAATTTTAGTTGTCTCTATAATTGGTTTTGGTGGTTGTGTGGTAGATAATTGATCTTGCGAAACGCTTGGTGCAGGTGCACTTACTTTCATATCTGGCGGCGTTCCACCCGGATTTTCTCTAGATAAACCACCGGGAATAGTTTGTGCTTGTGGGGGTTTTTGACTAAAAACCGTTTGTGCATTAACTGGAGTATTGCCAACTGGAGGATTGCCATTTGAGGCAAGCTGATTAATTTGACCGGGTAAACCAGAGTTACTGGTATCTGATGGAGCTACCTGACCTGGTAAATTTGGTTTTGGCAAGTTCTGACTTGGCATAATAGCAGACTACAAAGTACAATGTAGTTCATCGTTATTATGGATAAAATTTATTCATCAATCAAGCTCAACTTTACACAAAGAAAACAAAATATTGCCTTATTAAGTATTGGCATAGCATTACTTCTAGTTGGCGTATGGTTGATAGCAATTTATCTCAATTATTATCAAGATCGTTTTTATCCTAAAACTTATCTTGATGAAATCAATATTTCTGGTTTAACTATTGATGAAGCTAGAAATAAGATTCAAAAAAAATTGCAGGAAAAACAAATTGATTTTGCACAGAGCAATCTACAAATTTATTTTCAAGAAAAAAAAGTGGAAGCAAAGCTCTTTGATTTGGAAATTGAAGACAAACTTGATAGTAATTTAGCATCCGCTTTTGCTCCAGGTCATCAAGAAAGGTTTTGGCCAAAAATCAAATTTATTATCAATGGACATTTACAAGCAAACAAATATTACTCTACTCTCAGTTATAATCAAGAAAAAGTTAAACATTTACTCGAAGAATTAAAAACTCAGGTCGATTTTGCCGGCGAAAAGCCCAGTGCGACTCTCTCCAATAAAAAAGTTATTATTCATGCTGGCTTAAACAGTAATGAATTATTAATTGATGAAACTTGGCAGGTTTTGCAAGAGCAACTTTTCACTAAAAAAGTCAACGAATTAAACGAAGAAGATTTTCAAATTCAGGCAGTAGTTGCACACAGTGTTTTAGCTCTCACTCAAGAAGAAATAAATTTGGCACAAAAACAAGTCACAAAATTTATTGGTAAAAATCTAACTTTGAACTATGAATATCAAAAAATACAGCTTGATGATAAACAATTAATTAGTTTTTTAAATTTACCCGGGGTTGTTGATCAAGAAAAAATTCAAACTTATATTAATGAACTCAAAACTCGAATTAATCGACCTAGTAGTGACGCGCTTTTTAACTATAATTCAGAAACTCTACAAGTTATAGAATTTATTCCAGATCAAGATGGTTTAGAAATTGACAGTGAGTCAACTAAAAATATTTTACTCAATTTCATAAATGCGATTTTGCAAAATGAAGAAATCATTGATCAAGAAAATATTTTTACTCTACCTATGACTAATAGTAAAGCTAAAATTACCCTGGCTGACACCAATAATTTAGGTATTAAAGAAGTAATTGGTTTTGGTGAAAGCTGGTATGATCACTCTATTCCCAATCGTATTGATAATGTTGCACTCACTACTAGTCGTATTAATAATCATATAGTCAAACCAGGTCAAGAATTTTCTTTTAATCAAACTTTGGGTGAAGTTTCCGATAAAACAGGTTATAAAAATGCTTATATTATTGAAGCTGGTGAAACTAAGTTGGCTCCTGGAGGCGGTGTATGTCAGGTTAGCAGTACTCTATTTCGTTCTTTACTCAATGCTGGTGTAAAAATTACTCGTCGTCTTCCCCACGCTTATCGTGTTTCTTATTACGAAATTGGCAATGAACCTGGATTTGACGCCACTGTTTACACTGGTAGTACAGACTTGCGTTTTGTTAATGACACTCCAGGACATATTTTAATTAGTTGCCAAGCTGATAGTGAGAATCTTTATATGTTCTGCAAACTTTATGGCACTAGTGATGGTAGAAATACAGAAATTGTAAAATATAAAAAATGGGGTCAAACCCCAGCTCTGCCCACAGTTTATATCCCCGATACTAGTTTGAGGCCTGGTCAGCTAAAACAAATCGATTGGTCAGCTAGTGGTATTAAAGCTGAGTTTACTAATGTTATCCGCGATAAAAATGGTGAAACTATTCGTGAAGATTACTATTATAGTAGTTATCGACCTTGGGCAGCTAAATTCTTACAAGGAGTTTAAAATTTATTTTTTCTCTACATTAAACAAACCAGATTTTACAGAAATTCTACCTGGAGCTCTTAGGTTAAAACTTTTATAAAATTCATTGCCATTAATAGTGACGCTTCCTTTATTGGTTTGAAATGTCACATTGGCCGTCACACCATTATTGCCATACTGCACACTTACTCCACTAACGCTAGTAAAACCACCAATATTTTGTAAGTCACTTTTGGAATAAGGGTTGCCTCCCCAACAAGAAGATTCTGGAGTAACTCGACCGCTATCACCGCCACCTTTATACATTACTACCCAAGCATTAAGAATGTCAGCCATTTCTTCGCTGGTGAGCCAAGGATGATTTTTACCACAAGCATCTCCAGACCTGGTTTTATACCAAGCTTTATAAAACCATGGTGAACCAGCAATCTTTTCATAAGCCTGCGAAGTCCAACCATCACGACCATTGGCAGTATCCCAAAATCCTGGAGTAGAATAACCATTGGCGGAATATGATTCTTGATATCCTCCAGAAGTTGAAGCATACCAAGTTGAAAAAGGTTTGCCATTGGCATAAACCACTTTGCCACGAGTTTCATCGACTGCTCTCTCCCAATTGCCACCTTTGGGACTGGGCTTAAAAACTTGACAAGCTTCAGTGGCACAAATTGATCCACCTCGCGCCAAGGCATAACTACGCGCTGCCACTGCTTGTGCTTTAAGTGCCTCCATTCCCCCATTGTCTCCCCAGCTATTAGGTACTTCATAAATACGCTTGGTATATTCTTCCAAAGAATATGAACCATAACCATCAACTGAAATTTGCTGATTAACGTCATGATCTTTAATTTCTATACCACTGCCATAATAAACTTTAAGAATAGCTTCATAACTTTGTCCACTCTTAGCTCTACCTAAAGCACCATACTGGCTCATACCTTTAAAATGTGGAGCACCAAAACTAAATACCGCAAAGGCTGGTGAAAAACCAGGATTATAATCTGGTCGACTGGATGGATCATCAGCCAATGGCACATCACCAACGGTAGTTTGAAATGTGCCAGATTTTTCTGACAAAATAGCCTGCTGTTTGGCTGACAAAGCAGCAATTTGACCGCTCAATTCATTTTGATAGCTTTTAGCTTTAGCAATTTCACCCTTGAAAAAGTCCGCTTGCTTATCTAATTGTGCAGAAAGTGCTGCCAAACGAACCTGATCCGACTCTAATTGTTGTTTGTCTGTATTTAACTGACTAATCTCTCCAGACAAAGAACGGATTAAACGATCATCTTGAGCACGAGCAGAAGTCTGATAAGCTAGATTTTTGGTCATTTGTGTTGCACTTTGACTAGAGAAAAAAAGAGCTAAAGGATTAAAAGTACGTTCTCTTTTGTATGATTCTGATACTCGATTGGCAAATAATTGATAATGATAAACTAAATCTGCTTCTCTTTTTTCTATGCTAGTGGCAAGTTCTTGAGCTTGAGTTTTGGCTTTGGCGACACCAGCTTTGGCGGAATTAATGCGCGCCTCGAGACCAGCTAATTCTTTCTCCAAAGGAGTGGTGGCATTAACAGATAATTGCTTTAACTCTTCTAGTTTATTGATGTCTTGCTGCAATTTTTCAATTTCTGATAAAGCCTCAGCCTGAGATGACAACCAAAGATTGGAGAATAAAATAGTAAAACTCGCCAGCAAAAAAAGGAAAACAAAAACAATTCTACGAAAAACGGGCATGCAAAACATGTTTACATTCTACTATAATAAAAGCTTGGTTTTAATGGCGTTTAATGATTTAATATAGAGGTAAAGAAAATGAAAAAATTAGCTTTAATTTTTACCTTGGTTGGTGTCTTTTTTTCACTAAATGTGGAAAGTGCGTTGGCCGCTAAAATAGGACGTGTTGGATCAGCAGAGGTTTATCAAGTTAGAGGTGATGATAAACACTGCAATTTTTTCAATAGTTGCGTACAAGCAGGGCAAAACTTGCAAGTTAAATTAATAGATATTGCCTATGAAGATGGATCTCCTGTTCCAGATGGAACTTCCATTAGAGTGTATTTAGATGCCACCACGGCAAATTGTCAAAATCCTTCTCAATCTTATGGTTTAAATGAATATGTTACAGTTCAAAATGGGGCAATCAGCACGGAAATTTGGGGCACAAATATTAAAACAAACTGTTCTTATAAATTAACCGTATCAATCCCAGATCCTAAAAGTATTTGGGTTTGGGATTCTCACGTTAAAACCTATACTGCATCTCCAATGGCAGTATTACAGTGTGATGATAGTGAAGAACAATGCAACACTAATGCAAGTGTTGTCGCTAATTACGATCTTTGTAAACAACAAATTAAGGAAGGCACAGAAGAATTTATAGCCTGCCAAGATTGTTTTAGTAATAATGGAATTTGGACAGCAGTTGGATGTATTCCTAGCAATCCAGAAAGTGTAATTAAAACCGTAATCACTATTGGTTTAGCTGCTGGTGGAGGAATTGTTTTAATTATGATTTTAGTGGGATCTTTCATGTTGTCCGTTTCACAAGGAGATCCTAATAAAACCAAAGAAGCTAAAGAGATTATTACTTCAGCTATTATTGGCCTCTTGTTCGTAATTTTTTCAGTAACCATTTTGCAATTTATCGGTGTATCTATCTTACGTATACCAGGATTTGGACAATAAAATGAAAAAATTTTTACAATTTCTTTTAATTCCAGTTTTATTACTAATAACTTTTGCTCAGGTCGGAAAAGCCTATCAATGTGGAGAAAGTTTTAAAGTTAAAGCTGGAGAAAGCACCAGTGGAATGTGTGAATGTAGCTCGACTAATAATCAAGCAGTTTTTGTCGGAAATGTTTGGAGCGAAGCTACTTATTGTTGTGGTTTTTATACAAGCGGAAAATGTCGCCCCTACGAAGATCCAAACGCCTACACCTGTGGCGAAACTAATAGAAGTGCTTCTATACCAGATGGTGCAACCTGTAATTGTCCCGGAGGCCAATGGGAGTCATATTGGCAATCAGAGTTTTGGAATAACAGAGGTGTTTGTTGTGGATGGACCACTGAAGATCGAAAGCAGTGTTTGAGCGAGCCTCCAGGAACTAATGACGTTTATTGTGGTTCAGAGTTTGATCCTCAAAGTGAAAAAAAATGTATTTGTAGTTTTCAAGAAAAAATAGAGGGTAGAACTTCTGGAGATACGCAGTGTTGCGGATGGATGAGAGACGGAAAATGTCAAAGTACTGATGTTGGTATCAATGATGTAGAAGTTACAGCAGAAACTCTCAACAGTCTTAATCCTATTAATATAGGTAGTGGTAGTGCCGATCTTAAAACACCTGGAGGTATTATTTCTAGAGCTTTGAAATTTTTTATTTTTCCAATCGCCGGCATCATCTTATTTGTAGTTTTAATTCTAGGAGGTTTCCAGATGTTAGCTGGTGCCAACAATTCAAAATCTCTAGATGAAGGTAAACAAAGAATTACCACTGCCATAATTGGCTTTATTCTTTTATTTGCAGCTTATTGGATTGCTCAACTTCTAGAAATTATTTTTGGAATTCGTATTCTTTCCTAGAACATCCATTCTTAGTATAATTAAGAGGTGTTTAATCGATTTCTTAAAAAAACGATTTTTGTTTTATTGATTAGCGGTCTTTTATTGTTTGCTAATAAAAATCAATTTGTTTTTGCTCAATCAAGTGATACTCAAATTACTGATGAGAGTACTCTCTACACTCTCATGCCAATGTTTCTACCACAGGCTAAGCCTGGCTTAGCTTATGAAGACTTACTTGTATCTATGATTCAAGATCAAGGATATGAAGCTCATTGTGGAGGTACTCAATGGGTAATAGACAAAAGTCTTTGGGGTGAAATTAGTAAATTTTTTAGTAGCAGCACTCCCCCTTTGGAAAGTTTTTATCATGGTCTCAATCCAACTATTTTCAGCGGTGTGGATCCGTATATCGTTGACTTCACCAAAGCTCGCGTTCCTTTATTCAGAGGTATGGAACCTAAAGCAGAAACTTTGAAAAACAGTTCTTTCGAAGGAATGTTTGGAGCAAATTTTCAGCAAGCTGAAGAAGCTTACATGTTAAATTCTTCTGGAGTTAGTAAAAGATTGCTAACAACTCACCAACAATGCTTGGTCAAAATTCAAAACACCCTAGCTTCCTTACAGATTTGCAATGAAATTATCAATGAACCATGTACCTTAAATAAAGAATTTTCTTTTGAAATTGCTGTCGATGAAGAAGGTGGCAGCAGGAACATTAGTAATTTTGGATCCAGTGCTTTAAAAACTGGAGAACATATAGTTGATGTTACTTTTAATAGCAGAACTTTAATGGATTGGGTCAAAGAAATTCGTCCAGAGCTTAACGGCGAAGAACTTTATAAGCAAGTTTGTTTTGACATTACTGGTGGAGATGCGGCCAATCCAAAACCAGAATATTCCCCACCAAACGTCAGTATTGATAAAATCGCCAGACTAAGAGAGGCTATGAATCGCATTTCTATAGATTTAGACTCTTTGTACCGCCTGGCTTTTTTGGTTTTAGTTCCCAAACAAGATGAGGGTAAATCTAACAGCAATGATACTTTTTATTTTTTACAGGCAAATCCTCAAGAAGATGTAAAAAAACACGCTCCTATATTTATTGCTTTTAAAATTCCAGAGTTTGGCACCAATAAATCTGCAATTGCTAACAACATTGATTCTCTGGAACTTGCAAAAATGGTTATCCAAACAAAAGAACAAAATGACAAAGACGTTGAAGATCAAAAAAATTCAAGATCTAAAAAATATGCCTTAGCTAAAGCTGCTCCATATAAAGATGATCCTATTGTTAAATGTCCTGCTTCGTATCCACAATGCAAAAGAAGCGATGAGAATGCTCTGCGCAATGTCATTATCGATATGATTAATGGCTCCGCCCCAAATTGCACTAATACTACTCTGAGAATTGTAGAAGCTGAAACCGCCGCTGGAGATTTAAGTACTGGTGGAAATGAAGATGAAGAACAAACAAGCGGTATAGAAAAGATTTTCAATCAAGAAGATTTGAATTGGGAAAAAGCTGGAGATCTCTTTACCCCCGCTTCCAAAGACATTAAGGAATACAATTATAAAAGTCCTGTTAATAAGCAAATTGCTGATAAATTAAAATCTAGCGATCAAAATCCTTTTGAATGGGAAGTTGTGATCGACAGTGATCCTCCAGACTTAGGCGATCCAGTGATTGTTAATGCATACTTAGTGATTCCTGTTGGAGAAACCATCAAAGACGTCAATAAATCACTGAGTGTTTTTTGGAGTGAAGAAGAATTTTTTAATTTAATACGTACTAATGTAATTGAAGACATGAAAAACAAGGCCGGAGTAATTCCTAAATATTACACCGTTAAAGGAGCTAATGTTGGATTTAATGCTTCTGATTCCATTAATCCTCTCGATGAATGTCATTACGAAGAAGTATTGAAACAAAATGCTGACGGAATTTCCTACACTGAAACTGTGCAAGTTTGTAAAAATTATACTTTCGGCGTGAGTTTAGATGAAAACAAGGGTGACATGTTATTGCCAGATTTCGGTTTGGGTTTTATGATCCGCAAAATTCAACAAAAATTACGCAATTCATTTAACAGTACCTATAATTACATATTATCTTGTAATCGTGTAGAAGATATGTTCTTAGGTCGTTGTAGCGGCGATCCTAAAGGACAATCTACTCAAGCTTTTTGCAATGGAGAAGGTTTTAAAAACATTAAAAATATTCCTGATGCTTCTGGAATCCCGCAGTTTGCCAAAGATATTTTCACCGCCGATATAGCAGCGAGAATCACTCCAGAGCTTATTGAAGCATATGAATATGCTGAACAGGAAACTGGTATTCCTTGTGAAGTGGTAGCAGGCATTCATTGGACCGAAGGCGGTTTAAATGCTAATCAATCAGTTTTTGATGGAGGTGGTTTAAGAGGTGGTTCAATTAAAGAAGACGCCAAACTTGCCATGGAACACTTAATTAGTAAATTTGGTGGCAACTTCGATAGAAACAATATTGAATATGAAGCATTGGTCGCTGCGGTTGGAGCTTACAATGGATTAGGAAATCAAAATTGTGGAAAAGAAACTCGTTGGTTAAATGGAGGTAAATGTCCTCCTCAATTTACTTCCGAAGATCATCCTCATCCTCTCGCCTACATTGACGAACGTCACAGTGATATGGATTTAATTTTTTGTCTTGATTATGTGGAGTTTAATTGCAGCGTAAGTCCAGCTGCCGCTACCCTGTCAGAATTGCGTAGTAGCCTTGATGAAAAGCAGGCACAGTGGGGGTTTTCCAACGAAACTAAAGAAAATTTAATTACTCAAGCAAGTCAATCTTGTTATGCTGGGTCAAATGTTTGCCAAAATTTTAGTGATGGTGGTAAATATCCAAAATACCAAAGACCTGGTTCTTTAACTACGGCTATTTTGCTCCATGAGTCTGGACTTTGATTTCGTGTTTTTAAATAAACGCATTGCTCCGAGTTTTAATAAAGAAGCTACGGCTAAAAAAGTACTGATACTAGCAGATCTCGCACTCAAAGCTTGAGTTTTAAACTCAATGCCATAAAGTAAAAGTGTGGACAAATTGCTTTTAATTAAAACATCCTCGTGTGTTTGATCTAAATCCTGCAATAAATAAAACAAAGCTTCACAATAAGAGCTACTTGGAGAAACATCCAAATTTAACTTGCCAAAATCTGGAATAAAATCATTAACTGTAACTACATAATTATTATCACCTTTATAAAGAGTTTCATAAGCAAAATAAAGCTGTTTTAAATTTTCCAAACTCTCTACTCCAAATAAAATTAATAAATCTGTTTGAGTACCAGCATAAGAAAATTCAACTTTGGAACTATCTAGTGGCGTCGCGTTTTTTTTAGGTTTAATGGTAAGATAAAAACGTTTATCTTTTTCTCCAATATAATAAGCAACTTTATCAACTTGTTCTTCTTGATATGGAAAACTAATTAATAAATTTTCTTTACCAAGTTCATTTTCTATTGCTTTAATTTCAATTAGTTTCATCAATTCTTTAGGAAGTTTTTGTGTAAATTTTGGATTCAAAAGCCTAATTTCTTTTTTACTAGAAAAAAAACTATAAAAACAATAAGCAGCTAGAAATAAATCAAGGTCCGCGGTTTCTGGAAAAATAATTGTAATGCTGTGACTTAGTTCCAGAATGTTCTGAAATTTATCAGTTTGTGCTTGATCGATCATTTATGATTGTTTTAAATGTTTTTGAGTATCTTGTCAAGTTGAAGACTATCATTAAGACCAAAAATGTCGATAATTAGTTTTGCAGTTTTTAGCGACTTCATCTAAAATATACTTGTCTTATGACACGGATTAAAGCCTCTCGCCTATTATTAACTCTTCTGATTATATTTTCATGTTTTTTTACATCTGTTAAACCAGCTCAAGCCAGTATTTTGGATTGGTTAGGAGGAATTTTTAAAACTGAATCAACTACCAAAAGCGTCAATTCTTTCAAAAGTGTTAACGCTGACAAAGAAAAATTTGATGCTGAAAGTATTTCCAATATTTTAACTAATATTAATTTACATGCTATCGGCATGGCTGCCATTCCAAACGATGGAAGTCAATCTACCTCAGAAAGAAAGGCTTTGGAAAAAGAATTAGGCTATGGCGTACTAGGAGATATCAATAGTGGTATCGTTGCTCTTTACAATCCACCTGCTAGTACTCGCACCTATGTAGCTGATGTAATGAAATCAGCTAAAATTATTCCAGAGGCTCAAGCTCAAGGGCTAGGTTTTTCTGCTCTTGATCCAATCCTGGAAACCTGGAAATCATTTCGCAATCTAGCCTATTTATTTTTTGTGGTTATTTTCTTAATTATTGGTTTTATGATCATGTTTAGAACTAAAGTTGGTCAAGCCGCTATCACTGCCCAGCAAGCTATTCCTAGTGTTATCGTTGCCATGTTGGCCGTTACTTTTTCTTACGCCATTGCTGGATTTATGATCGATATCATGTACGTCACAATGTATATTCTAGCCAGCTATTTTACTGAGGGTTCAAGCATTATAAATATGAATATTTTCAGTCTGGTTGGAGTGATGTTTAAGGGCACTGGTGGAGCAACTCAAAATGCGATAGAACAATTTATGGAAGATGCAATTAACATTAGCTATGTTGGAGGAGCCGTAGCTTGGTTATCTAGTTTAATGGGCACTGTTATTATCGGCATTGCTATTCTTTTTGCTACTTTTAAAGTGTTTTTCGAATTAGTTAAAACTTACGTATCAGTTCTTATTCAGATCATTTTTTCGCCTATTATTTTAATGCTAGGTGCTTTTCCTGGTAAAAATACTTTTAGTAAATGGTTAAAAAATTTAGCTGGTAATCTCATTTTATGGCCAGTCGTTCTGTTATGTATTTTAGTGCAGAGAATGTTAACTGCTCCAATTCGTAGTCTAAACTGGACTGGTAATGAAGCATTAATTGATAGTACTTTTGGCGGTGGTTTTATGCCACCTTTTTTAATTGGTCAAGGCCAGGGAGCAATTATTCCCGTTATCTTAGGCATCGGTATTCTTTTAGTTATTCCAGAAATTATGCAGCAAGTTAAAAAAGCTATGGGCGTGGAAGAAGGAATCTTTGGACAATTGGCTGGAGATGCTTGGAAGAGAATTCAAAGCGCTAAAGCTGCTCCTGGTAAAATTGCCGAGGCTCAACCGTTCGATCCTTTCAGCGATACTGCTCAAGCTCAACACTTCCTAAAAACGCATGGTAAAGAAACTGGTTTAGAAAGATTAATTGTTGGCAGTAGATCTGAAAGAGCGGAAAGATTAAATAGACTAGAAGAAGACAAAAGACATGGAACTGCTACTCAAGATAAAATTAAATATGGTGGAATATTTGGCATGCTCAGCAAAGGACAAAAAGATATTACGCAAGTCACACAAGAAGTCTCTGGAGGTGAGGGAGCAGATAAAACTTAAGTCTTTTTTATTTTCTTTCTCCAAACAAAGCTCTTATTACTAGCTGCTTATCGACAAAATCTTGTAAATCAGCTTCCTTACTATCGCTTTCTAAAACAAAAATTGTTCTTTCTCTGCCACTTTTAAGAGTTTCTTTCAATGTTTTCCATTTCTTGCCTACAGCCCAAGCTGCTTCATTTTGGAAAAAAGAAAGCAAATCATGTCTATCAAAAATTTGCTCGTTAACAACAGAGTGACCTCCATTGATTAATCTGTACCCAGAACCATAGTATTTTTTAAAGAGAGCTTCAAAATCCTGATGATCTCTGATAATCAACAACCTATTAATAGCTGCTTCTATTTGTTTTGTGTGCATTAATCTTCCAGACGGAGATAATAATTCCATATCGTCTACAGATTGATTATCCATTTCATCATATAATCTATTCCAATCAAATCCTTGTCTATTAGCTATTTCATTTTCTTCGTATTTAGGTCTTGTTAACCAAGCAGTGACAGACATATTCACATCGAATAATAAATATGCAGCTAATCTATCGTATAATTGATCAGATATTGTTTTAATTTCATTTTCAGATGCACTATTAAAATTTTCAAAAAGAGATTCTACTCTCGGGGTTATAAAGTATTGATTATCCTCTCTATCATCTCTGCTAAACATAAATCTGGCAATTCTAATAAAGTCTCCAGGGTAAGAAGTTTTCCAAGTTCCCATATAATAATCCACCGCGTGTTTCAAAATACTGCTTTTAATTCTTTCCGCGTCTTCTTCAGTCAGTTTAGACTCTTCCGTACATTTGAATGCTAGAGGAACAGCTTCTCTGGCAGTAATATATCTATCCCCTCCAAGTAATTTCCAAATCTTTTCTCTTTGTTCAGATGCTTTTCTGTAATCCTTATCAAAAACCGCAGTTATTCTTCTATCTTTTAGAAAAGTTAACAATGAACCTTTAAATGCAGAAATCGGATCCCACATTAATTTTCCCTTATTTTTTATGGCACTAGTTACGCTAGAAAGTTCCCAAAAACCCATGTTTGCTTCTGAAGCCATTTTAGCTACACTTGCATCCGGAGCATTTACTCCAGTTGACCAATCTATAGAATAGACACCATCTTTTATTGTCAGTAGCGACATTAAACTAGCTCTGCCATCTCTTATCTCAGAAACTTCGTAAGGTAGATCATGATTATATTGTAAATAAAATGCTACTGGCACATACAAATGAAAGAGTTTTTCTCCAAAAATATCAATGTATTTTGTTCTGTAATTCTTAGAATTGTTAGATTCTACATAAGCACCAAAACTAGCCAATTTGGCTTCACCATCTTGAGCTTTAACATCTGCAATAGTTTCTCCATTAGTTTGTTGTTTAAAACCAACATCAAAAAACGTTTCCATTCCACCGCCAATTCTAAAAGACTCGCCAATGTGATAGGCTAACTTAGCCAAATTTTCTCTATTATCTTCAGGAACCGAATGAAGCATTTCTTTAGATACTTCTAGCATTTTTTCAATCATTTTTAACTGATTGGATGATGTTCTACCATTAATAATTGGCAAAACACCAGAAAATTCTTTTTTAATTTTTATATCAACAATTACACCATTTCTTTCTATTGGTTGATCGAAAAATTCTTTTATTTTTTCAGACATATGAGGCCATAGTAAAATTCTATCTTGTCTTTTCAAAATCATGGCACTCCATACACCCATGCAAAATTCACATGCATTTAAAAATTCTTTTTCTGCATTTGGCATGTTTTCCAATTCTTTTTTATCTGGAAAAATTCTGTGCAAGTCTATAACTTCTTCTTTTTGCAAATTTGCCAAACCAGCTAAAGCTCCATCTGGTCCTTTTGGATCATAGCCTGGACCATTGGGGTCGTCACCCTCTCTTCTAACAACTGCTCTATTATGTAAAACATCCATTTCAGCAAATAATTTTTTCCATCTAGAAGTAAACTCTTTTACTACTTCCTTATCCTCATTCTTTAAAAACAATGTTTTAAATTGATCTAAAAATGCTTCGAAATGATAAACTTCTGTGGTATCTTTTTCCAAATATATTAGTCTTGCATTCAATAAATTCACCCTAGTGTTTGGCCCATACATAGGATCTGTTCTATAATCCTTCGTTCTTGGTTTACTCGCAGCAGTATCTTCTGATTTATTCCAAAAATAAATCAGAGATCTATTGAGTAAGGCAGGATAAAGTCTGGCAAGATAATCTTTTATTTCTTCATTTTTTTTTCTTTCTGGGCATCCAATTCTTTTAAGAAAATCTCCATAATCATCCGCTCGACTCATATCAATATCATTTGGCTCACCTAGATAAAATCCATTATCTTTGACTATATCTGCAGGTTTTTCTTCTTCTTGATTTAAGGAAGGTTTTTCAAAAAATTTATTTTTAAGCTCTTGAACTATATTTTTTATTTTTAATAAAGCATCTGTTTTTAAATCTGGAAATTCTGTTAATAGGCTAAAAAGCTCTTCTTTAGCTAATTTAACAAAAACTTCTTCTGTAATAGAATCATCTGAAAAAATCTTTTCCATTTCTAATCTCGCTATAAGATCTTCTCTTTTTTTTGACAATGCCAATTCTAAAGCTTCAGCGCGAACATCCGCATTGTTTTCATTAGAGTCTGATCGTTCTGGTTGAAAATTATTCTCTGGATTAGACATATTTGAAATCTGACTTTGATTATATTTTTTTTGTTTAAAACTTGCAATATCACTTATGATCAATCTTTTAACTAAGACTTCATCAGGTTATAATATTTCCAAGTTATGGAAGACAATCAAATTAATTTAAAAACAAGCATTGAACTTAAAAGATTGTCTGGTGTCGATAGTTTAAATGCTTATCAAATAAATGAAATTTTACAAAAAAGTATTCAATGGATCTCTAATTTTTATTCTGAAGCAGCTGGCAATAAAAAAGTTAAGGGTAATTTTGCTGTTGAAGGATTTAGTTATGGTGGTGAATTTGATTTAAGCACATCTCAAGATATTTTAAATGGGATTGCTCCACCAAAAGGTAAGGTACCATTTTTATTTTTATCTGATTTAGTTAACTTTGTTGAACAAATTCGCACCTCATTAAGTGGTAATAAAATTTCAATTAGCTCTATACAAAGACAAGAGTTAGATAGGTTAGGAAGTACTTTCGAATTAGTAGGCGTTCACCCATTAAATCGAAAAATCACTATTGAGGAACTAAAAAAAATTGAAGATTTTGATTATTCGCGCAGAATTATCGAAAGAATAAATTTAATTTATTTAGTTTTAAAACCTAGCATAATCATTGATAAACAAGAAGATGAAAAAATTGATGAAAAAGATGTTGAAGAAAAAAATACATCTGAAGGAATTTTAGCGCCAGATTTAAAATCAAAAAAAAGTGAACAAAAAAAACAAGAAACTCAAGAAAAGAAACCAGAAGAGCAAGTAGATAAACAAAAACCTCCAGATGAGAAAGCTCCTCTTAAAATTGCCGAGCTAGACCCTCAAGCCAAGCTTTATGTCCAATCACTCTCAATTATTGCTATTAACCAGGCTTTAAGTAAATATTTTAATGAAGCCTCACTAGCAAAAATAGGTTTATCTCCTGGCACAATTGTTACTTTCGATCAATTACCACTGGCCATTAGACAACAATTGATGGATCGAGCTTTCTCACAAGTAGAAAATCTTCTTCTCAGTGGTCAATTTTCACTAGATAAATTAATTAGTGAGCCAGCACAAAGAATTAATTTTAGCAATCAAGCAGCTTTGGGTTTGTTAATGGATGTTCATGGCCTCAATTTACTCAACAGTGCTGTTAGAGACATTGCCAAATATGGCGAGAAAAAGATCAAAGAAAACGAAAAAAAAGATGCTTTAAACAGTCAACAAGCTGAACAACTTCTAGAAGAAAGCAGCAATAATCCAGATTTTGCTAAAATTATTGAATCAGAACTCAATATTGTTAACAATGAGAACCAATTAGACGATATTTTTTCCAAAAAAATTAGAGAGATTACTGGCTATCAAGATGAGACTAGGATTCGCCTGGTTATTGAAAATGTTCGTCCTTTAATCGAAGTTTTTATTCAACAAGGCCTTCCTCCAGAATACTTAATTCCTAATCCCAAGAATTTTGATTATAACCGCTTTATTAATGTTTTTGGCAAAAGCTTGGATAAAGAAATTTTTGATAGACATAAAGAAGAATTAGCTAATTTAATTATTTTTTATTGGAAACGCAAAAGAGCTATTTGGTCCATTGAAATTCGTCAAGAATTTGCTCTAGAAAAATATACTCCTGAACAAGCTCAGCAGCTCTTTGAAGAAATAAAAAAAGATCCGCAAAAACTAGCCGCTCTTCGTAACTTAGGCACACTCAATTTAACTTATGGAGGTCGACAAATCGCTGAAGAACTAGCTGGTTTAGCTAATCCAAGTAGTCCAGAAATGGAAGCTTTTCAAACTCAACAAAGAGCACTAATTGAAAAATATCTAGAAGCTGAAATCGCCAAATTATCTAAGTCTGAACAACAAAAAACTCTCAAAGTTTTCTTTGATTTCTATACTCCAGGAGTTGTATATCAAGAATACAGTATAGAAATTTTCCAAAGCCAAATTGCTCCACAAATCAATCCCATGGATTTTTACATGTTACAAATGGCAGATGAATTCGGACCGGGAGCTTTTTCTTCAGATGGCGGTGGTTATGTACAAAGAGCTTTTGCTCCAGGTGAAAATTATCAGGGCACTGATTTTATGGACAGTGCCATTGGACAAGCTGGTAAAAAATTGGCTACCAAAGCTTTAAGTGAAGGTCTTTATTTGGCTTTAGATGCAGCTGGCGGTTGGGGTGAGGCACTGCGCGCCGCTGAAGCCGCCGCTCCAATCATCAAAAAATTAAAAGAGCAACTCATTGAAATGGGTTTGGAAAAAATTATCGAATGGGTCAAAAAGCATTGGCCATTAATTTTACTTGGTTTAATTTTAGCTGCCTTAGCTGCCCTACTCCCTTGGCTTTTGCTTTTAATTCCAACATATTTTTTACTCAAAAATGGTTTAAGTGGCTTAAAAGATTTGTTTTCTGGAGCTAACAAACTACTTGGACAAACTGGCGGAGCGAGCCAAATCGGAATAGGTACACAAACGGCTCTACAAAATCAAACCGTTGCCTCTCAACTCCCACAAGGCGCTAAAACTTTACTCAATCAATTTTCCTCCTCCGCTATGGTTACCGCTGGTCAAGCAGTAGTAGCTACAGTAGGAGTAACCACTGTTTTTGTTTTTGTGTATCAAACTAGTTTAAATTCTGCATTTTTAACCGATTTTCCCATCAATGATTTTGGGAATATTAGTTCTGTTGAAAAAACCTCCAAATACGCAGAGATCCAAAAATCTGCCAAAATTACCAAAGGATGCCTTGGATTAGATGCTAATGGCACTAAGTGCGAAAATCCATCATTTCCTGTTTCAATTGAATATTCAGTTACTATTAAACCTAAAGAAGATTTTTCTCTGCAAATTACAAATATAGAAGATGAAATCAAATTCAAACAAAGTAAAAAAGGTTGGGAAGAAAGTGGCAGGCCAATGCCATCCATTGAACAACAAAGAACACTTGATTTTGCTTATTTTCAAAATCTTATTGCCGATCAAGTTGGATTAAGCAATATCCCACTAGAAACAACTCCCTCTCCTAGCTATTCTCCAGGAAATGGCAACAATACAGAGGGACAAAATAGCCCTGGTGAATTCATTGTTGTTCCTGCTGGAGAAAGCTTAACTTTTACTTACACACTTGATGATTTAGATTCCAATTATAATCATACCGCAATCCTTAATACCATTGAGGTTAACTTTTATTATCAAAATGCTTTTATAGCTGGAACCGACAATGTAATTACTGCTGCCAGAGTCTGCCTTGGAAACTGTAGTGCTGGCGCCGGTTGTTGGCCAACTACTGGCAGTATTACTCAATTGCCTTTTGGCGCGGGCACCTCTGATTCAGACGCCACTCACAGACCTCCAGTGTCCGGTGGTTATTCAGATGCTTATGATATTGGTGGAAACGGTGGTCATCCAAACGTTTATGTGCCTTTTCCCGGCAATCTTTGTTTTAAAGGTTGTAGTGATACTGGTTACGGATGTTATTTTGTTTTAACTTTTGATAACTCTGGAGCTAGTCAAAAATTATTGTTTGCTCACTTTGAAGCGCCTAACGCTCAATTATCTCAAGCAGAATCATGTATGAGTGTTGACGAGGGATTTTTAATAGGTCCAATGGGTAATCGCGGTAATTCTACCGGTACACATTTACATTATGAGGTAGATTATAACGGTGTTTTTTATCATCCTAGCTCAAGAAATTTTTCAATTCTTGAAACTCTTGTTCCAGAAACAAATAATGGAAATTATCCGCCTAAATTAGGTGATGGAGTTAGCACTTGTTATGAATAAAAACCAAAAAAGAGAAATCAAAATAATTCCAATTTTAGTCATTTTTGTGATTATTGCTTTATTAATTTCTGCAATTTTAATGATTTTGACTCCACAAAAAGAAAAAGTTGTTCAAAGTGATTTTGTTACCAGTAATTACAATCAAACCCAAAGCACCTTTAAAAAAGTTATCTTCACTGGCGGAGAAACAACCGTACCAGAAACATTCAAAATTTATCAGATAGATACCATGCTTAGTTTAGGAGATGTTTTAGCCAGTGCCATTATTAGAGATTATCAATTAGAAAATCATGAAAAGCTTGAAAATTATTGGATTAAAGACAAGCATGTCTTAATTAAAAATACTTACGAAAATAGATGGTCTCTTGATTTTAGTCCTCAAAAAAATGAAAATCGCGTTACCATCATTGTTGATGAGGCTATAGATAAATGCTTCAATTTTTACTCTAAATATAATATCGCCTCAACTTTAACTGCACAAAAAGACAACATTATTTATCTTGATGGAAACTTACAACAAGAAGAAGCAGATCCAAAAAAAGCCACATCCCTACAAATACCACTCAGCTATGAGTTGGATGGATATCCAGTTTTTTATCAAAACGAAAGTAACTATCCATTTTTTTGCAAAATTAATAATAATTACGAAATTGAAAGAATAGTATTTAAGGAAAATCTTCATGTTTTCAAGTTAGTTAGAGAAATTCCTTCTATTAGTATTGATCAAGCAATTAAAAATATAAAAAATGGCAAAGTTTCGATTATTAACGCTCAAAGCAAAATTGTAGAAGCAATTGACTTAAATTGGATTAACGAGGCAGAGCTACAAAGCGTTTCGATTGATTATCGTTTCGATGAAAATTTAAAAATTGCTTATCCATTCTATAAATTTCAGGCGAAAATCACTAATTCTGCCGGCATCGATATCCAAGCGGAGCTCATCACTCCAGCTGTAAACAGCGCTGTTCAAAAATAAGTCTTGGTCTAAACAAGTCGTCGATCTTTCTGTTAAAATGATGTAGTAATGAAACAGCACCCTATTCCGCAAGATATTACCAACTACAAGTTTCATCTCATTGGGAGCATGACTCTCAAGCAGTTTTCTGAATTAGCCGTAGCAGCTGTTTTAGCTTTTATAATTTATAAAACTAATTTAATTGGCATAATTAAATGGCCTCTTGTTTTTTTAACCGTTGGTCTGGGGGCAATGATCGCCTTCGTGCCCATTGAAGAACGTCCCTTAGATCATTGGATTAAGACTTTTTTTCAAAATATTTATAAGCCTACAAAATTTTTTTGGAAAAAATCGAACAAAATTCCAGACTTTTTCAATTACAAAATTACTTCAACTCGTGATGATTTCTTCGCTCCTGACATAAATTTAAACCCGGCTCGCAAACAACGTATTTTTGAATATTTAAAAAGTATTCCTGAAGAAGAAAAAACTGATCAATTTGGTTTAGAAGAAGAACAAAAAATTAATACTGTTTTAAATGAATTTGAAAATGTGCAGGTATCAGAAAAAATAATTAATATTGAAAACCAAGAACAAGAAAAACCCAATTTACAAGTAAGAGTGAGAAAGCTCAAAGCTCTAAAAGAAGATAACACTGAAAAAGAATACTTACCTAATCAAATTATTGGTTATATCAGCAATGAAAAAGAAGAAAAAATTGCTCAAGCAATCGTTGAAATCAAAGATGAGAATGAACAAACAGTAAGAGTTTTAAAAAGTGATGAAAATGGCAATTTTTTAACAGATCGACCATTAGCAAATGGCGTTTATCAAATCATTGTCGAAAAAGATGATTTCGTTTTTCCCAAAGTAGTCGTGAAGTTGGACGGACAAAAAATCAAGCCCCTTGTAATCAAGCCCTAAAATTTAGTAAACTATTGTTAACTCATGAGCGATAAAGAGATTAGTTCTACTACTCAAGAATTTCTTGATGTCTATGACATTGTTAATAATACAGTTCTTCTAAAGGATGGAACTGCATCGATTATTCTCCAAGTAGGAACCATGAATTTCAGTTTATTAGCTGAACAAGAACAAGATGCTATTATTTTTACTTATGGTTCTTTACTCAATTCGCTAAATTATCCTATTCAAATCAGTATTCAATCGCAAACTAAAGATGTTACCAAATATTTGCGCTTGTTAGATGAACAAATTCAAAAAGCCAGCTCTGACAGAAAAGCCACTTTAATTAAACAATATAGGGACTTTGTTGGTACATTAATTAGGGAAAGAAATGTTTTGGAAAAACGTTTCTATGTAACTATCCCAGCTAGTCCAGCAGAGATGGGATTAATTACTCCCACCAATGTTTTGCCAGGTAAAACCACTTTTGATATTACTAGCATTGAAAAAAGTATAATTTTGGAAAAAGCAGCGAATTTACTAGAACCCAGAAGAGATCATTTAATTTCTCAATTCAATAGACTGGGTCTTTATACCAGACAATTAAATACTCAAGAAATTATCCAAAACTTTTATATCAATTACAATCCCGAAGCCGCTGAGGGACAAGAAATCAGCAATAATGAAAACTATACAACTCCCCTAGTTAGGGCGAGTTTTGGAGGAAAAATTATGCAAAATCAAATAAATGATACTAATGTTGGTGATAGTCCTCAAATAAATCCTGCACCAAGCCCCACGCCACAAGAAATTCTAAGCGGAGAACCTCCTATTAGTTCAAGTCCTGCACAAGCTACTCCAGAAGCAATAGTGCAAAAAATAGAAACTCAAGAAACACCTGTTGATGTTCAAACCGATGAATCCAACTTAAATATTAAAAATACTCTTAATATTGAACCCAAACCATCCCTCATCAGCGAACCACTCCCAGAGCCACAAGCCGCACCACAGATGACCACTCCTAATCAAGCAGTAGAAACGACTCAAATAATAGAAGAACCTATTCAGGTAACAACACCAATCCAAAATGAGGTCCCAGTAAGTAACGAGCCTGTTAGCAACATCGATTTAGACTTAAAACTTGATGCCAACTTAATTAAGAATAATCAAATAAGCTCAACATTTCCAAATGAGCCGATTAATGCAGAAGAGACTCTTCAAAAATCAGATTTTAATCAAGATCTAAACCAAAATTTAAATTCTCCACAAACCCAAGAAATAAATTCGAATACAAACGCTGTGCAAAATCAAGAAATAGAACAAAATAATTTTGCCGAAGAAATTGCTCCCTTGCAAAATCAGTTTGAACAGCAAACACCGGAAAACACCAATCAATAATTATGAATATATTAAACCTTTTTGGAAATAAAAAAGCAGTCGCTTCAAGTGACCAAAACAAGATCAATGTTGAACAATATACTCAGGAAAAATTGAGCGAGTTTTCTCGTGGATTGGTTACTATTCAAGATATTATTGCTCCAGAGGCCATTGAGGTTGATTTTACTTACCAAAAAATTAATTCTACCTATACTCGCACTTTGTTTATCGCGGGTTATCCCAGAGCAGTTCCGGCCAACTGGCTATCACCCTTAATCAATTATCCTCACCAAGCTAATATTTCAATGTTTGTTTTTCCATCTGACACTGGAGATATTTTGGATAATTTAAAAAGAAAAATAACTGAAATGGAAGCAGAAATTACTTCAGACATCAGATCTGGAAAAATCAGCAACATTAATACCGAAATTAAATTAAGCGATGCTCGCGCCATGAGAGAACAGTTGGCTGCCGGCTCAGAGAGATTTTTTCAATTTGGCCTATATGTTACCGTAAGAGCTGATAGTAAAGAAATGCTTGATAAGGTAACTAAAAGCATTCAAGGAACACTGGGCGCGTTAATGATTGTTTCTAAAAAATCTGCCCTACAAATGGATGAGGGTTTCAAAACCACTCTGCCCATGGGCATCGATCGTCTTTCCGTGACGAGAAACATGGATACCACTTCCCTAGCCACTACTTTTCCATTCACTTCTTCAGAATTAACCATGGAAACTGGCATTGTTTATGGAATTAACGAACACAATGATTCTTTAGTAATTTTTGATCGTTTCAGGATGGAAAACGCCAATATGGTGATTTTTGCTAAATCTGGAGCTGGCAAATCTTATACTGTTAAATTGGAAATTTTGCGCCAATTAATGTTCGATGCAGAAGTAATTGTTCTTGATCCAGAACATGAATATGAAGAACTCTGCAAAATGGTCGGAGGTGAATATATCAACTTCACTTTTGGTTCTGAAGCAAAAATTAATCCTTTTGATTTATCCAGCATTTATGAAGAGGGAGAAAATGAACTCGGTCAAAAAATTCTTTCTATTCATGGACTATTAAAGGTTATGTTAGGAGAAATGACACCTCAACAAGAAGCCTTATTAGATCGCTCCATTATCGCCGCCTATAAAGCAAAAGGCATTACTCCTGACCCCGCTACACAAAAAAACACCCCCCCGCTTATGGAGGATTTATATAAGTCTCTCATTGGCATGGAGAGAGAAGAAAGTGATGATTTAGCCGCCAGATTAGAGAAATTTATTACTGGCTCTTTTAGAGGAATTTTTAATCAAGCCTCAAACATCGACATCAGTTCACAATTCACAGTGTTTTCAGTTAAAGAAATGGAAGAATCTCTACGACCAATTGCTATGTATGTGATCCTTGATTTTATTTGGACAAGAGTTAAGAAGAATCTTAAAAGACGCATTCTAGTAATTGATGAAGCTTGGTATTTTATGATGCACCCAGATAGTGCGGCTTTTGTTTATTCCATGGTTAAAAGAGCGCGTAAGTATTATTTAGGCATCACTACAATTACTCAAGATGTGGAAGATTTTTTGCGTAATGACTATGGCAAAGCAATTGTTTCTAATGCCTCAATTCAATTTTTAATGAAACAATCTACGGCCTCTATTCCTATTTTGACGCAGACTTTTTATTTATCTGAAGGTGAAAGACAGCTTCTGGTTTCTTCTGATGTAGGTGAGGGCATCTTTTTTGCTGGTCAAAACCATGTCGCTCTTAGAGTAATTGCCTCAAAAGAAGAACATGACGTCATTACTACCAATCCAGAAGAAATATTAAAGAAAAAAGATGAAATAGAAACCAAAAAAGCTCTGAATTCTGGAGCTAATCCTAGATCAGAAAGTTATGAAAATTATCAAAAGACAAGAGAATTAAAAAAACATCGTTTGCAGAACAGTTTAGAATTTAAAAAAAATCAAACAAATGAAATCTCGTCTCAAATACCATGGAAAGCTCCAGAAATAGAAATTAAAGAAGATGTTTTAAAAAATGCTGGACAAAAAGCAGAGCAAGCATTAAAAACAGACCAGATGAAATTTAACGCAGATGAAGAATTGAAAAACAGAGATCAAATACAACAAAAAAACAATTTTAAAATTAAAACTATTTTTGATGATTCACAAGAAAAAACTCTTAAACCAGATCAGCATGGCGTATATAGCATTGATGATTATCAACCACCAAAATAAAATAATTAAAACTGCCCCTTGCTAATTGTGGAAAACTTTGTGTATAAGTAAGCACAAATATTTTTATCTATCTCATTCTGCCCCCTATCTTGAAGAAAGACAATATGTCTGAACAAATTTATGATTTGGAAACAGTAAAACAAGTTTGGCAAATGACTAAAGTTGATTTGGAAGCCAGCTTGAGTCCAGCATTTTTTAATACTTGGATTGTACCTAGCCCACTTACTTCCATTAAAATTGAGAATGATCAAAAAGCTATCGCTACAATTAGCTGCATGACTGCTTTTCATGTCACCAATCTTAAATCCAATCTTTACTCACAAATTAAAGCTGCTCTAGAAAAATATATTAATAAACCACTTGAGATAGAGTTCGTGGTAACCGATTTAAGACAAACTAATAAAAAAATATCTACGACACGAATAGATTATCCTTTGGAAAAAGTAGAAACAACGGGATTAAGCTATAAAGAAGTTAATGGTAGAAACTTTAATGATTCCAGAAGCTCTCTTATTTCAAGCAAAAGCTTTTCAGAAAAAAATCAAAGCAGTCCTTCACCAACGGTAGAAGAATTATTTTCTCAAGCAAATATTAATAGTAATACTTATGACCGACTCAAGGTTCGTGCCTCACAAATTGGCCTAAGACAGGATTATACTTTTGAAAGTTTTGCTGTTTCTTCAAGCAATGAAATGGCTCATGCAGCCGCTACAGCTGTGGCAAATAACCCAGGAACAAGTTACAATCCTCTTTTTCTCTATGGTGGTGTTGGTGTTGGTAAAACTCATTTAATCCATGCTGTTGCTCATCATATGTTACAAAAAAACCCGGAAGCAGAGATTATTTATGCCTCTGGAGAACAATTCACCAATGAAATTGTTAAGGCGATTAAAACCCATAATACTCTGCAGCTTAAAAATAAATATCGTAAAACTAACCTACTACTTCTAGATGACATTCAATTTATTGCTGGAAAAAATTCCGTTCAAGAGGAGTTTTTTCACACTTTTAATGCATTAATAGCTATTAACTCACAAATTATCATGACTTCAGATAGACCACCACAAGAAATAAGTCTCCTAGAAGACCGGCTAAGGTCTCGTTTTGAGGCTGGCTTGATGATTGATATCCAACAACCAACCTTCGAACTCCGCACTGCTATTTTATTATTAAAAGCTCAAGCAAATAAATTAGATGTTCCTATTGAGTTGGCTCAAAAAATTGCATCACAAGTAGATAGTGCTCGTCGTATTGAAGGCATTATTAAAAAAATTCGTTCAGCCGTGGAATTACAAAATTTAAATATAGATTCTGCCTTGATTGATAAAATTTTACAAACTGAAGTTAGACAGAATCAACAAAAAATTATTAGAGCTAAACCCCAAGACATTATTAAAACTGTAGCTAATCATTATCGCATGAAACAAAGTGCTGTTAGGGGAAAAAGACGCAGTAAAGAATTGGTTAAAGCCAGACATATTGCTATGTACTTATTAAGAAACGAGCTTCAAATTCCACTTGAGGAAATTGGGCAATGGTTTTCTGGTAGAGATCATAGCAGCGTGATTCACGCTATTAAAAAAATAGAACAAGATTTAATAATTGATCAAAATATTCAACAAGACGTTTCGGCAATGAAAATGTCGCTAATCGCTATATCAAATTAATTGATTTATCAGACATAAATTGTATTTAACATGAAAACAAAGGAAACTTATCAACAATTGTGGAAAAATCGGTGGAAAAGAAGTTGAAAGCTTGTTAACAATAAACTTAAAAAGTTATAGGACTGTGAATAAACTTTGTTTTTTATAAACAATAATTCACATATTCTAACAAAATAATCAACAAAAAAAGACCTGTTTTATACAGAGTTTTATAAAGAAAACACCAGACTAAATATAAAAAAATATTAACTTACGCACACGCCCTACTACTACAACTACTAAAAATATATAATTAAATAAAAGAAAATATGAAATTCAATGTTTTACAAGAAAATTTAAAAAATTCCCTTAATTACTTACAAAAGGTTATTCCCACTAAACCACAAATTAGTGTTTTATCTTCTATTCTTTTAAGTATTAAAAAAAATAAACTAGTACTTTCTGCAACTGATCTTTATTTAGGAATAAAAACAGAATTGATTATTGAAGTTGAAAATGAAGGCGAAATAATTGTTAATGGCGAATTATTCAGAAGTATTATTAATTCTCTAGAAAATGGTAAAATCTCTTTTGAATTAAAGGATAATTTTTTAATTATTTCTCAAGGAAAAACAGTAAGTCGCTTGGCTTGTCAAAGTAGTGAGGAATTTCCGAGCTTCCCCGTTGTGGAGGGAGATTCTTTTTCTTTAAATATTGAAGATCTAGAAAAAATTCAAAACCTAGTATCTTTTTGTGCTAGTCTTGACCAAAGTAGGCCAGTTTTAACTGCTTTATTATTAAAATTTAATGATAAGGGCTTGGAAGTTGTAGCAACCGATGGTTTTCGGTTAAGTAGTTTGTTTCTTAAAACAATTAATTCAAAACAAGAAAAGGTGATTTTAATTCCCGCTAAAGCCTTGAATGAATTGTATAGAATTGCTAAACAAATAGAGGTTGAAGATGTTCAAATACTTGTTTCTGATGAGTTAAAACAATTACTTTTTCAAATAAATGGAGTTGAAATGTATGTTCGCTTAATTGAGGGGGAATATCCTCCTTATGAAAAAATAATTCCTCCAAACTTCAATTTAACCGTTGAATTCGATGGAGAGGAGTTTCTTACACAATTGAAGAGAGCGGCTATTTTCTCTAGAGATGCCTCTAATATTGTAAGATTGACTATAGAAAAAGAGATTATGAAGGTTTCTTCGCAGTCTCCTTCTCTAGGTGAATACTCTGGAGAAATTATAATAAAAAATTCTTCTGAAACAAATGGAGAGATTGCTTTTAACGTTAATTATCTAATTGATTTTATTAATGCAGTTAAACCCAATCTTTTAGTTTTTGGTATGAATGAAAGCTTAAAACCAGCTATTTTTAAAGACGTCAAAATTAATGATTATTTTTACATCGCAATGCCGTTTAGAGTAAATAATTAGCCTGTAGTTAAGCTTTTTTTATGATATAATCTCTAACTTATGAAAAGAACATGGAATCCTAAAAAGAAAAAAAGAATGAGAATGCATGGTTTCTTAAAAAGAATGCAAACTCTCACTGGCAAAATTGTCATTAAACGCCGCCGAGCTAAAGGCAGAAAGAAATTAGCTGTTGCCAAACACTGGTAAACATAATAATAAATGCTAGCTAAGAAAAATCGTTTAAATCTTTCGTTAAGACAAAATTCCTCTATTTTTGAAAAAGGAAACTCTTTTTTAGTAAGTTCAAATTTCTTTTTAGCATATTTAAGATTGAATCATGATTATTTGAGAGTAGCCTGTCTTACTCCAAAAGCAGTTCTAAATAAAGCTGTTTTAAGAAATTATTATCGACGTTTTATATACTCCTTAGTCGAAGAAATAATTCAGGATAAGGTTTTAGTAGAATCTTTCAAGTTAGATTTAGTAGTAGTGCTAAAAAGAAATTTCATTGAAGATAAAAAGGTTTTAAAAACAGACTTTTTTAGCTTAGTGCAAAAAATTCAAGATAAAATAAACCAGAATAATGTATAAAATTCCCAAAAAAATTTATTCTTTTTTTAGATTATTTAAACACCAGGTATTTATTTCTTTACTTGGTTTTTCTAGCACCTGTCGTCAAAACCCAAGCTGTAGTTCTTATGCAGCTGCACAAGTCAAAAAAAATGGTACAATTGTCGGGTTAATACAAGGTTTGTGGCGAACTATTAATTGTCGTCACTTTTAGGGTTTTAAGCAATGAACTTATTTATCAGTTTTTTTATCTCAATTTTGGTTTTTTTATATTCTATTTTTAATAATCTTGGTTTAACAATTATTGTTTTTACAGTTCTTATTCGATTAGCCTTACTACCCCTTACTTTACCTAGCGTGAAGTCAAGTAAAAAAATACAAGAGTTACAACCAGAAATTAAGAAGTTGAAAGAAAAATATGGTAAAGATAAACAGGGTTTAGCTCTGGCACAATCTCAGCTCTATAAAAGCTACAACATTAATCCCCTTGCTGGATGTTTACCTCAATTACTACAGCTTTTTATTTTAATTGTTTTATATCAGGCTATTATCAAATTATTTAATAGCCCGGAATTAAACTTTAATTTAAATTTTTTATGGGTAAATCTAAGTCAATCGGATCCGATTTACATTTTGCCAATTCTTGCAGGCTTAACTCAGTTTTTATTGTCACTAATGATTTCCCCAGCAACTCAAACTAGAGATATCGTTAAAAATGACTCCAATTTAAAGACTGTTCAGGAAGCAAATAAAAAAGAAGAAGACATTGCTGAAATGGCTACAACAATGCAGCAACAAATGATTTTTTTAATGCCGGTTATGACTACGGTAATCGCTTTAAAATTGCCATCTGGGCTAGCTCTTTATTGGATAGCAGGCACCATCATTACCATGGTGACACAATATTTTGTTTCTGGTTGGGGTGGTTTAGCTTTTTATTGGAATAAATATATGACCAAGTTTGGGCCTTTTAAAAATAAATATATGAAGGTTTCAGAATCTAAGACATTGACTAAAATCCCTAAAAAAATTCATCTTAAGAAAAATTCTTTGTTTTCTAAAAGTTCTACTGGTGGAGAATTAGCTGAAGTTTTAAAAAATATTGATGGTAGCGAAAAAGTTATTAAACCAAGAAATAAAAATGCTACTAAACCAAAAAAAACAGTAAGGTTAAAAAGACATAAAAATAAAAACAGAAAGTAAAGTATGAAGATTCAAGAATATTTAGAAAAATTAATTAAACACTTGGGAGTTGATGATGACTTTGAAATTGTTTTAGAGGAAAGTGATGATAGATTAAAAATTGTCATTACAGTTTCTCAGGTAGAAGCAGCTCTTTTAATTGGTAATAGAGGCGAAACTCTTGAAGCATTAGAGCTTCTAACTAAATTATCTTTCAAAGATGATTTTCCAGATAAGAAAATCATGCTAGACATTAACGAGTATCGCAGCGGCTTAGAAGATAGACTGAAAAATACTGCTTTAGAACTAGCACATAAAGTTTTAGAAACTGGCGAAACAGAAGAGATGTATGGATTAAATTCTTATGAACGATTTTTAGTTCATAGCGTTTTAAGTGAAAATAAAGACCTTGACAAATTAGAGAGTTTTTCAGAAGACAGGGATGAAGAAAGAGTCTTATTAATTAAATTAAAAAAAGATTAGCTACCAGGCTTTGCGTTAATAAAGCGGTAAATATGCAAGAAAAAAATATTATTTTTACCGACGGAGGCTCGAGAGGAAACCCTGGTATTGCTGGAGCGGGTGTTTATATCATTGATGAAAAAGGTCAAGAAATTTATCGAGAATATAAATATTTGGGTTTGAAAACCAATAATGAAGCTGAGTATTTAGCCTTAAACTTAGCTCTCATATATTTAAAAAAAAACCTAAAACCAAAAACTGCGTTAGTTTTTAAACTAGACTCTAAATTAGTTGTTGAACAAATGAATAAAAATTGGAAGATTAAAGAAGCTCGCTTGCAACTTCTAGCTCAAGAAAATTGGAAAATTTTAAATCTACTTCCCTACTCAAATTGCGAAATTAAATATATTCCACGTGAAGAAAATAAAATGGCAGATCTACTTGCAAATCAAGCTATGGATACTGCTGTGATCTAGTTTTACCAGATTTGTTTCGTAATCTGTTTTGTTCTAAAATGTTATGGTAATGGAAAATTATTTAAATACACAGGAGTCTGTGTTTTTAGTTATTTCTGAACCAGGTCATTTTTTTGCTAATTTTGTTGTGGATTTTTTGCAAGAAAAAGCTATCCAGGTTGAAAAAATCACTTTAGATCAGGATTTTTTTCTGAAAAATGAAGAATTGGCTAAGAGCAAAAAAAATATTTATAAAATAATTTTTATTTATGGATTTCAAAGACCATCTCAAGAAGTGGCTGAAAAAGTTTTTGGTTTTATACATACGCTTAATCAGGAACAAAGTATTAAGATTCCTTTAATTTTAATTTCTGCATTAAGCACTTCTTTGGAAATTTTAGATGATTTAGACTTTGGTTATCAAGATTTTTTAATTAAGCAAGAGAGTTTTTTAAGATTATTTTCAGATCAATTTCCAAATAGTATGTTATTTTTAGCGCAAGATATTTTAGTAGACAATAAAAAAATTACCTATCCCCTCTTTTTATTTTTTTCTGCAATTAAAAAAACTTATGTTTTTGATGTGCAAAACAATTTTTATTTTCAAGATGAAAAAAGTTTTTTTAATCTAATTAAAGAATATCTAATTAAACCACACCAGGCTGGTAAATTCCTTATTAAAGGCGTCAGGCTTCCTTCATCTAAATTGACTCAAAAAATTATTTATCTTTATGAACAATATTTTCAAGAGAAGCTTCAAACAGTTAAACTTTTAACCAATGAAAAAAAACAGGTTTTTGTTCAAGAATTTAGAGTTGTTAGTAACAGTAAAACTCAAATAGATAAATTAATTGATCAAAAAATTCGTGGCTTAATTGATGGTGATAGCGATCTCCCCTTTCCATCTGAAAATGAATTGGAAAAAGCCTTGCAAGCAAATAGAGCTCAAAGAGCCTTGGAAAATAAAAAACAAAAAGCTCAAAAAGGGTCTAAAAAAATTACTATTTATACTGACGCAAAATCTAAAGATCAAGCCCATAAAGAACCAAATAAAGAGTTTGTGGCTAGAGATTTTAACTCAGAGTTTGTTAGTAAAATCGAAAAGCTCTTCTCTATTCAGCGACATCAGGAGAAAAAAACTAGGCAAGAAAAGAATATTGCTGAGGGAACAGTTATTTTACAAAAAACTAAAAAGAGAAAATTCTTATTTTGGTTGGGAATTTTTGTTTTCAGCATGAGTTTGATTTTATTAAGTCTTTTCACTCTTTTTAGTTTTAATCAAAAAACTCTTAGAAATCAGCTTTATGAAATAATCGAAGGCAAGATTGAAGAAGTAAAAAATATTGATAAATCAATTAATTACCGTCTTTTTTCTTTTCAATTGACTCAATATGAAAAGCTTTTTTCTAAAGAAAACTTAAGTGAAGCTCTTGACTTGCAAAAACTTAGTTCAATTATTTCGAATCTTTATCAAGGTAGAGAAGAAATGAATGAAATTATTTTTGATTTGTATAAAAAGACTATCGAAAGCGGAGTAGAGCTGAGCCCATTATATGACCAATCTTTACTCCGGCTTGATCAACAAATTTTATATCAAAAAGATTTCAACGCCTATTTGATGGATTTAAATCTTGATTTATATCAAGAAAAAGAGAGAAGAATTTGGGAAACTAATCTAGAAAAAATCAGGATAGATTTAAAAAACAGTTCTCAATTAAAAAGGTTTCTGCCCGCTTTTAAAGACTTTATTTTTCAATCAGGTAGAATAAATATTTTGGTTTTAATGCAGGATAGTGGAGAGCTTAGAGCTACCGGTGGATTTTTGACAGAAGCTGCAATACTTGGTTTCAATAATGCCAATTTAATAGATCGACAAATTTTTAGTATTAATGATCTTGACAGTAGAATTTATGGACAAAAAAAAGCATCGCCAGAAATCAAGGATTTATTGAAAGAGGAAAATGCTTTTTTACATGATGCTAATTGGCAGGCGGATTTTGATGAGAGTAGTCGAGAAATACAATGGTTTGTAGAACAGGCAACTGGTTCTAAAATTGATTTAGTAATTGTTTTAAATAGCAAAATAGTGCGAGAGCTATTGATTGTTTTAGGGGATTTAAAAATTAATGATGATTTGGTTATTAATGCTGATAACTTTTTATCTAAATTAGAAGAATCTACTATTACAGATTCTAAATCCTCGATTCAAAATAATTTCACATGGCAATTTAGTAACTCCTTATTTGATAAATTTATGAAATTATCCGGCCAAGAATTATATGTGTTTAATAATTTTTTACTTACGCAATTGAATCAAAAAGAAATTTTATTACATAGCGATCATCAGGTTTTACAGCAGGCGATTGAAAGTAATTCTTGGGATGGGAAGAGAAGCGAACTCACTTGTCCTGCTGAATTTAAACAAGGCAACTGTTTAGTTGACTCACTTTTTCAAGTGGAGTCAAATGTTGGAATTAATAAAGTTAATTATTATATTTCAGAAAAAATTGAACATAGTTTGGGGATTAGCGAAAAATTTATTCGTCACAAGCGTAAAATTATTTTCGAAAATACAGCCACCAGTGATCTTTGGCCGCTTGGTACTTATCGTAACTACTTGAGGTTTTATTTGCATCCTCAAGCCAATCTAGAGAAAATAGAATTAAATGGACTAGTAGCTGATTTAGATAAAGTTAAAATTATTGATACCAATCGAGGCAGAGAACTATCCATGTTGGTGGAGGTTCCCAAAGAGAGCAAAGTTGAATTGAGTATTACTTATTTAGTTCCAAATCAAATGGTTACGCCTTTTTCTTATGTTTTTCTTGATCAAAAACAAGCTGGAGTTTTTAATAAAACAAGTAGCTATCAAATTGTTTTTGAAGAAAAATTTAAACCCCAACTAATTGCACCTCAGGCAAAATATCAGAATAAGGTAATTCATTTTGAAAACAAAAATTTAGATCATTTTTTATTTGCTGTTTCTTTTGATCAGTAAATAAAAAAAATTTTCACGTGCTGATTTTATATTTATTGTTGAAACCGACCAAAACATCAATCTTTTTCCAATTTTTATTTATAAGAAATTACTTTTTAGTTTGATATAGTTTGTTAGTAAAATTATTTTTTAAAAAATCTTTTTATCTTAAACTTTCAAGTCTCTTCTAGCTGTGGTAGAATAACTGCCTGTTAACCAGGAAAGGTTCTAATTTAAAAGTATGGAAAAAACTAAGTTACTTGTTTCTAAAAAACAAAATAAAAAAAACAATCAATTACGTCGAGAAGGCTTGATTCCAGCCAATATGTATCAGGCAGGCAAAGAATCAATCGCTTTAGAATTAAATAACGGTATTTTTACCAAATTGATTCGCAATTTAAATGAAAACGCAATTCTTTATTTGCAAATTGATGATGAAGCAAAGGATTTGCCAGTCTTAATTGATGAAATTCAATATGATGTTTTTGGAAAAGAAATTTTACACGTGGTTTTCAGAAAGATTAATCTTTCTGAAAAAATTCACGCTGATGTTTCGATTGAACTAGTTGGTGAATTTGATGTAGATGATGGAGTTTTGGTTTTAGCTAAAGATAGCGTAGAAATTGAAGCTTTACCAACCGATGTTCCTGCTAATTTCGAAATTGACCAGAGTCAATTAAAAGCTATTGGTGATCGTATTACCCTTGATTCTTTGGTTTTTGACAAGAGCAAAATCACTTTGGTTTTAGGTGAAGAAGAAAATCCTGAAGATGTGGTTTTAGTTTTAGTTCAGGAGAAAGCTGAAGAAATAATTGAAGAAGCTAGTGATGAGCTGGTTGAACCAGAGTTGGTAGGTGAGAAGGATGAGGAGAATGATGGAGAAGATAAAAAATCTGAACCACAATCATCTGAAGAATCTACTGATAAATCTTAAAAATTTGATGAAAGTTGTTCGCGCAATATTTTCTTAGGGAGAGATGTTTTTTGCTTTTTCTAAGTATTTTTGTGCCACTTGCTCATTATCCATAATATTTTCAAGTTGACTTAAATTTAGATAAAGACCTAAATTTTGTATATTATTTTGCTCAAGTTTTGTGTAATTCGTTAACAATATTTTAATCTCGTCTTTAGTTAACAATAATTGTTTTGTAATTAAATTGACGTTTTGTGTTTGTTTCAAAGCAGGAGGGGAGAATATCTCTATTTGTGGGGTGTTTTTTCTAATATAAGTATAAAAACTACTTATCCAGATAAGAAAAAGAAGAATGATTGTTAAAACTTGATTGATTTTTCTTTTTTTAGTTTTGATTAAAAACAACTCTAATCCGAAACCTAAAATATTAAGAATAAGCTTGAAACACAAATAAACTAATTGAAAAAATGTAATAATTTTATTTATCACATTCCCATCATAACTTATGCTGGCCATAGACTGCTAGCCAAAATTTTTTCGTTTACTAAATTTTCTTCAAGCAATTCTTGCCAAATAGCTTCGGTGACAAAAGGAATAAATGGATGAAGTAATTTTATAAAAGTCACTAAGCCATTAATCATTAAGGATTGACTTATCAAGCCTTTCTTCGATTCTTCAATGCACTGATCGCAAAACCAATGCCAAAACTCACTATAAAGTGTATCGGCAGCTACGCCAATTTGAAAAGAATTTAAATTTTTACTAACGTCTTTAATAATGTGATTTAATTTGTCTTTAAAAATTTGATCGTTTGGGCAAACTGAATTTTGTTTATTTTTGTTTTCTTCTATGGTAAGTAAAATAAATCGGCTCGCATTCCAAAGTTTATTGCTAAAATTACGAGCAGCTTTAAAATCACCGTCTCCCACTGATTTATCTAAACCAGCTGATGAGCGAATAGAAAGAGCCATTCTGAGCGCATCAGTACCATATTTTTCACTGATTTCCATAGGATTGACTACATTACCCTTACTCTTACTCATTTTTTGTCCATTAGCGTCTCTAATGAGTCCATGAAGATAAACATTTTTAAATGGTACTTGTCCGGTTTTGTAAACGCCCATCATTAACATTCTCATTACCCAGAACATTAAAATGTCATAGGCGGTTTCCATGGTGTTGGTAGGGTAGAATCTTTCGAAATCGCCTGCCTTATTATTCATTAAAGTGACAAAAGGCCATTGGCTAGAAGAAAACCAAGTATCAAAAGTGTCGGTTTCTTGAAGGTATTTTTCACCTGGATTTTCTTGAAGTATTAAATACTTAGCTTCTACGCTGGCACTAATATTTTGCAAACCATTTCTTATTTCTTCAATTTGATACTTTTCTAAAAGTTCTCCTAATTTTCCATTAATACGTTGTTTTTTATGATCGATAAAAGTAATTTGCGAATCAAGATTTTCATCAATTTTGTACCAAATTGGTAAACGAATACCCCAAACAATTTGACGACTAATATTCCAATCTTCTAGATTTTCCAACCAGTGACGTAGAATTTTGTCATGACCAGCGCCATAAACTTTAACTTCTTTATTGTCTATTTTTTTTAAAACATCTTGAGTTAATTTTTTAACTTTTATATAAAACTGGGGAAGGGGAAGTGGTTCAATGGGATTACCACAACGATAGCAAACACTAATGTTGTTGTGGTAGTTTTTATCAACTTTAACTAATAAACCTTTTGTTTCTAGATCTTTAACAACCTGTTCTCTAGCGACATTAACTTTAAGGCCGGCATATTTACCAGCTGCTGCAGTCAAGCGTCCTTCAAAATCTATAACTTGAATAGGTGCTGGAAGTTCATCTCTATGTCTTTGCCAAGCGGCAAAATCATTAAAATCATGATAAGGGGTGATTTTTACTACGCCGGTACCAAATTCTTTATCAACAAATTCGTCAGCAATGACTTTGAGTTTAAAATTGCCATTTAAACCTTCCACTTCAATTTCTTGACCGATATATTGCTGATAGCGTTCATCATCTGGATGAACTGCTAGTCCTGTGTCGCCAAATTTAGTTTCTGGTCTAGTGGTGGCCAAAACAAATGGGCCATATTTAATGTAATAAAGAGATGTTTCTTGTTCCTTGTGATCAATTTCTAAATTACTAAATGCAGTGCCACATTTGGGGCAAAAATTAACTAAACGATTGGTTCTATAAATCAAGCCATCATTATTCATTTTGATAAAAGTTTCGATGACTGTTTTGACGATATCTTGATCCAAAGTAAATTTATAGCGACTCCAATCGGCACTAGCACCTAATTTTTTAATTTGATTTACGGCAACAGCAGAATTTTCACTCACATATTCCCAAATCATTTGAAAAAGAGTTTCTCGATCAAAATTAAAACGGCTTTTTCCTTCTTTTTTTAATTTTTTCTCATAAACAAATTGAGTTTCAATGCCAGCATGATCTGTTCCTGGAATCCAAACAGTGTCTTTGCCTTGCATGCGTGCAAAACGCACTAGAATATCCTCAATAGTCACAAACATAGCATGACCCACGTGAAGGGGATCATTGGCATTTGGTGGAGGCATAATAATCGAAAAATTTTTTTGAGGTTTTTTCGACTTTTTTCTTAAATTTTGATTAATTTCACTATCTGGATTAAAACAATCATGGTCTAACCACAATTGATAAATTTTGTCTTCATGATTTTGGGCTTGGTATTGTTTGTCTAGCATGGGATTCCGTCTGGCAATTATAGCATTCCTCGCAGGCCTAAGGTAGAATAACTTCCACAATGAGGCAAGTTAATTTAGTTAATGATCGAGATGAAATAATTGGGCAAACTGATTTATTAGAAGCTCATCGAGAAAAAGGAAAGAAGCATCAGGCCATTTCTTTATTTTTGTTTCGAAGAACAGAGATGGGTGATTTTGAATTGTTATTGCAACAAAGAAGTAATAAAAAAATTGTAGGAGCCTTAAAATGGGCTAATACTTTATGTGCCAATGTTATGCCTGGAGAAGATCATCAGCAAACTCTCGAGCGTCGTTTATTTGAAGAGCTAGGCATTAGCTTAAATAAGCTTGGAAAAATGGAAAAAATAATGATTTTTAATTATCAAGTTGCTTGTGAAAATGGTTTTTGTGAAAACGAGATTGATCATTTTTTTAGTTCAGTTTTAAGTGATAAATTGCTTTATAGCTTTAAAGCTTTTCCCAATCCAGAAGAAGTTAATGCTATTGATTGGATCAGTTGGAATAATCTTAAATCTAAAAAGATCGGGGAGAAAAATTTGGCTCCGTGGTTTAATCTTTTTATAAATAATTCAGAAATTATTAAAAAAATTGACCAATTTTTAATCTTATGGCAGAAACAAAATCACTAATTCCCAAACATGTCGCAATTATTATGGACGGCAATCGCCGTTGGGCTCGACAGCATGGTCTGAGCGTAATTAAGGGACATCGTAAGGTGGCTGAGGAGATGATTGAGCGTTTAGCGGATTTTGCCATTATCAAAGGAATTAATCATTTAACTTTATGGGCTTTTAGTACAGAGAATTGGCAGCGCTCTCAAGAAGAGGTGACTGGCATCATGGATCTTTTTCGAGAAACTTTTGCTACTAGTGCAGAGAGATTGCATAAAAAAGAAGTTCGAGTTGCTGTAATTGGTGATTTAAGTCGTTTTCCGAAAGATATTCAAAATGGTGTGAATTTTTGGATAAAGGAAACTAAAAATAATAAAAAATTAATTGTTACTTTTGCTCTTAATTATGGAGGTAGAGATGAAATTCAGCGTGCAGTAAAAATTGGCCAAGAAAACTTTGAACAGTTTTTAGATACTAAAAAAATGATTGATTTGCCAGATCCGGATTTATTAATTCGTCCTGGCGGGGAAAAAAGGTTATCTGGTTTTTTGACTTGGCAAACAGTTTATAGTGAATTGTATTTCACTGATGTTTTGATGCCAGATTTTGATGAACAAGAATTTGACAAGGCATTAAAAGATTATGGATTAAGACAGAGGCGATTTGGAAAATAATTTTAATTAAATGGAGCTCCGGTATTTGGAATACTTGGGCCTGATTCATTCCAATTTTTTCCAGATCCGGGAATAGAGAAATTTTTGATTAAATCAATTCCAGTGAAGCTCGAAATGAGATTGATGATGATGAAGGATGAAAGAGCTAGTATTATTCCGATAATGGCGTAAGTGATAGTGTTTTTAGATTTTTCAGTTGCTTGACTGTTGCCGCCCATAATCATCATGTTGAAAGCTGCATAAATAATCATGATAAATCCAACAATTCCTAAAACTGTTAGAGTGACTGATAGCACGTTTGCTAGAAGGCATCCAATTCCTTGAACAGTGGCAACTCCATCTTCATTTACGCATCCAGTTCCTATCTGTGACCATTCTTGAGTTTGAGCGTAAGCTTGTGAGATTATTTTCATGTCTTTTTTAGATTATAACTTTATTTTTATTGAAAGCAAAATTAAGTATTAAAAAACCCGCTTGTTTAAGAAGCGGGTTTTTCTAAATTTTTTCTTATTATCGTGGATTATTAATATCTCCGACATTAGTAAAGACATCATTAAAATCTTTAAAACCCAAGAATTGAACTACTAAAGTGACTACGGCGTAAGAAGCAGCGATGATCACTAAACCAATAATGGCAGCGGTTAATTTATTTCTAGCGCTTTCGGCTTTACCTTTATCTCCACCTGAGGTAATCCATTCTACGCCACCCCAGATCATATAAGCAAAAACTAAAATGGCGGCGACAAGCATAACCACATTAAGAATAGAACTAAACATGGTTCCAAAATTAGTAGCATAGCCCTTGCCAGTATCGATTGGATCTATCTTAACATCTGCCATTGCTACCGACGCGGTAGCGAGCATACTACTCATGGCAGTTCCAGTAGCCAAAGCAAGTTTTTTAATTGATTTCATAAATCGCTCCTTTTTACTTATTAAATTTCTAAATTTATTATACATCAAGTCTAATTAAATTTTAATTAAATGTCAAAACATCTATTCCTAAGAATTCTTCTACGACAACAAATAGAGCAGTGACGGCAGCTAAAACAATTAAACCGATTACTGCATTACTCATTTTATTTCTAGCGCCTTCTACTTTGCTTTTATCTCCACCTGAGGTGATCCATTCTATAGCACCCCACATTAAAAAACCAAAAACTAAAACAGCGGCTAAAGTCATGGCCACAGTCATGATGTTGCCAAACAAAATTCCAAATCCTCCATCACTTGAATTGTGGAATTGAGCTCCTTGTAATTCTTGATTTTGAGCTTCACCTGCAATATCTAAAGTTAATGCTAATTGTCTTGACATATTAATTGCCTAGTTGCGTTGGTATTGTTAATTCTAATAAATCAAAATTATCTCCGAAGAATATCTTACTGATAAAGCTAAGAATGGTGAAAGAAGAAACTAAAATTACTAAACCGATAATGGCGTTAGTCATTCTTTGTCTAGCTCCCTCAGTTTTTTTACTGTCGGATCCAGCAGTAATCCATTCGATAGCTCCCCAAATAAAGTAAACAATGACGGCTAAAGCTCCAAGATTAATACTGACTTTCCATAAATAAACAACGTAGTTAATAAATTTACTACCATCTTCTGCGCCTTCATTAGTACCAAGGTCACCTATAACTGGATTGGAGATTGCTGCCTGAGCAGTAGAAATCATCAAAAAAAATATACTAAGTGACATTAAACTAGCAAAAATAGTTTTTTTATTTAATTTCATAGCTTTTTTATTTAGGAGTAATATTTTGTAATAATTCTCCTGGATTTAAAATCGAAATACCGATTAAGCTGCCAATTAAACCAACAATAGCATAAGATGCCACAATTAAAATTAAACCTAGGGTTCCCCAAATAAATCTATTTTTAGCTTTTTCTACTTTACCACTATCAGATCCAGCGGTAACCCATTCGTAAGCAGCTAAAAATGAATAAACAATGAAAAATAAAACTGCTAAAACAGTAATTGCGCCAATAATGTCACTAATATAAAGCTCTAGAGATCCGGTAAACCCAGCATTATCCAAAGATTTTGGTGCTCTAGCTTCTGTAATTGGTTGTATAGATCCGATATCTGCCATAATTAATTACCTGGTATAGCGGTTGGTATTTGTGGATTTATGATATAAGTAGCATCGCCAAAAACTATTAGGCCGATTATTCCAGCGATTGTGTAGGAGGCAACGATTAATAATAATCCAGTTGCACTTAGAGCTAATTTTTCACCAATTTTTGAATATGCGCCACTATCTCCATTGGCCGTAATATAGGTAAATCCAGCTGTGATAAAATTAAAAAGTACCCATACACCCGCCACAACAGAGGCCAACTTAATAATATTGGAAACAAAAATCAGAAGACCAATATTGTTGCTTGCTGCTCCGGCTTGAGTATTTAATTCTGCTACGCCCGCTGGAGCTTCTATTTGCCCAAATACACTGTCTTCAGCCGCCATAACTTGACCACATGAGAACACCAATAATAAGCTGAAGATTGAACTATAAATTATTTTTTTCATTTCATTTAGTATTTTTAATTATAAACCATTTTTGTTTTTTATTAAAAACCCATGTTAATGCCAGTTAAAAGTTGAATGATTTGCATGATCCAATAAGCCGCAAACATCACAATGAAACCAATAGCAGCAGAAGTCATGGTGGTTTTAGCCTTATCTTTATCTTTGCTATCTCCACCAATCATTGAAAAACCAGCCATCACAATCATAGCAAATAATACAATTCCTGCTCCAACAAAAACTACTTTTACAATTAAATTAACCATATCATCGGTACTATTAAATACTTCTTTGACTGGCGTGCCATCTTTTAAAATTAGTTTATCATTGAGAGGAATTTCTACGTTTTCAACCTCGACAACTTTAGGATAACCATTTTCTCCTGGATTGCCTACATCAGCAATTTGTTTGGCTGAAACATTAGTGGCTTGTGCAAAATAAAAAACAAAACTGAAAACTAAAAATAAGAAACCAAATAATAAGAACTTATTTTTCATTGAATTCATTATAAATGAATTTCTCTTACTATCTAGTGTAAAATAGTGCTAATGCAAGAATTAAAGCGTTTTGTTGGTTTTGATAACGAGCAAGTGTTAGTTGAGGCTTTAAAGTCAGGTAACGAATTGGCGGTTGAGTATTGGTTTAAAAAATATCGTCTTAAATTGAAAAAAATTGCTCTTAGTAAAATATCAAACTCTAATCAAGTAGCTGAAATTGTTCAAGAAACATTCATTAACTGTTTGCAAACTCTAAACTTATTCAAAGGTAATTCTTCGCTTTTGACTTGGATGCAAAGTGTTTTGCGTCACGAAATTGCCGATTATTATCGTAAACGCTATGCCAAGAAATTTATTCAAACCATTCCTTTAAGCGATTTTTTATTGGAACAGAATTACAAGGATGCTGCTACATCAGCTGAGTTAGTGAGTTTAGTGCTTAAACGTATGGTTTGTAAAAATCGTGAATTATTACTAAAAAAATACGTTGATTGTAAGAAAGTTAAAGAAATTGCTTTGGAAATGGGTGAAACGGTTAAAGCAGTAGAATCAGATCTTTTTAGAGCGAGACAAGAATTTAGATCGCTGTGGGTAGCATTGGACATAAATCATGAGTAATAACAACTTTTTACAATTGCTTAAGGACACTGCTAAAGAACAGAGCTTTTTGGGTCAAGAAAAATTTGTACCAGATTTTTTAAGTGATTTTGCCAATTATGTAGCTGTTCATTTGTGGCAAACAATTTTGATTTTGTCTATTTTTTCAGCTTTGATTTTAAATTTTTATCAGTTTATGAATTGATATTTTGAAATGCAAAAAAAAATACAATATAAGTTTTTATTAATCTTAGAATCTTTCATTTATTCAAGCGGACAAATGCTGTTAGGTTTGTTTTTACATCCTTATCGCAGCATGCAAGTTTCAGTTAAAAATAAAATTTTATTGCCTTTTATTTTTTATCCTGCTTTTTTTGTATTGTTTCTTTATTTATTATTGCGCATCGATTTAATCTCTATTATTTATAATGAGATTTTTGTTTTTAGGTTTTTTTATCAAGTAATTTTATTTTTTTGTTTTTATTGGCAAATAGCTCTTTTTTATCTATGGTTGCGTTTTACTAGAGCTTTTACAAAATCAAATCGCCTGTAATTTTTTATGTTAATTAAATCCTTAGCACTGCAAAACTTTCGCAATTTTTCTTTGCAAAACTTTCAATTTGAAAAAACTAATCTTATTTTTGGAGCTAATGGCATTGGTAAAACTTCTATTGTGGAAGCAATTTATTTGTTGGCCAGTGCCGACAGCTTTAGAGCTGGCAAAGTTGAGGAAATGATTCGTTTAGAAACTGATTTTGGGAGAGTTCAGGGTCTAATTGATTTGGAAGGCATCGATCAAGAACAAGCTGAAGAATTAAAGCTCGAAGTGATGTTGACGAGAGGTATGGTGCAAGGTAAAAGAACACAGTATCGTTTATTTGCGGTCAATGATATTCGTCGCAGAAAAAAAGATTTTTTAGCTTTTTTTAAAGCTGTAGTTTTTAGACCAGAAGACTTGCGCTTGGTGGAAGGTTCTCCCTCAAGAAGAAGGAATTTTTTGGATAACGCTCTGAGTATGGTTTCAGGGGAATATAGTTCAGCTTTGGCTAAATATGAACAAACCTTGAAACGCCGCAATCGTTTATTGCAAAAAGTTAGTGAAGGTAGTGAAGGACGAGAAGCACTTAATTTTTGGAATATCAATTTAGTGAGATATGGTGAATTTTTACAAAATAAGCGAGCCAGTTTAATTGATTTTATTAGGGAAGTGGTTTTTCCTTTCGAATTAAACATTGATTATTTACCATCGCTAATTTCTGAAAAACGTTTGTCAGAGTATCTGGACAAAGAAATTTTTCTAGGCCATTCGCTAATTGGTCCACATAAAGATGATTTTATTTTAAAGTTCTCCGAAATAGATAAAGGTATCGAAGATTTGAGTTTATTAGCTTATGGTTCAAGAGGTCAACAGAGATTGGGAGTTTTATGGCTAAAAATTGCCGAGCTTCAATTTCTTACTGATAAAATTGGTTATCAACCGGTTTTGCTTTTAGATGATATTTTGTCTGAATTGGATATTCACAGCAAAGACATGGTGCTTGAGTTATTATCTAATTATCAAACTATTTTGACCACTGCTGATGCTGATGTCTTAACAGATCTGAAAAACAGAATTAAGCAATTAAATTTAATTATTTTGTAAATTGCCAAAGAATTTCTGGAATCATTTCCACCAGATCGCTGCTGTTAAAATATGGTCCTTGTTTTAAATGCAGTTCTTCTCCAGCTTTTTTATTGATATAACTTGCTACTAAACAGCTGTTTAAGGCAGAGCTTTTGCAATAAAGAGCAGCTAATAAACCAGCTAAAACATCACCGGTACCTCCTTTGGTCATACCAGCATTTCCTCCTTTTATCTCCAGAGCCTGTGGGTTTCGCGGTGAAAAAACCTTATCAACTGGTCCTTTCAGCAAACAATAACAACTGGCTTTGTAATTTTGTTCATTAAATAGCTCGCTTTTGTTTTTTAGCAAATCCATTTCTTGATGATGAGGAGTAATGATGTGATTTTGATTGAGCAACTTAACATCCAACATTTGTAAAGCTCCGGCATCAATCACCCATTTTTTATTGGCATATTTTTTTAACAATCTATTAACTAAAAACTTAGTGTAAAAAGAACGATCCATTCCTGGTCCAATTAAAATCACATCGGCTTCTTGTATATAATTCTCAATTTGTTTGCGTTCAATGACGATACCATTCCAAAAATTTTCTTTGGCTTTTTTAATTAACTTATTATTGCTTGGTGTAGAGGAATAAAAAACCATGTCTACAATTTTGCTAGCTACATCTAAACTCCATTTGCTAGCTGCATGAAATAAATCACTGCCGCCAATAATCATTAATTTGCCATTTTGGCCCTTATGGCTACTTGAGTCAGGTAAAAAAGTTTCTCTAAAAGCTGTTTTTAAAATTGGAGTTAAATCACTCATAATCATCCTGATTGTAACTTATTTTACATTTTTGGCGTAGTCGTTATTTTATTTTTCTTGTATATTTTGCAAGAATCTTTTCAAAATTAACAAACTAGTTTAGAATCAATCTAAATGTATCAACCGAAGTTTAAAATTACCAATCATTTACTTACTTATGTTGCTTCAGTTGAATCTGCCAAAGCCCTTATTGATCATTCTGCTTTAGTGCCGTCTTGGGAAGCTAAATTTCGTGATGAAGCCATGCAAAGAACGGTACATTTTGGTACTCATATTGAAGGCAACGAATTAACTGCAGATCAAGCTGGTAAAGTAGTGCAGTTAAAAAATACCAGTAATCCGCAAATGATTGTTGATCAAACTGGCATTATTGCTAGAGATAGAGATATTCAAGAAGTGATTAATTATCGCAACGTAGTAGCTTGGATCGATCAACGTCCTGTTAAAAAAATACAAGAGGAATTAAACTTAGACACTTTAATGGTTTTGCATAAATTAACCATGCAAAGATTATTGCCCGAGGAACAAATTGCCGTTTTTCGTGATAAACAAGTAATTGTGCGAGGCGCAGCTGATGGTCAAGTAGTTTTTCGTCCGCCGGTTTCAGTCGAAGTGCCATATTTAATGGAAGACTTTTTCACCTGGATTAATAGTACAGAAGCAACAGAATTACATCCAATTTTTAGAGCAGCGATTGCTCATTATTTTTTAGTTTACGTTCATCCCTTTGTGGAGGGCAATGGCCGAGTAGCCAGGGCTTTTGCGACTTTAGTTTTATACAGTGCTGGTTATGACTTTAAACGCTTTTTTGCTTTGGAAGAATATTTTGATAGTGATGTCGAAGCTTATTACCAAGCCTTACTTTCAGTCCAACAAAGCGATGAAAAAGACTTAACTTATTGGTTGGAGTATTTTACTTATGGTTTGGCTCTGGAAATTGATAAAGTCAAGCAAAAAGTGCTCAAACTTTCTCAAGATCTAAAAATTCAGCGCGAGCTTGGTCAACAAGTGGCACTATCAGAGAGACAAATCATTCTTTTGGAAGTTTTACAAAATCAAGGACAAATAACTTCTGAAGATGCTCAAAAAGCTTTGCCCAATGTTTCTGTTGATACAATTTTGCGTGATCTTAAAGATTTAATCGCCAAAAATGTGGTGCAAAAACACGGTGTAACTAAGGGTGTGAGTTACACTTTACTAAGCTAAACTGTTAGAATGTTTTTATGTTTTTTAAAGACTTTTCTGTCTATTTGCAAAGAATTGAAAATGTTTCCGCACGTCTGGAAATAACTGCTATTTTAGCCGATTTGTTTAAAAATCTAATGAAAGATCAAAAAGCTAAAGAAGAGTTAACTTTAGCGACTTATTTAATGCAGGGTAGTTTGGTGCCTTCGTATTTGTCTTTAGAATTTCAAATGTCAGAAAAAATGCTGATTAAAACATTGGCCTTTTTGCAGGCCAAAGATCAGAGTTCTAAGCAGATAAATGAGGATAATCTTTTTTCTGAAGTTGCCAATGTAGATCAAAATTTATTTGTTAATCAAGATGCTTTACAGCAAAAACTTACTGCTAATTATAAAAAAATTGGTGACATTGGCGAACTCTTTGAAAAAACTTTATTTGAATTGAATTTTACTGCAAAACTAGAAGATCAATTCTCAGTGCAGGCGGTTCATGCTGCACTTCGTCAAATTGCTGAAACCTCAGGTATTGGTTCTCAAGATAAAAAAGTTGCTTTGTTAGCTCAATTACTTCAAAAACTAGATCCTTTGTCTGCCAAATATATTAGTCGAATTATTTTGTCCAAAATGCGACTGGGTTTTTCAACTATGACACTCATTGATGCTTTGTCATTCGTGAAAACTGGCACTAAAAGTGACAGCTCTAATTTGGAAAAAGCTTTTTATAAAAAAGCTGACTTAGGTAAATTGGCGACGGCCTATCTGGTAGAGTATCAAGAATTAAGTAGTGCTGAATTACTGAAAACTTATCAAGTAGAGCTTGGCATTCCGGTTTTGCCAGTTCTTTGCCAAAGATTGAATAGTGCTCATGAAATCATTGAAAAAATGGGTGAGGTTTTGGCTGAACCCAAATATGATGGTCTCAGAGTACAAATTCACATTAATCAAGAAAATTTTACAGATAATGGCTTGCCATACAAAGCTTTTACCAGAAATTTAGAAGATGTGACTCACATGTTTCCTGAATTAGCGGAAGTAGTGCAAGCGCTGAAAGTTAAAAATTGCATTTTAGATACAGAAGCAATCGGTATTGATCAGAAAACTGGTAAATTTTTACCTTTTCAAGAAACTATCCAACGCAAGCGTAAGCATGGTATTGATGCCAAGGCCTTAGAAGTGCCACTTTGTTTTTATGCTTTTGATTTAATTTTGCTTGACGACCATGTTCTGATTGATGAGGATTTACTTAATCGAAAAAATAAATTAGCTACGGTGTTAATTGATTCTGCGTTTGTTAAAAAAACCACGTATTCTTTAATTAATGATCCAAATAAGCTTAAATCTTTTCATGAAGAGCAATTGAGGCTAGGTTTAGAAGGTGCAGTGATGAAACAAAAAAACTCTAAATATGTTTCTGGTCGTAAATCTTGGCGTTGGGTTAAGATCAAGGAAGAAGAAGGTAGTCAAGGAAAGTTGTCGGATACCATTGACTGTATCATGCTAGGTTATTATGTAGGCAAAGGTAAGAGACAAGCTTTTGGCATTGGTGCTTTATTGGTGGGAGTTTTGGATAAAGATAAGTCTGGTGATTTGCATGTCAGAAGCTTATCTAAAATTGGAACAGGCCTCACTGATGAGCAATTTAGGGAAGTAAAAAAACTTGCTGACCAAAATTTAAGTTCTAAAAATAAAAAACCAACAATTTATGATGTTAATAAAAATTTACATCCAGATTTTTGGTTAGAACCTAAAATTGTTTTAGAAATTGCGGCTGATGAACTTAGTAAATCTCCTATTCATACCGCTGGAGTGGCTCTGCGTTTTCCAAGGTTAATTAAGATTCGTCATGACAAAAATTTTGAAGAAACCACAACTCTTGAGGAATTAGCTTCCATCCACATTGCCACTTAATTATTGCTTACTGAAGTAAAAGATTGATTTCTTTTAATAAAGCATTGATCGAACTTTGATTATATGCTTTCAGTTTTTTGACATTCTTTGCAAAAGAAGCGATTTTCTTTGGATTTTGAATTAGTTTTTCTAATTCTTGATTAGCTTTTTTAGCGTTTTCTTCGACGATGCCAATTTTGTAATCTCTAATAATATCTAAATTGCCGTCTTCTTGGCCGTGAATATGAGTGATGGCAAAAAAAGCAGTTTCACAAGCAATACTTTCAAAAAGTGTATTTGGGCCAGCTTTACCAATCACCATATCAGCAGCTTGCATGTATAAATGCAAATTTTTAGTATAAGCCAGAGGAATGATTTTAGCTTTGGAAGAACTCAAACTTTCCAGGCTTTGTTTAATGCCCAGAATATTGTTGTATAAAAATTTATTTTTGCCGCAGGCAACTATGAAATTAACTTTTTTACGACAATTAATAATGCTAGGTAGAATTTTTAAAATAGTGTTTGAACCTTCTGAGCCAGAAGCTAATAAAAAAGTTAAATTATCATCTAATTTAAGTTTTTTTCTAATTTGAGATCGATCATAACTTTCCTCAAATTTTTGTCTAACAAACCAACCGGCACGTTTTATGTTTTTGCTTTGATAAGTTTCTAAAATTGTTTGATCAAAAGCCATTTGCACTTGCGCTTGCTTGGAAAAAAGCAGAATATGGGCTGTTCTAGGATCAGTGATTATATTAATAAATGGAATGTTTTCTTTTTGTAATTTTTCCAATACTGGATTACAACCATAATAAGTACTGATGCATAAATCAATTTTGTTTCTTTTAACGAAATCAGTAATTTTTTTTTCAGTATTAACAACAAATAAATTTTCTAGAAATTTGCGAATATTGCGTTCTTTTTCCAAAACTTTTGAACTTAGGTGAAAAGAAGGCCCTAGATATTCAGGAATAAATTTATAAACAGAATTATAAGCAAAACCCAAAATTTCTTTTCGAAAAAATTTTTTAACTTTATATTTTCCCTTAGCTTCTTTTTCAATTTTTTCCGCAATAGCATCAGCAATACTTTCGTGTCCATAGCCGCTAGTAAAGATGCCAATAGTTTTCATGATCTGGTTATTATATACTTTTATTTATCTAAGTAGAAATATGAAAGTGATCGTTGGGCTTGGAAATCCAGGAAAAGAATATGAAAACACCAGACATAATGCTGGTTTTACTTTTGTTGATTTTTTAGCCAAAAAGTTTTCTTTAAACCTTCATTTTGATAAAAAGTTCAACGTAGAATATGTTAAAGCGGAAATAATTAATAATGGATTGGCAGAAGATATTTGCTTAGTCAAGACGATGGCTTTTATGAATAATTCTGGCATTACGCTAAGAGCTTTTTTGGATTATTTTTATGCTGACATTTTAGAAGAAGATGAGGGTAATCATTTAATTGTGGCACATGATGATTTAGATCTAGATTTAGGACAATTTAAATTACAAAAAGGCAAAGGTCCTAAAGTACACAATGGTTTAAATTCAATTTATAAACATTTGGGCCATAAAAATTTTTGGCACTTACGTCTAGGAATTGATTCGAGGGTTGGCAACCGCAGTATTGAGCCAAGCAGTTATGTTTTGATGAAAATGAATCAAACAGAACAAAACAAATTACAAGAAGTTATCAGTGAAGTTGCCACATGCCTATTTTCCGCTTAAGTTTTCAAAAGACTAAAAACTTGAAATATATTTATGCTATTCGTTTGATTCGTGAATTAGCTAATCAATTAATGGTTTTCTTTTTACCAATTTATTATTTTGCTTTGCGCTTTCCTTTTATGGAAAATTTTAATTTAAGTGCTCTACAAGAAGGAATTTTAAATGTAGTAATAATTTATGTTTTAACACGCTTGATATCTTTATTTTCAGCTATTCCAGTTGCTCAAGTATTAATTAAATTCGGTATTAGACAGGGCTTCGTTGTAGGGCATTTATTTTATGCCCTTTTTGTTTTATGTCTCTATTTATCTAAAAATAACGTATATTTTATTTTATTAGCCACTTTAATTAACGGTTTACAAATCAATTTGTTTTGGAATAGTTACTTTTATTCTTTAGGTCGTCACAGTGATCAAAATAAAATTGGCGCTAATTTAGGAATTATTAATTTTTTACTTAATCTATTAGCAATGGTTTCTCCGGCTCTAGGTGGCTTAATTATTTTTACCTTAGGATATCAAACTTTATTTTTAGTTGGTTTAGTAGTTGTTTTATTTGGAGTTATTTTCTCTGTGCTTTTAGATAACTCTAAAATTCGAGATAATATTTCTTATCGAGAATTTTTTAATTGGTTGAAAGAACCTACTTTTAGGCGTCTGGCTTTAACTTTTACTGGACGTAGTTTTAATGACGGCACAATCAGTTTATGGGCGCTTTACATGTTTATTTTGTTAGGTAGTGCTCAAGGATTGGGTTACTTATATAGTTTATCGCTTTTTTTGGCTCTATTTATCAGTTACATAGCCGGTTCTTTTATCGATAAAAACAAAAATAAAAAGCAGTTTTTATTTTCTGGAAGTTTGCTTTCTATTTTTTGGGTATTGAGGGGATTTATTGTGAATATTTGGTCAATTACCATTTTAAATGCTTTTGATAAATTAGCTGCTAGTTTTCATTGGTTATTTTTTGATCGCAGTTGGATTTTAAGAGGTAAAGGGCGAGAAGCATTGTCTTATTTCACTTATCGAGAAATGGTTTATAGTTTAGCAACGATATTGTTTTGGATGGCAGTAGCTGTAATTTTTTACTTTTTTGTTTTTGCTTGGCAAAGTTTGTTTATAGTAGCAGCAGTGGGAGTACTACTAACCTTGTTGATTAAAGAGCATCATATAGAGGAAAAAGATTAAAATGTTCTATTTAAATTAAAATCAAGAATTTTTTTTAGTAATTGCTTAATTTCTATTGGTTTAATTTTTTCAATTTTTTCCAAAACCTCTTTTTTTAATTTTTGAATAAAAGCTTCCATTTCTTTAATAGTGTACTTTTTAAACAGATCTTGAATTTCTTTGATAACTTGTTCATCAAGATTTCTTTGACCAAGATTTTTTACTAAAAAATTTCGTTCATCTTGTTTAGCATTTTTCATTAAAGTTAGATAAAAAATTGTTTTTTTACCTTCTTTAATATCTGAGGCAAAACTTTTTCCAGATTCTTCTGCCTTGCTAAAAAGACTAATTTCATCATCCTTTATTTGAAAAATTAGGCCAAGTTTTTCGCCAATTATGCCTAGATCATTGATTTGACTGATTGATAATCGATTGATAATTCCAGCTAATTTTAATGGAAGAGAAAAAGTATAGCGGGCAGTTTTAAATAAATACATTTCTAGTATCTCGTCTGTGGAAGGCAATTCACTCTGAAGAGTGATTTTACTATCAAGCATCTCTGCAAAATTAGTCTTAATAATTTCCTGATCAATAGTTTTTCTAAGATCGCCCTGAATGTTTTGTGGAAGTTTAGATATTTTTGTTAAAGCCAAATTAGTTAAATAATTTAAAATATTTCCAACGCAAATAGCCATACTTTGGCCATAATTTTTGGGATTTTTGTAATTGTTTTTTATGGCGAATTTGGTGTATTTTTGCCAAACTGAATCTTGTCCACGACGCGTTTCGTCTTGATCAATGATATCATCATGAATGAGTAGACTTGAATGAATAAGTTCAAGTGCGGCGGCAACAATTATTAAATCCTTTTCCTTTTCTTGGTAAATTTTTTCATTAAGAGTTCGATTCGCAAGTAAAAAAAGTCCACCGCGCAATGTTTTTCCACCAATGACAAAATCCTTAATGATGACAAAAGCCTCTTTAACTAAAACTTGCTGATTAAAATTTTTCTCCTCTTCTTGAAGAAAATTAAATAACCAAGTATCAATTAGTTTTTTTTCTTTTTGCAGTTGGTTTAGCATCTCAATTGGCCTATTTTATAACTAAAAATTCCAGATTACCACGTAGATCATTTTTGCATGATTTTGCTTTTTTTTACGACTAATAAAGAGTAATGTCATTTTTTGTCAAAAATCAAAAAGAGCTGTCTAATTTTGAAACAATTCTACAGCGACAGCAACAATTACAAGATAAATGGAAAAAAGGTAAATTTAATCATGCTTTTGCTATAGATGAAGAACTAAGTCAGGCAAATCAAAAAAATTGTGAAAACATGATTGGTGCTATTGCCTTGCCATTTGGTCTGGCTGGTCCAGTGAGAATTATTAATGAACAACAAGCGGAAGAATATTTTGTACCTTTGGCAACCAGCGAAGGAGCTCTTGTGGCTAGTGTCAGTAGAGGTCTGAAAGCCATTAATCAAGCTGGTGGAGCTTCGGTAGTGGTCAAAAATTTTGGAATGACCAGAGCTCCAGTTTTTGCCTTTAAAAATGGAAATGAGGCTTTTAATTTTGCTAAATATTTGGAAAAATCGTCAACGCTTGAAAAAATTCGTCAGGTTACAGAAGCAACTAGCTCTCATTTAAAATTTATTAAGCTCATGAGTTTTGTGAGAGGAAAAAATGTTTACGTGCGTTTTAGTTTTTTAACAGATCAAGCAATGGGTATGAACATGGTGACTATCGCTCTGCAACAATTATGGGAGGAGTTTTTGAGTCAATACAAGGGTATTAAAATGTTGGCTTTATCTAGCAATGTTTGTACTGATAAGAAAGAATCATTTATCAATCAATTATTGGGCAGAGGATATGGTGCTCAAGCTGAAGTTTTTTTAAGTGAAGAGATTTTACAAAATGTTCTAAAAACGAACGCTCAAGATTTTTTCAAAACTCATCAAGCTAAAAATATTATTGGTTCTAATTTAGCAGGTTCTAGTTCTTCAAATATGCAATTTGCCAACGTGGTGGCAGCTTTTTATATGGCTACTGGTCAAGATTTGGCCCATATCGTAGAGGCAAGTCAAGGTACTACTATTGTAGAAAACGAAAAAAAAGGTTTGTACGTTGCCGTCAATCTTCCAGATTTACCACTCGGTAGTGTTGGTGGTGGTACTAATTTGCCAGCTCAAAGAGAATTACGAACGATGATCACTAAGGGTCAAAAAGATCTCAATGCATCACAATTGGCTACAATTCTCGCAGTGGGTGTATTAGCGGCTGAAATTTCTGGTTTAGCAGCTCTAAGCAATCATAGTTTGGCTGGCGCTCATCAGCGTTTAGCAAGATAATTAAATGAAAAACTCTAAAATAAAAAATCGAGTGGGTATTGTTGCTTACGGTACAGCTTTACCTAAACAAAAAGTTTTGACCAACATAATCGCACAGAGTCAGGGTAAGAGCGATGAGTTAGTTAAATCATTGGGTGTTTCATCTAAAACTGTCCCAAGTGTTGATGAAGACACCATTACTTTAGCAACTGGCGCAGGGAAAATTGCCCTTGATCGTTTTTTAGCTAATGGCGGAAAAATTGATGATATTGGCACGCTTTTTATTGGCAGTGAAAGTCATCCGTATGCAGTTAAGCCTTCTGGTACAGTAGTAAAAACTGCCTTGGGCTTGAGTGATTCTTTAAGCATGGCTGATTTACAATTTGCTTGTAAAGCAGGTTCACAATCACTGCAAATCGCAGCTGCTTATGTGCAAGCGGGTATGTCTAAAAATTCCATGGCAATTGGTTCCGACACCGCTCAAGCTCGTCCCGGAGATGCATTGGAATATACTGCGGCGGCGGGCGCCGCCGCCTTTATCCTTGGTAATGAAGCAAATGGCAATCAATTGTTAGCTGAGTTACTAGCTACTAAATCAGTAGCAACTGATACTCCAGATTTTTGGCGCAAACCTAAAGAATCATATCCACAACACTTTGGCAGATTTACTGGTGAGCCAGCTTATTTTAAACATGTGACTATGGCTACAAAAGCCTTATTAGAAGAAGTTAACTTGCAACCAACTGACATAGATTTTTGCGTTTTTCACACTCCCAACGCTAAGTTTCCACAGCAAGTGGCAAAACAACTGGGTTTTACTAGAGAGCAATTAAACCCTTCTTTAGTTGTGAAAGAAGTGGGTAATACTTATGCAGCTGCTTCGCTTTTGGCTTTGAGTCAAATTTTAGATATCGCTCCTACTAAAAACAAAATCCTAGTTTGCTCTTATGGTTCTGGTGCTGGCGCAGATGCTTTTCTTTTTGAAACAACTAATTATTTAGTTACGCAAAGAAAGAAATATTCAAACATGATTGCAGAGCAAATTGCTGTTTTGCAAACTATTGATCTTGCTAATTATCAAAAAATGAGGAGTCAGAATGCACATTAAAGTAATTGGCAATTACATCGGAAAATTTGGTGAGCTTTGGGAAAAAAGTTTAACTGATCTCATTCAAGAAGGTGTGAGTGGTGTTTTAGCTGATGCTCAGATCGCTCCATCAGAAATTGAAGCAGTTTTTGTTGCTAATAAAGCTGGAGGTAGTTTTAATGAGCAAAGACATTTAGGTGCTTTGGTTAGTGAGCAATTTAGTCACTTTCCGCCAGCTATGCGCGTTGAAGGGGCTTGTGCTTCTGGTGGCTTGGCAGTTGTGGCAGCCCAACAGGCTTTACTTAGTGGTTTATATAAAACAGTTTTGGTTCTGGGAGTAGAAAAGATGACTGATGTTTCTGGTAGTCAGGCTAGCGCCATTTTAGCGACGGCAGCCAGCAGAGAAAAAGAATATGGTTCCACTTTTCCAGCTCTTTATGCAGTTTTGGCTAATTATCATATGCATCGTTATGGCACAACTCGTGAGCAATTATCTAGCGTGGTGGTCAAAAATCACTTACATGCTTTTAATAATCCCAAAGCTCAGTTTCATAAAAAATTCACTTTAGAAGATGTTTCTAATTCTGCCATGGTTGCTTTACCGCTTAGACTTTTGGATTGTTCGCCAATCAGCGATGGAGTAGCGGCAGTGATTTTAAGTAGCAAAAAATCTAATCGTAAAACGCAAATTTTAGGTTTTGGTCATGGTCAAGACACCTTGGCTTTGCAAGACCGCCAAGACTTAGGTAAATTAGCGGCCACACAAAAAGCAGCTAAACAAGCCTTTAATCAGTCAGCTTTGAGTCAAAAAGATATTCAAGCCATCGAAGTGCATGATTGTTTTAGCATTGCTGAAATTTTAGCTACTGAAGATCTTGGGTTTTTTGCCAAAGGTCAGGCTGCTAAGGCAATCGCTAATGGTAAAACAACTTACGGTGGTAAATTAGTAGTAAATCCGTCAGGTGGACTTAAAGCTTGTGGGCATCCAGTGGGAGCCACTGGGGTTAAACAAATTGCTTATCTTTCATCTTTAATTGAAGCTGATCAATTTGATAGGGTACTTGCCCACAATGTCGGCGGCAGTGGTGCGACTGCAGTCGTTAACATTTTAGGAAAAAAATAATGAGAAATAAACACCTTATAAATTATATTGAAGCTTTGCATCTTAGTCAGTCCATTGAAGGAGCTGATCAGCAAGTTTTAAAGAAGCAAATAGATTATAAACAGCGACTTCAGCTGAGTGAGAAGAAGATGGTTATTTAATAAACAAACAATTTTAGTCGAACGTGACTGACTAAGATGTAAAGCAGAAACTATGCAAATTACAGAATACTGGCGTTCAAACAAAAACTGGTCTAAATATTTGGGCAAAAAAGGTAAGGTCTTGTCTGTTTCTATGATGGAAGTCTCTGCTTTGGATCAAGCCGATTTACTACCTTATGCCTATTTGTTGGTTGATTTAGGTAAAGAAAAAATTTCTTTAATGGGTGCCGCTCACAGCGAGTTTAAGATTGGTGATGAAGTGAAGATAGTTTTAAGAAAAATTAAAAAAGAGGCGCCGCAAGAAATTATTTGTTACGGTTTGAAAGCAGAACATGTCTAGTTTTTATAGAGGAAAAGTTATCTTAAATGGCGAACACAGTGTGGTTTATGGGCACACTGCGATTTTAGCGAGTTTAAATTTAGGAATTACTTGTGCCATTAAAGAAGGCATTTTAAGTGAAGAACAAAAACAAGATCAATACTTGCAACATATTTTAGAGATTTTTTATAAACATGCTCAATTGCCTAAGATGTCAGTTGCCATAGAAATTAAATCAAACTTGCCAGAAAAATCTGGCCTTGGTTCATCAGCTGCTTTTGCTGCCACAGTTTTTAGTGAATTATTTAAATTTCATAATTATTCTTTAAATGCAGATCGACTTTACAATTTAGTTTTAGAAGCTGAAAATTTTATTCATACTAAATCTAGTGGAGCAGATCCAGCGATTGTAGTTTATGGTGGATTAATTGCTTTTAATCAGGGTAAAGTAAAGCCAATTTCAAATAAAGCATTGACTAATCAATCTTTTTTTCTAATCAGTTCTGGAGAGACTATTGAGTCTACAGGTGAAATGGTGCAAAAAGTTGCTAATGAACCAAATAATCAGAAAACTTTGTCAAAAATTGGTAATTTAAGCCAAAAAATGCTTAATGATTTACAAGTTGGAGTTTTTAATCCAAAACTAATGGATGAAAATCAAGATTTACTCGAACAAATAGGCGTGGTTGGCCAAAAAGCTCAAGGAATCATCCAAGAATTACAAACCCAAGGCGCCTTTTGCAAAATCACTGGTGCTGGCGGATTCAAATCTGGCTCTGGTTATATCTTAGCTTGGCATGAAAATCCTCAAGAGTTTAAAACAAATTTACAAAAAATGGGTTTGGAATTTTTTCAAACTCAGTTAGGAGTGATTTATGAAAAAAACAGTTAGAACATCGGCTCCAGGAAAACTTATGTTATTTGGTGAGCATAGTGTAGTTTTTGGTCATCCTTGCATTGTAACCGCTGTTGATCGTCGTTTATCGATCACTGTTGAGGAAAATGGTGAAGAAGTTTTTGTTTTAGATGCACCTGATTTGGGCTTGCGAGCTTATTCAAAAAAAGTTTCTGATCTTGGCAATAAAAATTTACCAAAGGAAGTGAGCTTTATCGAAACATGTTACAAATTATTTTTGAAAAAATATCCTCAGAAAAAAACTATTCATGTCTATAGTAAAAATGAGTTCAAAAGCTCTTATGGTCTTGGTTCTAGTAGTGCAAGCACAGTAGCTTTTGCTAAAGCTCTGAGTGAATTTTATGAGGTACCAATGACTAACGATGAGTTATTTGATCTTTGTTATGCCACTGTTCTTGAAGTTCAGGGAGTGGCTTCAGGATTCGATATCGCAGCTGGAATTTGGGGTGGTACGCTTTATTACATTACGCCTCATGGTAAATTTATAAAACATAAAACTGTCGAGCCGATTAATATTGAGAATTTACCTTTTATAGTTGGTTACACTGGAATTAAAGCTGACACCGCCACCTTAGTGCGCATGGTGCAAAGTCTACATAGTGAAAATAAAACAGTAGTAAATAAAATTTTTACTGATATTACTCTTGTAGTAGAACAGGCTAAAAAAACCCTTCAACAACAAGATTGGCCTCACTTAGGTCTTTTAATGGATGAAAATCAAGCTTTGTTGCGTAGATTGCAGGTGAGTAGCATTGAATTAGAAAACTTAATCGCTGCCAGTAAAAGCGCCGGGGCTATGGGAGCTAAACTTTCAGGTGCTGGTGGAGGAGATTGTATGTTGGCTTTAGCTGATGAGAATGATTATTCAACTGTTGCTGAGGAAATTACTCGAGTTGGTGGTAAAATTATTGAAGTTAAAATGAATGAAGAAGGTGTTCGACTCGAACACTAAAATTTTTATGCAAAAAATTACAGTTCAAGCCAGCAGTGATGTCGCTCTTGTTAAATATTGGGGTAAAAAAGATAAAGTTTTGCGTTTACCTGCTAATGGTAGCATTTCTATGGTTCTAGATGCTTTACACAGTACTACCACAGTTGAGTTTTTCCCAAACCTAATTGCAGATGAAGTAATGATTGGCGGTGAGACAGAAGAAGGAGAAAGCTCTCGTGTTATTGAGCATTTAAATCGCATTAGAGCTTTAGCTAAAGCTAAAAATATGATTACTACTGATCTTTTTGCCAAAGTTGTTTCAGAGAATAATTTTCCAAAGAGTACTGGTCTTTCTAGTTCAGGCTCTGGTTTTGCAGCTCTCACTATTGCTGCTTGCCAAGCACTTGACTTAGATTTATCTGAAAAAGAACTTTCTATTTTAGCTCGTCAAGGATCCGGCACAGCTTGTCGCTGTGTTTGCGGAGGTTTTGTGGAGTGGTTGGATGGGGAAAAGTCGGAGGAGTCTTATTCCACGAGTTTTGCCAATGCCAAATCTTTCGATATTAGAGATTTAGTAGCTGTTGTGTCTGAAGATAAAAAGAACATTAGTTCTTCCAAAGGGCATGATTTAGCAGAGTCAAGTTTATTCTTTCAGGCCCGTCAGGCTAAAATTCAGTCTAAAATCAGTGCAGTTAAAAAGGCGATTTTAAACAAAGACTTTATAACTCTAGGAGAAATAGTTGAAGCAGAGGCTTTGGAGTTTCATAGCATTTTATTAACTAGCCAGCCCAACATGTTGCTTTTTTATCCAGGAACTATCGAAGTGATGCAGACGGTGCGACGGTTGAGAGAGCGTGGAATTCCGGTTTATTTTACTATTAATACTGGCTTTAACGTTCATGTTCTGACTACTCCAGATTATCAAGATACTGTTCAAGAGACTTTAAAGAAGCTATCTTCTGTGCAAAAAATTATTGTATCCAAAGTAGGCGAAAAACCAAAAACTTTAACAAAACACTTATTTTAATGTTTTTTTAAAAAGTCGCCTGAGAACTATTCATTTCATATTGTTTCACTACTTCTTGGCAATAAATATAGCGACCATATTCAAAGGCTTTTTCAGAAATATTCTTGTCTTTTTCTTGATCAACTTGAACAACGGTTTCTACAAAATCTTGGGCCACGTTTCCAGCTTCTTTGGCTTTTTCTGTGAGAATTTTTACTTGAGTTAGTCCATCTTCACCCAACTTTTCTAAGTCTTTTTGTTCTACTTTAACTCCATCTAATTTAATTTCTTGCTCTTTATTCCATGGCAAAATAATTTTATCTGGAACGAATTCTTCAATTTTAGAAAAAACATGACTTGGTAAGAGATTTTTAGCTTTGGCAAATTTATAAACACCAAAAAGAAGCAGAAAAACTACAACAATAATTATTAGCTTACGTAACATAATTTCATTCTAGCAGAAAAAATCTTGTTTGACGGCGTGCGTGTGCTAGGACTCGAACCTAGAACCGCCAAGGTATAAGCTTGGAGCTCTGACCAATTGAGCTACACACGCATTTAATCTTCAGAGGTAGATTTTACTAGACTTCTGGATTTTAGAGAAGTAGGAGCAACAAAGCACCTAGACCTAAAGCACCTAAACCAGCTTTGACATAATTAGCCCAATCAGCTGGACCACTTTCAGTTGGTACCGCTACTGGACGAACAATGGTAGTTTCGCCATTAGGTAATTTGCATTGCGCATCTGTTGGATTTACATCTAAGCGACATTGACCATTGTAACAAATATGGCTAATATTGCTGCAGTCAGCATTGGCATCACAGCTTTCATTGCATCCGACAGTTGTGATAACTGTAGTTACTGAGCCAGTTGGAGTTATTGTAGTGGTTGGTTTTGTCGTAATGGTAGTAGTTGGGGTTACTGTGTTAGTAGGAGTTACTGTGCTAGTAGGAGTAACAGTGGTGGTTGGAGTTGGAGTGGTGGTAACTGGAGCTTCACAACAAGAACTTGTATTTGGATCTGCAACACATTCATCTAAATAATCTTCATCAGCGCAGTATTTGACAATATCGCCATTGCTATCAGTTTTCGAAGTAGATATACAAACATAACCATTGGCACAGTCATCACTGTTGGTACAACCACTTCTACCACAAGCAATTTTTTCAGGTTCGTCTGGTTTTGTTACTTCAAACTCTAATGTACATGTTTGAGTTTTTTCAATGTAAGCTGCTGGTTGAGATTGAGGTGCGGTAGGAGCAACTGGTGCTGTATCTTGTTTTTGACTAATTAGAAAGACGCTCGTAGCACCACCAATAAAAATTAATAAACCAAGTGCCATTAAAATTGCTTTAAAATTATTTGCTTTTTTAATCACACTAGATCTTTGTCCATCTTTGGATTTTAAATAGGTGACTGGTGCTTGATTTTGATCTATATTCATTGTTTTGTACAATATTTACTAGGCATTACTTGAGCGCATGACATGCCAGCAGGGCAAGTTGGCATGGGAGGTTGATAACAAGTATATCCTTCGAAACAATCATTATTGGTTACACAATTAATACCTTCAGCTTGTCTACAAAAAGGGGCGGAAGCACAAGCAGTGCCCTCTGGACATCCGCCAGCTGGGATTGCAGAACATACATATCCATTGGCACAAGGTGTTGCATTTTCTCCATAACATCTTAGAGCAGTGTCCATTTCTTGTTGTTCTTCATAAGTAATACCTGCCGTTGGTGATCCACTAACAATTTCCCAAGTCTGACAGTCATTTCCCCAACAAATGCGACCTTGTACCACATATTTGCTAAAGCTATTTATAGTGTATAAAGCGGAAACATTTTTAGCGACGGTATCGCTCTCATCAGTAATATTCACCCAATTAGTCGTAGATTTATCCCAAATTCTGAATTCATAATTAAAGTCAATGTCTTGGTTTCCTACGGCGCTACAACGGAAGCGTACTTTGTCGCCAACAGTTAATTTGTCATCGTCATCTTTTTCCATCAAATTATTATTAGCATCAAGCATTTCAATGCTGGCACAGACAGGCATAGGTTGACTTTCACAGCAATTGGCAGTGGTAGGATTAGATGCGCAGAAAAGTTGATTTTCTCCTTTAGAACAGATTTTTTTAGCTTCTCCGTCTACAGTAATTGATTGACAAGTTAAACCATTTTGACAATCAGAATTTTGAGTACAGTTAAACTCTCCACAGGCTAAAGGTTGAGGTGGAGGCGTTGGAGTAGGTGTAGGAGTTTTAGGCGGCGTAGGAGTTTTAGGAGGTGTAGTTGGTTTTGGTGTGGTGGGACAAGATGGACAATCTGCATTGGCATCGTGACATAAATCTCCACAACTATCAGCACTGCCGATTACCCACCATCCGCCACTACATTGACAGCGCATTAAACCAGCTTCTTCACAAGTTTCCGTTTTACTTGTGTTTGGATCATCACACCAGTCTCCACCCATAGAGTCTTCAGTGCATGGATCCTGATCAGTTACATAACCACACATGATATTTCCATTAGCTAATTTTCTACAAGTTTCATGAACACAGTTGCCATCAACCATGTGCATATTGGCACCACAGCTTCCTGGGGTAGGTGTAACAATACGACAGCGTAGAGAACTTCCATCGTAGGCACATTGACAGTATGGTTCGCTCGGCTCACAAGATTCACTAGCTTGTTGACGATTATCTTGGTTTTGCTTCATGAGCATATAACTGGTAAAAACACCAACAATTAAAAATAAAACAACTAATATTCCAGCTAATTTTTTATTATTTGCTTTTTTATTTTTGATATTAAGGTTTAAACTATTCGGAATTGAAGTTTGTTGCTGACTAATTTCTTTTAATTCATCAACTTTATGAGAAGCGTTCAGTTCATTTTTAATACCGTCATTACTTGTAGAGACAATACTCCTGTATTGAGGATTTTTTTGTTCTTTAGCTAAATTACTCCAGGGAGAATTAGTTTCTTTTTTGGATTTTGATTCCAAAGAACCAAGCTCAGAAGAATAATCATCTGCTAAATCAGCTTTTTTCTTATATTTGGCCGGAACAAAATCTTTAGGGTTATGCATTAAACATTTATAAGATAAATAGAAATATCACTTCATTTAAGAATAACTCATTTTTATTTATCTTTGCAAGAGGGTATTAGTGTGCTATTGTTTTAGAGAAATTAAGCTGGTTTAATCAGCAAAAAATAAAAATTCAAAATTTAACATGGCAGAAAAAAAACATAAAAAATCAATTATAATCAGAGCACAAAAAATTATTCAGGATTATAATTTTTATAATCTAAAAAAAAATGGATACAACAGAGAATTTAAAGAATATGGATTTGCTACTATTTTTCCACCTTTAAAAGCAATGCCAAAGGCAAAAATTATTAAATCAGATTTTGCTTTTAAAGATGATATTTCTTATGAATTATATATACACTATCCATTTTGTACTGGAAAATGTACTTATTGTCATTTTAATGTCATTAACACAGATAAAGTTTTGCAAAAAAAATATCACGAAGCCTTGATGATGGAAGTCAAGGAGGTTTTTTCACAAAAATTAAAACCTAGAATTAGTTCAATCTATTTTGGTGGAGGATCTCCTTCTTTAATGAGCTTATCTGCTTTAAAAGAAATATTTGATTTACTCCGTGCTTGCAATATATCCATCAATGATAGCAAGAAAACAATAGAGCTTCACCCAGAACTGATTCATCAAAAAAATAATATAGATATTTATTTACAACATTTGAAAAATCTTGGATTTACCAATATTAGTATAGGAGTCCAAGATTTCAACAACGATGTTTTGCAAAAGATTAATAGAAGACATACAAAGAGTGATGCTATCAAGATTATTTCTTTGGCCAAAAAATATGGTTTTCAAACAAACATAGATCTATTAATTAATCTTCCCAATCAAACAATAAAAAACTGGATTTGTAGTTTACAAACTGCTTTTTCTTTGTCGCTTGATCAGGTATCTGTTTACATGACTGTTTTAAGACCGCACATGCAAATGTATTGGCAATATATGAAGAAAACAGAGAAATTTCCAAATAAATCAGAATTGATGGTAATGTATGTAATTGCACAATTAATTGCTAATGACTTCTCCTACGAAGAAAAATTTCCTAATTTATTTTTTAAGAAAACAAGTCTTAAACCTAAAAAGCTTTCTTTTTTGAAGAGCATTGTTTATAAAGTTTCTGATTTTTTTAGATTTAGATTTTTTGAAAAGAAAGAAAAAAAATCTGAAACCAATTTAATTGCTGTTGGAGCTGGAGTTTATGGTTTTATTAATAAAACACAATTTTTTAATCATCCCAATATCAATACTTATATAAAATTAATAAATTCAGAAAAAAATGCTAAATGGAGAAGTATTAAATTAAATAAAGATTTAAAAATTTTAAGAGATATAATTTTTGGAATTAGATATGGTTATTTTGATTTAGGCAAATATAAATGCCTTTCTCAGACAATTAAAAATGAGTTGGATGACGTAATTAAAGAATATAAGGAATTACTTTTAATAGATTTTGATTGTAAAAATTTTGATAAAGTAAAACTTACTTCAAAAGGAAAGCTGTTTAGTGATGAAATGATTAGAAAAATAGTTCCTGAATCTATAAAGCTGGCAATTCATAAAAATGATATCAACGGAGAAAAAGATGTTGTCAATGCCAACAATTTTTTTTACGAATTAGATTAGAATTAAATATATTTTGTTAAAATTTTATTTATTTTGTTTCTGATTTTTTTATCAGTTATATATCTGATGTCAGCATATCTTTGATTTTTAATTATTTTATGAATTTGTTCATTGGAAATTAGCACTACAGTAGAAGGAAATCCTAGTAGGTTAAAACTTGCTCTAGATACCATAGATGTTTTTCTCATAGTCATAATGAATTTCTTTTTTTCTACAAAAACAGCTATAACATCATTATCAAATATTTTTGTTAAAACAATGGAAAAATTAATTTGTGGAAGAATTTTCCATAATAATCTATCTATAAAATATTGATTATGTAAAGCGAATTTCGTTTCCCAATATATCTTTTCCAAAGAAAACATTTTTGAGCCAATTTTTATATCATTGTTTTTTCTATAACCTATTTTTTTAAATGAACAATCATCAAATAATTTAACAATATCTCCAGTGGAAAATCTAATTAGTGGAAAATCACTTTTCCAAAATGGTGTTATTACCACTTCTTTTTCTATATTTTTCTCATCAACACTCAAAAGTTCTGGATAAATTTTAGATTGTACAAATGAATATCTTGAATTTTGTACATTACCTATTGCGTAAGTGCAAAGCTGCCTTGTTCCAACAGTGTCAATTAAAATAGCTTTAAGATTTTTCTTTACTCTATTTTTAACTAGTTCTAAATTATCTATGGTTTCTCCAGAGGTAATGACTAATCTAAGAGAAGAACTTTTAAATGGTTTTTTTTCAGCTATATTTAAAATTTTATTTAGCATTCGAATGTGAGTAAAAATTACTGATACTTTTTTTAGAAAAATATCGGCATATATTTCTTCTACTTCTCCCTCTAACATAACGGTTTGGATATTATGATTAATTAGAGCCATTGTCATTGGTACGGAATGATTAATAGAAAAATCAATTACAGACACTATGTCATTCTTTTTTACTCCCACATCATTAAATTTTTGCCATTCGTATTCAATCATGTTTAACAATTCTTTTTTTGTAAAAAAAATGTTTGGTTCTTCTCCTAAATCATTTTTTCTATTTTGCATAATGTAAGCTGGTTTATATTCAGCTTTATAATTGAAAAAATCTTCTCTTGTTGTTGTTGGTAACTGTGAAAAATCAGATAATTTTTTAAGAGGTAATATGTGAAGATAGTTTTTATATTTTTTTTGATAAAATCTAAATTTTAGAGCTTGCTTAATTAACTTGTTTAATGCTTTAAGTTCTAGACTATTTGCTTTGCTTTGTTTATATTTTTGCATGTAGATTTTTAATCTTTAAAAGATGATTATAGTTGTATAATAAGCCAGACTTGAAAAAAGTAAACTATTGTAGATTAATACCAATTATGTCTAACACGTTATCAAAAATTTTTAAAAGAAAAAAAGAAATTTTAATAAATGGAAATGATTTAACGATCAATGATGTTATTAATTTCGAACTGAATTCAAAAGTCATTTTTAAACTTTCAAAGAAACAAAAAGATAAAATAGCAGATTGTTATAGTGCAGTTATAGAGCAAACAAAAGAAGGTGTTCCTATTTATGGAGTGAATACTGCATATGGAGCACAAGTGTCAAAAATTCTTTTTGCCGATGAAGATAAAGAAAGAATGACTCTTTCCAAAAAAATTTCCAAATCTATTTTACATGTAGATGTTTCAGTTGGAAAAAGTTTACCAAAAAATTTAGTTAAATTAGCCTTGCTTATTAGATTAAATACCCTATCAAAAGGAGTTAGCGGAGTTTCCTTGGAAAACATTAGTAAACTATATGATTTGCTTAACAGCGAATATGTACCAGTAGTTGGAAGATATGGTAGTCTTGGAGCTTCTGGAGACCTGGCTCAAAATGGTCGAGTGTTGTCGGTTTTATTACAAGATCAATTAGCAAATGTTTTTAATGATAAAGATCAAATAATTTCTGCACGTGTCGCATTGAAAAAAATTGGTCTCAAGCCAATTGATTTAGATCCAAAAGCTGGATTGGCATTTGTAAATGGTGATAATTTTTCTACATCTGCGGCTATTTTATCCAATATTGAAGTTTTTTTACTTTTTCATTTGGAGCTATATTTGTCGGCCTTTGTGATACAAGTTTTGAAGGGAACTAATAGATATTTTCATCCTTTTTTAGGTAAAGTTAGAAATTATAGTGGTCAAATTTATGTTGCCGACTTTTTGGCAGAACTATTAAAAGATAGTAAAATTTCATATAATGAGTTTTCAAGCGTTAAACATAGAGATGTTACAGTTAAAATTCAGGATAAATATAGTTTAAGATGTTTGTCTCAATTTTTAGGTCCAGATTTTGAAACAGTTCAACGTTCTTTGGAAATTTTGGAACATGGTTTAAATGGCGTATCTGACAATCCATTATTTGTTCCTCCAGAAGACGCAAATCAAAAAGAAAAAGCTTGGACTTGGATTAGTGGAGGAAACTTTCTTGGTTCTTATTCTACTGATATTATAGATAATTTAAGAAAAGTATTGGTTAGATTGGTTAAATTAAACGATAGACATTTAGCAACAATGGTAAATGCAAAAGAAAGCAATGGCTTGCCTCCTAATTTATCAGACGGTTCTTGTATATCTGGATGTGCCATGAAAGGACTTCAGAATCAAATGGGAATGTTTGAAGTTTATGCGACTTCATTGGGCAATCCCATATCAATATTATTTGGAGTGCATGAAGAGGGTAATCAAGATGTTACTGCTCATGGTTTAACTTCATGGATACATTTTGAACAATTAATTGATGTTACAAAATATTCTATTGCAACAAATTTAATAGCTTGTGCTCAAGCAATAGATTTAAGAGGTGGACCATCTCTCTTATCGCCAAAAACCAAATATTTATATTCATTCGTTAGAGAAGAAGTTCCGTATATCAAAGAAGAACAAGCCATGGGTCATTATATTCAGCTTATTTTTAATAAAATATCTTCGATTTCCAAACTTATTGAGTTGTTAGAAAAACTTTAATGAAAAATCAAGAAAAAAATATTAATTTAATTGGTAATCTTTTTGTAAAAGCAAAACTTAATTGTCAGGCTTACAAACGTTTTTTAAAATCTGAAAATTATGATTTTAGATTGTCTGCTGATTACAAATCTCTTCCTATTATGGATAAAAATAATTATTTAAATAAATATTCTTTAGAGGAAAAACTTTATTCTAATCAAAAACTAGATAACTATTACATGATTTGTTCCAGCACTGGCTCTACAGGAGAGGCCACTATTTGGCCTAGGGATTATGAGTCAGATGAAAGAGCAATAGCTTATCAAGAAAAATTTTTAAATGAACACTTTCAAATTGATAAGAAAAAAACCTTAATAGTTGTAATGTTTGGCTTAGGCTTGTCAACATCAGGCATGTTAACAGCAAAATTAAGTTGGGGACATGCGAAAAACAACAAAGTAAGTGTTATAACTCCAGGATTGGATATTGATGGAGCAGTTAAATTGATAAATAAAATATACGACTTTTATGAACAAACTGTCATTATTGGTTATCCACCTTTAGTGAATGAATTAATAGAAAACGCTATTAAAAATAATTTTAAAATCAAAAAGTGGAATATCAAATTAGCTTTAACTGGTGAAAATGTTAGTTTTTTTTGGAAAAAGAAGATACTAACTAATATTAGTAATGAGAAAGATTATTCTAGAATAGTAATGTTTTATGCTTGTTCTGAAGCTGGCATACTTGGAGTTGAAACTATAAAAACAAAAGCAATTCTAGAAAAATGTTTAACAAACAAATCTTTACTAAATGATTTGTTTTTAACTGATGGAATGCCAACTTTAATTTTAGTTGAACAATCAAGGGTTTTTATTGAAGTAATTAATAGTGAAATTGTTATTAGTGTTGATCAGCCGATACCGCTTATTAGATATAATATTCATGATAGAGGCATGTTAATTTCAGGTAGTGAAATTAATGAAATAATGAAAAAATACAATTTAAATTTAACAGTTGAAAACAGCGATGTTTTTCTTTGTATATATGGAAGAAATCAAAGAAAAAAGCCAAACGATATTACTCTCACTATAGAAGAAATCAAAAATATTATAGAAGATCCAGAATATGAAAAGTATTTCACTGGTTATTTTACTTATTCTGAAGAAGAAAAAAATATTGTGATTAATTTAATAATCAAAGAAAATATTTTAATATCTAAAAAATTATTAAAAAATTTAAATAATAAAATTTTTAATGAAATTAATTCATTAATTTCATTAAAAAATAAAGAAATAAATTTAAATTTAAGCTTTGAGCAAGGGAAGAATCATTATAAAAATGGTAAACTGGCTTATTATGAATAAATTTTAAATATTTTTTTTAAGATATATTCAATTCCTCGCCAAAATATTTTTTTTGCAAAATCTTTATTACCAAACTTATAATAATCCATTGCCAATTTTAAAATGAATGTTTTTTTTCTTGCATTATTAAGAAAATTCATTTTTATTGATAATAACTTGTGTTGCAAATTTTGATTATTTAAGTCATAAACACTTTTTTCAATTTTTTTAACTTTCCTCCAAATTTTTTGATAATACTTAATGAGTGATTTATTACTAATCAATATGGGCTTGTCATTTTTAGCATCATTTAAAGATAAGACTTTTATCATTTTACTCCAATTGTGAGGCAATAATTTCTTTCTTATTGCATAATCATATAATTCAGTTCCTGGAAATGGAGTTGCTCTAGCCGCATCAACAGCATCTAATGTTCTTTTTGTCGTTAAAAATTTAATAAAACCAAGAGTTTTATCCATATCTTTTTTAGTTTCACTAAAAATACCAAGCATAACGCATGCTATAAAACCAATATGATTTTTTTCACATAATTCTATCGCTTTATAGTTTTGTTTAAGTGTAATTGTGTTTTTTTTCAGTAATTTTAAAATTTTCTCAGATCCGCTCTCAAATCCAAAAGCAACGCTATTGACATTTAATCTACTAAGTTGCTCAACCATCTGTTCTGTAAATAAGTCTGCTCTTGCAAATATTCTAAAAAATTGTATTTTATCTAAAACTTGTCTTTTTCTTAGTAAATTTTCTATTTTTTTCAGTCGAAAAACATTTAAGGCAAAAATGTCGTCCCAGATATGAAAGGCGGTGATTTTATGTTCCTTATATAAAGTGACAATGTCATCAACCACTCTCTCTTCAGAAAAAAATCTAACTCTTTCCCATAAGGCGCTTCTAGCACAGAAAATACAACGATAGGGACATCCTCTTGCTGTAAATAAAGGAGAAACTTTGTGTAAATTCCATTTATTAGTTTTATAGTTTTTAATTATTTCATATCTGTAAAACAAAGATGGTAACAAAGACCAGTCTATAGGTGGAATTTTATCCAATGGATTAATTAGATTTTCAGTTTTATTTACATGAATTTGGTTTTCTGTTTTGTACACGATGGAATTAATAGAAAAGAAAACGGACAAATTTTTGGTTTTTATATATTCTGGCCATTTAGCAATAATTTGTTTAAAAATTTCTTCTCCTTCTTTAATAATTGCAAAGTCAAAAACTTTATCCAAGGATGTTGGAAATAGAGAGATGTGTACTCCTCCTAAAATAAAAAGTGCATTAGGTGATTTCTTTTTTAATTGATTGGCTATTTTCGTGGCTTTTTCATAATTATTACTAAAACTTGAAACACCAATTATATCTGGCTTAAAAAGTTCAATTAATGCATTTACAAAAGGAAAATTGCTATCAAGAATTAGGAAATTTTTTTTTGGTATGCGCAAATATTTTTTTGCGTATGACGCAATTGATGCTAGACCCAGTGGAGGATAATAACTCCAATATCCGTCAAATTTCCCGCTGACTTGTAAAAGCACTACTTTAGGATAATTTTTCATAAAATCTTAAACTAGTGTAATTTACATCAATTTTTTTATTTGTAATAGTATGATTTATATTTTCTTTAAGTAGAAATCTTTTTTCAAATATCGAATTAATACTTGTGTAGGGATGAGCATAAATTTGTAATTTATAAGTTTTACATTTTTTCCAAAACTCTTTAAATAAAAGTTTTTTTCTACCGTTGGAAGTTTTTATTATTTTTTCTGCATATTTGAGGATTTTTTTTATATTAATACCATTGTCTTTTTCTATAAAGTATGGAGTTAAAAGAAAAAATAATAAGTCACTATCTTTTTTTATATTTAAAAATAAATGAAAAAATCCAAATAATGTATTTGGATCAATTTTTTTTGTAGTTTTTTGAAGAAAATGCATTCTAAATAATAATTTACCTTCATGATTTAGAATTTTATTAAATTTTATAATCAAATTCTCAAATTCTTTTTTAGGTATTAATCTTTCAACCAGGTCTCCAATGATTAAATCATATTTCTTATTTGTATTGGAAACGAACTCCGTCCATTCCATGTTATAAAAATTTTCATTAACTGTAGATATATTTATAACTTTAGCCATGTCCACATACATTTTTTTAGAAAAATCAATGACATCGATTGTTATTTTTAGATTAGATGCAATTTTTCTTATTTCTGGTGTTGAACCAAGTAATAGAACATTTTTATTTTTAAAATCTTTTATTTTTTTTTGATAAAAATTTAATTCTTTTTTACTTGGTCTCCATGGATAATGGATATTTTTCCAATCATAAAAAGATACTGTTTCCCAAAAATTCTTTTTTGTTTTTTTATTCATAAGTACAAATTGTATTTTAATCTGATGATTTTTTTTATTTCTAAAATTTTTAATTTGATTAATATAGCTGAAATTTTTACCTTGTATAAAAGATGAATAAAATTATCAGTATTAGTATTAATTGATTTAATATTATTATTTGTTAACAGAGGAACGAGCAAGGTTACACTTTTTCTTAATTCATCTATTGTTAAGTGTGAGGTACAAAATCTTAAATGGTTATTATTTTTTTCGTGGAAGAAAATACCATGTCCAACAATTAGTCCATTTTTTTGGAAATTAATAATTGGTAAATTTTTTCCCTTTAATTTTTCTAACCAAAAATGTATTCCTAAATTATTAACATTTATTTTATAAAAATGATTTATTTTATTTTTGATTAATAAATAATAAAAATACTTGTTTTTTATTTCAACATATCTTCTTAAGATATTCGTATATTCTCTATAGAAATCTCTAAAAAATATCATAACAACTCGTTGATTTATAAATGAAGAAAATAAGTCAACTTCTCGTTTTAACATAAGCAATGAAAAAAAATCATTATTTGTATAAAGCCAACCAATTCTAAATGCTGGAGATATCGTTTTAGAAAAACTACCAACAATATATCCATTTTTTATATTGTTGGCAATTAATTGCGTACGTTGATTATCTGGAATAAAATCTCTGTAGCAAATATCTTCAACGATGGAAAATTCATATTGTTTTTGTAATTCCATGATTTTTTTTCTATTTGATTTTTTATAAATAATACCAGTAGGATTTTGCAAATCAGGTATTACATATAAAATATCAATAGATTTTTTTTTGAGAATTTTATTAAAAAAATCCAAATCTAAACCATCATTGTTGATTGGTATTCTTATGACGTTAAATTTTAAGCTTTCAATGATTTCTGCAAATCCAATATAGCTATATTCTTCAATAGCGATAGTAATCTTTTTGTGTAATTTTTTTTGTAAGTTTTTTAGTAAAATATATAACCCCTGCTGTGCTCCAGAAGTTATTAAAATTTTGTTTGCCTTGTTTACGTTATTTAAATAATATTTTGCAATTAGTTTTCTTAAATCCTCATCGCCTCCAGGTTGTCTATAAACTAAAGAATCTGATTCTTTTTTTATTATTTTTGAATAAATTTCAACAAGAAAATTTTTGGGAATTATTTCATTGCTAAAAGAACTTTGCATGAAATTAATAACATATTTGTTATTACCGTAAGTTTCATTTACGTGAGCATTCATTATTTCAACGTTTGACTTCATAGAATTTTTTTATTGTCCCATTTTCAAAATGAATAATTTTGGTAGCATATTTTTTCAATATTTCTACATTTTGACCAGATATTATCAAGGTCTTATTTTGATGAATTAGCTTGTATAAAGATGCTTCAATTACTTTTTCAAATTCTGCATCAGCGAAACCAATTTCTTCATCAATGAGCAATATATCTGGATTTAAACAAAATGCTATTGAAAAGCCTAATCTCAATTTCATACCATTTGAATAAGTAGATATAGGAACGTCAATGAATTGTTTTAATCCGGCAAATTTAATTATTTTTTTTAAGTTTTTTTTTAAATAATCTATTGAAGAACCCATGATCAAACCTTGAAGATAAATGTTTTCTTCACCAGTTAAATCATTATGGAAGCCAGCATTTACACTGATTAAAGTTGAAATTTTGCCGTTTATTTCTATTTTTCCTGTTGTTGGAGTTGTTATTCCAGAAATTAGTTTTAAAAGAGTGGTTTTACCTGCTCCATTGGGTCCAGTGATTCCTATTTGTTCACCTTTATATATTGTAAAATTTAAATTGTCTATGGCTTTAAATATTTCTTTTTTATTTTTATAAAGATTATCTATTAAAATTGGTTTTTCATGAGAAATTATATATCTTTTGTTTACATTTAAGATTTTAACTACTGGAATTTTTTCTTTTTCAATTTGTTTCATTTAAATATTTTCTACAACCAATCATCAAAATTTTTACTTTCTTTTAGAAAAACTCTTATGCCAAAGTAGATTATTAATATGCATGTTATTAAGCTGATATAAGTTAATTCTTGATAAAGAATTTTTTGATTAATTAAAGCATATTGAAACAATTCACTAATAAAGGTCATGGGATTTAAATAAAAGAATGGCTGCAAATTTTTTGGTAGTAAACTCAGAGAATAAATAATTGGAGTGGCATAGAACCACATTGTGACAATTAATTGTACAAAAAAATTAACATCTCTGTAACGAACATTTAGGGAAGAGGTTAATAAAGATATTGAACTAGTAAAAATTGTTAATAAAAAAATAGCTGGAATAATCCATAACATTCTATTAACGTACAAAAGCATTTGCGCTATGTTGTAATTTTCTAAAATTAATTTATCTCCGATCAACATAATAATTAAAATTATTAATGCTATTAGAAAATGAAATAAATTAGACATTACTATAGAAAGAACAATTGTCTCTCTTGGAAATTTTGATTTTTTTATTAATTCTCTTTCATAAAAAAAAGCTGATGTTGACTTCAATAAACTTTGAGAAAAAAAATTCCATGGCAATAAACCTGCAAAAAGAAAAAGAAAATAATTATCTACTTTTACTGGGACAAAATATTGAAAAACAAAGCCCATTATGAACATTTGTGTTAATGGATTAATAATTGCCCAGAGAAATCCTAAGGTTGCGTGTTTATATCTCACCTTGATTTCTTTTTTTGTCATAATAAAAAGAAAATCCAACCAGTATTTGCCATTATTATGTAGAGTCATCATGTTCGGCTTTTAAAATAACACACTTCAAGTATTTTGCAAACGTGAAAAGGTATCTTTAAATTGATTGTTTATTATAATTTTTGATATTTTTTCAATTTTATTATTCCAACTATTATTGATTGCTAACTTTTTTTTCTGTTTATTACTAATTTTAGATGACTTAATTTTTAATAAATATTCAATTTTTTTTTGCCAATCATTATTTTTTTTAGCTATTGTTACCATATTTTTGAATTTTTTTGTTTTTAGTTCATCAATATCAGAACTAATAATCTTTTTTTCAAAATATAAATACTCAAAAATTTTCATAGGATAGCAATATTTGTTAAAAAGAATAGTAGAATCATATGGAATTATAGCTATGTCAAAGTTTTTTATTAAACCATAAACTTCATATCTATTTTTACTTTGACCAAAAACAACATTTTGATATTTTTTTATTTTTTTAAGCCAATCATTTGTTTTATATATAGAATCTTTTTTTAGATTTATTTGTTTTGGACCATAAAATACAAATTGCCATTTTGGATTGTCTTTAATTAACTTGTTTAATAAAGAGAAATCTAAACGATAATTAATTCCTCCAACTAAACCAATTATTGGTTTAGTTTTTTTCAATTGTACTTTCGGAATTAATTTTTCATTTGGTAAAAAAAAGCCTTGCGCGTTAATATAAATTGGTTTTTTGATTTGATTACTATGTAAATTTTTTAGTGTGAGAGAATTAACAAAAAAATAATCAACATTTTGAATTAGTTTATTTTCTTTTTTTTTATCATCATTGTAATCAACGCAGTCGTAGAGACTCAACATATTTTTATTTTTTATTTTGGCTAAGTCAAAATAATTTGGATAAAAAATCCATAGTAATTTGTCTATTTTTTTATATTTTTGCAAAAACAACCAAAAACTTAAAAGATGATTGATTTTTTCAATCCAAGTAAATCTACGTAAAGGTAAAAAATATTTTACTTGATGAAAATTTATATTTTTATAAGTGTAATGGCGTGTTGTTGTTGGTTTTTTAAGGAAAAAATGAGCATTATTTTGATCATAAATAATAACTTGATTTTGTCCGCTTAAAGTAAGAGCTGTTTGACGAAAAAAATCAGCACTGTGCTCCCAACTACCGTCAATTGGCATAATGATTAATTTATTTTTAAGCATTTTAAATTTTTATTTTAAATATTTTATTTTAACTGCAAGATCAATTTTAAAATTTGGTACCTCTAAATTTAATTGGTTTTTTTCTACAATTTGTTCTGAAACAATGAAATTAGTTTTTGGATCAATCCATTGCACTAAAGCATTTTTAGTTAAATTTAGATTTAAAGAAAAAGACTGAATAGATTCTTGATTAACTTTTAATAAATAACCCAAAATAAGATCTTGATTGCTAAGTAAATATATTTGAGTTCCAGAGTCTTTAATCACTAACCGTTCTGTTTTAATCGGTATCTTCATGTCTTTAGGTAAAAAATTATTTAAGCTCAATAAATAATTTTTTTCTTTTGGTCCTAAATAAATGTTTGCATTATCTTGGTTTTTATAAATGCCGTTTTGTCCTTGATTCCAGAAGATAATTCCCATATTTTGGAAAATACTTAGCCAAGTTAAAATACGCAAACTTTCAGATGAGTTTTCAAACCAACTATAGTTTTTAAATCCAAATTCACTAATGAGGATTGCTTTATTTTCATTAGTGTATTTTTTACTTAAATAATTAATTTCTCTAGATAAGAATCCAGGTTCTGTTTCATTTTTATTATACCAATGTATAGATTGAAAATCTAAACTCTGAACTTTATTGGTTTCCCAATTAGTACTAATGGGTCTTTGATTTGGATCATTTTCTTTTAAATAATTTATAACAAACTCATACCACTCTTCGTGTGCTTCAGCTTCATTACTTAATTCAAATAAATCGACATAAGGAGAAAAACGTGCAATCACATAATCCAAATAAATTGTTAATGATCGACGATTTTCTTTATTGCTAATTTCTTCTTTAGTTCTAAAAGGTGGGTAAAATCCAAAAATGGTCATAATGATTTTAAAATCTCTTTTTTTAAGTTCTCGCACGAGTTGGTCACCAAATTTTCCTCCATTAATATCCATGGAAAATTCTTTTGGATTAAATGATTGCCATAGAGTTGGAGATATATTTTCTACTCCGTATCTAAAAATATTTAAATTAGCTTCCTTTTTAAAGTTATCTAAATAATTTTCTAAATTCACATAAGCATATTCATCAATATTTATTTTAGGTCGCAAAGAAGATGAATCATTCATTTCGTCGGTGACTATTCCGTTATAATTATGATCAACAAAAACATCTTGAATACCTATTGGAAAAAAAACTACTTCGTTATTTATGGTAAATTGATTATTTTTGATTGAAATAAATTGGCTTTCAACTTTTTCAACTTTTATATTGCCAGATATTTTTTTAACCAAATAAGGGCTTTTAATTTTGATGTTGTATTGATAATTTCCTGTTTGTTTGGGCAAAAACCTGATTTTCCAAGTACTATCATCATAGTAAAAGCCTTTAATTTTGATTTCAGATTTGTCTTCATTAAGAAAAACAGACTCTATTTTAAGATCTGTAAATTTATTTCTATAAAGTTGTTCGTCGTTGATAATTGAAATTTCAATTATTCCATTTTCATCACGAACATCAAGTTTAAAGACAGATGTATTTTTGAAATTTTTGATAAAATATTTAACTTGCAACCATTTTTCTTTTATTTTCCAATTTAATGGAATTTTTTCTTTTATTTCTAAAAAAGGGTCATGATTTTTTTTATTTTCTTTGTATGAAAAGCCAATATTTTTCATTTTTAATTGATTTGGATTTTTATCATCAATTATTACTTTTTCTATTAAATTTTTATATGTATTTAAAAAGTAAACATTGTTTTGATTAACATATATCTCTTTGTTATCAGTTACAGAGTCTGGTGTATATTGCCAAATTGGTTTTCCTTCTATTGACCAGGCATATAGAGTTGCTTTTTTACCAGATTTTAAATTTATACTTATAATTTGATTATTATTTTCTAATAATTGCATTATTTGACCATCTGATTTTGTTTTCCAGTTAATTTTTCCGTAATCTATATCGATAGAAGTAAGATCGCCATTTGATTCTCCTAATATAAGGTTTTCTGTTAAAGTTAATTGAGTAGTAACTAAACTGTTCAATGACAATGACCATTCAATTACGCCTGAATCATAGTTTAATGCTACTAATGGATTATCATTTTCTAATAACAAATGATTTTGAATAAAAATTTTATTTTTAACCAATTCGACAATTGGTTCATGAATTTTGTCTTTTGTATGAACTAAAAGATGACAATTTTTAATTATCCACTTATCTGTTTGCAAACTAATATCTTTTTTAGATAAAGTTGTGTTTTCTAAAACTAAAACATGTTGCGTGTCATCTTTAATTTTAAAAACTTGCCAAACATTACTTTTTTCATTTTTTTTGTTAAATCTAATGTAATCTCCAGTTTTTTTATCTATACTCAATATATAATTTTCTTGTTTTAGAATAATTTTTTGATCAAAAAATAGTGGAGAATCAAAACTAAATGAAATATTTTTTACTTGCCATATAAGTTCTCCAGTTAATTGATTTAATGCAGAAAAACTTTTTTCTACTGCGTTTAATATGTAGATTTTTTCTGAATCTGTATAAATGCTGCCAAAATGAATAGTATTAGGAACAAAAATTTTATTTTGATCTATGCCTTGAAATTCTTTTTTCCACAATTGTTTACCGGTTTTTTTATCCAAGGCATATAAAATTCCTTCTCTAGAACCAAAAAAAATTATTTCATAATTTAGAGAACTAATAATTGGAGTATCTGGAGAATATGATTCATTGATATTGAATTGCCATAACTTATAACCAGTTTTTTTATCTAAGCTATAAACATTACCGTCAAAATTAGCTAAAAATATTTGCTTGTTTTCAACTAATGGGGGAAATGGGCTATAACCTTGTGCTTGAAATATCCAATTAATTTTTCCTGATTCTTGATCTATTGAATATGTTTTTTGATCCTGTGTGTTAAAAAACAATTTTTTTTCATCAAAAATTAAATTGTCATATAGATATAGTTTATTGTTTGGCCCAACACTGTTAATCGTATAAAATCTCCAATTTATTTTTATCGAATTTGTATATTTTACTAATAAAATAAAAATTAAAGTTATGCTTAATAATAAAATTAATGACTTAGGTTTCATGTATTCCTATTCCTAGATAAAGAAAAAAATAAGCTGTTAATTCATAATGGTTAGTGAAAATAGGATGAAATAAGGCAGATAAGAAATATATTAATGCAGCTAAAACAAAGTGATTATTCTTTTTTATCAAACCAATCCGAAAAGTGTAATAAATAAAAAAGACAAAAACTAAACAAGCAAGGATTCCATTTTCTGTAAAAATTTGAATGATTATATTATGAGCTGGTGCTTGATCAAAAAAAAGAAACTGATTGTCTACTGTTTTGAAATTTTTTGCTAAATAATAGGGAGTTAAGTCTAAACCAATGCCAAAAAAATTATAAGAAGACATCGAAAGAATGTTTTTATTGAGTTCTTGTCGATAGGCAAGACTACCGTCACTACTAAAGATATTTTTCAAAGTATTTATTCTTATTAATAAATAAGGCAATCCAATTGCTAAAAATGTTAAACTTATAATTTTTACAATCTTTTTTTTCCACAAATTTTTTATCAAGAAAAAAATAAGTTTTTTATATTTAATGAAATAAAATATTATTACAATAAAAGCTAATGCATAGAGGCTTCTACTTCCAGTAAAAATAATAGTAAATATAGAAAGAAAACCAATTATTAGATATAAAAAGTTAACAATGTTTTTTTGCCAATTTTTTAAACCAAAATTAATTAATAAAACACCATTCATTAATAAAAAAGTAGCGGCAATATTTGGTTCATTAAAAGTACCATCGGATCTCAATAAACTAGCTGCGTCTGCTGCTCTGACGCCAATTTCTATTCCTGGTAATTTATTCTCTATAAAACGTCCAATATTATTACCTTTAAATTGTTCTATAAAAATAACGACTATTTGAAAAAAAGTTATAGAAGAAATAGATTGGTAGATAAAGTTTTTTTCTTTTTTGTTTTTCAAATTAATAATAATTGGTAGAGTAAAAATCAATATAAATTTTAAAATAATCCAAGAACCAAACAAAAGAAGATTGCCAAATTCATGATTAATACTCCCAGAAATTATTAAGAGAAAAAATATTAGTAAACTACTTAATGAGATTTTAGATTTATTAGCTATTTTTAATTTTTTAATTTTCTTTTCGAATAATTTATTAGAAAAATAATTCTGATAAATTAATAATAAAAATAAATCTGATAAATATAAAGCCATGAAATATTTAACATCAAATAAAGCGAAACCAAATATTTCTGTTTTTTTAAGAAGAGTGACTTCTAAAATATTTCTACCAATAGTAAAGGGTAGCAAATTGAAAAACATTAAAAATATGCTAGTTTTGTAGCTTTGTGTTTTTTTTATCAATATGATTAAATACACAAGACTGAAGAGTAATAGTACTTTATTAGAATTGACAATTAGAAGACTAAGTAAAAAGACTGAATTGAGTATGAAAAAATCAACGCCCATGAAGCATATTATACAGAAAATAAAAATTTTAAAGAGTAGACTGAATTTTTTTGATTTAATTATTTTTTTTGTTTTATTTTTAGCTTTAATTTTTCTTGCTTATAATCGTTTACAGCGCCAGTCTACTTGGGTTAACGTTCGCATTTCAGTAGAAAATACTGACTGGTGGTATAAAGGTTCACCTCCGGCCTATTGGTATCTCACTAGTTTAAAAACTGGAGATAAGATTAAAGATTCTTTAGGCAATCCAATAGTAGAAGTAATTAATGTCAACAATTATGATCTTGGCGGATATTATAGAGACATATATGTGGATTTGAAAATAAAAGTTGATTTTAATAAAAATAAAAATCAATATTTTTATGAATTTAAACCATTAGTGGTTGGTTCTAATTTAACTTTGAATTTCGATAAAGAACAACTAAAAGGTTTAGTGATCAAAGTTGATGAAGAAGAAATTAAATATTTTTACAAGACAATTAAAATAGAGAAAAGAGGAGCGCACCCTTCTCTTGCTGATCAAGTAAATCGTGGTCTTAAGTCATACGATATTAATGGAGAATTGATTGCTGAAATCTTAGATGTCAAAAAAACATTTGCAATGGGCTATCAATTCTCAGACGTAAGAGGTAGAACTATTTTAGTTGATTATCCAGATTCAAGGGATTTAGAAGTTATATTAAAAGTAAGGTGTTTTAAAGATTTAGATAGAGAATTTTACGTTAATAAAACTGTTATCAAAATTGATAGTAAAATATGGATACAATTCCCAGAATTTGCCTTAGAAGATGCTAGAATTACAGAAATTATTGAATAATTTTTAAAATTAAATTAACTGTTGTTGATGAATAGTGTTTTTAGCAAATTAGAAATTTTAACGCTATTACAGGGTAAGAGTTTGCATGGTTTATTACAGTTAATAATTTTATTCCTGCAATTCCTTGCTTTGTCATTCATCCATAGTTTTTTTGGGTTTTCCTTCAAGATATTTCCAATTATCTCCATAGAATAGCAAAGCCTCATGTTTCCATAAGAATCAACCATAAAATTGTTAAAACCGACGAAGCATTTTTCATTTTTTTGATATAAATGAGGATTTAATAAGTATTGTTTGAAATTTCTAAAATCTATATTGGAATTTAATATAAAGCTTGAATATTTATTTTTTAAATATAACAACTCATTTATAGTCTTTTGTATTCTTTTTTTATCTTTTGGCCAAAGTTTGTTGTTATTAAACCATTTGTCACTATATTTACCTGAAAAATTTGGCATGATAACTTGAAAATTGATGCCTGATACTTTCATCTTTTTGGCTAGTGTAATAATTTTCGTAATTTGAGTTAAATTATTATTAGAAATAACGCTATTAATAAATATTTTTGGCTTATTTGAACTTTTAATTTTATTTAGGTTTTTAATAGCTTTTTCAACTCTTTGAAATGAATCTTGTTTTCCTCTAATGAAGTTGTGTTCTCTCTCAAGTCCATCTATAGAAAAAAAAATTTGAGATATTTTACTATCAACAACTTTTTTTGCCATTGTTTCGTTAATAATATATCCATTGCTATTGGTGCTTGTTTTCAATCCTTTTTTACTTGCATATTTAACAATTTCTATAAAATCTTTATTTAAAAATGGTTCTCCACCAGCAAAAGTAATTTGAAAACTTCCTAACCAATTTTCTAATTTATCTATAATTTTTTTCGCAGTTTTTAAATCTAAATTTTTTTGTTTATTTTTAATTTTCCAAATATCGCACATCTTGCATTTCAAACAACAATTTTCTGTAACAGATAGATGTACCTCAATTGGTTTTTTTGCAACTATTTCTTTATTTATTTGTATTTGAAATAGCAACTCAGTTAGAAAATTTTTAATAGTTAATTTTAATTTATTCATTTTTTAAAGTTTTCAAATAATTTTTTATAGTTGCAATTTTACCGATTATTTTACCGATGAAAAAATTTATATATGAATTAATTATTTTTCTCTCTTTATTTTTTTTTGAGTAATTACTAATCTGAGCAATATCAATTTTAGGATCTTTAAATATTTTATTTTTTAATAATTTAGAAATTTTTTTTTGAGTTTTATGATCTCTTAATAAGTTTATGTTTTCATCTGGAGTGACAGAGCCAAATATTTTTTGAAATTTTACTTTATCACAACCTAATTTAATTGCCATCTCTGCAAATTGAATAATTTCATGATAATTACTTTTCATTACTACAAAACTTAGAATAAATTCTTTAAAAATTCCTTTTTTTCGTAAGTTAGAAATTAATTGAAGATTTTTTTCTAGTGTTTCCCATTTGCCTCTGAGTCTAATTTTTTCATAAGTTTCTTTTGAAGCTCCATCCACTGAGATGTTAATAAAATTGAATTTATTGTGCTTAATTTTATCCCACATGAATTGATTCAATAGTTGCCCATTAGTAATAATGCTAAATCTTACATTTTTGTATTTTTTACTATCAAATTTGATGAGGAAATTACGACTTTCTTTATTAAAAAATGGATCGCCGTTACCAGTTAGGATGATTTCAGAAAGAGTGGGTAGTAATTTGGGAATAACTTTTTTATATAAAATTTTTTCTAAATCTGGACGATCTTTAATTATGTCTTCATGAGAATTACACATAATACAACGCAAATTACATTTTCCTGATATAGAAACGTTTAGAACGCTTGGTCCGTTTTCAATAAAAGTTTTACCGTTTCTTATACTTGTGATAATTTTTTTTAAATTTTTGTCCTTATTTTGTTTCTCAAATTTTTCTAGATCAATTTTTTTACCATTTTGTATATACGGACAATAGTTTTTGCGACAAAATAAATCGGTTTGATTTTCTAAAATACTTTTTCTAATTTGTTGAGACTTTCTATTATTCCAATTTTGTAAAATATCATCTCGATCTGTTAAATGTCCAAGACATCCATCTTTCATCCAAGTTTGGCAACAATTATAGATCTCTCCATTTGTCCCAACCTGCAGATAGTGAAAAGGCATGATGCAAGTAATTTTTTTTGTCATTTGTTTAAATTTAAATATTCTTTAAGAAATTTTTTATTATTTTTAGTGGCATGATTTAGCTCAAAATATTTTTTTTGAGCGTTACTAATTTTTTCTCTTAAATTTTTGTTTTTTAACAAAACAACGACTGCATTGGCAAACTCTTGATTTGCTTCTGCAGCTAAATAATGTTGATTTTTAGTTAAATTTAAACCATCTATGCCTAATTTTGTAGAGACGATAGGAATGCCATTTTGTAATGCAGTAAGAGACTTAATGCGTACGCCAGCTCCAGTTTGAAAAGGCAAAACAAAAACTTTGCTCTTGCTAAGAAAAAGATTTAATTTTTTTTGATGTCCATAAAAAATTACATTTTTATTTATTTTTAAATCATCTAATTTAGGATTTTTATTGCCAACGACATGAAACTTGGCTTTTGGTATTTTTTTATTAATTAAAGGTAAAATTTTTTCTATAAACCAACGTACAGCTACTTCATTTGGTGGCCATTCTAAATAACCAATGAACAAAATATCGTATTTTTTTGTAAAAGATAATTGAGCTTTTTTAAGTGGATAAACTAATGTTTGTGTCGAAACACTTTTGCATTTTTTACTCAAATAACTAACCTCTGAATCAGATATGGCAAAAATGTGATCAAATCTTCTATAGTTAATTTCTCCGTATAACCAATTTAAACTACCTTCGATAAGTAAATATATCTTACGAATGATTTTTTTACTTTCTTTAAAACGAGTAAAAAACAACACATGATCTAAATTATGGTTTTCTAAAATTAAAGTTGGCATTTTAAGACAATTTTTCTTCAACCAACTTTTTTTAGGTAAGAATTGAGCTGAATTAATATGATCGACGTGAATAATATCAGGTTGCCAATTTTTGATTTTTTCTTTTATCCATCTAAAACTAGGGACATAACGATATTGATAAACAAAATGGGGTCGCAGTTGCAAATAATTCCAAGCCAATTTTAAATAATCTTCTTTAATACTTTCCGCCATTAATTTTGTTTTAAAAATTTTTAATTTTATTCCTAATTTTTCAAATTTATCTAGTTCTTTTTTATTTGCATTTCTTTCAGATACAAAAACAGCAAAGATTTTAAATTCTTTGGATAAAGTTTTTAAAGTATTAAATGTTTTAATTCTACCGCCTCCATCTAAGGGAAGTGGAAAACACTGACTTAAGTACAATAATTTTTTTTTCTGTTTCATTTTTTCATTATTTCATGCTCAATCCACTTATAAGTTTTAGTAAGTCCCAATTTAAGTGGTATTTTTGGTTCCCAAGATAAATAAGATTTTATTAAAGTGTTGTCACTACTGCGACCTCTAACTCCTTTTGGAGCGTTTAAATTGTATTTTCTCTTGAGCTTAACATTGGCTATTTTTTCAATAAGAGATACTAATTCATTGACTGTGACCAATTCATTAGTACCAAGATTAATTGGTTCTTTTATATCGCTATGCATTATCATGTCTATACCTTTAACACAATCATCGATATACATAAAAGTTCTAGATTGACAACCATCACCCCAAATTTCAATTTCATTGGTTTTAAATTTTTTGGCGGTAATTATTTTACGAATTAAAGCTGCTATCGCTTTTTCTCTACCATTTTTATACTCTCCAAAAGGACCATAAACATTGTGAAATCGCGCAACTCTAGTTTCTAAACCAAAATCTTCCATAAAATGACGACACATACGTTCGGAAAAGAGTTTTTCCCAACCATAACCATCTTCTGGTTGTGCTGGATAAGCATCTTGTTCTTTTAGACCATTTGTTTTTACATTGTTTTGTTTATTTAGCGAATAAACACAGGCAGAAGATGCATAGAAAAATCTTTTTACTTTCGATTCTTGAGCAGCCATGAGCATATTGGTATTAATTAAAACATTAAGCATGCACAAGGCTTTGTTTTTCTCAATAAAACCCATACCACCCATATTTGAAGCTAAATTATAAATTTCATCGATAGAATTAGTAACAAGCTTGCAATTTTCAAGATCTCTCAAATCTAAACTTAAATTTTCTACTTTGTTGCTAATTTGGTACCACTTTTTAAGTGGTTTAATGTCTACAGCTCTAATATTTTGATAACCTTTTTTTTGTAAATACTTTACTAAGTGCCCTCCAATGAATCCACCAGCACCAGTTATCAAAATATGTGTATCATTGTTTAATGAAATCATAGGGTTTTTGTCAATTTTTTGAATATTAACATAATTAAGTATTTTGGAATGACAATTAGGTATCTATACCAAAGTCTTTGTGGTTCACTTAATAGGCGAAATAACCATTCTAAACCACATTTCCTGATCCAAATTGGAGCTTGTTTTTTATTACCACTGATAAAATCAAAAGCGGCTCCCACGCAAATAATGTTAATTGATTTAGAATTTGATTTTATATAACTAGCTAGCTCAATTTGTTTTGGTGAACCTACACCTATCCATAAAACATCAATTTTTGCCAATGGTATTTTTTGCAAAAAAGACAATTCTTGTTTTTTATCCGCATGTTTTGGTAAAAATCCGAATGTAGTTTTAGTTTGATTATATTTTTTTTTGATTACTCGTTCAAGTTTAATCATATTTTCTTGATTAGGAGCAAGAAAATAATGTTTTAAAGCTAATTTTTTTTTATGACTTTTTTTTAAAGCTTGGTTCATTAAGTCTGGTCCATAAATTCTTTCGATTTTTATTTTATTTTTATATTCCAAATATCTAGTAATAAACATGCTGTCATTAGTACAATAATCAATTTTTTGATAGTTTCTTTGATATTGAATATTATTTTTTAAAGCTAAATCATTTAAAGAACATGGTAAGATTATTTTAGAAGGACTTGTTTTTGGAGATTTAACAAGTATAAAATTTACTAAATCACTAATTTTTCCAATTATGAATGGTATTTTGTTTAAAGAAATTATCATGGCAATCAAAATTAGTTGTTATTATGCCATTAAATATGATTAATAGAACTAGAATTTAATATAGTTAATAGTTGTTTCATAAATTTTTTCTCATTAAATTTTTGAGCTTGCTTAAAGCAATCTTTTTTAAGAAATTTCATTTTTTCAAATTCATCAATTGCTTTATTGAGTGTTTCTTCATTGTATTTTTTAAAAAATATACCAGTTTTTCGGTTGATTATGGTTTCTTTAACGCCACCGTCTTTATAGGCAATGATTGGCAAACCATAGCTCATAGCTTCTATTGGCACCATGCCAAAATCTTCGTTTATTGAAGCATAAATCAACGCTTTACACTGTTTATATATTTTTAACATTTTTTGATCTTTTACAAAACCAAAAAAAATAATATTTTTTTTTGCCATTTTTTTCCATTTTTCTTTTTGATTACTGGTGCCAACCACATAGAGCGATTTGCCATTTTTGTTAAATGCTCTAATTACTAATTCGATACCCTTTTGTTTAACAAGTCTAGAAAAGAAAAGATAGCTCGTGACATCACTTTTGCTTTTTATAATATTTTTTGCTAATTTTACGGGTGGATAGAGAACAATTGATTTAATTTGATAATACTTTTGGAGTCTTTTTTGCACATTAATCGAATCCACTAAAATGATATTAATTTTTTCTAATTTTTTTCTAATTTTTATTTTTAAATAATTAAAATATGGTTTTAAAAAAGTTTTTATTAAAGGTTTTTTAATCCAAGACATTTCATTAAATTCATCATGTAAAAATCTTGGAGGTGTATAAATATAGCTAAGATGTTTGTTTTTAACATTCACAAAATTGGCACAAAAAGAATGAGAAGAAGAAATCACTAAATCATATTGATTTAAATTTAAACTTTCCCAATAATAATGATAAAAATATGGCTTAAATAAGCTTGGGTGCTTAATTATCCACTTTAAATTACTCAGTTTAGAAAAAAATAATTTACCTTTAGTGCTTTGATTTATTTGTTGACGAAAACGATTGGTTATTAAAGAAGTATAGATATCGGCCTTAGGAAACATTTTAATTAAGCAAAATAAAACTCTTTCTGCTCCTCCAAACTCAGTGAGAGAATCATGAATAATTGCTATTTTCCTATTTTTTTTAATTGCATTCATAAAAAACTATATTCAAAGAATCTTCATAATCTATGCTTAAAAAATTAACATGTTCTTTTTTTGGTTTTGATATTACAAGAGAGGTACTGTTATTGCAAAGTGCATTGATTTCATTGCTTTCAACTTCTGAAATTGGAAATACGTAGAAGTTTGTTTCATTTATTTCTTCAATATCTTCGATTTTACTACAATTATAGAGCGGTGGTTTACCATCATAACCTTCCCAATAATAATTTAAAACAAAATAATCTAATCTTTTGATATATTGATTTTTTTGGAAAATTCTATTCTTATGATATATAAGAATGGCTTTTTTTTCATCAATCGAATTTTTATTTTGTTTTAACCAATCTACATAATATTTAGAAGCATCTTGTTCCTGATTAATATAATAAAAATTTCTATTGATTTTTTGCATTGAAAAAACAAAAAATATTGAAAAAAGTGTAACAAATAAATAATATAATTTTTCATTTAATATTTTATTTACAAAGACAGCAAATAGAGCTGTAACGGTAAAGGAAGTGATGATGATTGCTCTATCTGCATGAATAGATTGACCAAGAACAAGAGAAAAGAAAATTGGAAAAAGAAGATTGATTATTGATACTGATATTAAAACATTCAATTTTTCATCTTTGAGTTTATATAGATACAAAATAATGATAAGCAAAATAAAAATGAAAAAACTCTTACTTAAATTTGAAGTTAGAATGCTATTCCACTCAAAAGAATCATAGAATCCAAATTGATTGCCAATGCTCTCTCCAATACTATAGAAGTTAATATTTTTGAACCAAGAAATATTGTTAGCTGCCCTTTCGAAATTTTCCACAAATATCGGAGTGTAAAACAAAAGGCATATAAAAACACCGAAAATTGCCAAAATCAATTTTTGACTATTTTTGTTTATTTTTTGAAAATCAAAATTTACGTTGATTATTTTTTTAAATAAAATTAAAAAAAATGCAATTATTGTCCAAATGAATCCGTAATGAGTAAAAAAAGCTAAAGTCGAGCAAAAAAATACCATAAATGCTTGCAAGATTGGGTATTTAACATTTGTATTAAAGGATAAATTGAAGAAAAAATAGAAAGCCAGCATTCCCAAAAAGAATAATTGACTATAAACATAAGCTTGCCAAGCATAAACAAGCTGAAAAATTGAAAAACTTAGCATAATTAAAACTAATAAAGCAGTTCTAGCATTGGAAATTTTTATAGAAAGCTTGTATGCCATTAACAATCCAAACATGGAAAAAATTAAACTAGGAAATCTTAGCCATAAAGCAACAGTTGAAATTTTGCTCATTAATTTGATTAATAAATAATGAAGTGGAGGGACGCTGGGGTCGGCATGAATGATATCTAAAATATTATTAAATTTAATTAAGTAAGTAATAGTAAAGGCTTCATCAAAAATAATTGGTCTTATGATCGCGGTTTTTAATCTCAAATAAAACGCAATTAAAAAAATGATCACAATAATTGAATAGTAAAATATTTTTTTTATATTTATCTTTTTCATGACTTGCAAAGTTTAAGACTTAAATAACAAATATCTAATAATGCTCAATATAAATTTTAGCTCAAGTCTGAAATTATATATGTAATATTGATACCTGTATTTTAAATAAGTTTGTAAATAAGAACAGTTTAAATAATATTTTAAATACATCTGTCTCATCATTTTTTGTAAAACTTCTGTTTTAATTGCACTAATATTAAATTCGTGCGCTTTCCAATGAGAAAAGTCTTGAAATTGAGTGAGCTTAGATTTGTATTGGTTAAAAATTTTTGTACCTGGATATGGAGTTAAGTAATGCAAATGAATAAAAATAGGCTTGAGTGATTTTGCCAAACTCAAGGTTTGTCTTAATTCATTGAGAGTTTCTGTGGGATGGCCTATGATTAAATTTGTGGTAACTGCTATACCAACTTTATTTAATATAGCCATACCTTTTTTAAGATCTTTAATTTTTTCTCCTTTATTAATTAAGGATAAAATCCTGTCACTACCAGACTCTATTCCAACAGACATGCCAAAACAGCCTGCTTTTTTCATCCACCCAACTGTTTCTAGATCCAGAGAATCTAGCCTAGTGGCCACTGTCCATGATATTTGTATTTTTCTATCAATAATTTCTTTACATAAGTCAATCACTCTTTTTTTATTAAGTGTGAACAAATCATCTTCAAAAGAGAGGGCATTGACTGCAAAATTTTTGACTAAAAATTCAATTTCATCGGCGGTTCTCTTTGGCGATTGGATCCGGTAATTTTTTCCAATACTATTTCGAATTGATGGCGAACAGAAGCTGCAGTTAAAGGGACATCCTCTTGAACTCAGTAAGAATCCCCATTTTATTTTTTTCCTTACAAAAACAGTTTTAGAAGTTACTTGATAATTGTTTTTTCGCGATGTTTTGACATCGTATAACAAGTGATGAGCCATAAAGGGTAACTCATCGGGTATAAGAGGTCTTCTTGCTTTATTTTTTATAAATTTTCGATGATTGAAAAATGCTACACCGCGAACATCTAATTTAATTAATTGATTTAGATATTTATTTTTATATTTTGAAATGATATCTATCAGCTCAAATGTAGTAGTTTCTGGTTCACCTAAAATTGCTATATCAGCTTGGCTTTTTTTTAAAAATAACTCTGGCTCATGATCGATCATCGGACCAAAGACAATAATAATACAATTTTTGTTGTTTTTTTTGAGTTGACTAATGAGATCTATAATTTCTTGATTTACTAGTGGTTGAAAATGGATGATGTAAATATCAGCTTTACCTTTTGTAAGGATTTTTTTTTGAAAAGAGAAATGATTGAGCTGTATGATTTCGTTATCAAAATGTTTATACTTGATTTTTTTCTGGTCTAAAAAAGCTGCGATATTTAATAGTTCGAAAGACGGAATAATATCTCTGGGGTGAACGACTTCTTTAGGTTTAAAGAACTCTATGGCTCTAATAAGAGAAAATTTCATTTTAAAATTTAATTTTCTGTATAATTTTCTTTGATAAATATTGATTAGTTGGTAAATAGACTATTTTGTCAAAAAATTTTAAATCTTTTTTAGAAAAGGAGTTATTTTGTATTAAGTTTGGCAAATAAGAACAGTAATCTTTTTGCACATCAATATTTTGTTTCCACATTTGTTTAATAAAATTATCTGCATTACTAACTAAAATAGGAAATTGGAAGCAAAAATCTCTATCTATTTTTTTACCTTTTTTTAAAAAGTTGTGCCATGTATCAGCATTTGCTTTTCTTTGATCAATGAGTTTTGATATTTTTTCCTTCATATTCTCAAGTTGTAAACAGAGCAACTTTTGCTGGAAGTTGCCAATTACATTAATCTTAGTTGGTTTATTATTTGATTGATCAAAAGAATCTGCTTCATTCTTTTTTATTTTTAGAAGGTAAATGATGGCTAAAATTGGCTTTATAGTAATATAGGAAATAAATGGTGAAGAAATCAAAGTATATAAAAAAGCTTTAATTAGAATTACAAAGTCTTTTTTAATATTTTGATTTTTTATCAAAGATAGTCTTACATATTTGGCTAATTCTTTATTATTGGTGGCTAAGGCACCGCCTCCAAAAGCAGTGACAAATTTTCCAGGTCCGAAACTCAAACATTTGACATTTGTGTAAGTTTGTTTAATATTTCTGATATTAATTTCCTCAAGAGGAAATGAGTGAGCACAGTCTTCAAAAATAATTAGTTTATGCTTATTTATTATTTTTTTAATTTTTTCTAAATTATAGAATTTTCCATGCATATGGGTAATAATGATGCCTAGAGTTTTTTGTGTGATTAATTTTTCAAGTTTTTTTTCATCAATAAAAAGCGTTTTTTTATCAATTGGTACAAATTTAATTTTAAAACCGACTTTAAGAGCACTGCTTAAATTACTATGAAAAGAATATTCTGGTATTAGAATTTCTGTTTTTTTTGGATTACAAATTCTAAAAAATTCCAAGGATTTCAAAAGAATAGATCTCATTGAGTCGCTAAAAACAATATACTGTGTTTTGGTAATTGTGCTAATTTTCTTTTTAGCTAAGTGCTCCCAGTTCTCATTTTTATAAAAAAAATAATTGAAAAGTTTTGGCAAATCAGTAATATTAAATGGAACAGTTTGACGTAGATAAAATTTAAACATCCTTATCATTATAAATATCATTGTAAATTTGCCAAGTTTGTTATTTGTCAGTTAAATCATTGGTAAAAATATTAATATCTTTTACATTAAAAATATGATATTCTCATCTGGTGGGTATATGAAAAAAATTAAATTTAAATTAGCTTTAGTAATGAATTTTATCTTGCTTTCCATTATCTATCTCGTAGGAATTGGTTTGACTTCGATTGTCGCTAAAATTTTTGGTAAAAGTTTTTTATTTAGCAAAAACAAAAAACAAAGCAACTTCTCACTATTTAAAAAAACCACTGATTTAGAAAGAATGTTTTAATGAAAATACTTGGCATATCTTGCTATTATCATGATAGCGCTGCTTGTATTATTGTGGATGGCAAAATTATTGCAGCCGCAGCAGAAGAAAGACTTTCTCGCATTAAACACGACAACTCTTTTCCTTTTCAGGCCGTGAATTTTTGTTTAGAACAAGTGGGTATCGCCAGTAATGAATTGGATGCAGTAGTTTTTTACGAGAAACCCATTGTTAAACTAGAAAGAATTTTTTCTCAGCATTTGGAGCATTTTCCTAAAAGCTTTTTTAATTTTGTTTCTCATATGGGGCAATGGCTTACTCATCGTTTACGTTTTCGCGAAATAATTAAAGAAGAACTTCATTATTTTGGTAAAATATTTTTTGTCGAACATCATCTCGCTCATGCAGCCAGCACTTATTATTTGTCTAATTTTAATAGTGCTAGTATTGTGACTCTGGATGGCGTTGGCGAATGGGCCACAACTACTATTGGCTCTGGTTTGGCCAAAGAAATTAAAATTGATCAACAAATTAATTTTCCTCACTCGTTGGGATTGCTTTATAGTACTTTTACAACTTACTTGGGTTTTGAAGCTAATGATGCAGAATACAAAGTTATGGGTTTAGCAGCCTTTGGTCAAGTAGACCAAAAATTACTGAAGAAATTTTCTAAGCTGGTTAAAGTTTACAAAGATGGCAGTTACTCATTAAATATGGAATATTTTTCTTTTGGTTATGGCGAGAGGATGTATTCTCAAAAATTTATTGATCTTTTTGCAAATGAACCAAGAACTAAAGAGTCAGAAATCAAACCGTTTCATGAAAATTTAGCAGCAACTTTGCAGTTTAAATTAGAAGAATTGACTTTTAATTTATTGAATAAAGTTTATGAGAAACAAAAGAATCCTAATTTATGTTTGGCTGGCGGTGTGGCACTTAATTCAGTGTTGAATGGTAAGATTTTGGACAATACACCGTTTAAAAAATTATTTATTCCACCTGATCCAAGCGATGCCGGCGGAGCCATGGGCGCAGCCTTGTATTTTGCTAATAAATTTGATCGTTTAGAAAAAAAATCTTTAGGCAATAATTTTTCTCCATATCTTGGTCCTGGGTTTAACTGGTCACAGATTGAAAAATGTTTAAAGAAGTATAAAAAGGCAAAATTAATTGATTATCAGCTAATAACTTCAAAGAAAAAGTTAATTAATTTAATTTCAGATCATCTAATAGATAGGAAAATCGTGGGTTGGTTTCAAGGTAGGATGGAATGGGGACCAAGAGCTTTAGGGAATCGTAGTATTCTAGCTGCGGCAACTGACAAAGAAATGCAAGAAGTGATCAACAGTAGAGTAAAAAATCGAGAACTTTTTAGGCCTTTTGCTCCAGTGATCTTTGAAGACCAGATCGCCAATTATTTTAAGATGAGCAAAAAAACCAAAGCTGATAAGTCACCTTCTAATCGTTGGATGTTGACGGTTTATCCATTTCTGCAAAACAAGCAAAAGGTAGTTCCAGCAGTGGTGCATGTTGATGGTAGTGGACGATTAGAGAGTTTGCGCCCCAGTGATAACGGCATGTATTATGATCTGTTAAATGCATATTACAAAAAAACTGGCGTACCAATTTTAATTAATACATCATTTAACGTAAGAGGGGAACCAATTATTTGTCGTCCAAATGAAGCTGTTGATTGTTTATTAAAGACAGATATTGATTATCTAGTCATGGATCAGTTTGTCATTAGTAAAAAATCTAATGGAAAGGCAGAATGAAAGAAATTTTAGAATTCATGTGGCAAAACAAAAAATGGTGGTTAATTCCACCAGTTTTAATTTTTTTAGTTTTTGGAATTTTGATTGTTTTTGCTCAAGTTTCCCCAATAGGTGCTTTTGTTTACATGCTTTTTTGATTTAATGTAGCTTTTGATGCAAATAAATTTTAATAAAAAAAAACTTGTTTTAATTTTAACTATTTTTTTAGAATTAGCTATTGGTTTTATTTTTCTTCTTAATTTTTATCAAAAAACAATTGTTTCTAAATCTCTGAATTCAGAGAAAATTACAACTATTAAAAGAGAAAACTTAATTTTTCCTAAAGAGTCAGAATTTAGATATTATTATGAGCTCCAATCTAATATAGAAGCAACAGATTCTCCCAAATGGTTGGGTTATGAAGCAAAATATACCTATAATAGCGATGGTTTAAATGAGCGTTTTGACTATGCAGTAGAAAAACCATCAAATACTTTTCGTATTATTACTCTAGGCGATTCTTTTACTTATGGTCATTACGTTGATACCAAAGACAATTGGCCAGAACAACTTGAGGAAATGCTTAATCAAAATCTTGCTAACGAGACAATTGAAAATTTCGAAGTGATTAATTTGGGCATGGCTGGATGGGATGTGCCATATATAGTTAAAAGATACAAAGATATCGGAGAAAAATATAATCCAGATTTAATTATTTGGTTTGAAAGCGGCAGTGGTTTTACAAGACTTAATGAGCTTTTAAAGCCAATTATTGAAAATTATGCAGAAAAATGTCAAAAGGAATTAGTTAATGAATTAGAAAATCAAGAAAGAAATTACCGTTGTCAGATAGAAGGTTGGAAACAAGCAGAAGAAGAAATAAAAACAGCATATTCTTATGAAGAAATTGAGCGGATAATAAGCAATTATTTTAATGATTTTGTTTTTTCTTTAAAGCAAAAAAGGGTATTATTTTTTACATTTGATGAGAGCTTCTTAAAAGATGAGTGGAAAAATACTTTAAAAAAATGGGAAGAAAATTATTTTTCTAAAATTACTTTTTTGTCTATAGTGCCAAACATCTATAGTTTGAATCAACATTTAGCAGATGGTCACCCAGATGCTCAAGGATATCAAACAATTGCTATTTCAATTTATAAATATTTAGAAAATAATATTATTAATCAAAGTGAGTAAATAAAATGACATTGTTTTTAAAAAAAATATTTAACATTTCATTTTTTTTCCTTTTTTTACTCTCATTTTTTCTAATTGAAGGAGAATATAAGTTTTACCTATTTGCTGCTTGGGCGTTTTTTTTGTTTTTTTTCAATCGATTGTTAAAAAAAAATGAGGCATCAAAATCTGTGATTTTTGCTATAATTTTATCCTTATTATTTTTTGTAAACATAATTTTTTCTAGACAAATTCCTTTATCAATTGAAAAATTATTCTTTTATCTTATTGCTTTAGGTGTTTTTATTTTTTTTAGTTTATATTCTAAAGATAACTTTAAGCCAATAGCTTTTTTTTATTATTTGTCTATTTTCACCTCAATAATTAATGTAATAGTATTATTTTTTACTTTTTATAATACAGATCAGCAAAGTTTTTTTCCTGGTATGAATTTATTAGTAAAAAGCTATGGTCATAATCATTATGCTGCTTTTTTGTTGTTAACAACGCCAATTTTTTGGTGGCAACTTTTGTTTAGAGGTAGATCGATTTCTTTTAATAGTGAGAATAGATTTTTATCAGTTTTATTGTTAATTTCTTCATATTTATTAATTATTTTAAGTTTAGCTAGATTGGCTCTAATTATTTCTTTATTTCAATTAATTATAATTTTTCTTACGAATAAAAAATTATTCGCCATCATTGAGAATGACCACATTATTAAAGTGATTATTAAAACTTTTATTTTTATTTTCCTATCGATTTCTTCGATTTTTTTATTTTTATCAATACCTTTAAATAAACAAGGTGAGAGCATTTGTCCATTAATTTTTAATAAAAAAGAAATATGTAAACCATTAATAGAGAACGATCGTTTCAAATATTGGCAAAAAGCTTGGCTAATTTTCAAAGAGAATCCGTATTTTGGTGTGGGGTTAAAAAATTTTAATTTTGCTAGCCGTGAGTTTCCAATTGAAAATTACCAACTTACTTCATATGCTCACAATATTTTTTTACATAATTTTGCTGAGGGGGGCTTATTAATTGGTGGATTCTTTGTTTTTTTTATTATTTATATTTTTTATAAAAGTTTTTTAATAATGAAGAAAAATAATAAATCTTTATATACTTTTTTATGGTTAGCTGCTTTAGCTTCATTTATTAATGCTATGTTTGATTTTGATTGGAATTTTTTTGTGATATTTACACTCACCTTAATTTTTTTGGCCATTATTTTGCAAGATGACATTAAAGTAGCTACAAAGATTAATTTTAGGTACTACTTTATTTTTTTAATTATCATTTCTATTTTTTTTGTTTCATATGATTTTATTGTTAGATTACTTTATAAAAACGATAAAATTAACCAGATAGTCAGTTATTTCCCTTATTCTGATCGGCAAATTCGTTTACTTATCAGTGATAATAAACTTTCATCTGAAAATTTTAATTATTTGTATCCTATTTATCGCAAAGACGCTGAATTTTTATATCAATTTATTTCTTTTGGCGAAACAGATTTAGAAAAAAAAACAACTTTGCAGATAGAATGGTCCAAAATTGATCCTCCTGCTTTCATTAATAACGTATCTTTTGAAAAATTAAATTTCAAATCAGCTTTACCTCTAGCAAATCAGTATGTGGATATAGTACAAAAATATAATTTTTTAAATAATCATAATTTTTTAGATTATTGGGATCAAAAAAATATGGCTCAGCACTTTTTTAATTTTGCAAATGAAGCCTATTTGGCAGGAAATATGGAATATTCTGCAAATTATTATAAAAATGCAATCATTCTAAATGAATTTATTATAGAAGATAGAAAAATAGCTTTTTTCAATGAAGATGATTATCTGCAGGTTACAGCGTTTTTAAAATATTTTAAAGAAGTTGATCCAGAAAGAATGGGCAAATATTTTTATGAATATATGCGTTTTTATGAAAAAACTTTGATTTATTTATTTAAAAATCATCATATGGAGGATTTTTTTACTTTGTCAGAAGCCATGTTCGATAAACAATATAATTTTTCTTGGTTTTTATGGCGTGATTTAATTGATGCTAGTAAAACAATAGAAGAAAAGCAGTTGCTCATGCTAGTTTACGATCATTTTAAAGATATGAGTACTTGGTATGATTTTTTACCAACTATGGAAAATATTAAAAACGAATTGAGTAGATAGTTTTTACTTCTTCAAAATTTCAATTCCTGGTAACTTTTCCCCACCTAAGAACTCTAAAGCTGCACCTCCAGCCGTTGAGACATGAGTAAAACGGTCTCTTAGACCACAAGCATTAATAACCGCATTAGTTTCACCACCACCGCAAATTGTAACTGCTCCTGAGTCAGTGGTGTTTCTGGCGATGTTTTTGGCGATTTCTCGACTGCCTTTGGCAAAAAGAGGATTTTCAAAAACACCTAAAGGGCCATTGAAAAAAATTGTTTTGGCTTTGGATAAAAGATATTTGTATAGAGCAATGGTTTCTTTACCAATATCTAGGTATTGAAGATCTGCATCAGCTGCACTATCTTTGACATTCTTAAGTAATTCCAAGCGCAAGATCTTTTTTTCGTCATTGATTTCTGCGTTTTTAGCTGCCAAGACATCGACTGGCACCACCACTTTAGGTAGAGGTAGGCCTTTACCGGTATTCTCTACGTCAATCATGGTTCTTTCTGTTTGATGTTCATTTAAAATTTTCTTGGCTATTTTGACATTTTCCTCGGCTTTTTGACCCATAAAAGATTTATGCACTTCGATACCACTAGCTTTTAAGAATGCATTAGCAATTCCGCCGCCAACTAGAACTAAATCAGCCAACTTAGTCAGATTTTTAACGGCACTAACTTTGTCATCAATCTTGGCTCCTCCTAAAACTACTACAAAAGGCCTCGAAGCTTTTTCTAAGGTTTTAGTGAGAATTTTAACTTCTGCTGCTAAATCAAATCCAGCAAAACTGGGCAAAATTTCCGCCACACCTACTACAGAGGCATGAGCGCGATGAGAAGCAGAAAAAGCTTCATTTATAAAAACTTCAGCATTAACAGCTTTAATTATTTTTTTCGCAAAGCTTGAATCATTTTTTTCTTCCTCTGTATAAAAACGTACATTTTCTAATAATAAAATTTCGCCTTTTTTAAGTTCAGTGGCTTTTTTGTTTACTTTTTCACCAATGCAATCTGTGACAAACTGAGTTTCTAAGCCCAGATTTTGTTTAAGATAGCTAGCAATCGGTTCTAAACTGTATTTTTTAACGACTTTACCATCTGGTCTACCCAGGTGAGACATTAAAACAATCTTGGCATCATGTTCTCTGAGAAAAAGAATTGTTTCTAAGGCACTTCTAATGCGTTGGTCATCAGCAACAATATATTTGTCACTACCATTTTGACTAATTTTTTTTAGAGGAACATTGAAGTCAACTCTGACCAGAACGGTTTTTTCTTTAATATCAGAAACTTTTGGCGTATTAAGCATATTTTTTTATTTACTTTTATTACTATTGTTAATTAAATTTGCACTTTAACTAAAACCCATTTTATAATTTTTTTGAAGAGTTTAGCACGTTAAATAAAGTCCGTTTGAAGTCGTTGTGTAGTTAACTGTAGTGTAACTATTGCGTAAATAACAACGACTTCATCGAGTGAGACGAAGATAGCCAATTTCGAAAAATTGGTAATTTTAGTCGAACGTGATTGAATTTAATGTGCAGAACTCTGACTTTCATGATACAATCTCCCAGTCCAAAAAGAAAGGAATTATTTTTACTATGACTGATAAAGCGGTCAAAAAATTACAAACTATGGAGGAGCTCTTAGCTGCTAATGCAGGTAAGATCGTAATCCCTAAAAAAGGTGATACTGTTTCTGGTGTCATTGTTGAAAAAAGTAAAAAAAGTTTAATTATTGATTTAGGTGCTAAAACTGAAGGTATCGTTTCTGATAAAGAATACGAATTTGCCATTGATTTCGTCAAAGAACTTAAGGTTGGCGATGAAATCAAAGCTATTGTGATTTCTACTGACAATGATAAAGGTCAGGTTGTTTTATCTTTAAAAGGTGCTGCCTCAGATGCTAAATGGGAATATTTTGAAGAAGCTATGGAAAAGGATCAAGAATTAGAAGCCAAAGGTATCGAAATGAACCGCGGTGGCTTAATTGTTTTGGTCAATGGCGTACGCGCTTTTGTTCCATCTAGTCAATTTAGTCGTAAATACATGGGTAAAATCCAAAACCTCAAAGGTGTGGCTTTTCCAGTTAAAGCCATTGAAGTTGATCGTGAAAAAAATCGCCTAATCTTTTCTGAAAGACATGTTAGTGAAGCTAAGGAATTGGCGCAAAAAGATTTGGCTATTTCTAGTGTTGAAGAAGGTAAAATTTACGATGGCGTTGTTTCTGGCGTCATGCACTTTGGTCTTTTTGTGACCGTTGAGGTGCCAGTTAAAGATGCTGAAGCCAAAGATAGTATTGGTTATGTCGAGGGATTAATTCACATTTCTGAAATTTCTTGGGAAAAAGTCAATCATCCCAAGGATTACCACAAAGTTGGCGATCGCATTAAAGTGAAAGTTTTGGGTGTGGATGAAAAAACCAACAAGCTAAATCTTTCTATCAAACAATTAGATGCTGATCCATGGGAAAGTATTGAAGAACGTTATGGTGTTGGTACTACCTTTACTGGTGAAGTTACTAGAGTAGAAGCTTTTGGAGCTTTTATTAATGTAGAAAAAGGCGTTGATGCTTTGATCCATGCTTCTAAATTGGAAGGCGTAGATCTTAAGGTTGGTGAAAAAGTTACTGTTAACGTAGAAAACGTGGTTCCAGAACAACGTCGCATGAGTTTATCCATTGTTGATACCTCAATGCCAATTGCTTATAAATAAACTTTTTTAAGTAAATAATGAAAAGAGCGCCCTAAAAAAGCGCTCTTTTTAGTTGTTTAATAATGATTTTCCAGATAGTAATAATTTGTTTTTCAATGGTCATTTGTAAAGTTTCTTTTTCTAATTTTTTCCAATAATTAAAAGATTGGTTATGTTTGGCGTCTAATGCCCAAGCAGAAAATATACCTGGTTTAACACTATGACGCCATTGATGCCATTTCTTATCTACTTTTTCCAATTGCTCGGCTTCTGTTATAGGTAGAGGTCTGGGTCCAAAAATACTCATTTCTCCTTTAAAAACATTGAGAAGCTGAGGAATTTCATCGATACCTGATTGAGATAAATAGCGACCAATTCGTAAAACAATTGTTTTGTTAAGAATTGGTAATTTAATTTTTTTCTTGAGAAAACGCGGGTCATTGGCAATTTTGAACATTGGAGCGGGCGCTTCATTATGCATTAAATATTTATTCTTTGTTTCTTGAGCATTCTTATACATACTACGCAATTTATACATTACAAAAACCTTACCATTTTTGCCAATTCTTAGCTGTTTAAAGACAATCGGTTTGCCAATGAGAACTATTAATATGGGATAACTTAAAATGCCAAGTGGTACGACAATAACAGAAGCAAAAACAACACAAAAACAATCAAAAACTCTTTTTTTGTCTAACATAGCAAGTGCTTATATTCTAACGACAAATTCTTAAAAAACCAGACATTAATCTGTCTTTTTACAGATAAAAGTGTTATAATAACCCCATGGCAAAACAAAGAATGATTGTTACAGACGACCAATTATTAATTGACATGGATTTGTTATTTAATGCAATTCGTGAAGCTAAGGGTAATTGGCAACAAGTTGAACAAGAAATGAAACAATATCTAGCGGTTGTGCAAGGCATGACTGAAGCTAGTGAAGATGAAGACGAAGATTAACTCTCTTCATTTTTTTGTTTTTTTATATTTCCTGCCCTATAAAAAGGTAGTTTAATGTCAGAACAAAATAATCAAGAAAACCTCAACCAAAGCATGCCTTGGGTAATTGCTTGTGGTGATGAAGGTGTGCAGATTAATTACGGTCGTCGCTTAGCTTTTTTAGGTGCTGGTTTAAAATTAGAAAATTTTAGTAGAGTGTTGGTAGCAGTACGTCAAATGATGGCTAAATGTGACGTTACAGATCGTCAATTGCGCATTGTGGCTAGTGAAGAAAATGCTTATGTCAAAGAAATTTTTGCTTTGAATGATTTTGACGAGGCTAATGCTAGTATGCAACAACATCTACAAGTTTTAGCAGATCAAGAAAAACTACTTTATTCTGGAATTTTACCTTTTGCTGACCCTTTGGAATTGGCTCATGAAATTAAAGGCCACATGGTACGTCCGCGCAACATTCACATTGCTAATAAAATTTGTTTTACCTTGGCAGGTGGTGAAACCACTTATAATCTTGGTCAATATTTGATTTCTGCTGATTGGTTGGTTTTTGCTGATTTAAATTTGGTTAAAGAAATTTTAGCTACTCAAGTAAACTTCTATGAAAAATTAGCAAAAAAACCTCTTAAATTAGTTGTCGAAGAAGAGGGTAATTTACCAAAAGAAATAGTGGCTAAAAATAAAGCTATTTTACAAAGTTTAGGCTACAATTTTTCATAGATGCCAAAAACAATGTCTGCTAAATCTGAAAAGTACCAAGCAGTACCTCTTTTTCCCGATCTTGTTGATTCCAAAAAAAATATTGAAAAGAAATCACCCGTTAATCGTCAAAAAGCTGAGTTTACTTCGACTAGTGATTTGCTTAAAGGGTATCAAGTAACTGAAAAAAATAAGCATATAGCTCATGAATTTCAAAGCTTTGGATGTCATTTAGCAGAAGTCTTGGCAGACAAAGAACATACGGCGTTGTATATTAAATTAGCGAAAAATTTACCACGTGGTATCTTAGAAGCTGCTTTGAGTTTTGTTATTGATTCTCGGGCAGACAATAAAGCTAAGCTTTTCATGTGGAAGTTAAAACAACTGAAAGAACAAAAAGAACAGCATGAGACATTGGACCACTAAACTACTGATTTTTTTTCTTTTTGTTTTAACTTTAATTTCTGCCTACAACTATTTTAAAAAACCTTTTTTCAAAGAACTGAGTAAATCTACTGAGCTAGAATCAACTCCACTCCCAACACCCACTAAAGTTCTCAAGAAAGAATTAGATGTAAAAGATAAAATTGCTCAGCTTATGGCAGTACCCATTGATCTTAATGAACTAGAAAAAGAAAGTAGTTCTAGCACACGAATGCTACGTTTTATAGAAGATTATGATCCCGGGTTAGTAGTTTATTTTGGTGAAAAAATTTCTACGACTTCAGCTCTTTTAGCTAAAGAAATTATTTATGATTCTTTTAGTGAAACCGATTATTTACCACTCATTGCCGTTGATCATGAAGGTGGTTCAGTTCAACGCTTAAATGGTGAGGGTTTTACTAAACTAGATGCTTGGCAAAAAGTAGTTAATAACTATTCCAGTGAACAGCAGAAAGCTGTTTTTAATCAATCAGCTAGAGAACTAAATGAAGTTGGTATTAATATGGTTTTTGCGCCAGTAGTTGATTTAGCCTCAAGCAGTGCTGTTTTGAAAACTAGAGTAGCATCAGATATAGACAAAACATATTTAGCTGTCAGTAATTTTATTTTGCAATTTGCTCAAAACGGAGTAATGGCAGTGATTAAACATTTTCCAGGAATAGGTTCGATTAGTAAAGATCCTCATAATGCAGTCTCCACTATTATTTTGGATAAAAACGATACGGAAATTTTTAGTCAACTTTTAAATAAATTCAAAAATATCGGAGTAATGACCACGCATGTGCGTTTAGAAAATAAGCTTTCTGGTCAGGTTTGTAGTTTAAGTGAGGAATGTTTGAGTAAATTTACAGATACTTATCCAAAGGTTTTACTTTTTACAGATGATTTGACCATGAAATCAGCGAGAGTTCAGGGAGATGGTGACCAAGAAAAACATTTAGGACAAGTAGCTGTAGAAGCTATTAAAGCTGGTAACAACATTTTGGTTTTTGGTAGAGGGACACAGGCATCTTCTTTGGAAGAAGTAGTAGTGACTTTGCAAAAAGAATATGAAGACTCAGAAAGTTTTAGGAATAAAGTTAATAATTCTGTTGCTAAAATTTTGGAATTAAAAAAATGAAACAATTATTTTCTAAAAAACAAGTTATTTTCAAAACATTTTTTCCTTTATCTCTATTAGTTTTTTTAATTCTTTTTTTTAAAGCTTGGCAAAATACAGGCAGCTTAATTGCTTTTATTGGTGCCTATATTTTGGGTATCTTTTTGCTATATATAGATGAACAATATTTGTATAAGTTTTATGTAGAAAAGATTGATTCTTCTTTTGAAAACAATTCGCATTTATCTGCACTTGCTAGTCGTAATTTTCTCTTTCTTTTAATTTTACCTTTGTTAAGTATTTTTGTTTTAACTTCATCAGGTAGTATTTTAGGCATTGCTCTGATTCTTGCTATTAACTTTTATTTACTAATAGAAATGTGGCAACTGCGTCATAAAACATTACTTTTTAAAGAGCGTTTTTTATCTATGTTTAAAATAGAAATTACAGCTGAACTTATTAGGAAAGTTTGTTGGGCAGGATTAATTTATTTCATTTTTTTGTTAGTGATTTTACTTTTTTAATGTTATGAAACTACGCTTTTTTCTGGCTTCTTTATTGGGAGTATTTTTATTTAGTCTTTATTTTTTTTATAGTAGTTATGCTTTCATTTTTTTTATCAAAGATCATCAATTATTAAATCTGACCTTGAAAAAAAACTTTTTTTCTCCACCACAAAAAGAAATTCTTGTAGAAGTGGTTAAAACTCCAAGTAGTTTGACTCAAGGCTTGTCTGGCCGAATGGGAATGATTAGCACTAATGGACAAGCTATTGACGGTTTATTGTTTATTTTTCCAAATCATGAAACTCGTCATTTTTGGATGAAGGATATGCTTTTTGATTTGGATATTTGCTGGCTTGATAATTTAATGTTTATAGAATGTCAGAGATTAGTACGAAAAGATCAGGCCTCAAAGATTTACAATTCACCAAAACCAGTTAACTTGGTTTTGGAAACGAAGCCTGGATTTTTAAGCGATCAGGATCTAGATGCAAAGCTCTTCTTTAAGTAGCGTTAAAAAAACGCTATGATAATTTTGTGTCAAACAGTCAATCCTTAAAAAGGATATTTTCCAGTTCTAATGCCAGTAAATATCCAACCTTGGGTAAATTTTTACCTAATTTTTCCAAGCAAACTGTTGTTTTTACAAGTGATGATGACGACAAGTTAGATTTGTTTGATAATTTAATTAATCAAACGCTTAACAATCAGTCTGATAAACCTGCTGATATCAGCAGTAGCGTCAATATTTCTCAGGGTTCTGCTCGCGCCAAAGAAACTTTAAATAATCAGTTGCCCATTGAAAATGTCTCTGTAGCTGAAACTGTGCAGGCTCCAGAATCTCAAGTAGAAGTTCCAGTTGAGGTTGTCAACAATCCAGAGCTAGTAGAACTTTCTAAAGAAATTAAAGAAGTTTCTCAAGAAAGCAAAGAACAGCGTGAGCAAGCTTTAATCAAAGAAAAACAACAAGAGATTGATAGATTGGCTACAGAAGTAGTAGCTCCAGTAGCAGTTTCCAATAAACCAGTGGTAGTTTTGCCCATTACTGCTAAAAGTAAAGAAGAAGCAAAGTTTAAAAGTACCAAATATAGTGTTCGTTGGTTAGTTGAGTGGTGTAAGAAAATTGCTAAAATGTTTTCAGGAGCAGTAGTATATAAAGAAGAGGTAGATTATGAATGATCAGGCGCAAAACTTACTATCTCAACTGAATAATTTCTTTATTTCTGCATTTATTATTATTAGTTTATTAGTTTGTTTAGTTTTGTTAATTTTTTTAATTGCTTCTTTGATCAAAAATCAGCGTCGCGAAAATTACGTGCTCAACTTTGTTACTTTATTAGTTAAATTGCCAAAAAGCAATGAAATTAAAATTGATGCTGCAGAACAGATGTTTGCTGGTCTTTATTCATTGAAGAAAGAAGGCTTTTTTGCTTTTCTCAAACCAGAGGACACGATTAGTTTTGAAATAGTAGGCATGAAAGAAGATATTGCCTTTTATGTAACTTGTCATAAATCTATTCGAGATTTGGTAGAAAAACAAATTAATGGAGCTTATCCATCAGCAGCAGTGACAGAAATGGATGAAGTTAACATTTTCAACGAAAAAGGTCGAGTGGCTTTTGCTCCCATTAAATTGGCTCAAGCTGATTTTTATCCAATTAAAACCTATAAAGATTTACCCACAGATGGTTTATCTTTAATTACTTCGGCTATGTCGAAAATGGGTGATGGTGAGGGAGCAACTTTGCAAATGTTATTAAAACCAGAGGGAAAGCGTTGGCAAAATCGCGGTCAAAAACATAATCAAAAAGAGAAAAAACGTGAAGCTGATCCAGATAAAGCCAATTACACTCATGACCCTAAAGAAGTGGAAGCGATTAATAATAAAGTTGGTAAACCAGGTTTTAGGGTTTCTATTCGAGTGGTGGTTTCCGCGCAAAATGCCACTACTGCTCAATCTCATTTAAATAATATTGTGGGGGCATTTTCTCAATTTTCTTCTACTTATAATAATTTCAAAAAAGCCTTCTTAATTCTTAAGCATCTTTTCATGATTGATTTTATCTATCGCTACATGCCTTTGTTTAATTGGAATACGATGGTTTTAAACACTGAAGAATTGGCTACAGTAATGCATTTTCCTAATAAAACTGTAGAAACTCATCACATTCGCACTTTGACAGCGAAAAACGCTCCTGCTCCTAACAAAATCCCAACCACTGGTTTATTTATGGGTAAGTCTATTTATCGTGGTGAAGAGAGAGATATTTATGCAGGACTCAACGATCGTCGTCGTCACACTTATATTATTGGTAAAACTGGTACCGGTAAATCTGAGTTTTTGAAAGATATGGTGTTGCAGGATATCGAAGCTGGTCATGGCGTAGCGGTCATCGATCCTCATGGCGATTTAGTCGAAGATGTTTTGCAATTAATGCCTCCAGAAAGGGCTGAGGATGTTATTTATTTTAATCCTTCTGATCTAGAACGGCCGATGGGTATGAACATCATGGAAGCCGATACAGAAGAACAAATGCATTTTGTGGCTAGTTCCATTATTGGTTTGATGTATAAGCTTTATGATCCTCATCACACCGGTATTGTTGGTCCACGTTTTGAACATGCCATTCGTAACGCTATGTTGACGATTATGTGTAAACCTGGCAGTACTTTTATCGAAATGGTACGTATTTTGACTGATGCGAAGTTTGTGGAAGAGTATTTGCCTTTAGTTAAAGATGGTATGGTTAAGCGTTATTGGACTGATCAAATTGCCAATACTTCTGACTTTCATAAATCTGAGGTCATGGATTATATTGTGTCTAAGTTTGGGCGTTTTGTAACCAATAAAACCATGCGCAATATCATTGGTCAGCCATCCAGTGCCTTTGATTTTCGCAAAGCTATGGATGAAAAGAAAATTGTTTTGTGTAACTTATCTAAAGGTATTCTTGGTGAAGAAGATGCTAAATTTTTAGGTTTGATTTTAGTACCGAAAATTTTGACCGCCGCCATGAGTCGTCAAAATGTGCCTATGGATCAGCGTCCAGATTTTTTCCTATATGTTGATGAATTTCAAAACTTTGCTACAGAAGATTTTGCAGCTATTTTGTCTGAAGCCCGTAAATATCGTCTTAATTTAATTGTGGCTAATCAGTTTATTGGTCAGATCGATGAGGAAATTAAAAATGCTGTTTTTGGTAACGTTGGTACCATGGTGTCTTTTCGCGTAGGTGTGACCGATGCTAACTTTTTACAACATGAATTTGCTCCAACTTTTTCTGAAAATGATCTAGTTAATGTAGAAAAATATCATGCTTATGTTAAGACCATTGTTGATAATGAACCAGTTTCTGCTTTTAGCATGTCTTTGTATAAAGATATTAAGGCACAGGAAGCACGGATGAATCCTAAATTAGCAGAGATGGTTAAACAATTATCTCGCTTGAAATATGGTAAAGATAAAGAATTGGTAGAGGCAGAAATTAATCAGAGGGCAAAGTTGCTTTAGATTTTTTATTTACTTTTAATGCCTAATTTTTGATATGGCATTTTTATCTCTCTTTTTATAATCAAAATTCCAACTAATCCAGACATAGCAAACATTATTCCCAAAATACCAAGTGCAACTTGATTACTAAATAGCTGTGCCAACAATCCAGCTAAAACTGGGCCAAAAATATAAGCAACACTTGCTGAAGAATTCTTGAGACCTATTAAGCTATTTCCTACATAGTCAAGTTTTTTAATATATTCTTGTATAGCAGCATCTATTCCAGGATAGCCAATTGCAAAAAAACTTGAACTAAGCAGCGTAAAAATTAAGATTAATGGAACTGATTGTACGAAAATTAACGAAGAAATTAAAATTCCAGAGATTAGAGCTGTGACAAAAGCAGTCTTTTTTTTACGAAATTTTTTTGTTACTAACCCGGAAAGTGCACTGAATAATAACGGTGGTGCTGTCCAAGCTGAGAAGAATAATATACCCAATTTATGACTACTTCCGAGTTCTTCTGACATCAATGTTCCTACGCTCCAAAATCCAGAAATAAGTAAAATAGCCATCAAATTTAATATGTAAATGGGCCAAATCTTTTTTAGAAGAATTTTCCAAATAAGTATGTTTCTATAAAAAGATTTCCCAATTAATTTATTGGCTTTTATTTTGTTTTTACTTAGAACTTTTTTGGCAAATTTGTCTTTACCACTCAAAAAAATAAAACTCGAAAGAATATAAAAAATCAACGCTAAAAGCAGAGGGCCGCTCATTGAATCATATTTATACATTAACGTAGCTAAAATAGGAGCCACAAATGAAGCAATCGACCAAACACTACCAATCACTCCTGTTGCAATTGGTTGATGTTTTGTTTCTATGTTTTCATCTACAAAATGTCCTTGTCCAAACATCGCCAATTCATAATAAATTCCCCAGCAAAACATTGCTAAAACAAGAGACCATATTTTTTCTCCAAAAATAATGATTGACATAGGAAATATTATTGCAAAAACCAAAGCCATTCTCATAATTTTCGAAAAAGCACTTTTTTGAAACCAATTAGAAAAAATAAAATCACAAGCTAAACCGATAACTGAAGAAAAAGCCATGATTAACCCCATAAAGAATTTGTTTCCAACAACATTTTCTATTTTAGTTGGTAAAACGTAAGACATGATTCCATCGCCAATCATCAATAAAGCAAATATAATTAGGTAAGTACTGAAAGTTGAATAACGAATCGGTTTAGTAGTTTTAAAAAGATTCATAAAAATTATATTACTGATTAATTGTGCTGTTTTTTTTCAACTTTTTCTATAGCTAAAACTTTCCCAAATTCCCTCTTGAAATCGTCTTTAAAAAATATATAATCACTCTTTGTCTCTAAAGCTTTTCGGGAAAGCTTACAAGAGAATACGCGACAATCCGCTTGAGGATTCCCTCCGTCTCAAAAATACCGGCCTAAAAGGCTACAAATTAGGTGCATCATATGCGCGCGAGGGCCCTTAGCTCAGTTGGCTAGAGCGCCACATTTGCAATGTGGAGGTCAAGGGTTCGAGCCCCTTAGGGTCCACCAGAAAAGAAATTTAACAAACGGTTTGCTGCTTATTAGACTTTGGATTTTCCTACCTGGAATTTCTAGAGACTAATAACTAGCAAATTGCTAGATCTTGGCTACAAAAAGCCAGAAATTGTTCTTTAATAAGTGAAGAAAATTTTTGATTTAAATTTTATTTAAGTTAAAAACTAACTGTTACTCAATATGACTGAGTAAGAGAACATTTCAATGATAAATATTTTGTAAATTAAAGCAGAAGGTGAATGCCTTGGCTTGTTTGACCGAAGAAGGACGCCTAGGGTGCGAAAGTCGTCGGGGAGCTCCCAAAAAGCTATGATCCGACGGTGTCCGAATGGGGAAACCCCCCTATCAGTGATGGTAGGGATTCATGAATTTATTCATGGAGGGGAACGCGCTGAACTGAAATATCTAAGTAAGCGCAGGAAAAGAAATCACAGAGATTCCCTTAGTAAGCGACGAGCGAAACGGGATTAGTCCAAACCGAGCTTTTGTTCGGGGTTGTAGGGCTTTTAATATTGGATTCTTAAGATTAGTAGAACAACGTGGAATAGTTGGCCAAAGAACGTGATAGCCGTGTATACGAAAATCAAGAGAAGCATAGAAAGTACCTGAGTAAGTTGGGAGACGGCAAACTCCCTTCCGAATCTGGGGTGACCACACTCCAAGACTAAACATCAAACAAGACCGATAGTGAACGAGTACCGTGAGGGAAAGGTGAAAAGAAGGGCGGAAGGCCCCGTGAAATAGTACCTGAAACCATCTGCTAACAACCAGAGAGAGTCCTGTAATATGGATGATCTCGTGCCTATTGAAGAATGAGCCAGCGAGTATTTGCTAGTTGCTTGGTTAAAACACTTTAGTGTTGGAGCCGTAGTGAAAGCGAGCCTGAATAGGGCGATTTTGTAACTAGTAAATGACCCGAAACCGGAGTGAGCTAACCATGGTCAGGATGAAGTTCGTCGAAAGATGGATGGAGGTCCGCACCGGTGTATGCTGCAAGATGCTCGGATGAACTGTGGTTAGAGGTAATATGCCAATCGAACCCGGAGATAGCTGGTTCTCCCTGAAATATATTTAGGTATAGGGTTGCGTGAAGTGTAATTGGGGGTAGGGCTCTGATCGGGCGTCTCATGGGAAACTGTGAGCGTCTAGTCAAACTTCGAATACCAAATACATGTTTCGCAGCACTCAGCACCTGGGAGCTAAGTTCCAGGAGCAAAAGGAAAACAAACCGGACCTACAGCTAAGGTCTCAAATAAACATTTAGTGGAAAAGGAAGTTTAAATTCTAAGACACCTAGGAGGTCGGCTCAGAAGCAGCCATCCTTTAAAGAAAGCGTAACAGCTCACTAGCCGTAGAATTTATGCGCCGAAAATTAACGAGGCTCAAATGTTTAACCGAAGCTTAGGATTCGTTCTAGTTTACTAGAATGAGTGGTAAGGGAGCGTTCTGTGTGCTATGAAGGTGACCCGTAAGGAGTTGCTGGAGCGATCAGAAGTGAGAATGCTGGCATAAGTAGCGTCATTGAAGTGAGAATCTTCGACTCCGAATGTCCAAGGTTTCCGCACCCACGTTCGTCGTGTGCGGGTTAGGCGACCCTAAGGCGAGCCTCCGTCTCAGACGGAGGGTACCCGATGGATTACTGGTTAATATTCCAGTCCTTGATAAAAGACATTATTACTTGGGGAGGGACGATGATGGATAGGGGCAGTGTCAAAGTGAATTTGACATTCAAGCAGTAAGACAGTCTTGGCAGGCAAATCCACCAAGGCGTTTATTCAAGCTGTAACAAGTCTTTGTTCCTGCGGGAGCATTGATTGCCTTGACTTCATTATCCTGGAAAAGCTTCGCAAGGAGCCTTTTATCAAATCGTACCGATAACCGACACAGGTGGACAGGTCGAGTAGACCAAGGAGAGCGAGAGAAAGTAGTTTAAGGAATTCGGCAAAATAGCTGGGCGTAACTTTGGGAGATGCCCTTCTCTTTCGGGTGTTAAAGCCTGAGAGAGGCACAGCAAAAGACGTAGGGTTGACTGTTTACCAAAAACACAGGTCCGTGCAAACCCGCAAGGGGAAGTATACGGGCTGAAACCTGCCCAGTGCTGGAAGGTTAATTGCGAGGGTGCTAGCGCAAGCTAGTGCCTTCAATCGAAGCCCCAGTGAACGGCAGCAGTAACTATAACTGTTCTAAGGTAGCGAAGTTCCTTGTCACTTAATTGGTGACGTGCATGAACGGCTCAACAAGCCCTACACTGTCTTGAACTACTACTCGGCGAAATTGAGATGGCCGTGAAGACGCGGCCTACTAACATCTGGACAAAAAGACCCCATGAAGCTTTACTACAACTTGGCACTGGTCTTATATATGGAATTGTTTAGGATAGGTGGGAGTTCCTTCATTTATTGATGGGACGTCAGTGAAATACCACTCGTTTTATATGTAAGACCTCACTTAGCTTAGATGCAAACTCTAAGAAGGACACTGTCTGGCGGGTAGTTTAACTGGGGAGGTTGCTTGCTAAAGTGTAACGCAAGCGCGCAATGGTACTCTTAGCTTGGATGGAAATCAAGCTGTACGTGCAATAGCATATGAGTGCTTAACTGTGAGGCATACAGGCCGAGCAGATGCGAAAGCAGGTTATAGTGATCCTCGTGCACTTTGTGGAAGGTGCCGGGCTTATCGGATAAAAGCTACTCTGGGGATAACAGAGTCATCGCGCCTAAGCGTCCCTAGCGTCGGCGCGGTTTGCTACCTCGATGTCGGCTCATCGCATCCTGGGGGTGAAGAAGCTCCCAAGGGTTTGTCTGTTCGCCAATTAAAGCGGTACGCGAGCTGGGTTCAGACCGTCGTGAGACAGGTCGGCCTCTATCCGATGTTAGCGTTAGAAAGTTGAGAGAACTTGTCTCTAGTACGAGAGGACCGAGATGAGGAAATCCCTAGTGTTCCTGTTGTTGCTGTCAAGCGCACCGCAGGGTAGCTACATTTCTTTTGGATAACCGCTGAAAGCATATAAGCGGGAAACCATGCTCAAGATTAACTTTCTCCATTAGACCCGTGGGAGACTACCACGTTGATAGGCTGCCGGTGTAAGTATGGTGACATATTTAGCCTAGCAGTACTAAGTGTCGATTGAACAAAATATTATCAGTTCTTTGAAAAGTCTTATTGAGTAGGTTAGTAGTGGAAGATTTATCTTTTACTACTAACCTTTATATGAAAATATAAAGCAGTTAGCTTCACTTATTAGCGAACAATCGCTAATTAACATAAAACACGTGTATAAAAACGTTTTATTCTGGTCTCTAGAGCGAGGTGGCACCAACTCTTCCCATCCCGAACAGAGTCTTGAAACGCTTCAGCGCTAACAATAGTTAGGGGTTCTCCCCTTGCGAAGATAGGTCGAGGCCAGAATAAAGCGTTTTTTTTGTGACTGAACATCTACGAAGAATGCATCACTTCAATTTTTATAAAAAAAGTAGAAAACCCACAAATAAAGTTAAAGCCAACAATAAATTAACAAGTCCAAGTAAATTAACACTTGAAGAAAAACTTGTAATTAAAGTTTTTTTCATGATTTGAATTTGGCGCACCACAATAAAAGTGTAAATTAGATAAAATAAAGCAGCACCTACAAAAATAATTTTTAATAGAATTTGTACAAAGCTAAAATCAAAAATATCAAGCATTTCTTCCTTAGTTAATTCTACCTTCTATTTTTTCTCGTTCTTCTTCTAACATTAATTCATTCAATAATTTAGTTACTTTTGCCGGTTGAGGTACATGTGTAAACTCAAATTCATTTTTCTCTCCAGCAGTTTGAATTAAAATATTGCCAAAGTTAAAAATGGCTGCTAGTGGTCCAACAGTTTTGGTGGTGACATCTTGAATATTTTCAATCTTAGCACTAGACACGTTATAGTGAATCACTGAGTCAAAATCTACATCAATTACTCTTTCATCAGTGATGACATAAACATTAAAAAACCAACTTAAAAATGATCTTGTAAGTAAACCAAAAGCTAAGATCATCCAAAAAAGATCAAAGGCAACAGCAAATTTATTTGGCAAAGCATCCATAAAACCAGCGAAGTTTAAAATAGCTGGAATTAAAATTAATGCTACGATCAAAACAAAAATTTTTTCTACTTGAGTAATTAAATGTTGTCTCAGAATTAAAACAATTTTTTCATCTTTATCTTGAATATTAACTTGAATATTATTTGGTTTAGGAATAAAACTTTTGAAAAAATTATTAGAGGCACGCTCATGTTTCATTACCTCTGAATAATCTTCAAGTTTTCTATATTGAGTTTTGTGTTGACTAGTCATAGATTATCTCTTAATTATACCACCTATGCTATTTTATAATTCCTACTTTGTTTTTCACTAAAAGTTTGTTATCTTATGATCAGGTTTAAATCAATAAGTATATAGGAGAGGGAAAAATGCCAGTTAAAAAATCTACTAAAACAATTGCTAAACAGACTTCAGTGAAGAAGCCTGTTGTTAAAAAATCGCCAATCAAAAAAGACAGTGTGAAAAAAACTGCAATAAAATCTTCAGTTAAATCAAGTGTTCAACCAGCTATTAAAAAAGTTTTTCCAACCATAAAACTTGAGCCAAAAAAATTGATTAAGCCTTTAATATTTTTGTTAATTTTGGCAGTAATTTATTTAGTCAAAGACGAAATAATTGTAGCTAGTGTTAATGGTAAGCCCATTACTCGTTGGGCTTTAATACGTAATTTAGAAAAACAAAGCGCTTCTGCTGTTTTAGAAAACATGACTTTGCAAATGTTGGTAGAACAAAAACTTAAAGAAGAAGGCATTAAAGTTAGTGATGAAGACATGGAAGCAGAAATTAATAAAATAGAAGAACAATTAGCTGCTCAAGGCCAGGATTTAGATAGTTTGCTTAAAGCTCAAGGTCTAACCAGAGCAACGGTCAAAGAACAATTAGCTTTGAGTAAAGGCATGGAAATGCTTCTATCAGATAAAATTGTAATTACTGAAGATGAAGTCACCGCTTATTTTGAGGAAAACAAAGCAATGATTGGGAAAGATGTTAAGTTTGAAGATATTAAAACAGATATTGAAAACCAATTAAAACAGCAGAAATTATCTACTGAACAACAAAAATGGTTTTCTGAAATCAAAAAGGCCGCAAAAATTAATTATTTCAAATTTGCGCCAAGCATCAATTTACAATAAATTAAAATAAATAAAAAAATAATCCCTTAATCGGTTTTGCTGATTGAGGGATTTTTTGTTTTTCAATTGATTGAATTTTTAAGTTTCCAAAACCGCTAAAAAGGCATCTTGATTGAGTTGAACTTGACCGATTTGTTTCATACGTTTTTTACCTTTAGCTTGTTTAGCAAGCAACTTCATTCTTCTGGTTCGGTCACCACCATACAATTTAGCAGTTACATCTTTGCGCCAAGCTTTAATAGTTTCCCTAGCAATTACTTTAGCACCAATACTAGCTTGAATAGGAATCTCAAATAATTGACGAGGAATTACTTCTTTAAGTTTCTTGACAATGGCTCTGGCTTTTTGATCAACATTTTCAGATACAGTAATAAAACTCAGAGCTTCTACAGATTCTTTATTGACTAAAATTTCTACTTTTACAGCATCCACTTCTCTAAAATCTTTAAGTAAATATTCCATGGAAGCAAAACCAGAAGTTACAGATTTAAGTTTGTCGTGAAAATCAGTGATTAACTCTGCCAAAGGTATAAGATATTCCAGGCGACTGCGATTGCCAGTCCCAATACTATTTTCTAGAGTAGCTCTTTTTTCATGACAGAGTTTCATGACAGCTGAAACATAATTTTCTGGACAAAAGATACTTAAATTAGCAATTGGTTCGAGGATTTTTTTAACGCGACTAGGATCTGGCATTTCTGCTGGACTGTGAATTTCAATAACTTTATTATTGGTGATTAAAATTTGGTAAGTGACTGATGGAGCAGTAGCGATTAAATCTAGATCAAATTCTCGCATCAATCTTTCACGGACGATTTCAGCATGGAAAATCCCAAGAAAACCGACTCGTAGGCCATTGCCTAAGGCTATGGAATGAGTGGCTTGATATTGCAGTGCACTGTCATGCATAGCCAACTTAGCCATTGCATCTTTAAGATTGGAAAAATCTTTACTATCAACCGGATAAATTTCCATAAATACCATGGGAATTGGTTCTTTATAACCTGGCAGAGCTTCAATTAAATCTTTATTCTCAAAATTAGTAATCGTATCACCAACTTTTAACAGAGAAATATCTTTAAGACCGGTAGCCACATAGCCAACTTCACCAGCTTTTAGCGAATTTCTTTTTTCTTTTTCTGGAGTAAAAACGCCAATTTCTATGGGTAAAAATTTAGTTTGACTAAAAGCCAAATAGAGATCTTTTTTAGCGAGTTCGCCATTTACTACCCTAATATAGGCAATGGCTCCTTGATGGCTATCAAATTTGGAGGTAACAATCAAAGCTCTTAATTTATTATCTTCTTGTTCTTTTTTTTCTTGAATCAATTTTTTTCCCGGAGGAGGAATCTCTTCCACAATTTTTTGCAAAACTTTTTCTACACCTTCCCCAGTTTTCGCTGAAACCAAAAGCACTTCTTTTTCATCTATTTCGAAAAATTCCATAATTTCTAAAATACTTTGCTCAACATTGGCCGATGGTAAATCAATTTTGTTAATCACTGGAATAATTTTTAAATTAAGATTTTTAGCTTTTTGATAATTAGCCAGAGTTTGTGCCTGTACTCCTTGGGTAGCATCAATCAATAGAAGGGCACCTTCGCAAGCAGCCAAAGATCTGTCTACCTCATAACCAAAATCAACATGTCCTGGAGTGTCAATTAAATTAAGAATATATTTCTGGCCAAGATATTCATAGTTCATGCGTACTGGAGCCAGTTTAATGGTAACGCCTTTTTCTTGTTCAATTGGGTTACTATCCATCATTCTTTCATGGAAATTGAGTGCAGTAACAGCACCAGTTAAACGCAAAAAAGCATCTGTGAGGGTAGTTTTGCCATGATCAATATGAGCAATAATAGAAAAACTTCTAATTGTAAGTGGATTTTGTGATGAAGTAGAAGATGAGTTCATGAAAATAGACAATGCTTAAAACATCACTATTTTGTTTTTAGTTTAAGTTACTTAAAAACTTTATTTTTATTTAAGTAACTTACTAAGTGAAGCCTTGATGCGAGCAGCTTTGTTTTTTTGCAAAATATTTTTTTTAACACTTCTGTCTATAGCTGAGAAAGCTGAACTTAATTTTTCAGCTGTAGGGCTTTTTTTCATACTGTCGACAGCAGTTTTTAATCTAGACTTAATCTGACCATTAGTAATGGCTTTTTTTTCACTAGCTCGAAGAGCTTTTTTGGCGTTTTTTAGTATCGGCATAGGTGGTAATTATACTAGAGGAAAGATCGTAAAGCAATAAGTCTTCTTGGTCTTCGTTTTAGAAAATAATCGGGTTATAATCAAAACGTGATTTCTTTAGCAAAAATCTTCAATAATAATGGTAAATGGCTTGAAAGAAAACAAAATTCAATTCTTTCAGCGGCTTTAGTGATTACTTTGGCTAATATTTTTTCTTCCATTTTTGGTTTGTGGCGAGAAAGAGTTTTAATTAATCAATTTTTTGGTACAGCTACTTCCGAGCAAGCTTATGAGGCTTTTCAGGTGGCTTTTCAGATACCAGACATGATTTTTCAGTTAATTGTGATGGGAGCTTTAGCTGCCTCTTTTATTCCACTTTTTACAGAATTGAAAAAGAAAAATGAAGAGCAAGCTTTCCGATTTACTTCCATTGTTATGAATTGGGTGATGTTAGTTTTTATAGTAATTTCTGTTTTAGCTTTTGTTTTTGCCGGACCGATTACGAGTTTACGCACTGGGTCAGAATTTACTTCAGATCAAATTATGATTGCTGTAAAGCTTACTCGCCTAATGTTGTTTGCACAATTATTTTTTGCCATTTCCAATTTTTTAACAGGTATTTTGCAAGCTTATCAACGTTTTATTGCTCCTGCTCTAGCACCGATTTTTTATAACTTAGGTATCATGCTTGGAACGATTTTTTTGGCTAAATATTTTGGAATTTATGCAGCAGGACTTGGCGTTTTAATTGGTGCTTTTTTACATATGGCAGTGCAATTACCTTTGGTGTGGAAAATGGGCCTTCGTTTTAGGTTTGATTTTAATTTAAATTTTCCTTCTGTAAAAAATCTTTTTTCTATGATGCCACCTCGTTTAATGACTGTTGGGGTAACGGAATTTCAAAATTTAGCTATGGGTTTCTTTGCTACTACAATTGGTGATTTAAGTTTTGTGGTCCTTAAATTGGCTAGTCGTTTAATGACTTTACCTATACGTTTCTTTGGAGTGCCTATTTCTCAGGCATCACTATCTTTTCTTTCTGAAGAATCAGCTGTACAAAATCGTGAAAAATTTAATCGTTTGTTATTACAGTCTTTAAATCAAATTGCTTTTTTTGCTATGCCTGCCTCAGTTTTGTTACTGATTTTACGTGTCCCGATTATTCGTTTGATTTTTGGTACCTATAATTTTCCTTGGAAAACAACCGTTCTAACTGGCAAAATTGTGGCAATTATTGCTATTTCTATAACTGCTCAGGCAATGGTACAACTTTTAGTTAGAGCCTTTCATGCTCTCAAGGATACTAAAACGCCTTTTATTATTACCATAATTACAGTATTGGTTTATTTGTTAATTTCTTATTTATCGGTTTATGTTTTTTCATTAGGAGTTATGGGACTTGGTTTAGCCATTACTTTAGCTGCTTTTGTTGAGCTTTTATTATTTTTACTTTTACTAAATAGAAAAATTGCTTGTTTTAATAATAGAGAGTTTTGGTTACCTCAAATGAAGATGTTGGGAGCAAGTTTTTTTATGGCGGTTTTTCTTTATTTACCATTTAAAATTTTAGATGAAGTGGTATTTGATACTTCCAGAACAGTAGATTTGATTGCTCTAACAATTTCTACAGCCAGTATGGCTAGCTTAGTTTATGTTTATTTTTCAATCTTATTTGATGTTAAAGAATTAGTTTATTTCCGTAATATTTTGCAGAAGTTTGGCAAATGGCAAGAAGCTATTGAAGATTCTTCAGAAGTGCTTTTGGACAGTTCGATTGAAAACAAAGAATTGTAATTTATATTTTCTCGACCTTCAAAAACGTTCCAAAATATGAGAAACTGACAGTGAATGTCAAAGAAGCCTGCCAATAAAAAATTGGACATTATTGTTAATCTTATTCCTCAAGATCCGTTTTTTGAAACGGCTTTAGGAAGATTTTTAAAATGGGCTTTATCAACAGGACGTTATATTGTCATTTTTACCGAATTGATTGTAATTTTAAGTTTTGCTTCTAGATTTACTCTAGATAGAATGGTGACCGATTTAAATTCGTCTATTAATCAAAAAGAAAGAGTAATTTCTTCTTATGGTGATCTTGAAAAAAGATTTAGATTTATTCAAAAACAAATTGAAGATTATCGACAATTTAAACAAGAATCAAACTTAATAGATATTTTTCCTATTTTAAATGAAAACGTGCCGAATAATGTTATTTTTGAAACCTTATCTATTAGACCAGAATTAATTAGTTTTACTGGTTCGGCTTTATCTCAAGATGCTTTGAATGTTTTAGTTAATAATCTACAATTAAATCCTCATTTTTCAGAGGTCAGTGTTAATAAAATTGAATCCAGGGGAGAAAAAACCGCTGGATTTAATTTTGATATGAAAGCTAAGGTAATTTTAGATGCCAAAAAGTAAACAAGAGCAAATTCAGAGTGCGCTATTAGATTTTTATAGAAATCCAATAGCGAGAGTTTCTTTAGAACTTGGGTTTTCTATTTTAGCGGTGATTTTCTTTGCTATTTTTGCTGTGAAACCTACACTACAAACTATGTCTGAACTAATCAAAGAAATAGAAGATAAAAGAAATCTCGATGAACAATTGGAACAAAAAATTGCTAGTTTAAATACCGCCCAAGCTCAATATCAACAATTTAGTTCTCAATTTTATCTATTAAACGAAGCTATTCCAAAAACAGCTAATTTAATCGAAGGTTTAAAAATTGTAGAAAAAATTGCTAGTGATAATGGGCTAGTGATTAAAGGAATTTCCATTTCTGCAGTGCCAGAGGAAATAATTCAATCCAATGAGAGTAATGCTCAGAGAGAATTATTAACTTTTAATGTTGATTTGTCTGGTGATTATCTGAAAATTCGTCAATTTATTGAAGATTTAATGAACAACAGAAGAATGATGTTGGTTGATCAAGTTAACTTTAGTTTAGGTAATAATCGTTATCAAAAAGACTTAAGTGCTATCGTGCGTATTAATTTACCTTATTATTTATATAAATCAGAATGAACAATAACGATATTCAGAAACAACTAGCCAAATTGCGTCGTAACAAGAAGTTGTTATGGCTGGGAATTTTATTTTTAGTTTTAATCATTTTATGGATTTTGGTTAGTATTTTCGCTACTACTAAAACGAGTTCTATTTCTAAAGAACAGATTGAACTATCTAAATCATTTGTTCCAAGACTAGAATCAAAAGTGTTTGATGAAATTTTAGCCAAGCGTGCTTTTTCCGATGAAGAATTGGCATATTTTGCTGTTTTTGTTATAGATAAAGATGACGTGCGTAGTGAAGGTAAAATTGTTGATATCATGTCAATTCCAGAAGAAGATCAGGAATTTGTAGAAATAGTAGGTGATGAAATGAACCCTGCATCATCGTCGGTGACAACAGAAACTTCTTTAGAAGCTACTGGTAGTTCATTACAAGAATCAAGCTCATCATCTACGGAAATTAATACAAATAGTTCGACAACTACGCCATTTATAGAATTTATGAAAGCCAATTATTAAAGTCTAATACTTGTTGCTTGGCTAGTAATCATGTAAATTTAATATAGGGATATCTTTATTATTTGAGGTATGCAGGTACAAATCAAAGAGCAAACCACTAATTCAAGCAATGGGCAATTGTCTAATGATCAACAAAAGACAAATAATTTAGTACCTCCACCTTCTATAGTGAATTCTTCAATTAATGAATCATCATCGACTCAAAAAAAGGTTGATTCAACAGTTGAATTTAGTGAAACAGATTCAAAAATCAAGTTAGGCAAGTCTAAGAAGTTGGCAGCCAGGAAACAAATACCAACGGTTTTAGGATTATTTATTTTATTTGCAGCATTAATTTCTGGCGTATTATTATTTGGTCAAGGAACAGGTGTTTTTGCTCCTAGAGCTACTCCTCAAACGACTCCTAAAAATATTCGTGTTAGTAATGTCACTGATAAGACTTTTACAATTTCTTTTTACACGGATGAAAGCACTACGGCATTTATTAAATATGGAGAGGATTTAAAAAAGTTAGATAGACAGGCAAGCGACGATAGGGATCAGCTTTCAGGAGTAGTTAAAGATTACCGATTGCACCATATCACCGTGCGTAGCCTTAATCCAGGAACTGACTATTATTATGTTTTAGGAACTGGTTCAAGTACTTTTGATAATGAAGGACAACCCTATAAAATCACAACGGTAGTCAAGCAAAATCAATCTCCTCCAAACAATCAAACTATTTATGGTAATGTGCTCAATACAGATGGAACCCCAGCAGATGGAGCCATTATTTATGTTTATGGTGAGAGCATGGGTACTTTGTCAAATTTAGTTAAATCATCTGGTAGCTGGGGAATTGCTTTAAGTAATGCTTTTAGTTTAGATAAAAGTGCCTATGCTGCTTTAACTGATGAAAGTCCTATTGAGATAAAAGTACAGGGTATTGAACCAGATTTATTCAGTAGCATCAAAACCACTATTGCTGCTGCTCAACCAATATCAAATTTAATTATAGGGCAAAACGAACTCGCAAGTTCTTCTGCCACTCAAGATTCTGCTATTGAAGACTTAAATAAAGAAGAGCTTTTAGCCGATACTTCATCATTAGCAGATTCTTCCTCCAGTGCCACTGCATCTGCCTCAATAAGTGCCTTAGAGGTTGTAGCTGAAAGTAGCAATTCTGGATCTTTACAAAATTTGCTAGATTCAATAGAAAATGTTACCGAAGCATCTTCAGAACCGGAAGTTCTGAATTTAAGCGAACTGGAAGAATCTCAGACAGCTTCAGCTACAACTATTACTACCACTCAACCACAAATTAAAGCTACTTTACCCGCTAATACTATAGTAAGAATTGTGATTCATTCTGATACGCAAATTGATGAGACGGTTCAAACTGATGCAAATGGTAATTTAATTTTAGACGTTGCCAGCTTGGGTAAGAATTTAGAACCAGGAGAACATACAGCTAGTTATACCTATATTGATCCGGTTACTGGCAAAGAAGTAAACAAAACTTATAGTTTTACAGTGGATCCAACTGCTGCTCCTAGGCAGTTGGCAGCTGTTTCATCGCCAACACCCACGCCAAAGGCGAGCATTCCTTATGGTTCTGGAAACCCCTATGTACCATCAATCACTGTCACTGCTACTCCGACAGCAACGGTGACACCTCTCGTTAGTACAAATTCAACTATAGTATCAACTACCAGTGGTCAATATAATGCTGGTTCTGTAGGAACAACAATCGCTTTATTAATGGGTGGAATATTTTTTATTTTGGCAGGTGTATGGAGCTATTTTTTGGCTAGTTCTTTTGAATCAAAAAATAGGTTTTAATATTCATTTCTTTATCTGAAATTTTACTGATACTACCTCTTTCTACCAGATATTTTTTGTAGTAAATTAGAATAGGGTGATTTGCGTCATCTCTAACTAATTTGGTTAAAAGAATGCTGTTACAAAAAAGAAAACGCTATCTGATTTCCGCTCTCATTTTTGCAGTTTTATTTTTGGGTACAATTGTCGGTTTTATTCTTCTGAAAAATAGTCAAGATGTTAGACAGCAGGCCAGTGATGGTTGCAAGGCGGGCGAGCCATATTGTTCTTGTGACATGTGGGGAGGTAATTGTGTTTTAGTAAATCCTGAAGGAGTGAGAAAAATAATTGATCAGGGAAGTTTGGAAAATAATAAAGGTATTATTGCCACTTCTTTTACTGGAGAAAGACCAACCACGGGTGATGCTTGCGGTGGTGTTTGGATGAATGAGTTTTGTTACATGCCTGGAGATGAAATTGCCGGTGGTTATATTGTGGTTGATTCTGGTAGATATGATTATCCATATTTAGAAAAGAAAACAACCTATGAGAGTTTAGGTTTTGGCGGTGAAACAATTGATAATAAAACTGGTACGGTTGAAAGTTTAGGAGAGGATTGTGGAGGTAGCAGCTATCGTATTGGCAATAATTGTTATGCTTTTGGGGCAGTAGTTAATGGTTATGTTGTAATGCCTAACAGAACCAGTGACTGTGACAACAGTACTGGTGATTATTGTTATGCTCACCTTAAGAAGATAGAAGTTTCTTATAATGATTGGCAACAAGCTGTGGATAATTATGAGAAAACTGGAAATTATACTAAGTTAGAAGAACTCTATAAAAAAATTTACGGCATTCCTTTTCAACCAGGATCGCTTTATAACCCACAAGCTAGTAATGCAGATTTATTACGTGCACAAGCATTAATCTCTTCTTTAACGAGTGCTGAAGTGTTGCAAAAAAACGCTCAAGAAGAAAACAGAGTCTTAGAGGAAAAAGGAAATTTGAGTAAGGAAGAGCAAGCAATTTATGATTTTAATAAACGTATTATTGATTATCCAGACTTAGCTAAACACTATCAAGTTTTGGATCAATTAAATGATGCTACTTCTCAAAAAATTACAATTAACAATGCTATTTCTCAAATGTATTCTGATTTAGTAATAGCTAATGGAGATGCAAATTTAAATAATTTAGCAAAAGAAAAATTTAAAGAAATTTTTGGTTATGATCCAAGTGGCAAATATGGCAATCTTAATGGAATTCTTGGTGCATTTGGAATTGATCCTACTCAATTGAATAAAGATCGTACTAATTATGCCAATACACTTGCAACGGCCACAGAAAAACAAAATCAAAATATAGATAAGTTGAATCAAGAGTATCAAGAATATGTAAGCGGTCAAAGTTCTAACATTAACGATTTAAAACAAGCTGCTTTAGATGCTGGATTAATTACAGAAAGTGAAATTAGGGGTAAATCAGAACAAGATCTTTTAGCTTTACTTCTTTCTAAGTTTTCCGATATTAGTTTGGCAGATGCTAAAAAGAATGCTGATGCTATTGTCTCATCTCGTACAAACTCTGTGAGAGAGCAAGAGTTAATTCGAAATTACATAGGTGATCAGGATGGAGCTAATGCCAAAGACAATTTATTGGAGTTATACAAATTGTATGTAGGTCACTCTCCTACTTATCGTATGACTACCAGTGAATTGGAAAGAGAGATTGCCAAACATAATTCACAAATAGCTTTATCTCTTTATGCACAAACCAAAGATGTCTCTTATTTAAATAATTATTTTACTACTAATTTTCCCAATGCACCTGCTTCTCAAATAAGCAGAGTAATGGGAGATCCTGAGTTACTTCTTGATACGATATATGGTTCTGTCTTAGGAGGAGAACTTTATCAAGATATTGTTTTGCCACAAAAATTTAATGAAGCGGTAGCTAATTTTTCTAGTGACTCAGGAGCTTCATTGATTTCAGTGTGTAAAGACATGGGTATATCCAACTGTAATATTAATTCTAGCAATGCTACTGATAGGCTTGCGGCAATGTTGACAGAAATGTACGGCGAAGATGCAAGCGTTAATATTTCAGAATTAGCTACTAGTTATTCCAATCAAATTTACACTGATACTAAATCAACAGTTTTTGATAAAAAACTTGAATCAATGGGTACAGGCATACAATATAGTAGCGCAAGTAACCCTGGATACATGCTTGGTGAGTGGTTGGGAAACTTATTGGGAGGAAATAAAAATGCCGAATTTGGAGAATCTGCAAATGCAATCGGTGCTGAATATAGCGAGATACAACAAGAATTAAATACTGCTTATCAAGCAAGTGATATTTTTAATCCTTCTCAAGCTTTTAAATATGCAACTGCAAACAAAGCTGATTTAAGTGATTACACTTGGGGTTTGTCTTATGGCAATGCTTTAATGGCCGATAATATTTTCAATCGTGAATTTACTATCAATGATTTGGGTTTAAATACTGGTCAAACCATTAGTTTAACTTTTAATCAATTAACTTCACAAATAGCTAACGTGGATGTAGCGCAAAATATCGCCACTAATTATGCAACTAGTAGACATTATGGCTACACTGGTCCGGCAGACACTAGAATTGCCGATATAGCTCTCAGAGGTGCAAATAATATCAATTTAAATGATTTTCTTAATATTGATAATCCTGCAACTAATAATACTTCTTTACTTGGCTACAATTATCAACCGGCTGAAACTGGTTATTATACAGATAAAACCTTGAGGTCTTGGGGAGAGAGTATCGGTGAAGCGATGACTTATTTAGGTGCGAGTTATGCATCTAGTCAAATGAATCAAATGGCTCTTAATCAAAGTTTATATACGGGCAACAATAATTTTGAATTTACTGATCCAGTCGCATACGCCCAAAAAGCTAGTGCAGAATTTAAAGCTTCTTATCAAGAAGATATGGTAAATGATCTATATGAGAAATACATTGCCACAGCTGACATACAAAATGTTAATAAATTAAGCTTTGAACAATTTATTAATGACCCAGAAATTAAGAGGTCTAGCCAAGAATTGAACTATGAAAGATTGGAAAAAGTAGTAGCACCTGCTGCTGCGATAGTGGTTTTGCCTGCCATGATGTTAACTGGTGTTGGCGCACCAATTATTTTAGGCGCTGCATCTTCAGTTTTTTCTCTTTATCAAGGCGCTGGTATGAAAGGGCAATCTCTGGAATTACAGAGAATTGATATTGAATCCAGAGAAAATGCGATTGTGCAATCTTATATAGACAGTGGCGCTAGTGATGAAACTATTAATCAACTCAAAGTTCAATTAGATGAGCAAGTTGATATTTTAAATAAGCAAGGTAATTTAATGTTAGCTAATTCAGCAGTTGCTGCCTTAACCAGTTTTGGTGGTTGGGCTACTACGATAGGTAATGTAGCTAAATTATCTGGTACAACCGTTGGTAACATTGCTTTAAATTCTGGTCAAGTTTTAACCAAGATGGGTCAAATTGGAGGTATTGGTCTTAATACATATAATACTTTTAATTCTGGTGTTACTGCTTTTAATGCTTTTGAACAGGGTAATACTTGGGAAGGAATTACTAGTGGTATTGGTGCTTTTGTTTCTGCTTCTGGTGTGGCAGGTAATACTTTTGGTGTTTTTGGTCCCACTGCTTTTACTAATAAAATTGATTATGTTTTAGATGCTATGAATGTTCCTGCTGGAGCAGGTATGGATTTACAACAAGTTTCCCAAGCTTGTTTTAGTGGTAGCGATGCTTTTTCTGAAAAAGATTGCACCAATGCTTGGATAGGCTTGGCCTTATCTATGGGCCAAAATGTATCACAAGTTTCTAGTAGTTATAAAAATTATCGTAATGATACTGATGTCGCTCGTTTAACAGATCTTCAAAAACAAATAGATGCTATTGATTTAGAAATAATAGCTTTGGGTGGTCCTAATAAAAATATTAGCTCTGGTTTGCAAATTAATGATTTGGTTTTACAACGCTCCACCTTAATTGATCAAATAGCCCGAATTAATCCAGATTTAAAAATTGCTAACTTAAATTCTAATGAAGACTATTTAGCAAACAGCATGCGTATTAGTTTGGATTTAGAAAATCAAGCTCAAAAAGCTATTGAAAATGGTCAAGATCAACAAGCTTTATATCTCATAGAACAAGCAGCAAATTTTAGAAATAAACCAATAGAGATTGCTTCTTTAAGAGATAGAATCGATTCTATTGATGAGCAGGTCAAGAAAAATGGTTTGTCTCTATCTAATAATGAATTAACTAATTTACAACAAAACAGAAACGATTTGGTTAATAAATTGGAAAATTTAGTTAAAGATTTATCTGCAGTTGAATCTATGCAAAAACAAAACGAAATTGTTTTGCAAACCGTCAAAGCAGACACCGCATTTCAAGAACTTAATAGATTATTGGCTATAGATGCACAAAAAGTCGAATTGGTTAGAACATATTCTCCTTCCAATGAAGCAGTGGCCAAATACAGGACAGAATTAAATCCAGATGCAGAAACCATTAAATTAGAAACTGATGCGGATGGAAGACTTAAGTCGTTGGCAGTTTTGGAAGATAGTCTCTCCAAATTAACAGATCTAGAAACTCAAAGACAAGCTTTATTAAACACTTCTAATGCTGACAGTGAAGTTGGTAGAGAAGCGATTGCTAAATTGGATGCAGAAATAGCACCGCTTCAGAAAATTGTTGATGGCTTTTCAACCAACAATCGTTCCTTTTTCCAAAGAATTGCTGACGCAATCAGTCCAAATAAAGCTAGTCGCGAAGCTTACTACAAATCTTTGGATTTGACTCGTGAAATAGAAATAGCTAGAGCTAAATTGACAGAAGCTGAGCAAAATGGCTCAACAACACATGCTTTAAAAGAGCAATTGGCCGATATCAATCGTCAGTTGGTTGAACAAAAATATATTTTAGCTCAGGATTTATTAAATCCAAGTAAAAATTTTGTTCAAAGAATTGCCGAATTCATTCCTAATTTAGGAACCAATCGTCAAATTGCAGATCTTAAAACAGCAGCTCGAAAATTGGGTACTGCTAATTTAGAAATAGCAGAACAAATTGCCAACAAACAAGCAGAAATAGAAAAATTAAGAACAGAAGATGCGACTAAGAATCAGGCAAAAATTGACGAATTAGAAAAACAAATAGTCGATTTATCTAAAACAGCCAGAAATTTACTCAAAGGAAACAATGCCTTGATGAAAGTCGATCAGACTGAAAAATTTACCAAATACATTATTACTGAAGCTGGCGAAAAAGCTGGTATTAAACAAAAGCAATTAGATATTTTGAATGATGAATTAGCAAAGTTTGAAGACTTCATGCGTCAAGGTCAGACGGAAGAACAAAGGGAAACAAAGCCATGGAAGATTTATAGTGGCACCGATAGTTTTAAGGATCAGGATATTTTCTTATTGGCAGAATTAGAAGCTTTTGGCGCTGGTCGTCGTGGGACAGTTTTTGGTGCCCTGCCTGGTATGGGTAAAACTGATGTGGTGATGCCGTTTAATATTTTACTCAAACAACGTTTAACTAATGAACCACAATTTATTGTTTTTCCAGAACCTAAACTAATGAAGCCTTGGACAAGTGATGCTAGTTATACACCCAATAAAGCCTTCATTGATTATGTTGAAACCAATTTTGGAAAAGGAAGCGTGTTGATTGTGAGAGCTAATGATCCCAATGTTGATCCGCTAGCTATTGCTCGAGCCAAATTTGTAATTACTACCAAAGATGTAGCTTTTGATTTGCAAAATACTAGTACGAGTGTCGGATTGGCCTTGCGTAATAAATGGAAGAATTCTTTTGTACATGCCGACGAAGTTGATTGGACTTTTAATCCTAATGAAAACTATAAAGTTTCTGGTTCACAAGTGGCTCTCAGAGACAAACCTGAATTTGATCTATATTTAAATGCTCAAAAAAGTGTCCTAGGAATAGATGAAAAAGGTAATTTATCTGGCAAAGGTTTAAGCTCTCTAAGAAATTTAATTAATCAATTGGAAACCAGCAAATCGATTCCAGACGGTATAGTGCGTACCTCTGATGGTAAAGGTGGCAAATTTGCTGATGCTGACTTGGAAAAACAAGTTTTGAGTGAATGGTTGGGAACTTGGGGTGGACGAAGCAAAATTTCTGACTTAGACATGTCCGCAGATATTTCTGTCATTCGAGAAAAAATTAATAATTATTTAAGTACTGATACTGATGCACAGACTCATAATCATCGTGCTGAATTAGCCATGATTAATGAAACCGTCAATTTCCTTTCTAGAGTTCCCGGAGAAGATTATGGTGTAAGTAGTAATACCAGAATGAATGGTGATGTAGAAGAAACGATTAATAGCATTGCTCCCAAAGAGCAAAATAGAGACACAGGCCGTTCATACAGTGCTGTTGCTGAATCATTACTTTACAACACTCTGGGCGCAAGAATCTTAGGAGCTAATAGCCAAATTGATTTAAGCAAATTAACTGTGGGTGAAAATGGTAGCGAAATTAATTATGCCTTGTTAATGTTAGAAAGTAAGGGCTTCTCTCTTTATACTGGTACACCAGAAACAGTTGCTAAGCTCTATCAAATGGCTTATGGCATAGAATTAAAAGTCTTTACTGATTCAGCAGTAGATGATTCCATTGCTAGATTTAAAGATAGTGATTCTGAATTATTTACTGATTTAGAGTCACAAATTAAGACTCGTTTGGCAGAAAATAAAGATCAGGTTTTCATTAACATGGTTTCAGGTTTAAGAAGCAATGAGGTTGCCTTAAATGATCTTGTAACAAAAATTTCTACGGTAGATGTAAATAATCAAACATATAAAAAATTAATATTAATTGGAGCAAGTGGTAAATTAGCAGAATATGATTTGGTTGATGGAAATTTACAATATGTGAGAGATTTTGCCAGCACAGATGATTTAAATAATCGAACTGCTGAATTAAATGGTAAAAAAGAACGCTATATTAAATTTTATGAATATGGAGCTCATGTAGGTGTTGATACTAAGAATAACGTAGACACCAGTCGAGCCATAGGTCTTTGTAATGGTTGCGATGCCACCACTTTTGCTCAGGGTATTAATCGTGTACGTGTGCAAGTAGAAACACTAGCTACTGGTGGATCTGTCACTAAATCTGCCCCAATGGACGTGGTTTGGCTTGATGCTCCAGCTGGCATTAAAAATCCGAATATTGATGATTTTGCTACTGCTATAAAAGATCGTCAAACCATTAATGAAGCCTTAGCAGAAGTTTATTTTAAAGAAACTTTACTCAAAAACTCCGTCGATGCTACTTTCGCTGATTTAATTGAACTTGCTAGAAATGGCAAAAAAGGCTTTTTAGGTCTTGGTGCTTATAGAACTAATCAAGATTTGGTAGCACAGTTAGAAATGGCCCAACAAAAATGGAAAGAAACCACGCAGATGAATTATATGCTTGGTTCCGATGATTTATCTGCTCAAAGAAAACTAGAAAAAACCGCATCTCAAGTTGCTGGTGCTTATGAAGAATTAAATAAACTCTTAGTTGGTAGTGGTGAACCAGCGAAATTATTGGCTAAACGTGCAGATGGAGCCATTGGCAACAATAAGTTACAGCTAGCTTTTAGTGGTGATGAGAACTACAAAGTTTTGGGAGAAAGACCATCTTATCGTCAAATAGTTGAACTAATTAATCAAAGTTCTAAGCATCTTGAAAATGTTGATATTGCTTTTACCAACCGCAGCTCTCAAACAGAAGTAGTACAGAGTGAAATTGCTAAAGCAGGTGAGGCGCAAACTAATGTTGTTGTAAGAAATAATGAAGAGAATGTTAATCAAAATATTTTTCGAAGAACTGCAGAGACAATCAATCAAAGATTTAATTCTACTAATTTTCAAAAAATTATAAGAACACCAATAACTTTAATTTCATCTGCTTATAGTGCCATTGTTGATTTCTTTAGTGAGGAAGAAATTTCACCAGAAGTATTGGCTCAAAGAGATAAAGCTATCAATGATCTAAAAATCACAAATGAAGATACATTAATTGCCTTAGACGATTTAAAAACAGAAGAAGAAATAAATAACTTCATAAAAGAAAGACAATTGGCTTATCAAGCGCTTAGAAATCAATTCAGCATTCTCAATACTGTGAAACCAGCTATTAATAATGAAGAAGACTATAAAACTCAAGAAAGTAAATTTAACGAAATTATTACAGAGATTGAAACTTTACAAAGACAATCCGGATTAAATTTCATTGAAATTAATGAAAACGGTGAAATTAGTAGAGTCAATGAAGATCAATTCAAAAACCTTTCTACCTTTAGAGCTAAAGCAGAAATACAAATTGAAAAATTGGCCAAACAAACTGAAGCAGAAAGACTTTTAGCTGAACAGAAAGCTATTGAAGAAGCAAAAAAACTCGAACAAGAAAAATTAGAGCAAGAACAATTGGCTAAGGAAGCTAGTGATAAAGCTAAAGCTGAAGAAGAGCAAAAAGCTAAATTAGCTCTTGAAGAGGCAGAAAAATTAAAGCAAGCAGAGGAAAAGGCTGCCATAGAATTAGCTAAAGCAAAAGAAGCAGAACAGTTGGCTTTGGAAGAAGCCAATAAGCTTGAACAGGAAAAGTTAGCTCATGAATTAATGACTGAAGAGGAAAATTTTTCTTTTAAAGTAATGGTAGATTTTTTTACTGATAAATTTGATTCTGCAAAAAATTATTTTTCTAATATATTTAATCTTAATCAAGATAAAACAAAAACCACTGCAACAATTGGCAGAAGTCTTGATAGTTCTCTAAGAGTTATTCCTGGTTTAACAACTGTTTCTAGACGTCATGCATCTATACTTAGAAACAACAATCTTTTATATATTCGTGATTTAAGTAGTACCAATGGTACTTATATTAATAATCAAAAAATTGATCCTGAAGTTAATGTTTTACTAAATGAAGGTGATGTTGTTTTTCTTGGAAATCCAGATTCGTTGGGTATTACTTTTACAGTCATCAAAGACAAAGGTGGTCAACTTCATCTCAAGAGTAAAAACAATGATCTTTTAGCTGATAATAGTTCTATTTTTCAACATCCAAGTGCAGTTGAAAATCTAGATGCTAATGCACCACAAAATGCTTTTCTTGATAAATTGAAAACTTCGGCAGTAATTCTTGATTTAAACCCATCTGAAATAAGCTTTTTTAATAAGGCTAAAAAAGATTCTAAACAACCACAATTAACAAGAAAATTATTAAACCAACCGGAGTTGATTCCCAAAAAGAAGATTATTATTGAAGGAATTACATATTACTTTTTAACTGATATTTTAAAAACAGGGAATGGAACTGGATATTCTCAGGTTATTATGTATTCTATTGATCAGGATAAAAGAATTATTCCAAGATCTTTATATAAGTCTAATAGTGATGGAGGATGGAGATCTACGCCATATTTTGCAGCTGGAATTTATTCTAAAGATCATGGTGTAGTTTATACTCAAGAAACTAAAGTTCACGATCAATTAAACAATATTCTAAACGAAATGGAGATGAATGGCTCTAGTATTGTTGTTAATGAAGATATTATTAAAGCTAATTTTGATATTCAAACTGTTTTAGAAAATGGTTTAAACACTTTTACATCGGAAGTAAAGATATATGACGACGCTGGCGTATTAGCAGAGTTTCAAAAATATCCTCCTGGTCATTATGATGACGAATCAAATGTTCCAAGCGTAGAAGATATTCGTAAATTGACTTATCCTGATGGTTTTATACCTGATTTTACTCAAGATCCATTTTTGGTTGAAAATGTTAATCATACTTTATTGGGCCCTACTATTTTGCGTAAATACATGGGGCAATTAAATAATAGGCCGGTGGTTTGGGTCATGGCTACTGATAGTGCTAACAGAATATGGATTGATAGAATTTATTTTGCAGATAGTAAATTAACTAGTTACGGAGTTTATGATGAAGTTATTAATTCTGGAATTCTTACTAATAAGCCATTGGAATATGCTTCTCAAGCCTATTATTTAGATCAGAATTATAAAAAATCATTCAATGGAAAATATGTCGATATTACTCCTATTTTAGCTAATTTATTACCAATAGAACAATATAGAAATGCTTTACAAGAAAGAAATAAAAACAAATATCAAGAATTGTCAGATAAAATTGCTGTTTTCGTAGAAAATTATTCTATTTCAAGTGAAGAAGAATATAAATCTGCACTTGAAGAATACAACAGGGTATTACCCGCTACTTTGGAGTTACAAAAGAACTCAGGAATTACTTTTATAGAAGAGAATAATGGGATTTTCTATAGAAGTGCAGACTGGATAGGTAGGGATTATGAAGAGTTCTTTTCTCAAGCTACGGAACAATTAGTTTCCCATCTTTTAAGTCAATCTAAATATTATGGTCAAGAAGGTTTTCAAATTATTGTAGACAACGATGAATTAGATGAAATTTTTAGTAAGAAAGGGTTTGCTGCTCTTAAAGAAATTATTTTGGAAAAAATTAAACAAAGAGAAAAATTTTATGAATTAGGAGGCGCTATTGGTCAAGCAAGTGAATTTATTAATAGTTTTACTGCATTGCAAAACTTAAATCAAATAAGTAATATTTCTGGCAATCAATTAATTGATTATATAAATAGAGCTTCACAACTAATTAATCTTTTGGAAAATGAAAATCTTAGTGCGCATAGTTTCTATGAACAGATCAAGCAAGCTTCAATCAAATTAAATGCATTTTTACAATTGCAATCTATCAATAATCAAAAATTAGATGAACAAACTAAATTATCATTAATTAATTTTGTTAGCATAGTTAATAAATTGGGCTTAAATCTTCAAAGTGCATATGAATTAGGGAAATTTTATGAGGTGCTTTTACAAAGACCAAATTTTAAACAAGAAATTGAAAATTTAATTCGTGTTTCAGAATCTAAGCAAAGTAACATTGCAAGTAATTTGGAAGGAGTAACTACAAATACTGCAGCTATACCAAAAACAGTTCCAACAGAACTATTTGAAGGTAGTGATGGATATAAAACCATATTTCAATCTTCTGAAAAAAATGCTCCCATTGCTATGGATTTTTATCAGACACTTAGAAATGAGGTTTTTTCTTTAATTTTATCTGAACAAGGATTAGCTTTTAATGAAAATAATACTGAGCAATATTTAGAAAAAATTAGTCAATTAAACAATTGGACTGAATATATTAAAAATCACTTACAAACTACATTGGATGATAATGAACAACAAGTAGTAATTGATTTAGTGAAAAAAGCTTTAATAGAAGATTTATTCTGGATTAGAAAAGAAAAATTTGATGAAATACTTTTTTCAAGTCTTTTTATAGATAAACCTTTTTTTGACGGACTTATTTTAACAGGAGATAAAAATGTAGCACATGCATATGATACTTTTGGTCAATCAACCAGAGCTGGTGACGTAGGTGCTTGGGACTCCTGGATAAATGCTTATGATATTAATTTTTCCGAACTAAATTTAAGCAATTTACAAAATTTACATAAAACAATTTTTGCATGGTATGACGATCCAGATACTAATCCTTCAAAGAAAAATGATCGTGCTGGCATATTAAGAGATATTAACGATCAGAGAGATAAAGAGCCCTTATATGCTAAGGATTATCAAGATGGAAGTCCTCTAGTTCTTACACAAGCACAAATTGATAATTTAAAAAATCTCAAATCTTTAAGAAGTGGTGTGAACGAGCCTATTATGAAATTTGTTTATGCTGATGGAATAAATGGTCCTAATGAAGATGGTTTATATGTTGGTTATATAGAATTTTGTAAAACTATTGATGTGGAACAAGAACTTGAAGCTTTAATGCAATGGCATAACGAGGTGTCTTCGAGAGATCATGATCCATATTTATTAGCAGCTGAGTTGCAACAAAGATTCATTGCGATTCATCCATTTAGAGATGGTAATGGTAGAACTTCTAGGTGGTTAATGAATTGGTCTCTAAAAAAAGATGGTTTAAACTCATCGATTATCTATGATACAGATAAAGACATGTTTTCTTCAGTGGAAGAATGGGCAGAAGAAATAAAAAAAGGCGAAATTAGATTTAAATCACTTAAAGATCAAATGATTTCCATGATTGAAAAAGGTATTCCTTCAAACATGATTACTCCACAAATAGAAATAGAGGGAACAGAAACCTGGGATTTTCATCAATGGACTCAATTTTCGACTTTTGTTAAGAGCAATCCTGAATTGTTGATAAACAAATTAGTTAAAGGCAATAAGTTAAATAGAGATGAATTTTATAATGCACTTAAAGAAGCTGTTATGAATTTTCTTTTATATCAAATCATTTCAGTAAAATCAGATTTTGGAGGTTTAATAGATCCATACTACGCAATGAGTTACACCAATACCAATCCTCAAGTGCAAAAGTTTTTAAGAACTTATTATGCCGAAAACCAATTTGTGCGTAGAGGTGCTTACAATAAACTTGATACATCAAATAGATTTACTAGTCCAAGGGACATACTTTCATTCTTTCACAGTGGTCAAGATGATTTAATTACTACTAATGGCACTCATAAAACTATTACAGCTAAACTTTATAATGATATTAAAAACAAAAGCGTAGCTGAACAAAGATTGCTAATTGCTAAATACTTATCTGAGGAAATTGGAAATCATGGCACAAACACAAGTGGTAGTGATTTTTATAATAAATTTCCTGATTTAATTGTTAATTCTGTTACAATTCAAAATTTTCTTGATGAAATTATACAAGTGATTATAGAAAGTCGGGGATTTAAGGTTCCAAATTATTTTGCCCAACATGCTGCTCAAATTTATAACTACATGATGCTTGATATTTTTAATGAAAAATCCTCATCCGTATCTAAGCAAGTTATTAGTGGTCATATTTCAGCTAATTCTTGGTGGTCAGTTTCACCATTCACCTCTTATTCGAAAAATGAAACTACTCCAAAAGATTTTTCAATAGGACACCTTTCTGATGGAAATGTTAATGCAGCTTTTGTTATTACTTCTGCTTTACCAAGCGTAGGAGCTTTGTATGACCAAGACTATCAAGGTGTTTATGCATTTCATAGTGCTGGTGTAAATTACGGTTACACTCATGAAGGAGAAGTTTTATTTGCTGGTGGTCAAAATTTGTCTTTAATTGAAAATATTGAAATGTGGATGAGAGATTCTTCTGATGGAACGAACTACTTAGCATCAAAAGTAGAGAGATTTGGTGAAGGTGGGAATTCTTTGAGATTAACGATGTATGATAAAAAAGGAGCTATTATTAGTAGCGAAATCCATCGCTTTAATCAAAATGGATTATTAGAATTAGTTAGTGTAATTAATGACCGTGATTTAAATAAGTTTGAAAATTTTGAATCAGAAATATCTGAACTGCAATCTCTCATTAATCAATTAAATTTTGGAGACCCTCAGGCTAAATTTGACAGTTATACCGGACAAGGTTTCTCTCTGCCAATTTCAATTGATGCAAATGGTTATAATGTTATTAATGCCTTTAAATTCACAGAATTAAAAAATAAATTACAATTAATTCTTAATTATAGAAAATATTTGTTAAATGGAGATATTAAAATTAATTTAACCGATAATCCTTCTTTTGAAGAAGCAGAAAAACGTTTTAAAGAAGCTTTACAAAAAGCTGGTCTCAAATATGAACCATTACAATCCAAATCAAATGTTTTTTCTTCTCTCTGTTCTGACTGTAATCAAGTTCGTTTAACCACTCAAGCTGGAGTAGAAAAGGCAGACGCGCTTACACGAGAGTCAGAAGCTCTTTTACAACAAGCAGAAGAAGCTAAAAATAATAATGATGCAAACAAAGCCCAAGATTTAACCACACAAGCAGAAGCTAAAAAACAAGAAGCTTTAAAACAACTTAATGACACCAGATTTCAAGTAGTTAACTCTCATGGTATGCAAAATCAGTGCGTGCAACTTTATCTCAATGCTTGGGTGGACACGAGAGAGGCTTTGATTAGAAAAACTAGAGCAGATATCGACAACGCCATTGATTCAGTTTATAAAGCCACCGTTTTAGCAGAAAAAATGATGGATAGTAAACAAATAGAAATTAAAACCAATACTATTTTTGGATTTGGAGGAGAAATCATTTACCAACCTCTTAGTGATGGAGAAGTAGATGAGATAGGAGATTTGTTATTTGGTAACGAGGCTAAAAACATAGAAGGTCTGCAATCTTGGGCAACTTTTGATTTAGGTGAGGATGGTAAATTTAGCAGAACAGTTTTGAAGGGTAGTTTGTTGAATTTAGACAATACCGTTGTGACTAGTCAAGTAAGTCCAATCAGAGTATTTTTGCGCAAATTCGCTATTTCATCTAGGCAAATGATATTACTAGATAATCTAAAAACCACGTTGTCGTCATATCTCAATGAAGAAACTGAATATCAGATAGATGTTTCTGTGACTCCAACCATTTCCATAACTGTTTCTCCAACGCCTAGTGTTACACCCACTCCAGAGCCAATTTCACCTACACCTTCCATTGTTCCTGTTTCTTCAGATACACAAAACAATATCAATTGGCATTTAATTTTAAATATTATTGGTACCACTTTAAGCCTAACTTTATTTGGTTCTATTCTTGGTCATTTACCCATTTTTGCAGCACCACAATTACCTAAAGAAACTCCAACGGCTATTGTTGAAGAAGTTAAAAAAGAAGAATCTGTGCTTGTTCCAGAAATAACTTCAACTCCCACTCCTTCTCCCACTATTACTTCAACTCCTATTCCTATTCCAACTATAGAAGAGGTTATAGAGATGAAAATTGAAGTAGAAGAAAAAGAAGAAGTAATCTTTTTTAATCAACTAGATGATCGTTGGAAAAATATACAAATAGATAAAAATACAAGATTTGGGAACGTTGGTTGCGGGCCAGTTTCGGTAGCAAATCTTACAGGAATTTCTCCAGAACAAGTTTTAAAATTTTACGAACTTGGAAGTGCCATGGGAATTACCGATAAAGGTACTGGTATAGAAGCAAATGAAGCAGCTTTGAAAAAATTAGGATATAAGACTAGTACTGGTATCAACGGAAATGGTGTTTTAGAAGATGAAATCAGGAGAGCCAATTCAAGAAATGACTATAAAGAAGTAATTCATGAACTGAAAAATTATCAGAAAAATGGTGATTGGAAAATTATGCTTAATGGTAATTTTGGAAATCTTAGTGGAGGTGGACACTGGGTTGTGGTAACAGAAGTCAATGTTGATACAAACACAATTACAGTGATAGATCCAAATGGTGGAGAATTGAAGGAGTATATTTTAGATACTTCTGGAAATTCTGACAATGATAATGCTATAGCTCCGAAAAAAATACTTTTAGCAAAAAAGGTTTAAAATTTTATGGGGAATTTATCTAAAAAAATCTTACTCTTATTAGTTTTTCTAGCACTATTATTTTATCTTTGGAAGAATGACTTTTTTTTAAAAAAAGACAAGTTTACTAAAGAAGAAAAAATAGAGGAAGTCAAAGTGTTGCCGATTATTATTGAAAACAATTCAACTCCAGAAACAGAGGCGAAAGCTCACGAATTTTCTCTTTTGAAATCAAAATGTCCAATTAATGAAAACACTTTCAGCATAAGCTTTTCTTATAAAAAAGATAAATTTGATGTTCTCGTTGCTAAAGATAAAGAAGATAATTTCTGGTTGTGGTTAGCTACAAATTATCCCAAATTAGATAAGAATTTATTTGTAATAACTATTTTATAAAAATAAATTATTCGGTTTTATCAAGATTTTTTTCTTTTGTTTTGTAAACGTAAAATTGGCCAATTTCAAAAAGCAAGTAAAAATTAAACAGAATAATGAATAAACTTAAGAGAATATAATCTTCTTGATTAAAAACTCTTACAATTAAATTTAAGATTTCCAGAATTTGCGCCCAAAAAAGATAAATCCAACCTATCGCATTATTATTTTTCAGTGGTTTAAAAGCTTTTAAATAAAAAAGAGTATTTAGTAAAATCAATAAAAAACTCATGAGATTCACTAAAATTGCTTTAAAATCCCAAGTAATTAGAGTGATAACTAGAAAAAAACCTGCTAAAAAACTTAAAATCAAGCCTAACGAACCCAAAATCAATGACAAAACAGGGACTATTTTATTAATTAATAAGCGAATTTTTTTTGGTAAATGAGGTAATTTAATAAAAAATTTGTCCAAAGAACCAATAAAACTTGCGACTTTATAATTGGCAAAAGTTTGCTGAAAAAGATTTTTATATTGCAACATTATTTCTAGTATAGCAATAATTTCCTCTTTCTCTCAATCCACAAATAGAGTAAACTGGTTTTAGGAGTAAATATGACACAAGTAATGCAAACTCAACCAGTTAATATTAACAATAATCCACTTAATATGATTTCGGTTTTTTTTCAAAAAAATAAAAAATTTCTAGGTATTTTGGTTTTTTTTATTCTTATTTTTATTTTAGTGAATAGATTTTTTGCTGATCCGGCAGTGATCACTGTGGTTGGTACAGGCAAATTGCAGGTTGTACCAGCTAAAGTAGAAATGACTGTTAGCAGAGTGGATTCTAGCGTTGATCCAGTAGTGGCAGTTAATCAAGGAGAAAACAACACTAAGCTGTTAATTGATAAAAGTAAGAGCATGTTGGGTAATCTAGATATACAGAGAGCTTTTTATCAAATTACTCCAACTATAGTAGGAGGAGATAAGCTGTATCAAGTTGTTAATGTTTTTAAATTAACTAGTTATGAACCCATTAAAACATCTGAATTAATTAAAACCCTTTACACCAATGGAGCAATTACTATTAGCAATATTAGTTTTTTGCCAGACCAACAAGAAGATGTTACTCAAGAAGCTCGTAGAATAGCTCTTGAAGATGCTCGCGAGCAAGCTAAAAAGATAGCTAAAGCAGCCGGTAAAAGAGTGGGACGTATTGTCACTATTACAGATGACTTAAGTGAGGTTTCTGGAACTGTTTCTTCTCAGGAAAAAGGTGGAGATACGGTTTCTGTTGATTTTTCTGCAGCTGCTCCAGAAAAAATCGAAGTGGCTAAAGTTGTTTCAGTCACCTACGAAATTTGGTAATCTTTGTAATTAAATCATTTAGATGCCATCGGCAATTGCTTGCCATAGTTCTCGGTCATTATCTTCATAACCCAATGCCCAAATGGCAATGCCGGCCAAATCTAGTTGACGTGCATACTCTAGTTTATAAGCAATCGATTGAGGATCTTCATAGTAAATAGTATAAAGTTCGTCATCTTGTTGATAAGTAATGTATGGAGATAAAGCATTTTCATCAAAAGATTTTTTGATTTGGTTTGCTTCTTTCCAAGTTATTTCTGTACTTGATCTTCCGTCACGCATCGCTAGCAATTCTTTGGCTTTTTTATAACTCACAGTGAAACCGGTGTCTTTATAAGTATTGGCCTTGGGTTGATTAGAATCAGTGCGCCACCCATAGCCATAGAAAGGAATACCCAAGAGAATTTTTTCCCTGGAGACTTGTTCAAAAAAGATTTTTAAATGTTGGTTAATATCTTTATTCCATTGACTATTTTCACTAAAGAGGGGTGCGACTGGTCCTGCTTGATCGCTACTTCTTTGGTGAAAGTCATAAGCCATAACGATAATATAATCAACTTCTTGACCGATACTGGTAATATCCCACATGCTTTTATTATTGCTAGCAGCACTGGCATAAACATCAACACTTAAAGCAACGCGTTGATATTTGGAATCCAGATATGAATTTAATTGTTGAATGAATTGACTAAATTTTGGACGTAAATTTTGACTATTCTCACCACTATATTCAATGTCGATATTAATACCAGAAATAGGATAGGCCAACAAAATGGAATCAAGACTTGTAAAAAATTGTTGCCAAGCTTTTTCACTATTAAGAAAGGAATTAATATCTTCACTATTAAATTGTTTTAAAACCAATTCGACTTTGCCATTTTGATTTTTCATTTGCGTGGTAAGTTCTAAAAATTTTTCTTCATTTAACAATCGATATCCTGGATCCAGGTTACCATCTTGATCTTTAGTCATGATATCGCCATTGGCGGAAATATTTAAACCAAAATAAGAGAGATGAGTTAATTCTTTTTCCAATTTAATATCTGTCATATTCCAATACGGTAAAAAACCATAAACAATTTTTTGTTCTTTTTTTGGAATAATCAATTCTTTTAGATAACGTAAACGACTCGTATTGTTAATAGAAGATGATAGAGGAACATCGTAAAAAATATTAATCGAAAATAGAATTACAAAAACTAGTAATAAAAACAAAAAAATACTAAAAAATATTTTTGACATCTACAATTTGTTGTTCATAAATCACTTTACCTTCTTCATCGACCGGTCTATTGCAATCAGCGCAGTAAAGTTTAGTTAATGGATCATAATAAAAACTATGTTCTTCTAAATTTAAATCAGTGGCTTCTTCTCCTTCTTTTGGAGGTAAACCAGTTTCAGCACGAATCCAATATTCTTTACGAAATGTGCCGGAATAACTAGGTTTAGAACTCTCCCAGTACAATTCTTGACCCTTAGATTCACAACTAGCAATAGGATCAGTGTCAGTATTAGTAATGTTAATGCTATTCTCATCGTCGCCACTACTAACCAATAAAGTACCAAGTCCAGCTTCTGGAGGCATGCCAGTCAGACAGACGTTTCCAATTTTAACGTCTACTGGTTTATCTGGCCAAATGGTTTCTTTGTCCTTTAAAATATATTCCATGATGTCATGCCAAATAGGAGCGGCCCCAGTAATGCCAGAGGCTAAATAGCTCATAGATTTACTATTATTATTACCTACCCAAACGATAGTTAAATATTCTGGAGTGTAACCTACAGTCCAGTTATCTTTTAAATCATTAGTAGTTCCAGTTTTAGCTGAAACTACTTTACCTCTAATTACTAATTCGGAATTAGTACCAAAAGCATTTTGACGAGCATTATTATCTTGTAAAATGTGACTAGTGAGATAAGCTGGTGCTCTTTCCATAACTCTTGTTGCAACTCCGTGTTGATCTATCAAATCATTTTCAGTTAAATAGGCTAAATCTTCTTTACTTGATTCTGGTTCATATTTTTGTAAAACTTCTCCTTTATAATTGCTGATTTCCAAAATGCCAGTTAGAGGAATTCTGACGCCCTGATTAGCCAAAACTCCAAAAGCTTCTGCTAATTCAATCATCTTTACTTCCCCTCCACCTAAAGTTAAAGATAGACCATAATTAGCCGGATCTGTCCATGTATTAATGCCCATTAATTTTGCTTGATTGATAAAGGTTTCAATGCCAACCGTAGCCAAGGCTTTAACAGCAGGAATATTAAGAGAATTGCCTAGTGATTGGCGAATAGTAACTGGACCCATAAATCCACCAGTATAATTTTTTGGACAATAATCTCTTTGACCAGCTACTTTAAAACAAGTAGGAATATCCAATAACATTGAACCAGGATTAAGTGTTTTTTGAGCAAAAGTTGTTGCATACATGATAGGTTTGATGGATGAACCAGGTTGACGAAGAGCTAGGGTGACATTTACTTGGCCATCTGCTTCATTATTAAAATAATCTTTTGAACCGATCATAGCTAAAATTTCTCCACTATTAGGTTTTGTAACTAATGCTGCGCCATTGCCGACCCTAAGGTTGGCTAATTTACTAACCTCGCTAGATAAAGAAGCCTGAGCTGCTTCTTGTAGACTTAAATCCAAGGTGGTAGTGACGCGTAAACCGCCAGTTTCAACTAGTTTTTCTCCGTATTGAGCATAAAGCAAATCTTTAATGTAAAAAACAAAATGAGGAGCTTTAATATCATCTTTTTTAATGGCGAAATTTAGTACTTCATTTTCTGCGCTTTCAGCCTCTGTTGCAGCAATGTATTTATCTTCTACCATGCGTCTTAATACTTCTTTTTGACGATTTTTACCTTTTTCTGGATTGGAACCAAAAGGTGAATAAACAGTGGGAGCTTGCGGCAAACCAGCTAACAGACTTGCTTCAGCCAAAGTCAAATCTTTGGCTGATTTGTTAAAATATTTATTAGCAGCTGCTTCGATACCAACTGCCGTTCCACCATAAGAAATGTAATTAAGATACATTTCTAGAATTTCTTTTTTACTATAAAGAATTTCTGTCATTATAGCTAAGATTGCTTCTTTAATTTTTCTCTGTAAGGTTTTTTCCTTGGTCAGTAAAGCATTTTTTACTAGTTGCTGAGTGATAGTAGATCCGCCTTGTAAGCTATCACCCTTGAAATTTTTTAAACTGGCCCGCAATAAGCCAGTTAAATCTAATCCATGATGTGAATAAAATTTTTTGTCTTCTATGGCAACTGTTGCTTGTAAAACATATGTAGGTAAATCTTCTATATTGATGGGAATGCGATTTTCATTACCATAAATTTCGTAAAGTAGCGTGCCATTGCGATCAAAAATCTGAGTACTAACTGGAAAATTTTCATTGGCAGTTAAATTATTAGGAGAAGGAAGTTGTTTATATAAATAGATCAAAATAGCTATAAAAATAAACAAGAAAAACCATAAAATAAACTGATTGGAACGTTTATTTTTAGATTTTTTGTTTTTTTTCTTTTCAAATAAAAGAAATGGATTCATTGTTTCATTATACCTCAACAGCTATTTTTATTTATTAATAATTCTATTATAATCACCTCATGGATTTACCAAATCAAACTACTTGGTACAATTATTTAGACACACATCAAAGAGAATTAGTTGATGTTAGTTTCACTCTTTTGCAAAAAAAAGATTTATTGATAGGTCTTAAAGATTTTTCTTTTTTAGTTTTTCCGATGTCTAAAGCCTATGAGGGTTTTCTTAAAAAAATTTTTTATGATTTGCAATTAATTAACAAGGAAACTTATCAAGGTCGTCGTTTTCGTATTGGTCGTGCCTTTAATCCAGATGTTCGTGAATATCAAAGAGATGAAGATTGGCTTTATGATGATGTAGAACGCAGATTTGGTAGAGATGTGGCTAGACAATTGTGGAATACTTGGTTGGAATGTCGCAATCGTGTTTTTCATTTTTTTATTCATGAAAAGCAAGCTTTAAACTTAGAAGAAGCAATAGCAAAGATTGAAATGATTGCTAATTCTATGCAATTGGTAGCTGAAAAATTAAATAAAAATAAATAAATAATAAACGAAAAGAAAGCATTATCTATGCAATACAAATATAAGAATATTACTATTTCTGGTTTACCAGGATGTGGCTCGACGACTCTACTTAGTTTATTGAGAGAAGAGTTAGAAAAAGATCAATGGGTTGGTTTTTCTGGGGGTGAGTTTATGCGTTCTTATGCTGTTGAGAAAGGCTTATTTAATCCGGCTCAATCTACTCATCACAGTGCTACTGTTTATAATGATGATTTTGATCGTCAAGTGGACTATGGAATAAGAGAAAAAGTAAGTACAGGGGAAAAATGGATTATTGAATCTTGGTTATCTGGTTTTATGGCTCAAAATGTACCTGGCACTTTAAAAGTACTCATGATTTGCAGCGATGATGCTGTCAGAATTGATCGCATTGTTAATAGAGATGGTGTGGATGTTCAAGAAGCTAAAAAAAGTATTCAAGATCGTTATCAGAAAAATTTAGCCAAGTGGCAACGTATGTATCATCAAGAATGGAAAGAATGGGTGGTTGAGACAAATAAATTACCAGAATCAGCTGAGATTGATTTTTGGCGTAGAGAGCTTTACGATTTAGTTATAGATACTTTTTCAAACAATAAAGAAAAAACTTTACAACTTGTTTTAGATGCCATCAAAAAAAGCTAAAAAAACTACTTTAGTCAGTAAAAAAAAACATGAGGTGTTTTTACCACTTTTAGTTTTAACTTTTTTATTATGGATTTTTTATCGATCTATTTTTAACTTTCCCGTTTGGTTTGATGAAAGTATCGGTAAATTAGTTTTTTTTGCTCTGCCAGTTTTATTGTATGTTTCTATATCTGGAAACAAAGAAATTTTAGCCACCTTTGCTCTAAAAAAATTTAAACCAGGTTTATTGTTAGGTTTGGCAATTGGTGGCATTTTTGGTTTTACTGGTGTTTTAATTAGCTTGCTAAGTAAGGGAGGAGAGGTGATTTTTTTACCTCATTATTTAGCTGATTGGTTTTGGTGGGAAATGTTTTTGGCTATTATGACTGGCTTTTGGGAAACCTTGTTTTTTTTCAGTTTTGTAATGATTATTGTAGAAGAAAAATTTCATTATTTTTCTTTGCTCAAGAAAATTATTTTAGTTGCTACCATATTTTTGTTGTTTCATTTGCCAAATACGATTATTAGATTTAATGCTGAGGTTTTATTGTTTCAGATTTTTTTACTTTTTACTTTTGCCTGTGGTCAGGCCCTGATTTTTTATAGTAGGCGCAATGCCTATCTTTTAGTGATCACACAAGCGATCTGGGGAATGGTTTTATTGATTAATTTCTAATTATTTATGAAGAAAATCAATTATTTGTTTATTTTGTTTGCGATCATTTTTGCTAGTTTGATTATTTTTGTTTCTTTACAATCGGCTAATAAAAACAAAATGACTGATAGTGGCAAATTGATGTCAGGGAAATTTTATATAGCAAAAGAAATTTTACCAGATCACTCTTTTTATCCTTTGTTAATGATAGTTGATCGCTTACGTTTAGAGCTGGCTGATACAGAAAAAAGAATAGGTTTATTGGTTTCTAATGCCAATCGTCGCTTGTTTTATAGTAAAAAATTATTGGAGAAAAATAATCCAGACTTAGCTTTTGTTACTTTTAGTAAAGCTATTAAGTACGCTAATCAAGCTTTAGAAGAAAACATTTTTTTATTGGAAAAGGCTAGTTTAAATAAGAGACAAGAGTATCAATCAGTTGCCTTTTTTGTTTTGGAAAATTTTGATAAACAAGCTAATTTCTATAAAGATTTTCAAGCACAATTTAGCGATGAAGAAAAATCTTTTTTAGACACACTTTTTGCTCAAGGTTTTATTCTACGAGAAAATTTACGTAGTTTGATAAATCAATCCATTTAAAATTGATATTGTTTGTTATAGTTGACAAGCAACCTGCCCACGTGAGATTCTTTTAGTCCTTACTTTATTAACCACAAGATTTTGTGTTTTAATAAAGTAGAAAACACTATAGATTGTGACTAAAAAAAATTATGCAATGTCCGTTTTGTAAAGGTAGTGAAACAGCAGTAATTGATTCAAGGGAAACAGAAAACGGTGATAGTGTGAGGCGAAGAAGAGCTTGTGAAGCTTGCAAAAAGCGCTTTACCACTTATGAGCGAGTTGAGGGTGTAGATCTTAAAGTGATTAAAAAAGATGGTGCAGAAGAAAATTTTGATAGAGAAAAAATTAAAAGAGGTTTAATTAAAGCAACTTGGAAGCGTCCGGTTAGTATGTTGCAAATAGAATTACTGATCGAAGATGTGGAAGCCAAATTGCGTCAAAGAGAGGTTTTTGAGGTCAAAAGCTGGGAAATTGGTAATTTGGTACTTAATCGCCTCAAAAAACTTGACCCGCTATCATATCTGCTTTTTGCCAGTGTTTATCGAGATTTTGGTGAACTAGAAGATTTTGAAAATGAAATTAAGAAACTCAAAGAAAATTAATAGAAAGAAATCTATGACAGCGCAAAAAATTGCTAAAAATCAGCTACCAAAAAAGAAAATGAAATTTATAGATCGTAAACTCTCTAAGGGTTTAGGAGAAGCAGTAGCTAAGCGTACTATTTTGCGTACTAAAGAAAACGGTGAGTTAGAAACTTGGGCAGATGTAGCGCATCGTGTAGCTTTAGGTAATTCTTCTTTATTACCAGAAAAGTTTAAAAAAGATCGTAAAAGTGAGTATGAGTTATTGCGCAAGCACATTGCTAATGCTTCGCTTTTAATGAGTGGTCGTCATTTACAGCACGGTGATGAAAGTCAACCAGAGCGCAATATGGAGGTTTTTACCAACTGTAGTACTGCTTCTTCTTCCTTTTTACTTTTTTATTTACTTTTAAATGGCTCTGGAGTTGGTCGTGCTTATGATGACGCTTTAATGGTAGTAGATTGGGATTACATGCCGATAGTACGTTGTGTATTGAGTGATGAACATGCTGACTTTGTATGGGGTGACGATGAAAGTACTCGTGAAGCCCGTCATAAATATGAAAACGCCCATTGGTTTGAAATTCCCGATACGAGAGAAGGTTGGGCTCAAGCAGTCGAAAAAATAGAAGAGATGGCCTACGAACGCAAATTTAAAAATGACACTTTGATTTTGGATTTTACTAAAGTCAGAGCTAAAGGTTCGCCGATCGGAGGTATGCAAGGTCGTCCAGCTTCTGGTCCTCGTCCTTTAATTAAGGCAATTCAAAAAGTAGCTACAATTAAGGGTTCTGGAATGAAACCTTGGAAACAAGCTCTTTATGTTGATCATTATTTATCAGAATGTGTTTTAGTTGGTGGTGCACGTCGTGCCGCTCGTATTGCTGTTAAAACTTGGACTGATCCAGATATTTTTGATTTTATCTCTATCAAGAAGGGTGGCTTCTTATGGTCAGCTAATAATAGTGTGGCCGTTGACGAGAAGTTTTGGAAACAACGCAGTCAGCACTCGATTAAAGTTTTGGATGCAGTTATGCGGGCTTCTTATTTCGATAAAACTGGTGAACCAGGTTTTGTAAATCAACACAAACTAGTTCAAAACGATGATGGTTTTGATGGCTATTTAGATGGCGGTTATGCACGTAGTAAAAAATTTGCTCCCATGAAAAAAACAGTCAAAATGTTAGCAGAGGTGGCAAGACATGCAGGTGCCAAATATTACACTCAAATTCCCAATCCTTGTGGTGAAATTACTTTAAATATGTTGGGCGGTTATTGTGTGATTGCTGACGTAGTGCCTTATCATGCTCCAGATGTTGAGTCTGCTGAAGAAGCTTTTCGTGTAGCGACCCGTGCATTAATGAGAGTCAATACTTATATGGATAGCTTGTATTCTCGTGAAGTGAAAAGAACCAATCGTATTGGAGTGGGTATGACCGGTATTCATGAATATGCTTGGAATGCTTTTGGTTTGGCTTTTAGAGACTTAATCGATGAGGAAAAAGCAAAAGATTTTTGGATGACTATCGCTAGATTTAAACGCGCTGTTCAAGAAGAATCCATTAGTTATGCTAAAAAAATTGGTGCCAATGTGCCTCACACTAATACAACTATTAAACCAGCTGGTACGACTTCTAAACTCTTTAGTTTATCTGAAGGAGCACATTTGCCAGCGATGCGCGAATATATTCGTTGGGTGCAGTTTAGTAGCGATGATCCTTTAGTTAAAAAATATCAAAAATTAGGTTATCCAAATAAAGAACTCAAGAGTTATCAGGGGACGACAGTAATCGGTTTTCCCACGCAGCCAGAAATTTGTAGTTTGGGAATGAATAGTAAGTTAGTGACGGCAAGTGAAGCTACGCCAGAGGAGCAGTATAAATGGTTGATGTTGATTGAAAAATATTGGATTGTAGGGGTAGATGAAAAAGGTCAACCTTTAGCAGAAGATAAGGGTAATCAGGTTTCTTATACTCTCAAATATGATCCAGAAAAAGTGTCTTATCGCAAATTTTCTAGTATGATTCGCAAATATCAGCCTTTGATTAAAACTTGTAGTGTCATGCCTAAAATTGATGTTACTGCCTACGAGTATCAGCCAGAAGAAGCAGTCACCATTGGACAGTTCATGCAAGTAATCAATGAAATTAGTGATGAAGATAACGAATTATTGGAAGATATTAATTTGGAGCATTTAAAGTGTGATAGTGGTGCATGTCCGATCTAATTTGACCACTTGTGAATGATTTTTTCATGCTAAAATATCGCCATTGTGGCTACTAAGAAAAAATTAAAAAAAACCAAAAAAAATAAAATAAAACAAGAAAAAAAAGTTTTAGTAGTACAAGCTTCAGTTAAGTTAATTAAGCGTGGTCGTCCTAAGTTGCCATTCAATGTCAAGCTTAAAAGAGCAGTCACAAAATATTTTTTCAACTTAAATAAAAAAATAGATAAATCAATAAAAAAATTGAATTATCAATATATTTCAATTTTGAAATTTCTTAAAATTAAAAAAGGTCGCGGTCGTAAAAAATTGCCTTTTTATATTAAATGGCGAAGATTTTTTATTAATAATAAAGAACAATTAATTAAAACAAGAAAAAAATTTTTTGAAAATTTAAGATTTCTTAAATTAAAATTTTTAAAAGTTTTCCATTTAAATAAAAAGGTTGGACGACCTAAGAAAAAACCAGTTTTTTATTCTTATTTAACTTCCATTTTCTTTACAATTTTATTTTTATTTTTTTCTTATCTTGTTTACGATGTAGCCATTAAAGATTTGCCTTCTCCTACAGATTTGTCTAATAAAGAACAAAATTTAACTACTAGGATTTTAGATAGAAATGGTAACTTGCTTTACCGAATTTATGAAGATGAAAATCGCACTCTTATTGCCTTGTCCAATGTTTCTCAATATGCTAAGGATGCAACTATTGCTATTGAAGATCAAAGTTTTTATAACCACATTGGCTTTTCATTTAAAGGAATTTTTAGAGCTGTTTTGAGAAATTTTTCTGGTGAAACTGTTCAAGGTGGTTCTACAATCACTCAACAGTTGATTAAGAATCGTTTACTCAGTAAGGAAAAAACTTATCGTCGCAAAATCAGAGAACTCATGCTGTCTCTCATCGCGGAAAGAATTTATAACAAAGAACAGATTTTAGAAATGTATCTTAATACGGTGTCTTATGGTGGTTCGACTTATGGCATAGAAGAAGCTTCTTGGCGCTATTTTAATAAATCGGCTAGAAATTTAAGTTTAGCAGAATCAGCGCTTTTAGCTGGTTTGCCACAGGCCCCATCGACTTACACACCATTTGGATCTAACCCAGAATTAGCCTATGAAAGACAAGCAGAGGTTTTACGGCGTATGGTAGAAGATGGTTACATTAGTCAATTGCAAGCTGATCAAGCTAGACAAGAAAAATTAGTTTTTAATCAAGATAGAATTGATATTCAAGCGCCACACTTTGTGATGTATGTACGCAAATTATTGGCTTTAAAATATGGTGAAGAAATGGTTTCAAAAGGTGGTTTGGAAGTACGTACTACTTTAGATTTATCATTACAACAACAAGCTCAAGACATTGTTAGTGCTGAGGTCAGTAAATTAAAAGTATTTAAAATTAGTAATGGTGCTGCTTTAGTTACCAATCCCAAAACAGGTGAAATTTTAACCATGGTGGGTGGGGCTGATTATTATGATTTTCTTCATGATGGACAAGTTAACGTAACGATTAGACCTCGTCAACCAGGTTCTTCTATCAAGCCATTAACTTATGCAACAGTTTTCGAACGAGGTAAAACCGCTGCTTCAATTATTGATGATTCTCCAGTAGTTTATCAAATTCCCGGTAGTAAGCCTTATGCCCCAAAAAATTATGATGGTCGTTTTCATGGTAGAGTCACATTACGCGAAGCTTTAGCTTCTTCTTATAATGTTCCAGCAGTTAAACTCTTAGCAGAGTTAGGAGTAACAAATTTAATTGATAAAGCTGAAGCTTTAGGTATTAGTACTTGGCAAGACAGAAATCGTTTTGGTTTATCTTTAACTTTAGGAGCTGGTGAGGTTTTAATGACAGATTTGGCTACTGCTTACAGCACTTTCGCCAACCTTGGCTATCCAGTAACCTTAAACCCTTTTTTAGAAATTAGTAATTATAAAGGTGATTTACTTTATCGTAATAATTGTGCTTTAGATGGAGATAATTGTTATGAAGATCTAAAGTTAAGTCCAAAATCAGCTTATTTGATTACAAATATTTTATCTGACAATCAAGCAAGAACTCCAGCTTTCGGAGCTTTTAGCGTACTTAATATTCCCAATCAACAGGTAGCAGTTAAGACAGGCACAACTAATAGCATGAAAGACAATTGGACTATTGGTTACACTACCAATCGTTTAGTGGCAACTTGGGTGGGTAATAACGATAACACACCAATGAGTTATGTGGCCTCTGGTATTACTGGGGCTTCACCAATTTGGAATAAAATTATGCTTCTTTTGTTGGATGATCAAAATCCACATCGTTTTATTGTTCCTGAGAATATGGTAAAGATTAAAATTTGTGCTATGACTGGCACTTTACCATGTGCCAAATGTCCTCGCATTGTGGAAGAAATTTTTGTTAAAGGTACGGAGCCACAAAATTTTTGCAGTGATGAATCTTTTGCTGATTTATCTGTTGAAAATCAAGGAAACCAAAAACCCCAATAAAATAGTGAGTATTAAAAGTAAAGGCGCCACCCATCTTTGACTTAGCTCTTCTTTTTCAATTTTTTTTTGACGTTTTTTTGCTTGTTTAGCTAAGTAATCTTTTTCGATTTTTTCTGTTTTTTTAGCTACATCTTTAATAAGATTAGGATCAGATTGATAAATTTTATTCATTGTTTTTTTGAATTTGTTTTACTTTTTCAATAATTAAATTGACAACTTCTTCAATTTCTAGATTACTAGTATCTAAAACCCAAGCCTCTGGCACAATTTGCAGAGGATCAGTGTCTCTGCTCAGATCTCTTTGATCTCTTTCTTTAATTTCTGCAATAACTTCTTCAATGGTAACATCCATTCCTTTGGTTAAATATTGCATGTGTCTTCTAGTAGCGCGAGATTCTACATCAGCAGTTAAAAAAATTTTTAAATCGGCTTTTGGTAAAACACGAAAAGTAATATCTCTGCCCTCCATAACCACATTTTGATTTTTAGCAATTTCTTGTTGTTTTTTTACCAGCACTTGTCTGAGTTTGGCTAATACAGCTACTTTAGAAGAACCATCGCTGCATTTTTGAGTTCGAATAGCCCAAGAAACGTCTTCTCCATCTAAAATAACAGTTGTTAGTCTGCCATCTATTTCTTTGGGAGGTAAAGGATTGCGCATTTCTAATTTACTTTTTTCAAGCAGGGCGACTACCTGATCTTCATTAGTTAGATCAATATTTTTACGCAAAGCAAGTAAAGCTGTAGCTCTATACATGGCTCCTGTATCGACATAAAGAAAACCTAATTTTTGGGCTAATAAACGAGAAATTGTGCCTTTTCCTGCCGCTATAGGACCATCAATGGCAATTTGAAAGGATTTGCTCATAAAATTTCTATTATTTTTTGCTGGTTTTTTTCTTTTTTGAGGCAGTTTTCTTAGTAATAGTTTTTTTATTGACGACTAGCCACTCATCTCTATCAGAGGTTATTAAACCTCCTAATCCAACAATGACGAGAATCAGGGGCCATAGATTCCAAAAAGCTCTGGGCAAATATCCCATATTGGAAGCCATGAAAATGAGTCCCATAACTACTAAAGTAACTGGCCAGAAAACTTTTTTAGGCATAATTTAATTAAAGCCTAATTTTTGTAAGAGAACAAGAGTGGAAATTTTTTATAATGTCGCTATATTTTAAGTTTTACTTTTTTATTTTGCGATGCTAACTCTCTTTGTAGATCTCTTTTTTTAATGCTAGCTCTTTTTTCGTATTCTTTTTTACCCTTAGCTAGGGCAAATTCTAACTTAATAAGATTATGAGATAAAAAGAAAGCAAGAGGTACGATAGCAAAACCTTTTTGTTGAGAGGCTTCCATCAATTCATTGAGTTCACTTTTTTTAATTAATAATTTACGAGATCGTTTAGGATCATAATTTTCTTGTTTAGAAAAAGCGTAAGCATTGATTTGTGCATTAATTAAAAAAAGCTCTCCTCCGATTTCTTTAATATAACTCCCGTTGAGACTGGCGTGTCCCAAGCGTAAGCTTTTAACCTCACTACCACTCAAAATTATTCCAGCAATGAATTTTTTGCTGATGAGATATTCATATTGAGCTTTTTTATTGAAAACTAGTGACATGAGTAAAGCCTATTTTAACATTGTTTAATTGATTTAGTTATAGCTCTACCTCATAAATCACTGAACCACTGAGTGCATAGATTTTTTTGCCATCTGTGCTAAAAGCAATGCTACTTACACCCGCCAATTCATTACTTTTGATTTCATTAATTAATTGTCCGTCTTTGGTGATGATAATTAATCTTTTATTTTGTTTCTCTAAAACTGCGATAGAATTACTGCTTTCATTGGTAGCGAGAGAAAGAACGCTATTAGGTAAATTGCTAAGACCAGTGATTTGAAAATCAGTTGAATAGCCTTTGCTAAATTTGAGTAATTTACCCAACTTGTCTCCCAACCACAAATCTCCATCCACTACTAGGTCACTTATATGATCAAAGTTAATACCTTGTTTATCCACCAACCACCCAATTGGTTCACTCAATTTGTTAGCATTGTAATAATATCGATAAATGTTTCTTTTTTCTTTATTAACAAGATAGAGATATGGTCCAAAACTACTGAGGTGTTCGGCGTTTTTATCCGATTCTCCTTCTGCTTTAATTTCTTCAAATTCTTGTGCATTTTTCTGAAAATCTAACATTTTTATGCCATTACTTAAAATAAACAATTTATTATCACTCACTGTAAAATCTTTAATTTTTTGTTTATTTTCTAGACTAATTTTTTCTTGACTATGATTTTCATTAATCTTTAAAATTTCTTGACCACTATTTTCTAGAATAAAAATTTGTTGATTTTTAACTTCAATTTTGTTACCTAAAAAATTTTCTAAATTAAAAGCGATGGATAAACGATCTAGGGAATTTTCTCCAGCTATTTGAGAGATAATAGCTTGTAATTTTTGAATTTCTTTATCAATCAATAATAGGCTATCTCGATTATTTTTTTCTTTTCTTAAAGCTTCAACTGCTTGCAAGCTTTGTTGTGCTTTTTCTCTAGCAGTTAAGGGTTGTTCCAACACCAATTGATCAATATTTTTTATATCTGCAGTAATAGTGGTGATTTGAGCTTGAATATTATTAATAACTTGTTGTTTTTGTCTATTGAATAAAATTAACAATCCTAAACTTACTCCAATTATTATTAGAAAAATTATTAAGCTGATTAATAACTTTTGTTTATTTTGTGTTTTTAGCCATGCATACATTTTTTTTAGAAATGTAGGAATTTTTTTTGCAAAAAAATAAATTTTTATAATTACTTTTTTTACTTGAATTAATAATGGTAAAAGTTTTTTGATTTCAAATTTTTCTTTTTTAGAATTTTGTATAAATTTTTCTTGATAATTAAGAATAGCTAGACTTGTTTCGGAGTTTTTTTGTTCTTCTTGTATTAAACTTAATTCACTAATGGTTTTTTCTAAACTATTTATTTTTGTACCTAAATTTTTTGAATCAAGAATTGCCTCAGCTAAAAAATTTCCAGAGTAGTTGATCAAAATAATTTGATCATTTGCATGTAATGGTCCAAGAATAATTTTAACCTCAGCTTTACTGAATAAAACTCTCCTTGTTTGTCCATTTCTTTGCAAAATCACTTGTCCAGAATAAGTTACAAAAACAACTTGTTCTTGATATAAATAACTAGCAGATAATTCTATTTCTAATCTTTTTTGACGAATAAAAGCTAATAAATCAAGGATTTTTTGATGAAGTTGTTCTGGATTACTGATTTGCCAGCTGAAAAATTCATCAGCTAAATCTTTGCAAAAACTAGTGGCATTTTGACCTTTGAGTGAATAGGCAATGACTAATTGTCTATTTTGATTAGCAACGACTTCAGAACAAAAATCTAAGCGAGGATGAGCTAAGATTGATACAAATTGAGCCTCTTTCACTAAGTTTATCTTAGCATAGAATACTTAAATTTGGTTGACGATCGAGTTGACTTGTCTGAATAAATTCACCTTCAGAATATTTAAACCCAGCTACCAAGCCTATCATGGCAGCATTATCACCACAAAGCTTTTTACTATAAGGTATTTTAAGAGTAATTTTTTTGCCACTTAATTGTTGATAGTTGATCAAAGTTTTTCTAATAATTTGACGTAAACTAATATTCGCAGCTACACCACCACCAAGCCAAATTTCATTAATTTTTGTGGGGATAAACTGATTTTTTTTCAGGTGTTTTACAAAATTTCTTTTGGGATAGAGTTTTTGTTGAGGATTTGAACTAAGTAGAATTCTTTCCAATTTATAAGCAATTTGTTTGAAAACTGCTGTTTGCAAAGCAAGAGCCAAGTCGTAAGTAACTTGCTTGTCTAGTTTGCCGTGTTTTTCTAAAATTGAAATCATATTGCGCGCAGAAGTTTTGAGTCCAGAAAAACTCAAGTCAAAATTGGCTTGCGAAGTCATAGCCTTTGGAAAGGTAAATTTGTCTGGGTGACCATTTTTAGCAAATTTTTCCAAAAGTGGTCCAGCTGGATAACCTAAGTTTAATAAACGTCCCACTTTATCCAAACATTCACCAGCCGCATCGTCAATGGTTTGACCGATCTTTTGATAATGACCAATTTTGTCTATTAAAATAAATTCACTGTGTCCACCAGAAATTACTAAGCTTAAAACTGGAAAATTGTTTTTTAATTGTTGTTTAAATTTTTTCTCTTGAATATTGGCTTTAGCTAAAGGCGAAAGAGCATGAGCTTCAATGTGATTAATGGCAATAATTTTTTTGTGATATTGTTTGGCTAATTCTTTGGTTTTCTCAATACCCACTTCCAAAGCTGGTGCCAAACCTGGTCCAATTGTAATCGCTATGGCTTCAATTTCTGACCAAGTGGTTTGAGCCTTTTTCATGGCCAAATGAATGGAGGGATCAAGGTTTTTTTGATGTTCATTTTTAGCAACAGTAGGAAAAACTCCACCATATTGTTTATGAATTTGGTTTTGTGAGGCTACAATGTTGCTCAATACTACTAAGCCATCTACAACAGCGGCACTACTATCATCACAACTGGTATCAATGGCTAAAATTTTTGGCATTTTATTTTTTGTTGATAAGAATTTTTCTTCGTTGTTCTTCTTCACTAAAATTTAAAGTTAATAAAGGTATTTTTTTATCTAGTTGCAGCCATTTGGCGATTTGTTCAAACCACTCGATGACCACGATATTATTTTTTATTATCAATTTTTCGATAGCTAAAAAATTTACTTCTTCTTGGCTATCTATTTTCCAAGCATCAATATGATAAAAAGTACCCTTAGTATTCATGCGCTTATATGAATATTCATTGATGTATGAATAGGTGGGAGAATTAATGGTTTCTTTAATACCTAAAAATTTAGCTACACCTTTAGCAAAAATAGTTTTGCCCATGCCTAAAGGTCCGTTAAGCGCAATTACCAATCCTTTTTTTTGTAAATCATTTAAGTGATTTAGTAATAAACGCCCAGCCAATTCAATGGTTTCGTTTTCATCATTACTCCACAAAATTTTACCTTTTTTATTTTTTAGCGAACCACGTAAAGTAATAGGAGTAGAAAGAGTGGTGTCGATTACTACAGATGGTTCATTTTTAGGTAATTCACCAGCGTCAATGACTAGATCAACTAAGGTTTTCTGTTTTTCAGACAAGCCAGCGAAAATATCTTGAATAGTATATGGTCGTTTTTTACCTGAAGCATTAGCTGAGGTGCTGGTAATAGCTTGACCAAGATTTTTAATGATGCTAATGATTAAAGGATATTCTGGAATACGAATACCTAGAGTACCAAATTCAGAATTTACTCTAGGATCAACTTGGTTTTTACTTTTGGAAATAACTGTGAATGGACCTGGTAGGAAATTTTTATAAAATTTCAAAGCCTGTTCATTTATTTCAACATATTTTTCCGCCATTGTTTGATCGGTAACGGCAATAGATAAGGGTTTACCTTCACGACGGCCTTTATATCGCAGCAATTTATCAATGGCTCCAGCGTGATTAGCAATAGCACCAATGCCATAGACTGTTTCGGTGGGATAAATTACCAAACCGCCATTGTTTAAACAGCTCACAGCTTCACTAATGACTTGCTCTTGGTTAAAATTGAGCTTTAATATTTTCATATTTTTTTGTAGTATATAGGCCCATATTATAATGCCAAAAGACAATAATCGTTATCAACTTTTAAACAATCTCGATTTGCTTACTCCAATTTCTGTGGATGATGGAGCTAATCTTAAATTTAATCTTTATTTAAGATCAAGAGAAATGAAAGAAATTGTTATAAATTTGGAAAGAGTAATGTTGAAGAAGAAAGCTGATCGTGATCTATTTGTAATAGAAAACAAAACTTTTATTGATTCACTGATGAAAACTTTTGTCGATGATTCTAACTTAACTTTAGAAGGTATGCAGATGGATCAAGAGACAGTGCAGATGTCGATGCAATTGGCCATGGATTTACGTAAATCTATTTCTTTGATTAACGCTTTATTTTACGGAGTTGAAGGTTTAAAAAGTTGAATGTTTAGCAATCAATACTGCTTATTGCTAAGTAAATTTTTTTGTGGTAAATTTTGCGAAGTAAAGTATTTAATTTAATTTCCTCAAAAGAAAGGAGAATCATGCAAACTCTCAATATTAAGAAAATCAAACCAAGCGCGGGTTACGTTTTAGTAGAGCCAGCTAAAGTTGAAGAAAAAACTGCCTCTGGTATTATTTTGCCAGAAAATGAAAGTGAAAAACCTCAATATGGATTAGTTTTAGCAGTAGGTGATGATTGTAATTGTTCTTGCTCTTGCGAATGTGGAGATGAAAAATGTTCAGATAATTGTTGTCAAGCTCCGGCTAAGGTTGGTGATCAAGTTATTTATAAAAAATGGGGTGGTAATGAATTTAAAATTGATGATGTTGAATATCAATTTTTAAAATTTGAAGACATTTTAGCAATTATTAAATAGTTTTTAAAATAAAAATAAAAAAGGAAATCAAATTATGTCCGCAAAACAACTTCTTTTTGGCGATGATGCCAGACAAAAAATGTTAGTAGGTATTAATAAATTGGCCGATGCAGTAGTCACCACACTTGGTCCTAAAGGTCGAAATGTTGCCTTAGATCGTTCTTGGGGTGCTCCTAATGTTATTCATGATGGTGTGTCAGTAGCTAAAGAAATTGAATTAGAAGATCCATTTGAAAATATGGGTGCTGCTTTGGTTAAAGAAGCTGCTAATAAAACTAATGATGTCGCTGGCGATGGTACCACTACCTCAACTCTTTTAGCTCAACAAATTGCAGTTAAAGGTATGAAACAAGTAGTTGCTGGCGCCAATCCGATGATTATGAAGCGTGGCATTGATAAGGCTGTTAAAGCTGTGGTGGCGCAAGTGCGTCAATTATCAACCGATGTTAAAGAAGAAGATTGGGAAAAAGTTGCTACTATTTCTGCTCAAGACGAGCTTATTGGTAAAAAAATCGCTGAAGCTCTTAAAAAAGTTGGTAAAGACGGTGTGGTCGAAGTTGAAGAAGGTAAAACCATGGATATCACTATTGAGCATAAAGAAGGTATGGAATTCGATAAGGGTTATGCTTCTCCATATTTTGTGACCGATGCTGATCATATGGAAGCTATCAGTGAAAAACCATATGTCTTAGTGACTGATCAAAAAATCGCCAACATTAAGGATATTTTGCCTTTATTAGAGTCTGTAGTTGGCGAAAGTCGCGAATTAGTAATTATCGCCGATGAAATTGAAGGTGAAGCTCTTACCACCTTAGTGGTTAATAGATTGCGCGGTACTTTCAAATGTTTAGCAGTCAAAGCTCCTGGATTTGGTGATCGTCGCAAAGAAATGTTGCAAGACATTGCTGTGTTAACTGGAGCTAATTTAATTAGTGCTGAAACTGGTCGTAAATTAACTGATGCGACTATCGCTGATCTTGGTCAAGCTGATAGTGTGCGTTCTAGTAAAGATAGTACCAGAATCGTTGGCGGTCATGGCAAACAAGCTGACATTGATGCTCGTGTCGCTCAAATTGAAAAACAAATTCAAGCTTCTACTTCAGATTTTGACACTGAGAAACTTCAAGAACGTAAAGCCAAATTAACTGGTGGCGTCGCAGTAATTCAAGTTGGTGCTTCTACCGAAATTGAGATGAAAAATCTCCAAGAAAGAGTCAAAGATGCTAAAGGTGCTACTAAAGCTGCTATTGAGGAAGGAATTATTCCTGGCGGTGGTGTCACTTTGATTAAAGCTGCTAAGGCTTTGGATACAATTAAAACAGACTCTGACGACGAGCAAGCTGGTGTGGATTTAATCAAATCAGTATTGGAAGAGCCACTTCGAATGCTTGCTATTAATTCTGGCGAAGATGCTGGTTGGGTAGTTGGTCAAGTTAAAGCTAAAAATCAAGATAATTGGGGATTTAATGCGCTTACTAATCAATTTGAGGATTTACTCAAAGCTGGCGTCATTGAACCAGCTAAAGTTGCAATTGCTTCTTTGGAGAATGCCGCTTCAGTAGCGTCAATGATTTTAACCACCGAATGTTTAGTAGCTGATGCACCAAAGAAAAATGAACCTTCTATGCCGTCTGGTATGGGTGGTGGTATGCCTGGGATGATGTAAAAATTATTTTGTTTTTAACTAAAAAAGCCTCTCTTAAAAAGGAGGCTTTTTTATTGATTATCAATCAGAAAAATTTAATTTAAAATCAAAGTATATGCAAGAATTTGATCAATCAAAAAGTGAAAAACCTAGGTTTTTAGCTCTTCCTCCTTGGAGTGAAGAAATGGAAAGTGTTTTGCAAATTATTCAAAATTCTTTTCCCATAGATAATCCGCGTTTTGAACATGTTGACTCTAAAGATATTAACAGGGCTAAAATCCAAATTCATTTAAATGAGGCGAATGAATTAGTATTATCTTGTCTAGGTAAAAATGAACTCACAAATTCATTGGTTTTTAAAATATTCATTGCAACTAGGGGCACTGATTTTCAAATACATCGATTTAATCAAAATATTCAAGTTCCAATAAATGATGACGGAAGTCCACAGGAGGGAATTTTATTTACAAGAATAGGTGCAACGCTTAATGATCTTGTGCGAGATTTTTTCCAAAAAGAAACTCTTCTAAAGTAGCGGGACTGAGAGTCGAACTCAGGACCTTCGGTTTATGAATCCGATGCTCTAACCAACTGAGCTATCCCGCCTTATTTTATGGACAACTCTGTATTTTATCGTAGCTTGCTTGATAATGCTAGCTTATTTTGCTACAATAACTCCCTAACACGCGGGATAGTGTACGGTGCACGTGGGGCTCATAATCCCACAGGCTAGGTTCGACTCCTAGTTCCGCAACATGAATAAAAAATCTGGCCAATGCCAGATTTTTTTATTGTAATGTTAGAATTAAAAGAATGTTTAAACAAAAAGAAATAATGCTTCTTTTTTCAATTGTTTTAATTGGTTTTTGTTTTAGACTATTTTTAATTTTAGATTTACCTATCTGGATAGATGAAGTTTTCACCTTAAATCACATTAGGTTGTCTCTTTTAGATTTAGTAAGTGGTAGATTTGATTCGACACATCCATTTGGTTATTATCTTTTTTTAAAACTTTGGTCTTTGATTTTAAATAACCTCGTTTGGTTGAGGAGTAGCACTTTGATTTTTTATCTTCTAAACTCATTTTTGTTTTATAAACTTGCAGTTCTAATTAAGCAAAAAAGATTGACTTATTTTTTATTAATTTTATACGCTTTTTCTGGATATTTTATAATTTTTGATTGGCAAGTTCGTATGTATACTGGAGTGCTTACTTTAATGTTAGCTTCTTGGTATAGTTTGCAAACACGCAAAATATTTTTATTTTCAATAGTTAACATTTGTGGTTTATATTTTGACTATGCTTTTTTTTGGTATTTAATTCCTTTGACTTTTTGGCTTTTTTATCAAGTACTGAAGCAAACTCAGCAGAAAAAAATTGACTTAATTAGTGTTATTTTTGCTTGGCTAATCTTTGCTTTTTGGATACCGACATTATTAACTACTTATAAAAATGGAATAGAGGCTATCAGTTGGTCAATGCGTTTTGCGACTCCAGATTTTTTCTTGCCTTATTTTTTAGGTTCTCATACTAATATTTTAATTACTATTTTATTTTTGTTTTTTAGTCTATTTGGAATTTTCTTAAGTTTTGTTTTTGAGAAAAAATATGCCCAATTTTTTATTTTGGCAGGTTTTATCTCTGGATTACTAGTTTTTTTAAGCTCCTTTATTTGGGGATCGATTTTTCATGTCAGAAATTTACAAATCATTGCTTTAATGCTTTTGATTGCTTTAGCAGTTAATTTGGAAGAATTGTGGAATAAAAATCAAAGATACGTGGTATTAGTCTTTTTATTAGTTTACTTTTTTAATTTTTTGTTAACTATTCAAACTCATTATCTTTTGCCTAATTTATTATTATTAAAATTTTAATTTTTTTATTTGATTAACAGTTGCTTCCACTCTTCGAGTGGTCCATTTTTTTCGATCTCTAATTTTTGGTTTTCAGAGGTTGTTAAGTTTTCTTCGTCAGGAATTTGTAAAATAATATCTCCTTCTTTTTTTAGTAAAAGCTCATTGCGCTTGATTTTTTCCAGACTAATCTCTGTTTGACTTTCATTCATTTTTTTTTGTTCTTTTAATAATTCTTTTTCAGCTTGTTCGATATTTTTTTCTAGTTTTTCAATACTTTCTTTTGAAATTAAAGCTTGTTGACTACTTTTTTGTAAAGAAAAAATACTAATTAAGCTTAAAATTGTTGCAATCGCTATAAAAAAGGGGTGACTCAATATTTTTTCTAATTGTTTTTTATCCATTTTGATACTTTTATAAATCAATAGTGCTTGTTTATGAACCTAATTTATGATATTATAAGACCTTATTATTCGAGAAAAACAAACTTATTCTGTCCTAATAGGTTAGATCAATTATGCACATAAATTTACTTGATGCGCAAGCAAAGTTTACTGAGAGCTTAAGAGCTAATGGCAAAGCTCATGCGACTGTAATTGCTTATGGAAAAGATATCGAGCAATTGGCAGATTTTTTAAGTAAAAGATCGAAAAATTTACTTGCAGAAGTAGTTGTAGAAGATTTAGAAGAATTCAAAGAATTACTTAAAAAACAGAGATACACCAGCAAATCTATTTCTAGAAAAATTAACTCAATTAAAGCCTTTTTTCGTTTTTGCGTTAGTGAAGGCTTAGTTGAAAGCAATCCTACTGAGGATATTAGTCAACCTAAATTTGACCAAACTCCTCCCAGAATTTTATCTCGTTTAGAGTATCGTGCCTTGCGCGATTCTTGTCGTGCTGATGCTCGTATGCATGCCATTGTTGAAATTTTATTGCAAACAGGCATGCGTATTAGTGAATTGGCTTATTTACAAATGACCGATATTGATTTGGAAAGAGAGCTAATTTATATTCAGGCTCAAAATTCTAGAGAAGCTCGTCGCATTCCTCTCAATACTGCAGCAAAAAAAGCTATTTTAGATTATTTAAGACTTCGTCCAAGAGCCAAAGAAAAGACTTTATTTCTAACTAAAACTTGTCGACCTTTTTTGGTACGTAATATTCGTACTGCTATCGATCGTTATTTTCGCTTAGCTGGCATTAAGGATGCTAAAGTTAATGATTTGCGTCATACTTTTATTGTCGAACAATTAAAAGCTGGTACTCCTTTGGTTTATGTTTCTCAATTAGTGGGTCACAAGCGTATTACTACTACTGAGAAATATCTTCATTTAATTGAAGCTCCAGAGATGCAGCCGAATATTAAAATTGAAGAGCTGTAAACGATTTGGTTTTTCCTTTTTTACCTATCTTGATCTTGTGCTAAGATATTTTTTAGAAAAGGTTTTTTATGTCAAAAATTAATCTAGCTTTGATTTGTGGTGGTAAATCTGTAGAACATGAGGTTTCTTTAATTTCAGCTAAAAATGTAATTGCTGCTTTGGATTTTAATAAATATAATCTCTCTCTTTTTGCAGTAGCCAAAAATGGATCCTTTCGTTTTTATGAGAATTATGAGAATTTTTTAGACAATGAGAATGATCCAAATATTGTTTCGCTCAAAGAAAGTGCTTTTTCAGAAGTTTCTTGGAGTGTGATTAATGGTGTAGGACAAGCAATTTTGCCAAGTAGTAATTTAAAAATTGATGTAGTTTTTCCAATCATGCATGGCTCTTTTGCCGAGGATGGCAAAATGCAGGGTTTTTTGGAAATGCTTAATTTGCCTTATGTTGGTCCAGATGTTTTGAGTTCAGCGATCGCTATGGATAAGGAAATTACTAAGAAGTTGTCTGAAATATCAGGGATTAAAATTGCTAAATATTTGTCTTTCAGTAACTTGAATCGAGATCAAATAAATTTTCAACAAGTTAGTGCTCAATTAGCTTTACCACTTTTCATTAAGCCAGCTAACGCTGGTTCATCAGTGGGGATTAGTAAGGTGGAAAATGAAGCAGACTTTAATCAAGCTGTGGATGAAGCATTTTCTGTTGATCATAAGATTCTTATTGAGGCAGCAATAGTTGGTAGAGAACTAGAATGCTCTGTGCTTGGAAATAGAGATCATTTAATTGCTGGTGAAGTAGGAGAAATTATTCCAAGTGTAAAACACGGTTTTTATTCTTATGATGCCAAATATCTTGATGAATCTGGTGCAGCTTTATTGATTCCAGCAGAGCTAGATCCAAGTAAAAAACAAGAAATTCAGGAATTATCTAAAAAAATTTTTTTAACTTGCCAATGTGAGGGTATGGCGAGAGTAGATTTCTTTATGACTAATCAAGGCGAAATCATTTTTAATGAAATCAACACTATCCCAGGATTTACCAAAATCAGCATGTATCCGAAACTAATCATGCAAGAAACTGGTATGACTTATAGTGAGTTAATAGATAATTTAGTTGATTTAGCTATATCTCGTCACTTAAGAAACTCTCGACTGCTCTTTGAGAAAAAGATGGTAGAATAGATTTTCCTATGGCTGAAATTATTCAATTTAATGATTTTTTAAAAGTGGAAATGCGAGTGGGTATTGTGACAAGGGTAATCGTGCCAGATTGGAGCGAAAAACTTTTGGAATTTAGAGTGGATTTTGGTTCAGAAATTGGTGAAAAAACTATTTTTTCCGGAGTAAAACAATGGTACAGCGAAATAGATTTTTTAAACAAAAAGTTTCCTTTTGTAGTGAATTTAGCAGAACGCAAAATGGGTCCTAGCGTAAGTCAAGGTATGATGATGATGGTTGATAATACAGATAAACCAATCTTAATTACTTTAGATGATCAAGCAGAACTCGGTGCCATCTTGTGTTAAACTAAGCATAAATAATTGAAATAGAAAGTTTTAATGTATGAACGATAAAAAAGCTGAGTCAAAGGCTCCTAAACAAACTCCACCCATTTCTCAAGTTCCAAAATCAACTCAAAATCAACCGATTAAACCCAATGGCGCATATAAGCGAGTTGAATTGAGAATCAATTTGAATAAATTTTTTAACAAAACATTAATTTATTTGATTATCTTATTTTTATTTGTTCCTTCTTTATTTGGAGCTTTTGGCGCTAGTAAAGGCCGCGAACAAATCACCATTAGTCAAATGGTGGCAGATATTCGTGATGAAAAAGTTGCCAAGATGGAAGTTTATGGACAAGAACTGCGTTTAACCTATAAAGATGATTCCAAAAAAATTGCCAAAAAGGAAGAAGGCCAACAAGCGTTGCAAGTGTTAAATGCTGCTGAAATTGATTTAACTAGTGTTGATACGGAAATTCATGATGCCACTTTTATGCAAATGCTTTGGGAATTGGTAATTAATTTCTTACCAATTATTTTAATGTTCGTATTTCTAATGGTTGTTTTTAGACAAGCTCGTGGTGGCACTGATGCTATGTTTGGCATGGGCAAAAGTAAAGCCAAGGTTTTTGTCAAAGGCAAGCAAAATATCTCTTTTAAAGATGTCGGTGGTATGAATGAAGCTAAAAAAGAGCTGGAAGAAATTGTTGATTTCTTAAGACATCCTAAAAAATACACTAAAGTTGGTGCTCGCACTCCCAAGGGTGTGTTGTTGGTTGGCCCAGCTGGCACTGGTAAAACTTTGTTAGCGAGAGCGGTAGCTGGTGAAGCTGGTGTACAGTTTCTTTCTATTGCTGGCAGTGAATTCATGGAAATGTTAGTTGGTGTGGGCGCATCTCGTGTCAGAGATCTTTTTGATACTGCTAAAAAAATTGCTCCATCAATTATTTTTATAGATGAAATTGATGCAATTGGTCGTATGAGAGGACGCAATAGCATGTCTTCTCACGATGAGCGTGAGCAAACTCTGAATCAAATTTTAGTTGAAATGGATGGTTTTACTCAAAATGACAACGTAATCGTCATGGCAGCTACTAATCGAGGCGATATGCTTGATCCAGCCTTAGTTCGTCCAGGTCGTTTTGATCGTCGCGTGCAAGTGAATCTACCTGATTTAGAGGAACGTAAGTTTATTCTTAATATTCACGCTAAAAATAAAACTTTTACTAAAGACTTAGATTGGGAAAAAGTTGCTAAACGCACAGTTGGTTTTTCTGGAGCTGATCTAGAAAATATGCTTAATGAAGCGGCAATTGCGATTGCTAGAGAAAGTCGTGAGGAAGTGACGTTAGAAGACATTGAAGAAGCATCTCTTAAAGTCAAATATGGTCCCAGTAAAAAACGTTTGCAAGACGAGAAAGAGAAAAAAATGACTGCTTATCATGAGGCGGGTCATGCTGTTTTAGCTCACGTTTTGCCTTATGCTGACCCAGTGCATCGTATCTCGATTGTCTCCAGAGGTCAGGCTTTGGGTTATACCTTTACTCCACCAGAAAAAGATAAATTACAAATTCTAAAATCAGAATTAATTGATGATATGACAGTAATGCTTGGAGGAAGAGCTGCTGAAATGTTAATTTTTAATGAACAAACTGCTGGTGCTAGTAACGATATTGATCGCGTCACTAGAATTGCTCGTAGTATGGTAGTACGTTTTGGTATGAGCAAGTTGGGTCCCATGAATTTTGGTCCTCAATATGAAGGTGAAGATTACAGTCGAGCCTGGGGTGAGGCAGATCGACCTTCGACCAAGATTTTAGAAAAAGTGGATGAAGAAATTATTACTTATGTTCGTCAAGCTGAAGATTCTGCCATGTCTCTACTTACTAAATATCGCAAGAATTTGGATAAAATCGCTGAAAATTTATTGGAAAAAGAAACCTTAGACGCAGATGAATTTGCGAAGCTCATGGACATGCCAAAAGCTAAGGCGATATAATGACGAGAATTTAATTATGTCTCGTAAAAAATTCCTTTTAGTTGATGCTCACGCCTTGATTTATCGTGCTTATTATGCCATTCCAAATTTAACTGATCCAAACGGTCATTTAGTCAATGCAGTTTATGGTTTTAGTAAGATGGTTTTGGGTGCCATTAGTTATTTTGAACCAGAATACGCTGCAGTTTGTTTTGATCATCCCAAGCCCACTTTTCGTCACAAAAAATTTGATGGCTATAAGGCTCAAAGAGCTAAGATGCCCGATGATTTAATTCCGCAAATTCAAATTGTCAAAGATGTAGTAGAAGCGCTTGGAATACCTAAATTTGAAATTGAAGGTTTTGAAGCAGATGATCTCATCGGTACAGTTAATTGCCAAGTTGAAAACTTAGATAGTCAATTGTTGACAGTAATAGTGACTGGTGACCAAGATGCTTTTCAACTAGTTGATAATGATACACACATTTGGATGCCAGCTCGTGGTAAGCAAAAAGGCGATATCGAATATGATGTAGCTTTGGTAGAAAAAAAACTGGGAATTAAACCAAGTCAAGTCATTGATCTCAAAGCCTTGATGGGAGATAATTCCGATAACATTCCGGGAGTAAAGGGAGTCGGGCCAAAAACTGCTATCGCTCTTATTCAAAAGTTTGGCACTGTGGAGAAAATTTATGAATTTTTAGCTGAAAATCCTGATGGTGATACCCTAATCAAAGGAGCTTTATTAAACAAATTACTTGCTGGTAAAAAAGAAGCTTTTCTCAGTAAGGAGTTGGCGACTATTGAATGTGGGGCACCAATTGATTTTAATCTCGAAAATTGTCGAGTTACCGCTTATGATAAAAACAAGGTGATTGAAATTTTTAAAGCCTTAAATTTTAAATCTTTAATAAATGCTCTACCCAAAGATGCTTTTGAAACTTCAGTTCAAGAGGCTTTGTTTTAATTATTATGGTAATTATATGGCAAAAAAATCTTTAAAAATCGCTCTTATTCATGATTACCTTCGAGAATATGGTGGTGCTGAGCGTGTTTTAGAAGCACTTCATGAAATGTTTCCAAAAGCTCCAGTTTATACAGCTTTTGTGGATGAAAAGGCTATGGGTCGCAATTGGTCTATTTTTGCTAATTGGGATATTCGTCAAAGCAAACTGACTAACTTACCTTTATACAAAAAACTTTTTTCCCCAATGCGCATTTTTGCCAAATGGGCTTTTGAACAATTCGATTTGAGTGAATACGATTTAGTAATTAGTTCTTCCAACGCCTACTTTGCCAAGAGTGTCAAAGTACTAAATGGCATTCATTATTGTTATTGTCATACGCCTCCGAGAGTTTTATATGGTTACAGTGCCAAAAGCAATTGGCAAGCTAATCCTTTTACTCGTTTTGCTGGTAATTTACTGAATCATTTTGTCAGACAAATGGATTTTCAAGCAGCGCAAAACCCAGATTTTTTTATTGCCAATTCCTATGAGACTGCTATGCGCATTCAGAAATTTTATAAAAGAAAAAGTGTAATCATTAATCCACCGATTAAAATTTATGACAAAGCTAAAACTTTTTTTAATCAATTAAATAAAAAAGAATTAGCTGATTTTACTAAACAAAAAAGCAATTCTTATTATCTTTATGTCAATCGCTTAGCTTTGGCTAAACATCCAGAACTAGCTGTCCAAGCAGCTAATCAATTAGGGATTAAATTAAAAGTGGTGGGAGATGGAGCAATGTTGGAAAATTTGAAAAAAATGGCTAAGACAAACATAGAATTTTTAGGAGCGGTTGACGACAAAGAATTAATAGAACTTTATAAAAATGCTCGTGCGCTCATTTATCCCGTAGAGGATGAGGACTTTGGGATGGTGCCTATTGAGGCCATGGCCTTTGGTACACCAGTGATAGCACATTATTCTGGTGGTCCCAAAGAAACAATTAAGGAAGGTGAAACTGGTCTTTTTTTCCGAAACTTAACCGTAGAGAATTTAGTTGAAACCATTAAAAATTTTGAAAATAATTTTTTATTCAATCTATCTAAAATACACTTATCTACCAATATTTATTCTTACGCATCTTTTGAGAAAAAAATCAAATTTCTGTTTGGGATTAATTCTTAATTAATTGTACTTTTGCTACTTCGTTAACTGCCATAAAAACTTCTGTTTTTAATACGGCAGCGTCAGTAGCGATTTGCTGAACTTGTTTATTACCACCCAATGATTCTTTGTTTAAAGTGTAAGCACCTGGTTCAATGTTCAAAAAAGTAATTGGCACCATTTCACTATGAGCTGCTTTGGCATCAAAATTAGCGATTACTAATTCTGTCGCTCCATTATCATTTTTAGCAGCCAAAGCTTTGACCCAGGAACCTAAGCCAGTAATTTGTAAACGTTGATCTGCAATGCTATCTAGCATTTTTAAGGCACGATAACGCGGTTTACTATTGGCACCAAAGTCGTTGTGAGTGAACATGCCCCAACGCCCCCAATAGTTTTTACCCTCAGGATCTTTACCATCTTGGATTTCAAAAGCAAAAGCTCTTTCTACACGATTACTCATGGCAATTGCACCAGCTACAGTGTGAGCCGCTCCATATTGAGAGTCGTAGCCAGCATTGTTATTACTATCATGACCCCATTCAGTGATTTGAAACTCTAGCGTAGGTTCTAATTGAGGATATGCTTGCACCCAGGTTCTCACAGATGCCATATCATCGGCAAATTGATCTAAATTAGTACTATAACGATGCCAAGAAAAAAAATCACAACGCCATTGATTAGCAATACAAGCTTTAGCCCAAGCATCAAACCAATTTTTATAAAGTGCAGTAATCGCAGGTCCGCCCAATTTGAAAGGTAGAGCACCACGTGCATTTTTGGCGCCAGCACTAGCGTAGGCATAAAGTGTCAAATAGTTTTTATCACCATAATATTTAAATGAGCCAAAAAGATCTGGTTCATTCCAAACTTCATAATAAACATCACGAATTTTTTTAGTACCACTGATATGCTCAATAGTCTTTTGTATTACTAATTGCCAATCTGCCCAATTGGTAGGATAAGTCAAAATATCTCCAGAAGAGATAGCGGGCGGCATATAACTCAATGAAATATATGGTTTAGCTCCAGTTTTTATAATGTCATCAATAATTAAATCAAATTTAGTCCAATTAAATGTTATATTGCCTGGACTACCTTGAACAATGTCGTAAAAATCATAGATATGATCTAAACGAATATATTCTGGTTTCAGGGCGGCAATTTGACTGGTCAATTTATCTATCCGCCAATTATGATCTTCACCACCTTGAGCTAAATTGCGCCATGGTCTAGGCATTGGCCCCAATATTGCAGTCGTGTCTACGATTAAATTGGCTGGCACACCACTGGCTTGACCAAAAAATTCTCTTACGACCTTAATTTGCCAAGCTCCGGCCATAACACCTGCTATCAAAAATAAAATAATCACAAAAGAAAAAAAAGTTTTTCTTCTTTTTTGAAGTCTGGGATTGATGGGGTATTTTTGCACTTTAAATTAATATTAGCAAAAAACCAGGGGGTTGTCTTATTTAATTTGCCTATTTATAATATCGCCATGAGTGATCAGGCGTTGCATGTTTCGATTTCTGCTGAACCAATTTTTCATTTTTTTGGATTAGAAATTAGTAATTCTATTTTTACCAGTTTAGTAGTGAGTTTTTTGTTAATTGGTTTCGCGATTTTTTTCAAAAAATACAAGTTTAAAGAAACTGATAAACCAGGTTCTCTACAAAATATTGTCGAAATGATCGTCGAGGCTCTATATAATTTTGTTTATTCAATCACCGAGAACACTAAAAAAACTGTTTTATTTTTTCCTATTATTGCTACTTTTTTTCTGTTCATCATCTTAAATAATTATGTAGGTTTATTACCTGGGGTAGGTTCAATTCTAACTCATGAAGCCGATACTACTTCTATGATACCAGTACCAGCGATGGCGAGCGAAGAAATCGCATCTGTAGAGGAGTCTCTACATGTAAAGATGGTACCTTTGTTTAGAGCTGCTACTGCAGATTTAAATACGACCTTAGCTTTGGCAATTATCTCAGTTACTTTGACTCAAATTTTTGGCATTTCTCACCTTGGCTTGTCTTATTTTAAGAAATTTTTAGATTTTTCTAGCCCAATCAATTTTATTGTGGGTATTTTAGAAACAGTTCTTGAATTTGCTAAGGTTATCTCTTTTGCCTTCAGATTATTTGGCAATATTTTTGCTGGTGAAGTGTTATTAGTGGTAATGACTTATTTGATTTCTGTGGTAGTGCCAGCTCCATTTTATGCACTTGAGCTTTTTGTTGGTTTTATTCAAGCTTTGGTTTTTTCGATGCTATCTTTAATTTTCTTTAATTTGGCCACCAAAGGTCATCATGAAGAAAACCATGAGGTGGCAACTAATTAGTAATTAAATAGTAGTTAAGTTAACAAATAAAAAGGAGTCTTTATGCAAGATTTAGCAGTTGGTTTAGCAATGGGTTTAGGTGCCATTGGTCCAGGAATTGGCATTGGTATTTTGGTTTCTAAAGCTCTTGAAGCTATTGGTAGAAATCCAGATGCCAGCAATAAAATCCAGACCAATATGATTTTGGGTATGGCTTTTGCAGAGGCTATTGCCATCTATGCTTTAGTTGTAGCTTTGATTATTAAATTTGTTTAGTGCTATTTAGCAAAGGAATTTAACCTATGGATATACAATTAGCACAAATTATTTTTCAAATTATTAATTTTGGTTTGGTTGTATTTTTTTTGACTCGTTTTATCTATAAACCAGTTCTTAAATTACTCAATGATCGCAAAGCAAAAGTAATAGAGGCCGCTAAAACCTCTAATGATATTTTGCGAGAAAAAGAAGATTTGGAAAAAGTTAAAGCTGATACTTTACTTAAAGCCAATCAAAACGCCAAAAAAATAGAAACTGAGATCAAAAATGAAGCTCAAAAATCAGCTAAGGAATTAATTGAAAAAAACAAAAAGGATTTGTCTCTCAAAGAGGCTAAATTTGCTGATGAATTAGCTAAATTAAAAAAAGAAAAATTACAATCAATGGATAAAGAACTAAAACAAGCCGTGATTATCATGGCAGAAAAAGTTTTAGGAGAATCGATTGATGCTAAAAAACATCAAAAACTCATTGATAGCCAAATTGATGAAATTATTGAAAGTTTGTAAATATGTTGCAAATCAATGTTACTAGTGCAGTTGCTCTTAGTGATCAACAAAAAAATAAATTAGAGCAAGCTTTGCAGAAAAAATATACTAAGGAAGAATTAGTTTTTGATTATCAAATCAAAACAGAACTCATTGCTGGTCTAAGTGTAAGTGTGGATGGTAAATTACACGATGCTAGTCTCCAGGCTCGCCTTAAACAATTAGCTAGTAAAATTTAATATGTCAAAATCAGATTTATTTGCCAATTTAAAATCAATTAAAAATACAGATTTAGGAGTTAAAGCTGTTTCCATTGGGAAAGTTATTTCTTATGCTGACGGAATTGTTTTTGCAAATGAATTAAATGATGTTCAAGCTGGAGAGTTAGTGACTTTTGGCGGTAATGCTTTTGGATTGGCTCTCAATTTAGAAAGAGACAAGGTGGGTATCATTGTTTTATCCGGTACCGACAAAATTAAAACTGGTGATTTAGTCTATCGAACCAATCAAATTTTATCGATTGATGTTTCAGATGAAATTATTGGCAGAGTAGTTAATCCTCTTGGCCAGGCTGAGGATGGCAAAGCCGCGATTAAAAAAGATAAATCAATGTTGTTAGAGAAAATTGCCCCAGGAGTCATTGTTCGTGAGGGGGTTAATCAGCCTTTGCAAACCGGCATTAAAGCCATCGATGCCTTAATTCCAATTGGTCGTGGACAGAGAGAGTTAATTATTGGTGATCGCAACACTGGTAAATCATCGATTGCCTTGGCGACAATTTTAAATCAAAAAGATCAAGATGTGATTTGTATTTATGTGGCGATTGGTCAGAAAAAATCAACTTTAGCTCAATTTGTGCAAGTATTAGATGATAAAGGAGCTTTAGATTACACCACAATAATCGCTGCTTCAGCGAGCGAACCTGCTTCTTTGCAATTTTTAGCTCCTTACGCTGGTCAGGCAGTTGCTGAATACTTTTTAGATAAAGGTAAAGATGTTTTAGTGATTTTTGATGATCTTAGTAAACATGCACAAGCTTATCGTGAAATTTCTTTACTTTTGAAGAGACCTTCTGGTCGCGAAGCTTATCCTGGAGATGTTTTTTATTTACACTCTCGTCTACTAGAAAGAGCTTGTAAATTAAATAAAGAAAACGGTGGTGGTTCTATTACTGCTTTGCCAATTATTGAAACTCAGGCCAATGATGTGTCTGCTTATATTCCTACTAATGTGATTTCTATTACTGATGGACAAATTTATTTGGAAACAGATTTGTTTAATGCTGGTATGAGACCAGCCATTAACATTGGTCTATCTGTTTCTCGTGTGGGTTCAGCTGCTCAGTTAAAAGCTATGAAGCAAGTAGCTGGTAGTTTGAAACTCGATTTGGCTCAATTTAGAGAATTGGAAGCTTTCGCTCAATTTAGTTCTGATCTTGATAGCGCAACTAAAAAACAATTAGATCGTGGTAAAAGAGTTAGTGAAATCCTCAAGCAACCATGGGATTTGCAAATGTCTGTCGCTGAACAGATCCTGATTATTTATGCTGCAGTTAATGGTTTCCTTGATCAGATAGAAATTAGTGACTTAGGTGAATGGGAAATGGAATATCTAGCTTTTGCGAGAACCAAACAAGCCGCTTTAATGAAGACTCTTTCAACTGGAATAAAAATAGAAAGTCCTCAAGATGAAGCTTTAAGAAAACTGGCTAAAGATTTTGAAATAGCTCATCCTCGTTTTTATAAGAAGGAAGCTTGAGTTTATGGCTAACGCAAGAATTATTAAACGCCGCGTCAATTCTGTGCAAAATATCGCCAAAATTACAAATGCGATGCAGTTGGTTTCTGCGAGTAAAACTAAATATTCTCAAAAAATGGCAACAAACTCTTTGCCTTACATGCAGTCTTTGTTGGATTCATTAGCGACAGTAGCTAGTTTTATTAATCCTAGTCTACATCCGTTTTTAGATAAAAATCGACAAGGAGTCGAGCTCATGGTGATTTTGTCAACCAACAAGGGTTTATGTGGTTCACTAAACACTAATCTTTTTAAACAACTGCTGATTTGGTCTAAAGAACATCCAAAAGCACAATATATCGCTGTTGGACAAAAAGCAGTAAATTTTTTGCGCAATTACGGTTTTAATTTAGTGGCACAATTTACTGATTGGCCAGAGAAAACTAAATTAAGTGATGTTTTACCTTTATTAGATCTTCTCAAAAAAAAATATTTGGATCAAGAAATTTCTAGAGCAGATGTATTGTTCACTGATTTTATTAATGTACTTAAACAACGTAGTTTAATTTTTAGTCTTTTACCTCTAAATGATGCCAATATTCAGCAATTAGAATTTGCGTATCAACACAAAACTAGCAAATCAGATGAACAGCTGATTACAAAAAGACTCAAAGCAAATTATTTATTAGAGCCTAGCTCCAGTGAATTATTGGATTTTTTACTTAATTATTATTTAGAACTTAGTTTTTATCATTTGGTTTTAGAATCTCTTGCCAGTGAACACAGTGCACGCATGGTAGCGATGAAAAGCGCCAGTGATAATGCTAAGGATTTGGTAGAGGTTTTAAAACTGGATTTTAATAAATCTCGCCAGACCATGATTACTAATGAATTATTAGATATCAGTAGTGCTAAGATGCGTTAAGGAATTAAACTTTATGAAAGAAAATAAAAAGTCAGTTGGCAAAATAGTAAGTATCATCGGCGCTATTGTTGATGTGCAATTTGATGATCAATTACCAGCTATTTATAGTGCTTTACATCACAATAAAAGTGACCTGACTTTTGAAGTCGAACAACAAATTGATAAAAAAACTGTGCGTTGTTTAGCACTTGGTCCCACTGATGGCTTGGCTAGAGGTGAAGAAATTATTAATACCGGTATGCCAATTTCAGTACCAATTGGTGAAGAGACTTTGGGTCGTATGTTTAATGTGGTTGGTGAACCAATAGATAATAAAGGTCCAGTTAAAACCAAAAAAACAGCTCCCATTCATAAAACTGCTCCTCCACTAACTGATTTGGAAACTACACCTTCGGTTTTGGAAACAGGTATTAAGGTTATTGATTTAATTTGTCCATTCAAAAGAGGTGGAAAGATTGGTATTTTTGGTGGAGCTGGTGTAGGAAAAACTGTGATCATCCAAGAATTAATTCGCAATATTGCCGAAGAACATAAGGGTCATTCTGTTTTTGCTGGTGTGGGTGAGCGCTCTCGCGAAGGTAATGATCTTTATCATGAAATGAAAGATTCTGGAGTTTTAGCTAGTACAGTGATGTGTTTCGGTCAAATGAACGAACCACCAGGCAATCGCGCTCGTGTGGCTTTGACTGCTTTGACTATGGCTGAATATTTCCGTGATGAAAAAAAGGAAGACGTTTTACTTTTTATTGATAATATTTTTAGATTTTCTCAAGCTGGGAGTGAAGTTTCAGCACTACTTGGTCGCATTCCTTCAGCTGTTGGCTATCAACCAACTTTGGCGACTGATATGGCGGCTTTGCAAGAAAGAATTACTTCTACTAAAAATGGCTCCATTACCTCTATGCAAGCAGTTTATGTGCCAGCTGATGATTACACTGATCCTGCCCCGGCCACAACTTTTGCTCATTTAGACTCAACTGTTTCTTTAGATCGTCGTTTATCTGAACAAGCTATTTATCCAGCTGTTGATCCATTAAATTCAGACTCTAAAATTTTGGAAAAAAATATTGTTGGTGAAGAACACTATCAAGTTGCTCGTGATGTGCAAAAAATTTTGCAACGTTATAAAGAATTACAAGATATTATTGCCATTTTGGGCATTGATGAATTAAGCGATGAAGATAAAAACGTAGTGGCTAGAGCCAGAAGAATTCAAAAATTCCTCTCTCAACCATTTTTTGTAGCAGAACAATTTACTAATATTAAAGGGGCGTATGTGTCGATAAGAGAAAGTATTAGAGGTTTTAAAGAAATTTTAGAAGGACGCTATGATCATCTGCCAGAACAAGCTTTCTATATGGTAGGTACTATTGAAGATGTAATTGCCAAGGCTAAAACTTTAAAAGAAAATGAGTAATAAATTAAGACTTACAATCGTCTCTCAGGAAGAAAAACTTTTCGATCAGGAGGTTGATGCAGTTACGCTGCCAACAGCTAATGGTTTAATCACTTTGCTTAAAGATCATCAACCCTTGATCAGTAAATTAGTGGTGGGCGAAATGGTTTATCAAAAAGATGGTCAAAAATATGAAATGTTTCTTACTCAGGGCTTTGTTAATAAAAAAGCAGATAACCAAGTTTTAGTGATAGTTGATTCCGCTTTTAATGCCCGCGAATTAAATGATGAAAAAATCACAGCGGCCATTACTAAAGCCAAAGAAGCTTTTAAAGTAACTAAAGATAAAAAAGAATTATTAATGCTTGAAGCTTCTCTCAAACAATTGTTTTGGGAACAACAAATGGCTAATAAAAAGAAAAAAGCCTAAATCAATTTTCCAATTGACAGTTTAGCAAACTCTAGCTATGATTGCTAATAGCTTATCAAGGAGTTTAAACCTATGATCGATTTAGTTGCCCGCCAAATCCAAATTTTACGTGCCATTATCGAGGAATTTATCGAAACTGGCATGCCAGTTGGTTCTGAAACGATTGATAAGAAATATAATATAGGTGTTTCTCCTGCCACCATTCGTAATGAAATGGTTTATTTGACTAAGCAGGGATATTTAATCAAATCTCATATTAGTGCAGGTCGTGTACCGACTGCTTTAGCCATGCGTTTATATATTAATGAATTGGTTAAGGAAAAAGAACTTTCAGTAGCTGATGAAGTGAGTGTTAAAGAGAAAATTTGGCGCTATCGTGACAAAATGGAAGACTTACTTTATGAGACTTCTAGAGTTTTAGCAGAAAAATCTCATGCTTTGGGTATTGCTATGACTCCCGATGGAAAACTTTACCACTCTGGCTATTCCAATTTATTACAAATGCCGGAATTCTATGATATTAATTTGACTAGACAAGTCTTGCAAATGATTGAAGAAGAACAGGTAATGGATCAGATTTTTGAAAGTAATCATAGTGAAAATGCAGTTAAGGTAGTTTTTGGTCAAGATTTAGGTAATAGAGACTTAGACCAAATTAGTATTATGTTTGTTGAATTGCCTGGCAGCAATTGTCGCTTTGGAGTTTTAGGTTCGACTAGGTTTGATTATTCTTATGTTTTGCCAATCATGAAGTATTTTAAGGGTTTGATAGAGAGCATGGTGGATTAAGTTTTTTATAATTTGCACTTTAAACAAGTCACACTTCACTAAAACTTTTGCTTTAGTTTAGTTGACAATCTTCGTTTCGCTCAGTGAGCTCACTGTTTATATACATAAACTTTTTTTTATGTTTGTCAATCAGTTCGCTCAATGGACTTTTATTAAAGCGCAAATTATAAAAAACCTAATATTAGACATGAATTAGAAATTATGTAAAAGATGAAAATTAATATGAAAAATAAACAGAATCAACAAGATATTACTCAAAACCAGTCTGAAGAAGTAATCAGTGAAGAACAAAGAAAGATTCAAGAGTTACAATTGTTGTTAAGTGCTTCTTTGGAAAGAGAAAAACGGGCTTTAGCTGATTATCAAAATTTACAGCGTCGCAGCCAAGAAGAACGCATAGTTTTTATCAAAATGGCCAATAAAGATTTTTGTCAGGCTTTACTACAACCTTTAGAACATCTTTCTATGGCGGCAGCAAATATTCAAAATCAAGGTTTGGATATGGTAATTGAACAATTTTGGAAAGAACTAAAAGATTTTGGCTTGGAAGAATTAAAGGTTCTTGGTCAAAAGTTCGACTTGAATACAATGGAAGTGGTCGATAAAAAGGGTGAAGGTGAAAAAGTAGTTGAAGTAGTGCGTAAAGGCTACAAATTAAACGGTGAAGTAATCCAGCACGCGCAAGTGATTTTAGCTTAAAATTGCTACTAGCAGTCGTGAGCTTGGTCTGCTAAAATAGTCGCATAATTAATCAAAAAGGGCAAGGTTTTTTGCCCAAAAATATTAAAAAATAAATAAAAGAATAGAAAAGGAAAACTATGTCAAAAATCATTGGAATTGATTTGGGAACTACTAATTCTGCGATTGCAGTCATGCAAGGTGGAAGTTCAGTTATTATTCCTACGAGTGAAGGTCGCAATACTTTCCCTTCAATTGTGGGTTTTAAAAATAATGATGTGATTGTGGGTGATCCAGCCAAGCGTCAAATGGTTTTAAATGCTAAAAAAACCGTAAACTCTGTCAAAAGATTTATGGGTCGCAAACTTAATGATGATGCAGTTAAGCAAGCCATTAAGCATGTTTCCTATGAAGTGACCGAAGGCAAAGATGGCATGGCTGTAGTTAACATTGATGGCAAAAAATACACTCCACAGGAAATTTCTGCCAAAATTTTAGCTAAAGCTAAAGCTGATGCTGAAAGTTTCTTGGGTGAAAAAGTTGATCGTGCCGTGATTACTGTGCCAGCATATTTTAATGATGCACAACGTCAAGCTACTAAACAAGCTGGCGAAATTGCTGGTTTAAAAGTTGAAAGAATTGTCAACGAACCAACTGCTGCTGCTTTAGCTTACGGTTTAGACAAAAAAGGTTCACAAACCATTGCTGTTTATGATCTTGGCGGAGGTACTTTTGATATTTCCATTTTAGAGATTGGCGATGGTGTTTTTGAAGTTAAATCTACCAATGGAGATACTTTCCTTGGCGGTGATGATTTTGACAGTGTCATTATTGAATGGATTGTCAGTGAATTTAAGAAAGATCAAGGCAAAGATTTGAATAAAGATCCTCAAGCTATGCAACGTATTAAAGATGCTGCTGAAAAAGCTAAGATTGAATTGTCTGCCAGTGCCAGCACCGAGATCAATCAACCTTTTATTACTCAAGGTGATGATGGACAACCTTTGCATTTAACCTTGACTCTAACTAGAGCAAAATTGGAAGAATTGGTTGATGATTTGATTAAAAAATCTATTGAACCAGTCAAAAAAGCTCTCAGTGATGCTAAATTAACAACCAAAGATATCGATGAAGTAGTTTTGGTGGGTGGTATGACCAGAATGCCAAAAGTACAAAAAGTGGTTGAAGAATTTTTTGGCAAAGAACCTCACAAAGGTGTTAATCCAGATGAAGTAGTGGCCATTGGCGCTGCTGTTCAGGCAGGTGTTATTTCTGGAGATGTTAACGATGTAGTGTTGTTAGATGTCACACCTTTAACTTTGGGTATTGAAACCTTAGGCGGAATTCGTACTCCTTTAATTGACAGAAATACCACAATCCCAACCAGCAAATCTCAAGTTTTTTCTACCGCAGCTGATAATCAGACTCAGGTAGAAATCAACGTTTTGCAAGGTGAACGTGAAATGGCAGTCGACAATAAGAGTTTAGGTCGTTTCATTCTTGATGGCATTCCCGCTGCTATGCGTGGCGTACCTCAGATTGAAGTTACTTTCGACATTGATAGTAATGGTATTTTAAATGTGACTGCTAAAGATAAAACTTCAGGCAAAGAACAAAAAATTACAATTGCTAATAGCACTAATTTATCCGAAGAAGAAGTCGAAAAAATGAAGGCTGAAGCAGAAAAATTTGCTGAGGCTGATAAAGCTAAAAAAGAGTTAATTGAAAGCAAAAACAAGGCTAGTAGTATTGTTTTTGAAATGGAAAAACAACTCAAAGAATATGGTGATAAATTAGAAAGTGCCGATCGTGAAAAAATTGAAGAAGATCTCAAAAAACTCAAAGAAATGGCTGATAAGGAAGACGTGAGTAAAGAAGATTTGGATAAAGCCATTGAAGCTACTATGGCTTCAGCTTCCAAAATTGGTGAAGCGATGCAAAAAGCTCAGGCTACTAAGGCTCAAGCCGATGCCAAATCAGGAGAAGCCGGTAGTGAAGATAAAAAAGACGATAAAAATACTGCTGAAGCTGACAAAAAAGATGCAGAAGAAGGCGAAGTAGTTAAGGAATAAAATTAGAAGTTAATGAGGCGCTGGCTGTAGCCAGCGCCTCTTATGTTAATTAAATAATTTAAATTATGTCAGCTAAACGCGATTATTACGAAGTTTTGGGAGTGAGTAAGACTGCGAGTGCCGCAGAAATCAAATCTGCTTATCGCAAGTTGGCTCTTAAAAATCACCCTGATTGTAATAAGGAAGCTGGCGCTGAGGCCAAGTTTAAAGAAATTAATGAGGCTTATCAAGTTTTATCAGATCCCAAAAAAAAACAGACTTACGATCAATTTGGCCATGCAGCTTTTGATCCTTCCTCTGGCATGGGTGGTGGACAAGGGCCATTTGGTGGCTTTGGAGGTTTTGGTGGACAAGCTGGTGGTTTTAATTGGTCTTCTTATTCAAGTAGTGGTCAGGGTGCTGAATTTGATTTTGGTGATCCTTTTGAAATTTTTGAACAATTTTTTGGCGGTGGATTTGGCGGTCGCGCCAAGCGTCGCCCGCATTATTCTTTACAAATAGATTTCATGGAAGCTGTTAGTGGCGTAACTAAAGACGTCGAAATTGAGGGTAAAAGACAAAAAATTAAAGTACCAGCTGGTGCCAATAATGGTACTCGCATTCGTTTTACTGATTTCGATGTTTCGATTGATGTTGGCACTCATTCTCGTTTCAAGCGTGATGGTTATGATGTTTTTGTTGATGAAAAAATTAGTTTTAGCACTGCTGCTTTGGGTGGACAAATCGAAGTAGAAACCCTTACGGGTAAGATTAAGTTGAAAATTAGGCCTGGTACACCATCTCACTCTTTGATTAGACTAAGAGATGAAGGAATTAAACATCTTCAGAGTCGCGGCAAGGGTGATTTATATGTGAGATTAATAATTGATGTACCAACTAAAATTAATAGACAACAAAAAGCAGTTTTAGAAGATTTAAAAGATCTAGATCTTTAGCTCAATTATTTTTTGTCCAAACTTGGCTTTTTTTCTTTTGTTTGTTATAATACAGGTAGTTGTTTTGTAAGAGGAGGACTGTTGAAAAACAAGTCCTTTTTTCTTATTAGACACTTTTTAGTTAAATTTATAAGAATAGAAAGAATTTATGTCCACAGTACAGAATGCTAACTTAGTCAGAACAGAATTTGCAGCTGCAATTACGCAAATTGCTACAGAGCGCAAAATTGATCCAGAAGATATTTATGAAGCGATTCGTCAGGCTTTGGTTTCTGCCTATCGTAAACAAATTGGTGATCTTGATGAAAGTTTTTATTACTACGTTGATCTCGATAAAAATAACGGCTCAGCTCGTATTCTCAAAGCTCCAGTCACCAAGATGGATGAAGAAACTCTCGAGCCCTTAGAATGGGATGAGAAAAAATCTGAAGATGTTACTCCAGCTGGTTTTGGTCGTATTGCTGCCCAAACTGCTAAACAAGTAATCTTACAACGTATTAGAAGAAGTGAAAAAGATACCATTATCGCTGCTTATCGTGACCGCATCGGTGAAGTGGTGACTGGTCAAGTTTTGCGCATGCAAGGTCGCAGTGTCATTTTAGACATTGGTCGTGGTCAGGCATTTATGCCCCCAGAAGAGCAAATGCGTGGCGAATTCTATCGCCTAAACCAACGCTTAGCTGTTTTGATCAAAGAAATCAGTGAAACTGTACGTGGTGAACAAATTATTGTCACTCGTGCCAGTGCCGAGTTGGTTAGTAAACTTTTTGAACGCGAAGTTCCAGAAGTAGCTTCTGGTGCAGTAGAAATTGTAGCCATTGCTCGTGAAGCCGGTGTGCGTACCAAATTAACTGTCAAATCAACTCAAGAAGGTGTTGATCCAGTTGGTTCTTGTGTCGGTCAACGTGGTGTACGTGTCCAAAAAGTTATTGAAGAACTTAATAATGAGAAAGTAGATATTATTCCTTACTCTGCTGACGCTAGACTTTTGTTACAAGCTGCTTTAGCTCCGGCTGAAGGTTTGCAATTAGAAATTAATGATAAAAACAGAGTAGTAATAGTCACTGCTCCAGATGATCAATTGTCTTTGGTAATTGGTCGCGGTGGTCAGAATGTGCGATTAGCTGCTAAGTTAACTGGTTATCAAATCACCGTCAAGTCTGCTGCTGGCGAAGTGCAATCAGCTGTGACTGGTAAAGAAGATTACGAAATTGATACTTTTGGTTTATCAGCTGACACTAGAGAAGTTTTGATTCAACATAAATTAACTACCTTAGCTGATTTAGTCAGATTTAGAGACAAATGGGTCAATATGAATGAAGTGACCGAAACTGATCAAAAAATCTTATTAATCAAGGTAGATGAATATTTAGCCGAAGAAGCTAAGCGCGAATAATTAAAAAATCGAAATAAATTATGCTACAAAAAAGAGCGCCAATTATTACCATTATGGGTCATGTCGATCACGGCAAAACCTCGCTCTTGGATTTTATTCGTCATTCTAATTTAGCTGCTCGCGAAGCAGGTGGTATTACTCAACATATTGGAGCTTACCAGATTGATTTTCAAGGTCAAAAAGTAACTTTTATTGATACTCCAGGTCATGCAGCCTTTAATAAAATGCGTCAACGTGGGGCTCAAGTTACAGATTTAGTAATTTTGGTAGTGGCAGCCAATGATGGTGTAAAACCTCAAACTCTTGAATCTATTCGCTTTATCAAAGAAAGCAAAGTGCCTTTTATTGTGGCGATTAATAAAATTGATTTACCAGATCTGCATTTAGAAGTGGTTAAGGGTCAATTGGCTGAAGCTGATGTTTTATTACAAGAATATGGTGGTGATATCGAAGCTGTTGAAATTTCTGCCAAAACTGGATTGGGTGTAGATAAGTTACTTGAAACAATTACTGTTATGGCCGATTTATTAGAACTCAAAGCTGATCCAACCGCTCCTTTAGAAGCGGTAGTGATCGAATCGACCATGGAAAAGAATAAAGGACCAGTTGCTCGCGTGATTGTGCGTTCTGGTACCCTACAAACTCGTCAAGATTTAGTAGTGGATGAAATTACCGGTCGTGTACGTTTGTTGGAAAATGAAAAAGGTCAGGCTATGAATCAAGTTTTGCCTGGTGAACCAGCTGAAATTATTGGTTTAAGTGATGTGCCAGAGGTAGGCAGTGTAATTAGAGATGCCAATGCCAATTATGATGAGGATTTGACTGCGCAGTTTAGTAAAACTGGCGATCTTGAAAAATCTTTTCGTTTAAGTGATGAAGTTAATTGGGATGCTTTGGATGTGGATTTCATGTTAGGTGAAAAAGAAAAAATTAAGCTTGTGATTAAAGCTGACGTTAAAGGAACATTAGAAGCAATTTTACAAAGCTTAGATAAAGAGACTGTTGAAGTAATTGCTTGTGGTGTGGGTCAAATTACTGAACAAGATATGGAACTAGCTCGTGATAGTCAGGTTTTATTAATTGCTTTTAATGTCAAAGTTAATAATACACAGAAAAAAATTGCCAAGAGCATGGGAGTTAAAATCAAAGAGTACAACATTATTTATCATCTGATCGAAGATTTGCAACAAAGTATGCTTAAATTAATGGATGCGACTTTTGATGAAGTGGTAACTGGTGAAGCTGAGATCTTACAGATTTTTGAGATGAAAGGTGAAACTATTGCTGGAGTGAGAGTTAAGACTGGTGAATTGAAAAAAACAGATTTACTACATCTTAAAAGAGGTGAAGAAATTATCGCCAACCCAGTCCTTAAAACCATGAAGCATGGTAAAGATGAGATTGATCGCATTGGTACCAAGAATGAGGGTGGCTTAACTTTTAAAAATAAAAAACTCGATTTTCAAATTGGTGATGTTATCGTAGCTTATAAAAAAGAGAGCTAGACTTTTTCTCTGGTAGGATTTATGCACAGCATCTTTCATACCAGCTGCTTTTTGCAATAGATTGCAAAAAGACAGGGTTTGAAATACAATACCCTTCTTATTAATTAATGCTTACTTTTCTATTTGGTTCGAAGCACTAGATAGATAAAGGTGAAAGGAAATTATGGCATTAGCAAAACAAGGTAAAGCTTCAATTATCAAAGACTTCGCTCTTTTCGAAGGTGACACTGGATCTCCAGAAGTGCAGGTGGCTCTTTTAACTGCTTCTATTGAGCAGCTAACTGAACACTTAAAATTACACAAGAAAGATAACCACTCTCGCAAAGGCTTGCTTAAACAAGTTTCCAAGAGACGTCGTTTATTAAATTTCTTGCTTTCAAGAAGTGAAGATAGATATCGCAAATTGATTGAAAAATTGGGTTTGAGTAAATAAACAAGCTCTCATTGCAAAGCTCAAAAAATTCTTTTACACTGGATGAAGTGTTATTTTTTAGTTCTTAAAATATAAGAAAGCAAAAAAAAGGAATAAATGCCAGAAGAATTTTCTCCTCAAGTTACCAGTGAAATGAGCGGTATTAATACCGTAGCTCGTCGCAGTGAAAACTTGAACGATCAAAGTCGAGATGTTGCTAGTAATCTCTATGGAATTGATAGAGCAACAAAAAATATACAAGCAGAAGGTGTTTTGACAGAAGATGAGCAAAATAATAATTCTTCTTATACAGAACAAGAATTTCAAGCAATGAGTGTAGAGGACAAAAGAAATTTTCTAGCCGAATTACAATCTATGGCTAGAGAAAAAAGTCCTATGTTTGTTTTAGAATTGCAGAAGAACAAAAAAGAAGGTCAATTATTTAGATTGGCTATGGCTTACAGTAAGACAGAACAAGCTCTTCAGCAAAAAATGGAGACTTTTAAAGGCAAAAAAGCTGAAATAGAAAAAAAACATGCTGAACAAGCTGCTAAAGCTACTGAAAAATATGAAAAAGATAGCGAAAAAATTAAAAACAAATCAAAAAATAAAATTCGTAAACTAGCTGGTAAATTGAAGAAAGATTCTTCGGTTAAAAGTTTTAGAGAAGATGTTCAAAAATTGGATCAAGTACAGAGTCGTTTTCATTTTTCCAGAAATGACGAAATAAGTAAGGGTATATCTGAAGAAAGAGATCAAGTAAAAGAAGATGCTAACGTGGCTAATTTAATTGATCAAATTAGTGCTGAACGCAACAACTTGGATGAAAAGCTTCAGGAAAGAAAGCAACAATTATTATCTGAATTGGCAAATATAGAACAGAATACTAAACGTGAGCTCAGTCAACTTAAGAGTTCCACCTTGAATGAATTGAATGAACTTAAACAACAGTTGGTGCAGATTGAACAAGATCGTGATCGAGCAGAACAAGAGTTTACTGATTTAGAAGCGCAAATTGAAGATAAGCAGCGTCTGCAAAATTCAGTGGATGTTTTAAAAGATGAATTGCGTGAATTTAGTTTTGCTGATGGTCAGAAAGTAATGACTGATTTAGAGAATCGATCTGCCAATACCCTAAGCATGGAATCTTTGTCGGCTGATAAGGGCAATTTTGAAGGTCAGCTAGACACCATTCTTAATAATGCTGCTGAATTAGAAAGTGCTTTAGATGAAGCCAGACAATTAGCTGAGGAAGCTAATAACACTTCTTACTATGAGCAAATGGATAAATTAGCGGAAGAAAAAGATGGTTTGAAGAGTGAAAAAGAAAAATCACATAATGATTTGGTTAGAGAACTAAACGAACCATTTGCTGAAGCCATTGAAAAAGCTCGTTCTACTTCTCCAGAAGAATTAAGAGAAGGAGCTAGCGCTATTGAGTTGGTTTCTTTACTTTCTAGTTTAGGTGGTGAAGTTAAAAAAGCAGAAAAGAGCATTAATAAGTCTTCTGAAGCTTTAAATAAATTTATTGCAAAACTCGAACAACGTTTTGCTAAATTGCAGTCTAGATTGGATATATCTAAGCAGATAGCTGATTCTCAAATTGATAGCTCGGTAGATTCAGTTTCTGAAGATATTTTTACTGCTCAAACAATCGCAGAACAAGCCAAAGTAGGTGATTTTAGCCAAGTTGCAGAAAAAGAAAACTGGTTGAAGGCAACTTTTTCTAAATTATTTGCTAAAAGATAGACTGCTTAGTCAATCAAATTAAAATCTTAAAACCCGGCTCTTAAGCCGGGTTTTTGCCTTTGTCGTGTTATAATAGACGAGTTATTTAATTAGAAAACTCAAAAGGGTTTTGGAGGATTCAAAAAAGGCGAGAATTTTTTCTCTTCTTTTCAGAATACTCATTCCCTCTTTAGTTTTCAAAATCGCTCTAAAAAAGAGCAAGAAAGAAAAATATGTCTTATCCAAAGTATGGAAATACTTATAAGAAAGATCTTCTAGTGGGTGACAAAGTCATTCATTTAGAAATTGGCAAGTTTAGTGAACAAGTTAGCGCTGCTGTCTTGGCCACTTGTGGTGAAACTGTGGTTCATACCACTGTTGCCTTGGGTAGAAAAGTCAATTTAGGCTATTTCCCCTTATCAGTTGAATTCGTTGAAAAACTTTTTGCTGGTGGAATTATTAAAGGTTCTCGTTGGGTCAAACGTGATGGCCGTCCAACTGATGACAGCGTGCTTCGTGCTCGCGTAATTGATCGCACCATGCGTCCATTGTTCCCAGATGGTATTACTAACGAAGTGCAAGTCATAAGCACAGTTTTATCTTATGATGGTGAGAATGAACCAGATATGATCGGTCTTTTGAGTGCTGGTTTAGCATTACAAATTTCCGACATTCCTTTTGACGGTCCAGTGGCTGGTATGCGTCTTGGTTTAGATGAAAACAAACAATTCATTATTAACCCTTTACGTAGTCAGATCGAAAAAAACGATTTAGATTTAATTGTTTCTGCTTCTAAAAATTCTATTGTGATGGTTGAAGCTGGTGCCAACGAAGTTGCTGAAGAAATTATGATCGAAGCACTTTTGAAAGCTCAAGATGAAGCTACTAAAATTTGTGAGCAAATCGAAGCCATTGCCGCTGAAGTTGGTAAAGAAAAGCTCGTTTTGGTAGACAGCGAAGATCCAGAAAAAGTTGCTGCCAAGCAAGCTATCATTGATCGTTTAGCTAGTACTTACAAACAAGAAATCAACGAAATGGTTAACAAAGAAGGTCGCTTAGAGCCAACTGGTTTGAAAGAACTGATCGCTCAAATTTTAGCAGATGATACCGCTAAATTAGCAGAAGGTGAAACCAGCGAATTAAACGAAGGAATGCTCTATAGCATTTTCTACGACTTAATGAAGACTGAGGCTCGTCGTATGATTCTCGAAGATGGCATTCGTCCAGATGGCCGTAATACTACAGAGATTAGGCCAATTTGGTGCGAAGTCGATTTATTACCTAGAGTTCATGGTAGCGCTATGTTCAAACGTGGTGCCACTCAAGCTCTCACAGTTGTGACCCTCGGTGATCCCTCTCTTGGACAATTAGTGGAAGACATGGCCGGTGAACAAACTCATCACTATTTCCATCACTACGATATGCCTCCATATGCTTCCGGTGAAGCTGGACGTATTGGTTATCCAAAGAGACGCGAAATTGGTCATGGTGCTCTTGCACAACGTGCTTTGATGCCAATGATTCCAAATCAAGAAACTTTCCCTTATACCATTCATGTGGTTAGTGAAATTATGTCTTCAAATGGCTCAACTTCTCAGGCTTCTGTATGTGGTTCCACTATGGCTTTAATGGCTGCTGGTGTACCAATCAAAAAACCAGTGGCAGGTATTGCTATGGGTTTGATGTCTGATGGCGAGAAATTTGTTGTTCTTTCAGATATTCAAGGCTTAGAAGATCACGTTGGTGATATGGACTTTAAAGTAGCTGGTACCAAAGAAGGTATTACTGCTATTCAAATGGACATTAAACTCAAGGGTATTCCAAAAGAAATTTTGGTTCAGGCTTTAGGCCAAGCTCGCGAAGGTCGTTTGCATATTATGGGCGAAATGATGAAATGCATTTCAGAACCAAGAACTTCCTTAAGTCCTTATGCTCCAAAAGTTGCCCAGATTACTATTCCAGCTGAAAAAATTGGTGCCGTGATCGGCTCCGGTGGTTCAGTGATCAAAGACATCATTGAAAAATCTGGCGCAGAAGTCAACGTTGAAGAAGACAAAGAAAATAAGACTGGAATTATCACTGTTTCTTCTCCAGATCAAGCTGCCATCGATAAAGCAGTTAAAATGATCGAAGATATTACTAGAGAAATTAACGTTGATGATGAATTTGATGGAACTGTAACGCGTGTTGAAGGTTACGGTGCTTTTGTCGAATTCTTACCAGGACGCGAAGGTTTAGTTCATGTCTCCAACATGTCTTCTGAATACGTCAAAGACGCCAATGACTTGTATAAAGTTGGTGATAGTGTTCATGTGCGTGTCAAAGAATATAATCCAGAGGGAAAAATTGCTTTAACTATGTTAACTGCAGAACAAGAAGCCGAGCAAAAAGAAAAAGCTGCCGCACGTGGTGAAAGAGAAGACAATGGTCGTGGTAATGGCGGCTACGGTGGTCGCTCAAACTTTAATGGTCGAGGTGGCGATAGAGGTGGAGATCGTTATCAAAGACGTCCTTCCTTTGGAGGCCGTGGAGGTGATCGCGGTAGTAGAAGATATTAAAACCTCGATTAATATTAAGCAATAAAAAACCCTAATTTTACAATTAGGGTTTTTTTAAAATCATTATGAGAAAAAGAATTGCTTAATTTAATTAATAAACAGTTTTAGTCGAATGCGGCTTTATTGAGGCGTGTAGCTTTTGCATCGTGTATACTAATCTCTATGCGTGTTGCTTCTTTATTCAATTCTGCCGGTTTCATCGGTGTCTTAGAACTTGATAATAATCGTAATTTAGCTGAAATTTTGGGTTTAGATTTAACTTTGCAAGACAATGTGCAATTGTTAGATGAAATTAACAATTACATCTTGCGATTAAGCAAAGAAGTGACTGGGGTTATTTATGATCCGATTTATACTTTTAAGTTTTTATCCCAAAATAATAAACAAACTAGCGCTTTGATTCGTTTGGAACAAGATAAAGAAACTTTGCCAGATGGTTTACCATTATTGTTTCCTAATTTTAGTTTAGAAGAAATTAGCAATAATTATGCTTTAGCTAAATTGGAATTAAATTATCATCCCAGAGAACAAAAAGCACTTGAAAAAAAACAGTTATTAGCAGAAATTAGAGAATATTCAAAGATTCTTAACATGGATTTTTTACTAAAGCTAAATGTTTATGATCTCAATCAATTGCTTGTAGAAAAGGACAAGCAAGCTAAATTTTCTTTTGATGATGATCAATTATTAGCAATTCAAGAATTAAGGTCTTTCAGTGACGTTCTGGTTATCCAAAATCCCTCTGATCCCTTAGCAATGGCTACTATTATTAGTGAACTAGATATTCCCTGTTTAATTACGGCTAATAAAGAAGATCGTTATGAACAATTTAAAGACAAATTTCGTATGGCTATGGAAAATGGAGCAAAAGGATATTGTGTGTCTCAAGTGTTGTGGCAAGAATTAACTACTTATCGTAAAGAAGATCAAAGTTTAAATACAACTGATATACAAAAATTTTTTCAAACTACGGTAAGAGATCGTTTAATCGAACTTAACCACATTGCTTCAGAAAGTGTGGTTTTATGAAAATCAAAAAAGCCATAATCACTTGTGCTGGTTTTGGAACTCGTTTTCTACCCATTAGTAAGACTATTCAAAAAGAAATGTTTCCTGTTTTAGATCGACCTATTATTGATTATGTAGTTGAAGATTGTGTAAGAGCAGGGATTGAAGAAATTATTTTTGTAGTAAGTGAATATAATCGCCAATTGGCACATTTTTATAGTGAAAATCAGCGTATTCATAAATATTTAGCACAAAATAAAAAACTGGATTTGTATGAAAAAATTGCTAAATTACATACCAAAGCCAATTTTCACTTTGTGAGACAAAAAGATAGTGATCCTTATGGTACAGCTGTACCGGTTGTTTTAGCCAAAGATCATCTTAAAAATGAAGAAGCTTTTTTAGTGCTCATGGGTGATGATTTTATTTATCAACCTGGAGAAAAAAGCGAAATATCGATGATGATTGAGGCTTTTGAGAAATCTCAAGCCAAAGGTTTGATTACCTGCATTGAAAGACCAACTGAGTTATTACATAAATATGGAGTAATCAAAAGCAAAGTAGACGATAACTTTCAATTTATGGAAGAAATTATAGAAAAACCAGCATTGGGTGAAGCACCGTCTAATTTAGCAAATATCAGTAAATACATTGTTGGTCCAGAAATTTGGCCAATTTTGGAAAGACAAAAAGTAGATCCTAAATCGGGAGAATTTTATATAACTGATACTATTCAAACTTTGGCCAAATCAGAAAAAGTATTGGTTTATACCCCTCAAGGAGAATACTTTGATAGTGGTTATTTACTCGGTTGGTTGCTTGCCAATTTAAGAATTGCCAAAGATCATCCAGAACTTTGGCCAGAGATAAAAAACTTTGTAAATCGTGCTTGATTTCAATGAACATATAGATTACTATCTATATGTATTAACATCAATCATTAAAAGGATTTACTTATGCATCAGCTAGCCAATTTACCATATGCTTATGAAGCTTTAGAGCCCTATTTTGACCAAGAAACCATGAGGCTTCATCATGATAAACATCATCAAGCTTATTTAGACAAATTCAATGCGGCTTTGACTGACTATCCACAGTTAGCAGCTATATCGGCAGAAGATTTGCTTTGGCAGTTTGCCGGTTTAGTTAAACAAAATATTCCAGTCGATATTCAAACTGCGCTTAAAAATCATGGCGGCGGCTATGTGCACCACAATATTTTGTGGGAAACTTTGTCACCCAGTGGACCAAGGGAAGCAGTGGGCGAAATAGACAGTGCCATCTCTTCACAATTCACTTCTTTTGCGCAGTTTAAAACTCAATTTACAGATTTAGCCTTGAAACATTTTGGAGCTGGATGGGCGTGGCTGGTTTTAGACGAAAATAAAAAATTAGCCATGTATTCATTACCCAATCAAGACTCACCACTACTTAAGCAACATTATCCGCTGATGGGCATCGATGTTTGGGAACATGCTTATTATTTAAAATACCAAAATCGTCGTCCAGAATATCTGGAAGCAGTTTGGCAAGTTTTAGATTGGCAAAAAATTGAAGAGCGTTATCAATTGGCTATGACCAAGTAATCTTAAACAAATCATAGACTTTACTAATAAATTGTTTTAGTATGTTTGTTTATGCTCGAAGTTATTCTCGATGTTGAAACTAAACAGATTTTTGACGACGTTGGTGGTTATTTTCCTGAAAAACTAGGTATTTCTTTTGTGGGGGTTTGTGTGCGTAGCGATCGTTCTCAAAAAGGCGAGATGCAATCTTATTTTGAAAAGGATTTACCTAAACTTTTTCCTCTTTTAGAGCAAGCTGATGTGGTAGTTGGTTTTAACATTGATGGTTTTGATATGCCGACTTTTATTCCTTATTACCGAGCTGATATTAGTAAAATTCCCACTCTTGATGTTATGGATCGTATTAAAAAAAGCACTGGTCATCGTATTGGGCTTGATGCAGTAGCAAAAGAAACTTTGGGAGCTGGCAAAACTGGTGATGGTTTGGATGCAATTAAATATTATAAATCTGGTAATTTTGAAGCATTAGAAAAATATTGTTTGCGAGATGTTGAAGTAACTCGAGACGTTTATGATTATGGTTTAAAAAATGGTAAAATTAAATTTCGTAACAAGTGGAATCGTTTGATTGAAGCTCCAGTGGATTTTTCCTTTATTAGCTCCAAAACTAATGGTACACAGATGAGTTTGATTTAGTGCTTTTGAACTTGCTAAGTAGAGTCATTCTTGAGAGAATAAGTCTTATGTTTATCAAAAATCAGTTAACCGAAAATGTAAAGCTTTTACAAAAAGCAGTAATTATTCGTTCTGGAGAATTTGTTAAAGAAGCTTTAATTTTAAAACGTAGTGCTGAGGCAATTTCTCGACCTTCTTGCTGGGATTTACCAGGTGGTAATAGCGAATGGCCAAATCAAAATCAGGTGTCCGCTGCTAATCTCCACCTTAGTGATTTAAAAAGAGAGATTTTTGAAGAAACTGCATTAACCATTCATATTGACAATTTAAATCTAGACAAATTGGTACATTTTTCTACTTATTTTGAGAGCGAAAAGCAAATATTCACTGTAATTAATGGTTGGTTAGTTGATTATGCTAATACTGATCAAAATGAAATTAAAATATCTAGCGAGCATCAAGATTATCTTTGGGTTAGTGAAACTAATTTGACTAATTATGACTTTGGAGGCGTTAAAGGCTCTTTTGTTTTGGATATTATCAAGCAAGCCTTTATAAAATTTAAAAATTATTCATGAAATTTTTAGTTGCTTCCAAAAATCCTGTCAAAATCAATGCTGTTATTCATGCTATCAAGGATTTTTTTCCAAATTCTATAATCAAAGGTTTAGAAGTAAAGAGTGGTGTATCTGCTCAACCAATGAGTGATGAAGAAACCAAGCAAGGTGCTTTTAATCGTGCAAAAGCAATTCGCTCTCTTGCTTTGAAACAAAAATTAATCAACTCTCATGAAGACTTTTTATGTATAGGATTAGAGGGAGGAGTTTTCAAACCTTCTTTTACACAGAATGATCAAGAACTTTGGTCAACCGTTTGGGCGGTTGCCATCGATAAAAACAATCAAAGTTATTTTAGTAACGGAGCTCGTTTTCCTTTGCCAAAATTCTTGGCTAAACTGCTATTATCTGGTGAAGAAATGGGGCCTATTTTGGGCAAACATTTGAATGATCCTGATTTGCGTAAAAAAGCAGGTATGATTGGTTTTTTAACTAATAATTTTACTAATCGCACCAATGAGTATGAAAGCATTGTGAAAATCGCAATTGGTCTCTGGTACAAAGTTTATAAAGAAAACACTAGTCCAGACTGTGACTTGACAAAGTAAAACTTTCTCGGCAAAATGGGATCATAGTAATACTTATTGCAAGGAAATATGTCAAAAAAACTGCAAAGTCTTCTCCCTTATCTTTTTCCACTCATTGCCGTCATCCTGGTAGTAGTGATGTTCGCACGTTGGTATAAAGGTAAAACCGCTGATGCTCCGGTTAGTTTACTTGATTCACAATTAGAAGTAGAGAGTTTGTCAGCACAAATGCAAGACAGTATTATTAAGGGAGCTACAGATTACAAGATGTTAAATATGATTGGTGTTGATCAAGCTGTTGGTGAATTGCGTTATCAAATTAAAGACAATAAATTAAGTTTTACAGTTACTGCTAACTTACCAAGTTCCAAAGAAGATTATGCTGTTTGGTTGTCAGACATGAATGGTGTGGCGAAAAAGAGAGTTTTTAACTTAAAATACTCTAAAGCTGGATATGTAGGTAGTGCTATGGTTTCTGATGATATCTTGCCAGTCAAAGTTTTGGTTAGTAAAGCTTCTGACTTAATGTTGGAAGATATTTTATTGCAGGCAGAAATTCTTGCGCCAGAGGCAAATTAAAATAATTATTGATTTGTTTTGATGTACTTTGATATATAAAATGGGAAATTGCTTCTTGATTAGCTAGTCAAGTGTGCTAATCTAAAAGCAGACTTACATTAATCATAAGTCTATTAATAAAAATTATTCTCTGTGTTTCATAGAGAAAGAAGGGTTACCATATGGCTAGTGCCTATAGTTACACAAACTCCAAAGGTCAGACCTATTACCTTCACACCAGAGACGTCACCTTGAAGAATGGTAGAGTTCAAACCATCTACTTCTTCGCTCGCGATGTCCGTGATGGTTCTTTAAGTGCTGTACCAGCTGCTTACAAAGTAGTTGAAACCAGTAGAACTGGCATGCCAGTTTTGAAGAAGAAATAATAGTCTTCTTTACTTTTTTGTCAAAAAATAGCCCCGCTTAAATGCGGGGCTTTTTATTGTCTATAATGTTATATTAAAGATATGAAAATTTATTTAGGCGCCGATCATGGGGGTTTTGAACTTAAAGAAAAATTTAAGGAATATATTCATCACAACCATCAAATTTTAGAGATAGAAGATTGCGGAGCATTTATAAGTGATCCACAAGATGATTATCCACCAGTTGCTTTTTGCGTTGCAGAAAAGGTTAGTGTTAGTCCAATACATGATAGTTTAGGAATTTTGTTGTGTCGTTCTGGGTCTGGAGTGGTGATTGCAGCTAATAAGGTAAAAAATATTAGAGCAGTAGAACTTTATAACGAACAAATTGCTGCTCACGCTAAGAGTCATAATCATGCCAATGTAATTGCTTTTAGTGGTGATTATTTGTCTTTCACAGAAATGATTATTTTTTTTGAGATTTTTATCAAAACATTGCCAGATTTAGATGAAAGACATAAGCGAAGGATTCAGCAAATTACAAATTACGAAAATCGAAAATAATCTAAAAAGGGGAATTATGAATTTTGACGTTAGCGCCAATGTTTTAACTGGTAATTTAGAATTGGCTAAAAAACAAATTGAATTAGCTAAAAACACAAATTTATTAGAAGCAGTTCAAATAGATATTGTTGATGGTATTTTTGCAGATAATCATACTTTTACTCCTCAAGATTTGGTGGATATAGATTTTGGAAATTTACAAATTGATTTTCATTTAATGACAGAAGAACCAATGGATTATGTTTGGGAACTTGAAGAATATTGCCGTCACCTGCCGATTAGAGCGGTTTTTGGTCAAATTGAAAAGATGACTTATCAAGAAGCTTTTTTGGAAGAAGTTAAAAAACAAGAATGGCGAGCTGGTCTTGCTTTGAATTTATTTACTCCCATTGAATCTATCGATGAAAACAGTTGGGAATGGATGGATTCCTTGCTTCTTTTAGGAGTTGAAGCTGGAGCTTCTGGTCAAGAACAGAATCCGTTTTTATTCGAAAAAATTAAGGCAGTACGTCAAATTATTTTGAAAAATGAACCAGTAAAAATTTTTATTGATGGTGGAGTCAATCATCAAAATATTGAACAATTACAGAAAAGTGGTATTAATGGGGTAACTGTTAATTCTGCATTTAATCAGGCTATAAATTATAAGCAAGCGGTAGAAGAATTTTTGTCTTATGTCAAATAAAAAAGTTTCTGTTCCTAAAGCTAATCATTTTTATAAAATTAATAAAATTGCCTTTTATGGTAGTGCCGACATCAGTGAATCTGATCCGGTTTATAAAGCCACTTATGATGCTGCCAGATATGTGGCAAAAAAAGGAAAAACAGTAATTAATGGTGGTGGACCAGGAGTAATGGAGGCCGCAACTAAAGGTGCCAAGGCCGGTGGCGGCAAAACCTTAGTAGTAACTTTTTATCCAGAAAATCTGCCAGAATTTGAAGGTCGAGCTGATCAAAATGTTGCAGATAAAGAAATAAAAACAGCTAATTATATCGAAAGAATGTTTAATTTAATGGATAATGCTGACTTATTTGTTTGTTTTAAGGGAGGGACAGGAACCTTGAGTGAGTGGGCTACTGCCTGGCTATTGGCTCATCTTTATTATGGTAATCACAAGCCACTTATTTTATATGGAGAGTTTTGGCATGAGTTTATGGATGTGGTGCATAAACACTTTTTGATTGGCTATAAGGAAGCTCAGGTTTATCGTATCGTTAATAGTTTAGAGGAATTTAAAATAGCTTTGCGTATTTTTGAAGAAGAAATGTCTGCACGTCGCTTGAAATTGTCTTAGTTTTTAAGTTAAGATAAATAAAGAAAGTCTGCCCATTATGTTTGATGTAATTTCTATTGGTTCTTCACTCTTAGACATTTTTGTCAAATCTGATGATTTAGAAGCTGATCGTGATGGCGATCGTCAAATTCTTACTTATGGTGATAAATTAGAATTATCTGATTTTCAAATTGTGACCGGAGGTGGTGCTAGTAATACTGCGGTCGCTTTTTCCAGATTGGGTTTACATACGGCTGTTATTTCAGAAACTGGTCGAGATGCTTTTGCTAATCTAATTACTGATGATTTTCAAAAAGAAGGTGTAGCAACCAATTTATTGATTCAAGAAAAATTAGAAAAAACTGGAGGCTCCGTGGCTTTAGTAGCTAAAAATGCTGAGCGAGTAATCATGGTTCATCGTGGAGCAGCTTCCATGCTAGATCCTTTTGATATTCCTGCTTTTTGGTTGGCTAAGAGCAAATGGATTCACCTTTCTAGTATTGGTGGTAATGTGGAAACTTTAATTAAGATTTTTAAGATTTTAGATAATAATCAAAGTACTAAAATGTCCTGGAATCCTGGTAAAAAAGAATTGCAGTTATTAGTAGAAGAAAAATTTGAAGTAGCAAAAATTCCTTGCGAGATTTTTTTTGTTAATCAAGAAGAATGGGCTTTAATTGAGCCATTACATGAAGATATTTTACTTAATTTTCCTCAAGTGATCATTACCAAAGGTAAAGCAGGTGGTGAAGTGCACGTTTTTGGTAAAAAAACTTTTGAATTTATTGGAGAAGCTGAATCATTTACTGATAGCACTGGAGCGGGCGATGCTTTTGCAGCTGCTTATGTCGCAGCCATTTTGTTTGGCCATGATGTTGCTACCGCAATTAGTTGGGGAGTGAAAAATGCTGGTAATGTGGTAGCTTATTTTGGAGCAAAATTAGGTTTACTACGCAAAACTCAAATCTTAGAGTTAACAAAGATCAAAAATTAGTGTTTAATGGATTAGTTATATGAAAAAATTATTTTTTCTTTTATCTTTTTTGTCTTTTAGCTTTTTATTCACTAGTGCAGTGCGGGCTTTAGAACTAACCAGAATAGGTACCACTGATTTAACTGGCAAAGGAATTGGTTCTACTGTTTCTGCTTATACTTATAATTTGCGCTCTTTTAGTCTTTATGGTTTAGCGACGGCATCTAGTTCGGTAGCAATTAAAATTGATGATGTTACTTATAATGCTACGGCCAATCAGGCAGGTGAATGGTCTACCTATTTGTCAAATCTTACTTATGATGATCATGTCACAGTAATTAGTGCTCCGAATCAAACTAGTTTAAATTTCACCTTGAAGATTAGTTCTGCCGCAGCAACTCCCACTGCTACTCCAACTACTGCACCTACCTTAGCTACTACTACCAGTGCTTTGCCTAGTGCTGGCACTACAGAAAATACTTTTGTAATTTTTGCTCTCGCTCTATTGTCTCTTGGTCTGGGCGTGGCTATCAAATATAGAGATTAATTTTTATAAATATGTCAGATTTTCGCGAACTTCTCAATCAAGAGATTGCTTCTTTGTCAGCAAAGATTGAGCAAGGTCAATTACCTGATGAAATGCGCTATCAATTGAAAAAAGAGGTGGTGGCTTTGGAGCGTAGTGTAGAAATAGGTAATTATGATGAGAAATATGAAAAAGTTTCTCGTTATATAGATTGGTGTTTACGCATTCCTTTTGGTAAAAAAACAGAAGACACGCTAGATGTGGTTAAAGCTCAGGAGATTTTTGATCAACATCATTTTGGTATGCAGGAAGTAAAAAATCGTTTTTTGGAATATTTAGCAGTACTCAACTTACAAAAAAGTAATTTTCAAGACGAAAAGTTTTCTGCTCCAATTTTATTTTTAGTGGGACTCGTGGGTACAGGTAAAACCACTTTTGCTTATTCACTCACTGAAGCTTTGGGTCGTAAATTAGTGCGTATTCCTTTTGGTGGTATGGGCAGCGCTAAAGAATTAAGAGGTAATTCTCGTTTACTTTTAGGTTCGGAACCGGGGAAAATTGTTAAGGGTGTTTGCGAAGCTGGAGTAATGAATCCGATTATTTTACTTGATGAAATTGATCGTGCCACCGATGACGCCAATATGGATATTATGGGCGTCTTAGTTGAATTACTAGATCCTGCTCAAAATCATGCTTTTACTGATGATTACATTAATTATCCAATCGATCTTTCACAGGCTATCTTTTTAGCTACAGCCAATAATACTCGCAAAATTGCTACAGCAGTTATGGATCGTATGGAAAAGATTGATATGCCTTCTTATACCGATGAAGAAAAAGTAGCAATCGCCAAAAAATACGTCATGCCTAAAGTTTTAAAAGAAGTTGGTTTAAAACCAGATCAATTTGTGATTCGTGAAGAAATGTGGCCCAAGATGGTGCGTCCATTAGGTTTTGATGCTGGTATTCGTACTCTCCAGCGCACCATACAAGGTGCAGCTAGAAAAGCTGCACGAATTATTGTTGAAGGTAAATATAATAAAGTAGAAATTGGTCCAGACAATTACAAAATTTTCTTACCATCTTACTAAGTTTTTTCTTGATATAATCTTTATTAATGTATTTTACTGATTTAAACACACTCAAAGCTGATCTAGAAAAGAATTTTCAAAATTTCCCTCTGGTAGAAAAAGAAACTGATTTAGTTCATGGTGAAGGCAATGAGTCAGCTGATGTTATGTTGATAGGTGAAGCTCCCGGATATTACGAAAGTGTTGAAAGACGACCTTTTGTTGGTCGATCTGGACAGTTACTTCGCAAAGTCTTGGCAGAAAGTGGTCTAAAAGCTAATCAAGTTTACATTAGCAATATTATTAAAGTTAGACCGCCAGATAACCATGATCCGCTACCGCATGAAATTTTAGCCTTTAAACCTTATTTAGATGCAGAAATTGATTTAATTAAGCCAAAATTAATTGTCACTTTGGGTCGTTTTAGCATGGCCAAATTTTTACCAGAAGTGAAAGTTTCCCAAGTTCATGGACGCTTACATAAGATTAAATGGAATGAAAGAACTCTTTTCATTTTGCCTATGTATCACCCAGCGGCTGCTCTTAGAGCGACAAAAATCAAACAGTCTTTTGTTAGTGATTTTGCTAAAATTGAGAAGATCATTGCTTTTGTACAAACTGCCAAAGATACCGAGGTTTTTAAAGAAACTGTTAAAGAGGCTTTGTTATAAAGATTATGAAAACAAGAAAGTAAAAAAATTATGATGGAAAATATGAACAAATTAAAACTTCTTCCTTTAGGCGGTATGGGCGGTGTTACCCAAAACATGTATCTTTATCAATATGAAGATGAAATTGTATTAGTGGATTGCGGTATAGGTTTTCCAGATATGTACATGCCTGGAGTAGATACGCTGATTCCTGATATTAGTTATTTGCAAGATCAGGTAGAAAAAGGTGCCAAAATTGTTGGTATGATTTTAAGTCATGGTCACGATGATCATATTGGAGCTCTGCCTTATTTATTAGACGATTTACCAGAATTTCCTATTTATGCTTCTCCATTAACAGCTGGTTTTGCTCGCGATCGTTTACTAGATAAAAAGCTTGATAGAGAAATTAAAGTAGTACCAGATAAACAAATGATTCAAATTGGTAAGCATTTTTCTTTCGAATTAATTGCGATGACTCATTCAGTGCCTGATACGAGGCACATTGTGATTCAAACTCCAATTGGTAAAATTTATCATGGAAGCGATTTTAAACTAGACAAATCTCCAGTAGATGGAGTTTTATCAGATCTTGATGAGGTAAAAAAAGTGGCAGATCAAGGGATTTTATTGGGCCTCATTGATTGTTTGCGAGTAGAACAAGAAACTTGGACTAAATCCGAATCTTCTATCAGTTCAGCACTTGAAGAAGAAATGGCCAATGTGAAAGGTAAAATTTTAGTGACTTTGATGAGTTCACATATTCACCGTATTCAGCAAGTGATTGATGTCTGTGAGCAGATTGGTCGTCAAGTAGTTTTTGTTGGTCGTAGTGTCGAACAAAATGTAGTGGCGGCTACCTTACTCAAAAAACTTCGTATTACACCAGGTACTCAAGTTGATAAAAATCACATTAGTGAAGTTCCTGATAATCGTTTATGTGTCATTATCGCTGGTAGTCAGGGACAAGAGGGATCTTCATTGGTAAGAGCTGTTTATGGTGAACACAGAATTATTCAGATTGCTCCTGAAGATAAAGTTATTTTTTCTGCCAATGTAATTCCCGGAAATGAGATTAATTATTATGCAGCTATAGATGAGTTATCTGCTAACAATGTAGAAGTGGTTTATCCAGAAATTAATCGCGGCATTCACGCTTCTGGTCACGCTAGTAGTCCTGAACAAAAAGAACTAGTACAACTTTTACAAGCCAAATATTTAATGCCGATTGGTGGTGCTGATCGTCATCGCGCTCTTTTTGAGAAAAGAGTGGCAGAAGCTTTGAACTACGATCATCGTCATGTTTTATTGCCAAAATCTGGAGAAGTTTTGGGTTTTGATGAAACTGGAGTCAAAGTGATTGATGAAGTTTTACTTAATGCTAAAGCAGTAGACGGTTTAGGCATTGGTGATGTAGGTCCTGTAGTTTTGTCTGATCGCCTATCGCTTTCCAAGGCAGGTATCATCGTTTTAGTTATCCCTCGCATTGCTGGTGAATTTGATTTTATGGAAATGAAAGTTGTTTCTAGAGGTTTTGTTTTTATGAAAGAGGCTGATGAAGTGATTCAGTTTATCAAGCAAAAGACAGCTGAAATTGTGGGCGAAGACAAGCAGAAAATCAAAGATGACGAGCTGAAGAAAAAAATCGAACGTCGTTTGGCAAAGAAACTCTATAAGGTTATTCGTCGCGAACCGATTATCGTGCCAGTATTTATCGAAATGTAAGTTCGCTTGCTACTTGATGAATATTGTGTGATACTTGACTTACATTAGTGTTTTATGTTATATCCTATAATAATATAAATAAAGTCTTTATTTATGGCAAAATTGTTTAAATCAAGAAAAAGAAAAAAACGCCAAGGCATTCGCCTTAAAATGCGTACTGACACTAGCTATTCAGTGGTGGCAGTCTTATTAATTTTGTTGGGATTATTAGTGGTAATTTCTTTTACTGGTCAAGGTCAATTATTGGTTTTCATTAATGATTTTTTATCTTTAAAATTTGGCTTATCAATGTTTTTCTTGCCTTTTGTTTTTATTTCTGCTGGACTTGTAATGCTGCGTAGTAAACATGCTTGGTCTAAGCCAACTATTCTGTTAGGTACAATCTTATTAATGCTGGGCACCATGGGCATGACCAAGAGTGGTCATCTCGGCGTTAATATTTTCCGTAATTTCTCTAGACTCATCACTGAATCTGGAGCTTATGCTTTTTTTCTTGCAGTTGCCTTAATTGGAGTTTTAATTTTATCTCAATCTTCTTTATTAGAAATATTCGCTCTTTTAGGTAAATTATTTAAGCGTAGTGATAAAGAAAAGTTAGCGCAGAAAGATATTTTTGCTGATCAAGTTTCTGAAAAAGAAATCGCCAAAGCCAAAGGTTTTTCGATTCCTAATTTTGGCTTTGGATTTCATAAAAATAAAGATTTAAAAACAGGCGAGGTTTTTGGTAAAGAAATTGAACAAGATAATACTTCTGCCAAAGCGATTATTGAAGATGAAGTCAAAAAAGAAGTGAATGCTGGTTTAGATCAGAAGGAAACTCTCAATGTTTCTTCAGTGCCAATGATGTGGGATTATCCACCTTTATCTTTGCTTTCTCAAAAATCTGGTGGTAAAGCTGATCGCGGAGATGTTAAGGGTAACGCTTCGATTATTGAAAATACTTTGGAATCGTTTGGCATCCAAGCTAAGGTGGTGGAATATAATCCTGGTCCAGCAGTAACGCAGTATGCTTTGGAAATTAACAAGGGTACTCGTTTGTCTAAAATTACCGCTCTTTCGACTGATTTAGCTTTAGCTTTATCTGCGCCTACTGGTCAAATTCGTATTGAAGCACCAATTCCAGGTCGCAACTTAGTTGGTGTAGAAGTTCCTAACCGCAGTGCTGAATATGTGACTCTCAAAACTATGTTGTCGGCCCCAGCTATGAAGAAACACAAGTCTAAATTAGCTGTAGCTTTGGGTATAGATGTAGCCGGTAATCCAGCTATTGTAGATATTGCTACCATGCCTCATTTATTGATTGCTGGTTCGACTGGATCAGGTAAGTCGGTTTGTATTAATTCTTTTATGTGTTCGATTCTTTTTAGAGCGACTCCTGAAGAAGTTAAATTTATTTTGGTTGATCCTAAGCGCGTTGAGCTTACTGGCTATAACGATATTCCCCATCTTTTAACTCCAGTCATTGTTGAACCAAATAAGGTTGTTTCTTCTTTGAAATGGGCGTGTCAGGAAATGGATAAACGCTATAAGATGCTTTCGGAAGTTGGTGTTAAAAATATCAATGAATATAACGAATTAGCTGGTTTAGCAACCATGCCAAACATCGTAATTGTTATCGATGAGTTAGCTGACGTGATGCTTTTTGCTCCAGCAGAAGTGGAAGAAAGTGTGACGCGTATTGCGCAAATGGCTCGTGCCGTTGGTATTCACTTGGTTTTAGCTACCCAGCGTCCTTCTGTCGATGTTTTAACAGGTTTAATCAAGGCTAATGTGCCAACTCGTATCGCTTTTAATGTGGCTTCGATGATGGATAGTCGTGTGATTTTAGATAGCCCAGGTGCTGAGAAATTACTGGGTCGTGGTGACATGTTGTTCCAGGCTCCAGATAAACCAAAACCAGCTCGTGTACAAGGAACTTTTGTTAGTGCTGGAGAAACTAATAACTTAATTAGTTTCTTGAAATCTCAAGGTCAAAAACCACATTATGAAGAGGAAATTTTAAATAAGTTTCAATCAGGTAAAGTCAGTGGTGGTAGTATGGGTATGGATGCCAGTGGTAATGACATTGATGATAAATGCATTGAAGCTGCTAAATTATTTTTAACTGCTGATAAAGCTTCCTCTTCTCTGATTCAGCGTCGTTTGTCTGTTGGTTATGCGCGTGCTGCTCGCATTCTTGATCAGTTATATGAAATTGGTCTCGTTGGTCCTCCAGATGGCAGTAAGCCAAGAGACGTCAATAATAATAAGATTCGAGAATTCTTGATGAGCAAGGAACAGGTCTAGGTGGAGATGGCGGGTTATGACCCCGCGTCCGTAACCAGCTGTTTAAATAATTTCTACAGATATAGTTTAGTTTTGATTAAAAATCAGCGAGTTGGCTAAACAAACTTTTACTGATTCATCTGCGTGATTTTCTTAGAACTATTTGCCACGCAAAGTCAAATAATTCGCCAAGTGACTGGTTTTTCACTTAAGTATTTGCATCACTTACACAAATAAATAAATGCCTAAATTAGCAATAAGCTAAAGCAGGAGCGCGGAAACTGGCAACAAAATTGCTGACAGCATTCTTTGCTTTTGAGATTATGTTATCGACATTTATTGTCCGGAACTGTTTTATGTCTTTTTTCCAAAGACAATCTGCCACTATCTAAAAGATGTTACGTCAAAGCAATACATCCCCTTTTTAAGGTACGAGACTTATATAAATCTCAGAGGTATTATAGCATAAAAACCACTCTTTGTCCCATGAATCACTCCATTTTTGATGCCACAATTAAGCCAGTAATAGTTTTAGCATGAGCCTTTTTTAAAGTTTGACTTGCCGCATTTAAAGTCGCGCCAGTAGTTAAGACGTCGTCAATTAAAATAATTCTTTTACCTTTAATTAAATTTCTATATTTTTCTCTAACTTGAAAAAGTCCTTGCATTCTTTGTAGGCGTGTTTGTTGATCTTTGATTTGTGCTTGGTCCTTGGTATTTTCTTTTTTCTCTAATAAATTTCTGACTGGAATTTGTAAAATCTCCCCAAGTTCTAAAGCGATTTCTTGACCTTGATTATAGCCTCGTAGACGCAATTTATGACGATGTAAAGGTATAAAACTAATCAAATCAGCTGGCGGAATAATTAAATGTTGCCAGAGCATTTTTGCCAAAAATGGAGCCAGATTTTTACCACTTTGATATTTGAGAGTTTTGAGTAATTTCATTAACGAACCAGTAAATTTCGCCATAATCAATAAATTGTCAAAATAAATTTCTTGAAAATGAGCTTGAATTTCCCTAATTTTATTTTGTGAAGTATAAAATTTAAGATCATGATAACAATTTTGACAAAGTGGGGGACCCAATCTTTGACAACTGAGACAAAACTCAGGAAAAAATAATTCTAAGAAAAAATCTTTGATTTGCAAATGAACTAATTATGACAGAGCTAGTTAGCAAGAAGCGTAGCCTTGTTTTTTCTGATATAATTCCTCTCTGATAAGGACAATTAGCTCAGTTGGTTAGAGCGCACGATTCACATTCGTGAGGTCACAGGTTCGAGTCCTGTATTGTCCACGCATAAATATTTTACAAAATCAAGAAAGGCTTTATGACTTTAAAAGAACAATTAATGGAAGATATGAAAAATGCGATGAGAGCTCATGAAGCTCTTAAACTTGATGTGGTGCGCATGATTCGTAGCGAAGTGAAGAATTTTGAAATTGATAATGGTGAAGCTGATGACGAAAAAGTTCAAAAAATCATCAAAACCATGCTTAAACAACAAAAAGATGCACTTCTTGACTTCGAAAAAGCTGCTCGTCAAGATCTTATCGATGAAACCAAAGCTAAGATTGAGATTTTTGCTTCTTATTTACCCACTGAGCTATCAGATGAAGAATTAGAAAAAGTAGTCACAAATGTAATCGCTACTGCTACCAATAAAGATTTTGGACCATTAATGGGTCAAGTGATGAGACAGGTTGGTAATCGCGCAGATGGCGGTAGAGTAACTGCTTTTTTGAAAAAAGCTTTAGCGTAAAATAAAATCAATGCAAACTCAAACTGTTGGTGATTTACTGCGTAGTGCTAGAGAAAAAGCACATTTTACTTTGGAAGATTTAGCTGAGAATACTCACATTAAACTAGAGTATTTAGCTGCACTCGAAGAGAACAATTTTGATGTTTTGCCAGCAGCTACCTTTATCAAAGCCTATATTCGCAACTATGCGAGAGTTTTTAAGTTAGATGAAAAACCTTTATTGGCTATTTTGCGTCGTGACTATGAAGAAAGTGTTAAAGGTCAATTAATTCCTAGAGAATTTCTTTATCCACAATTGAAGAAAAAAACTCTTTGGTCACCAATTCATTTAGTTTTTATTTCTGTAATGTCGATTTTTACTGTTTTCTTTGCTTACGCGCTTTGGCAGTGGTTTCAACTAAATCGACCGCCAATGTTAGTTTTGACTAATCCTGTAGAAGATGCTGAAGTCTCTTCTAGAGTAATTTTTAAAGGTCACACAAAAACTGATGCCATTCTAACGATTAATGCTAGCCCAGTGGCGCTGCGCGAAGATGGTTCTTTTGAAACTGAGCTTTATCTTCCTCAAGAAGGAACCAATACTGTAACCATTAAAGCTAGTGATAAAAATGGTAAAAACACTGTTTTGCAAAGAAATATTCAAGTTAAGTTTTGAAAAAAATCTTAGTCTGTGACACAATGATGATATGATTAACGAAATTTTACCCATTGTTTTAGTTGTTTGTTTGGTCATTTTAACTATTGTTCTGGTGGTGGTGGCCATCAATTTGATTGGTGTTTTAATGGAAAGTAAAAAAATCCTCAAGAAAACTAATCTGGTGGTTGATAAAGCTAATGATGTAATCGACACAACACAGGATAAAATCACTGGCATTCTCAATCCTTTTCACAGCCTTAGCGCTTTTGTGACGAATTTCACCGCTGGTTTGAAAGTTGCTGAAGGTTTTATGTCTTTTGTTAATAAAGATAAAAATAAAGATGTAATAGATGCAGAAAAATCAGATAAAAAAGAACGAGAATAATTCTTTATTATTATTTGTTGGCGCCTTTAGTTTGGGCGCCATTTTTTCTTATTTTGCTAGTCCATCTGGTAGTAAAAAATGGCGACAGCTCAGTGAAAAATGGGATGAGGTCAAGGAATATCTTTGGAAACAAGGTTTGATTGAAAATAAACATATTTCTTTGGAAGATTTTCGTCAACAATATTTGAAAAAATTAGCCACTTCTTTTCAGGAAATGAAAAATACTTTTGAAAATAAAAATATAGAAAAAGAATTGGCTCATCTTGCTAAATTGAAACGTCGTCGTCAAAGAAATCAAAAAGCAAAATTCAAAGGTGTCTAGGTTATAGATCAGGTATAATAGAGCTCATGTTAGATTTATCTCTCATTCGACAAAAATATTTAACTTATTTAGGTGATTTAGGACATGCTATTGTGCCCTCTGCTCCTTTGGTGCCAGAAAATGATCCAACAACACTTTTCACCAGTGCTGGCATGCAGTCGATGATTCCTTATTTTTTTGGTGCCACTCATCCGGAGGGTAAAAGAGTGGCAAATTCTCAGAAATGTTTCAGAGCGGATGACATTGATGAAGTGGGTGATAATCGTCACACTACTTTTTTTGAAATGTTAGGCAATTGGTCTTTTGGTGATTACTTTAAAAAAGAGCAAATTACTTTGCTGTTTAATTTCTTGACTCAAGAATTGAAATTAGATCCCAATAAGCTTTATGTATCAGTCTTTGCTGGTAATCAGGAATTGGGGATTGAGAGAGATGATGATGCAGCCTTATTGTGGCAAAAACTATTTGCTGATGCCGGAGTAGAGGCCAAAATCATTGATAATCCTGAAGCTGGTTTGCAAAATGGTCGCATTTTCTTTTATGGTGAGAAAAAAAATTGGTGGTCACGCTCTGGTGTGCCAGCCAATATGCCTGAGGGAGAGCCCGGTGGTCCTGATAGTGAAGTTTTTTATGACTTTGGAGAGATGACTAGTGTTGAAGCCGCAAAAATGCATCAAGAACACCCGTGTCACATTAACTGCGATTGTGGTAGATTTTTAGAAATTGGCAATTCTGTTTTTATGCAGTATCAAAAAACTGCTGATAAATTTATACCTTTGGCTCAAGCAAACATTGATTTTGGCGGGGGCTTGGAAAGAATTTTAGCTGCCTATCAAAATCAACCAGATGTTTTTAAGACTGTGGCTTTTTGGCCAATCATTGAAAAAATTCAGTCTTTAACGTCTCTATCATATGAGGATGATGCTAATAAAAAATATTTCAGAATCATTGCCGATCATATGAAAGCTGCAGTCATGCTAATGTCTGATGGCGTTTTTCCTTCAAGTAAAACCCAAGGCTATGTTTTGCGTCGTTTATTGCGCCGAGCTTTGCGTCAGGCTAACTACTTAGCTATCAAACAAGAAACTTTAGTGGAATTAGTCCCAATTATTGTTGAGATTTATGCAGATTTTTATCCAGAATTAAAAACTCAGCAAGTAAAAATTGGTCAACTAATTCAAGCTGAGCAACTTAAATTTAGTCGCAGCCTCAGTAAAGGTTTAAAAGAGTTTGATAAATTATTGGAAAATCAAAGTGTGTTTACAGCAGAAATAGCCTTTTATTTATATGAAAGCTTTGGTTTTCCTTTTGAAATTTCTCTTGAGGAAGCTAATAATCGCCAATTACAAGTTGAAACTGATATTGAGGAAAAATACCAAACTAAAAAATCTGCTCACGCTTTGAGCTCTAAACAAGCCAATCAAGCTAAATTCAAAAGTGGTTTAGCAGATGAAAGCGAAACTACCACCAAATATCACACCGTGACTCATTTGTTACATGCAGCCTTGCGTCAAGTGCTTGGTGAAAGCGTGCAGCAAAAAGGCTCTAATATTACCGCCGAGCGTTTGCGTTTTGATTTTTCTTATCCTCAAGCTTTGAGTGAAGAACAGAAGCAACAAGTGACCACTCTTATTAATCAGTGGATTGATGCTGATTTTCAAGTTGATAAACAAGTTTTAGCAAAAACAGAAGCTCTGAAATTAGGTGCAATCGCTTTATTTGTCGATAAATATCCAGATGTAGTCAATATGTATTCAATTGGCCCCAATCCTCAAGGCAACCGCCAAGGAATTGATTATATTTCTCGTGAGCTTTGTTCTGGTCCTCATGTTGAGCGCACTGGAATCATTGGTCAGATTGTTTTAACTAAAGAAACAGCGGTGGCTGATGGAGTGAGAAGAATATACGCTCTTCAAAAAATGCTTTAATTTTGCTTTAATGGAAGTAACATGCCCGACCAAGAGAAGCATTATTTTTTTACTGTTCTATTAACTGATAAGTATTTACAGTCTTCTCTGGTATCTAATAATGGTCAAGGTATTCAAATCAAAGAATTTTCAGAAATTAAAGCTTATTTTGATCGCAAAGATTTATTAGAACAGCTTGATAAAAGTTTGCAACAACTAGGCGAGGAATCTCAAGATGTAGCAGAAACAATTTTTGCTTTTGATCAAGATTGGTTGGAAGACGGTGAATTGAGTGATACTAAAAAACCAATTGTTAAAGAAATTTCTGAAGAATTGAGCTTACATGCCATTGGTCAATTTAGCATTCCAGAGGCTTTAGCAGAAGCTCGTCTTATTGGAGATGAAAACGATTCGTGTTTGTTATTAATTTTTAAAGAAGATAGTTTTAGTTTAGTTTTTCTCAAACATGGGGAATTTGTTGATCTGATTAATGTTGGTCGTTCTGATGATATTGTTAACGATTTTACTGAAGCCTTAGCAAGAGCTGCGAAAAAACTTGGTCAAGAAGCTAAGTATTTTCCAAATAAAATTCTAATGACCTCGATGGCTTTAAAGCAAAAAGAATTAGATTCATTACATGAAAAACTAGTCAAAGTTGATTGGACTAGTAATCCAGGTTTTACTCAAACACCTAATATTGTGGTTTTAGAAACAGATTATATGATTAAATCAGCAAGTTTGAGTGCTGGCAAAATCTTTACTAAAGAAGCTTTTCTCACTACATTGCCAAAAAAAGCACCTGTGAATTTAGAAGCCGAGCAATTGATTGATCAAGTAGAAGTTTCTTCTGCAGCAACATCCGCGGCGCCATTGCCTCAAATACCAGATTCAGGTACAGTCTTAGCAGACGAATATGCAATTGAAAAACCAATGGCAACAAGTTTTGGTATTAATTTTGATCAAAATCATCTTCATGATTTGAACAAAAAACAAACGGAGTCATTTTCTACTTTGGAAGGCGAAGGTAACAATCAAACTGAATTTCAAACTTTCCATGAAAGTAAACATAAGCGTTCGCCTTTATTAAGATTTTATTTGCTTCATCAAAAAATTATTTTAATAGGTATAGCCGCTGGATTAATGGGCATTTTATCTATTTTCACTATTTTTGCACTTTTCTTTTCTAAGGTGAAAGTGGTTGTAACTCCTAAGCAAATTTTATTACAAAAAAATGCTAGCATCTTACTTGATCCAACGATTGCCAATTCTGATTTTAGTAAAAATCTTCTAAAAGCTTCTTTAGAGAATAAAGAAATTAGTGGTCAAGATGTGACTGCTACTACTGGAATTGGCTTGGTAGGAGATAAAGCCAAAGGAAAAGTTATTATTTATAACAAAACTTTAGAGAAAGTGAAACTCAAACAAGGAACAATTTTAACTAATAATAACATTAAATTTTTACTTGATGAGGAAGTAGAAGTTCCAGCAGCTGAGGAAAAAGATAGCGGCTTAAATTATGGTAAATTAGAAACCACTGTAACCGCTAATGATATTGGTTCAGAAGCTAATTTCAATAAGGACACAAAATTTAGAGTGTCTGATTATTTTGATGATAAATTTTCAGCAACGGCAGAGGACAATTTTTCAGGTGGTTCTAGTCGTGAAGTAAGAGTTGTGGCAGAAGTTGATTTAAATCGTTTAACTAAAAGTTTAAGTGACAAGTTATTTGAAGAAGCAAAAAAAGAATTAGATCAATCTTCTAAAGATGGAGTGTATTTGGTTCCTACTGGCAAAACTAAAACTCTTAAAAGTGATTTTTCTGCACAATTGGGTGCTGAAACTGAATCACTTACCCTAAATTTAACTTTAGAATTAGAAGTAGTTAAATATTTTTCGACCGATCTTAAGGATTTAGCTTCTTCAGTTTTAGAAAAAGATTTGCCCTCTGGATATATTTTTAAAGATGAACCTTCATTAATGAGTGATAAGGCACAAACAGCCTCAGATTCTAGTAGAGTAAAATTAAATGCTGAAGTAAGTTCTAAAGCAGTTGCCAATCTTGATTTAAATAATCTCAAAAAAGAAACTCTTGGACAAAATTTATCAGAATTAAAAAGTATTTTAGAAAATAAAGAAGAAATTCAGCAAGTTGATTTTATTTTTAATCCGCCATTTTTAGCTAATATGTTAAAAAAATTACCTACTGATGAATCTCGAATTGTGATGGAAGTAGTTGAGTAATTGCTATGACAAAAGATTTCAAGATTAATAAACGTGAGTTGCTGGGCGTTTATAGGCAGGCTTTGCTTAAGAATGTTTCTTTGAAGGAATTAGATGAAAAGGTAGCTGATTTGACCAAACGAAATTTGGCCAATCAAGAATTTGAACAAAAATTAGATCAAAAAATTCAATCTAATTTTTGGCAAAGTATTCCAAAGTTTGTAAAATTAAGTGCGGCTGCCATGCCTTTATTGTTAATATTGATAGGAATTGGTTTAGCTGGTTCTGCGGCTTGGCCTATTATTACTCAATTACTGCCTCAAGATAATCATAGTTCTCAATTATTATCTCCTCTATCTAGTACACAGCTAGCTCGTGCCAATAATTTAGTTTTTGCCAAAGCCGATTTAGTAGAGGAAAATACAATCAAAGATAATGTTTTAGATGAACCAATTATTTTAGATTACAGTTTGGATTACACCAACCTAAGTAATTGGTTTAATGAGCAGAATTCCTCTTTTACAGAAGTAGATTATCAGGCAGAAGAATATCGTTTGGATATTCCTGCAGTAGAAATTAGTAATGCTAAAGTAAGAGTTGGAGGTACAGATCTTAATAAAAGCTTAATTCAGTATCCAGGTACTGCTCTGCCTGGTGAACCAGGAGCGCCAGTGATTTTTGGTCATTCTGTTTTGCGACAATTCTATAATCCAAGTGAGAAAAATTCTCGTCGCTATACCTCAATTTTTAGTAAAATTATGACTCTTAAAAATGGTGATAAAATTTATCTGACTTATAATAATGTTAAGTATACTTATCAAGTACAAAGTAATACTGAAGTACAACCTACAGATACATTTATTTTGGCACAACGCCATGATGCTAGACAGCTTAAATTAGTAACCTGTGTACCAGAAGGAACAGTTTTGCGTAGAGGAGTGGTCATAGCTCAACTTATTAAGGAATAATGGAAAATTTTTTGAGTATAGATTATGGAACTAAAAGGATTGGATTAGCTTTTAATGTGGCTAGTCTAGTAGAACCTTTTATGGTTTTAAATAATCGAATCAATCAAGAAGAAACAGTGACTAGCGAAATCGTGATCGAACAAATTGCTCAAATTTGTAAAGAGAAAAAAATTAATAAAATCATTTTGGGCTATTCAGAAGCGCAGATGGCAGAAAAAACCAAGGTTTTTGCAAAACTTTTACAAAAAAAGATTGATTTGCCAATTATTTTTTCTGATGAAACCTTGTCCTCCAACGAGGTAGTTGCAAAAATGAAAGAGGCAGCTTTTAGTCTAAAAAAACGCCAGGGACCTATTGATCATTATGCTGCTGCTTTAATTTTAGAAGATTTTTTAGAAAGTAGCCCCAGGCTATAATTTCCTTCTTGTTGGTTTTTATGCTACACTTTATTCTCATTTTAAAATATGTTTAAAAAACTGCCAAAATTTTTCTTTTTTTTGTTTTCTTGTTTTGTTGTTTTAATATTATTGTTTTTCTTTCTGATAAATCTTTTTCAGGCACCATCGGATGTTGATAAGCAAATGGTGCGCTTTGTAATTCCCAAAGGCCAAGCTTTATCAATTATTGCAGCAAGACTTGAGGAAGAAAATTTGATTAAAAATAAATGGGCCTTCCGTTTTGCAGTTTATAAAAATAATTTAGTTGACAAAATTCAAGCAGGTAGTTTTGAATTATCAGCTAATATGAATACTTGGCAAATTGCTCAAGCTTTAACTGTGGGTACGAATGATTTATGGATTACTTTACCAGAGGGTTGGCGTAGAGAAGAAATTGTGGAAAGTTTGAGTAAGCAGGGTTTAAATAATTTTAAAACTGAAGAATTTTTAAATTTAAGTAAGGGTTTAGAAGGCCAATTGTTTCCAGATACTTATTTGGTACCTAGAGAAATTTCTAGCACTCAATTATTGTCTTTACTTAAAAATACATTTGCTAACAAAGTTACTTCTGCTTTAAGTGAAGAACTTGCAAATAGTAAAATGAGTTTAAATGAAATTTTAACATTAGCTTCTCTGGTGCAAAGAGAAAGTGCCAATGACGCAGAAATGCCACTTGTGGCACAAATTTTGTTTAATCGTTTGACAATTAATATGCCTTTGCAAGTTGATGCGACACTACAATATATCAAGGGTTATAACAAAACAGAAGGATCTTGGTGGCAAACTCCATTAGCAGACGATAAGAAATTAGATTCTCTTTATAACACTTATAAATATTCGGGTTTGCCTCCTGGACCAATTTGTAATCCAGGTTTAGCAGCTATTAAAGCCGTACTCAAACCAAGTGTCACTGAGGCCCTTTATTATATTCACGATAAAAGTGGTAAAATCCATATTGCCAATACTTTAAATGAGCACAATGCTAACGTAAATAAATACTTGCGCTAGAGATTTCTTACTGTTATAATAGCCAATTGTCTAAAAAGACTTAAGTAAAAAGCTAGCAGAAAAAACAAAGAGATTGGTGCCTTTAGTTTTTATAAAACAACTAAACAAGTAGTTTGTTCCACACAGCGTTATTGTACATAAGCTGTGTTTTTTTGCTTTGTTGATCTGATTTTACTTAAATCTTTTTAGAAGTTTAAAAGTAACAATTGAGGAAATAATTAAGCATTTAAGCTAAAAAGGAATTTTCATGCCACAAAAAGCCAAACGCCAAAATTGGGGTCAAAAACATCAAATTTTACCTATTCTAGATTTGATTAAATTACAAAGTGAAAGTTATCAAGACTTTTTAGATCATGGCATCGCAGAAGCACTTAAAGAAGTTAATGGCGTTAAAGGCATCGAAGATTTTACTGGCAAAAACTGGTCCCTCACTTTTGGTCAATATCGTTTTGGCGAAGCTAAATACACTCCTGCTCAAGCCAAAGCAAAAAATGTTTCCTATGATATGCCTCTTTATGTTGAGGCTACCCTACTCAATAAACGCACTGAAGAAGAGCGCACTCAAGAAGTTTTCTTAGGTGATATTCCTAAAATGACTGCCACTGGTAATTTTATTATCAATGGTATTGAAAGAGGAATTGTTACTCAACTAGTTAGATCACCAGGCGTATTCTTTTTAGGTGAAGAAGACTCTGCTAGTAAGCAATTGCTTTATAAAGCTGAGCTTCGTCCAATGCGTGGTTCTTGGTTAGAAATTGTAGTTAGTCGTCGTAATGTGATCACTGTCAAAATCGATCGTCGTCGTAAAATGCCTGTCACTGTTTTACTGAGAGCTTTTGGTTATGAAAGTAATGATGATATTGCTAACTTATTCACTGATGTCCTCAAGAAAGATAAATTAGATTTACTTAATAATACTTTGAAAAAAGATTCCACCACTAATCAAGCTGAAGCTTTGATTGAAATTTATGAAAAAATGAGACCCGGCGAACCAGCTGTACTTGATACTGCTCGTGAATTTTTGAATCACATGTTTTTCGATGAAAGACGCTATGATTTAGGTGAAGTGGGTCGTTACAAAGTTAATCGTCGTTTAAAAATTGAAGTTGATAAGAAAAAAACTGTCTTAGATCCTCAAGATTTAGTGGGAGCGATTGCTTATTTAATTGCTTTGCAAAATGGTGAAGGTAAAGTTGATGACATCGATCATTTGTCTAATCGTCGCGTGCGTCGTGTGGGTGAATTAGTTGCCGGCAATGCTTTTCGTATTGGTTTAATTCGTTTAGAGCGATCTATTCGTGAAAAAATGTCTTTGACTAAAACTGATGAAATTTTAACTCCTTCAGCTTTAGTTAATGCTCGTCCTTTAATCGCAGCTGTTTCAGAATTCTTTAGAAGAAATCGTTTATCTGCAATTTTAGATCAAACCAATCCATTATCTGAAATTGATAACTTGCGTCGCTTATCTGTGATGGGTACTGGCGGTGTGACTCGTGAACGTGCCAGTTTCTCTATGCGTGATATCAACGCTTCTCAATATTCTCGTATTTGTCCAATTCGTTCTCCTGAAGGTCCGAATATTGGTTTGGTGACTTATTTGTCACTCTATACCAGAGTTAATGACTATGGTTTCTTAGAAGCTCCTTACCTCAAAGTACAAAATGTTAAAGGTAAGATGAAAATTACTGATGAGATCGTCTATTTAAGTGCTGATGAAGAAGAAGATTATCACATTACTCACGCCAGTATTGGTATTAGTGATGACAACTACATTACTGATGATTGGATTCCAATGCGTTATCGCAATGAATTTATTGAAAGTAGTGTTGAAGAAGTTGAATATATCGATGTTGTGCCAAGACAGGTGGTAGGTAGTAGTGCGTCTTTAATTCCTTTTATTGCTCATGATGAGGCTAACCGTGCTTTAATGGGTTCTCACATGCAATGTCAGGCCGTGCCTTTAGTTAAAGCACAAGCTCCAGTAATTGGTACTGGTATGGAAGCAGAAATGGCCGTAGCCATGGGCCGTACTATTTTAGCTCCATTTGAAGGCGATATCGATTATGTTGATAGCAGTCGAGTAGTTTTGAAATTAGATAAAAAATATCATGAGAAAGCCAAGTCTTTTGTTGAGATGACTAACAATGAATTGATCACTTTTGATAAGGGATCCATTGAATATAAACTTTCTAAATACATGAGAACTTCTCAAAGTACCTGTTTTTCTCAGAGACCAGTAGTCAGGGTTGGTCAAGAAGTGAAAAAAGGTGATGTTTTAATTGATGGTCCAGCCACTGATCAAGGTGAATTGTCTTTAGGCACTAATTTATTAATTGCTTATACAGCCTTTAATGGTTTAGGTTACGAAGATGCTTTGGTCATTTCAGATCGTTTAGTTAAAGAAGACGTTTTGACTTCTGTGCAAATTAGTGAGCATAAAGCCAAAGTGATGGACACTCGTTTAGGACCAGAAGAATTAACAAATGATATTCCTAACGTTAGTGAAACTTTCTTAGCTAATTTGAATGTTGATGGTATCATTCGCATTGGTAGCCACGTTAAATCTGGCGATATTCTAGTTGGTAAAGTTGCTCCTAAAGGTGAAACCGAACTTTCTCCAGAAGAGAGATTGCTTAGAGCTATTTTTGGTGAGAAATCCAAAGAAGTTCGTGATACATCACTTCGTATTCCTCATGGTGAATCAGGAGTAGTGATTGATGTGCAAGTGCTTGATCGTGATTTAGGTGATGAGCTCGATCCAGGTACCATTAAAGAAGTGATTGTTAAAATTGCTGAAATGAGAAAAATTACTGTTGGTGACAAGTTAGCTGGTCGTCACGGTAACAAAGGTGTTATTTCCAAAATTGTTCCAGCAGCTGACATGCCTCATTTGGAAGACGGTACTCCAGTGGACATTATTATTTCTCCACTTTCTGTCTTGGCTCGTATGAATCTTGGTCAGTTACTTGAGACTCATTTGGGTTGGGCAGCTGATAAATTAGGTTACAAAGTAGCTGTACCAGCTTTTGAAGAAATCGATGAAGATAAAATTTGGGAAGAATTAGAAAAAGCAGGCTTGCCAGTTTCTGGTAAAGCTCAACTTTATAATGGTTACACTGGTGAAGCTTACCGTGAAAAATCAGTGGTTGGTATCAACTACATTCTCAAATTGAGTCACATGGTAGAAGATAAAACTCACGCTCGTTCCACTGGTCCTTATTCTTTAGTTACTCAACAGCCGCTGGGTGGCAAAGCTCAAATGGGTGGACAGAGAATGGGTGAAATGGAAGTTTGGGCACTTGAAGCTCATCGAGCTGCACATGTGTTGCAAGAAATGTTAACTATTAAATCTGATGATGTTCATGGACGCGCTAAAGCTTTTGAAGCTATTGTTAAGGGTGAAGATATTCCAACTCCAACAGTGCCAGAAGCTTTCAGAGTGTTGTGTAAAGAATTGAATTCTTTATCTTTGAACGTGGTTGCTCTTGATCCAACTGAAGAAGAAGTAGAAGATAAAGCTCCTACCATTGATAAGGAAGAAGTTTTAGTTTTAGACGATCCAGAAGATTCTTCTATACATGAGGAAGAAAGCGATGAATCAGAAGAAGATGAGGATTTTGAAGGAGAAGAAATAAATGATGAAGAAGAACCAGTGGATATGGAAGAGGAGGTTCTTAACTAAATTAATAAATTTTTGAAAGTAAATTATGAAAAATATAGTCGATTTCTCCGCCCTACAAATTAAAATAGCTTCTCCAGAGGACATCATTAGCTGGTCTCATGGTGAAGTTAAAAAACCAGAAACCATTAACTATCGTTCTTTGAAACCTGAAAAAGATGGTCTTTTTGATGAAAAAATCTTTGGACCAAGTAAAGATTACGAATGTTATTGTGGCAAATATAAACGCATTCGTTACAAAGGTATTATTTGTGATAAATGTGGTGTTGAAGTTACTGAAGCTAAGGTGCGTCGTGAGCGTATGGCTCACATTAAGTTAGCTGCTCCAGTAGCCCATATTTGGTTTTTTAAGGGTGCTCCTTCCAAATTATCTTTACTTTTAGATATTTCTCCTAGAAATCTCAATTCGATCATGTATTTTTCTCAATACATTGTGCTGGAAGTGGACAATGAAGAGAAAAAATTAGTTCTAGAGAGATTGGATGTCGATCAAGTGGCCGCTTTTGATCAATTACGTGACAATGCTGAAAAAGCTATTGTCAGTATTAAAGAAACCTTAGATCAAGACAAAGCTACTCTTGGTGAAAGAGTTAAAAGCAAAGAAGCTATGCAGCTTAAAATTGCTGAATTGGAACTTAAAGCTAAAAATAAAATTATTGCTACTAAACAACAATTAGAAGTTCAGCTAGAACAAACCGAAGAAATTTACAAAACCATTAAACAAATGGTTAAAAAAATCAAAGTTAAAACTGTTCTTACTGAAGATGAATATCTCAAGTTAGATGAATATGATGCCGCTTCTCATTTGCAAGTAGGCATGGGTGCTGAGAGTATTTTAGCTTTAAGTAAAAAGGTTGATTTAGATGCAGAAATTAAACAATTAAGAGATGAATTAGCTGAGAGCAAAGGTGCTAAAAAAGCTAAAGTAACCAAGAGACTGCGTGTTGTTGAGGGTTTCAAAAAATCTGGAATTGATCCAGCTTGGTTATTTTTAACTGTTTTACCAGTGTTACCTCCAGACCTTCGCCCAATGGTGCAATTATCTGGTGGTCGTTTTGCTGCTTCTGATTTAAATGATCTTTATCGTCGTGTAATTAACCGTAATAATCGCTTGGCTCACTTAATTAATTTAGGTGCTCCAGAAATTATTTTACGCAACGAGAAAAGAATGCTTCAAGAGGCTGTTGATGCTTTAATTGATAGTTCTCAAACAAAACAAACTCGTCGTCGTAGTAATCGTCGTCCATTGCGCTCACTTTCTGAGATGTTGCGTGGAAAAACTGGTCGTTTCCGTCAAAACTTACTTGGTAAACGTGTTGACTATTCAGGTCGTAGTGTTATTGTCGTTGGTCCAGAATTAAAACTTAATCAATGTGGTTTGCCAAAAGATATGGCTTTAGAAATCTTTAAACCTTATGTTTTACGCGAATTAATCATGAAGGGTATTGCTCCCAATGTGAAAAGTGCTCGTCATTTAGTTGATCGTCGTGAATCTAGTGTTTATGCCATTTTGGAACAAGTTATCGAAAATCACCCAGTGCTTTTAAACCGTGCTCCTACGCTGCATAAATTAGGCATTCAAGCTTTCTTCCCAGTTTTGATTGAGGGCGGCGCTATTTCCCTGCATCCTTGTGTTTGTTCTGGTTATAACGCTGACTTTGACGGTGATCAGATGGCTGTTCACGTACCTTTGACCAAACAAGCTCAGGAAGAAGCAATTAATTTAATGATGGCTAATCGTAATTTACTCAAACCAGCTAATGGTGAACCGATTACTGTACCTAACAAAGACATGGCTTTGGGTGCTTATTATTACACTAGTTTTGATGAAAAATTAGAGGTTTTCCCAACAGTTTTGGGTAGTAAAAATGAAGCTTATCATTTATACCAAATTGGTAAACTTGACCTCCGTCAAAAAGCTAAAGTGCTGATGGAGATTAAGGGTGAGAAACAAGTGATCGAAACTAATGTTGGTCGCTTGCTTTTCAATAGTGTTTTGCCAGAAAGCTTACGTTTTATCAATGAGAGCGTCAATGCCAAAATGATCAAACAAATCGTCACCAAAGCTATCGAAATCGAAGACAATGAAGTGGTGGCTAAAATGATTGATGATATTAAAGATTTAGGTTTTGAGGCTGCTACAGTTTCTGGTTTATCAGTTTCAGTGAGCGATTGTGAAATGCTTCCTGAAAAAGATCAGGTTGTGGAGGCTGCTAACCAAAAAGCTGAATTAATCAGAGATAATTACCTGCAAGGTTTAATTACTGATGAAGAACGTCGTCGTCAATCTCTTGACGTATGGATCAAAACCACCGATGAATTAGCTGAAAAAACTTGGCAAACATATGCTGATGATAATTCAGTCAAAATTATTATTAATTCTGGTGGTACTCGTGCTTCTAAAGATCAGGTTAAACAGCTTGGTGCCATGCGTGGCTTAGTAGTTGATCCACTTGGTAACATTGTGGAAATGCCTACCAAATCTAACTTTAGACAAGGTCTTTCTATTTTTGAATACGTAACTTCAGCTCGTGGTTCTCGTAAAGGTTTGACTGACTCAGCTATTAAAACTGCTGATGCTGGTTATTTAACTCGTCGTTTGGTTGATGTTTCTCACGATGCCATTATTCGTCAAGAAGATTGTGGCTCTACAGAAGGCATTGAAATTATCAGAGCTCCCAGAACTGATGTGTTCTATTATAGAATTTTAGGTCGCTATGCCAGTAAAGATGTCAAAATTGGTAAAAAAACCGTGGTGGCAGCTGGTGAACTCATTAATGATGAGCTTGCTAAGGAGATTGTTGCTTCTGATTTAGAATCTATTTGGGTGCGCTCTCCAATCACCTGTCGTTGCACCAAAGGTTTATGTACTAAATGTTATGGATGGGATTTTGCTACTAGAACAGATGTTGAAATTGGTGTCCCGGTTGGCGTAATTGCTGCTCAATCCATTGGTGAACCAGGTACTCAGTTAACTATGCGTGTTAAACACTCTGGTGGTATTGTGGGTTTGGATGTGACTCAGGGTTTGCCTCGTGTCGAAGAATTACTCGAGGCTCGTACTCCTAAAGTTCAATCTTTAATCGCTCATATCGCTGGCAAAGTCAAAATTGAAGAAAAAGAAGGTGAGAATGTAATCACTATTAAAAATAAGGAGGGTGAAGAAGAAAGCTTTACTTTACCAGCTTCAGTGACTTTGTTAGTTAAAGACAAAGACCTAGTTTTTGCTGGTCAAAAATTAACTAGTGGTGGTGTCAATATTCAAGAGCTCTTACAACTTAAGGGTTTAATTTTTACTCAACAACATATTATTGACCAGGTTCAAGAGGTTTATGAATCTCAGGGTGTAACCATCAATGACAAACACTTCGAAGTGATTGCTCGTAAAATGGGTGACAAATTACAGATTGAACTTTCTGGTGATACTGATCTTTTGGTCGGTGAAGTTGTTGAACGCGCTCGTTTTATGGAAATTAATGACAATGTCATGGCTGCTGGTGGTGATCCGGCTACCGCTAGAGTATTACTCTTAGGTATTACTAGATCTTCTCTCTTCACCAGTTCTTGGTTATCAGCTGCTTCTTTCCAACACACTAAACATGTGTTGACTGATGCTGCTTCTGAGGGAGCTATTGATTATCTAGAAGGCTTGAAAGAAAATGTCATTATTGGTCGCTTGATCCCAACTAGTGAAGAAAGGGCAAGAGCCGCAGTATAAAAATATAGAAGTAATAGTGAAAAACTAGGGTGAATGTGTTAAAATTGCTCCCTTAGTCAAAAGAAAATATAAAAATATGCCTACAATAAACCAATTGATCAGAAAAGGTGGTCGTGTCAGCAGAGTTAAACGTATTAAAGCTACTGCTCTGCGTCGTAGTTTTAACTCGATTGATAACCGCCCAGTTTCTACTAATAGTCCGCAAAAGCGGGGTGTTTGTACTGTGGTTAAAACCATGACTCCAAAAAAACCTAACTCAGCTCTTCGTAAAGTGGCTAGAGTGCGTTTATCTAATAAAATGGAAGTTACTGCTTATATCCAAGGTGAAGGTCATAACCTAGCTGAACATAGTATTGTTATGGTTAGAGGTGGTCGTGTCAAAGATTTACCAGGTGTGAAATACCATATTATCAGAGGTAAATATGACTGTGCTGGAGTTGATGGTCGTAAAACCAGCCGTAGTAAATATGGAGTCAAGAAAAGTTAAAGGAAATATAGTATGAGAACCAAAAAGGCTCAAGTTCGTGAAGTAGAAAAAGATGCTAGATATGGATCTGTTTTAGTGCAGAGTATTATTAATCGTAGCATGAAAGATGGTAAAAAATCTGTCGCTGCTAAGCAAGTTTATGATGCTCTTTCCTTAGTGGAAAAAGAAACTAAACGCAAGGCTTTAGAAGTTTTAGAAGAAGCGATCGCGAAAATTCAACCTCAAATGGAAGTTAGATCACGTCGTGTAGGTGGTGCTTCTTATCAAGTGCCTATGCCTGTGCGTGGTCGTCGTGCTAATTCTTTAAGTGTTAGATGGTTAGTCACTGAATCCAACAAACGTTCTAATAAGCAATATCATAGTTTTGCTGAGAAATTAGCTGCTGAATTACTTGATGCTTTAATTGAACAAGGTGGAGCAATTGAGAAACGTAATGCTTCTCATCGTATGGCCGAGTCTAACAAAGCCTTCTCTCACTTTAGATGGTAAACTTTCGCATTTATTATTAGCTAGAGAAATTGTAGAATTATAGATCTATGTCAGACATTGCTAAACAAAGACAAGTTCCATTGGAACGCATTAGAAATATTGGAATTATTGCTCACATTGATGCTGGCAAAACCACCACTACTGAGCGTATTCTTTTTTACACTGGTCGTAATTATAAGATTGGTGAAGTTCATGAGGGCGCAGCCACCATGGACTGGATGGCTCAGGAGCAAGAACGTGGTATTACCATTGTTTCTGCTGCTACCACTTGTTTTTGGGAACCATATTTTGAGACTACTTTGCCAAAAGCTAAATATCGTTTTAATATCATTGATACTCCAGGACACGTTGATTTTACTGCTGAAGTGGAACGCTCACTACGTGTTTTAGATGGTGGTATCACTGTTTTAGACGCTTCTGAAGGTGTACAGTCTCAATCAGAAACTGTTTGGCGTCAAGCCGATAAATACAATGTACCTCGTATTTGCTTCGTTAATAAAATGGATAAATTAGGAGCTGATTTTAATGCCACTGTTGAAGATATTCGTACCAAATTTGGTGTAAAACCTGCACCTATGGTTTTACCTATGGGTAGTGAAAGTTTCTTTCAAGGCGTGATTGACTTGATCGCTCGTAAGGCTTATTTTTGGGAAGATCATGAAGCTGCTACCGAACCAGAAATCAAAGAAATCCCAGAAGAATATAAAGCCAAAGTTGAAGAAGAAAGAGCTAAATTAGTTGAATCTATCGCTGAAACTGATGATGCTTTGATGGAAAAGTTTTTTGCTGAAGAAGAAATTAGTGTTAATGAATTAAAAACTGCTTTACGTAAGGCAGTTATTGGCTATAAATTAGTGCCTGTTTTTGCTGGATCATCACTTAAAAATACTGGTATACAGCCACTTTTGGATGCAGTTGTTGAGTATTTACCTTCTCCTACTGACATAGACCATATTGAAGGTCATGTTCCAGGTAACGAGGAAGAAAAAGTACAACGTCGTTTAGTTCCAGAAGAAAAATTTTGTGGTTTGGCTTTTAAGATTCAAACTGATCCTCACGTTGGTAAACTCACTTATTTCCGTGTTTACTCTGGATCTATCAAAGCTGGTTCTTATGTTTACAACTCTAGCAAAGACATTAAGGAAAGAGTTGGCCGTTTATTGTTAATGCATGCTAACGATCGCGAAGAAGTCGCAGAAGCTCAAGCTGGAGAGATTATTGCCGTGGTTGGTCTCAAAGATACTAAGACTGGCGACACACTATCTGATGAAAATAATAAAGTAATTTTAGAAGGTATTACCTTTGCTGATCCAGTGATTTCTTTAGCTATTGAGCCAAAAACCAAATCTGATCAAGAAAAAATGGGTATGGCTTTGGCTAAACTTTCCGAAGAAGATCCTACTTTTAGTATTGAAGTTGATCATGAAACTGGACAAACCATTATTGGTGGTATGGGTGAATTGCATTTGGACATTATTGTCGATCGCATGAAGCGCGAATTTAAGGTTGATGCTAATGTTGGCAAACCTCAGGTAGCCTATCGTGAAACTATCACTCAAGTTTCTGAAGGTGAGGGTAAGTACATCAAACAGTCTGGTGGTCGTGGTCAATATGGTCATGTTTTACTTCGACTTGAACCCAAAGATCGTGGCACTGGCTACGAATTTGTTAATGCTATCACTGGAGGTGCAGTACCTCGTGAATACATTGAACCTACTAATAAAGGTATTAAAGAATCCTTGGATAGAGGCTTTTTAGCCAGTTATCCAATGGTCGATGTCAAGGTGACCCTTTATGATGGTTCTTATCATGAAGTTGACTCTAGTGAGTTAGCTTTTAAAATGGCTGGTTCTCTTGGTATGAGAGACGCAGTTTCTAGAGCAGGTATGGTTTTAATAGAACCTGTCATGAAGGTTGAAGTTAGTAGCCCAGAAGAATTTATGGGCGACATTATTGGTGATCTTGGTTCAAGACGCGCTCAAATCCAAGGCACCAACACCAGAGGCAATGTAGTGATTATTACCGCTTTAGCTCCTTTAGCAGAAATGCAAGGCTATGTGACCACTTTGCGTGGCATGACTCAAGGACGTGCCAGTAGTGTAATGTTGCCAAGTCATTACGAAGAGGTACCAAAAAATATTACTGAAAAAATTATCGAGGAAAGAAAAGGTATTAGAAAAAGATAATTTAAAACGTAATCACTTGTTTTGCCTATTTTTTTAAGGTAAAATACAAGTTCGGTTAGGAAATTTTATAAATTAGTAAAATAAATTAAAGAAAGAACAAAAATATGGCAGACGCACAAAAATTTGTCAGAAGTAAGCCACATGTTAACATTGGTACCATTGGTCACGTTGATCACGGTAAAACCACTTTAACTGCAGCTATTACTCAAACTTTATCAAAAATGGTTCCAAGTGACACCAATAAAGCTTTGCTTTACTCCGATGTTGAAAACAGTCAAGAAGAAGTGGCTCGTGGTATTACTATCAATATTAAACATATTGAATACGAAACCGAGAAGCGTCATTATGCTCACATTGATGCTCCAGGTCATGCTGATTACATCAAAAACATGATCACTGGTGCTGCTCAGATGGACGGTGCTATTTTGGTAGTAGCCGCCACCGATGGTCCTATGCCTCAAACTCGTGAACATATTTTATTGGCCAATCAGGTCAATGTACCAAAAATCGTAGTTGCTTTGAATAAATGCGATATGGTCGACGATGCTGAATTGTTAGACTTGGTCGAAGTTGAAGTACGTGATCTTTTGAGCAAATATGGTTACGATGGCGACAACACTCCAGTTATTCGCGTTAGTGCTATGAAAGCTTTGGAAGGTGATGCTGATGCTCAAGCCAAAATCATGGACTTGATGAAAGCAGTCGATGATTACATTCCAGAACCAGTACGTGACGTCGACAAGCCTTTTAGTATGTACATTGAAGATGTATTTTCTATCAAGGGTCGCGGTACAGTTGTCACTGGTCGTATCGAAAGTGGTATCATCAAAGTTGGTGAAAATGTTGACATCGTTGGTATCCGTGATAAACAATCCACTACCGTTACTGGTGTAGAAATGTTTAGAAAAATGCTTGATCAAGGTCAAGCTGGTGACAATGTTGGTATTTTGCTCCGTGGTGTTGAAAAAGATGGCGTCGAAAGAGGTCAGCTTTTGGCTAAGCCAGGTAGTGCTTCCGCTCACAAGAAATTCGAAGCTGAAGTGTATATTTTGAAAAAAGAAGAAGGCGGTCGTCACAAACCTTTCTTCTCTGGTTACAAACCTCAGTTCTACATCAGAACTACTGACGTAACTGGTGAAATCAAACTTCCAGAAGGAGTAGAGATGGTTATGCCTGGTGATAACGCCAAAATGACTGTTGAACTCTTAGTGCCCGTAGCTGTTACCGAAGGTTTCCGTTTTGCTATCCGTGAGGGTGGTTTGACCGTCGGCGCTGGTGCTGTTACCAAGATTTTGGATTAATTTTCAAATCTTAATTTAAAAATTAAAAACCCCGCTTTTAAGCGGGGTTTTTGATTAATTAATACTCTTGCTCTCACCATCTCCTTCTGGTACAATACAATCCTCTCGAGAATTGTAAGAGAAAGTTATTTTTTTAGTAAACTTTATCACAAACATAAGACTACTAAAAAATATAAATTTCCCCTGTACAAGAGGGAAAGATTTAGATATAATCGCGTTTTGTGATTTAAGAGATCACGAGATAAAGAAAGCAATAAATTAAAAATAGTATGACTAAAAATCAAAACTCATACAAGATTAGAGTGAGACTTAAATCTTACGATCACCGCGTCATTGACGAGGCTTCTCGTAAGATTTTACAAACAGCTTTGTCTACTGGCGCTAAAATTATTGGCCCAGTGCCTTTGCCAACTCACAAAAAGTCTTTTACTGTTTTGGTTTCACCTCATACAGATAAAAATGCTCAAGAGCATTATGAGATTCGTACTCACAAGCGTTTGATTGACATTGTTGATCCAACCAATAAAACCATCGATTCTCTAATGCACTTGGAACTACCTGCTGGTGTTGATATTCAAATCAAAATGTAGTTTTTAGGCAAATTTAATTAGGTTTTAGACCTAAGGTTTTATTTTATTGACGAAAAGACATGCTAAACACAATATTTGCTACCAAAGTGGAAATGTCACAAGCCTGGTCAGAGGACGGCAAGCGTTTGCCTATCACCAAGTTACAAGTTAGTGACAATGTTGTGCTATCCAAAAAAGAAACTCAAGATAAGCAAATGACTTTGGAAATTGGTTATGGTCGTAAAAAATTGAAAAATATTGTTAAACCACTCAGATCAAAAATTGAAAAGAGTGGTTTTTCTTTTGGAGTTAAAAAAATCGAAGGTGTTAAATTAACCGGTGATGAAGCCGAAAATACTTTAGATGCTGGTCAAACTTTGTCATTAGCCGACGTTTTGAATGTTGGAGACGTTGTGGAAATTCAAGGCTCTACTAAGGGTCGTGGTTTTGCCGGTGCAATGAAGAGACATGGTTTTCATGGTGGCCCCAAAACTCATGGTCAATCAGATCGTGCTAGAGCAGTTGGTTCTATTGGTTCAGGTACTACTCCAGGTCGTATTTGGAAAGGCAAAAGAATGCCTGGTCATTATGGTTGTGAAACAAAAACTGTTTCTGGTTTAGTGATAGTTTATATTGATCAAAAAAACAACGAACTTTGGGTGAATGGTCCAGTTCCTGGATATAGAAATTCTACAGTAAGAATTAGTAAAACTGGTAAGACTAAAGAAATTAAATTAGACTTAAAACATTTAGGTTTAGCTGAAGCTCAAGTTGAAGTTTCAAATAAGACAGGAGAAGTTAAAGAAGAAAGTAACTCATAATGCAATTAACGGTTATTGATTCTACCAGCAAAAATGAGAAGGTCAGAGTGAGCGACACTTTATTTTCTAGTGCTACTTCCAATGTGTTATTAGCTCAAGCTATTAGAGTTTATTTAAGCAATTTGAGACAAGGCACTAGCCATACTAAAACCAGATCAGAAATTAACCGTACTAAGAAAAAATGGTATAAGCAAAAAGGTACTGGTAATGCTCGCCATGGAGCTCGTACTCCAAACATTTTTGTAGGAGGTGGCGTTTCTCATGGTCCAAGAGGTATTGAAAATTGGGTTAAAACATTGACTGCTAAAAGTAAATTACTCGCTCTTAAAATAGCTCTAAGTGCTCAAAAAAACAATCTTTTTTTGAGTAAAGATTTGTCGTCTTTAAAAGGTAAAACTAGTGAAGCTGCTAAATTATTATCAGTAGCTAGCAAAAAAGAAGAAAAAGTTTTAGTAGTATTGGCCAAAAATTCTAATTTGGCTTTACGCTCATTGCGCAATGTAGAAAATGTTTTAGTAATGACAGCTGATCGCATTAATGCTTTACATGTTGCTATGGCTGATAAAATTATTATTGATTTAACCGCTTTAAAAGTTTTAGAAGAGAGAATGTTAAAAGTTAAAAAACCTACTCTTAAGAAATAATCATGAATGCCTATTTAATTAAAAAACCAGTTGTCACTGAAAGATCTCTTAGCCTAGCTAAGAAAGAGCATGTTTATACTTTTGAAGTAGAAATGAGTGCTCACAAAGATCAAATCAAAGAGGCAATAGCTGCTATTTTTGGAGTGAAAGTTTTATCGGTTAATACCGTAGTGAGACATAGAGTTAAAAAGAAAACTGGTAAAAAAAGAATGAATACTGTTAGTCCAAAGACCAAAAAAGCTTATGTGACTTTAGCAGCCGATAATCATATTGATCTTTTTGATGTAGGAGGAGAAAGCTAATGTTAAAGAAAATCAAAGGCACTACCCCCGGTAAAAAGCATCGCATTGATGTTGATCGCAGTACTCTGCATAAGGGTCAACCAGAGAAATCACTTTTGGTTAAAGGTCATAAAAAACGTCAAGGCAAAGATGCTTCTGGTCACATTTCAATGAGACATAGAGGCGGTGGTGTTAAGAAGCGTATGAGAGTGATTGATTTTCGTCGCGATAAGTTGGGTATTCCAGCTATTGTGAAAAGAATTGAATATGATCCAATGCGTAGTGCTAATGTTGCTTTACTCTTTTACAAGGATGGTGAAAAAAGATACATTCTTGCTCCAGAAGGTTTGGAAGTTGGTGCAGAAATCATTACCGAAGAAAAAGCAGATGTTAAAGTTGGTAATTGTATGCCACTTAAAAATGTGCCAATTGGCGTAGAAATTCACAACATTGAATTGCGTCATGGCAAAGGTGCTCAAATTGTTAGGGGTGCTGGACTTGGAGCGATAGTTCAGTCAAAAGAGAGTAAATATGCTATTATTGCTTTACCATCTAAAGAACAGCGTTTGGTTAGTTTAGAGTGTTTTGCTACTGTTGGTCGAGTTGGCAACCAAGAATGGAAGGGCGTAAAACTAGGTAAAGCAGGTCGTAAGAGAATGATGGGTATTAGACCTACTGTTAGAGGTACTGCACAGCATCCAGATAGTCATCCACATGGTGGCGGTGAAGGACGTAGTGGCATCGGTTTGAAACATGCTAAGTCTCCATGGGGTAAAAATGTTGCTCCAGGAAGAAAAACTAGAAGTATTAAAAAATCTAATCGTCATTTAGTTAGAGATCGTCGAGCTAAAAACTAATAAAAGGTAATTATTAAAATATGTCTAGATCAAGTAAAAAAGGACCATACATCGACCCAAAACTTCTAAAAAAAGTGATGGCTCAAAAAGCCGCTGGGGAGAATAAACCAATTAAAACTTGGAGTCGCGCTTGCGTGATTGCCCCGGAATTTGTTGGTCATACTTTCATGGTTCATCAGGGTAAAAACTTTGTAGAAGTTTTTGTTTCTGAAATGATGGTTGGACACAATCTAGGAGAATTTGCTCCTACCAGAACCTTTAGAGGTCATGGCAAGATTGTGAAGAGATTGTTAACTAAAACTTAAACTTTTTTGGAAAAAATTAAAATGATAATTAAAGCAGAGCAAAAAAATACCAGACAGCCATCACGTAAAGTGCGTTTAGTGGTTGATGTGGTTAAAAAAATGAGTCTTGTTGATGCAATCAATTACTTGGCAGTTATGAACAGAAAATCAAGTCTTTTGGTTTTGAAGGTTTTACGCCAAGCAATTGCAAACGCCACCAATAATTTTGGTTTGGCTATTAGTGATTTGGAAATCGACAAAATTCTTGTTAACGATGGTCCAGCTTTAAAAAGATGGAGAGCGGTCAGTCGTGGTCGTGCTCATACCATCTTGAAGAGAACTTGTCACGTTAGAGTTGACTTAAGAACTAAAAAAGATGCCGCTGAGGTTGTTAAAAAGACCGAAGTTGCTGCAAAAGTTGCAAAAACTCCTGTCAAAGCAGAAGTTAAAGAAGTTAAAAAAGAAACTGTGAAAAAATCTCAAGAAGCTATTAAATTAGACCGTAGCAAAAGCCAAACTGTTAAATTGCAGGGGGCAGGTAAAGGTCAAGCCAATAAACTAATACAAAGTCAGAAAAAGGGATCTAAATAAAGATATGGGACAAAAAGTTAATCCAATCAATTTTAGAACAGGTGGGATTTTCAATTGGAAGTCTCTCTGGTTTGCATCTAAAGCAGATTATGCCAATAAAGTTCTAGAAGATTTTCGTTTGCGCGAATATTTAGAAAAAAGTTTGGCTAATGCTGGTTTAGTTGATGTGGAAATTAAAAGATCTATTAATAAACTTTTAATCGTTTTATCAGTAGCTAGACCAGGAGTAGTTATTGGTAAAGGTGGTGCGAATTTAGAGAAAGTAAAGCAAGGTGTTGAAAGGGTAGTTAATGTTGCCAAAGATAAAAAGGACAAAGCTAGAATTGAATTAAAAGTTGAAGAAGTTAAAAAACCAGATTTAAGTGCTAAATTAGTGGTTGAAAGAATTATTGCTCAATTATTAGCTAGATATCCTCATCGCCGTGCTGTTAGTCAAGCGATGGAAAAAGTGATGGCAGCTGGTGCGAAAGGTGTTAAAATTCAACTTTCTGGTAGAATTGCCGGTGCAGAAATTGGTCGCAGTGAAAAATATTTCCAAGGAAGTATTCCTACTCAAACATTGCGTGCTAATATTGATTATTTTGAAGCCCCAGCCAAGACTCGTTCTGGTTATGTGGGTATTAAAGTATGGATTTATAAAGGGGAAGTAATTTAGTCATGTTACAACCAAAAAAAGTAAAATACCGCAAAACCTTTCGGGGTAAAAACAGAGGCAAAGCCTTAAAAGGCTGTGAAATTGTTTTTGGTGAGTATGGTCTTAGAACTTTAACTTTAGGAGAGATTTCTGCTCGTCAAATTGAAGCAGCTCGTAAGAAAATTACATATGCTACCAAAAGAGAAGGAAAATATTGGATTAAAGTTTTTCCTCACAAACCTTTAACCAAGAAACCTTTAGGTGTCAAAATGGGTTCTGGCAAAGGTGCAATTGAAGAATATGTAGCTTTAGTTAAACCTGGATTTATTTTATTTGAAATCGGCGGAGTGAGTGAAGAAATGGCTAAAGCTGCGATGCAAAAAGCAGCTGCCAAATTATCAGTTAGAACAGAATTTGTAAAGAAAAATTAAATGAAAAGAAACGATATTAAAGCCCTTCAGCAAAAAACAGTGGCCGAGTTAGAGAAAACATTGCTCGGATTGGGTCATGATTTGGCTAATATGCGTTTACAAAAAAAAGTCGGTAAACTCAGTAGTGTTGCCAAACTCAAAAATTTAAGTGACGACATTGCTAGAATAAAAACTATTTTGACAGAAAAAAAATTACAAAGTAAATAAATATGAAAAAATTACAGGGAAAAGTAATATCTTTGAAGACCAATGACACAGCAATTGTCAAGGTTGAGCGTAAGTGGGCTCATCCAGTCTATCAAAAATTAGTAAGACGTAGCAAAAAATACGCCTGTGATTTTGATCAAAAAAATATTGAGTTAGCATTAGCAGATGTAGTGGAAATCCAAGAAACTCGTCCGCTCAGTAAAACTAAGAGATTTAAAGTAACTAAGAAAATTGGAAAATAATCATGATACAACTAAAATCAGTACTAGCTGTCGCTGATAACAGCGGTGCCAAAAGAATCAGAGTTATTCAGGTTTATGGTGGCTCTAAGAGAAAATTTGGGACTGTTGGTGATATGGTAGTAGCTTCAGTTATTGCTGCCGATGCCAATGGAACAATTAAAAAGGGTGAAAAAGTAAGAGCTGTAGTTGTGCGTACCACCAAAGAACAAAGAAGATCTAGTGGTGAATATATTCGTTTCGATGAAAACGCTGCAGTGATTATTCAAGCCAGAAATAACAAAGAGCCGGTGGGCACTCGTGTTTTTGGACCAATTGCTCGCGAAGTTAAAGACCAAGGATTTAGTAAAATTGCTAGTTTAGCTCCGGAGGTTTTATGAAATTAAAAATTGGAGATAAAGTTTTAGTCACTGCCGGCAAAGATAAGGGTAAAAAAAGTGAGGTAATTGCTGTTTATCCTACTCTAGAAAAAGTGTTGGTTAAAGATGTCAACATGTATGTTAAACATGTAAAGCCATTTATGGATCGTAAAGGTGAAAAGACTAGAAAAGAAAGACCAATATCTGTGGCTAAAGTGGCTATTTTAAATGACAAAGATCAAGCTGATAGAATTGCTTATCGTGTTACCGCTGATGGTAAAAAAGAAAGAATCTTTAAAAAAACTGGTCAAGTTATTAAAACAGAAAAAGTAACTACTAAAAAGAAATAAATATGAATCGTTTGAAAGAAAAATACCAGCAAGAAGTGCTTAAGACTTTGATGAAAGAATTCTCTTATCAGAATCCTAATCAAGTGAGTAGAATTGAGAAAATTGTTCTAAATATGGGTGTAGCTGAACCTCAAGATCCTCATGCTAGAGAAAAAGTCATGCCTTTAATTGTTAAACAATTTGAAGCTATCACTGGTCAACATCCTCAAGTAACTAAAGCTCGTAAAGCTGTTTCTAATTTTAAATTAAGAGCAGGTGACCCAATGGGTGTTATGGTAACACTACGTGGAGATTTAATGTGGGAATTCTTAGACAGATTGATTTCAATAGTTTTACCTCGTGTTAAAGATTTCCGCGGAGTCAGTAGAACCGCTTTTGATGGTCAGGGCAATTATAGTTTGGGTATTGAGGAACAGATTTCTTTTCCAGAAATTGAATTTGACCAAATTGATCATATTCGACCTTTACAGATCAATATCGTGACTAGTAATAAAGACAATCAAGAAGCATTCCGTTTATTAGAATTATTGGGAATGCCATTTAAAAAAGAGGAAGAAAAAAACTAAGGTATGGCTAAAAAATCAGCAATCGCTAAATCAAAAAAAATTTTCGCCAAACGCGAGGTTTTATTAAAGTCTGGAGTCAAAAAAGTAAATAGACTCTCGACTCGAGGCGTGAATCGTTGTAAAATTACGGGTCGCCCAAAAGGCTATATGCGTTTTTTTGGCTTAAGTCGTTTAACTTTTAGAGAATTAGCAGCCAAAGGTGAATTGCCAGGCGTAGTAAAAACCAGTAAATAAAAAATAAGTAAAATATGACCGATCCTATTGCAGACATGATTATCAGAATAAAAAATAGCGTAATGGCAGGACGCAAAGATCTTTTGGTACCTCACTCCAAGGTTAAAGAAGCCATTGCTAGAATTTTAGCTGATTTTAATTACATTGAAAGTTATGCGACTGAAGAAGTGGATAGTTTTAAGCAAATTAAAATTACTTTGAAATATGTTGGTAAAACACCAGTGATCAGTGGAGTCAAAAGAATCTCTAAACCTGGATGTCGTATTTATAAAAATGCAGATGCTATTCCAAGCACTCTTAATGGATATGGTTTAACCATATTATCTACCAACAAAGGTATTATGGATGGCAAGAGTGCGCGTAAGAATAATATTGGTGGAGAGGTGCTTTGCCAAATCTGGTAAGGTCTTTTGTATATGTCAAAAATTGGTAAAAAAATCATTAGCATTCCAAATCAAGTCACTGTCACGATCGTTGATAATAAAATTATTACCAAAGGTCCGAAGGGTGAACTTCAATTGGATATGATGCCTAACATTTCAGTCAAGATTGAAGGCAGTGAAATTTCTCTTGCTCGTAGTAATGATGAGAAACAAACCAGAGCCAATCACGGCTTAATGAGGAGCTTATTGGCTAATAACATTGAAGGTGTAGCTAATGCTTATCAAAAAACTTTAAAATTAGTAGGTACTGGATATAGAGTTAGTTCTAAAGGAGCTGGTTTATCTATGACTCTTGGTTTTTCTCACGTGGTCGATGTAAATGCAATTCCAGGTGTAACTTTTAAAGTAGAAGGTAATGATACTGTTCATATTGAGGGCATTGATAAACAACTTGTTGGTCAAGTAGCTGCAAATATAAGAGGACTTCGTCCACCAGAACCTTATTTAGGTAAGGGTATCCGTTACAGTGATGAAATAGTCAGAAAGAAACCAGGTAAAGCTGCTGCTAAATAATTAGGAAAGATGAAATGTCAGATATTAAATTATTAAACAAAAACAGAATTAAACGCCAAAAACGTATTAGAACCAAAATTGTTGGTACTAGTATTCGTCCTCGTTTAACTGTCTTTCGTTCTAATGAGCACATTTCACTACAAGTGATTGATGACTCTATTGGTAAAACTTTGGCTAGTGCCAGTGATTTAGTTAAATCTAAAAAAACTAAAGTTACTAAAACCGAAAGAGCCATTGAAGTGAGTAAGACTTTATTAGAACTTTTGAAAAAACAAAAAATTACTAGTTTAGTATTTGATCGTTCTTATTATAAATATCATGGCAGAGTCAAAGCGGTTGCAGAGACTCTTCGTGAAGGTGGAATTAAATTATAAATATGGCAAGAGATAATTTCGGTAAACCAGAAGTTAAGGAATTTGAAGAAAAAGTTATTCAAATTTCTAGAGTATCCAAGAAAACCAAGGGTGGTAATAAAGTTGGTTTTTCTGTTTTGATGGTGGTTGGTGATAAAAAAGGTAAAGTTGGAGTTGGTCTTGGTAAAGCTGGTGATGTTTTAGCCGCCATTAAGAAATCTGTAAAAAAAGCTAAGAAAAAATTAATTAGTATTCCTCTTGACGGAACTACCATTCCTTTTGCTATTACCGTCAAAAAAGGTGCTGGCAGAGTGATGTTAAAGCCATCCACTAAAGGAACTGGTGTTATCGCTGGTGGTCCAGTTAGAGCTGTAGTCGAAGCCGCTGGAGTAAGAGATATTACCTGTAAGATTATGGGTAGCGATAATCAAGCTTCTAGTGTTTATGCTACTTTTGAAGCTTTGAAACAAATTTCTAAAATTGTTGAAATTAAAGGTATTAAGTTACGTTCCATTTCTGATATTGAAGAAGAAGAGAGAAAGAAAATGGAAGAATTACAGAAACAAGCCAAAGAAGCAGCCGCTAAAACTGAGGCAGAGGCAAAAAAAGTTGCCCCTAAAAAAACAGTTGCTAAATAAGGATTTATCATGTCGATTTTAAGCTCACTCACTAAAATTACTACCAATAGCAAAAAGCGCTTGGGTCGGGGTTATGGTTCTGGTAAAGGCGGACATACTTCTTCCAGAGGCCAAAAAGGCCAAAAATCTCGTGTTGGCTCTAAAGTACCTCTTTGGTTTGAAGGCGGTTCACTACCTCTTTCTAAGAGAATTCCAATGTGGAGAGGTAAAGGTCGTTTCAAAAGCTTAATTGCTTGTGCAGAATTGACTTTCGATGATTTAAATAAGATTGAATTGACTGACATTACCATTGATTCTTTAAAATTAAATAGAATTATTGACAAAAGATTTAAAAAAGTGAAAGTCATCAGTAAGGGAAAACTAAGCAAAAAAATTAATCTAAAAGGCATTGCTGTTTCAGCTTCTGCAAAAAAAGAAATCGAAGCTCTTGGTGGTACTATTGAAGAATAAAGGTACTTGCTTTTAGACTTGTTATTAGCTTAGAATATTAACCTCGCGCTAAGTGATGGAAAAATTTTTAAATAAAATTCAAGCAATACTTTCCAACCCAAAGCTTAAAAACAAGCTCTTATTTACCCTAGCAATTTTTGCTCTTACTAGAATTTTAGCTCATATACCCGTGCCAGTGGTTGATATTTCACAACTTAAGTTTTTATTTGCTTCTAATCAGTTTTTAAGTTTTTTAAATATTTTTTCAGGTGGAACTTTAGCTAATTTTTCGATTGTGGCTGTTGGAATTAACCCATACATTACTGCCTCGATTATTATGCAATTGCTTGGCATGGTTATTCCCAAAATTAAAGAAATGCAAAAAGAAGGTGAAGCGTCGCGTGCCAAGCTTAATCAATACATGCGTATGGCTTCAGTACCAATTGCTTTTGTACAAGCAATTTCAGTCATTGCTTTACTCAATTCTCAGAATTTATTAGTTGGAGCCAGTGTTTCAAATATGATTGTGGTAATTGCCACTTTAGTGGCAGGAGCAATGATTATGATGTGGTTAGGAGAAATTATTAACGAAAAAGGTATTGGTAATGGTATTTCTATGATTTTGCTAGCTGGTATTGTAAGCCAAATTCCCTCTAGTTTAGCTTCTGTCATAGCTCTTTTGGACACCATTGATTTAACTGCACTTATAGTGATTATTACTTTATTAATTGGTGTTATTTGGACAGTGGTTTTTATGAATGAGGCAGTGCGTAAGGTAAAAATTCAGTATGCAAAAAGAATTAGAGGTGGTAAACAATATGGAGGACAGCAAACTCATTTGCCAATTAAAGTTAATGTGGCTGGAGTGATGCCTATTATTTTTGCAGTTTCTCTTATGATGCTTCCATCTTTCGCAGGAAGATTGCTAGTTTTGGCTAAAAATGAGTTTTTAGTGCGTCTAGGAGAAGGTATTACTATTCACTTTGGTCAAACTTCACCCACCTATTTAATTAGTTATTTTTTGCTAGTCTTTGTTTTTAGTTATTTTTCTGCCATCATTTTCTTTAATGCTGGAGATATTTCTGATGAATTGAAAAAAAGCGGCGCCTTTTTGCCTGGAATTAGACCAGGCAGTCCTACCAAGAAATTTTTGGAATTTGTAGTAACTAGGATTACTTTTGCCGGAGCTCTTTTCTTGGCTTCTATTGCTGTTTTGCCAACCGTAGCTCAGATGATGACTGGTATTCAATCTTTAGCTATTGGTGGAACTAGTATTCTAATTGTAGTTTCTGTTATTTTGGAAACTTCCAAACAGATCAACTCTCAGTTGTTAAGTGAAAATTATGAAAAATATTCTTAATTTATTAAATTCACCATCAAGAAAGGTAGTATGCAATTAGTGTTAGTAGGAATTCAAGGTGCTGGTAAATCTACCCAAGGCAATCTTTTATCTGAAAAATATAATGTTCCCTATTTATCTTCTGGACATGTTTTTCGCGAAATGGCTAAAGAAAAAACTCCTCTTGGCCGCTTTCTTAAAGAAACTCTCAATGCTGGTTATTTAATTCCTGATGATAAAACTGTTGATATAGTAATGGAATATTTGCAAAAACCTGAATATAAAAATGGTTTTATTCTTGATGGCTTTCCTCGTACTGTGCCTCAAGCTGAAGCTTTTCAACAATTTACTAAAGGTGAAGAAATTACTATTTTAATTGATGTATCAGATAAAGAAGCTTTGTGGAGAATTTCTGGTAGAGTTAGTGATCGTGAAGATGAAACGCTACAAGCGATTCGTAAAAGAATTGATCTTTTTCACGAAAAAACTTCAAAAGTTCTGGATTATTACGCCGAACACAAACACTTAGCTGTGGTGGATGGAGAAAAAAGCGTAGAGGAGGTTTTTGCACAAATTGTTGAAAAAATTGAGAAAATTAGTGCAAAAAAAGATTAGATTATTAATCTAGATGATTATTTTTCCAAATCTGGTATAATACTTCGGTTACTTTGAAAAAATAATTATATGGGTAAAGTACAAGATCATAAAAGAAGTTCTAAAGTCAAAAGACAAGTTGATTTTACACTTCACAGTGCAGACAGTCAGACTGACCGATTTGAAATAGTCGGAGAAGTAGTGGATTGTTTGCCCAATACAATGTTTCGAGTTAAAGTACTCGAGTCAACGATTGAGCAAATGGTAGGCAGAACTTTACTTGGAACTTTGGCTGGTAAAATGCGTCTTTATCGTATTAGAGTTATGCCCGGAGATTACGTCAAAGGTTATGTCTCAAAATATGATTTAACTAAATGTAAAGTTACTTACCGAAGTAGTAAAGAAAAGATATAAATTAGGCTTTTAAAGCAACGGATAAATAAGCGTAATTGCCTCTTTAAAAAGTCACTTTTATGAGGTATATTGCGAGGCTATTGTTATTATTATGAAAGTTAAAGCATCATTAAAGAAAATGTGCATCAATTGCAAGTTTGTTAAACGCAAAGGGGTGTTATTTGTTATTTGTAGTAACCCCAAGCACAAACAGCGACAAGGATAAGATATATGCCACGTATAGCAGGACAAGATTTACCAGATCATAAGAAAGTGCCATACGCACTGCGTTATATTTTTGGTGTAGGTCCAAAAATAGCCGATGAAATTGTAGCTAAAACCAAAATCAATCCAGATAAAAGAGCTAATGAATTGAGCTCAGAAGAAATTAATAAAATTCAAGCTGCTTTAGATCAAGTAATGATTGAAGGTGACCTAAGAAGAGAAATTAATGATAATATCTCTCGTCTTAAAAGAATTCATGCTTATCGTGGCTTGCGTCATATTGCTGGTTTACCAGCTAGAGGACAACGTACCAGATCTAACGCTCGTACCAAAAGAGGCGCTAAGAAAACTATTGGTGCTTTAAGTAAAGAAGCTGCTGCAAAAGCTGAAGAAGCTAAAAAATAACAATTAATTATTAGTTTAATGATATATGGCTAAACAAATCAAGAAAAATCAAAAAAAGAAAGCAACTCGCGTTGTTCCATCTGGTAGACTTTACGTAAGTGCTACTTTCAACAATACCTTAGTTAGTATTACTGATGAACAGGGTGCAGTTTTATGTTGGGCGAGCACTGGTGAAGCTGGATTTTCTGGCTCTCGCAAATCTACTCCTTATGCAGCCACTGTAACTTTAGAAAATGCAATTAATAAAGCTAAAAATTACGGTATGAGCAAAATGGATGTTTTCATCAAAGGTCCAGGTCCGGGAAGAGATGTTGCATTAAGAGTGCTTCGTGCTCAAGGCATCAAAGTTTCCATGATCGCAGACCTCACTCCAGTGCCTCACAATGGCACTAGACCAAGAAAGGCTAGACACTAATATGGCAAGATATATTGGCCCAAAACAAAGACTACAGAGGCAAATTGGTGAAGATTTAGGTCTTAAAACCAATGCTCTCAAAACTGCGCGTCGTTTGGCTAATAGACCTGGCCAACACGGAGCTAAAGGTCGTCGCAAGCTTTCTAATTATGGTGAACAGCTTAAAGAAAAACAAAAACTGAAATATATATATGGTATTTTAGAAAAACAATTGCATGCTATTTATGTAGAAGCTAGTAAAAACCCTGCTGCTACTGGCACTGCAATGTTAAGCTTTTTGGAAAGAAGAATGGACAATGTAGTATATCGTTTGGGTTGGGCTCCTACTAGAGCCGCTGCTCGTCAATTAGTCAATCACAATCACTTTACTATTAATGGTAAAACAATGAACATTCCTTCTTATCAACTTAAAGTTGGTGATGTTTTAGCCATGAGATCTAAAACAGCCAAGATTCCAATGGTAGTAGAAGCAATGAAACAAGATGTTAAGATTCCAGCTTGGTTAGAAAGCAAAAGTGGAGCTGCTCATGTAAGCAAGCTACCAGTGAGAGAAGATATTACTGAAAAAGTTGAAGAACAACTAATCGTTGAATATTACAATAGATAAAATTATAAATTACGGAAACGGATTTCTCCTTTTGGAGAGAGATGAAACAAAGGAAAATATGTCAAACAAAATCAAAAATTACGCAGTCATGAATCCAAACTTCAGCGTAGTTGAAGTAGAAGCTGATGCTTCTCGTTCTACAATAGTTATTGAAGCATTAGAGAGTGGCTATGGTCACACTTTAGGCAATGCTTTACGCAGAGTGTTATTAACTTCTTTGCCAGGTGCGGCTATTACTAAAGTTACCATTGATGGAGTTACTCATCAATTTACTTCATACGAAGGTATGACTGAAGATGTGGTTGAATTGATTTTGAATCTTAAGCAAATTCGTGTAAAAGCTGAAACTGAAGAAGCAGGAGTTTTACGCCTTAATGTTAAAGGTGCTAAAGAAGTTACCGCAGCCGATATAGAATGTGAAGCTGGTTTTGAGATTATTAATAAGGACTTATATTTAGCCACTTTAGCTAAAGGCAAATCTTTGGATATTGAAATGATTGTTGAATCTGGAGTTGGTTATAAATTAGCTAGTGAGATTGAGACTGAAACTGTTGGACAAATAGCAGTTGATGCTTTGTTTTCGCCAGTTATTAAAGTTTCTTACAAAGTAGAAGCAACACGTGTTGGTCGTCGTACTGACTTTGACAAGATTGTTTTTGATATCGAGACCGATGGTTCAATTTCTCCTTTGGAAGCTATCAAACAAGCAGCTGAAATTTTAATTGCACAATTTAATCAAATTGTTAATCCAGTAGTTAAAGAAGTAGAAGAAGAGTTGACTAGCATGAGTCCAGAAGAAGTTGAAACTATGAAGTTAACTGTTGAAGAATTAGATTTGCCAACCAGAATAGCTAACGCTCTTCGTAAAGGTGGTTTTGAAACAGTGGCTGATTTAACCAAAGCACCTAAAGATGAGATTTCTAGAGTTAAGAATTTAGGTGGCAAAAGTATTGATTTGATCGAAGAAGCTCTTAGTAAAAAAGGAGTTGTCTTAACCGATTAATTTTTTGAAAGTTAATTATGAAACACAGAGTACAAGCTAAGCATTTCAATCGAGACGTCAAGAGTCGTAAGGCTTTATTGAAGAATCTTTTACGTGATTTGTTTAAACATGGCGAAATTAAAACTAGTGAAGCCAGAACCAAAGAAGTTAGAAGATTGGCAGATAAGTTAATTTCGATGGCTTCACAAAACACTTTAACTGCTCGTCGCGAATTACATAAGTTTTTTGGTCGTAGAGACGTAGTGAATACTTTAGTAGATAAGATTGCCCCAGCATTAAGTGGCAAGAAATCTGGCTTTACTGCTTTGGAAAAATTAGCCCCCAGACGTGGAGATAATACCACTCTTTTTAAATTATCTTTACTCATTGGCGATTTGAAATTAACTTCTTTAAAAAAAGAAAAACAAGTTGTTGAGCAAAAAGCCGAAACTAAAGAAGTCAAAGTCGAGAAAAAAGTAGCAGTAAAAAAGGCTCCTGCCAAAAAATCTGCTAGCAAAGTCAAAAAATCAGAGGAGAAAAAATAATGTTTCAAAAATTGAAAACTTTCATTCAAAAAAAAGAAGCTGTACAGAGAGAATGGTTTGAATACGATGCTTCTGGTAAGGTTTTAGGTCGTTTAGCTACTGAAATTGCTTTGAAATTAATTGGTAAGCATAAAGTTACCTTTACTCCAAATGTTGATGGCGGTGACTATGTTGTTCTGATTAATGCTGAAAAAATTGAGGTAACTAGAAATAAGGCTACTGCTAAAGTTTACTCTTGGCATAGTGGTTTTCCTGGTGGACTCAAACAACGTAACTTTACTGAGATGTTAGCAAAAAATCCAGAAAAATTAATTAGACATGCAGTTAAAAATATGTTACCAAAAAATCGATTGAGAGACGAAAGATTGAATAGACTTAAAATCGTAATTGGCAGCGAGAATCCATATCAAGGAATGATCAAAAAGGCAAAATAATATGGCAATAAGAATGAATAAGAAAAATGCTAAAGCAAAAAAAGTAATTAAAAAAATTATTACTCCAGTTGCCGTTAGCAAGAAAAAAACCGTTGAAGTTGAGAAAAACTTTAAATTTCCTAAAACAAAATATCTAGAAGGTATTGGTCGTCGTAAAGTCGCTACAGCTAGAGTGCGTATTTATGAAGGTCAGGGAGATTTTGTAGTTAACGATTTATTAGTTTCTGAATATTTTGCTAATATTAGAAATGCCGCTGCTATTTATTTAAAACCTTTTGAATTAACTGGTACTAAGGGTAAATTTGCAGTTAGTGCTAAAATTTCTGGATCAGGTATTAATGCTCAATTAGATGCTTTACTTAATGGTTTAGCTAAAGCTTTGTCTACTTTTAATCCAGAATTTCGTACTTTTTTGAAACCCGCTGGTCTTTTATCTAGAGACGATCGTATGAAAGAAACTAGAAAAATTGGTACTGGTGGTAAAGCTAGAAGAAAACGCCAATCTCCAAAGCGTTAAAATTTATTTTTTTGTTATTAAAAAACCCGCTTTTTAAAGCGGGTTTTTAAGAATTTATACTAAAAAGTAAAAATTACCAAATTTCCTTTTTTAGAGGTTTGCCTACACGGAAATTGATCACTTTATGAGCTTTTACTAATTGTCTTTTGGCTTTATCTCCAAAAGGTTCAACATGTTTATCATCAACTTTATTGACATAGAAAGTACCAAAACCTGATAAAACGACTTTGTCACCTTTTTTTAAACTTCTAATAATTTCTTCAAACATTGCCTCAACAGCTTCGAAGGAAGCTTTTTTGGTTAAATGAGCTTTTTTGGCAACGACATTAATCAAATCTGATTTGGTCATGACGCCTTTCTATATAATAATTGGTTCGTTTACGAACCTGTTAAATACTGTTTTAAGTGTACTATTTTGATTCAGTAAGTCAAGAAGTAATCAAAGCAATTTTAGTTGATACAACAAGACAGTTGCTACTCCAAGCATATCATAACCAGCATCTCTAAAAGTTGGATGACGTCCTGGTATTAAACTTTGGTGGAACTCATCAGTGAGTGCGTATATAAAGCTGATCAAGATTGGGAAAAAATAATTTCTTTTGCTGAATTTACCATAATTAGTTTTTTGATAAGCTCTGAAAAGTAAAATATATAAGACAGCATAAACAAACATGTGAGCGGTTTTTTTAAAAATAAAATCATAAAGAGAAACTGTAAAACCAGGCAAAACCTCTTGATTAGATAAGAAAAAAATTACTCCAGCCCATATTGCAGGTAAAGAATATGCTAATAAATAGTTACGAAGAGTGGTGATTTTTGATTTTGCCATAGATAAAAATTACCGAACCCAAGATAATCAGCAAACTCCCAATTATAGCATTTATGATTAAGCCGCGTTCTGGCAACTCTCCTAGAAAAACTAATCTTAAATTTCTATTCCTATAGTTTTTTTCAATAATAGACAATTTAATTTTATCTGGGCTAATTAATTTTTGAGCTATTGTATTTGTAGTAGTTGAGTTGGTTTTAGTGATGACGGGTGTTGTAGTAGTGGATGGAGTTACATTAGTTGGCGCTGAAGTAGGAACATGAGTTGTTGTTGGCGTTAGTATTGGTGTTATTGATATTGGCGTAGGTGTGGAATTAGGGTTTGTGAGACCGCGACTAGATGTGCTAAGAACAAAAGTATTATTGGAGAAATTTTTAGACCAACTCAATCCTTTTTCTGTTTTTTCATAAGTGAAAATATCCAAGATATTATTATTGCTGTCTTTTAAAATCACACTGTCAGTATCATTATTTAGACCATTGACCTCAACTACTAAAAATTGCTTACTGAACTTTTCATCAGTAAATTTATGAATTAGTCGAATACTGTCAAAAAGCGTGTAGTTATTAAGATTTAATTCTTCTGTTAATTCTTGATTGACAAATAGTTCAACCCATTCGTTTCCTGATTCTGGATAGGGATGAACTTCATTAATTGTAATATTCATATTTATGATTTAATTTTTGCATGCTTGGTTAGCAAGAAGTCCTACTAAAATTATTTTTGTTTTTTATTAATTTTTCATCTTGAAATCAAGAAATATATAGATTATGATCTATATGTTATGCAACACACTTCTTTTTGTAGCAATTGTTTTGGTAATTTAGCAGTTGATTCGCGCATGCAAATCTTTACTTTCCTAAAAGCAAAAGGCGCTAAAACCGTTTCTGAAATTGTTGAAAGAACAGTATTGAGTCAACCAACTGTTTCTTATCATCTAAAAAATATGGAGAGTGATGGTTTGTTATCTAAAAAAAGAGTTGGGAAAGAAATATATTACCAAGTCAACGAAAATTGTCCTCACGATAAAAAAACATGTCTTTTTAAAAAAATGAATTTCATTAACTAAACTGATTAAAGGATTATTGTGCTTGAAATAAAAAATCTTCAAATTTCTTTAAATAAAAAAAATATTTTAAATAAAATTGATTTGTCAATTAAAAAAGGTGAAACACATATTTTGATGGGTCAAAACGGTGCTGGCAAAAGTACACTTGCCCAAAGTTTAATGGGCAATCCTCATTATTTGGTTAAAGGAAAAATTATTTTTGCCAAACAGAATTTATTGAAACTTAATCCACAACAAAGAGCCAGACTCGGAATATTTTTGTCTTTTCAACAGATTCTAGAAATTCCTGGAGTCAAAATTTATGATTATTTGAAATTACTTTATAAAACTAGTCACGAGCAGAAACTAACGCCATTAAAATTTAGAGCATTTTTAAAAACAAGAATGGAAATGTTAAATTTTAATGAAAAATTGTTAAAAAGATCACTTAATTATGGTTTCTCTGGAGGAGAAAAGAAAAAAATGGAGGTTTTGCAAATGCTAGTATTGGAACCAAAATTAATTATTCTAGATGAAATTGATAGTGGTTTAGACATTGATGCTATTCAAGCAGTCGCTAAAGCAATTAATTTTTTACAAAAAGAAAAACAATCAGCAGTATTATTAATTACTCACTACGCTAGAATTTTAAATTTTTTACATATTGATCGTGTGCATATTCTAAATAAAGGTCAAATTATCAAAAGTGGTTCCACAAAATTAGTTAAAGAAATTGAAACAAAGGGTTTTGCTGGTTTTCTTAAATTATCAAAATAATTTTTTATGAAGCAGAACAATTTAAAGAAACTTAATGATGCTTATGCAAAGCGTTTTGGTTTTGCTATGCCTGAAAAAGCAATAATTAGTTTTGATGTTGGAATTTCTCAAGAGGTTGTAAATAAGATTTCAGAGTATAAAAATGAGCCCTTATGGATGAAAAATTTTCGTCAGCATTCATTGCAAATTTTTCAAAAAATGAAAATGCCTAGTTGGGGACCAAGTTTAGCAGAAATTGATTTTGCCAAGATTCGCTATTTTATTAAAGATACTGACATAGAAAAGAAAAAATGGGAAGATGTTCCAGATGAAATCAAAACAACCTTTGATCGCTTGGGAGTGCCAGAGGCGGAAAAGAAATTTCTAGCTGGTGTCGAAGCACAGTACAACAGTGAAATGGCTTATTCTTCCTTACAAAAAGAATTGGATGAGCAAGGAATTATATTTTGTTCAATGGAAGAAGCTTTGCAAAAACACAATGTTCTTTTTAAAGAATATTTTTCAAAGTTAGTGCCAGCTGCGGATAATAAATTTGCAGCTCTCAATAGTGCTGTTTGGTCAGGTGGTTCTTTTGTTTATATTCCGCCAAACACTCATGTTAAAAGACCATTGCAGAGTTATTTTCGCATTAATGCTGCTCGCATGGGTCAGTTTGAAAGAACTCTAATCATTGCGGATGAAGGTTCTAGTGCTACTTATGTGGAAGGATGTACTGCGCCAGTTTATAGTGAATATTCATTGCACGCTGCTGTAGTAGAAGTCTTTGTTAAGAAAAATGCGCGTTTTCGTTACACCACCATCCAAAATTGGTCAAGCAATATTTACAATTTGGTCACCAAGCGTGCCAAAGTTTTTCAAAATGGCGTGATGGAATGGATCGACGGTAATTTAGGAGCCAAGACTACTATGAAATACCCAAGTTGTTATTTGGCAGAAGAAGGTGCTTATGGAGAAATGCTTTCTATTGCTTATGCTAAAAATGGTCAGGTTCAAGATACTGGAGCTAAGATGTTGCATCTAGCCAAAAACACTGCTTCTAAAATTATAGCCAAATCAGTCAGTCTTACTGGTGGGCAAAGTAGTTATCGCGGCCTGGTTTATATAGCTAAAAATGCTGATGATTGTAAAAGCAAAATTGAATGCGATGCTTTGATTTTAGATAGTGCATCGACGACTGCAACTTATCCTGATATGAAAATTTCTAATGATAATGCTGTTGTTGAACATGAAGCTAGCGTGAGTGAAATAGAAGAAGAAAAACTTTTTTACTTAATGAGTCGTGGTTTAAGTAAAACTGAGGCGACGACCTTATTAGTTGCTGGTTTTATTGAGCCAATAGTTAAAGAGTTGCCTATTGAATATGCTGTTGAGTTGAATCGATTAATTGAATTAGAAATGGAAGGGAGCGTAGGTTAATGCAAGTGTTTGTACTAGAAAAACAAACTGAATTTTTCTTGGAACCAAAGACAGATACTTTTTATTTAGTTTTGCTCGACTCTAATTTGCAGCAAGGCAAAATTAAAGTAGATCTGTCTTTTAAAAAGAAAAATGTTTCCTGTCAATTACTTTTTTTGGGACGTTTAGTCAAAAAAAGTAATTGGCAATTGGAAAGTAATATGAGACATTTTGCATTAAAAACTACTTGTTTTACCAACGTTTATTTGAGTCAAGCTGATGAATCAAGAGTTGATTATTTTGGTCAAATTTATATTGATCGTTTAGCTCCACAAAGCAAATCTTTTTTGAAAGAACAAAGTTTAATCTTGGGTAAAAATACTTACAATCGTTCTCGTCCGGTTTTGGAAATTTTTAATCACCAAGTCAAAGCCTCTCATAGCGCCAGTAGCAGTAGATTGAATACTAACGATCTTTTTTACTTAATGAGTCGCGGCTTTAAAAAAGTAGAAGCTGAGAAAATTTTAGAAATGGCTTTTTTTAATAAAGTTTTAGATTCTATTAAATTAAAACCAGCAAAACAATTAATTGAGAAATATTTATGCTAAATATTAAAAAAATAAAAAACGATTTTCCAATTTTTCAGAAACATAGAAATTTAATTTATTTGGATAATGCTGCCACTAGTCAAAAACCACAAATAGTAATCAATCGTATAAGTGACTTTTATAATAATGAAAACGCCAATATACATCGAGGTATTTATCGATTAAGTGAACAAGCTAGTGAAGCTTATAATTTAGCTCGAAAAAAAGTAGCTAAATTTATAGGAGCTAAATCTCCAAAAGAAATAATTTTTACTAAAGGTACTACCGAATCTTTAAATTTAATTGCTCAAACTTTTGCTTTGGAAAATTTGAAAAAAGGTGATGAAGTCTTAGTCGCTGATTTTGAGCATCACAGCAATTTTTTACCTTGGCAAATGATTTGTCAAAAAACTGGCGCTAGTTTAAAAATTTTAAATAGTGATGAATCAGGTTTTGTTAATCAATATGAATGGCAAAATAAACTCAATAAAAAAACTAAGATTGTAGCCATTGCTCATGCCTCTAATGTTTTAGGAACTATTAATGATGTTAAAGCAATCGCCAAAATAGTGCATAGCATGGGAGCGGTGCTCATAGTTGACGGTGCACAAGCAGTGCCACACTTATCAGTGAATATGCAGAATTTAGATTGTGATTTTTATGCTTTCAGTGGCCATAAAATGCTGGGACCTATGGGGGTTGGCGTGCTCTATGTTAAAGAAAAAATTCTAGCTAATATGTCTCCCTATCAACTGGGAGGTGGCATGATTGAATCAGTATCTTTAAACAAAACGGTTTATGCTGCTTATCCAGAAAAGTTTGAAGCTGGAACGCCAAATGTGGAGGGAGTCCTTGGATTAGTTACAGCAATTGATTATTTATTAAGAATTGATTTAGCAAATGTTCGAAAACATGAGATCAAACTTAATGATTTTCTATTAAAAGAACTGAAAAAAATAGATAGAGTGAAAATCTTAGGCACAGCTCCGGCAAAAAAGCGCACCGGTTTAGTGTCTTTTTATGTTGATGGAATTCATGCTCACGATCTTGGAGATTTTTTAGCAAAAAAAAACATTGCCCTAAGAACTGGTTTTCATTGCAGTATGCCATTACATCAAAGTAGAGGGTGTGGGGCGACCTTGAGAGCATCTTATTACATATATAATACTAAGGCAGATTTGCAAGCATTATTATTTAATTTAAAAGAGGCAATTAAATATTATGAATAATCTCTATCGCAGCGAACTGATGGAAACTTATAAAGATCCTAGTCATAAAGGGTGTTTGAGTAAACCTTCAGTTCAATTAGAAAAACACAATGCATTTTGCGGAGATCGGTTAAATTTAACCTTAGAAATTAAAAAAAATGTGATTAGTGATGCTAAATTTGAAGGTGATTTGTGTTTTGTAAGTATCATTGGGGCAGAATTTTTAATAGAAGAAATTATTGGTAAAAAAATTGAGCAAGTGCGACAAATTGATCAAAAAAAATTGCTAGAATTAATTGATTTGAATTTAAGCACTAGTCGCATCGCTTGTGCTACTTTAATTCTAAAAACTCTTCATGAGGCTTTAGACAAATATGAACAAAAATAAAATTAATAAAAACACCAACATTGCAGAGTTAATTGAAAAAAATCCAGAGATGAATGAAGTGCTTTATGAATATGGACTTTATTGTGCTGATTGCTATGCAGCTGGTTATGATACTTTAGAGTCAGGAGCTTTATCACATGGTTTAGAAGAGGAAGAAATTGAAGAATTAATTCAAGAATTAAATAAAAAAGTGACTAAAAAAAATAAAAATTTATGAAGAAAAAAATTGTGGTAGCAATGAGCGGTGGTGTAGATAGTTCCGTGAGCGCAGCTCTTCTGCAAGAAAAGGGCTACGAGGTAATTGGGGTTACTATGCGAGTGTGGAAAAATACTCAGGATACAGCTGTCAGAGATGCGCAATTAATGGCAGAAAAATTACAGATTGCTCATCATGTTTTAGATTTTAGAGAAATTTTTAAAAGGCAGATTGTAGATTATTTTATTAATGAATATTTACTTGGTAGGACGCCTAATCCCTGTGTGGAATGTAATCGTTACATTAAGTTTGGTGAATTGCTCAATTGGGCTAAATTGATGGGAGCAGACTATTTAGCTACTGGTCATTATGCGCAACTTGTTTGGGAAAATGATCGTTATCTACTTAAAAAAAGCAAAAGTAGTAATAAGGATCAAACTTATCCCTTATATCACTTAACTCAGGAGCAGTTAGCTCACATTAAGTTTCCACTAGCTACTTATGAAAAAACTAAAGTAAGACAATTGGCTCATCAATTTGATTTGGCGGTAGCAGAAAAAGCAGAAAGTCAAGATATTTGCTTTATTGATGATGGTGATTATATTAAATTTATTGAAGAAGAAACTCACATTAAGATGCAAAATGGTAATTTTGTAGATAAAAAAGGAACTGTCTTGGGTCAACATCGAGGTTTTTATCGTTATACTATTGGTCAACGTAAAGGTTTGGGTGTAGCGACTGGTAAGCCGCTTTTTGTCATTAAGATTGATCCTGCTAAAAATGAAATTGTTTTGGGTGAGGAGAAGGATCTTTTAATTAAAAATTTGTGGGTGAGTAAAATAAATCTTATTAGTATGAATATGATTCAACAAGCTACGCCAGTTTTAGTAAAAATTAGATATGGTGCTAAAGAAGCAGCGGCAGTATTAATTCCAGAAAAAACAGATTTGCTGAGAGTTGAATTTCAAACTCCTCAACGCGCCGTTACTCCCGGTCAATCAGCCGTTTTTTATCAGGGTGATGTAGTGCTTGGAGGTGGAGTGATTCAGTAAAAGTCTTAAATATATGAATTACTTTGCTTTTTTAGAAGATTTTTTTAAATTAATAAATTTTTCGAATAAATGATCTTTAAGTTTTAATAAAGAATATAAAACTAAAGCTAATAATATCGCTACAATAGCAATAAAAAAAGGATGACCTTTAACTTCTTGCCAGACGTGTTCGAGTTGAGTGATGCCTACATATCCAACCCATAAATAAAAAGAATTCCTAATGATTACTCCTAAGAAAGTGGTAATCATAAAAGATTTTTTACTATATTTAATTACGCCGGCGCCAACAGAAACTAGGCTAGTTGGAATAAAAGGCAAGGCTCTAGCAAGAATCATTAAAAAATCATCCACCCAAGTACCGGTTAAAAAACCACCGATTTGTTCAATTAATTTATGACTCACTCCAATATATTTTCCCAATTTATCTACCACCACATCTTCTAATTTGTCAGCAGCTAAATAGATTAAAAAACTAGAAATAGTCTTAGCTATGGAAGCAACAAGAACGATTAGCATTAATTGTAAAAAGACATAATTCTGAGCTTGTGCTAGAGCAGCCGTGGTAGTCATCACAAACGGTGAAGGAATGGGTGCAATAATTTCTTCTAAAAAAGCACCAATTACAACAAACAATTGTAAATTAATTGTTTGTGATAAATTTTCTAACCAAGTAACAATTTGATCAATAATTGACATAGGCTTTGATAGTAACACAAAAAATTAACGAGGGGAATAAAATATTCATTTTTTTATAAGTTTCCTATCTAAAATGAATGCCATCAAGTAAATATGGATCAGCTTCGATTGTTAATTCTTCCTCGCTTAAGAAAAATTTTCTAATAGTATAACTATTAGCTGTTTTCGTAGCATAAGTCCAAGTTGCATCTGGTAATCTATCAATTTTAACTTGTTTTGTTTGCCAATAATCTTCATTGGCCCAAGGATTTTTATGATCGTTGGGGGCAATAATAAGATAAGTGGTTGGTAGTTTGGTAAAAGATGCTGTTTCAATATTTTTTTGTTTGGGAAAATATCGTAGAGCATATTTGGCTTGATAACCATATTGGTCTGGAGAAAAAGCAAAAAAACCAAAAGCGGAGTTTTTATTATCAACCACAATATCATCAATCATTTGGCGATAAAACTTCCAATGAATTTCATCGGCGGTTGGCGATGATTGCATATAGCCAATACCGGATCTGATAGAAAAAAACAAGTTATTGCCAATAAACAAAATTAAAATAATAGCTCCAATTTTTTTAGGTACTAAATTAAGTAAGATGAAAGTTAAGCAAAAAACGATTACTGGTAAAAGTGGTCGGTAATATTGTGGCCACACATTTCCTTGAAAAGGAGCAGTAACAATCCAAAAGCCAAAAATTACCATAGTAGCTAGGGAAATAATGGTTTTATTTTTTTCTTTGGATTGATAATTTTTTTTGATTAAAAAAAGCAAAGAAATAATCACTAAGCCACTAATTATATTTCTAATTTTTTCTATGGGAAAATTCAAAACATTAAAACTATCAATAATTGAAACCATGCGATCGTTAAAATAGCCATTAATACTACCACCAGCTTTTTCATCACTAAGATATGCGAAAACTGATTTAACTTGAATGAAATCATGTCGCAAATCAAACACGAGAAAAGTACTTAAAGGAATCATAATAAACAATCCTGTGAATAAGTGAGAATATTTTTTCTTTTTCAAAATATGAAAAATGGTATAAGTACCTAACAAGATTAACATCGGAACACCAAATGCCATTTGGAATTGAATCATTAGACCAGCAGTTAAGACTGCTAGTAAAAGCTGCCAAAGTTTATTTTCTTTTAGATATAAATAAACCATATAAATGAAAGGCAAAATTAAGAAATTAGCAATAACGGTATGAGTAAAACCAGCTGGAGTGAAAGTGGTTAAGCTAGCGATAAAAGTGGTTGCAATAAGTGCAAATTTATCTTTAAAAGTTTTTTTTGCTACATAATAAAATGATCCCAAAAATAGCCAATACAACAACAACCAAGCAAAGCTCACGGCCACTGGATTTCCTCCTGAAAGAGCAAAGAATGGTAAGACCAACCAATAATAAAGTGGGCCATGGAAAACTCCCGGAATACTGCTTCTTCCTCCAATTAGTGAAATTTTACGTTCAGTGACCATATCATCCAAAAGTAGAAAATCACGTGCAATATCGGTCTCGTAAAAAGTATCAGCTCTAAAAAGATGCAGAGTGCCTAAAATAATACTGATTGATAAGGCCAAACCACATAAAATTTGCCACCAAGAAAATTTTTTCATTGTTAACTTTCTCTTTTTATTTCGTTTGTTAGTCATTAAATTAATTATAGATGATTTTATATTGCTAGTCGAACCAATCTAGAGTTTGCTCACTCTAAAAATAGTCCAGTCTTCATCACTCCAAATTGCTGTCGCTGAAGCTTGCCTAAAAGTCTCTAGTTCCCAAGCAGGGTTTTGGATAGTTTCTTGCCAAGAATGAGGAGTGATGGCATATAAAATATCACTTTTTGGATAATCATCAAAACCAAGTAATTTCTGCTCTGCATGGGTAATAAAATATCGAAAACGAATACCGCGAGTTTCTGGGTCAACCAATGAGGCAATATTAATATTAGGAGTTGTTTGTTTTTTAGCATCTTCAGCAATAGCTAAAGCAGCTGTGCGTAGTCGTGGCATGTTTTCTTGCCAATTGGGCTCTCGCCAAAATTGATTGGCGTAAATTAGCCAAATTGATAATAAAACAAGGATTATTTGCCAATATTTTTTAAATATTTTTTGCAAAGTTAAAACTATGACGATTGCTAAACTTAACCATAATACACTACTGTGATGATCATCGACTAAACTTGGGAAAAAGCTAGTTAATAAAAGGAAAAAAATCCAAGCTAGAATTAATTGCGTTTTTTCATTTATTTTTTTGCCAATTTGATAATTATTTTTTTCTTGTTTTAGAGTGTGCCATGCATCAAAAACCCAAGCTGTCATAAGACCTAAACCTAAAACTCTTGAACCCATAAATTTTGTTGATATGTCAAACAAATACTGAATTGGTCTAAGGATAAAGTTTTGTAAAGAAATGACAAAAAACTTCTGACTACTTTGACCTACAAAAGATTCCAAAATTATTTTTCTATAAAAACCAGCATGAGTGATGTCAAAAATTATAAAAGTTAAATTAGGCAAAAGAAAAGCGCTTGCAAAAATAAAGATATTTAAGCAGTTTTTCTTCAATTGTGGCAAGAGTATTAATAAAGTTGGTGCCATCAGAGCAATGGTAAAGTAATGTAACTGAAATAGCAGACCTAAAGATAAGCCAGCTAGACCAATCCATAACTGCGACTTTAATTTGATTTTTTGTTTTTGAAATTGTTGCAGCGCAATTAAATAAACAATGGCAAAAAATTCAACGGTATTGGGATTCCAAGGCCATTGATCAAAACGCACCACTACAGGACTTATAGCTAATAAGGCACAGACGCCCAAAGCAGTTTTTTTGTCAATCCACCTACGTAACCAATAATAAGTTAAGCCAATGGCAATTAATCCAAGTAAAGCAGTAAAAATAGCTGGGCCTACTGGATCAAAATTAGCCATCCATAAAGCTGGTAGCATCAAGTAATAATGAAAAACTCCAAAGAAATCTTTATGACCAGCGATTTCGTTAAATGGACCAAAGAGGGTTAGATCATGATTGATAACAACATTGCGTATGGCCAGCATGTCACGACCTTCATCCCAAATAAAGCGCATTAAGACATCAATACGATAAAGACGTAAAAAAGCTCCAACGAGCAAAATAATTCCCAAATAAAACCAAGTTTGATGAAAAATTTTGAATTTAGCTTTCATCTAAGTATTTATTTTCCAAATAATCAGTGCAGTAATTGCAGTGAGTAAACCACCCCAAAACATATCTGCCACTGCCATGGTCCAAGGAAAATTTTTCATCACAGCTAAGTTAGTTAAATCATAAGTAGCATAAGCTGCAAAACCAAACAAAAAAGCTTTTTGTACAACTGGTTGCCAATTTTTATTGCTTAATTCAGGAACAACAATTAAGACTAATAGAATGGAAAGATATAATACATAAAAAACAAATGCAGCTGGCAAATTAGCTTTGTCTGCCATGAGATGAGGAACAGCTTTTTTCATCCATGGTGAAGCTACTTGAGTGATCCACACAGCATCAATAGCTAAAAAAACAATTAACGACTGAAAGAGTAATTTAATGAACATGGATTCATTTTAACATTTTTGAAAAGAAATTTTTGCGGAGGTGACTCCCTCTTCGAGGACTAGGTGGGAGCTTTGCTCTCTCCGTCGGGAATTAAAAAAATCCTTTTCTTCTCTCACATTAATTAAAGATTGATTAATCAATCTTTAATTAATGCGGAGGTGACAGGAATCGAACCTGCGAAGCCTTGCGGCTCACGCTTTCCAAGCGTGTGCAATTGACCACTATGCGACACCTCCTCTGAAACAAGGAACCATCAAATTATAACAGATCTATTAATAGATCCCTTCATTATTTTTTTATTTTCATACATCAAATGGTCAGCTCTCTGTAGGACACTATCTAAATTAGAATCTATGGCCGAATCAAATACAGCTACCCCAGCAGCAAAACCATTTAAAGATAAATTAATTTTATTTAAAGGAAGACATGTGATTAACAATTGTTTTTGAAAACTTTCCTGTACGTTACTAATCTTTTTTTGTAAATTGTATTCAAATTGAAGATCATTATTGTGATTATGGCAATAAATTAAAAACTCATCTCCTCCCAATCTAATTACTTCATCACCTTTTCTAAACTTAGCTTTTAAAAAACATGCTAATAAAGAAATTACCTCATCTCCTTTGTGGTGACCAAGACTATCATTAATTTCTTTTAATCCATTTAAATCAATAAACACTAAAGCAATTTCGCCATTTTCTATTCTATTTATATCAAAATGTGATTTTAAATTTTCATAATGTTGACGATTAAAACAACCAGTTAGAGAATCAATTTCTATTTTTTGACTAAGCTTATTAGCAGCATCAATAATAGGAATACCAGTTAAACCATTGATTGCTTCAGGAGGATTTGTACTCCATTCTTCTGGATTATAGTTAGGATTGGGAAATTTGCACCCACTTTCATGTGATTTCATAAACAAAAATTTTCTGAGGATAATTTTACACCATATTTAAAAAACAAAAACGCCAGGTTTGAACCTGGCGTTTCCAAAGTTTTGATCTAAAAGATTAATATCTGCGATCTCTGTTTGGTCTGTTACCAAAAGAACGGTTGTCTCTTCTTGGGAAACGATCGTTTCTTGGCTCACGAGGTCGAGCGATATTAACCACCAACTCTCTCTCTTCCACTCTGGTACCGGACATCTTAGCGATGGCGGCTTGAGCGGCGTCTTCTTCGGCAAATTCTACAAAAGCGAAACCCTTGGAACGGCCGGTCATTCTGTCAGTAATTAAACTGACTTGGGTAATTTCGCCAAATTCGGAAAACAAATCTTGCAAAGCATCTTGGGTCATGCTGAAAGGCAAGTTACCCACGAAGATTTTTTTCTTGTTTTCCATGGTGTCATTTTGATCTGACATAAAATGGACTCTTCTTTCCTGGACTTAAAGTCCAAGACAATTAATACTGGAGAGTATTATAGCTTTAAATAGCTAATTAGATAGCCCTAATCGTCAAGGCGAGATCTTGGCGCTTTTAGTAGCTTCGAGTTGATAACTTCTAAAAATAATGTCACCATGACTGGATTTGATCGGTGTCATTTCTTCTAATTGTGGATAACTTTGCAAAATCTTTGGTCTGTCTTCCAAACAGGAGGCACTGACAATAAACAAGGTCTTCTTTTGACTTAAATCTTCCGTAACTAAACCAGGATTGACACATTCATGTTTAGTAAAATTAATGTTATCTACTTTAGGAATTTGTAATTTTGTCTGAAATTTTTCAAGAAGTGCCTTGTTATAAATTTGATTGTAAAAAAGATAAAAAATCGCTGTTTCGCCTTTTCTTTCAACATAAATTTGATCATAATGATCTTTTTCCAAAGCCAGATAGCTGGCCATGTTTTTCATAGCCGGACTTCTATAAACTTGTTGGAACTTATTGCTATGAAAAGCATACTTATTGAAAAAATAGATGCTTTCCAAGCCAAGTATGATCAAAAAACCAGTAACAACAATTTTTCTATAAGGCAATTGCCATAAAAAGTAAAAAGCACTCCCTGCCAAGATACTTAAAAAGGGAATCATCATGGCACTGCGGTGAACATTAGGCACATCATCAATGGTTAAAGCTGCTGAAAGTGGTGCCAATAACAGTAAATAGCAAAGATAACAAAAACATTGTTTCTGCCAGGAATTAGCCAGTAGTTGAGAGGCGTATTTTGTAAAAAATTTATTTCTGATGGTAGCACTTATCAAAACAAACACAAACAACAAAAAGTAACTGTAATACCACATGCCTTGATCAGGCACGAAGTAGCGCATTGGTAGACCGCCTTTGGCAAAAAGATAATCAAAAGAGAAATAACTAGCGTATTGCCTGACAAATTCTTTGCCAAACATCACGACTTTGTTGTAAAAAAGTCTAGCTTTTAAGGCGTTTTGATGACCTTCGCCTGCAATAAATTCTGCTTGCAGTACATACACTTGGCTTTCTTTACTAAATAAACTGGTTTGTTCAAAACGGCCAGTGCCCCAAGTAGTCTGACTAATCAGCCAGGTTATTACTAAAGCAATCACGGCAATACTTGCAAGAAGTAGTTTCTTACTTTTTTGTTTGACCATGAGCGCAGTCGGTAAAAGCGCCAAAGGTACAACGATGCGATAACTAGGGTAAAGTAAATAAGTCAAAAACCAAGTCAGATAAGTTCCGACGAGTGTCATCCAGTGATGATTTTGTAAATGGCGCAAAAATAAATATAGTCCTAATAAAAAAACTGTCGCTGCCGTTACACCCTCAGCAGTCGCTCTAGAAAGCACTATGTGCCAAGGGAAAATCGCTATGGTCAAGGCTGCAAACAGAGCTGCAGATTTTTTAGCAAAAAGCAATTTACTAATCAGATAAACCAAAAATACGCCAGCAATACCAAACAAGGCGATCGGCATTCTCATACCAAATTCATTGTTACCAAAAAGTAAGACTCCGATTCCAGATAGATACATCGGCAAAATATTGGGATAATCACCGAAATTATCGAAATACAAAATCGGCCAAGGGTTGCCATAAAGATCCACACCATTTTGTAAAGTAAATTTGCCGATGTAAGCATTCATCACTTCATCGACGTGAGCATCAAAGGGTAAAACATCTAATTTCCATAATCTTAAGAAACTAGCTAGCAAAATAATTGCGATTAGCAATTTATGTTTCATGGCTGACATTCTAGCAGTTTTTTGTTAAAATTGCCTTTGTTAACAAATTAAATCAAGAGAAATGGTGAGGGAACTAGCCCAGTGATCCATTCAGCAGCCGATTTCAGATGAAGCACGGTGCTAAATCTAGCTCGCAAGAGGGAGATTCGCTCGTTTGAGAAACTAAGCATCAAACACTCTTGGCGGAGTGTTTTTTTATTTTCTCCCCTTAAAATTAATTTTGCGTCAATTTTTTTTGATGCGAATAGAAAGAGAAAAATGTTTGAACAATTTACTTCAGAATCAGTAGCTGCTGGTCATCCTGATAAAATTGCTGATCAAATTTCAGACAGCATTGTTGATGCTTGTTTGGATGCTGATCTACACAGTCGTGTTGCAGTGGAAACTTTAGTGACGACTAATAAAGTGGTTTTGGCAGGAGAAGTGACTTGTGCTGACAAAATTGATTATAAAAAAATTGCTCGCCAAACTATTCAAAAGCTTGGCTATACCAATCCTGACTGGGGATTTGCTGATCAAGCAGACATTGAAGTTTACATTCATCAACAATCCAAAGACATCGCTGTTGGTGTAGATGAAGGAGGAGCTGGTGATCAAGGGATTATGTTTGGTTATGCTTGTGATGAAACTCCAGAATTAATGCCAATGCCAATTATGTTGGCTCATCAATTGATGAAAAATTTAGATCAAGCTCGTGAAAATCAGGTAATATCTTATTTGAGGCCGGACGGTAAGGCACAAGTAGTAATTGATTATTTTGATGGCAAACCAAATAAAGTTTCTACTATCATTATGGCGGTGCCCTATGATCCACAGATTAGTAAAGATCAATTGGAGCAAGATTTGTGGGATAAAGTGATTGTACCAGCGGTGCAAAAATATTTACCCAAACAAGTTTTAAACAAAAAAGAAATAAAATTAATTATCAACGGTACCGGCGCTTGGGAAATCGGCGGACCAGCTTCTGACACGGGTTTAACTGGACGAAAAATTATCATTGATACCTATGGTGGCATGGGGCGTCATGGTGGTGGTTGTTTTTCTGGCAAAGATCCAAGTAAAGTCGATCGCTCTGCAGCCTATGCTTGTCGATTTTTAGCGAAGAATATAGTGGCCAAAGGTTTAGCCAAGCGTGTGGAACTACAAGTAGCCTATGTGATTGGTCAGTCTAAGCCGGTATCTTTTAATGTTGAAACTTTTGGGACCGGTACAGTTAGCGATCAAGAAATTAAGGAATACGCTTTAAGTTTACTTGATATGTCGGTTAAAAATATTATTGATAAATTGGATTTACGTCGACCAGTTTTTGCTCAAACTGCTACTTATGGTCATTTTGGCAAAGCAGAATTCAGTTGGGAAAAAATTGCTACAAATAAATAACAACTAAAAACCCCGTTTTTAAAAACGGGGTTTTGATTCATCAGCGGTTTTTAAAAATTTTATTTACCACTTTTAATCTTCAATTTTTTGGGTTGAGCCAAAGCAGATTTTTGAAATTCAACTTTGAGTACGCCATTTTTAATTTCTGCCTCTGGTTCTTTACTCAAATCAACATCTCCTGGAATAGCTACTTTATATGAATAAGAGAAAGAAGAGCGACTGTAATATTTGCGTTCTTCATCAGTTTTTTCTTCTTGTTTTTTAGCTTGAATCCACAGCACGCCTTTTTCAAAAGTGAGATCGACGTCTTCATCAGCGACGCCAGCAACATTAGCTTCGACTACAACTTTGTTTTTGCTTTCGTAAACATTGAGATGACTGTTGTTTTGATCAAAGATATCGTCATCCCAAATGTCTGGCCAACGATTTAACATAGCTGATAGAGGACTATATCTAATAATGGACATAATATTCTCCTTTTTTACTAATTTATACCTTCTGGCAATCGCTATAGTCGATTGCTAAGTAGTATTAAAGCAAACTTAGCAGTCTTTGTCAAATAGTGCTAACAAGAGAAATTTATTTAGCAAAAGCAATTAATAAAGCTCCAATAGTCATCAAGATTGCTCCAAGAGCCGTATATAGAGTGAATTGCTCTTTAAGAAAAATGGCAGCAAAAACCAGAGTAATAACAAGACTAAGTTTGTCGATAGGAACCACTTTACTGGCTTCGCCTAATTGTAGAGCACGGAAGTAGAACAACCAAGAAAGACCAGTGGCTAAGCCAGATAAAACTAAAAACAGCATAGAATGTTTACTGATATTAGCAATCTGTCCAAGATTTTTTTGAGCAGCTACAATGCCCCAACTAAAAATTAAAATTACTGTAGTGCGAATAGCGGTGGCTAAATTAGAGTTAACGTCTTTGATACCAATCTTAGCAAGAATAGCGGTTAAAGCGGCAAAAATAGCAGATAAGGCGGCAAAAAGGATCCATTGCATATGATTCACTATAACCTTCATGTTCAGTTTGAGTCAATGTGCTTTACAAAACAGCTCTTCTTCCTTAGAATGAGGCCCTAGATCGCTATTAATTAAAAAGGTTTCTTATGAAGAAAAAACTTCCTTTGATTGTGGTTTTAGTATTACTTATTTCAGCCGGAGCTTATTATTTTTTTGTACAAAAAAATAAACCCTCATCATCGGAAACTGCTGCTGAAAAAGCCGCTGTTGCTGAGGTTTTAGCTGATTGTAAGTATGACAAAGAAGTTTGTACATACTTTGTCGCTCAGGCTAAAGCTATGGAAAAAGGAGTCATTATAAATACAGTGGCTAATTTAGGTGAATATGGCACTAGTACGAGTGAAATGAAACTTCGTGGTAATGATATGGAAGTAAACAGCTATAAAGATGGTCAATTAGAGTCAGCTATGATTTCTTTTGAAGGAATTACCTATTTCAAAGATTTGAAAGATGGCGCCTGGTATTCTATGGACAATACCTTGGAAAATATGAGTGATCCCAAAGAAAGTTTGGTGGAGATTCAAGCTACTTATAACGAAGATAATTTAAATATGCAGATTAAAAAAGTGGGAAGTGAAGCTTGTGTAAATTTGACTTGCGATAAGTATGAAATCATTGACAGCATGGGAGAAGACAGCAGTAAAAGCTATGTTTGGATTGATACTAAAGAACACTTAGCTCGTAAAATGGAATTTGTTTTTGAAGGCGGTTCAAATGTAATGGAGTACAAATATGAGACAGTACAAATCAATAAACCATCGCCTATTAAAGAAATGCCAATGTTTGATGCTCCAAATGGCAGTGAAACTGGCACAAATGTTGACAATATGCCTTCTCAAGCAGAACTTGAACAAATGATGAAAGACTATGGATTAGATGGTGAATAATTTTTCTTCTCATCCTAGTTTACCTGTTAAATCAATTCGTCCCGGAATAAAAGCTTTTATTGTTAGTGATGATGGCAAAGTTTTAGTGGTTAAAGAAAAAGTGCAACGCTTTGGTAAAGAAACGATTATTTATGATGTTCCAGGTGGTGGAATTGATCCAGGTGAAAATTTAGAAGAAGCTTTGAAACGTGAAGTGATGGAAGAAGTTGGTTTGCAGATCAAAATTGATAGACCCGTTGGTAATTGGGATTTTATCATTCCCAGTTTTGAAGATCCAAATTTTAATGTGCACATTATTTGCATGGGTTATCAATGTCATTTAATTGGTGAAAAGCAAATAGATATTAATCATAATCCTGCAGAATTGGAAAACATTTTTGGAGCTTTATGGATGAGCAAGGAGCAAATTTTAGCTTTGGAGAATGATGTTTTTGCACACAATGAAGACGTGAGAAAAGCTTTACAAAATGTAGAAATATAATTAAGTTTATTTTATCATTGCTTTTCTCTTCAAATCAGTTGGCATTTTTTCAATCGCATAACGTAGAGCAGTTCTTGGCATGATGGCTTTATTTTTCATCACGTAATCAAAGACTTCTTTTTGATGAGTTTGGCTGGTCACTTTGAGTAACCAACCATAACCTTTTTGCACCATGTCATCTGGATCAGTCAATAAACTATCGGCAATTTCGAAAATATCTTTTAAGAATTGACCATTTCTAGCTGGAATAATGAGGGAAACAGCACTGGCTCTTTTGACCCAGCGATTTTTTGACTTAGTCCATCTTTTTAGTTTTGTGATATATTCTGGAAAAATTTCTATGAACTTGCCAATTGTATGATTACAAAAAGTGTCACAAGATGCCCAATTGTTAATGTATTGATTAACCCATTTTTCAAAAATTAAAAAATCTTTTTTTTCATATTCTTTCCAAACATTATATGACCAGTTACAAGCGATGAAAGTTTCCTCTAAATGGCCAGCTTGCCAAAGTTTTTCACAGAAATTAAAAACAATCTTTTTGTTTTCGTTTTTAATTTCCTTAAAAATTTCTTTACCAATTTTTCCTACAGTAGCTGTTTTTACGCCATAAAGCTTAACTGTTTCCTTAAAAAATCTTTGACCAGATTCTTTGGTTTTGAGATCGGCGTTTTCTTTTAACTTCTCTTGAATGGTTTTGATTATGTTTTGCATGATTTTATTATACTAAAAAATTTTAGCAGCAAATTAATCGAAAAAAATATTAATTTAGTCCTATAATATTGATATTTTTAACATTTTGTTGTATATTATGGGTCTGTTTTTTATGGCTTTTTAGCCTAAAAACTATTTAAGTTGTAAACAATCAAATGCGATTTTTTATAGCTTATAAGTTCTTTAACAGCTGAAGAGATTGGGGTTTAAGTGTTTTAAACCAAGAATGAATCTACCACTTAGTAAGTACATAAGTGCTGACTGAGTGGTAGATTTTTATTCGCGGAATGAAAACTACTTAGACCCTATAGGAGTTGAATGATGAAAAAAAGTTTCTTGTTTGTTTTTATTTTTGCAGTGCTTGCACTGCTCCTCGCCAGTTGTGTTCCAGCAGCTAATATAGCTGGAAGTACTATGACCTCTGATTATGTGGCGCCAGCCTTGGCGACCACGGAAATCGGCGGTTCACTTGGCGGAGGAATCGGATGGGCCATCGGTGCTCTTGTTGTTGCCTTCATTGTTTTTGGTGTAATTTCTTTTTACACTGAAATAGCAAAAAAGGTGATAACCGGTGCAGTCGCTGGTGTTATTTTGTTCGTCCTCATCTTTGGTGGGGCGGCAGCGGCAAACGCTTATGTAGTAGTTGAGCAAGGTCACGTTGGTGTAGTTGTGCAACAAGGAGAATATGTGCAGACCATTAATTCTGGTCAGCACTGGATTATGCCCTGGTTGCAAAAGGTGGTGATTTTTTCCACAAGAGAATTTACCTTTACTACCGTCAGTGACCCGGTGAATCAAGGCTCAGAGCAGTACCGCACCTACACTATGGATGTAACAACGTCCGACGGTGTTCAGGGTGTAGTTAAGTTCCAGGCGCAGGTCTCGATGAATTCTGCCAAAGCCAAAGAGCTGTATGAAACATACGGTACTCTTGAAAATGCCGTAGTGCAGCTCCTGAAAACCCCCTCTCTGTCTTTGGTCCGTGACGCTCTACGCGGTAAAACCGCGTTGGAGGTTGTTACATCCATTGATGAATATGATGTGATTGTTGAGGAACAACTTCGTCCCATCATGGAAGCGGGTGGTTTAAACTTAATCCGCTTTAGTTTCCGCAAACCCGACTTGGGCGCGTGGGAAGCTGAGCGAAACTCCTCGATAGTTGCTGAACAAACAGCAATTAAAGAAGAAAACTTAGCAGAAGTGGCAAAAGCACAGGCGCAAGCCTCTGTATACCAAGCAGAAGCACAAGCAGATATCGCTCGCGCCAATGCCCAGGGTCAGGCTGACGCTGCAGTAATCACCGCCACCGGTCAAGCTGAAGTGGCAATCATAAATGCCGATGCTCAGGCTGAAGCTCTGCTTACGCAGAAGCAAGCAGAAGCAGAAGCAAACGACATGATTTCCAAGACTATAACGGCTCAGCTCATAGAGTATCTCAAGTGGACCGGTTGGGATGGTAAGTTACCAACCTATATGGGTGGTAATGGGACTCCTTTGTTCCAACTCCCATAAAAAATCTCTTCAGAACTGGCACGTCGGGAAACCGACGTGCCTTTTCATAAGATTTTGATATTTATTATTGAAGATTTATGAAAAGATTGTTTGGAGAAAAGTGGCGGAGGGACAGGGATTCGAACCCTGGATAGCTTGCGCTATGGCGGTTTAGTAAACCGCTGCACTAGGCCACTATGCGATCCCTCCTTAATAACGTACGCGTTGATCTTTTAATGGAACATAATCATTAATAATTTGATTTTTGTTTAATTGAGCCTGTAGAGTAAAAAGTAAATTAACATGATCTTTAGTCCAGGTGATTTTTTTATTATCAGCACAATTTTGTCTTTTTTCTAATTCTCTAAGTAAAACTAATTTTTCTTTTTCATCAAGAAAACTCAAATCAATCATGTTTGGCTCATCTAAATTGAAAGTTGTGGTAAAAGGTAAAGGAGCTTCAATGGCACTTATGTCTTCTTCATGAAAAGGGGGAACGTGCTTAATTTCTGATTTTATTTCTGACATTTTTTATCTTTCTTTTAAACCATCCTTTTGTGATCCTAACCAATTTAAAAATTGAGCGGCTTGTCCTGATCCATATATTTCTACCAGTTTTTGAAGAGCTTGACAATCGCTCAACTCCTCTTCTCGCTGTAGTATACGATAAGTTTCATTCATTTTTTCCATGTTAGAAACAAAAGATTCATTTGTCATAGAAAAAATATTTTATCATTGATGTTAATATTTTGAACAATCAATCTTTTTTATTTTTCCAAAATATTTTTAACAGCATGTTTAATTTTGATTGCGTTTTTTAGGCTTTTATTTTTTTCAAGAGCAAGAAAACGTCCAATGGTTTTAATTTCTTGATCAGTGAATTGATCTAGATGATCAAGAATTGTTAATTTGCTTTTTTCACTTAGAAAATAACTATGTTGTAATAAAATTTTCAATGCCGTTCTTTGATCCATGTTTCCCTTTTAAATTTCTAATTCAGCTAAGCAAAAGCTTGCATTGCTTGATTAATTTGCACTTGGTTTTGACGATAGTCTGTGAGTTCATTTTCAGCTTGTTGACCAATATTTTTAATTGTTTCTTTTCCTTTATTTTCTCCCCAAATTTCTTTGAGTCGTTCCAATCCAGCAGTAATTCTTGCCAAATCATAGCCAATTAATTGAACACTTGACTCAATAACATGACTGGGGAAAACAGAGCCACTAACTGCCTCTGTTGCTTCTGATCCAAGGGCAATCCAGACTGGAACGTCTGGGGTTGGATCAATTTTTTGCCAAAAATCATTAGTTGATTCTGATTTTTCATTTTTAGAACGTTGTTGCACACCTTTCTTTTTAGCTTCTTTGGTCACTTTAATAGCGTCAGCGACCCAGGAAGGTAATTCACCAATGCCAGGTACTAAATCTACTACACTAATGCCGACATTAATAAGAGTCCGGATCAAAGCAAAAAAAGCTTCTTTAGCAATAGGATCATTAAGAGTAGCTCTTAATTTTTCACCAGAACTTAGATATTGAGCTTGTTCATTCTGTGGAATTTTCTCTTTATTTTGAAAACTTTTTTCGTCATTAGGCGTTGCTTCTTCATGATTTATCATAGATTGATGAGTTTTATAAAGGCTTTCTAATCATTAAGTATACACGATTATGATTTTTACTCATTGCGAGTGTGATGAAAAATTCTTGATCCTGCCATTGTATAGTAGTGGTTTTTTCATCATAACTATAAGCGTTTTGAGCTTTATATTTTTCCTGATACTCTTTTTTTAGTAAAGCAAACTCATCTACATCATCTTTTCCATCTTGATTCTGGTCGCCACTATCAATAACAGTAAAGTATTTAGTAAATTCAATTTCTCCACCTTTTTGATTGAGTAGGCCATAGGATTTTTCATGTTCAACTAAAGATGGGTTTTCCTCAATAAATTTAGGAAAATTCACGAAATATTTATTTAATTGTTCATCTTGATGATTGGCCAAATGCACTTGTAGGTATCCAGTATTTCCAGATCCATAATGACTGGCAGTAATTTTATAATCACCAAGATATCCTTTAACCATTTCTTCGTTTGGAAATTCTTCAGTAATGATTTGATCAAACAAATTTCGATAATAATTTAAAAATTCTTCCTGACTTGCTTCTGAATCAAAAACAACATTATAGTAAGCATAATTATTATTTCCAAAAGTAGAAGTATTTTTGGGATCAGTATTAACAAAAATTTTGTTGGAGTTTACTTTTATTAATTTATATAATGGTACTTGATCGACAGGAAATCCTTCTAATAAAAATTTTGATGCATCATTTTTGATATTTGAATTATTTTGAGTATTAATAATATTTTGATTCTGAGCAATTTCTGTTGGGAATTTATTTTTTAGAAAAATAAAAAAGAAAATACCTAATAATAAAATTAAGATTAATATGATAATTCTTTTTTTCTTCATAAGATTTTTTTAAATTTTTAATAATTTCTATTTTACCAGATAAAAAAACTAAAAATAATTCTTAATAACAAAGTGTGTCCCAGGTAAATGTCATAGGACTTGTTTCCCAACCAAATAAATATTTTTGCTATGTTTTTTAGTTGCATAGCCAAAAAACTTAAGCTAATAATACCTAAAGAAGCCCATAAAATGTTTGAGTACTGAGTGAAACGTAGAACCAATAATGGATCAATACCATTTTGTAAGCGATTAATTGCTTCTAAGCTTAAAACGATCCAAACACAGATAACACTAATGGGCAAAAGTAAATTCCATAGTAATTTTTTTTGATTGAGAAAGGATAAAATTTTTGGTAAATGCATGCCTAATACAAAGTAAACAATCCAATTAGTTGACCATAAATATTGTTCATGATCTTCGGCAAAAATGTACCAATTAAAAGGTAATTTTTGTTGGTAACTAAAAGTAGCAAACCAAACGACCTGTATTAGTAGAGCAAAGAGAAGAGTTTGATTTGCCCAACGTTGGTGAAAAAATCTGAGAATAGGAAATAATAAATAAAGTTGCAAAATCATTGGTACAAAATAGAGATGATAATCAGCATATCCCAAAAGTAAAAGCAAAGATAATGGTGGACTAGGGCGCTCAGAACGCCAACTGGGAATAAGTTGAACAGCTAAAATCATCATTGTACACCAAAATAGATATTTGGGAATTAGTTTCCAGAGACGATGAGCTAAAAATTCACCAAGTCGCAGAGGTTTTTTAAAATATCTTTGACTTAGACCGTAACCAGATAAAGCCACAAAAAGAGGGACAGAAAAACGGCAAATTTTATCAATAAAAACTGCCAAAGTTTGGAAACGCTCATCATAGCCAATGAAAACTGATTGTTTAAAACTAGATAGAATATGAATAATTAATACTAAAACAATCGCAATACCTTTGAGAAAATTACTTGCTTCTATGGAGAGATTTGCATTATTTTTCATTTTTAAATAATTTTTCTTTTTGTTGGCGAGTTAATTTTTTAATAGCAAATTCTCTTTGTGCTGCTTTTTTATAGTTTGTAAATTTTTCAGAATAGATTAATTTTACCGGTTTGCGTCCACGAGTATAAGTAGCACCTTTCCCAGTGTTATGAACTTTAATGCGATGATTAAGATCGTATGTGAGACCAGTATAATAAGTATTATCTATACATTGCACAATATAGATAAACCAATAAGGATGTTTAGACGGTGTTGAAGTAGCGATCGCCATAATCTCCTAAACCAGGAACGATATATTTTTTGTCATTAAGTTTTTGATCGACACTGGCGGTAAAAATTTTTACTTTGGGAAATTCTTGGTGGATAGCTTTAATTCCTTCTGGAGCAGCAATTACGCTAGCAACGCGCATTTCTTTTGGATTTTCTTTTGCCATTCTACGAAGTAAATGCAAGATCGAGCCACCAGTGGCGAGCATTGGGTCGGTGACGACAATGACGGTTTCATGATCAATTTTGGGCAATTTCCAATAATATTCGTGGGCAATGGCAGTGTTTTCGTCACGTTCTAAACCCACAAACCCAACTTTTACGGTAGGTAATAAATCCATAGCTCCAAAAAGCATAGCGATTCCAGAACGAAGAACCGGTACTACTACGATTTTTTCTTTAAGCTTAGAAACTTTGGTTTCACAAAGTGGCGTATCAATAATTTCCTTTTTACAAGTTAAACCACTAGTTGCTTGTGCAAATAATAAAAAACAAATGCGATCGGAGTGTTGGCGAAATTCTTGAAGAGTGGTTGTTTTATTACGAAGGTGACTAAGAGAATCTTGAATGAGGGGATTTTTACAAACAAAAACGTTTTTTAAAGCCATATTTTTCTAGTTTAACTTAGGAGATGTGAGATTGCCAAGAGCAATTATATTTTTGGACTATATTGCCAAATTTCATAGATCACTTGTTCATTTTGATTTAGGATAGCTTCCAAAAATTGAAAATTATGATTTATTTTTTGATCATTGGAAATCTCATTGGGTTTGAGAACTAATACATAATTTTTACCTTGAGCTTCATGGGTTAAATTTGGCCAATTGATAATTTCAAAATGAACATTGGCAAATTTTTGAACATGCATAAATCCCTCATCAGTTGCTGGATAATGTATTAATTCTTTTTGTACTAAATTTGGATCAATTTTATTTTCAAACAAATACCAAATATAAGGTGAACTGGACGGAGATTGAGTTAAAACCACATCTGCTTGTGATTGATATTTAAATAAAATTTTTGCTAATTGATGATAGGAATGATTGTCGACTGCGCTGCGTGGAGCGATGACGGTGTAAAATACTACAAGACGTAAAGCAGAAAAGATTGCTATAGCAATTAAAATGAAACTAACAAAGATTTGCCATTTGTCTCGAAAAAAACTCAATACATAAATGATTCCAAGGGCGGCTAATAGTTCTAAGACTGGAAAAACAGTTGCGATTCTTACTTCCAATAAAGGATTAATGGTTAAGGATGATGGTACTAAAGCTAAAAATAACCAAAAAATAATTAGTTTGGCTAGAGAATTTTTATTTTTACTCCATATACATAGAAATCCTAAGAAAATAAAAGGAGCTAGAAATAAGTGTAGATTGTTTCCTTGACCTGGATTATGATCGCCATGACCACTGCCGTGCACGAAAAAAAATAAACCAGAAAAGGTTGTTAAATAATTTTGACAAAATTTAATTACTCCCTCGGTAAAGCGATTAAATAATAGTTTATTTATTAAGAGAGGAAGTTGATTAGTCTCACGATATTCAACTGCTGAAAGCAATAAACTCTGTTTACTGAAAGGACTAGTGCCAATGCTTTTGACTTGATTTGCTTGTATCACTCCTCCTTGGAAAAGTAGAATAACTGCCACTAATCCTGAAAAGATAGCCACTGTTAAACCAATTTTATCTAAAGTGAGCAATTTTTTATTAAAAATTCCTAAACTGAATAAAGCAAACAAAGGTATAAAAATTTGATAGCTATGGTAAGTTAACATGGCAAGAGCGAAGAAAATTCCGGTGACGATAAGTAATGTTCTTTGTTCTTTGTTTACGTGGTTATTTAAAGCTGATAGAAAACTTATTACCCCCACTAAAAAAAATGCCATTGCCAAATGTGTTTCATAAGCTACTCTGGAAAAATGCATTTGCCAGGGACTAATGGCGATTAGTAACATAGTAATGAGACTCAGGCTGAGTTGGGATTTTTCAGATAATTTAAGTGTTTTTGCTAATGAGTGGGCTATTAAACCCATGCTTAATATAATTACTAAACTAGCCAAGAGCGAGGGTAATCTAATGACCCAGGTTTCCAAACCAAAAGTTGCTATAAAAGGAATCAGGGTATAGATATACCCAGGTAGTTTTTGATCGCCAAAAGAAGTGATACTTATTGGCCAAGATTTACCCCATTCATCTTTACCAGTTTTTAATAAACTGTATGCGTTGTAACCCAGTGCTGTTTCATCACGATTAAGACCAGAAGGTAATTGACCAAAAAAAGGCAAATGAAGTGATAATGATAATAAAAGAATGAGAATTGCACCAGCAAACCACTTTTTTCTATAGGAACTGATGGTTTTTAACATAAAGCAACTTTAGTATAACGCAAATTATTTATTGTTGCTTTTATATTGCGGAGGCACTGGGATTTGAACCCAGGAACCCCAAAAGGGGTCAGGTTTAGCAAACCTGTGCAATTGGCCACTATGCGATGCCTCCTTTTTAAAAATACTAGGTGATTATATCAGAAACCGTTTGCCAGCAAGAAACTAATGCATCTCTGAACTTCTTTCTTTCAAGAAGTTGCGCCAGTCTTCAACAATGCGGATTAAAGCCGAAAATGGCAAATCTATCACTGCAGTGAAAAGAGCGGAAAAAATATTATATTTTTTCCACTTAGCCGAAAACCATTGGCCAATTTTTGCCAGCGGAATAGAAAATAGTTCTAGCAGAAACTCGATAAAATTACCATGATCTTCAATTGTAATTTCTTTAGATTTTTGTTTGATAGCCATAGCTGCAAAAACCACCATGGCTACATTGACAGTGTCAATGTACATGGAAGTCCATGGTACTCTGCCAATTTCAAACAACCAAAAAATAAAACGCATGCTCGCTACACCACAAATCACAGAAATAATAATGAAAATTAAATTTAAAACTTTATTTTTCTTACGACGAAAGTCGATTTCATAAACATCTTCGTTGTTTTGTTGATGAATAATTTTAGCAATTTCCTTTTGTACCACCCTTAAGTTTTGGTCTTTGGATGGGCGAATAAAAATGACTAATAAGAACATCACTAAACTAGGAATTAATAGATCAATAAAGAGAGCTAACCAACTAAAATCTAAGCCAGCCAATCTAGCCACCGGTCCTTCAAAAATAATAAAACTAGCAATACCGGCTACAAAAATTGATAAAGTAGAATAAATGGCGGCTCGGAAAAGGCGACCCTTGAGACTAGCCTTTCTTTTAAAATATGTTTCTTCAACCATTTTTTTGAGTTCTTCTGGATTAGCTAGCTTTTCGCGAACCACTTCCGGAGTGTTATTAATTTTATCTAAAACATCGCCAATAATACGGTAAGCAGCGTCATATTTGCCGGCTAGTTTAAAAAATTGTTTACCTTCTTCGCTATTTAAATCAGTTTCGATTTGTTGGCGAATGTCATGAACTTGTCCAATAACTTGATCAATACTAGTATCAGTTTCTTCTACCCAAAAAGGAAAACGAATTTTAATGACATTGTAAGAAATAATGGGATCATCAAAATTATACAAAGTACGCATACAAGCGATGTAAATTTGCACCAAACGATCTAGATCAGTTAATTTATCACTTGGTAAAATGCGATTGCGTTCAAAAATAACGTTTGTCATTAAATTAAGTAAAGCATTTTCTTTAAAAGCTGGAGCCAATACTTCCTCGACTTCACAAGCAGCAATTTCCAGCATCCAAGTATAAAACTCCATTTTATTTTTGACGTGTTTTTTGCTAGAAGCTTGAGGAAAACGAGAGCTATCTAAAATACGAATGTATTTATTCAAGATATTTTCAATTTCTCTGATTTGTTTTTTAGCAATTTTGCCATTGTCAAAGTAACCACTGCGCATTAATTCTAAAATCATCGGTTCGGCCATTTCTTTGGCATTTAGATCTGGCAGAATACTGATTCCATAGAGTTCAGATACTAAACGACGCTTCAGAATACGCTCTATGGCCCCGCGACGCAATAAATTTTCTTCTTTCCAATCAATAACTTTACGTACTTTTTCATAAGCAGCGGCAATTTTGGAAGCCAATTCATCAACTTCTAAAGGAGAAATAATGGCGCGATGATGATATTCCCAGTCCATTTGATATTGTCTAGTGTATTCTTTGGCATACGAAGATAATTCTTTAGGCTCGACTGGTTTTTCTTCTTTGCTTACTTGTTCTACCTGAGTATTTGGAATATTTTCTGTGGGAGTAATAGTGTCTGACATAATTCAAGTGTTCGATTCTCAATAGATTATAGCAAGAAAACTGCCAAAATGTAGTAAAATGTATTTCTGTATGCCTGATAAATTTACTGCCGTCTGGGTTTCTCACACATCTATTAGTGATTTTTTACAATGTCCTAGAGCTTATTATCTCAAGAATGTTTATAAAGATCCTAAAACTCGCCATAAAATACAAGTAATGTCTCCACCTTTAGCTTTAGGACAAGCAGTCCATGGTGTTTTGGAATCTCTATCTATCTTGCCTAGTTCAGAGCGTTTTAAAGAGTCTCTAGTCACCAAGTTTGAACGTAGTTGGAAATCTGTAACTGGTAAGAAAGGTGGTTTTTTTGATGAGCAAATTGAAGCCAAATATAAAGAAAGAGGCCGTCTAATGTTGCAAAAAGTAATGGACAATCATGGTCCACTTGATGGTTTAGCTGTCAAAATAAAAGAAGACTTACCACAATATTGGTTGTCAGAAGAAGATAATATTATACTTTGTGGCAAAATTGATTGGCTAGAATATTTGCAGGAAACAGACAGTGTCAATATTATTGATTTTAAAACCAGTAAAAATGAAGAAAATGAAAGTTCTCTACAGTTGCCAATTTATCATCTTTTGGTACATAACTGCCAACACCGTCAAGTTAGCAAAGCTAGCTATTGGTATTTAGAAACTGGAAAAATTGTTGAAAAAACTTTACCAGATCTAGAAACTGCTCATGCGCAAATTTTGAAAATTGCTAAAGAGATTAAGTTAGCTCGCCAACTTGAACGCTTTAAGTGTCCTCATGGTGAAAGAGGTTGTTTCGCCTGCCGACCTTTTGAAAAGATTATCCGTGGCGAAGCAGAATTCGTTGGTGAAAATGATTATCATTATGATATTTACGTGATGAAACGCGCCAAAACAGAACTCTCTAAAGAAGAAAATAGTGAGTTATTGTAATAACTAATTTTTCACTAGACTGGCAATTTGTTGGATTTGTGACAAGGAATAAAAATCACTGAATTTTTTATCATAACCTTCCCAAGGGTCATGCATAATATATTGTCCATCTTTCTTTTCTTTAATGACGATAAAGTGGGATCCGTATGGTCCCGCAGATAACTTAATAATCACTGGATTTTCATTTAATCTGCTGTCAAGCGTGCTTTGTGAATAAGAATGATATTGATAATGATATCCTGAAGGAGTTGGCCAAGGTCTTAACATATAGGCGGTACTGGAAAAAAAATAACTGTTGTTGTTGGCAATAGTGATGGGGTTAACACTTTCTCCAAATTTCTTTTTCATCATAGCCGTGCTACTAATCAAACAACCAACTTCCATGATGCTCATGTTACTGCCGCCAATTAAATGATTGGCCCATCTTTGATCACGTTGACTAAAAAACCAACCATCTGGACTATTTTGTTCAGGTAAAACAGAACCAGTTTTACTGCTAGAGAAAGCTTTTAAAGAGTTGAGTTCTGCAGTAGCTTCTGCTAATTTTTGCTGATAAACTGCCTCACTGCTTTTGGTTTGTTTCAGTAATTCATCCTTACTTGCTTTTTGTGAATCTAAAACATTTTTTTGACTTTGTAATTCTTGACGTTTTTTTTCGACTTCTGCTTGCTTAGTTTCCTTGAGATCTTTTTGTTGATTATAAGTTAAACGTTGTAATTCGGTTTTTTTCATAATATCTAAAGTTTGATCTTGAGCTAAATTTAAATAACGATATTGACTCACGAAATCATTAAAAGATTCCGAAGCAAAAAAATTGGTTTTATAAGGCAAGCGACTTTGTTTATAACTTTGTCTAATTCTTTTAATCAAAATCTCACTCAGGCGATTAAGAGAAATACTGAGTCCCTCAATTCTTTCTGAAAGTTCTGTGATTTCTTTTTCTAAACTATTAATTTCCGCGACAGTTTGCTGAACTTTGAGAGCCTGAACTCTGATTTGGCCATTAATAATGTTAATTGCCGATTGTAAGGTGTTAGCTTCAGAACGAGTGGCATCGACTTTTTCTTGCCAGCAGTTTCTTAGTTCAGTTAAACAGCTTTGATAATTATCATTACCTTCTTCACATTTATATTTTTGATCACAGTCTTGTGCATAAATACTGGAAAAATTAGATGCAAAAAACAACAAAAAGAATAGAAAGAGGCTTAGAAATCTTCTCATGATTTATTTTTTTAACATGCGTGCTACAGCACTATAGCTTGCGATGATACCAAGTAAGATAGCTAATCCAAATCCGGCCATGAACTGATAAGCAAAAAATTGCCAGGCAATAGGTAAATCAATAATACCAGTGAGAAAATTTTCGAGCCAAGGATTGATGTAGAGCATGATCGCTCCATAAAGCGCAAAAGCTAAAATGCTAGCCACACTACTAGTGACCATTGCTTCTAATAAAAATGGGCGACTCACATAGGTATTGGAGGCACCGATAAACTTCATGATTTGAATGTTTTTGCGTTTCGCAGAAATTTTCATGGAAATGGTAGTCATAATCATTAAAAAAGAAGTAATGGTTAAAGTTCCTAATAAAAATAATCCAATAATGCGCATGGCGTTAGTCCAACGTACTAAGCTATTAATGACGTCTTCTTGCAAGGCGACATCTTCCACCATATTTTCTTCTTTGAGATCATTTTTAATAGCGTCTAAACTTTTGGCATCGATGGCAGCTACTTCTACACTGGCAGGCAAAATTTCTTCAGTGACAAGCTCCAATAATAGGGGATCATTTTGATTTTCTTTTTGATAAATTTGCAAAGCCTCTTCTTGAGTAACGATTTTAACTTCTTTAACATAGGCTTTTTCTCTCATTTTTTGACTGATTTTTTCTGCATCTTCAGCTTTTGCTTCTAATTTCAAAAAAGCAATTACTTGAGGTTGAGTTTCAAAAAAAGATAGGATTTTTTCGCTACCAATGCTCAAAAGTGAAAAACAATAAGCTACAAAGAAAGTGATGGTTAAAATAAAAATAGTCAAAGTGCTTTGATATGGTGAACGACGAATAGCTACTAGGGCAGAGTTAAGTGCTTTCATGTTTTTCCTCTTCTTTTTTGTTTTTCTTCAGATCGATTTTGATTTTTAGTTTAGACAAACTCAGTTTATGACCAGCTTTAGATTTTTGTTTTTCTGGCTTTTCTGTTTCTTTTTTTTCTTTCTTTTCACTCAACTCTTTTTCTAATTTCTCTTGTTTTTCTTTGACTTTTTCTCTTTCTTCATCTTTGACTGACTCTACTGCTTCGATTTTTTCAGCTTTTTTCTCCAAGTGTACGATTTTTGAATCTTTTAATTCATCTAAAACTAATTGGTCATGAGTAGCAAAAAGCAAAGTAGTACCCAGTTCATTGATTTTTTTCAGCAATCTAGTGATTTTAAGGGTTGCTTCTTCATCTAAATTACCAGTTGGTTCATCGGCAAAAATCACTTTAGGGGCAATGGCTAAGGCTCTGGCAATACTAACTCGTTGAGCTTCTCCTCCAGAAAGCTGCCTAGGGAAGAAGAGAGCCTTATCTGCTAAACCAATTAGGTTTAACAAATCAGTAACGCGCGATTCAATTTCTGTATCATTTTTACCACTAATATAGAGGGGTAGAGCAATGTTTTCCCAGACATTCATATCTTCAATGAGCTTGTAGTCTTGAAACACTACTCCAATTTGGCGACGTAAATTTGGAATTTCTGAACTTTTAATTTGGTTTAAATGCCAATCTGCAAAGGTTATTTCACCACTTGAAGGAAAGTATTCACCAATTAATAGTTTCATTAAGGTAGTTTTACCTGCTCCAGATGGACCAGTAATGACTACTAGATCACCTTCATTAATTTCTAAATCTAAATCAACAATTGCAGTGGGCTTGTCAGCAAAAGACTTACTGACAGTTTTGAAAACTATCATGGGCATGAGGTCTATTTAAGCATGTTTAATCTAAAGTTTGAATAGGAGCTTCTGCTTGAGTGTTAATGACTTCGACTCGACCAACGTCCATAAACCAACCAGCTTTTTCAGCTTTGTGGGTTTCACCATAGAGTTTGACTTCAAACCCAACCAATTTATCTAGGTCTACCACAGAAGAGGTGAGAGCGACTGTTTGACTGTCCCCGCCTTCTCTTAGAAGTTTGTGTGAACCTTCTCCTTTGATTCCACCTGCTTCGATGTAGCCAGTGGCACTATCAGCAAAAGTATCTTTATCTTTCACACCAAAAACATCGCCGTTTTTAACTTTATTGGCATCTTCAACGGTTACGTTTTCTACTTGAGCTACGTTAGCTCCATTCTTATTTTTAAGCTTAAAAGCACCGAAGCCAGTTAAAACCCCAGCAACGATTGCAAAAACACAAATAATAATGAAAGTTTTTTTAGCTTTTTTGTTCATAAGTTCTTGATTTTGACGCAAAGTTGGAAATTCGTCAACTTGTTTTTCTTCATAAGCATTTTGTGTAGCTTGTTCGTTAGCTTGATTGGCTTCGTTTTCTTGGAGTTGCATTTTATACATAATGTTTCCATTCTAGCTCAAAAAGGCTAATTTTTTCTATAGCGAATAAACTCAAGGATAAATTGATCGAGATCTCCATCCAGAACTTCTCCACTTTGACTAGTTTCGACTTGTGTACGGGTATCTTTAATTAATTGATAAGGATGGAGAACGTAATTACGGATTTGTGTTCCCCAACTAGCATTTTGATGCTGACCTTTGGCTTGTTGTAGTTCGTTTTCAAATTTTTCTTCCTCTATCTTGGCTAATTTAGCTTTGAGCATTTTCATCGCTCGTTCGCGATTTTGAATTTGACTGCGTTCTTCACGACATTTTACAGTGATATTGCTTGGTATATGAGTCAATTCTACTGCTGAATTTGTTTTATTAACTGACTGGCCGCCAGCTCCCCCAGCTCTTGTAAAATTCCACTCTAGATCCACATCTTTGATTTCAATATCGTTTTGTTGATTGAGAACAGGTAAAACTTCTACCAAAGCAAAAGAAGTTTGACGCAAATTATCGGCATTAAAAGGACTTTGCCTGACCAAGCGATGTGTACCTTGTTCACCTTTTAGATAGCCATAGGCATAATCTTCTTCGATTTCGAAAACTGCTTCCTTAATGCCGGCATCTTCTCCCCTAACTTCTCCGACAAAACTATATTTCCAAGATTTTCTTTCGAAATAACGCTGATACATACGTTTAATCATTTCTGCCCAATCCATGGCTTCAGTGCCACCCTGGCCAGGATGAATTGACAAAATGGCATGACAGCGATCATATTTGCCGCTTAAATATTGTTTCAGTTCTGCTTCTTTAAAAACTTTTTCTAATTCTTGACTAATTTTAATGATATCTTCACTTAGTTCCAATTCCAAAGCAGCTTGCAAATCGTTACTTAATTGTTCTATTTTTTCCAATGATTTAATTTCTTTTTGTAAGGAAGACAAAAGCTGCATTTTTGCCTGAGCCGAATCTTCTTGCCAAAAAGTAGCTGCTTCACTTTCTTTTTCTATTCTTGAAACAGTAGCTTTTTTTTCTGTCAGTTTAGAGTCAATTAGAAGCTTGTGACAATTTTCAATAAGTGTTTCGTAATCCATATATTTCTATCTTGGTCCATATTCTAATCGAAAACTAATTTTTGATCACTAGTAAGTTCGAAGTTTTGAATTTGTTCTTGATAGCTTATTGTGTAGTGAGTTGCTGGTAGACCAGATTGTTTTTGAATGAAAAGTTTCTTTTTAGAAGTCAATGATAAAGGATTTTTCAGTTCAATTTCGACTTGGGTTTCTCCCTGAGCTAGAACTGACACTAAAAATCCGAATTCTACAAATTGCTGACCTTCTTTGGTTAAAAAAGTGCGTTGATCAATTTTTTTATTTGATATGCCATTAACTTTTAGATCGATGATTTCACTTTTAGGAATGGCATAAAGTCTCTGATAATTAATATAAGGTACTGCATTGTTATTTTTCCAAGTGATCGCGATTCTGTCTTGTTCTTCCCCTATTTTCATTTGAACTTGTCTATCTACTAAACGATTGGCTTTGTTAATTCCAACATTGCTTTCTACTAGAAAATAATAAAGTTCTTGTGGATTGAACATCTGTCCAGTTAATTTGTGTCTTTCTAAGATACTAGTAATGTTTGTATCTCTACTGTAAATTTGTATATCTTTTTCTTGAAAAAGCTTTTGTATTAAATTGAGACTTGCCTTGGGGTTTTTTGTTAAACTTTGTGTAAGTTGTAATCTAAAAATTTTAAAAAAGTGATTTAAAAAATTGGCTTTTTCTTGAGAGCCTGGGAAAAACTCATTACGATCTGCCCTGGCGATTTGAGCGAAGTTATGATTATCCACAGTAGTGTTGTAATCAGGCAGATAAATTGCACCAGTGAGTGTTAATAATTCCTCCACCACTCCTAAATTAATAGCAATGACACCTTGATATTTAACTTTTTGATTAGTTTCAAAAAAGTATAAAATTTGTTCTGCTGAATCAGCCAAATTTGGCCACCAGTTTGCATCTGGTAATCTTAATCCTTTACCAGAGCTTAGATATTCATCAAGTCCAGGTGGAGCTTGAATAAAGCCAGTGAATTGTCCATCGGGAACATAAACATCTTGAATTTCTAGAGGAGCAACTTGTCCATTTTTAGTTTCTAGGATAAAAAATGAACCAAAAAATCCACCAGTAGCCCTTAACTCATCGCTATTTTGTAAAATTACGAGATATTTTTGATCTTCTTGCAAGAATTTTTTAATAATAATTAGTGAATCATTAGTAATTAATTTTATTTCATTTAATTCCTTAATATCAATTTTATTTAGTTTTTGATTTATTTTTTCTAAATGTTTAATAATTTTATTAGCTAATTCTGGATCACTTGTTTCATTATTTAGTATTTGTGCAAAATAGTTTTGAACGTCAGTAGTTATTATTGGAAGATTACTAGTTTCTTGAATAGCAAGCTCCCACAATTTAAAAATTTCAATTTGCTTAAAAGTCAGTAAATTAAGAGTTTTTGGTAAAAAAATGGCACTTTTGCTAATAGTACTAGCTTTAATTAAATTGGCTTCTTTCAAATGTTTAAAAACCAAAAAATTTTGTAAAATACCAAATACTAAAACAAAAGAAAAAATAGACAGGGAGATAAGGATAATTAAACTTTTTTTCATTTTTCTAAACTGGTTTCGATGTACAAGTTGGCTAATTTAGCAAAACTAAACTGTTTGGCCAAATCAACATTATCTTTAACGATTTGATTTTGATTTTGTAAATGACTGTATTTTTCGAAAAGTACTAAAGCTTGATCAGCATAAATGATGTTTTGAGCAAAAGGACTATCGAGTAAATAGTTTTTTTTCAATTCGTTATCGAAAGCACTCAGAACAATATTTTGGTAAGCCATAGCTTCCAGAATAGATAAGTAGCCTCCGGCAAAACAAAATTCTGTTTTTGCTAAAAACTTGCCAATATCAACGAAGCCTAATACTTCACCATATTGGAGACAATTTTTTTTCATTGGTCCGTCACCACAAAATTTGACAGAAAAAATTATTTTTTTCTCAATTAAAATATTCAGGAATTCTAAAAAAATTGCTAGACCAGTATCTTTTTCTAATCTGCCTACAAACAAGAAACTGTTTTTTTTCTTTGTTTTTGGATCAATTTTAATGGTAGGTAAATTTACGGCTCCATAACTTAAATAATTATTTTTATTTTGCAAGTGATAATATTTATTAATGTAAGCACCAATGCTAATAGTTTTATGAGAAAATTTCTGAGCAATTTGTTTGTATAAAATATTTTTCAATGGAATGGGATAAATTCTCTCCCAACCATGAAAAGTAGTGATAATTTTTTTTCTAGGAAATATAAATTTAAAAGGTAAATAATAAATAAAAACGTCATGAATAAAAATTACATCTGCTTCACTGATCCATTTTATTTTTTTAAATAATGCCCACCAAATTTCTAGAAGACCAAAGAATTTTTTCAAAAAACGATTTTTAAAAATGGCTGATTTATCAAAAATTTTTAATTCAAAACCCGCTTTTTCTAAATAGGGTCTGATGCCGGCGATATGTTTTTCTACTCCGCCGATTTTAGGCAGATAAGATTCAGTAATGATTAAAGCCTTCATAGCCATTGAATTATCTCTAGACTCGTTCCGAAATAAAAGCTATAGTGCCTATTAGGTATGCCAAGTCAGTTGACTGATTATAGAAAAATCTCGCTTGCTTTGATAGCAACAGTTTTAAACGAACAAAATAACATCTTTGATTTTTTAGAAAGTTATCGCAAACAAAGTATTTTGGCTCAAGAATTTATCATTGTCGATGCTGGTTCAGTAGATGGTACTGATTTGATTATTGAGAAATTTAGTCAAAAAAACCCTCATTTAAAAATTCGTCTATTTAGAAAAAAATCTAATCGTAGCCAAGCACGTAATTTTGCGGTTAAACAAACTAATGCGCAATATTTAGCTTTTACTGATGCTGGGTGTCGTTTAGATTGGCTATGGTTAGAAGAATTATTAAAGAAACTAATTTTATCTAGAAAAAGAGTAGTTGGCGGTTATTTTAGGGGGATTGTTCATTCTAAATTGGAAGAGGCAATTGTGCCCTATTTTTTACAATTAGCTAAGCAGATTAATGAAAAAAATTTTATGCCCACCACGCGCTCTTTACTGATTGAAAAAAAACTATGGGAAGACCTGGGAGGTCTCAATGAAAAATTAAAATTGAGTGAAGATTATCAACTAATGTTAAGAATTAAACAACAAAATATCGAAATAGCTTTTGCAAAAAAAGCTTTGGTTTATTGGGAACCACCTCATACTTTTCGAGCCTTTATCAGTAAAATCGCTAATTTTGCCGCAAGTGATATTGAAGCTGGAATCATACGAGGAAAAGTTTTATTCATTTTTGCTAGATATTTTTTCTTTTTAATTTTACTTTTAAATTTTAATCTTTGGTATTTTGCTAGTCTTTTTTTACTTTATATTTTATGGAGCATTTACAAAAACAAACACAACTGCCCAAAATCTTGGTATTTATTGCCGATTATGCAGATTAGTTCTGACTTAGTAATCATGATAGCAAGCCTCTCTTCGTTAAGGAAATTTAACTCAAAAGCTTTTTAATTTTGGCGAGATTTGCTATAACTGCTGCTTCTCCAGCTTCAATAGTGCCTTCGTTTTTAGTAAAACCTGTGAAAGGATCTGAATAAATGCCATTTTCCTTAATGTCTGGTTCTAAAATTAAATCTGCTGTTTCACAACTGTTTTTAGCCAAATGATAAAGCATAATGTGACTAGTTTTTAAAACAGTTTTGATGGGACTGATTTTAGTATTTTTAATTGGAAAAATATTTTTATAAAGGCTAACAGCAATTACAATGTCAGCTCCCATTTGTTTAACAGTTTTGACTGGTACGGGTACAGCTGTTGCTCCATCTACCAAACTATGTCTACCATATTTGACTGGGGCAAAAACAAAAGGTACGGATGTACTAGCTCTAATGGCGGTAGAAAGACTTCCTTTATTAATCTCCACAATTTCTCCAGTTAATAAATCGCTAGTAAGAGCACAAAAAGGAGTTTTTAAATCTTCAATTTGTTTTTTACCAATTAAATCTTCAAAAATTTTTTTAACCTTTTGCCCTTTAAATAGACCACCTTTTAGTCCTGGATCAGAAAAAGCTTGAATTAATTGTTTTTTATTAATTTTTTCTCTAAAGATTTTTTCCAATGTTTCTACATCCTGTAATGCGCTGTAGGCTCCTCCAATTAAAGCCCCTGCGCTAGCCCCGGCAATATAGTCAATTTTGATGCCGTTTGCCAAAAGAGCTTTGATAATGCCAATGTGAGCTTGACCACGCCAACCACCACTGCCCAATGCTAAACCTAAAGTTTTTCCTTGTTTAAATGATTTTTTATTCATAAGTTTCAAAAGCTTTATTGTGATATTTTTTGGCCAATTTTAAAGAAATTGGTAATAATAAAAAGATACTACCCAAACCCATGATGAGAAAAATGATTTTGATTGAATGCTCAGTGTATTCATTGAGTATAGAGAAAAAAGCCAAGATAGCTATGTAAGCTAAACTAATCATCATGCTCAGACTGGAAATAGCAGTAGCTCTGTTTTTAGAACTATAACACTGATTACTGAGTCGACCCAACACATTCCAACGCATGGAAGAGACCAGAGCTACAAAGAAAACCATAACGACGATATTGGGAATCTTATATAAGAAGCTTAAGGGTAAAAAGATACTTAATAAAATAGCGGGCGATAAAAAGACAATTCTCATTTTTTCAAAAACCTTTTTCCTGATAAAAATGTGTAGTACTTGCACGGCAAAGAGAGAAACAAAACCTAAAATAAAACCAATATTTCTTTCACTTAATCCAAGATCGACTAAAGCGAAGTTTTTAAAAGTTAAAACAATGGGCCAAGAAAAAGCTCCGACTAAAATATAGAAAAGTGAAATGTCTCTAGCTTGTTTATTCTTGAAAAGTTCTTTGAAACCCATTTTGGTTTGTAATAAATAATTTTTTAAAGTAAATTTTTCACTGTCTATGTCTGGTTCAATGAATTTTAGTGAGATTATGCCAGCAATTGCCATTGATACACCCGTTAAAACAGAAGGCAGATGATAGGACTTTTCAAAAATTAAACCTCCCAAAATAATAGCCACAAAAATACTGTAATTGAAAATCAAAGAATTTTTATTATTTACTTCACTGAAAGTGTGTTCTTTACGATTTTGCTTGAGAGTGTCGAAGACTAAAGCCTCCAATGAACCACTTAATAATGCATCGCCCAAACCAAAACCAAGCCCAGCGATTAAAAACCAATAAAAACTATTAGCATAGGCAAATAAAAAATAAGCCAAAGCACTAATTAAAAAGGAAATACTTATACTTTTTTTACGGCCAATCAAATCAGCTAGAGCACCAGTGGGTAGTTCCAAAACTAAGGCACTCATTAAAATCACAATATCGATAATAGCTACTTGAGTTAAACTAATATATTTAAGTTCCATTGATACCCAAACTGGCACCATAAAATAGAGCGATCGAAAAACGCTCAAGAATTTCAGATAAAACAGATTGTTCTGATATAAGTTTTGATTACGATCTTCAGTTTTTTCTGGAAAGCCGATGATTTTCCTAAGACTAGGCATTCGCCTATTCTACCTCTAAAAAAATATCTTTGAAACCACAAACAAAATCAGGTTCGCTGCAGCCACCACAAATACGTTTTTGTAAATTACTGATTAATATTTTTACGGGAGTATTGAGATCACCCAAAGGATGAATTCCCTCGCAACAAGCATAGATTTTTTTATCTGACATTAGGGCAATTTGAAAACATCCTAAGTTTTTTGGAGGAAAGGTCTGTTTGTTTTTTAGTAGGGTTTTGAGTTCATCTTTGCTTAAAAAATTAAAATTACTGACTTGTCCAAGCACATTAGAAACAGGATGGGTTTGTAAATATGCTAGGGGCTTACGTGGATGATAAGTGACATCAACTTTTTGACCCAATTGTTTGATCAAGAATTTTTCAAATTCAGGAATAGTAGCTAAATTTTCTCTAGTCACAATAGAAAAGACTTCCACATGAAAACCTAATTCAAGAGCTTTTTTGAGTAACTGCATGCTCTTAGAAAAATTACCCGGTCCGCGATTCTGATCATGATATGCTTCTAAGCCATCGAGAGAGATGATGAGATTGATCATGTTGGGTTGGGCAATTGCTGCCAAGTGATCAATGGTGCCGTTACTGATGATTTGAATAAAAAGATTTTGAGCAGTGAGCTCATTAATCAAGGCGGGAAAATCAGCAAGTAAGAAGACTTCTCCACCGCAGAAAGTGACAGATTCAAGTTTTTGAACAGTTTGATATCTGGCGATAAAATCTAAAATTTCTACATTGCTTAAAACAGCTCTGGTTTTTTTGGTATAGCAAATTTTGCAATTTAAATTACAAGTCTCCAAAGGATTGATATAAAGATGTTTTAATTGTGGCAACATGGGCTTATTTTAACACTCTAAAAAAGAGCTGTTTGTAAGAAAAGTAAAAGTGCCCCGGCAACGATCAGGCGATAAAGACCAAAACCGACGAGAGTATGTTTTTGTAGATAAGTAATGAACCACTTCAAGACAAAAATAGCAGTTATGAAAGCAGTTACAAAGCCAATTCCCATCAGTGACCATTCTTGAGCGGAAATTGGGTCTTGGCCGATCATTTTGACAGCATCGTACAGGGCGGCAGCGCAAATGGTAGGTAAAGCCAAAAGAAAAGAATACTTGGCGGCTTCTGAGCGTTTTTGTCCCATGATCATCATAGTCAAAATGACTGCTCCTGCCCGAGAAACTCCGGGCAAAGTGGCGAAAGCCTGACCGACACCAATTAGCAGAGCTTGTTTGGTAGTCAGATCAGTAATGTTTTTGTGGTTTTTACTTTGCTTTCTTTGCCATTTTTCATAAATGATAAAAATTAGACCCACTAAGACAAAGGCACCAATCATCAACCACTCGGTTTCGAAGAAAAAATTTTTAATCACAGAATGCATCAAAAAGCCAATAATAGCTGTGGGAATGAAAGATAAAATGATTTTTTTATCTAGTTCGCGATCTCGCCACAATTCTTTGCCATACAAAAAAAGAACTGCTAAAATCGCTCCAGCTTGAATAAAAACTTCATAAACTTTCAAAAAATTACTAGGTTCGATATTGAGTAATTTACCGGCAAAAATCAAGTGAAAGGTAGAGGAAATGGGCAAAAATTCTGTTAATCCTTCAACAAGACCTAAAATTAAAGATTGCCAAATTTCCATAGTGAGCTGATTTTAGCAAAGTCGTAGAGACTAAAACAGTGGCGAATAGGCGATGAATGTGGTAAATTTACCCTTGTTTTAAGCTATAAAAACTTATATATTTAACTTCATCTATATGTATATCAATTTAACGACTATTTTCCTTGGCAGTTTGTTCTTTTTCTTGGCTCTGGTTTTTGCTGTGCCAGTCAAGGCTGTTTGTCCGATCTGCACGGTAGCAGTGGCTGGAGGTTTAGGTTTTTCTCGTTGGTTGGGGATTGATGATTCAATCATGGGAGTGTGGATTGGCGGCTTAATCCTTTCGAGTGGTTTTTGGATGGCAGACTGGGCGAGTAAGAGATCTTGGCGGATTCCTTATCCCAAACTTTTGGCTAATTTAGTAATGTTCTTATTTGTCATTCCCCCACTTTATTTGGGGAAAATAATTGGTATAGAAGGCAATACGCTTTGGGGTATTGATAAAATTTTACTAGGCACTAGTGTGGGGATGTTGTTGTTTTATGCAGGGATGAAGCTTGACCAGTATTTACGCACTACCAATGAAGGTAAAGTTTATATTTATTATCAAAAAGTGATTGCGCCGGTCTTGGCGCTGACCTTGGGTAGTTTTGGCTTATTTTTAATTACTATTTAATACGAAGGAAATATGAAAAAAACTCAGTCGGCTCAAGTAGATATCAATCAGTTTATGAATAAGGTTAAGGCCATGGAAAAAGGTCATCAACTAGATCTTTCTTCTGACGAGGATTTATCGATCGCAATCATGAATTTGATTTCTATGGAAGAGCACTTTTTCTTTACTTATGGCAAAACTAAAAATGCTAAGTATTTAGATATTCTCAATGAAATTCGAGAAATGCGTAAAAGTGCTCTTAAGAGAATTATTAAGGATTATGAAGGCGAAGTATGGTGTATTAGCAAACATTTGTTAGCGGCCTCGATGAGGTTTATGGAAGTAGGAACAAAGGCTTTGACCAAAGGGGATAAAAAGGATAGCAAAGAGATGTTTGATAATGCTTATAAGTTGTATTCTTTGTTCTGGGGTTTGAACTTGAATTTAGTGGGAACCAAAGATTTGGTAGGGGTGAAACAGAGTAAGGCAGCAAAGATTTCCTTTATTAGTGAGGAGAAGAAGCCAGTAGAAAAAGCTAGCGTGGGAGTGTTTGAGAAGTTAGGGGAATTGGTGAAGAAGGCGGTGGATTGCTGTAGGGAATAAAAAAATCAAGTTTTTAAAATTTATTTTTTTATTATTGCTTAACCTGAGCACCACGTTGATTTTTTATTTTTTCTATCAACTGTTGTTGTTTAATTGTTAAAGATTGTATTTCTTCTTCCTGATTTTTTTCTCTAGCTTGTTGAAGTTTTTTATTGACTTGTCCCAATTCAGACCACAATAAATTTAAATGAACCAATCCAGTAAGATAATCTTCTTTTTGATAATGATATTGTTTTTTACCACATTGATCGTAGTAAAAGCTTCCTCCAAAATCGTGACTTTCTATTCCTTTTCTCATTTTTTCCTTAATTTAATGTTTGCTATTTATATGATGTATGCAATTATAAACCCAATACGTAAAATTTACTCAGAAATATGAATTATTAATATTTTCTTTGACAAGAATTAATAGAGTACGACATAAGATGAAAATCCAGTCGCTAAGGAATCTATATAAATATGCAAAAAATAATTTTTGATATAAAAAGCACTCAGTTTAAAAAACCATTTATCAAGCGAAAGTTATAAAACACTGTTTAAAAAAATTAAATTTGAAAATTAGTAATAATCAATTCACAACCATTTTGTCTTCTTGCTTCACTCATAAAATAAGTAAAATTTGTTTCATGAATATTAGCCCAGTCATACATTTTTTTAATTTCAGGCGTATTTTCATAGGACAGAATAAATTTAAATTTAGTTTTTTTTAAAAGATCACAAAGATCTTCATGATCTTTTAATTTGAATTCATTTTTATATATAGATTTGGATGCTTTAAAATATGGGGGATCAAGATATAAAAGCACATTATTTTGACTTTTTGTGTTAATAACTTGTCTAAAATCTAAAGAAGTAATTTTTACATCTTTCATTTTTTTTGATACTGGTTCAATAAGTTCTTTCCACTTTTCAGGAGTTACACTACTTCCCAGAGCATATCCCCATCTAGGTTTATTCATGATTCCACTAAAAGATGTTCTGTTCAAATAAAAATATTTAAAAGCATTTTCAACATTGGTGTTAACCTTCATTTTTAAAACTTCCGTATGTCTTTCTTTATTGGCTTTTTCATTGTATAATAATTTATAGAGTTCTATTTTAGTTTTATCATTAGATATGACCTTGTAAAAGTTAATTAATTCTTTATCTATATCATTTACCCAGTTTATATTGGATTTTGATTTACCTAAATAAATTGATGCTCCTCCAACAAATACTTCTCTGAATTCATTATGTGGCACCACTAAAAATGGTTCTAATACTTTAAATCCATAAAATTTTCCGCCGGGATATCGTAGGCATGTTTTGATATGTCTCATATTTCTTTCAATGTTTCCTGATCTTTGAATTCTTTTGGCAACTCAAAATTAGATATGAATAATTCATTTCCACTTTCTCTAGGATTATGATGCACTTTTGAATTTGCTACACTGTAAGTCCATGTTCTTGTATATAAATGTGCCCATTTGTAATTTTTTCTTGTGAAATCGCAGTCATCATAAGTTAATAAAAAATAATTTTTTGTTTTTTTTAATATTTCAACAAGTCTCAAGTGATCTTTTCTTGTAAAAGAGTGTTTATATGCTGCGACTTGTCTGCTTTCTACATAGGGTGGATCAACAAAAATAAATACTTTTGCTCCATCTATATGTGGTTTTGCTTCAATTACTTTCGCAAAATCCAAGTTTGTAATTTTTATTTTTTTTAATTTTTCACCAACAATCCTAATTGTTTCTTGAGCATTATTAATGTTATATCTAACATCACCAATAAATGAGTTCCAAACAGTTATTCCTGAAAAAGAACATCTATTCAATATATATATTCTTTTTGCTTTTTCAAATTGATTATTTGGTTTTAGATTGAAATAATAATCATAGTTTTTTTTATTAATTTGTACATTTTTAAGTTCGTTAATTAATTTTTCTCTAGTTTTTTTTTTGGAAATAATTTTGTAAAAAGCAATAAGATCGGTATCAAGATCATTAATCCAGTTAAAGTTTACTAGTGGCTTGGATATGAAAACAGATCCTCCTCCTACAAAAGGTTCTCTATATTCACTATGTTCAACAGTTTCCCAAAATGGTTTTATAAAGCGTATAGCCTTGAACTTTCCTCCAGGATATCTAAAAATTGATTTCGGCTTTACTTTCATTATTCCAATTTAGCATATTATTTAAAATAATGAAAACTATTTTAATAAAGACAAGTCATTTATCTTATATGTAGATCGCTTAACTTTAGTTACTCGCTTTAAGTAACCAGGATATTCGGGATGTTCTTCTAGATCTTTTTTTGGTATTAAAATAAATTCATTTTTTGTTGATTTAGGGATATAGAAATTATTTTTTGAATCAACTTCAAAACCAACAAAAAGTGCTAAAATATCAAAATCATCTTTTTTATATAGTTCGCTAACACCTGATCCATGAGATTTATGTGTCTTAAAGCCATAATATATATCGTTAGTTGATCTTCCATGTATTGTTTTAACTTGCACTTTAATTTTTTTTCTAATTATATGATCCCATTTGCTATACATATCTTTAACTTGCTCATATGGAATTTTATTCTTATCGAGAAGAACATTAAAATGTTCTTCTGCAGCAAACCCTTTTGCTCCAACAACAAGCCTAAAATTATCAGAAGTAAAAAGACTATCTATTTCCTTCAAATTTAAATCGCATATTTTACACAATAACTCGATATAGGTGTATTTGTACTTTTCTCTCAAAGATTCTATTGATCTGACAAATTCTTTATTTGCGATTTTCATTGTGTTTAAAAAGTCTATTTCAAACTTCATTTTTTCATTTAATTTTCTTTCCAGTTTAAATTTTCCTGGCAAACGATCGGCAAATTTTGTATTTGAAGGAATATCTTTTTCATCGATTATGTATGTTTTACAAAAGCCAACATCCAATAAAACTAGACGATCAAAGCTTCCTCTCTTATAGAATCCTCCTTTTCCAATTCGATCGCCATGAGTTTTTGTTAAATTTGCAGCTAGAGTTTTTATGTTTGTCGCTTCTGATTCAAATCTTTTTACTTGATCTCTTTTATTGCCAACAAGATAATCATAATACACGTCGGTTGGTGCTTTTTCGTAATGAGTTTTGTTTTTTGGTAAATTTTTTTCGTAATGTAATTCTGCTGCGTGTCCCATAACATTAGACAATAACATTTTTGTTGTTATTATCATTCTACAAAAAACCTCATCATTCAAACCCAAACTTGAAGCTATTTTCATGATATAAAATATTCCAAAGGTTTTTTGTACAATTTTGCAAACTCTTTTAATTGCAAAACATCAAATCTTCTTTGTCCTGATTCTATTTTCGAGAGATATGATTGAGTTTTACCAAACTTTTTTGCAACTTCAATCTGGTTTAAACCTGCTTCAATACGTGCGTTTATTAAGCGTTTTACAATTTTTTCATGATCTTTTGAATAAATCGCTCTTGGCATATATTATTATAATATAATTCCATTGTGTTATATTCCAAATTGCCATATAGAATAATTAACACTATATTCGAATAACTTTTTTAGTCTTTTTATATAATTCGAGTATTTACAAATTTTGAAATGGAAATAGATTTGTATTTTTATTAAATTTTTCAGTGAATTAATTCACGTTTTAATCATTTAAATTGGCTCTGTTTCATAGCTACCTTTTATCGGAAGATGACTCGCTCTTCGAGCGCTAGGCGGGTGCTTCGCACTCGCCGTCGGGATTCTCACCAAGGTTCTCATGCTTTTTTACATTTCGCAGGCACAAAAAAATCTGCTATATCGCAGATTTTTTGCACCTGGCGGAGGTGACAGGATTCGAACCTGTGAAGCCGTGAGGCTCTAGTTTTCAAGACTAGTGCAATTGACCGCTATGCGACACCTCCTTGTGAATTTGAAAGATCAGGGCTAGATTATAGCAGTTTCAGTGAGATTTTACAGTAAAAAAGACTCTCCAATACCTTTTGAAAATCGTGTATATTAGAAATGATGTTTGAAAAAATCAAAGCTGCCCTTTTTGGGAACCAGATGGAAGAGAAACTTGGTCCCCCAGATGAGATCGATGATCGAGTCAGTAGTGTTCGTATGCCTGGGCAGGTAAAAATGGAGAAGTCGAGGGTGGCGCCTGGTTTATATCGACCCATCCCGGAGGAGACTTTGGTGGAATGGGATGCGCCGGCGAGGCCTTTTAAGAAGCGTAATCGTCAGTTTTTCAGTACCATTATTATCATTGCCATTTTGGTTTCTTTGATTTTGTTTTTTGCGGGTCAAGTTTTACCAGTAGCGGTGGTGATTTCAGTGGTGTTTTTGGTGTATGTGACGGCAGTGATTCCTCCGCAGAGCGTGCATTATAAGCTGACTAATTATGGGATTTACGTCGAGAAGGAGGCTTTTTCTTGGCTAGGGATGGGTAGATTTTGGTTTGATGAAAAGTCTGGGCAAAAGGTTTTGGAAATTGAGCTTTATGGTTTTCCAGGTCGTTTGACTTTTGTTTTGATTGATGGTCAGACTCCTCGAGCAGAGGATTTAGAGCGGGTTTTATCTGAAGTTTTAATCAAAGAGAAACCAACCTTGACTGCTTATGAAAAAGCCGCCAACTGGCTCAAGGAGAAGATCCCCCTAGAATAGTTTCTCTATTTTTTGCTATGATGAATCTATGAATAAAGTTGTTTCAACTCAAGTGCGATCGTTGTTGGTCAATAAAAGTCTCCGTCTTTCTCTAATTTTTTCATTTTTGATTTTTTTTATTCCCAGCTTTGTGCACCAGCAATTTCTAACTGGTCCGATCATTAATGCTTTATTGATTTTATCTCTTTTGTATTTAGGTAAAAACCAAGCTTTGTTTTTAGCTTTGATTCCTAGCACAGTGGCTCTTTCTAGAGGTTTGCTACCTCTGGCTTTGGCACCAATGCTGCCTTTTATTATGATTAGTAATTGTTTGTATTTGCTTATTTTCGCTAGCTTACATAGTCACAATCAGGTCAAAAATTTTCTAGCGATTTTTATTGCGGCTTTATTTAAAGCTGGTTTTTTATTTTTAATTTCCAAATTATTAATGGAAAGCATGTTGGCAGCGCCTTTGGCTAGTAAAATCGCTAGCATGATGTCTTGGCCTCAATTATGGACAGCTGTTTTAGGAGGTGTCATGGCTTTATTAATTAGTAATGCTTTGCAGAAAAAATATGGCAGAGAGTGATTTGTTGGCTAAAATCAAGCAAGCTGGTCTGGTCGGTCGCGGTGGCGCCGCTTTTCCAGTTCATCTCAAGTGGCAACGCATCAAGTCTGTGGAAAGTCCTAAAAAATATGTGGTTTGCAATGCCAGTGAAGGCGAGCCAGGCGTTAAAAAAGACTTTCACATCTTGCAAAATTTCACTGCAGAAATGTTCAAAGGAATAATTTTAGCCATGGATTTTCTAGAAACCAAAGAAGCTTATCTCAATATTAACAAGCATTATTATCAGGAATTAAAAAGCAAAATTGATCCTTTCATAGAAGTTTGCCAGAAAAATGCTTATCTCATTAATGTTTTTGAAGAAGAACCTAGCTACATCGGTGGTGAAACTGGCGCTATTTTAAATGCCATTGAGGGTAAAAAAACTGAGCCTCGTCCCGCTTCGCCTAGTCCTTCACTTAAGGGTATTTTTGGTAATCCAGCTCTAGTACATAATGTAGAAACTTTTTATGATGTGGCTCGAGTGGCGGCAGGTACTTTTCAACCAACGCGTTTCTCTACTATTTCTGGAGTCAAAAAACCCGGAGTCTATGAAGTTGCCAACACCCAGAAAGTGGCAGCAATTTTAAAAGCAACTGATAACTATCCAGCTTCCCCCTTTTTCGTTCAGGTTGGTGGTGGAGCTAGTGGCGAAGTGATGACCTCCGAGCAGGCAGAGGAACGCGAATTGATTGGATGTGGTTCAATTGAAGTTTATCCGCTAGAAACTAAACCATATGAATTTCTAAGCAAGCTCTTTAGTTTTTATGTCAGAGAAAGTTGTGGTAAGTGCACACCCTGTCGCGATGGTTCTTGGCAATTGCAAAAAATCATCACTTCACTTGAACCAAAGAGCGAAATTCCTTGGGATAAAATTATTTCAATCATTAAAGCGATGGATAAATCTTCTTTTTGTGATTTGGGTCGCTCGATTGTTTTGCCAGTACGTAGTTATGCCAAAAATATTTTGCGGATAGAAGTTTAATATGTCGAAAATGGTGACTATATATATTGATGAACAGGCTTATCAAGTGGAGGAAGGTAAGAGTGTTTTGCAAATTTCTTTGGAAAATAAGATTGATATACCTCACCTTTGTTATCATGAAGATTTGCCAATTGAAGCCAATTGCCGCCTATGTCTAGTGGAAAATGAAGGTAAAATTACAACTTCTTGTACGCTCAAAGCGAGCGAAGGCATGAGGATTAATACTAAGAATGAAGAATTAGTTAAAATCCGTCATGAAAATTTGAGCTTACTTTTAGCCGCTCATAAAAAAAACTGTCCTAAATGCCAGCAAAATCAAGCTTGTCCAGCTTTTGGCTTGATGCAGAAATATGGTGTGACTAGTGAGGAATATGAGCGCAAGATGCTAGACTTAGCGATTCACAAAATGGGTAGCGCCGCCGAATTTGACCCCAACCTTTGTGTGAAATGTGGCCGTTGTGTCAATATTTGTGCCGAGATAGGCATTAATTTTTTGAAGTTTGAAGGCAGTGGTTCAGATACTCATTTAGCTTACAATGAAAATCCCAAAGTGGACTGTATTTATTGTGGTCAGTGCACCGTGCATTGTCCAGTTAATGCTGTACGTGAACAAAGCCACTTGAAACAAGTAGAAACAGTTTTAGCTGATCCAGACAGAATTGTCATTGCCCAAATGGCTCCTTCAGTCCGAGCCAGTATTGGTGAAGAGTTTGGTTTGGAACCGGGCATAAATTTGGAGAAAAAAATGTTTACCGCACTACGTCAATTAGGTTTTGACAAAATTTTTGACGTTAACATGGGTGCAGACATCACTACCCTTGTCGAATCGCAAGAATTAACTGAAAGATTAAAGAAAAAATTTTCTGGTGAAAAAACTGTGTTACCGATGTTTACCTCGTGTTGTCCTGGTTGGGTGAAGTTTTTGGAATTTTACTATCCTGAGATGATTTCTCATTTAACCACTGCTCGTTCACCACAGATTCATTCTGGAGCAGCTTATAAAACTTGGTGGGCAGAAAAAAGCGGTATCGACCCAAGTAAAATCGTAGTAGTTTCAATCATGCCTTGTACTTCCAAGAAATATGAAGCAGAAATGAAAAAATTAAAGTTTGATTTTCAAGGTAAACGTTTAAAGCCAGTTGATTATGTTTTAACTACCAGAGAAATGTCTGTTTTGCTCAAAAAAAATCAAATTGATCTTCCCCAACTTGTCGATAGTCAGGCAGATAGCGCGGGTGAATATAGTGGCGCAGCCGCGATTTATGGTGCTTCAGGAGGGGTAATGGAGTCAGCGTTGCGCAGTGCTGCCCGCATGTTGACTGGTCAGGAATTGCCTAAAATAGATTTGGAAGAAGTTAGGGGTATGAAAGGTATCAAGCGCGCTACGATTAAAATTGGCAATCAAGAGGTTAAAGTAGCAGTAGTGGCTACAGCTAGAAATGCTCGTAATATTTTGGAAGAAATTAAACGTGGTGAGGCAAATTATGATTATATTGAATTTATGGCTTGTCCGGGTGGTTGTATTGGTGGTGGTGGTCAGCCCTTGACCAGCACCATGGCGATAGTTAAAAAACGTATCGCTGGTTTATATGATATTGATCAAAAGAAAAAGTTGCGTCGTGCTCATGAAAATCCAGTAGTACAAGAATTTTTTAATTATCTATCTACTAAGCCTTCACTAGCCAAAGAAATACTGTATACTAGCTATTCGTCAAAAAATAAGTTTGAATAGACAGAAGAAATTTTATGAAAAAAATCTTTAGCAAAATTTTAGTTTTTTTGAAAAAAAGATGGAAACTTTTATTAGTTGCCTTGATTGTTTTATCAGTTGTTTTTGGTTTCTTACAAAATCTCGGTAAAAATCAAACCGTTTTAAAATTTGTTAATCCAGTAAAAAAAGATTTGGTTGCTAGTATTACTATTTCCGGTCGCATTGATGCAAAGGAAAAAGCTCAAATGCGCTTTGTCGCTGGGGGTAAGCTGGTTTATTTAGGTGCCAAGCAGGGAGACTTGGTTAAGAAATGGCAAAGCTTAGCTACTATCGATCGTAGTACTCTACAGAAGCAAATGGATCAAAACCTCAATCTTTATATGAAGGAGCGTTATGACTTTGAAGATACTAGAGACGACATTAAAGATCGTACTCTAGATACTCAAGAAACTAGAGATGTCGCTAAGCAACAATATGATTTAGATAATCAAGTTTTAAATGTTGAAATTCAAAATATTGCTATCGCTAATACCACTCTTTATGCACCCTTTGAAGGTATTTTGACAGTAGTTCCTACCAATGTAACTGGAGTGCAGCTTTTAGCCACTGATTATTTTGAAGTGGTTAATCCCAAAACTTTAATTTTTAGAGCAGCCATTGATGAAATTGATATGCACCGTATTAGCAAAGGTCAAAGTGGACAGGTTGTTTTAGATGCTTATGATGGAGAAACAATTAATACTTATATTTCCTATGTTGCTTATACCAGTAGCGAATCTTCTTCTGGTACTGTGTTTCTAGTCGAGTTTCCCATTGATAGCCAAGACATGGAGAAATATCGCATTGGTATGAACGGTGATGCCATTATTAAAATTTCTGAGAAGAAAAATGTGTTAACCGTTCCTCTAGATGCGATTAGTGAACGCGATGATAAAGTTTTTGTGGAAGTAAAAGCCAATAATAAAGAAGGTAAAGAAGCAAAAGAAATCAAGGTAGGTTTAGAGAGCGAAGATGAAATAGAAGTTCTTGAGGGTTTAAACGAAAACGATCAAGTTCTTTTACCTGAATAATTTTACTAAGAAACATTATGTTACTGCGTTTAAACAAAGTTTCAAAAAACTATAAGATTGGCGATACGGTTATTCGCGCTTTAGATAAGATTTCTTTGCAAGTCAAAGAAAAAGAATTTGTAGCTGTCATGGGTCCTTCTGGATCTGGTAAATCAACTTTTTTGCAGGTGGCAAGTATGCTGGCAGAGCCCAGTGAGGGAGAGATTTTCCTCAATGACGTTGAAGTTTCAGCTTACAATGAAATTCAACGAGCTCACTTACGTAACAAACAAATTGGTTTTATTTTTCAATCTTTCAATTTATTGGCCAGAACTTCCGCTTTAGATAATGTTCTATTACCGATGTTCTATGCAGGTAAAAAAATTGATTCTCATGAAGTTAAGCAAAAAGCTAAAGATATGTTGGATCGAGTTGGACTTGGAGATCGTTTACATAATACTCCAGCACAACTTTCTGGTGGTCAGCAACAAAGAGTGGCTATAGCCAGAGCTCTGATTAATGATCCATCCTTGATTTTTGCTGATGAGCCGACTGGTAACCTTGATTCTAAAAGCGGTGAAGATATTAAAAAAATTCTTAAAGATCTTAATAAAGAAGGCAAGACTATTATTATGGTTACTCATGAAGAAGATGTAGCTGCCATTGCTAAAAGGCGCATTTGTTTTAAAGATGGTAAATTAATGAATGATAGTGATCAATCATGCAAATAAGCTCAGTTTTTCCACTAGCGATCAAGTCAATTTTGCTTAATAAGTCTAGATCTTTTTTAACAATGTTGGGAGTTATTATTGGCGTGAGTTCAGTGGTTTTATTAACTAGCATTGGTACAGGTTTACAAGCTTATGTAACTGATCAATTTGCTAGTTTAGGCACCAACATACTTTATGTAGTACCTGGTAATCCTTTTGGAGAGAATGGTGGTTTTGGTGGTGAAACTACGATGATTGAAAGCACTAAACCAGTTTTGAAAAGAAGACTTTACAATCAAGTGATACGCAATAATAGAGATTTGATTAAGGATGGTGTGGTTACTGGAGTTAATGTTGCTGAAGCTAAATATAAACAAACCAGTAAAAAAGTGACTCTCTATGGTATTACTAGTTCTTATGAAACTGTTTACAATACTAAGGCGGAAAAAGGTAGGTGGTTCAGTGAAACAGAAGAAGAAAAGAATGAAAGAATTATTCTTCTTGGTCCCAAAATTGCTGAAGAATTGTTTGGTAAAGTTGATCCCATTAACAAAAATATTTTACTCAATGGACAAGCTTATAAAGTCATTGGTGTTTTAGAAGAAAAAGGTGGTGGTTTTGGTGGGCCAAGTTTTGATAGTTATGTATATGTTCCCCTAGAGACTTTGTTTAAATATTTTGACACCGAATTAATTGATTCTTTTATTTTTGAGGTTAGAGATAAAGAACAAATTAAAGATGCTACCTTAGCGATTGAAAAAACCATTGGTAAAGAACTTGACGAAGATGATTTTTCTGTTTTTGATCAGTCTCAATTATTGAGTACGATTAATAGTATTTTAGGAATGTTAACAGTGGGTTTAGGTGGAATTGCTGCTATTTCTTTGGTAGTGGGGGGCATTGGCATCATGAATATTATGTTAGTTTCAGTGACAGAGCGTACCCGTGAGATTGGCTTACGCAAAGCTTTAGGGGCAACTCCTAATTTTATCTTGGCTCAATTTTTAACTGAGGCAGCTATGCTTTCCATCATTGGTGGTTTAATTGGTTTAGCTATTGCTTATTTAGGTTCATTGGCATTGCAGCCATATTTCCCAGCTAAAGTCACAATGCAGGCGGTTATTTTGGCTTTTGGAGTTTCAACTGTTGTTGGTTTAATTTTTGGAGTGGCTCCAGCTAGAAGAGCAGCTAAACTTTCTCCAATTGAAGCTCTGCGTTACGAATAATTTATTGAAACAATTTCAAGTTTTTTGGCAACTTCATATAGTGAAGCAATAAAACTATCAATGTCTTTTTTAGTATGTGAAGCGCTTAATTGTACGCGAATTTCATCACGACCTTTTGGTACAACAGGATAATTAATATTGGTAATCAGAAATCCTTTTTTATACATGGCTTCTGTTAATTTTCTGGTTTTAGCGGTATTACCGATTAAAATTGCTTGAATAGGATGAATAGAATTAGCAGCAAACTTGAAACCTTTGTCTTTTAATTCTTTTTTCAAATAAACTAGATTTTTAGCGAGAGTTTTTAACATTTTTTGTCCTTCAGTAGATGTTAAAACGTCTAAAGCAGTACTAGCTGCCGCTGCGCATCCTGGTGAAATAGAATTTGAATAAATGTATGTAGCGGCCGATTCTCGCAGGTAATCTATGATGCTTTGATTTGCTGTTACATAGCCACCATCTGCTCCAAAACCTTTTCCAAGTGTACCGATGAGCACATCTGCTTTAGCTTTAGTTACTTCTTCTGTGCCTCGACCTGTTTTACCAAAAGCTGCTACGCCATGACAATCATCGACAATTAGCAAAATACCTTCTTTAAATTTTTCATCATATCGATCGATTACGGCACGAAGGGTTTTAAGATCTTGATATTCTCCCAGCATACTAAAAACACCATCGGTAATTACTACCACTCTTTGAAATTTATTTAAGTTTTGTTTAAGAATCTCTTCGAGAGAATTGGCATCTAAGTGTTTAAAAATTAATTTAGCCTCATTACTTAAATTAGCTAAACGCACGCCATCAATAATGCTACGATGATTTAATTCGTCGGAAATAACCAAGGTATCTCCACTAATTAAAGAATCTTTATTTTGGCCTTTAATGAGACTAAAAATTACTGCTAGATTGGTAGCAAATGCTGAAGAGAACACCATAGCATCGTCTCTGCCATGAAAAGCAGCTAGTTTTTTTTCTAATTGACGATGAACAGCAAAAGATCCAGAAATAAAACGCACTGCTCCTGGTCCAGTGCCTAATTTTGTAGTGGCTTCATGCTCAGCTTTTTTAAGTAATCTGTGGTGACGTAAGCCAAGATAATCATTGGAATTAAAAATACTAATAGCTTTGCCATCAATGATAGCTTTAGGAGATGGATCATCGTTAAAATCTTCTATCAAATGTTCAAATCTTTTTGAAACAGCGGCTTGATCAATACGAGCAACTTCTTTTTTTAAAGAAGCAAAAAAATTCTTTTTAGACATTTTGCAACCTTTCTTTAACTCCCTCATAGAGAGCTAAGGTCATTTTATGTAAATCAAATTCTTCTTGCCAATGCCAATCTTCTCTGGCTTTTGAATCATCAATAGTTTGTGGCCAACTTTCGGCAATTTGTTGACGTTGATCTGGCTTATAAGTGATTTGAAAGTTAGGAGAAATCTTTTTAATCTCAGCTACCAATTCTTCTGGAGTAAAGCTTATCGCTGCAAAGTTGTAGCTGGTTCTGACACTAATTTTTTCGCTAGGTGCTTCCATTAGAGCAATTGTTCCTTTAATTGCATCATCCATATACATCATGGGTAAGCGGGCATTTGCCTTCAGAAAACATTCATAACTATTGTTTTTAATTAAGCCGTAAAAAATATGAATGGCATATTCAGTAGTACCATCTCCAGGAGCAGCTTTGTAGCCATTAAGTCCTGGATAGCGCAAACTTCTGACATCTACGCCATATCTTTTGAAGTAATACTGACAGAGTAATTCTCCAGTAACTTTACTGACACCATAAATAGTGCTGGGTTCCAAACTAGTGTGCTGAGGGACGTTTTCTTTGGGAGTGGTCGGTCCAAATGCAGCTATGGAACTTGGCCAAAAAACTTTAATCTTGTGATCTTTGGCAATATCTAGGATGTTTTTCAAACCACCGACATTTACATCCCAAGCCAAATCAGGTTGTTTTTCTCCACCGACAGAAAGTAGACCAGCTAAATGATATATAGTGCCAACGTCATATTTTTTGACTAAATTTTCGATCGTGATGCGATCACGCACATCTCCTTGCTCCAAAATTCCTTGAAAATTATTATCAATGGTGCTGCGACCCAGAGCGACAATATTGTCTTGGCCGTGTTTTTTTTGCAGTTCTAAAACCAGATCACTACCAACTAATCCAAAAGCTCCAGTTACTAGAATACGTTTCATATAAACCTTTCTTTTAGCTTGGTACAGTATATTTTTTAAAATGGTCACCCTCTTCGAGGACTGGGAGGGTGTATCCAGTTTCACTGGATTGCACTCTCCGTCGGAGAGACAGGACTCGAACCTGCGACCTTACGCACCCCATGCGTACGTTCTAGCCATCTGAACTACTCTCCGTATGTCAAATCTATTTTGATTTTACCTTAAATTTTATCAAATGCCATGACGATCACACTTCTTGTAACTTAAATCTTGCATAATGCTTAATAAAGCAAAATAGATTAGTTAAAAAAGCGAAGAAAAGGCAAAAATTGCTAGTTAAAAAAAGATAAAAAATAGCATATAACAGACTCATAAATAAAAACTAACAAATAAGAAAGGAATAAATTAAATTTTTAAACATCTCTGCTTAGAAATTTAATTTACGACGTTATGCCTAAAAAGAAAGCAGATGAAGCTGTAAATCAAATACCTGATTCAGCTAAGAAGCAAGCTGTGGAAATTGCTATGCAACAGATCGATAAGCAATTTGGCAAGGGTTCGATCATGAAGCTTGGTGAATCACTCAAAAATATGCCTAAAATGCCGGTAATTTCTACTGGTTCACTATCTCTTAATATGGCCTTGGGAGTGGGCGGTTTTCCCAAGGGAAGAATTATTGAAATTTATGGTCCTGAAGCTTCTGGTAAAACGACTTTGTGTTTGCATGCGATTGCTGAAGTACAGAGAAACGGCGGAGTAGCTGCTTTTATTGATGTTGAACATGCTTTGGATCCGGTTAGAGCAGAAAAAATTGGAGTTAATTTGGAAGAAGTGCTAATTTCTCAACCAGATTATGGAGAGCAAGCTTTAGAAATTGCCGAGACTTTGGTTAGATCTGGAGGTGTAGATTTAGTGATTGTTGATTCTGTAGCTGCTCTCGTACCAAAATCTGAAATTGAAGGTGATATGGGTGATCATCAAATGGGTACTCAAGCACGCTTAATGTCTCAGGCGATGCGTAAATTGACAGCAACTTTAAACAAGACTAAAACCACTATTATTTTCACCAATCAAATTCGTATGAAAATCGGAGTAATGTTTGGTAGTCCAGAGACTACCACAGGAGGCAACGCTTTGAAGTTTTATGCTTCGCTGCGTTTGGACATTCGTAAGATTGCCAATATTCAGGAGGGTGATAAAGTAGTTGGTAGTCGTCATCGAGTTAAAGTGAAAAAGAATAAAGTTGCTCCTCCATTTAAACAAGCTGAGTTCGACATGGATGATTATGGTATTTCTAGAGAAGGAGATGTGGTCGATATTGGTGTAGAAAAAGACATTATTGAAAAATCTGGTAGTTTTTTCAAATATAATGGCGAAGTGATTGCCCAAGGTAGAGAAGCAGCGAAAGAAAAATTTAAAGAAGATAAAAAATTAATGAAAGATATTGAACAAGCCATTTGGAAGAAAATCCAGGAGGAATAAGGCGTAGCGCAGCACTTATAACTTTGACTTTTAGCCCATTTTTGGCTATAATGATAGATAGTATTTGTTAAATTTATTATTTAGTAAAAAGAAGCTAATCGCTTTAGAATTTGATCGCAACATTTTTTGGAATTTTAAATTTTATTATCAGTATGCAGAATTATTCTCTGACACCAATAAATTAAGCCTTCATGATCCCCTATTTATATAGGGAAATTTTTCTAAACGCAGTTTCGCTTGTTTTTACTTAACAGAAAGTAAAAATGTCATTTTTTAGTAATTTATCAACCCTTTTTTCGGTTGAAGCTGAAAACAATAAAAAACTCAATAAAACTGCTAAACCAGCATTTATTAAGGCAAAACAACAAAATAAGTCAGCACAAAATCAAGCTCACAAACCTACTTCCGCTGCTGTCGTAACACCAGCTGCACAAGCTAGCGCTCATTCCTTAATCGATAAAGCTAGAGCCGAAGCAGATTCAATGATTCGTGATGCTAAATCTAAAGCTAGAGAAATAATTGTTGAAGCTAAAGATGAGTCATTAGAGATTCGCTCTAAGATTGAAAAAGAAACTCGTCGTATCGAGCAAGAATTAGCTAATCAACAGCGTGAGTTGCAGAACAAATTAGATAAAATTGATTTTCGCTACGAACAAATCTCTCAAAAAGAAGAGCGCATTGATCAGCTCAAAAAAGAATTAGAAGAACAAAAAGTTAATTTAGAAAAAGCCAAATCTAAAACCTTGCAAAAACTAGAAGAAGTTTCTGGTTATTCCAAAGAAAAAGCCAAAGAAGTTTTATTTGAAGGTTTAGAGAAAAAATTAAGCCATGATTTAGCTAAAATTGTAGCCCAAAAAGAAGAGGATGCTCGCCTAGATGCTGATGAAAAAGCTCAGGAAATTTTGATTGACGTCATGCGTCATGGTGCCACTGACTATGTTGCAGAATACACTATTTCCGTAGTCAATATCCCTTCAGAAGAAATTAAGGGTAAAATTATTGGTAAAGGTGGACGTAACTTACATACTTTTGAACGTTGCACTGGTACAGAAATTGATCTTGATTCTTCACCTACTGAAATAAAACTATCTTCCTTCGATCCGGTTCGTCGTGAAATCGCTCGTGTTTCCATGGAGCGTTTAATCAAAGATGGTCGTATTCAGCCAGCTAGAATTGAAGAGATTGTTGCTAAGGTTGAGCAAGAAATTGAAAGAATCACTTTTGATGCTGGTAAAAAATTAATTCATGAAGTGGGTGTCTATAACATTCCCAATGGCTTAATTTCCATGTTAGGTCGTTTCAAATACCGTTTCTCTTATGGTCAGAACATGATTAAACACACCATTGAAGAAACTAAAATGGGCACCAAAATCGCTCATGAATTGGGCTTGGATGCTAACACGGTCAAGCTGGGTTGTTTATTACATGATATCGGTAAGGTTTCTGACAATCATGATGAAAGCCATGTCCAAGCTGGTGTGAGAATTGCTAAACAATACAATATGCCGCAAGAAGTGATTAATTGTATTGCTCAACATCATGAAGATGAAGCTTTTTCTAGTCCAGAATCAATGGCGGTTTATATTGCTGATGCAATTTCTGGTGCTAGACCCGGAGCTCGCTATGAAAATCACGAAGATTATATCAAGAGATTAGCTGATTTAGAAGCGATTGCCATGTCTTATGAAGAAGTTAAGCAAGCCTATGCTATTCAAGCAGGTAGAGAATTAAGAGTTTTATTACTTCCAGAAAAAAGCAAGGATGATGATGTCACTGTTTTAGCTAACAAAATTCGTGATCGAGTGCAAAAAGAAGTTATTGTTCCAGGCAATGTCACAGTAACAGTCATTAGAGAATTTCGTGAGCAGGCAGTTACTAAATAAATTAAAAATAAGGTAGAATTAACAATATATGCATAGTTTTTTATTGGCTAGTCAGCTTTTTGTTTCGATTGTTTTGGTGAGTTTGATTTTATTGCAACCTGGTTCTGACGGAGGTAAAGGATTATTTGGTGGTGGAGCTGGAGAAAATTACCATACTCGCAAAGGGGTAGAAAAATTTTTGTATTTTGTCACTATTTTTTTTGTAATTGTTTTTGTCATTAATTCTGTTGCTCTTTTATTAACTTAAAGACAATGCGCAAATTATATTGGTACATCAGTAGCTACGTACGTAAGCATGGTTTAATTTTTTTAATTTCCATCCTTATTGCTTTGTTATTTTTTTCTTTTTTGCTGCCACTCTTGAATAAGAGATTAGCTTTTAAAAAAAGTACCTATATTGCTATTGTTGGCGAATATACTTTGACCGATTTACCTAAACCAATTAAAAATCAATTAAGTGCAGGATTGACTAAAATAGGCACAGATTTACAAGCAGAGCCATTATTAGCTGAAAGATGGGTGATTGAAGACGATGGTAAGCAATATCGTTTTGTACTCAAAAAAGAAGTGAAATGGCAAGATGGTCAAACTCTTAAACCAGAGGATGTTTATTACAATTTTTCAGATGTACAAACCATTAGCACTCCTAATGAAATTATTTTTACTTTACCAGAAGCCTTTTCACCTTTTCCTGTATCTGTTTCTGAGCCAATTTTTAGAACAGAGTGGCAAAACAAACTTTTTGGTCCAGATAAAATGAAAATTATTGGTATTGGTCAATATAAAATGCTTGATTATAAATTAAGAGGTAATAGTTTGACTGAATTTAAAATTGATGGTCCAGATGGTCGTTATGTTTATCGCTTTTACATCACTGAAAATGAAGCAGTCAATGCTTTTAAAAAAGGTGAGGTGGATGTTTTATTAAATATTTCAAGTTGTTATGACTTATGTGATTGGCCAAAGCTCGAACTGGCTAAGGAACTAGCCTACGATCGTTATTTAGCTATCTTTTTTAATAATGCTGATCCTCTGATTACTAAAAATGTGCGTCAAGCTCTATCTTATGTTTTAGAAAAAAATTATGTTGGTGCTAGAGCAATTGGACCCATTAATCCTAATTCTTGGGCATATTTGCAAGGAGGCAAAGATTACGCCAAAGATTTTAATCGGGCTATTGAACGTTTATTGGATGAAGTACCCAGAAAACCTTTGCATTTTGAATTAACTACAAGTTTTAATTTTATTGATGAAGCTGAAAATATTAAAAAAGAATTCGAATCCTTTGCTCCATTAGCTGTGGAAGCATGTAAAAATAGCAAAGATGTTCAAGACAAGAACTTATGTTCTAATTTAGATCTTAAGATTAATTTAAAAATTAGTAATTTTCCTGATTTAAGTAACTATCAATTATTATTAATTGGACAAGAATCTTCAATTGATCCAGATCAATATTTTATGTGGCATTCATCTCAACCCACCAATTTTACTCATTATAAAAATACTAGAATTGATAGTTTATTAGAAAAAGGTCGTCAAATTACAGATTTTGAAGAGCGCAAAACCATTTATCAAGAGTTTCAGCAGTTTTTGTTAGAAGATCCTCCAGCAATTTTTTTACGCCACTTAGATAACTATTCAATTGCTAGGTAATTCTTACTAGACGAATCTTATTATTGGTACACTTCTTGTAATTTTGTACATGAATAATAAATCTAATGTACAAATTCTTATTTTTTATTTTGTTTTTTTATTTAACTATTCCAAAAGTTTCTGCTCAAAAAATTTTTAGTGAAGATTTTTCCACTAATCTAAATCAATGGGAATTAATAAATGGTAATTGGAATTATTGGCAAGTTAAAGATCAGGCTTTGTATGCCACCATTACTCAATCTAGAAAATTAAGTACCATTGTGCCTAAAAATGAGTTTTGGCAAAGTATAGAAGAATATACTGTTGATTTTATTTTCAAAGTTTTTGACAGTACCGATAAAAACTTTGTTGTGGGAATGAGAGATACTAATAATTTTTATGATTTTCATTTTTATAATAATCAATTAATCGTAGAAGATATTCGTAATGGTAGTTCTTTACACAGTGTGCAGGTGCCATTTATTTTGGAATTAAACAAAAATTACGCGATACATTTGCTGTACGTTAAAGGCAAGATCGAATTGTTTATTGACGGACAAAAAATTTTTCAAACCGATCAATTTTGGTCACCACCAGTTTATGGAGGTAAATTTGGTTTAAAAATTGCAACTGGTTCATTGGCTTATTCACGAGCTTATTTTGATCAAATCGTAATTAGTGAACTGAATTCAGCAGATATTATTTTTAAACAAAATGATGACCAATGGGCCAACGAAACTTATGATCATGCTGCTTCTTGGAGCACAGCACCCACGATGAGTCGTTGGGCTTGCGCATTAAGTTCTGCAGCTATGTTGCTAAGAACTTATGCTTATTATTTTTTACCAAGCGGCGAAGAAATAAATCCTTTATCTCTCAATCAATGGTTATTGTCACAGGAAGATGGTTACATAGCTGATGGTTTAGTTAATTGGTTGGCAATTAGTCGTTTGTCAAAAATTTTAAGTGAGCAAAGTAATCATTTGTTGCCGAAATTAGAATTTAGTTATTTTGATGGCACTGGGGAGGAAAATTTAGATTTTTTAAAAGAGCAACTATTAACTAGTTCTGGTCAAATTGCCACCGATGGCAAGCACTTTTTTCTAATTAAAGAACATTTATCAGAACTTCATGATTTTGTGATTAAAGATCCTCTATATGATCAAGAATTATTATCACAAAAAACTGAGCCACTTCGATCATTGCGTGTTTTTACTCCAAGTGAAACAGACTTGAGTTATTTACTTTTTGTTTTGCCAAAAGAATTTTCTCTTATTTTAAGTGATGATCAACAAAATGTTTTAAAGCCAATTAATGTGATAGAACAAATTGAAAACAATGAAGAAAAAATTGGAGAAGATTATCAAATTATTTATTATCCTAAACCCACTGATGGAAAATTTAACTTGCTTATTCAAAGTGGAGATTTTAGTAAATTATTAATTGATAAAGTCCAAATATTTACTTATCAAAATAATGGTAATTTTACGCAAATAAACTTAAGCAATTTAATTAGTGAACAACAAAATTTGGCAAATATTAAACAATTAGTTTTGCAAATTAATTACTTTAAAAATTCTGAAGCTACTTTTAATTTGAATTTGGAGGAAAAAACTCTGGATGAGCAAAAACAAATGAAACTAGATGAGTTAGTGGTTTGGTCTAAAGAAAGTTTTGAATCAGGTAACTTAAGTTTTTATTTATTTTATCAACTTAATTTGTTAATAGATTCACTGCGCGATCATCTTGATTATTTTTTTCTCTTGGAAAAGTTTTTACAGTTTCATCAGTTATAATAAAAGCATGAACTTTTGGCAAGAAATTTTGGCTAAAAAAAGAATGATCTTAGCTTTGTCTCCAATGGATGGAGTGAGTGATTATCCTTTTCGTGCAATGACTAAAAAGTATGGTCAACCAGATGTAATTTTTACCGAATTTGCCAGTGTGGAGGGAATTTGTCGCAGTCGTTCCACCAAGATTTTGGATCATTTTGATTTTGATGTCAGCCAGCGACCTTTGGTGGCACAAATTTTTGGAAAAACTCCGACCTATTTCAAACAAGCTGCGATTTTACTTTGCGAATTGGGGGTGGATGGCATTGATATCAATATGGGTTGTCCAGCGCCAACCGTAGCTAATCATGGTTCTGGGGCGGCAATTATTAAAAATCCACAGTTAGCCAAAGAATTAATTAGAGTTGTCCAAGAGGGTATCGAAGAATGGCGCAATGGTTTAAAGTTAGAGGATTGTCCAGATTTATCTAAACAAGCAATTCAAACTGTGAAAGACAAGAAAAAAAAGTTTGCGCTAAGTGACGCCGATCGTCAAAAAGTACCCACTGTTTCAGTTAAAACTAGAATTGGTTTTGATTACGAAGAGATAGAAACTTGGATGCCTCATTTATTAGAAATGCGGCTCGCCGCCATTTCCCTGCATGGACGCACGCTCAAACAAGGCTACTCCGGAGAGGCCGACTGGTCGGCGATAGGGCGAGCCGCAACACTAGTCAAAAAGAAAGATCCTTCAGTTGTTTTTCTTGGTAATGGTGATGTGAAGGATTATGAAGAAGCGCAGGTCAAAGTAGCTCAATATGGAGTTGATGGAGTTTTAATCGGACGAGCCAGTTATGGCCAACCTTTCATTTTTTTGCCAACAACAGAAAAAGACAAGCTACTTAAAGAAAAAAATATTTTTGAGATCGCTCTCGAACATGCTAAACTTTATGAAAAAACTTATCCCGTAAGTGAAGCTTATAAATTTTTACCGATGCGTAAACATTTGGCGTGGTACACTAAGGGTATCGCGCAAGCTGCTCTGGTTCGCAGCGAATTAGTGCGAGCAGAAAATGCTCGGCAAGTAGCAGAAATTTTGCAAAAACACCAGTTAATTTAAACTAATAATCTAAGTCAACTGATTTAAAGCAATTTATGACGAATTTTGACAGAGAATATCAGCGTTTGAATAAATTACAAAAAGCTGCGGTCGATCATATTGAACAAGGCCCGCTTTTGCTAATTGCTGGTCCAGGGACAGGTAAGACTCAAGTTCTATCACTGCGCATTGCCAATATTTTGCGCAAAACTGATGCCCGTCCAGATACAATTTTGGCTTTAACTTTCACTGAAGCTGCCGCCAAAAATATGCGTGAACGCTTATTAAACATCATCGGCAAAGATGCTTATTATGTGAATATCAGTACTTTTCACGCTTTTTGTAGAGAAGTAATTGCACAGCATGGCGAATATTTTCCACTGCCAAGAGAAAGTGAACATTTGAGTGATTTAGATCGCTATCAGCTGTTTGAACAATTACTGGATGAATTAAAACCTGAACATTTACGTCCACTTAATGATCAATATTATTACGTCAAAGAAATTATCAAGGCTATTTCTGATTTGAAAAGAGAAGGTATTTCAGTTTTGCAGTATGAAGAAATGATCCGCTTTGAAGAACAAGAATTTTTGGAATTTAAAAAAACCAGTAAGAACAAAACTAAAATTGCCAGTTTTGAAAAAAAATTAGCTAAAAATAAAAATTTATTATTACTTTACCAAACTTATCAGGAACGTCTGCATGAATCCATGCGTTTTGATTATGACGACATGATTAATTTTGTTGTAGAAGCTTTTGAGCAAAACGAATTATTGCTCAGAGAATACCAAGAAAATTTACATTATTTTTTAGTTGATGAATATCAGGATACCAATTCAGCTCAGAATAAATTAATTAATTTATTGGTTTCATATTGGGAAGAACAAGGTGGAGTAGCTGATCTTTTTGCGGTGGGTGATCCGAATCAGGCAATTTATCGTTTTCAAGGAGCGAGCATCGAAAATGTTTTAGCCTTTACGCGTACCTATTCAAATGCCACGGTGATTACTTTGGATCAAGCTTATCGTTGTCCACAAAATATTTATGATTTGGCAACTAATTTAATTTCATATAACAAACTTTCTCAACTCGAACACATTGATGACAAAATTAAATTGGTGACTAATCTGAAAAGTCCCAAAGGAATGGGTGAGAAGATTAAGCTTTTTAAAGCTCCATCACAAACTTTAGAAGCCATCGCTGTGGCTGAAACCATTGCAAAACTCAATCAATCAGCGGTTCCTTTTCATGAAATAGCAGTTTTATATCGCAATCATGCAGATGCCACAGCTTTAATGTTGGCTTTAGAAAAATGGAATATTCCCTATCAGTTAAGCAAGGGTGATGATGTTTTAACGAATCAATATATTCTCGAATTATTAGATTTAATGACCTTAATTTCCAAAATCACAACGGCGCAAGAAGTGGATTTACTTTATAGAGTAATGAATTTTACTTGGATAAATTTAGACCACTTATTAGTGATGAAATTGGGCCGAGTAGCCGGTAAATTGCAAATCGAACTCTATGACTTAATTGCCAAAGGTTTGGAATTTATTAATCAAGAATTAGCGAATCAAGAAATTAGCGAAGCAGAATTTTTAACTGTTACTGCATTTTTAAATAGGTTAAGAGATTTTGCTAAGCGAGATCAAACTTTAACTTTCAATCATTTCTTTGAACAACTAATTTCTAACAAGGGTTTTGCCTTTTTAGATTTTATCCAAAGTTTGCCTGATAGTTTTGAACAAATTACCTTGCTTAATACTCTCTTTGCCGAAATCAAGGTTATGCTAGCTAAAAATCACCAATTGCGTCTAACTGATTTTCTCAGTCAAATTGAAATTTATCAAAATCATCAAATCAAAATTCAAAGTAAAAATTTACTCAATCAGTCAGAAGCAGTTTATTTATCAACAGTGCATAGCGCTAAAGGTATGGAGTGGGAACATGTTTTTTTGATCAATTTATTAGATAAAAAATGGGGCAATCAAAGAGATAAAAGCAAAATTAAATTGCCATCGGGAATTATTAAAAATACTGACCTTTCAGAAAAAGAACGTAATGAAGATGATCGCCGTCTTTTCTATGTGGCTCTCAGTCGTGCTAAAAAACAATTGTACTTAAGTTATCCAGAACAAATTATTGAAAATGGTCAAAGCAGTGATAAGTTTCCTTCAATTTTTTTGGAAGAATTAAAAGAAATTGAAGGTAAGTTGAATCAACAATTTTTGGAAAATGATGACAAAAAAATATTGTTGGATCAAGCTGAAACATATCTGAGTAAATTGATGCTACCTACTAAGCAACAAGTTTATGCTCATGGCGAGCGTGAATTTTTAGCTGCCATAGTCAAAGATTTTAAATTGTCAGTCACAGCTCTTAATACCTATTTACGTGATCCGCAAGAATTTCTGGAAAATAATTTACTACGCATTCCGCGAGCCAAACAAGCTTTTATGTCTTTTGGAACAGCAGTGCACGTGGCTTTGGAGCGTTTTTATAAATTGGAAAAACAAAACGACCAAGTGCCTGAATTAAAATTTTTATTGGATGAATTCGAACTTGCTTTGCAAAAAGAAATTCTCAGTCAAAGCGAATTAATTGATAATTTGAAACACGGCAGAGAAATTTTGACCAGCTATTATCAATCTCGCTTACTTGAAAAAGTTAATGTTTTTGATGTAGAGAGAAGTTTTGGTGGTAGTCGCAAAGCTATTTTAGGAGATATCCAGTTATCAGGAAAAATTGATCGTATTGATCTCATCGATGCGGAAAAAGGATTGTTGAGAGTTTACGATTACAAAACTGGTAAGCCCAAAAGTCGTGGTGGCATTGAAGCAAGCAGTAAAACTTATCAGAAAGACTTTTCAGAAAGAGAATTAAATTTACCTGAAACCATTCGTGGACCATATAAACGCCAGTTAATTTTTTACAAAATTCTTCTAGATTTAGACAGAACCATAAACCCAAATTGGCAGGTCAGTGAAGCGGTTTTTGAATTTATAGAACCTAAAGAAAAAGACAGTGGTAAGCATGTGGCTCACGCTTACTCAATTACTGACGAAGAAATTAGTGATCTCAAACAATTAATTAAAGAAGTGATGCAAGAAATTCGCTCACTTAGTTTTCTGGATACAATTGCTGCAGCGTAACACTATCAACATCTCTTTGGGAAATAATCATTTCTTCTTTAGCGAATGGCCATTGAATATTTAAGTCTGGATCAAAAATAGAAACGGCTAAATCGTCGGCTTTGTTTCTTTCGTGATAAAGCATGTCCACACCATAAAGATAATGCATTGGACCTTCAACGGCACAAACAGAGTTGCCAATTTTTTTACTGATGTAAAGACTTTCTCCCCATTCGTTATTAGGATCGGCTAAAAAGTCAAAATATTCTACGTTTTTGTAAGTTGGTGAATCATGGCGTACATCAGACAGGGCACAAAAAGCATGACCTTGAATGACAGTGATTAATTTATTCCATCCTTCTGTATGAATACCTCTGGCGATCTTACTTTTAGAAACTGACAGATTAACTTGTTTAATTTGGAAATCCGGATTGATACCAGATAGTCTAATTCTTTCTGGCTCGAGAATTTGTGAGAAAAAACCTCGGTCATCAAGAAACTTTTTATATTTAATGTAATAAAGTCCATCGATGCTAGTTTTGAAAATATTTTCTGCGATTTCTAATTCTTTTTTAGGAGCGTAATAATTGATTGCCATAATAAACTTTAGTTTATCATGAGACAGACGCTTTATTAAGTCACGGCTTTCTATCTTCAAAAATTAATGAATCCATGTAGAATGACAGACAATTATGTCAGACTCTTATTTACCCCCACAACACATCATCGATCAGTATGCGCACGTGTTAGTTAATTTTGCACTTAATTCTGGAGCTGGTGTTAAAAAAGGTGAGGTAGTGCAGTGCGTGGTGCCAGATGTGGCTAAGCCGATGGCTTTGGCTTTGCAAAATACTTTGCTTAAAGCGGGTGCTCATCCGATGATTCGTTTAATTCCTTCCGGTTTTGACCGCGATTTTTATAATTTAGCTAACGATGAACAATTGAGTTTTTTCCCAAGAAAGTTTTTAAAGGCGCGAGCAGATTTAATTGATCATCAAATTGGCATTATTGCTGAAGCCGACCCAATGGAATTATCAGAAGTTGATCCACGTAAAATTATGCTCATGCGTAATAGTCAGAAACCTTATCGGGATTGGCTAAATACCAAAGAAAATCGTCAGCTTTTTACTTGGACATTAGCACTATGGGGTATGCCAGCTAAAGCTCAGGAAGTTGGTTTAAGCATGGAAGATTATTGGCAGCAAATCATCGCAGCTTGTTTCTTGGACGAGGTTGATCCAGTAGCCAAATGGCGTGAAGTTTTTGCTATGCAAACAGATATCAAAGAAAAATTGAACAACATGAAGATTCAATATGTCTTCATCAAAGGTGAGGATGTGGATTTGACGATCAAAATTGGGAGTGATCGTATTTGGCAAGGTGGCAGTGGTCGTAATATTCCTAGTTTTGAAATTTTCACTTCTCCTGATTGGCGAGGCATTGATGGTTGGATTCGTTTCAATGAACCACTTTATCGTTATGGCAATGTCATTAAAGACATTTATCTCAAGGTAGAACACGGCCTCATCACTCAAGCTAAAGCCAGTACTGGCAATAAATTTTTACAAACCATGCTAGAGACTAAAAATGCTAATAAATTTGGAGAATTTTCCATGACTGACAAACGCATGTCGCGCATCACCCATCCGATGGCTGAAACTTTATTTGATGAAAATATTGGAGGTCGCTTTGGTAATTCACATTTAGCGATTGGTATGGCTTATAAAGATTGTTATCGAGGCAATCCTGATGCTGTTAAACCAAATCAGTGGAAAGAAATGGGTTTTAATGATAGTGCAGAGCATACAGATATGATGACTACGACTGATCGTAGTGTGACAGCGGTGTTAGAAACTGGTGAACACAGATTGATTTACCAAGATGGTCAATTTGTGATTTAATAGATTTGGATAAAAAATTATGGAAAATAATTTATCAGATCTAACTCCTGTTTTGCCAGTTATTGAAAATTTTTCACAAAAACCACCAGATACTGAGCATTTAGAAATAAAACAAACTAAATCTAAAAAACCAATTTTTCTTTCCTTATTAATTATTGTACTAATTATTACTGCTTTTTTTCTTGGTTATTTTTTTAATAAACAAACTTTAGTAACTTCAGAAAATACAATTGTTGATCAAGATAAAATAGCAGAAAATCAAGAAGCTTCAGTAATAACTACCACTTCTCCAGCTAATCAGAAAGTGGTGACAGAATTTTTATTTATTACAGATCCAAATAAAGATGTGTCTTATGATCTTCAAGCTTGGCTGTTATCTTTAGATGGCAATCAAAAAAAACTTGATTTGCCAGATTTTTCTGTAGCTTACAAGCACCCAAGTAGTCAACAGGTTTTTTTTGTAGAAACAAAAAGTGAGGGGGTAGTCTCAGTTAAAAATATTTTAAGTGGTGAAATTAAGCAATTTGAACTGATCAAACATCCTAATCCAGATGTGGTTGAGTCTATTAGTATTAACAATTTAAATAGTATTGCTCCGGATGATTCAGCTTTTGTTTATAATGTTTATTTTTCAGAACCTTGTCCACCAGTAACAATTCCGCCAGGATTTGAAGGAGGTTTTGGTCCATGTGGTCCAGATCCAGATCCAAACTTACCAGCTGGCTACTATCTATATGATTTGAAGACCAAAACTAATACTTTCCTGGGTGATGTTGTTTTGCCTTCAACTTGGAATTTAGAAAATCAAAATTTTTATTTCACCACTTTGGATGCTCAAGCCAATGGACTAAAAATGGTTAATTTAGATACGAAAGAAGTTACCATGTTTAATCGTGCTGAGACTTTTGGACATGGAGCATTTCTACTTCTCAAATCTAATCTCATTATAAAAATTGAAAGTCAAACAGGCGATGTTGTCGGTCAAGAATCTTCTTCAGTGCTTAGTTTGTATAACATTCTAACCAAAGAGAAAAAAGTTTTAGATAGTGGACGTTGGGCAGACATACAACCTTTTGCCTCAGTTTCTCCAAATGAAACAAAATTTCTTTATATAAGATCAACCTTAGATAGTCAGGGTCGAGCGATCTATAGCTTACATTCTTACGATTTCACAACTGGTCGAATCAAGAAAGTAACTCCAGAATCAATGGTAAGTTCTTATTCTATTTATGGTAATTGGTTGGATGAAGACAATTTTGTCACCATGGTGAATGAGACAGGCACAAAGTATGACAATAGCAGAAATTATTTAGTTAAAATTGATCTCAAGAATGAACAAATAACAAAATTAACTGATGAAAATGTTTATCGTTTTAATCAGAATTAGTTTATAATTTGATCATCTTCCTCTTGATCGTGAGCTCTGAGAGCATCGGCTACAATTTTGAGAAAATCGATTCTAAACAAACGCTTTTCAGTAGTTTCTGTATTTAATTTTTCAGCAGCTTCTTTCATATTCATTGAAGCTTTATTAACATTATGTTTTCTACTTTTAGAAACCATGGCTTCCAATGAATCGACAATACTAATTAGAATAGTTAGTGGTTCAACCTTATCTCCCTCTTTTAACTGAGGATATCCAGTACCATTTAATCTAACATGATGAAAGAGAGTGGCATTTAAAATTTTATTGGAAGTAATTCCAGCTTTTTTAAGGATTTCATAGCCATCTTTAGGATGCTGTTTAATTCTTCGCCAATCTTCTTCTGTTAATTGCTCTGTTTTTTTAATAATATCTTCCATATAAATTTTGCCCATGTCATGCAATAGGCCTGCTAAAGCAAATTCTTCCGTAGAAGCAATTTGTAAAAACTCATCATTTGGAAAATTTTCTGCAACATATTGACGAGTATAGAGAGTAAGAGCCATGACGTTTATTGAATGAATAATAGTGGAAGAATCATGTTCTGGCGTAAACAATAGAAAAAAATCTTTCGTGTATTCTGCCAATAAACAATCGACAATGCTTTCCATTTTTTGCACTCCCTCCTTGAAAGTATCATTTTTAATACTTTCATGAAGTTCTGCTAAACCAAAAGAAATTACATTTTTTACACCTTTAAGTCCAGCTTCACTATCTGGATGATGAATACATTCATTAAGTTCTTTAAGAAGATCTCCTTGAAAAAAAATATCTAAAGTGCCTCCTTCAGCTTTAACCTTAGACAGTTTAGCAAAAATTTGATCTGGATCTCTAGAATAGAGCATGCCATTTTTTAAATAGTACCCAGATGGTTTAAATTCTTCATTTTTTCTTGGTAATTCTGACATATCTGTCATAAGTACATTAAACTATAAACAGTAAAAAATAACAATTCTTCAGGGTTAGTGCTAAAATATCCTCATGATTATTAACTCTGATCACCAACTAGCCAAATATCAGGCAGTAGGTAAAAAATCTACTGAAATTCTGTGGCAACTCTGGGAAGCAACTTTGGAAGGGGTAACACCATTGGAGATAGATCATTTGGCAGAACGCCTTTGTCAAAAATACGGTGTCAAATCTGCTTTTAAAGGTGTTGGGTCTAAGAAAAATCCTTATCGTTTTGTGACTTGTATTAATGTTAATGATGGCGTGGTTCATGGTATTCCTAGCACTATTCCTCTGCAAAAAGGTGATATTGTTAAAGTGGATTTTGGAATTATTGATGATGGTTTCTACACTGACCACTGTTTTACCAAGTCTATCGGTCAACCCAGTGAAGAGGATTTGCGCTTAATGAAAGTAGCGCGTCAAGCTGTACAAGAAGCAGCTCGTCAGGCAATTGTTGGAAAAAAAGTTGGTGATCTTGGTTTTACAATGCAAAGTATTGCTGAAAAAGCAGGTTTTAATACGGTTAAAGAATTTGTGGGACATGGAATTGGTTTTACTATGCACGATGAACCACAAATTCCAGCTTGGGGACAAAAAGGCAAGGGTTTAACTCTTAGTCGTGGACAAGTGCTATGTGTAGAAGCGCAAGTAATCGCTTCAACAGATGATGGTGTCTATATGGATGAAGATGGGTGGACGATTCTTTCCAATTCTGGAGCTAAAGCAGCAATGTTTGAATACATGGTGGTGGTGCAAGAAAAAAGACCAGTTTTTCTAACACCCACTTTAGATTGGCCTTTATATTAATTGCTTTTCCCAAGTGTTTAGTAATTTTTTTGTCAAGTTGACAAAAATTCTTGTTTCCTGATTTACCATTTGCTTTTTAGCGATTGAAAAGTATAATTATAGCCTTATGACCGACCAAGTTCCCCCAAAAAAAATTCCCAAGTCCCTACAAGAAGCGATTAAACAATTACTCAAGGTTGCTGGTTCTAGAGGTTTTGTTACTCAAGATGAAATTATGGATGTTTTTGTGGAACCAGAAATTTATATTGAAGAATTAGATGATTTGTATGATCGTTTTTTCAAGAAGAACATTGATATCTTCGAATCTGTTTCCAAAGATGAAACTGCTGGTGATGAGGATGTTCTTAAGCAAGAGCTGGATGTTTTAGCTAATTTGAGTAGTGTTGGTGTTTCTGATCCAGTCAGAATGTACCTCAAGGAAATTGGTCGTATTCCTCTTCTTAATAGAGAAGATGAAATTCGCTTGGCTCAGGAAGTCGAATCGGGCAGTGAAAAAGCCAAAAAAGATTTGATCAATGCCAATTTGCGCTTGGTAGTTTCTATTGCTAAGAAATATATTGGTCGCGGTATGACTTTCTTGGACTTAATTCAAGAAGGTAATAAAGGTTTGATTCGTGCGGTAGAGAAATATGATTGGACTAAAGGTTTCAAATTTTCTACTTATGCTACTTGGTGGATTCGCCAAGCTATCACTCGTTCTATTGCTGATCAAGCTCGTACCATTCGTATTCCGGTACACATGGTTGAAACCATTAATAAACTAATGCGTACTTCACGTCGTTTAATGCAAGATTTGGGTCGCGAACCTACCCCTGAGGAAATTGGTGAGAAGATGGAACTAGAGCCAGATAAAGTTCGTGAAATTTTGAAAATTTCTCAAAACACCACTTCGCTGGAAACCCCAGTTGGTGACGGTGAAGATGATAGTACTTTGGGTGATTTCATCGCTGATGAGAAACAAGATAGTCCTTATGACACCACTAGTAAGCAGATGTTATCTGAAAATGTTGAAGAGGTCTTGAAAGCTTTATCTGATCGCGAAGCTAAAGTATTACGTATGCGCTTTGGTTTAGCTGGTAATCGCACTATGACTTTGGAAGAAGTTGGTAAAGAATTTGGCGTCACTCGTGAGCGTATTCGCCAAATTGAAGCCAAAGCTCTTCGTAAGCTCAAGCATCCAAGTAAACGTAAAAAACTGCAAGATTTCCTTGAATAAGTTTCTAGAGAGTGGGACAATCTAAACATGAAATTTGTTTCAATTAATATTGAGGGTAGCAAACATTTCGTTCGATTATTTCCTTTTTTGAAAGAACAAAAACCTGATGTTTTAGCGTTGCAAGAGGTTTTTGAATGCGATTTAGAAGCAATTAAAGTGGCTAGTGGGCTTAAAGAATGCGTTTTTTATCCTCAGGCCAACGTTACCATGGACAATATTCACTTACCCCTCAATGGTCCCTGGGGAGTTGCGATTTTTGCTAATGAAATTATTAGCCATGAAGCTTTTTATTATTTTGGCCATCAAGATGGAAAACTAGCGCTTTTTATTAACGATGATCCTGGTTCAATTGACCGCGTAGCTATAGCAGCTAAAGCTAGAGTGAACAACGAAGACTTTCAAATAGCCACAGTACATTTTTCTTGGTCAGGTGGTCCAGATATAACTAATAAACAAAAAGAAGATTACTCACGCTTAAAACAGTTTTTAAATAAATTTGATGAAATGATTTTTTGTGGTGATCTCAATACTCCTCGTGGTTTTGAAATTTGGAATGATTTAGCGAAAAAATATACCGATAATATTCCTCAAGATATTGATACCACGATTGATAAAAACTTGCATAAATCAGGTAAAGACATTCGTTTAGTGGTTGATGCTCTTTTTACCAGTGAGCATTATGTGGCCGAAAATGTGCAAGTGGTCTCAAACACTAGTGATCATATGGCAGTGGTGGGTGTGATTGAGCGAGTTTCTTAGCTCTGGTATTTTATACAAATAATTGATAAAATCACTGCTGTTAATTTAACAAGTACACAATCCTCGATAGCTCAATGGCAGAGCAGGAAGCTGTTAACTTCAAGGTTCTAGGTTCGAGTCCTAGTCGGGGAGCATCGTTGACTTTTTAGGCAATTTTGCCACAAAATAATACGGTTTTTTCCAGTCCCATCGCAGTTTTTCGTTTTTCCATTCAAGGTTCTCACAGAAAATATCAACCATCTCTTTTTTGTTTCCAGGAAGGGCAGTTCTTAGTCGTTGTGTAACATACTTTATGTTGTCTAAAAAGCCGTACATCAATTCATCTAATTCATTAGCAATGTTCTCGCACTTCACAATCGTTTTTCTGAGTGACGCTATTTTTTGACGACTATCTTCTACGAGTCTGTCATATTCTGCTTTATTGAACTCCCCGTTAGAAAACTTCCTACCCATATTGGTTTGTGTTACTTCTTCAGCTTCAATTTTTCCATTTAGGATTTGTATCTGCCTTCTGAGATCAATTTTTTGAGGCTTGTTAAGCTCTGCCACATACTCACGGGCGTTCTTCCAAGTGTCTTGGTCAATTTCAATCTTCTCAAAGGCCTCCATTAAACTGTTTTCAAGGTCTTTCTCAGTGGCATAGGGGATTTTAAGGTTCTTACAAGGTTCATTGCGTTTACCACAGCGGTAGTATGTGATGCCTTTTTTGTGTGTTCCAGATAGCATTCCTCCACAACGACCACACTTCACAAGACCTGTATAGGCATACTCAAGGTGGGTAGTTTTGGGGTGTTGGTTACCATTAATAATTTCTTGAACCTGATAGAAAAGCTCTGATGTGATAAGAGGCTCATACTCTCCAGCTATTGTTTCTCCAGACTGTTCAAATACGCCGGTGTATTGGAGATCTTTTAAGCGGTTTCGCCAAGTATTCTTAGAAAGTTTTCCTGATCCAGATTGATCAGAGGTAATTCCAATGTCATAGGCGTACTCAGCAATTTGCTCAAAAGTGTATTTCCCTGTAGCAAACTGTTCAAAAACCTGACGTACTTTTGGACCGATGACTTCATCCACAACCCATTGCTTGCGACCGACTTGGCCAATTGTTTTGTACCCTAAAATTGCAGGTCGGGCAGGGTGCTTCATTATTAGGGCTTTTGAACGCATTCCTTCTTTAGTACGGTAGCCAGTATCATCACTAGACTTTTTAGACATTGCGAACTCAATAGCAACCATTAACTGATCTGAAGATGAGTTGGTAAAAACCTTTGTAGGTGTATAAATATTATTGATGGTTCCATTCTGTAGGTACCAAAGAATCATTCCACCATCAGCGAAGTTTCTTGCAAGCCTACTAATCTCTGTACACACAATTCCATCAACCTCTCCCTTATGATCTTTAAGAAAATCGATCATTTCGTTAAAACCATCCCTTACAAAAGCCTCATATCCGGTTTGATCGTCTTCAAATGGAGTATGGATCAGCTCAAGGTTATATTTGTTGAGGGCTTCATTGACAAATCCTCTCTGGTATTCCAAAGAGTTTAGTTGCTTATTCGCCTGACCTTGTTCGTTATCTTCAGAAGATTTTCGAACATAGGCAACCACTCTGGATTTTTTATTTTGGCTATCGATCATATTTATCTTTAGTAACGGCCTTATTAAATTTCTTTATGAGCCCAATCAGTGATTCTTTCTTTTTGCTTTTATCTCGAACTTTAAGTAATTGTTCGTAGTCAGAAGTAATAATTTGTTGCTTGATGGTTTTATTTCCAACTTTCTTTTCTTTGATTGAAAATTGAGCTTGTGGTTCTGTATAGATTTTTTGAACAACTTTAACAAATCTAGCCATATCACCTAAAACGGCAGCAATATCAGTATCCGTAAGTTGTGGATCACGCTTTTTTAGATAGCTGGCAAATTTCTTTTTAGCTGCAGAGAAATCATTCATAAATTATCATTATTATACTTTCTTTTACATCAAACTCGATACAGATGATATAATTTTTAGTGACGTTCAAAGTCGTCGCCTAACCCTATGGAGCAATCCATAGGTATGGTGACAAAAACCCACCATAGGGAACGAGAGCTCCTCGTTCAGTGTACCTATGGTGGGTCGTACCTGGAAACGGGTACGGGAATCGAAAGATTCCAGCTGGCGGGGAGCTCTGATTCTTTTTAGAGCCCTCGTCTCATACACGCTTTATAAATTATTAAAAGCGAGGAGAGACAATGAAAAAACTATTACTAAAAGGGTTCTTACTTTTTACTTTCTTTATTATTGTGTTAGGCGCACTCACTGATGGTGGAAAGAAGCTTGAAGGTGAAAATTCTACCCCTACAGCCTCTACGAGCCCTTCTATTGAGCCTACATCTGCTCCAATAGGGCTAACTCCTGAGCAAAAAATCGAGGAGATCATTAAAGACGAGCTCGTATCGTCTTCTAAGATTAAAAAAGTTGAGATAACTAAAAGCCAGACTGGAAGTTTTGAAGTACACGCAAGTCTCAATGCGAGTGAGAATATCTCGAGTAACCTAACCCAACTAGGAATTAAAAAAGACGTTTCTAGTGTGTTTTACGGGCTCTATAAATCTGACCACCAGATAGAAAATGTCATTGTAACCTCGTATTACCCCACAACAGACAAATACGGCAATAAAGGTGAGGCCGTTATTTATAAAGCCAGCTTATCAAAAGCTGAGGCGCAAAAAATAAACTGGTCGCAAGACAAATCACTATTGCGAGGAACCACTCTGCCAGCAGTTTGGAAAGTTGAGCTTGATGACTTAAACCTACTATAGTGATTGGGCAAAGGTTAGGCAAAGATTCGGTAAAAATCACAAAACTTCCTTTTTTGTAGTTAGGCGTAAGTACGGCAAGAGTTCGGCAAAAATTGCGCCATTGGTTTTTTGTCGTAATGACTTAGGTATAGCGTCGGTATGGGAGTGATCTTAGCTAGCTTGTTGCTTTTTTATGAATGAATCCAGGTCTTCCTTTTTGATCCGGTATTGCTTTTGTACACGATAGGCACTTAAACGTCCTGATTTGACCCACCGATACACGGTGAGGTAGGCAACTTTAAGGAGGACTGCAACCTCCTTGAGAGAATAATAGTTTTCTGACATTTCAATCATTTTAACATTCATTAACATTGGTTATTAAAGAATAAGCAGTGTAAGTTATACTTTAAACTGAGATGGAAATACAAATTAAGTACTTCATAGAGACACTAAATAGAGAGAATGGTGGAGCAACTTTTGAGAAGATTGCCTCTGGTTTGGCCGAAAAGGAAATCTGTTCTAATATCTTGCCATCAACAGGACCTTATGGGGGAGGTGATAAAGGAACAGACGCTCGAACTTATGAAACATACCTGACTGAATCTGCGGATATATTTCGTTTGTACCAATCTACTAATAAATCACCCACTAAACTCAAAATTTATTTTGCTTTCTCAATTGAAAAAGGCTGGAAGTCAAAATTCAAAAATGACGCTAAAAAGATTATTGTTACCTATGATCTTAAACCAGAAAAAATATGTTTCATAACAAATCAGTTTATAAAATCAGCAAAAAGAGAAGAATTCCTAAAAGAACTCATAGCACTATATCCAGGGTTAAAGTTTGAAATCTTTGATGGTGAATGGGTTACAAAGAAGTTGGCAGGAGATCACTACAACTTGTTGGTTCAGTGTGGAGTGTTCCCAGAACAAAGAGATCCTAATATCGAGCAACTATATGCACGTATCTACTCTTTTAGAGATGGAGGGATGACGGATGCAGAATCAGTAAAAGTAAAAGACTTAATACAAAAAACTTCATTACGATCATCTTATGAAGGTATTTTGGAACAAAGAGTTATAGACCTTATAACGATCGCTGATATCCAGGTTAAATACACCCAATTTATTGAGAAAAGCGTTAAATTTTATGAAGAGGCATTAAGTGATGTTAAAGAAGTTCGCGATAAGGCTTTGGTGGTTGATATTTATTATTCTTACTTTGTAGCACTCCAAAAGCTTAGGCTCTATAAGAGGATTTCTGAAAAATTACCTGAATTCAGCGAATATATATTTTCAAATTCTTTAGCTCAGTATGTTCGTTATATTTTTACTTGGCTAATGTATCTACTACCCCATCAAGCTGAAGTCAATGGATTTGACCTCAAACAGTTTGCTCAAATAAATCTTTCTCAGGCAATGGAACTCGATCGTTCTGGAAAACCAAAACACGTTCTAGCTTTACTTGACGAAGCCGTAGTGTATGGAAAACAACTCTTAACAATGATAGGTATTAGAAATGACAGTATCATTGAACTCTGGAAAAGTCATATAGAGAGCGTGAAAGATATTCCCTTATATCCACTTCAGTCTTTATCCAAGTTAGTTTCTGCATTAGCAATTCCATTTGAAGGTACGCCAGAATATGAAGATCTTTACCATTACGCTGAAAAAATCCTTCTAGATCGTGACCAGAAGTTAGATGCAGCGCAGTTTAGAAAAGATCGCGCTATGAATCTGTACCAAGCTGGTAGATATGCTGATGCTATTCATCATCTAAACATTGTGAAATTGGAGTGGTATGCACACGAAACTATTAGAGGGAGTATGCTGTCTAGTTTTGCTTTACAAAGTTGCTATTCAAAATTGAAGCTACATTATGGCTCTATTCAGGAACTTTTTACCGTTTTACATTTATCTACCTCAGATGAGGATACTTTTGCTCGCCATAGAGATTTATTTGTTCAAGCACTATCTCAGTTGCATTTCGAGTATGTTCAATTGGGTCTTTGGGGAAGTGCCATCATAACTGCGAAGCTAACGATATCAGCTATTAGAAAATATGGTATTGAACCTTCATTATCTGAAAATGAGAAAAGTTTTGAAGAAACTTTCAACCATAATATGAGTTTATTACTTGGCGAGATTTCTTCTCAAAATCCAGACTTATCAAAAAAACTAGTTGGCATTATCGAAGAAACAGGTTTGTCTTGCGTAACTACTTACAAAATGATGTTTGAAGAATCTGATGAAGAATTTAAAAAGGGATGGGATGGTGAAGAAGAAAAGTATAAAGAAGCATTAAAGCTTAGAGAAAAATTACAAAAAGGCGAATATAAATTCTTGGAAGAAAGCGGACTAACAAATTCTATAGACGAAAGCACTTCAAATCAAAGAAGACAAGTAGAGTATGAAGGAGTAACTGTAGAGTTAAATTTCCAAAATACCTACGAAGCAAAAATAATTAGTGAGCATATACTATCTTTTTTAGAGATGATTCTTGTGGAACTCTTGAATACGGCTGAATTTGTTTGGATCGAAAGAAAAATAAATATTAATCTTTTTATAGAAGACCTTGATCAAGATTTTCAAATTAGAGAAAAACCCGACAATGACTGTGTTGCCTTTGATCTAGTAATTGATTCTTATAAAGCGAATGAGTTTTACGGGCAACCTTATGAGGTTACATTTGAGGTAGAAGTACATTTGTTTAGTTACATTCTCAATCAATGCACAATTGATAAATCAGAATATGTGAATGAAGTTATTGATGAGCTAGCTAAAAACGGCTTTTTTGGGTCATTGAGAGGGAGACTGCCTCTTGGTGCACCATTCAAAACCTTTTTCTCAAAAGAAGAATATGAAAAGCTAATTAGCTAACAAATCTATGAAATCAAAAAGCTATATTAAACCCAGTAAAGATCAACTAGAAAATCTTGCAAAGATTAGATATGAAAAAATGAGTGGTAAGCTTCCATTTACGATCAATTGTCTAGAAAAAAATCCAACTTTTAAAGAAACATTTTTGAAAATGAAAAAAAAGAATTACCCAGACTGGGTAATCTATATGGCAATTTTAAATATAAGTATGAGTCACAGGATACGTATCCTGCAAAAGAAGGGACTGAGTGATCCTCAAATTTTGAATCAAGCCACACAATTAATTGGAAACGAGGTAGAACTTGAATCTGAGGCATTAGGAATAGATGATGTTAGCGAAAAGGAATTGGAGTTTGCAATTGATCTTTTTGTTATGTCGTTTTTAAGGGCAGAAGGCTTTGAATCTAGAAGAAGGACTCCCAATATTAAAGCTTTGCGTCAATTTGCTGAGAAAGAACTTGATTTCTTTAAATACGATTATCCACACAAAAAATGGTTTAGTTTTGAGAAAAATCTAGAGTAGTCGAATGTATGTCACTAATCTTCACAACCTCCATAACAAATAAAAATTCTTTATATCCCAATATTCAGAGTGTTTTAGGACAAAGCTGGATTGAAGATTCCATCATAAATTTTTTTAATAAAAGAAATGGTTTGAGTGAGCGGAATCCCTATAATTCTGCTATCCAGAACCTCGAAAAAAGCACGCACCCACTTATTAGAGATATAGTAAGCCAAATCGATACAAGCAAGCAAAGTTTTGACTTATCTGATCTCCCTGAGTGTAAAGCAAGGTATGAACTTATCCTGCTAGACAGAGATTTGGGTATTCTCCAGGCAAGCCTTGAACAAGTCCCAGAAACATTAAGTGACTATAAAAATGAGCTTGTGCTTACTGACAACTACGATCAAAGAAGATTTGAATTATTTACTGCAGCAAACTATATACTTGCTGGTTTCAATGTTACTTTTCTTGCGCGAAAATCTACACAAGCTACCCGAACAAATGAATTTAACGTAAGAGGAGCAAGTGGCGTAACTTATCAGATTGAATGCAAACAACGATATCAGAGAGAGCCAGATTCAAAGCGAGAAAAATTTCTATTTCTACTTACAGAAAAATTGTTTCCAGTAATACTTTCTTCTGGAAAACCTAATGTGATTATTGAATTAGATTGGCAAGGAGAAGTAAATTACGGTGACGTTGACAAAGTGCAAAAATTAATAGTAGAAGAATTCGAAAAAGGAGCACCACTTTTACAGGTGACGATCCTGGATAAATACAAATTGACGATAAAAAAATATACTCCTCCCTTGCCAAAAGAGCTCACAGCACTTGAGAGAAACATTCCTCATTATGTAACCACGCAAGATTGCTACTTGGCTGTAGATAAGGGAATTTATCTTTCGATAAACAGAGATTTTAATCAAAATACAATGAGCAAGATAAGATCTTTGTATCAGGATGCTAAAGGGCAATTTGAGAATTCTCTCAATAGCATTATTTTCATTGATGTGGGAACATTGCCTCCAGAAATAATAGATGAGTTTACAGAATACCTGAAGAGAAATCCGCCTAGAGATGTTGGAGCGTTAATTGTCTTAAAACACCAGCTACATATTAACGGAGATAGAAAAATAATATTTACTCCTTATCCACAAGTTTTTTGGAACAAAAAATTATTACCCTCACAAACAGATGTTTTCAGTATGCCTGGTTCTATTGGTGAAACAGGTTTTGATAATTACTTAGAGGTACTAAAGGCATATGGCTAGACAAGAAATTATTGAGAAACTAGACAAATTTCTCTCCGCCAACTTACCCCTTAACGAGGAGCACTTAGCTGTTTACTTATTGGTTGAGTTGAGGAAAGTATTGAGTCACAGAAATTCAGGTCAAAAATTCAAGCTGATAGAGTTTTACGCCGATTGGACAGTACATACCAGTAAAGACCGGAAAATGAATGCTATAACTGCCATTTCTGAAAGAATCCGAGATGTACTCTATTCGAATCCTCGACCTAGTAACAGAGAATATGACGAGGTTCTTAACTTCTTAAGAATGCCTGAATTGCGTAAAGAACTTATAGAGCTTTTTAATGAGGAAGGTTTATCTCTTGATCTAATGGATGATAGTAATTGGCCAGCCTTTGTGAAGTCGCTGGCTAAGGTTTTATCAGGCCAACCTATTAATAATCCGATTAGCGAAATTAAAAGAATCGAACTGACGGCAGATGATAATGGTTCACTGGTGACAGTAGACTTCAATAATGGCACCTCACACGACATTGGAATGAGTCTTGAGATGTATTAATCTTCAAAATAGATGTTTTCAAGTGAAGGCAAGCTACGATAAAGCTATATTAGATGAATGTTTCTCTTGAGAGGAATAGCCCAAGCTTGGTAAGCTAATATCTAGATCTTCATACCTTAGCGGTGCGAATATTTGATTGAAAAAATAAGTTCTCACCGATTCCAAAGCTGGGAGCAATATAGGCCTATAATATTTATATTTTCAACTTATTCTGATATAATATTGCTTTTCTGTAATGAAATGGAGATTTTAGCGATCTCAAATTTTGTTTAAGAAATATGCACTTTAATAAATTATTCACACGCTTAGGAGGTGGCGATTTGTTTTTCTTTTGTTGGAGGATAAATCGCCATCTTCTAATTTGATTTTGATAAATTTGAAGATGAGACTTTTCAATAAAGAGGATAGAAAGATGTTCAAATCTCTGTTTGCTAAGATTCTTGCAATGTTGGTTATTACCTCGTTTCTTGTTGCTTGCGGTGTTCCGCAAGCTACAGAAACTAGGCCAGTCTCATCAATTAACAATGATTTGGCTGGTGGCAAGGCTTTATTTTCGCATCCGATTGATGGTGAGGGGTTTATTCTTCACACCGAATTCGGTACTGCCGATCCAATTAATCAGACTCACATCACTCAGCCCAAACTGATTGAGATGTGTGCTTGGATCGAATTGGTTAGGACGGTTGATGTTGAGGTTTTGGTTGAGCATGTCCATGCGGACGCGTTCATTCAGAGCGACGCTTCTGGATGGGATGGTACAAAAACTGATAGTATGGATGATTCAATACACGGATTGGGTCAGCCTGGTTTTTGGATTACCCCAGAACACAAGTATTGTGAAACCTTCTCTGTTGAGGGTCACAATGAAACGTTGTTTAAGAGTTGGACAACGTTTTACACAAGCTATATTTCCAGCTCTGAAACAACACCAGCACCCATGACAGAATATAACCTTATTAAGTATGGGAAAACGCGTGGTCAAAAGTTCCAGGTTATTTGGAACTTGGCAATTCGAAATCCAACCACTGAGACTTTGTATCATACGACATCAGTTGTTGATACATTTGCCGTCCCAGTCGACCAAAATCCGTAGTGAGTAATAAGTAAGTGCAAGAGCGCCCCATAAAAAGGGCGCTCTTTGCTTTTTATTTATTAAGCTATTTTTGTTTTTCATAATAAACCTTTTCAAAATAGTTTAGAATAATAATCATGGGAAAATATTTAAAACTTTTATTTTTTTGTGGCATTGTTTCGTCCTTATTGTATATTTGTACAGATATCCTTACTGGATTGAGTTGGTCTGGCTATAGTTTTTTCTCTCAAACTGTTAGCGAGCTGTCAGCTATTGGAGCACCAACTAGACCTATTTGGGTATTAATGACCTTTATTTACAACCCACTCTTAATAGCTTTTGGAGTTGGTGTTTTGAAATTTGCTAATAAAAAGAGCGCGCTTTATTCAACAGGAATTTTATTAATTGTTTGGGGAATTCTTGGATTTTTTTGGTTGCTTGCCCCGATGCACTTGAGAGGGTCTATTGGGTCAAATTCAGACACCATGCATCTAGTAATGACTGGAGTTACAGTCACCCTGATGACTATATTAATAGTGGTGGGGTCTTTTGCTCTGGGAAAATTGTTTAGGATATATTCTTATTTAACAATTCTTACAATGATGGTTTTTGGCATACTAACCGGCCAACAAACATCTCGTGTAGTTGAGCAATTACCGACTCCTTGGATGGGTATTACAGAAAGACTTTGTTCTTATTCTCCCTTAATTTGGGTTATTGTTCTAGCCTTTATATTGCTTTCTAAAAATGATTTAACAAGTAAAAGTAATACGGTTAAAAGAAATACGTCTGCAGTAAAGTAATTTTTTATTAAAAGTAAACTTTTTACAGTGTTTTTTCAAGATCAATTAACGGTTGAATGCTGACTGCATAAACCTCTAATAAAGAGTTTTTCATGGTTTCTTGATCTGGAAACTCTATTTCGTAAATGCTAACTTTTTTAGTCATTTCCAAATCATAAACTAAAATCAATGGTGATATCTCTTCCTTTTTAAATCTGAAAGCTTCTTCAATCATTTTTCGTAAATATGTTTTTGACATGTCTGTTTCCTTATGATTGCTTTCTTCTGAAATTATGTTTGGTCTAGTAACTCTAGTATTTAAGCCTCTTAAATCACTGCCTGTTGCCAGGATTTGTTTAATGGCAGTTACTGAGCTTGGCCGATTTAATCTCTCTACTGGCAAATTGTCTTCAGTTTTACTACCCAGCACAGCTCTTAAACCAATTTTTTTATTAGGAAATCTTTGTTTAATATTATTCTCAATTATTTGAAAATAATCTGCTGAAAAACTTTCTATTAATTGATTCATGACTATTTCTTTGCCCAAAATTTCAATAAATTCTTTTGGTACTTGCACTAATTCTGGGGGATTGAGTTCAATCATTGGTTTTTGTTCAGAATTTCTTGCGTTAATATTTTCTGACATATTTTTTTATTATAATTGATGTTTAATATTTTCTATATATAATTTCAATTTATGAGCGAAAAACAAACTAAATGGCAGTGGGGAGACGAAATAAATCCTAAAGATAATGAGCCAATTGAAGAAGGAGAAGGTGTTCGAACATACTCCAGTGTCGAAGCACTAATTAAAAATGAACCAGATGTAGTTGTTGAAATAATTCCAACGACAAATGATTTTGATGAAAGTGAACAAGAGCTAATGAAAAATATTTCCGTTGGTTTATATGGCAACACAGAAGACAAGTCTTTTGAAGAAAAAGTCTCTCAAATTCAAGCTTTTCTCACTAAAAATGGTGGTACTTGCGAAGTGATTAGAAAAACCGTCAGTAAAGCAGATGCTGATACTGTAGTCGAATTTAAAGCCAATATTCCAGAGTGGTTTGTTAACCAGCATCATGCTTTTGATAGCGTATTAAATAGCACCACCAATGGTTTTGGTGTAGCTTGGGTAGAGGACACAACTAAATGAAAAATTTTTATAAAAAAGTTTTTGTTTTTTGGTTTGTTTTATTAATTGTGGCTTTAATTAATGCTATTTTAAGAGAAATTAGCTACAAGCCTTTACTTACTCCCTTAATAGGTATGTGGGCTCATCAAATTAGTTCAGTTACTGGTATCTTATTTTTTTATGCAGCAATTTATGTTTTTCTTAAAAAAATGAAAGACTCTTATACAAAAAAAGATTTAATTAAAGCTGGCTTATTGTGGATCTTTATGACTACCTGTTTTGAAAGTTTGATGAACATTTTTTTACGTGGTTTAAATTTACAACAAACCTTAGAAACTTATTATTTTTGGAAAGGAGAAACTTGGGTTTTTGTTTTATTATCACTTCTAATTTCTCCTTTGGTTGCAGATCGTATATTAAAAAAGAAAATTATTAAAAACTAATTTTTTCAACATTTCCATGCAATTGGTTAAGCCGGACATACGATATAAAAAAAGTTTTTTAGAGGCTTTATCTGAGTATCAAAGCGAGAAGATTAATATTAAGCATAATCGTAATCGACATTACAATAATTTGGACACAGCTAATTTAGCTAAAGACTTTAATACTTATGTGATAATAGAATTAGCCAAAGAAAAAGGCCTTAATATTCCTGCTGGCTATGTAGCGGAGTCAGTTTATTGGTTGATAGATCAAGAAGAATTTATTGGCAAAGTTAATGTTAGACATCAATTAACTGAAAAATTAAAACAAATTGGAGGCCATATCGGTTATGATATTAGGCCTTCCAAAAGAGGTCTTGGTTATGGCAATAATATTTTACGTTTAGTTCTTAGTGAAGCCAAAAAAATAGGTATGAAGCGAGTTCTTTTAACTTGTAATATAAATAATTTGCTTTCGAAAAAAGTTATTGAAAATAATGGTGGAGTTTTTCAAGACCGATTAAACGATAATTTACGTTATTGGATTAAATTAAAATAATGAATTTATTTGCTCATAGCATTCTTCAATAAAATCTGTTATACATCACTGCGTATCAAAAAATAACATGTCAGAAGAATATCCAAAAGGTTGGGAAATTTTATATTCACAAAAAGAAATTGCAGATGCAACGAATAATTTAATAGAAGAAATCTTCAAGATTGATGGTATAACGGAAAAACCAGTAGTTCTAATTCAAATTTTAGAAAGTGCACGAGTTTTTGCTCAAAATTTACAAATAGGTTTAGCTGCTAAAAACATCAATGTTCGAGTGGAATCTATTAAAGCCAGTAGCTATAAGGGCAAACCAGGTGAACAAAGTAGGCTCGAAATAAGTGGTTTGGATCAAATCAAATTATCTGGTGATGAAATGGTTTTTGTAGTTGATGACATGGTTGATTCTGGTAACACCATGAAAGAAACAGTCGAGCAAGTCAAAGAGATAGTCAACAGTGCCCCAGTTTTCGCTACAGTTTTACTACAAAAAATCTGCTCTATTTTTATTCCAAATTTTGCAGCTATTAAAAACTGCCCAGATCGTTGGGTAGCTGGTCATGGTATAAATGGTAACTCTCCAAATGAACTTGGTGAGCAAGATGGTAGAGATTTACCAGATATTATTGCTAGAATTCAGAATACTAAGTTATAATTAAGCATATGAAAAAAGAAAATTCTTCTACAGAATGTTGTCAAGATAAAATATTTTCCAAAGGTCGTCATGATCATTGTGGCAGTTCCAACGCCATTTATGGCTTAGGAGTAGTTGGTGCTTTGTTTTATTTTTTACAAGGCGCTTCTGGTTTCACAGCTGTAATAATGGGAATTGGTAAAGCAATTTTTTGGCCAGCTTTATTGATGTTTAAATTACTTGCTTATTTACAAATGTAATTTTTCAAGCAATTCTGAAGTAATGTATTATTGACATAATGTAAAGTATTTGTTACATTATGTTTTGCTATGAATAGAAAAACATATAAACAATTCAGAATAATAGTAGCGTTTTTTGTAGGCATGATTGTGTCCATTGCTGTAACTAAAGATAGTTATCTTTTAGCCGCTGCTGGAGTGTTTACTGGTATCATATTTATGTTTTTGGTGCGTTCTAAAGCCAAAATTACTACCGATGAGCGTGAATTAAGTGTTCAGGAAAAAGCGGCTAGAGTGACTTACTCTATTTTTGCACCAACTATTGGTATTATTTCTTTTTTATTGTTATTACCTGCTCAAGGTGGTTTGACTGTTTTTAGTAAAGGCGAATGGTTATTTGTTGAATCTTTGGGTATAGTTTTTGCCTATTTGACTTTATTTTTAATTGCTCTTTATGCTGTGGTTTATTACTTTTTCAATAAAAAATATGGAGGAAATGGAGATGAATAATAAGCTTAAAGTTTATCGAGCAATGCATGATTTGACTCAAGAACAATTGGCTGAAGCAATTGGAGTAAGTCGTCAAACGGTGATTGCTATTGAAAGCGACAAATATCTTCCTTCTCTAACTTTAGCTTTTAAAATTTCTCGATTATTTAAGGTTCAAGTAGAAGATATTTTTTTAGAGGAAGGAAACAAAGATGAAAATTAATAATATCAAAAGCAAATTGCTTTATTTAATAGCAATTAGTATTAGTGTCTTTTGTCTTTTTTTGATGATTACTGGAATATGGATTGGTCATGAAGCTAAAAGATTATGCCAAGAGGCTAAATGGGAATATCAGCAAAATGATTGCGTGGATGCTCTAATCATGACTTTGGATGATGAAAAACAAGGTTACCGCACCAGAAATCACGCTATTTGGGCTTTGGGTCAATTTGGAGATCATAAAGCCTTGGCTACTTTGCAAAAACATTATACTGATAATATTCCTGACAGAGAGCCACTGGATGAAATGATCAGTCAGTACGAGTTGAAAAAAGCTATTAATTTAACTAACGGAGGAACCAATATTATTTCCTGGATCTGGAGGTTTTAATCGCTTTGAATGGCGTTAAATTGTTTAAAGCCCATTTCCTCAGGCAACTCTTCTTCGGAGTTAGTAAGAAAAAAAAGTAGACGATTATCTTCAACGATTTCTTTTTTGCCAGTGTGATGATCAATAATTTCATTTGTATCCCACCAGCGTTCTAAGAAAACATCTAGATCAAAAACACGATTCTGATTCGCAAAGTCTTTATATGGATCAACAATTACTAATTGTTGTAATTCTTCATCGTAAAAAGAAATGATACTATAATGTCCGTAATCTGTTTCTTCTCTTCCTTCTTCCTCTTCTTCTTCAAGTGATTTATAAAATAAACCTTGCCATTCGATGCCAATGGCGATTTCTTTTTGTAATAAATATTTAATATCTTCTACAGAAGAATAATATTTATACCAAAAGGTTAAATGAGGGGCGATGCGATTACAAGCGACTGCAATTTGATCAATTCGCATGCCATGCTCATCAACGGTTTGTTCTGCTCTAGCTGCTTCAACAATAGTTTGTTGGTTAGTAGTGACGCCCATGTTTTCTAGTAACATTTGCAAAACTGCTGCTCCACAATGCGACTCAGAAATTTGAGTGATTTGATGTATTTGCATAAAGTCTAAATTTTTTCAGCATATTTACACAATAAACTCTTGAGTAAATGTGTAAATTCAATACTATGAGTGTAAAGTACCTCGGTCATTGGTAAACCCTTGTCTGGTCCTAAAGCAGTATTAGGATTGCAGTCAATAAAATAAGGTGTCTTAGTTTCTTCGTTATAACGAATATCGAACTTAGCATAATCGCGGTAGTCTAAAATTTCGAAAGCGCGCACCACTAAAGGAGTAACACGATCAATTATGTCTTGGTTAGGAATTTTATAATAATAGGATTTAATATTGTCATAACTTTCCAAACTAGTGAAATCATGTTTGCCGTCTGGTTTAACGCGGAACATTTTTTGACCAAGTAACACATGTTTTTTATGTCCATCGTCATAAATTACAGCAGTGAGTTCTGGACCATCAATAAATTGTTCGGCGATGACATGCATTTTGTGTTGTTCTAACATTTTAGCGATTTTTTTATTTGCTGCGTCTAGGGTTTCTTTAACTGCTTTGTTGTCTATACCGACACTACCACCGCTCTCATTTAATTTAATAATGAGTGGTAAACCTAAGTCTGCAGGAACTTTAGAGCGCATATCCTTGATAAATTTATAAGCAGGAGTGGGGATATCATGAGCCACCAACATTTGTTTAAACATGTGTCTATCATTACCCAGAACCAAGCCTTTTAAACCAGCACCAGTATATTTAATAGCAGAAAGCTCTAGGGCACCTGGTACCGCTGGTTGTAATCTCTCTTTACCTCTAACAGTGTCAACGAGATTAAGCACTAAATCTGGTTTATCAACTAGAATATTGGTTAAAAAATATTGATTAGCAGCATAGCCTTTGACTGCAATCCCTAATTTTGCTACTTCAGCGATAACTTCTTCAGCGCGATCTTCTACTTCTACTTCTGCTTCATATGCACCTTGAGTTGGAAAATCTTCCCTTTCTACATGGGAATAGGCCACTGCCACTAGTTTTAATTTTTTTAGAGCTAGATCATCTATAAAAAATGGGGTTTGAAAAGTTTTTTGAGACATGTATTTATCCTTGCAGATTTGTACGTCTTTGTCTAGGTGAAAACTATTGAAAAAAATATCCTATAATATTGATTTTTAAAGTATTATCGGTTATAATAGACGATTCTGATTTAAAGATAAATAACAAATTGCTTGTTAAATTATTAATAATCGGAACAAAGCTCTTTAATAAACGACGCAGGTCCCTTATTGGGCAAAAGAGATCTTAATAAATATCTTTTTTGCCCCGTAAGGGGCATATCCTTTTTAGTTCATTAGATGGAGGTTTTTAGAAATGAGTCACCTGCGTACCTTCGCAAAATTCAATGAAAAAGGTGGTAGGGAAACCTATCGCATCGTCTGCCAAGACAAGGCAGACGTACAGGCGGCTGAACAGCTAGGCTTAGATGTTTGGACGGAAAGGTTTAATGGTAGAACATTAACCATAGCCCTTTCTACCAAAAATAAAACCTTGGCTCATAGCTGGCAAGAAAAAATCAACAATTTATCAAATTCGATTAGACTTCCTAAGGGTTCTACCCCTGAGGACAGTCAAGAAATCAGAAAAAGGAGACAGGAAAAACATTCTCAGCATCAGGCGATGCTGAGCAATTATCGCCGTCGTTATTAAAGATAAGGCCTACCCCAAAAGGGTAGGCCTTTTTCTTTTTAAGTAAGAAGTTTGTTATAATAAACCAATGACTAATGGTAGCGAAAGAGATAAAGATTTTCGTCGTATTAACTCAATTAATCTTGGTACCCCCGGTCATTGGTGGAGTGATTATGAACAAAGAAATATTAATGAAACTTCACAAATTGATCCTGGAAAACTAAATTTAAACCAAACTGCAGATTTTTTGCTTTTTTTAAGAGCTATCGCTAATGGAGAACAAAAATCCATTAGTTTTTTGAAGAAAATTCCAAAACAAAGAAAAGCAGAATTAAAAACATTACACTCTCAATTAGAAGGTTTTTTCTTTTTATTAGATCAATAAAATTAATTTAGAAAAAGAATTGCTCCGTTTAGTGTAGTTGCAAAAGTTACCCATAACAAATATGGAATAAGTAAATATGCAGCCCATTTAGAAAGTGGGTAGAATTTACAAATGGTTGCAATAATTAATATCCATAAAATAATGATGGTAATTAAACCCAACAGTGGAGATCTTAAGCCAAAAAATATTGGTGACCAGATGAAATTTAAAAATAATTGAGCTAAAAATAATTTTTTTGCCGTTTTAATTTTTTTATTTTTAATGTTTTTTTTCCAGATTAAATAAAATGAAATGCCCATTAAAAAATATAGTAGGGTCCAAGCTGGTCCAAATAACCAATTGGGTGGAGCAAAAAATGGTTTATTAAGAGTTAAATACCAAGTTGGAATGGCAGCAGTAGTAAAAGGAGTACCCAAAATTCCTACTAATTCGCAGCCGATAATAGATATGAGAAGTTTGGCAGTGTTTTTCATATTTTTATGTAAATGGTTGGAAAATTTTTTTTATAAAACTTGTTCCCTTTTTTTCTTCTTTTTTCATTAAACGATCTAAGCTTTCAATTGCCTTGGGTAGAAGTTTAATTAGTTTAGTACACTCTGCAATTAGAACATCTGTCCATTGTAAATTTTTTTCTTTTAAAAACTTTTCCCATTTTAAAGCAAGATTCTCCTCTCTGAATTGATTCGTTGCTTCAGAATTATATGCATGTATACCTTCATTATTGGTTTGTTTTTGTGCTTGATGATTTTTAGTTAAAAATTCAAAAATTTCGACCTGTGCCAATAAAAAAGCTCTTAAATGATCAAAAACTTCATTGATATCAATACCATCTTTTTTTGCTATTCTGGTTATAATGTCAAATCTAAACATTAGATTTGCATAAATTGATTCTTCTTCATATTTTTTTTCATCATTTTGAAATAATTCCTCTTCATTGTTTCTCCATTTTGTCATTATTGCTATTAACTGTTCCTCTGTTAAATCTTTTTCCATCCATCTTTTCACTTCTCCAGATTCTAAGTCTTGAAACCTTTTACCACATTTTACAATGCCATAATCAAGCAAATTAATACCATTTTTCATTACTTCACTATTGTTATTTGCAATCAAATCAATTTTCATTTCATTGCTATCTTCTTTATTAATAATTTTTTTTTCTTGATCTATTGTCATATGATTGTTTTGTTTTATAAATACATAATTTCACTAGCAACTACTTTCGAAATGTTTCTGCAAAACTCGTATCATTGATTTTATTCTACTATGCTTTGATAATTATTGTTATACTGTTATCATCCAAAGTCCTATGAATGAACAAAATTCCAAAACATCTTCTAATGATCTGTCTTTATTTGATCAATTATTAGTCAGTGCTCGTTTAAAAAATAAATTAGATCAACAAGAACAATTCATCGATCCCTCCAATCTAGAAATAAGTAATCAAATTATTAATAAAATTATAAATTTTTGCGATGAGCAGATGCTAAGTTTATCAAGAACAATAGATTGGAATAGAAGAGAAAATGTCATAAAGTTTTTTAATGATTTAAACAGATTACGCCACACATTAATGCAAACAATTGCTTTAACAGGTAGACAAGAAGATTTTTCCAATCAAGCACATCGTTTCTTAGAAGTAATAAAAAAATTTTTGACACTATATATTTTGTCTTTAGAAGAAGCTGAGACACACGTGAGTGATTTAGATTCAAAATCACAAACTCCAATTATTTTCGAATCTGAAATTGAAGAATATAAAATGATTTTAGAAGATGACATGATGCAAGACATTTCTAGTACCAATCACTTGATCTTAGAATTATTAAAAAAAGATTCTACATCTCATCCTAAATTAAAAGAAATTTTATTAGACTACTAAATCATTTTATTTTGGAAAAAAAGATCATGACCGGTTCTTGCCCAAGAACCGGTCATTTTTATTTAACGAGCGAAAGCAATTAGTGCTACCGTAGTAGTGGTAGCTCCCGGAATTGCACCGATACATGCGGTAGTGACACAAGATATCACCACCACTCCAACTACAACCACCACTCCCAAGAAGATTAATAACTCAATCTCCTCAGGTGCCAAACTTGCCAAAACAATATCATTTGAGGCAAATGCCCTTGAGGGGGCCACTACCATCTGTGATGTTGCTTCAACCGTAGGTGTGCCAACCGGTACTTCTACTTTTTCATCAGGAGCTTGTGGCACCCTGACCCTTCCAGCGAGATGCTCGCGGATAAGTCCGCTTACACATCCAGCCAAGCTTTTGATGCCGGCAGTGATTTCTGTCGTCATCTCTACTGGGTTGGGAAATTTGGCATTCGCGCCAGTAAATAAACGCGCCATGGCTTCAGCCATAGTCTCCCCAATTTTAGCTTTGGGGAGAGGGAAAATAGTTGGCTTCTTAGTCTGCCCAAAAATCAGCAAGACTCTAACCCCTTTTACCAAGAGGTCGAAGCCATTATCTCTGCCATCTGCATCTAAACCAGCATGCATGACAGAGAAATCACCTGAGCCAATCGCTTCAAAGATAACGGCAACATCGATTCCGAGTGCCGCAAATTCAGCCAATCTTTCTGGACGAAGTCCGTGGCTGAATAGGTTTGCACAATCCTGCGGGAGCTTTGCAGGCATTGGTGACAATGAAGCTACTTGAACCGGCGCGCATCTTGCCACCACCTCCTGCAAAGAGATAGGCAACGAGATGACAACAATGGGCGGTTCAGGTTTTGGTTCTACCTGAGGACCACCGCTAACCGGCGACGATGTGCAGCCAGCGACTAGCGCCAGCATCAGCACGCACAGTACGAGCTTTTTAAAGCTGTGTAACACGGGAATTTCTCCTTTTGAAGATTTGCGTCCTGGGCTAGGGACGACTAGATCGACCCCGCAGGATTGCTTGGTCGAGGATAGCTGTGTTCAATTTGAAAAAATTAAATACAATTAACCTCGACTTTGCATACAAATTTAAAAAGAAAAATATTTTGCTTTCGATCTGTTAAGGAACAGATGAGCAAAACTCAAGCTAACTCAAGCTATTATGAGGGATTGAGCAGGCCCATCAGACGATTTACGTCTGCATATATAATAACAAATTATTATAGGACTGTCAATCTGGAGAAAGAGGACTTAATCGACAAAAGTTAAAGCAACGCCACTTTTTTCAGCACGGCCAGTACGACCGATACGATGGACATAGTCTTCATAAGTTTCCGGCAAATCATAGTTAATCACATGAGTGACATTATTAATGTCTAAACCACGTGAAACTACATCAGTAGCTAACAAAACTTGCACGCGGTCCTCGCGGAATTGTTGCAATGCTTTTTGTCTTTGACCTTGAGTTTTATTGCCATGAATAGAAGCAACTTTGAAGCCTCTACTATCCAATTCTCTACTGAGTCTTTCCATGCCGAATTTGGTACGACCAAAAACAAGCACTTTTTGAAATTCTTTTTGAATTAGTAAGTCATGCAAAACTTCAACTTTGACTCGGCCTTTAAGTCTAACCACATCTTGATCAATATTGATTTTATTTTCTGCTGATTTAATAACTACATGCACAGGATTTTTTAGAAAACCTTGCATAATATTTTCTACTTTTTTATTAGTAGTGGCAGAGAAAAATAAAGACTGTCTTTCTTCTGGTAATTGGCTAATAATGGCTTCCATATCATGGACAAAACCCATATCTAGCATACGATCCACTTCGTCTAGAACAATAGTATCAAAATGGACAAAATTGATTTTTCTTCTTTGACTCAAATCTTTTAAACGACCTGGGGTACCAATCACAAAATTTGGTCTTCTTTGTAAACGCTCGATTTGACGAGCAATAGACGAACCACCAATACAAATAGTAGAAAAGATTGGTAAATTTTGACTAAAGGTGATTAATTCATCTCTAATTTGTAGAGCTAATTCACGAGTTGGAGTGACGACGAGTACTCTGGTATTTGAATTTTTCAAAGCCTTATCGATTAAAGGAATTAAAAAAGCAGCAGTTTTACCTGTACCAGTATTAGCAATGCCCACTACGTCTCTTTCTTTCAAAATATGAGGAATGATTTGATCTTGAATTGGGGTCGGATTTAAATAGCCTTTAGTGGCTAAATTCATTTTAATTTGTTCGTTAATAACAAAGTCAGCAAAAGCATGTTGATTTTGATATTTTTCTACAGCTGATTCTGTTTTTTCATCAATGGTGGCTTTTTGAATAAACATAGAAGGATCGAAGCTGGCGATTTTTCTTCTACCACCACCTCCACGATTTCTATTGCCACGATAATGACGATTATTATGATACATATTTACTTCTTTCTTTAGTCTTTCAGCGGTCAAAGACAAGAAGCAAATATTTTTTGCGTGCTCAAACCAATTGAATTATTTTAACTACGAACGAGCATTGTAACAGCAAATCACTTTAATAGCAACTTATAGGATATTTAATTTGATTTTTGAGAAGTATTATCCTATAATATATGTTATATTTCCTAATTTACTCCTAAACTTTGCGTTTAGATAGTAAAGAGAGGAATGTTCTTTAACAGCCTAGGGTTCAATTTTTCAATTAAGGTTATTTGTTTGATCCAAATTATATATTTCTAGTTTTAGCGAGAATAAATATATAGCTTGGGTCAAACAAACAGGAGTTTTTTGATGAAAAAAATTGTGACGATTCTGGTTTTAGTCTCGTTTTTTGCTTTTGTTCTACCTCCCGCTCCAGTGCAGGCAACCCCTGCCACCATCAGCATGGAAGTGTCTTGGGGGATATGGCCGTTTAATGAAACGGTCACCATTACCTCCAATACCTATGCCAATCCCACCTTGACCGCAAAATGGTCGGGTGGTCAGCCTCTTTTTGGGGCTGTAATCGGTGGGGAATGGGAAGTCACTGCTGGTGATGGTACAACCTTCACCATCGACTCACCTAATTTCAAGGTGACTTCGAACAACCCCAATCTGCCATATGTCTATCAGGCAGATGACATGAATCCGGAAACTGGAACCATTGGGGAGGGCCATAAATTTGGCCCGTTCGATCTCATTCCACAGTTGCCCGTCACTGTCACGATCGGTCAGTAACAAAAAAACAAAATCCTGACCTAAACAAAATTGACCCTAGGCTCAGGACCTTCTTTACAAATAATGTTGTGTGATAAAATAGGTCCTTAAACAGATTCTTTAGAATCACAATTTATGTCAAAAAAAGACGAGCCTATACCTGCTGATAAGAAAAAAGCAGAAAAAACAGTATATATTTGTAATCTTTCCGAAGATGTTTGGCCATTCATTCAGGCCATAAGCGATGATCACGAGCGAGCTCTAGAAATAGACGAAAACGCCAATCTTGCTGATCGTGATTTGTTTACCACATCCGAAGAAAGTGACTTGGTTTTTATCAGTCCTAAGCCCATTCATGAAGGCTTTGTTAAATATTACAAAAACTTATTTGGTATTCGTAAATTAGAATTACTTACGCCAAGAGTGCATTCTGGCGAAACTTGTCGCGATGTTTACGAGGATAAAGAGTTATTTGAAAAACTTATTGATTTTGCCAACCATGTTAAAAAATTAACTTTGATTAGTTATTCAACCAGCGAACAATTTTTAACTTTAGTTAACAAATTAAAGAAAAGAGGAATTACTGTTTATACGCCAGAAGCTCCTGAAGAAGAAGATGCTTGGACTGTAAACTTTTTTGGTAGCAAATCTGGAATTCGTCAGCTAGCTCAGCAAAGCGCCGCTGAAGAGCCAGACTTTATTATGAGTGATGGTTTGATTTGTGTAAATATTATTGATGCCGCTAAGATTGCTGCCAAGAAATATATCAAAGAAGGAGGAGTAGTTATCAAGACCAATAAGGGTCATTCTGGAGCTGGAGTACTGATTTTACGTCCTGGAGAATTGTCTACAGAATACAAGGCTTGTGAAAAAGAAATTTATAAAATTCTCAAAAAAGATGCTTATTGGGACAAATTTCCTATTGTTATTGAAAGTTTAGTGAATGTTAATTTTGCGGTTGGCGGTGGTTTCCCCAATGTAGAATTTAAAATTAGCAAAAGTGGTCGTATTGATTATTTATATTATTGTGGTTTGCGCGTGACCAAAGACGGCGTATTTCAAGGGGTAGAAATTAATGAAGACGTAATGAATGATCGTTTAATGACTCGCATCATTGATATGGGTTTCTTTATTGGTGAGAAATACGCTTCCAATGGTTATCGTGGTTATTATGACGTAGATTTAGTGGCGGCTAAAAATGGAGACTTGTATGTTTCTGAGTCAAACACGAGACGTACTGGTGGCTCTCATGTTTATAAAACTGCTTTGAAACTAATTGGCAAGGACTTTTTAGATTACTCTTATATTTTATCTAATAATGCTTGGAAATTGCCAAAAGGTATTACCCCCACTTTTGAAGAATTAATAGACAAACTAAGTCCAGTTTTATTTAATAAAAAAACTAAAGAAGGTGTGGTAATTGCTTCTGCCAATTTACTTAAACAAGGTCAATTGGCTTATATTGTTTTTGGTCGCGATGAAAAACATGCTTTGGAAATTGAAGAAAAAGCGCAAAAAATTTTAGCTCAGCTTAATTAAAAATTAATATATGAATAAAATTGTTCAAGTTAATGACTTGATGCAAACTAATTATTCTTATGTTTTGGCTCAGAAGGAAGGTCAGAGCTTTCACTCCGATTTTAAACCACAACTAAGTCCCAAAGAAATGTTGGAGTTGGGTGTTTTTGGTGGGAAATATATGACGGATTGTCAAAATGAATTTCCAAAAAGTTGGTTTCAAAAAGCCAAGCTTTGTCATGAATTCCACGACCCTTCCTTAAACTTTTTTAAAGTGAACGCCAGTCAACTTTTATCAGTTTGGCAAGAAAAAGGCTGGATTTATAAAGATGATCCTCGCGGATGGTTTCAGTGGTATTGTCGCTATTTTTTAGGTCGACGTTTAACTGATGGAGAAGATGAACGACAAATAAAAAGATGGAAGATGTTTCGCCGTCATCTAATTCAAGTTGAACGCAATTGTATGCCTGGAGACTTTACTTGTCGTAGAGTACAGCGCCAAGCTTTACTGCATTGGGCATATGATAGTCGTGCTATTTAGTTTTTTACTTTACTGTTACACTTTTAGCTAAATTTCTTGGCTTGTCTGGGTCTAATTTTTTAAGCAAAGCAATTTCGTAAGTTAGTAATTGAGCGACAATAATACTACTTAAGTTAGTGAATTTTTCATTTTGTGGTAGTTCGATAAAAAGATCAAAAATTTCTTCATTTTTGTTAGCAATACCAATTACTTTAGCGCCTCTTGCTTTCACTTCATGAGCACTTGAAAGCATGTTTTCTCTGCTTTCTTTATTGATCAGACATATCACTGGTGTTTCTTTTTCAATCAAAGCAATAACACCATGTTTTAGTTCACCGGCACTAAAACCTTCGGCATGAAGATAAGAAACCTCTTTAATTTTAAGGGCAAATTCTAGGGCACTTGCTAACAATGATCCTCGACCCAGAATATATAAATCCTTTTTCTGGCTGAGCAATTTAGCAATTTTTTTAATGTCATCTATAATTTTTTTGTTAGTAAACCAATTAATTAATTGGTTGGAAAAATTTTCTACTTCTTTTTTAAATGAAAAATTTTTATTTTTTAAGTAGTCGCTTAAAGTCATACCAAAGAGCATATGCCCGGTCAAGGCTTTAGTACTAGCAACCCCAACTTCTGCTCCCACGTTTAGAGGATAGGCGATATCAGCCATATTCATCAAAGTTGAAGCCGGCATATTTACTACAGAGACGATAAAAATACCTTTAGCCTTCATTTGTTCTACAGCTTCTATAGTGTCGGCTGTTTCACCACTTTGACTAAGAACAATAGCTAAGTCTTTTTTACTAAAATTCTGCGCAAAATCCATGTAGTCATAAGCTGGCACATGATAAACATTTTGTTTATTTTTTCTTAGATTATTTACAATACTTAAGGCAGCATAACTTGCTGAACCTGCTCCAACCACATAAATATTTCTCTTAATTGTAATTTTATTTGCAATCTTTGGAAATAATTCCTCACTTTTAGCTAAAACTTTCATGAGGTTTTCTTTTTGTTCATAAATTTCTTTCAACATAAAATGAGCGTAGTTACCTTTATCTATTTCTAAAGCCTGCTGATCCATTTTATGAAAATTTATTTTTTTAGTATTTAGATTTTTTACTTGATAAATACGAATATTTTTCTCATCGAAGTGAACAATCTCTTGATTTTCCATAACGTAATAACTTTTAGCATCATGACTTATAGAAGCAAGGTCGGAAGAGAAAAAATAATTATTTTTTTCATTTTGGCCAATTATTAGAGGAGAACCCTGTCTATAGACCCAAACTTCACCATTTTTAGTTAATAGAAGAATTGTATTACGACCGGCCAGTTTTTTAATCACTTTAGTGAATTGTTCTAACTCAATTTTTCTCTGGCATTCTTTTTCTAGTAAAGCTACAATCACTTCGGTGTCAGTTTCTGTCTGAAACTTGTAGCCGCTTTTTTGTAGTTGCTCTTTTAATTCTTGATAATTTTCTAAAACACCATTTTGCACCAGAGCAAAATTGCCGTTTTGTGCTAGATGCGGATGTGCATTTTTTTCTGTGACTCCGCCATGAGTAGCCCAGCGAGTGTGACCAATAGCATAATAACTGTCAGTAAGTTCTAATGTTTTTATTTCACTGATTTTACCAACATGTTTTTCAATACTGATTTTTTTATTGAGAGTAGCAATTCCCCAGGAATCATAGCCACGATATTCGATTCTCTTAAGTCCGGCTAAAACTTTAATAGTTGCGTCAGAGTTACCTAAACAGGCATAGATACCACACATATATTTCCTTTTTTTAGATTAATGATGATTTTAGATTTTTAAATTAAGACTTTGTTTATTTGATCTCAATTTTTAATGGATGGATCTTTGTTTTCGACTATTAACCACCCAAAGGGTCTCCGTAGATACTCTGCTTTGTATTTTTAATTTACTTGCAGGTCCGATCGTTATTTAAATTTGAACTTAAATAACATCCCTCTTCCTCGTCTCCATTTTTAATTAATTAAAAATGGCCACACGCTCGATTTAAATAAGCAATATTTTCCTTTTCTGTTAATTATTATTAGCTTTCAGTATACTATCTTGGCTTAGAAATTTCCCTTACCAATTTTAGGCAAAATTTGATAGACTTTCCTAACATGAAACAAAAAATTATTACTCTCCTCGTAGTAGTATTGATAGCCGGTCTTTTATCTCTGGTAGTGGTTGTGAGCAACAACAAAGAAAAACAAGTTGCAGAGAAAAAAATTGAAGAATTAAAAGCTGCCGATCCAGTGCTTTATTATGGAAACACTTGTCCTCATTGTGAAATCGTAGAAGAATGGTTAGTCACTAATGATGTAGCCAGTAAAATGACTTTTTCCAACAAAGAAGTTTACGACAATAGAGAAAACGCTGCCGAGTTGACCAAGGTGGCTGTTAGTTGTGGTTTAGATGCTAATAGTATTGGCGTACCATTCTTATATGCTGAAGGCCAATGTTTAATTGGCTCACCAGACATCATTAATTATTTTGCTCAGAAATTGAATATAGACGTAGTGGAGAATCAAGAAGCTAGCGTTCCTGCAAATTTAAATAATTAAATTTGGCTTTTCACGAACTCTCGAATTCCTGTCCAATTATTCATTCCTGCTTTGGGAATAACGATTGAGGCGCCTTCATTTGATTTGCTACTTTGCAAAGTATTTTCTGGAGTGAGATTAATTGTTTTGACTGCAAATTCATTAGCATTAATCAATAAAGGTGCTAAATATTTAGCGCTTTCTAAATCAAGATTGGTAGTAACGTGCTTAGAGAAAGCTTCATAAAATTTAGGAACATATTTTAAAGCCTCTAATTTAAATAGTTTATTGCGAATGGCGGTAAGAACTTCTACTTGGCGACGACTACGATCATAATCACTGGAGCTGTGGCGCGAGCGTACATACGCGAGCGCATCATGGCCCTCCATTTTAACTGTGCCTTGTTTGTATAAAAGATGTTCATAACGGCAGGCAAATTTACTTTCCAATTCAAATCCACTATAAGTAGCGGTCAAATGAGCAATTTCTTCGCTGCTATAGCCACAAGGGTCAAGTTGTGCACCCTCAATTGGATACCAAGCATCTTCTAGAGTTTTACCTACTTCCACTTCGATGTTTTTAAGTTCATAACCAATCAAGCGTTTGAAGCCCACAAAATCAACACCGATGGCATATTTAATTGGTAAACCGATAATTTGACCAATATTAGTTTGCATAAATTCTAAACCTGCTTTGACACCACCTCCTTTACTCATACCAGCACTCATGAGAGTGTTCACTTTATAGCCTTTTTGATTTTTGTCGGTTAGATAGAGATCTCTGGGAATAGAAATAAAACTGATTTCTTTTTTCTCAAAATCAAAATGAGCTACTTGAATAATGTCGCTGAGATAACCGCCTTGATGGCCAGCTCCGCCATAGCCAGCTAATAAAACATTGAGAGTTTTTTGATCTTCTTCTTGAACATTATTGATATCTAAATCAATTTTCTGATCGAGATCTAAATAGTTTTCTAAATTTTGAGAGGATGGTACTTTTTTATCGGCAAAATATCGATAGCTAGCAAAAGCAGAAACACTTAAGAGTAAAAGAGTGATGATGGCGAATACAATAGCTATAATGATTTTTTGTTTTTTTTCCAAAGCCTTGTATTTTTGAAAAGGTTTAAACATTCATTGCCTGACAGTATAAACAATGAAGTCATTTATCACAACTTAAAAATGTTATAATCCACTCATGCCAACAATCTTTCAAGTCAAAGAATTTATTTTTCCTTACAATGCCTACCGTTTTCCAGGCCAAGCTACAGATGAAAAAATTCTTTATGTGACTAGAGAACATAAGCTTTTTCTATTTTTGAAAATGTTTTTTGTTTTATTGATTGCTGTAGCAATTTCTTTGGCCTTTTATGTTTTTTCTTTAGCTTTTAAAAGTATTTTTTTTAATAGTTCAGTAGTATTTTTGTTACCATTAACTTTGATTGTAGTAAGTGCTTTTTCAGTAATTGGTTTTTGGTGGATTTACAATTTATGGCAAAAAAGTTTGGCGATTTTAACTAACAAACGTTTAACTAAAATTATCTACACCACTCCTTTTAATCATTATAACCAGAGTTTACCTTTAGAAATGATTGTCGATACTAGCTGTCATAATCAAGGTTTTTTTGCTGGAATAGCTCATTCCATTTTACAAGTTGGTACTCTCACTGCTCGTTCTAGTGCCTCTAGTTCAGGTGTGGCTACTGATGATACTGATAGAATCAATAAAAAATACTTTTATTTGGAAAACATCAAATATTGTGAGGATTTTCAACAATATTTAAATAAAATTTTAAGCTTGCTTAATCATTCTCCAGAATCTTTAGTGGGCTTCAGACCTTTTATTCCTCATTTAAAGGGAGAAGCCAGAGAAAAATTTATTCAAGAGAATTATGTTTCTAAAAGTGAGGTAGAGGAAAAATTAAGCTAGTTTTTTTCTTGTAATTTTGCCATTCTTTACCATATTGTTTTTCGTATTTCTTTTCCAAAGTTGGTACACCACTGACAAAAAGTAGCAAAAAGCTAATGTAGAGCGGAGAGATTAAAGTCAAATGTTGCCATCCATCTAAGTTGCTAAAAACAAAGAAATAAATGCTCCACCACATGAGCATTTCACCGAAATAATTAGGATGTCTAGAAAATTTCCACAAGCCGATTTTGATAAAAGTATTTTTATTTTGTTCTTGACTTTTAAACTGATATTTTTGCCAGTCTGCCACAGTTTCAAAAACTAAACCAATAAAAAATAAGACAAGACTAATAAAGCTGATGCTAATTTTTTCTTGTTTAAGACTTACTAAAACAAAAGGCAAACTAATTATTAAAATAGATATAGCTTGTAATAACCAAAACTTAGCGAATGACCAAAATTTTTCTCTAATACCATCAAAACGCTTGTCAGTTTTAGTTTTTAGAATTCTAATAAATAAGTAAGTAGCTAATCTTAATCCCCAAATAATAGGCATACTTAATAGGATTAGATTGCCATTTTTAAATAATAATAAATACAAAGCAACTAACACAAAAGTCAAACCATAAGATAGGTCAGTGAGTTTATCAGTTTTAAAAAAACTAGCGAAGAAAAAAAATCCAATTTGTAGAGCAAAAATCAAAAAAATAATTTCTAGCATATCTTTCATTATAATGAAATTATTTTAATAATTTTGATGAGTTTTGTGTTAAACTAAGCCCATGTTTGATGATCATCTCCAAGATATTTTAGCTAAATATGATTATCCCTTAGACGAAAAAAAGATTGCTAATCAGCCAGCTTTTCCTCGTGATTCTTCTAAACTTTTAATTTTAGATAGACGGACTGGAAGAATTGAAGATCATTATTTTTATGAACTGGTTGATTTTTTATCGAACCAAGATGTTTTAGTTTTAAATGAAACTAAAGTTTTTTCAGCTCGTTTATTAGGCAAGAAACAAAGTGGTGGAAAAACAGAGCTTTTACTAATCAAACAAATTGGTTTAGATAGTTTCGAAGCCATTTCTAAACCAGGTTTGAAAATGGGTCAAAAAATGTTTTTTCCAAGGAGAAGTTTTTTAGAAAATGACGGTAGTCTCTGTGCTGACATAGATTTTACTGATTTTCTGCAAGCAGAAGTGATTTTCAAAGATGAAAATAGTGCTAAGATTCAAGTAAAATTTAATCGACGCGGAATAGATTTATTAGAAGAAATTGATTTGTGTGGTTTCACGCCTTTACCGCCATATATTAAACCGACTCAAAGCGAAGATGAAATAAAAGCAGAGTATCAGACGGTTTATGCTAAAGAAGATGGTTCGGCGGCGGCTCCAACTGCAGGCTTGCATTTCACCGAAGATCTTTTGACTAAATTAAAACAAAAAGGTATACAAATTGAAAAAATTACCTTGCACGTTGGTTTGGGAACCTTTGCTAAATTAACTAGTGAAAATATAGCCTCAAAAACTTTGCATAGCGAATATTATGAAATTTCCAAAGAAGTTGCTGATCGTCTCAATGAAGCTAAGAAAATTGGCAAAAGAATTATTGCCGTAGGCACAACCACAACTCGTAGTTTAGAGTCAGCAGTACTTTTGTCTGCTTCTAAAAAAGAAATTTTGGCAGTAGCTCAAGAAACTAATATTTTTATCGATCCGCCCTATCAGTTTAATTATATTGATGCACTTATCACTAATTTTCATTTACCCAAATCCAGTTTGTTAATGCTTGTTTCTGCTTTTTGTAGTGCTCCAAACACTAGACAAGAATTCATAGATTTCTTAAGTTCTAGTATTGGACAAGCTTATTTACATGCGCTCAAAAATGACTACCGTTTTTTTAGCTTTGGCGATGCGATGCTAATACAATAAATATGGATATTTCTAACGATAAAAAACTAGCTCTCAAAAACATTTTACAATGGTACGCCAAGGAAATTAATCATAAACAATTTATTACCTTGGGTGGTTATGCGGGTACTGGTAAAACTACTCTGATTGCCATTTTGCGCAAACTTCTTTTTAAACAAAATCCTAAAATCAAAATTGCTTTTGCTACTTTTACTGGTAAGGCAGCCAGAGTTTTAAAAAATTATCTAAAGAGTCACGAAGTTTTATACAAAGGTGACAGCATTGGTACGATTCACTCTTTGATTTACAGTGTCATTGAAAACGAACGCCATGAGATTATTGGTTGGAAACGAAAAGAAGAGCTTAAGACTGATTTAATCATTATTGATGAAGCTTCAATGGTTGATTATAAAATTTGGCAAGATTTACTTTCTTATGGTGTTCCAATTTTGGCAGTGGGCGATCATGGACAGCTGCCTCCAGTTAATGGCCAGTTTAATTTAATGGAAAACCCGGAGATTAAACTAACAGAAATCCACCGCCAAGTGGCTGACAACCCGATTATTAAGCTCTCTATCGAAGCTCGAAAATATGGTCGTATTAAAATTGGTAATTATGGTAAAGGTGTGCGTAAATTAGACAAAAAAGATCCTGAATCACAAGAAATTATTGAGAATTATTTACAACAATATAATCAGGAAACACTCATTTTGTGTGGTTACAATAATACCCGCATTAAACTAAATAATTATTTACGTAATATTTTAGGTTTTGAATCTTCCTTGCCGATGGCAGGTGATCGAGTGATTTGTTTGCGTAATAATCAACAAAAAGCTATTTTTAATGGCATGTTAGGAACACTGCAAAGAATTGTTAGTAAAGATGAGAATTTTTATGATTTAAAGATTTTATTCGATGATGAAGAGCAGGTTTTTGAAGGTTTAGCTGTCAAAAAACAATTTGGTTCTAGCAGTGCCATGAACTTTACTAGAGAAAATCGTGCCTTAACATTGCAAGCCGATCTATTTGACTTTGCATATGCTTTGACAGTTCATAAGGCACAGGGCGGACAAGCCACTCGCGTAATTCTTTTTGAAGAACGTTTTAAACAAATGTCTGATATTGATTGGCGTCGTTGGCTTTATACGGCTGTCACCAGAGCAGAAGAAGAGCTAATTATTCTTGGTAATTAGGTTTTTGCCTATTCAACCGTTATAATATCACTATGCAAATTCGTCTTAATAAGTTTTTAGCTGATTTAGGCTTAGCTTCTCGCCGCAAGGCTGATACATTGATTGAAGAAGGCAAAGTCCTGCTTAATTATAAAAAAGCCAAGTTGGGAGACAAAGTTGACCCTGTCAAAGATGAAGTGATGGTGAATGGTAAAAAGTTTGGCGTAGCCAATAGAGAGCCTTTGGAGTATTGGTTACTCAATAAACCTTTTAATGTTATTTCTAGTGTCAGTGACGAAGCCAAACGCAAAACTGTTTTTGATTACGTCAAAAGTAAAACTCAAGCTCGAGTTTATCCAGTAGGACGCCTAGATTATCAATCAGAAGGTCTTTTATTGATGACTAATGATGGTGAATTAGCTCATCGCTTAACTCATCCCAAGTATCAGGTTAAAAAAGTTTATAAAGTTTGGGTGAATGGCATTTTTTCTGAAGAAAAAGTTGAAAGATTATTAAGAGGCGTGCGTTTAGCTGAGGGTAAGATCTCTTTTGACAAAATTGAAGTTTTGGAAAAAGAAGGTCGTGATTTTATTTTAGAAATCACCATTCACCAGGGAGTAAAAAGAGAAATTCGTCGTGCTTGTGCTAAGGTCGGTTGGGAAGTCACCAAGTTAGTGAGAATGGAGATGGGCAACTTAGTGTTGAGTAATTTAATTGTAGGCAATGTTAGAAAGTTAGAAGCACGAGAGGTAGAGGATTTAAAGAAGTTAGTAGGTTTAGATGAAAACTCTAATCTTTGATTTCGATGGGACGCTAGTCGACAGCATGCAACTTTATGTGCGTGGTTTAAATGCAGTGGGTGTAGATTTTGGCTTGCCCAAAATTGATAAACATAATTTGCAGGAAATGAAGCAATCTTCGATTCAAGATTTAACAAAAAAATATGGTATCGGTCCATTGAAATTAGCCAATTTGATTTTCACAGTCAATAAAAATGTCAAACAAGAAATAATGACAGCAAAATTTTTTCCAAAAATTAAACCTTTATTAGTTAAACTTTCTAAGAAATATCAATTGGGCATTTTAACTTCTAATCATATTGAAAATGTCGAAGCTTTTTTGAAGAAACAAAATTTTGAAGGAATTTTTGATTTTGTTTATGCTAGCAAAAATTTATTTGGTAAAGATAAAGTATTGAGCAGTCTATTGAAAAAATATCACCTCAAAAAGCAAGAAGTTTTATATTTTGGTGATGAAGTACGCGACATTGAAGCTTGTCAAAAAATAGGAGTTCAAATAGTAGCTGTTACTTGGGGTTTTAATGAAAAAAAATTCTTAGCATTTAAGAATCCAGATTATCTTTTTTCTTCTCCACAAGAAATTGCCAATTTATTGATCTAGTTTAACTATTAGTGTTTGCTTGTATAGCCATCTCTTTGCGAGTATAATACCTTCTTTATGCAAATTCGAAACATTGCCATTATTGCCCACGTGGATCACGGTAAAACTACCTTGATCGATGGAATGTTGAAACAAACTCATGCTTTCCGTGAAAACCAAGCTGAAATGGCACAAAGCACGATTTTAGACAGCAATGATTTAGAAAGAGAAAAAGGAATTACCATTTTAGCTAAAAACACCGCTGTTTTTTACAAAAGTGAATCTGGTGAAGATTATAAAATCAATATCATTGATACTCCAGGACATGCAGATTTTGCTGGTGAAGTAGAACGAGTGATAAGTATGGCCGATGGAGCTGTGCTTTTGGTTGATGCAGCTGAGGGTCCGCTACCTCAAACCCGCTTTGTTTTAGAACAAGCTCTCAAACAAAAACTCAAAATGATTGTCGTGCTTAATAAAATTGATCGCCGTGACGCTGAACCAGACAGAGTTTTGACTCAGGTGGAAGAACTGTTTTTGAATATTGCTAATGATGAATCCCAATTATTATTCCCAATTCTTTATGCAGTTGGTCGCGATGGTAAAGTTTGGAATGATTTGCCAGAAAATGAAGTTGGCAATGCAGAAGCTATTGCTAGTCATCCAGGGGATTTAAGACCAATTTTTGAAGAAATTATTCGTACTGTGCCTGCTCCTAAAGTTAATGGTGAATTACCTTTCAAAATGCAGGTTTCAACCTTAGATTTTGATACTTACAAAGGCACTTATGCCATCGGTAAAGTTACACAAGGAGTGGTAAAAAAAGGTCAACGCTTGGTCATTTTAAATGAGAATGAAAAAGTTGGTGAAATGTCAGTCGCACATTTAATGACCAGTGATGGTTTAAATCGACAAGAAGTAGAAATCAGTCAAGCTGGAGATATTGTCGCTATTACGGGTATTGAAAGCATTGCCATCGGTCAAACTCTGGCCGCTCTTGGCGAAACTCAAGGTTTTCCAAGTATTAGTGTAACTGAACCAACTCTAAAAATTCGCATTGCTGCCAATACTTCACCCTTTGCTGGTAAAGAAGGTGATTTTTGTACCATTCGCCAAATTGCCGAACGTTTACGTAAAGAACAAAAGACTAATTTAGGCTTGCGCATTGAGGGTTTAGAAGGTGGTGCTTTCAATGTGGCTGGTCGCGGCGAATTACATTTAGCCATTTTAATCGAAACTATGCGTCGCGAAGGTTATGAAATGGAACTTTCCAAACCTCAAGTGATCATTAAAGAGATTGATGGTGTCAAAATGGAACCTTATGAAGAAATGACTATTGAAATCGCTCAAGATTTCATGGGTATTATCACTGAAGAGTTGGGCAGAAGAAAAGCTAAGCTAATTGATAGTATGACTAATAGCAAGGGCATCACGAGAATGATTTATGAGGTTAGTAGTCGTAATATTTTGGGTTTTAGAAGTCAAATTCTGACCAAAACTAGAGGTAATGGTTTATTTAGTTCTCGCTTTTTAGAATATGCACCACTGAGCGCTGATTTACCTCAGTTGCGCAACGGTGCTTTGATTGCCACTGAATCTGGAACTGCCACTGCTTACGCTTTAGAAACTATCCAAGAGCGTGGCAAAACCTTCATTAATCCTGGAGAGAGTGTTTATGAAGGTCAAATTATTGGTTTGCGTAATCAACAAGAAGACTTGGAAGTTAATGTTTGCAAAGCCAAAAAATTGACTAACTTTAGATCTAACGCTGATGTTTTAACAGTCTTAGATACTCGCATCGAACTAAGCTTGGAACAATGCTTAGATTTTATTGAAGATGATGAGCTTTTGGAAGTTACACCTAAAAATTTACGTTTGCGTAAAAAATATTTAAGCAAATTACAGCGTAACAAACAAAGTCGCTAAAGCGCTTTTGCAAGCATTTCTCTTTTCGGGTAAAATTAGTCTTTGATGTCTGATTTATCTAAACCTTTAGCAGCTCTTATTCGTCCCGAATTTCTTGAAGATTTTATTGGTCAAGATCATTTGGTGGGGACAGGTAAACCAATAAGGGTGGCTATGGATCTGCAGGCAGTTTTTTCCATGATTTTTTGGGGTCCTCCTGGGGTTGGTAAAACTACTTTAGCGAGAATTATTGCTAAAGAAAGTGATCGAGAATTTATTGAATTATCTGCGGTTTCAGCGGGTAAAGCTGATATTCGTAAAATTGTCGAAGACAGTCGCAAGCAAAAAGGTTTATTGGAAGATTATCGTGCACCGATTTTGTTTATTGATGAAATTCATCGTTTTAATAAAGCTCAACAAGATTATTTATTGCCCTTTGTTGAGGAAGGTGTGTTAATTTTGATTGGTGCCACTACCGAGAATCCATCTTTTGAAATTATTTCGCCACTTCTATCTCGCATGAGAGTCTTCATTTTCAAGGCTTTGAGTGAAGAGGAGATGAAAAAAGTTTTGAAAATGGCGCTTAAAAAAATTCAGGAAAACGAAAAATTAATTAATAAGAAAGCAAAAAAAATTATTGTACCAAAGAAAAGTGAAGAATTTCTTCTAAATTATAGTTCAGGAGATGCACGCAAACTTTTGACTTTAATCGACAACACTTTTACTCTTTATGGTGACTTGCACTTAGAGTCTCTCAAGAATTCTTTACAATCTAAACACCTTAGTTATGATAAAAAAGGTCCAGAACATTACGAAACCATCAGTGCTTTTATCAAGAGTATGCGAGCTGGTGATGTTAATGCCGCTCTTTATTATTTAGCAAGAATGGTAGAAGCTGGCGAGGATCCGCTTTTTATTGCGAGAAGAATGGTGGTTTTTGCCTCAGAAGATATTGGTTTAGCAGTGCCAACAGCTTTAGTGGTCGCCAATGCTGTATTTCAAGCTTGTCAAACAATTGGTTATCCAGAATGTCGAGAGAATTTAGCTCATGGTGTAGCTTATTTAGCACTTTGTCAAAAAGATCGTCGTGCCTACGATGCCTACATAGCTGCTGTGGCTGACGTGCAAAAATTTGGCAACTTGGAAATTCCAATGAGCATTAAGAATCCTGAAACTAAACTACTTAAAGAAATTGGTTATGGTAAAGATTATGAAATGTATCCCAAAACAGGGGTAAGTTTATTACCTGACAAATTAAAAGGAAAACAATATCTCAAGCTTAAAAAATAAAGGTTTTAAGTTATAATAGTCGAGTTCTTTAATTAAGAATTAAGCACCCATAGCTCAGTCTGGATAGAGCGTTTGTTTGCGGAACAAAAGATCGTGCGTTCGAATCGCACTGGGTGCACGGTATAAAAACAATTGAAGAAAGGAAGCATTATGCTTTCAGAAAAGAATTATAGAGGTAATCCTATTGCAGAGGAATTGGCTAAAATGCAGGTTAAAGTAGATCATCAAAAAGCTATGGAACAACCTTTGGAAAAGGCTTCAGCAGCAAACCAAGACGCAACAGCACAACAAGAAACAGAAGAAGAAAAAAAATAATATTTTTTAGTTTAACATTAGAAAAACTGCCTTTTAGGCAGTTTTTTGTTTTTCTGAGGATTTCGAGTTAAAATGATCCCTAGAAAATAAAAGGAAGGGTCGCATAGCGGCTATTGCATCAGCCTCGAAAACTGACGCCGGTTACGGCACCGCGGGTTCGAGTCCCGCCCCTTCCGCAAATATCAAAAAGTTTCAAAATTTAATTGTTTTGTGCAATACCAACGTATTCAAGCTAAATCTGCCCTTAATAAGCTCAACAGTCGCTATTTACCTTATGATTATGACTTAAATGTTTACCGTGGTTGCTCTCATCACTGCCAATATTGCTATGCGCTTTATTCTCATCGCTATTTAGAAAAGCAAGAATTTTTTAATCAAATTTATATCAAAGAAAATATTCTTGAAGCTTTGGAACGAGACTTAAGTAAAAAAAGTTGGCACAGACAAGCAATTAATTTAGGAGGTGTGACAGATAGCTATCAAAGTATTGAGGCTACAGAAAAATTAATGCCAGGCATTTTGAAACTTTTAATTAAATATCAAAATCCGGTGATTATTTCCACCAAATCTGATTTAATTTTGCGCGATTTTGATTTGTTTTTGGAACTAGCTAAAGTCGCCGATGTAAGGCTTGCTTGTAGTATTACTACTTTTGATGAAACGATTCGTCGTAAGATCGAGCCTTGCTCTTCAACTGCCTTAGCCAGATTAGAAGTCTTAAAAAAATTCAAAGCAGCCAATCTAGAAAGATTAAAAGTTGGTGTTTTAATGATGCCAATTTTGCCTTTACTGACTGACTCCAAGGAAAATTTAAAAGATGTTTTTAGCAAAGTCTCAAGCATTGACATTGACTACATACTCCCTGGCTTACTCAATCTTAGAGGTCAAACTAGAGAACATTTTTTAAATTTTATTAAGGTTACATTTCCAGAGAAATATGCCGCTTACCTTGATATTTATCAAACAGCTTTTGTTAAAAAAGAATATCGGGAAAATTTCTATCAAAAAATTAATCAACTCAGACGAGAATATCAACTTCCCCAGGTTGAATTAGAAATTAGTGAAGAAGAACAATTGGGATTGTTTTAAACTGCAGGGTTAAAAGTTTATTGCATTGAATAAATAGCCCATCACTGTAATCCCCGTCACAGTAATTCCAAAAAAAGTCAAAAGTAGTGGCCATTTCATTGCCTTTTTCAAAATCAGAGCCTCTGGAATTGATAAAGTCACTGTCGCTGTCATAAACGCCAAAGCTGTCCCCATTGGTACACCTTTACCTACCAAAGCCTCCATCACTGGAATGATACTCACCGAATTAGCATAAAGTGGCACGCCCAAAAGTGTCGCCGCTGGCACACTCCACCAAGCTTTCATGCCTAAATATTTTTCAATTAAAATTTGAGGCACGAAGCCATGAATGATTGCACCCACGGCCACTCCTAAAATCACGTAAGGATAAATTTTCTTGGTAATCGCAAAGCCATCTTCCCACCATAACTTCAACAACTCTTTTCTTTTTGGCTCCATTCCTTTATTTTCCATCACCACTTGCGCTCTATTTTTAAACTTCAAAAGTGAAGGTTCAATGTACTTTTCCAGATGTAACTTTTGAATCAGAAGTCCACCAAAAATGGCAGCCCCAATTCCCATTAAGTTATAAAACAAACTCACTTTCCATCCAAAAAGTGCTGGAAATAAAAACAAAGAAGACTCATTAATCAGTGGCGAAGCAATCAGAAAAGTAAAAGTCACTCCCAGCGGAATTCCTGCGCCAACAAAACCAATGAATAAAGGAATCGAAGAACAAGAGCAAAATGGCGTTACCATTCCAAGTATTGCAGCTAATAAATAATCCAAACCAAACCAACGTTTTTTGGTCAATAAATCACGGACTTTTTCCATCGGAAAATAATAACGAGTGATCGCCATCACATAATTAATGACTAGCAATAATAAGCCAATTTTAATTACGTCATAGACAAAGAAATTCACCGTGTTGCCCCAGTAAGAACCTTGAACAATGTTTATTAGACGGTAGGTAAAAAGATCAGCTAGCGATTGGATAGGCGAGAAAATATCTATCATTTAGCACTTTCCACCGCAGCAACACTTCGATGATTTCACTTCAGCTTTCTCGCCAGTACTAAGAACACTCTTGATCTTTTCCAAACTTGGTAAAAAACCCACCAAAACTGCTTTGCCATTCACTGCCAAAACAGGACTACTCATTACTCCCATTTCAATAATTTTAGAAACATCAGTGATATATTCCACTTCTGTTTTTAAATCTAATTCTGCCACCGCTTCTTTAGTCAGTTCATATAATTTTTTGCAGGTGGGACAACCCGAACCTAAAACTTGAATTTTCATAAGCTCATTTTACATCTTTTTTTTTAGATTAAAAACTGCTTGAAAGAAAAGCCACTCTCTTTCGGTATTACTAGTAGAGAGTAAAAATTATCCTTTTTGAAAGGAGGACGATCATGAATAAAAAAACTATGCTTTTGGGCGCAACTGCCCTAGTCTTAGGCACAGTCGCCTTGCTTCCTCAAACAGCACTCGCTTATAAAGGTGATGCTAATGTTAAGGGTCCAAATTATACACAAGAACGTCATGATGCTATGACTCAAGCTTTTGCTAACAAAGACTACAATGCTTGGAAAGCATTGATGGACGGCAGAGGTATTGCTCGTAGAATTACTGCAGAAAATTTTGCTAAATTCGCAGAAGCTCACCAATTATCTTTAGAGGGTAAAAACGCTGAAGCAGCTGTTATCAGAGCAGAATTGGGACTTGGTCAGCAAAATGGTTCTGGCATGGGTCAAGGTGCTAAAAATGGCAATGGTCAAAGTAGGTTAAACCGTTAAGTTTAGAGTTGAACAGCTCCCTTGGTTAATTAAGAACCAAGGGAGCTGCTTATTAAAATGATAGAATGATTCTTAATCAAAAATGTCAGCATTAAAAAACCAAAGCGATGAAAAAATTGTAGAAATTGTCTGTACTAAAGACAGAAACCTTTATGCTGAAATTATTCATCGCTATGAAAAAAAATTACTGCGTTATGCACTGTATTTAGTTAATGATGAACAGCTGGCAGCTGACGCAGTTCAAGAAGGTTTCATTAAAGCTTACGTTAATTTGCATAGTTTTAATATAAAAAAGAAATTCTCTAGTTGGCTTTATCGCATTATTCATAATCAAGCTATTAATCTGATTCATAAAAACAAACAACATTTCTCTATAGAGGAAGGTTTAGAAATAGATAGTGAAATTAACCTAGAAGATGATTTGATCAAAAAAGAATTGAAAACTCACTTACACAATTGTATTAATCAAATGCCGATTTTATATAAAGAACCACTCACCTTATATTTCTTAGAAGAAAAAAGTTATGAAGAAATTAGTGATATCCTACGTGTTTCAATTGGAACCGTTGGTACCAGAATTAATCGAGCTAAACATTTAGTAAAAAAGCTATGTCAAAAAAAGTCATAAAAGAAAAAACAAAAACTAAAGCTAGTCTAGAAAAAGCAGTCATGACACAAATCACTGCTGGAAACATCCAAATGAAACCGCGTTGGTTTTTTGTCTTAGGTTCGGTTTCTATGATGCTTGGATTGGTCTCTGCCAGTGTAGGTGCTATTTTCCTAATGAACTTGCTATTTTTTTCACTTCGCCAACACGGTCCTATGGGCGAATGGCGTTTACAGTTAATGATGGAAAGTTTTCCGTGGTGGGTCTTGCTACTGGCCATTGGCGGAATTCTATCTGGAATATATCTACTTAAAAAATATGACTTTTCTTATAAAAAGAATTTTTCCTTGATTGCTAGTGTTTTTATCATTGCCATTGTCTCAGCTGCCTTTTTGATTGATTTAACCGGTATTAATGATCTTTGGTTCAGACAAGGACCGATGCGTAAATTTTATCAAAGATATCAACCAAACAACGCTCAAAACTCACCAACTCCAGCATACAGAGGAAAAATGCAAAATAAACCAAGAAGTTTTACTTTTTAAACAAGAGAGACTAGTATAGAAGTAAGGAGTAAAAAAAACTATGAAAAACAAATCCTTATCAATCTTTTTAGCTACTGTCATTTTATTGTCCTTTAGCACTTTTGCTCGAGCAGCCAAAAATGAGAACGCTGGTAGTGGTGTTGTAACAGGATCTTCAGGTCAAGGTTCTGTTACTGGCCAATCAACAGTTACTTCTCCACAAAAACAACCAATCACTGCAACTCCTTCACAACCAGCAGTTCAAGTTCAAAATCGAGCCAAAACTCAAAATCAGGGTGAAGATTCTCAATTAATGATCGAAACAAGAGAAGCTACTAATTTAGAAAAAACTGCGGTTGGTGTAAAAAGTGAATCTCCACGTAGCGAAATGGCTAAAGAAAAAATGAGTGATGTGGCCACTCAAGTTGAAACATTGTTAACTAATAAAACCATGAAGGGTGGCATTGGTGAGCAGGTCAAACAAGTTGCCACAGAGCAAAAACAAGCTCAGGAACAAGTTAAATCTAATCTTAATCAAGTAGAAAATCGTAAGGGTTTACTTAAATCCTTAATAGGACCAGATTACAAAGCCTTAAAAAGTATGGAAGATCAAGTTGAAGCAAATCAATTACGCATTGAAAAGTTGATGGAACTAAAAACTCAACTATCTAATCAAAGTGATGTTGCGATGATCGAGGCCACAATTCAAGCTTTAACAGAACAAAATACGCAATTACAGGAAACTGTAACTGACGAAAGTCAAAGTAAAAGTATGTTTGGGTGGTTGTTTAGATACTTTGTGAAATAGATTTAATTGAAACTCATCCTGCAGAAAAATATTTTTTTGCTATGATAAATTTGTTTTGCAAAAAGATTTTTTTGCTCTCACTAGCTTATCTCCGCTTGATGGTCGCTACTCCTCCAAAACTTCTAAACTAGCTCAGTATTTTTCAGAGTTCGCTTTGATTAAATATCGCGTCCAAGTTGAAGTCGCTTATTTATTATTTCTAAGTGAGCAAAAGTTAATCCCAACATTGTCTATTTCCGCCAAGAAAAAAGTCGCCAAAATCGCCACTGATTTCAGCTTAGAGCAAGCCATGGAAGTTAAAAATATCGAGAAAATAACCATGCACGACGTCAAAGCGGTGGAATATTTTATTCGTCAGCAATTAGAAAAATTATCTTTGCCGATCGCTCAATACGTACATATCGGTATGACCAGTGAGGATACTAATTCGCTCGCCCAATCTCTAATGCTCAAGGAGGCTCGCGACCAATTTGTTCTGCCCAAACTTAATCAAGTCCTGAAGGAACTAGCGCGTTTAGCAGTGGAACTCAAAGACGCCACTTTTCTAGCTAGAACTCATGGCCAAGTGGCGATCCCTACCACCATGGGTAAAGAATTAATGGTTTTTGCTGTACGCTTGTGTGAGGAATTACAAATTTTATCGAAACTGCCAATTGATGCTAAATTAAGCGGAGCGGTCGGTAATTTTTCTGCGCAGCTAGCCGCTTTTCCAGATGTAAACTGGTTGAAGTTGAGTCAAAAATTTATCGTTTCGCTTGGTCTTAAACCAGCCCAAATTAGCACTCAAATCGTTTCCGCCGAAAGTTATTCACGTATCTTCAGTAGTTTGTTGCATAGCAACCTGATTTTATTAGATTTAGATCAAGATATTTGGCGTTATATTAGTGACGGTTTGTTCGCTCAGCAAAAAACCAAGGGTCAAGTGGGCTCTTCAACCATGCCTCACAAGGTTAATCCCATTGATTTTGAAAATAGCGAAGGTAATTTGGGCATGGCCAATGCTTTGTTTAATTTTTTCATTACTAAATTGCCAATTTCCAGATTACAGCGCGATTTATCTGACAGCACAGTCAAGCGTAATTTTGGCACTGCTTTGGGCTATGCCTGTTTAGGCTATGACTCTTTACTCAAAGGTTTGAGTAAGATTAAATTTGATCAGAACGTTGCACAACAAGAACTAGATGAACGCTTTGAAGTAATCAGCGAAGCTTTTCAAGTTATTTTAAGGGTCAATGGTGATGAACAGGGTTATGAAAAACTCAAAGACTTTTCTCAAGGTAAAAAAATTACCGCTACAGAAATAAATGATTTTATTAATGCTTTATCGGTTAGTGCTGCAGTTAAAAAGCAATTAAGAGCGATTGCGCCCAATACTTACACTGGTTTGGCTGCCAAATTAGTTGATCAATCCCTAGTGACTATTAATTCTTATTTGAAAGGACAAAATGAGCAAAGTTAGAGCAAAAACCTACGGTATTTGTGGTGGAGCTTACGGTGATGAAGGTAAAGGTCGTATCGTTGATAATTTAGTTAATGATCTGTGTAAAAAAGGCGAAGTGGTGGTTTATCGTGACAATGGTGGTGCTAATGCAGGTCACACTGTTGAATTTGGTGGCCAAAGAATTGCTTTACACCAATTACCATCCGGAGTTTTTATCAAAGGAGCAACTATGGTTTTAGGCAAAGAGATGGTTTTGGACCCCGGTGATCTTTTGACTGAACTGGAAGCGGTTAATAAAATTGCCAAAGCCAAAGATAGAGCCAAAATTAAGATTGATGAGTTAGCCTTTTTATCTCTTGCTACGCATCGAGCTTACGAAACAGTTTTGAAAGATTGGCAGTCTGGTAGTAAGGGCTCCACTGGACGTGGCATTGCTCCAGCTTATGCTGATGTGTTGTTGAGACATCCTTTGAGAATGCGCGATGTTCTAAATCACGACGCTAAAAAACTTGCTGCTCACTACGATATGTATGAGGCCTTGATCAAAGGTTTGGGCCAAAATCTAGCCGAAGTCAAAGTAGTATCTTTAGCTGGCGACTTAAAACAAGTGGGCTCTAAGAAGAAATTTCTAAAAACTCTAAACGAGCAAATCGAAGAGCTACGTCCCTATATTGCTGATATTCGTGCTTGGTTAGCAGAGAAATGGCAAGATAAGAAATGTGCTTTTGTTTTTGAGAAAGCTCAAGCTGTTGGCTTGGATTATCGTTTTGGTCTTTATCCAGATGTGACTGCTTCCAATACTACTTTTTCTGGTATTTTTTCTGCCACTGAAGGCTTGATTGATCCTGATCAATTTAAAATGAGAGCTGGTGTTATTAAAGCAACTTATATGTCTAGTGTTGGTGCTCGTGTTTTACCAACTCTAATCACAGGTGAGCTAGCGGAGAGAATTCGTGAAGATGCTCACGAATATGGTGCCACTACCAAACGACCTAGAGATGTCGCTTTCTTAGATTTACCAGCTTTGAAATTTTTTGCCAAAGCTGGGCATTTTAATTCTTTAATTTTGACTCATATGGACATTGTTTATCCAAATCAGCCAGTTAAGGTTTGTGTTAAATATGAAAAGAATGACAAAACTGTCGGATATTATCCAGATCAGACTTTCATAGATCAAGTCAAGCCAATCTATAAAGAATTAGCTCCTTGGGATACTAAGCAACTAATGAAAGCTAAAACTGTGGCGCAGTTACCAGTTGAAGCACAAAAGTTTTTGAAATTTATCAGCAAAGAGATTGGTGTGCCGGTGGTGATGATTACCACTGGTCCTAAGCGTGATCAGGGTTTGATTTTGGATAAGAAAATGATGAGCTAACGAGCTTTAATTACATCGTTAATTACAATTCCAAAACTCACCGCTACATTGAGCGACTCAGCTTGACCGTGTTTAGGAATACTTAAAGATTGATCGGCAAGTTGGTCAATTTCTTTGGAAGTGCCTTTTGATTCATTACCAAAAACAATGGCAGTTTTATCTTTAAAATTAACGATTTTTCTAGAGTCAGCCAACTCTGGTCTAGTAACAACTATTTTAAAACCAGTTTTTTTAAGTTCTATCAAATCAGCTTCACCATTTTGACTAGTCACGATGGGTAAGTGGAAAATAGAGCCCATACTAGAACGAACAACCTTAGGCTGATAAGGATCGGCGCCGCCAATCAGTAAAATAGCATCTAAACCGAACCAGTCAGCAGTTCTAATCATAGTGCCTAAATTGCCAGGATCACGAATATCTTCTAGGACAGCGATTAGTCTGGTTTTTTTAATAGTTTCCAGAGTATGTTTTGGCATTTTGATAATCGCTGCAATACCTGATGGAGTAGTGGTTTCTGCTAATCTAGAAAAATCTTTTTCATCAATAATTAGAGTTTCATGGTTTTCGCTAAAACCTTTTTCTAATTTGAGAAATTGTTTAGTCATAACCAATTGAATAATTTCTCTTTTAGATGCGATAGCATCAATTACCCCTTTTTTGCCTTCCACAATAAAACAACCATATTCATAGCGATATTTTTTTTGATTAAGCTTAGAAAGTATTTTTAAACCAAACATAGTGCTCATTATACTGCATTTTCATGAGAAAATTATGTATTGACTCAGTATACCCGCTGGGGGTATATTGAATTTCTTATTCATCAAAAATTATTTTAAAAGAAAAGGAAAATTTCATGTCAAATCCTCACGCCAATGCCGTCGCTCAATTAGAAAAAGTAGCCAAACTTTTGCGCAGCGAATATCTTGGCAAAGAAGATAGTTTTGACGCCATCATTAATCGACTTAAAGAGCCAAATGTGGTTCATCAAGCTAAATTAGAAATCACTATGGACGATGGATCGAAAAAACAATTTCAAGCCTATAGATCTCAACATAACGACGCCAGAGGCCCATATAAAGGTGGTATTCGTTTCCACCCCGACGTTTCTTTAGAAGAAGTTAAGGCGTTGTCTACTTGGATGACTTGGAAATGTGCAGTGACTGGTATTCCTTATGGTGGTGGTAAAGGTGGCATTATTGTTAATCCCAGAGAACTTTCTAAAAAAGAATTAGAACAATTAAGTCGAGCTTATGTAGATTTCTTGACTGACAAAATTGGTCCTTGGGTAGACGTGCCAGCTCCAGATGTTAATACCACTGGCGAAATTATGGCTTGGATGGTGGATCAATATCAAAAAAATCTAAATAAAAAAGGTCTCATTCAAGAAAATCCGTTAGCCACTTTTACTGGTAAACCTTTAGCTATGGGCGGTTCAGCTGGTCGTGATGAAGCCACTGGTCTTGGCGGAGTGATGGTTTTGGAAAAATTAGTCGAAAAAATGCAATTCAAGAAAAAGAGTGAAGTGACGATCGCTATCCAAGGTTTCGGTAACGTTGGTTATTGGTTTGCTAAACACGCTGCTGATCGTGGTTACAAAGTCGTGGCTGTCTCTGGATCACGAGGTGGTATCTATGCTGCAGAAGGCTTGGATATTGTTAAAACTTTAGCTTACAAGCAAAAACATGGTGATTTTGGTGCGGGCAAATTAATTACTAATGAAGAACTTTTAGAATTAAAAGTAGACATCTTAGTGCCCGCTGCTTTGGAAAATGTCATTCACAAAGATAACGCTGCTAAAATTCAAGCCAAGGCGATTATTGAAATGGCCAATGGTCCAATTACTCCAGAGGCTGATGAGCTTTTAGCTAAAAAAGGTATCATCCTTGTTCCAGACGTTTTAGCCAATGCTGGTGGAGTAACTGTTTCCTATTTCGAATGGGTACAAAATTTGCAAGGTTATTATTGGTCTCACCAAGAAGTTATCGGTAAATTGCAACCTTTGATGGAAACTTCTTTCGACGAAATGTGGAGTACTAAAGAAAAGCATCAAGTGGATGGTCGCATGGCTACTTACATGACTGCCATTAAAAGAGTGGTAGACACAATGTTACTGCGCGGTGGTTTAGTTTAAGACTATTTACGGCGACGACTAGCTAGATAGACTCCGAAAGTAATAATCATCAGTGAAATGATTTGTAGTGTGCTGGCGTATTCTTCGAGTAAAAAATATCCAAGAGGAATGTAGATTGCAGGTTGTAGATAAGTGAACAAACTGGCTTCAGAAGCCTCAATGCCATCTTGACCTTTAATATAGGCAGTCAAGCCAATGATTGAGCCAAAAATGGCGCCATAAGCAATTACTCCTAAAATCATCGGAGAGCTTAGTTCTTGAACCATATTGCTACTTAAAACAATGAAATTAAAATCTAGTTCTATTAAAGAGAGAATGGCGAAGGTGATGATGCCAACATAAAAGCTAATACTGCTGACGAATAATTTAGGAATTTTATGATAGCGTTTTTTGGCTAAGAGAAAATAAATAGCGTTTAAAATATTGTGAGTGATAATCAATAAATTTCCACTTAATGAATTCATTAGGCCGCCATTACCATGCCAAAGAGGCTCTAGAGTAATAAGAATTGTGCCAAAAAAAGCAAAAATCAAGCCCAACCACTCATGACGATCTTGACGTTCTTTGAGAAAGATAATTCCGCCAAAAATGATAAATAACGGAGCACTGGTTGCGATGATATTGGCTTCTAAAGCACTGATTTGACTCAAGCCAATGTATAAACAACTCAAAGCCAAAGTAGTTTCAATGATTTCTAGTAAAACAATTGTTTTTAATGTTTGCCATTTATGCTTAATTCTTTTCCAATAATATACAACGATAGGAATCGAAAGTACTCCAGCCAAACAAAAACGGTAAAATAGAAAGCGAAAGGGAGTAATGTCAGAGTCATTAAAACCTAATTTGACAATTGGCAAAAAAGCTCCCCAGGTGATGGTGCTAATAATCATGAAAAGATAAGATTTAAGACGTTTGCTCATTTTAAAACCATATATTAGAATAACACGAGTCATGTCAAAAAATTTTAATAAATTAATTGCAGTATTTTTTATTTTAATAGTTGGTTTTTTGATTTATCGTCAACAAAATATTCAGGAATTTTTTTCTAAAAATCGAGTAACGCCGATCCCAGAAGTTACTCCTAGCATTGCTCCAGCTGCGCAATTAGAGTTTGAGGTTGGTGGCGATAAGGATCAGCAAAGAGAATATCAAATTATTGCCACTGTTTCAGGTCAAAAAGCTTTAGAATTAGTTAAAAGCCAGATAGAATTAAGTCTTAAAGAATATGACTTCGGCACCATGATTGAAGGAGTGAATGGTTTAATGGCGGATAATAAAAATTATTGGGCAATTTATTTAAATGGAGAATATGCTAAAACCGGTATTGCTCAAATTGAATTACAAAAGAATGATAAAATCGAACTTAAATATGAAGAAATCACTTATTAGTCTAAGCGGGGCAATCTTGACTTATATTTCTAGATTTAATCTTTTGCCGGCCAACATTTCTCCACTTGGAGCATATGGCTTTTTTGGTGGTAATTTGTTATTTTATTTTATTTCTATCGTAGCTTTTGATTTTTTTAAGGGCGGCTTTTATCAAGGATTTTTATGGACTTATCTTGGTTTTGCTGCTTACCCATTTTTTGCTTTTTTGTCTCGAAAGTTTTTTAAGAAACAGTGGCTATTTTTACCCATGGCTTCTTTTAGTTTTTTTCTACTCTCTAATTTTGGTGTATTTTTAGCCTGGTACGATCACAGTTTGCAAGGATTTTTGACTTGTTATGCGTTGGCCTTGCCGTTTTACAGCCGCACTTTAGTCGGTGATTTATTTTTTGGCTATGGCTTTTTATTTCTTAAAAAACTTCATCAAATTGCATTTTCACGTTCCTCACGCTATAATATCCTATAATGTTTAAGAAAAAGACAAGGGTGAAGCTTTATAAGAAAGCTCCCATGAAATTTCTTTTAAAGAAAGCAAGAAGCCTGAAAAAATTGGCTCTCTTTTCTTTTGTTTTAAGCTTATTTTTCGTTTTTTTAAGCAATCCTTTTGCTAACTATGAACAAATTAAGGTATTGCCAAATAGAATTAGTGAAATTAAGCAAGTTATTACTAGTATTCCAGAATTTCTTAAAGTCCTACCAAGCGAAGCAGAAAAAAATAGTTTTGCTTTCTTTGATTGGACGAAAGCTCAGCTAGATGATTCTTGGCCAATTTTTGCCAAAGAATCTAATTTAGTTGATAAAGAAGCTGGACAGAGTGCAGTGACTGAAATGACTGTCAAGGATTATGCAAAACTATCATTCTTTATTGAAATTCCCAAGTTAAATCTTTATGAAAAAGTGCAAGCTAATGTGGATCCAAATAATGCCAAAGAATATCAAGTCGCTTTAGAAGAAGGTGTGGCTCACGCTCTCAACTCTGCTTTTCCAGGACAAAACAAATTAATTTATATTTTTGGTCATTCGACTAATGGAGCTTGGAATGTAGAGACTTACAACGCTGTTTTTTATCAAATTAAAGAATTAGAGATTGGTGACCAAATCATTTTACACTTAGGTGATAAAAAATTTATTTATCAAGTAAGCGAGCAAAATGTCATAAAAGGGAATGAAATCAACTTTGTTAATGATCGTCAAGATCAAAATATCTTACTTTTACAAACTTGTTGGCCGCCAGGAACTTCTTGGCAAAGGCTTTTTATAAGTGCAGTGCCGGTTATCCTATAATATTGACAATATACTATTATAAGTATATAATATTAGATCATGACAAGAAAAGTTAATATGAAAAAAATTGTTTCTTATCTATTAATTATTGCTGGTTTCTTTTTGTATTTTACAAATTTAGCCAGTGCTAAAGAATGTCACACTGTTTATGGTGGGGGTGAAGTTTGTGAAACTGGTGATCTCAGTTTAGACAAAAAAGTTTTTAATCCCAAAGCCAATGAATATTGGGATAATATTGACAGTAAAGATTATACTTTTGCTCCTGGTCAAGAGGTTAAGTTTAGTTTGCGTGTCAAAAATATTTCCGATATTAAAGTTGATAGTGTCAACATTAATGACGATTTTGATCGTTTAGACGATTATATGGTTTTTGTTAGTAGCGACAGAGGCGATTATCGCGCTGAAGTGACTGACAACAAAGTCAAATTTGGTTTAGGTGGTTTAAATCCTGATGAAACTGTAACTGTTTACTTCGTGGCTCGTTTCAAAAATGCAGGTGAGTTGCCAGTAGGTACTACCTGTATTACTAATGCCGCTCATGTTTATTCTCATATCGATTCTGTTAGTGATAGCGATTACGCTAGTTTTTGTGTAGCTACTGATAGTGGCAAAATTGTGAGCAAAAGCACTCCAGCTACTGGCTTTGATTTAAGCACCATCTTAGTGATCGAAGCTATAGCCTTTGCTGGTCTTGGATCGATTGCTTGGAAAAAAGCTAAGGCCATTGCTAAATAAGATTTTTATTTGAAATTTGCAGCCCCGCTTATTAGCGGGGCTTTTTTTAATCATTAATTTCTAGAGATAGTACTAGACATGAACTATCCTATAATCTTGACAAAGATGACTTATAGTGATATACTTTGTCCTAGTTATTAGGGAATGGCTAATGACTGAAACACAACATAAATTCCCTTCTAACTGATAGCTTTAAAACTATCTTAAAAAATGCACAGCATCTTTCGTACCAGCTGCTTTTTGCTTTGCAAAAAGACAGGGTCCGAAATATTTTTAGCAGAGACAAGGTTTCTGGTTCTTGTTTATTTACCATTCCAAATAAACAAGGCAAAAACCAGAAGCCTGTTCTCTGCCCAAAAGGGCAGAAGGAGGAACTTTTGAAAGAGGGATCACTTAAGTAGATTTGCTCTACTCATAGCGATTTTAAATCAGACAAAAGTGCACCTTAACATTGGAGGAAAATGCCTTAAGCATTTAGGTCCAGCTTTTGTGGAAATCATTGTGTTTTTTAACACTCGTGGATGGTTTCTAAAAAAGCTGGTCCTTCGTGCTGAAAGGCAAGGGACGAGTCGGTGACCACTAACGCTTAGTGGAATTCACAAACGCATAGGAGAAAATATCATGCGTAAAGTTACGGTCGTATTTATATTCGTTTTGGCGAGCTTGCTCGCCGCCTGCAGTGGTCAAGCGCCTGCAGGTATTGTCAACAGTGAAGCTACTTCGGTAGCAGCTACTGTCCAAGCATTGGTGCCGGCTACACCTACACCTAATGTAATTGCTACTTCGGTAGCGGCTACTGTTCAGGCTTTAACGCCGACCGCAGTTGTTTCAGAAACGCCTTTGGCGACTACGATGCCGACTGCAACTTCGACTGCTTTGCCCGTTGCTTTACGCATGCGGACAGCAGAAGATGTTCGAATTTTTTTCTCGAACATTGAAGGTTGGGTTTCCGGTGGAGATGCCGGACAGTGGGTAGCTGGTGCTCAGGGTGCACTTGCGGAAGACCTCAAGCTAAAGGAAATGCCGGAAGGCATGACCTTCGAGTTTGAATGCGTCCAGTACTATAATGTTGCTGGAAAACTCGAAATCAAGAAGGTTTGCGAGAACGCAGTCATCCGCTATAGCGAAGTCATCCCCTCTGGTTCCTTTGGAACCGTTTGGTTGGAATGGGCCGTCAAAGGTTCAGCTGCCGAAAAGTGGGAAGAAGGCTTTGTCAACAAACCCTGTGAGTGTAGCGATGGCGACTGTAGGAAGTAATTCTACAGCGCCTCACCCTCGTTCTCCTCCAATTCCAGCCCGGTGCAAACCGGGCTGGTAACCCAAAGTTTTTGATCTTTTTTCGAAGATTTTGAGTTACCAGTAATAGATTCTAAAATATGCAAAAGCAAAATATTGAAGCCTTAATTAAAGACTTTAATAGAACAGATACTATCTTGGTTGTTTCTAAATACCCCTATAAAAATATCGGGGAGTCTTTTCATGGCGTGGCCGTTTATACCAAAGATACTTTGGAAGCGATTGCAAAAAGAACGCAGCAAAAATTTGTTATTTTAGTTGAGAAAAAATATGATCGCCAAATTGAAGTAAGAGCCAATGGTTCTATTTTAATTTTACCTGTTTTTAACGATCATCCAGCGATAGTTTTTAAAGAACTGTTCACTGCTACTTTGCAATTTGATCAAATCAAAAACATTCAATTGCATTCAGAATTTTATAATTCTGGTAATTTAGTGCAAATGTCTTTGCTTTTACCTTTTTTATATTTATTACGTTTACAAGGCAAAATTGTTAGCTTTGTAGCTCACAATGTGGTTCATGACTTTTCTTTTTTAACCAATCATTTGGGTAAAAAAGAAAATAATTGGAAGCTTAGTGTTTTAAGTAAACTTATTCCTTGGTATTATCGTTTTTTATCTTTTGGTGTGGAACAATTCATTACTTTAGATGAAAGTATTGGTAATCGTTTGAGTTCTTATTTATGGCAAAAAGATAAGGTTAAAACTACGGTCATTTGGTTAAAAAACAAAACAATTAGTACCAAAAAAAGTCAGGTTATTCGTCAAAAATTTAACATTAAAGAAAATGAAATTGTTTTATCTGTGTTCGGTTTTATGAGTCGTTATAAAGGAGTTGATGGTTTACTGAAGAATTTTTTGCGTTTCAAAAAAGAATTTCCAAAAAGTAAATTTAAATTATTTTTAGCTGGTGGCATGGCTCCTTCACAAAAAAATCAAAAACATTATCAAGATTTTTATGCTGGATTAGAAAAATTAGCTAAAAAAGACAAAAATATTACTTTAACTGGTTTTATTCCTACCAAAGAACTAGAAAATTATATGGCTCTTACCGACGCAGTCTTGCTTCCTTACAGGGGTATTTTGGGAGCCTCGGCTTCTTGGGCAACTGTTTTAAGTTATGGTAAAGCCTGTTTTTTCTCTAAGTCTCTTTCTCCATATTTTAATTCTCCAGATGTTAAACAAACTTTAGATCAAATTAAGATGAGTAAAGAAGATTTAATTTTTGAAGAAGACTATCAAGCTTTTAAAAAATTACTTTTAAATTTACAAAAAGATAAAACTTTACTTGATAAAGCTACTCATTTTTCTAAACTTTTAAGCACTTTTAGAGATGAAAAAGTCTGCATTTTCCGCGATTTTCCACCTTTATATTTTCCACGTTCTTATGTTGCGAGAGTTAAACCTTGCTATGGCACAGCATCTTTTGTACCAGCTGCTTTTTGCTTTGCAAAAAGACAGGGTCCAAAATATAATTTAGGTGATGAAAAAATTGCTGTTTAAGTTTTGGGCGCCGTGTTTTTTGTTTCTTTTAGTTTCTATTTTGATTTTGGCCAATTTTTCTTTAGGCACTTTTTTGAGTGGTTGGGATAATTTACACCCTGAATTTAATCCATTGATGAATTTACAGAGAGCTTGGCAGTCTGCTTGGCAGGAATATCAAGGATTGGGCTTGTTAGCGGGCATGGCCCACAGTGCTGATTTGTTTCGTCAATTAATCTTTTTACCTCTGACTTTGTTATTACCAGCTGAATTATTCAGATATGTTTGGCATTTTTTAATGATTTTAGTTGGTGTAATTAGTAGTTTTTATTTATTTAAATTTTTACTTAAGAAACAAAGCTCTAAGAACGCATTGGCTTTTCTAGGAGCTAGTTTTTATTTATTAAATTTTGGTACAGTGCAAAACTTTTATGTTTCTTTCGAACCATTTGCTGCTTTTTATGCTTTTTTACCTCTATTGTTATTATTTTTACTTAAAATTCTCTATGAAAAAAACTTAAAGGAGAATTTAGTAATCTTTTTTATCTTATCTGTTTTATCTAGTTCAATGTTTTATGTGCAGACTATTTTTGTGGTTTATTTTGCTATAGTTGGTTTTTTGTTTTCCTTTTATGTTTTGCAGAATAAAAAGCAGTGGAAAAATGTTTTATTCTTGTTTGTAGCAATTTTAGTGATTAATGCTTTTTGGTTATTAAATGTGTTGCACTTTACAATTAATGGTTCAGAGCTTTTGGCAGATAGTAAAGGAAAAGCTATGTCCAACGAAGTGCTAAGTCTCAAAAACCAGGCTTTTGCTGATTTTTCTCACCTCGCCAAGTTACAAGGATTTTGGCTTGGAGAAACTGATTTTGATCAATTTGGCAATGCTGTTTATCTTTTTGATACTTGGAAAACTCATTTTAGTTATTTGTCAGTTAATGTTTTGGCTTTTATTTTTTTTGCTTTAGTATTATTAGGTGTTTGGCAAGTTTTTAAAAGAAAAATGGAGCATCGTTTTTTTATTTTTGCAGCATTTTTACTTTCTTTATGGATGATGGCTCTTAATGCCTTTCCTTTTATTATCTTAACTAAATTTATTGAAAAAATTTTTCCTTTATTTGACGAAATGTTTCGTATCAACTTTACCAAATGGGTGGTGCCCTATAGCTTGTTTTATAGTTTATTATTAACTTTTGGTTTAGTTTTTATTTTTAATGTTCTAAAAAAACGATTTTTTAAAGTTTTTTTTAGCTTAGTTTTTTTAGGATCTTTAGTTTTTTATGCTTGGCCAGCTTTTCAAGGACATTTTTTTTATCACCGTTTACGTGTGAAAATTCCAGAAGCTTACTTCAAAGTTTTTGATTATTTTCAAAATGAAGTTCCAGCTAGCAGTCGTATTGCTAATTTTCCTCAACACAGTTTTTATGGTTGGCAATGGAATGATTGGGGTTATCGTGGCTCTGGATTTTTGTGGTATGGTATCAAACAGCCAATTTTGGATCGTGCTTTTGATGTATGGAGTGAAAATGATGAGCGCTACTATTGGCAACTGCAAGCGGCTCTAGACAAAAAAGACGTGAAAATGTTGGAAAATATTTTTAGTCAATATGATGTTGATTATTTATTATTGGATACTTCAATTGTTAATCGTAATACCATTAAACCCTTTGATTATCAAACACTCAGCGAATTATTAGCAAGCTCTAGCCGTATAAATTTAATTAAAGAGTTTGATTTTCTTAAACTTTATAGCTTCATTGACACAGAAAATAGTCGTGAAAAAGATTTTATCACTTTATATGCTCATTTACCCATAATAAATAATTCTTATAAACATAGCTGGAGTGACCAGGCTTTTACTGATTTTCACGACTATTTAAGTGTTAGTAAAAATAATGCAAAAAATGCGGAAATTATTTATCCTTTTGTTTCTTTGTTTACAAATCACGCACAAAAAGATTTAGAATTTAAAATAAGCGAAGATGAACATTTTTTTTATTTACAAAGTCTCAAAACTTTACCTATCGAAAACCTTACTTTAAATTTTCAAGATTGGCTAATTAGTGAAAATCTGTTGCCATTCCAATTAAATTGGATTAGCGATACCAAACAAACAAAATTAACATTCACAGCACTTTTACCAGAAATTTATTATCAAAATCAAAAAATTATTTTTCCTTTAACTAAGGAAATTAATTTAAATAATATTATTTGTAGACAAAATGATGATTGTTTACTCAATATCAATCATCAATTTTTACTAGAATTTAGTGAAAAAGGTGAAGCAATAATTTTATTGTCTACTAAACAGCGCAATGCTATCGCCCTGAGTAATAGTAAGAAGATTGAATATTTTGACTATGTGTTTTTTGATTTACCTTTTTTTGATCTATCGTCTCAAGCGTTTGTACATGAAGACACTCAGTTTTTAACAGCAAAAATTCCTAAGGTGTTGATTCAACCTAACATTTTAAAAACTGATCTGAATTTAAATGAAGCTAAGAACTGTCGTCCATTGGTTGGTGGCAGTTATTTCAAAGAAAAAAGAGTGAATGATAATTATTATCAAGCAACAAGCGCCAGTGTTTGCGATCATTTTTATTTAGAACAACTCAAACATAATTCAGCTTATTTATTCAAATTAGACGCACAAAATCAAAGTTCTAATCCTTTTGTTTTTGCCATTCAGGCATTTAGTTTTGGTCGCAGTCCTATCGAAACCTATTTAAGTGAAGGAGTAAATTATCAAATTGTGCCACCAACTGAAAATTTTAATCAAGGCTATACTCTTTATTTATCTACCGATTCTTATGGTAAAGAAATTAGCCGTAATTTACTCAAATCAGCAGAGGTTTTTTATTGGCCTTATCAATTTTTAATGAGTTTAAGTTTGCAAAAAGCAAACCAGTTAATTCAAAGTTATGAGCTCGCTGATTGTGATTTTACAGTTCAAAAAAAAGCTTTGTACTTGTATCAAATTAATTTATCAGATAATTGTCATGCTGATTACTTAAAATTATCCCAAGCTTATGATTCTGCTTGGAAAGCAATCCAGGGCGGTCGATTATTGGAACACCAAAAAATTAATAATTGGAGCAATGCTTGGTCTTTAAATGAATCAAGTAGGCAAGCGATTTATATTCTTTTTTATCCACAATTTTTAGAATACTTAGGATTATTAGGATTAGTAGGCGGAATTTTTATTTTATGGCTGAAAAACAAAGATTAGACTTAAATTTAGTAAATAAAGAAAGAGAAACTCAAGTGAATAGGGCTTTATGTTATTTAGATCCACAAATTTCCCTTAAATTTACTAGTCTAGAAAATTTTTTGGAAAAGAAATTTGCTATGCAAGTTTTTAATATTAAAGGTGTCTTGGATCAAAGAAATCTTTTGCAAGGAATTGAAAAAATGAGTGAAAAGGATTTATTTATCTTTTTTCTCAAAATTATTCATGGTGAACAAATTAATGATTTATATGGAAAATGGAAAAAAATATCTATTAAACAAGCAAAATCATTATTTGTTATTCTTGACTGTTCCTTACCAAGCTTTAGAAATAATACTAATAGTTTGTTTTATCAGAGATATCAAGAAATGGATCAAGATCGCAACACAAAAATTATCCTTATAGGTCAAGATCAATTAAATGCGAATACTTTTAATCGGGTAATTGAGGAGCTAATAGCCAATTAAAATTGATATTTCTCAATACTTTTTTCGATTAGAGAAAATAAGCAACCACAATAATTTTGCTTATAAAAACCAGAAGTTTTGAGACAATGATTGATGTCTTTTACTTCATAAAACTTAATTTGATATTTTTTAGCAAGTAATGTGGCAATTTTTTTAATTTTACCTTGATCTTGATAGTTGCTGCTCAATAAAGTGCTGGTTACAGTTTCAAAATTTCTAGTTTTAGCCATTTCAAAAGTAAAGCTTAAGCGCAAATTCCAACATTTTGGACAACGAATTCTTTTATTTTTATTTTTTTGCAGTTTTTCACTTATTCCACCAACGCTGATAAAGTATTCTTGTGGTTTATAGTTAGGTACTATCAACTCAAGTTTTTTTTCCAAAGCAATTTTTTTCACAGCTTTTAAACGAGCCTGATATTCTTCTCTCGGATAAATATTCGGATTATAAAAAAGAATGGCAATGTTTTGATTGAATTCTTTTTGCTCCTTACTTAAAGCTGTTAAAAGTTTTAATAAGCAATCGGCGCAACAAGCATGAATTAATATTGACATATTTTATTTTGGTTTAGGCTTGCTTTTTCTCTTAAAAAGTGCGATAAAGCACTTAAATAAAGTTTTTTTTATGTCACAGATTAAAGAGATTAAAGACGCAAGCAATATAGTCGAGATTGTAGCAGAAAAAATTAAACTAGAAAATTCAGGAGTGAATTTTAAAGCTTGTTGTCCTTTTCATAATGAAAAAACACCGTCTTTTTTTGTTAATCCAGGGCTACAGCGCTATCGTTGTTTTGGGTGTGGAGCTAATGGCGATGTTTTAGATTTTTTGCAAAATTTTGAAGGGATTACTTTTTATGAGGCACTGAAGACTTTAGCTGATCGAGCAGGAATTGCTTTGAAAGAATTCCAAAAAACTCAAGAAGATGAAGAACGAGAAAAGCTTTTAGAAATCATGAGCTTTGCTAAAGAATACTATCATTATTTATTGACCAAGCATGAGGTGGGTCAAGTGGGAAGAGATTATTTGAAAAATCGTGGCACCAGCAACGAATCGATTAAAATTTTTCAATTGGGTTTTGCCACTAGCGCTTGGGATTCTTTACTTAAATATTTACATAATAAGAAAAAATTCCCACTGAGTTTAATAGAAAAAACAGGTTTAATTATCAAGGGTAAAAGCGGTAATTATTATGATCGTTTTCGTGAGCGCTTAATTTTTCCGCTTAAAAATCATCGTGGGCAAGTGGTTGGTTTTTCTGGTCGTTTACTGAGTCAATCGCCTAAAGAAGCCAAATATATCAATTCTCCAGAGACAATGCTTTATCATAAATCGCAAATGCTTTATGGATACAGTGAACTTTTTCGCGAAATTAAAAAGAAAGAGCAAGTAGTGATAGTGGAAGGTGAGTTTGATATGATTTCTTCTACTCAAGCTCATGTTAATAACGTTGTGGCAATTAAAGGTTCGGCCTTAACCAATGAACAAGTTAATTTGCTCTCTAGAGTAGCGAAAACAATTATTCTTTCTCTTGATGCTGATGAAGCTGGTATCAAAGCGACAGAGCGTGCTATTGAAATAGTGAAAGCCAAAGGTATAGATCTAAGAGTAATTGATTTGAAGCATTTAGATTTTTTATCAGCAGAGGATCAAGTTAAAGATCCTGACGAACTTGCTAAAGAAAAGCCCAAGTTATGGCGTCAAGCAGTAGATAGTGCGGTGTCTGTTTATGAATTTTTATTCAATCATGTCTTAGATATTTATGATTCTCAAAGTGCTGATGGGAAAAGAAAAATTATTAATCGTCTTGCTCCAATTCTTGAAAACATTGATCATATGGTTGAAAAGGAATTTTATATTCAAAAATTATCTGCCATTTTAAATGTTAAAGAATCTTTGTTAAAAACTGATCTTAAAAAATTTGGCCAGAAAAAAATTGCTTCATCAGTTACTCAAACCAGTGAACCTGTAATCAAAACAATCAAAAGTTATCAAGAGCGCAATGAAGAATATTTATTCTTTTTGTTATTTAGTTTTTCTAGTGACGTGATTAAAGAAAAAGCTAGGGCTTTGAGTGATTTTGTTTTTTTAAGTGCTGGCTTCAAAACTATTATTGAAAAATTATTACTTTTTAAAGGATCTTTTGATTTACAAAAATTTGCCAATTTTTTAGCTGAAGATTTAAAAAAAATGTTAATGGATGTGTTATTTAGTCCTGAGCATGAAAAAAATCTACAAGCAGATGATTTAGAAAAAGAGTGGCAAGTGATTTTGTCCAAGGTGAAAAAAGAATCATTGCGTCAAGAAATTATTTTAATCAATGAAAAAATTGGTCGCTTAGATAGTAGTTTAAAAAGAACGGAGGAGGAAGAAAAAAAACTTGACCAACTTCTATCTCTCATTATTCAAAAACAAGCAGCGGTCAAAAAACTTGACTAAAAATTTTGCCAAACTAAACAAATTTGCCTCTTGTCAATATACCCCCTACCGGTATATCATAAAAATATGAATCAAGTTAAAAAAGACAATATTGCCGTTTCACTTAAACGCATTAGTGGTCAAATTGATGGTGTAGCTAAAATGTATGAAGAGCAAAGGCCTTGTATAGAAATTGCTCGCCAGCTGGCTGCTGCACGTAATTCTATTTCTAGAGTAGCACGTGATATTTTAACCAGCGAAGCCAGTACTTGTTCCAAAGACAATAATTGTAGACAATTAGATTTGGTTCTTAAAGAGCTTTTACGTTATTAATTAATACTTAAATATTAGAAAGGTAAAAATGAGTGCAATTCATTTAGATAACAGTAATTTTCAAAGTGTTGTTGAAGATGGTAAAGGAGTAATTTTAGTAGATTTTTTTGCTACTTGGTGTGGGCCATGTCAAATGTCAGCTCCTATTGTTGATAAAATGGCTGATGACTATGCTGATAAAGCCAAAATTGTTAAGGTTGATGTTGATCAGGCTAGAGAACCTGCAACTAAATATGGTGTTATGAGCATTCCCACTTTTGTTATTTTCAAAGATGGTCAAGAATTAGATCGTCAAACTGGTTTTCCTGGTGAAGCAGCGTTGAAAGCAATGGTAGACAAAGCTTTGGCAAGTTAAAATAAAGAAAAGGAATTTCTATCATGGCAAAACTTAAAATTGCGATTATCGGTTCTGGTCCAGCAGGATTAACTGCTGCTGTTTATACTTCTCGTGCTCGTTTGGCAACGACTTTATTTGCAGGTATGGAAATTGGTGGGCAATTAATGTACACCAGTGACATTGAAAATTTTCCAGGATTTCCAGAGGGTAAAGCTGGTCCCATTTTAATGATGGATTTGCAAAAACAAGCAGCGCGTTTTGGCACAGAAATTAAATATGAATTTATTACTGCCGTGGATCTTACAAAAAAACCTTTTTCACTTTGGACAAGTTTACCAGAAGGCATGGATTATCAGCAGTTTAAATCGCTTAAAGGCGATGATCTTTTACAAGCAATGGCTCAAATTCGTCAAAGTGAAGCTAATTATCAGGCTGAAACAGTGATTGTAGCTACCGGAGCTAGTAGTGTGATGCTAGGTATTCCTGGTGAAAAAGAATATTTTGGCCATGGTGTCAGTACTTGTGCAGTTTGCGATGCGGCTTTTTATAAAGATAAAAACGTTTATGTAGTTGGTGGTGGGGACAGTGCTATGGAAGATGCTACTGCCTTGGCTAAATTTACCAAACAAGTAACAATTCTTTATCGTGGCGAGGTTTTTAGAGCCAGCAAAATCATGCAAGAGAGAGTATTAAACAATCCCAACATTAAAGTTATGTGGAACACCAATCTTAAAGAAATTTTAGGTGATGGCAAAACTGTACAAAAAATTAAGATTGAAAATAAAGATCAGGTTCAAGAATTGCCCGCAGAAGGAGTTTTTTTGGCGATTGGTCACAAACCAAACACGAATTTATTTTTGGAACAACTTGAGTTAGATCATGTTGGCTATATCAAACTGATAAAACATGATGTTTATTCAACGCAAACTTCTGTAGAGGGAGTTTTTGCTGCCGGTGATGTTGCTGATCATCGCTATCGTCAAGCTATTGTTTCGGCTGGCATGGGCACACAAGCTGCCCTGGACGTTGAACATTATTTGCTTAATCATGAATAGAAGAATTATTTTAGCTTCACAATCTAAACAACGCCTTAATTTACTAAAAGCTGTGTTTTTAGAGATTGAAGTTGAACCGGCTAATATCGATGAACAAGCTGTTCCATTTTTTAATCAATATGATAAAGCAGAACAAATTGCTTTAGCTAAAGCTAAAAAAGTGGCTAAAAATCATTCAGACGCTATTATCGTAGCAGCTGACACTTTTTGTTATCTTCAAAATAGAATTTTAGAAAAACCAAAAACCTTGGATGAAGCCAGGGAAATGCTGCGTTTTCAATCAGGTCAAGAAATAGAAGTGTTAACTGGTTATGCTTTTTTGGATATCAAATCTAATTTACAAAAGAGTGGATGTGAAAAAGTGATGGTTAAAATGCGTCATTTAAGTGATGGAGAAATCGAAAAATATATTAACAGCGAACCAGTACTAACTTGGTCAGCGGCTTTTTCACCAGCTTATGACAGTGGTATGGCATTGATAGACAGTATCAATGGCAATTTAACTGCTTTTAGCCATGGTTTACCGATTAACTTGTTGATGAAATTTTTAAGCGTAAATCAAAAATAAAACTAATAAGAACCAAATAAACACAGTAATAAGTAGGGGCTTATCTTTAAGTAAAATATCTTCTGGAGCTTCACCTTTGTTTTCTTCATAAACCAATTGTAAATATCTCATCACTCCAAAAATAACAAATGGAAGAGTGAGCATTAATAGCTTTTGAGACTGTAAAGTTTTAGGTAAGATAAAATACAGTTCAGGAAATTTTTCATAAAGTAAGTTGACGCCTTGACTAGTGTAACTTTGAAAAGTGAAAATAGCATAAGTTAACCAAGTAGAGGTAGCGAATACAGCAGTATATTGATCTAGCAATCTTTGACTATATTTTTTCAAACTTAATCTAGCAAAATCTACATGATTGTTACTAAGTAAAGTTCTTTCACTTTGTCTTTTACCAACAGCCATAAACAGAGAGACAGAAATAACTGTTAATAAAAACCAAACATTCATGTGTAGATTAACTACTACTGCTCCAGCATAAACTCTAATAAGAAAACCAAGAGCAATGGCAATAATGTCAAAAATTGCATAATGTTTAAGTTTGCTGGAATAAAGAGTTTGCAAAACGAAATAAGCAAAAACCAATATTTTAAAAAAATCTGGTAATTGTAATGACAATAAGAAAACCAAAGCTAAGCCACTCACTGCACTAAAAATAGCAATAGGAATAGGTAGTTTGCCTGAAGCTAAAGGTCGATTTTTTTTGAAAGGATGCTTACGATCAGATTGAATATCAAAAAGGTCGTTAATAATATAAATGCTAGAGGTTAAAATACAAAAAATCACAAAAGCATAAGTGACAATTAAAAAATAAGGAGCTTGTCCATTTTCTCTATAGAAAAAGAAACCAGAAAAAACTAAAGCTGCATAAAGAGCAAAATTTTTAAGCCATTGTTTAGGGCGAAAAGATTTGATTAAAAGAAAAATTAAATTATCCATTTTGTTTAATTTTACTATATACCAAAAAAGCAAAAACAATACAGGAAGTTGTTAAAATTGCTACAATTTTACCAATTGTTCCTAGATATAATGATAGCAATCCTAACCCTGCACTACTTAAAATATAAAAAATCGCCACTCTTCTTCTACCCCAACCATAATAGTCTATTAATTTATGATGAAGATGACCCCTATCACCCCAAAAAGGGGATTTTCCAGCAATAATACGTCTAATGATGGTGAAAATACCATCAGCTGTGGGAATAGCTAAAACCATTAAGGTAGTAGCAACTTTAGCTCCTGACAAGATGGCCAATACGCTTAAAAAGTAACCAGCCAAAGAACCAGCTCCATATCCAGGCATAATCTTCTGTGGATAAAAATTCCAAATCAAAAAACCAGTAAAAGCACCAGCTACAATGAGTGCCAAATTAGTAACGTTGAATTGGGTAGGGCTATCAGCAAAGCGATTGGCTAAAATAGCTATAAAAACACATGATACTGCGACAAATCCTGGAAGTTGGCCATCTACACCTTTAGCCCAGTTGATGATATTCATATTCCACATAATGAAAAATACAGCAAACAAACTAGATAAAATCCAAATTGCTCTATTTTCTCCAAACAAATAAAAGTTTAATTGTGGTTGATCTAAATGAATTACTCCAGAACCAAGAGGGTTGCTAACATAAGCAATGCCGATGCCTGCACCAACAACAATTAAACTGGCCAATAATCCTGTAAGAAGTCTGGTGTAAGGATTGATGTCAAAAATATCATCAATAAAACCAACGATAGTTAATAAAGCAGCCCCTAAAAAGATTGCTAATAAATATTTATCAAAATTCAAAATAAAAAGCGCTCCTATTAAAGTAGCTAAAAAAATTACCAATCCTCCTCCTCTCGGAACTGCTTGGGAATGAGTCTTTTTAGCATGCTGATTTTTTTGAGGATCATCTAGCCAATTATGACGTCGATAAAAACTAATGACCAAAGGAGTGATACACAAGGCCAATAAAAAACTACTAAAAAAAGACCACATTAAGAAACTATTATAATGATTCTAAGTAAAATCGCCAAAAGCAAAACTTGTAATAAAAGAGTCATTTTAATAAACATGTTCAAAATATTGTCATTAATTTCTTTTTCGATATAAGCAATAAAAAAATGAGCAAAATTAATTATTGTCGCAATTCCTGGTAAAATGAAAATAAAACTTTTATCAGCCAACTGCTGATCATTAGAGAGAGAGTAAAAAAGTGGTATTTCTTTTTGCAATGAAAAATAAAAAATCACTACAATAAGTATAGAAACAAGATTAAAAACAATAGCCGCTAAACCCATTGGGCGCAGATTTTTGGGTAAAAACTTCAAATAGCGAAGCCCGGTTTTCTTTTTTTCAGTTTTAAAAGTTAATTCCATGCTTGAATTTCTGTCATTTTCTCAAATAAAGTGTCATATGTTGAAATTCATTATTGGCAAGATAATAATTTTCTAAATACTCTTCTAGTTTAGGAAAACGTTCTTGTTCGTTTTTCATAACGATGACTAATTTCGGACTTTCTTTTTCAATTTGTGTGAAAGTACGATCTTGATCATTAAAATCCTTAATATGAAAAGAAACTGTAAAACGTGAAGTAGGAATAGTTTTGCTTTGGGCATAAAGAAGAGGATTGGTTCCCCAAATAAACATTTTTTTGATGCCCATTTCTTTGATTAATTTACTAACTCGACGATTTTCAGCTACCAAAGTATCAAAGGAATTTTCATATTCTTCTTGACTGATCTGTAAAGTCGCGTATTTATAAAATTGTTTGTAATACTTAACACTGGAATATGGCCTAAAATTTAAGCTTAACATAACGTAAGCTGTTAGTAACAATAAACCACCACCAATGATTAGTGTTTTTGCAGTATTTAGCAACTTTTTCTTTTTAATTTCTTTAAGAGTAATAATCGAATCAACAATCAGCAAGGCTAATGCTGGTACCATTTGAATGAAATAATGAGGATAAGGTCTGCTAGAAAGCAGTACAGAATACAAAGTAAAAACAAAATAAAGAGCAATGAATTGAAATCTTTTCTTTAACTTATCATGGTTCAATGAAATTAAAATAAAAATAGTAAAAAGAATAATCGTTTTACCGGTCATGCTAAAAGCAAAATTAATCAGACTATTTCCAAGGTCTAAAGGCCAAGACTGACTGTAACGCAGATTATAAAGTAAACCATAATCAAGATAATCTTGTCCTTGTCCTTTTATTACAAAATAAATTACAGAAAATATAATAGGTAGTAAAAGTCCAATGCCAAAGAAAAGACCTCTGTTCAGTAAATAAAGCACAATCTTTTTAAGTTGTTTTAGGTTACTTTTAACATCAAAGAAAACAGCTACTAATATTAACCAAAAAATAGATAAAAATCCAGCTACATCAAGTAAAGCAGGGACCTTCGTGAGAATACCAAGGCCCATAGTAAAACCCGCTGCTAGTAAGATGATACCGTCTGACAAAGCTTTATTAATTACTGGTTCTTTTTTGAAAAAATTAAGAAAAATAGAGCTTTTGCTAAATAAAACAGCTCCAAACATTACAAAACCCATAACAAATAATTCACCATTAGGAATATTACCTTCGAGCCAAGGAAGAGTGGTTAAAACAACCAAAATTAAACTAGCTAAAAAGGCCCAGCGTTCTTTTTTAAATAATTTTTTAGCAAAGATAAAGAAAAAAGAAGTGGTAAATAGCATCCACATCAAATTTAATATGCGAAAATAAAATTGATTGGGTGTCATGGCTAAGTAATAAATCAGAGGAGTCTTATGATCGATAATGGTGGTATAAAGTTTTTCACCGTTTTTAAGCGCATTACCTAAAGTCAGATAGATAGCTTCATCTCCATACCAGTATGGTTCAAAAAAATTTGGTAAACGTAATAAAATGATCAATACCATTAATACCAAGAGTGGAGTTTGACGATCCAAAAAACGATCGGTTTTTTTTAGAAAAGAAATTAATTTCATACAAAACCATTTTATCTTGTTTTTTCTAATAAAAGCAAGTGAGGGAGCTTAAATCTTTTCAGTAACTTTGTATTCCATGTATTTACCAAGCATGAGCCTGGTATGAGCATCGATTCCTGGTAAAGCAGAGAAAAAGAAACCAATGATGGGAATTAAAACAAATTCTAAAGGTTGAATAATATAAGAAAAAATACTTCTTTTTTTCTCTTGTCTAGGTCGGTTACTGCTATCAATCAAGAAAATAGTGATCATAGAAATTAAGGACAAGGTTAATAAGGTAGAAGTTACTTGTGGTAATGTTTTGCCAATGATGGTACGAGTAAATTGATCATTGAGTAGTGGTGGTAACATGGCAGAAATAGTGACAGCAAACCAATTAACTGGCCATAAAAAATGATCTTCAATCACTTTAAATACGCGAATAGTTTTATCCCAAAAAGGAATGCCCTCAGTTAATATGTATTGTCTAATTACGTAAGCATCATCACTAACACCCCATGCCCAACGCTTAATTTGTTCATATTGACTACGCATAGTTTTCCAAAAACCATTAGATTGTACGGCGTCAGCGTAAATTGGTAGATAAATAGGATCAACTTCAAAATCTCCTTTTTTGGCAAAATATGATTTAAAAAATAAACGGTAATCTTCTGGAATTACATCTGTATCCCAATAGCCAATCTCTTCAACATGTTTAAGAGTAGTAGAGTAGGTAGAAAAATTAATTAAACGATCTCGACGAGATAGAATATAAATTTGCGTTACTGATTGAATTGCAGCTAAAACACGAATTGGTGCAGGTACTTTCCAAATATTGTTATAAAAACTAATCCCTCCTTGCCAACTACGATTATAAGGTTTGTCGCTAGTTAAAAATAAATAAGTGAGATGAGAAAAATAATGAGGATGAAAGATGGCATCAGCATCCTCGCTAGTTATAGTGATGTTCTCAATGGGTATACCTTCTTGATCAACCAATAATTTTTTAGCAGCTTTGGCACCGTAGCAAGTGTTGGAAGATTTGCCTTTGATTTCTCCTACTATATCTGGATGTTTACTAACCCATAAATGTCCAAATTGTTTAGCGAACTTTTTTTGCAAGGCAATGGCCTTATCATCAACTATTTTGCCTTCTCTTTCTTCAAAAGAAAGCATGACATGAATATTTTTTCTTGGGAAAGTTTGTTTGGTTAAACCAGTTAAGGTTCTTTCTAAAGTAGAAATAGGCTCTTGATAGGTAGGAATGACAATAATGTGATGAATCTCTCGATATTTTTTTGGAAAAAGCTTTTGTAATTCTGGTAGATAATCATATTTACTAAAAGCTCTGATCTTAAAATGAGAAATGGTAGCAAAAAAAGTTAGGGCTAAAGAGCGATAAAGCCAATAAACAGCAAAAATAATGACATAATAAGCAACCATTTGTGGAATCAATAAAGAACCCCAAATTGGAAAAAGAATAAAAAACCAAGAAAAAAGTCCAGGTAAAATTTCCAAGGCTCGCTTAGTACGAATAGGATGGCGACGAAAATAATTTTTGACCATTTTGATGTTCTTATTATAACTGATTAAATCTAATTGATGTTAAAAGCATTTAGTGAATTTTGATAAATTGTTTTCAAATTAGCTCCCAATTTGTCTTTAGCATATACTGCAATTTCCTTAATCATCCAAGGTTCACAAATTTGTCCACGATAAGGTTCTGGAGCTAAATAAGGAGCATCTGTTTCTAAAAGAATTTTGGAGCTATCAGTTTTTTGTACTAAAGAAAAAATGGCTCTTATATCATCGGCTTTTTTAAAAGTTAAATTGCCATCAAAACCAAAGTAACTGTTGTTTAAGTTTAAAGCTTTTTTTATATAAATTTCTGGTCCAGAAACACAGTGAAAAATTAAAGATTTTTTAAATTGCCAATATTGTTCAATTATTTCTAAAGTTTCCAAATAGGCTTCTTCCGTTTTATCTCTGACATGCAAAATCAAAGGTAAATTTAATTCGTTGGCTAAATTAATTTGACCAACAAAGAGTTCTTTTTGCTTCTGTTTAATTTGTAATATTTTATCTGGATTTTCTGAATTCAAATAGAAACAATCAAGGCCAGTCTCACCAATAGCCACAACTTTTTTACTTTTGGCTAGGATAGCCAGTTCCTCTAAAGCATTTTGAATATCATTTATTTTATTAGCTCTTTCGGGATGAATGCCCACGGCTGCATATAGGTTTGTTTCAGCTTCTGCGATTTCAATAGCTTTCTTGCTACTTTTTATACCTGGTCCTACCACTATGCTTTTAGCAATTCCTTCTTTTTTAGATTTCTGCCAATGATTTTGCCAATGCATTTGCAAGATTGGGTCTTTTTCTTTAACTTTAAAACAAAAAGCTTGACCACTATAAAGAGGCTCTAAATTGTAATGACAGTGAGTATCAAAAATTAGCATTTTATTTAAGTTAATCTAGGAAATAGGCCAGTTGAAAATGATTGCACTTTTCCTATAAAGTGTTTAGAAATTTCTTTGGATATGTTAGGCATGAATGAAGTAAATAATAAAGCAAGCTCTTGAATTTTTTTGCAAGCTTTAATTAGAATTTCCGCTTTTTCTTGTGAATCTTTTTTCCAAGGTTCGTTTTGTGCTAGAAATTTATCCAAATTATTAACTTCAGTGTTAATGTAAGTTAAAGCTTCACTTAATTTATAATTATTCATTAATTCATTAAATTCACTTGGGATTTCCGTATGTTGATTTTCCACTGAAAGATTAATTTGTTCAGCCATTTTTGCCACTCTGGAACAAAGATTTCCAATGCCATTGGCTAAACTTGCATTGTAAAAAGTATTTAATTTTTCAAAAGTTACATCACTATCTTCTGAAAAAGTACCTAAGCTTATTAACAAATATCGAGTAGCATCTAAACCATAACGATTAATCATGTCGTTTGGACTAATAACATTACCCAGAGATTTACTCATTTTTTGTCCATCAACGCCAATAAAACCATTAATCAGAATTTGTTTGGAATTTGGTAAATGGGCCGATAAAAGCATGGCTTGCCACATGGCTGCTTGTTGACGTAAATTATCTTTACCAGCCAATTGAACTCCGGGCCAAAAGCTATCAAATTGTTTTTGATTCTGAGGCCAATCCAAAGTGGAAATGTAATTAACTAAGGCGTCAAACCAAACATACATTACATGCTCTTCATCTCCAGGTACAGGAATACCCCAAGGCATATTTTTTTTAAGACGTGAAATGCTAAAATCTTCCAAGCCTGCCTTAACAAAGGCTTTAACTTCGTTGAATCGAGTATTTGGCTTTACAAAGCTAGGATTGTTTTCGTAAAGCGCTAATAATTTTTCACCATATTTACTAAAACGGAAAAAATAGTTTTCTTCTTCTCTTAGCTCCAATTCTTGATTTGGATGAAGTGGACAGTAGCCATCGATGATGTCACTTTCAGTTTTAGCCAATTCACAACCAACGCAATATTTAACTTTGTATTGAGCTTTGTAAATATCGCCATTTTGTTCACAAAGATGCCAAAATTCTTGAGCGGCCACAATATGTTTTTGATCAGTGGTGCGAATAAAATTAGTAAAGCTCAAATTGAGCAACTCTTTTAAGTTTAAAAATTTATCTGCCCACAAATTACAATATTCTTGAGGGTCGATATTAAGTTCTTGAGCTTTTTCATAAATTTTTTGTCCATGTTCATCAGTGCCGGTATTGAAAACAACTTCTTTTTGTAAGATTTCTCTTTGATAGCGAGCGATGACATCCGCTTCAATAATTTCTAAAGCAAAACCAATATGAGGAGCCGCATTAACATAGGGCAAAGTAGTAGTGATGTAAAATTTATTATCTTGCATTGTTGTTTATTATAGAAAACTCAAGGCATAAAAGCCAGAGTGCTATTTTTTAATTGTTTTTTTGATTTCTGTAAAAAAAGTTAAGAAAGCTAACGTGCTAATAGTTAAAATAATTGTCACAACACTGATTAAATCCAAATTAATATCGTTAATTTTAAAATAAAATAATAAATTAATTAAAAAAGAGATGATAATTCCAATTTTTTTATCTAAAAAAACGAAAGTGAAAAAAAAGAAATTCGCCAAAAATAAAATTGAAAAAAAAGGTAAATAGCTATTTTTAAAAAGAAAATTTTGTATTTGATTTGGATAAATTTTACTTATTAATAAATAAAGTAAAAAATACATTAGTAGAGCCAGTAGCAAACAATAAGTATAATTTAAATATTTCTTGAAGAAGGGCGGATTTTTTGGTTTTAATCTAGATCTGGCTTGGTTATGGTCCATAATTCTAGTATACTAATTTTATATGAATGCGACCACTCTTTTACTTTTATCTTTATTTTTAATTACTCTTCTGGCTAGTTTTTATTTTTTGATAAAAAAACTTTTGGAAGAAAAAATGAGCAAACAGTCTGATGAGCAAATTGAGGGCATGATTCATAAGGTTTTTGGCATGGCTTCTAACGAAATTGCCATTCAAAGTAAAGGTATTTTGCAGGGAGAAAAAGATTTAATTAAAAATGATTTAGCCAATAAACAAATGGCTATTGAAAAAATGATCAAAGACTTACGTCAAGAAATGAGTGAACAGCAAAAAGAAATACGTTCAATTGAAAAAGAGCAAATTGATAAAATTAGTGGTGTTAAAACTGCTGTTGAAGAGCATCGTCAATTAACTAAAGAGCTGAAAGTTTCCACGGAACAATTGGCTAAGGTTTTATCTAACAATCAAACCCGTGGAGCATGGGGAGAACGCATTATTGAAGATTTACTACAGGCAAATGGTTTACAAGAAGGGATTCATTATTTGCGTCAATCTAAGTTAGGCGATTCAAGTATGAAACCAGACATCACCTTGCTTTTACCCGATCATCGTAATGTGCCAGTTGATGTTAAATTTCCTTATCAAGAAGTGCAAAAAATGTCGATGACTGATGATCAAAGTGAAAAACAAAGTCACATTCAGCAATTTAAGAGAGACTTAAAAATCAAAGTTGATAAAGTTGCAACTTATATTTCTCCTGAAAATGATACTTTAGATTATGCAATTATGTTTGTGCCTAACGAGGCTTTATTTTCTTTTATTAATCAAAAATTTCCAGACGTTATTGATGAAGCTTTAGTAAAAAAAGTTATTATTTGTTCACCTTTTAGTTTTCTGATTGTGGCGCGTACCGTGATGGAAAGCTACCGAAATTTTATGGTAGGTAAAAAAATTAAAGAAGTAATAAAGCATATTGATGCTTTTGCAACTGAGTGGATTAAATTCGATGATGAATTTTCTAAATTTGGAAGAAGCATTGAGGCTTTGCAAAAAAATTATGAAAATTTATCCACAACAAGAAAAAGACAAATGGAGAAAAAAATTTCTAAGATTGAACAATATCGTGGTAGTTCTGCAGAATTGTTGGAAGATGGCGAAAAACCCAAACTTTTAGCTCCTTAGTTTTGCAATTTAATTAATCAGGTAAGTGTTTTTTGAAAAAATTCAAATCTTTTTGTATTGCTTCATTCCAATTTGGTTGTAAATTGTGATTGGCTCCAGGGTATTTATAAAAATCAATTTCAATTACTTCTTTTTTATTTTCACTGCTTTGGCTACTTATAGTGGCACGACGTTCATTTTCTAGATCAATTTTGACTAAAAATTCTTCTGTCCAAGAAACTAAGGCAGAATCATCATTAGTGCCATGTTGAATTTGAATTGGTCCATGTAGTCGATCTAGGTGTTTGGTAATGGAAAAATCAAAAACATCATAATCTTCTTCAAAAAGAGACAGATATTTTCGAGTTTCTTTACCCTCATCTTCATATTCGTCGCTAAAATATAAAATAGAATAGGGAAAAGGTGCTAAAACTGGTGCCCAAAGAGTAGTAGGAAAATTTTTGTTCATTACTTCTAACACTGAAACAGCAATTTGTCCGCCATTACTATGTCCCCAAATACCAATTTTTTTTGGATTGAGAACTATTTTGTTAATGGGCAAATTTTTAAGTGAGCTTAAATCTATTTCTGGAAAAGATTGAATAGTTTTAATCAAATCGATAATATTAGCTGTTTTAATAAACCTAGCTTCCCAAGTATCAGTTGGCTCAGAATCACTTTCACCAAAACCTAGGAAATCTGGAGCTAAGGTGATGTAGTTGTTGTCTGCAAAAACTGCAGCAGCATTTTTGGTACCTGAGCCAGATAAATATTTTTCTATCGGCACATACCCCCTCAACATAATAATCGGTTTTAAAGTGGATTTTTGTAAGTTTTCATTAATTTTTAGATTAATTGTTCCGGAAATTTTTTTACCTTGGCTTTCATATTTAAAAAGTAGAACATATAAGTTTGTTTGCTCATCTTCTTTAAGAATTTTTTCAACTTTTAAACCTTGCTGAGCAACAAATTCCTTTTGACTAAGATTTTGAAAAGAATATTGCAATAATGGCAATGATTTTTTGCTTTGATTTTGTTTAACCAAATTAGTTTTTTCTAAAACGGAAGTATTTTTTAGATGAAAATAAGCAATCAAGAATGATAAACAACTCACGATTGTCAGCAATAAACAGATAAAAATAAAACTCTTGACCTTCATTAAGCTAAAGTATAACAGTTTTGTTAAATTTTCCATAAAAAATTAATAAATTAATACTTGCTTAAATGGCAGATAATATTAAAATATTTGGCAATGTCTTTAAACATAAATTATCTCCATTTTTTCGTTATTATTTTGCGCAAGAACGTGATGGGGTAATTTTGTTACATTAAAATAAAAATTAAACAAAAATAAACCCCGCCTTAATAAGCGGGCTTTTTTGTATCTTTGCTCTTTAACATCAGAAAGGGTAGCCTTAATTTTTACTTGTTTATATATTGAAAATTAGGGCAACCCTTTGTGGCTAAAGCAAAGCGCTTTAGTTTCGAAGGGAATTTTTTTTAGGAGGAAAAACGTGTGTAAGAATAAAAAAAGCTCTTCTCAAAAAAACGCGAAAAGTCCTAGGTGTCCAGCCTGTGGACAACATCACTCACCGAGCGATTGCCCGGTGTTGAAAGCAAAAAAGGGTGGAGTGAAAAAGAATGCTGACTCTTCCTAAAACCCAAAAAGCCTCCGGCCCAAATCGGGCCGGAGGTGAAATCTCCCTGTCTTATAAAAAGGGTCTTTAGTTTTTAAAGTTTTTAATTTTAAAAATTAAAGATCCTTTTTTTCTGAGAACAGAACAAGGCGTTTTGAATTTAAGAGAAAAAGGAAATTTTAAAAAGGAGGGGTTCCTTCGATGAAGAAAGATAAAAAAAAGAAAAAAGGACACCGCAATAAAAAAGGCAACAAATAATTGCCTAAGATGTCCAACCCCCCAATCTTTGGTGGCGCCTGTGAAGGCGCCACCAAAATCTTTTAATTTTTCAGTTATAATACTTTTTATCTATGCAAAGAACTTTGATTATTGATTCACTTCAAAAAATTGGCCAAACAATTCGTTTATGCGGTTGGGTAGATAGTAAACGTGATCATGGCAAAGTAACTTTTGTTGACTTGAGAGATAGAACTGGAAAAATTCAAACTGTTGGAATTGCTGGCAAACTGAGTGATTTGAGCACAGAATCGGTAGTAGAAATTACTGGTCAAGTTAATGTTCGTCCAGAAAAATTAGTTAATCCAAATTTACCAACTGGTTCTATAGAAATTTTTGTTGAAGAATATAAAGTTTTAAATAAAACTCATGAATTGCCAATTTTGGTAGAAGGAAATGGCTTAGATATTAATGAAGAAATGCGTCTTAAATATCGCTATTTAGATTTGCGTCGTGAACGCATGCAAAAAATTATTCGCTTGCGCTCTAAATTTTATCAAGCACTACGTGAACAATTAGAGAAAAAAGATTTTGTGGAAGTTGAGACTCCAATGTTGACTAAGTCTACTAAAGAAGGAGCGAGAGACTTTATCGTGCCCTCTCGTTTTAATCCTGGTAAGTTTTATGCGCTACCTCAAAGTCCGCAACAATATAAACAATTATTAATGACTGCTGGCGTAGAGAATTATTATCAGTTTGCACGTTGTATTCGTGATGAAGACTTGCGTGCTGATAGAGGTTTTGAATTTACTCAACTAGATTTAGAAATGAGTTTTGTGACTCAAAAAGAAGTTATGAATAACGTTGAAGAGATTGTTAAAAATGCTGTTAAAAAAGTTGGTGGTAAGCTCAAAGATGAAAATTTTCCAGTGATTTCTTACGAAGATGCAATGGCTAAATATGGAGCTGATAAATTCGACTTGCGAACAGAAGAAGAAAAAAAAGCTGGTATTTTAGCTTTTGCTTGGGTAATAAGCTTTCCATTTTTCAAGAAAGTCGACAAAAAAGATGTTGCTGAGGTGCGCGATGGTAAGAGCGGTTGGACTTTCACTCATAATCCTTTTTCTAGCCCTATTCCAGAGTGTTTAGAAGATCATAAGAATGGCAAGAATATTGGCAAAATCATTACCGCTCAATATGACTTAGTTTGCAATGGTTATGAGGCAGGTGGAGGTAGTATTAGAGCTCATGATCCAGAAGTTTTGAAAAAAACCTTTGAAATTATGGGTTATAGTGAAAAAGAAATTCAAGAAAGTGTTGGTCACATGTTAGAAGCTTTTAAGCTAGGGACACCTCCTCATGGTGGCATTGCTCTTGGATTAGATCGTTTAGTAATGCTTTTAGCTAATGAAAACTCCATTAAAGAAACCATTGCCTTCCCAATGACCTCATCTGGCAAAACAGCAATTATGGATGCTCCAAATATGGTTTCTTCAGAACAATTAAAAGAGTTAGCTATTTCAATCACTCCTAATTTAGTTACAATGAAAGAGTGAAAAAAGCGTCAGTTTTTTTATCATTCGCATTGTTTTTTTCTATAATAATTGCTGTTTATTTATGGTTTTTTTATCCACAAAAAACTATTCAGAAATATCAAGTTGAACTTTATGATTTAAACAATGTTCCGGTTTTAAAAAGTAAGGAATTCTTCTTAGAAGATTTGGTTTTAAGTGCGACTGCGGTTTACGCGATTGATTTATCTTCGATGACAGTGCTTTATGAAAAAAACAGTCAAGAAGTTTTGTACCCGGCATCAACTAGTAAAATGATGACGGCTTTAGTCGCTTTGGACACTTTTTCCCTTGAAGAAGAATTATTAGTTGATAAAGAGGCAACAATTTCTGGCAACAAGCTTTCTTTAAAAGAAGGTACTTTAATTACAGTTCAGGATTTATTGGCAGCTTTGTTAATTTTTTCTGCTAATGATAGTGCTTACGTGTTGGCAAATAATGATGAATTTGGTTTAGATAATTTTGTAAATAAAATGAATCAAAAAGCTAGTGCTTTGGGTTTAACACAAACTCATTTTGTAAATCCAGCAGGACTTGATGATTCTGGTCAAATTAGTACGGCTAGAGACTTAAGCATTATTGCTAAGGAGTTATTACAACACCATGAACTTAAAAAATTGGTGGCTATGCCTTACAAACAGATTAGTGGTCAAAACTGGTCTTATGATTTATATAACAGCAATCAATTGCTCGGACAGATTCAAGGAGTTACTGGTGTTAAAACTGGAACTACAGAATTAGCAGGTGAAGTTTTGGTAAGCTTAATTGAAAGAGATGGGCATCAGATTTTAATTACTTTAATGAACAGTCAGGATCGTTATCAGGATACCAGTAAATTAATTGCTTGGATACTTAATAATTACGAGTGGAAAAAACTTGATTAAAACAGTTAGAATAGAAATATGCCAACTTCAACCACTAAAAGTTCTGGTCCAAATCTAACAAATATTAATTATATTGGCAGATTATTTGTGAAATATGGTTTAGTTTTTTTGGTTTTTTTAATGGTTGGTAGAGTTTTGTGGAATGCTTTTGTTAATTATTGGAAAGCCACTCACCCAGCTCCACCACCTCCACCAACAGTTGGTTTTGGGGTTCTACCAAATCTTCGTTTTCCTATACAAGACGAAACAAATAAACCAAAATCATATAGTTTGGAAATGGCCTATGGATTACAAGAAATTACTGATCGTGCTAAAGTTTTTTTAATTACTAAATCAACTGCTAATTTATTAGCAGATGAAAGAGTTAAAAAAATAGCATCTATTTATGGCTTTATTTTTACTCCTGAAGTTATTTCAGAAGAAATCTATCGTTTTACTAAAAACACTCCTTTAGAAATGGGTTTGGAAATTAATTCCGTAGACTTTACTTTTTCATTGCAAAGTAATTTTTTATCTAGACCAGATTTATTAACTAGTGGAGGTAAACTTCCAGAAGAGTTTGAAGCTGTGGAGCGAGTTAAAAAATTTATTGAATCAGCTGATCTAATAGGAACAGATCTAGCAACTGCTTCAGGTAAAGTTACTTTTCTTAAATCTATAGGCGGAGAATTAAAGTCGGCTTTTTCTCTTTCGGAAGCTAATTTTTTGCAAGTCGATTTAAATCGCAATCCAATTGACCAAACTTATAAAGTCTATACGGATTCTGGTGAAAAAGGTATTATTTCTGCCAAAATAACCGCTGCTTTTTCTGGAAATAATTCAATTGTAGAAATGGACTATGCTTATCGTCAGGTTGATTATCTTAACTTCGAAACTTATCCGTTGCGAACTGTAAAATCTGCCTGGAATTTAGTACAAGCTGGAGATGCTTACGTGATTAATGGTCAAAATATGGAAGAAGCTGTGATTAGAGAGGTGGAATTAGCTTATTATGATAGTTTTGCAGAACAAAAATACTTACAACCAATTTATGTTTTTAAAGGTGATAATAATGTAATGGCATTTGTTTCAGCAATTAGCGCCAACTATTTAAGTAAAAATTAAAGATTCTTATTAAGGTGATAAAATACAGATCATGATGAATCAAGTTCGTACCCGAATGGCACCTAGCCCAACTGGAGAAATGCATGTTGGTAGTATGGCTACTTTGCTTAAAAACTATGCTTTTGCTAAAAAGTATGGAGGTCAATTTATTTTACGTATTGAAGATACTGATAAAGTTAGAGAAGTTCCTAGAGGGGTTGAAGCTATTCAAGCTATTATTAAAAGATATGGTTTGGATTGGGATGAAGGTCCAGGAAAAGAAGGTAAATATGGTCCTTATATTCAATCAGCAAGATTAGGCATTTATAAAAAAGAAGTTCAAAAATTAATTGATAATAATCAAGCCTATTATTGTTTTTGCTCCAAAGAGCGTTTGGCTAAAGTTAAAGAAGAACAATTAGCTAGTAAACAGCCACCTCATTATGATCGTCATTGTCGAGGTATTTCCAAAGAAGAAGCTCAACAAAGAGTGGCTAGTGGGGAAGAATACGTCATTCGTTTAAGAGTTCCAGAAAATCAAGAAATTACTTTTACCGATTTATTACGAGGCAAAATTACTTTTAATTCTAATTTGATTGATGATCAAGTGTTATTAAAATCAGATGGTTATCCAACTTATCATTTAGCAGTAGTAATTGATGATTATTTAATGAAAATTAGTCACATTATGCGTGGTGAAGAATGGATTAGCTCTACTCCCAAGCATGTTTTACTTTATCAAGCTTTTGGTTGGAATGTGCCTGTTTTCGCTCACATACCAGTCTTTTTAAACCCAGATGGTAAAGGAAAAATGAGCAAAAGAAAAGGTATGGTTTCAGCAGCTTCATTTTTAGATCGAGGTTATTTGCCCGAAGCGATGCTTAATTTCTTTATGATTTTAGGTTGGGCTAAAAAAGATCAAGAAGAAGTGATTAGTTTGGATGAATATATTAAAGAATTTGAACCGAGTGATTTAAGTAGTAATAGCGTAGCTTTTGATATTAAAAAATTAAATTGGCTTAATGGAGTTTATATTCGAAAACTAAGTAATGAACAATTAGTGGAAAAAATTGAACCATTTGTTCCTCAAAATTTTCCAAAAGATAAGCTAACTCAAGTTTTGCCTTTAATTCAGGAACGTTTAGTAACTTTGGCAGATTTTGAACAATTGACTAGATTTTTTCATGGAGCTATTAGTTATGAGACTGAATTATTACTTAAAAAAGCCGACTCTAAAGAACTAGTGATTTTAGAGTTAAATGAAACAATAAGAGAAATAAAAGCTCTTTCAGATTGGAACTTACTTAAATTGGAAGAAAAAATAATGGGTTTACAAGAGAAAAAAACTTGGCACAGAGGTCAATTCTTTATGATGTTACGCATTGCTGTGACTGGAGAAAAAGCTACTCCACCGCTTTTTGATACAATGATTGTTCTAGGTAAAGAGCTGGTAATTAGTCGTTTAGAAGAAGCACTAAATAAATTGAGTTAAACATATGACTGCCCGAGACAAATCACAACAACTTTTAGCTGGCATTGCTATGGCAGGGCAAGTGGCGATGGCTAGTCCGGCTATTTCTAATGTACCAAATAATCAAGTTTTAGATGAAAAATCTCGTCAAGTGGCTCTAGATATTTCAGTTCAAGAACATCAAGAAATTATTGCTAAGTTAAGTTCTTACGTTAATTCTCCAGCAGGTCATTTAGAAAGAGAAACTGAGCTCTATTTGGAGCAACAACTATCAGAAATTTTAGGTTTTAAGGTAAGAGCAGAATTGGATGGACACCGTTTAAATCATAGCATTGGAATTATGGGTTCAGAACAACATTTAGCACGTTTTCCTGGGGACCAAATTCAGGAACATGATGCTTATAGAGAAGCTGGAATGGCTCCTAACCGAGGAGCTTTTGGTTGGTTTACGGAAAATGGACAATTAAATAAAGAAGGTATTTCCAAAGAAAAATATTATGTAGCAGTGCAATTAATGTATTTACCAGAATGGAATCAAAATCATCAAGAATTAAAACCATGGTACAAGTTTCGTAAAATGGTAGTTATTAATCCGATGGAACAAACTGCAGTGGTAGTAGTAATAGCTGATGCAGGACCAGCTATGTGGGTTAAAAAACAATTTGGCGGTTCTCCAGAGGTCATTCGCGAAGGTAAAATTTGGAGCCCAAACAGCAAGGGAAAAGTGATGCTTTTGTTTGTGGATGATAGTGAGGATAAAATTCCATTGGGTCCTATTTCTTTAGATTTTGCGACGGTTTTAGCTCGCAGTCAAAATGATTCCAAAGAAATTATATGATAAAAACAAATCTTTTTGTCGGCTCTCGATATTTAGTGGATCGCAAAAAAATCAAAGCAACTGTAGAAAAAGTGTTAAATGAACACAAAATTGACAACGTACAAGTTGATGTTTCTATTGTTGGTGCCAGGAGAATTACAACTTTGAATGAAAAACACCTTAAACATCATGGACCCACTGATGTTTTATCTTTTCCTCAACATGATAAAGGGCAATTGCAAGATGTGCCTTTTCCAGAAGGTGAATTAATTCATTTAGGAGATATAGTAATTAGTTTTCCAGAGGCAGTGAAAATGGCCAAGAGGTTTGGCAAAATGGTCGATCAACAAATTTGCTTTTATTTAGAACATGCTTTATTACATTTGCTTGGTTATCATCACGATGACCACTAGTTTTCTTAAACATTGCTTTTTGATCTGTGATAAACTCTAGCTATGGCTTGGTATCGTTTATATCGTCCAAAAAAAATTCAAGATCTCAACATTGGTTCAGTGAGAACAACTCTTGAGCAAATGATGAAAAATGGCAAAATTCCTCAGTCTTTGTTATTTGCTGGACCCAAAGGAACGGGCAAAACTTCAGCCTCGCGTATTTTAGGAGCAATGCTTAATGATCTGTCTAACGCTGATTTAGTTGATCATCTTTTTTTTAAAAAGCCTGCCCCAAAAAAATTAATTTTTCAAGAGCCGGACACAGAAAACGAATTTGCTCAAAGAGTTTATGATGGACATTCTTTTGTAGTGCAGGAACTAGATGCTGCTTCTAATCGTCGCATTGATGATATTCGTTTGCTTCGGGAAAGAATTAACCTACCTCCTTCTGAGGGCAAAATGATGGTTTATATCCTTGATGAAGTACACATGCTGACTAACGAGGCTTTCAATGCGCTTTTAAAAATCTTGGAAGAACCACCCTCTCATGTGGTTTTTATTTTAGCAACCACTGAGTTACATAAAATTCCTAGCACCATTGTTTCTCGCTGTAGCGTTATTAACTTCAGAAAAGCAAATTTAAACGAGCTTAAACAAGCATTAGAAAGAGTATTAAAAACCGAACAAATTAAATTTGATAATGAAGATTTAGAAAAAATAGCTTTGAGAGCTGATGGTAGCTTTCGTGATGGAGTCAAAATTCTAGAAATGGCTTGTAAAAATGGCAAACTCGACCTCACATTAATTAAAGATTTGTTGGCCAGTGATAACGAAACTCATATCAAGAATTTACTCAATTCAGTTATTCAAAAAGATGAAAATAAATTAATAGAAATTTTTGAAGAGTTACGTGCGAATAATTATAATCAAAGAGACTTTTATAAAGATTTATTTGAATTTTTACATAAAGATTTGTTATTAAATCTAGCTGTACTTGTTGGAAGGGCTAATTATGCATTTAAAATTGACCAATTTTTCTTAAAAGAAATATTGTCTATCGATCTTTATCAGGAAACACCAATCCCTTTTTTGGTTTTGGAATTAAAGTTTTTAGATATTATTGAGCGCTCTAAAAAGACTAATCCAGCTGATCCTGCTATTGAACCAAGGAAAAATGAGGAGTCAAAAAAATTGATTGAACACAAGCAAGAAAAGATGGAAATGGTTGACAGCAAAAAAAAAATTCAAAAAAGCGAAATTGATTTAGAACTTAATGTATTATGGCAAAAACTTATTCAAGTTTTTGCTCCTGACAATTTTTCTCTTTTAACTTTACTTAAATCATGTAAATTGGATAGTTTAAGTGAGGGTATTGCAAGGGTTTTAGTTTATTATGCTTTTCATAAAGAACAGCTTGAGCAGCGAAAAAACATAGATTTGCTCAATCAAGCTGCTAGAGATTTAGTGGGAACTGATATTCAGTTTAATTTTGTTTTACAAGAAACAAATAACCTGAGTAATTCTCAATCTACTGAGCAAGATTTACTACTTGTAGCCAAAGATTCTTTGTTATAATCAATACAATCTTTATCCTTTAACATAAGACGCGTTTAATGGTCTTAGATTAAAGGATAAAGATTAATTGAATTACAAAGTATTAATTTAAAGAAGGAAAACATATATGGCAGGAAATTTCATGAGTCAACTTGGAGACTTAAACAAATTACGTAAGCAAGCTAAACAAATGCAACAGGAATTGGCTGCTGAGGAAATTGTGGTTGAGCGCGGTGATATTATAGTTAAGATCACTGGTGGTCAGGAGGTAAAAGATGTTTCTGTACAAGGTATTCATAGTGATGAATTAGTGAAAACTTTAAATGAGGCAATTAAAAAATCTCAAGAGGTGGCAGCTAAAAAATTACAAGGCATGACCGGCGGTTTAGGTTCATTGCTTGGTAAATAAATATTCATGAAAATTTTTATCGCAAGCTCTAATTTAGGAAAAATTAGAGAAATTCAGTCGATTTTGCAAGTTCCAAATTTAGAGTTGTTGAGCATCTTGGATAAAGATCAATTAAGCAAATTAGAAATTGAAATTCCTTCAGATTTTGATGTTGAGGAAACTGGTAAAACTTTTAAAAAAAATGCTTTACTTAAGGCTCAAGCTTACGCACAACTAACTAATTTACCAACAATAGCTGACGATTCTGGCCTGGAAGTGGAAGTTCTTGGTGGATTTCCTTCAGTTAATTCTAATCGTTGGTTTGAGGGAAGTACTCATGAGCGCAATTTAGCATTGCTTGAAAAACTAAAAAATCAAAAAAATCGTCAAGCTAGGTTTTATAGTGTGATTTGTTTTTTTGATCCTCAGACAAAAAAAACCGAATTTTTCGAAGGAGAAATTAAAGGCAGTATTGCTCTTGAGCCAAAGGGAAATAAAATTGAAGGTTTTGGCTATGATCCAATTTTTATCCCAAAAGGATTTAAACAAACTTTTTCAGAGTTAGGAGTTGCTTTTAAAAATAATATTTCACACCGTCGTCAGGCTTTAATTAAGCTAAATCAATTTGTTTCTCAAGATAAACATCTTGTACAGCACGAATAATTTCTACACCTTCATTCATAGGTCTTTTAAAAGCTTTGCGACCCATAATTAAACCGGCTCCACCAGCTCTCTTATTGATAACAGCAGTTCTAATAGCTTCCTTAAGATCGGTTTGAAAATTACCGTCAGAACTGCTTTCACCACCAGAATTAATTAAACTAATTTTACCAGCATAACAATTCATGACCTGTAACCTCACCATATCAATTGGGTTTTCAGTGCTAAGGCTTTCATACATTTCTTTATTTTCTTTACCAAACTTAAATTTACGGAAAGCACCATCTTTTTCTGGCATTTTTTGTTTAATTATATCCGCTTCAATGGTTACTCCCAAACGATTGGCATAGGACGTAATATCTGCAGCGCTTTCATAATTACCTTCTTTATCTTGCCAAGCGGAGTTGCGAGGATAACACCACAAAATAGTTGCTAAGCCCAATTGATGAGCTTCATAAAAAGCTTTGGAAATTTCCGCAATTTGGCGATTAGAAGCAGTAGAGCCGAAGTAGATAGTTGCTCCGATGGCAACTGCTCCCATTTCGTAGGCTTGACGAACCTGAGCAAATAAAATTTGGTCCCATTTATTGGGATAAGTTAACAATTCGTTATGATTAATTTTGACAATAAAAGGAATTTTGTCAGCATACTTTTTACTTACCAGACCAAGAGCTCCGAGCGTAGAAGCCAAGCCATTACACTGAGCTTCTATGGCTAATTTAACGATATTTTCTGGATCGAAATAAAGTGGGTTTTTATAAAAAGAATAAGAGGCATTGTGCTCAATGTCTTGATCAACTGGCAAAATGGATAAATAGCCAGTGTGGGTCAAGCGACCATGGCCATAAAGTTTTTCTAAATTATGAATCACTTTTTCATTACGATCAGAATCATTAAAAACTTGAGTGACATGATCTCCTTTGGGAAATAAAATCAATTCTTTTGGTAATAATTTACATTGATGAGCCAACAAATATTTAGCTTCATCGCCTAATGAATCAACGATATCTTGATAAATCATTTTTTAGAACTTTTGTTTTTTTTAGTAATTATTTGATTTGATGAATAAGATTCTCTTAATTCATATAAGAAATAAAGACTGATGAGTAATCCTAATAATAGTCCAAAAATACCGCTATTTAGGAAAATAACACTAATAAAATTCATTAATAATTCTAAGATAGTTAAACCTAACATGGCTAGCCAACCAATCATTAATTTATTTTTAAGTGCTTGGTAAGCTGCTATAGAAATGACGCCAGCTAAAATTTGTAAAAGACCAATGATATAAAAATAAATTGAAGGAATATTGACTAAAAAGCCTAGAACATTATTTAAGCTCTTAAAACCAAAAATGCTACGTAATCCACCGCTAACCAAAAACAAGCCAGAAATTAAAACCAAATAAGGAGCAACTTTAACTAAAATATCAATTACTTTTTTTGGTAAATGCGGTGCATTGGCAAAAATTTTTAGCAATTCGCTATCTAATTTTTGTAACATGGGGTGGGAGAAGACCGAAATAATTTTTTGCATTACAAATTATATTAGCATAAATGCTAAGATGAATACATCATGAAAGAACCTTTTTATCGTTTGTCCGCCAAAGACAGTTTGAATCAACTCAATAGTCAAATAGATGGGCTTAGCGAATCAGAGGCTAATTTGAGATTAGAAAAGTATGGTAAAAACCAATTAAAAAAAACTAGGCAATTTTTGGCGCTTAGGATTTTACTAAATCAGTTTAAAAGTTTGTTGATTGTGATTTTGTTTTTAGCCATGGGTTTATCGATTTTCTTAGGTGAGAAAGTCGATGCCGTCGCTATTTTTGCCGTCATCGTACTTAATACTATTTTGGGTTTTGTTGAAGAATATAAAGCCGAGAAATCTATCGACTCTTTAAAAAGTTTAGAAACTCTACAAGTCCTTGTTTTACGTGATGGAATAGAGCAATTAATTGATCCGATCTTTTTAGTCAAAGGTGATGTTTTAATTTTAAATGAAGGTGAAAAAATTCCAGCAGATTGTAGAATTTTAGAAGCTTTTTCTTTGGAAGTAGATGAGTCGATGTTGACTGGCGAATCAGATTCAATTGCTAAAACCGCTGAAAAAATTAATCATCAAGCGAGTGTTGCTGATCGCAAAAACCTACTGCATTCCTCTTGCTTAATTACTAAGGGTAAAGCCAAGGCTGTGGTGATTGCTACAGGCATGGAAACACAAATTGGTCAAATAGCAACGCAAATTCAAGCAGTTAAAGAAGGATTAACTCCACTACAAAAAACCTTGGATCACCTTGGTAGAAATGTGGCTCTTCTAGCCATGATTTTAGCAGTGCCAGTGCTGTTAGTTGCTTTATGGCGTGGAGAGGAGCTGTTTGAAACCATCATGATGGGAGTTTCTTTGGCAGTTTCCAGTATTCCTGAAGGGTTGCCGATTGTAGTTACAGTAGCTTTGGCTTTGGGAGTAAAAAGAATGGTAACTGTCAACGTGCTCACCAAAAAATTGCCGGCAGTTGAGTCTTTGGGTGGAGTAGACGTAATTTGTTCAGATAAAACTGGCACTATCACTAAAAATCAAATGGAAGTAATGGATATTTTTATGTTGAATTATGCTGCTAGTGATTTAGCGTTAGAAGCAGTTTTATGCAGTGATGCTAAATTAGATCATGGCGACCCAACTGAGCGAGCTTTGGTGAGTTTTCTGCAAAAATATCCAGATCAGGAAAAATTATTAGCTAATTATCAGAGAACCGCGGAACTGCCTTTTTCTAGTGAAAATAAATATATGGCAGTCACGGTTAAAAACAAACAACACACTAAAACCATTATTAAAGGTGCACCGGAAATTATTTTGCAATTTTGTAAACTTGATGCACAGTCAAGGGAAAAAATTTTAAAAGCCAATGAAGATTTTACCAAAAAAGGTTTAAGAGTCTTAGCCGTGATTGCCAAAGACAGCAAAGATAAGGATGGTTTTAGTGAACTGAAGAATTTTTCCTTCGCTGGTTTATTAGCATTACAAGATCCTCCCAGAGAACAAGTCAAATCATCTATTTTAAAATGTAAAAAAGCGGGCGTTAGGGTGGTGATGATTACCGGCGATCATAAAAATACTGCTTTATCTATCGCTAGAGAAATAGGTTTGGATACAGATGTAGCCTACACAGGACAAGAATTGGATAAATTAAGTAAAACAGAATTGATTGAAGTAACTAAAACTTGTCAGGTATTCGCTCGGGTGTCCCCGCAAAATAAAGTGCAGATTTTGGAAGCCCTGCAAAGTCAAGGTTTGCAAGTGGCAATGACTGGAGATGGAGTGAATGATGCTCCAGCTCTCAAAAAAGCAGATATTGGGATTGTGGTAGGGTCTGGCACAGCTTTAAGTAAAGACATTGCTGATATGATTTTATTAAGTGATGATTTTTCCAACATAGTAGATGGAATTGAAGAGGGTCGTCATATTTTTTTCAACATCAAAAAATTTGTTAGATTTTTATTAAGCGCTAACTTTGATGAGATTTTATGTATTGCCAGTTCAATCCTGCTTTCTTTACCTTTGGTTTTTATTCCTATTCAGATTTTATGGCTCAATTTAGTGACTGATACTTTTCCTGCCTTAGCTCTGAGCAATGATACTGCTGATCGGTCTTTAATGATGCAGAAACCATATGCAGCCAAGAAAGAGATTATTAGAGGAGTGATTTCTTACGCAGCAATCGCTGGTTTTTTTGGTTATATTATTACTTTTTCTACTTTTTTGTTTGCCCTTTTTGTGATGAACGTAGACGAGGTTTATGCTCGTACAATGAGTTTTTCAGCGATGATTTTCTTTGAACTGTTTTTGGTGTTTTCGATTAGATCAGAAGAAAGTGCTCTTAGAAGTAATCTGTTTTCCAATAAATTTCTCAATTTTGCCGTGCTCTTTGCTTTCACACTGCAAATACTGGCTATCTATCAGCCATTTTTTCAAAGCTTTTTACAAACCACCAGTTTACATTTAACTGATTTGTTCTGGCTTTTGCTATGGTCTAGCGGCGGCTTTTTCTTTATGGAAATTTATAAAAAAATCAAATCGAACTATTTTGATAAATAGCTTTGATTAGAATATAAATAGCGTGTGACCCCATGGGGAATCGAACCCCAGTTATCGGGATGAGAACCCGATGTCCTAACCGCTAGACGATAGGGCCGTTTAGCTTTGGAATTATAACAAATTTGCTTGAATTTTGTAAAACGCTACACTTCTTGTAATTTTGCTTGTACATAATCCAATTAATGATTATTGTTTTTTTCTTATTGTTGGTAAGCTTATTTTTATGGCGACCAATTCAGGTTCAGAGTTTTACTTATCAATTTGCGTTGGAAAATAATTCGATTAATTTTGATTTCACCAAAATAGAAACTAACACAGATTCATCTATCAATGCCTCACAAGCAAATAATGTTTTGGCTTTTACTTATAAAATAAAGTTGCGAGATAGTTTGCCCGCAGACATTCCTATTTTTATCGTGGTTTTTGATAAGCAAGTGATTTTTTCTGTTAATACGCAAGAAGCAATTGAAAATTCAAATGAAGTAGAAATAAACATTGCTGATTTTCTAAACAAAAATTCAGCTTCATGGCCAATTTTTTATAAAAACAACCTGATCAAGGATTTTGATTTAGAGATTACTAATGTTGTTTTAAAAGACGCATTCACTAGAAACAAAATTCCAATACAAATTTATGATTTAAATGCAATTAAAGAAAAAAATGGTTCTTTAACTATTATTTTTACCATACAAGAAGCAATTAAAGCTGTTCATTCATATCAACTTTTTTGTCTGAATGAAAAACAAGAAATTCTATCTTCAGTTTCTTTGTGTCAAAACAATAATTTTTTTTGGCCAGGATATTCTTTTCAAAATTTGTTAACTAATCAAAAAAATGAATTAATTTTTAATTTACTCGACTTTGATTGTATGGGTAATCTTTATGTGCTTGGTGATAAGCAATTTGCATCTAATCAAACATCAATTGTGGAAGTGGAAAATTTATGAACCAACTAGAAATCAATTGTTTTGCCACTGACAATACCTGTCAGTTGGTTTCTTTAGATAAAACGATTGAATTTAAAGAACCTTTAAATAAAGACGTGAAAATAGAGATTAATAATCAGGGATCTCAACATTGTCTTATTAAAATGAGAGCTCAACAATTAAATGTTAATAAGGATTTCCAAAATTTTACTTTAAGCATTAGTAGAGAAAAACAAATTCTTTTTAATGGTGACTTTATAAATTTTTTTACCACAGAAGTTGATTTAGGCGAAATATCCGCCAATTCATCTGCAATTTATATTTGGCATATGGATTTATTAAATTTAATTTTGGCAGAAGAAAAACTATTTATGAACTTTTCCTTATTTTTTGATTTTGTTTGTGAAGATTTTGTAAATCAAATCGATCAAGAGCAAAAAGTTTATAACTCAAAAGATAAAGCAAATGAACAGAATGTTTTATCAGTTACTAGCCAAGCAGAAGTAGTTAAAGTATCTTCGAAATTTTTTCAAAAACCAATTTATTTATTACTCTCATTATCGACCTTGTTTGTCATAATTTTTTTTGTCATAATGAAATTCATTCATGAGCAAAAAAAGAAAAAACAAAGGAAAATCAGGCTTTGATTGGTTGGAGTTATTTAAACCTCAGGCTTCTAATCGATATCGTTCTAAACTTTTGCACCCCCAGTCTCTAATGATTTTATCCTTTGTTTTATTGGCTTTTTTTGCTTTATTTAATGCTCTTAGATTTTTCCCAAATTTAGCTGACAAAGTTTTAGGTTTAAATTCAAGTATTAGTATTAATGGTTTGTTAGAAAAAACCAATGAAGAACGTAAAAAAGTAGGTTTGTCAGAATTAGTGCTCAATAAAGAGCTTAATCAGGCTGCTTTAGCCAAAGCACAAGATATGTTTAATGATCAATATTGGGCTCATACAGCTCCGGATGGTAAACAAGCTTGGGATTTCATTAAAGAAGCACAATATGTTTATAAGTATGCTGGAGAAAATTTAGCTAGAGATTTCAATACCGATGCGGAAGTTGTTGAAGCTTGGATGAATTCTCCCTCACATCATGACAATATAGTTAATAAGGAATTTACTCAGATGGGTTTAGCAGTAGTAACAGACAATTTAAAGGGTTTTGAAACCACTTTGGTAGTTCAAATGTTTGCTGTGCCATCTTCAGTTTCTATGAAGGGAACTGAAGATCAAACATTTCTTTTACCTAAAGCGGCTGAATCATTAAAAGATGAAGCTGTTCCTGTCATAGAACCTATGGTAGCCGGTGAAAAAAACATTAACACTAATCTGGTTCTTTCCAAACTAAATTTAACAAGAAGCTTTTTTTTAATAGTGGTTTTATTAATCATTCTTACTTTAGTTTATGATTCGGTTATTGCGTCTAGTCAAAAATATCAAAGATTAGTAGGGCAAAATTTTGCTCACATAGCTCTTTTAATTACAGTAGCTTTTCTTTTAGTTTTATTTAAGGGAGGTACAGTGTTACCATGAAAAGTTTTTTAAGAAAAAATAAATTAGCTTATCTTATTTTATTTTTTTTACTTGCCTCTTTTGTTTTTTTGTTTACAAGTGCGTGGCCAGATAAAAAATTACAACGATATATAGCAGGAGCGTTTGGTATTAGCTATTTTTTGTGGGGAATCATTACTCACATCAAAAGTAAAAAAATTAATAATGAAATAGTTTTTGAATATTTATCAATTTCTATGTTAGTTACACTTATTATTGTTTTGATTACTTTATAATTAATGACTTGCTTTTAAAAAACAAGCGTGTTAGTTTTGACTAGTTTAAAAGAAAGGCTTTATGGAAAACAAAAAAATGAAGGGCATTATCTTGGCAGGAGGAGCAGGTACGCGTCTTTATCCTTTAACTAAGGTCACCAGTAAACAACTTTTACCTGTTTATAACAAACCCATGATTCACTATCCTTTAGAAACTTTAATTAAAGCTGGTATTAAGGATATTTTAATCATTGTAGCTCCAGATCACGCTGGAGATTTTCTTAAATGTTTAGGAAGTGGTAAAGAATATGGATGTCATTTTACTTATGAGATTCAAGACAAGCCAGAAGGGATTGCTCAAGCTTTTGTGATTGGTGAAGACTTTATTGACAATGATAATGTAACTTTAATTTTGGGTGACAATCTTTATGAAGATGATTTTTCAGAAGCGATTCAAACTTTTAGGGAAGGTGGAAGGATTTTTGCCAAAAAAGTAGTTGACCCACAGCGTTTTGGTGTGGTGGAATTTGATGGAAATAACAAAGCAATTTCTATAGAAGAAAAACCTCAAGTTCCAAAATCAGACTATTCAGTAACTGGTCTTTATATTTATGATTCTAGCGTGGTTGAAAAAGTAAAAACCCTACCTTTTTCAGCTCGTGGTGAATTAGAAATTACAGATATTAATAACCTTTATTTAAAAGAAGGCAAATTAGACGTGGCTTTTGTGCAAGGTAAATGGTTTGACACTGGAACTTTTGAATCAATGCATGAGGCAATTTCTTTTGCAAGAGATCGTTACCTAGCCAAAGAAGCCAGCTCACTGTAAAATGACTTTATGCAAATATTGCTGACCTGCCTTTTGAGTCTTTTTCTTTTAATATCACCGATAAGTGCTCAAGAAATTGTAGATGAAAAAACTTCTACTGATATTGAAGTTCTAAAAACAGATATGATTTGGCAAAAGGAAAGATTGGATAATGAAATTGTTACTCTAAAAGCAAGTTATCAATCTCAGCTAGAAAATTATTTATATCAAGAAAAACTTTACAGAATTGCTTATGATCAGTATAAACAATTACAAACTCTAGTTTCGATTGAAGATTTGACACAAAAAGCTAAAATACTTGGTCTTTCGAGAGATGAGGTTTTAATTAGTTATTTAGATTTATTGAGATTAAATTTAATTGCCACAGAGGGCATTGAATTATCTCTTAAAAATAAATATTTAAGCCAACTTGAAGCAAGCATTGTTTATTTAAAAGAGCATCAGGAAAATCTCAAAAACTTAAATGAAAGAGATCAGGTATCTGTTTCTTTAAGTACTTTTGCTAAGGATCAAAAAGATTTAAATAAGCAAGCTAAAGAAGTATTAGTTTTATTGGCAATTGGCAATTTACAAATGATTTATGATAAGTCTTTTATATTAAAAAAGGATATAGATCTTTACTTGGAAAATAAAGGAACATTGAGTTTGCCCACTATAAATAGAGCAAGTGATGAAACCAATCGTAGTTTAAGCTCAGCAAAATTAAAACTAGATGCTTTTTGGGCAGAAACCTTAAAAAGAAATGAAACTAATTGGTATTTGTCTAGATTTTATGATGATTTACCCAGAACACTTAATCCGATTTACGTTAATTTGTCTCAATCTATTTCTTATTTAAACGAACTATTGGGTATTTAAAATTATGTTCGAACGACAAAATCCGCAACAAAGCAATCAAACAGAATTTGTAGATCAGGCTCAATTTTTAGAAAAAAGATCTTTGGGCTTATTAAACTTTCGTGATTTGAAAAAAAATAAAAACTTGCTGCCCTTCATTGTCTTACTTGGTTTTATTTTATTTTTTCTAATCTTGGTTGTTTTAAGAATTTTTTTGCAAAAAAATAATTTAGAAATGGAAGAGATAAAAGAAGTTAAACAAGAAGTTGAGACTGATCCTCTAAAGCTTCGAGTTAATAAATTACAGGAAAATCTTAAAGCACATAATCCAACCAAACAAAGCCTGCCATTTCCTCAGGTTGATTTAGAATTTAATATCAATTAAAATGTTTCTCAAGAAAATTATGTCAATCAATAAAGATTCTTATATAGAAAAATTTGAAAAAACCTTGGTTTACGCGCAAAATGATTTTGCGACTTTGCGCACTGGTAGAGCTAGCGCTCAACTTTTAGATGGAGTTTCATTGGAAGCTTATGGAACAAAAATGGCTTTAAATGAAGTAGCTTCAATTTCTGCACCAGATACTCAGCTTTTAGTAATAAAGCCATGGGATAAAAGTTTGTTGTCAGAAATAGAAAAAGCAATTCAATTGGCACAACTTAATCTCAATCCAATTGTGGATGGCGATATCATTAGAATTGCAGTACCAACCTTAACTCAAGAGAGAAGATTGGAAATGGTTAAATCACTACATCAAAAAGAGGAAGAAATAAAAATTATGTTGCGCAATATTCGTTCTGAGATTCGCAAAGAAATAGAAAAACAAGAGGGCTTGGCGGGAATCAGTGAAGACGATATTAAAGCGGAAATTGCAGAATTAGATGAAACTGTTAAAAATTTTATGACTAAGTTAGAGGATTTGGTTGAACAAAAAGAGAAGGAACTTTTAAGTATTTAGCTTTTGATTTTTATGACAGCCTTAATTTTTATTGTTATTTTATCTGTTTTAGTAATTATTCACGAAGCTGGACATTTTCTTTTAGCTAAAAAAAACAAAATCAAAGTTAAAGAATTTGGATTGGGTTATCCGCCTCGTCTTTTAAAATTATTTCGTCGCAAAGAAACTATTTTTTCAATCAACTTAATTCCTTTTGGTGGTTTTGTACAAATGGAAGGAGAAAATGGACCAGAGGAAAGTGATGATCAAAGTGGTTCTTTTCATCATAAAACAGCTAAAGCAAGACTGGAAGTAATTTTGGCAGGAGTATTATTTAATTTTATTTTTGGTATTTTGGCTTTTGCAATTGTTTTTTACCAACTTGGTATTCCTAAACAATTATCAAATCAAGCTAGAATTAGCCAAATCGTTGAGGGTTCTCCAGCTTTTCAAGCTGGTTTAAAACCAAACACTAATATTTTAGCTTTTCAAGTCAATGGACAATGGGTAGAGATTAAAGATATATCTGAAATACAAAATTTTGTTTCTAATCATGCTGGTGAAACTATTTTTATTAGAACTTCTTTGGCTTGTGAAGAAGAAAAGTGTCCTACAACTTACGAAGAAAATCAAATTTATTTAAGAACCACTGAAGAAACTCCTGAAGGAGAAGGTTCGATGGGAGTGATTTTTACTGATGTTATTTTTAAAAATTATCCTTGGTATTTAATGCCTTTTATCACTATTTTTTATGCTTTTAAACAGTCAATGGAGTTAGGAATCTTAATTTTACAATCTCTATGGAAGCTAGTAATTGACTTGTTTGCTGGTCGTGGATTGCAACAAGAAGTGGCTGGTCCAATTGGCATTATAGATCAAGCTAGTACTTACGGTTTTTTCGAAGGAGGCTTTTTAAGCATTCTTAATTTTGCAGCTCTTTTATCGATTAACTTAGGCATCATGAACTTGTTGCCAATTCCAGCTTTAGATGGTGGTAGGGCAATATTGGTTTTATTGGAAAAAGTTTTTAACAGAAAAAAAATAGATAAAATTGCTCATTACTTAAATTATTTTGGTTATATTTCTCTACTTGCTTTAATGGCAATAGTTTCCTTTAATGATATAAGAAATATTTTTAAGTAGATTTTATGGCAAAATATCGTACTAAGAAAAAACGCGTGCGTGCCAATGAACGTCGCATTGCTCAATTAAAAAATCCAAATTTGGTAAATAATTTGCAACACGTGTCAAGCCAAGAGGAAATTTTTAGTTACAATCCTAAATTAATTCTTAAGGATTTAAAAAAAACTTTTTTATTAGTAGTATTTATTTTACTTGTTTTGTTAAGTATCGCTTTAATATATACTTGAGGCTTAATTTTAAAATGAAAAAATGAAGAAAGGTTTTTAATGCCAAAGAAAAATTTAATTATCGCTTTAGTTTTGTATGTAATAAGTGCTGGATTATCTTTTTTTGCATTTTCTTATTTTAATAAAGGCACTTTAGCCAATAGTCTTGGCTCTAAAAGCGTTGATGATCCAGAAGAAACTTTACTTAGTAGCTTATTAAATATTGCTCCTGGTGAAGCCAAGGATCAAGCCTGTCCTTTAAATGGAGCTTATTACACCATGACTGAAAAAAATGCTTGGGATAAGCGTCGTCCTTTATATGTCATGATTGAAAACACTCCAGATTCTCGTCCTCAGGCAGGATTAAGTCGAGCTGATGTGGTTTTTGAAGCTGTAGCAGAGGGCGGAGTGACTCGTTTTGGAGCTTTATTTTATTGTGCTGCACAATATCAAGATTTAACTTTGGCTCCGGTTCGTTCTGCTCGTACCTATTTTATTGATTGGGCATCAGGATTTAATTTACCAATGTATGTACATGTTGGTGGAGCTAATGTAGCTGGTCCAACAGATGCCTTGGGTCAAATTAGAGAATATGGATGGGAAGGTGAAAATGATATTAATCAGTTTTCAGTTGGTTATCCCACCTTTGTTCGTAATTATAATCGTATTCCTGGTAAAGAAATTGCTACAGAACACACAATGGAAACTACCACAGAGGCTTTATGGACAATTGCAGCTAAACGCGATTGGACCGGTACTACTCCAGAGAGAACTGTAGCAAGAAAAACCATTCCAGCTGCCTCATGGAGCAGTGCTTATAAAGGTTGGACTTATGAGTCTGAAACAATGAGCGCTGGTTCAACGAATAAAATAGCTTACGATTTTTGGTCTGGATATAATCAATATTCAGTTGAATGGAATTATGACGCCAACACTGATGCTTATAAGAGAAATAATGCTGGCGAAGCTTTTACCGATATCAATAATGATGAGCAAATTGCTAGTAAAAATGTGATTATTTTATTCACTACCGAAAAAGGACCGATTAATGAAAAGAAACATATGCTTTATGGCACAACTGGTCGCGGTAAAGCTTTGATTTTCAAACATGGTCAGGTTCCAATCGAAGCTAATTGGACCAAGGCTACTCGTGAGTCTGAATTGCAATTTGTTGATGTGCGCGGTAAAGATGTGGAATTAGCCAGAGGGCAAATTTGGATTTCGGTTTTAGCTAATAATTCGGAAGTGATTTATTAAATTTTTATAAACGAAAATGAAAAGCTAGTGAAGTAGTATTTACTTCATTAGCTTTTTTTGTTACTATTTGGATTGAGTACAAATTGACTTCAATTAAGGATTCTTTATGGCAGACTTAAGTGATTTACTAGTTTCCAAAGTGAGAGTAAAAATGCTATCGCTTTTTTTTGAAAAATCTAACGATATGTTTTACGTGCGTGAAATTACTCGTTTAATTAAAGAAGAAATTAATGCGGTGCGTCGAGAGTTAGATAGAATGTTGGAGTGTGGCTTATTGAAAAGCGAGCAGCGCGCTAATCGCCTTTATTATTATCTCAATAAAAAATATCTTTATTTTCAAGAATTACAGAGAATTATTATTAAAACCACTGGTCTTGGAAAAAAGATGCGTAAATTTAGACGAAAGTTGGGTGATGTTAGTTACGTTGTTTTCACTGGAGCTTTTTTAAATCAAGAAAAGTTAAATAAAGATGAGTTAGATATTTTAGTAGTGGGAGAAGTAGTCTTACCTGAGTTAGAGGCTTTGATTAAAGCAGAAGAAAAAGAATTTGGTAGAGAAATTAATTACGCAGTTTTAGAAAGAGAAGAATTTGAGTTTCGCAAAACTCGTAGGGATCCGTTTATAATGGAAGTCATGTATGGAGTGCGAGTAATGGTTATTGGAGATGAAATAGAATTCTGTCATCGTGAATTACCCACTATTTAATGATTACCTAATATGAAGAAAAGATCTTTAGCTAAGCCATTATTTTTGATTTTTTTCTTAACTGCCATAGCTGGTTTTATTGCCTTACCAGATCAGTTTGCTAATTTTAAAAAACCAAAAATAGACTTTTATTTTTTAGGTAAACATATTTATAAAGATTATCAACTGCGTAAAGGCCTGGATATTCAAGGCGGTATGCAGGTGGTCCTAGAGGCAGAGATGAATGATATTCCTGATGAAGATAAGTTAATTGCTTTAGAATCTGCTCGTGAAGTAATTGCTAAAAGAGTAGATTTATATGGTATTAGCGAATCATCAATTCAAACCTCTAGAGCCAATGATCAAAATCGCTTAATTATTGAATTACCTGGTGTGTCAGATCCGACACAAGCCTTGGAATTAGTGGGACGAACTGCCCTCTTAGAATTCAAATTGCAAAAAGAATTAACTCAAGAAGAAATTGCAGAGGCGACTATGTCACCACAAATTTGGTTAAATTCTTTTATAGAGACTGGTTTAACAGGTAAACAATTAAAAAAATCTCAGGCTCAATTGGATCCACAAACTTCTAAACCAATTATTTCTCTAGAAATGAATGAAGAAGGTAGAGAATTATTTGCCAATATTACTAAAAACAACGTCAATGAAGTTTTGGCTATTTTTGTTGATGGTATGCCAATTATGACACCCGTCATTTCTACGCCGATTTTGGACGGTAGGGCGGTGATTAATGGAGAATTTAGTGTTGAAGAAGCAAAAAATTTAGCTATTCAATTAAATGCTGGTGCGCTGCCAGTTAATATTAAAGTTTTGGAGCAAAAGACTATTGGTGCAAGTCTGGGAGATGAATCCATCCAAAAAAGTGTTAAAGCTGGTTTAATTGGTTTAGCTTTGGTTTTATTTTTTATGATCCTTTATTATGGATGTTTGGGTTTTATAGCTAGTCTTTCTTTAATTATTTATGCAGTTTTAACTATCGCTCTCTATAAAATTTTAGGCGTAGTTCTTACTTTACCTGGTATAGCTGGTTTAATCTTAACTATTGGTATGGCGGTTGACGCCAATATTTTAATTTTCGAGAGAATGAAAGAAGAACTGCGAGTTGGACATCCTTATGCTCGGGCCATGGAATTGGGATTTGGACGTGCTTGGGACAGTATTAAAGATGCTAATTTAGCTTCGATTTTTACTGCATTAGTTTTAATCAATCCATTAAATTTTGCTTTCTTAAATACTAGCGGTATGGTCAAAGGTTTTGGTTTAACTTTTCTGATAGGTACTTTGTTGAGTTTGTTTACGGGTGTAGTAGTTAGTAGATTATTGTTAAGAGCATTTTTGCCGATTTATTTGAAATTGAACAGAAAAAATAGGGAATTACAATCATGAATCTGATGAAATTTAGAAAAATTTACTTTTTAATTTCTTTAACCCTTTTGATTCCAGGAATAATATCTTTGTTAATGTTTGGTTTAAAACCAGCTATTGATTTTACTGGTGGTTCGTTGTTGGAATTACATTTTACTGATCAAGACGAAAATACCTTACAAGAAGATGATTTGAAAAATACTTTATCTCAATTTTATGAAGCCAATATTGTTCAAAATTCTGGAGAAAATAAAATGATTATTAAGGGTAAAGAAATTAATAATCAGGAAAAAGATGAGCTTATTAATAATTTGAATCAAAATTACGGTTCATTGGAAGTTTTGCGTTTTGAAACAGTAGGTCCTATTTTAGGCGCAGAATTGTTGAAAAAAACTTTAATAGCAATTGTTTTAGTAGCGAGCATCATTACTTTTTATGTTTGGAAACAATTCAGTGAACTGAAATACGGCCTTTGTGCAGTTTTAGCTATGTTGCATGATTCATTCATTTTAATTGGCGCTTTTAGTTTGCTAGGCCACTTTTTTGATGTTGAAGTAGATGTTTTGTTTGTGACTGCTTTACTCACAACTCTTTCTTTTTCTATTCACGACACCATTGTGGTTTATGATCGCATTAGGGAATTAAAACGCAAGCATCCGCGATCAAGTTTGGAAGAAATTGCTAATGCTGCGGTTTTGGAAACTTTAAGCAGATCAATTAATAATTCGATGACTATTGTTATTATGTTGTTAAGCCTAGTTGTTTTAGGTGGAGATACCATTCGTTGGTTTTCAGTGGCTTTATTAATAGGAGCAATTACTGGTACTTATTCCAGTACTTTTACAGCTGTGCCGCTACTTTTAACGGTTGATGGAAAAAAATTAATCAAGTAAAGCTCGAGCTTCTTTAAGTAATTGTTCTTTAGAATTTAATTCCGGTTTTTCTAAAACCTTTTCCAATAATTTATCTAATATTTCTCCCAAAATTGGTCCTGGCTTAAGATTTAATTCACTCATTAAATCATTTCCATTAATATCTAAATCATCTAAGCCCATTGGTTGATTTAATTGTTCAATAATACGCTTTTTCATTTCTTCCAAACGCCAACTAGTTTTTTTAGCTCCGCTGCCCAAACGATCACCTTCTCTTAAATCAAGAATATCATCAATATTTTCAAATCCAACTCGACGAATAAAACGACGAATAGAAGCGTCAGAATGATGTTCTTGATAATGAAACATGTGATAGCGAACAAGAATAAAAACTCTTTGTATTTCTTTTTTAGATAATCTTAAACGAGCGGCAATTTTACTGGCTAGTCTAGATCCCAAAATATCATGATTATAAAAAGTAATTTCATTATTTTCTTCTTTATAAGAAGGCGGTTTACCAATATCGTGTAATAAAGCCGCTAAGCGCACAATTGGATTTTGTGAGGGGCAACACCTAAGCGTGTCGATGCTATGAGTCCAAACGTCAGTTGTATGGTGACCTTTTTGCTGCATATTCATACCGGGGTAAAGTTCTGGGATGATTTGTTTAAGTAAGCCAGTTTCATGGAGCATTTCTATCCCTTTAGCAGGGTTATTACTACTTAAAATTTTTAAAAATTCATCTCTAATTCTTTCAAAACTGACAAAACTTAGTGAATCTTTATGAAATTTAATTGCAAAATAGGTTTCTGTATCAATATCCATGTTAAGTTGTACGGCCAAACGGATGGCACGCAACATACGCAAAGCGTCTTCAGCAAATCTTTGATCTGGTTTGCCAACAGTACGGATAATTCTTTTGTTAATGTCATTTTGTCCAGAATGGTGATCAATAAGTGTGAATTGTTCACTTTTAATTAAATAATTTGTTTGAATTTTCTTTTCACTAAAAATTTGTTGTAAATATTTTTTATCAACTTCAATGGCCAAAGCATTAATCGTAAAATCTCTTCTTTCTAAATCTTCTTTAATATTTTCGCCAAAAGTTACTTCTTCAGGACGACGATGATCAAGGTAATCTCCATCGCTACGAAAAGTCGTAATTTCAAATGGTGCCAACTGGTTAACAAATGTTTTTTTATCATATTCAGCACTATTAGCTTTTTCTTTTAGTGAAACATGAATTTTTTTAGCATTTTTTAAATCTATAATTTTATTAACTGATGAAATTGCTTCCACAAACAAATGACTGAGATTCTTATCAGGTAAGTGATAATTTTGTCTAATCAGTTCTAATAATTTTTCATGAGTGAGACTGACAGTTCCAAATTTATTTTCATAAAAACTATCTTTGAAGATTTTTTGAATTTCTTTAGGAGTAGCGTCTGTAGTAAAATCGTAATCCTTGATTAATTCTGGCTTTGAATTCATCACTAGATCACGAACTGCTCCTCCAACTAAAAAAGCAACGAAACCATTTTTATTTAAAAGATAGAGAATATATAAAATTTCAAATGGTAAATTTAGGCTCATAGCTTTATTATAAGTCTAAGTATCATGAAATGGCATATTCAATCCTCAAAGATTCCTAAAAACTCAGCTGAACTAGAGAAAATTCTTTTGCAAAACCGTTCAATTCAAGAGGTGGATATTTTTTTTAAGGGCAAGTCTCCTTTTAAAATTTCTTTAGAAGATTTAGACATTCAGAAACAGGAGTTAAGTAAGATAAAAAAAAGATTAACTCGAGCACAACAAAAGCAAGAAAAAATTATTATTTTTGGTGATTACGATGCAGATGGAATTAGTGCTACTGCTGTTTTGTGGCAAGTTTTGCATGATCAGGGTTATCAAGTTTTACCTTTTATTCCTAACAGGCTTAAACATGGCTATGGTTTGTCAATTAAGGCTTTAAACGATTTATTAAAGAAAGAACCAGATATCAGTTTAGTGATTACAGTTGATAATGGTATTGTTGCACATGAGGCCCTTGAGTTTTTAAAACAAAAAAATATTGATGTAATTATTAGTGATCATCATCAAAGTGATGATCAAAAAATTAATGCTTTAGCAGTCTTTCATTCAAGTAAGGTTTGTGGTTGTGCTGTAGCTTGGTTTTTAGCTAGAGAATTAAGTACAAAAACACAAAGAAAATTATTGATTGATTTACTAGCTTTAGTAGCAATTGCCACAGTTACAGATTTAATGCCTCTTTTATCAATCAATCGTTCTTTATTAATTTATGGCCTGCTAGTATTAAGAGCTAATAGAAACTTGGGCTTGAAAAAATTATTAAGTAAAGCTTCGATAGATGCATCTAAGATAGATACCTATACTCTGGGTTTTCAAATTGGACCACGTATTAATGCCATGGGTCGTTTGGCCAGTGGCATGGATGCCTTGCGTTTGTTATGCACTAAAAACGAAAAAAAAGCTGATGAATTAAGTGATTTATTGCAAAACACTAACGAAGATAGGCAAAATTTAACCTTTGACTCTACTGGACAAGCAGAAAAATTAATTAATGAAGAAAAAGATCAGGCTTTAATTTTTTTAAGTTCAAAAGAGTATCATGAGGGTATTATTGGTTTGATTGCTGGCAAGATGACTGAAAAATTTTCTAAGCCAAGTATAGTAATTAGTATTGGCGAAGAAATTTCTAAGGCTTCTGCTCGTTCTTTGGCTGACTTCAATATTACAGAGTTTATTCGTTTATTTAAAAAAGATTTGTTAGAAGCAGGTGGACATCCTTTAGCAGCAGGATTTGCTTTGAAAACAAATAAAATTGAATTAGTTAAAAAAGCTATGCAAAGCAAGGCTAATAAATTGCTAGCAGGTAAAAATTTAGAAAAAACTCTTGAAATTGAAAGCGTGATACCTGCAAATTTATTAAATGTTAAAACTATTAAATTGATAGATAAATTTGCACCATTTGGGTTGGCCAATCCTAAGCCGATTTTTGTTTTAGAAAAAGTTTTAATTAAAAACTTTAAGTTTTTAGGTCGAGAACAAGAACATTTAAAATTAATTATTTCTTTAGAAAAGATCAATGTAGAGTACGAATTATTAGCTTGGGGACAAGCTACTTTGGCTTCAGAATTCAAAATTGGTGAATATTTTGATTTAGCAGTAGTTTTGGAACTCAATCTTTATAGAGACGTTGAAAAAGTACAATTGGTTTTAAAAGATTTTAAAAAACCGAGGTATTTATAACCTCGGTTTTTTTACATTTACAATACAAAGATTTTAAATATGTTCTTCTAACATAGTTTCAATTTGTGTTAGTGGTAAAGCTCCTGGAACAAGTTCAAAACCTCCTTTTTTACTAATGATAATAGTTCCTGGAGTGCCAGTGACTCCAGCTTTAGATCCGCCTGATGCGCTATCTTTTACTTTTTGAAGCATTTCATCATTATCCAAACAAGTTTTTACTTGATTACGATTGGCTCCAGCCTCATTAGCTAAAGAGAGAATCATTTCTTCACTAACTTTTTTGTTCTCTACATTAGTGCCATAAATTGAACCGTCAGCCATTTTTTCATAAACTTTGTCTGAAAATTTCCAGAAAGCTTCATTACCAGCGTAAGTGGCCACGCATTCACTGGCCTCAGCTAAAGGTTGAGCATTGGGATGAAAAGATAAAGGAAAATGCCTATATACCCATGCAATATCATTTGGGTATTTTTTTAGTAATTCAATCATAGTGGGATGAAATTTATTACAATATGGACATTCATAATCTGAGTATTCAATCATTACCACTTTAGCTTTTTCATTGCCACGAAAATGATCAGTTTTGGGATCAAAAGCTGGTACAGACTCTAGTTTTTTAGCGGCGGCAGCTTCAGCAGCAGCTTGATCATTGTTTTGAACTAAATTGCTTCCACTAGATTTTAAAATTTGGTTTTCTTTCCATAGAGAACCACCTAAAAAACCTAAAACAAAAGCCATAACTAACAAAATAATTAAAGAAAAATTACTGTTTATGAAGTCACTAAAAGCTTTAAAGGAAAACTTTTTTAAAGCTTGCGTGCTTTCTGTTACTAAACTTTTTTTTGCCATATGGCCTTTCTTGTGATTAATAATAAAAAGTAGATTACAATATGCCTTAATAATAAGAATTTTACAAGCATTAAGTGATGAAACAAAATAGAATCTTGAGTATTTATGAAAAAAATCAACTTCTTAAGTATGATTTTAAGGAAGAGGATTTATTTATTAGAGGTGAGTTACCTGTCGAATATCTAACTGGTTTCGTCGAATTTTGTGGTCTTACAATTAAAGTTGATCGAAATGTTTTGATTCCTAGAGTTGAAAGCGAAGAATTAGTCCAATTAATTAGAGATTTTTACCTTTCTTTAAAAAAACAACTTTCTTATTTAGAAATAGGCACTGGTAGCGGAGCAATTAGTTTGGCATTTTTTGCCTTTTTATTAAATCAGGAAAGAATTTTTCAAATTGATCAGTTTTTAGTAAGTGATATATCTAAAAAAGCTTTGGCTTTAGCTCAGGAAAACTTTTACAATTTATTTCATCAATATCCGACTAATAAAATTAAGTTCTTGGAAAGTGATTTGCTCAATAATTTTTCAAAGAACAAATTTAACTTAATGGTGGCAAATTTACCATATATTCCTTCCAGTTTTATTAAAAGTTTAGATCTGAGTGTACAAAATTATGAGCCTTTATTAGCCCTAGATGGTGGTCAAACTGGTTTTGATTTAATCAATAAATTTTTGGAACAAGTTGTCAATAAAGATGTTTTGGCTAATGAGGGTAAAATATTTTTGGAAGTTCACGAAACTCATGATAAGAAATTTCTTAATAAATATTTTCCAAATATTAAAAAACAATTCTCAATTCAAGAAGTTAAAGATCAATTTGAACGTCATCGTTTCTTAATTCTTGAAAAGATTTAAGTATTTTTGAGCAACAAGAGAAATTTCGTATTTTTTTTCAAAATCTTTTTTAGCATTATTTGCTAAAGTTTTTTGTAATCTCTCATTATTTAAAAGTTGAATGGTTTTTTTAGCTAGATCTAAATAATCTCCATTTTTAGCCAACAAAGCATTGTGATTGTTAAATAATAATTCATTGCCTGGAGCTCGATCAAAAGCAATAATGGGTTTGCCCATGGCCATGGCCTCAATAATGGTTAAACCAAAACCCTCTAGTGGCCAAACAGATGGACAAAGAATTATTGTGCTTTTTGCTAATAATTGTTGTTTGTTTGCAATATAATTTAAAAATTTAATTTGCTTATTGTTATCTGCTAGGTTTTTGAGTTCGTGATAAAAATTTCCAGTGCCAATAATTTGCAATTCAACGTTTTTAATTTTTTTTTGTATTAAAGAAAAAGCCTTAATTGCCAAATCTTGCCCTTTACCTTTTTCCAATCTAGAAATAACAGTAATAATTTTTTTATTTATTTTTATTTGTTTTTTAACTCTAGCTGGAGGTGTGCCACATGGAATCAGCGTTAGCTTCGTTTTATCAAAAACGCTTTCTAAGGCTTTTTTAGTATTGTTAGAGGGTATAATGATTTTTGCAGCAGAATTTTTATTTAAAAAATAAAGAATTCTCGGAATGCCAAGCAATTTTTTAAATAAAGGATCAAGTGGTCCATATTCAATAAAATAAATTGGTAATTTAAATATTTTAGCCAATAAACCAGGGACAATTTTTTCAGAAAATCCTGAATAAAGAATAATTTCTTTTTCAGTAGATTGATGAATTTTTTTTAAGATTTTAAAGTAATAAAAAAACGCTAGAGGAGTTAAAAAAAAGCTTTTTAATAAACCACGAAAGTTTCCAGAAAAATCTAAATAAATTGGAGTTTCTAAAAGAATAATTCCATCTTTATTGCTTAATTTTTTCAAAAGACTCGAGTTGCTTGTGTAAAGAGTTACTCTATGGCCAAGTTTATTGATGGCGGTAATTAAATCAAAAGCAAATTGTTCTGCACCTCCGAAATCTTTACTTTGTAGAAAAAAGTTAAGTCTCATTTCTTTTCTATTTGCACAACAATGTCATTCATGTTTTTGGGAAGTCTATCCAAAACTTGATTAATTTTCGGCCCAAGTAAAGGTATCAAAATTTTTGCTAATAATAGCAAAATGATAATGTTAAAAAACCAAACTCCGGCGCTACGCGCGATTCCAGCAATGAAGTTTTTTTTAACAATAGTCCAATTACTAACGTTGTAAAGAGTATTTTGTTTTTTTAAAAATTCTTTGGCAATTTTAATCATTTAGTTATTTTAGCTTTTATTTTTGATTTTAGCTAGATTTTATATTTTTTTGGACAATGCTATACTCTCTGGGTTAAAATAGAATCAATTTGTATATATAAAGAAAGATTTAAAATATATGAAAAATCAATTTAAATCAGGTAACTGGCAAAAAGAAATTAATACAAGAGATTTCATTTTTAACAACTTTACTCCTTATGAAAGTGACAGTTCTTTTTTAGTTGGACCAACCGCAGCAACTAAAAAGCTTTGGGAGCAGGCAAGTGAACTACTCAAAATCGAAATCAAAAATGGCGGTGTTTTAGATATAGATACTAAAACTATTTCTTCTATTACTAGTCATAATCCAGGGTATTTAGATAAAAAATTAGAAAAAATTGTTGGCTTTCAGACAGATCAACCTCTTAAGAGGGCAATGAAACCTTACGGTGGTATTAGAGTTGTTGAAGCTGCTTGCGAAGAGAATGGCTACAAAGTTGATCCGGGTGTTTCAGAAATTTTTAACAAATATCGTAAATCTCATAACGATGGAGTTTTTGATGCTTATACCAAGACAATGCGTCAGTTACGCTCAACCGGAATTTTGACTGGCTTACCAGACAATTATGCTCGGGGTCGTATTATTGGTGATTATCGTCGTGTGGCTTTATATGGTATCGATCATTTAATTGAGGCTAAGAATGCGGATAAAGATGCTATTGATGGGGTGATGACTGACGATGTGATTAGATTGCGTGAAGAAGTTAGTGAACAAATCAAAGCTCTTAAAGAAATGAAAGAGATGGCAGCTAGTTATGGTTTTGATATTTCTAAACCAGCCAGCAATGCTCAGGAAGCGATTCAATGGACTTGGTTTGGCTTCTTAGCTGCTTTAAAAGAGCAGGATGGTGCCGCCATGAGTTTAGGTAATGTCAGTACTTTTTTTGATGTTTACATCGAAAGAGATTTGCAAAATGGTAGCTTAACTGAAATAGAGGCACAAGAATTAGTTGATCATTTCATCATGAAGTGTCGTTTGATTCGTCATCTACGCATGGATGCTTATAATCAATTGTTTGCCGGTGATCCTACCTGGATTACTGAGGCTGTGGGTGGCTTTTTTGCCAATGGCCAACATAAGATTACCAAAACCAGTTTTAGATTTTTACAAAGTCTTTACAACATTGGCCCAGCTCCAGAACCAAACTTGACCATTCTCTGGTCAGATAAATTACCAGAAGGTTTCAAGAAATTTTGTGCCCAGGTTTCGATTGATACTTCTTCATTGCAGTATGAGAATGACAATTTAATGCGTGAAGTTAGTAGTTGTGATGATTATTGTATTGCTTGCTGTGTATCAATGATGGAGACTGGCAAGGAAATGCAATTTTTCGGAGCTCGTTGTAATTTAGCTAAGGCTTTGTTGTTAGCCCTCAATGAAGGACGTGATGAAAAGAGCGGCGAATTAATTGTGCCAGATATTGCTAAATTACCAGACGGACCAATTGATTACGAGGAATTTAATAAACGTTTTGAAAAAACTGTGGCCTATTTAGCTAAAGCCTATGTTAACACCATGGATGTTATTCATTACATGCATGACAAATATTATTATGAAAAAGCTCAAATGGCTCTTATGGATACTAAGGTCAAGAGAAACATGGCCTTTGGAGTGGCTGGTCTTAGTGTAGTAGCAGATTCTATTTCAGCTATTAAATTTGCCAAGGTAACTGCTGTTCGCAATGAAGATGGTTTGACCAAAGAATTTAAAGTTGAAGGTGAATATCCGATGTATGGTAACGATGATGATAAAGTTGATAGTATTGCTAAACAGTTAGTTGAGGATTTTAATGCTGAATTGGCTAAACAGCATATTTATCGCGATGCCACTCCAACTTTGTCAGTTTTAACTATTACTTCTAATGTAGTTTATGGGGAAAAGACTGGAGCTACTCCAGACGGTCGCAAAGCTGGTGAACCATTCGCTCCTGGTGCCAACCCGATGCATGGTCGTGATCATTCTGGAGCAATTGCTTCACTTAATTCAGTGGCCAAAATTGATTATAAAAATGCTCGCGATGGTGTTTCTAATACTTTTTCTATCGTGCCAAAAACTCTTGGAGAAAATAAAGAAACTCAAATTAAAAATTTATTAGGTATGCTTGATGGTTATTTTAATAAAAACGCTCATCATTTAAATGTTAACGTTCTCAATCGTGAAACGCTTGAAGATGCCATGATACATCCAGAGAAATATCCACAGCTAACTATTCGCGTGTCTGGTTATGCAGTGAATTTTATTAGACTGAGTGAGGCTCATCAAAGAGAGGTGATCGCTAGAACATTTCATGAAAGCATGTAGTTTAAAGATTCATTCAATTGATACCTTTGGTACACATGATGGTCCCGGCATTCGTTTAGTGGTTTTTACTCAAGGATGTTTGTTTAGATGTGTCTATTGTCATAATCCGGACACTCAAGATTTAGAAACAGATAAAATGAAAATCATTGACGCATCTGAAATACTTGAACTTTTAGAAAAAGAAAAAACTTATTTTGGAAAAACCGGAGGGTTAACCGTTTCTGGAGGTGAACCAACCTTACAAGCAAGGTCATTAATAGAGCTTTTTCAAGAATGTAAAAAACGTGGCTTCAATACCTGCCTTGATACTTGTGGAGCTATTTTTGATCAAACAGTTACTCAGCTTTATGATCTAACAGACATAATTTTACTAGACGTAAAACATATTAATTCAGCTTGGCATCAAAAATTAAGTAAATTTGACAATAAAAATGTTTTAAAAAACGCTGTATATCGAGAAAGCACTGGTAAAGAAATGTGGCTACGCTATGTTTTGGTTCCTGGATGGACCGACCAAGAAGAATATCTAAAAGAGTGGGCTCAATATTTTGCTGATTATAAATCAGTCACTAGAGTAGAGCTTATTCCTTATCATAAATTGGGAGTTTTTAAATATAAAGCTTTAGGTCGCAAATACGAATTAGAAGGAGTAGAACCTCCTACGAAAAACGAAATCAGCAAAGCGGAAGAAATTTTTATAAAGTATTTAGGTAAGAAAGTTGTAGTAGTTTAATTATTGCAATATAAATAGAAAGAAAATATGAATTTTGATGCTATTTTTTATCCAAAAACAATTGCTATTATTGGAGCTTCTAGTCGAGAAAAAACAGTTGGTAATGACGTAGTTAAAAACTTAGTGAGACAGGGTTACACTGGCAAAATCTATCCAGTTAATCCAAAAATAGAAGAGCTATACGGTTTAAAAGTTTATGCTTCAATTGAAGAAATTGATGATGAAATAGACTTGCTTGTTTTAGCTATTCCAGCCAAGTTTGTAGCAGAAGAAATTAAAAAAGGAGCACTCAAAGGTGCCAAAGCTGCCATTGTCATTTCAGCCGGTTTTAAAGAAGCTGGTAATTTGGAATTAGAAAAAGAATTAGCTGAAACTTGCAATAGTTTAGATATTACTTTAGTTGGCCCAAACTGTTTAGGAGCGATTAATGCAGAAATTCAAATGAATGCTTCTTTTGCAAGCGTAATGCCACCAGTTGGCGATGTAGCTTTTATGTCACAAAGTGGTGCGCTTTGTACTGCAGTATTAGACTATGCTCAAGATTTGGGAATTGGTTTTTCTAAATTTATTAGTATTGGTAATAAAGCAGCTTTAAAAGAATTAGATTTAATTAAATATTTACATGCTGATAAAAAAACTAAAGTGATCTGCATGTATGCAGAATCTTTGGAAGATGCACCAGAAATTATAGAAGTTTTACGCAAGTTAAATAGAGGTAAAAATCCTAAACCTATTATTGTACTCAAATCAGGTAAAACGGAGGCAGGAGCAGGGGCAATTGCCTCTCATACTGGCTCACTCAGTAGTGGAGACAGTGCTTATCAGGCCTTGTTTAATCAGTCTGGCATAATTCGAGCCAATAGCATCAATGAGCTTTTTGATTTGGCTCAAGTTTTTTCGATGAATGAAATTCAAAGAGTTCGCAAAGTGACTTTATTGACCAATGCTGGCGGTCCAGGAGTTTTAACTACTGATGCAGTAATAGAAAATGGTTTAGAAATGGCTGAGTTAACTCCAGAAACTGTTAAAGAATTACGAAGCTTTTTGCCTGTTTCCGCTAGTACTCATAATCCAGTTGATGTTTTAGGAGATGCTGTTGGAGAAATTTATAAAAAAACAATTGATGTTTTAGCTAAAGATCAAAATACAGATGCAATTATTGTGCTTTTAACACCCCAATCTATGACAGAACCAATAGAAACTGCTAAAGCAATTGTAGAAATGCGTCGTCAAAGTAAAAAACCAGTAGTGGTTAGTTTAATGGGAAAAAAATTGGTAGCTGAGGGCGTCAATATTTTACGTGATGAAAAAATTGCTACAACTGCTTTTCCGGAACCAGCGGCAATGGCATTGTCAAAATTTGCTAAATTTAGTAATTGGAGCAAACAACAAAATGAGAATTTTTTGAGTTTTAATGATGTTGATAAAGTTACAGTTAATGCAATCTTTACCCAAGCTAAGGCTAAAAAACAAACTTCTTTTCCAGAAGCAGAAGCGATGGAAATTATGAAAGCATATAAATTTCCATTACTTAAATCTGCTATTGCCAAAAACTCTATTGAAGCAATTAAGATTATGAAAGAATTTAAGTGTGAAGTGGCGATGAAAATTATTTCAAAGGATATTCTTCATAAAAGCGATGTTGGTGGAGTTAGTTTAGGAATAACTTTAGAAACAGTTGAAGGAGAGTATGAAGATATGATGAAAAGAGTGGCGAAAAAAATGCCTAAAGCTAAATTAGAAGGAGTTTTATTAATGGAGATGGCTAAAAAAGGCACAGAATTAATTTTAGGAATCAACAAAAACTCTTTAGGAACTATGCTAATGTTTGGTTTAGGTGGTATTTATGTAGAAGTTTTTAAAGACGTAAATTTTGCTTTTGCACCACTTACAAGAGAAGATATTTTAAATATGATCAATGGTTTGCACTCTAGCAAATTGTTAAAAGGAGTCAGAGGTGAAAAAGCAGTCGATCAAGAAATTTTAATAGAAACTATTGGTCGTTTGTCACAATTGGTTCATGATTTTCCGGAAATAGTTGAGCTAGACATTAACCCACTACTGGTTAATAGTGATGGAGCAAAAGTTCTTGATGCAAGAGTAGTAATAGAGTAAATGATATAATTGTTTACCTTATGAAGTCAGCTATTTATGCCTTTTCCGGTGATCCTATTACCTTTGGTCATATCGATATTATCAAGCGTGCTGCAGTTGTTTTTGATCGCGTAATAGTGGCGATTGGTGTTAATCCAGCTAAAAAATATCTTTTTTCTCAAGAAGAGAGAGCTGAGATGGCCAGAAGATCTCTCTTTGATTTAAAAAATGTTGAGGTTAAAGCTTTTAGTGGTATGTTAGTTGATTTTGCTTATGAGAACAATATTGATGTAATTGTTAAAGGTGTGCGCAGTAATCATGATTTTGAATACGAAATGAGTCTTCATAATTTAGGTGAAAGTCAAAAACTTGGTATCGATACTTTCATTTTATTTGCTAGACCATCATTAGCTCATATTAGTTCTGGTGCGGTTAAAGAAATTCAAGAAAGTCAGGGTTTAATTCAAGATTATGTTCCTGGTTATGTGAAACAATGCGTAGAATCTAAATTGAGCGGTCAATATATTGTTGGTTTAACTGGTGAAATTGGTAGTGGCAAATCTTATATTGGGCAAAAATTGGTAGAATTGGCAAATAAAATAAATTTAGAAGCTCATAACATAGAACTTGATCATTTGTCTTGGCAAATTCAATCTGATTTAAAAGAAGAAAAATATGAAATAGTTAGAAAACAAATCATTGATACTTTTGGAGCAGAGGTAGCTAATGTAGATGGCAGTATCAATCGTAAAACTTTGGGAGAAATTGTTTTTGCTGATAAACAAAAGCTAAACAAACTAAATGAAATTATGGAAACTCCAATTTTAGTGCGTTTACGCAGGGAGTTGAAAAATAAAAAAGGCTTGATCATTTTAAATGCAGCTCTCCTAGCAGAAGCGAAAATGAGCCAACTTTCTAATTACAACACCATTCTTTTATCAGTTGATGAAAAAATTCAAAACAAAAGATTGTCTGACAGAGACTTAAGTCAAGAACAGATCAAAAGAAGATTAAAGAGTCAATATGATTTTCTTAGTAAGAAAAAATACTTAGAAGCAGAAATCAAGCAAAATCAACAAGGCAGACTGTGGATTTTAGATAACAACAATGCTTCTAATTCAGAAACTAAAAAATTATTGCAAGATCTTTTGTTTTATTTTGGCTTGAATTAATAAGCCTAACTTGAAATTAATTAACAAGTAAAGAATTAAACAGATTAAGAAGATATATAAGGGAAATCCCCAATGGGCAAAAGTCCAATCTTTAATAGTTAATAAAGTCAAAATTGCACTAATCATGCTAAGAAGAAAAGCGGTGCCACTTTCACTTTCTGGTTTGTAATATGATTTAACAATGGTTGGAATTGCAGCAAGTCCGTCGGCTAAAATTGAAAACAAAATCGCCAAATTGCCCTCTCCTGTAATCTGCCAAATGATGATAGCAAATAAAGAAATTGAACCATAAACATAATCCATTTTATTTAATTTCCAATAAGATTTTTTGTTTAAAAAAGAAGCAATAATGATTAGAAGTGGATTAAAACCAGCCATAAAAGTCATTAATGAAGTTAGTCCAACACCTTTTTCTAATTCAGCAGCAAAAGCAATCATTGGTGCTAAAGCCCATAAAAACCAACTAACTCTATTTGGTTGGTTTTTACCTTTAAGAGTGTCGATAAAATAACTCAGTCCACCACTAAAAGAAAGTAAAGCTCCCAAAATAATAAATTTTTCATTTAACATGTTTGCATTTTAGCATTAAGCTATTTCTATCGAAATGGGACAGTGATCTGATCCTAATATTTGATCATGAATTTCTGATGATTTTAACCTTTTTTTTAGATTTTCACTGACAAAAAAATAATCAATTCTCCAACCAACATTTCTTTGTCTAGCTCCAGAGCGTTGACTCCACCAAGTATATTGCTCTTTTCTCTCAGGGTTCAAAGAACGAAAACTATCTATAAAGCCTAATTTTAATAGTTTATCGATCCAAGCTCTTTCTTCTTTTAAAAATCCGGAAATTAATTGATTCTCTTTTGGCCTAGCCAAATCAATTTCTCGATGTGCTGTATTAACATCACCACAAATAATAATATTTTTTTCTGTTTTTAATAGTTTTTTAAGATGTTCGAGTAAAAAATCATAATAAGCCATTTTGTAAGTCAATCTCTCTGGAGAAGCTTTGCCATTAGGAAAATAAATATTGAAAAGAACGAAATCTTCATATTTAGTTACTAAAGTTCTACCTTCACGATCAAACTTATTTTCTCCAAGACCAAGCTCGACTTTTTTAGGTTTTTCTTTGGTATAAGTGACCACTCCGCTATAACCTTTTTTTTCTGCCCAAGCAAAATAAGAATGATATTGATCTAAATGAGTTAAGTCAAAAGTTAATTGATCTGGAGAAGCTTTAGTTTCTTGTAGGCAAATAATGTCTGCATTTGTTTCCTTTAACCATTGCAAAAAATTTTTTCTAAAGATAGCGCGTATACCATTTACATTCCAAGAATAAATCTTCATATAATGAGAATTATAGCGTATATTTAAGACGTTGTTTTATGAATGAAATTGATCGCTTAGTTTACCTTACTATTGCCTACAGCAACTGTTTTTCGTTTGCTCTGAATGAAAACGAGATTTTTAGGCGTCTTCCAACTACTTCCGATCTTCATTATTTATTCAATCTAATTAATAAGGTTCCAAAGGAAATTAAAATTTCTAAGAAAAAAATAAAAAATTCCTTACAAAAAATGGTTCAACAAGCAATAATAAAGACTGATGGTGAATACTTTTTTTTACAAAAAAAAGATTTATTAAATAGAAAACAAAAAATCGAGTTAGATGATTTTAAAAAAGTAGAGGCCAAACTTTTTGTAAAAATGGCTAGCAAAATTCCTTTTATTAAGGCAATTGCTTTAACTGGTTCAGCTGCGGTTGGTAATGCTGCCAAAGAAGATGATCTAGATTTTATGTTGATTTGTCAAAATAACACTTTATGGTTGACGCGGTTTTTATTAATTCTATTAATCAAGTTCAAGAAGAAAAGGCCCAAGCTCAATGAACCTGGTGGATGGTGCATTAATTTATTGTTAGATGAAGGCGATTTAATTTTAGAAGAAAAAAGGAGAGGTTTATATGAAGCTTATGAAATTTTGCAAATGAAATTTGTTTTTGATCGCGATGAATATGAAAAATACTTTTTGAATGCTAACAATTGGCTTAAAAAATACTTGTTTTATTATGATAGTTATAAATTTAAAAAATATTTTTTAAAGAAAGAATCTTTTTCATTAATTAATCAATTTTTCTTTTTTATACAAAAAATTTATCGTCTTATGATTTTTGGTAGAGAGAATTTTTCATTAAGCTCAACTCAAGCTTTTTTCAATGATATAAAATTTAAAGAAAAATTACTAAATGTTTTGGAAAGAAAAGCAAACTTTAAGGAGTGATGAATCCTTCCCATCATTGTTTGGTTTCAGATGATATTTATTTTCACAATAAGAAAAGACAAATTTTCTTATTAAATTTTATTAATTTTAGTTTAATGACTTGTGTTTTACTAATTATTTTTCTTTCTTTAAATAATAGATCTATTCTTGGATATTTAATTAAAGACGATGATTTGTTGCAGTTATTTTTAATTTATTTAATTTTTAATTTGGTTTCTGTTTTAATTAAACGCAAGTTTTTATTTTTAGCAATTTTTTCAATTTTAATTACATTAGTTTTTATTTTTTTAGAAACGGTCTTGCTCTTAGGAATAAATTTTTACATTGTTAGTTTAATGTTTTTGTTAATTATTGTATTTGGAGCAATTTTTATTGATCCTAAATTTTCTATTTTTATATATATTTTTTTATCTTCCATCTTGATTTCAGTATTATTTTTTAAAAAAAATATTTATTCTTTTGATGTTTTATTAATGTTATTTTTTTATTTTTTAATGGCAATGTTTGTTTATTATTTAATTAAAGATTTTGAATTAAAAATAAAAAAAATTCAAAAAAAATATTTATTGAAAATGATTGAGGTCACACCTCTTTTAAATTTGGGAAAATTAACAGTGGGATTGACCAATGAGATTAGAAACGAATTAACAATTATTAGTCTTGTTTTACAGAATGCAGAAACGAATAAAAGAGATTTAGATAACTTGGATTTAGCTAAAGAGGCAGTTGATCAGATAGAAAGATTGTCTCGCCTAGCTTATTGCAAATTATTTAGTGAAACCGAGCCAGAGGTTTTTGATTTAAATTTAGAAATGAAATATTTGCTTAAATTATTCAAAAATTTATCTATAAAAACAGGAGTAAATATAATTTTTAAACCAAATAAAAAATATCAACTTCATGCTGACAGATTAAAACTAGATTTAGTTTTAGTTAGTCTAATTTTAAATGCTATCGACGCTTACGAAAGTATTAAAAGAGATGAAAAACATGTTTTTATCAAGTTTATTCAAAAACCAAGAAGTCTTTTAATTAAAGTTAAAGATTACGGAATAGGTATTAAAAAAGAGAGTTTGCCCTTAATTTTTAATCCATATTTTACTTTAAAGAATAAGAAGAGGTGTTTAGGATTGGGTTTATATATTAGTCAAAGTATAATGACAAAAATTTATCAAACAAGAATTAGAGTAGAAAGCACTAATAACCAGGGGTCAACTTTTACCTTATATATTAAAAATAAGTTTTTGTTAATTTAGCGATGATAATTGGCACTTGTATTGTTAATAAATTTTTGTTAGTTTCTTTATTGCTGTGGAATATAGTGAAAATCTATAACTGTGCCGCAACGGTGATTCTTCAAAAAAGATTAGTCCGGTCTTCAGCAAAAAATAAATCTTGACGAGCATCGAGCTAAAATTAAAAAATCTAATTTTACAAAATCGATGCTCCCTAACAGGGAGCTTTTTTATTGAAGAACCACGGCTTATTAAAAATATAAATAAGCTTGGTGATTTCACCCAGTTTGGAAAGGTTTTAATGCAAGAGAAAACTACACAAAGAACAGCAGTAGAAATGGCTACAAGTATTGGTGGTAATCCAAAAGAATTAGGAGATAGTTGGAAAATGCTTGGCATGAAAAACTTAAATATTACTGAGCAATTAAAGAATATTGGTTCAGAAATACCAATTGAAGATTCAGATTGGCAAAAATTGTTATCTCAAACGGGTACTTGGATGATTGGTTTACTTGATCAAAAAATTGAAAACATTCAAAGTAAGGTTGTAGAGCAAGAAACAGCAATTGAATTAAGACAATTATTTGGAGTACCTCTTTCTCTTTTGGCAATGCCAGTTTTTGTAGAATTAGAAAAAATGGAACTTTTATCCCGTATTGATTTAAAAATGGAAGCAATTAGTATCGAAAAAATTTGGGAACAAATTAATGCAAGAGTACTCTATATGGTTCAATTATTTTTGGCAGAACAAATTGAGACGGTGGAAAAGGAAGAAGAAGCTCATTTACTTGCTTTGAAATCTTCTCAGAATGAGGCAAAAGACCTCGAAGCTTTATCAGGAACTATGCATCAAGTAGAAAATCAATTTGATGCGAAATTAGAAGAATTAAAAAAGAAAAAAACTTTGCTTTTAACAAATTTTAAAAAAGTTAGTGGACAAATACAAAATTCAATTGAAGGTTTTTTTGAACAAACTGTTTTTATGAGTAGCAAGCAAAGTACACAACCCATTGCCATCAATTAGTTATACTGATCCCGGGCCAGGATTCGAACCTAGAATAATTGATTCAGAGTCAATGGTGATGCCATTTCACTACCCGGGAGGGTAAATTTTACGATTTTTTTATCTTCTGATTATATAACAAAGTGATTTTTCTTTCAGAGGATAAATATGCACAAAATTTTAATTTTAGAAAATGATTGGTTGATTTTATCTTTATTGAGAGATTTTTTTAAAAAAAGAAACTACGTTGTTCATTACGTTCAGTCCTTAGAAAGAGCTGAAAAGTTGTTAAAACAATGTAATTTTGATTTATTTTTATGTGAGCGATTTTTGCCAGATGGTGATGTTTTGTTCCTTTTAGAAAAAATTAAAGAGAAAAATTTATTTATGAGAATTCTAGTATTTAGTCAACAAAAGTCCTTAATCGATCGCATCAATACTTTGAAGTTAGCTGATGATTTTATAGCCAAACCATTCAACACGATAGAATTTTTTTTGAAAATAGAGAAATTTTTATTTTTGGAAAAAAGATTAAAATCAGATTACTTTGATGAAAATATTTTTTTGCTTCATGATCATCCTTCCACAAAGATACCAAGTAAAAACTTTCGCCCACAGGAACTTAAAATTCTAGAATGTTTTTTTAAGCATAAAAACATAATTATCTCTTATGAAACGATTATTACTTATGTTTGGGGTTACAAAGAACCCTCACCTATTAAAAAAACAATTAATGTTTATGTGAGAAGAATTAGATTAAAACTTAATAGCTCGTTTAAAATAGAAACGATTAAAAATAGAGGCTATCGTTTTATTGATTTAAGGGAAAAAAACACTTAAAAGTAGCGCCTTTTTCTTTTTTAGAAATAATTATTACTTTGCCTTTAAATTCTTTTTTTACGACTCGGTGAATTTGAGCAAAATTAAATTTTGAAACTTGCTCTCTAAAGAAAAAAATATTAGGTGTTTTGATAGTTTTTTCAAAAAAAGATAGACTTCGTCCTCCATGAGTTACAGAAAAAGACACTATATTTGCACTCTCAACTTTAGCAGTAACTAAAATGATTTTGTTTTGAAAATTATTAGTAGCATAAGCTTGCTTGGCTTTTTCTAATAATTTAAATAATATACCTTGGAAAATAATTTTATTACCATGTAAGGTTAATTCTTCAGGCAAATCAATCTTAATACTATAAATAAATGTATTTTTTCTGATCTTACTTAAGAGGAGAACACCGTCAATGGCTTCCTTGACTAAGAATTTTTTCATAATGAAAAAATTCTAAAATTACAAAGTAAAAAAAACTTAAAATTTTTTCTATTTTTCTATTTTCCAAACTTGCAAACATGGTGATTGATTGGGCCGACAGAAACTTGTCAACAAGTTGGATTTAGGTATGTCCATTTTTAATCGATGAGAATTAACTACTAATAATTTTAATTCAAAACCTTCTGCTTTATCCCAAAAAAAATCAGGAATTTCCAAAATTGGTTGTCCAATTCCTTCAACGTAAATATTTTCTACATTTTTATTATGCAAATTTAAAAGTATTCCGTCTGGAAGAGTACCAAAATAACCCTCAGTTGCTACAGCCACCTTTTGTGTTTTTGCAAACTCTTCAATTAATAAAGTAGTTTCTTTAATGCCATGACCAGATGACCATTCTTCTAAATATTGTGATCGGTCGGCTTTACTAAGTTGTAGCTGATCCACATTAAAATAAGCATTTCTAATAAATAAGAGGCTAGGTATTAAAATTGACAATAAAGACAGATATTGTAAAAATTTTTTATTTTTTAAATTTTGAATAGAAATGGCAGTAGAAGTAATAAAGAATAAGCTACTTGGTAAAGCATAACGAGAATAAAGAATTTTTCCTAAGATAATTAAAGGTAGTAAGAAAACAAGGCCTGAAAGGAATAGAACGGCTTGTTTTCGTCTAGTTTGAGTAAAAAGAGGTAAAGATAGGATTAAAATTACTGGCCCTAAATAAAGAAAAAGATGTTCTAAGAAAAAAGTGCTATTTCTAATAACAATGCTAAAAATTTCTGGAGAAAAAATTGTACTTGGTTTTTGCAAAAAATTTCCTCCTACAGCAAACAATTGACTAAAAAGGGGCACCACCCTGAAGCTATAAAAGGCAAAGCCAGCAATAAGCAAGGCAATACTTATTTTAATAGTTTTGTTAATTATCAATTTTAAACTCAATTTTTCTTCGAAAAAAATTGTTAAATAAAAGACTGGCATAAATAATAATGCTGGGGTTTTACTCATGATGCTAAGCAAGAAAAAAAATGCCAAAGCTAAAATTGACCAAATATTTCCATGCCTTACAATTCTTAAACAAAAATAATAAGCAGCAGTTAGATTGGCAAATAATAGGGCATCAGTGATAGCCAGGCGATTGTGAAAAAAAGTAAAAGGCAGGATACTAAATAAAAACATTGCTAATAGAGCTGCTTTTTTTTCTTTAAGTTGTTTTAGAATTAAATAAATAAAAATGGCACTTAGTGCTCCAGCGAATAAAGATAAAAGTCTGGCAGCAAATAATTGATCGCTAAAAATTTCCAAAAAAGGCACGGTAAGCCACATCAAAAGAGGAGTTTTGCCATCATTCATGGGATAAAAGAAATAGCGTTTATAATTATCAATAATTAGCTGAGACCAACGTATGTAGATTGATTCATCAGCAAAAACTGGTAAAGATGTCAATTTAAAAAAATGTAGGCCAAAAAATAAAACTAATAATAAAACGAATAAAAATAAATTTTTATTTTTCACGTCTTCTATTAAATAGGAAAACAACCCCACTAAGCAAGAGGTAGAAGCCAGGAATAGTCCAGGTAATTATTTTTTGTAAAGGAGAAAGTAAACTATTGTCCAAATGAAAGCTCATCCAAGGTAAGTAATAAAACCAAGGTACATAGCGCAAAAGGGCGGAAAAAGAAAAAACAATTAGTATGTTTCTCAAGAATTTATTTTTTATTAAAGGAAGAAAAACTAGAGACCAAATTAAATACCAAGGTAAAAAATATCTAGAACGTTCAGTCAGCAGAGGTGCAAACAAGGCCAGAGTCATTAAATCAAAAAAATATGTAGTTTTAAAATATTTTTCTAATTTATTTTTGAAAAATAAATAAAAAAGAAATGGTAAAAGAACGAGTGTGGCGTATTTAATGGATATAGATAAGATCATTAAAATAATTATTAAGAACATTTTAAGTAATTTCTTATTTTGTAGATTGCTGGCTAAATAAATAGCTAAAAGTGCTGGAGATAACATCCATAAATCATTATGAGCACTGCTTAAAATTTCAATTAAAAATAAAGGATTAAAATATAAAAGTGCTAATTTAAAATAATTAATTTTTTTGAAAAATTTTTCTGTAATTAATAAAGTGAGTATTAAAGAAATAAAAGCAAAAAGCTTAAAAACTATAAAGGTAGAAAAAAATTTATTTAATCCGAGTAAGTAGGGTAACAAAGAGAGTCCTGTCCAACCATATCCATAGGGAGCTGGTGTATGAACGTTATTCATAAAACGTAACATGGGTTCATCAGGAAAATTAGTGGCAGTTTGAATATGTGGATTGGCACCGAACTCAATTACCATTTTGGCATTGAAAATATAATTAAAAAGATCATAAGACAGAGCATTATAAGAAAAAATTAAAGGTAAACTGACAATAATTAAAAATTGCCAAAAATTTTTTTTATTATTTAAATTAAATTTAGACCAATTTTTAAGAATCAATAAATAATTAGTAAAGAGTAAAATAATTAAACTGGTATAAAAAATAGTCCTAAAATTTTGTAGGGGTAAAATATTTTTCCAAAGATAAGTTTGAAATGCAATGAAAGTGTCTGATTTTAGTAAAAATAAATTTGGATCAGTAATCACAAAAGAAAAAATACTAAAAACAAAAAATAATAAGAAATAACTAATCAATAAAATATTTTTCATTGTTTAGGATATTTATGGGTTAAATCAGCTATTTTAATACGTAAAATATCCGCAAACATCAAGAAGGAATCTCTTAGAGGATTAACACGATTGGTTTGAAAATGTTTCCATAAAATTGGTACTTCTTTAAAATCAAAACCATATTTTTTGGCTAAATAAAGCAGTTCGACGTCGAAGGCGCCTGTAAAAGCGTCTTGACGTTCGTTTTCTCCAGAATAAATATATAAGTTCTTAAATAATTTTTCAGTAGCTTTCTCTGAAAAAAGTTTGAAACCACATTGACTATCTTGAGTTCCTGGCACAGCCAATAATTGTACTAGTAAATTAAAGCCTCTGCCCATTAAGTGTCTATAAAACGGTTCTTTTTCTCTTTTAGCACCAATGATTTCTCTAGAACCAAAAATTATTTCATATTGATTACTATATTTTAAAAGCTTGCGCACTTCTCTCATTGGAGTAGACTGATCAAAATCAGCAAATAAACGCCAATCTCCCCGAGCTGCTAACATGCCAGACTTAACAGTAGGACCCTTTCCTTTGTGTTGATTAATAATTACTTTAATTTTTTCATCTTTTAAACTAAATTCTTTTAATGCCAAATCGGTTCCATCAGTACTCCCATCATCAGACAAGATTAATTCCCATGGTTTTTCGTAAGCTTGTAAAAATTGGTAAACTTCTTCAAGAACACCGCGCTTAATATTTTTAATCTCGTTGTAAGAAGGCAGGATGACTGATAAATAAGGCTTCATATTGTTTTATTCATTATAGCTAGATAAAACACTAATTTCTGGACCATTTTGCATTTCGAAAGTTTCTAAGAGACTTTTATTAGGAAAAACAATTATTTCATAAATTGCTAAATCTAAAACATTTTTTTCTATTTTTTCTTCATTAATAATAAAAAGTTTTTCTGCGTTGTGGTGTTCTTCAATTTTGACTGGTTGATTTTGTTGCGTACTTAAAAAATAGCGATAGTTCATGCCATAAAGATCTTTGGAAGAAGATAATAAAACAATATTATACTTTTCATTTTCTTTAACTCTTTTATATATTTCTTTAGTTGTTTCCTGAATGTCTTGAATGGTCCAATCGTGATTTTTTAAATTATATCGACTACTATTATTTATGATAAAAAAGATTAAAAATAATAAAAACAAAAAATAGCCTAAAATTTTTTGAGTAAATTTCGCAAAAAATATTCCATAAAAAATATAAGTAAAAGGAAACAAATAAGCAATATAATGTTCATATACTTGATGCTGATAAATACTGATGCCAATAATTCCTGGTATCAAATAAGCCATTAAAACTTTTTCACTGTTAGAAATTTTAAATTTATTCTTAACAAGATATAAAAAGGAAGTAATTAAGACGACAAACAACAATGGATGGTTAATTTTGTTTACTGAAAAACTAGGTTCAAAAAGAATTTGCGAAGCACGATCTTTTAAATCAATGCTGATAAATTTAGTAACAGCGGCAAACCCATCACGACCCTTTTTTCTCTGTAAATCAAAGCTTTCTTCTTTGACTAAAATTTTAGTAAAAGATTTAGCATTTAAAAAATCATGTTTTAAGTCGAAAAGAAAAAGTGGTGTCAAAGAAATTGCAAAAATAAAAAGAGATAAAACAATATGTTGAATGAATTTTTTTTCTTTTTGAAAGAATAATTTTTGTTTTTTTCGAACTTTTTCAATTAATTGAATTAGAAAAATAATTCCTGCTCCAGATAAAGAAAGCAAGGTAACATAGTGTAGTTGAATTAAGAGACTGAAGCAAACAGCTACAACTAGCCAATATTTAGTATTTTTTTGCCAGGCTAAATAAGTGAAATAAAACATGAGTAAGCTAAAAAATGGAGCAATATTTGGATTCCAACTAAATCTAGCTAAGTTAACTACTCCGGCAGAAAAAGTAAAGAAAATTGTTGCAAAAACAGCTGTTTTGCGATCAAAAATTCTTTGGGTGATTTTAAATAATAAGTAGACAGTTAAAACCGCTAAGCCAGCAACGGCGTAAACTGGGCCAATAGGACTTGGATAAGATAAAAATAAAAAAGGCAACATGAAATAATAATAAAATGGTCCCAAGTACATATTACCAATACTAGTGACTGGGCCGATGAAAACAGGATCTAAATCTTTAAAAATATTAGCTACAAGCAAAGCATCTCTTCCTTGGTCTCCCTGAAACATCATGGTATTTTTAAGATTATAAAATCTTAAAAAAACAGCAAAGCCAAGAATCAAGAATAGAAACAAGCTTTCTAGCTTGATTTGTTTAATGATTTTCCGCATTTGATTTTATTTTTTCTTCTTTTTCCAAATAAAAGTATTGTAAGCAAAGAAATTCCAGAACATGCCAACTAAAATACCTATGACCGCAGAGATAACCCCTGTATCAATAACATAATTGATAACTGGTACAGTGAAAACTGGCTTAAGACCAATGGTGGACGATGTTAAGTAGGCAATAAGACTTTGAATTAAAATTGACCCTGCCGAAGAAAGGTTAAAAGTGATGAATTTGAAAGGAATTTGACTAGTTTTAAGTTTTCTATCTTTAAAAGTCCAGAGATTGCTCCAAATAAAATTAGAAACAACGGCAGTTTCGATGGCCAAAAAGTTGGCAATCACAAAAGTTTTTTCGCTGGTGAAAGCTAAACGCCAAAGCTGAAGGGCAATAAGTTGTACCATGGCTCCAAAAGCACCCACAATGGCAAATTTCACTACTCTCATTTCTAAAATTTCTTTAATTCTCACTTTCATAAGATATAACAAAGTATTTTTAATATACTCTGGTCCAATTTTACTATTACCTAATACTCGATCCTTAAATTGAAAAGGCACTTCCGCGATTTTAAAGTTGTGGCGCAATGCTTTATGTAGAAATCCAATTTGGAAAGTATAGCCAGAAAATCTTTCTGAATGTAAGCCTTTTTCTACAGTTAAATAAACCTCTTTTTTAATAGCCCTAAAACCAGTGGTCCAATCTCTGATGGAAAAATCAAACATTAAAAAATTAATAAAAAGATTGCCCACTACACTTAAAAATTTTCTATGCAAACCCCAATTTTTGGGAATAGATCCGCCATTAATGTATCTAGAACCTAGAACTAAATCATATTCTTGGTCTATTTTTTTCAAAAAAGCAGGAATTTTTTTTGGGTCGTGAGAAAGATCCGCGTCAAATTCAAAAACAACATCTGCTCCTAGTTCATGAAACGCGTAGTTCATGCCGCTTAGATAGGCACCACCTAGCCCGGACTTTTTTTTATTAATTAATAATTCAATAAAACTATATTTCTTTTGCAAACTTTTAACCACATCGGCAGTGCCATCTGGAGAACTGTCATCTACTACCAAAACCTTCATTCGCCAATTTTTGATTCCCACAAACACTCTGACTAAAGCTTCAATAGTTTTAGAAATATTATCTTTTTCATTGTAAGTGGGAATGATGACAATAGCTTTTTGCATTTTATTTTGAACTTTTACTTTCAAATTCTAGGTCTTTCTCAACCATAAGGGTGACTAACTCTTCGAAACTAACACTAGGTCGCCAACCAAGGACTTTTTGTGCTTTCTCTGGATTTCCAATTAACAGATCTACTTCTGCGGGACGATCGTATTTGTTATTATGTTTAACATATTTTTGATAATCACCTAAACCAGCTGCTTTGAAAGCAATTTCCAAAAACTCTCGCACGCTATGGGTTTCACCGGTTGAAATAACATAGTCATCAGCTTTTTCTTGTTGAAGCATTAACCACATGGCTTCTACATAATCTTTGGCATAACCCCAATCTCTTTTAGCGTCTAAGTTACCCAATTCCACAAAATCTTGTTTACCAAGTTTAATCCTAGCAACAGCATTGCTAATTTTACGCGTTACAAATTCCAAGCCACGTCGAGGTGACTCATGATTGAAAAGAATACCAGAAACTGCGTATAAATCATATGATTCACGATAATTTACAGTGATCCAATGTCCATAAACTTTAGCTACGCCATAGGGTGAACGAGGATAAAATGGAGTATTTTCGTTTTGCGGCACTTCTCTGACTTTACCAAACATTTCGCTGGAACTGGCTTGATAAAATTTAGCTTTAGGACAAGCTAAGCGCATTGCTTCTAAAACTTTGGTGACACCAATGGCTGTAAATTCACCAGTCAACACTGGTTGTTCCCAAGAAGCTTTAACAAAAGATTGAGCTGCTAAATTATAAATTTCATCTGGTTGAATATCTTGAAGAGCAAAAGTAATGGAATGTTGATCAATTAAATCTCCAGAAATTAACTCTAAATTTGGATGATGAATAATAGTTTTAATACGTTCAAAATTTTGAGTACTAGTACGACGAGTTAAACCATAAACTTTATAACCTTTTTCCAATAATAACTCGGCCAAGTAAGAACCATCTTGACCAGTAACTCCAGTAATAAAGGCTTTTTTCATATATTTGCTCTCCAGTAATTTAGAATTCTTTCTAATGTTTCTGTTAATTGATGTTTGGGTTGCCATCCTAATTCAAGGATCTTTTCATTGTTGCAAACAAGATAAGGAAGGTCAACAGGGCGAATTTTGTTGACATCAGTTTCTATCTTGATTTCTTTATTTGCTTTGGAACTTAAAATCTCTAAAATTTCTCTAATACTGTATGCTTTGCCAGAACCAAGATTATATATTTCACCGCTTTGACCTTTTTCCATAAGTAAAATATAGGCGTCGACGATATCTTTAACATCAGAGAAATCTCTAACACTATCTAGATTACCAACAGAAACAGTTTGTGCCAAACCTTTTTCTACTTTAACAATATTAGCTGCCAAATCTGCGACCACAAATCCCAAAGCTTGTCTTTCACCGATATGATTAAAAGGTCTCACTCTGACAATATTAAGCTTTTCACTTCTAGTGAAATAATGCACCATCATATCCTGAACAAGTTTAGAAAGAGCATAGGGATTGTCAGGTCCTAAAGTGGCTTGTTCGTCCACTGCTTGATTTTTAGCTTCATAAACCAGAGCAGTACTAATGTGCAACATTTTGCTATTTGGGATATGATTTTTGATCGCTTCAAGTAAGTTTAATTGCAAACTAGTATTCATTTCCAAAATGGCTTTACGTTTTTCAAAACTATCTCCAACATTGGCAATTGAAGCTAAATGATAAATTTCATCCGGTTTGATTTGAGCAATTAAATCCTGAGTAGCTTCATAATCAGTTAGATTGATTTGATGAATATTGTTTGGATCAACGAATTGTTTAACAAATTCGCCTTCATCTCGATAAGAAGTAAGATGTATATTTCTTTCGCCTTTTTGATAAAGTGCTTCTACTAAGTGAGAAGCAACAAAACCTGTGCCACCAGTAATTAAAATATTTTTCATAAATTTACCTTTTACCAATGCCAATATATTGATAATTCCAACTTTTTACGATTTCTGGTTTAAATTGATTTCTGCAATCGATAAAAAACTGTGTTTTAGAATTTTTGACCTTAGCAAAGTCAAAATCTATTATTTCTGGCCATTCCACTACTGCCATAATAACATCAGCATTTTCGCAAGTTGTTTCGATGCTAGAGAATTGTTGATGATTGTTAATTTGGCCTTGGTATCTAGCCATAGGATCGTAACTTTTGATTTGAGCACCTTGTTCACTTAAAAATGGAATAATCTTAGTAGATGGAGCTTCCCTCATATCGTCAGTGTTTGGTTTGAATGACAAACCTAATACGGCAACTGTTTTATTTTCAAAACCGTTAATTCTTTTGGCAAACTTTTCTAATAAGTAAAAAATACGAGTGCTATTAATTTCATTAACACGATTTAATAGATTGCCACTTTCACCAACACTGCGAGAATAAGCAGCCAATTCTTTTACATCTTTAGGGAAGCAAGAACCTCCGTAGCCAAGTCCTGGATACCAATAATGTTGACCAATTCTTTTATCATGACCAATGGCCTTAATGACTTCATCGATATCGGCGCCATTTTTTTCACATAGATTGGCAATTTCATTAATAAAAGTAATTCTAGTGGCAAGATAAGAATTGGCAGTGTATTTAGCCATTTGTGCGGAAGCGACTTTACAACGCAACACTGGAGCACTGAGGTTTTTATGCAGTTCTTCAAGTTTTTCAAAGACGTAGCCTTCTTCTGCACCAATTACAATTCTGTCTGGGTTTAAAGTGTCGTAAACTGCGCTGCCTTCGCGCAAAAATTCTGGCAATGAGGCTCCATAAAATTTAGTTGAGGTTTCTTGTTTAATAATATTAATAGTTTCTTCTAAAGTGCCAGGAGGCACAGTTGATTTAATGACAACAATCGCATTTTCTTTAATATAAGGAGCTAAAGATTTAGCACTGGCAAAAACATAGCGAAGATCTGCAGTTTCATCTGCTGCAGATGGTGTACCGACCGCAATAATGATCACTTCTGCAGATTCAATAGCCTCTTGATAGGAAGTAGTAAAGTTAAGATTGCCTTTGGCTTGTTCTTTTAGTAATAACTCTTGAAGACCTGGTTCGTAAAAGGGTACTTGGCCCTTTTTTAAAAGTTGAATTTTATTTTCATCAATATCCAAACCGATTACTTGATTATTAAAAGATGCATAAACTGCAGCGGACACTACTCCTACAAAACCTGTGCCGATAACGGTAACTTTCATGAATTCACTTTCTATTTTATTTTATCTTGTATAATAGCAAAGAACACATCTAATTTATCACGATTTTATGAAAATTAACATTTTGACTATTTTCCCAAATTTTTTTATTAATCCTCTTGAAACGTCAATTTTAAAAAGAGCAATTAATAAAAATTTAATAGAATTTAAAATTTTAAATTTACGAGATTTTGCGAAGGATAAGCATCAAACTACTGATCAACGACCTTTTGGTGGTGGTCCAGGAATGGTGATGATGATTGAGCCAATTGATAGGGCTTTAGAATTCTTACAAGTTAAAAAAGGAGAGCAAAACAAAAAAATTATTTTAACCTCTGCCAAAGGTTCTATGTTTACACAAACTAACGCTAAAAGTTTTGCTAATTTAGATGAATTAACTATTATTTGTGGTCATTATGAGGGTGTTGATGAGCGCGTAGCTATGCATTTAGTTGATGAAGAAATTAGAATTGGTGATTATGTTTTGACTGGCGGTGAAGTGGCTGCATTAGTAATGAGTGATGCAATTACCAGATTGATTCCTGGTGTACTTGGTAATGATGAAAGTAATCAGAACGAATCTCATAGCCAACCTGGCAAATTAGCTCATCCCCAATTTACAAAACCAGCCAATTACAAAAGCATGATTGTTCCGGATATTTTATTATCTGGCAATCATCAAGAAATTGCTAATTGGAGAAATTCAACTGAGTAGTTTTAGTTTTGTTTCTAAACTCTCTATGAGATCAGTAAGCTCTTTGGGAATTTTTCGATTATCTTCTTTTAAACATTCAAGCGATCTTTTTAAAACCTTAATTTTTTTTTCTAAAACTTGTTTATCTGCTTCAGCAGTTTTAAAACCCAGTTCTATTTTCATATAATAGTTTCTCTAATTGCTTCTTTGATAGTTTTTAATTCAAAATCTAGACCAAGTTTAATTTTATCAACATTTAAAGCGGTATTTTTTTGATAAGGACGCTGACTAGTTTTGAGATATTCTGCCAAAGAGCCCTTCTGCAAATCAAATTTCAGATTAAATGTCTCATTAATAAATTGCGCAAATTCAAAATCACTCCAAGATTCACCTGAAGAAGCATGATACAGTCCAGTTACCTTTTGACGAATAACATAATCAATAATTTTAGCTAAATCATTAATATAGGTAGGACCAAAATAGTGATCAACAAATTGCGGGTAAAGTTTATTGTTTCTCATACCATCTAAAACTCTGTGCAACGTATCAACTTTTGCAAAGGAATCGTCTCTGAAAGGTTGATCAATGCGCAAAATAGTCCAGTTGATTGCACTATTTTGAATTACTTCCTCAGCCAAAGCTTTAGTTTTACCATACCATTCGATAGGATTAGTCTTATCTGTTTCAATGTACATATCCTTTTTTTCACCATCAAAAACATAGGCTGTAGAAAGGTGAATTAAATGTTTTCCTGTTAAAGCACAAGCTTTTACTAGATTTTCTGTGCCTTTTACATTAACTTGATAACAAACACCGCTTAAATCATCAGTTTGTTGCCAAGCGCCTGTTACGTCGGTATAAGCTGCCATATGCACCACGAATTCGGCCTTGGAATCAGAAACCACTGATAAAATTTGTTTTTCATTAGTAATATCTACTGGCCTGACAATGTTTCTAAGATCTAAGTTATCAAAATCATATTTATCTTTGAAATCAGCAACAAACTTAGAACCTATCAAGCCATTCAATCCTGTTCCTAGGAGAGGAATTGTGTTCATAAATTTTTTACCTTTCTAAATACTGTTTATCAAAATACGCTCGATTGCTTTCTTTAAGAGGTCTCCACCAAGACTCATTATTTTTATACCAATCAACAGTTTTTTGTAAGCCTTCTTCTAAAGTAACACTAGGTTGCCAACCTAAGGCATCTTTTGTTTTAGAAAAATCTACGCTATAGCGACGATCATGACCAGGGCGATCTTTAACATATTCAATATAACTCTCATCCTTATTCATAATTTTTAAAATCATTCTAATCAATTCTAAATTATTAACGTCTTTATAAAGTCCACCAAAAAGATAAGTTTTTTGGTTTTCACCGTTTTGTAAAACCATATCAATTCCTCGACAATGATCTTGAACATAAAGCCAATCACGCACATAAAGACCATCGCCATAAACTGGAACTTTTTTATCATCAATTAAATTAGTAATAGCGAGAGGAATCATTTTTTCTGGAAAATGAAATTCTCCATAGTTATTGGAACAATTACTTAAGGTAAAAGGCAGATCATAAGTATCACCGTAAGCGCGCACTAAATGATCGGAAGCTGCCTTAGAAGCAGAATATGGGCTATGAGGATTATAGGGAGTTTTTTCATTAAACTTTTCATTAGTATTAAGTGCCAAGGCACCAAAAACTTCGTCAGTGGAAATATGGTGAAATCTTTGAATTTTATGTCTGAGAGCTGCATCTAGTAAAACTTGTGTGCCAATAATATTGGTTTCTAAAAAAATAGCTGGATTCATGATAGAACGATCAACGTGGCTTTCAGCGGCAAAATGTACTACGGTGTCTACATCGACCATAATTTTATCTACTAGTTGAACATCTTTAATATCGCCGTGAATAAATTTGTAATTAGGATGATCATTTAAATCTTGTAGCGTACTCAAATTTCCGGCATAGGTAAGCAAATCTAAATTGATTAATTTATCTTCTGGGTGATTTTTTAGGTAATAATGAATGAAATTAGAACCGATAAAGCCAGCTCCGCCAGTTACCAAGATAGTTTTTTGATTTTGCATAATTATGTTTCCGTTTTTTTAATTTGATTTTCCATTTGCAAAACTTTTTTTTCTAGAGATTTAGATTTTCTTTTTTCTACCTCTAGGGAAGATTGAAAATAACCAGCCATAAAAGCCAAAATAATAATTAGTAACCAAAGCAAACGAATTAAATTTTTAGTTGAAAATAGCATTAATACTTTCAGTAAATTTTATTTGATCTTTAATTTTATAAATCCATTGTTGTTTACTCTGCCAGAGTGGAGGATTATAAATTACTCCATTTTCATCCTCTGGATAAATACTTAATTGGTGTTTTTCAAAAGTTATGTTTGCATCTTTTTGACTCATATAATCAATGAAAACAGTGCCAATTTGAACAATATTTTCTAAAGGTAAGCTAGATGCAAAATAATCTAAATAAAAACGATAAAGCTGACCCAATTTTTGAGGTTCTCTGATTGTTAATAGTTTTGCAAATAAAGATTCTAAAACTAATTGTTGTCTGTAGGCCCTGGCTTCATCTGTTCCTTCGTCACCTTCACTATAGCGACTTCTCATATATTTAAGTGCTGTAGAACTATCCATTTTTTGCAAGCCCTTGGTAAAACTAATCTCTTCATAAAGAATTTTTGGATCGGTGACGACGCTAACATCAATTCCAGGAACAGGAAAAGTAGAATCTGTAAATGAAGCAGGAACATCGATTTCTATTTCGCCAACTATATTAATTAATTTTTCTAGATCTTCAATACCGAGCACAATCACGTGATTAATTTTTTGTCCACTTAGTTTTTCAATTATTTCTAGAGGGAATTGACTTGGATTTTCTGGATATTTGTCATGACCGTAAAAATAAAGAGCATTAATTTTGGTTTGATAATCTTCTAAATATAAGTCTCTAGGAAAAGTAAGAGTTTTGATTTTTCCAGAAGTAAAATCTGTTTGCAAAAGCAAAATAGTATCTGTTAATTCCGGATCTCCATCTCGACCACTTAACTTATCGGTGCCAAGTAATAAAAAATTATATTTTTTAGGTAATTCTGTAATATTTTGGTAATTAGTTTGAAATTGATCAAGCGAGAGAGACACAGTATTTAAAACTTCCTCTTTACTTAAATTGGCTGCTTGAGCAAAATTTTTGACAAACTCATTAGTTTTAAGAGTTAAATAAGTAAAAGCAATGATAATACTTAGTAATAAAGCCAAGAAAAAATAAAGAAAAATTTTTAAAATTAATTTAGGCTTTTTGTACTCGAGAGAAAGAACCAAATCAGTATTCATTGGCTCCAAGTATATTGGAAAAGTCGCTTATTTTCAAAGAGAAAAAAGTCGACTAGAATGAATCCTGTATGGATGAACAAAATATTTTGCCAAATGATGAGCTAGATGACGAGTTAAGTTCAGAAGATATTGCTCAAATCAAAAAAAAATCTGTTAAGGGTGTAGTTTCATTTTTCTTTCGTACTTTGCTACTGCAAGGTATAGGTTTGGCTTCTGCTTTTGTTTTAAGCGCCTTTCTTTCGCCAGAAGATTTTGGTGTATTTGGTATTGTTACGCAAGTGATTGCTTTATTGGTTTTCTTTTCGGACATTGGTTTAGCTGCCTCTTTAATTCAAAAGAAAAATGAGCCCACTCAAGAAGATTATAAAACTGCTTTTACTATTCAAATGCTTTTAGCTTGGGTAATTTTTTTCATAGTCTTAATTGTAATTAGAACTGGTTTATTAAATGTCAAAATTGGCAATGATGGAATTCTAGTACTTTTAGCCTTGGCAATCTCTTTTCCATTGGCAACTTTCAAAACCATTCCTTCAATTATTTTGGAAAGAAAGCTGGACTTTAATAAGTTGGTTTTACCTCAAATTTTTGAACAGTTTGTTTTCCATTCAATTCTAATTGTTTTGGCTTGGAAGGGTTTTGGCGTGAAATCATATTTTTATGCCATAGTGTGTCGTAGTTTAATCGGTCTTTTAGTGATGCAGATTTTGCAACCTTGGAAACCAAAGCTTTCAATTAATAAAGAATCATTAAAAGGCTTGTTAAATTTTGGAGTTAAATTTCAACTCAATGATTTTTTAGCTCGCATTAAAGATCAATTATACCTTTTAGTTCTAGGGGCATTTTTACCACTCAAAGACTTTGGTTATTTACAATGGTCTAAAAATTGGTCTATGTATCCATATAATCTGACAGTACAAAATGTGATGTCAATCACTTTCCCAACTTTTTCTAGACTACAAAATCACAAAGAATTACTCAAAAAAGCTATTGAAAAATCGATTTATTTTATTGCTTTGTTCATTTTTCCAATTTTGGTCGGTATGTCTATTTTTATCTATCCATTGACTGAACTAGTCGGTAAATATGGTAAGTGGCAACCAGCTATTTTTAGTTTTGTGTTATTTTCTTTAAGTGTGGCTTGGTCAGCAATTTCTACGCCTTTAGTAAATAGTTTAAATGCAATTGGCAAAATTAACCAAACTTTAAAATTGATGACCATGTGGACAATTTTAACTTGGATTTTAACTCCTATTCTGGTTTGGAAATTTGCTTTTAATGGTGTAGCTATCGCCGCTTTCTTGATTTCTTTTACTTCGATTTTTTCAGTTTTCATGATCAAAAAATATGTGTCTGTAGAGATTATGAAAAATATTTGGCCCCAATTATTAGCTAGTTTTTGCATGGCAATATTTGGTTTATTAGGTTTGCAGTGGTGGGGTAAAGCTTATAGTAACTTTTTCTTAGGAGGATTTGCTATGTTTTTGTTGTATGCAACTATATTTTTATTGATTTCTGGAAAAAGACTAAGAGAAGAAATTCAAAGTCTAAAAAGAAACTTATGAAAACTAATTTAGCAATCATTTTATTGATTGTTTTCACCAGGTTTTTTGCTTTACACGTTTCACCACCTAGTCCTTATTGGGAAGAAGTTGCTTTAGGATATGATGCCTATAGTATTGCTCAAACAGGTAGAGATCATCATGGCCATTTTTTACCATTAACATCCTTTGAATCTTTTGGTGATTACAAGCCTAGTCTGTATTTTTATGCTGCGGTGCCCTTTGTTAAAATTTTTGGTTTAAATGTTTTCGCAGTGCGATTACCAACTATTTTAGCCTCAATTGCTTTTATTTTTGGGACAGCCATTCTGGCAAAGAATTTATTTAAAAAATTCTATCTCAAAGAGGATCCTAAAGCGGCTCAATTTATTTATCATCTTACTCTATTTTTCATGAGTATTTCGCCATGGTTACTAATGTTTTCTCGCTCAGCTTGGGAAAGCACGCTGGCTTCATCGCTAATTATTTGGGGAATTAATTTTTTCTTGTTTTTTATTTTTTCCAATAAAAGTAGGTGGCTTGCTCTTGCTAGTTTTGTTTTAGTGCTTTCGACTTATGCTTATCATTCGGCAAGAGTGACGGCTCCACTAATTGGTTTATTTTTATTGATTTATTATTTAATTTCACGTTTGTCCAAAAAACAAAAAATAAATTATCGCGCTTTGTTTTTAGCTACGGCGATCGTGCTTATTACTTTTGCTCCCATTTTGAAGTCTTTATTTGTTCAAGCTGGTCAACAACGTATCGCTGAAACTAGTATTCTTTATGATCGATCGATTATTGAACAAAGCAATGAAGCTATAGAAAACCATGGTAGAAACAAACTTAATAAAATTATTTATCATCGTTATTGGTTTTTTGCCAAGGAAGCAGGCTTAAATTTCTTAGATCACTTTAGTTTCAGATACTTGTTTATTAGCGGGGACAATAATCCGCGACATAGCCTGCAGAGTTTCGGTGAATTTTATTATTTAGATTTGTTATTTTTTGTTTTTGTTTTGTTTTTTATTTTAAGAAAAAGAAATGCGGCTAATGGAGTTTTGTTTTTTATTATGTTTGCTGCGATTTTGCCTGCTTCTTTTACCAAAGATACTCCACACGCCTTAAGAACTTTGACAGCTTTGTCTGTTTTTATAATTTTTTTAAGCTTTGGTTTTTGGCAATTTTTAGAATTATTTAAAAATGACAAAATTAAAAGGATTTTAACTAAATTACTCATTTTAATTTATTTGCTTTTTTTTGTTGTCTTTTTCAATCAGTTGATTAATGTTTATCCAGATCAATATCGAAAAGAATGGCAGTTTGGTTATCAAGAAATGCTAAGTAAATTATCTCAAATGGAGAATGATTATGAAAAAATTTATCTTACTAGAGAGCAGGGTAGGCCAGCCATGTATTATTTCTTTTATAATCAAGTCGATCCACGACTTGTACAAGCAGCTAATCAGTCAGCAAAAAAAGATCAGGGAGAATTTTTGGAATTTCAAAAAATTGAATTTATCGATAAAAAAGAACAGATAAACACCAATCAAAAAGCTCTTGTAGTAAGTTCGCCCAAATTTTATCGAGACGATTCGTCTAAAACTTCCAAAGATCAAGTATTTATGCCTAGTTTAACTGTTAATCAAGCCATTTGGTCATTTTATGAAATTAACTAAAATTTTATTAGCGGTAATTTTTTTGTTTGGACTATCTTTACGTTTGTTTAAGATAGTTGAATTGCCTGCTATTTTAAATAGAGATGAAGCTGCTTTGGCTTACAATGCTCTATTGATCAAAGAAAGTTCGCAAGATGAGTGGCAAATTAGATGGCCATTAACTTTTAAATCTTTCGGTGATTACAAGCTTCCTGGCTATCCATATTTATTAGCTTTTTTGTTTAACATCTTGCCAGCTAATGATTTCTCTACTCGTCTCCCTTCAGTTTTAGCAGGTAGTTTGCTAATTATTGTAGCTTTTTATTTTGCCAAAGATGTTTTGAAGGTTAAAAATAAATCAGCTTTATTGATGGCTCTGCTGATTGCCATTAGTCCGGTTTTTTTCTTTTATTCACGAATGGCTTTTGAGGCCAATTTGGCTTTACTTTTTTTTACAAGTGGCTTGTATTTTTTATTTAAAAATAAAACAAGTTTTTTTCTAGGAGCGGTATTTTTATTTTTAGCAGTTTTGAATTATAACACGCCACTTTTATTATTACCTTTTTTATTGCCAGTTTTGATTTATAAAATTGGTTGGCGTCAAAAAAAACAATGGTTCAAACCATTTTTTCTTATACTCTTGATTTTATTGTGGGGAGTTTTCAATTTTTACACTTTAGCCACGCAAAAAAGCGCTATTACTATTTTCAACGATACGACCACTTGGGAAAACTTTGCCATTTACAGAGCTCAATTTAGTGGTATTTGGCAAAATATTTTGGGCAACAAATATGTTTTTTATGGACAGACAATTTGGCAAAATATTTTGGCAAGCTTTTCTTTGAATTTTTTGGTACAAAATGGCGGCAGTCATCCATGGCATGCCTTACCTGGTTCTGGACACTTATTTTACTTAAATTATTTTTTAGCAATTTTCATGCTGATTGATATTTTGGGAGAAATAGTGATTGCAGCTTTTGATAAAAAGTTTAATAAAAAACATTTAATTATTTTTTATTTATTACTAGCAGCTTTAGCGCCATCTGTTATTACTGTGGATAGTCCTCACGCTACTCGTAGTTTATTTTTCTTTTTTATGTTGATTGCTTTAGCAACTTTATTTTTTGATAAATTACTGCGAATATTTAGCGAAAAAAGTAAATTAATTTATACTTTAGTATTAATAATTTTAGCTATAGAAAGTTTGTTTTATTACCGACAATATTTTTTAATTTACCCTCAACAACAAGATAGAATTTTCTTTAGTAGTTTTAAAAATTTACTTACTGAGTCTCAAGAAAAATATGCGTCTCATCCCATTGCTGTTATCGATGAAGGAGGTTATCAATATGTTTTGGCAGCTTGGTATTTGAAAATACCAAGTCAAGAATTTTTTCAAAATATGCACTATCAACAAGCTGATCAAATTAATTTTTATTATGGAGAACAATTACTTAATTATCATTTTGTTAAAAATGTTGAAGACAGAAATACTTACGAAAAAGTAGTATTATCAGCAAATTCTGGCTTAGTTGAATATGACTAAAAAACGTGAGTTTTTACTTCTAGCAATTATTATTTTACTTGGATTTTTTTTGCGTTTTTATCAATTTGCCAAGAATCCTGTTAGTTTGTATTGGGATGAAGCGGCGATTGCTTTAGATGCCTACAGCATTAGTCAAAGTGGTCACGATATTCATGGAGAATATTGGTTAAAACCAATTTTGGTATCCTATGGTGATTTCAAAGCTCCTGTTTTAATTTGGTTGGCTAGCTTGTCGGTAAAGATTTTTGGAATGAGTGTTTTTGCCATTCGTTTGCCAATAGCTTTATTTTCTTTGTTCACTATTTATTTAATTTATTTATTGACCAAAGAATTATTGAGTTTTAATGAAAAGCTAGCTAAGCGATATCAATTGCTGCCGATTTTGACGGCTTTCATGGTGTCGATTTCTCCCTGGTCAGTACATTTTGGCAGAATTGCTTTTGAGTCTAGCCTTTCAGTGGCTTTTTTATTGATTGCTTTAGTATTTTTTGTAAAAGCCATTAAAAGCAAGGGTTTTTTCTTTTTATTAAGCACGATTTTTGCTGTTTTAGGAACTTATACTTACTATTCTTTAAGAGCCATTATTCCATTATTACTAGTAGTGTTGGTAGTTATCTTTTTCAAAAAAATAAATGAAAAAAAATGGTGGTTAATTTCATCTATTTTATTGTTTATTTTATTAATGATTCCAATTCTACAATCGCCTCATTATGAAGCTAGTCAAGCTTATCGTCTAACTAACAATAATTTAATTTACCCTGAACAAGCAATTGCCGAATCTAGTCAATATTTAGAAAAATATGATTCCAGTCTTTTTTCTAGAATTTTCTATCATCGTTATCTCTTTATGATTCGCGATTTTGTATTGAATATGAGTAGTCATTTCAGTCCACAATTTTTATTTTTTAAAGGAGATACTAATCTTCGTCAACACTCTGCTTATTTTGGCGAATTTTTCTTAGTAGCTCTACCACTTTATTTTTTAGGAATTTTTCTTTTGTTTAAAAATTTAAAAAGCAAATTGAGCTACTTATTATTAGCTTTAGCTTTAATAGCACCAATTCCAGCTTCTTTAGTATATGAAGTGCCTCATGCTTCTCGTGCGATATATCTTTTTATTCCTTTTTCTGTATTAATTGCTTGGGGAATTAATGAAATATTTTTACGAAAAAATAAAATTCTTTTTTTATTATTAGCTTTATTGTTTTTATTTAATGCTGTTTTTTATTATTTAGATTATTTTAATCATTATGCCAAACGCTCCAGTCAGGCTTGGCTTTATAGTTATAATCAGGTCGCTATTTATCTAAAAGATCATCAGCAAGAATTTTCCAAAATTGAAATCAGCCAGCGCTATTGGTTTCCAGAAATATTTATTTATTATCAAATGCCAGAATTACTGAGTCAAAGAAAAAATATTAATGATTTAGCTTTAGAAAATCCCTTAGATCTTTTAACTGATCAGAAAGATTTAGATAAAAAAGAAGCTAGATTTATTTATTATCAGGATGAAATTCCAGAAGGATTTACTATTGCTGAGAATTTTAATTTTTTGAATGGAGAGCCAAGTTTAATTTTGGTGACTAAAGAAAATAATTTATGAAAAAATTTCTAAAAATTAGTTTTTTTGTTTTACTGACTCTAATTAGTTGTCATTATTTTTTTCATCCCGGAGTGCCAGTTACTCATGATGGCAATAATCATTTGGTGCGTTTTGCTAATTATAAAATTGCAGTGAGAGAATTACAAATTCCACCACGCATAGCGCCAAATTTAGTTAATGGTTATGGTTATCCAGTTTTTAACTACAATTATCCTTTGGCTAATATTTTGTCTTTGCCTTTTTCCATTTTAAACATTGACTACGAAATTGCTTATAAAATTATTCTCACGACTTTTGTTTTTATCGCTTTTTATGGAGCGAATTTATTCTTGAAAAATAGAAATTTTTCTAAAAAAGCACGTATCTTTGCTTTATTAGTTTTTGCACTCAATCCATACATTCTCACTAGTATTGTCTTTAGAGGAAATATTGGTGAAGTAATGGCTTGGGGAATTTTGCCTTGGATTTTCTATTATTTAGATCAGCTGCAATTTGAAAAAAAATTGCTAACTAAAAATTTCTTCACTCTAATTTTTACTTTAGCGATTTTATTTCTATCCCATAATTTAGTGGCTTTTTTCGCTAGCATTTTATTAATTTTTTACGCAGTTTTTCTTTTTAAGAAAAAATGGTCCATATGGAAAAAGTTTATTTTAAGTTTCCTTTGGGCTTTTATTATCTCTTTGTGGTTTTGGTTGCCAGCGTTGATTGAAAAAAACTTGGTCAATCTAGATGCCGTCGACTTAACTCTTAATTATGATCGACATTTTCCTAGCTTAATACAATTACTACGCTTACCAATCCATTTTGGTTATTCTTATTGGGGTCAAATTGACTCCATGTCGCTTGGTCTTGGAGCCATTCAATCAATTGTAATTATTTTAGCAATTGTCTATTTATTTAAAAATAAAGCTAAAAAAAATCTGATTTTTTTCTTGGCACTTTTTGTTTTGGTTTTAGGACAATTGACACTTAGTAAGCCACTTTACGAAATGATTCCTTTTGCTAATTTCATTCAATTTCCTTGGCGCTTGAGTCTTCTATTGTCAATTGTTTTGCTTCCTATTTCAGCCCTGATTTTTACTAAGTCAAAAAATTTTATAAAATTTTTCTTACTACTAATTCTTTTATTACAACTGATTCAATTTTTACAAGTTAAAGCCATTGATTATCGTCATAAAGAACAAATTGATTATGATGCTGACCCTGACACCACTTCAGTAAATAGAGAAAATATGCCAGCTTCTTTTATCTTTGAATACTTTGGAGATAAATTAGCTCCAGTATTCATCTTAGACGGTCAAGGCGAGATAGTAGTTCAAAATTGGAATGGTTCTGCTCGTTTTTATTCTTTAAACATCAAAGAGAGAGCTATCGTAGTAGAATCAACCGCTTATTTTCCTGGATGGGAAACTTTAGTCAATAATAAAAAAATAGTTTATTTAGATAATGAAGTAATTAAAGGCCGGATTGCTTATGAATTGGAGCCTGGTCAATATCAAATCAAAACTCGTTTTACTCAAAAAACCTGGCCGAGATTGCTTGGCAACAGCTTAAGTGTCTTAGGGGTAGTTAGCTTTTTTTCTCTTGGATTTTATCTTTGGCGAAAGGATAAAAGTAAATTAAACTAATTAATAAAGCCAAAAGAGAAAGTGAGTTTCCTATTTGACGAGCGATCGTATTTTCCGTAAATCTAATTCCCACTTTATGTTGACCAGCAGGTACTTCAATCTGAATATTGCCCAACTCTCGATTTGTTTGAATTGGCCAGTTTTGACCATCTAACTCAGCTTGCCAACCGATAAAATTAGCAACTTTAAAATTCAAAATTTCTGGATTTTGTAAATTGACCGCAACTAATTTTTCAAAACCACGATCAACTAAAAAGCTTATTTCAGTATTTGCTTGAATATTTTCTAACCATGAAGTTGGCAAGCGCTGATTTTTTTCTAACAAAATCTTTTCTTCAGCCATTTGAATTGGAATATAATCTGGTAAAGTTTCACTCATTTGATTTTGAATTTTTAAAGAATCGCCATAATACAAAGCGCTAGCATCGTCTAAAAATTCTTTAGGTTTAAAATAGCGGAAATTACTTAGTAAAATAAAAAATAAAACTAAAGCATAAAAATATTTAATTTTAGAATTTTTAAATAAATAAACAGATAAAGCTGCGAGAGTAGCCAAAAATAAAGAAACCAAAGAAAGAAAACGCCAGGGAAACTGAATGTATTGTAAGAGTGCGACTTGATCCCAGATAAACTTACTTTTTAAAATACTCATAAAAAGACTAAAGAAAACAAAAAAAGTAAATATTAAAATATAAAAAAATAGTGAACTTTTAAAAAATTGCTTTGGTTTTCTGATAAATCGATAAAATCCTAATAAAAATACTGTCGCTAAAGCGAACAATTGTCCTTTGCCAAGAAAAAAGGAAACGTCGTCATTAGGCCCCCAAGCCGAGCCTCCGTATTGCCAATTATCTTGAAAAAATTGGCGAATATAAAGGAAATGGTGAGAATAATGAAAGTAGCCGGAAAAAATTTTATTAATAATGGTTGAGTCTTTTTCCATAAAAGCCGGCAACATGTAAAAAGCAGAAAGTCCCAAGGCTAATAAAAATTGCATGGCAATTAAATAGATTAATTTTAGTTTTTTTTGATAAAACAAAAACACAAAAGCAAATAAAGCTGCTAAAGGTAAAAAAATCATTGCCGTTAGATTATGTGACAAAATAATAGCTAAAATCGAAATTAATAAAAGCAATAAATATTTTTTCTTTTTTTCTTTGGCAAAAGCTACAATTGCAAAAAGCACTAAAGGTAGAAAAGCCATAGCGAAAACCTCACTAAAAGCACCTCTTACAAAAAGATTTACCGCACGATAGGGAGCCAAAGTATATGCGCTAGCCAATAATAATCCTCCGAAGCGACCTATCATTTTTTTGCCAAGCAAATATGAGCCAAAGATAGTAACTAAATTAATGAAAATGCATAGTAATTTGATACTAGTGACAAGATCAAAACCCATCTTGAAAAACAAAGCACCGATAAAATAAGGCAGTGGCGCATAAAAATTAAACAAAGGCATACCAAAACCATAGCCAAAATTAGCACTCCATCTGACTGGGAATTGTCCCTCGTCTAAAGCACGGGCCATTTCAGCAATTCGAGCAGCGTGAGTGAAGTCATGAACATGAAAGAAACTTGAGTGAAAAAATGAATAACTATTTAAAACAAATAAAAGAACTAGTGCAATTAAAACAAAATAACTTTTTACAAATTCTACTAAAAATTGCCAAATTTTTTTTATCATGACTAATTAGATTTTAAAGAAGAAAACTTAATATTTAAATATGTAGTTAGAGCTTCATAACAAGCCTTGATAATTACTTTAAATCTGGCTCCTGTAGCTTGACCGTAAAGACGTGGATAATGATTAACGGCAATTTCTTTAAATTTTACCCCTCTTTTTTTCAATCGATAAAGAATTTCTGCACTGGTAAAAGCACTTCCAGATGTTAAGTGTAAGTCTTTTAAAATTGATGCTTTAAATAACTTGAAAGCACAGTCAATGTCTTTGACATGTAATCTAAAAAGCAAATCGATGTAATACTTAAAAATACTGGTATTAAGATGTCTTCTCAAGCCTTCTGATCTTTTCTTACGATAGCCAATGATGGCTCGGCTTTTATTAGTTTCTTTTACAAAATTAGCCAATTCAGCTAAATCAAATTGCAAATCGCTGTCTGTCCAAAAAATCCATTCATACTGGCTATTTTTAATTCCAGTTTTAAGGACTTCGCCATAGCCTCTATTGTATTTGTGAGAGAAAATTCTAACTTGTCGATGCTCTCGTCTTAAATTTTTAGCAATTTTAAGACTGTCATCAGTGCTACCATCATTGATAATTAGTAATTCATATCTGGAAGCTAAAGTGGGAATAATTCTAATGGCTTGTTTAATTAAAATTTCTAAATTAGCCTCTTCATTGTAAACAGGAAAAAAAACTGAAAGAGACTTAAGTTTTTTCATGACAGCTGTTATCATACTATTATTATGTCTATTTCAGCAGTGGTAATCGCCAAGAACGCCGAAAACATCATTCAGAGAAGTTTAAAATCTTTACAATTTGCCGATGAAGTGATTTTGGTTGATATCGCAAGCAGTGATCAAACTGTCAAAAAAGCTCAAAAATATTGCACAAAAGTTTATGATTATGGTCAGGATTCTCAATTTGTCGAACCAGTGCGCAATTTCGCTCTAGCTCAGGCTAAAAAGGATTGGATCTTGGTTTTAGATGCTGATGAAGAAATACCTTCGTCTTTGGCAAAAAAATTGCAAGAAATTGATAAAAACAACTTAGGAGATGTTTATTATTTACCAAGAAAAAATATGGTGAGTGGAGCTTGGATGCAACATACTGGTTGGTGGCCAGATTATCAATTGCGTTTTTTTAAGAATGGTTTGGTTACTTGGGGAAATAAAATTCATGGAAAAGCACAAATGTCTGAAGGATGTAAGGTTAGTATGCTGGAAGTCAGAGAAGAAATGGCCATCCTGCATCATAATTATCAAGATACAAAAGACTATTTGTTGCGTTTTGATCGTTATACAGATATTGAAGCAGAACAAAAAGCTAAAGAAGTACAAGATCAATTTTCTATTTCACAATCAGCCTTGTTAAAAGTTTTTAGCGATGATTGGTTGAGAAGATATTTTGCTCGGGAAGGTTATAAAGATGGAGTGAGAGGTTTTTACTTGAGCCTAATGCAAGCTGCCTATCAAATGACCGTGCAAATGAAAATTTTTGATCATTTTGCCAATAAAAAAAGTTTAGAAAAAAACAATCAACAAGATTTAATTAATGATTTGCGTCACTTTCAAAAAGAGTTAAACTACTGGATAGGAGATCTTGAAATTAAACAAAAAAAAGGTTTTGGTCGAGTTTGGACTAGTTTAAAAAGAAAACTTGGTTTATGAAAAATCACATTTCTATTATTATTGTTAACTACAATACTCCGAATGATACTAAAGCAACTATTCAATCTTTAAGTGAGATTAATCACAGTGGTTTTGATTATCAAATTGTGGTTGTTGATAATGGTTCTAAAGAACTTTTGACTTTTAATAAAGCTTTTTTGAAAAAAAACAATAAAGTAGATTTATTGCGCAGTGAAAGTAATTTGGGTTTTTCTGGAGGAAATAATTTGGGCATCCAGCATGCCATCGATCACTATGATAGTGATTATTATTTATTGCTTAATTCCGATACGATCGTTGATAAGAATTTTTTACAAGCTCTCTATGAAATGATGAAAAAAGACCCCAAGATTGGCTTGTCTTGTTCCAAAATTTATTTTCATAAAGGCTATGAATTTTTTGAAAATTCTTATAATGAATCAGAAAAACACCGAGTTTTATGGTATGTCGGTGGCAAAGTGGATTGGACCAACCTCTTGTCTTATCACATTGGCATTGATGAAGTTGATCGAGGACACTTTGATATAGCCAGAGAAACTGATTATGCGACTGGATGTGCAATGATGATTAGTCGAGAAGTAATTGAAAGAGTAGGTCGTTTAGATGATCGTTTTTTCCTATACAGTGAAGACGTAGACTTCAGCCTACGTGTGCACAAAGCTGGTCTCAAAGTAATGTATTGTCCGGATTCGGTGGTTTATCACAAAATCGGTCGTTCTAGCGGTGGAGCTGGTTCTCCATTACAGCAATATTATCAAACGCGTAACAGATTATTTTTAACCTTTAGACATGCATCTTTTAGAAGTAAATTAACTGCTTTGCATTTAATTCTTAATATTTTGCAAAAAGGAAATAAAAGTGAGCGCAAAGCCGTATTCGATCTTTTATTTAGACGCATGGGTAAACAGGCTTTTGTTTAAAATATGAAATCAAATTTAACTGCTTTAATTATCGCCAAAAATGAAGAAAAAATGCTTCAAGCTTGTCTTGAAACTTTGTCTTTCTGTGACAAAATCATTGTTTTAGATAATGGCTCCAACGATCAGACTGTTAAAATTGCTGAAAATTATAATTGTCAGGTAATTAGTTTTATTCATGAATCTTTTGCTAAATTACGCGAAAAAGCACAAAGTTTAGTTGAGACTGATTGGCTTTTTTATGTTGATGCTGATGAAAGAGTGACGCCTGCTTTGGCTAAAGAAATCTTGTTACATATTGAACAAAATGATCATCAAGTAATGACCATAAGTAGAGAGAATGTTTGCTATGGAACAAAATTTAATTTTGGCAATTGGCAACATGATTTAGTAACAAGAATTTTTAAAAAAGAAAATTTAAAAGCTTGGCAAGGAGAAATTCATGAGAGCCCAATTTATAATGGTCAAGAAATTCATTTAAAACACAAATTAATCCATTTAACTCATCGAAATACTATAGATAATCTTCGCAAAAGTGCTGACTGGACAATCAAAGAAGCTAAAGCCTTGGAAGCAGTCATGGTCAAGAAAGTGACTTTACCCTTAATTTTGCGCAAAGGTATAATGGAATTTTATCGTCGTGCTTTTAAATATCGAGGCTACAGAGACGGTATGTCAGGTTTAATAGAAGCCTTAGTTCAAGCTATCAATCGCATGATTGTTTATATTCAAGTGTGGGAATTGCAACAGAAACCTAGCATCGCGACGCGCTACGAAAAAATTGAGCAAGAAATTAAAAATTTATGGAAAAATGAGGGCGAAATTAAGTTATGAAAATAGCCCTCTATTCTCCATACTTACCTAAACATGCCGGAGGTGGAGAAAGATATTTGTTTGATTGCGCCAAGATTTTAGTAGAGGAGGGACATGAGGTTTCGATAGCGATTAGTGTAGAAGAAAATTCTCTAAGAACGGATACAGTCGATTTAATCAAAAAAAAATATGAGCAATTCTTAAATTATTCTTTATCAGACATTAAATTCATTGCCACCCCTCTCTTCACTACTGCAAATTTTTTGAAGAAATTGCTTTGGACTGCACGTTTTGATGTTTTATATTATCAAACTGATGGTAGCTTGTTTTTTTCTTTAGCTAAAAAAAATATCTTACATTTACAGATTCCACTAAAATTAGATAAATCTTCTTTGCTTGAAAAATTAAAACTAGCTAATTGGCAAATTAAAAATACCAATTCAGAATTTACCAAAAAATATATCGAAAGATTTTGGCAAACAAAAATTGATTATGTTCATCAACCCTACGTCAATAGCGATGAGTTTCAAAGTCAAGAAAAAAAAGAAAAGATTATTCTCTCAGTAGGTAGATTTTTTTGTCAGTTACACAGTAAAAGACAAGATGTCTTAGTAGATTTTTTCAAAAGTTTAACAGAGTTAGAACCTCAAACTTTAAAAGATTGGAGATTGGTTTTACTTGGTCAAAAAGAGGATGAACTTTTTGCTAAAAAAATTAGTGATTTGGCTAAAAATTTAAAAATTGAAATTTTGCATGAAGCCGATCGAACAATTTTATTAAAACTTTATCAAAAAGCTAGTATTTATTGGCATGCCTCTGGTTTTGAAGTAGATGAGGAAGAAAGTCCTGAAAAAGTGGAACATTTTGGCATCTCCACTCTAGAAGCAATGGCGGCTGGAGCTGTTCCAATTGTAATCAATAAAGGTGGCCAAAAAGAAATTCTTGGTGAGAACTTGCAGGATTGTTTGTGGATAGATAAAAATGATTGTCTTGCTAAAACTTTAGAATTGATTAAAAATGATCAAGAACGGGAAAAATTAGGACAACTAGCTCGAGAGCGCAGTCTGCTTTTTTCCAAAGAAAAATTCAAAAATATTTTGTTAAATATGATAGGAAAAGCATGACAAATATTTCAGTCGTAATTCCCAGCTACAAAGGCGTCCATCTTTACAAAAAAAATTTGCAAGCTGTTTTGGATTGCATGCGAGATCAAGATGAGATGATTGTGGTTGATGATGCCAGTGGTCCAGACGATGACACAATTGTTTGGTTTGAGCAAAAATTTAAAGTTAAAAAACAAAGCACTACTCCTGTTAAAGAAACCGATTTTTATGTGGGCGAATATCGTGAAGCTAATAAAAACTTAAGAATAGTTTTATTAGTAAATCAAAAAAATCAGCGCTTTGGCGCTTCTTCCAATCGTGGCTTTACTGCGGCACAAAATGAATTAGTTTTTCTGATTAATAATGATGTCGCCCCATATAAAGACTGTTTGAAATATCTGATTCCACATTTCGATAATGAAAAAGTTTTTGCCGTGGGTTGTTTGGAGCATGAAAAACATGTTCAAGAAATTGGCGGTCGCAATAAATTATGGTTTGAAAGAGGCATGTTTCTACATAGTCGCTACAAAGATTTATCTGGAGGCGAAACCGCTTGGGCAAGTGGTGGGAGTGCTATGTTTCGTAAATCAATTTTTGAAAAAATTGGCGGTTTCGATAAGCTTTATTACCCAGCTTATTGGGAGGATATCGACCTATCTTTTCAGGCTAGAAAACAAGGGTTTTTAGTTCTTTTTGAACCCAAGGCACAAGTAGATCACAATCATGAAACTACCAATAAATCTGTCTTTGGTGAAAAGAAAATCAATGAGATGAGCTGGAGAAACGCCAGAAAGTTTACTTGGAAAAATAGTAATTTTTGTCAGAAAATTAGTTTCATTCTGTGGCAACCTTATTGGTTGATTAAAATGCGTTAATTAAAAAATGTTAAAAAAATTTGGGCCACTATTTTTAATTTTACTTTTAGCTTTCGTTTTACGTTTTTATAAGCTCGCTGAAGTACCACATGGTATGGCCTGGGATGAGACAGCCATTGCTTATAATGGCTTTGCAATTTTTACTACCAGAAGAGACGAATGGCTGCAGAGATTACCAATTAGCTTTCGTTCTTTTGGAGATTACAAAGCACCTTTTGCCATTTATCAAAGTGGTTTCTTTACTCATTTTTTTGGCATGAATCTTTATGCAGTGAGATTGCCTTTTGCAATTCATGGTGTTTTAGCAGTTTTGGCGATTTATTTGCTGTTTAAAGAATTGTTTTATAAAGATAAAAATCAAGAAAAATTAGCATTATTGGCTGCTTTTTTATTAAGCATTTCTCCTTGGCATTTGCACTATTCACGCCTAGCTTTTGAATCTGGTTTAGCTTTAAATTTCATGTTGTGGAGTTTATATTTTTTCTTTCGTTTTGTACGCTTAGAGAAATTACTCAATTTATTAATAGCAAGTTTATTGAGCGTTCTGGCGATTTACGCCTATCATAGCAGCAAAGTTACTATCCCTTTATTATTTATTTTTCTATTTTTAAAAAATCTAAATTTATTCAAAAAAAGAACAGGCGCTTTGATCGTTGCTGGTGGTTTTACACTTGTTTTACTTTATCCATTTTTGAAAGATTCTTTCTTTGGCGCTGGTTTAACCAGAGCCTCGTCGATGATTTTTGCTCAGGGCTATACTGCTTTAGAATTAATTAAAAAATTAATTGGAAATACCTTGAGTTATTTTTCTTTGGACTTTTTAATTTCTGGTAAAAACTTAGGTAATTATCGTCACGGCGATGGTAAATTTGGTGTGCTTGAGCCAATTTCTTTGATTTTGATGATTTTCTATTTATTTTTTAAGAAAAATAAAAGTAAATTAGCTCCAACAGCTTTAATGATGATTTTTTGTGGTTTATTACCAGCAATCATGGCCGATGGACAAAGCAGTAGCAACAGAAGCCTTTTGGCTTTACCAGGTTTTATCTTCCTCACTATCTTGGCAATTAGATCTATCTATTCTGTTTTAGAAAGTCATAAAAAAATATTTTTTAGTACACTGATCGTTTTATATTTGGCTTATACAGGACTTTATCAGGTCAACTATTATCGCCATTATCCAGAGAAAAACGCCGATGATTTCTTGGATGGTTATGTGGAAACCATGACTTATCTGCGCCAATTAGATCGTAGTAATATCAAACAAATTGTATTTACCAATGATTATCAGCAAGCTTATATTTATGCTTTATTCACTTTTGAAGTTAGCCCCATCGCTTATCAGGGAGGTATTCTCAATTTATTTTTCTTTACTGATAAAATCGATGCTGGAGATTTAGAAAAGGCAGACACCATTGTGGTGGCAAGCAAATTTGATCAAATGGGTGAAAGAAAAGCAGACCACATTATTAAAGGCAGCGATGGTCAAGGCAGATTTTTTATCTATTTACCGTTATAATAAACCTCATGGACAAAGAACTTTTACTGACAAACATTTTGAAACAAGCTTTAAATGTTTTTGCTTTAGATCTACCAATCAAATTAGAAAAACCAGCTGATGAAAAATTTGGCGATTTAGCTAGCAACATTGCTTTAGTGGCGCACAAACAACTAACTGATCGCTTCACTTCACCTAGAAAATTAGCTGAAGCTTTGATTCAGGAGATTAAAAAAGTTGATAGAGAAAATATTATTGAGACTATTAGTGTAGCTGGGCCAGGATTTATTAATTTTAAATTAGGTCACGATCACTTGATTAATAAATTGCAAGAAATTATCTTTAATAAAGATTTCCCCTTAATCAATTTAGGTCAAGGTAAAAAAGCTATTGTTGAATATTCTTCACCTAATATTGCTAAACCATTTACCATCGGTCATCTGCGCTCAACCATTATTGGTGATAGCGTGGCTAATTTACTTGAAGCTAGTGGTTACAGAGTTTTTAGAGATAATCATTTGGGTGATTGGGGCACTCAGTTTGGTAAACAAATTGTGGCCATTAAAAAATGGGGTAATGAGAGTGAAATTGCTTTAGCTGATAATCCCGTGGAAAAATTAGTGGCTCTCTACGTTAAATTTCATGAGGAAGCAGAAAAGAATCCTGAGTTGGAAGATGAAGCAAGACTTTGGTTTAAAAAATTGGAAGACGGCGATGAAGAAGCTCATGACTTATGGCAAAAATGCATCGATTGGTCTTTCAGAGAATTTGCCAAAATTTATGATTATCTCCAAGTCAAATTCACCGAAAATGATGGCAAAGGTTATGGTGAATCATATTTTGAACCAATGCTTAAAGATTTAATTAAAGAATTACAAAAAACTGGTTTTGCTAGGGAAGGCAAAGAGGGAGCAATTTTGTTTTTCTTTCCAGAAGACAAATTATCTCCACTAATGATTGCCAAAAAAGATGGCAGTACTCTTTACGCTACTAGAGATTTGGCGACCGATTGGTGGCGCAAAAATAATTCTCGCTATCAAAATGAAGACGGTAGCGCTCCTTTGGTAGTAAATGAAGTTGGAGCCGAACAAGCTTTTTATTTTCAGCAGCTTTATCTAGCTGAAGAATTGTTAGGCTGGTATCAAAAAGGTCAGCGAGTTCATGTTAAGCATGGCCTTTATCGTTTCAAAGAAGGTAAGATGTCTACGCGTAAAGGTAATGTAATTTGGTTGGACGAGGTGTTAAAAAAAGCCAAAAACAAAGCTTTGGACTTTACGAGTGATGAGGAAGTGGCAACTAAAGTGAGTGTAGCAGCTCTCAAGTGGAATGACTTAAAAAGAAAATCTGAAATTAATATTAATTTCGACTGGGATGAAATTCTAAACTTACAAGGCAATTCTGGTCCTTATATGCTTTACGCTTATGCGCGAGCTAGAAGTGTTTTGCGCAAAGCCAAAGAACTCAATTTAGCTCAAACAGAAAAAACCGATTTTATAGTGAGTGATTTAGAAAAAACCCTATTAAGTACGATGAATGATTTCGCCAAAGTTGTGGCACGTGCAAGTAGTGAATTTGCGCCACACTATCTTTGTACCTATTTGTTCGAGTTAGCACAACTTTTTAATAGTTTTTATAATAAATATCCTATCTTGAACAGCTCGCCAGAACGCCAATTTCGGCTTGATTTAGTCGAGGGCGTAGCTTTAATCCTTAAAAAAGGCCTGAATTTACTTGGGATTAATACTTTAGAAAAAATGTAGGCTTTTTAGGCTATAATGAAAGATATGTTTTCAGTAGTTTTGGCTACCCACAACGAAGAAAAAAATTTAAGCAAATGTTTAAAATCGATTGAGGATTTGGCTGATGAAATCATTGTGGTGGATGGCGAATCAACTGACCGCACCATAGAAATTGCCAAAACTTTTGGCGCTCAAGTTTTCTCAACTACAAATAAAAAAAACTTTCATATCAATAAACAAATGGCCATGGACAAAGCCAAAGGAAATTTGATTTTACAATTAGATGCGGATGAACTAGTTGATACTGAATTAAAAGAATTTATTAAAAAATTGCTAAGCTCTCTAGAAAAAAAAGAAAAACTTGATGACGTAGCTTGGTGGATTAAGCGTAAGAACTTCTTTTGTGGTCGTTGGCTTAGTAAAGGTGGTCAATATCCCGATCCAGTAATTCGTCTTTACCTTAAGAATAAGGCTTATTTACCGGCCAGAGATGTTCATGAACAGATGCAAGTCGATGGTCAAACAGCTACTGCAAAAGGTCATCTTTTACATTATAGTAATCCCACTTTTGGAGATTATTGGCGAAAATTTCAGACTTACACCTCTTTCAAAGCACAGCAATTAAAAGATGAAAAATTAAAAATTAATCCTGTTACTTTGATAAAATATCTGCTTTTTGAACCATTGAAAACTTTTTTGTTAATTTATTTACGTCACAAAGGTTTTGTGGATGGATGGCAAGGCTTTGTGTTTGCTTTTTTCAGTGCTTTGCACCATCCAATCGCTTATATTAAATTTATGAAAATCGCATATGCCAATTAAAGTTTTACTAGATGATAGTCCACTTAAAAACGCCAACGCCATCAGAGGTGTGGGGGCTTACACTAGATTTTTGGCTCAATCATTAGCAAAAAACAAAAGTGTTGAACTAGCTCTAAGCTCAGAGAAAAATCTAGATTTCAAAGCAGAAATAACTCATTATCCATTTTTTGATTTATTTTTTTCGACTTTACCATTGATCAATAAAGGCAAAACTATTGTCACTATTCATGACACCATTCCTTTACTTTTTCCTAAATTTTACCCGATTGGCAAAAAAGGTTTATTGGCTCTGATCAGACAAAAAGTGGCACTCAAGAGTGTTAATGCGGTCATCACTGATTCTAATAATTCCAAAACTGACATTGCCAAATATCTCAAGTTTCCTTTAGAAAAAATTTACGTTGTGCCTCTAGCTCCCAATCCAAATTTAAGATCAGCCAGTGAAGATGAAATTAAAAAAATCAGTAAAAAATATAAATTGGCAAAAAAATATTTACTCTATGTAGGCGATATTAATTACAATAAAAACATTCCTCAACTCATCAAAACTCTCAAATTTTTACCCAAAGAAGTAAGGCTCGTTTGTCTTGGCAAAAACTTTATTCCTCAAGATATTCCAGAATGGAAAGCGATTGAAGCACAAATTGCTTTGAGCGACGTAGCAAATAGAGTGCAATTTATTAGCGATTTGGGGAGTGAAAATAATTTGGAGCTATCAGCTTTTTATAGCGGTGCTCTCGCTTACATTCAGCCATCTCTTTATGAGGGCTTTGGTTTGCCAGTTTTGGAAGCGATGCGTTGTGGTACGCCAGTGATTTGTGCTGATAATTCTTCTCTGTCAGAAGTAGCTCTTAATAAAGCTCTCTTAGTGGAAGAAGCCAAAGCTGAGAATTTTGCTCTAGCAGTAGAAAAAATCTTGGCTTGGTCGAAATTAGATCGAGATAAATTCATTAGACAAGCGATGTTTCACGTCAGGAAGTTTACTTGGCAAAAAACTGCACAAAACACGATCGATGTTTATCAAGAAGTACTGAAGCAATGAGTAAAAAAGAAATTCTAAGAGTTTTACTGATTTTTTTATGTTGGTTGGCTTTTTTAAGCTTAGTTAGTTTTTTAGCTAGTAAATTTTTTGCTTTTAAACCGACTTTCCCTTACGCTTATGAATTTGCCAAATATAGAAGTCATGATTTTTTTGAAAGATTGGCTAATTTTGACGGAGTTCATTACTTAGGAATAGCAGCCAATGGCTATTTACACACCGAGTTGGTACAAGCTTTTTTCCCTTTTTATCCATTTTTGATGAGATCGGTTGATTTTTTTGTAAATAATTATTTAATCAGTGGTTTGTTGATCAGTCATTTTTTTGCTTTGTTAAGTTTTTTTGCTTTTTACTATTTGGTTAAATCAGAATACAGTGAAAAAATCGCCAACTGGAGTTTAATTTTTTTTGCTCTTTTTGTGAGTAGCTTTTATTTACGCAGTCTATATAACGAATCTTTATTTTTAGCTTTAATTTTAACTAGTTTGATTGCTACTAAAAAGAGACTTTATTTCGTCGCTGGACTACTTGGAGCATTAGCAAGCGCTACTAGAGTGGTGGGAATTTTTATTTGGCCAAGTTTGTTATTGATGGTTTTTTTACAAGATCGACGTCAATGGCTAGCTTATTTAGCCGTTTCCATTAGCGCTTTAGGTTTGGCCAGTTATATGCTCTATTTACAAATTAATTTTGCTGATCCTCTATATTTTTTTCACATGCAAGAACATTTTGGAGCTAGTCGTCAGACGGAGTTAGTAACTTTTCCTCAAGTAGTTTGGCGTTATTTGAAAATTTTTTACACAGTGAGACCGATTGATTGGAAATTTTATGCCTATGTTCAAGAATTTATATTATCACTCATCGCTTTGGGTGGTCTGCTCCTTGCTAGTTGGCAAACTCTGATGAAAAAAATCAAATTATCCTGGGCTTATCTAATTTTTGCTTGGGGAAGCTATCTTTTACCAACTTTAACTGGTAATTTTTCCAGCATGCCTCGTTACATCCTAGTTTGTTTTCCACTCTTCATCTATCTGAGCCTCTTTTTGGAGAAAAAATCTTGGATGTGGCGTTTCTTCTACCTGACAATCAGCCTGATCTTCCTTATAATCAACTTAATTTTGTTCACTCAAGGCTATTGGGTGGCATAAAAAATCATAACGAAAGGGAATATTTATGAAAATTTTAATCACTGGCGGAGCAGGTTTTATCGCTTCTCACGTGGCTGATGCCTATATTGAATTGGGTCATGAAGTGGTGATCGTTGACAATCTTTCCACTGGTAACTTAAAAAATCTTAATCCTAAAGCTAAATTTATCGAAGCTGATATTACAGATAAAGAGAAAATTCAAGAAATAATTAGAAGTGAAAGACCAGAAGTTATTAATCATCATGCTGCTCACATTCAAGTTGGTTACAGTGTCAAAAATCCTCAATTTGATGCGGAAAATAACATAATTGGCTTACTAAACATTATGGAAGCAGCCAAAGAAATTCCAGTTAAAAAAGTGATTATGGCAGCCACTGGTGGAGCGATGTATGGCAACAAGCAAACGCCTTTTAATGAAACCATGAAAGCTGAGCCCTTGTCTCCTTATGGTATTTCTAAGCGTGCTGGTGAACTCTATCTGAATTATTATCATGAACTTTATCAAATTCCTTTCATTTCTTTGCGTTATTCCAATGTTTACGGCCCACGCCAAAACGCACATGGTGAATCAGGAGTAATCGCGATCTTTACTGAAATGATCGCCGATGGCAAAGCACCTGCCATTAACGGTGATGGCACGCACACCCGTGACTATGTCTATGTAGAAGATGTCGCCAGAGCTAATGTTTTGGCTCTAAACAGCGATTTTGTCGGTGAATTGAATATTGGTACTAAAACCGAAATCTCTACCAATGAAGTTTTCCGTAAGGTGGTCAATGAAATGGGTGTTGATATCGAAGAAAAACATATTGAAGAAAGACCTGGTGAACAAGTGACCAGTTCATTAGATTATAGTAAGGCCACTGAAATTCTTGGTTGGGAACCACGAGTTGATTTTGATGAAGGCGTAAAAAGAGTGGTTGAGTGGTATAAGAATAAATAGGCTATTTTTCAAGAATTACAATTTCTAAAGTTTCACTGCATTTGAAGCGTTCTTTTTCTGTGGACTCACCAAAGAGAGTTAATTCGTAATAACTCGTTTTGCCGTGCTCATAAATATCATCGTCTAAAACTACAGCCATTATAGAAGCTTGGCCATTCTCGGTGTTAATATCTTTGACCTGACAACCAGCTTCGCTCATTAAATACTGAAATTCCATGGCGTTGTGATAAGGATGATACTTTGATTGATTACTGATAAATAAGGGTTCTTGATATTTTTCACAAAAATTCTCTGAACAACTTTGTAAATCGCTTAAACTATGTCTGGCAGGAGCAAAATAATTAGCTGACAAGGCAGCTTGAAGGAAAACTACATAGAGAAAAACTGCCACTAAATAAATATAACGAGCTCTTAAAAAACTAATCAATAAGAAAAATAAAGGCAAAAGCCCAAAAATATAATGTGAATGAAAAGAAACTGGCATTAGCAAAGTCAAAATTAAAGTAAGAAGAAAAAGCCAAGAACTATGTTCCAAAAATAAGTTTTTTTCTCTTTTATGAGATAAAAAAGCAAATAAAGCGATGAAAAGCAGTAATAGAATCGCCCAAGAAGGTGTAGTAGCGAAACCAAATTCACTCAAACTCTTCAAGCGATCAAGAAAAAAATTATGACCTTGATCAATTTTTTCACCAAAAAGCATCATTTTACTCAAGAGAAAACCATGACGTAATTCAAAAAATAAAGTGGGTAAATTAAGCAATCCAAGCGAAGCAATTAGATAAGCTAGATAGGGCAAGAAAACTTGACGACGACGCCAAAGTAATAAAAATAAAAAAGCTAACAGCGTGGGCGCAGCCGAATAAGAAAAGGCAGTCGCTAAAGCGATAAAAAAAGCACTGATCATCAGCAAAATTTTGGTAGGTTTTTTTTGTACTAAATAAACAGTCAAACTATAAAAAGCTATCAAAATGCAAGGCGTCACAAAAGAAGGATTCCAGATGAAACGACCCTGGATAATGTATTGCGGGTGCACGGTGATGAGTAAAAAAACTAGTAATAAAGATTTCTCTAAACGCGGATAAAAACGCAGAAAATATAAACCCAAAGCAAAACTGATTAAATAGAAAGCACTATAAGCAATTAAACTAGCATAGGGCGAGTGACTAGAAAGTAAATAGAAAGGATAAAGCAAGTAAAAATAAACAGCACTCTGATTAAATGGCAAAGCACTAGTTTGCGGGCCAAGTAAAGGTGGCTTGCCAGATTCTTGCCATTTCCAAAGCGCTAAGAAGTCTCGACCGATATCGTTAAAAAATAAAAGCGAAGTGTCAATTTTATAAAATCTAGTCCAAAGAAAAATTAAGCTTAAAAGAAAAGCAACGAGATAAAGATTGCGAATTTTTGGCATAGTTTATTATAAACTTACTTCACTCTCTCAAACAACTTCAAGGCTTCAGCTATAGCCTGATCCATATTTAGATAACGGTAAGTCCCTAAACGACCAACAAAATGAATGCCCTGAGTTTCTAATTTTTTAGCTTCACGAAGATATTTTTTAAGCAGTAAATGATTGCGTTTACGAGGGACTGGATAATATGGCTCACCATCCCAAGTGGGATATTCTTTGGAAATAATGGTTTTGGTGATGGGTTTCGCTGGCGGGTAAAAATATTTGTATTCGATGATGCGCGTAAAAGGGTAGTCGAGGGAAGGGTAATTGATCGCAGAATTACTTTGATAGAATTCCAGGTCATGTTCTTCAAAGTGAAAATCCAAAGAGCGATATTCTAAATGACCATAAGCGTAATCAAAATATTGATCGATGGCGCCGGTATAAAAAACTTGATCGAATTGACTAAGATCGTTTTGAGCACGAAATTTAAAAAAGTCAGTTTTGAGCTTCAATTCAATATTTTGATGAGTCAACATTTTTTTGACCAAATTCTCAAAGCCATTCACTGGTAAAGCCTGATAACGATCGGTAAAATAGCGATTATCGGCATCAAAACGCAAAGGATTGCGCTTAATGACGGCTGCATCTAACTCACTAGGATCTAAGGCCCACTGTTTGAGACTGTAATTTTGAAAAATCGCTTCATAAAGTTCTTGGCCTACTTGAGACAAAACATAGTCTTCGCTATTAGCTACATCCTTAAGCTTCTTAGTTTTTTTAGCCAAGAAAGAGCGCATTTCTTCTGCATTTTTGAGCTTCAAACGAAAAAATTGGTTAACCGTATTTAAATTAATCGGTAAATTGAGTAATTGGTTTTTAACTTTGACTAAAACCTGATGTTCATAGTCCTGCCATTTGGAAAAGCTTTTCAAATAATCCCAAACTTCTTGACTGTTGGTGTGAAACAAATGAGCCCCATAATTGGAAACGCGAATGCCAGTTTCTCGATCTAAATGGTCATAACAATTGCCTGCTAAATGAGCTCTTTTATCAATCACTAAGACAGAATCACCGCGCTTCGCAAAGCGTTCTGCTAAAGTTGCTCCAGACAAACCAGCACCAATAATAAGGACGCGAGACATAAGTTGATTATACAGGGTAAATTTAAAAAAACGGGGATCCCATCGATTAGACAGGATCCCCTTTGGTTAAAAGAAAAAACTTTTAAAGCTTACTAGCGGCAATGCGTGACAATTTACTCCTTTCTGCATCGGCAGTGCTCATGCGAAGGATGTAACAAATATCTTCTCCCTTCATGCACCGCAAGGCGTGGGTGAGGCCGTTATTGAATTTGTTGAGATGACGGCCATCAATTTGCTCGGTATCGCCGCATAAAACAACAACGCTACCTTCACCAGCTCGCGTAGTGATCATTTTGACCTGAGCGCGAGTCAGGTTCTGAGCCTCATCGACGAAGATGAGGCTTTTTCGAAGTGATCGACCCCTCATATAATTGAGCGGTTTGGCTTCGATTTCAAGTTGCTCGAGCAAAAGATTCTTGTCCGTTACCTCCTTACCATCTTTTTTCTTGGTATCCTTATCTATGTCAACCAAAACTGAGAGGTTGTCATAGATGGGATTAAGGAACCCATCAAATTTCATGTCCATGTTACCTGGTAGATAGCCGAAAGATTCATCGGCCTCGACATTGGAGCGAGTAACGTAGAACTTTCTGAAAAAGCCATTTTGCTTAGCTTCAATACCGACAGCTAAAGCAAATAGGGTTTTTGCAGTACCGGCTGGGCCTTCAATAATCACCAATCTTTCTTCGCCTTCTTCAGTAATTAGGGCCTCCAGCAAAAACTGCTGAGTTCTATTGCGAGGCTTGATGCCAAAAACAGTCTGGTTCTCATGTTGGAGAGCGACCACAGACTTGCCATCGAAGCGACCCAATTTGATTGCTTTGGGATGCGCTTCAGCTCTGATAATCAAAAATTCGTTGATCGTCAGAACGGGGGGAGCTTGTCGTTGGTGCTCATCCAAAACATAAAAATTTTCTGGAAGTAAAGACCAGCCCTTGTTAGCAGTTTTACCTGCGGAAATAAACTCAAAACTAGCTTGTTGACAGTACACGGTTTGTTGACCGGTGTACTCATCTTTTTCTTGCATTAAATCTTGAGTTTTTAATTCGCAGCGCTCAGCTTTGGTGGCCAAGTAAACATCGTTGGTTACGAAAATGACATTCTCTGCACCGCTTTTTTGCAATTGAACAGCGGTTTTGAGAATCTTGTGATCAGGATCATGAGGATCCCAACCATCAAGTAATTCATCACCATTACCAAGTTTACCGATAATCTTGACCGTACTGCATCCTACATCGACGCCTTTGCTAATATCTCCTTGTTGAGAGAGTTTTCTAAGCAGGCGACCGATTATACGTGCAGCATTACCCCTGGCATTATCCTCCTTTTTGAATTTTTCCAGTTCGGTGATGACCACCTCTGGAATATTGATGATGCCCCTGAAAGAGTCGTCAGTTAAACAATCAGGGTTTTGAATCAGCACGTTCGTGTCTAACACAAAATTAGTGATCTTTTTTTGACTCGCCATCATTCACACCTACCTTTCTCATCTATGAGGGTTAAATTGGATTAGCTGTCAAAAGCTTTAGATTTCTTGACAGCTAAAGATCGTTAATCAAAAAATGTGATTTAAAACAAGCCTTAGCTGTCAAGAAGTTTTTTCTTTTTAAAGAGCTAGCAAATTTTGACCGCTTTTGATCTGATTTGCATTGTTATTGATATTAGCAAAACCGGGGGGAAATACTAGGGGAAAATGTGGGGAAAAACTCCATTTCCAAAATTAAGAGCAGATGTTATACAATGAGACAGATGTCAATCTTAGATAGCTTTACTAGGTACCGCGAATTGCTTAATGAGTTGACCATGCGGGAAATTAAGCAGCGTTATAAACAGTCAGTTTTAGGCTATGCATGGGTCATTTTAAATCCTTTTTTTCAAATGTTAGTAATGGCTTTTGTTTTCAGCATTATTATGCGCATTCCTAATTTAGGAGTACCATATCCAATTTTTCTCTATGCTGGCTTGCTACCTTGGACACTTTTTTCCAATTCACTAATTGGTGCCACCAACTCATTAGTTGGCAATGCGGGACTAATTACTAAGATTTATTTTCCCAGAGAAATTTTTGTGATTAGCGCTATCATGGCTAAAATTGTTGATTTCCTATTGGCCTCAACCATTTTCATTACCTTTATGATTTATTTCCAAATTCCAGCTACTTGGAATTTATTATGGGTGATCCCTATTTTTGCTATTCAACAGTTGTTCACTTACGGTTTATCACTTTTTTTGGCGGCGGCGAATTTGTTTTATCGTGATATTCAGTATTTGCTAGGACTGATTATTTTAATTTGGATGTATTTAACTCCAGTAATTTACTCTACAGAACTTTTTCCGGAGAAATATCGCTGGATTTTTCAACTCAATCCTATGGCAGTAATTATTAATGCTTACCGTCAGGTAATTTTGGCTGGAGATATACCTAACTTACGCAGCTTAGCGATTGCTCTAGTTTTATCAATCTTTTTATTAATCGGTGGCTACAAGTTCTTCAAGAAATTAGAAGGCGTCTTTGCCGATATTGTCTAAAAATATGAGTGAAAATCAATCCATCGCTATTAGCATCAAACAAGTCAGTAAGTTGTTTCATCGTCAGAAGCAACGTACTTTTAAAGAATTAATTCCTGCTCTAGTTGGTGGAGAAAAGGCTGTCGAAACTTTTTGGGCTTTGCAAAATATTGATCTAGAAATTAAAAAAGGTGAAACCATTGGTATCATTGGTCCCAATGGTAGCGGCAAAAGTACCTTATTGAAGCTAATTGCTGGTGTTAGTAAGCCTACTAGTGGTACGGTTACCGTCAACGGCAGAATTGCGCCTCTCATTGAGTTAGGAGCTGGTTTTCATCCGGAATTAACAGGTAGGGAGAACGTCTTTCTCAATGGTGTCATTTTAGGCATGAGCCGCAAAGAAATAAAGGCAAAATTCAAAGAAATTATTGATTTTGCAGAATTATGGGACTTCATCGATCAACCAGTTAAACACTACAGTAGTGGGATGTATTTGAGATTAGCCTTTGCCGTGGCGATTCATACCGATCCTGAAATATTACTGGTAGATGAGATCTTGGCAGTTGGAGACGAAGCTTTTCAAGGGAAATGTTTTAGAAAAATAGAAGAAATGAAAAACAACAATGTAACCATTATCATGGTGACGCATAGCTTAGATTCAGTAGAAAAATATTGTGATAGAGCAATGCTGTTAAGACATAGCGAGATAATAATGATTGGAAAAGTAAATGAAGTACTGGAAAAATATAAAGAAATTTAAAATAATTAATACATATAAATCTGATATACTTTATACTAATTTCGGCTAGTTAAAACAATCTATTATGTCAATAAAAGAAGACCTTAAATTTACTGGAGAAAGATTGATACCAAAACAAAACAAAGGTACAGCTTTTTATTACGAGCATATAGTTCGTTATTATTTTGCTTCTCAATTTGCTAAAGGGAAAAATGTTTTAGATGCAGGATGTGGCTCTGGATATGGAACTTACTATCTAGCTAAATACGGTCAAGCAAAAAATGTCCATGCGATAGACATTGCTGAAGACGCGATTAAATACGCAAAAAAACAATACCAAACGCAAAATTGCGATTTTAAAAAAGATGACATCCTCAAACTTGAGACTGTCTTGGATAATTCTATAGATCTCGCCGTCAATTTTGAAGTAATTGAGCATATTGAAGAACAAGATAAATTTTTAAAACAAATTAAAAGAGTATTAACTAAATCTGGTATTTTCATAGTTTCCACCCCAAATAAATATACGTATAAGGAGGAAAATGAATTCCATAAAAAAGAGCTTTTTCCGAATGAATTTGAGGAATTACTTAAAAAGAATTTTAAAAATGTCACAACATATCACCAAAATTTTGAATTTGCACAAATAATTAAAAATGCTTCCAAAGAAAATATTGAAATTGATGATAAATACGTAATCGATTCAAAAATTACTATTTCAAAAAATCCAAATGAGAAGCATTCTCAATATATAATATGTGTTTGTTCAGATGAAAAAATACCAACTCATCAATCACTGCTCTTATCAACCCCAACTGTCGATGACTATGACATTACTAATGGTATACAAGACTTAGGAGATAGATATATTAATTTAAAGAATCAATTTAATAGAGAAATTGAAAAAGAAATTATGAATAAAAAAGAAATTGAGTTGCAAATTGAAGAATTAAAAAAAGAGCTAGCGTGTAAAAATTCTGAAATAGAAAACATCAAGAGCTCTAAATCTTACAAATTATTTAATAGACTATCATCTATTAAAAAAGAAAGTAAAAGTTTACTGAAAAGAATAATAGTAGCTACCTGTTATGTTCCATTTAGCATCGTCTTTTTTATTTCGTCTGGAATTGCTCAGTTATTCATTTCCAAGAAAAACATTAAGTTGAGCAACAATGAAACAGAACTGAACGGGATTAGCTTTATAATTCCAACTTGGAACAAAAGAGACATGGTCATCACATGTGTCAAATTACTTGATAAGGCTATTACTTTTATTAAAAAAGATGTAAAAGCTGAAATAATCGTAATTGATAATGGATCAATTGATGAAACCGGCTCTGCTTTAAAAAAGCTTAAATTAAAAAATCCTTTGGTAATTAAGTCATTAGAAACAAACATAGGTTTCGCAAAAGGTATAAATTTAGGAGCTTCGGTTGCAAAATATAATTATCTTTATGTCTTAAACAACGACATGGAAGTAACAAAAAGTTTCTTAGTACCAATTTTAGATTTTGCTAAATCTTTAATCAAACAAAAAAAAATATTTTTTGGATTAGCTTCACAAATTTTCTTTTTTGATCCAACCAAAAGAAGAGAAGAATCTGGAAAAACATATTCGATATTCAAATTAGGCTTTTTAAGCGTGGCTCATTATGTAGAAGATGGCAGCTTAGTTGGTAAATCCATAACACTTTATCCTGGAGGAGGATCTTCATTGTTAAATAAAAAACTATTTTTAATTTTTGGTGGTTACGATCATTCTTGCTACACACCTCTTTATTGTGAAGATTTAGATACTGGAGTTACAGCTTGGAGTTATGGGTTTCCATCATATTTTATACCTGATTCAAAAGTAATTCACCATCATAGATCAAGCACCAAGCAACTTGCTTTTGACCCAAGTTTCTTTATGTATAAAAATTGGTTGGTATTATTATTTAAGCAAATGAATTCGTCTCAACAGATAGCTCAACACATATTTTTATATACAATTAGAATTTTAATTGACAAATCTTATGCAAAATATGCTTTTGAAGCTATGAAAAATTGGAAAAACTTATGGATTGCTAGACTTAAAAAACAATCTTATGCTATCAAGCATAATTCTAATGAGATACTCAATTTCACAAAATTTGAAATTGATCAAAAAAATGATTAAAAATCATAAATTATTGTATATAACAGCAATACCACCAATACCTTTAGATAGTGGTGGAGCTACTAGAGTAAACAATACAATAAAAGAATTAAATAAAAATTTTATATTAGATGTAATATCAGTTGCGGCTGATACTGGTGACAAAAAATTAATTAATTTCCTTCAAAAGAACTCTCATTCTCATTATTTGATCAAGTTAAATAGTACTTATTGTCCATATTCTTTTTTGTCAGATGGACAACCATATTGGCTTCAACCTTGGCTTAATAATGAATTGCCATCATTAGTTAATAGATTAAATGTTTTAAATCAATATGACTGCATTATGGTTGATTTTACTCAAATGCTTTATCTAACTCCATATTTACCAAAAAAACCAATCAAAATTTTTACAGCTCATGATATTACAACTGTTTCATTTCTAAGACGTTTAATTGAAAACTATAAAATAAAAAGCATTTTAGGAAATTTATTGAGTTTATTGGAAGTTTTTTTATACGAAAAAAAACATATAAAAAAATATGACCTCGTTATCACAATGTCCGATCACGATAAAAACTTAATAAAAAAACTTTTTTCATTAAAAAAAATAATATCAGTATCAAATGGTATTAGTGTAATTAATCAAAAAAAGATTGAAAAAGTAAAGAAAAAAGAATTGAAAATCGGATACTTTGGATCTTTTAATCATCCTCCAAACAAAATGTCTTTTATCTATTTTTTAAATCGCATCGCTCCGATACTTAACTCATACCATGTTAATTATAAATTTTATATCGCAGGCAACAACTCTCAGGAAATGGTGGATAAAATTATTTATCAACAGAATTGCAATTTTTTAGAAAATAAATTAATAAATTTAGGTGTAGTTAATAAATCTGAGGATTTTTTTGAAAAGATTGATCTACTAGTGGCACCAATTTTTTCAGGATCAGGAACAAGAATAAAAATTCTAGAAGCAGCTGGAAATGGAGTGCACACAATCACAACCAAATTGGGTGCCGAAGGTCTTCCTTTTATTGAAAATAAAGATTTGATAACACTGGCAAAAAAACCACAAGAATTTGCTTCAGCAATCATTGATTTCATAGATCATCCAAAATTATCATCTAAAAATAAGGAACTAAAAAATTTACTTTGGGAGAAAATTTTTGCTGATTTATCAGAAAAAATAATAAAAATAATACAATGATTTATGATTGCTTTACTTTTTTTAATGAGTTAGACTTATTAGAAATTAGACTCAATGAGCTCAATGAATTTGTTGATAAATTTGTTATCGTAGAAGCTAACGAAACTTTTACTAGAAAAAAAAAGCCACTTTATTTTGAAAAAAATAAAAATAAATTTAAACAATTCTTAAACAAAATTATCTACATAGTTGTTGACGACTATTCTAATCTTCCAAGCTTAAAAAATCTAAAGATTTATAAAGAAAATAAGAGATTCGCTGAAGTCATGGAGAAAAATCCGTCAACGTGGCAAAGAGAAGTGCTTCAAAGAAATTTTATTTCTGCAGGTATTGCCAACTGTAGTAAAAACGACATAATTCTTGTTAGTGATGTTGATGAAATACCAAATTTAAGTCAGTTCAGCAAATTATTAAATTTTAAAGGAATAATAGGCTTTAAACAACAATTTTTTTATTATTATTTAAACTCGAAAACAGATCAAGATTGGATAGGAACAAAGGCTGTACATTATTCTGACTTTACAAACGCTCAAGACTTGCGCAATTCAACAACTCAAAATATTATAAATCAAGGAGGTTGGCATTTTTCTTTCTTAGGTGGATTAGAAAAAATAATCTTAAAAATTAATTCAACTGCACATCAAGAAGTAAATACTCCAGAATATAATTCCGTTGAAAATATAAATTTCAATATCAATAATAATTTAGATATTTTTGGTCGCGGAATTAATTATAATATTGTTAAAATAGATTCTTCTTTTCCAAAATATATTATTAAAAATAAAAATAAATTTTCAAAATACATTAAAAAAAATAATTCTATTATAAATTATGGTAAAAATTACTATCGAAATATAATATTGAATGAAAGAAAAAAAATTGAAAACTTAAACGAAATCATTTTTAATTTAAAATGTGAAATTGAAGAATTAAAAAAAAATAAAATTAAAACTTAGGTTAATAGAAATAATTAAAACATGATAAAAAAAATATTTAATATAGGTAATTTTCTTTTAATAATTGTTATTTTGATTACAATACATCCTCTATTATCAACTGGTATGGTTGTTAACGATGATTTATTAAATCAATATTCTATTTATAAAAATGGTTTTTTGAAATCTTTATTAGCATCAATGGAACTTTTTAAAATTCAGGGTAGAGTATATTTTCTTTCATTTTTTTGGATTTTTATACCATACGCAATAAAAAGTTTTTCTTATTTTAAAATTATTCAATTGGGCTCAATGATCCTCAGTATAGTTTCGATATCTATTTTGACAGCAATAATATCTAATCACAAAAAATCTTTTTTTCTTACATTTTTAATTGGATTAATATTTCTTCAAAATAGTTGGGAACATAATGCAATTTCAGCGTTTCCTAATTTTTTGACAATGCCATTAAGCATTCTTATATTTTCGATTATATTTTTAATACAAAGTTTTAGAAAAAATATAAAAACATATTATTGGATAAGTGTAATTTTATATATTATTACTCTTTTTTCCTATGAAATTTTCATTTTATTCCTTCCAATATTTTTTTTCATAAATTTTAATTCAAAAGAAAAAAGATTAGTTAAATTAAAAAGATTTTTACCATTCTTCATTGCCAGTTTTTCTTATTTAATAATATATTTATTGTTTAGATTAAACTTTGGTAGTTCATATGGCGGAGCTCAGATTCAAAATAATTTTAATTTAATTAATTCTTTAAAAGTAATTTGGAACTTTAGTCTTTCTTCTTTTCCCCTGTTTCTATTAAATACAGAAAAATATAGATATATAATATCTACTTATAATGATTCTGTTTATAGTTTAGATTTGCTTTCAACAAAATATTTATTTTTTAACAAAACAAATATTATTGCTTTTATCGAATCTATTCAAATTCAATGGTTGATAAAAAGTCTAATTGTTTTCTATTTAACCTTAAATTTTGTTAATGAAATAAAATTTAAAAAGAATCGATTATTAGTCCCTATATTGTTGGGGGTCTTGTATTTTTTTATTCCTTCTTCTTTACATTCTCTTACACAGACATATCAAGATCTAGTTGTTAAAAATAATCAGATTGGGATGCCCGTAACTTATGTTTCTTATGTTAGTCTTATAGCAACGTTTTCTCTTTTAATTGTATATGTGAGAAATAAAATTAAAAATAATTTTCTATTAAAAATATTTATTTTTGTAATTTCTTTTTCTTTTGCCTCAATAAGCATTGTTAATGATTATACTAATTTTCAAATAGCCAAATATCAAACAATGGCCAGATATAAATGGGAAACAATCGACAACTTTATTAAATCAAAAGAGTTTAATGAAATTCCAGAGGAATCTACGATTTATGCTCCGTCACTTTGGCATCAAATTGGTAGCACAGCTTTTCACGAAACTTACTGGACTGACTATATTACCTATAGAAGCAATAAACTAATAACAGTTGTTAAATCGATAAATACTGAAATTAAATATGAAAACATTTATTATTTAAAATATGATCAAAAAACAAAGGATCTTGAACAAAATATTGTTTTTGCTGATATAAGTAAAAATTTTGATTTTAATCATTTGATTTCTGAAAAAGTCTGTGTTTATAATTTCTCAAAATATAATAATTATTATATTTTTGGAGAAACTATTAATAAAACAAGCATTCAAGATCAGTCAACTGAGTACGAGTATTTTAATATATTTGTAAATAACATTGTTAACGATATTAATAACTTGAAAAAAACTTGTTTTACAGGTACTAACATCAATGTAGAAAGCATTTTTATATTAAACGAAACAATTAATAGTATAAAAACAAAAACTCCAGTAGATTTAATTATAGAGAAATAATTTTGTTTAAAAATTAAATTCATTCCCCTAAAAAAATAGTTTTTGTAAAATTCGCTTTTGATAATATTTTGGTTATTATTAAGCTACTCACCAAAGAAATTAAAACTATTGGTATCCACAAAAATCTGCTTTCAGCTGGAGTTAATAACTTTATATTTTCAAACTTGTAAAAGCCTAAAATAAATAGTGTAAAAAATGAAATTTTAAAACCAAAAAAATGAAGACATAGTATTGAAAGGGTTTTTTTACCTATATAAATAAATATATTTTTAATTAAATTTAATTTTTCAATAATTAAAGATAAATAATAAAGAAAAAATATTCCAGAAAACGATGATATTAAAACATTAATCCAACTTTCGAAGCTTCTATTAGGAAAATCCATTTGAATCGAGAGGTGTTTTCTTGAAAAGTATAAAATAAAAATAAAAAAAATTATAAAATATTTCTTATTTAAACTTATAAATATTTTATATTTTTTAAATAAATATCCAGATATAAAGAAAAAAATAGAAACTAAATTTAAATCAAGGAAATAATTAATATGAGTGGCTGGCCACTTAGGATAAAAAAAATTACAACCAATAATTAACAATAACAAAATAAATAGAATTAAAAACAAATCATTAATTTTATATTTTCGCTGAATTTTAAACATTATTGACGAAAACATTGTTGTTTCAAAAATCATAATTAAAAACCAACTTGCTCCAGAAAGCTGATTTACATAGTTAACTGAAGTAATTGAATTAAACAACCAAAATGGATTAAAAAACTCTTTTGTACTTGTAGAAAAAATAACTGAATCAACATTTAATATTTTTAGTAATATTTGAAAAATGGAATATAAAAAAGCAAATGAAAAATAAGGAATAATTAACCTTTTAAATTTATTAAAAAATAAGTCTTGAATTTTTGGATATTTTTCATAATTGAAAGTAAAACCAGAAATAAAAACAAAAGCCGGTATGTGAAATAAGTAAACATATGGAGTTAATTGCGAACCACTATGCCCAATAATTACGCTAATAATTGCCAAGGCTTTGAAGATATCAATCCAATCAATTCTTGTTTTCATTTTTAATTCTTTGTATAAAAAAATATAAATATACCTAAAAATCAAAATCCAATCTTTTCATCAATAACAAAAATTGGTCTTTTTTTACTTTCATCAAAATTTCTCCATAAATATTCTCCAATTATTCCCAACATTGTCATTTGAATTCCTGATAGGAAAGCAATTGCCACCATCAACGAACTCCAGCCAATTGCATCTCCACCATTAACTATTTTGTTAATTACTACGAAAATGCCAAACAAAAATGAAACAAAAGATATAGAAATACCAAGTAAAGACATTAGCCTGATTGGCAGATAAGAAAATGCAGTAAATGAATCTACGAATAATTTTATTTTCTTTGAAAATGTCCAGCGAGAGACACCGATATCACGTTTTTTTCTCACATAATAAATGATGTCTGATTTAAAACCACACCACAGAATTTGGCCCATTAAAGTTGAGTTTTTTTCTTCAATACTTTTTATAATGTTTATTACAGCTCTATCTATCAAAAAACAATCGAAGCCTCCTTTTGGCATGTTAGGCAAGGCCACTCTTCTCATTAAGCGATAATAAATGTTAGAAATTTGAGTTTGCAACCAAGAATCCTCACGATCAGCTCTAACAGCCAATACAACTTTGTGGCCATCATGCCACCTTTTGTACATTTCAACAATGATATTGGGAGAATCTTGCAAATCAGCGGAAATTACTGTTGCGCAATCACCACTACAATTTGAGAGCCCAGCTAAAATAGCTACGTGTGAACCGAAGTTCCTGGATAATTTTAAGATTTTTATTTTGTCGTCTATTTTTCTTAATTCAACTAATTTTTCAAAAGAGTTATCTTTAGAACCATCGTCAACAAAAATTAATTCATATAAGAATTCTGGTCTTGATAAAATAGTTTTTTTTAACTCTTTATATAAAGGAAAAAGATTGCTTTCATTAAAATAAACTGGTATCACTATAGAAAGCTTAGGTTTTTGCACTACCCACCTCCTTTAAAAATTCTTGATAATCTCTGACATATTCTTTGGAATCATAGAGCTCATCACTCAGAACCAATAAACAACTACCTTCAGAAAAGTCGTACATATCTTTCCAAACCATTTTGTCCAAATAAACTCCCACATTTGGTCTATTTAAGTCAATAATTTCTTTCTTTTTGCCTGTATCAACTTTTATCTTTACGCTACCGAACATATTAATTAATAAGAAGCTTGACTTTCTATTAGCATGTCTGCCACGTACAACTCCTGGCTTAGTACCATAGATATAAAATATGCGTTTAACATCAAAAGGAATATGTTTGCCGCATTCAGCCACAACTAATTCACCAAACTCATCACCTAATTTTTGAAATTCAATTAACTCATATTGTTTTTTCATAGTCCTCCTTTAAAAAAGCCATCCATGATAAATTACGAAAAGAATTTTTAATATAAACATGTTTTTTAAATTCTCCCTCAAATCTAAAGCCCATTTTTTTATAAAAATTAATAGCTCTTTGATTATCACTTAAACAGTTCAGATATATTTTTTCCAAATTTAAATCTTTGAAAACAATGTCAAATAATGCTTTAGTTGCATCAAAAGCAACATTTGTCCCTATTACTTTATCCCTTAAAACGACCGCGTATTCAGTATTTTTGTTCTTGTAATCAATATTTTTAAGAGAAACTGTTCCCAAATATTCATCTTCTTCATTAACTATTGCGTAATGTTTAGTAGTTACATTGTCAGACGCTGAGTATTTAGCAATAAAATCATCTGCTGTCTTTTGGCTTGCATTTGTGAAATCAATTTGGAAATTGGATATTATTTGCGGATCTTGCATCCATTCAAACATTAATGGGGCATCTTTAGATTGTAATTTTCTTAATCTAATTTTATTTGTATTCATTTAATTTCTTTATTACAAAATCTTGATGAGACTTAGGCATACCGTTATAAATTGGTAAACTTAAAACGTGATCAGCATAATCTTCAGTGAGAGGAAGATCACCTTTCTTCATCTTGAGATATTCATAAGCCTGAGAGAGGTGGGGTGGTTGCGGATAATGGATTACTGTGCCAATCTCATTTTTATTTAAATAATCAATTAGTTTTTGGCGATTTTCTTTTACATATATTACAAATAAGTGCCAAATTGCAGTTGTATCTGGAGCAACAAGAGGAAGAGCAATCGATTCATTTTTAATTGATTTAATATAGTTATTGGCTATTTTTTCTCTTTCTGCAGTTAAATCTGATAAGTGTTTTAGTTTTACACTTAGCAAAGCTGCTTGTAATTCATCTAGTCTTGAATTTAATCCTACTTCTTCAAAATAATAACGGATACTACTTCCATAATTTCTTAACATTTTAATATGTTCGGCATATTGCAAATTATTAGTTACAATAGCGCCACCATCTCCAAAAGCACCAAGGTTTTTACTTGGATAAAAACTAAAACAATTAATGTCGCCAAATGTTCCAGTTAGTTGTCCATTAAATTTGGCACCATGACTTTGAGCACAATCTTCAACAACTTTTAAATTGTATTTTTTCGCTATAGACATTATTTTATCCATCCTTGATGCTTGACCATAAAGATGAACTACTAATATTGCTTTAGTTTTTTTTGTTATTTTTTCTTCTATTAAATCTGGATTTAGATTGTGATATTTGTCTGGTTCAACAAAAACTGGTTTAGCTTCGTTTGCGGTGATACCCATAACACAAGCAATGTAAGCATTCCCTTGAACTATCACTTCATCACCGCGACCAATTCCTAATGTTCTAAAAGCTAAAACTAAAGCATCAAGTCCGCTGGCCAATCCCACAGCATGTTTGACACCCAAATAATCAGCAAATTCAGTTTCAAAATTAGAAACATGCTTACCAAGCACATACCATCCACTTCTTAACACTTCAAGTGCGGCATTTTCATATTCATTCTGATAAGCTTCAAATTGAAATTTTAAGTCACCAAATGGAATCTTCATAATAAACAAATTCTAGCACAAATTTTAAAATGCACTTCATTTTAAAGTCTATAAAAAAAATTAATTATTTCTAAAAAAATTTATAATGTGTTTTTCAAATTTTTAATTAAATTCATTTGATTAAAACTATCTTTCTGCTTTAATAGTCCTTAATGAAAGCTGTTCTGAGTGGTTCCATTGCTATTGATCAAATTATGAGTTTTGAGGGCGAGTTTGCTGATTTAATTCAACCAGATAAACTGCATGTGCTCTCTATTTCTCCTTTAGTACAGAAGATGACTCGCACAGAGGGTGGTATTGCTGGCAATATTGCTTATTCTTTGGCTCTCCTTGGTGAGAAACCAATTTTACTAGCTAGTGCCGGCTCAGATGCTAGTAATTATCTTCTCAAATTAGAAAAGCTTGGCATTGATCTTAGCCATATGCATCTTAGTTCGCTTCCCACGGCTACTTTTAGTGTTTTAACTGATAGTAATGATTGTCAGGTGGGTGGCTTTTATCCTGGAGCAATGGGGGATGCCTCATTTCTTGGTTTATCAGCTTTTGCTAATCAAGATATTCTGATGGTTGTTTCAGCGCATGATCCAAAGCAAATGGCCAAGCAAGTTTCAGATTGTCAGAAGCTTCATAAAAAATTGCTCTATGATCCTGGTCAACAAAGTTTAATTCTTGACAAAAAAGATCTCGAGCAAGCCATCGATACGGCCGAAATATTGATTGTTAATGATTATGAGATGGGTTTACTTTGTCAAAAACTTAAAATGTCTCAAGAAAAAATCATTCAAAAACTGCCACTCTGCATCATTACTTTAGGCAAAGAGGGTGCTTTTTTCTATCAAAGATTAGATAATTATCAGAAACATTTAGTTAAAGCAGTTTTACTTGAAGAAGTCCTCGATCCAACTGGCGCGGGTGATGCTTTCCGTGCTGGCTTTATCTATGCCTATTTACATGATTGGTCAACTAAAAACGCCGTCCAATTAGCCAATGTCGTGGCTTCTTTTGCAGCAGAGCAATACGGTACCCAAAATCATCACTTAAAATGGCCAATTATTAAACAAAGATACAAGGAAACTTATGACGAAGAATGTCCAAACTGATTATAAAGTCAAAGATATCAAACTGGCAGAGTGGGGACGTCGAGAAATCACTTTAGCCGAAAAAGAAATGCCCGGACTAATGGCTATTCGCCATGAATATCAGACTCAAAAACCTCTCAAAGGCGCTCGCATTGCTGGCTCTTTGCACATGACCATTCAAACTGCGGTCTTGATTGAAACTCTCGTTGCTTTAGGAGCAAAAGTTCGTTGGGCTTCCTGCAATATTTTTTCCACCCAAGATCATGCTGCTGCTGCCATTGCTGCTGACGGCATCCCTGTCTTTGCTTGGAAAGGCGAAACCGAAAAAGAATACTGGTGGACTACTGAACAAACTCTACAATTCAAAGACAGCAAAGGCAAATTGATCGGTCCGAATTTACTACTGGATGATGGGGGCGATCTAACTGGTTTGGTTCATAAAAAATTCCCAGAATTATTAGCTGAAATTAAAGGCGTCTCCGAAGAAACCACTACGGGGGTGCACCATCTTTATCAGATGCTTCAAGATAAAACCCTGCGCATTCCTGCCATCAATGTCAATGACAGCGTCACTAAATCTAAGTTCGATAATCTCTATGGTTGTCGTGAATCTTTGGTCGATGGTATTCGTCGTGCTACCGACGTGATGATAGCTGGCAAAGTTGCTTTCGTGGCCGGTTTTGGTGACGTCGGCAAGGGTAGCGCTCAATCACTGCGTAATAATGGTGCTCGAGTAATTATTGGTGAAGTTGATCCAATTTGTGCCTTGCAGGCTTCCATGGAAGGCTATGAAGTTAAACGTATTGAAGAAGTTTTAAACGAAGTCGACATTTTTGTGACTGCCACCGGCTGTAAAGATGTCATTCGCATCGAGCATTTAGCTAAAATGAAAGATACAGCCATCGTCTGTAACATTGGCCACTTTGACATTGAAATCCAAGTCGATGCTTTGAATAAATATAAAGACATTAAAAAACAGCAAATTAAACCCCAGGTAGATCTCTATACTTTTCCTGATGGTCATCGCTTAATTTTACTGGCCGAAGGTCGCTTGGTTAATCTCGGTTGTGCCATGGGTCATCCTTCTTTTGTGATGTCCAATTCTTTTAGCAATCAGGTTTTAGCGCAAATTGAGTTATTTAATAAGCCACATGAAATTGGCGTTTATCGCTTACCCAAAGAACTAGATGAAAAAGTCGCTGCATTGCATCTGGAGGCCATTGGTGTGCATTTGACCAAGTTAAGCAAAGAACAAGCAGATTATTTAGGCGTCAAAAAGAATGGACCGTTTAAGGCAGAGCATTATCGATATTAAAATTTATTTCAAGAATGTTATAATCCCTCCTCATGTCTCTGACCAAAGAAGCCTCTCTCGCTCAAGCTGAAGCTCATTCAGATATTACAGAAAGACTTAATCGTTTACAGGTTTTTGCTGATTTATCTTCTTTGTTTGCTGAAACATTGTGGTTGGAACAGAACAATCTCAAGATTCGTCAACTCATTACCAATATCGTCAATGCTATTGCTTTGCATCTAGATGATCAATTTGCTTTTCGCTGTGGCAATTTTTTCATCCAAATGGATCCTGATAATAAAGAACATTTGTTTATTGATTACAATCGTCATGAAGCTATTCGTGTCACTGCTGTTCCTTCAAAAAAAGGTCTCGGCATGCAAATTCTTCGTGTGCCTTATCACAAAAAAGCCACCTTTTAAGTGGCTCTTACTCTCTCTTGTCTTGCTCTCCAAAACTCTCTATCATAAATTTATATGTTTTCTGTGGTGGCTAAACTGCGTCAGTCTGAGGGTCTTAAGCATTCAGCTTTGACTATTTTTTCTTATAGCTTCGCTTCGGCTTTTTCTGCTCTGGCCATTATTTTAATTTCTCGTTTACTTGGACCTGTTGATTTTGCGGATTTCTCGGTAGCTTTTTCACTGTCGCTAATTCTCAATCGCCTCAATGATTTTGGTTTTTCGATTGTCATTCAAAAAATTGTGGGAGGAGAATGGCGTCGTCCCAAGATTAATGCCTATTTATCCTTAGTTCTTAAATATCGCTTGGTAATTTCACTGGTTTTACTACTAGTTGGTTTGTTGTTTGCGGAAAGCATTGCCACTTACCTACAAATTGCTAATCCTTGGTTAATCCCTTTGACTTTTCTTTCTAGTTTGCCAGTTTCTTATTTTGAAATTTCTCAGGTCACCCTACAGAGTTTGGCTAAATTTAAATTAGCTGCTTATAACTATCTTTTGCCTTCAGTTTTGAAGTTTTTGATGGCTCTAGCAGTCTATTTATTGAAAATTGAAAACGTACCTTTGATCTTATCTTTGTACATGTTTAGCTGTTTGCCGGGGTTAGTCGTCGCTGAATGGCTGAAGCCACGTTGGATTAAGTATCAGCTTGCTCAGGTTTTTAAGAAAGAACAAACTAAAATTTTTAGTTTGCTTAAACATTCGGCTTTTGCCCTGATCGCTTCTGGTATCATTGATAACATTGACATTATTTTTGCTAAACATTATTTATCTAGCTATGAGGCAGGACTACTGGCAGGGGTTAGTCGCATCGCCATGCTACTATATGTAGTAGCTTACTCACTAGCGACTGTCCTTAATCCTCGAGTTACAGCTTATCACAGACAGAAAGATTTTAGTGCGTTTCTTAAGAAGGCTTGGGCGATTACTGCACTAGCTGTACTTGGATTTTTTGTGAGCTTACCCCTTGCTCCAATTTTAGTGAAGTGGACGATTGGCACTCAATACTTGGCAGGTATGGATAGCTTGATTGTTCTGCTGGCGGTGGGCTTTTTAAGTATCATTATTGTTCCTTTTAGCGCTACTTTTTATGCTTTTAAGAGTAACCGTTATTTTTCGCTCTCTGCCTTTCTACAATTGGCCATCATGCTGGTTGGTAACTTTGTCTTTGTCCCTCAATTAGGCTTAGCTGCTAGTGTTTACACTCGCTTAGCTGCTCGGGTCGCTTTATTATTGCTAACTTGGGCGATGTTGTGGTGGAGTTATAGGAGAGAGTTTGGGAAATAGAAACAAAAAAGCCACTTACGAAGGTTACAAGAACCGTGATTTTTGCTAGAATCAGCTCTATGCAATACTTTGAAAACAAAACTGTCCTCATTACTGGCGCCGCTGGCTTTATCGGTTCACACTTGGTCGATCAAGTTCTGAAGTTTGGCGGGCGCGTCATCGCAATTGATAATTTCATTACCGGTCGTCGCATTAATTTAGCTTCATATCAAGAAAATCCCAATTTTCGTTTCTTAGAAGCTAATATCAGTTTGCCTACTGCTAGCTATCTGGATAATTTTCTAGAAGCTCTCAAAATTGAAAATCCTGCTTTTGCCAAAATTGATTTAGTTTTACATTTTGCTTCACCAGCTTCACCGCCGGCTTACCAAAAAAACCCAGTTGAAACTTATTTAGTTAATTCTTCTGGCACCCATAATTTACTTAGTTATTTACAAGCTAATAGTCCAGAGACTCGCTTTCTTTTTGCCAGCACTTCTGAAGTTTATGGCGATCCACAAGTACACCCTCAAAAAGAGGACTATTTTGGCAACGTCAATCCCAATGGCAAACGCTCCTGCTATGACGAATCCAAGCGTTTAGGGGAGACCATTTGTGGGGTTTTCCAGCGTGACTATGGCATGGATGTGCGCATTGTCCGTATTTTTAATACCTATGGCCCACGCATGCGTTATGACGATGGCCGTATTTTACCCAATTTCATCAACCAAGCTTTAGCTAAAAATCCATTAACTGTTTATGGTGATGGCAAACAAACTCGCTCTTACTGTTTCGTCGATGATTTAGTCCGTGGCATTTTATTACTCGCTAGTGGCGAAGATCTCAAAGGCCAAACCGTCAACGTTGGCAATCCAGAGGAATTTACTGTTCTGGAAACTGCTGTTTTGGTACAAAAAATCGTCAATGAAACCGTGGAAGAAAAAGACATCGTTTTTGCCGATTTACCTTCTGACGATCCAACCCGTCGCAAACCAGATATTGGCAAAGCTCAAGAATTACTCAATTTCACCCCCGAAGTCGATTTTCGCACTGGTTTAAGTAAAACCATCGAATACTTTAAGACAGAAGAGAGTAGAATTTTAGAGTAAAAGTTGGCATAATAAAAATTAATCATGATTTATCTGATTCTGTTTTTTGCTTTAGTTTTGCGTCTCCCTCTTCTTAATGGCTCTTTTTGGCTTGATGAGGCCGCCCAATTTCTAGAAAGTGCTCGGCCACTGTCGCAACAATTAAATATTGTTGATGATTTTCAGCCACCTCTAATGCATTTGCTCACTTTTTTAAGTATTAGAGTAGGAAATTTATTTGGTTTGGGTCAAAGCGAGTGGTTCTTACGTTTAATTCCCAGTTTAATTCCAGGAATTTTAACTATTTTGGCACTTTATCATCTAGCGCTCAAGCTTACTAATCGCAAAATTGCCCTACTGAGCAGTCTTTTTGTGGCTACATCTTCTTTTCACATTTTCTATTCTCAGGAATTGCGTCCCTATAGTTTGCCCGCGCTCTGGGGCATTTTAGCCACCTGGCAAATGTTACTACTACTAAAAAATAAAGTTAAAAAACCACTCATTTTATTTATTATCTTTTCCATTCTTGGACTTCATTCTTCTTATTTATACCCATTCTTACTGATTGGACAATTTATTTATTTGCTCAAAGAAAAATGGTCTTTCTCCAAAATATTAGTCTCTGGAGGATTAATCGTCGCCGGTTTTTTGCCTTGGTTGCCAAAATTTCTGGAGCAATTAGAAGCTGGTCAAGCTCTACGCCTTAGTATGCCTGGTTGGTCAGAAACCGTTAGTTTACCTATCTTTAAAACTGCCTTGATTTTGCCACTTAAATTTATCTTTGGGGTCAGTGATTTGGAAATGAATTTAGCTTATGCGTTTTTAGCTTTAATCGTCTTTGCGCCACTAACTTATTTGCTATTTTTGAGTTTGCGTCAAAAGCAAAAACACTTGAGTTTTTTCTTTTGCATTTTATTTTTGCCTTTATTATTGAGTTGGCTAGTGTCCTTTTTTGTCCCAGTGTTACAAGCTAAAAGAGTTTTGTTTCTTCTACCAATTTTCGCCATGCTAGAGGCCTTTTTAATCATGACCTACTACAAACAAAAGCCTCATTTAGTCAGAATTTTTGTCTCAGCAATTTTGATCATTAATATTTTTTCGACGCTGGCTTATTGGACTAAGCCTCAGCTACAGCGAGAAAACTGGCGCGCGTTGCAACAAGAAATTTCTGCTAAATTTTCAAAAAATAATACCGCGGTAGTTTTTTCTTTCGCTCATCCTTTTGCTCCTTGGGAACTTTATGATCAAGCTCAATTTAAAACTTTTAGCTCCGGAATTTATTATGTTAATAATCTAGAAAACCCTGCTGAAACTTTTAAGGGATTAAGTGATTATTCTTACGTTTTAGTTTTTGATTATCTACGAGACCTTACTGACCCAGATGATGTTCTGCTTAAAACTGTGCGTGATCTAGGTTTCAAAGAGGTCGGCGTGCTAGACTATCCTAATATTGGTTTTGTGCGTATTTATACCTTGGATAATATTATTATTGCGAAGACAAAATAAAAAATGAAAATTGGCATCGATGTTTCTAGCTTAACTTATCAACGCGGAGTTTCTCGCTACACCGGTGATTTGGTGAGAGCTCTCGCTCATGAAAAAAATGTTCAGCTTTTTCTCTATGGTAGCTCCTTGCGTCAACAAAAAATTCTCAAGAATGAACTGCGCAAAGTGCTGCGCAACGTCACTCCTGATCTTTATGATTTAAAGTTGCAAAGCTTACCACCTTCTTTATTATCTAAACTTTGGCAATTTGGCCTTAATCCAGTTAGCTCATATTTTCCCAAGCTAGATGTTTTTCATAGTTGGGATTGGCTACAACCACCAGATAAAAATATTCCGCTAGTTTCTACCATTCACGATTTAGCCATTATTCGTTATCCAGAAGTTGCTCATCCTAAAGTTTTAAAAATGCACCAACATTCTTGGCAAATTTTGCGTGACCGCCAAGCTCAAATTATCGCCGTTTCTAATTCCACTAAAAATGACATAATGCGCTATTTAGAAATTCCTGAAAAAAATATTACTGTTGTTCACGAAGCGCTACCAACTCAAATTTCTGAAATTAGCCAAGATTTAGCCGGCAAACCAGACTTAGTTGCTTTTCTCAAACAAAAACTAGAATTGAATAAACCCTATTTACTTTTCGTGGGCACTAGAGAGCCGCGCAAAAATCTTTCTCGTCTTATTCAAGCCTGGCTACCTTTAGCCAATGATTACCAACTAATCATCGCTGGTGAACAAGCTTGGGATGGCAGCGAACTAATCAGTAAAAATCCCAACTTGCGTTTCATGGGTCGTGTAAGCGATTATGAGCTGGCAGTTATATATCATCATAGTGAACTTTTTGTTTATCCTAGTCTTTATGAGGGTTTTGGTTTGCCAGTTCTAGAAGCTTTTGCCCATGGTGTGCCCGTAGTTTCCTCTGAAATCCCGGCGATTAGAGAAGTCGCTGGCAACGCTGCAGAACTTTGCAATCCTCTAGATGAGACTTCCATTCGTCAAGCAATTGAAAAAGTCCTTAATGAAAAAAAGTTAGATAGTGAACAACGCATGAAAAAAATGATCATTCGTTTACAACTTTTTAACTGGCAAAAAACTGCCTTGCAAACTTTGGCAGTTTATCAGAAAGCTATCGATAATTTTGAAAGATAATATGATTAGAATCGCCATCGACGGCAATGAAGCTAATGTTGAAAATAGGGTTGGGAGTAATACCTATGCTTTCGCTATTATCTCTGAGCTTTATAAATTAACTACTAATCGTAAAAACATTGATATCACCATCCTTTTATCTAGCAAGAGAATGACAGATTTACCTCCAATAAGAAATAACTGGCACTACATGATCCTTGGCCCCAAAAAATTCTGGACCCAGTGGGCTTTACCGATTCATCTATTTTTACATCGCAAAGATTATCAAGTTTTTTTCACTCCTTCTCACTATGCTCCTCGCATTTCTAGCGTGCCCTATGTGAGCAGTGTTATGGATCTCGCTTATCTACATTATCCAGAGCAATTTAGACCAAATGATCTCCTGCAACTCAAAAGCTGGACAAAATACAGTGTTAAAAATGCTCGTAAAATTATTACCATTAGTAAATTTTCCAAAAAAGAAATCGAAAAACACTATGGTCGTCAAAGTAAAGATATTGTGATTGCTTATCCTTCTTTTCAATTTAGTGAGGGTGCTCCTCTTGAGGAAATTAAAGCTTTTTTCAAAGAAAAACAAATCAAAAACAAATATTTTTTGTATTTAGGTACTCTACAACCTCGTAAAAACATCATTAATCTTATTGCTGCTTATGAAGAATTTTTACGAAAACTAGCTGCTGCTAACCTGAAAACTAAGGGCAAAAAAGCCAAAGCCTTAGTAGAACCAAACCTTGTTATTGCTGGTAAAATTGGTTGGCTCGCAGATGATATTTTAGCTCGTGTTGCCAGCTCGCCTGCTAAAAACAAAATTATTCTAACTGGCTTCGTCGAAGATAAATTTAAACGCGCTCTTTACCAAAATGCCACCACCAGTCTTTTGCTTTCTCTTTATGAAGGCTTCGGTATTCCTGCTCTAGAATCAATGCAGACCGGCACTATTCCGATTGTAGCTAATAATTCCAGTTTACCAGAGGTCGTAGGTAAAGCTGGCTTCCTAGTTGATGCCAAAGACACTCATCAAATTAGCGATGCTATGTTAAAAATTCAGCAAATGCCTTACAAAGAATTATTAAAATATAAAACAGCTATGCGTCGTCAGGCGAAAAAATTTGATTGGCAAGAATCAGCAAAAACCATTCTAAAAGTACTTGAACATGAAAAATAATCCAATTATTGTCGGCATTGATCCTGGTTACGATCGGGTAGGAATTGCTATTGGTCAAAAAAATGATTCTACTTGGCAAGTTTTAGCTCACACTTGTATTCAAACCGATAAAAAAGCCCATCTCTTCAAGCGTTATGCGCAAATTGCCAAAGAACTAGAAGCTTTAATCATCAAATACCAAGTGACTGAGGCCGGCATCGAATCACTTTTTTGGTTTAAAAATCAAAGTACTGCCTTAGATGTAAGTGAAGCTAGGGGAGTAATCATCGCTACTTTGCTTCGCCATCAGATCAAAATCGCTGAATATACGCCTTTGCAGATCAAACAGAGTCTAACTGGCTATGGACGAGCCGATAAAAAAGCGGTAGAAAAGATGGTAAAGATGGAGCTAGCATTAGAAGGTAAAATTATTGACGACGCCATCGATGCCTTAGCCACTATGATTTGTCATGAATGTTCGCGCAAGTTGCAGAAAGAAAATTTATGATTGCTTACTTAGAAGGATCCGCTGTAGTCAAGAAAGATCATTTAATTGTTTTAACTGGTGGAGTGGGCTATTTAGTTTTTGTAGGTTCTAAGATTCTTAGTTCTATTAACACCAGTGTTGAAAATATTGCCCTATATATTTACAGTCATATCAAAGAAGATCGTTTTGAGCTTTATGGTTTTCAAAATGAAGAAGATTTGGAAATTTTCAAAATGTTAATCGCCATTTCTGGAGTTGGCCCCAAAACCGCCCTCGCCCTTGCTAACGCTGGCACCAATCAATTAATTGAAGCCGTGCAACAAGCCCAAACTAGTTTCTTTACCAACGTACCCAGGGTCGGTAAGAAATTAGCTCAAAAAATTATCATTGAACTTAAAAGTAAACTGGGTAGTCTTAAAGAACTCAATTTGGGAACCTTATCACCCAAAGCCCAGGATGTTATGGACGCTTTACTCGGTCTTGGTTTCGAAGAAAATGCTGTCCAAACTATTTTAACCCAACTTGATCTGGAAAATATGGATCTGCAAGTGGCAATTAAAACTGTGATTAAAATGAGCAGTAATAAATAATTTAATAAATGTCGAAAACAAAAACTAACCCCATTATCTCCACCAATGACGAAGAAATGCTCTTCACCTCTTTGCGTGCTCAAGATTGGCAGGAATTTACTGGTCAAGAAAATATCAAAAAATCCCTACAAATCGCCATTAAAGCTGCTAAACAACGTCACGAAGCTGTTGATCACATTTTATTTTATGGCCCTCCAGGACTGGGTAAAACCACCTTGTCTCAGTTAATCGCCAAAGAAATGGGTAGCAATTTCAAAGTCACTTCCGGCACCGCTTTATCTAAAACTGGTGATTTAGCCGCCATTCTCACTAATTTAGAAGATGGTGATGTGTTATTTATCGATGAAATTCACCGCCTACCCAAAGCCATCGAAGAAACTCTTTATCCAGCGATGGAAGATTTTGCGCTAGATATTGTGATTGGTAAAGGTCCTTCAGCTCGCACCGTGCGTTTGGATTTGGCCAAGTTTACTTTGGTGGGCGCCACCACTCGTTTTGGCTTATTAACTGGTCCTTTTAGAGACAGATTTGGATTGATTCATCGCTTAGAATTTTATAAACCATTAGAGCTTGGGTCGATTTTACAATCTGCCAGTCAAAAACTCGGTGCTATTTTAGAAAACTCAGCGGCCACAACCATTGCTGAACGCTCCAGAGGCACTCCACGCATTGCTTTAAAACTGCTCAAAAGAGTGCGTGATTTCGCACAAATCATGGAGAAAAAATCCATTGATTTGGATTTAGTTCAACAAGCTCTAAGTATTTTTGAAATTGATAAATTGGGTTTGGATGAAAACGATCGTCGTTTGATTATGGCCATGATTGAAAAACATCATGGTGGACCAGTGGGACTCAAGACCCTTTCTGCCTCTATTAATGAAGATCCCGGCACGGTTGAAGAAGTTTTGGAACCATATTTATTACAAATTGGTTTTATTAAACGTAAACCATCTGGCAGAGTATTGAGTAAAAAAGCTTATGCTCATTTTGGCATAAAACCACCTGCTGATGTATACTAATCTCATGGCAATTACTGACAAAGACGGCAACGCCCTTTCCACTTCACAAGTTATTGAAAAAGTTTTAATTCGCATTAAAACCATTCACCTGGAATTAGTCACCGGTTTACTCTGGTGGTTTGTGGGTTACATTCCTTGCCATTGTTTTCGTCGTTTCTGTTATCGTCTCGCTGGTATGAAAATTGGCAAAAAATCTACCATTCATATGGGTGCTCGTATTTATTATCCAAGTGGCGTTAAGATTGGCGAAGGTACTTTGGTCGGTGAGAAATCTATTTTAGATGGTCGCAAACAACTCAAAAATTCTCACGGCGGCTTAGAAATTGGCAATCATGTCGACATCGCTTCGGAAGTGATGATTTGGACCAGTCAGCATGATATTCATAGTGAGAACATGGCCACCATTGAAGAAAAAGTCATCATTGGCGATTATGTTTTTATTGGCCCTCGTGCCATTATTATGCCTGGAGTAACTATTGGTAAAGGCGCTATCGTCGCTGGTGGAGCAGTCGTCACCAAAGATGTTCCCGCTATGAAAATCGTCGCCGGTGTGCCGGCCAAAGAAATTGGCGAACGCAAGAGTAAAAATTTAAATTACAAATTAGGTCGACCTAGACTTTTCCAATAAATTACTATGCCAAAAATTGACAAAGTACTATCTATTATTACCGTTTCCTACAACACTAAAGATCTAACTTTGCAGACCTTAGAAACAGCCATTAAAGAAATTAATTCTTCTAAAATTCTCAAAGACCAAACCGAAATTTTTGTGGTCGATAACGATTCTAAAGATGGCTCACCTCAAGCTTGCGAGGCCTTTTTAAAAAAACTCAAGTTTCCACATTATAAAGTTTTCGCCAACAAGGAAAACTTAGGCTTTGCTCGCGCCAATAACCAAGCTACCGAAGTTGCCCAAGGCAAATATATTATTTTACTTAACTCAGACACCATTACTCACAAAGGTGGTTTGAGTTTATTGGTAGAAGCCATGGAAAAAGGTGGCATTTCTGAAGAAACAGCCAACTTAGCAAGTAGTGGTAAATTGGACAAATTAGGCATCATCGCCCCAACTTTACTCAATCCAGACGGCAGTATTCAAAATCAAGGAGGTTCATTGCCAAGCTTAGGTACCGTTGCTTCACAAATGTTGTTTCTAGATGACATTCCTTTCTTTGGACGATTTTTCCCATCCACTCAGCACACTGGGATGAGTGATTTTGCCTTTGCTAGTTACGATGAAAATACCCCCAAATTAATTGCCAAAGATTGGATTGCTGGCACAGCAATGATGATTCGTCGTGAAGTCATTGATGATATTGGCATGTTGGATGGCAATATTTTTATGTATGGTGAAGATCAGGAATATTGTATGCGCGCTCGCAATCATCATTGGGACATCGCCATTCATCCCAAAGCTAAAATTACTCATTTTGGTTGCGCTAGCTCTTCCTCAAAAAACGCTATTCACGGTGAAATCAAAGGCTACCTCTACATCTTTAAAAAACACATGCCCACTTGGCAATTACCCATTCTCAAAGCCATTCTTTGGACAGGAGCATTTTTACGTCAAATGATTTATAGCATTAGAGGCAAAGAAATTCCTGCTTCCATTTACAAAGAGGCTAGAGCTCTGCTTAAATAAGATTATGAATTTTTTACTTATCATTGCTAGCTTTCTTTTGGCTTTTATTCCTCTTTATCCCAAAATTCCTCTTTTTGAGGCTATTCCTGGTTATATCGTCAGAGTGAGAGTAGAAGATATTTTAGTGCTTTTAGCCTTTTTAATTTATTTGGTGCAAATATTTAGAAAAAAAATTGATTTCAAAAACAAAGTCACACCCTGGATTTTTGCCTATCTCGGTGTTGCTAGTCTCTCTATCTTGTCAGCCATGTTTCTCATTAAAACTATTCCTTTAGAACTGATTCACATTGGTAAGTCAGTTTTGCATTTATTTAGATATACCGAATATTTCGTCCTGTTTTTCTTGATGTTTTCATCAATTAAAAAAGTCAAAGACGTTAAACTAGTATTTTATACTTTAGCTTTCACTGTTTTAGCTATCACAATTTATGGTTATGGTCAAAGATATTGGTATTGGCCAGTTTTTTCGACCATGAATCGCGAATTTAGCAAAGGCATGGTTTTATATTTAACAGAACACGCTCGCGTGCAATCGACTTTTGGTGGCCACTATGATTTAGCCGCCTATTTAGTGATTGTTTTGCCAATCTTTTATTTGTTAGCTATCAATCTTAAAAATAAATGGCAACGTTTTGGTCTTTGGCTCGTGCATTTACTTGGGCTTTGGCTCTTAGTGATGAGTGCCTCACGTACTTCTTTTGCTGCTTATATAGGTGGCGTGCTCATCGGCCTAATGTTTTTTTCAGCTTTGCAAAAAAAGTGGTATCAAAAAATCTGGTATTTTCTTAGAAAAAGTTTTACTTATCTATTCATTGTTTCGGTAATGATGTATTCCTTTGGCGATGACATGCGTGAAAGATTTGAACAAGTACTGCGAGCTTATCCAGAGGTGTTTACTGTTTATGAAAATGTGCAAAAAACCGCCATTGAACAAACTCATGATCTTAGTGACTATTTCAAGAAACTTAGAGAAGGAAAAAAACCAGAAAATGGCATCGCCTTTGATAACACTTTAACCCCTACTGATGAAGTACCTGTTAGCACTAGACCAATTGATGTTTATGTCGATGTACCAGATACAGTTGCTGTGGTAGATGAAAATAATGAAGTCACTTATGTGGAACAACCGCGTACTTGGTCAGCTAATGCTATGAAATATGGCTTATCTCTGGCTATTCGTTTGGATGAACTTTGGCCCAATGCCATCAAAGGCTTCATGCGTAATCCTTTACTTGGCTCTGGTTTTGCTACTTTAAACAAAAAAGAATTTTTACAATTCACTGAAGCTGAAAGTACCGATAATAATTTCTTACGTACTTTAGGTGAAACCGGTTTACTTGGATTTGTTACTTTTTATGGCGCAGTTACCGTTCTTCTGGCTATACTTTATAAAAATCAAAAGAAGAGCCAAGATCAGCAACTTAAAACTGCCAATCTTGCTTTCATTGCTGCTTCCATCGGTTTACTGCTTAATGCCAGCTACATCGATGTTTTTGCTTCTTCTAAAGTCGCTTTTACCTATTGGGCTCTAGCTGGAGCAATTTTGGCTTACAACCAACTTGCCATAGACAAACATGTTAAAAAAACTACTAAAAAAAGCTCTTAAAAAAGAATCTTTTTTATTGGGTTTAATTTTATTATTTGCCCTGATTCTGCGTCTCTATCGAGTAAATAATCCTGTCGCTGATTGGCATGCTTTTCGTCAAGCCGATACCGCCTCAGTGACCAGAGAATATGTCAAAGCAGACAAAATTGATCTATTGCGACCTAAATATCAAGATGTCTCCAACATTCAGTCTGGCTTTGATAATTTAGAGGGCTATCGTATGGTCGAATTTCCCTTCATTAATGGTGGATTGGCACTCATCTTGAAAACATTTAAAGGTTTGGATTTAGTGCTTTTTAGTCGTCTAGCTTCAGTTTTTATTTCCCTCTTAACGATTGCCGTGCTTTTTCAATTAGTTAAAGAAATTTCTGGTCGAAAAACTGCCCTTTTAAGTAGTTTCGTTTATGCTGTTTTGCCTTACAGTGTTTTTTATTCACGAGCTATTTTGCCAGAACCTTACTTTTTGTTTTTTTCGACTTTTTCTATTTGGCAGTTTTATCTATTTGCTAAATCACGCAAGTTTTTGCCTTATTCATTGTCTATTTTAGGCCTAGCTTTAGCCGCTTTACTCAAGCCTTTTGTAGTTTTTCTAGCACCAGTTTATCTCGCTATCATTTGGCAATTTCGCCAAAAAAAGTTTCTTCTAGATCCGAGAATTTACTTATTACCAATTATTGCTTTTGCTCCTATGTTCACCTGGAGAGAGTGGATTAAAAACTTTCCAAGTGGCGTGCCCGTCTCTGATTGGCTATTCAATGGCAACGGCATTCGCTTGCAGCCAGCTTGGTTTCGTTGGCTGTTTTACGAACGCATTGCCAAGCTATTTTTAGGTTATTTTGGAGTTACTTTTCTACTTGCCAATTTGCTGAAGAAAAATAAAGAAATCTTGATCTATGGAGCCTGGTGGCTGGGAGTTTTGCTTTATTTTATAGTCATCGCCACTGGCAATGTCCAACATGATTATTATCAAAATTTTATCCTGCCCATTGTCGCTATTTCTATCGCTAGAGGCATGATAATTCTTTATGAAAAACTTCATAAAAAAATTGCTCTACCAATAATAATTTTATTGTTTGGACTAAGTATTTTTTTCGCCAGCAAACAAATCGCTGGTTACTACAACGTCAATAATTGGGAATATATTAAAGCTGGTCAAGCTGTCGATCAACTGGTGGATAAAAATGCTCTAGTCATTGCTCCTGCCATGGGCGATACACAATTTTTGTTTCAAACCAACCGTCGCGGCTGGCCAATTGGTTTTGAATTAGAAGATAAAATCAATAAAGGAGCTGATATTTATGTCTCTAGCAGTTATGATTGGGAGGCTAAAGCATTAGAAGAGGAATATGAGGTGCTTGCTCATACTAGTGACTACATTATTATTGACTTGAAAGCTAAAAAACCATGAAAATATTGATGCTGACACCTTATTTGCCATACCCACTTTTGTCTGGTGGGCAAATTCGTACCTATAATTTGCTTAAAAAGCTTAGTAACAAACATCAGATTACCTTATTTGCTCTAATTAAAAACGAAGAAGAAAAACAATATGTTAGTGAATTAGAGAAATATTGTCATAAAGTCAGAGTTTTTAAGCGCAGTGAAAAACCTTTCACTCTAAAAAATGTTTTCAAAACTGCTTTTTCTGGTTTTCCTTTTTTAGTGATTCGTAATCAAGCTGAAGGTAGTTTAGAAGCCATCAAAAAAGAGATTGCCAGAGAAAATTATGATCTGATCCACGCTGAAACTTTTTACATGATGCCTCATATTCCAGAGTGTCAAATTCCTATTATTTTAGTGGAACAGACCATTGAATATTTGGGCTATGAAAGTTATGCCAAAAAAGCTCCTTTTTTCTTAAAGCCTTTGCTGAATGCTGATGTTAAAAAAATCCATCTCTGGGAAAAACATTATTGGCAAAAAGCAGATCGTCTCATCGTCATGAGCGAAGAAGATCGTCAATTCATCGCTAAAGATCTGGATAAAGAAAAAATTGACGTGGTTGCCAATGGTGTCGACACCAAGTGGTTTGCTGAAAAAAAGCATCACTTAGCTGATCGTCCTACCATTCTTTCAGTTGGTACTTTCAAATGGCTACCAAATATTGAAGCTGTTGATTTTTTAGTCAGTCAGGTTTGGCCTTTAATTAAAAAGGCGGTTGCCAATGCCAATCTTTTAATTGTTGGCAATGCTCCTACCGAAAAAGTCATTTCTTATGGCAAAAGCGATCCACAAATCACTGTCGCTGGCAGAGTAGAAGATATTCGTGATGCTTTTGGCAGTGCTCATGTTTTATTGGCTCCAGTTTTTAGTGGTAAAGGCACTCGTTATAAAATTTTAGAGGCTATGGCTAGTGGCACTCCAGTGGTGGCCAGTAAAATTGCGGTCGAAGGTTTAAATATCACCGATGGTGTTCATCTCTTAACTAGCAATAAGGCTAATGATCTGGCAGATTTGACAGTTCGAGTCCTTAATGATAAAAATCTCTGGCAGAAACTTTCCAAAAACGGTAAAGAATTTGTGGCAAAAAATTATGACTGGGAATTAATTTCTCAAAAATTAGATAGAATTTATCAAGAAATAGGAAATTATGCAAAAAAGTAAAACAAAGATGGATTTAAGTATCATTGTTTTAAACTACAATGGTCAATTTTGGCTTAAAAAGCTTTTACCTACTCTTAAAAAAAATTACATGAGTAAGAGTAAATACCAAGTAGAATTGATTGTCGTTGACAATGCCAGTAGCGATGAATCTGTTAAGCTGATGCGTCGAGATTTTAAATGGGCCACTACCATTGAGTCTGGTCGCAATGGTGGTTTTGCTTTTGGCAATAATGTTGCTATTAAAGGTAATAATGCTCGCTACGTAATGCTACTTAATAGCGACACTGAATTTTTACCAAGTGGACAATCAAACCTTGATCAAATTATTGACTTTATGGATCAAAATACCGATGTGGCCATGGTCTCTCCCAGAGTTGAATTGAGTGATGGCTCACTTGATCCCGCTTCTCATCGTGGCGAACCCACTCCTTGGGCAAGTTTGACATATTTCTTGGGACTAGAAAAGTTATTTCCTAAATGCAAACTTTTTGCAGGATATCATCAAAGCTACAAAGATTTGAGCACCATTCATGAAGTTGATGCCTGCACTGGAGCAGCTATGATCGTACGCAATAGTGCCATTAAAAAAGTCGGTATGCTTGATGAACTTTTCTTTATGTACGCTGAAGATTTAGATTGGTGTAAACGTTTCCGTGACGCCGGTTATCGCATTGTTTTTTATCCAAGAATCAAAATCATTCATCATAAATATAAATCTGGTATTAAGAGCAGTAATAAAAAAACCGCCTCTGTAACTCAGCAATATTTTTATAAAACCATGTTGCAATATTATGATAAGCATTACAAAGACAAATACCCTAAATTCATCAGGTCCATTGTCAAATATTTCGTTTTAATTAAAACCGATGTCCACTAAAAATACTTATACTATCGGCATTGATGCTCGTTTATCTGGTGAAAAACACGCCGGCATTGGTCGTTATAGTGAAAACTTGATTAAGCGACTAATCAAACTGAGTTTAGAGGATCCAAAGAAAAAAATTAAATTTGTTTTATTTTTCTTCGATGCAGAGCAGGCCAGAGAAGTTTTGGGGCAATTTTATGAAGCCAGCAATATCAAGATTGTGATTACTAGTATCAAACACTATGGTTTTGCAGAACAATTTTGTTTACCCAAAATTTATCAGCAAGCCAAATTAGATTTGCTTTATGTTCCTCATTGGAATGTTCCAATTTTTTACCATGGAAAATTGGCCATTACTATCCATGATTTACTCTGGCACGAACAAAAAGGTACAAAGGCCACTACATTGAGTGCCTGGCAATACTATTTTAAATATTTAGCTTATCGATACATCAGTAAAAAAATTGCTAAAAAAGCCCAAGTCATTTTTGTTCCTGCTGAGACAATCAAAAAAACTGTCAGCAATTATTATCCTTTTACGAAAAATAAAATTGTCGTTAGTAAAGAAGGCTTGGCTAATGCTTACGAGTTTGTTTTGAAAACAAATTCACCAGTAAATCATCGGGTTAAAAAACAATTAATTTATACTGGCTCCCTCTATCCTCACAAAAATCTTAAAGTGGTGATTAAAAGTCTTAGTAAAATTCCTAAATATAAACTGCTTATCGCTTCTTCCAGAAATATTTTTCAAGATCAAATTCAAGCTCTAGTGTCGCGTTATAAGGTTAAAAAACAAGTAGTTTTCTTGGGCTTTGTGACTGATAAAAAGTTACTCTCTATTTATCAAGAATCCATGGCTTTAGTTCAACCTTCTTTTTCTGAAGGTTTTGGTCTAACTGGCATCGAAGCTATGGCTAGCAGTTTACCAGTTTTAGCCTCAGATATTAAAATTTTTAGAGAAATTTATCAGGATGCAGCTTTCTTTTTTGATCCTCATTCTTGTGAAGATTTTCTCAAAGCGCTCAATGAATTGGAACTTGCTAACAGAAAAAACATTGTTGAAAAAGGCCTTAAAATTGCCAATCAATATAGTTTTGACAAAATGGCAGAAGAAATCTGGACAGAATTGCTCAAGCAATTATGAAAAGTCGCATTGCTCTCATTTACGATCGCGCCAATACTGCTTATGGTGGAGCAGAACAAGTACTCTTAGCTATTCAAAAAATTTACCCTGACATCACACTTTTTAGTTCAGTTTATAATCCCAAAAAAGCCAAGTGGACTAAAAAATTTAAACAAGTTAAAACTTCTTTTCTACAAAAAATTCCCTTTACTGCTGCTTTGTATCGTTATCTAGCAGCATTGATGCCTTTTGCTTTCGAAAGTTTGGATTTATCTAAATACGATATTGTTATTTCTGTCACTAGTGCTGAAGCCAAAGGTGTTATCACCAGAAGAGACCAACTGCATCTTTGTTATTTACTAAGCCCTCCTCGTTATCTTTATCATTATCAAGATGAATATTTGAGACAAAATTGGATCTTGCAGTTGCCACTCATCGATTCTTTAGCTAAAGGTGCTTTAAATTATTTAAAAAAATGGGATCAAGTAGCTATTTATCGTCCTGATTTAATTATTCCTATTGCTCAAATTGTCAAAGAGAGAGCAAAAAAATATTATCCTCAAGTAAAATTAGAAAATGTTATCTATCCACCCATCAATACTAATTTAATGACTTATCTAGATAAAAACTCCCCAGCAAAGATTGAAGATGATTACTTACTTTTAGTCAGTCGTCTGGTGCCATATAAAAATATTGCACCTGCTATTTTGGCTTGTCAAAAATTGGGTAAAAAACTGGTAATTGTTGGAGAGGGTCCAGAAGAAAAAAATTTAAAAACTTTGGCAAATCAATTAATTATTTTCAAAAAGAAAATCAGCAAAAAAGAATTAGCTAATTTATATCAACACTGTCGAGCTCTTTTAAGTCCTGGTTTAGATGATTTTGGACTCGTAGCCCTAGAGGCTAATTTGTTTGGTAAACCGGTTATTATCAATCAATTAGCTGGTGCAGCTGAACTCGTTATCAATAAAGTTCATGGCCTGCATTTACCTTATCAAGTTGATGATTCTATAGAAAAAATCAGTGCCAATTTACTTAAAAAGATTCAAGAATTGTATAAAAGCAATTTTAAAATCGAAACACTACGCAAAAATGCGTTAAAATATGATACAAATGAGTTTGTCCTTAATTTTGGTTCTGCTGTAGATAAAGCCTACCAAGCAAAAAAAGAAGGAAAATTATGATCGATAAAAAACAAATTTATGCTGTCTTATTAGCTGGAGGTGGAGGCACTCGATTGTGGCCTAAGTCTAGAACCAAAACTCCAAAACAATTTCTCAAATTAACCGGTTCTCAAACCATGATGCAGATTGCTGCTGCTCGTATTAATAAGTTAGTTGATTGGGAAAATATTATCGTAGTAACCAATAAGATTTATCTTGAAGAAGTTAAAAAACAACTTCCAGAAATTAAAGTTGAAAATATTATCGCTGAACCAGAGAAGCGTGACACAGCTGCTGCTATGTTGGTCGGAGCACTTTATGCCAAAAGTAAAAATGAAAATGCAGTAGTAATCAACGCCGCTTCTGACCATATTGTCGATAATATGCCTGAATTCATTAAAGTAATGAACGCTGCCATAGAAACTGCTGCTGAAAACCCCTATCTTGTCACCATCGGTATTACGCCCTCTTATCCCACTAGTGCTTTTGGTTACATTAAAGTTGGCCACGACATTAAAAAAATCAAGAGAGACTTAACTCTTTTTAAGGTTGATAGTTTCACTGAGAAACCAAATCTGGCTACCGCCATTGCTTTTATTTCTACCGGCGCCTATTTCTGGAACGCCAACATGTATGTTTGGTCAGCTAAAGAACTGAAAAATGCTTTTACCAAATTCATGCCTGATATGTTGACCCTATGCCAAGACTTAGACAAGCTCAAGAGTAAAGAATTTCATCAAGCATTACCTAAAATTTATAAAGAAATTGAAAGCATTTCTATCGATTACGCCATTAGTGAAAAAGCTGACAATCTGGTTTTAATTCCTGGTGATTTCGGTTGGAATGACGTTGGTGATTGGAAAGTGGTTTACGACTTAGGCAAAAAAGATCTCTCTGGCAACGTTATGTTGGGTGATGAAAAAGAAATTCGTACTCTTTCTATTAATGCGCACCGCAATCTCATTCATACCGATGGTCGCTTGGTGGCTGTTTGTGGCGTTGATGATTTAATCGTGATCGACACTGACGAAATCTTAATGATCTGTCCCAAAAATAAGAGCCAAGATGTGAAAAAAATGGTCGAACGACTCAAAGAAGAAAATAAAAAAGAATATTTATAAAACCATATGTCTTACGATCAACAAAAAAGAATTTTGGATTTATTTGTCGCCAGTATTTTAATCATTGCCTTTTTACCTTTTTGGATTCTAATTCCCATTCTCATTTTTTTCGATTCAGGTTGGCCAGTTATTTTTACACATAAAAGAGTAGGTAAAAATGGGATTGATTTTGAATTATACAAATTTCGTTCCATGGTTTTAAATGCTGATGAAATTTTACATCAGAAAAACCATCAATTACTTCGAAAATTTAAAAATGGTGATTGGAAAATTGCTGCCAAAGATGATCCACGTATTACTCCTTTAGGTAGATTCTTGCGCTCTTTTACTATTGACGAATTTCCTCAGCTCTTCAACGTTTTGAGAGGACAAATGAGCATGGTTGGACCAAGAGCTTACGTGCGCAAAGAATTAGAGGAACAAAGCAAAAAATACCCTGAAACTAAAGAATATATTCCTCACATTTTGTCTGTTAAACCAGGTATTACTGGCCCCTGGCAAACCAGTGGTCGCAATGAAATTCCTTTTGATAAAAGAGCAAAAATGGATGCAGAATACGCAGAAAATAGAAATATTAGCCAAGATATTTTAATTTTATTACGCACCCCCAAAGCCATGTTGTCAAAGTGGTAGTTCTCTTAATTTGAATCTGCTATACTAAATTCTTATGGATAATATTTTGCCCAATAATGAAGAAGAAGTAAAAATAGAAAATTTATTTCCTGCTAAAAAAACTCTAGAACCTGTTACAAATCAGGCAGTTTTTTCCAAAAAAAAGAAAAAAATAGTTTTAAAACCTTGGCAAAAAATTCTTTTTATTTCGATTTTAACTTTGGTGGTTTTATTAACTAGTCTTACCAGTTATACACTTTTCATTTTCAAAGAAGTTAAACAACATGTTGACGAACTAACTCCAGTGGTTTTCGAGACTAAAAACATATTGTCTAGTCAAAACATCATGGCTTTACCAGAAAAAATTGCTCAGCTAAAAACTGGCAAAGAAAAAATTCAAGCAAGTTATCAAAAATTGGCCTTTTATAAAAATATTCCTTTTGTTAAACAATATTATCTTGATGGAGAAAGACTTTTCCAAGTAGCTGATCATGGATTTAATGTCACAGAAAAAGGCATTAATGCTTTAATTCCCTATGCAGATATTTTGGGTTTTCAAGGAGAGGGTTCTTTCACTGGAGGAACTACCCAAGATCGTATCGTCTTAATTCTAGAGACACTCAAGGAAATTCAACCCACAATAGATGAAATTGATCAAGAAATACATGTTTTAGTCAATCTTTTAAATGAAATTAATCCAAACAAATATCCTCAAAAACTAAATCATTATGAAATTAGGGATAAAATCGTTGAAATTCAAAAGGCAGCTGATTTAGCTAGTCAAACTTTTTCTGATTATAAGCCTGTTATTGCCTCCCTGGGTAAAATGGCTGGCGCAGATGAACCGCAAAAATATCTGGTTTTGTTTCAAAATGACAACGAATTACGTCCAACTGGAGGATTTTTAACAGCCTATGCCATCATTACTGTTGATAAAGGAGTAGTAAATTCTGAAAAATCAGATGATATTTATGAATTAGATCAAAAATTCACTAAAAAAATCGCTATTCCAACAGTGCTTGGTAAATATTTAACCACCGAGAAATACTATCATTTACGTGACATGAATATTTCTCCAGACTTCAAAACCTCAATGGAGGAATTTTATGAAAACTACACCACCGTGAGAGGAGAGCCCAAAGATCTTGATGGCATCATTGCTGTAGACACTCATGTTCTTAGTGAACTTTTAAAGGTTATTGGGCCTGTTGAAGCTCCAGGATATGGTGTTTTCTCCGCTGAAAATGATATTCGCTGTGATTGTCCTCAAGTGGTTTATGCTTTGTCTGAAATTATTACCAAACCCACTCCTTATATGCGTGAAGATCGCAAGGGTGTTCTCGGTCCTTTGATGAAATCCATTCTCGCCAAAACCTTTGATTTGGATAAAGCTAGATTCCCAGAATTATTTGCCGTTGCTATGAGTAGTATTGAGGGGCGTCACTTACAGATGTATTTTATGGATGAAACTACCCAATTAGCGACTGAGCAAATCAATGCTGGTGGAAGACTTTATGAACTAAAAGACAATCTCAAAGGTTGGCAAATGGGTACTAATATGGACTTTTTAGCCATAGTTGATGCTAATTTAGGCGGAGCAAAATCAAATCTTTTTACCAATTATGAGGTTAAACAAACCATCAACGCTCCCATCGATGGCCGTTTAGAAAAAACAGTAGAAATTACTTACAAAAACACGCGCAAAGCTGACAACTGCAACCTTGAAGCTGGCAAGCTGTGTTTGAATTCTACCTTAAATGATTGGCTTAGAATCTATTTACCACTAGGTTCAGAATTAATTAATATTCAAGGCATTAGTAACGAAGCAAGTGTTTACGAAGAAGCCAACCTGACGGTAATTGATGGTTATTTCAGTCTTGAGCCTATGGGCTTGGCCAAAATTAAATTAACTTATACCATTCCTTACACCGATACTGTTAATTACAATCTAAAAATGTGGAAACAAGGTGGCATTGATGCCATTCCTGTTTTAATTGATGTCACCGGTGGAGAAGAGCAATTATCTTTAGATAAAGATTTAGATTACAGTACCATCTTCTAATCATTATGAGTCATTCATTTAAAACCGAGGCAATAATTCTTAAGAGAATTAACACCGGAGAAACTGATCGTATTGTCACTTTATTGTCCAAAGATCATGGAAAAATTGTTTGTGTTGCTAAAGGAGTACGCAAACTTAAATCGAGTAATCGCGCCGTTTTAGAGCCAGGGAACTTGGCAGAAGTCTTTTTAATTGAAACTAAATCTTTACCCATCTTAACTCAAAGCAAATTAATCAAAGAGGCCGAATCTGTCCGCCAATCTCTAACTGGTATTTCACAACTATCACAAATCTTAGAAATTTTCGATCGTTTGTTTGTGGAAAATTATATTGAAGAAGAAACCAGTCTTTTAGCTTTTAGCATTCACCAAGAACTATTAAGTCAAAATAAAAACAACAGTAAAATCAGACTATTACTAGAAAGTCTCATTAAAAATCTGGGCTATCAAGATATTAAAGAAACCGCCTATTCCAATATATTAGATTACGTAGCAGAAATTACTGAGAAAAAAATGAAGAGTTTTGACTTTTTAAAAGTTCATTAAGACTGCTATGCGCAGCATCTTTCGTACCATTGTGTACGAAATTCGCTTGGCATCTTTCGTACCAGCTACTTTTTGCAATTGCATTGCAAAAAGATAGGGTCCGAAATATAATCAAGGCATCTTATGTCGGAGATCAAAACCACTGTTACTCTTGAAGAAATTAGCGCTTTAGCTAAACGTCGTGGTTTTGTTTATCAAACTTCAGAAATTTATGGTGGCCTGGCCAATTCTTATGAATATGGACCAAATGGAGTAGAAGTTTTACGTAAAATCAAAGATTTGTGGTGGAAATTTTTTATTAGTACTAGAGAAGATATGCTGGGTCTTGATAGTCAAATTATTTTACATCCTAAAACTTGGGAGGCTTCTGGTCATGTTGGTTCTTTTGCTGATCCTATGGTGGAAGACAAAGTTAATCATAAGAGATATCGCGCCGATCATTTAATCGAAGCTTGGCTAGAAAAAAATCATTTAACAAATCCGCCAACAGTTGAAGCCATGAAAATTGCAGATATGAATGATTTCCTACAGACGAATAAAGTCAAATCTCCAGATGGAAATGAAATCAGTGAAGTCAAAAATTTTAATTTACTTTTTGAAACTTCTATCGGTGTAGTTGCTGATGAAAGCAGCAAGGTTTATTTGCGTGGTGAAACTGCTCAAGGTATTTTTTCAAATTTTAAACAAATTCTAGATACTAATCGCGTGAAATTGCCCTTTGGTATTGGTCAAATTGGTAAAAGCTTTCGTAATGAAATTACCACCGGACAATTTGTTTTTCGCACTTTAGAATTTGAACAAGCCGAAATAGAATATTTCTTTGATCCAGAGCAGAATGACTGGCAATTACTTTTCAAAGATTGGCAAGATAAAATGTGGTACTTTGTGACCCAAATTCTTGGCATTGATGCCAAGCGTTTACGCTGGCGTCGTCATGAAGATAGTGAACGTAGTTTCTATAGTAAAGACACTTACGATCTTGAATATTTATATCCTTTTGGTTGGAAAGAGCTTTGGGGCATTGCTTATCGCACTGATTACGATCTCAAACAACACATGAAATTTTCTGGTAAAAACCTGGAGTATACCGATCCTTTTACTATGAAAAAATTTGTGCCTCATGTCATTGAACCAGCGGTTGGAATTAATCGTTTATTCTTAATGGTGCTTTGTGATGCTTATCAAAAAGATATTAAAAAAGAGCGTCTACTCTTGAAGCTCACGCCAAACTTAGCTCCTTATCAATTGGCGGTTTTTCCTCTTTTAAAAAACAAAGATGAGCTCGTCACAAAAGCCAGAGAAATTTTTAAACAATTGCAAAAGAAATATCGAGTCGCTTGGGATGAGCGTGGTAATATTGGCAAACGCTATTTGTCACAAGACGAGCTCGGTACTCCTTATTGCTTAACAGTTGATTTTGAAACTTTAGAATCCGATAGTATTACCATTCGCCATCGTGATGATGCCTCTCAAGAAAGAATCAAAATAGCAGATCTCTCCCAACATTTGGCAAAATTATTATAAAATGAAGGCTGTTTTATGATGCAAATTAATTCCAAAACCAAAAAAAAATTAATAATTATCTTGCCCATCCTCGCATTAATCATCGTGGGAGCAATTTTGATCTTTAATAAAAATAAAGATTCTAAACAAGTCTCTGAGCCAACCACTACCAAGAAAAAAGTTCAAAGTCCTGTTAACGTCATCTCCGTAGCAGATCGACCATATTTGCGCTTAGAACCAAGTGCTGATGGTCACTATATCAGTATTATTGTAGAAGAGGTCAAAAAGTCGGCCACCCAATTGGATTATGAAATGGAATATCAAACTGGCTCAATGTTGCAAGGCTTTGGCGGTCTAATCAAGTTGGATAAATTACCAGTGACAGAAAAGAAACTATTCGGCTCTCAATCGGCTGGAGGAGCCATTACTTATCACGAAGATATTCAAGGTGGCAATTTACTAGCTCAATTTACTGGTACAGAAAACTATGCTGTTAAATCAGCTTGGCGTTATTTCACCAACAGTGACAAAGCCACTAGTTTTAGTTCTCAAGACACTAAGTTTAGTATTAGCAATCAGAGTTTGAACAAATATTCCTACATCGTTATTTATAACTCTCCTGGTTATCCCGGTGAGGTTAAGGGAGAATTGCTTTCTGATCCATACACAGTCACTGCTGAGAAATCTTTGAAGTTACTAAGTAGCAATTTTGAGATCAGTATTCGTGCTAGTGAAGCAGGACAGATAATGGCTTACGACGGCTCCAAGTGGCAAAAAATGGACAGCACTTATGAAAACGGTGTAGTTAAAGCCACTGGCCCAATTATGGATGTTTATCTTCTAGTTAAAAACTAAACTTAGCAGTCTAATCAAGACTCTGCTAATTTCACTTTCAATTATTTTTGATTGATGTATCAAGATGTATTTTGATATATTTTGATATAGTATTTATATAGACCTTAGCTCAAAACTATAGGATTATTTTAATTTGCATTTAAACCAAAAATAAAACTGCTTGTTTACAAGACTTTTTTTCTTGTATAAACTTGATTATGGTAATAAATGGTAAATAGGCTTATAAGATTAAAAAATGTTAATTGGTAAATATTATCATCACCTGGAAGCCAATGGTCGTCTCTCGCTTCCAGCTAAGTTTAGAGCGGTGAATAAAGATTGGGTTGTCACAAGAGGTTTGGATGGATGCCTTTTTTTATTACAAGAGAGCAACTTTAAAAAAGAACTGGAAAAAATTGCTCAAGGCTCTTTGACAAAAAAAGCTAACCGCGACTTGCTTAGATTAATGACTAACGAAGCACAAGAAATTACCGCTGATGAAAGTGGTCGAGTAAATCTGCCCGATTACTTGATTAAATTTGCGCAATTAAAAAATAACTTGGTGATCGTTGGAAGTCTCAATCATTTAGAAGTTTGGGATCAGGAAAAATATCACCAATACATTGATCAAATTGAAGATCAAGCCGAAAGTATCGCTGAAAGCATTATTCTAGATGACTAAAAATAATTCACAACATCAAGCAGTTTTAGTCAAAGAAGTTTTAGAAACTCTTAATCCTCAAGCTGGTTCTTATTACATTGATGCCACTTTCGGCAGGGGAGGACACAGCAGAGAAATTTTAAATAGAGGAGCTAGGGTTATTGCCTTTGATTTCGATCAACAAAGCATTGATGCGGCCAAACAGCTTTTTGCCAAAGAAATTGACAGTAAACAACTCATTTTGATTAGAGAAAACTTTAACAAAATGGACGAATCCCTGTCGAACCTTAAAAAAAGTTTAAACCTAGAAATCAGTGGCATTTTATTTGATTTTGGTACCTCTACTGATCAGCTCATGTCCAAGGATCGTGGTTTTAGTTTCGATGCCAAAGACGAAATTTTGGATATGCGCATGGATGAACGTTTGGGAGTCAAAGCTTGCGATCTTTTAAAATTGCTAGATGAAAAACAATTGGCCAAAATGCTTTTTGAGTATGGTGGTGAAACTGATGCACGAGCCATCGCTCATAAAATCGTCAAGCAACGCAAAAAAGATCCTAACAGCTTGGATAAAGTTGGCACTCTAACGGACATTATTGAACGAGTTAAAGGTCATCGTTATGGTCAAAAAATCAATCCTGCCACCAAAACCTTTCAGGCGCTGCGCATTATTGTGAATGATGAATTAAACAATATTGAAAACGTTTTGCCAAAAGCTTTTAAGATTATGCAAGAAAGTAAAGCAATTGATAAAAGAATTGTTTGTATTTCTTTTCATGAAGGTGAAGATCGACTAGTTAAAACTTTTTTTAAACAAATCGAGATGAATAGTCTCGGAAAACTTATTAACAAAAAGGCTATCGGAGCATCAGAGGAAGAACTTGCTACAAATCCTCGCTCACGCAGCGCAAAATTAAGAGCTTTAGCTCTCTAAAAAGAAAAATGAAAAAAAACTTAAAAATTTATTACGGATTACTAAGTGTGGCAGTCTTAACTCAAGTAATTATGACTGTCTTTGGTTTAAGTCAAAACATCGGCTATGGCCAAAAAATCAGTTTTTTAGAAAATAAAAAACATAACTTGGAAAATCAAACGAATGTTCTTAGAACAGATTTAGCTCAAAAAATTGCTATTTGTAAACTAGAAGAAATAGAAAACCATGATTTTGTCGCTATTGCTAACGTTATTGTAGTTGAAAGAGAAACGAATAGCTTAGCCCTTAGATAAAATCGCTCATGAGAGAAACCGAGCCCATTATTCATCATTCGAGAAAAAACATTTTTTTTGTGCTTTTTTATATAGCTTTAGGCGTTATTTTACTTAGACTTTTTTATTGGCAAATTATTAAAGGTCAAATTCTCAAGAGAGAAGGTGAGTCTCAAACTTTGCGTAAATTAGAAAATAAAGGATTGCGAGGACAAATTTTTACAAGCGATGATTATCTCTTAGTAGGTAACGAACTAGTTTATGATTTAAAATTAGATAAACAAAATTTTCAAGGAGATGCTAAGTATCTGGCTTATAAACTAAGTGAGGTTGCTATTCAAGACAATTGGCAATCAGAAAATTTAGCTGATTTAAGTAACCAGGATAGAGAAGACTTAAGAAAAACTCTGGAACAAGAAATTTTAGCTAAATTTTCTAGTAAAGGTAATTGGCCCAAACTATTGGATAAACTCAGTGAAACAAGTAAAAAAGAAGTAGAAAAACTCAATAATCCTTTTTTGTATTTTGATGAAAACTATCAAAGATTTTATCCTGAAGCTTCAATGGCCGCTCATTTAACTGGTTTTGTTGGCAGAGATGAAAATGCTAATGAAGTAGGGCGTTATGGCATAGAAGGAGCTTTGGAAGATGAACTGAAACCGCGCTGCGAAAATAATTTATTAAAGATGGATGCTTTAGGGTTTTTATTGGCAGGACAAAAGTATGATAGTAAAAATTTAAATGGTCGAGATGTTACTTTAACTATCCGTCGCGATATACAAAATTTAGCTGAACAAAATTTAAAATTTGGTATCGAAAAGTATCAAGCTGATCGTGGTGAAATTATTATTTTGGAAAGTAAAACTGGCAAAATTTTAGCCTTAGCTACTTGGCCCAGTTATGAACAATGGCATTATTTCAAGTATCCTGGAGAAATTCTCAAAAATCCTAGCCTAACTAGACTTTATGAGCCAGGTTCAACTTTCAAAACTCTAACTATTGCTGCTGGAATTGACAGCGGAGTTATTCAAAAAGACACCGTCTGTACTAAATGTGCTGGTCCTAGACAAATTGCTGGCTATTCAATTAAAACTTGGAATGATGTTTACAACCCTAATATTACTATGATTGATGGCTATGCTAAATCAGATAATACAGCAATGATTTTCATCAGTGATCTACTCGGCACTGATCGTTTTATTGATTACCTTAAGAAATTTGGCATTGGTAATAATATTGAAATTGATTTACAAGATGACACTCGCACTCCTTTTCCAAATAAAGTTGGTCCAGTAGAAACCGCTACTATTTCTTTTGGACAGGGTATTAGTACTAATAGCTTGGAGCTTTTGCGCGCAGTTAATGTCATTGCTAATCAAGGTAAAATGCTGGAACCAATGATTATAGAAAAAGTTTTTGATAGACAAAATCAAACAAACATGGTTTCTTCAATTAAAGAAGGAGAACAAATTATTTCCAAAGAATCCGCTAAGATAGTGACTGAAATGATGATTGAAGCAGCACTTCATGGCGAAGCGCAATGGATTGCTTCTGACAAATACACTGTGGCAGCTAAAACCGGCACCTCACAGGTTCCAGATCCAAATGGCGGTTATAAAAAAGATGAAACTATTGCTAGTTTTATTGGTTTTGCGCCAGCCAGTAATCCAGAATTTACCATGCTAGTAAAATTAGAAAATCCCAAGTCCAGTCCTTGGGCTGCAGAAACCGCTGCTCCATTATGGTATAAGGTGGCTGACAAGTTAATGATTCTATTAAATATTACTCCAGATAAATAAAAGTTTCTGGCAAAATTTTATTTCTCAGTGATTTTCATGAGTTTTTGTAAATCTTCTTGAGTTTTTTCTGGAGAACCATTAAGAATAATTGTCACTTTAGTTTGTTTGCGAGAGCGAATAACTTTCAAAGTTGATTTGTTTTTAAAATATTCTTGTAGTTTGTTTTCCCAAACCGCTACTTGTTGCTCATCTTGATTAAGAGGACGACCACGACCCTCATCTTTTTTATCAGTAACCAATTCATTGTTTTTGAAGCGTCTGGCTAGTTCTTCAGTGCGTCTGACAGAAGCGTTTTCTTTAAGCACTATTTTGTAACAAGCAATCATGTTTTCTTGAGGACTAATACTCGCTAAAGCTCGAGCGTGTCCCTCACTAATGTGACCACTTAATAAACCGTCGCTAACTGCGTCTGGTAAACTTAATAATTTCAAGCTATTACTAATATAAGCCGGTGACTTGCCAATTCTTTTGGCTACTTCACTAGTTGATAAATTAAATTCTCTTTGTAATCTTTGAAATGACTGAGCACGCTCAATTGGATTTAAATCATAACGTTGCACATTCTCTACAATGGCCATTTCCAACATTCCTTGAGGACTAGTTTTTTTAATGTAAACTGGTACTTCATCTAAACCAACTACCTTAGCCGCACGCCAACGACGTTCGCCAGCAATAATTTGATAACCAGCAGGAGTTTCAGCGACTACTAAGGGCTCCAAAACACCATGGATGCGAATTGACTCAACCAATTCTTCAATATCTTCTTTTTTAACTTTATCTCGAGGTTGAAAAGGATTGGGTTGTAAATAATTGATGGCGAGTTTTTGTACGTTTTGTGTCATAGCTTATATATAACACAATAGATCAAAATTTTCACAAGGAGATTTTCACAGATATTGTTAATATTCATATTTTGTCTCAAATTTGACAAACTTTTCTTTAACACATACAATCGTCGCATGCTTAATAAGTTAGTAGCCAACAAAATTTATTATACTCACGTAACTCGCGGGTAGTGTTTTTGTGGCTTTAAGCAAAATTTTCACTCACCCGCCGGGTGAGTTTTTTTATGTCAAAAAAGGATTTAGTTACCAGCAAAAAATTAGATAAGCGAAAAATCGCCTGGTCTTTTAGTGCTTACAACTATTCCAAGCGTTACTGTGGTTGATCTTTTATATTTTATAAGATCCGCCACAGAGCGGATCTTTTTTTATTAAATTATTTTTAGAAAGAATTTTATGCAAAAAATTAAATTTTTTAAACAGTCACCAGTGCCGGTTGAGTTTCACAAACCCGTCATGGTGCAAGCCTTACAACTGCCACCAGTCGAAAAAAGACTAGAGGCAATTTTAACAGCCGGTTGTAATACTTTTCTGCTTAACACTGCCGAGATTTTCTTGGACATGTTAACCGATAGTGGCACTAATGCGATGAGTAATCAGCAGTTCTCTGCCATGATGTTAGCTGACGAAGCTTACGCTGGTTCACAAAGTTTTGTGCGCCTACTTACTTCTGTGAGAAAGTTCTTTGGTAAAGAACATTTCTTACCAGTTCATCAAGGTAGAGCAGCTGAACATATTCTGGCTGAAGCTTTCGTCAAAAAAGGCGATGTGGTGCCAATGAATTTTCATTTCACTACCACTAGAGCTCATATTGAAAGGATGGGCGCCACGGTACGTGAATTGATCGTTGATGAAGTTTTTCAGACTGATTCTGACAAACCATTCAAAGGCAACATGGATATAGCTAAACTAGAAGCCACCATCAAAGAAGTGGGTGTAGAAAAAATTCCATTTATTCGCATGGAAGTGACTACTAACTTAACCGGTGGCCAACCAGTGTCACTGGCAAACCTGCGAGCAGTAAAAAAGGTCGCCGACAAGCATAGTCTACTACTAGTCATCGACGCTTGCTTAATTGCGGAAAATGCCTGGTTTATCAAGCAAAGAGAACCAGAGTTTGTCTCACTTAGTTTGACAGAAATCATTCATGAGATGACCAAACTAGCTGACATCGTCTACTTTTCTGCTCGTAAATTAGGTGCAGCTAGAGGTGGAGGAATTGTCACTAATGATAATAAGCTCATTGCCAAAATGAAGGACTTAATCCCTCTTTTTGAAGGCTTTTTCACTTATGGTGGCATGTCCACGCGCGAAATCGAAGCTTTGGCGGTAGGTCTAAAAGAATTCACTGATGAAAGAGTTATTTCGCATATGCCTCAATCCATATCTCACGTGGTTAGCACTCTTCAAGCCAGTGGTTTGCCCATGGTCACTCCGGCTGGAGCTCTTGGTGTCCATTTGGACGCCAAAAAGTTCTTACCACAAGTCAAGGGTAATCAATACCCAGCTGGTGCTTTAGCAGTCGCTATTTTTATTACTGCTGGAGTGAGAGGAATGGAGCGTGGCACGATTTCCAATGATCGTGATCCAGTTACACACCAAGAAATTTTAGCAGACATGGAGTTGGTAAGATTGGCTTTACCAAGAAGATTGTTTTCACTCTCCCATTTGCAATTTTTAATTGATCGATTGCAGTGGCTTTTTGCCAATAGAGAATTAATTGGCGGGTTAAAGTTTGTTGAAGAACCATCGGTCCTGCGTTTCTTTGACGGTAAACTCGCTCCAATTGGCGATTGGCCAAATAAATTACAATCTAAATTCAAAAAAGATTTTGGAGAAAGTTTGTAATAGATATATAAGTCAAAAAGCCATAGTTGATCTCTCAACTATGGCTTGAGGCTATTTTTAATGAAATTTGACACAAACAATTTTCTTTGTTAATATGCTCGGAGTGCAATCAACTTTAATGCAAATTAGCTTCAACTGGTGGACTACCTTTCTTTGGCGGTAGTTCTTTCTGTATCTAAATTGATTTAAGACACCGCCAAATAGGCGGTTTTTTTATATTAAAAAACCAAATTTATAAATTATTAAATATGAAGAAATAAAAAAATATATGAAAAAAATAAAATTACAAAAAAAACATTATCGAAACCTACCAAACAACAAAGGTTTTTTTGGCGTATATGGAGGGCAATTTGTGCCATCACAATTAAAAAAAGCACTAGAAGAAGTGAAGGCTGCTTACGAAATTGCTCAAAAAGATCCTGATTTTCAAAAAGAATATCAGAGCCTTTTAGCAGATTATGTGGGTCGACCCTCACCACTTTTTTATGCTAAAAATCTAAGTGAAAAATTGGGTGGTGCTAAAATCTATCTAAAGAGAGAAGATCTTAATCACACTGGCGCACATAAAATCAATCACTGTATAGGCGAAGCACTTTTGGCAAAGAGAATGGGGAAGAAAAAACTCATTGCTGAAACTGGTGCTGGCCAACATGGTGTCGCCCTGGCAACGGCCGCAGCTCTAGTGGGGTTAAAGTGCGAAATTCATATGGGTGTCATCGATATCGCTAAACAGCATTCCAATGTTTTACGCATGCGATTATTGGGTGCTAAAGTAGTGACCGTTAATAGTGGTGGCAGATGTCTCAAAGACGCTGTCGACAGTGCTTTCGCAGCTTATTTAAGTGATTACAAAAATACTTTTTTTGGCATTGGCTCGGTCGTTGGCCCACATCCTTATCCCATGATAGTGAGAGATTTTCAATCCGTAGTTGGCAAAGAAGCTCGCAAACAAATTTTACTTAAGGAAAACAGACTGCCAGATTATTTATTAGCTTGTGTTGGTGGCGGTTCTAATGCCATGGGTTTGTTTCATGCTTTTTTAAATGATAAGCAGGTACAAATGGTTGGCGTTGAACCAGCTGGCAAAAGTTTCAAACCAGGTGATCACGCTGCCACTTTAACTCTTGGTAAACCAGGCATTTTACATGGGATGTTCACTTATTTATTACAAGATAAAAAAGGAGAACCTTCTAATGTTCACTCCATCGCTTCTGGTTTAGATTATCCTGGCGTTGGCCCACAGCATGCTTATTTAAAAGATCAAACCAGAGCAAAATATGTTACTATTAATGATAAAGAAGCTTTGGAAGCCTTTTTATTTTTAAGCAAAATCGAAGGAATTATTCCAGCTCTGGAAAGTGCTCATGCCATTGCTTACGCTATGAAATTAGCACCGACTTTGGCTAAAAATAAAATCATCGTTATCAACCTCTCTGGTAGAGGAGACAAAGACCTTGATTACATTGGCAAGTTATTAAAAATTAATGAATAATAAAAATAAATAGGAAAAATTATGAAAAAAAACATTTTAACCGGTGACCGTCCAACTGGCCAACTACACATTGGCCATTATTGTGGTGCTTTGAAAAATCGCGTAGCTTTACAAGATCAATACAACACTTACGTGATGATTGCTGATGTTCAAGCTCTGACAGATAACTTCAACAATCCAGAGAAAGTAAATAAAAATGTTTTTGAAGTAGCTAAAGATAATTTAGCAGTTGGAATTGATCCTGACAAAAGCACTCTTTTTATTCAATCAATGATCCCAGAAATTGCAGAGTTAACTGTTTTTTATTCCAATTTGGTAACCATCGATCGTTTAAAAAGAAATCCTACCGTCAAGGAAGAAATTCAACAAAAAAAAGAATTATTTAAAGACGATGTGACTTTTGGTTTTTTGGGTTATCCAGTGAGTCAAGCAGCTGACATCACTGCTTTCCAGGCGGATTTGGTACCAGTTGGGGCTGATCAACTACCAATGATTGAACAAACTAGAGAAATTGTTAGAAAATTTAACCGTATTTATGGTGAAACTTTAAAAGAACCAGAGGCTAAAATTGGTGATTTCCCACGAGTTTTGGGCATGGATGGTCGTAAAATGGGCAAAAGCTTGGGTAATGCCATTTCTTTTACTGATTCAGATGATGAGATTCGACAGAAAATTAAAGGTGCTCTAACCGATGACTTAGGTGGTCAAAATTTATTAAATCTACTTGGACAATTCGTCGACGACCAAACATTAGTTGAGAAATTTAATCGGGAATTTGCGACTAATAGCATTAGGTATTCACAGTTAAAACCAGTCCTAGCTGAAGCGATTATTAAAAGACTACAACCAATTAAAGAAAAAAGAGCCTATTTTGATCAACATCCAGAATTAGTTAAAGAAATATTGATTAACGGTACAAAAAAAGCCCGCGAACTTGCCAAGGAAACTTTAGCTAAAGTTAAAGAGAAAATGTTTATTAATTATTTTTAAAAAATAATTAAGCTTTGACCACATTGACAACAGTTTTGCCAAATTTTTTACTAAATTTGACAACACCATCAATCATGGAAAAAACTGTCCAATCGTGACCAAATTTTACACCTTTGCCGGCTTTGTATTTGGCGCCTTTTTGACGAACAATAATTTGTCCAACAGTAATTTTTTCACCAGCATATTTCTTGACGCCAAAACGTCTACCGTGACGAGCGCCTTGTGAATGCTGAGTAACGCTACCTGAACCTTTAACGTGTGCCATATTTACCTTTTTTCTTAAATATTATTTTAAACGGTTAAAACTAAACAAACAAATTTGTCTAGCCACTCTTGCTCCTTCTCGAGCATAGAGGACCGGATCGACCAAAAGATTGTATCCTTTTGCCTTTAATTTGTCAATTAAGCTCTCAAGAGAATAAATTCTTTTATCTGTTTGCACTTTAGGAAAAACAATCGCCACAACAGCGCCATCATTTAAAATATTGGTAAAAGCTTTAAAAGAACCTAGATACATTTTTTCAAGTCCCTTAAAAACATTAGCTAATTCTTGATCTTTAGGAGTTTGTTTTCCCAAAAATGGTTCTGTAACTAAAATGTCAACTTTTTTAACAAAGTTCTCTGGATTTATATGGCTCGCATCCATATAAAAAATTTTACTTTCTATGTCTATTTTGTATTCTTTCTTGAACCATTCCAAATTATCTCGAGTGCCAAAAACTGCGTTTTGATCAATATCTGAACCATAAACATTTAAGTTTCTCATTCCCGCTTCAAGTAAAACTGTGCCAGTGCCACAAAAAGGATCGTAAAGTAACGCCTCACCGGCGTTATTCTTCTGCCACAAAGCAAAAGCAATGTTAACCATCATACGTGCTACTTTAGGAGGCAACATGCCTTTCTTACGATCAGCATAGGGTTTATTGCGATCGCGATTGGTCCAATCATCAATATCTTGAACACTCTTGATTTGTGCTAAAAGCAACTTATTTTCACTAAGTAAATTAAAACTTAAGATTTCAGTAGCTTTTGCTTGATGAGAAAGCAAAGCACTTTCGCTGGGGCTACTCGAAAAATAGCGAGCTTTTTTGCCATTTTCTTTGATCAAATCTTTAATATTGATATTGCTGACAGAGCGTTGACCTTTACCAATTTGAGTAAAGGTAAAATAGGGTTCATTGCTCTGTGCGAGTAATAAAGTCACAATTTCTTCAACTAACTTATCGTCAGTAATTTGATTATCAATTTCTTTGACCACCTCAAATAATTTAACGGTTCCTCCTAAAACGTTCATCATAGATTCAACTTGACTTACCTCTGCTTCAAAAAGAAACAAATGTTCGTCAAGCTGTTGTAAAACACATTTGGGATAAGTCAATTCAAACTCTAATTTTGACAAAAGAGTAGTATTGCCAAAAAGAATAAGAAATTTAGACATAGAAACCAATTCTGCTGATTAAGCAATTTTTAGCACTTTAACTGTGCTTTGATATTGGCGATGACCTTGGACTTTTCTGTATCTGGATTTAGCCTTATATTTGGCCACACGAATCTTCTCGCCTTTTTGATTTGAAATCAATTCGCAAGAAACTTTAGCACCGTCAACTAGAGGTTGTCCAACTTTACGATCGTTGTCTTTGACTACCAATAAAACATCACTGACATCAAATTTGCTACCAGCTTCTTTATCTAATTGATCAACTAAAAATTCATCGCCCTCCTGAACCATGAATTGTTTTCCTTGTAATTGAATGATTGCGTACTTTAACATAACGATGTTGAATTATATCAGATACTAATAAAAAATGAAGTTTGCTTTTTTCTTAAAATTTCTAGCGATCGATTGAGCAATTCCGAGAGCAAAAAATAGAGAAATTACAGAGCTTCCACCATAAGAAAGAAAAGGTAAGGTGATACCAGTAATTGGCAAAATTGCTAAATTCATGCCTACGTTAATAAAAATTTGTATCAAAAACATCATAAATAAAGCCAATAAATAAAGTTTTTCTCCAAAATTATCCACTTTGTAAGCCAAAGATAAAAGAAAAAATAGTAATAAAAAATACAAAGTGAGCAAAAAACTAGCTCCAACAAAGCCCCATTCTTCAGCAAAAGAAGCAAAAATAAAATCAGTCTGTCTCTCTGGTAAAAAACGCAAATGGGATTGAACACCTTGACCGATACCGCGACCCCAAAATTGACCACTGCCAACCGCAATTAAAGCTTGGCGCGCATTGTAAGCACTACTACTTTCTGATTTTGTAAGAACCACTGCATTATTTTGTTGATGTAAATGTAAAAATCCTAAAATACGATTTTTTTGATAATCTTTAAAAACCAAAAACCACAAAACTGTTAGCGCTAAGATCGAAACAAGACAAAGTAATAGAATTTGTTTAATTCGTAAACGATTAAAAAATAGAAAAACAGATAAAGCCGTCAAGAAAACCAAAACTGTGCCAAAATCTGGCTCTAATAAAATTAAAATTGCTGGCAAAGCAATAATTAACAAAGTTTGTATAAACAAAAGCCATGAAAAAGTTTTTTCTTTTTCAAAAAAATTAATCAAATATAAAGTAGTAATAGGAACAGCTAGTTGAGAAGGTTGAAATTTAAAACCAAAAGGTAAAGTTATCCAAGCAGAAATTCCTCTAGTAATCGAGCCATAAACCAACAAAAACAACAAAGATAAATTGAGTAATAAATAAAGCCATTTAGAAATCTTGATGTGAAAAACAAAAGGCATCTGACTAGTAATAAAGTAAATCAAAAAAGCTAAACCAAAGGCGATGGTTTGTTTATAGAGTAAATCTGGCACAATACTCCTTAAGGTTGTCAAAGACAATACAGCAAAAAGAAAAAGTATCCCTAACAAAAAATATTTACGCATTTGTTTTTTACTTTAATCAAGTAACAATTTTTGTTCATCACCCTGTTTGATGCGAGTGTTAGTTTTTTCTTCAATTTCTTGCTTAAAAGCCTCTGGCCAACTAACTAGCTGCAAAACAACAACTTGCTTCACATCTAGCTTGGCTTCCTTACGCAGATCTTGAATCTGACGAATCAACTCTCTAGCTTCACCTTCTGCTTTTAGTTCTTCGGTTAAATTGAAATCATAATCAACCATCAATTCACCATCTTCTTTTAACCACTCAAGGTTCTTAACGTTAATTTCTGCCTTCAATAATTCTTCTAATTCTTCACGATAAACTATTTTGCCAAAACCACTCACCCTCAAGCTCGCCAAAGGCTGACGAGCTTTAATTTGTTTTAGCTTACGCAAGGCATGAGCTACTTCAACAATTTTGCGTAATGTTGACATCGCATTTTCTAATTCTTGATCGACAAATTTCTCTCGACATTGAGGAAAACCTAGTAAATGAATTGAGCTTTTTTCATCAATCATATTGTGATGGATTAATTCAGTAAAAAATGGCACTATTGGCGCAAAAGCTTTGGCCATTTCATAAAGCACAGTGGCGAAAACTTGACTCACTTCTTGATTATCTTTAGCCTTGATTCTTTCTCTAGAAGAGCGCAAATACCAAGTCGATAATTCATCGATAAAAGGAGCAAGTAAACGACTCGCCTTCATTACATCATACTTATCCAATTGTGTAGTCAGTTCTTTAATCACACTTTGTAAGCGACTTAAGATCCAGCGATCTAACAAAGACTTTGGTTTCTTATCTGTTTCTAAATCAAAAAAACCAACTTCCTGATTAGCGAAAGTCTTATAAAAGGCCAAAATATTCCACCAAATAACAAAAACTCGACGACGTAAATTAGCAACATCTTTTTCCGCAAAATTAAGCGTCTCAGCTTTAACTGCTGGTGAAGACATTAAATAAAGACGTAGTGCATCCGCTCCATAAGCCTCTAGAATTTCTCCTGGTTCTGGATAATTTTTGAGGCGTTTACTCATTTTTTTACCATCTTCAGCCATAATCAAACCTGTGCACATGACGTTTTTGAAAGCGCCACTTTTTCTTTCACTATTCAAAGTCAAAGCTGTAGCTAAAACGTGTAAGGTATAAAACCAACCACGAGTCTGATCTTGACCCTCAGAAATAAAGTCTGCTGGAAAAGAACGCTTAAAAGCATCTTGATTATCAAATGGAAAATGCAATTCACCATAAGGCATAGAACCTGATTCAAACCAACAATCTAGAACCTCTGGTATGTGACGATATTTTTTACCATCTTTTTGAAATTCAATTTTATCAATGATGTGTTTATGCAAGTCGGTTACTTTCTGACCAGACAATTCTTCTAGCTCTGCAGCGGAACCCACACAAATAAAATCTCCATCCTCGCTTTCCCAAATAGGTAGAGGAGTACCCCAATAACGATTGCGTGAAATTGCCCAATCCCTGGCACCTTCCAGCCATTTACCGAAACGACCATGTTTAATATGATCTGGCTCCCAATTTATTTTTTCATTATTGGCTAATAATTGATCTTTAAAAGCACTGACTTTGACATACCAACTATCAGTCGCGTAATTAAGCAACGGAGTATCACAACGCCAACAATGCGGATAACTATGCTCGATTTTTTTCTTGGCAAAAAGAGTCCCGTGAGCCGCTAGATATTTAATAATTTCAATATCAATAGCCTGAGGATTATCTTTAGGCTTGACTTCCATACCGGCAAAATCAATAACCGCATCAATAAAACGACCATCCATGGCTACATGCTGTAAAAGTTCAATGTTTTCTGCTTTGCCAACCTTATAATCATCTTCACCAAAAGCTGGAGCGATATGGACAATTCCCGTTCCTTCTTCTGTACTGACAAAATCAGCAGCAACCACTCTAAAAGCTTTGGCCCACTTATCAAAATAAGGAAAAATAGGAGTGTAATTCAATCCCACTAGTTTAGTGCCTTTAAAACTTTGGCCCACTATCTCAAATTTTTTATCAGCCATCACCTCTTTTAAAAGTTCTTTTGCTAAGACAACAAGCCCTTCCTGATCTTCAACTTTAACCAAAACATAATCCAAGTCAGCACCAACTGCCAATAAAACATTACCTGGCAAAGTCCAAGGAGTGGTCGTCCAAGCTATGGCGTAAACTTGTGCACTAGTTTCTAGACCCAAAGCTTTATCAGCGTGATCTAATTTAAATTTAACAAAAACAGAAAGATCTTTAACATCTTTATAACCCTGAGTCACTTCAAAATTAGATAGTGGAGTGCCGCAGCGAGGACAAATATGCATAGATTTGTGACTTTTATAAATCAAGCCCTTATCCCACAGCTGACGGAAAACCCACCAAACTGTTTCCATAAAATTTTTATCCATGGTTTTGTAGGCATTGTCCATATCAATCCAACGCCCAATACGACGAATAGTTTTTTTCCATTCATGCGCATAAGTTAGAACTGTTTGACGACAAGCCTCATTAAATTTATCAACTCCATAGCTTTCAATATCTTTTTTACTATCTAAACTCAATTCTTTTTCAATAATATTTTCTACAGGTAAACCATGACAATCCCAACCCCAAACTCGACGCACTCTTTTACCTTTCATAGTTTGATAACGAGGAATTAAATCTTTGATAATGGACTGCATCAAGTGACCATAATGAGGTAAGCCCGTAGCAAAGGGGGGACCATCATAAAAAGAGAAGGAATTATCAATGCTTCTTTGCTCAATTGATTTTTGAAAAGTGTGGTCCCTGTCCCAAAATTGTAGAATCTCTTTCTCTAATTCTGGAAAGTTAGGTACTTGTTTAAAATCTGTAATTTTCATTTTTTCCTTAAAAATTGCGCGTCTTTACTACTAAAAAAGCCTGCTTAAAAACGAAAAATATCGTTTCTAAGCAGGCTCATCTTAATTGACGAAGGTACCAGCCTTGCTAATACTTAATTATGAGTGATTACGGACTCACCCGGTCTGATTTACTAACTTTAAAAAGCTTTCTCCAGACACCTCACCGTGGATAGCGGTTAGAACGGTTTTAAATACTAAGTAAATTATATTTTGAACCCTGTCTTTTTGCAAAAGCAAAAAGCAGATGGTGCAAAAGATGCTGTGCATAACACGAAAGAAAAAGAATTATCTATCTCGCAAAAAAGCTGGCACGTCAAATTCAGCGAATTCATCTTCTGTCTCAACGTCTTCTTTTTTATCACTTTGATCATCGCGTTTCTTTTCATCTTTTTTCTTCAAATTAAAAAGAGCGCTACGAACAAAAGGATTACGACTTTCCTCTTCAGCTTCTTCTTTTTTTGGTTTTGTAGTCACTATTTGAGGTTGGGTAAAAGCACTGGGAGTACGATCAATTTTATCTTCTTCAATTTCCTCATCTGATTTTTTATAAGTGGCCGTTGGACCAGTCATTTTGCGACGAGACTCACGGCTATAAGCTCCAAACATAGCCCTGGGACCAGAGCCTGAATAACTATCACCAAAACCAGTGGCAATCACACTGATCTTAATTTTAGAACCCATGTTTTCATCGATGGTGGCACCAAAAATAATGTTAGCGTCCGGATCTGCGCTATCAGCAATCACTGCTGAAGCATCAGAAACCTCGCTCATAGTCATATCTGGACCACCAGTAATATTGTAAAGAATACCCTTGGCTCCTTCGATAGAAATTTCCAAAAGTGGAGAGGATACGGCCATACGAGCAGCCACTACCGCACGATCTTCACCAGAAGCTTCACCAATACCCATTAAAGCTGAACCTGAATCAACCATAATGGTTTTTACATCAGCAAAATCGACATTAATCATACCTGCCACAGTAATTAAATCTGAAATACCTTTTACACCTTGTCCAAGTACATTATCAGCTAAACGGAAAGCATCAATAAAAGTCATTTTTTTATCAATCACTTCTAATAAGCGTTGATTGGGAATCACAATTAAAGTATCAACAGTATCAGTTAAAGCTTCAATGCCTTCATCAGCGGTTTGCATACGACGAATGCCCTCAAAAGCAAAAGGTTTGGTCACTACGGCTACGGTCAGGGCACCAGCTTCTTTGGCAATTTCGGCAATAATAGGAGCTGCACCCGTACCAGTACCGCCGCCCATACCCGCAGTAATAAAAACCATATCGGTATCAAATAACAAATCTTTGAGCTTCTCGCGACTTTCCTCAGCAGCAGTACGACCCACTTCTGGATCAGCTCCGGCTCCAAGACCACGAGTAAAATTACTGCCAATTTGCATTTTAGTTTCTGCTTTGGAAGTCAAAAGAGCCTGAGCATCAGTATTGACCGTAATAAATTCCACTCCATTAATTTGTTTGGAAAGAATCATGGAGTTGACAGCATTACTGCCACCACCACCGACACCGATCACCTTGATTTTGGCAAAAGTAGTATTTGAAGGTTTAACGAGTCCCATTTTTAAATCTTTCTTAAGATATCAAACTACAACATAAATTAGCTGATTTTTCCTAAAAAGTAAACTGGCAATAATCAAATGAAAGTTTATTTTAAGGTAAAATCGATTTAGTTGATTTTTTTAATTTATCAAAAATATTTTTAAATAAATCTTTCGGTAAAAGAGCTTGCCAATTAAAATCTTCGCTCACTGCAGTGACATTGCCTTGTTTCAGAGCATAATCTAGCAAACCAACCGAAACTGCAAAGTTAGGCTTTTTAATGTCTTCAGTTAAGCCCTCAATTTCCTCTGGATAAGCTACTCTCACTGGTAAATTGCTGACTTTTTTTGCTACCTCTGTCAAAGCAGCAGTCATAGCGCCGCCACCGGTTAAAACCAAGCCTGCCGGAATCTTATTGTCAGTCAACAAATCCGCTTTTTCTAATTCTTGCATCACTAAACGAAAGATTTCTCTGACGCGAGGCTCCATAATTCCACTAGTAAGAGTTTTTTTAGATAAAAAATCATTATGACTAATACCAACCTTTTCCGGATCAATTAAATCTAATTTGCGTTTTCTCTTGGTAAAATCTGCTTTCGATTCTCCAGGGTAGGGTCTTAAATCGTCAATACCATTATCAGTTAAATAAAGTTTGAGTTTTTCTGCATCATCCATAGGAATACGACATCCTAAAGCAATGTCTTGAGTAATGTGTTTAGCACCAATAGGTAAAACAGCTGAAAAAGCTAAAGTTCCCTCTACATAAGCTACCATGCTAGTTGTTCCAGCTCCAATATCGACCAAAACTGCTCCTAATTCTTTTTCTGTTTCGGTTAAAGCAATTTGTGAAGCAGCTAAGGCAGAGAAAACAAAAGCATCAACTTTAATTCCCATATCATTAATACATTTTTCCAAATTACGCATCGCTGTGGTTAAACCTGTAATAATGTGTGCTTCTGCTTCCAATCTGACCCCAGTCATGCCAACCGGATCTTTGACTCCTTCTTGTGAGTCAACTTTAAAATCTTTAGGAATAACGTGAATAATTTCACGATCAGCTGGCATGGAGACAGCTCTAGCAGCTTCAATTACCCGATCAACATCACTGTGAGTAATTTCTTGATCACTAGCAGCTACTGCCACAACACCTCTGGAATTTTTATACTTAATATGTACTCCAGAGATAGACACTACGGCGTTTTTTACACTAAAACCAGCCATACGTTCTGCCGCATCTAAACCCTGACTCATCGTGTTGAGCACCTGTTCTAAATCAATAATCATGCTACGTTTCATTCCTCTAGCAGACACCACCGAAAATCCTAGAACTTGCAATTTATTGTTTTCTGTTACTCTAGAAATCAAAGTCGTACACTTGTCGCTTCCTAAATCTATGGATGTAATAACTTGTTCTTTACTCATATATTTTTTGCTTCACTCTCATCATAAACTATACAAAATTTTGAGAGTAATGTCTATTCTTTCAATACTGGTAAATTAAAACGCATATCAAGAATTTTTTTCGCGGGTAAAATAGATTTTAGTTCTTCTTCTTTTAAAATTAAAGCTAAACGCTCTATTTGATAATTAAAGTCTTTAGTATTATCCATTACTACATCTATCTGATCAAGATAAATGTATATTTCTAAATCATTCTGCCAAACAATTCTTTTGCTTACAATTTGTTGTTTATTTAAAGCCTGACTCAAAGCTAAAAACTGTTGATGATAATTTTCTTCAAGATAACCATGTTGCCTAATATTTGGATCACCCATAAACTCTATACTGGGCAAAATTAATCTTTCCTGATTGTCTTTTAATTTGTTATTGCGATTCAGTAAATATTGTTCTGAACCGATGATTAGGCGATAGTCGGGTAACTTGGCAATCAATGACAGCTGAACTTCTCCAGTCATAGATTTTTTAATTTTTTGATACTGATAAACTTGACCAAATTGCTGATTGCTTAACAATTCTTCCCACACAAATTCATTTTCCAGATCAGTAAAAAATAAAGATTTGCCTTTTAATCGATCATTAATTAGTTCGCAAACCCCTAACTCTAGATTATTGTTGTCTGACAAACAATTGATTTTTTTAAAAACAAAAATAAAACGAAATAATAAAAAGAGAATTAATAAAAAAATAATAAATCTCAAAATTTTCACAATTTAACTGTTTCTTTATGTTTTTTTTGGTAAGTAACAACTAAAAGTTGATAAAGCTTAGCGCTAGCGTTTTGATAAAACTTGTTTTTAGCTAGACTCAATCGCATTTCTTTATAATTTTTTTCCAAAAATTCCACACTGTCAAGGAAAGTATTTTTACTGAGTTTTGATTGTTGCAAAATTAAAGCTCCATTAACTTTTTGCATTAACAGGGCATTAGCTAATTGTTCATTTTGATAAGTGTTTTCCAAGGGAATTAAAATTGCCGGCAAAGGAGCGAGTGATAATTCTAAAACAGCATTGGCTCCGGATCTAGAAATGGCAAACTTTGCATGTTGATAAATCCAAAATAAATCTTCTTCCTCAATCCATTCTTTAATGAAATATTTTTCTTGTAAAATTCTGGGTAAATTAGATTTAATATCGCTTAATTCTTTAAAAGAATCTTTTATTTTATTAGCGCGTCCACATTGGTGAATAATACAATATTTTTCTAAAAGCTCTGACAAATTATTTTTAACTAAATCATTAATTACAAAAGAACCTTGGTTGCCACCCATAATTAACAATAGATTTTTTGCTGTACTTGGCAACCATTTAGGTTTTTTTAAATCTTTAGCAAATAATCTTACTCTAATTGGATTACCAGTTAAAACTAAATCAGATCTTTTTAAATATTGTTTGGTTTCTTCATAAGAAATAGCCACCTTATCTGCAATACTAGCAATAAATTTATTAGCTTTACCCACGACCACTGTTTGCTCGTGAGTTACTACAGTAATACCTAAGCTCTTAGCAGCAATAGCAAAAGGTACTGCTAAATAAGATCCAAAAGACAAAAATAAATCAATTTTTTCATCCAATAAAATTTTGCGAGCCTTAGCCACAGTTTGAGGAAACATTAAAAAAGCACTCGCTCGACTTAATAAAGAATAATTAACAAATTTAGCCGCCATAAAAGGAATAAATTTAATTCCTCTTTTTTCCACTTCTTCTTTTTCAATCGCTTTTTGATTAAGTTTTTCTTGACTGTACAAACGGCCAACAAAAAACAATTGATGTTCTGGATGATTGGTCTGAATAAAATCAATCATCGCTAAAGCCGGTGTTAAATGAGCGCCGCTTAGTAAAATTCTCATATTTTTATTTCTTAACAATTGCTATTTTTTAAGTTTAGCATGTCTTGCTATAGAGAGTAAAACTCCACTTGCAAAAAATAACATTAAAAGTGCAGATCCTCCTTGAGAAAAGAAGGGCAGTGGCATACCACTTAAGGGAAGAAGCACTACTACGGCTGACAAATTAAACAATAATTGAATAGCTATCCAAGCCAAAATACCATAATAGAGAAGATGCTCGTATTTAGTGAGATCTTTGTTTTTAACCATTGCATTGGCTAAAACAAAATAGCATGCAAATAAAATAATAATTACAAAAGAACCAACAAAGCCCACTTCTTCTGCCACTATAGCAAAAATGGAATCACTACTAGCTTCTGGTACATAAGAATATTTTTGTTGAGAATTACCAATGCCTCTACCTAACCATGAGCCACCACCTAGAGCCAAAGTTATTTGTTTGACATGATAAGAATCTTCTAAAACATTTTCTTCTGGATTTAAAAATGTGGTCAATCTCTCTCTTCTATAAGGACTAAGTAAAACCACTAATAAGGCTAATAAAAATCCACTAGCAAATACGATTGTTAAAAGTTTAATATTCGCACCCGATAAGAAATAAACAATTAAACTACTCGCTACTAAAATCATGAGAGATCCAAAATCTGGTTGTAATAAAATCAAAATAATTGGCCAAAACAAAAAAAACAAAAAACTTTTTAAATCTAATTTTTTAGATAATAAATATGCATAAAAATTAATTAAAACAAATTTAAAAATTTCCACTGATTGTAAAGTACCAAAAGGTAAACTAATCCAACGACGCGCGCCATTTAATTTTAAACCTATTCCTGGAATCAGGGTTAAAATTAATAATAAAATATTTAAAACATAAAAATGTAATGCAAATTTTTCGAAATATTTAACTTTTATTTTACTTGAAAAGAAAAACACTACGAAAGAAATTACTAGCCACAAGGCTTGTTGCTTAAAAAAATGATATTGATGCCCAAATAATTTGAAGCTTTCTACAGTAGATGCTTCAAAAACAAAAAATAAACCAATTAAAGAAAGAGCAATAACTAAAAGATAAAAAAATTTAGAAGATGATGACATGAGTTTTTAATCGACTATTTAAATCACGGCCAACCACACTCCAAAAATTGTCAACATAATTTGCAGTAACCAAGCTCGTTGCACAATTTTTGGCTCCTCCCAACCTTTTTCTTGAAAAGTTAAATGTAGTGGGGCAGCTGGAAAAATTTTTTTCTTAAAATATTTTTTCGAAATTAGTTGTAATAGAGAGCTGGTAATTTCTGCTACAAAAATAAAACCAATAATAACCAGGGCAATAACTTTGCCGAGTAACAGACCCACCACTGCCAAAGTTGCTCCAAAAGCTAAGGAGCCTACATCACCCATAAAAATTCTAGCTGGAAACACATTGAAATATAAAAAGGAAACCAAAGCTCCTAACCATAGTGCTAAAAACACTGACAAGGGAATGTCTAAAATCGTAGAAGATAAAATCCATAAACCAAAGGAAGAAAATAACAATAATCCAGAAGCCAAACCATCCAAACCATCGGTAATATTAACAGCATTAGCAAAAGCAACGATGACAAAAGCGGCAAAAGGAATATAAAAATAACCCAATTGCAAAGTGCCTACAAAAGGAATGTGCAGAATAGAAATTTCTAATTGGAAATAAATCATACAAGAAATAATCACTGCTAGGACAACTTGTAAAAGTAATTTCTGGCGCATGCGTAAACCAAAAAACTTACTATCATCGAATCGAAAAAATTTCTTAATGTCATCATAAAGACCTAAAATAGCAAAAGATAAAAAAGTGAAAAATAAAATATTGACCTCTGCTTGACTATTACGATGAATACTGGTGATATCAATCCCAAAATAATTTAGAGCTGGAATCATTAAGGCGAAAAGTAAAGAAACCATCATGACCACTAATAAACCTCCACCTACTGGCACACCAACCTTATTGGAATGGAATTTATCAAAAATAGGCGTATGTTTACCAAAAGCGTCTAGAGTTTTTTGATCCTGACGACGAAAACGCAATTTATAAAGCAAATTAATAAACGGCACCACGGCACTACTGGTTAACGTGAAAGAAAAAATTAAAATCCCTAAAAAAAGTGCTAGCGATCCCATACTTTCCTTTCTATTTTAGCTCCCATCAAAATTAATTTTTCGTCTATTTTCTGATAGCCACGTTCGACCTGTTCGATATTATGTAAAATTGTCTGACCCTTAGCACTAATCGCTGCTAATAAAATAGTAGCTCCAGCTCGCAAATCATGAATGGTAAATTCACCACCTTTAAAATTTGTGGGGCCAAAAATTTTAATGGCGTGGCGATCACTTTCTCTATGATCTTGCCAATTAAAATTATAAAGTTCTTCCGGATTTTTAACACTTGGATTAAAGTATTCAATTTTAGCTCCCATAGCTCTCAGGTCTTCTACGTATTGAAAACGATTTTGCATAACAGTTTCATGAATGATGCTTTCTCCATGACATTGGCAAAGCAAAGTAGCAAATAAAGGTTGCCAATCTGTCATAAACCCAGGATGAATTTCTGTCTCAACATCAGTCGCTTGCAATGGTCCCTTATAAAAAAAACGAATACCATAATCACCAATTTCATACCCCGCACCGATTTCATCCAACTTATCCAAAAAAGCTTTTAGGTCTTTTTGTCTTGCGTTTTCTACTACAATGTCCCCTCGACTAGCAATAGCAGCGCAAGCATAACTTACTGCTTCATTACGATCAGGCATAATTTTATGAATTGCTCCGCTCAATTTCTCTACACCATCAATTTCAATTTTTCTAAAAGAACGACGACGAATTTTGGCTCCCATTTGATTGAGAAAAAAGATCAAATCATCAATTTCTGGCTCTTCAGCAGCATTTTCTAAAATAGTTTTGCCCTGAGCTAACACAGCAGCCATAATCAAAGTTTCAGTTCCAGTATGAGTATTTTTTTCAAAACGATAAGTACAACCCTTCAGTTGTTTACAAGTGGCTTTTAAAACTCCATTTTCTTGAACAAAACGAGCTCCCATTAATTCCAAACCCATCATATGTCTTTCTAAAGGACGCTTACCAATTTGATCTCCACCTGGTAAAGGCACTTCAGCATGGCCAAATTTGGCTAAAAGAGCCGGAATAAAAAGAGTAGAAGCACGTGATTGTTCGCCATGTTTTTCCTGAATAGTTGAAAAACGTAAATTTCGAGTATCAATGATAAAAGTACGCTCACCAACACGTTCAGCCTTACCGCCCAATTCATTGATGATTTGTGCCACCAAATCAACATCAGAAATATCTGGCAAGTTAAGCAAACGACTTTCAGCACTACCAAGTAAAGCAGCAATCATTAATTTATAAGAAGCGTTTTTAGCTCCTCCCACTCTAACTGAACCATAAAGTGGAGTTCCTCCCGTAACTACAAAACTTGCTTTAGACATATTTTTCTTTCCTTCTAAAATTCTAAAAGATATTTTTTATTTCACTGAGAGTTGGTACAAAAACTCTAAGTTAAATAAAAAACTTCTTCTTTTAGAATAACATTAAATTTCTCTAAAACCACTGCTTTAACCTTGTTTATTAATTTTTTAACATCACTAGCCTTGCCAGCGCCAAGATTAACAAAAAAAGCAGCGTGTTTTTCACTAATTTGAATGTCTCCTTCTTTCATACCTTTTAAGCCGGCCTGCTCTATTAGAAAACCAGAAGGAATAAACTCTGCTTCACTAAATTTTGGAAAAAGCTTTCTCAGTTCATCAGTATTACGAGGATTTTGAAAAACACATCCGCAACTTGGCAAATTTAAAGGCTGACGAGATTCGCGTCGCTCCATAGAATCTTTAATCATTGCCTTAATTTTTTCAGGATCATCTTTTTTTAATGCAAAAATTGCGGAAAAAATTAATAAATCTTTGTTTTGTTGAAACACAGACTTTTCATAAGCAAATTGACAGTTTTCATGTGAAAATAAAATAACTTCACCTTTTTTCACGTCAAAAACTTCAACTTCTCTAATATGATTACCAATTAAATTATCTAGATAGTGGGCATTATTATAAATGGCACCTCCTAAAGTTCCGGGTACACCAATAAATCCTTCTAAACCACTACCACCTCTATTAGCCACCTGAGCAACTAAATGTGCGGTTTTGATGCCTGCATCAGCTCTTACAATTAATTCTTTTTTAGTATCTTCAATAAACTCAAGTTCTTTAAAATCTAAGCTCAAAACTAAACCCTTTAAACCTTCGTCAGCAATAATAACGTTACTGGCACCCCCTAGAATATGAAATGTGATATTTTGCTGATGGCAAAAAATTAATAGATCTCTAGCTTCTTGACGATTCTTGGCATTATAAAAAACTTCTGCGTTTCCACCAATCTTAAAATAACTTTTAGAAGAAAGTGGATAATTAAAAAGGAAATCAAAAAAAGGAAAATTTTGTTTAAAAATTTGTTCTAAATTCATAGTCTTTTTCATTCTATCACAAGATATGATTATACAAATAAGGTTTATAATGATAAAAGATGATTGATATTAAACCAGGCATTTACTTAGTCGATAAACCAAGTGGCCCAAGTAGTCACGATGTTGTCAACTATTTTCGCAAGTTAAGTGGTATCAAAAGAGTAGGACACTGTGGAACACTAGATCCGCTCGCTTCTGGCTTGTTAATTATTTTAGTAGGTAGAGAATATACAAAAAAACAAGATCTTTATCTAAAAAAAGATAAAGAATATTTAGTTAAAGCAAGACTTGGCATTACGACTGATACTTATGATAAAAACGGGCAAACAACTCGAATAACAAACTGGGAAAAATTAAAGGAAATTAATAAAACAAATCTATTAAAAGTATTGCCAGAATTTAAAGGTCAAATTCTACAAACAGTCCCTATTTTTTCTGCTGTAAAAATTAAGGGACAAAAACTTTATCAAAAAGCGAGAAAAAAAGAAAAAGTGAAGTTACCAATTAGAGAAATTAAAATAAAAAAACTCATTCTGAAAAGTTTTGAAAAAGACGTGAAAAATAAAAATATTACTTTTGAGCTTTTAGTTACTTGCTCAAGTGGTACTTATATCAGATCTCTGGTTCAAGACTTAGGCAACAAGTTAAAAGTTGGAGCACACGTGATTGAATTACGTCGAACTCAAATTGATAAATTTCACGTGAAAAATAGTATTACAATTAATTGGGATAATCGGCTTTAGTTATCGCGCTAATCGCAGACGGTGGCCAGTATCTAAAAAACACTCTACCGATAATATCATTTTTAGTGATGGCCCCCCAAGCTCTAGAATCACTAGAGTATGGACGATTATCTCCTGAAACAAAAAATTCATTTGGTCCTAAATACACACTCTTATCTTTAGTAGCACTGCCTGGTAAAATGACGAAGTCTTCAGGAATATATGGTTCTGGTAATTTGCTACCGTTAACCCAAATTGCGTTATTTTTCACCTCAATTGTATCACCGGGTACTCCTAAAATACGTTTGATGAAATCACATCCAGTGCCTTCCGGACAATGAGCGGCTGGAGGAGCGTGAAAAACCACAATTTCTCCTCTCTCTGGATCTCTCATTTTATAAGAAACTTTATCAGTTAAAACATGTTCGCCATCTTGAAAATTAGGAACCATAGATTGACCATTGACCTGATGTGGTTGTAAAAAGAACAAGTAAACCACTAGAAAAATCGAGAAAGAAATAGCCATAGTTTCAATCAAATCTAGAAAAGTGGCACCAAGTTTTTGAAAAACATTTTTCATAACAGCAAATATGTTACTACTTTCTGAAGCCTGCTTGCAAGCAGTATTGTTTATACCTACAATAAGGCTTGTGCATTATCAAAAACACGCCATTGCTGGATTTAGTTGGCAAACTTTACAAAAAGTCTTTATTACTGGCTTAAGTTTTTTAAAAATTTTTATCTTAGCTAGATTACTTAGTCCGGAACAATTCGGTTTATTTTCTTTAATCATGATTGCTTTGGGAACAACTGAAAGCATTACTCAAACCGGAGTAAATACCACTATTTTACAATCTAAACAACCAATTAAATATTTTTTAGACACTGCCTTTGTCATTGCCATTATTAGAGGTTTTATTATTGGTTCTTTAATGATCATCATGGGTTATCTAATGAGTAATTACTACAACGAACCAATTTTATTTCCCATGATTACAGTCATTGCTTTGGTGCCTATTATTAAAGGTTTTATCAATCCTGCCATTATTAGTTGGCAAAAAAACTTTGAATTTGCTAAAGACAGTTTTTATTCTTCACTAAGAATGACTGTTGAAATTTTGGCGCAAGTCATTCTCGCTTTCCTAATGCATTCTGTTTGGGCTTTAGTTCTAGGAGTAATCGTCGGTGCCATTTTTGAAGTATTTTTATCTTTTATCATGTTACAAGACAAGCCTGTCTTTCATTACATTAAAAGTCGAGGTCTTGCCATTTTTAAAAATGCTCGTTGGTTAAGCTTAGGTAGTTTATTAAGTTATTTAAATGATAATGTAGATGATTTTTTACTTGGTAAAATTGTTGGCACTCATCGCTTGGGTATTTATCACAATGCCTATGCTTTAAGCCACAAAGTTAATTACGAATTATCTAAATCTGCTTACCATGGCATCATGCCTATTTTTAGCAAAATGACTCAAAATAATGAAAATTTGCGACTCAAAAAAGCTTTTTTCAAATCTTTTTTTTCCACCTTAATAATAGTTTCTTTAATTTCTTGTCCTTTAATATTTTTTCCAGAATTATTGGTTAGCCTTCTTCTAGGAGAACAGTGGTTGGAAGCCATCGATATTTTACGCATTCTTGCTTTAGCTGGTTTAGTGCATACTATGGCAAATCTTTGCTATGCCCTGATTATTGCCAAAAAAAGATATTTTTATTTAAATGCTCATTTAATTTTTTCTCTAATTCTAGTTATTTTCGGCATTATTGTTTTTGGCAAAAGTCATGGTCTAGTAGGTGCCGTCTATGCTTTGTTTTTAGCGAGATTAATTGCCTTACCAATTGCTTTTTTGGGAGTCAAAAAAAGTTTGAAGTAATAAAATAATATGAAATTTTTCTTAGTGAGTTTGGTTTTTTTATTATCATTGGGACAATTACAAAGAATTCAAGTTACTAATAATATTGCATTTTATTTGCATGATTTATTAATCATTGGTTTTTTACTAAAAAAACTTTTTGCAGGAAATTTGCAAATAAAAAAAATTATTGAAAATACAAAAAAAATAATTAAAAAGCAAAAAAAAATTACTTTACTTATATTGATATTAATTTTTTCCTCTTGGATTTTAGCTTTTTTGGAACATAGGTTTGATTTACGAGCAATTTTATATTTAGGTCGTCTTATTACTTACTGTGTCTTTGTTGTAACTTTACAGAAACAATTAAAAAATAAAAGTTGGCTATGGCGAATGCTTTCTTTTAACTTTTTATTATTAGGATTTTTACAATATTTTTTATTGCCGGATTTACGTTTTTTAATTTATGAAGGTTATGATGATCATCTCTATCGTTTAACCAGCACTATTTTAGATCCCGCTTTTACCGGCTTAATTTTCACTCTCAATTTAAATTATTATTTGTGGCAAAAAAAGAAAAATTACCTGCTTATTATCTTATTTGCTCTTGGTTTATTACTCACTTATTCAAGAGCATCTTATTTGGCTTTTTTCTTAAGTAGTTTGTTGATAATTTTTCTTAATAAAGAAATTAACAAAAAAATTGTTTTATTCATTCTGCTTTGTTTCTGTATGACAATGCCATTTTTACCAAAAAAAAGTGGAGGAGATGGAGTAAATTTACTAAGAACTATTTCAATACAAAAAAGAATCAGCAATGATCAAGAAATTTTACAAAACATGACTGGTTCACAATGGTTAATTGGTCAAGGATTGTTTATTCCAACTAAAAATAGAATTTCCACTGAAAATATTCCCAGTCATTCTCATTTTGCTGATAATTTTTTAGTATTTTTAATTAGTAATCTCGGTATTATTGGAGGTACTATTTTACTAATCTCTTTTTTCAAGTTAGCAATTAAGTCTCAATCAAATGAACAAAAAATTTTAACGACAAGTTTGATCACTCACTCTATGTTTAATTACGGACTTACACAAAGTTTTGTAGTATTAATCTTTTTAGGATTATATTTCTCGCAAGATTAAAGTCTAAATTCAACTTCGATTTTTTTCTGTGTTTTATTAGTAGCCTTATCAATAGCCTCAAATTCTAATTCGTTTTTACCTTCACCTAAATAATAATTGGTAGAAAAATTACCATCTGCATCAGCTAAAACCATTCTGCCATTTACCAAAACCTTAGCATTAGCTTCAGTTTTGCCCTTAATTGCAGTGGTACGATTTTTTTTCAATTCGATGACAGCACCATCTTTTGGCTCTTCAATTTCTAAAATTGGCGCCTCAGAATCTCTGGTAATTAAATATGAGCGTGTTTTAAGTGACTCATTACCAGTCTCATCTATTCCAAAAATTGACAACTCATTTGCACCCTCAGCTAAGATCAATTCATGCTCAAACTGACCTTCTTCTGAAACCATAATTTCAGCACTTTTTTCAGCATTAAGTAAAAATATAACTTTACTCTTGGGTTCAGCAAAACCTTTTAAATTTAAGCTCGCAGAAAAAGTTGCTTCGACTGGATTGCTGGCTAAAACCGGCACTTGAGGAGGAACAGTGTCTTTTTCTACCAAAGGAGAATCTTTGTCGATAATGGCAAAAAATAACCTAATTAAACTAGGCATAATCAAAAAAACGAATAATAGCAAAATCACGATGCCAAAAAATAAAAAGTAAAAGGTTTGTTTTTGAATTTTGCTTTTTTCCCTTTTAGTAAGACGTGAAGAAGCATAACCTTTCTTATCCACTTTTTTTTGATAAATAGAAGAATAATGACGAGAATTAAACATAATTTTATCTTACCACAACTCGTTTAACGGATTCAGCTAAGCAAACTAATAGTTCATAAGGAATCTTTTTGATTAGTTTGGCGCTATTAACAATGCTATTTGGCTCAGCAATTTTATTTGAATAAAGAATCACTCTCTCACCAATCTTTGGATTCTTTAATTTAGAAATATCAATACTGGTCATGTTCATTGACACTCGACCAATAATTGGACAAAAAGTATTTCTAATTTTTACAAAACCAAGATTGGATAATTCCCTTGGAATTCCTTCATAATATCCAGCTGGTAATAAACCAAGAGTCATCTCTTCTTTCGCTCTAAAAGTGCAGTTATAACCAACCAAATCACCTTTAGAAATTTTTTTAATTTGCGCAAGTGTGGAAAAAAATTCTAAAACTGGCTTAAGTGCAATTTTATTTTTGTTAATATCTTTTTCGGTTAGAGGATTAATGCCATAGTGAGCTAAACCAACTCTTAACATATTAAAAATTTTATCTTTAATTTTAAATGCTCCTCCTGAGGCAGAAATATGTCGCCATTTAGGATCAATCCCAAATTGTTGCATAATTATCAAAGCCTCTTTAAATTTTTTAATTTGCTGCTTGGTAAATTTGAGAGAAGTTGGATTATCTGCGTCAGCTAAATGTGAGCAAAGACCGACTATTTGTAAGTTTTTAAGTTTTTTTATTTCGGTTAAAAAATTAGCTAAATCAGCGATTTTCACGCCTTCGCGATTCATGCCCGTGTCAACAAAAATATGAATAGAGCATTTACTTTGATATTGATTAAGAATTTTTGCCAACTCTAAATCAAAAACAGCAATTTCAAAAGGCAATTTTTTCACTTTAAAATTATTTGGGGCAGTGTAACCCATAATCAAAACTGGGGTTTTAATTTTTAATTTATAAAGTTCATAAGCCTCAAATAAACTATCAACAATCAAAAATGGACTGTCCATCTTGTCAAAAATTTTTGCAGCTTCTTTCAAACCATGACCATAAGCATTACTTTTTAGAACAGGACAAACAAAAGCTTCTTGATGAAAAGCTTGAAGCTTACGATGATTAGTGAATAAAGCAGACTCAGAAATAAAAATTCTATTTAAATTTTGGTAGGAACGTCTTGGTAAAAAATGAAACATATGTTGAGCCAAAGGTGGGAGTCGAACCCACGACCGACGGTTTACGATACCGTTGCTCTACCAACTGAGCTACTTTGGCATTATTTTAATCTGAGCGACCGAAGGGAGTCGAACCCTCACCTCAAACTTGGGAAGTTCGTATTCTACCGCTGAACTACGGTCGCAGCTTTGTTTTTGTAAGGAAATTATAACAAACTTTAAACCTTAGAGATCTTCCACATCTAAACCCAAGCTTTCGTAGTAAGTTTTAAGATCAGGAAAACCTAGTCTTCTTGCTTCTGCTTCTGCCGCATTTTTCGCTACACGCGCAGCTTCTTGAGCTGTAATTGAAGGAGCCATTGTTTCTGAATATTTCAAAAAATTGCAGGCTGTTTGCTTAGAATTAATAGTCCCATCTGGATTTTCATCAGCTCCATCCATTTCGGTGGAAGCAATTTTAATAGCATCGAGATGAGAATGTCCTTCTTCGAGAAGTTCTTTGTAATATTCTTGACTGTATGCTTTTGGAGAAGGTTCAGAAAATCTTGGCATATTAAAAAAATTGGCGAGCCCGACCGGGCTCGAACCGGCGATCTTTTCCGTGACAGGGAAATATGTTAACCAGCTACACCACGGGCCCTTTTGGACAAGCACTAATTATAACTAATAACCTTTTTTTTGTCAGTACTTATTTTTTAGTCAATTGTCCTTCGTAAACAGAAGACAAATTTATACAAAAATGCTACAATGAGAATTCATTAATATATAAAAAGGACAATATGATTATTGCTTTAATTGTTTTAGCCCTAGTTATTTTCTACGCAGTTGGAATTTATAATTCTCTGCAAACTCTCAAAACTCAAATCAAGGCCAGTATTCAAGAAATCGGCAATCAATTGAAACGTCAAGCAGGCTTAATTCCTAATTTGGAAGTTGCCGTTAAAGGTCAACTCAAACACGAAAAAGGCATTTACGAAATGTTGACTGATGCTCGTAAATCAGTCAATAAAGCTGATGCTTCTGGTTCAGCTAAAGACATTGATCAGGCAGTTGCCAAAATTCAAAATTTAATTCCACAAATTCAAGTGGTGGTTGAGAGCAATCCAGAATTAAAAGCTAATGAAGCAATTACCAAATTTATGGATGAATTGACAGATACTGCTGATAAACTGACCTATGCTCGTCGTAGCGTCATTGATTTATCTCAGAGTTTCAATGAGAAGCTAGTGGTTTTTCCTTCTAACTTAGTTGCCAAAATCTTTGGGTTTCAAGAGGAAAAGGGCATTGTTACAGCTCAAACTGGCGCTCATATGGAGGTCAGTAGCGAAGAAGAAAAGAGTCCTAAGGTAAATCTCTAAGTTTATGACTCATTATCAGTTAGTTGCACAAAACAAGCGACGTTCTTTTTTGATCGTCTTGTTTTTTATTATCTTTATTGCTGGAGCAGCCTATTTAATGGCTGAGGGATTTGGTTATTCGCTTGATATAGTGGCTTGGGCACTAATTTTTTCTGGAGTGACTTCGTTTTTTAGTTATTTTTACAGCGACAAAATCATTCTTAGTATTTCTGGTGCTAAAGAAGCCAATAGAAAAGAATTTTTTGATTTTTATACTGTCACTGAAAATATCTGTTCGGGACAAAAAATGCCCATGCCTAAGCTCTATGTGATTGAGGACAGTGCCATGAATGCTTTTGCCACTGGGCGTGATCCTCAACACGCTGTTGTCTGTGCTACAACTGGCTTATTAAATAGACTTAATCGCAGTGAAATCGAAGCGGTGATTGCTCACGAATTAAGTCACATCAAAAATTACGACATGTTACTGATGTCGATTGTTACTATTTTAGTTGGTCTAATCGCTCTTTTAGCTGATTGGATGATGAGAATGTCCTTTTTTGGGGGTGGTAAAAAAAGAGACAGTGAAAATAGTGGGCAATTGGGGGCTATTATTGCCATTATAGCCGTGATTCTAGCAATCCTTTCACCAATCATCGCACAATTAATTCAATTGGCCATTTCTCGTCGTCGCGAGTTTTTGGCGGATGCGAGTAGTGCTAGTATGACTAAAAATCCCCAAGGCTTGATCAAAGCTTTAACTAAAATTAGTCAAGATACTGAACCACTAGAAGTTGCTAATAACGCCACCGCCCATTTATATATTAGTAATCCACTAAAAAATGCTAAAGGCACTCACGCTTTTGCAAAACTTTTTAATACTCATCCACCAGTAAGTGAAAGAATCAAAGCACTTCAAGAAATGCGAGCGATTTAAGCTCGAGAATGTGCTAGACTATGCAACGATGTCAGTTAATAATACTCAAGTAAAACACATTGCCCAGTTAGCTAATATTCCTATTAGTGAAGAAGAAAGCAATAAGCTTGCTCAAGATTTTAGTGAAACGCTGCAAGTAGTTGACCAACTTAAGAAAGCTGATGTCTCTCAAGTTGAAATTACTCATCAGGTTACGGGTTTCAAAAATGTATTAAGAGAAGATGTTGTTAAAGAAGAGCAAAGTTTCACTCAAAAAGAAGCTCTCGCTAATGCTAAAAAAACTTATCAAGGATATTTTGTCGTACCTTACGTTTTACATAACAAGGATAACTAGCAATGAAATTAAATGAATTGACACTGAAAGAAAGCATTGACGCTTTAGACAAAAAAGAAATTACACTTGAAGAAATTTATCGAGATTTAGATGCAGCTTATCAAGAAAAAAACAAAAAATTAAATGTTTATCTAAGTGTTGACACTGATGTTTTGAAGAAAGCCAAAGAAGTAAAAAACAAGGCACTTCATGGTCTGCCAATCGCCGTTAAAGATAATTTTTGCACCAAAGATCTTCCCACTACCGCCTCGTCTAAGGTGTTAGACGGATTTTTACCTCAATATGAATCTACTGTCACTAAGAGACTCAAAGAAAATGGAGGGGTCATTTATGGCAAAACTAATATGGATGCCTGGGCTCATGGTTCTTCCACTGAGACTAGTGATTATAATCGTACACTTAATCCTCGCAATCCCAAACATTTACCAGGAGGATCTTCCGGTGGAAGCGCTGCCGCTATTGCTGCTGACTTAGCTATTTCTGCTATTGGTAGTGAGACAGCTGGCTCTATAAGACAGCCTGCTGCTTGGTGTGGAACGGTTGGTTTAAAACCAACTTATGGTAGAGTCAGTCGTTTTGGTGTAGTGGCCATGGCGTCTTCTACTGATAGTCCAGGACCAATTGCTAAAACTGTTGAAGATGCTTGTATTTTACTTAACACTTTTGCTGGACCAGATGAAAAAGATGGGACTAGTAATAAAGAAAAATCTCCAGATTTTACTAGTTTCTTAAATCAAAGCATCAAAGGTATAAAAATTGGCGTCATTTATCAGGATGTTAAAGAGATTGTCCAAACTAATGAAACATTGCTTAAAGAATTAAATATTCTCAAAGAAATGGGTGCTCAAATAGATATTGTGCAAGCCATGGATCCTCATCATGCCATTGGTGTTTACACGGTGGTGCAAAGAGCTGAGGTTAGTAGTAATTTGGCTCGCTACGACGGCATTCGCTATGGTCATGATCGTTCTAACTTTGGTGACGAAGGTAAAAGACGTATTATGCTTGGTACATTTACTCTTACTAAGGGTTATGCTGATCGTTATTACAATTTAGCTCAAAAAGTACGTACTCTTTATCTCAATGATTACAAAAAACTTTTTACCAAATACGATGTCTTAGTTTCTCCAACTTCACCTTCTTTTGCTAAAGAAGTTGGTGCTTCTTTTAGTTCACCAATGTTTGGTGAATTGGAAGATATGTTGCTTGAAGCTAGTTCTATCACTGGCTTACCAGGAATAAACGTACCTTTTTATCGTGATGAAAAAACAAATCTTTATCTTGGTGCTAATTTTATTGCCCCGATGTGGAGAGAGGACTTAGTAATCAAAGTTGCTGATGCTTTTGAAAAAAACAGTAAATGGAATTCATGGAGAAATAAAAATGCCATATAAACTTGTCTGCGGGCTAGAGGTTCACGCTGAACTGAAAACTAAATCCAAAATGTTTTGTTCTTGCAAGAACGATCCTTTTGGCGCTAAAGAGCCAAATATTCATACTTGTCCAGTTTGTCTAGGTATGCCAGGAGCTTTGCCCGTTGCCAATCGTCAAGCAATCGAGTGGACTATTAAATTAGGCTTGGCCCTCAATTGTAAAATTAATCTTTTTTCTAAATTTGATCGCAAAAATTATTTTTATCCAGATTTACCTAAAGGTTATCAAATTAGTCAGTACGATATTCCTTTTTGTTATGATGGCTATATTGATACAAGTGAAGGCCGCGTGCGTATCCATCGTATACATTTAGAAGAAGACACGGCCAAACTTTCTCATCAGGAAATTGATTTCGACGGCAATGGTAAATTAGACAAATCCACTTTAATCGATTTTAATCGTAGCAGTGTTCCGCTTGTAGAAATAGTCACTGAGCCAGATATTATTTCGGCCACTCAAGCCAAAGAGTATGGCCAAAAATTGCGTCAAGTCATGCGTTACTTAGATATTGCCAATTGCGATATGGAAAAAGGAGGCATGCGCCTGGAAGCTAATATTTCTTTGCGTAAAGAAGGTCATCAAGAATTGCCTGATTATAAAGTGGAATGTAAAAACATTAATTCCTTTAAGTTTTTAGAAGCTGCTATCCATTATGAAATTACTCGTCAAACAGAAATTTTACAAAATGGTAACAAGCCCATTCAAGAAACTCGTGGTTATAATCCAAATACTGGTAAAACTTTTTCGCAACGCACCAAAGAAGATGCGGCTGACTATCGCTACTTTCCAGATCCAGATTTACCACCAATTGAATTCACTAATGAAGAAATTGAAAAAATTCGCACCACATTACCAGAGATGCCAGACTTTAAAGTTGCTCGTTTTATCAAAGTTTATGGCCTCAATGAAAAATCAGCTCGCGAATTAATCATTAATAAACAAGAGTCTGAATTCTTTGAAGAGATTTTACAAATGGCGCAAAAAGAAAACCTGAACTGCCAAAAGCTAATTAACAGTTTATTAAATAAAAAAATTGTTTTTTCTTTTACAGAAGAGCCAACATTAGTTCTTAATAAGTTTAAAGAAAATTCCAAAAATGAAAATATTAATCAAGAAGAATTACAAAAAGTTATTCGAGAAGTATTAAGTCAAAATCAAGATGCCGTCATTAAATACAAAGCGGGTAAAACTGCAGTAATTGGCTTTTTAATTGGACAAATCATGCGTCAGTTAAATAAAAAAATCGACGTCAGTTTAGTTAAAAAAGAATTAATTATTTTCCTCGAAAAAAATTGACAAATCGCTATATAACAATTATGATCCACTTTTATATATAGCTTTTGCTATAAGAAAGGTCGATTATGACTGAGGTTTTACCAAAAAGTGATAATTCGGAGTTTTCTTCCATTAAGAATCAGCAAATTTTGGCAGCCAACTATTATGAGTTGTCTGGCAATGCAGCGCGATTATGTTCTTATTTCGATAAATTAAATGAAGACGAAGCTGAAGAACTAATGTTGGCTCTTCACAAATTTGGAGAAAGATCTGTACAAGTAAACAATTTACTTTGTAAATTAGATTCAAAATATGAAATCAAAAAACCAGAACCAGAGTTATCTGAGGGTATGCAAGAACTCTTGGATCATGATTAATCAAAATCAATATAGAATAGTTTTACAAATCTCCTAATTAATGCTAGACTTTTCTCGAGAGATATGTCTAAGCACAACTTTGTTCATCTACATGTTCACACTGAGTATTCAATGCTGGATGGTTTAAGTAAAATTCCTGATTTAATCCAAAAAACAAAGGGCTTGGGACAAACTGCTATTGCTATTACCGATCATGGCAATATGCATGGCAATATTGCTTTTTATAATGAATGTAAAAAAGAGGGCATTAAAGCCATTATTGGTGTTGAGGTTTATGTAGCCAAAAATTCCCGTTTCGATAAACAAATTCGTGTTGGTTCAGATCAATTTCATCTGACTTTATTGGCAGAAAATTATACTGGATACAAAAACCTTATGAAAATGGTAACCATTGCTAACTTTGAAGGTTTTTCTTACAAACCACGCATTGATGATGAAATTCTAGAAAAATACAGCGAAGGAGTAATTTTACTTAGTGGTTGCATGAGTAGTCAAACCAGTCGTTTGCTTTTAGAAAATAAGGATAAAAAAGCTTTAGAAATTTTTGAAAAATATCAAAAAATTTTTAAAGATAGATTTTATATAGAAATTCAAAATCATCCACATGTTGAAGAAGGTAAAATTTTAAGAGAAAAATTGATTCAAATTGCTCGTCAATTGAATTTACCATTGGTGGCCACCAACGACGTGCATTATTTGGAAAAAGAAGATGCACAGGCACAAGATGCACTCTTATGTGTACAAACTCGCAAATTAATTGCTGATGAAAAAAGAATGAAAATGGTGGATAAGCCTGATTTTTATTTTAAATCTACTGAAGAAATGATAGAACTTTTCAGTGACTTACCAGAAGCCATAGAAAACACAGTCAAAATAGCTGATCGTTGCGAACTAGAAATTCCTACGGGCAACCTTGTTTTCCCCAGTTACGAATTGCCAGAAGGTGAAACTTATGAGTCCTATTTACATAAATTGAGTTTTGCCGGTGCCAAGAAAAAATTTGGCAAGATTACTGATGAAATTAAACAAAGACTAGAATATGAAATTGGTATTATTAATGACAAAGGATATCCAGCTTACTTTTTAATCACTCAAGATTTTGTTAACTGGGCTAAAAATCAAGGTATTGCTGTCGGACCAGGTAGAGGTAGTGCTGCCGGCTCAGTAGTTTCTTATGCTCTTAATATTACTACTCTAAACCCCTTAGAGCATGGCTTACCATTCGAAAGATTCCTTAATCCAGAAAGACCTACTCCTCCAGACATTGACATGGATTTTGCTGATATCAAACGTGATGACGTGATTAATTATGTAGCCAAAAAATATGGCGAAGATCATGTGGCAGCCGTGATTACTTTTGGAAGAATGGAGGCTAGAGTAGCTGTGCGCGACATTGGACGTGTTTTAGGTATGCCCTATGAAGAGCCAGATCGTGTTGCCAAACTTATTCCCAATGATCCTGGTAAAAAAGTCTCTATTAAGTCTGCTATTGAAAGTATTCCTGAACTAACAAGTCTTTATCAACAAGATAAATACAAAAAATTGTTAGATCTAGCTTCTAAAGTCGAGGGTACGGTGAGACATTCTAGCATGCATGCCTGTGCTATGATCATCGCTGATAAACCCTTGGACAACTATACTCCAATTCAAAAAGATTCTCGTTCCGGAAAAACTCTTACTCAATTAGACATGTATTCTCTCGATTGTAATATTGATGATAATGCCGTTGGCTTACTCAAATTCGATTTTTTAGGTCTAAGAAATCTCTCCATTATTCAGGAGGCTTTAAAATTAATTAAAAAATATAAGAATGAAGAAATTGCGATTGACCGCCTTCCACTTGATGATCAAAAAACTTTTGATTTATTAGCTTCCGGTGACACCACTGGTGTTTTTCAGCTTGAATCTGCTGGAATGCGTCGTGTTGCTAAATCCCTGAAGCCAAGTGCTTTTTCTGATATTACCGCTATGGTAGCTCTTTATCGACCAGGTCCGATGGATCTGATTCCGCGTTTTATAGAAGGCAAACACAATCCAGAATCTATTGAATATCCTCACGAGTCTCTCGAGCCATTTTTGAAAGAAACTTACGGCATTATGGTTTATCAAGAGCAGATTTTAGAAATTGTTCACTTCATGGCTGGCTACACTCTTGGCGAAGCTGACATGTTGCGTCGTGCTATTGGTAAAAAGAAAAAGAAAATTCTTGATAAAAATAAAAATCGTTTTATTGAACAATCAGTAAAGAATGGCTACCAAAAAAACACTGCTGAAAAAATTTGGGGATTCATTGAGGCTTTTGCAAACTACGGTTTTAATAAGGCTCATGCTGCCTCCTATGCCATGATTGCTTACGAAACTGCCTGGCTCAAAGCCAACTATCCAGTTGAATACATGGCAGCCTTAATGAGTGTGGAGTCCAACTCTCATTCAATGAACCGTGATGAAAAAATCGCCATTGCCATTGAAAATTGTCATAAATTAAATATCAAAATTTTAGCCCCAGATATTAATTTATCTGGTCAAGATTTTACTATCGAAGAAAATAAAGATTCTAGAGATCAAATGGCAATTCGTTTTGGCTTAACTGCCATCAAACATGTTGGTAAAGCTGCTATTGAAAATATTCTAGAAGTCAGAAAAAAAGAAAAGAAATTTGCTTCTTTTACTCATTTTATTCAAGCCACTGACAGCCGTAAAGTTAATAAAAAAACTTTAGAATGTTTAATTAAAGTTGGTGCAATGGATCGTTTTGCCACTCGAGCTTCCATGCTTGAAAATTTAGATCAAATTCGTCAGAATGCCAGCCAATTCCAATCTGAAATTGATGGTCAAGATCATTTATTCGCAGACGTAAGTGAAAAAAGCACTGAGATTAAAGATAATTTTCCTAAATTAAAAGAATATCCAGAAGCAGAGCTTTTGTCTTTTGAAAAAGAATTACTCGGCCTTTATTTGACCGATCATCCTCTAGCCGATGCTCTTAATTTAGTTAATAAAAGAGCCAATATGAGAATTGCTGAACTAGATCCAGAATTCAGTCAGGATCAAGTTTTCTTATTTGGTGGTTTATTGAGTCGTTTTAAAGAAATCACTACTAAAAAGGGACAAAAAATGGCTTTTGCTACACTAGAAGATCAAAGTGGCAAAGCAGAAATGATTATTTTTCCTCGTACTTATAATGAGCTTGGTTTTCAACTTGAACAAGATCAAGTGGTTTTAGTGAGAGGCAAAGTTCAGCACGAAGAAGAAGAGTTTAAAATTATTGCTGAAAAAATCATTATTCCCAAAGATGAAGATGTGGAATTTGCCAAAGATCAAGATTATCAAGAAATTTTTGTACCGCGCAAAACCACTCCAGAAACTTTGAAAAAATTAGGTACTCTCCTCAAGGCTAATTTGGGTCAAGAAAAAATGGTGATTGTCATTCCTAATGGAGCGAAGGCAGAAAGAATCGTACTTCCTTACAAAGTAAACTATAATGAAGAACTAGCCAAAGAAATTGAAAAAATCCTGGCTTAAATTATATGCCTGCCAATTATTTAGCCCTTCATAAAATTGCTTGGCAATTACGCCGTGAAGTTTTGCAGATGGTTTACGAAGCTCAGAGCGGACATTTAGCCAGTGCTTTTGGTTTGGCAGAAATCTTCGCAACTTTATATTTTGGTAAGATTCTTCGTCATGACGCGCAAAGACCAAAATGGGACAAACGCGATTATTTTTTTCTAAGTAATGGCCACGTCTGCGCCATTTTTTATGCCACCCTCGCCAAAGCTGGCTATTTTCCAATGGATGAATTAAAAACTTTTCGCCAAATTAACTCGCGTTTACAAGGACATCCACATTTTATTTTTGACTCAGAAAAATCTTTACCAGGAATCGAAAACAGCTCTGGACCACTAGGGCAGGGTCTTTCTCAGGCTGCTGGTATGGCAATGGCGCTGAAAATAGATCAAAAGAAAAATAAAGTTTTTTGTATGATGAGTGATGGGGAACAGCAGGAAGGACAAATTTGGGAATCTTATCAATTTATCATGCATCATAATCTAAATAATTTAATTAGTATTATTGATTGCAATAATATTCAAATTTCTGGCACCATTGAACAAACATTGTCTTTGGGAAATTTAAAATTAAAATTAATCAGTTTTGGTTTCAAAATTTTTGAAATGGATGCCCATAATGTGACAGATATCTTTGCAAAATTAACTCTGGCTAGGAATGAAACTAAACATCCAGTGATTGTTTTAGCCAAAAGTATTCCTGGCAAGGGTGTTTCTTTTATGGAAAGAGATTATCGTTGGCATGGGCGAGTACCAACGGACAATGAATATAACCAGGCTATGAAAGAATTAACAATCAAGGAAAAAATTTTGTGAATTCAACCGTATTAAAAGCCACTAGGGATGGATTTGGAGAGGTCATGTTAAAACTTGGCCAAGAAAATGAACAAATAGTAGTTTTATCCGCTGATTTAAGTGAATCTCTACGCTTAGATAAATTTGCTCAGAATTTTCCTAAGCGCTATATCGAGTGTGGTGTCGCCGAACAAAACATGATGAGTGTTGGTGCTGGCTTAGCTTTAGCAAGTAAAATTCCCTTTATCACTAGTTTTGCTGCTTTTAACCCAGGTAGAAACTTAGACCAACTAAGAGTGGCAACTTACAGTGATTTAAATATTAAAATTATTGGTGGACACGCTGGACTCAGCACCGGAGAAGACGGCGCCACTCATCAAGCCTTGGAAGATTTGGCGATTGTTTGTGCTTTACCAAATATGACTGTTGTCGTTCCAGCTGATAGCGAACAAAGTCAAATTCTCACTAAACAAATCGCTCTTCATAATGGTCCCTGTTATTTAAGACTTGGTAGAAAAAAATTAGAAGCAATCAATGATTTTGTTGATTCTCCTGAAACAATACTTGGTAAAGCTCAAGTTCTTTTAGAAGGTGAAGACTTAACTATTTTTACTTGTGGTCTCATGGTTCAAGAAAGTCTTAAAGCAGCCTTAGAAGTTCAAAAATTAGGCATCAAAGCAGAGGTCATTAATCTACACACTCTCAAACCATTAGATAAAAAAGCTATTATTCAAAGTGCTAATAAAACCGGTGCAGCAATTGTAGCTTCTGAGCACGAAATCAATTCAGGTTTAAATAGCTTAGTAGTCCAAACTATCGCCAAAGCTAGTGGTGAAGAAATTTTTCGACCTATTGCCATTGAAAGTATTGGCACAGAGGGTTTTGGTGAATCGGGTAAAGACAATGATTTGTTGCGCAAATACGGTTTAGATTATTTAAATATTATTAAAAAAATAAAATCAATTTTAGAAAAAAAGAAAAAATTGTATTCATGAAAAAAATTGTTTTAGCCATCTTTTTTGTTTTTGCTGTTTTAGTAAACACTACTTCAAAAGCAGTAGCACAAACTCAGAGTGAACAAAAAAACTACCAAGCTACCATTACTCAAATTTTAGAAAAGAAAACTTCCGGAAATTTAACTGCTGGAGAGATGTTTCAAAAACTTGAACTTCTTGTCAGTAGCAAAGGTGAACTTTATCAACAAAAAATTACTGCTGAAAACATAGATTCTCGCATTGAATATAAAGTCGGCGAAAAACTAATGATTTATCAAGCTGATGCCGACACTTTTCTAATTGCCGATCAAGTAAGAACTCAACCTTTATTGATTTTGTTTATTATTTTTGTTTTGGCAGTCTTATTAATCTCTAAGTGGAGAGGAGTAGGTTCATTACTGGGCATGGTGTTTTCTTTTTTAGTCATTATCTATTTTGTCTTACCTAAAATTGCTACTGGCACTAATCCGATTCTTATTGCTATTCTTGGATCTTTACTGATTATTCCCGCCACTTTTTATCCTTCACATGGTTTAAATCGTAAAACTAGCATTGCTGTTTTAAGTACCGTCATTGCCTTATTAATTACCGGATTATTGGCAAATTTTTTCCTTGATTTTGCTAAATTGAGTGGTCTATCTTCAGAAGAAGCAGGATTTTTACAAACCATAAATCCAGAAATTTTTACCAATATGCGTGGCTTATTACTAGCTGGAATCATTATTGGCGTTTTAGGTGTCTTGGACGATGTCACTGTTTCGCAAGCTTCCATTGTCGAGCAATTAAAAATAGCTAATCCTCAATTCACGCGAGTCGAACTTTATAAAAGAGCGATGACAGTGGGTCGCGATCACATCTCTTCAATGGTTAATACTTTAGTTCTGGTCTACGCGGGAGCTTCCTTGCCATTGCTTTTACTTTTTAACGATGCTGCTAAACCATTTACTGAAATTGTTAATTACGAAATTCTAGCTGATGAAATCGTGAGAACTTTAGTAGGTAGTATCGGTCTAATTTTAGTGGTACCAATTAGTACTTTTTTGGCAGTTATTTTTGTTGGCAAATTGGACAATAAAAAGTCCCACGACCACCTTGTTTAATTCTTATAATTTTTGCACCACATTTTTGACAAGGTTTTTCGTCTCGTCCATAAACTTTTAATTCATTTTGAAAACCGCCGGCAAAACCATCAATTCCAACATATTTACCATCAAAAGTCGTACCACCTAAGTGAGTAGAGCGTTCAATAATTTCTTGCATAGTTTTAAATAAATAAGCCATCTCTTTTTTAGTCACTTCTTTGGCTGATTTGGTGGGATTAATACCAACCGCAAACAGCGATTCACTGGCATAAATATTACCCACACCACAGACAACTTTATTATCCATGATAAATTGTTTGATCGGAATTTGACGTTTTTTAGCAGCATTAAGTAAGTACGTAACGGTCAAATTTGGATCGTTGATATCTGGACCATAATTAATAAACTCCTTATTAACATCAATTTTAAGAGGTGAACGGATCCAACCAAAAACTCTCATGTCGTTAAAGAAAAGTTTTGACATGTCAGTAAATTCAAAAATTACCCTGGTATGTTTAGCTGGCAAAGCATTAACCCAATCAGCGGTGGGATGACCACCACCAGCTCTTTGACCATCAACATCAACAAAAATTAATTGACCAGTCATTTTCAAATGAATGAGCAAATCACGATTACCGCTTAAGACAATTTGTAAAATCTTCGCTCGACGTCTCACTTCTAAAACAGTTTGATTCAAAATTTCTTGACTCAAAGTAGGGAAAGTAAGAAAACTTTTCTCACGTAAAACTTTGATTTTCTGGATTTGGCGATTAGCTAAAATACTAGTTAACTTGCGACGGATTGATTCTACTTCTGGAAGTTCGGGCATATTACTAATCTAAATGTTCTTTTGCTCCAATCAAACCACATTTTTTATATTTTAGACCCGAGCCACATGGACAGAGATCATTTCGGCCCACCTTGGCATATTTGTCAGTCGAGCCACTACCTATACCTATAGTAGTGTTAATTGAACTTGAACTACCACCCATTTTACCTAAAGCAGCTGCCAAATCATTGGCGTTACCTGTTCGACTACTATTTCCACTACTGACAACACCTTCTTGTCTTTGTTCTATTTGCACAGCTTGTCCTAAATTAGGAGTAGACTCAGAAGGAGCTTGAAGATTAATTCTCTCTGGCATAGTGGAACGATTCATCATCGGCTGAACACGAAAAATACGAGCAGCAATAGTACTTTCGACACTGGCAATTAAACCCTCAAACATCATAAAAGCTTCTTTTTTGTATTCAGCTAAAACAGTGTTTTTGTCACCACGCAACCAAATACCTTCACGCAAGTCTTCCACACCATCTAAATGGTCCATCCATTTTTCATCGATCGTGGAAAGAACCACGTATTTTTCTAATTCGCGCATGATTTCTTTGCCTAAAGTTTTTTCTCTGGATTCATAAGTTTTGGTGACAATTTCTAACAATTCCCCAGATATTTCATCAGTGCTAGTTAATTTATTAATTTTTTTAGTCAAACGATTTTGTGACGCTTCATCAAAAGGAATCAAACGTACAAATTCTTTAGTAATGGATTCAAATTCATCATCGGTAAAATTCTCTGGAGCGCGCAGGGAAACTAAACCAGTAATCTCGTTGCTTAGATAATCCATGATTTGATTTTTAAGCAAATCTTCTTTACCTTCTGCAAAAATGCTAGCTTCTAATAAACGACGGCGACGTTTGTAAATAATTTCACGATGCTTGTTCATAACATCATCAAATTCCACTAAACGTTTGCGCTGATCAAAAAAGAAAGTTTCAACTTTAACTTGAGCGGATTCAATGGCCTTACTGACCATAGGATTTTCGATGGCTTGGTCTTCATCAATTTTGAGAAAATCCATCACTTTGGCAATTTGCTCGCCGCCAAAAATACGCATAATTTCATCATCTAAACCCACAAAAAACTGTGAGGTACCTGGATCACCCTGACGACCAGAGCGACCACGCAACTGATTATCAATGCGACGAGATTCGTGTCTTTCTGTAGCAATAATGGCTAAACCACCAATTGACACCACATCATCATGATCTTTTTGCCATTTTTCCAAAGCAATGCCATAAGCATCCAAATCATAGTTGGCAGGATTAATAGAAGTTGGTAAACCAAGCTTCTCATATTTTTTAGCCAAAGCGATTTTTTTCTTAGAACGCTCTTTCTTTAAGAAATCTTTTAATTCAGGCTTGGCACCACCAAGCACAATATCCACACCACGACCAGCAATGTTAGTAGCAACTGTAATCGCCCCACGACGACCAGCGTCAGCAATAATAAAAGCTTCTTTCTCATGATTCTTGGCATTTAAAACTTGATGTGGAATATTTTTTCTCTTCAAGAAATTAGCAATAATTTGATTGTGTTCAATAGAACGCGTACCAATTAAAACTGGTCTGCCAGCAGCATGAATTTCTTCAACAACTTTAACAATTGCTGAATATTTAGCGGCAGTTGTTTTGTAAACTTGATCTGGTAAATCTTGACGCACTACTGGTTGATTAGTAGGAATGGCCAAAACATCGACATGATAAATTTGATTAAACTCTTCAGCTTCAGTCAAAGCCGTTCCCGTCATGCCAGAAAGTTTTTCGTACATGCGAAAATAATTCTGCAAAGAAACAGTTGCCAGTGTCCGTGATTCTTGTTGGATTGGAACTCCTTCTTTCGCCTCAATTGCTTGATGCAAGCCATCACTATAACGACGACCAAACATCAAACGACCAGTGTGCTCATCAACAATCACCACCTGATTATCTTTAACGATATACTCTTTGTCGCGACGATAAAGCGTACTGGCCTTAAGAGCAGATTCGACGTGATGAATGGTGTCAAAACTTTCCTCATAGAGATTTTTTACGCCTAATTTGGCTTCAATGCGTTTCACACCAAGATCGGTCAGGGTTGCGGTTTTGGATTTTTCATCCAATTTAAAATCTTGGTCTACTACTAAAGAACGAACCATTTTGGCGTATTCAAAATATTTATCAGTTGGCTCACTATCGGGAGCAGAAATAATTAAGGGCGTACGCGCCTCATCAATCAAAATAGAGTCAGCCTCATCAACAATGGCAAAATAATGCGGCGTATCCTGACGTTGCACCATTTGTTCTAAACTTTGCACCATGTTATCGCGTAAATAATCAAAACCAAATTCATTATTCGTACCATAAGTAATATCAGCTAAATAAGCATCTTGGCGCTCGATTTCTTCGAAATGTTCTAAACGTTCGTCACCTCGCTCCTCACTATCTATATTTGGGTTATAAAGCCTGGCATGATCGTGGACAATCACGGCAGCTTTAAGACCTAGAAAATGATATAAGGGCCCCATCCAACCTAAACCAATCTCACTCAAATAATCATTGACGGTAATCAGTTGTACACCTTTACCAAGAAGAGCATTGAGATAGAGTGGGCAAGTTACGGTAAGAGTTTTTCCTTCACCGGTTTTTTGTTCAGTAATATTACTATAATGTAGTGCTACACCAGCTAAAAGCTGCACATCAAAATGACGCATGCCCAAAATACGACGAGAAGCCTCACGCACAGTTGCATAAGCTTCTGGTAAAATTTCACTTAAAACTTCCTGCTCTTTAGCTTTTAAATCATTCTGATTAATTCCTTCTAAAGCGGTATTAATTTGAATTTTAAATTTAGCGGTTTGAGCAGCTAATTCACTATCACTTAAAGCCTGTATTTGTGGCTCAAAAGCATTAATTTGATCAACAATGAGCTGATATTTTTTTATTTTCTTGGCTTCTTCATCAAAAAGATTCTTGAAAAATTTAAACATAGAGTCCTACTTATACCATTTATTAACTAGATCATAAATGGGCGCAAAACCTCAGGAATGCTTACACTACCATCAGCTTGCTGATAATTTTCAATAATAGCCGCCAACAAACGAGGTGAAGCAGCTACGGTGTTGTTGAGCGTGTAAACGAATTTAATGCTGCCATCTTTAGCTTGATAACGAAGATTTAAGCGACGAGCTTGAAAATCATTAAAATAACTGGCAGAGTGAGTTTCGCGATATTTACCTTGACCAGGAAACCAAGTTTCAAGATCATATTTTTTACGTTGTCCCGCACCCATATCACCAGTACACATTAGTAATACTTGATAAGGAAGGTTTAAACCACGCAATAGTTCTTCTGAAAAGCCCAACATTTGTTCATGCCATTTTTTACTTTCTTCTTCATCAGCAATAGTTAAAACTACCTGTTCAACTTTATTAAATTGATGAACTCTAACAACACCCTTAGTGTCTTTGCCATAAGAACCCACTTCACGACGGAAACAAGGCGAAATACCACAAATTTTAATTGGTAAATCTTTTTCTCTTAATAATTCACCTCCATAATATGAAGTCAAAGCTACTTCAGCCGTACCAGCTAAAATTTGTCCATCTTGAGTGTAATAGTGATCCTCTGCTCCCCAAGGAAAATAGCCTGTACCAAACATCGCTTCTTTATTAACCAAAACAGGTGCAGACATAGCCGTAAAACCATGTTTTTTCATCAATGAAAGTGCATAAAGCATTAGAGCTTGCTCCAAAAAAAGTGCATCATTTTTCAAAAAATATCCTCTAAATCCTGCAATTTTAGTGGCGCGTTCAGTGTCCAACCAATTCAAGTTTCTCATAATTTGTTCATGAGTTTTTGGCTCGAAATCAAATTCACGTTTTTGACCTTCTTGACGAATAACTTGATTAGCGCTTTCATCTTTGCCAATTGGTACATCAGCTGCAGGCACATTAGGAATTTGACTTGAAAGATTGAAGAACTTTTCGTTTATTTCTTTTTCTTGAGGCTCTAAATCTTTTAATCTAGTTTTAATTGTCTTGCCATTTTCAATTGACGCCAAATTTGGACGATTGCCTTCTGCTACTATTTTTTTAATTTCATCAGCAACAGCATTAGCTTGCGAACGTAACTCATCCATTTCTTTTTGCAGACTACGACGCTTCTCATCAATTTGTAATAGCTGATCAACAATAGAGGAGTCTAAGTTTTTATTAACACAAGCTTTTTTGACTTGTTCTTTATTTTGTCGAATATAATTGATGTCTAGCATAATTCCTTAATTTAACCCTAATTATTAACTTTAGGCTACTTATGTGTCAATGCAAAAGAACTTAAATCGGAGTTTTTTTGATTCCAAGACAAGCTAACTGCAATGGCAGCTAAAAGTTTTAGCGTTGGCGCATCGACCAATTCTGGCAAATTTTCCAGATCTTCCTTAGTAGAATGCTGACGTAAAAATTTCTCAGCCTCTTCAATATTTTCCATATGAATTTTTTCTGACATTTTATCCTTCTATAAATCCTTAAACACAGTTATTAAAAATTGGATGTGTTCTTCCGGACTTCTATTAATCAATAAAAAACCTTTTTTGATATCTTCACGACTAACATTAGCGGCAAAAGATTTATCTTTGATCTTTTTCTTGACTGATTTTACTTCCATATCAGCAAAACCATTGGGTCGCATCAATGAAACTGCGTGCATTAAACCACTTAGTTCATCACAAGCAAAAAGATATTGATCTAATAAATTTACAGCTTGAACATTTGTTCTTCCTGGTGCATGGGCCAAAATAGCTTGTTTCATTTCTTCTGAATAATCATTAAAAAATTCTGTCACCGCTTTCATTGGATGTTCATCTGGAAATTTCTCCCAATCGAGATCATGCAACAAACCAGTAGCATACCACAACTCTACATCCTGATTTAAAGCTTGAGCATAAGCTTCCATAGCTTTTGCCACCATAAAAGAATGATTAAGTAGAGCCTCATTTTTGATATATGTTTTTAATAAAATTTCGCTAGCTTTTCTGTCTGGAAAAATCATAGATTTACCATTTCTTTAAATCTCTGGTGAAGCAATTCACTGTCTACTGACTTCAATAGCCAACCAGCTCTAGGACCAGCTTTTTTACCAAGCAATAATAAATAAATGCTTTCAAAAGCTTTTCTGGGACCAATGCCATTTTTAGACAAATCAAAAATCGCTTGTTGCAAGTCAGCCGGAGCCAAATCTCTTTTCTCAGTCAATAAAATCTCCAGTTCTTTAAGGAAAGCTTTTTGCTCAGTACTTAAGTTTTTAGCCTCTACTGGCATTGTTATCTTAGGCTCAATTTGATATTCGGATGGAGCATAGTTTTGTACCCAAACTCTTGCATAACGAACTCTTTCCTCAATGAGAGCCTTTTCTATTTCATTTAAAGATTCACCTTTGATTTTGGAAAATTCTTCTTCTAAGTTTAATTCTGGGTATTGCATCCACATTGCCACATCTCTGAATCTTGGCAAAAAAGAACTTGGCTGAACTTCAGCAATTTGAGATAATTCAAAAGCTCTGGCCAATCTCTGATCACCTGCTTCTAAACCCCAAGAAATGCGTGCACCTTGATCATATTCGTCAAATAAATCTGGAATAGCCATAGTGTTTGGATCAAAATCAATTACTTGAGCATAATTACGACTGGCAAATAAAAAACGACCCACAGTTGGAGGAAAAAGCTTGGTAAATTCACGAGCAGAAGTACCAACGCCCTTACTAGAGCTCATTTTAGCGCCACGAATTAAAATCCATTCGTAAGGAATATTAAAAGGTACGGGAATATTAAAAACCTTTTCACACTGAGCATTGGCCATATCTCTAGAACCACCAGCGCTAGAATGATCTTTACCAGCACCCTCCACATTCACACCCATAGCAGTCCAGTGAGCTGGCCAATCTACTTTCCATAATAATTTTCCATTACCACCAAATGGGCTAATTTTACCTTTGTATCCACATCCCTTGGCCCAAGTTACTTTATTTTCTTGACATTCAAAATCTACTTCTTGACCATCCCAACCAGAAACTAAAGTTGTACCTACCTTACCACAAACCGGACAAATAACTTGGAAAGGATACCAAAGTTCTGGCAATTCATATTTTGCTACGTCTTGATAAATTTTTCTAAGTGGAGTAACGCTATCTAAAGCTAAACGAATTAAATCATCCATTTTCCCAGATTCATAAAGCTCATGACTCCAAACAATATCTTGAGTACATCCCAGAGAACGAAAGGCATGTATAAAATCTATTGCATAGAGCTGCGCAAAATTTTTGGCATTCTTTAAATCTTCTAATTCTGATTTTGAAGCTTGAGATAAATCTATACCGCATTTATCTAGAGCTGGTTTGGGAATTTTATAAAGAGGTTTGCCCATATGTTGACCAAATTCACTCTCATCTAGATAGGCAGGTAAACCATCCATTGGATCCATGTCATTAAAAACATAGGTATTATCTGGCTGAATACCTCTTTCGCGTAAAACCTGAGCTACAAGGTCGTGCAACAAAACTCCGCGCAAAGCTCCCGTGTGAACTCGCCCAGAGGGAGTTTTCATATCATCTACATGCAATTGTTGAATACCAGTTTTTTCTTGCCATTTTAAAATACCATCAATAACTTTATCTAACCAATGCTTACTCTGTAATGTTTGTGTTTGTGCCATAAATTTCTTTTATTATACTCGATAAACATATTCTAAAAAACCCCGCTTTTGACGGGGTTTTTTGTTTCTGTTTATAAATTTTTTATTTGATTTCTAAAATTTTGTAAGTAATTTTGCCCGCCGGAGTTTCTACTTCAACCTTCTCTCCTTTACTCTTGGAGAATAAAGCCTTGCCGACTGGAGATTCAACAGAAATTTTACCTTCAGCTGGATTTGATTCGTATTCACCACTCATTTGGTAAGTGATTTTTTTGTTTTTGCCAACTAATTCTACAGTAACTGTGGAACCTAAAGATACGGCGCCTGTGTTTTTAACTGCTTTTACTTCAGCTTTGGCTAAAATTTCTTCAATTTCATTGACGCGAGCTTGCAAAATATCTCTCTCATCTCTCGCACTATGGTAATCGGCATTTTCAGAAAGATCACCTTGTTCTCTAGCATTGGCAATGCGCTCAATTACTCGAGGCATAGAAACAGTTTTGAGTTCTTGCAATTCTTGTTGCAACTCTTCGTAACCAGCCTGAGTAATAGTAATTGTGTCTGACATAACAGTTGCTTAGTATAAATAAATTTTCAACTTTGGCAATAGCTTGAATTTTACTGACCAAGTACCAAGACAGCATCATAAGTACCGGCACTATCTTCATCTTCGATGTCAGTCTTCAAACTCAAGGTTAAGGAAGTAGCTGTTTCTAGTTCTTTCAATAAGGCTGAATTGCTAGCACTATCTTCTTTAACGAGAAGATAGTCTCCAGTCTCATAAATGCCTTTAGCATTTTTAGCACTAACATCTTCAAATTTGGCTTCTTTAACTTTATTGGCAATAGTCGAGGCGTAACCAGCTTTAGTAGTGGCATTAACTACAAGAATTTTATAATCAGCTTTGTTAATCTCGATCGCTGGGGTAGGAGTAGGAGTTGACTCTGGAGTAACACTTGGTTCTATTTCTACAACTGGCTTATTATCAGCTTTGTGATTAGTCCATTGTAAATAAGCTAAACCAATACCAACGCCCAAAGCAATTGTCACTACGAAACTCAAAAAACCAATTAAAAGCATCTTGACTACAGAAGAACCATCATTTTGATTTTTAATTACTTGCTTTTCCTGGACTTTGCTAGTTTCATTAGACTTTTTGTCAGTTTTATCTGCCTGTTTAATTTCCGTAGAAACTTGATTTTTATCAAAAACTGAAGGATCAAGAGCTAGATTAGCAAATTGACTAAAATCTATTTCTTTTTCTTCCACGGGAGTTTGTTTTTCTGTCATATCTACCTTTTCGCTGGTTGTTTCTTTTATTTTAACTGCTTCATTAGAAGTTTCCACTTTCTCGGCAGTAGCTATGGGTTCTTCATCTAAATTCTCTACAGCTACCTCAACAGCTGAGGCTGATGAAATAGTCGCTGGAGCTGGCAAAACTGCTTCACCCACTACAACTGGTTTAACCATGTTTTCAAAATCATCTTCCAACGCGTCTTCTGTCTCTTTTTTTTGATCTAAAGAAATATTTCGAGCTTGATAGTTTTTATCTAAATTAAATTGTGGCAATAAAAATTCTGGAATTGAAAATGTTTTGGCTCCGGCTTCAATAATTTGCCTGACATAAGAAGGCATACTTTCATTTTCACTAGCTAAATCAGCCAATTGTTGTACTGGTAAAGTTTCTTTCAGCTTATCTTTAATTGCATCATCTACTAAACTATTGGTTAACAAATAAACAGTTTGTAAACTGGGTTCAACTCCTTTAAGAGTTTTAACCGTTTCGGCAAAATTTTCTCCTTCAGCAACTTCTACTGAATAACATTGATCTACGCCAATATAATGTTCTGCTAAAAATAAATGATTGCCCATCTGCAGAATTGCTACTGATGGTTCAAGGCTAATGATCGATTTACTAGTCCAACTTAAAGGAGAAATGGATTCAATTTTAATATCTTTATGATTTTCAAGAATTTTACTTAAAGGAGCAACCACTGATTTTTCCAAAGCAGTTAATTGAACCTTAAAAGCTCCTTTGTAATTACTTAATACAGTGGTATCCAAATAATAATCTTCGCCATTTATATTTAACTCTGGTAATAATTTATTTTTTAAATGTTCTTTGACAGCTTCTTCACTCTCTAACTCAAGATTAACAATCGTACTAGTAAACAAAAAATCTGGTAAAACTAATTTATAACTCCCAGTTTCTAATTTGGAAAAAAGTTTAATTAAATTACTTTCAAGCAAATTATTTTCGTCTAAAAATTCGCCATTGATTTGACGAAAATCAGATAAGACGAAATCATGAGCTTTTTTACCAGGAATTAATTTGGCAATGTAGGCCAAATCAGACAGAATATAAAGTAAACGAGTGTCAGTGGGCATACAAAAATTATAACTTGAATAGCAAGGGAGTGCAAATAGAGTAAAGATAATTAATAAAAATATATCCTATAATATTGACTAATATGACAGTAATTGATAAAATCACCATGTATTTAAATCAGTTGATATCTCTTATTAAGAAAGCTCAATAAGAGATTAAAACAAAATTTAAATGCTCTTTCTAAAAACGTCTCAATTCAAATAGGAGAAATTCCATGAATTTGAAAGTGCGCATAATAGTTGGTCGCAATGGGCATTGTCATGAGGTTTTTCCTCGTGACTATATTTTGACAACTTGGCCAGGAGACATGAATATCAAGTTGCATTGTTATTATGTCTTCAAAGCATCTCCAACAGGAGGGGAGACGATTAAAGAAGGTTATGACGTTTATGGCTTAGGAACTAGTTTTCATGTTCCAACACGAGAGCTGAGCTTTACCAAGGCTGGTTATCAAATGTTGGCAGAAAAAATAGCCGAGAAACTACCGCATAATGAAATCATTGCGTTGGTACACTAAGGCGACGTCTATTAATTCCCTTCAGGAAACTGAGGGGAATTTTTTATCGATACTAGATCTCAGTTCATAAAAAAAGACGCATAAATGCGTCTATTTTTATATGTGAGTCCGGTGGGACTCGAACCCACGACGCACAGCTTAAAAGGCTGTCGCTCTAACCGACTGAGCTACGGACCCATGTTAAAAAACAAGTTATTATATCAAAATTTAAAAACTTTATAGCCTCGAATTAATCATTAACTCTAGAAACGTAAGCTGCTGTTTCAGTATCAATTAATAAGGTGTCACCAGTTTTAATAAAAAGAGGTGCTTGAACAATCAAACCACTTTCCATCACTATTGGCTTTTTACCAGCAGTTTGACGATCACCAGAGACAGCATCTTGAGCTTCTGCCACAGTCATTCTAACCTTAGGTGGCAAAATTACCCCAATTACTTGCTCTTCATAAATAGTTAAATAAACTTTGATTTCAGAAGTTAACATTTGAACTTTATCACCCAAAATATGTTTTGGTACAGATAACTGTTCATAAGAACGTGGATCCATAAAGACAACTTCATTGCCATCAAGATATAAAAATTGCATTTCTTTGGTCTCAACATCTAATTCTTCAACGTTGTCATGAGACTTAAAATTAAATTCCAAATTAGCGCCATTGCGCATGTCACGCATTTTGACTCTAGTAAAAGCAGAGCCTTTTCCAGGGGAAACAAACTGGGTTTTAATTACATAATGAGGAAGGTCTTTATATAAAATATAAATACCTTTTTTGATGTTGCCGGCTTTAATGGTTGACATAGATCAGGCTATTTTACGCCAGGCGTATCATTTTAGTCAAGAAAGAGCTCGCTCATAGGAAAAAGTAAAATTTCATCTATATCGTCCACGTCTGCAAAAAACATAATCAGCCTATCGATACCAACCGCCATTCCACTACATTCTGGTAAACCAGACTCCAAAGCATTGAGAAAATCTTGATCTATTTTTTGCTCTGGTTTATTTAGTTCATGACGCAAAGCTAAATCTTTTTTCAAACCTTGTTCTTGCAAATGAGCATCGATTAATTCTCCAAAAGCATTGCCTAATTCTATGCCCGCTAAATAAATTTCAAAACGCTCCGCAAAGCGAGAATCATTTGTTTTGCGTTTGGCAAGGGCAGATTGAGTAGCTGGATAATCATAAACAATTACTGGTTGATTAAATTCAGCTAATTTTGGTTCAATTTCATTTAAGAATAACTGATTGTAAAGTTCTTCCCAGGCTAAATCATCAGATAAATCAACTAAACCAGATAAATCATAGCCAAGAGTATTTGCTTTTTGACGCAAAGCTTCTAGATTAAATAACTCATTTATATTTAAGTTTAAATATTTTTGAAATAATTCTGCTACGCTAAATCTTGGATAAGGAGAATTCAAATTGAAAGTTCTACTTTGGTAAACAAAATACTCAGCATCAAGATTTAAACTTTTACAAATATAAAGCATCATTTGTTCAAAATCATGCATCACATCAAAATAGTTAGCATTGGTACGATAAAATTCTAAGATGGTAAATTCAGGATTATGCAAACCACCTAAACTTTCTTTATTGCGGAAAGCCTTGCAAATCTGAAAAATATTACCAAAATTACCCGCCAATAATTTTTTCATGGCATATTCTGGACTAGAAGTAAGATAAGCAGCCTTCTTTTGGCCATTGATTAGATTAAGAGAGGTAGTAAAAGGATTAAAATATGGCTCAGTACTCGGAATATGAACCATCAATGGTGTCTCTACTTCATGAAAACCTTGGTTTTTAAAAAATAGACGCAAAACATCAATAATTTTTTCTCTAAGCAAAAAACGTTTTTTTAATTCGGAATTTAATTTAATTCTTTGCCAATTTTTCATAAATTATAGATTAATGGCTTTGAGTGAAATATAAACTAAATATAAAGAAAGCAAGAGAATTGATTCTTTCTTATCAAGTTTATTACGACTGCCAATAAATAAGACCACAATAATAACACTGAATAGCAAATAGGGAATATCAAACTGCACTAGACCGCGATCAACATTCCAACCGCTGATAGATGCACCAAGGGCCATAGCAACACAAAGATTAACTAAAGTTCCACCAACCAAATTACCCATTGAAAGGTCCCGAGATCCTTTTAAAGCTGCGGTGATTGCAATCACTAACTCTGGTAAGCTTACTCCAAAACCAAGTAGAACAATACCTACGGTAGCTTCGCTAATTCCTAATTGCATGGCTAAATCAACTCCTTTGGCTAAAACAATTTGCGATGCTTTAACGATAATTATTAAACCAGCAAGTAATTTTACTACATCAAACCATTTCATTTTCTTTCTGCTTAATTTACTTTTAATTTTATCGGAAACTTGAGCCAAAAAACTTTGACGACTAGTATAAAGAATATAGACTACATAAAAAGCTAATAAAGAAAATCCTTCAAGGCGAGAAATCATCGCATCACGACTGAAAATATAAAAAGCTGTGGCAGCTATAATTACAAACGCAGCATTAAAAAAAACATTTTTTTTCTTAAATCTTACAATTTTTAAAAGACCAGAAATTGCCACTACTAGAATTAATTGATTCATCGAAGCACCAATAGCATTGCCCACTACAATATCTGAAGTATCTTGCCCAGCTAAAGTTTGGACCGCTCCGGTAACTGATAAAGTAATTTCTGGAAAGCTAGTTCCTAAAGCAACAATAGTCATGCCTACAAAAGCTTCTGACATACCCCAGGCTTTTGCTAAGCGTGAAGCAGCTCCTGTAATCAGGTTAGCTGCCAACCACACAAAAAATAGGCCCAACACAAAAACTAATACACTGGAATTCAACATAATAACCATTAAAGCAAATTTTTGAGAGTGAGAGAAGAAGCTAGATTTTATTAGCAAAGCGTTCTAAACTATTGTTGGCACGATATAACAAGATAAAGAAAACTTCTATGAAAAAATTTCTTTATTGGTTGCCAAGAATTTTGGCAATTTTATTTATTTTTTTTATCAGCTTGTTCTCTTTAGATGCTCTTGAGCAAAAACAATGGTTTTTGGCTTTAATAATACATTTAATTCCTAGTTGTGTATTGATAATTGCAACGGCGATTGCTTGGAAACATGAGATCGTAGGTGGGTGGCTTTTTTTAGGAGCAGGAGGAGTGCTCCTTTATTTATCCAGTTTTGAATCTTGGATTGTATCAGCACTATCCTTTGTGATTGGAGTGTTATTTTGGGCGAACAAAAATTATCCACTAAAAACTTCTTTGTAGTAAAAAATAATTATCGATATTTTCAAATAATTTAATGATTTTAAACCTATAATTAATGTTATTATGTTGATTTTTATTATTAAAAATGATAAACTTTCTTTAGTGAGAGCACCTTAAAAATCTGTTTGTGTGTGTAGGAGGAACCGATGGAAAACTTTTGCAATATAATAGGATTAATCGGAGCAGTAGTTGTATTTGTGCTCGGAATTGAAATAACAAAAACTTTTCCTCAAAAAAAAGGTACGGTGATAATTGGAGTTATAATAAGCCTGATCATTGCGATCATGGCATTTTTTTTAACTCCAATAGTTTTACCTTTTGCTCTCATTTTTTTCTTCATCAAATTATTTCTTGGTTGATGAAGATACCCACTCCCACTAACTATGTGAAATATTTATCATATAGTTAGTGGGAAAATCTTGTTGAGATTATTAATGTCAATTAAGTAATTAATTAAATTATTAATTGTTGTCTCAAAAAAATCACTAAAATACAAACTCACTAAACTAAAAGAAGCTACCTCGTTTTTTTTATTTGAGCGGGTGACACTTTACAAGTACTAGCCACGCGCTTCGTTTACCAAGAGAAACACAAAAGAACCAGCTCGCTTGGCGGCGCCAGAATCTGAGTTTTATTAAGCTTTGCCACTTCATTTTAAAAATAGCCCATCTCTGGGCTATTTTTAAAATGAGCGGGTGACCAGAATCGAACTGGCTTCTTCTCCTTGGAAGGGAGACATACTACCGGTGTACTACACCCGCGACTTCGATTTTAAACTTTTCTGTTATTGATAGGCAACTCCAATAGTTTACCCTATGATCTGTTCAAAATAAAGTTGGAGCTAGAAGGTCAAAGCATCAAAAGATTTGATGGCTTTTTGCAGAGAAAAAAGTTGAATAGTAGGATTGTTACCAGCATCAAAAAAACTAAAAGAAGCGAAGGGACCAGGACTGCCCTTCATTAAAAAAGGCGTCACTGCTTTGACTCTAGAATCGCTCCAAATATGTTGTAATGCGTATAAATAATAATCATCTAAATAGTAGTTGGTGAGATACGAAGAGGCCCATCCAGTTTCGGTAATAAAAACATCGAAATCTTTGCCGGTTTTGTTTTTAAGCCAATTTAATTCGTAAGTAAAACCACGAATTGAATTTTGTCCCGTTCTAACTGGTGAAGCAGAAAATTCAGGATTGGGGTAAGAATGAGAATTCCAGTAATCAATTTTGTCGAAAATATCCTGATTGAAGTCATAGAGACTTTTCAAGTAACTAAAAGCTTCTCTGGTTTCCTTACTATTATTAGCTGCCAAATCCATAGCTGCTGGTAAAATTTTATAATTTTTACCTTCTGAGCGAAACCAGTTACTAGTAAACTTCAAAACTCCTCCGTAGAGGAGAGGGTCGATTTTGCCACCCCACTCAGCAGCGTGATTCACTTCATTGAAAACAATTACAAATTTTTCATCCTGATGCCAATTCAGGCTTGATAGAAAATTGGCCAAACTTACAATATCTTTGCGACTGGGAATTTGCCAAGCATTGAGACTAGTATCAAAACGAGTAGAAAGACGAATGATTGGAATTACTTTTAATTGATAAGCTTGATCAAAAAATTTTTGCCATTCTCCGTAATTTCCAACATCATTCAAAGTAAGAGGAATTGTTACAAAACGCCAAGCTTCATCTTTGTAAATTTGTCTAAATTGATTGATTTCATCAGGATGTAAAATATGCATGCCAAGTACTTGACTGTTTAGAGTTTGAGCCTCAACTCGCTTAAAAACAAAACCGCTAGCCAAAAATAAAAGGGCAAAAATCAGCGATATACAGAGGATTTTTAATTGATAATTCACTATTTTTCTTGGCTAATTTTAGCACAAATGTTATACTAAAAAAAGAGATGAGAAAATTCTTTTTTGTTTTTAGTTGGTTTTTGATTTCTACTGCGGCTGTTTTGGTTGGGAGCGCTGCTTATAGTTTTTATTTTTTGGCTCAAAACGGAACTTTATCTAAATTTGATTTAGCCAAATTACCCAAAATTCAAAGTCCGCAAGAAACTAAATCTTCGTCAATGTTAGTAACTACTGTTATCGAAAGCGAAGATGCTAGAGCTCAATTAATTGCTCAATTTTTGGAAAGACATAAATCACCAATGCAACCTTATGATTTTTATGGCAAAAAACTAGTGGAAATCGCCGATCGTTACCAAATAGATTTCAGACTTTTACCAGCTATTGCCATGCAAGAGTCTAATCTATGTAAAAATCAAAACCCAGGTGCACCTAAAAATTGCCTTGGCTTTGGTATTCATAAATCTGGGACACTTGATTTCGATAGCTATGAAGCTGGTTTTGAGCGAGCGGGACGTGAGCTCAAAGCTTATTATATTGATAAGGGCCTGCTGACTGTTGAACAAATCGAGAGTAAATATACTCCCTCTAGTAATGGTTCTTGGGCTAATTCTGTCAATCAATGGATGGCGGAAATGCGCTTTGATGATCGTCAAATGGGTAGAGAAAACGAAGATAACGCCAGTGCTTTAGAGTTTGCCAAGGAAAAATAAGTTATTCACTTCAATCCAGGCTTGACTATCTTATAATAATTGCTATAATACCTATTAACTCAGAAGGTTTACTCCTCACCAGGATCTACGTTCTGAGATCAAAAAATCCCGCTACAAGCGGGTTTTTTTGTATCTTTATGTGCCGAGGAGAGGACTTGAACCTCCATGGATTGCTCCACATGCTCCTAAAACATGCGCGTCTACCATTTCGCCACCCCGGCTTCTTTTTATTTTTCTGTCAGCTTCATACTTTAATGACGATCCATTGAAGGCGCTGATTAAACAATCATAAAATTCTAAGAGGTATTTAAACAGCGACTTCACTGAGTGAAGAAAAGATTGTTAATTTAAAGAACAAACACTTTTCGTTGAACGAGATCGGAGTAAAAGTGTGAAGCTGACAATGGTATTATACCCATATAATGATGGATTACCAAATCAAAAGATCGAGTAGATCTCTGTCGCTACGCATCAGCATCAATGCCAAAGCAGAGGTTGTGGTTAGTGCTCCCAAATTCATGCCAGAATTTATGATTCGCAAATTTGTCGAGGCTCAGAAAACATGGATTGAAACTAATTTGACCAAAGTCAAGAAAAACCAAATTCTAGTAAGAACAAATGAGTTATATATTTTTGATAAAAAATATCAAGTCGTAATTAATGATCAAGCTGAAAAAATGGGAATTTTTGTCAGAGGAGAGAAGATCTTTGTCAATAATTTAAGCAAAAAATCTCAGGCCAAAATCAAACAACAAATTGAGGATTTTCTCAAAAAAACTGCTTCCAAATACATTGCCACGCGTGCTCAAATTTTAGCTAAACAAATGAATATTAATTATCAACGCATTTCTCTACGTCAACAAAGTAGTCGTTGGGGGAGTTGTAGTTCGAAAGGCAATCTTAATTTTAATTGGCGCTTGGTGCATTATCCACCAGCAATCATTGATTATGTGATTATTCATGAATTGGCTCACCGCTTAGAAATGAATCATTCCAAAAAATTTTGGGCAATTGTTAAAAAACATGATCGTGCATATTTAATTCACAAAGGGCAATTGCGAAAAAAACGCTATAATTAGTCAGCTTAATTTAAAATATGTTAAAAGTTATTCACGGTGAAAATCAAGTTGCTTCCAGAAAAAAATTAGTCGATTTTATAGAACAAGCTAAGCAAGAAAAAAAAGAAGTTCTCAATCTCAGTGCGGAAAAACTTGACCGTGCAAAATTAGAGTCTGCACTGCTTAGTGAAAGTCTTTTTGGTCACGAAAAATTACTCATTATTGAGGGATTACATTCTTTACCCAAATCAAATAAAAAAGACGAATTTATAGAACTAATATCTTCTGCATCAATTGAGACAATTTTGTGGGAAAAAAAGCTACTCAGCAAAACTGATCTCAAGAAATTACCAACTAATTTGGAGAACTATGAATTTAAAATCACTCCCAAAATGTGGAATTTTTTAGATACTCTATCCACCAATCCTAAAAAAAAAGCTGCTATGCTGAAACTTTTTAAAGAAAGTGTAGAGAGTGACAGCGGTGAATTTGTTTTTTTGATGATTGTTAGACAAATCAGAATTTTAATTCAAATCAAAGAAAACTATCCACCCAAAGTCGCTCCTTTTATGCTGACTAAATTAAATAAACAAGCCAAAGAATTTTCTCTTGAAAAACTATTAAAATTACATCAAGAACTTTATTTTATTGATCAAAAACAAAAACTTTCTACCGGATTTCTTAACCTGGAGGGCGAACTTGACCTTTTGCTTTTTAATATGTAAATTAGCGTAGCTAGTCAAACTAGTATCGAAAGGACAAACATCATATGTATCAAATTGTCAAAAATATTAATCCTAATATTTTTCGTGGCTATGATATTCGTGGAGTCATTGATGAAGATCTCAATGAAGATGTTTATTACACTATTGGCCGTGCGTATGCGACTTTTTTGACACAGCGTAGAATTAAAGAAGCTGCTGTTGGCAGAGACAATCGTCGTAATGGGGAAGTTTATGCAAAAGCCATGATTGCTGGTCTCAATGACGGTGGTATTAACACCATCGACATTGGCTATAGCATGAGTCAGATTGTCTATTATTCTTCTTATGAATATCACACTAAGGGTGGAGCAATGATATCTGCTTCTCATAATCCTGGTAACTATAACGGCTTAAAACTCAGTGTTGGTTATTCAGATACTATGATTACAGAAGAAATTATTGAATTACGCGACATTGCTGCTAAAGGAGAATTTAGTGTAGGTAAAGGAAAAAATCGACAAGACAATATTTTTCCAAATTATATGAAAAATGTCTTAAAACTTTTTACATTGAAAAATAATTGGAAAATAGTAGTTGATACCTGCAATGCCACTGGCGGCATGTTTTATCCAAGAATTTTTAAGCAAGCTGGTTGCACTGTGATTGAACAAAACACTCAACTAGATAGTAATTATCCATTAGGAGATCCGGATCCTACTGAAAGTAAAGTTTTAGAGAGACTAGCTAAAGGAGTTAAAGAACACGGAGCTGATCTCGGTTTTGCTTTTGATGCTGATGGAGATCGTATGTCAGTAGTTGATGATCGAGGTCAAATTTTATGGATGGATACTATCGTCGCCTTGTTTGCCAAAGATGTTCTTGAAACTATGCCCGGTGCTCCTATTGTCTATAACACTCTTTGTTCAAGACAGGTTACTGAAAGTATCATTGCTGCTGGTGGCAAACCAATAATGTGGTTAACGGGTCATTCTTTTATCAAGGCCAAAGTCAAAGAAGTTCGCTCACCTTTTGGCGGAGAGCTTTCTGGCCATATTTTCTTTATGGATAATTTTTATGGTCATGATGACGGGGCCTACGCTTGTTTACGTCTTTTATCTTATCTTGAAAGAAAAGATCAAAAACTTAGTCAATTAGTGGCAGAATTACCCAAATATATCAGTAGTCCAGAAATTAAATTTGGCTTAGCTGATGAAATTAAATTTAAATTTATTTCTGAAGTCATTACCCAAGAATTCAAAGCGCAATGGCCAGATGCTGAATATATTGATATTGACGGCATTAGAATGGACATGTCAGATCAAATGGCTATTATTAGAGCCTCACAAAATGGCCCATATGCCACTGTTAAATTTGAAGCAAAAACAAAAGATGGCTATGATAATTTAAAAAGAGTGTTAAAAGAAATTTTAAGTAAACATTCAGAAATCGATTTGAAAACAGGCACTAATATTGAAGCTTTGGATTAATGTAAAAAAAATAAAGAAAGGTAATTATGTCTACTTCTGTTCTAGAAAATCGTCAAGCAATTAAAAAACTCGATCCGGATAATGCTCTTGCTTCAGCAGAAAGTATGGCTGATCAAGTCAGACAGGTTTGGGAAGAACAAGATCAGATTGATTTGAGTGGCTATAAAAATGTCACTAATGTCGTCGTTGCCGGCATGGGTGGCTCAGCTCTTGGCGCTGACTTCGTTCGTCATCTTTATAAACAAGAATTAGCAGTGTCATTGGAAATTTGTAAAGATTACACCTTGCCTCAATATGTTAATCAAAATACTTTAGTCATTCTTTCCAGTTATTCTGGTAGCACCGAAGAAACAATCAATTGCGCCAAAGAAGCAGAGCAAAAAAGAGCAATGATTGCAGTAATTACTGCTGGTAGCAAATTAGCTCAATTGGCCAAAGACAAAAACTATCCAAGCTATATTATCAATCCTAAATTCAATCCCTCGAATCAACCGCGCATGGCAACTGCTTACAACATCATGGCGATTATTCTCATGTTAAAAAAACTTGGCTTATTGAAATTTGAAGAAGAAAACTTACATCAAATTTTAGATGTTATTAATGCAACTACTCAACGTTGTTTAGTTGAAATTCCTCAAGAAGAAAATCAAGCCAAAATCTTGGCCTACATGTTTGTGGAAAGAAGACCTATTTTAGTAGGTGCAGAATTTTTAGAAGGAGCTTTGCACATTGCCACTAACCAGTTAAACGAAAATGCCAAAATTTATTCAGACTACAAAATCATTCCAGAGCTTAATCATCATTTATTAGAAGGCTTAACTTTTCCCAAAAGCAATGCTCTCAATCATTTTTTTGTTTTCTTTCAATCAGGTTTGTATCGCAGCGAAGTGCAAAAAAGAATTGAATTAACAAAACAAGCAGTTGAAAAAACCGGTATCGAAAGCGTTCAAATCAAACTTGAGTCAGAAAATAAACTCATGCAAGCTTTTGAACTAATTACTTTGGGAACCTTCACCAATCTCTATCTTTCCTATCTGGAAGGAATCAATCCTTGTCCAATTCCAATGGTTGACTGGTTTAAAGCGCAACTAGAAAAGTAATTGGCAATTTTATATACTTTAGAGACATGGCAACAATCTATGCAATGCAAGCACGAGAGATTCTTGACGGTCGTGGTTGGCCTACGATCGAGCTCGTCTTGTGGTTAGATAATGGTTTTTCCACTATTACTTCTGTACCTTCTACTATTTCCAAAGGTGGTCATGATGCTCTGGAATTAAGAGATTTGGAACAAAGAGCGGGTGGACTTGGTGTACAAAAAGCCATCAACAATATTAATCAAATTATCGCTCCACAAATGGTTGGTAAGGATGTGTTAAAACAAAGAGATATAGATCAATTTTTGATTGATTTAGATGGCACAGTTAATAAAAAAAAGCTTGGCTCTAACGCCATCTTGGCAGTTTCTCAAGCAGTGTTAAAAGCTGGTGCTTTGAGTGTTGGCTTGCCTCTCTATCAATATATTCAAAAAAAATATCAATTAGTAAGTGAAATAAGCATGCCCAATTGTATTATCACTGCTTTGGATGGCGGTATGTACGGAGGTAAAAATCTTGATTTCCGCGAGTTTTTCATTATCCCAGCCAGCAATATGCAGGTTGATAGATCAATTGAGATGGCTATTACTTTAAAACAAAAAATTGAAGATTTATTAATCAATAAAGGCGCTATTCATTCGGTTGGCTCCAGTGGTGGTTTTAGTCCAAGTCTTTACAAAAACACTGATGCATTCGAACTATTGATAGAAGCCATCAAACAAAGTAGCTATAATTTTGCTCAAGATTTATTTTTTGGACTTAATAGCGCAGCTTATGATATTTATGAAGCTTCAAAATATCGCTTACGTGATAATAGTGAAGGCATGAATGCTAATGAATTAATTACTCTTTATAAAAAAATGAGAGAAAGTTACAAGTTAATTTATATCGAAGATCCTTTTATTGAAAATGAAAACGATAAATGGCAAGAATTAGTTAGAGAAATTGGTAAAACTACCACTATAGCTGCTTGTAACAATGTTTCTTCTAGAGTTTCTTTAATCAATAATGGTCTTAAAAATCAAGATTTTAATGCTGTGGTAATTAAACCCAAACATCTTGGCACAATTAGTGAAACCATGGAAAGTATCAAATTAGTTAAAGATGCCAAACTTGATTTAGTAATCTCACAAAGTGGGGGAGAAACCAATGAAACCTTAATTGTTGATCTAGCTGTGGCAGTGGGAGCTAATTATGTTAAATTAGGACCTCTCAATAGAGGAGAACGTATAAGTAAATACAATCGCTTGCTGGAAATTAATCGCGAAATCCAGACTCCCACCTAGTTTCATCAAGTTTAATCAAAATACCGAAATTTACCCGTTGACCTTTGCCTTTTTTTCGTTTATTTTATGGTTAATCTTCGTTATTTAATTTAAAAGCAAAGGAACTGCTATGGCCATCACTCTCTACAAAAGACAGCGTCAAATTATTGACTTCATCGCTCAATATGTACAAAAAAATGGTTTTTCTCCAACTCTCAAAGAGATTGCTGAATCCATCAATGTTTCTTCATTAGCCACTGTTCACGAACACTTACAAGCTCTTGAGCGTAAAAAAGTTATTCGCAAACACGAGGGAGCAGTGCGTGGTATTGAATTAGTTGATCGCACTTTCTTAAATATTACTGACAGTGTTGACTTGCCATTCTTAGGCTTCATCGCTGCCGGTTCACCAATTGAACCTCACAGTGATCCTAACGCTAGTTTTAAAGTTTCTCCAGAAATGATTACCGGCAAGAAAAGAGCTTACGTGCTGCAAGTTCGTGGTAAATCCATGATTGAAGATCATATTGATGATGGTGATTACGTAGTAATTGAAGAAACTCCCGAAGTAAACAATGGCGATATTGTTGTCGCTTTATTAGACAATGGCTTAGCAACACTGAAAAGATTTTATAAAGAAGTCACTCGTATTCGCTTGGAACCAGCCAACTCTAGCATGAGTCCCATCTATGCTACCAACGTCCAGATTCAAGGTAGAGTAGTCGGTCTTATTAGAAAATTTAGATATTAAATTTAAATTTTGAATTCAACTTCTTTGGCTTTTAAGTCTTTATTGACCCATGTTCTCAGGGCATAAAGATAATCTGAGCTTCTATTAAGAAATTGCAAAACCGTCTCACGCACATCTCTTTCGTTGTCCAAAGAAACCATTCTTCTCTCTAAACGACGACAAATAGTACGAGCAAGATCTAAAAACGCAGCTATCTCTGATCCTCCAGGCAAGACAAATTTGCTATGCCAATCTTGACCTAATTCTTCTTGTAAAAAATCTATTTCTTTTTCTAAAAGTTTAACAAACTTCATATTTAAACGTACTTTGGGAGACGCGGCTACCTCTGCGCCAAGTTTAAACAGTTCATTTTGTAAATCAAGTAAAAATAAATATTCTCTTGACCAAATTTTTTTGCGCTCAAATTGATTAATTTTGAATACTACCAAACCTAAACTAGCATTAAACTCATCCAAAGTACCCAAAACTTCAAAAACCAAACTATTTTTGGGTAAACGCTCGCCATTAATTAAAGCTGTTTTGCCTTGATCTCCAGTTTTGGTATAAATCTTTTTCATATTTTCATTTTAACACTAGAATCTGCCACTACCAAAATCACAAACTCTCGCTTAGAATAAAATCCCGTAATGATAGACATACGGGGATTCCTCAAACAAGCTAGTAATAACAGTTCAACCAAGTATATTTTTGTCTCAGGTGGAGTACTTTCTGGTCTGGGTAAAGGTGTCACTGCTGCTTCTTTAGGGATTTTACTTAAAGAACAAGGTTATAGCGTTACCAATATTAAATGTGAAAATTATCTCAATTTAGATTCTGGCAATATTAATCCTATTGAACATGGAGATGTTTTTCTTTGTGAAGATGGTCTAGAAGCAGATTTAGACTTGGGTTCTTATGAAAGATTTTTAGGTAAAGAAGTTGGCTATAAAAACTTCACTACCATGGGTCAAATCTATAGTACAGTTATTGAACGTACTAAAAATTTAGAGTACAACGGCGCCACAGTTGATGCCATTCCCTATGTTCCAGAAGAAGTAATTCGTCGCATTCAGGAAGCATCTGTAGGACATGATATTGTTTTGATTGAACTCGGAGGTACAGCCGGTGAATATCAAAACATTATTTACTATGAAGCCTATCGTATTATGAAAATGACCTTACCCAAAGATGTCATCTTGCTTCATGTCACTTATTTTCCAGCTCCTTCTCATATTAATGAGCTAAAATCTAAACCTACTCAACTTTCAGTCAAAGCACTAAATTCTATGGGCATTCAGCCAGATTTCATTGTAGGCAGAGGAGAATTAGAAATTGATGAAAAACGTAAAGAAAAAGTAGCTTATTTTTGCACTATGAATCAGGAAGATATTATTTCTAATCCCGACTGTAAATCAATATATGAAATTCCGCTCATCTTTAATAAACAGCATTTTAGTCAAAAAGTACTTAAAAAACTTGGTTTGAAATCTAAAAAAATCGCTTTGACTGATTGGCAAGCAATGGTACAAAACATCTATGCTGAGAAAGATAAGAAGGTTAAAATCGGCATTATTGCTAAATATATAGCTACTGGCGATTATGAGCTCAAGGACTCTTATACCTCCTTATTAGAAGCCATTAGTCATTCCTCTTGGTATGAGAAAATTGAAGTAGAAATTATTTTTGTTAATGCTGAAAATTTAGAAAAAAAAGATAAAAAAACTCTGGACGATCTAAAAAATCTCGACGGCATTATTGTGCCGATTGGATGGGGTAGTCGCGGCGTAGAAGGTAAAATTGAAGCCATTCGCTATGCTAGAGAACACAAAATCCCTTATCTAGGTTTGTGTTATGGTATGCAATTAGCTTCTATAGAATTTGCGCGTCACGTGACTAATTTAAGTGATGCAAACACACAAGAAGTAAATCCAAATACTAAAAACCCAATCATTCATGCCATTCCTTTTGAAGATAAATATCAAAAAATTAAAGGTAATGGAGCGAGCATGAGACTTGGAGCTTACGATTGTATTCTCAAGCCTAATACCTTAGCTCATGAGGTTTATAAAAAACATCACGCTTTTAAAAATGAAAAACAAAATTTGATTTCCGAACGTCATCGCCATCGTTTTGAATTTAACAATGCATATCGTCAAATATTAGAAGAAAAAGGTTTTATTATCTCTGGAACTAGTCCAGATGATTTTTTTGTGGAAATGATTGAATTGCCCAGAGATAAACACCCTTTTTTCTTAGCCACTCAAGCACATCCAGAATACAAATCAGCTCCACTTAAACCGCATCCTATTTTCATTGAATATTTAAAAGCTATTTGGGCAGAAAAAGCTAAAAAAGATAAGAAATAATTTCATTGTACTTTTGTGCTTTCCTTTGATACAATACTCGCTTGTTATGGCACAGAATTTTACTTACAACGATCAAAAAATTAATGTTGGTGACACTGTTCGTGTTCACCAAGAAATTAGTGAAGGTAAAAAAACCAGAGTTCAGGTTTTTGAAGGCTTAGTAATTGCTGTCAAAAATCGTGGAATCAATAAAACTTTTACTGTTCGCAAAATTGCTACTGGTGGAATTGGAGTAGAGAAAATCTTCCCCCTAATGATTCCTAGTATTAAAAAAATTGAAGTAAAACGTCGTGGCGAAGTCAAGAGAAGTAAACTATACTACTTACGTGCCAAAATTGGTAAAGCTGCCAGCAGAGTTAAAGAAAAAAGTCTTTTCACTGAAACAAAAAAAGTTGCCTAATTTTTCCAAAGGAATACAAGCAGAAAAAATAGCTTTAACCTTTCTTCTAAATAAAGGTTATTCCCTCCTTGAGAAGAACTTACGCACTGCTAACTCTGAAGTAGATTTGGTAGTTTTTGACGAGCAATTCGATGAAATTGTTTTTGTCGAAGTTAAATATCGAAGCGAACTTACTTTCGGGGAAGGTAGTCAAGCAGTTGATCAACGCAAATTAAACAGCATGATTAAAGTAGCTAATAGCTATTTAAGAAAAAAGCAGTTTCAAAAAAGCTATAGATTTGATATCATATCTATCTCTGGAAGTTTAGAACGACCAAAAATTAAGCACTTTGAAAACATTACTTGGCTTTAAACCAATTCAAGGCCTTTAATAAAGGCCCCATCGTCTAGCGGTTAGGACATCGGGTTTTCATCCCGACAACTGGGGTTCGATTCCCCATGGGGTCACAAAACACAAAAAAGCACGGAAAAACCCGTGCTTTTTTATCATTAATTTGAAAAATCTAATCCATATCGATATTTCGATTTTGCCAATTGGTAGACCCGCTTCTATTTCCAGTATTGTTTTGAGCAGGAGCTAGCTGATCATTGTTTTTATTGTTGTTGCCTAAATTTGGTAAGGAAACATTGCCAGTATTAGATCTTGTGGGAGCTTGTACAGTCGGTTCTGGCTTTACCCACTTTAGTTTCTTTTCTTCTTCCTCTTCTTCTTCATCATTATTATTACTAGTTCTTTGCGTATTACTATTTGTTGTTGTTGTTTCGACTTTAACAATCTCTTCTTCAATTTTTTCTTTAGTCTCTTCAATTTCTTTTAACAAATCTTCGTTAGAAGGAGTGGGTGCTGGCGTGGGACTAATTGCATTAGAGGGAGTAGTGGTTGGATTAATAACTTTATTGGAATTATTATTGGTATTAGTATTGTTATTCGTATTAGTGTTATTAGAAGTGTTTGTATTTTGACCAGAAGTTGTTTTTGCAGAATTATTACTATTAGATTGTTTACTGCTAGTGTTTTTTTGAGTTACTGCTGGAACATTGCCGGCAATGACTTGTGCTTTTTGTTGTTCCAAAGACGAAGACATTTTCTTTAAAGAAGCAATATATTGCTCTTTAACTTGTTTTTGAGTTTCTTGCTTATTAATTTGTTGAATATTTGACGTAGTTTCAACCAATTGCTTTTCTAGATTATCTAAACTTTCAAAAGCATATTCACTTCCCAAGGTTTGCTCCAATTCATTAAAACGTCTCTCAGTAATCTTAACTTGAGTAGTGGATTTTAGTTTGCTAGAAGGACTCATGAACATCAGCAAAACTCTCTCTAGAGATAATTTCCAAGGATAGGTTGCATCTCCAGGAACAGCATTCCAAGAAGCTAATGCCATGGTACTTGGAGTAATTAAAAAAAGTAAAATCGCCCAAATTAAAATATTGATCCATCTTTTCATAATTAAATTCCCTAAATTATTAAATCATGTCATTACCAAAAATCAAAGCAGAGCAATCTTTATAAATTCCTATACCCACATGGCTCCAGTCACCTAGTTGATTGCCATCATGAGCTGGATCAGCAGCATACATCCATTCGATTAAGTGAGTGCCAGTAAATTTCATGTGGGTACTCATGTTTTCCCCAAGTCGATAAAATCCCAAATTTTTATAACCTTCTTGTTTTTCCACATAATCACTAAAGCCTGCGTGACCATCTGAACCATTTTGACAAACGTGAGTTGCTCTTTCCAAAGCATATTTAGCCAAACGATCATCCCAAGTTAAGTTTGACTTGCCTTTGGTGTAGCGATAAAGATTAAGAGCTTTGAAAGTTTCTTCTGCTGTGCCCATAACATTATCGAAGCCCACCTTCATCCGATAACCAGTTTCACTAACTTGCACTGCTTCTCCCCAAGCAGCATCTTTTAAATCCGGATCATCAGCATAAGGATCAATTGCTGGTGTAATTTTTGTTGGAGTAGGAGTAAGTACTGCCGATGAGGTAGAATAAAAGACTAAATTTTCTTTTTTTTCAAAATCAATAAAAATCTCTGATTTTTCTGGAACAATTAAATTAGTAAAAATGTTAGCAATATTTTTAGTATTTAATCTGCGCTCATTAAAAATATTTAAAGAAAAAGCAAAAACTCCTAAAAAAACTATTAATAAAAAAAGTGGCCAGATTCGTTTCAAAAACAGCATTAGCTTCATTATATAATAAATCAATGATCTTAAGTAAAAAAAATCAGAAATTGCTTATTAGCCTGGTAGCCATATTGCTTTGGACAATTTTTGTACCCAAGGATATTGGTCAAGAAAAACCGAATGAAACACAAATCGCCACCACAGAAATTACTAGCGATTCTACAAATACTAATGTAAAAACTAAGGTCGAAAATTGGCAAAAAGTTAAAGTATCGCGAGTCATCGATGGTGATACTATTGAATTAGAAAGCGGTCAAAAAGTTCGCTACATCGGTATCGACACTCCAGAAACAGTTGATCCTCTTCGTGATCCACAGTGCTTTGGCCAAGAAGCTAGCTTACAAAATAAAAAACTAGTAGAGGGTAAAGAAGTTTATCTAGAAAAAGATGTTTCGCAGACGGATAAATATGGTAGATTGTTGCGCTATATTTATCTGGAAGAAAGCGACGTTTCTATTAATGAACTATTAGTTAAAGAAGGCTATGCCGTGGCTTCTAGTTATCCACCAGACATCAAATACCAAGAGAAACTTAGGGTAGCAGAACAAGAAGCTAGAAACAATCAAAAAGGACTCTGGCGAGAAGGTATTTGCCCAATTTAAATTAATTTTTCAATATCAGTTAAAACTTTTTTTGCATGTTCAATTGGTTTAACGTTTTTATAAATTTTAGCAATTTTTCCCTCTGGATTAATCAAAAAAGAACTACGCTTGATTCCAAGGAAAGTTTTACCAAACATGCTTTTTTCTGCTAAAACTCCGTAAATTCGAAGCATAGTTTTTTTCTCATCGGCCAAAATTGGAAATGGTAAAGAATGTTTTAGAGAAAACTTTTGATGACTTGAAACACTATCAGCACTAATTCCTAAAACCACAGCATTTAACTTGGTAAATTCAGCCCAATTATCTCTCAGCGTACAAGCTTCAACAGTACAGCCTGGAGTATTGTCTTTTGGATAAAAATAAAGCAATAACCATTTTCCCTGATAATCTGCTAGTTGATGAGTTTTGCCATTTTGATCTGGCAAAACAAAATCTGGTGCCAAATTACCAATTTCCAAATTAGACATAATTGCAACTTTCTTTAATGATGATCAGCGTAATCGGGATCATTTAATTGATCTGCTTTAGTAGCGTGAATCTTACCATCTTTGTGTTCTGGTGGAGTATAAACGGTATAAAGTTTCATCACTTCTGTAGCTGAAGTATTAATCACGTTATGTGCACTGCCAGCCGGAATGACGATGGCTACACCATCGGCTAGAACAAACTCTTCACCGCCTATAATGGCTTTCCCTTCGCCAGCTTCGACACGAATAAATTGATCATGTTCTGCATGAGTCTCTAAGCCAATTTCTTCCATAGGCTGAAGAGCCATTAAAACTAATTGTGAATTGGGACCAGTGTAAAGCACTTTTCTGAAATTAGTGTTTTCTAAAGTAGCTTGTTCTAGTTGAATACTATAACCTGACATACAAACCTTTCTTTAAACTTTTAACTAGCTTCAGTATAACAGAAGAATCAATTTTTGATTTTAAACCAAACTTTTTCCCGTCATTTCTTCTGGCTGCTCAATATCGAGAATTTTCAAAATAGTTGGAGCAATATCAGCCATAATGCCATGGTCGCGATTAAGTTTTTTATATTCGCGATCAACTAAGATAAAAGGCACTGGATTCATGCTGTGTTGACTCAGAATTTGACCATTCTCATCAATCATTTCGTCACAATTGCCGTGATCTGCGGTAATTAGCAAAGTATATCCAAACTTTTCTGCAGCTATAGCAATGATTTCCAAGGCTTTGCTAACCGTTTCTACGGCCTGAATAGTTGCCGGCATATTACCAGTGTGACCAACCATATCACCATTACAAATATTAGATAGAATCACCTGATGGTCACCTTTTTCCATCTGCTCTGCAATTTTTTCTGCAATTTCCATGGCTTTCATTTCTGGTTTAAGATCATGAGTGGCAACTTTATTGGAATCAAACATAAAACGATCTTCAAGTGGCCAAGCTTCTTCACGTTTACAGTTCATGAAGAAAGTTAAATGTGCGAATTTTTCAGTTTCGGTCACTCTGAATTGTTTAATTTCATTTTTAGATAGAATTTCACCCAAGGTATTGGCAACTGATTGAGGAGGGAAAGCGACTAAAACATCTGTGTAATCAGTGCTATATAAAGTTGCGGTCACAAAAATAAGATTTTTCGGACCCTTTTCCAAAAATCTTTCAGTTAATTGTCTGGGTCTGTCATTGCGAAAATTCGCAAAGATAACGCTGTCATGTTCATGAACTTTGGCAGTTTCATTACTTTCGACTTTAATCAAGCATGGCACAATGAATTCATCGTTTTTGCCATCATTGTAAGAAGCCTGAATTGCTGCTTTCGCATTGGCAAACTCTATACCAACGCGTTCACGAATAGCTTGATAAGCCAAGTCAATTCTATCCCAATTGTGATCGCGATCCATGGCGTAATAACGACCGGAAATAGTCGCTAACTCTGCACCTGTTTCCTCGCAAACTTTTTTAAGTTGCACAAAACTATCACTGCAACTTTGTGGCAAAACATCGCGACCATCAGTAAAAGCGTGGACATAAATTTTTTGCACGCCACTTTGTTTAGCAGCTCTCATCAAAGCAAAAATATGATCTTGATGAGAATGAACACCGCCAGGACTTAGCATGCCCATAATATGCAGGCTTGAGTTATTTTTTTTAACATTGTCAAAAGCTTTTTGAAAAGCTTCATTGTCTTTAAACTTACCTTCACGAGCATCTTTATTCATCTTAACTAAATCTTGATAAATTACTCTTCCAGAACCAATCGCCGCGTGGTTAATTTCACTATTACCCATCTGGCCCTCTGGCAAACCGACAGCTTCGCCAGAAGCTTCAAGTAAAGCATGAGGTTCATCTGCCCACAGATGTCGCCAGAAAGGCGCTTTGGCTTGAGCAATAGCATTACCAGGATAATCTTTGCCGATGGCCCAGCCATCGAGAATAACTAAAGCGATTTTTTTTGAAAAATTTGACATATTGACCTCATTATATACTGTAGAAAAAGAGCCATCTTTTTAGGGATGGCTCTTTAATTATTCACAATTTAGCGCTTGTATGGGAAATTGGCTATTTTAGCCTTACTTCCTAATTCACGCTCAATCATCATCAAGCGATTGTATTTGCCCACGCGCTCAGAGCGACACATGGAACCAGTCTTAATTTGACCAGTACCAGCACCAACGACGAAGTCGGCGATAAAAGCGTCTTCAGTTTCACCGGAGCGGTGAGAAACTATACAAGTCCAACCAGCACTCTTAGCGAGTTTGATGGCGGCAATAGTTTCAGAAACACTACCAATCTGATTGAGTTTAATTAAAACTGAATTAGCAGCTTTTTTCTCAATACCAGTTTGAATTCTCTCTGGATTGGTCACAAAAAGATCGTCACCCATGATTTGGACTTTGTCACCATAGGAAGCGGTCTGCATGGTGAAACCCTCCCAATCATCTTGAGACAAACCATCTTCGATGGAGACAATTGGATATTTTTCTACCCAAGTCTGGTATTTCTCAACCAATTCTTTGTTGCTTAGTTTTTTACCTTCCATCTTAAGGTCGTATTGACCATCAGCATAGAATTCACTAGAAGCAGGGTCGAGAGCAATACAAACTTGTTTGCCTGGTTCATAACCAGCAGCTTTGATAGCCTCGATGATTAACTCTAGAGGAGCTTCATTGTAGTCAAGCTTAGGAGCATAACCACCTTCATCACCAACAGTTTGTTGAAAACCTTTACCTTTAAGAATTTTGCCTAAATGGTGAAAAATTTCTGCATTCCATCTAACTGCTTCAACAATGGAAGGAGCACCAACTGGAAAAATCATAAATTCTTGCATATCAACACTACCTAGAGCATGTTTGCCACCGTTAAGGACATTAGACATTGGAATAGGCATGGTGAATTCAGAAGTACTGTTACCAAAAAGTTCGGCAACATAAGCATAAAGAGGCATTTTTTTAGCAATGGCCGCAGCTTTCACGCAAGCCATGGAAACTGCCAAAATAGCATTAGCACCTAATTTACCTTTGTTTTTAGTGCCATCTAGATCAAGCATGACCTGATCGATTTCAGCTTGTTTAGTGACATCCATACCAATTACTTTAGGAGCAATAATATCATTGACATTAGCAACGGCCTTGAGAGTACCTTTACCTAAATAACGATTCTTGTCCTCATCGCGCAATTCCACCGCTTCATAAATACCAGTCGAAGCACCAGATGGAACAGCAGAAAAAACTTCAGTACCATCATCTAAGCGCAGAGTGACAGCGACAGTTGGATTACCACGAGAATCCAAAATTTCTTGAGCATTAATCGAGGAAATAGTCATATTAGACCTTTCTATGAATAATTAATATTTTTCTGGTTTTAACACCAGGAAGTTGAGGCGCGAGTGGGATTTGAACCCACGAACGAAGGTTTTGCAGACCTCGCCATTGGACCACTCTGGTATCGCGCCGATAAAATTGTTAAATATCAACACTCGTATTCTAATAGATTTTTAATCTAAAGGAAGGGATGGTTTGTACTCCTTAGGCAAGATGTTAGAATACATCTTATGTCTTCGCCAAAATTCTTTATCCAAATCTATGGTTGTCAAGCCAATAAAAGCGATGCTGAGCGTTTAACTGCTATGTACATTGATAATGGTTATGTTGAAGCAGAAGACTGGAAGAATTGTGACGAATTAATTTTAGTTACCTGCAGTGTTAGAGAAAGAGCAGAGGATAGAGTGCGTGCTTTCTTACTGAAAGTCATGAGTTATTACCAAGAAGAAGAAAGGAAAGTTCCCAAAGTAGTTTTTTCTGGTTGCATGTTACACCACGGAGTCGAACGTTTGCGCAAAATGCTGCCAATGGTTGATGAATTCATGCCAACTAACAAAATGGCTTTTGCTAAAAAAGCAGTACGCAAAGATAAAAAGCACGCTTTCGTACCAATTTCGACCGGCTGCAATTCTTTTTGTACTTACTGCATTGTCCCTTTTGCCCGTGGTCGCGAAGCTTCTCGTAGTTTTGAGGATATTATGGAAGAAGTTGAGACTTTGGTAAAAGAAGGCTATAGCGAAATTACTTTGATTGGGCAAAATGTAAACTCATGGGGTTTAGAAAAATTGGGAATTAGTGCTCGCAAAATGATGCTTCACGGCGATCTCAAAAGAGAAGACTTGCCCAGCAATCAATCACAATATTTAAGTGTCAAGGGCACTCCGCCTTTTGTTAAGTTATTACAAGCTATTAGTCAATTTGAAACCATCAAAATGATTCGTTTCTTAAGTAGCAATCCATGGGACTTTCACGATGAATTAATTGATGAAATTGCCCGTAATCCAAAAATTGATCGCTTCATTCATCTCCCAGTTCAGTCGGGTAGCAACAGTGTTTTACACCGTATGAATCGTGGCTATACCCGCGAAGACTATTTATTAGTCGTTAAAAAATTGCGCCAAAAAGTGGAGAGCTTGGTACTTGGCACCGACATCATCGTGGGCTTTCCTGGTGAGACAGATGAAGAGTTCAAGGACACGGTTAAACTCGCTAAAGAAGTTGGTTGGCATGTGGGATTTGTAAACATCTATTCGCCACGACCCGGAACTGTAGCCGACAAATTATATAAAGACGATGTACCATATAAAATCAAAAAAGAACGTTGGGATATTTTGGACGAAATCATCAACAAAAAACATTTAAAAGAAAGACCAAAAGTTGTTTAGAGTGATACTGACATTTAGCAGAACGAGCAAAACTCTGCTAATCTGGACTCTAGAAATTTTTGACTGATACATCAATCTTAAATTTGACGAAAATAAACATGTCAAACAATATCAAAGAAAATCAAATTATATCAATAGTAGGGGCTACGGCGACTGGTAAAACCACCACCGCTCTCGCTTTGGCAGAAAAACTTTTATCCCTTAAATTGGTTAAAGTCGTACATCTACTTTCCGCAGACTCTAGACAGGTTTATCGTGGCTTGGAAAATCTAACCGGAGCTGATTTACCAAACGATTTTGTGACCTCTAAAAGCAGTCTTTTTAACTATCCATATTTTACCAATCCTACTAAAAATATTTTTCTACACGGTGTTTCCGTTATTGCCACAAACGAAGAGTGGTCGGTAGCTCATTTTCAAAAACTTTTTATTGAAATTAAATCACAATTAAAAGATGATGAGTTTTTGATGGTGGTGGGTGGGACTGGCTTTTATCAGCAGCAAATTACTAACACGGCTGAGACTATTGGCGTGCCTCAAAACTTAGGTTTGCGTGAAAAACTAGCTAAACTCAGCGTAAAAGAATTGCAAAAACAACTAAAAAACTTGAACAAAGAAAAATTGGAAAACATGAACAATTCCGATCTAAATAACCCTCGTCGTTTAGTGAGAGCGATTGAGATCGCTTTGCATAAAATGGAGCAACCTGTCGCCACTAAACAAACAAATATACAAACAAGCAAAATTTTTTATTTAAAGTTACCCAAAAAAGTCCGTGAAACAAAAATTAAGCAAAGAGTCATTAATCGTTTTACTTTGGCAAAAGTGGAAGTAGAGCAGCAATTACAAAATAAAAAAATCAGTGCTTTAGCCACTACTTGTACTGGGTTTATGGAATTAGCAAAATTTATCCATGGAGAAATCGATTATCTGACTTGTGTAACAAAATGGCAATTGGCAGAAATCCAATATGCGAAGAGACAAGACACGTGGTGGAAAAAACGTAATGATTTAATAAAGATTGATACAGAGAAAACCAAAAAGATCGCTGACAAAATCATTGACACCTGTTATATTTAAAACTATGTCAGACACATCAACAAAACAAGAACTTACTGTTAAAATTTCACCCTCAATAGTGATTTTCACTTTTTTGTTTATAGCCGGAATTTGGTTGGCCATGCAAATCAAGGCCATTATCTTCATGACCTTTATTGCCTACATTATTAGTGTTGGATTAAACAAAGGCATTGATAAATTGGAAAGTAAACTAAAATTGCGTAGAATTCTCGGTGTTTTAATTGTTTATGTTCTGTTTATCGCTCTCTTGTCACTTTTCATCGCTTTTATTTTTCCACCATTAATTAAAGAGCTGTCAATTTTCTTAGCAAGTATTCAACTGCCAGTAGTTTTTCAAGATGAATTTAAAAATTTTGAAATTAATTTTGGCAGTATTAAAGGTTTGCTTGATACATTTGGCACTTCCATCACCACTGCTTTTACTATTATTGGATCTACTTTTTCTGGTGCTTTTGTAGCTATTACCACTATGGTCATTTCTTTATATTTCTCTCTAGAGAAACCTAGAATTATTGATGGTTTAGCAGGATTTTTCAGTAAAAACAGAGTGGAAGAAATTAAAGAATTCTTTCATGAAGTGGATAGCCAATTAGGTAATTGGATTAGGGGAGAAATGATTTTAATGACCGTAATTGGTTTGATGACTTTCTTAGGACTTATGGCCTTAAAAGTACCATATGCTTTGCCTCTAGCAATTATTGCTGGTCTATTAGAAATTGTTCCAAATATTGGACCTATTTTTTCTGCGGTACCAGCTATAGCAGTGGCTTTTTTGACTTTTGGTTGGCCAGTAGCTATTGCTGTAACCATACTTTATTTAGTCGTACAACAATTAGAAAATAATTTAATTGTGCCAAAAATCATGAGAACCAGTGTTAATATCAATCCGTTGGTTTCTATTCTTGGCATTTTAATCGGTGCAAAACTTTTTGGTGTAGTTGGAGCACTGTTAGCAGTTCCAGCTTTTATTGTTTTTCGCACTATTTTCACCACTTGGAAAAAGTATATTAAATAAAATAATAATAACCTTTGGTCAATGACAATTGACCTAGAAAGATTTATATGTCTTCTATTGCTCCAGAAAACAAATCTCAATTAGTAAACTTGGAAAATCCAGCAGAAAATATTGATGTAAAAATTGCTGCTGAAAACAAAAGCTATGGTTTGGAAGAAGCCAAGCAACACATGGTGGATGCTATAAATAAATTAAATCAAAGAGTTGGGCAAGAGAGTTATTCTATAAGAGGTATTCAAACTAGAGTAGATGCTTATGGCATTGAAACTATTAATTTTAATATAGACTACTTAGGTCAAAGTTTAACGAATGTCGAGGCTTGTTTGTCAGCTAATCCTAATGGATTACGTCGTGGCGTTAACCTTGATTCAGAAAATATTGCTATTTTGCTAGCAGCAGCCACTATCCAACTAAAAGCTGGTTTGTCTAAAGATGGTTATTTGGTAAAAAATGGCCGTTAAATTCGAAAGAGTTTAATTCCCAAGCACCTAGCTTCAGATAAAAAAAAGACACATAAATGCGTCCTTTTTTTATCTGAGCGAGAGACGGGATTCGAACCCGCGACCTTTTCCTTGGCAAGGAAACATTCTAGCCACTGAACTACTCTCGCTTGTTAATTTTACCCGAAAAGCTTTATAATTCGCGTATGTCTAACTACGGAGAATTTCAAAATCAAAGCAATAAAGTTTTTGCCAAAGCTAGTGAAAGAGTAGCAACCAAAGCAATTTTGTTTGGCGCTGACATTTTCAAAGCTATCTTTGCTTTTCTTAAACAAATGCTTTTTTCTTTTCTAGGTAAATAAACTTTTAAAGAACTGTGCCAAGCCTTGGAATCGAACCAAGATCCCATGTTTTTCAGACATGTGCCGTGACCAACTTGGCTAGCTTGGCGTGTATAACGCTTTTATATTCTAACTAATTTATCAAAAATTACCACCATCAGGTCCCCTTAACGATGTGGGCAATACAGGGCTCGAACCTGTGACCTCATCGATGTAAACGATGCGCTCTAACCAACTGAGCTAATTGCCCTTTTTCGTTTGTTAAAAAATAGTGCCCGGGAGAGGACTTGAACCTCCATGGATTGCTCCACAGCCACCTCAAGACTGCGCGTCTACCATTTCGCCACCCGGGCTTCAATTTACAAAGGCCTATTATATGCGATAAAGCCTGTGCCGAGAAGAGGACTTGAACCTCCATGGATTGCTCCACACGCTCCTGAAACGTGCGCGTCTACCATTCCGCCATCTCGGCTGATTTACAGAGAGATTATACTATAATGCTAATACAATAGGACGTATAATACAAAGTGGTGCCTCTTTGGATAAAATTAAAAATGAGGTGGCAAAATGTGAAGTAAGATGTTCTAATTGCCATAGAAAAAAGACAGAAATAGAAAACAATAGTTGGAAATTAAAATACGCACCTGTGGCCTAATGGATAGGGCACCAGTCTTCGGAACTGGGTTTGTGGAGGTTCGACCCCTCTCAGGTGCACACTCATTGTCTTAAATTTTTATCCTAATGATTCTAATTTTCTCCAAGAAAAAGTTTGTCTATTTCTGTTTGATCTAAAAGTGGTTGAGTAGGTCCAGCTTCATCAATTTTTTTCTGTAAAGCTTCTACATCAATCAATTTTTTGTCAGTTGGTGCAATAGTCTGGTTTAAAAATTCCTCACCTAAAGCTCCAGACTCTTCTAAAAGCTTTTCCAACTCTTCTTGATCAATACTAGTTTTAGCTTGTTGGGGGTTTTCTGACATACTTAAAATTATCTTAACATAAAAAGAAGGAAAATTTGTTATAATACCCGAAGTTAAAATCAGGGTCAGTAGCTCAGTCGGTTAGAGCACCTGCCTCTTAAGCAGGGTGTCGTGGGTTCGAGTCCCACCTGACTCACTTTAAATTTGTCTTGATTTCATTTAGAAAATAATGTAGAGTCGAAATGAAGTTTAAATGTCAAGTGAACGGACAGTTCCTCCAGAGAAAGAAGTTAATCGTAAAAATACCATTGTAATAGTGGAAGATTCGGCTGCTTGCGCCTATAGACACGGACGTAGATTATCTCATAGTGGAATGAGGGTTGAAATTTTTAGAGACTTAGAACAGTTTTCAACATTCATTAATAATCCTAAAAATGCCAAAAAAATCAAAGCTGTCATTACTGATGGCTTAGAGGGTGATTGGGTTGGAGTAGTAGAGGCTGCTAAAGAAAAACAAATAAAAAATGTTTGGTTGATATCTGGCAATTCTGAGTTCGTCAGAAGAGGGAGAAGCATGAGTGGTATTAAATCAATTAGCAAAGGCGAGGCAGATCAACAACCAGAAATTTACCAAGAAATTATTGAATAAGATAAACAAAACTTAGAAGTATTTGCTACTTCGTGTTAGAATTTCCATATTATGGTCGAAAGAAAAATTGATTTTGGTTCTAAATTAGAATCAGAGTTACAAAGTATTAATACTAGTGAAAATGATAAAAAAACAGATAAATTGCCAGGAGCTTGTGCTGCCAGTAAAAAAGAACGTAGAAAATGCCCTGTTGTTACGCCTGGTTATGAGAGATGTCATAAATGTCCTTGGTGTGGATTTGAAGAAGGAGATATTAATTTGGGTCAAGAAGGGTTAAGAGGAGGAATAGAAGATAGTCGAGCATCTGCTGCTTGGCGCAAAAACAAACTTATCCACGGAATTCCTCACGGCGACGACTAAATCCTGATATAATAAGGTCTATGAACATTATCTCTGGTTCTTCCAATCTCGAATTAGCTAGAAAAATCGTCAAAACTTTCAATCAAAAAATTCCTACTCAAAACAGTCAACTCGTCGAAGTGGAGATTTCCAAATTTCCTAATGATGAAAAAAGAATTTGGATTAAAGATGAAAACAAAGTCAGAGGTCAAAAAATCTGTTTGATACAATCTTTTTCCAAACCAGTTGATGAAAATCTGATTGAAACTTTATTAATCATTGATGCCTTGGAAAGATTAGGCGCCAGAGAAGTCTCTTTAATTGTTCCTTGGATGGGTTATTCGCTGCAAGATAAGGTTTTTCGCGAAGGCGAATCTATCGCTGCTAAAGTTGTAGCCGACATGATTTCTAATAGTTTTGTTAGTAGAGTATTTTTATTAGATTTACATAATCCTAGTATTCCAGGGTTTTTCTCTGTGCCTACTTATCATTTGTCCGCTGGCAATCTTTTTGTTGATTACCTAAGAACTAATAATTTTCTAGATAATGCAGTGATAGTTAGTCCAGATTTTGGAGGTCTGAAAAAATCTCGTGTTTTTGCTCAACAACTAAACTTACCACTATTAAACATCGACAAAAGCCGCGATCTAAAAACTGGTATTGTCACCGCTCATGCACTGCGTGGAGGAGAAATTACTGGTAAAAATGCCCTTATCTTCGACGATGTTATTGTCTCTGGCAGTACCGCAGCTGAAACAGCTGCTTTGCTCAAAAAAGAAGGTGCTTTAAAAGTGATTTTTACTGCCACTCATGGTATTTTCTGTAACAATGGTATTGATACCGTTGTTAACAGCGAAATAGATCACATAGTTATTAGTAATTCCATTTCCCAAATAGAAAAGTTTGACAAAATAAAACAAATTGATTTATCAGAACTATTTGTTGGTGCCTTAATTGATTGGATTTAAAATTATGAAATTATCTAAACTTGCTTTCAAAGTTAATAAAGTTGCTCCAGCTAATGCAGACACTATTAATCACAAATTATTAGTGCAAGCTGGCTATGTACGCCAATTAATGGCGGGTGTCTATACTTACACTCCACTTGGTTTAAGAGTTTTACGTAACATTGAGAACATTGTGCGTCAAGAAATGAATACCATCGGTGGTCAAGAAATTTTGATGCCAGCATTGCATCCCAAAGCTAACTGGCTAACCACTGGTGGTTGGAACAAAATAGATGTACTCTTCAAGCTAAAGAGTCGTACTGATAAAGATTATGCCCTTGGTCAAAGTCATGAAGAAATTGTCACTCCCTTGGCTAAAGAATTAATCAGTTCTTACAAAGATTTACCTTTAGCACTTTACCAAATTCAGTGGAAATATCGTGATGAATTACGCTCTAAATCTGGCATTATGCGCGGTAAAGAATTCTTCATGAAAGACATGTATAGTTTCCATGAAAATCAGGAAGATTTTGAAAAATTTTACGCAGCAGTCAAAAGAGCTTATTTAAGAATTTTTAAACGTTTGGGCTTAGACGCCAAAGTTACTGAAGCCTCTGGTGGAAGTTTTACTGAAAAAGTTTCCTATGAATTTATGGTCCTCACTGATGCCGGTGAAGATGATATTTTTTATTGTGATAGTTGTGATTACTGCATTAATCAAGAAATTGCCCAAATTAAAGAAGGTGATGCTTGCCCCAAATGTGGAGCCCCGCTTAAAGCTGCTCGTGCTGCCGAAGTCGGAAATGTCTTTGATCTTGGTCAAAAATTTAGTCTAGACTTTGACTTAACTTTTACCAATCAAAGCGGTGAAAAAAAACTGCCCATCATGGGTTGTTATGGCATAGGTATTAGTCGTTGCATGGGTGTAATTGTTGAAAAATATCACGACGAAAAAGGCATCCTCTGGCCAAACTCAGTTGCCCCATTTACTGTGCAATTAATTGGTCTTAATGAAGCAGAAGAGTATGCTGAAAAAATTTATCAAACTCTTCAAGAAAACAATATTACTGTCTTATTTGATGATCGTATTCAATCAGCTGGTAGTAAATTTGCTGCTGCCGATTTAATTGGTTTACCAATTAGATTAGTTATTTCTCCAAGAAACGGTGAGCAAATCGAATGGAAAGCACGTAATCAAGAACAGACAGAAATACTTGACTTAGAAACTGTTTTAGAGCGTTTAAAAAAATAATTAATTTTAAAAATGGCAAAAATCATCTTAAGCAAACATGCTTTGGAAAGAGCTCAACTTCGCGGCATTGAGTTGTCCGTAATTGAAAAAGTTATTTTAAATCCAGAGCACAAAATAAATTTGAAAGATGGAAAATTTAAATTTATTAAAAAAATTTATGATCGTCATTACCAAGTAATAGCAAGTGAAGTTAAAAAAGAAAATAAATGGATAGTAATTTCAGTGTGGGTGAGAGGAGAAAACGATCGTATTCCTTTAATTTGGACTTTAATCAGTGCTCCATTCCGCTTGTTTTGGTGGATACTCAAAAAGCTAATTAAAGCTTTTTTAACCATTCTTGCAAAAACTGCAGATAAAAAATAGACCTATATTATAATATTCTTTTAGTCATATATAAATATTATATCCCCAAACACCAATCTTTTTTGCTTCTATATTTTTCTATAAAGAAATATATATTACTACATATATCCCGGTGAGGGGTTCCACTAAAACCAAGCAAACATAGCTGGTTTTGGTGGACGTTGTTAAGACTTTTTTCCAATTTTTTTAAACTACATTTAAAGACACTAGTTCGCTTCTACTAATGTTAAAATAGAACTATGAATTTATTATCTCGCAAACTTATTGTTACTCATCATGCTCCAGATCTCGATGCTATTACTTCAGTTTGGTTACTAAAACGTTTCGATAGTCAAAGATACGCCAATGCCAAAATTGCTTTTGTTAATCCAGGTGACACCATTTCTTTAGAAGAAGCAGAAAAAGAATTTAACTGTCAATTACACGAAATTACTCATGTTGATACTGGACTTGGTGAATTTGATCACCATCAAATGGAGCGAGCTAGTCGAGAAATCTGCGCTGCTACTTTAGTTTTTGACTATTTAAAACAAATTCGACCAGAAATTAATAATGATTTAGCCTTAGTAGAAATAATTAAAATCGTGCTCGATGTGGATCATTTTGGTGAAATCAATTGGCCAGAAGCTAAAGAGAATCGTTTTGTTTTTACCTTGCATGAATTGATTCATGGTCATGAATCAATTGAGCCCCATGATGACGATTCACAATTGCATTTTGGCATGAAAGCTCTGGATTGTGCCTATGCAGAAATGACTAATCGTCTCAAAGCTGAGGAAATTATTAGTGGCAAAGGTATTGAATTTACCATTAAAGAAGGTAAGTGTCTCGGATTAGAAACACAAAATGATGAAAGTATTAAAATTGCTCAAGTCAAAGGTTATGTACTAGCAATACGCAAAGATCCAGAATTTGGACACATAAGAATTAAAGTACGTCCTGATGCACAACTCAACTTGGAAAAACTTCATAAAGCTATTTTAGAAATTGATCCTAAAGCTACTTGGTTTTATCACGCCAGTGGCAAAATGTTGTTAAATGGCTCTATCAAGCATCGCAATCAAATTGCCAGCTCTCTCAATTTACAAAGCGTCATTCGTTTAATTGAAAAATTATATAATTAAAATATATGTCAGATTCAATTTTTACTAAAATCATTAATAGAGAATTACCTTCGACCATTCAGTACGAAGATGATGAATTCATTGTCATCAATGATATTTATCCCAAAGCTCCAATACACGTTCTTATTATTCCTAAAAAGGCTTATCAAACTTTAGAAGAAGTAGAAATTAATAACGATGCTTTTTACGCTAAATTGTTAAAATTAGCTCGTCAAATGGCTAAACAATTGGGTATTTCCCAAAATTACAAACTTTTTATGAATATAGGCAATTTAGTTCAAGATGTACCTCATTTACATTTACATCTAATGGGTGGTTGGAAACAAAAAAAATCCAGTTTATTTAGAGAATAATATTATTTTGCTATATAGCCCACACCTTTAATGGTTTTAATAAAACCTTTACCAATTTTTTTACGCAAATGAGTAATGGTGGTCGCAATTGTATTACCTCTCAAAACTTGATCGCTGTGCCAAATTTTCTCAGCTAAAGTAATTTTACTTAAAATTTGTTGAGGATGATATAAAAATAACTCTAAAAGTGCATATTCTTTACGATTTAGATTAATTTCATTTCCATGCAAATAAACTTGATGAGTAATTTGATTGAGCTCAAAATTAGAATTAATTATTTTTTGCCATTGACGATATTTTTTGTGCAATAAATTTTTAGTTTTATTAATTAACTCCAAAGCATGAAATGGTTTCATTAGATAATCTGAGCCATGTTGCAAACAATTAATTTTTTGTTCAATACTTAATTCTGGAGTCAAAAGTAAAATCAACAGATACGGATAATTTTTCTTTAAATAGTGACAAAATTGTTCACTTTTGAAACCGACCGTTTCAGCATCAATTATTAAAAGATCATAATTTTTAATTTCTAAAAAAAAGCTAACTCTACCAATATCACTCACCTGATCAACGACATATGTTTTATTTAAATACTTGATAATTAATTGATTCAAAGCGCAATTATCTCCAATAAGCAAAATTCGCACCAAAGCAGTCTAACAAAAAGAAAACTTTCAAACAAGACCTTGGTAGAACATTTAAAACATGTTTCGTAACAGAGGGTCTGAAATTCGCGTTGCATTTTTCATACCAGCTGCTTTTTGCAATTACATTGCAAAAAGACAGGGTCTGAAATTCGCGTTGCATTTTTCATACCAGCTGCTTTTTGCAATTACATTGCAAAAAGACAGGGTCTGAAATATAATCATCAGTCTTAATAGTTAAAAATGGGAAGGGAGGTGATTCTTTCTGCCAATCGTTATTAAAGCTAAAAAAAATCAGTCAACTGGAGATTTAATTAGACAATTTAAAAAAGCCGTCGCTGCTACTGGTGTCGTGCAGATTGTGAAGGATCGTCGTTATTTCCAAAAACCTTCCAAAATTAAATCTATTAAAACTGCTGAACATAGTCGTTTACAAAAAAGAGCTCATTCTCTAAAGAGAACCAAAAACATTTCACCAATCGCTATTGCGAAAATCAGGGCTAGACTTGGTTCATAAGTTTTTTTATTCGAAATTTAAAAACCCGCTTCTAAAAAGCGGGTTTTTTATTAATTTTTAATTTATTAGACTAAAGCTTCTTCGCCTTAATCTTCGCCTTAATCACAAAATCCCACTGATCGCCATCACTGGTATCAAAACTAGTAGAATTAGTCAAAGCATGATAATTAACCAGGTGATTGCTAAGAGTTTCTTCTAGTTCTTTTTTTTGCTGATTGAGTTCTGCCACATCAATTTTAAGAGAGGTAGACTGAGGATCATTTTGTAACTGAGTACGACGCTCTTTCATAGCTTGAGTGTGTTTTTCGACTTCTTCACGGGCCTCTGTCAATTGAATGTCATTATCGAAAACATTTTTCAGACTTTGACGTTTTTCCTTGAGTTCACCTTCAATGCGAGTTAATTCACGAGCATGTTTTTCAATTAAATTATTAAGAGAAGTGAGAGTTTCAGCTAGTTCGTTGGATTGTTTGATTTCATCATCAGCGTCAGTACTTTCACTAGATTTACTGGCCTGGCTGAGGGCATCCAAAGCTAGTTCGTCACTAGCGCTAATTTGTTTTTGATCGTCTGGCATAAAATCTTACCTTTCAGATCACAGATTAGCAAAATTTCGCGGTATAATAAAGGGGAAGAATGTGGCAGGACAATGGATCTTGGTTCGCCAGGATAGGAAAGTCCGGACAACAGCAGTAGTAGGGTGCCTGGTGAAAATCAGGGATTGTTAAATAAGAGTAGCAATACTAACTATTTAGCAAGCCAGTCTAGAGCAACAGAGACGATCCGAGTAGCGTCGGGTGAAACGATCAAGCTATTGGATATTTCACCAAAAGTGAAATGGCAATCCTCCCCGTTGCGAGTCACGATCTTGACCCACATGGTACTACTCCCTTATGGTCATAATGTTGACGCATCAGATAAATCATTGTCGAGAAACAGAATCCGGCTTACTAACCACATTCTTCATTTTTTAAATTAGCCACCCTGAAATCGGTGACAAATTAAATAAAAAAATCACGATAACTAAAGGCTTCTAAGATATCTGTTTTTTGAATAGTGTCTTTTTGTGCTAAATCAGCAATGGTTCTGGCTACTTTGAAAATCTTGAAATATCCTCGAGTTGAAAGTTTCTTATAATTCGCCATCAAATCTAACATTTGCTTGGCTGCCGACTCTATTTGACAGAGAGATAAAACTGCCTGTGAATCTAGCTGCGCATTACTGCTATAAGGTGTAGCTAAATAGCGTTTTTGCGCTAAATGAAACGCTGCGGTGACTCGTTTTTTAACTACATAAGAGTTTTCAGCTGTTTTGCCTGCCAAAGCAGAAATTTCCACTGCTTCAATGCGCAACATCAAGTCAATTCTGTCCAAAATTGGACCAGAAAATCTGGCTTGATAACGTTTTAAATCATGTGGGGTACAACGACAAGTTTGTTGACTACCAGCAAAACCACACGGACAAGGATTGCTGGCAGCCACCAAACTAAAATTAGCTGGATAAACACATCTTTGTTTACCACCACTGATTTCAATGACACCAGTCTCGAGCGGCTGGCGCAACATTTCAATTAACTGATGTCTGAATTCGGCAAATTCGTCCAAAAATAAAACGCCTCGATGAGCCAAGCTAATTTCTCCTGGAGTTTGATAAAATCCGCCACCAATCAAAGCCACCTTCGCAATGCTTTGATGAGGCGCACGAAAAGGCCGACGTGTCAGTAAAGAATTTTGTAACAAACCGCATAAAGAATAAATGCGATTAATTTCTAAAAATTCTGCTTCGCTTAAATCTGGCAAAATCGATAACAAAGCCTGTGCTAATAAACTTTTGCCAGAACCCGGCGAACCAAACATTAATAAATTGTGTCGACCAGCCGCCACAATTTCTAAAGCTTTTTTAGCCTGATTTTGCCCAAAAATATGAGAGAAGTCGATCTGTTGGTTCAACTCTGATGAAACTTGCAATCGATAGCCCGCTTTTTTAAGTTGTAGTTGCCCACGAGAGAAAGCTAAAAATTCTTGCAGCGACACTAAAGGATAAAAATCCAACTCTTTGATATCTGGCAACTCACCTAAATTGGCTTGGGGGAAATAAATTTGTTTAAAACCTAATTCTCTGGCGGCTAAAGCAATAGAAACAAAACCTTTAATCTTGCGCAAGCGTCCATCGAGAGCTAATTCACCTAAAAACAAAGCCTGATCTGTTTTAAATTTAATTTCGCCATAAAGTTGTAACATTGCCACCGCAATCGCTAACTCCACACTGCTACTTTTTTTATCCAAATCGGCCGGTGCTAAATTGACCAAAGTTTTTTTGGGTCTAATTCTAATTCCACATTGTGAAAGTGCAGCGGTAATTCTTTCCCTGGATTCATCAATCACCCGATTGGCTAAACCAATAATGATAAAAGCGGGTTTACCAAAAATAGTCTTAATTTCCACTTCAATTTTGATAGTTTCAAAACCTTTATTAACCGCACTAAAAACTCGATTAGGCATAGATTCATAAAAATTGTAATTTGCTGAAGTTACAAGAAGTGTATAAAAAATCAAACATCTGTTATCATAATGGGGTAATGCCAAGTGAATTAATTTATCGCCTCAAGAGACCTTATCATTTTTTCAAAACTGGTCTCGCCAAGGGCTTACCCGCTCTTATTAAATTTAGATTTCCTAACAGAAAACTCAAGATCATTGCTATCACCGGTACTGATGGCAAAACTACTTCCTCTACTTTGCTTTATCACGTCCTTCGAGAAAGTGGTAAAAAAGTCGCTCTAATTTCTACGGTTGCTGCTTATATCGATGGCGAAAAATTTGAAACGGGTTTTCACGTCACCAGCCCCAGTCCAGATCAACTTTTTTCATTCATGAAAAAAATGTTGCAAAAAGAAACTGAATATTTAGTTTTAGAATTTACTTCACAAGGTGCTTATCAACATCGCTTATTTGGAATTAAACCCCTGATTGCAGGAGTGACTAATATCGATCAAGATCACTTTGATTATCATCTCAATTACCAAAACTATTTAGAGGCTAAAGCAATGGTTATGAAAAAAGCCAAAACTGTGGTGCTTAACGCCGACGACCAATCATATTATCGCCTCAAGAAGTTTTTCCCAAGTCAAAAGTACCGTGTTCTAGAATATAGCCAAGAAAATAAATTAACTAGTAAAATTGAAAAAGCCATCAAAGAACGATTTCCAGAGACTTTTAACCAAAATAATGCTCGTTTAGTGAGCACCATCGCTCTAGAATTAGGACTAAATAAAGATCAAATTAGCCAAGCACTGCTTAGTTTCGAAGGAGTACCAGGAAGAATGCAATTTATTGAAAATAAGCGCAATTTCAAAGTTGTGGTTGATTTTGCTCACACTCCACAAGGTTTGCGCAGTGCGCTGACCGCTCTTCGTTTCATCATGAAAAAAGAAAAGATGCCTGGTAAATTAATCGCCGTTTATGGTTGTGCTGGACTGCGCGATGCCATCAAAAGACCAATCATGGGACAAATTGGCGTCGAACTCGCCGACCTACTAGTTTTTACCGCCGAAGATCCTCGCACTGAAGACGTTTGGTCAATTATCCGCCAGATGAAAGAGGCACTCACCGAGGGTCATAATAAAATTGTTTCCATTCCAGACCGCCAAGAAGCGATTACTTTTGCTATTCAAAAATTAGCGAAAAAAGGCGACCTTATCGCTATTTTTGGCAAGGGACCAGAACAAAGCATGTGCTACGGCACCACCGAGATTCTCTGGAGTGATGAAGAAGCAGTCAAGAAAGCTTTAGCTTAAACTATGTTAGAAAAAAATAATTTCTATCTAGTCGGTATCAAGGGAGTCGCCATGACTTCAATTGCGCAGTGTCTACTTGATGCAGGTAAAACGGTTTGCGGTTCCGATATTGAAGAAGATTTTGTGACAGAACCGATTTTGACAAAACTTGACATCAAAATTGAAAATATCGCTACCATTCCAAATTTCAAAGAGCAAAATATCGATGCCGTGATTTACACCGCCGCTCATCAAGGTATTGATAATCCTCAAGTCCAAGCTGCCCTACAAGTTGGCATTCCTGTTTACACCCAAGCTCAAGCTTTAGCCGAATTTTTTAATCAAAAAGATGGCATTGCTGTTTGTGGAGTAGGGGGCAAAAGTAGCGTTTCGGCGATGATTACTTTTGTTTTGAACCAACTAGCTCCACAGGAACTTTCTTTTTCCGTGGGTGTGGGTGAAATTATTGGCATGCCAAGAACTGGCCAATGGAAAAATGAAGCTAAATATTTCGTCGCTGAGGCCGATGAATATGTCATCGATCCTCATGCCAGAGAAAAAGGTCAAGCATTCACTCCTAGATTTGCTTTTCTTGAGCCTTTCGCCACTGTTTGCACCAATCTTAAATACGATCATCCCGATGTTTACGCCAGTTTTGAAGACACCAAAACAACTTTCGCTAAATTTTTCAGTCAAATTAAAAACAATGGTCATTTAATTATCAATGGCGACAATCAAGACTTAGTTCAACTTACTAGAGAGCTCGCTCGCCCTGATCTAAAAATCACTACTTTTGGCGAGAGTGAAGCTTGCGATTTTAGACTACAAGACTTTAATTTTGCCCTGCAAGTGCCCGGCAAATTTAACTTAATTAACGCCCTTGCAGCCTTGGCTTGTTTAGTGCAACTAGGTTTTGACCCTGAACAAATAGTCGCCACTCTCAATCAATTTAAATCTACCAAACGCCGTTTCGAATTAGTCAAAAAAGATGAACAACACTGGCACTATGATGATTATGCTCATCACCCTTCAGAAATTTTAGCCGTCATTGATACCCTCAACGAAAACTTTGGCGAGCAAAAAAAACTGATTAGCTTTCAACCACACACCTTTTCTCGCACCAGACAATTATTCGATGAATTTGTCGACGCCTTAGCCACTCACACCAAACCCAATGACGAAGTCCTGCTAATCGACATCTTCCCATCTGCTCGTGAAGCTTTTGATCCCGACATGAACTGCGACAAACTAGCCGCCGCCGTCAAAGCTAAATATCCCAATTGCCAAATCCAAAACCTTAAAACCAGAGAAGCCTTGGCCAACTACGTTAAACAAAGCAACTACAATGTTTTCATCACCATTGGTGCTGGTGACATTTATCACGCCCACGAATTGCTTTAAAATTACTTAAAGCCAAAATAAAAAATGAACGAGCAGATCATAGACCCTTTTCAAGAACATCAAGATTTTGTCAAAAAAAGACAAGCTACTGGTGAAAAGTTAGATTTGTTTAAACAAACAAATCAAGCTGGTATTGGCTCTGAAATTTCTAAAGAAAAACCCCAAAATGAACAACATTCTTTGGATGAGGTTTTGCTAAAACTCTATGATCAAACTGTTTCTGGGGAATTAGGTCCAATCATGACCACAAGAATTAGTAACAATGAAAAATTTTCAGAAACACTTCGCACACAAGATTCTCTGAAAAATTTCTCTCCAGAATACATTAATGCTGCGGAACAAAAAAACCTAACAGAGTTAGAAACAGCCATTAAAGAAGCTGACGATTTACCTCCATTTGCTCAAAAAATGTATTTAGAGAAACTTAGATTGGCAAAACTCAATGTAGAATTACAGGAAAAAAGAGGTACTAAAGAATTCACACAACTTCAATATACTCCTGAACAATGGGGACAATTTATTGATGTAGAAAAAACAGAGCAATTGGGAGAAACTACCCTTCTGGCTGAAACAGAAGCCAAGGCCTTACTTGAACAAACAAGTAATGAAAGCTTGCCATTTAAAAATGCCAGAGAATTTGCTGCAAAAATGAACTTCACTGAGAATGAGATGAAAGATTTGGGTATACCAGATTCAGATTGGGAAAATGAACAAATTGTCTTTAATTCTCAACAACAAAAAAATATCATGCAGTTATATTTGGAAAGACTAGGAATAACAGGTTGGGAAATTGAGCTAACCAAAGTAGCCAATATAAGTATCAACAGTTTGATGAAAAAAATTAGAATTCCTCAAAATGGAGAAAAAGATTTATTGGCCTTCGTAATTGGTGCACACGAAGTCGCTACTCATGTTTATCGTTCAGAAAAAGGAGCAAGACAAAAATTTGCTATTTGGAAACACGGTGAACCTGGTTATGAAGAATCTGAAGAAGGCTTGGCCACGTTCATGGAATACTTAATGGGCGAACCATTTGGACACAGTCGTCAAAAAGAATTTGCAGCTCGTTATTATGCCATTGCCATGGCTTTGAAAACAAAAAATAATGAACAAGGAGAAAAAGTCGCTAAATATAGTCCTCAAGAAATTTATCAGCAATTGAGAGATTATCAGGTATCAGAAAAATCAGCTACCAGCATTGTGTGGCGACTACTTCGTGGCACTTCTTGCCAACAACAAATTGTGGATATTGATGTTAAACAAAATGACAAAAACACGACTTTACAAATTCCAGAATGTTTTGCCAAAGACCACATCTATTTCGCCGGCATGCAAGGTGTCTTTACTTGGATCAAGAAAATTCTCCCTTATCTGTCCGTTCTACATAGCTTGCCAAATGCAGAACAACGCTTAGGACAAACTTTGGAAATTAATGACTACTATTTGAAATTACTGGGATATTCCTATGCCAGATTGGTCAAAAATAAAACCCCAGGAATGCTGAGTCAAGACAAAGAAAATCAAGTAAATTTAACCGACTATGGTCGTGACTTTTTACTTAACGTTTATGAATTCTTTTGTCAGATGGGCAAAGTTTCCATGGACACCATTTTGGATCCAGAAATTAGAGCCTTAGTTTTGCCCAATCCAAACGATAACTTATCAATTAAAAAATTATTTCAACCTTGCAAATAACTTTTCTTAAAGTAATGATATAATTTGAAGGTTAAAAAGTGTCGCCGCGATGGCGGAATAGGTAGACGCGCGAGACTTAAAATCTCGTACTAGCAATAGTGTGTGGGTTCGATTCCCTCTCGCGGCACTTTTTCTCTTACGGAGAGTAGTTCAGATGGCTAGAACGTACGCTTTGGGAGCGTAAGGTCGCAGGTTCGAGTCCTGTCTCTCCGACAAATACAAAAAAAGAGCCTTTTATGGCTCTTTTTTAGTATTTGCTGGTGAAGGCAAAGGAGGCGAAACTAATTTAAGGTTCCGACGGCAAGTGTGATTAGCACCTGCCTAGTACTCGAAGAGTGGAGTCCTGTCTATTAAATAAACATTTATTTAATATATCCAGCATTTTCTAGTTTGCTTGCTGTTATTCCTTTTTGCATTTCTTTATAACCAAACGTCCAATAAATATTTCTAACAAAATGTGTAACAAATTCTTTGAGTTCTTCTTCGTTATTTAATATTTTTGTATCAATTTTTATTTTCCATGAATATTTACTAGAAATTGATTTTACGTCGTTATCTCTCAATGCATTATCAAAACATGGAACTACTTTTGTGCCTTTGGGTAATTCTAATTTCATTTCTCCATCGATGCTCCCCTGATAACCCAGTTTTGATAGGATGTTTCTAGTACCATTTAAAGTTATAAATAATTGAGAAACAAACCATGCTAAATGGGTATAATCTCCTTCCTGCTCATTTTTACGAAAAACATCATGAGAAGAAAATGTTAAACCATTGGCAAAAATTTGCTGACAATTAATTTGACCACTAAAACGATTCCAGCTGAAATGATTCATTCCATTATTCATTGAGTCCCAGTGTCCAGCTAATATCGGGAATGAGTAAAGACTGTTCTCCTCAACTGATTCGCGTATAATTATCTCCATATCTAAAGGCTTAATTAGCTGTTTGTATGGATTATGTGGTTGAAGAATAATCGTTAACATCGAGGCATTGCTACCTAATTTTTGTTGAATTATCCTAGATTTAAATGGAGGCATTTGGTCACCATCCTCATGTTGTATTCTTCTAAGTCTATCCGCCTCTTTCTCTTCCTTAATCTCGTTCAGTCTCTCAGCTTCAGCATTACTTAAAAAATCCTGGTAATTTTTAAAAGCAATTTCTTCATTTAATTGTCTATAGGACATTGCTTTTTCATTTTTTTTGAAAAGAAGCTCGATATGTTCTGGTGAAGCTATGTCAACAGACTTTTTAATGCTTCCAGTTCTAATCCAAATGTTACTATCATTGTGAGGATAGTAGGGTGTTTCATCTCCCTCGAACACTCTAATTAAAATAAAAACTTTTCCATTTTTTGCTTCTGTTTTATGGAATTCAAAATTTGGAATTGGGGAGATATTACCAATCACCTGTGCAGATAGCTCATCATAATGGTCATCTTTAACACCTTCCCATTTTATTGGTCTTCCATTTTCTCTGTTTTCTTCAACACCAATAATAATTAGCCCACCTCGTGTATTAGCAAATGCAGCAACTAGCTGAGATAATTTATCTTTATCTGGAGGTTCTTTTTTATAATCTAGTTCAACACCCTCAGGATGATTTTCTTTTGCAAATTCAACAACTTCATCGTAGGTAATTGAACTAGCCGGTTTCGACAATAATTTCATATATTTTCTTTCAATAATCTATTCTTATAATTTTTTTAATTAATTTCTCCTATCACGTGGTGGAATTGGGTCATTTCCATAGCTATCTTTGTCGCGAATTCGACCATCAGCCCCATGAACAACCACTTCGCTTCTTCTATTTTGTGCGATTGTTCTCGCATTGTTTATTGCTTCACTTTGCGTATTATGTGAAGAAGTAACCCTAGAGTTTCCTTCACCTCTAACTGCCCATCTATTTTGATAAGGCACGACATGCTGATTGCTTTTTGGCATTCAGTCCTTTCCGCTTTGAAAATCACCACTTGAAAGAGGGTGTGGCGTATGGGAAGATAAGTTTGTAATATGTTTTGCGGGGAGAGAAATCTCTCCGCTCTTCTCATGTTTCGAAGCTAATCATAGTTTATTGGCAATCAACCCCTGTGACTGACAATTTCAACGGCAAATTATGAACTAATTTGCTATAAAAATAAATATCTCATATAAGATCTTATATTGTCAAATTAGATCAATAAAAAAATTCTCATAAAAATTAGCGTATTAAAAATTAAAAAATTCTAATTAAAGAACAGAATATTCTTAATTTAATTAGAATTTTCACTTATAACGTCCACCTCCCAAATCCGCTATACTGTCTTCATGTCCGTCTTTAAACGTCTCTATTCCTTCATCTGGCAACGCAAATGGCCCTTCATCTTAGGCACCATCCCTATGATTCTCGCCATGGTGCTCAACAACCTAGCCCCTTTCTTTGTCAAATGGCTCACCCAAGCCGTCCAAGACGGTCAACTTGACCAAGCCTTCAACCTAGTCTTAATCTTTGGCTTAGTCTTAGTCGGCAGTAATCTCCTCGACAACATCGCTTACTTTATCACCGATAAAAACATGGTCGGCACTTCCACCACCATCGCCAAAGCCGTCCTCACTCATATCCATAACCTAGACTTTGCTTATCACACTAACAAAAGCTCTGGTAAATTAATCAGTTTAATGAAAAGAGGCGACGACGCTTTTTACACCTATTACGACATTATCAACCGCCAATTTCTAAATATCACCGTCAGTTTTATCGTCATGTTTACTGCTTTTGCCAGATTACGCTCCAACTATTTACTCTTCGTCATTTGCCTGATCATCATTACCGTTTTCGTCGCTTATTTTTTAGTCAAAATCAATATCCGTAAACGCCAATTATTTAATGACGCCGATGACGATGTTTCCTCGGCTAGAGTAGACAACCTCGTCAACTTCGACACCGTCAAATATTTCGCCAATGAAAAATTTGAGCAAAAACGCTTCTCAGATTTACTCGCCAATTGGAGCAAACGCCTTCAAGACTATTTTTTCACCTTCCGTTATTTTGATGGCATCGTTGGTAACCTAATCAATATCGCCTTAGTCGGCATCATGTTTATCGCCATTAAAGACTTGCGCAGCGGCCAAATTGTTTTGGCAGACTTTCTCTTAGTCACCACTTTTTCGATGACGCTTTTTCCCAAAATGATGAGTCTTTTATTTAGCTTCCGCGAATTAGCTAAAAGGCACACCGACATCAGTACTTACCTAAATCTACTCGACGAAAAAGTCTCCGTTCAAGAACCAACTAATCCGCAAAAAATCGCCAAAGTTGAAGGCAAAATTACTTTCGATCAAGTTGGCTTCGCTTATGAAAATAAACAATTAGTTTTGGAAGATTTTTCTCTGAAAATTGAGAGTGGAGAAGCCATTGCTTTGGTCGGCTTTTCTGGTGCAGGTAAAACCACCATCGCTAAACTTTTGATGCGTATGTACGATCCCACTCAAGGCAAGATTCTAATTGATGGCGTCGCCATTGATCAACTCCTCAAATCTGACTTACGTAAAATGGTCGGCGTCGTGCCACAAGACCCTTTGCTCTTTAATAACACTGTTTACTTCAATATTTCCTACGCTGATCACAATGCTAGTAAAGAAGAGGTTTTCTCAGCCGCCAAAGCGGCTCGGGTCGATGCTTTTATTAAAGATTTGCCAAACGGCTATGAAACCATCGTTGGTGAGCGTGGCATTAAATTATCCGGTGGTCAAAGACAACGTCTCGCCATCGCCAGAGTGCTCCTAGAAAAACCAAAAATTATCGTCATGGATGAAGCTACCAGCTCTCTCGACAGTGCTTCCGAAAAAATTATTCAAAAAGCTTTCTGGGATCTGGTCAGAGATAAAGAAAATCCTCGTACTAGTATTATTATTGCTCACCGCTTGTCCACCATCATGCAAGCTGATCGTATCGTCGTCATGGACAAAGGCAAAATTGCCGAGATCGGCACTCACCAAGAACTCATCGAAAAAGATGGCGGTATTTATCAGCGACTTTGGTCACTACAAAGAAATGGATTTATCGGCGACGGCGAGAGCAACGGCGAAAATGATGTATAGTAAATACATACAAATAAATTAAGAAAGGAGCGAATTATTTTTTTGCTGAGCTTTGATCACCTGAGGAAATGCATTTACTCAAGAGATCACTGAAGCAAAAAAATCAATTCGCGACGCATATGTCCAAAAACATTCTCATCACCGGTGCCTCAAGCGGTATCGGTAAAGCTGTCGCTCTGGAATTCGCCAAACGTGACGGTTCTAAAAATCATTTAATTTTAGTGGCTCGCAATCAAGCCAAACTGAAAAAAGTTGCTGAGGAAGTTAAAAATTTCGGCGCTAGTGTTAGCACTTTTACTGCCGATCTGGGTAAAAAAGAAGACATCGCCAAACTTTTTACTGACTTAGAAAAAGAAGTCCCAAGCCTAGATTTAGTTTTAAACAACGCTGGCCTCGGCTACGTCAAAGAAGCTATTTCTTTAAGCGATGATGAAGTTGAAAAAATTATCGACGTCAACGTAACCGGCATGATTTTAGTCGCCAAAAAAGCCGCTGCGATGATGGTCGAACAAGGTCATGGCCACATCATCTTTACCTCTTCTTTAGCTGGCTACATCTATCTACCTACTTGGTCAGTTTACTGTGCTAGCAAATGGGGTATTACTACTTTTGCTAATGTCTTGCGACAAGAAGTAGCTAAATATGGCATTAAAATTACTACCGTGCATCCAGGTCCAGTACAAACTGAATTCTTTGATCCTAATAAAGCTAATGTCGATCTTAAGAAAAGCGAAGGGAGTATGCCAGCTATCCCAGTTGAAGATGTTTCCAAAGCCATTTACGACATTGCCTACACCGATACAGAAAGAATTTTTTGCCCACCAAAGCTTAAGACAGCTGCGGAATTATTTAGACTCTTCCCAAAGTACATGGCAAAAATGTTTGCCAAATTGGCTTAAGTCAGCTTTCTTGCAAACTAGCTTTGTTATAAAAGATTAGTGAGTGATCATCGACAGATTGCCCTGGCAACTTTGCAAAAATTCTTTGGTTTTAGTGATTTTCGTCCCGGACAATTAGAGATTGTCTTGGCGATTTTGGAACAAAAAGACGTCTTAGCCATTTTGCCAACTGGTGGTGGAAAGTCTTTGTGTTTCCAAGTACCAGCCTTGATTTTTTCTGGTACCACTCTGGTTATTTCACCTTTAATTTCGTTGATGAAGGATCAGGTTGATCATCTAGAAAAAGTTGGCATTGCCGCGACTTTCATCAGTAGCAACTTAGAGTCAAAAGAAATTGATTTACGTTTAGCTAAATTAGCGCGAAGTGAATACAAATTATTTTATTTAGCACCCGAGCGTTTGAGTAATCAGAAAATTATTGAAATTTGCCAGAAAATTAACATTTCTTATCTGGTGGTGGATGAGGCGCACTGTATTAGTTTATGGGGACATCAGTTCCGTCCAAGTTACCAAAAAATTCCGGAATTTATCAAAAAAATTCAAAGAAAAAATAAAAAAATTGCCATAGCCGCCTTTACCGCTACAGCCACCTCTTTAGTGATCGCAGAAATTAAAAACTTTTTAGAGCTACAAAATCCCACTACTTTCAATGGCGGCTTTTTACGCAAAAATTTGATTTTCCATAATTTAATTTGCGATAGTGCTTGGACTAAAAATGTTTATTTATTTAAGCTCCTCAAAATCCACCAAAAAGAAAACATCATTATTTACTGTTGTACCAGAGTAGAGTGTGAACGTTTAGCGAAATTAATTAATTACTTTGATTTTACCAATCGCTACAGTGTGGATGTTTATCACGGCGGATTGGAAAAGAAAAAAAGAGAGACGGTACAAAATGATTTTTTAGTGGGCAAAATTAAAATCATGATCGCTACCAACGCCTTTGGCATGGGCGTTGATAAAAGCGATGTGCGCGTGGTCATTCATTATCAAATTTCTGCCAACCTAGAAAATTATTATCAAGAAGCTGGTCGCGCCGGCAGAGATGGTGAGATAAGTTTTGTCTATTTACTTTACTATGAAAAAGACTTGCTGATTCAAGCAGAAATGATCAATAGCAATTATCATGATTTTGATCATCCAAGACGACAGATCGAACTAGATAAACTTTTGACCATCAAAAAATATGCTCTGAGTAAAACTTGCTTACAAGAAAAAATCAGTGCATATTTCGGACATAATCAAAGCAAAAATAACTGCCAAAATTGCTATCTGTGTTTGCAGAAGAAAATTGAATTAAACGAACAAGAAAAGAGTTTTATTAAAAATTTAGAAAATATTAATCAGCTTTATTTAAGCAAATTGCAGTACGGACAATTGCCAGTTGTTTTTACCATTGCTCAAATTGAACTGATGGCAATCCTAGAACCAAAGACAATTAATGATTTGCAAAAAATTCCAGGGATTGGAAGTGGTATAATAAACTTCTATGCAAATCACAGAATTAGTCGCTAAGTATCAAGAAATTGCTGACTTTCTCAACACTCGTTGGCCTCTGAAAGATCACAATCAAAGAGTCTTTGCTCGTACCATGAAAATCGTTGAAGAATTGGGCGAATTGTCTGATGAAATTTTGACCAGTATGAACCTTCAACGCAATTCCAAAATTGCTAAATTTTCCAGAGAAAATTTGGAAGATGAATTTGCTGACGTTCTAGCTTCTTTGATTTTACTCAGTTGTGAATTAAATATTGATGTTGAAGCAGTCATTAAGAAAAAAATCGATTTTACTCGCGAACGTTTTGAAATGGATAAAGACAAAAAAGATCAAAGCTCCAAAAACTGATAAAGTTTGCCATCTCTAAAACCACGTTTTCTATAATATTCTCTCGTACCAATCGCTGAAATGACGGCTAGTTTTTTGTAGCCAGCTTTTTTACTAAGAGCCGCCGCTTTAAAAATTAGTTTTTTGCCAAAACCAAAATGCTGAACTTTTTCTTCACCCTTTTGTCCAATAGATAAACTACGACCATAAACATGAATTTCGCGAATCATCGCTGCGCCTTCGAGTTCCACAGTCACTTCGTTGTTTTTTACGAACGGCAAACTTAGGCGCAAAAAGGCTAAAATTTGATCACTATAAACAAATTGCAAAAACTTTTCTTGACTAATACTAGTTTTGTAATTAGTGATTTTAAGTTTCACTTCTTTTGGATCAAATATGGCCGAGCGTATTTCGCGTGAACGAATGTCCTGCATTTTTTGTTTGGTTTTATTGACGTAAGTTTCAGCGATTTGCCTAAAGTTACTTTTGGTATTGCCAACTACAATGTCCTGAGCAGGAATATCGCGAATCATTCTAGTAATACGACAATAGGCTGGAGTATGGGTGAGAGTAAAAGCAGTAACTTCCAATAATTGCTCGTGGGTGTATGGCTTCCACAAACCTTTTTTGTAATATCTCATTAGTTCTGCTGTTTCAATCAAAGAGCAGGGATAAATTTTTAATTCATCGGGACAAAAATCTGGATCACTAAAAAGTTTTTTAAAATCTCTTTTATCTTTAGCGACACTGCCACCATAAAGATTAGCCATAAAATGGATGTGCAATTTAAAACCAGCCTGACGCAAAAGTGCAAAAGCTTTTCTGACTGCTTCCACATCATGACCTCTTTTATTTTTGCTTAAAATTTCATCGTCTAATGACTGAATTCCTAACTGTACTTTGGTAGCTCCCAAACGGCGAATGTTTTTAACACTTCTCGTAGTAATTTCATCTGGTCGAGTTTCAATCACCAAACCTACACAACGTTGTAGCGCCGTCTCATTTTTAATTTGTTCTGCTTCCAATTCTGACCACTTAGATTTTTGATATTCAAGCACACCCAAAGCATTTTCTGGAGCTAAATAATATTTACTCACCAATTGGTTATAAGTTTGCGAAATATTTTCGCCAGCAATTTGCAGTTTAGCAAAATTGGCTTGATTTTCTTTAGCATTTGTACTTAAAAAAGTCTTGGTCTGCCATTTTTTTTCAGTTTCTTTGAATTTTTTTTGAAAAGTTTGGTATTTTTTTATTATTTTTGTTGTATCATTTTTTATTTGAAAATCATTCATCGCTCTAAAACATTCTTTTGCAAACCAAATCTGATAAGCTTCTGGATAAGCCGTCCAAGTCCCACCTAAAATAATTAGCTCAACTTTATCAACTTTGTGACCCATAGAAAACAGGGCTTCTAAACGATTGGTTGTTTGTAAGTATGGATCAAAATAATTTTTTTCAGCTCGTTGTGCACCCGGTTCACTAGCTAAATAGCTTTTAGGCATACGCAAATCATTGGGACAAAAAATACATTTTCCAGGACATGGATAAGGCTTAGTTAAAACAGTCACTGGCGCTACACCAGAAATAGTGCGGACTGGTTTTAATAAAATCTTTTCTACTAATTTGGGATTATATTTTTTAAGACCCTGTGTGCCAGCCAATTTTTTATATTCTTCAATAATTTCAGCATAACTCCAATGAGTACCATCGGTTTTTTGGTATTTTTTGATCAAACGCAATAAATCCTCGATCGATTTATCTAGATTGTTCTCTAAATCTTTGAGTAGTGAAATTATATTATTTGGCATCTGGTGTTTATTATAACTTAACTTTGCCTTAAAATAAGCTTGATGCAAAAAGGTTTAATTAAAACCCTCAACCAGCTTAATCACGATTTCTACTCACAAATTAGTGAAGATTTTAGTGCCAGTCGCAATTTTTCTTGGCAAGGTTGGGAAGAAATTATTAAATATTTGACAAAAAAACAAAATTTACGAATTTTAGATATTGCTTGTGGCAATGGTCGCTTCGTAGAATTTTTAGAAAAAAAATTGCCAAATAATTTTATTTATTTGGGTTTAGATAATTCTAATGAATTATTAAAAATCGCTCAAAATAAATTTCCAAAACAACGATTTAAATTTTTTGATTTAATCAAAAATTATTTAACAAATAAAAAAATAATTTTTAATACTAAAGAGAAATTCGATTTAATTGTTAGTTTTGGGCTTAGTCACCATTTGCCTTCCACCAAACTTAGAGAGAAATTCTTACAAAGTCTCAAAAGTAAATTAAACAGAAATGGTTTAATTGTTATTAGTAATTGGCAATTTGCCAAAGAACAAAATCGTTTCCAAAAAAATACTTTAAATTGGAAAAAAATAATTCAAAATCCAAAAATAAATCTTTGGCAAAAAATTAAGCTTCTTTTTTTGTTGTTAAATTTAGAGAAAAATGACTTTTTATTAGATTGGCGAAAAGGGGATAAAGCTAAACAAGTTTTTCGCTACTGTCATCACATCAGCGAAAAAGAGATGCTAAAAATTATAGAAAAAAACAAATTGGTGATAGTAGGCAAGTTTTTTGCCGATGGCAAATCTACAAAACTCAATCAGTATTTTCTACTTAAAGCACTTTGAAAAAAGCAAGACAGAGATTATAATAGTCTTTCTTGCACATTGCCCGATCGTCTAATGGCAGGACAGAGGCCTTTGAAGCCTTTAATCCTGGTTCGAATCCAGGTCGGGCATCAAATGAAAAACTCGCTGATAAGGCGAGTTTTTTATTTGATGTTCATAGCTGGATTTAAACTGTTTAGTTCGCGACGGAAAGTGCAAAGCACCTTCCTAGTACCCGTAGGGTGAATCAGAGTCGGGCATCACCTCTGGAGGTCTACTAGGACGGTTAGAACTAATTCAACTTATAGTTGTCTTGATAACTATAAACCAATTTCATTATCTATCATCTCGTCTAATTCAGAATCCCAACAACCTGAAATTATTTCATTAGGAATTTTATATTCATTTACGATATCACAAGGAGGAGTATCTTGACCACCAATTAATTCTGTCCACTTTCCATGAATTTTCTTAGCAACCACATAATAGCCACCCATTCTTCCACCAACAGACAAATGCAAAAACTCATCAGTTTCTTTATTTTTTCTAATAACTTGATCAAATAATTGCAAATCATTTAAAATTGGAGCTTGAGATAAATAATTACTAACAAAATTATTAGTACATGAGAAAATAGCATCATAACTAAAATTTCCGTCCCCAAATCCTTCACAATCATGGTTTATTGTCAAAAGACACTTTGAAGCATCATTCTCATATCCCCTTATATAATCATAAAAAGATTCATCATCATAAGATGATGAAGAATTATTATTATTTAATTTATACCCTTCTTTAAGCATTAGTTCATCGATTCTAGGACTAAACTCACTCTTCATTTGCTGAAGTTTTTCAATTTCTTTTTCATAATTAGAACCAGCACAATCCACTCCAGTAGAAACAGTAAAAACTGAATCTTCATTCAAAATACTAAATCCATCATCACTAACCCACCACACTATACCAGAATCAGTCTGTGTAACAGGCAAACCACCGAAATCTTTGAATATATTTTTAACACTCTCCATTAAATCTTTTTCTTCTTTGATCACTTTTTCTTCAACTTCTAATGTGATAAAGGCAGATTCTGAAAAATCTTTAGCTTCATCCATCTGAAAATATTTATATCCAAAAAAACCAGCAGCACTAGCTAATATCACAAAAACAATTGATAAAATAATAATTAACCACTCATTATTTTTTTTAGAATGGGGTAGTGGATCTTCATTTATGGGTTTGATATTTTTAACTTGTTGTTGTGACTCTAAAGAATTTTGATTTTCCATATGTATATATACTATCAAAATAAAAAGTTCTGATATAGTCCACTAGTGCCATCACATCTTTTTTTTGTCTTTACCCAAGATATCTATTCATCTCAAAAAAATGTTGTAAACTACAAAGATAATTCCTATGTACGAACAATTAGCTCAAACTCAACTATTTGAACAAATTAAGCAAATTATTAAATCCAAAAATTGGTATGCTCTAACTGAAAGTAATAGATTTATTTGGGAAAAAAGCGTGGCATTAATGTCTGAGATGATTAGTAAAGAGATCAAACCAATTGAATCACAACAACTCCAAGAAATTATTGAAGATTCCTTCGATGAAGAAGCACTGTCAAAATCTGGTTCAGAATATTTCATTGATTGTCTTTTAAAGATTGATCCTAATTTAATTCTATGGTCAGAAGGGGATCCTGCTTGGCAAGAATTAAAAGCTCAAAAAACCGGTCTACTAAATAGACCTAATTTAAGAACTGAATTTCTTAGTAAAGAAAAAACTAGTAAATTAAAAAATTTAATTTTAACTCTCACCTCAGAAAACAATGAAAAAGTTTGCGTTGTCATCATTGATGATAAAGCGAAAAACCTAAATTATGCCACAAATTTACAAGAACAACTTGCGAGAGATGACATTACTATTCGTACTTTCCAACTAAATTTGCAAAATATCGAAAATAATCCAGCTACTTGCTTAGCATTTATCAATTCAATACCAGGAAAAATTCGTTTGATCGTTGATATGGATGGAGTAATCGTGGACACTGATAGAGTTTTAATTGAAATTGTTTCAAAAAAATTAGCTGCGACTTTAAATTTATAATTGATAAAGAGTAAATGATAAAAACCAATAGACTTCCAAATGCTGATTTAGTGAGAGTTTTAGCTATGTTAATGGTGATTTTACTTCACACTATTTTAAACTTTACTGTTAGACCTGATTTTTTTGCTACAAAACTATATTTTCTATTTGCACCAATTATCGCAATTTCTAAAACATGCGTACTGTTATTTTTCATGTTAAGTGGTTATCTTGTAGTTGCAAAACAACGTGATATTAAAAAGAATTTTTTAAAAACTATTCAAAAAATTCTCCTGCCACTGACATTTTTTAGTTTGATAAATATTGTTTATGCTTGGACAAAATTTACTTATAACGGCAACAATTTCCAAGATTTTGTTGTTAGTCAATTACAAGGATTGGTAGATTTTCCTAGCTCGCCACTTTGGTTCTTGGTCGTTTTATTCTTTCTTTATTTATTTAATCCAATTTGGCAGTTACTATTTAAAAATAAACAAACTAAAAATATTGCTCAACTTACAACTCTCATCACCCTAATCTTTTCTATATTAACCACAGTATTAAGTTTTCTCGTTAATAAAAAAGATTTGTTTTTTAATAACTTCACTGCTTGGACTGGCTTCACTTTTTTCTATTTGTACGGTGCTTTAGTAAAAAACAAATGGATAAAAATTGATAAGCTAAAAATCAATGTCTTATTAATACTGGTTGGAATCACACTGACTATGATGGGAGATTATTTGACCATGTGGCAAAAAACTAGATCTATTGATTTTATTTTAAATGATTACACCGGTAATTATTTAAGCATCTCAGTGCTTATGACAGCAGTAGGCTTATTTAATATTTTAATGACCATGGATTTGTCTAAAATACAAAGTAATGTTAATAATGCTATTACTTGGTTAGCCAGCTTATCCTTTGGCATATATTTAATTCATAGTTACGTAATAAGCTTCTTTACTGACATTATTGGTTTTGATTTTAATAAATTAGAAATCAATGTTTATCTATATAATTTACTCAATATATTTTTAGTCTTTAACATCAGTCTTTTCATCACCATAATTATCAAAAAAATCCCTAAAATCAAAAACTTGATTGGTGGATAAGTATATCAAAATATATCAAAATATATCCTGATACATCAATCTCTCTGAATTGAAAAGGAAATTGGCAGAGTTTTGCTTTGACTGCTAAATAGTTTTTTTGTTACAATTAATAATAAGTTCTATGTCTGCTCTTAAACTTAATAATATTATTTCCATTTTTGATATTATTGGACCAGTCATGATAGGTCCATCTAGTTCTCACACGGCCGGAGCAGCACGCATTGGTTACAGTGCCTATCAAGCTCTTGCTCGTCTAGGTGAACAACCGCAAGAAATTAAAATTAAATTATATAATTCCTTTAGTGATACCGGAGAAGGCCACAAAACTGATTTAGCTATATTAGCAGGATGTTTGGGATTACAAGCTGAAGATGAAAACTTAGTGAAAGCTAAAGAAATAGCTCAACAAAAAAAGATTAAATTTGATATTAAATGGGGTTTACATTCACCAGATTTTCACCCAAACACAGCTCTTATTAAACTAAAAGGTAACAAAGAAAAAATCACACTGATTGGTTATTCTTTGGGAGGAGGTCTAATTAAAACTTTTAGTGAAAAAAATTTTAAACCTTATAGTGATAAGTCTAGTCCTGGGCAAAAAGAGTATTTCTCTTTAGAAAATTTCAAAAAAAGAGTGAAAACTGGCAGGCAATTTCTTCAACTTGTTTTAGCTTTTGAAGAGAAATTGGCAGAAAGCCGTGCTTATCAAGACTTTTTAAATGAACCAATTAATACTGCTAATAAGAAAATTAATAAAATACAAATTAATAAAGAAATGTATCGTCGTTGGCAAATCATGAAAGAATCTATTAATTCTGGCACAAAAACTAGAAGAAGGTCTGACAATGATTTATTTGGTGACGACGCCAATCGCATTCTAAAATCTAAACTACACCTTGTTAGTCGAATCGTCGAAAACGGCACCACTTATAGCATTGGTGTAGCAGAACATAATGCACGCATGGGTAAAATTGTAGCTGCTCCCACTGCTGGTTCATGTGGAATTTTGCCAGGAACCTTGAAGGCTATGCAGGAACATTTTAAGTTTCAGGATAGCGAAATCGTTCAAGCCATGATTGTTGCTGGAGCTTTTGGCGCAATTACCGCTAGACAAGTAGAATTAGCTGGGGCGGTAGCTGGATGTCAAGCTGAAATTGGTGTAGCAGGAGCAATGGCTGCTGCCGCTGGAACATTTTTACTTGGTGGAAATTTAGAAAAAATGGATAATGCCGCTTCATTGGTATTAGCTAATTTACTAGGTTTAACCCGTGATCCAATTATGGGCAGAGTAGAAGTACCTTGTATTTTGAGAAATGGCGTGGTCACTTCCATGGTTTTTACTGCTATTGAGTTGGCTCTAGACGGCATAAATTATTACATTCCTTATGATGAGGTTGTGGGAGTAATGAAAAATATTGGTTCAGATATGGATGAAAAATATCGAGAAACTAGTGCTGGTGGCTTGGCAACAACTAAAACTGCTTGTCAATTATGTAGTAAACGAGAAAAATGCATGCGCTAGAACTTGCTTTTCAAAAAACCCTTGGTGTATACTTGGCTCCTCTAGATTATGAAAAAAGAAAATATTTTGTTTGTTATTTTGGTCATTTTTTTAATTCTCGTTAGTTTTTTAACTCTTAAAAAAATGAGTAAAAATACTGCAATAAAAACTAATAGTAAAAGCAATATTAATTACCAAAAGAAAGATGAAAGCATGCCAGCTAGTCTGTCAGCTAATAAAAAAATGAATCAACCAGAAATGATTATCGATCAAAAGAAAAAATATGAAGCCATTTTGCATACTAGTGCTGGCGACATCACTATTAGTCTTAATACTCAAGACACTCCCATCACTGCTAATAATTTTCTCTCTTTAGCTCAAAATAAATTTTATGACAGCACGATTTTTCATCGCGTCATTGATGGTTTTATGATTCAGGGAGGCGATCCTCGTGGTGATGGCACTGGAGGACCAGGATATCAATTCGCTGATGAAGAATTTACTGGTGAATACAAACGTGGTACTGTAGCCATGGCTAACTCTGGACCAGACACTAATGGTAGTCAGTTTTTTATCATGCATCAGGATTATCCACTCCAACCAAATTATGTGATCTTTGGTCAAGTTATCAATGGTTTAGAAATTGTCGATAAAATTGCCACCGCTCAGGTCACCAATAGTTTCAGTGGTGAATTATCTAAACCGGTCGAACCAGTGACGATTAATTCTATTACCATTAATGAAAACTAAAAAAATTAAATAAATTCGGCTACAGCTTGAGTTAAATTAATTTCTTTGGGGAATTGTTCTATTAAAGTTTTTTCTTTTAATTGAGAAACTTCTTTGTGATAAGCAAGACGTTGATCATTGCGATATAAAACCCCTAAACCTAGTTTTCTCTGATTTAGCAATTCCACTAAAGCATTTGCCTGATTGCTTGAGTCATATTTTTCTTCTAAATCAACCACATTGTTCTGATACCAGGCATAATCCTGTTCTTTATTAAAACTTGGACAAGGTTGTAAAACATCAATTAAAGAAAAACCTTCATATAAAATTCCGGCCTTAATCAGCTCAACCATTTGTTTAAGTTTACCAGCATAAGCTCTGGCAACAAAGCCAGCCCCATTACTAATTGCCGTACCTAAAGCAGCAATGGGATCTTCTATTAAACCTTGTGGAGTAGATTTGCTAATTGTTCCCTTAGCAGAAGTGGGTGAACTTTGACCAGTAGTTAAACTATAACGATGATTATTAAAAACCAGAGTAGTAATATCGTGATTGCCGCGACAAGCCGCAACTAAATGATTAAAACCTTCACCGTAAATATCACCGTCACCGCCAATCATAATCACTTTTTGGCGATGGTTGGCTAATTTAATTCCAATCGCATTAGCTAAACCACGACCATGTAGCGCATGTAAGCCATAACATTTAATAAAATCAGCGGCGTTACCACTGCAACCAATACCAAAAACAATCACTACCTCCTCCATTGATAAGTTAAGCTCAACTAAAGCCTGTTTCAGAGCCGTTAAAATGCTAAAATTGCCACAACCAGGACACCAGGTCGGTTGAACAGGTGACAGTAATTTTTCTAAACTAATTTTGTTCATATTAATTTATATTGTTGATCTAATTGTTTGGTTTTCAAAAAATCTATCAGGTCTTCACTGTAAAAAGGTCTACCATCGTAGCGTAAAATTGAACGCAGATTTTGTAACTTTGTTTCTCTTCTAATTAAAGCTGCCAGCTGTCCAGTAGCATTGCCTTCTACTATAAAAATTTCTGCATTTTTTCCCACCAACAAAACCTCTAGTTCTTCGCTTGGAAAAGGATAAATACAAGGCAGATGAATCACGGCAGTATTTTTAGCTAGATCATCAAGTAAAACTTCTCGCAAAACATTAATCGTTGAACCAAAAGAAATGAAAATTCGTTGCGGATTTTTAGTGCCCAAATAAAGTGGTTTGGGTAAATCTTGGCGTAAAGCAGTTAATTTAGCCGCTCTCTTATCGACGGCCTTTTTAGTTTCTTTGGCATCTTCTGTAGCAAAACCATATTCATCATGCTCATAAGAATTACTTAATTGCAAAGCATTATTTTGTCCTGGAATAGAGCGGGGGGAAATACCGTTGTCAGTAATCTTATAACGCAAATATTCACCCTCTATCAAATCATTGTCGCCAAGCTGACCATCATTCATCATCGACAAGCGAGAATTCTGTAAATCCATCACCATTTTGGGCATGCTTTGCAAAGATTCTAAAATATATTTATCAGACATGATCAAAACTGGTAATTGATATTTTTCCGCTAATTCCACCGCTAATTTGGCAAAAATAAAATGTTCGCGTACATCACCAGGAGTGAAAACTACCCGTAAAAATTCACCATGGCCAGCTCCTAATACAAAATTCAAGTCTCCCTGTGAAGTCCAGGTTGGCAATCCCGTCGCTGGACCTTGCCTAGTTGCTTCCACCACCACTAAGGGAATTTCCGCTACCCCAGCAAAAGAAAGTGATTCAACCATAAGGGCAAAGCCTCCACCGGAACTACCAGTCATTGCTCGCACACCTGCAAAACTCGCACCAATTGCATGATTGATTGCACCGATTTCATCTTCAGCATGCTTGACTACTATCGGATACTGATCTTGCAAACTAGCCAAATAATGCAAAACTCCAGTTGCTGGTGTCATCGGATAAGCAGAGTAAAACTGCAATCCAGCAGCTAGAGCTCCTAAACCAATGGCTTCGTTGCCACTTAATAAAATTTGCTCGTCCAAGCCAGTATTAATTAATTTACCTAGAGATTTTAGTTCACCTTTTTTGATTAATTCCTGAGTTATCTCATAAGCTGCTTTTAAAACTGTTAAATTTTGTGTTGCTACATTTTTATTTTTCACAAATTCATCTACCACTACTTTACCCATGGTTTGTAAGTCCATATCAAATAAAGCTGTACTTAAACCTAAAGCAGCTATGTTGGCTGCTAAAGGATGAGCACCTTGATCTCTGGCTATTTTGGTTAAATTAATATTAAAAACTTTTGATTTTAACTCTGGATATTTACTGATATCGAAAGCATTAGCATTAACAATTACTAAAGAATTTTCATCTAATTCAGTTAAGTGCTCCACAATAAATTTTTCATGAAAGATAATTAGTAAATCCAAACGACGACGATGGCAACTAGAGCCTCTTAGAGAAGCGGATACTTGACCACTTTGTAAGCCACCCTTAATTAAAGAAGGATATTCATAATAATTGAAAACTGCCAAACCTTGTCTTTTGCATGCTTTGGCAAAAAGCTTAGCACTAGCCATCACGCCCTCACCAGCTTTAGCAGAAATTTTCCAATTAATGGTTTCTAAATCCATAAGTGTAAACATTGTAGGAGAAGTCGAACAAATGGTCAAACTGTAAGAGAAGAGAAGACTCATGTTACAATTTAATTATTATGGCAAATACTTTACTCATTTACGGAAGTTTGACTGGTAACACTGAAGGCGTAGCCTATAAGTTGCAAGAGTTTTGTAAAAATAAAGGTAAAAATATAGAAGTCAAAAATGCTATTGATGCAGACTTAATCGATCTGCAGGGTAATTATGATACTTTTATTTTTGCTTGCTCTACTTGGGACGATGGCTTAGCACAAGCTGATTTTGCAGATTTTATTGAAAGAGTAAATAAAGGACAATTAAATTTAACTGGTAAGAAAATTGCTATTCTTGGATGTGGTGATAGTAATTACGTGCATTTTTGTGGTGCCACTACCATCATTGAAAAAGTTTTTGTCACTGACATGGGGGGTACAAAAATCATTGAGACCCTGCATATCGATGGATATCCAGAAACAGAAGAGAATCAAGCACTTCTTAATCGTTGGACTGAAAAATTAATCGCCTTACTTAATTAATGATTTAAGCTTTTTTTTGTTTAGCAGAAAGCTGATGACTAATTTTTTTAGCTTGAGCAGTAGCTTTTTTGGCCATCTTGCGTGCAAAGGCTTCAGGATTTTTTTTCGCCTCAGCAGAAATCTTTCTAAGCTGAGTCTTACCCTTAGCTACTACCTTACTAGCTTTTTCACGATTCTTCTTATCTGAAAAAAACACTGCTGCGGCACCTGCCACTGCACCTACTAACATTGGGAAAAGACCACCTTTTTTTGACATATACAAAAAGTATAACAAAAAAAAGAATCAAAAGCTAATTTTTGACACTAATATCAAATTATTTAATGTCAACTAAAAGCAAGCTGTCAGTTTGTCTACCAGTAACTTTTTCTCCTAAACCAGCGACAATCAAAACTTTTTGACCAACTGCAACAATTTTGTTGTTTTTTAAATTCTCCACAATATCTTTTTCGCTGGTGTAATTGAAACTATCTCCACAAGAATAGATTGGCTCCACTCCATAGACCAAAGCTAATTTGTTATAAACAGATTTATCACAAGTGATGGCCTTAATTTTAACTTCTGGTCTAAAACGAGATAGTTGACGAGCTGTTTTACCACTAGCAGTGAGACAAACTACTAAGTCAATTTCTTCTTTACTGGAATCTAATAAAGAAAAGGCGGCGTGAGTAATAGCAGAAACACCACCTTCTTCAGCCCAATCCCATAAATAATTTTCTGTAAAAGGCTCATTGTAAGCAGCAATTTTAGCTTGAGTTTCAACACACTGAACTGGATATTTTCCAATAGTAGTTTCTTCGGAAAGCATTAAGGCATCAGTGCCATCATAAATAGCATGAGCCACATCACTTACCTCAGCTCTGGTTGGACGAGGTTCAAAAGTCATGCTCTTGAGCATTTGAGTAGCAGTAATAACTGGCTTGCCTAATACACGACATTTATCGATGATCATTCTTTGGTAATAAACTAAACGTTCAAAAGGTACTTCGACAGCTAGATCACCACGAGCTACCATAACTGCATCAGATGCTTCGATGATTGCATCTAAATTATCAATGGCGGCTTGATTTTCAATTTTGGCAACCACATCTGTGTGAAGACCTCTTTTTTTAAGTTCGTCGCGCAAAATAGCAATATCTTTAGTATCACGTACAAAAGACAAACCAACAAAATCAATGTCATCGTCAGTCATATTGTCTAATTGCACTAGATCATTTTCAATCAAAGAAGGCATGTCAATTACAATGCCTGGAGTGTTCATGGTTTTACGATGTTTTACTGTTAAATCATTAACGGCTTCAACAGTCACACTGTCCTTATCTTTTTTAATCACTTTATATTCACAAGCGCCATCATCAGTAGAAACAGTATCACCAATTTGTAAAGCTTCAATTACATTAGCTGGAATATTCATTTCTTTATCACCTGGTTCAGTTGAAACAAATTTAGCAGTTTCACCGGCCTTGAGTTCAAAAGAACCGCCATCTTTAACATTAATGCGAATTTCTGGACCCTGTAAATCTAAAAGCACACCAACTGACTTATTTAATCTTTTAGCTACATTTTTAACTCGATGAATACGCTCTAAATGCCACTCTGGTGTACCATGTTTAGTATTAAAACGAGCGATGTCCATACCAGCATTAATCAATGCTTCCATGGTTTCTTCTGTTTCAGTAGCCGGACCTAAGGTAGCGACAATTTTAGTAAGTTTATTCATAATTCTGTCTTTCTAAATACTTATTTAGTTTTTTAATTGAAGAGTTTATTATCCTTCAAAGACAGTTTATAATCAAGAAGATCTAAAGTTATTACATATTATGAAAAAAGTTTATTTTGTCAGACACGGAGAAAGTGAAGGTAACGCGTTAAAAGTTCACCAATCAATTCAAACTCCTCTAACAGAAATCGGCCACTCTCAAGCCAGAATTGTTGCTTTGCGTTTTAGCAAAATTCAAAACTCTTTAATTATCGCCAGTCCTTGTCTCAGGGCACAACAAACCGCTCAGGCTATTGCTGATAAAAATAATTTAAAGATTGAAATCAACGAATTATTTACGGAAAAAAGAGGACCTAGTGAACTCGTGGGGCTTTCACAAAATAGTCAACAATCCAAAGCTGTTCGTGCTCAAATTGCTAAACATTTCCTTGATCAAGATGGTCAATGGCAACACTCTGATGAAGAAACTGCCTATGAATTTACTATCAGAGCTAAAAAGGCTTTGGAATTTTTGAGTCGCAGATCAGAAGATAATCTCATTGTTGTTTGTCATTCCTTAGTGCTACATATAATTTTTGCCACTATTTTAAGTCAAAGTCAAAATATCAGATTAGCAGATTTATATAATATTTATGAAAATTTTAAAATCAACAATACCAGTATTAGTGTGGCCATTTATGATGAAGAAAACCAAAAATGGAGCATAGATTGTTTAAACGATTATTCCCATCTTGGCTAGCAATTGATGAGATGTCATGTTTATAATAGGGTATATGAAAAAACCCTTGTTTGTTGTGCTAGCTGGAGGAATTGGTAAAAGTTTCGCTCCTCTAACAACAACTAAAAGTCTTTTTCCTTTTCTTGGCAAACCTTTAATTGCACACACCTTAGAAATGATTAAAAATGCTGGAATTAAAGAGGTTTTGGTAGTATGCAATCAAGAAAATCAACAAATTATTGCTAACTTATCCATTGGACTGCAAATCACCACAGTATTACAAACAGATGCCTCTGGTCAAGCTGATGCACTTAGTTTAGCTAGCCATTTAATTGCTGAAGATCAATCCATTGTGATTGTAAATGCAGTTGATTTAATTGAACCCAAATTTTTGAAAAAATTTCTTGATCAAGCTTCTTCAACTTATGCTCAAATCTTGGGCATGAAAGTCAAAAAATATTTTTTAGGTGGTTATTTGAAGGTAGAAGATAAAAGAGTAGTTGGTATTGTTGAAAAACCAAAAATAGGAGAAGAACCAAGTGATATAGCCAATCTTTTTTTTCATTATTTTTCTAAACCTAAAGAACTTTTTACTTTGCTTAGTCAATATAAAGGCGGTGATGATGCTTATGAAAAAGCTTTAGACGAACTTATGAAAAATAAAGACGTTGGCTTTATGGTTTATGAAGATTATTGGCAGAAATTAAAACAAGCTCATCATGTTTTGGATATGACGCAATTATTTTTGCAACATAAAATTAAAAATAAGATTGATAAATCAGTCAAAATTGATAAAACTGCTAGAATTGAGGGAATTGTACAAATAGAGTCTGGAGTTAAAATTGAAGCTGGAGCTATTATTAAAGGTCCTGTTTATATTGGTGCTAATACCATTATCGGCAATAATTGTTTAATTAGAAATTCAATTATTGAATCTGGAAATGTGATTGGTTTCGGTTCTGAGGTGGCTCGTAGTTATATTGGTCCCAATTGCAATTTGCATCATAATTTTATTGGCGATAGTGTTTTAGAATCTGAAGTTAACCCAAGTTATGGCACTTGCACTGCTAACTTGCGTTTTGATCGAGACAAAGTCAAAATGCGTCTTGCTCAAAATGATAAGGAAGATTTGCTAATTGAAACTGACAAAAATAAATTAGGATCAATTATGGCTAAAGGTGTTTTTCTTGGCGTTAATTGTTCGATTTTGCCTGGAATTACCATCGGCACAGAATCTAAAGCTATGCCTGGATCAGTGATTAAAAAAGCGATTCCTGATAAAACAATGTTTAAATAAAAAAAATTAACTTTTGTTTTTTAAAGTTATACCCAAAGAAATTAAAAATAATGAACCCACTATTAAGAAAAGTGTTGTTTCAGTAGAACCAGATTCTGGTAAAGTTTCACTCACAACCTGTGGAGTTGGAGTGGGGGTTTTAGTAGGTGTTGGCGTAGCACTTGGAGTGGGAGTGGGCGTCTTAGTAGGCGTAGGTGTGGCGGTTGGAGTGGGAGTGGGCGTCTTAGTAGGCGTAGGTGTGGCGGTTGGAGTGGGAGTGGGAGTTAATGTAATACTTGGAGTAGGAGTTGGTGTTGGTGTGGGAGTTAGCGTTGGAGTTGGCGTTGGTGTGGGAGTTGGTGTAGTACAAGCAGTCATGTTTTTAGTCCAGGTTCCTCCAGCTTTTGGACAACAAAATTGCACTCCGCCACAAGATTCTATTCTACCTGACCAAGAACAAACACTTTCTTCTGGAGAACCATCAGCCTCCGGAGGAGTACAGTTACGTAAAACACCATCGCTACCAGGACATTGTTCTCTACATTGTGCCGCATCTTTTCTAGTATCCTGATTATTTTTAACTACAAGAGTCACTAGAATTACTCCCACGATTAAAACTAAAAGAATAATTCCTCCAATTAAATATTTCTTTTTTTGATCATCTTTTTCCAAAGACTGAACTTCTGGCACACATATCATTGTAAAGATAAATTTGAATCTTGCAAATAATGAGTTTCTATCGAGAATCTATTGTTTTAACCAACAATCTGTTGTTTAATGGCACCCAAATAATAAGTATGACGGAAAATGTAGAATTTATTCAAAAACAAATTGCCTATTTACTTGATCAATTAGAACATCAAGCTCACAGTGGAGGTAAACATCAAGCCAATGTAGAAAAACGCTACGCTCAAGCTGGTCCTTATTGGCCTAGAGAGACATGGTTGGGTTTTTGTAATAGAGTTAAAAAACAATTACTTGAATACGGATATCCAGAAAATGATGCTCAACAAAAAATCGATGAAGCAACAGCTAAAGTTAAATTTACTGATTAAAATCAATATTTTCCAAGTAAATAAAGCTGATGACTGTAGGATTGATTAGAAAGTGTCCAACTCACTATTACTTGCAACACAATCAATGTCAATAAAAATACCCAAGTTATAACTTTTTGCAAAGACTTTGACCAAGGTAAATAAACCACTCCGCCCACCAGTGGTAAAAGTTTGCGAGTTAAAGGAGTAAATGGTTCTAATTGGCCTAAATTTACCATCCACATCTTGAGTAGTGGCAATGCAAATAATAACCACAACAACCAAATAGCTGCTTTGTGCAATCGCTCTAAAATGAATTTCAATATTGGTATGATGCAAATAAAGAAAATGGGAAATAAAGCATACTCGTACCAACCATTAATATTGGTTTCATCAAAAGCGGCTAGGGCCACCACTAAATAAGCCAATAAAATTGAGCTTAAAACTCGAAAGAATTTATCTTGATATTTATAAATCACCACACCAATCGTCAAGACAAACAAAATACTTTTTTCTCCAGTTGGCCAAAGTTCCGCAGCTAAAGATGGATAAAAGAAAAAGCGATGCAAAAGAGTTGTTAAGCCAATCAATCTCTTTGCTTGTTCAGCAAATATGGCTATAAATAAATCCCAATTAAAAAATGCTCCATATATAGCAAATATACCAATAGCAATAAATACTGAACCTATAATTAGTGTCGCCGATTTGTATTTTTTCTCTGCAAAAAAGTACAAAGCAAGCCCAGCTCCTAAAAAAGTGCCTTGCACTTTCAAAAGAATTGCTAAAACACTCAAAAACATCAATAAAGACAAAGGCGGTTTTTGGAGAGTAAAAAACAGAGCAACTATCAACACCAAACTTGCCAATAAATTATCTGCCACCACCAAACGACTACTAGTTACTACTAGTGGTGAGCTAGCAAAAAGCAAACTTACTAAAAACGCAGTTTTTTTATCAGTCAAACGATGTGCGAGTAAGGCGAACAAAAGAACATTCAAGGTCCCAATTAAAACCATCGGAAAACGAATCGCTACCTGAGAGGGCAAATCATATGTGTCTTGACCACTCAATAAGTGAAAAATACCAGGAATGAGACTAAAAAGTGGTGGATGATCAAGTGCTGGTCTTACTAAAGGTGCGCTATTACCTCGTTCTTGATAAATATAACTATTTTCATAACTATGAAAAAGTGACCAACTGGTCGGCTGACCCTCAGATAACAAAGACGCTCCTAGCCAAGTCCAAGCTTTTTCATCAGCGGTGGCATCATGCGCAGGAAAAAGCGCATAGTTGTGAAAACGCAAAACAAAAGCCAAAAGCGTAATTAAAAAAATATTAATGATAAGTGAATGCTTTTTAAACCATGACAACATGTTTTTATTCTAGCATTTTTATGTGAGAGAAAAATGGGGTGCCTGACGAGACTCGAACCCGCGACCTCCACTTCCACAGAGTGGCGCTCTAACCAACTGAGCTACAGGCACCGTTTTTTTGATTTTAAACAAATAAAAAGTATGCTGGGTGGGATTCGAACCCACGACCTACTGCTTAGAAGGCAGTTGCTCTATCCAGCTGAGCTACCAGCACTTTTAAGTGTTAAAACCGCAGGGGAATTATAAGGAAAAGCACTTCAAAAGTCCAGACACGCAAAGCAATACAAGAGACTGTCCAACAAAGCTAAATTGCGGTATAATAACTGACTTTTTACAATGCCATTTAAACTTCATTCATCCTATCATCCAACTGGCGATCAACCTCAAGCTATTGAGGCACTGGTTGATGGTTTGAAAAATCAAGTCAAAGACCAAGTCCTACTTGGCGTAACTGGCTCAGGTAAAACTTATACCATCGCCAATGTAATTGAAAAAACTCAAAAACCAACTCTAGTTATTGCTCATAATAAAACTTTAGCTGCTCAACTATATCAAGAACTCAGAGATTTTTTTCCAGACAATGCCGTCTCTTATTTTGTCTCTTACTACGACTATTACCAACCAGAGGCTTATTTGCCTAGTAGCGACACTTATATCGAGAAAGAAGCTACCATTAATGAAGAAATTGATAAGTTACGCCTAGCTGCTACCACTCATTTGATGACTAGACCAGATGTGATTATCGTCGCTTCTGTATCTTGTATTTATAGTTTAGGTTCTCCGGTTGATTACAATCGTTTCATTTTGGAAATCGTTGAGGGAGAAATGATTGATCGACAAAGCTTGTTGATTCAATTAAGTAATTTGCAATATGAACGCAGTGAAACTGATTTATTGCGTGGCACATATCGTTTACGTGGCGATACTATTCAGGTTTGGCCAGCTTATCAAGATACGGCAATTAGAATCGAAACCTTATCTAATCAAATTTTAAGCATTAGAGATATTGACCCTATTTCAGGCAGTACTATCGAAAAACCAACTAATCAATTTTATAAAAATAATATGGCTCTGATTTATCCGGCCAAACATTACGCAGTGGAAAGTAGTAGCCAAAAAGAAGCTCTCGCACAAATTCGCCAGGATCTCAAAACCAGAGTAAAAGAATTGCAAGAAGAGGGTAAAACACTTGAAGCTTATCGTTTAGAACACAAAGTTAATTATGATTTGGAAATGATTCAAGAGTTTGGCTCAGTCAATGGTATTGAAAATTATTCTCGCTACTTTGATGGTCGTCAACCTGGCGAGCCACCTTACACGCTGCTAGATTATTTCAAATACAATCAAGAAAAGTTTGGTCATGATTCTTTTTTGACCGTTATCGATGAAAGTCATATTAGTTTGCCACAAATCAAAGGCATGTATTTTGGTGATCAATCTAGAAAAGAAACTTTGATTAAATATGGTTTTCGTTTGCCCAGTGCCATCGATAATCGACCACTACAGTTGCACGAATTTTTATCTCGCAAACAGCAAACTATTTATGTTTCTGCTACTCCTGGAGAATGGGAGCTTCGACAAAGTCAAAATAAAGTAGTCGAACAACTAGTTCGCCCAACTGGTTTACTTGATCCAATCATCGATCTTCGCCCTATCAGTAATCAAATTGAAGATTTAACTCTAGAAATTATTAAGAGAAAAAAACTCGGTCAAAGAGTTTTGGTGACTACTTTGACCAAAAAAATGGCTGAAGCACTCACAGATTACTTAAATGATCCAGAAAAAATTCAAAAATTAGTGCAAAAACAAGGAGACTTTAAACCAAGTGAAATTATCTATCCACAAGTTGCTTACTTGCACTCAGATGTTGAAACTCTTGATCGGAGCGATATTTTAGACGATTTACGTAACGGAAAATATGACGTTTTGGTAGGTATTAATTTACTGCGTGAAGGTTTAGATTTACCAGAGGTAAGCTTGGTCGCTATCCTCGATGCAGATAAAGAGGGATTTTTACGCTCCAAAACTTCTTTGGTGCAAACTATGGGCAGAGCTGCTCGTCATGTCGAAGGAAGAGTGATTCTTTATGCTGACAAAATGACTGATTCAATGAGCTATGCCATTGAAGAAACCAAGCGTCGTCGCCTGGTTCAAGAACAATATAACAATAAGCATAAAATTACTCCCACAGGTATCAATAAACCAATTAGAGAAAAGCTACTACAACGCAAAAGCAAAGAAGAACAGGATAAAGAAAACAGAAAAGGCATCTTTTTAAAAATCTCTAACAAAGAACAACTTAATTTACTTGCCATTGATGCAGAAGAATTAACTCCTGGTGAAAAACAAAAACTGATCAAAAAACTACGCACTCAAATGAAAAAAGCTGCTAATGAGCTTGATTTTGAATTGGCAACTATTATTAGAAATAAAATTAGCGAAATAGAATAATCTCCCATCATGTCACAAAATACTATCAAAATTACTGGCGCCCGCGAGCATAATTTAAAAAATATTAACCTAGAATTTGCCAAAAATCAGTTAGTTGTTTTCACTGGTTTATCTGGTAGTGGCAAAAGCTCGCTCGCCTTCGACACTTTATATGCTGAAGGTCAGCGTCGTTATGTCGAATCACTTAGTTCTTATGCTCGTCAGTTTTTAGGAGTGATGAATAAACCAGATGTTGACCAAATTGATGGTTTGTCGCCAGCCATTTCTATTGATCAAAAAACTACCTCACATAATCCACGTTCCACTGTCGGCACTATCACTGAAATTTATGATTACTGTCGCTTATTATTTTCTCGCGTCGGTCATCCTCATTGTCCTAGTTGCGGTAAAGAAATTAGCACTCAAAGCATTGACCAAATTATTGGTCAAGTTTTGCAACGTATTGAAGAAAAATTTGATATAGCCAAAAACCAACCTCAAAAACTTATGATTCTTTCTCCGGTAATTAAAGAAAGAAAAGGGGAGTTTGACAAATTATTGCAAAATTTAGTTAAAAAAGGTTATAACCGAGCCAGAATCGATGGACAAATTTACAATTTAGATCAAGAACTTAATTTAATTAAAACTAACAAGCACAGCATCGAAGCTTTAGTTGACCGCTTAGTCATTAGTCGTGAACAAATCAGAGATTCAAAAGAATTTAACACTTTCAAAAGTCGTCTCAATCAATCCACTGAGGAAGCTTTAAAATTAGCTAATGGTTTGGTAATTTTCACTTGGGTTAATGACGCTAGTTTTGCTTTTCCAGAAAACCCTCAGAATACTGAAGACTTTTTATTCAGTGAAAATTTAGCTTGTAGTGATTGCGGCATTTCCCTAAAGGAACTTGAGCCACGTTCATTTTCTTTTAATGCCCCAGAAGGAGCTTGTCCAGAATGTCATGGTCTTGGCTCTATCTTAAAAATCAACACTGACAGAATTATTGCTCCAAATTTAACTATGAGCGAAGGAGCAGTAATTCCATTTGCCCGGATGATGGGCAATGAAGGTTGGTTTGCCCGTCTAGTAAAAATCGTGATTGAAGATTTTGGTGCCGATTTTCGTTTGACCAAGTGGGCAGACATGCCATTAGAACTCCAAGAAATCTTACTTTACGGCAGTGAAAAAATTTATGATGTAGTTGGTGAAAATCGTTTTGGCAACATGACCAGTTACCAGAGTAAATTTGAAGGTTTTATCAAAAATCTGGAACGTCGTTATAGTGAAACTGATAGCGAATTCATTCGTCGTGAGATTGGTCAGTTCATGCACAAAGAAGTTTGTCCACTTTGTAATGGAGCTAGATTAAAAGCAGAAGTTTTATCAGTCACCATTGATGAATTAAATATCGCAGAGTTTAGTCAATTAACTATCGATCGTGCGTTGACATGGGCAGAAAAAATTGCTGATCCAACACAAAAAATACTTTCCACTAAAGAAAAGCAAATTGCCGATCCCATTCTTAAAGAAATCAAAACTCGTCTGCAATTTTTGTCAGCTGTTGGCCTTAATTACTTAACTATTTCAAGAGAAGCATCCACGCTTGCTGGTGGTGAAGCTCAAAGAATTCGCCTCGCTTCACAAATTGGTACTGGCTTAACCGGCGTGCTCTATATTTTAGATGAACCAACCATTGGTTTACATCAAAGAGACAATCATCGCTTGATCGAAACTCTTCAAGAACTCAAGAAAAAAGGTAATACTGTGGTGGTGGTAGAGCATGATCGTGACCTAATGCAAGCTGCTGATCATATCGTTGACTTTGGACCCAAAGCAGGTGAGCAAGGTGGCAAAATAGTTTTCACCGGTTCTTATGAAGAAATTTTAAAAGATAATAATTCTTTAACTGGTAAATATTTGGCTCGAAAAAAAGAAATTACCAGAAAAATCGGCAAAGAAAGTGATATTAAGAAAAAAGCTAAAATCGCTATTCATGGTGCCAATCACCATAATCTAAAAAATATTGATGTAGAAATACCTCTCAATGCTTTAACTTGTATTACTGGTATTTCTGGCTCTGGTAAGTCTACTTTGTTACATAATGTTTTAAACAATCATTTAGCCAAAAATCTTGGTTATACTTATAACGGCAAACTGGCTAAAATTGAAAAAATTTCTATTCCTCCTCAAGTCAAAAGACTCAGTATGATTGATCAAAGTCCAATTGGTAAAACTCCACGTTCTAATCCCGCCACTTATACCAAAGCTTTTGATTATATTCGCCAAATTTTTGCTCGCACTAAAGATTCAGCGATGCGAGGCTACAATATTGGACGTTTTAGTTTTAATGTGAAGGGCGGTCGTTGTGAAGCCTGTCAGGGTGAAGGACAAATTAAGATTGAAATGCAATTCTTACCAGATGTATATGTGCAATGCGATGTTTGTCATGGTCAACGTTATAACGAAGAAACTCTTCAAGTGTCATATCAAGAAAAAAATATTGCTCAAGTTTTAGATCTTAGTATTGATGAGGCATTAAATTTCTTTAAAAATCATAGTAATATTCGCCAAAGAATGCAGACTCTACAAGATGTTGGTTTGGGATATTTGAAACTTGGTCAAAGCGCACCCACATTAAGTGGCGGTGAAGCACAAAGAGTTAAGCTTGCTAAAGAATTAAGCACTCGCTCTCACGATCATGTGATTTATTTGTTAGATGAACCAACCACTGGTTTGCATTTTGCTGATATTCAAAAATTACTTGATGTTTTGCATCAATTAGTTGAACAAGATAACACCGTCATTTTAATCGAACATAACCTCGACATCATTAAAAATGCCGACTGGATCATCGACTTAGGACCAGAGGGTGGAGAATACGGTGGTCAAGTTATTGCTCATGGCACTCCATATGAAGTAGCAACAAATGAGCAATCTTTTACCGGACATTATTTAAAAGCAGAATTAATGTAAAATAAACTTAATGTTGGTTTTCAATACAAATCTTTTTAAAAAAATTTTTTATTTATTTTTTAATATTGTTTGTTTGACTCTCATTAGTTCGCAGCTAGTTTTTGCTCAAAATGGAACAGAAAATTTTGAAATTAACTTGCATAGTACTTACACTATTACTGCCACCGGCAAAGCTATTGTTGAACAAAAATTTACCATTAAAAATAAAACTCCAGAGTTATTTGTCAGCAAATATGGCATCATCGTAAGTTCGACAAATTTAGAAAATATTGAAGTAACTCATAATGGTAAAAAATTAGAGCACTCAATAGCTAAAAGAAAAGGACAAACCAGTATTGGTGTAACTTTTGAAGATAAAATAGTAGGCGAAGGTAAAAGCAATGAATTGATTATTAGTTACACTGATCAAGATATAGCTTTAATCAGTGGTAAAATTTTGGAAATCAATATTCCTCAACTTGCTGATCATGATCAATATCAAACCTATCAACTAGAATTACGTGTACCGAGTATTTTTGATACTCCCAGTCGTATTAATCCTAGCAACTTTAGCTTGAGACAAGATGGTGATTACAACGTCATTACTTATAGTAATCTTAAAAACGAATCAGTCTCTGCAATTTTCGGCAACAAACAGGTTTTTGAATTAAAACTTAATTATTATTTAAACAACCCAACTAGTCAAAATTCTTTAACCCAAATTACGCTACCACCGGAAACACCTTATCAAAAAGTGTATTATTTTAATCTTGATCCTATGCCAAAAAGTATTAAAGAAGATGCTGATGGTAACTTCATTGCAACCTATGAAATTCCAGCAAATAACTCTTTCAACGTCGAGTTACTTGCTCAAATTCTTCTCACTCTTTCCGCTAATCCAATGATTCCTTTTAGTCCTGTTTTAGATGATCACTTATATGAACAAAAGTTTTGGGAAGTGGGCGATGGATCTATTATTGAACTTGCCAAAGAGTTATCAAGTCCTAGAGATATTTCAAATTTTGTAGTTGAGAAACTTGATTATACTCAACAATCTTTAGAGCAAGATTTTGTACGTCTAGGTGCTCTTAGCGCTATTAAAGAAGAAAACTTAAATAATGCCACTTGTCAGGAGTTTACCGATCTTTTTGTTACCTTGGCTAGACAAAATAGAATTCCTGCTCGCAGGGCAGTGGGCATTGCATATTCTAACAACGAAGAATTGCGCCCTAGTAATTTAAATAGTGATATTTTACATACTTGGCCAGAATATTACGACGTAGAACAACAAGCTTGGCTAAGAACTGATCCTACTTGGGAGGATACTACTGGTGGCATCGACTATTTTAGTAATTTTGATCTCAATCATATTACTTTGGCTATTAATGGAGTTTCTAGTTCATTACCTTATTCTGCTGGTTCATATTCTGGTGAAATTGATGAAAAAAACAAAAAAATTTATTTAGATATTTCTAAAGAAAATTTTTATACAGGCAATCCCGATTTCGAAATTAATTTGCTAAGCAAAAAAATTTACGGCTTCAGCATTCCAGGTAATTATGAATTACAGATTTTAAATAAAACAGGTATGGTCTGGTATTTCAAAGAGATTAAAATCGATGGTAATAATGTAGATATCAATATCAATCAAGATCAAGAAATTAAAAGAATTTTGCCATTTGCTAAAATAGTCCTTCCCATCACCGTTTATAATAGAGATGGTAATATTCAATATCAAACAAAAATCAAAGTTGCTACTGTCCTAGCAGAAGGTCAAGTTACTAATAATGAATTCGAAGTCAGCACCAGTTTCCAATTTAAAGTCGCCAATCCCAAAAAAATCATTATTGTGGGAGGGGGTGTTATCGTCTTTACCCTCATTGCCGGGAGTTTATTCCTTCTTGGACGAAAAGTCGCAAATTCTTTACGTAGGAAAGGCCAAAAACTTGAAGAAGAGGATCACCAGTTACAAGCGATCTCCACTGCTCTTAAAGAAAATCAAAAAAATGACGGAATTGGCAGTAAAGGTGGAGTATCAAGTCCTCAAAAGTGAAATCGAAGCCCTACTAATTGAAGCGGAATTAATTAAAGCACACCAACCATATTTTAATAGCCTTCTTAAAGACGATAAATCCAATCTTTATCTCATTATAACTAATGAAAAATTTCCTAGAGTATTGCGGGCACGTAAAACCGATCTGAATAAAAAAATTTATCAAAACAAAATAGCGGTTTTTGGACCATTTATCAGTGCTTTTAAATTAGCTGAATTACTTAAAATTATTCGACCTATTTTTAAATGGTGCAATCAAAATACCATACATAATAAGGCCTGTTTTTATCATCATTTAGATCTTTGTTCTGGTGCTTGTTGTCAAAAAATTAGCGAAAAAGAATATCGACAAAATATTGATCAGCTAATTTTATTTCTTAAGGGTAAAACTAAAGATTTACTTAAAAACTTAAAAAAAGAAATGCAAACTCTAGCTCAAAATGAAGCTTTTGAAAAAGCTCTTATAACGAAAAATAAAATCGATTTAATTGAAACAATTACTAGTCAACAATATAAACTTAAAGCCGATGTTATTTTGCCAAATTTCTCTCAAACAGATAGTCAGGAAGCCTTAGTTCACCTTAAATACATTTTGCATCAAGAAAGCGTTGTAGATACTAAACAAAAATTTCACCGTATTGAAGCTTATGATGTGAGTAATACCGCAGGACAAAACGCCACAGTTTCCATGGTGGTTTTGACTGATGGCCAGATAAACCAAAGTCAGTATAAAATTTTTAAAATTCGTTCTCTTAATACCCCTAATGATTACGGCATGCTTCAAGAAGCTCTGCAACGCAGACAAAAACATATGGAGTGGGGAAAACCAGATTTAATTTTAATTGATGGAGGTAAAGGACAAATCAGAGCAGTCAGTAAAGTTTGGCAAGAAAAAATTCCAATTATTGGTTTGGTCAAGAACCCAGATAGATTGGTATTAATTAAAAATAATCTAAACAAAAAAAATGCTCTGGAAACAAAAACTATCAATCTACAAGCCGAGCATCCCACTCTTAAAATGTTACAGAGATTACGCGACGAAGCTCATCGCTTCGCTAAAAAACACCACGCTCGACTTAGAACTAAAAATCTTTTACAATAGTTTTGTGAAATTCATTAAAGCAGTTCTCGTTTCCATTTGTACCATTGCCCTTTTGGCCTGGTTGTTTCCAAATATTAGTTATGGTAGCTCCATCACTTTGATTGTGACAGGCATTGTCTTAACTTTACTTGATAAAACTATTAGACCCATTTTGAAAATTTTGTTTTTACCCATAAATGTAGTCACCTTAGGCTTATTTTCTTTAGTGATTAATGTTTTTATTCTTTATTTAGTAACTTATTTTGTACCAGGATTTGTCATTGATAATGTAATTATTTTTGGAATTCATCTCAATCAGTTCTTTTCTTTGCTTTTTGCCTCTGCATTAATTGGTTTTTTTCAAGGACTTTTTGCGCTAGTTTTATAGAAACTAAAAACCAGTTGATGCTATAATTAAAAATCATGAAAATCACTAAACTTGCCCTTATTTGTTTCATTTTTATACAATTTTTTGCCAATTTATTGATTTTTATGGGTTCAGCGCAAGCAATTACAAGTATTTCTAACAAAAACACTAGTGTTGATGCTACTCAAAGTACTAAAGAAGCCAGCGCCACTGCTGAAAGCACAGACAGCGCCAAATTAGCCTCTCCATCTGCTGAAGTAGTTGAAAGATTGCAGCAAAAAACAGATCAAGATATTACTGAAACTAGTGGACAAAAAAAGAGTGTTCTTGCTGCTTATTTAGACGAACATCCAACTGGCAAATTGAGTTGGCATAATTTCTTGCAAAAAGCCATTCGCAAAGCTATTGCTAGCGGCATGCCAGCCAACATTATTGTCATTTTACTGATTTTCCCAATCATTGCTTCTTTAGTTGCTTTTTCTAGACATGTAATCGGACTTAAAGGTTTCGGCATTTACATACCAGCTGTTTTATCAGTTGCTTTTGTTTCTACTGGAATTTTGCCTGGGATAGTAGTCTTTTTGGCAGTTTTATTAACCGCTTTGTTTACTAGGCCAATCCTGAAAAAGTTTAGACTTCCCATTTTACCTAGAACTGCCATGCTACTTATGAGCGTTTCTGTGGCCATACTAGCACTAATGTTAATTGGTTCGATTTACAGCATTGATTTGGTAATCGACATCAGTATTTTTCCTTTACTGATCATTATCCTTTTAACTGAAAATTTTATGGAAACTCAACTTTTTAATAGTCAAAAAGAAGCTTTACAAATCACTTTTGAAACCTTATTGATTGCCGTACTGTGTTCTCTCATTATCGGTTCTGAACCAATTCAAAAATTTGTAATTTTACGACCAGAGATGACCTTGATTGGAGTAGCTTTGATTAACCTTGCCATCGGCAAATATACTGGACTACGTTTCTTAGAATATCTCAGGTTTAAAGACTTACTCGATCCCAAAAATAAATTTAAGGACAATTCCTTGGAAAATAATTCGCAAGAAGAAGAGGAATAAAACTCATGTTTGTGAATAAAGCCAAAGACCTTCTAGGTATTAACGCACGCAATTCTCTTTATTTGAGCCGTAGCTCAAATAAAGTAAAAGCCATAGTACGTTCCAAATACGCCACTAAAATTTTACTAAGAGACAATAATATTGCGACGGCCGAAATCTACGGTATTTTAGGCACTCATGAAGATATTATTGATTTTAATTGGCAAGATTTAATTAAAAATTTTGTGATTAAACCGACTAATGGCTATGCTGGTACCGGCGTTGTAGCCTTCAGAGAAAAAGTCGCTGAAGACACTTGGGTTGACATGCTCGGCAATAAATGGAATTTAGCTGACATAAGGCTACACTGTGATGATATTTTATCAGGACAATACAGCATTCATGGACTTAATCATAACGTCATTATTGAAGAAAGAGTACCTATCCATCCTAAATTATTGAAATACTCATACAAAGGTACTCCAGACATTAGAGTGGTGGTTTTTAATAGTGTACCTGTCATGGCTATGTTAAGACTACCCACTGAAGAATCTGGTGGTCGTGCCAACGTCACTCAGGGTGCCATTGCTGTGGGCATTGATATAGCTACGGGAATTACTACTCATGCTGTTGCTCACAAAAGTGAACCCATTAATTATCTTCCAGGAACCAAAAAAAAGTTAAACGGCATCATTATTCCAGAATGGAATTCTATTTTAGAAACTGCAGTTATTGCTAGTAACGCCGCCGAACTCCATTTTGCTGGAGTAGACCTTTTTATTCACAAAGATAAAGGACCTATGGTGGTTGAAATTAATGCTGCACCAGGGCTATCTATTCAAGCAGCTAATCGTGCTGGCTTACGTCGTAGATTAGAAAGAGTAGAAGATTTAAATATTCAAAATCCTAAACATGGAGTAAAAGTAGCCCAAGCACTATTTGCCAGTGATTTTGCCTCTAAAATAAAAAACAAAGCGGATTTTCCAATTGTTGGCTTATATGAAGAAATTATTGTTTGGGGAGACAATAAACAAAAAATAGAAACGATTGCTTTTCTGAACACCGGACGCTTTAGTAGTGCCATTTCAAAAAAATTAGCTCAAGAATTAGGCTTAATCGATGTTGATGATCTACTATGGTTTCAATCTGAACAAGAGGAGGGTAAAGTCCCAGTAGTAGAGGTGAAATTTAAATTAAAAGAAAAAGTTGTAAAAACTACCATGATTGTTAGTAATAAACTAAACAATAAAAAACAAAAAATCGAAATCGGGCGCAAAGATCTTAAGAATTTTATTATCCGTTTCGATGATTAAGAAGTGAAAAATGGCCAAACTCAGCGACCTTATCCCAATTAATCTAGATACAGAAAAAGCTAAATTTTTTGCTGCCAATTTTGATTATAATCCTCAATTTGTTTATCAAAAGAATATTTTAAAAACAGAATTAGAAAAATATGGCAAACCAAAGTGGTGGTATTTATTTTTGGCTAAAAGAATTCTTAATCAGTATTTGAAAAATCAGGTAATCACTGAAAACACAAACAATAGGGAAGAGTATCTTAAACAAGACATTATAGAAAAAAAAATTAAACAAAGATTAGATGACTATGGATTAACAAATAAATACGAAGTGGTATTTTCTAAAAATTTTATCAGTCGTATCTCAGTGAATAACAACAAAAAAATTATCAAGGTACGTTTACCCATCAAAATTCACTTAATAGAAATAGAAGCCACTCTTAATCATGAAATTGATACACATATTTTAAGACAACTGAATTATGAACAACAACCGTGGTTTAAAAAGAAGAAAAAATACGGTTTTAAACCATATCTGCGCACCGAGGAAGGCTTAGCTATTATCAATGAATTAATTGCTAGCAAAAAACAGCTTGCTTATAAATCTGCCATTAATTATTTAGCAGTTAACCTTGCTTTAAAAAGTGATTTTAAAACAGTTTTCAAGTTTTTTTATAACATTAATCATAATCCGGAACGAGCTTGGACCTGGACTTTAAAAAAGAAAAGAGGTTTAACTGATACTAAACAAAAAGGGGCTTTTACTAAAGATTTAGTTTATTTTGAAGGACTAATTGAAGTTTTAAATTACCTTAAAAAAAATCAATACGATGCAAGTAAACTCTATTACGGGAAAATAAGTGTTAAAGATATTAAAAAAGCTGAAAAAATTGGAATAAATAAACAACTTATTTTACCTAAGTTTTTAACTGAAAATACTCAAGAATATATCAACGCACTTAAAGAATTACGTAGTCACAATTTATTCTAAGATTCCTATTCTTCGATTTCTGCGTACACTTCCTTTTCGATCCACTTAACAAGTTGTTTATATTCTTCTTTGTTAGTACAGGCAATAATAAATTCCGCTAAAGCATGGCCACCTTTTTTGGCCTGGTAACAAAATTGCTGTGGTTTAGCAAATAATTTATACATCACCAACTGCGATAGAGTAATTAGTTCATTCCATCCATGTAATTTAACTAAACGTCCTGATCTATCAGGATAAATACTGTAAGCTGCAACATATTTTTTCAAGATATTGGGAATAGCTGGGGGAAAACCAAGATGAATTTTAATATCATTATAAGAATGGTCTATGTCATAACCGTAGAAATACATGTTTTGTCTGAAACGGCCAATTCTGGGACCAAGCTCAATGATTTTCCAACCATTGTCAGTCAATATCATCTCTATGTGTGCCGTAGAATTGCGCAAACCTACTGCCTGGATAGCTTTACTAGCTGCTAGTTGTCCATCCTTAATCTGCTCTTCATTTAGCTTGGTTGGTAAAAAACGCTTATAAAGAAAAAAATCATCAATACCCAGTTGTTTAGCTGGAATATAGGCAACGAGTGGACAAAAATAATTATTACCAATTGCATCTGTATAAGTATCAATTGAATAAAAATCTCCTTCCAAATATTCTTCGACAATCACTTGAGGCATCTCCAGGCGTTCTTCCTGAAGATAAATTTCATTAATTTTGGTAAAAGTATCTTGTAAAGCAATCGTTAATTCCTGAACATTAAAGCAAGACTGAATCAATAAACTAGACGCTAATTGAGCTGGTTTAATAATAACTGGAAATTTCAATTTGTTAACGATCGTAGAAATTGAACTAGCAGAAGCATTATTCACTTCAACGAACTGAGGAGTAATTTCTGGATAAAGATGAGTAAAAGCCGTACGCATCATTTTTTTATTAGTACTCACTTCCAAAGCATTTAAATCGGCTACTAATATTTCTTTAGGTAAATGAGGAATGACACGACGCAAATACTGTATTTGTTTATCACCTCTGCAAATTACGCCAACTATTTGATTTTTGTATTTAGACAGAGCTTGAATTATTGTCTCTTGGCTTAAAAAATCACATGTCAATATTTCAGCTAACTGCTCTGCATACTCTCGATCAGTTTGTTTATTGGATTCACTAGTAATTAATAAAAGCTCAATACTTGCATACTCAGCGTATTCTTTTTTTAATTTTTCTACTGCCGGGAAAATACTGCTAGCTAAATGATCAATAATTAACAAATACTTTTTGAACATACGCTAAGTTTATCATCGATATAAAATTTAAAGAACTAAGTTTTCTTTACTTTGAGATTAATTTCTTCAATTTTTTTCCTTAAAACAAAATCTTGTTTTGTAATAATTAAGTCATCTTTTTCCATAGCGAAATGTTTGGCAAAAACTACAACTAAAACCTGTTCAAAATTATGTTTTATGGGCGATGTTTTAGAAAAATCAAAATTTGCCACTAAGGATATGGCATTTTTTTGAGCCGTATCAAAAATTGAAACGATTAAATTATCAGTGAATTTTTGCTCAACACCCTGACTAATATTCAAAATTAAAGTTTTTTCTTGCTTTAATAAATCAACTAATTTTATCGATAAAACTATCAAATAAAATACTAAAGCCAATAAATTATAAATACTTTCATAACGCAAAACAAAAACCAAAGCAAAGATGATCATTAAAACCAAAAACCACCATGGATATTCAAGTAAATATAAAATAAAAATACGTATTCTCTCAAAAAATGGTAGTTTTTCTTGACCAGCAGCTCTTAGCGTGGGAATTAAAATTGCTTGCTGATGATAATTCTCTTGATTAAATTCTTGACCTTGGTAAAAATGCCAAAAATCCAATTGCGCCGGTTTTTGATCACCAATTGGATAATAAAAGTTATTATCTTTTACTTTTAGAAACCAACCATCTGGAAAAACAAAATCATTAAAATTGCCTCTTAAATTAGTAATTGCAAAATCCAAAACCCGATTGTTTTTATCTATCAACTCCACTTTTACAAGAGGACTGGCTACGGTTTCTCGATAATCAAAAACTAAATTTTTTGTTGCCTTAAATAAATTAGGAAATAAAAGTAAAACAATTTTTTTCAATAAAGAAACAGAAAAATCTCGAATAAATTTACTCAGTAATAAGAAAAAAGCAAACAAGTAAAAAATTAATAAGAAGATTAAAGCAATCAAAGGAGCTAAATTTTTCCATAATTCAGATCTTAAAAATGTTCGAATTTGATCTGCAGTTGATTCAGGTAAAACCTCAATAAATTCATCACTAATCTCATGAATAATTTCTTTGGGTGGAATAATGGGAATAATGCCTGTTGGCAAAGGAGTGATGCTTATGGTTGGAGTTGGAGAAACACTCAGACTGGGTTTAATGGTAATCGTCGTACTTATGTGAGGCGATACAGATGGAATAGGAGTTGGCGAAACACTAGTGCTTGGAATGACTGTAGGAGTACTTGTCGGAGTAGAGGTGGGAGTTGTTGTTGGCCAATATTGTAGCTCTATCCTAAAATATACTTTTTCTAAAACACTCACATGAGCAACTCTGTCTGTAATAATAAAATCAAGCCTGATGTCTGTGTTTCTTGGTAAAATGCCCAATTTCAATTCATAATAACCATTACTATCAATTTGTTTAGTAAAAATTTGAGTAGCATCATTGGGAATAGTAACAGTTAATTTAACCTCGCTATTAGCTTCACCATAGGCGATAAGAACTGGTTCGTTAGCGGTAGCATCAGTTTTAAAGATAATGATGGGATCACTCGGCACTGAACCAGCATTGCCAGCAGAAATATCAACAGCTGTGTCTCCAATTTTAGTTAATCTAAAACTAGGAGCTAAAGTATCAATTGTAAAACCCCACACATCTGAAGATGAGCTTAAATTGGCATAATCAACGGCAAGAATGTTCCAAGTATAGGCCCTATCACCCAAAGCACTTTTTGGAGTTAATGTATAAACATTATTTAAAGCATCATAAATCAAAGTGTAGTAACTATTGTCAGCACTAATTAAAGGAATATTGTTGTAAAAAATACTACCATTTAAATACAAAGCATAATGTGACATGCCCACATTATCAGTAGATCCATACCAACTAAAAGAAGGCGTATTATCACTGAGCAAAGAATCATCTGGAGGTGCAATTAAAATTGGTACTGAGGGAGCTTGTGTGTCTGGTATTCTCGCAGTGATGTTAATATCAGCTGCTGAAACTAAAGACTTATCCACGAAAAAAATAATCGTTAAAAAAAACAAACTTAAGAAAATTAATTTCGCCTTATTTTTGCAAATCATCAAGCTCTTCATTTCTTCTTTCCAAATCTTTAGAAGTAGAATTCTTTAGAGCAGAAGCCTTGCGTCTTTTAAGCGAGATAAACAAAATAGTAATTATCAAAAGAACAATTAAAACTAATAAGATTATCTTAACAGGAATTAAGTATAAACCTGCAGTGGCCATCATTACTCTACCTTGATTACCATAACTAGCTTCAACAACTGCTTTATAGTAACCCAATCCCCAAATCCTATTCCATGTACCCATAAATTCACGTTCACTTTTGGGAAAAACATTTTTTGCCTCCAGCTCAACATTGGCTACTTCTTTACCAAATAGGTTATAAACTTTTAAAACTGGTTGAGTATTAATATGAATATCAGATTGATTGTCTACTTTTAAAGAAAAATCAACCGGACCATTTTCTAAAAATTTAGGCCAATTAAAACGACTAATATAAGCTTCTTCATTAATGTCGCCTTCAACTATGACATATAATAAAGTACCAACTCTTTGTGATATTCCTGAGCCTGTCTCTGTGACTGAAGTAGTATTTAAGGGTCGATGATAAACCATGGCATAATGACCTCCTGGCAAAGCATCTTTTGGCACTTCAATTAACACATTTACTATTGCTATTTCTTCACTAGCCAACTTATGTTCAGCAGGAACTAAAGTTAGCCAAGAAACTAAACTCCAACGAGCATCAGCTTGCTTGGGATCAATTAAAACAGGAGTAAATCCATCCTCAGCTACAATAAAATCAGTTGCTTTGCTTTCCAAGGATATAGTTTCATCTGAACCATTACGCACTTTAAGTTGCACTTGTTTTTTTTCGCCTGGCTTAAGACGAATGCTAAAATCATCGCCCAATCTCACTGGTGTAGCTGTTAGTGATAAATTAGAAACAGCAAAAACATGACTAGTAAAAAAGAAGAAGACAAAAAAACTAAAAAAAGCAGAAATGATTTTGAAGTTAGGGCAGTTTTTTAACATATTTTAAACCTTAAAAAGTGGCTGAGGCCGTATATACGAGATAGTTTTCATAATTTCCAGCAGCATTAGTGGCAGCTGGAGCAACACGATAACAAACATCAACAATATCACTAGCAGTAACAGTGGAGCGCTCAAATATTGTTTGCACTGCCTCTCCTGCAGCTAAATCAGCAAATTGTTTGGCATAAAAAGTCCCACTTTGGTTGTAATAAAATGCTGGAGTAAAAGTTGCTCCAGTGGCATCTGGATCTAGTGTGTAACCAAAACCAGGATAAGTAGTGGCATCTGTCCAATCTGCAGCAGTAGTATGACTAGCCCCCGTTACACTTGCATCGACGATACATGTAATACTCGAAGATCCATCGGTGGCACAAGCATTAGCTTCACGACCCATTTGGTCATTTTCTGCCACAGTCACTGCATAACCACCTATAGCATTGGTAACTACTGTCAATCTTTGAGCAGCATCAACAAAAGAACCAATAGTCAAATCGCTAAAAGGCACTGTTATAGAGGTAGTAGTCACATCAGTCGTAATTCCACAAACACTTGTTGCAGCTGGTAAGCCAGCAATAGTAAAAGTTATTTGTGGAGCTATATAAGCAGAAACTTTAACCGCATCAACTACACCAATTTTAGTAACAGTTTGATCAATAACTGTTCCAGAATTGTCTAAGTGTTGAATAATCACTGAATAAGTATCAGCTTGACCTAAAGTATGGTTGCTTATTCCTGTCTTAGGAGCTGGATTAATCAAATTGGAAATCACAAAAGCTTCTTCAGTTGTTCCATCAAAAGCTGTGCCCACTGCTCCTAATCCATCATAACTACAGACAAAAGAATGATAGGGAACTGTATCAATAACAATAGTAGATGTATCAGCAGCTGTACTAGTACCAGTAAAAGTACCATAGCTAGCTGTAATTGGACAGGTAATAGAAGCTGTTGGATAAACTCCGAAATCAAAACCACCAGCGTCTGGGATATTATCATGATCAGTTCCATTATCTGCCACAGCTGGCACTAAAATACGAAAAGAACCAGCATTAAGAGCACTAATTAGTGGTCAAGCGCACCGTCAAAGAAGCTGATTGACTCGCATAAACAGTAGCATCGTCAGTAATGTCACTAACATCCAATCCAGAAGTCAAATTAAGGGTGTTGTCACTAGCATCATCGATAGTAGTTGCCACTGTATAAACAGTATCATTAATCAAAACATTGTCGCGATTTTGTAATTGTAAAACTGACTCAGAAGGATAATTACTCGTATCTATAGTAATTAAAGAAGAACCAGTAGTTTGAGCGCCCTCTAGCGCACTCAAAAAAGATAATCTCGCATTGTTTAAAGTAGCTGATGTATCGTTAAATTCTCCAGAAAAGACCACATACTTTTTAGCAACTAAAAAAACCAATAACAAAAGGGGGAATACAAACAAATACTTTTTTAGCTTCATAATCTTATTTTAAGAATAACCCACTTTAGTTCCTCTAGTCAACAGTGGGTTTTTTCAGAGACTTTTTCAGCATAGTAAAAAACCAATACAAAATTGGTATGAAAATTGCGATCAACAAAATAGAAAAAGGTAATACAACGACCCTTTTTTGTAAAAAATCATCACCCACTTTAAGCTCCAGATCATAGGCACCAATCAAAAAACCTTTTTTATAAAAAAACTTGTTTTTCAGTTTTTGATTGATAAAAGCTGCTTTCTTAGCAGCATAATCTTCACCATTAGCCACAGTAATTTCCTTAGCTTCTTCCATTTGCTCCAAAGTTTTTAAATCTTCTTCTGTCATAGCTCGCACTAAGCGTTTGCCATTAGCTAACACCATATCTGGATAAAGCTCATAAACATCTACTGTCTGATTTGGCCAATGACTGATTTTGATGTGTCCTTCTATCGGCGCAGCATTTTCTCCAATATTTTTAACCAAAGCTGAAAAACTAAATCCCATAAAACTATCAGCTAATTTTGGTAAAAAGAACTGCTCAATGCTTAGTTCACCACGATTTTGATCATCAGCGCTCACTAATAAAATCACATTACTAGCTACTACTGCCGAAACCAAAGTTTTTTCACTGGATGCACTACTGTAAGACAGCTGCTTAGCTTGAAATAAAATTGATAAATAATGTTCTTGATATTTTGCTTCTGATGGAAGAGCAATAACAAAATTCAAAGATTTTTCTTCTCCAGGTTTAAGTAGAAAACTTTTACCCCATTTATCTGAATCACCATCTAAATTTAAATAATTGAAATCACTTTTTTGTTCTAAAATTACCAAACCTGTTTTATCATCGCTATGAAAGTCCACTAATGCTGGCGTGATTTCTAAAGTATAAAGACCACTATTACTAATTTTAATTTGATGATTGATTCCAGCACCTGGTTTGACCGATAAATAAGCTACTGGTGGATAAATTTTTAAATCCAAAGCTGAGGCTGCTTGAACAGAATTAAAACCCACAATTAAAAAAAATAAAACAAAAAAACCATATTTAAAATAAATTGATATTTTTGAAAAATTTAAACACATATTATTTTTTTCAATATCCTGGAACCGCTACAAAAACAACACTAGTTTGATAATTACCAGCAGCTTGATTACCAGGCATAGCAGCTTTATAAGTAATGGTTGCTGTACGATTTAAAGCCACATTATTGGAACCCATAATAACTTGCATGCTTTCTCCAGCTTCATTATTAGCAAATTGTCGAAAATAATTACTATTAATAAAATCACTAACTACATCATCGCCACTAGCATTAAAGCCAAAACCAGCATTGCTAGGATTAGTCCATAATCCAGCGATACTTTCGTCGCAATCATTTGAATCACAAGTAGTATCGTTAATATCGTCAGGATCAGATATATCAGTTGTGATTTGTCTCAATGGATGATTTTCAAAAACATAAATATTATAGCCACTTGCTCCATTGGTTGTGACATTAATCGTGTGTGAATCAGTTTTAAAACTATCGGGAAATAATTCACCCAACTCAATACTTAATTTAGAAATACTAAAGAAAAAATAATCAATTTGGTAAACATATTGAAAACCACTACCAATAAAATAATTACTACTACCGTACTGACCATAAGGACCAACTGCCAAACCACCCATAGTATCTGAAAGAATATAAGTATCTCCATCTCTTCTCCCAGAGCCCATATTAAAATTACCGAACTGAATTTTATAAGAATCAGATTTCATCTCTTCTGCAAAAACTTGGTCAGCAAGTCCATTTAAAAACAATAAGGACAACAATGATGAGACCAAGAAAAATTTTCTAATTTTCATTTTCTTTTTGGATTAAAGCTTCAGTTTCCACTTCTTTAATAAGCACTTCCATTTTTTGATTCTCTTCTTCTTCCAAAGACTGCATCTTAGAAGAGTCTTGCACATTTTTTCGATCAATTTGGCGTAATAGAATATTTAAATCTTGTTTCAAAATTTGCAACTCTGAATTAATAGCTGTTTTATTTTTTTCTGGAAAACTAAGTAAAAACTCCAACATCGGTAAACGTCTGTTAATTAAAGATCTTACAAAATCAGTTACAGCTTGATAATCACGTTTGGCTCGATTTAATTCTCTAGCTTGAGCATCTACCAGTAAATGATTGCTGTAAGCTTTTTCATATTGGCTTTTAGCAAAAAGATAGAAAATCGTTACGATAGGCAAAGAAATCAAATTGGATAATTCCGCTGTAGACAAAACAAAATTAGTACTACTAGCGATACTCAAACTAAAATGAAAAACCATAATTTCTAGAACTAATAATAAAGATGTTTTGGTAGGTGCAGTTAAAGCAATAAAAAAAAGTTCAACGAAAGTGATAGCAAAAAAGGAAGAGGCTAGAGAACCACTAGATCCTACTAATAACAAAAAAGCAAAATTAATTAAGGCTAAATTAGCTGAGGAATTATCTGGTAAAATCAAATAAAAACGTCCTTTTTGTTGTTTTTGCAAAATTAAATACAAGGCGCTACAACAAGCAAAAACTTGCAGTGAATAATGTTTCAAAAAAGGAATTTGTAGATACAAATAAGCTGCCAAAACACTCATGGTCAATAGAATTGCGTGTTTAATGGTACTCATAATAAAAAGTATAGATGAAATCTCTTAGATTGACTATTGTCTTTTAGAGAGCTTGCCCTTAAAATAACTCCCACTTCACAATTTTGTTCTTATGGAATAAAATTCTTCAGCGTCTAGAGGAAGTACGAGAAACAAGAAAGTTTTTCTTTCTTTTTTTTGTCTGCTAGACCAAATTGATCTTTAACAAGTAAACAGCCAATTGGAAATAAATATAGTGATAGAAAGTGTGCAAGGATTTTTCCTTTTTTTGGAAAAGTCCGTCAATTTTTTAGTAAATTTGGCTTTTAGCGATGATTTCGCTAAAAGTTTTTTAGAGCTAAATCAAACTTTTTTAAGAGTTTGATCCTGGCTCAGGATGAATGCTGGCGGTGTGCCTTAAGCATGCAAGTCGAACGGTAAATTTCCTTCGGGAAATACGAGTGGCAGACGGGTGAGTAATACGTAGGAACTTACCCTAAAGTGGGGAATAGCTCATCGAAAGGTGGGGTAATGCCGCATATGGTCGCAAGATCAAAGTCGCAAGACGCTTTAGGAGGGGCCTGCGCCCTATCAGGTAGTTGGTGAGGTAATGGCTCACCAAGCCAATGACGGGTAGCCGGTGTGAGAGCATGACCGGCCACAAGGTAACTGAGACACGGTGCCTACACCTACGGGTGGCAGCAACTGGGAATATTGCGCAATGGACGAAAGTCTGACGCAGCGACACCGCGTGTGGGAAGAAGCTTTTCGGAGTGTAAACCACTGTGGCAGGGGAACAATTTTTGAGCGTACCCTGCTAGAAAGCACCTGCTAACTACGTGCCAGAAGCCTCGGTAATACGTAGGGTGCAAGCATTATCCGGATTTACTGGGCGTAAAGCGTTCCGTCGGCGGTTTATCAAGTTTCATCTTTAATACTGGGGCTCAACTCCAGATACAGGATGGAAAACTAGTAAGCTAGAGTTTACTATGGGGAGCTGGAATTCTCGGTGGAGGGGTGAAATCCGTAGATATCGAGAGGAACACCATTCGCGAAGGCGAGCTCCTAGGGTAACACTGACGCTCAGGGACGAAAGCTTGGGTAGCAAAAGGGATTAGAGACCCCTGTAGTCCAAGCCGTAAACACTCCTTGCTAATTGCTTGGTCCTTTATGGATTGAGTGATGTAAGCTAACGCGTTAAGCAAGGCGCCTGGGGATTACGATCGCAAGATTAAAACTCAAAGGAATTGACGGGGGAGCGCACAACCGGTGGAGCATGTGGTTTAATTCGATACAAAGCGAAAAACCTTACCTGGGTTTGACATGTACCTGCACGGCTTAGGAAACTAAGTCTTCTTCGAGAGTGGTACACAGGTGTTGCATGGCTGTCGTCAGCTCGTGTCGTGAGGCGTCCACTTAAGTGTGGTAACGAGCGCAACCCTTATCTCGTGTTACAAGTGTCACGAGAGACTGCCCTGCTTTTTGCAGGGAGGAAGGAGAGGATGACGTCAAGTCAGCACGACCCTTACATCCAGGGCTACACACATCCTACAATGGAGCCGACAACGGGAAGCAAGACCGCAAGGTGGAGCTAATCCTTAAACGGCCCCTCAGTTCAGATTGTGGGCTGCAATTCGCCCACATGAAGTCGGAATCGGTAGTAATCGCAAATCAGCAGGTTGCGGTGAATACGTTCTCGCTCCTTGTACACACTGCCCGTCAAACCAGCAAAGTTAGCAACACCCGAAGCGGGTGACCATAACGCGCAAGCGAGTGGCCCTTCTACGGTGAGGTTAGCGATGAGGGTTAAGTCGTAACAAGGTATCGCTACTGGAAGGTGGCGATGGATCACCTCCTTTCTAAGGAGAATGGGTAAGAGATTTCACGACCTCTTTCTCCCATCTAGGGTGACCTAGATGAAACAAAAACAAATCCTATGACCATGTGTCTAGGTCATGCTTTCTGTCACTGTATTTGAATCTAATTGGTGTTTACTTAAATTTCTAAAACCGCTTTATTATGGCGGTTTTTTTGTATATTCTAAATTTTCAACATAAATAAGTTATACTAATTCTCAAAGAGGATAATTATGCCCATATACAAAGAAGGAGAAAATAATAAATTGGTAGAAGATGTTCGCCGACAAAGAGAAGAACATGATCAAGCGATACAAGAAGCTACTAAAATACTCAAACAGGATATTCCACCTTTCTTAGCTATAGCCATGGCTTCGAGAGTTATTGGAAGAAAAGAAGCTGAAGAATTGTATGCAATTATTTCTAAAAATAAATTGCAAAAAACATAAATATTGCAAAATAGTTCATGGTAAAAAAATCATCCTGTGCTAAAATATACTCTTGTCTAAATGGGTGTGTAGCTCAGATGGTTAGAGCGCAGTCCTGATAAGACTGAGGTCCTTGGTTCGATTCCAAGCACACCCACAACGGAGAGAGCAAAACTCACTCCTAGTCCTCGAAGAGGGCGACATTAAAGCAAGCCCGCCTAGCAGTTTATGTTGATAAACGAAGCGCGTGGCTAATCCCCATAGGGGACCACGTCTTTGAATAATCCTCAGAAAATTGACTTTGTGCTAAAAACTATGTCAACTCAAAAATCTTTACCCGCTAGCCAATTAACTTTGCCAGTAATTCCCATTCGCGAAGGTATTCTTTTTCCTTCTACCGAATCGGTATTAACTTTTGGCAGAAAACTCTCTTTGCAAGCTATAAAAGCGGGTGAAGGTGATGGCAAGTATGTGGTACTTTTAACTCAAAAAAAGGCTAATCTAGAAAAACCAAAAACTAGTGATTTATATACCGTTGGTACCTTGGCAGTAGTAGAAAAAACACTAATCACTGGAGATAGCGTCAGTGCTTTAGTAAGAGGAGTTGGCAGAGTAAAAGTACAAAACTTTGTTCAAGAACGACCCTTTTTGCTGGCTAGCGTAGAAAAAATTTACGATCTTTTTGAAAGAGATGATGAATTGACCGCCCTTAGTAATCAATTGCAAAAACTTTTCAAAACCACAGTTCAAATGGGTAAACAAATTGAATTTCTCAATTTCATTAAACTCCTCAGTGGCGTTAATGAGGGAGAAATGGCTGATCAAATTGCTAGCACGCTTAGTTTATCCACTAAAGAAAAGCAAGAAATTTTAGAAATTACCTCAGTCAAAGAAAGAATTAAAAAAATTATTTTTTATCTTTCTAAAGAAGTAAGAGTCTTGGAAATCGAAAAAGATGTTTCTAAAAAAACTCAAGCAAAGTTTGATCAGCACATGCGAGAAAGTATTTTACGTGAAAGACTGCACACCATCCAAAAAGAATTAGGTGAAATCGATGATGAAGAAGAAATTATCAATGACTATGCCTCAAAATTGAAAAGGTCGAAATTTCCGAAAGAGGTGTTTGAACGAGTTAAAAAAGAAATCAAAAAGCTAGAACAAATGTCTCCTAATAATCCAGAAGGTTCTTACATTAGAAGTTGGTTAGATTTGGTTTTTGACTTGCCTTTTGGTAAATTGCAAAATAAAGAAATTGATATTAAAAAAGCTCTAACCACACTCAATAAAGACCATTTTGGTCTAGAAGAAGTAAAAGATAGAGTTTTGGAATATATTTCTGTTTTACAACTTAAACAAAAACAGAAAAAACAAAAAAACCAAAATATACCAACTATTTTGTGTTTTGTAGGACCACCGGGAGTGGGTAAAACCAGTATTGGACGTTCAATCGCCAGTGCTCTTGGCAGAAATTTCACTAAAATTTCTCTGGGTGGAATAAGAGATGAAGCAGAAATTCGTGGACATAGACGCACATACGTTGGAGCAATGCCAGGCAGAATTATTAAAGCCATTGGCAATGCTAAAAGCATGAATCCAGTTTTTATGCTTGATGAAGTCGATAAACTTGGCAACGATTTTCGTGGTGATCCCAGCTCAGCTCTTTTAGAAGTCTTAGATCCAGAACAAAATCATGCTTTTGAAGATCATTATTTAGATTTTCCTTTTGATCTTTCCAGCGTATTATTTATTGCCACTGCTAATACACTAGATACTATTCCAGCCGCTCTTCGAGATCGTTTAGAAATCATCCAATATACTGGTTATACCACTGAAGAAAAATTTCAGATTGCCAAGCGCTATCTATTACCCAAAACTATTGCCTCCAATGCCTTGAAAAAAAATGTTTTGCAAATCGAAGATAAAATCATTAAAAAAATTATTAAAAATTATGTTAAAGAAGCAGGTGTTAGAGATCTAGAAAGACAATTTAATAAAATTATGCGTAAAATTGCTAGGGAATCTCTAGAAACACAAAAAAATAAAATTATTGTTGATGAGAAAAAATTGAAAAAGTATTTGGGACCAGAAATTTTTGATGAAAGCCTTGCAGAAAAAGATAATCAAGTTGGTTTAGCTACTGGCTTAGCTTGGACAAGTGTTGGCGGAGATGTTTTGTTTGTTGAAGTCGCCCTTTCTCCAGGAAAAGGACAAATTAAATTAACGGGCAAACTTGGTGAAGTCATGAAAGAATCGGCCCAAGCTGCTTTAACTTATGTTAGCGCTCATCATCAAGAATTGGGTATTAAAATTGAAACTATTAATAAATCTAATATTCATATTCATGTTCCAGAAGGAGCAGTACCCAAAGATGGTCCTTCTGCAGGTGTTACCATCACTACTGCCCTGGTTTCTGCTTTTACTAAACGTCCAGTACGTAAGGATGTGGCCATGACTGGGGAAGTAACTTTGCGTGGCCGTGTCTTGCGCATTGGTGGGCTAAAAGAGAAGGCTATTGCTGCAGCTAATGCCGGCAGTAAAATCATTATTATTCCTAAAGAAAATGAGCGTGATTTAGAAAAAATCTTACCATTACTCAATCATAAAGTGAGTTTCAAACCAGTGAGTGATGTTTCTCAGGTTCTTCAAATTGCCTTACTAACTTAATTTAGTCTCATTGACTGGTATACTGAAATAGATATGTTTAAGAAAGTGCTAATTTTATTAGTTGGATTATTGGTATTTAGCATTTCTTTGCTTTTTACTTTAACAGATCCTTTGCAAAAACATTCTTTGGCAGGTTTACAAATTGAATATCCAAGTGGCAACGCCTCTGTGTCACTCAATGACAATTACTTAGGCAAAGCTCCCTTATTAGAAGAAAAAATTAAAAGTGGCGAATACATCTTAAAAATAAATCCTGATGACAATAATTTAAGTAGTTTGAATTTACCGATTTATTTGGAAAAAGGCACGTTGACCATTGTCGTTTATAATCCAGGAGATAATCCTCGCAACAGCTCTAGTACAATTTTTGAGTTAAGAAAAAGAAGCGATAAAACTTCTGCAGTTAGTTTTGAAACTTATCCTGAAAATGCTTTGGTTTCATTTGATAAACAAGAAGCCAATTTTTCCCCTCTAACTATTGAGTCTGTTTCACCAGGAGAACATCATTTTCTGGTCAGCTTACCATCTTATGAAGCCCAAGATCACAGCTTCTTAGTATTAGAAGGTTACGAAACCAAAATTACCATTAACTTGGCCAAAAACATCAAGATCCCTGAACAAATAGAGCCTAAAAATGAAGCTGTTGTGGAAACTATTCAAACAAAAATTGAAGAGAGCGAAAAAAAACCAGAGGCCACTAACAGTAGTCAATAAAATTGAAGTAGCGTAAAATGAAATCAATATGAATCAAAAATTAAATGCAAATATATTATTACCTTTTTTGTTAGTAGTTGTTTTGATTGCCATTACTCGTTTTACCGATCTCAAACCACATTGGGGTAGTTTAGAGATGCGTACTAATGCAACTATTACTGTTAGTGGTAGCGCTAAACAAGAACAAAACAATCAAATAGCTAATTTTACTGCTGGAATGGAAAGCATCGAAGCAACAAAGGAAGAAGCACTCAACAAAACAACAGCAGCGATGAATCAATTAATCGATAAGGTTAAAGCCTTCGGTATCAAAGCAGAAGATATTCAAACTCAAAACGCCAGTGTTTACCAAGAAACAGAATATGTACCCATGAATGAACCAAGCACTTTGATTTATCCTCCACAAGAGAGAGGAGATGCACGTAAAGGTGATTGGCGCGCCAATAATTCAGTAAGTATTAAATTAAGAGAAGTAGATAGAGCAGAAGAATTATTAGCAATTTTAAACGCTAGCGGAGCTAATTACGTCTATGGACCGGACTTTAGTCTTGATGACATGGAATCTGCAAGTGACGCTCTATTAACTGAAGCTGTTATTAATGCTAGAACAAAAGCTGAAAAAATCGCTACTGCTAATAATCAGAAAGTGGGCAAAATTCTTTCTCTCGTAGAAAGTAACACTTATCCAATTTATAACAATTACAAGTCTGCTTTACCTTTAATTGGTGGTGGAGCTGAAATTGCTATGGATGCCAGCTTAGAACCTGGTTCAAGTACCACTAGTAAAACCGTCACTGTCACTTTCGAACTAAATTAAAAAAGTTTGATTAAATAATGATTATTTTGAGAAACCACAATTTCTCCTAAATCCAGAATTTCTCTTGTTTTCATTTCAGGATAAGCTTCATATTCTTTACTACCAATCACGATATATTTAATCTGATATTTATTAAGATAGTTTTGAGCCTGCACACTTTTGGGTTCGAGATAAATTTTTTCAACTTCGCTAGTGCGCATAGCTGGTTTATCCCAACCAGCACGCCACAACCATTCGTGAACTCGCCAACCCAAAATAGTCGGCATACCGGAAAAAGCAGAGATTCTTGCGTATTCACTATAAGATTCTCCAACAGCTTCAACTATATTGACTTGCTTAGTCTCATTTTCTTTTAAATAATTTAAAATAACAAAATCATCTGGATATCTACGACTGAACCAATTCAATCCGTTTAATCCTTGATAATTTCTAAAGCCTCCATAATAACTTTTATAAGCCAAGTAAGGATAAACAAGGGTAGAAAAGAACAAAAATATGAAAATTGGCAAGTACAAAATAAGCCATTTACGCAATGCTATTTTGAATGATGTCAGACTTTTTTTCTTATAAACAAAAATCTGTCTTAAATCAATTAGCTTCCAAGAAAAGAATTTTTTATGTCCATCCTTTTTAAAAAAAATAAAACTAAAAAATAAACTCAACAAAACACCAAGTAACATAAATCCCTGAAAAACTAACTTAAACATCGTATTGGCACGAGGATAAGTGCTGTAAATATCTTTAAAATAAAAAAGCTCTGGAAATATAATTAAAATTAAAACTAATAAGGCAATAGCAATTAACAAAATGGAAATCGCTGAATTTTTAGCATTCAGTTTTGTCCATGGTTTAAAGATTAACATAAACAAAATCAAGTAAAACAAGTGTGGCCCCCATAAAACTAGCAGCTGCCAAAATGGAGTGTGTTCTGTCGCCACCAATAAACCGCTTGAAATAGCTGTAAAATTGCTAAACCAAAAAAATGAAGTTACTGCTGTAAATAATAAAATAATACCAGCGGTCCAAAATAAGCCCTGAAAAAAACGTTTGTCTTTGAAAAGTAAAATTAAACCAATAATAATAAGCAATAAACCATAAATCATGATATCCCAAGTATTGGTCATGACTAAAACACCAAACAATATACCTGACAAAGCTGCCAACCATTTATTGCAGGTTTGCGTTATCAATAATTCTTTAAGCCATAAAAAAATACTCAATAATAAAAATAAACTAATTGGTAAAGATAAAACATGGGCATGCAAATCACAAACAACAAAACTATAAGCCGGAAATTCATGAATGGTTCTTTCAATAAATCTAGTTGCGTCCGGATACCAATACTTACTCATGTCTCCGTATTTCGCAAAATACCAAAGAGTGTGTCCATTAGCTCCTAGGGCTACTAAGAAAATTGCCAAGATTCCAGCACTAACTGAAGCTTTAAAATCAGTTTTTTCTTCATTTAAAAATGATAATTTTTTAACTAATAAATTGGCACGTAAATTAAAAACAAGAGAAAATAATTCTAAAGTTAGAAGAGCAAAAAGACCAAGTAAAAGCAAATTATATCCATAAGCTAAATCCACTTGCCATAAATGCACCAAAATCGCATTGTAAAAATGACCAAAACTATAATAATTAACACTTTCATTGGCAAACCAAATGTCTTTCATTGGCAAAACTGGCGACTTGAGATAAGCTTGAATAAAACCAGCATCCATAAATTTTTCCAAGTCCAAAATTTCTGGTTGAAAACTTCTTACAAAAAATAAAAATAATAAACTCAATAAAAAAATAGTTTCCTCGATAAATATAATTGTGCTGAATTTTTGCCAAAATTTCTTCAAAAAATTTTTTTGTGAAAAAAAATGCTTAAAAGAAATATAAGCAGATAAAAAAATTAAAAAAATTAAAAAAATAGTTACGCCAATACCAGTATTAATAGGTATTTTTAAAAAGGCAGTATTCCAAACTAAAAGAGATAAAAGCAAAATGGAGAAAATCCTGGCAAAACCCCAACCAGCATCTTTTAAATAAGTAAATCTTTGTGAGGCATAAAAAACTATCGGCAAAGCTATAGTCTGCAACAGAAAAAAGAAGAAATAGATTAATAATAATAAACCAAGGTCATGAACTAGCATGGTTTACACTATAACAAAAAGCTAGCAATTTTAGAAACTACTGTTTTAAAGGAAAAAAATTTATGAGGATAATCTATGGTGCGATCAAGAAAATTACTTAACCACCACACCTGAGCTTGAGTTTGATTTTTAGCTAAATAAGAAGCCACGTCCCAATTGTCTTCAACAAAATAGTCCAAAGCTAATTTTTCAATCATTCTTTTTTTGAAAAAGTGAGGTTGTTCATCACATTGATTAAAATAAATATCTTTAAAAATATTTTGGCGATTAATAATTTTTTTCCATTTTTCAGTATCTTTTATCAAACAAGCAAAACGTGCACTGACTACATAGATTTCTAAGTTTTGATGAGTCAAAACTAAGTTTTCTAAATCAGTAAAACCTTCGGCTAATTTATAGCTACTTTTGTGAACAAGTGACCAAAGAAACTGTTCTAAACGTGAATTAGGATGATAAAATTCTAGTTCTTTGCGAGGAAATAAATGAGCCTTCTTACTGCGAGAAATTAAACTGCGAAAAATACGACTCGGATTATCTAGAATAACACCGTCGAGATCAAAACCAATTCTAATTATTTTTTTCTTCATAAAGTCGAAGTTTCTATTCTAACATGCTTAGCCAATTTCCTAGCACTTTTTACTGCATGATTAATACCACGATCAAAAGGGTAAACATGTTGCATACAAACCCAATATAGATTTTTAATACTGGTATTAAATTTTGGCAAATAACGACTTTGATTTACAAAGCTAATTGGCTGAGCAAAAGGTGTTTTAAAAACTAAAGCTTCTATTAAGTTTTGTTCGAAAGTAGGATTAATCTTTTTTAAATAAGGTTGATAATCTTTTAATAATTCCTGGGCAGATTTTTTGTAAGCCGGATTGCTTGATTCTAAATAACGACCCAAATAAACCAAGCTTTCTCCGTTGTATTTCTGATTCGACATATAATTATCATGTTCTACGATTGCTACAAAAGGCCAATTTTTTTCATTAATATTTAACCAATAAGTCTCATCTGATAAAAACTTTTTTTTCAATCGTAATAACATTGTCATTGCTCCTAAACCAATTAACTTATCTTGTTTCAATTCTGGCAAATCGATAATTTTAGAAAAAACTGAAGCTGCTAGTGTAGAAATTACTAAATCATATGCTTTATTTTGAATTTTGCCATCTTTATTCAAAAAAGATAAAAGAAATTGATCACCTGTTTTGACAATTTTTTTCACTTGAGTGGTGAAGTAAAACTTTACACCAGATTTTTTCAGACGCTCCACGATAAGATCGGCTAATTTTTTGAAACCACCTTGAAAATATCCTAAAGCAGCAGTGCGCGGATTAACTCTAGCCCAAAACCAAGACATATTAATTTCATCGCTAAAACGACCAAATTTAGCAATAAATAAAGGCTCCCAAATTACTTTCCAAGCTTCTTGACCCATAGTGACTGGTAAAAATTGACTAGCTTTAAATCTTTCCAAAAGTACTCCGTTTGGCAAAACTTTAAGGAAGGCTAAAACTATACCTGTACGCAGTCTAGAAAAAAAAGAAATTTCCTTAAAACTCAGTAGAGATAAAGGAGAATCAATCTGCCAAATTTTACCATTATAAAGCGTAGAGCTTTTAGTTCTTTTATAAATTAATTGCTCTCTCAACCCTAACTCTGATAAAAAATCTTTAAAGGCTTGATCAGTATCAAAAACATGATGATAATGCTCTTCTAATGACCACTCCCAATTTGGTTTTTGAAAACCAGTAGCCATGCCACCTGCAAATTGATTGCTATCAATAACATCAATTTCTACGTTTTTAATCTTACTTAAATCAAAACCAGCAGCTAAAGCTCCAAAACCGGCGCCAATGATAGCAATCTTCATATTTATATATGGTGACGGCTATTTACGAAGAAGTCTAGAGTCATTATCGCCAACTAGGTAAGCAAAAATAAAAAATTTTGGCGAAACTTTCTGGTACAGCTAAAGCTGTCCAATGTGGATAAAAAAGAATGAAAAAGAAAAACGGCCAAAAAAGTAAATTAAATAAAATAGCTCTGCGCTGTGATTGATTATGAATTTGATTGATGAATCTCAATAAAAAATAAGCCACTAAAATCAACAAAAATGGTACAGCTAATAAGTAATGATAAAAAAACATTGGTCTAGAAAAAATCATCCAAGGTAAAAAACTAACTAAATAAAACAATAAAAGCAAATAAACAATTTGATGTGTCGCTCTTTGCAATTTCTTCCTGACTAAATAAAAGATACTCGTTGATAAGGTGATAAACATATATAAATAAAGCAGAGGATTACCTAAAGCATAAATGTTTGCTGTCCAAGTCGAGTGAGACTCAGCAACAAAATACCAAACTGGCCTTAAATTAAAAATCCAAATTAAAGGATTACTGCTATACAAATGTGTATTGGGATTGCTTAACTGTGAAATTAAAATGATTTTTTGTAGGGAAAAGAAATCAAGTAAGGTAAATCCCTGATAAAACATGGGTAAATATGTCAAACAATAAATAAAAATCGGAGTAATTAATAAAGAAAAAAAGATAAAAGGAATTTGTTTAATATTTTTAATAGCTAAGAATTCTTTTAGAATTACAAATAACAAAATCCACAAGACACTCCATTTACTAGCCAGTGCCAAACCAAAACATATGCCACTTATAAATAGAATAAAAGACTTATTACGTACTAAGTAAATCAAATAAATAAAAATTGCTAATAAGGCGAAAAACAGTACAAAAACATCATTCATAGCAATTCTAGATTGCACCAAAAACAAGCCGTCTAAACTAAATAAAAAGCAAGCAATTAAAGCCAAATTAATTGATAAGTTATTTTTTTTTGCGATTGACTCTTGTTTAAAAAAAAACCTCCTACCTAAAAAACTAACCATAAAATAAAACAATAACAAACTGCATAAAGCCATAATTGTAGATGGTGTGCGCCAGGCAAAAGCTGTTACTCCAAAAATAAGCATTGATAAAGCTTGTGTATATTTAGCCAAAGGAGGATGTAACCAGTCAGTTGTTTTTTGCTCACTACTAGAGATTTGAGTCGGTGAAAAGGGAGTGCGAAAATCTCCCTTCATCATTAAGGTAGCTGCTGGAATATGATAAATTTCATCAAAATACATTGAGGCAGGATAAGTAAGGCGAAACGAACGAGTAAAGAGAGCAAAAAATAAAATTAAAAGTAAAATAAGTAGCTCTTTTAGAGTCATTATGATTCAAACTATATGCCAAAAAGCTCTTTTCCACAAGTTTGAGCTAAACCAAGCTCAAACTAAACAGTGAGGCTTTCTGAAGCAGAATATAATAAATCAATAAAATTTTTTAAATCCAGAGAAGCACCGCCTAACAAAACCCCATCACAAACTTTTAAATAAGAACCAACATTGTCGGCGTTTACACTCCCACCATAAATGATAGTTTTTGATTTATAAAGTGCAGTTAATTGTTGACGAATTTTCAACAAATTTCCTGCTTCTTCAGCTTGTCCACTACCAATGGCTGACACTGGCTCATAAGCCAAAATACATTGTTCCATCACATTACTTTTCAAAAAACGTGCTTGTTTGGCAAAATATGGTTGATCTAAACACAAAATTGGCTTGATCTTCCAATCTAAAGATTCGTTAATCTTATCTGAAATTAATTGCGAACTTTCGCTCAAAAATCTTCGACGCTCACTGTGACCTAAAATGGCATATTCAACACTTAAATCTTGCAAGTTAAAAGCTGCCACTTCGCCCGTATAAGCCCCACTGCCAAAGGCACTTAAGTCTTGCACTGCTAATTTAAGCTCTAAATGACGATGACTAATAATTTCTTTAGCCAGAGCTAAAAATGGATAAGGTGGAGCAATGATTATTTCTAAATTTAAAAGGGTTCGTTTACTTTCTTCATTATTTGGAAAATTATCTAGCCAAAACCTTACCTCTGCCAAAGTCTTATTGGACTTCCAGTTGGCAATGATGTACTTTTTCATCTGATTATCATTCTAGAGAGAAAAAAAATTTTAGCAAGGATTTGGAATAAAAAACTGTGCTAATATGTCTCTCGTGTTAGAAATTGCTAATCTTCTCAACGAGCTCAATCCTGAACAACGCAAGGCAGTGCTTCATCAAACAGGACCAGCAATTGTTTTAGCTGGGGCAGGGAGTGGTAAAACTAGAGTTTTAACAACTAGAGTGGCTTATTTAATTAAAGAAAAAAAAATCAGTGCTAGTAACATTTTTTTAGTCACTTTCACCAACAAAGCAGCATCTGAAATGAAAAAAAGAGTTTTGGAGTTTACAGGACAAAACTTAACCTATTCTGGTACTTTTCATAGTTTATCAGCCAAAATTTTACGTCTAGAGGCTAGTTATGGTAATTTAAGTTCTTTCGGTTTAAACGCCAACTTTACTATTTATGACAGTGACGATCAATTAGCTTTAATTAAAAATATTTATAAAACCAATGGTTTTGACCCTGCTACCTTCAAACCTCAGATGGTGAAGGCAAAAATTAGTAGTGCTAAAAATGAATTAATTAATCCCACAGACTTTAAAGAAATAGCTCAAGACAGCCTGAGTCTTTTTACTGCCAAAGTGTATAAAAGCTACCAAAAAAGATTGCGCGATGAAAACGCAGTTGATTTTGATGATTTACTGACCATTTGCTATCAACTATTGCTTAAAAATGAAAATGTTCGTAAAAAATATCAAGCTAAATTTGAGCACGTTTTGGTAGATGAATTTCAAGATACTAATAAAGTTCAATATTTTTTAACTAAATTACTCGCCAACTTACATCAAAATTTATTTGTCGTCGGGGATTTTTCACAAAGTATTTATGCCTGGCGAGGAGCAGATTATCGTAATTTAGAAAGATTGAGCACTGATTTTCCAGAAATTATTGAGTATCGACTCGAAAGAAATTATCGTTCCACCCAAAATATTTTAGATGCTGCCACTGGAGTAATTTCTAATAATCAATCTCATCCTGTACTAGAACTGTGGACCGATCAAACTTCTTTGGAGAAGTTGGAGGTTTATGAAACTAGCAGTGGAGAATTGGAAGCAGAAAAAATTGCAAGCATTATTAAAGACAAATATCTAGACCAATTAAAAAACGTCGTCATTTTATACCGTACCAATGTTCAATCTCGTACTTTTGAAGAAGCTTTTATGCGTCAAAAGTTACCTTATAAAATTGTAGGTGGCACCAAATTTTATGAGCGAAGTGAAATCAAAGATATTTTGGCTTATTTGCGACTCTGTTTTAATCGACTAGACAGTCCAAGTCTATTGAGAGCACAAAAAATTGGCAAAAGACGTTTGGAAAAATTATTTCTTTGGCTTGAACAAGTCAAGCCAGAAACCCTGAGAAATCCTAGTAGTTGTTTACAAGGTATTATCGAAAACACTCTTTATTTAGATAAATATGACCAAAAAGACCCAGAAGACATGATGCGTCTGGATAATATTCAAGAACTTTTTAATGTCGCCAGTCGTTTTGACAACACCTTATTATTGTTAGAGAACATTGCCCTGGTACAAGATGGCTACCTAGCTGATGAGAAAGTTGAACAAATTACAGAAAATAAAATTACCATGATGAGTTTGCATTCAGTCAAAGGTTTAGAATTCCCAATTGTTTTTATGGTCGGCATGGAAGAGGGCCTTTTACCACATTCGCGCGCTTTAATAGAAGCCAGTGAAATCGAGGAAGAACGACGCTTGTGTTATGTCGGCATCACTAGAGCCAAAGAAAAAGTTTATTTTAGTTACGCTAGAACTCGTTTTACCTATGGTTATAGTAGTCATTGTTTACCCAGTAGATTTTTAAGCGAAATTGATCAATCATTACTTCAGCTCAACCGCAGCTTCGATTATCAAGAAACAAAAACTCATTCAAAATATTACTATCAAGATAAAAAAGATCATGATACCAATCAAAAACCAAAAAGACATCTTGTGATTGATGATGAAAGCTTAGAGGCTTTACTCAATGATGAATTAGACATTAGAGAATTTTTGAAAAAGTAAACACTTGGCAAAACACCAATCTCTCGCCTATAATAACGGAAAACATTATGTTGATCAGAGAAATTCTCCCACAGGAAAAAGAGCTTTTTAATCAAGTAGTAAGTCACCCCCTTCAATCTCACCAATGGGGTGAATTCAGAAAAAAAACCGGCGTCCAAGTCGAAAGACTTGGATTTTTTGTCGGTGGAAAATTAAACGATGCCATGCAAGTTACTTTTCATAAAGTACCAATTTTAAATCGCTTCGTTGGTTATTTTCCAAAAGGCTTTGCTCCAGATGGAGATCAAATTTCAGCTCTTCAACAATTGGCTAAAAAATATAATGCCATTTACATCAAAATGGAGCCAAATGTTAAAAAACCTCTTGAACAAAATTCAGCAGACAATCCTCAAATTCAGTTTTTACAAAAATTTCAAATAGAAGAGGGTAGGCCACTTTTCACTCGCTATACTTTTGAATTAAATTTAGAACAAAGTGAAGAAGAGTTAATGAACAAACAAAGCAGTAAAACTCGTTACAACGTCAAGTTGGCAGAAAAAAAGGGCGTTAAAATCGTTGAAGATACTAGCGAACAGGGATTAGAAGACTACTTGAAAATCTTAGAAGAAACTACCAAAAGACAGGGTTTTTATGCTCATACTCCAGATTATTTTCGCAAACTTTGGGAAAGCTTAAAGGACAGTGGTATGATGCATATTTTAAAAGCAGTCTATGAAAATCAGGTTTTAGTGGTGTGGATTGTATTTATTTTTAATGGTGTCTTATATTATCCATACGGTGCTTCTAGCTCTTTACATCGTGAGGTAATGGCTAGCAATTTAATGATGTGGGAGGTTATTCGCTTTGGTAAAAATCTAGGTTGCAGAAATTTTGACATGTGGGGTTCACTTGGACCAGATCCAGACCCCAAAAGTCCTTGGAGTGGCTTTCATCGTTTCAAAAAAGGTTATGGCGGAGAATTAGTAGAATTTATTGGTAGTTATGATTTAGTCAATGACTATCCGATGTACAAAATATATACTCTGGCAGAGAATCTACGTTGGAAATTTTTAAGATTAAAGAAAAAATTATTTAAAACTTAACCAAAATAAGTCAAGGAAAGGACGATATGCAAAAGAGATTTAAAAGAATTTTACTAAAGATTGGTGGAGAATCTCTGCTTGGAGATAGAGAATATGGTATTGATCCTAAAGCAGTCTTGTTAATGGCTGAAAAAATTAAAAATATTTATGCCAAAGAAGTAGAGATTGCCGTTGTCATTGGTGGTGGTAATATTTTTCGCGGTTTAGCTGCTTCTAAAAATGGCATTGATCGCGCTACAGCCGACTATATGGGTATGCTAGCTACAGTTATGAATGGTTTGGCCCTACAAGATGCACTGGATAAAGTTGGTGTTCCAGTTCGCATTCAATCTGCACTTCAAATGCCAGCTGTAGCTGAAGGTTTTATTCGTAACAAAGCCATTCGTCACATGCAAAAAGGCAGAGTAGTTATTCTCTCAGCTGGCACTGGTATGCCTTACGTCACCACTGATTCCGGAGCTTCCTTACATGCTTTAGAACTACATTGCGATGTACTAATGAAAGCCACCAAAGTGGATGGCATTTACGATAAAGATCCCATTGCTTATCCAGAAGCCAAACGTTTTAAAACCATGAGTTTCAAAGATGCTATTGAAATGGATGATGTCCAAATTATGGATACAGCTGCTTTAGCCATGTGTAAGGAAAACGGCATGCCAATTATGGTTTTCAATCTTTTTGACGATGGTCAATTAGAAAGAGCCATTGATGGGGAAGAAATTGGCACCTACGTTTCCAATGAAACAGAAACTGTTTTAGCTTAAAAATTTGTGGCATACTAATCTCACTATGAAAAAATTTGCCATCAATGGTTTTGGTCGTATTGGTCGCCTAGCTTTTCGTATTTGGTTTGAAAAACACCAAGACAAGCTCGCTCTAAAAGTCATTAACACATCTGGATCAATGGATCTAGCTAGTTGGGTACATCTCATTAAACACGATACTGTCTATGGTTCATTTGTCCCAAAAATTAGCTTCAAAGAAACACAAAAAATCAAAGAAGTGAGTGATGAAAATCCAGAATTAGGATTTTTAAAAATCGGTGAACACAAGATAATCGTTACTGCTCAAAGAGACCCTGCTAAATTGCCATGGAAAAAATATGAAATTGACATTGTTTTAGAATCTACCGGTCAATTTAACAAACCAGCAAAAGCCAAAGCTCATTTAACTGCTGGGGCCAAAAAAGTATTATTATCGGCACCGACTAAATCTGACAAAGAACATGAAGTTTCAACTAGTGTGATTTCAGTTAATGAATTTGATAAGTCCAAAAAGATTTTTTCCAACGCTTCTTGTACCACTAATTGCATTGCTCCCATTGTCAATGTCATTAAAGATACTCTGGGCATAGAAAAAGCAGTTCTTAGTACCATTCATGCTTACACTGATGATCAAAATTTGCACGACAATTCTCACAAAAAAGATTTGCGTCGGGCTAGAAATGCTACTAGCAATATAGTTCCCACTAGCACGGGTGCAGCCAAAGCAACCACAGAAATTATTCCTGCTCTAAAGGGTAAATTCGATGGATTAGCACTGCGCGTACCAGTTGCTACAGTTTCTCTTTCTGATCTCACTTTTTTAACTAAAAAAGAAACCACCGTTGAAAAAGTTAATGAAATTTTGACTAAAGCCAGCAAACAAGAATACAAAAATATTATTGCTGTCAGCAATGAACCTTTAGTTTCTAGTGATTTTATTGGTTGCGAATATTCAGCTGTTGTCGATACAGAACTCACTCAAGTAATTGACGGTAATTTAGTCAAAATTATTGCTTGGTACGACAATGAATGGGGTTACACTTGTCGATTGGTAGAGCAGTTGCTAAAAATCTAAAAATTTTTAAGTAGAGTTTAAAAACTGATGCTTTAATTTTCATGTTATAATCCTGTTCTATGTCTAAAACCACAAAGCCAACCGATAAAAAAGAAGCTAAAACAGAAAAAAAAGAAACTAAAAAATCTATCATTGCTCCCAATGATTCTGTCAAAATCACTCTTGAGTGGAAAATTGTCGAACCAGTTTATAAAAAAACTGTAGCTAAACTTGCCAAAGATGTGAAAGCCGAGGGCTTTCGTGTGGGCAAAGCTCCTTTAGCTATTGTTGAACAAAAAATTGGTTTAGATAAAATTATTGATCAAGTTTTACGCGAGTTGTTGCCAGAAGCTTATGAGCAAGAAATTAAAAAAAGTAGCAAAAAACCAATCACTACTCCTGAATTCAATCCGATTAGTTTAGAAAAAAATAAAGACTGGGTCCTAGAGGCTCATTTTTCACCTATCCCAGAAGTAAAATTGGGTGATTATAAAAAGATAAGCAAAAAAGCCAAAGTCGCAGCTTCTAAATTCATCGAAGAACGCAATAAAGCTATTAAAAAAGAAGCTAGTGAGTGCAAAAGTGAAGACAAGGATCATAATCACGCCAAAGCTCATCAAGAATTAAATGATCAAGAAAAAAAAGAGATTAACTTGCAACACATTTTCAAAGAATTGGTGGCAAACTTTGCACCTGCAATTAGTGAACTTTTACTACGCCAAGAAACCCAAAGTGAATTTGAAAGACTGGTGGAACAATTAAAACAATATAAAATTTCAACCGAAGATTATTTAAAAAGACGTCAGATTACCATTGAACAATTAAGTCAAGAACTGGCAGGAACTGTTTTGAGTCGTTTGCAATTGGATTTCATTTTGGCTGCCATCAGCAAAGAAGAGAAATTAGAAATCAAAGATGACGAGGTTAAAACTGAGTTGAATAAAATCACTAATTTACAAATGAGAGCAGATATTGAAAAAAATCAAAATTATCTCAACCAAATCAAAGCTAATTTACTACAACAAAAAACTCTCAATCTTTTACTTGAACTCTAATTCTGTTATAAGATAGTAATTCATTGACTTGTCGATTGCAAAAACCTATAATACGCAATCAATAGTAATCTATCTGTATCAAAATGACACCATTAGGGCAGGGCAATAGTCAAAGTAAATCAGTTTCGCAAAAGCCAATCAATCCTTTTGCTGGGTCATTATTGGAAAATGAGCAAAAAAATACTAGCGCTACGCAACTCAAAAAAAACGAAGAAATTTCCAATCCATTTGCCAATGCTCTAAAAAACAGTCAAAATAATGATAATTATTTTGATAACCCAGATAATTTTCACAAACAACAAGAAGAAGCTCTCTTGAAGCAAAAAAAAGAAGCTCTGCGTAAAAAACTCCACGACAAAGTTAATCCCGTTAATGCTTACGAGCTTTTTTCAGCCAAAGAAGAAAAAAGCAAAGAAGAACTTAATCAAGTTAGAAAAGAATTGGAATTGTTAATTGCCGACATCAAAGGCTTTAATCAAGATATAGAAATGGTGGTTGCACAAGATGTGGTTACTCCAGGCATTGATGGTGGAACCTATTATCAAAATTTCTTCTTTCAATTACGTCAATTTATCATGCTTCTTCGTCAAAAAGTCAGTAGTGCTAGAAGCTGGGCTCAGCAAATGCAAGTAAAAAGTCAAAAAAAATACGGCTTAAATTATAAAAAAACTAAAGATGTGCACGCGGGTATGAACAATGAAAGAAATGCCGGTGCTAATGCAGTGGGATAGTGTGAGCTTGAGAGAACTCCACTCTTCGAGTACTAGGCGGGTGTGTCGAGTTGCACTCGATCCACACTCGCCGTCGGAACCTCTAAAATGAGGTTTTCATCCAGCTCAAGTCTCAGCAAAATAAAAAATCGCCTGCATGGCGATTATTTATTTTGTGAGCTTGAGAGAACTCGAATCTCTGACCTCTTCGATGTCAACGAAGCGCTCTAACCAACTGAGCTACAAGCTCGTCTCACAACGAATAGTGATTATAAATCAAGACGTTTGATTAGACAATTGCTACAAAAGCCTTCATCAGTTATAATTCCCTAGTCGAGATTAATTAAAAATAGTATATAATAAACGACCTTGCGTGATTAGAAAAAAATACAACAAAAATAGAAGTGAACAGATCTATGTGAAAGCGAACCATCAGATTCGCTTTCCCAAAGTTCGCGTTTTAAATGAATATGGTGAATCACTAGGGGAAATGTCCTCTAATGAGGCTTTGGAAAAAGCCATGGAACAAGAGGTTGATTTGGTCTTGGTGACAGAAAAAGCTGAGCCACCAGTGGTCAAAATCATTGAACTTTCAAAATATAAGTATCAGCTCAAGAAAAAAACTGCTGATACCCGTAAAAAGTCTAAAACTCAAGAGCTCAAAGAATTGCGTTTTACCCCATTCATGGGTGAGGCTGATTTTGAAGCTAGAAATCGCAAAGTCAGAGACTTTTTAGAAAAAGGCAATAAAGTTAAATTAACTTTGACCTTTAAAGGTAGACAAATCGTGCGTAAAGATTTGGGATTTGAAGTGTTTGAAAAAATCTTTACTACCAATGCTGATGTGGGGAAAATTAGTTTGCCACCCAAATTAATTGGTAAAAAATTACAAGCTCAACTTGATCCAATCGGTAAGAAAAAATAGGATTAAAATCTATGAAAAAAATTAAAGTAAAAACCAGAAAAGGTGTTTCCAGACGTTTTCATGTCACTGGAGCTGGTAAAATTATGCGTCGTATTCAAAATCGTCGCCACTTGCGTAAAAACAAAAGTAAAAAAGCCATTAGAAATTACAGAGTGCCAGTTGAAATAACTGGTGCATTTGCCAAAAAAATCAGAAAGATGCTTGGCCTGGCTTAATTTTTTTCTAGAAAGAAAGACTCTTTATGTCAAGAACAAAAACTAGTACTATCCGTCGTCAAAGACACAAAAAAGTCCTCGATTTAACCAAAGGTTTTCGTGGCACCAATAGTCGTCTTTACAAGAGAGCTAAAGAAGCTCTATTACATGCTGGTCAATATGCATATATTGGTCGCAAACTTCGTAAGCGTGACATGCGCAAATTATGGATTACCCGTATTACTGCTGCTGTCAAACAAATCAGCGAAAGCTTAAATTATTCTCGTTTTATCAAAGGCCTAAAAACTGCCAAAATTGAATTAAATCGCAAAATGCTCTCTGAAATAGCTGTCAAAGACTTTGACACTTTTAAAGAAATTCTTGCCAAAATTCAAAAATAAGTATATAAATGAATGGTTATATGTTAAGTTCTTGTCGCAAGCACACCACTATTTTCCAAGGTTTTTACTTGAAAAGTAAAGCGGGGTAGTTTGTATACAAGTTGAGATAAAAATTAAAAACCCCGCCACAAGCGGGGTTTTTTAGTTTTTAGGAAAGTATTAATTATGAAAGAAGAAATGATGCGTGTAGAAGATCAGCCTGGCCCCATGTCAGAAAACAAGGCTCAAATGCTTATCCAAGCTAAGAACTTGGGTGAGATCTTGCGTAATAATCCAAAAATTCAGTCTAATTCTCCAGAATTATATCTTTTAACTTATTTAAAAAGATTTGGTTCTGACAAGGTCTAGAGGTATAATAAAAAAACATGAATCAATTAGAACCATTTAAATTCTGTCGTGATCTCTCTCAACAAATCGATCAAGAAACTGAAAAGAGAGTGGAACTATTGCGCACTAAATATCTTGGAAAGAATGGTTTATTCAAGAAACTTTCTGCTCTTATCAAAGAAGTTCCACCAGATCAAAAGAAACTTTTTGGACAAGAGTTGAATCAACTAAAAACAAAAATTGAAAAAAAAATAGTCAGTTTAGATAGTCATCAAGAAAATCAAAATAAAATTGATTTGACGCTACCAGGAATTAAACCTAAAGTCGGCCATCTTCATCCCATTTCCCAAGCTATTGAAGAAATTAGTCAAATTTTTGAAAAAATTGGCTTTAATAGAGTGCGTTATCCTGAAGTCGACTTCGATTATTATGTCTTTGAAGCCCTTAACATGCCAAAAAATCACCCAGCTCGCGATGAATGGGAGACTTTCTTTGTCAATATTCCAGCAAACGAAAAACTAGGAAAAATAGTCTTAACAACTCACACTTCCAATGGACAAGTGCGCGAAATGGAAAGACTCAAATCACAACCACCAATCCGCATGATCAACGTTGCACGTACTTATCGTCGTCAAAGTGACGCCACTCACACTCAAATGTTTCACCAGTTTGAAGGTTTAGTCGTTGATAAGGGCATTAACATTCAGCATCTCAAGGGCACTTTAGATTACTTTGCCCAGAGTTTTTATGGACCAGGAACCAAAAGTCGCATTAGACCCTTTCATTTTAAATTTACTGAGCCATCTTTTGAAGTAGATTTTAGTTGTCATATCTGCGGAGGTACTGGTAAAATTTCAACTCAAAAAAATTGCCGTTTTTGTAAATCAGGATGGCATGAAGTTGGTGGCGCAGGCATGGTTCATCCCAATGTTTTGAAAGCTGGCGGTATCGATCCAGATGTTTATACAGGTTTTGCTTTTGGTTGGGGAGTAGAGCGTACTTATACTTTGAAAAAAGGCCTTAATATCGATGACATTAGACTTTTTTATTCAGGTAATTTAGAATTTTTGGAACAATTTTAATATGAATATTTTGATCCCAGATAAGTGGCTTCGCGAGCACTTGGAAACCAAAGCTAGTAAAAATGACATCCAAAAGTATTTATCTCTCAGCGGACCCTCTGTGGAGAGAATTTATGATGATGAAGTCTATGACATTGAAGTCACCACTAATCGCGTTGATAGTATGTCAATACGCGGTATTGCTCGAGAAGCATCCACTATCTTAAAAAGAGCTGGTTTCGAATCTAAACTGAAAAAAATTGATTTTCAAGAAATTAAAAAACACCCAAATAAAAATTTACCTTTACCAGAAATAATTTACGAAACTGATTATGTGCATCGAGTTTTGGCAGTGGTACTGACGGATCTAAAACACGTAGACAGTCCAGTGCTTATGCAAGAAAGATTGCAAGCCATCGGCGTCAATGTTCATGAAGCTTTGATTGATATTACTAACTACATTACTCATGAGCTTGGGCATCCTTGTCATGCTTTTGATTATGACAAAATTATGACCAAAGGTGGCAAAATTATTATCAAAGAAGCCAACAAGGGTAAAAAATTTGTTACTTTAGATGAAGTTGAACATGAAACATTGGGTGGAGAAATTGTTTTTGAATCAATCGATGGGGAAATTATTGATTTACCTGCAGTCAAAGGAACTCTTAACACTGGGGTAGATCAAAATACCAAATCAGTCCTGTTTTGGATTGAATCCCTTGATGCCAAAAAAGTACGTTACGCTTCGATGAGTCATGCCATTCGCACTGTAGCCGCGGAGCTTAATGAAAAAAATGTCGATCCTCATTTAGCTAAAGAAGTCATGGAATATGGCGTACAATTATTTAATCAGCTTTGCCAAGCTAAAATAGCTTCAGAACTTTATGATTATTTTCCAGTACCCAAAATGCCTAAAAAGATTGTGGTGAAATTACAAACTATCCAAAATTATTTAGGCATCAAATTGACAGAACAAGAGATCAAAACCATTTTGTCAGATTTAGACTGTCAGGTGGAAATACAAGATAAACAAATTATTGTCACCCCGCCGACTTTCCGTGACGATATTTGCATTCCGGCTGACATCATCGAAGAGCTAGCTCGCATTTATGGTTATCATAATTTACCCAGCAAGCTCATGGATGGGGAATTAGCCATTAATCCAGACCCTAATACTGATTATCGCTTGGAAAGCTTGATTAAACATTTTTTAGCTGATATTGGTTGGCAAGAAATTTACAGCTACTCATTGATCAGCGCTCAACAAGCTAGCGATTCTGGTTATAAAATAGATGAACATCTTAAACTAGCTAATCCTCTTAAAGAGGAAAATACTTATTTACGTCGTAGTTTAATTCCTTCCTTGATCGAAGTAATCGACAACAACCCAACACAAAAGAATCTTTCTGTTTTTGAAATTGCCAATGTTTATCATCCACAAAATCAAGATTTACCACAGCAAGTTTTGACTCTAAGCTTGCTTTCCAACAAAAACTATCGTCAAGTCAAAGGCGATTTATTAAGTCTTTTTGAACGCCTATATATTTTTGCCAATGACCAACAATTAATCATCAAGGAAAAAATTGCCAAAGAAATACAAATGCCTATTGCCACTCAAGAAGCAGAATTAAGTATTCAAAGTGGCAAAAGTAAAACCCATTTAGGTTCAATTAGCGTTCTCAATCAAGGTTTAATTACTATTGAAGTCATGTTAGCAAATTTGTTAAAGGTTGCTCGTCAATATCCTCGCTACCAAAAATTGATTAAGACTGCTTCCATCATTGAAGAAATGACTTTTACACTTAAACCAAACGTTGCAGTTGGTGAACTAATAACTGCCTTTGCTCAAGTTGATTCTCGTATTAAAAAAGTCGAGCTGCTAAATATTTATAAAAGTAATTACAGCTTCAGCTTTATTTTTCAAGATAAAAAAGTTAATATAAGCAATGAAGAAGTCGAACCCATCAGACAAAAAATCGTTAAGATGGCACAAAATGAATTTAAAGCGCAATTGGTTGGACAAATTTAAACAAAAAAATACCATTGATTTCGTTAAATTATTTTTGTTTTTTTTCATTATTTTCACCTTTAGTCTTAATTTATTTTATAAACTAACAATTGATGGAGCTTACGTACGCGGTTTATTAGTAGATTATTTAATTCCCAAAATTTATCTAAGTGAATTGTTTTTAATTCCTTTTTTAGCCATTGGTTTGAAGCAATTAAAAAAAATTAAAATCGAAACTTACCTCTGTTTCCTGATTTTATTTTTAATAGGTCGCCAATTACTAAGCCAAAGTCCCTTGGCTGCTTTTGTCCAGCTATTACATTTGTTTGAAATCTTATTATTTTTTGAAGTAAGTAGACGCGATTCTCTTTTCAAAACTAAATTGGCAGAAAAATTTAGTCTAGGAGCGATGCTAAGCGTGGTAATTTTTCAAAGTTTACTGGCTATTTATCAATTCATTTTTCAAAAATCACTTTTAGCCTATCAATTCTTAGGAGAGACCAATCTCCATGATTTAGCTAATATTAGTAAAGGTCAGTTTTTTTTCGCTGAAAAAATTTTGCCCTACGGAACTACACCACACCCCAACATCCTGGCAGGTATTGTGCTTATTTTATCAATCTTAATTTGGCAAAAAATTAAACATTTGTCTGGGTTACGCTTAGCTCTCATTAGCAATGCTTTACTGATTATTTTTCTCACTCAATCGCTGAGTGCCTTTTTAACTTTAATTTTATTTGCTGCTTATTTAATTTTCAAAAAATTTAAGATTAAGAAAATTTTTCTAATTGGTTTTTATTATTTTTTCTTACTTTTACTTCCGTTTTTCTTAGAAAAATTCTCTACCATTTGGCCCAATCAAAATTCGATTACCAGGCGCATTGTTTTGAACCAAGCTAGTTTGGAAATGTTCCAACACAATCTTTTATTTGGCGTAGGTATTAATAACTTCACTCTCAATTTAGAAGAATACGCCACCAATAAAGAAGTGGTGCGCTTCGTACAACCAGTCCATCATTTATTATTTTTAATTTTAAGTGAGGGAGGATTATTACTCTTAATTACTATTTTCCTACTTATCAGACAAGCTAAAATTAAAAATTTTTACACTAAGTCTCTAATTCTCTTGGCTATAGCTTGTTTAGATCATTATTTACTAACTCAGTTTTCTGGAATGAGTTTATTAGCTTTATTTTATCTTTTTATTTAAACTACAATATTCATGGCGCTGGACTTACAGTAACAGTGAGAGTGGGGTTTATTGTGATTGATGGAATCAAAGTAGGGGTGGGAGTTGGAGTGGGGGTTGGCTCCACATAATTCCAGGTCATCCCACCTGTGCCAATCTTTACTTTATTACTTTCCTTGGTGCCACCGCTTTTGGAATAGGCTTTGGCGTAAAGTTCGTATTTACCTCTCTCTAGTTTAATCGTTCCTTGAATTTCGCGCTGATTTTCGACCGTGTCTCTTTTTTCATAATCTTTACCTTCGGCTTTGACGTAGAGTTCTAGTTTTGCCACACCCGCATCACTACCAGCTTTGATTTTATAAGTCACATCTGTACCAGAGATATTTTCTTCATTTTTAGGCATTTCCAAATTGACACTAATGTCGCCTTCCGAGCCACAATATTCGGTGGGATTACCATAGCGAGGATCAGTTTGTGAAGTTAACCAAGCATCAATGCCTTCTTGCCAACGATTACGACCATCTTCGCTAATCGGATCATCTTCTTTGAGCACAATAAATTCTTTTTCATTGTAATCACCAATAGCAATTTTAGCTTCAGTAGCCAATTTATTTTCTTCGCCCTTACAAACCTTTAGCCATCGATGAATTGGATCTAATTCATTACTTAAAGTACCCTTGATAATATAATCCCATTTCACAGGAAAGTTATCATGGCTTCTTTGACCAGAAATAGCATCCAATTCCACACGATCCACATTGGATGGCATTTGCCATTCAGGTGCTTTATATCCTAAATCTAAAGCAGTAAAAATAATACGTCGCCAAATCGGCGAAGCACCAGTAATACCTGAGGCTACATAACTCATAGCTGTATTATCATTATTACCAACCCAAGTTCCCACAATCACTTCCTGACTCCAACCAATCGTCCAGTTGTCTTTCATGTTATTAGTAGTACCAGTTTTAACTGCAATCGGTTTACCAGTGTTCAACAAAGAATTAGCTCCAAAAGCTAAGAGTCTTGCATTGTTATCAGATAAAATGTTATTGATGATAAAAGTCTCTCCTTCATCAAGGATTCTTGGTCCTTCTACTTGATGATGCTCATAAAGTAAATTGCCATTTTGATCTTCTACTTTAAGAATTGAAACTGGTTCAATTTTCAAGCCACCATTGGCAAAAGCACTATAAGCTGTCACTAAATCAATCATTTTCACTTCAGCACCACCAAGCGTAATGGCGAATCCATAACGACTTAGATTAGCTTTAGTTGGCTCTAAGGTTTCTAAACCCATGGTATAGGCCAGGTTTAAGAAATTTTCTAAACCCACAATTGCCAAAGATTTCACAGCCGGAATGTTGAGAGAGCTACCTAGTGAATCACGTAAACTTACCGGACCTCTAAATTTACCGTCATAATTTTTTGGCGTATACGGTTCTTCCTTGTCATTACGATTAAAGGTTGTTTGTACATCCATCAACATTGAAGCTGGATTGTAGCCTTTTTGAATCATCGCTAAATAAGTAATCGGCTTGATAGAAGAACCAGGTTGACGCAAACCATCAGTCACAACATTAAACTGTCCGCCAATCTCGCTATCAAAGTAATCTTTGCTGCCCACCATTGCTAAAACTTCCCCAGTTTTCGGATTCATGGCAAAAGCTGCGCCATTGCTGATGTTATATTTTTTAACACTTTCAACTTCTTCCATGACTGCCATTTGTGCTTTTTCTTGCAATCGCCAATCTAAAGAAGTGGTAACTTTTAAACCGCCTTTATTTAGTACTTCACTACCAAACATTTCCTCTAATTGACTGCGTACATAAAAAATAAAATGCGGAGCCTTGATTTGCGTGGTAGCTCGTTCAAATTTTAAACTTTCTATCGAGGCCAAGGCATCTTGATAAGCAATATCAGTAATATAAGCATTGTCTTTCATAGCTGCTAAAACTGCTCTAGTACGCATTTGCCAAAATGGCTTACCATCATCGTCCAATCTACCAGAGTAAGGAGAATACACGCTTGGACGTTGGGGTAGTCCAGCGAGGAAAGCTGATTCGAGCAAAGTCAATTCGGCTACAGGTTTGTTAAAATACATTTCTACCGCTGTGCCCACACCCCAACCATTACCTCCATAGGGAGATTCATTTAAATACATCGCTAAAATTTCATCTTTACTGAATTTTCTTTCAATTTGTGTCGAAATTACAAATTCTTTAAATTTACGAGTAATAGTTTTTTCATTACTTAGGAAGACATTTTTTACTAATTGCTGAGTGAGAGTAGAGCCACCTACTACACGACCACCTCTAAAAATCAGGTTGTAAGGAATACGTACAATTGTTAAAAAATCAAATCCTTTGTGTTTATAAAAATCTTTATCTTCAATAGCAATCGTTGCATGTTTAAGATCATCTGGAATTTGTTCAAAAGTAACTGGATTGCGTCGTTCTTCCTCGAAAAGATCGTAAAGTAACTGACCATCACGATCGTAAATTTTGCTACTAAAACCCTCACGTCTTACCACTTCACCAGGCTTAGGTAAGTCCTTGGAATACCAAGCAAACATCACTAAAAACAAAATAATACCCAAGATTACCATACCCAAAAAAACCATAGCAATTAAACGTAAACGCTTAGCTTTGAGCAATCTTTTTTCTTCCGCTGATAAAAAACGATTCTTCCTGAAACGACGTGATTTAAATCTACTTGGCATAAAACTCAACAGTTTCCTTCGGACTTTCAAAAAAAGTAATTTAAGATTTTCAGTTGACAAGAATTTTCTCACAAACCCATTTTACCAATTAGTCGCTACAAGTCTAGCAGACTTAATGCTAAAATAAGTCAACTATGCCAGATGCAAATCTACAAAAAATTGACACCGTCTTGAGTCGTGGAGTAAGTGAAGTTTTGCCCAGTAAAGCTGGTCTTGCCAAATTAATGTCTGAGAAAAAAATTCGCTTATATCTAGGGATTGATCCTACAGGAGCTTTTTTGCATTTAGGACATGCTGTGGGTTTGCGTAAATTACAACAATTTGCTGATCTTGGTCATCAAGTTATTTTATTAGTCGGTAATGGCACTGTTAAAATCGGCGATCCTACCGGTCGAGATGAAAGTCGACCTATGTTGGATGACGCCACTATCGAAAAAAATTTTCAAGAATGGAAAAAACAAGCTAGCAAAATTCTTGATTTTAAAAAAATCGAGATTCGTCATAATGGCGATTGGCTAGATAAACTTAATTATGCTGAAATAGTCAAATTAATGGCTAAAACCACCATTCAACAATTAATTGAAAGAGATATGTTTCAAAAAAGAATGGAAAAAGGCTTGCCAATTTTTGGCCACGAAATTATGTATCCACTATTGCAGGGTTATGACTCAGTAGCCATGGATGTTGATCTAGAAATTGGTGGTACCGATCAAACCTTTAACATGTTGATGGGGCGCCAACTTCAAGAACAATATAACGGACATGAAAAATGGGTCTTGAGTACGCCTCTTATTGAAGGTACCGATGGTCGCAAAATGAGTAAAAGCTTCAATAATTATGTTGCTTTAACTGACGAACCCAAGCAAATGTACGGCAAACTGATGAGCATCAAAGATGAATTGATTATTAAATATTTTGAAGTTTTAACCGATATTGATAATAAAGAAATTGCTCTTATGAAAAAAGCTATGTCTGATGGAGAGAATCCCATGGAGTTTAAGAAAAAATTAGCTTTTACTATTACTGAAATGTTGCATGATCATCAACAAGCTTACGAAGCTTCTTTATTTTTTACAAAAACCATACAAAATGATGAGATGCCAGATGATAGTTTATTTCAAGATCTGAATATTCAAACTATCACCAAAGCTAATGGTCAAAAAATAAAAACTATTGCCTCTAATACAAAATTTGGCTCCACTGAACTCACTCGCTTAATTACACAAGGTGCTGTGAAAATTTTGCCAGAAGGAAAAAAAATCCAGAGTAGAGAAGAGTTTTTAAAACTTCAATCAGGCACTAGATTGCAAATTGGTAAACGTGATTGGTACAAAATCCATATCAAGGATTAAAGTTATGACTAAAAAACAAAGAGAAAGATTTGTAAAATTTTTTGCCATTTTTGCAATTGTCGCCATGATTTTGGGTAGTGCTGCCAGCGCCCTACTTTTGTTTTTAAGTTAAAAAAAATAAATAATCATTATGTACCAACTGCAAGATTCAGTCTTAGTCGTCAAAGGCATAGGCACACACTCGCAAGTAGGCTTAGCAGAACATCAAATCGAAAATATTTTGGATTTATTACTCTATTTACCTTTACGTTATGAGGATCGCTCTGATATAAAAAGTATCGCAAAAATTAAAACTTTAAATTTTGCAGAAACTCAATTACAAAAAAGCACTCAAAATAAACAAGTAAAAATTAATTTTGTTACCACTAAAGCGAAGGTATTGAAATGGAATGAATATCGCAAAGGCAGATTGCTTATTAGTCGAGCTACTATTACTGATGAAAGTGGAGAACTCAATTGCATTTGGTTCAATAATAAATTTTTAAAAAATAAAATTATTGTTGGTCAGGAATATCTTTTCTCTGGCAATCTCAAAGATGGAAATTTATTGCAGGCAACAGTAGAAAAAATCAGCAATGACCAAGAAAATATTCACACTGGCAGATTAGTTCCCATTTATTCTCAATTAGCTGATTTTAAACAAGGAAATTTGCGTCGCATTCTGGCAGAAGTTATTGGCAAATTACATCAGACTGGAGAGTGGGAAAAGATTTTCAAAAATTTACATTTCCCCGTAAATATCGAAGATATTGTTACGGCTAGAGAAAAATTAGCTCTAGAAGAAATTTTATATTTAATGCAAGTTTCAGCACGACACAAAAAAGAACATCAAAAAAAATCGAGTCTTTTTTCTTTATCATCGACAAATAAACAACAAATGCCTAAATTACCATTTACTTTAACCGCTGCTCAAAAGCAAGCTGTTCAAGAAATCATAAACGATCTCAAACAAAAAATACCGATGAATCGTCTTTTAGTTGGCGACGTTGGGAGTGGTAAAACTATTGTGGCCGCTCTTCCTGCCAGTCTCATGGTGGAATCTGGACAAAATGTCTGTTTAATTGCCCCCACTAAAATTTTAGCTCAACAACATTATCAAAATCTTTCTACTATTTTTAAAAACATTAAGTTTGTACTTTTAGACGCACAAAACAAACTCAAGGAAGTAAAACCAGCAACTTTTTATATTGGCACCCACGCTTTACTGAATCAATTGCACAAAATTAAACCTAGCTTAGTTATTTATGATGAACAACAACGTTTTGGAGTAAAGCATCGTCACTTGGAAACATATTTGGATCAAGAAAAAAATTGTCCTCATTTGCTCAGCATGACTGCTACACCTATCCCGCGTACTTTAATGTTGAGTATTTTTAGTCATTTAGAAGTTAGTTATTTAAATCAAATGCCTAATTCTAGAAAAATCGCTACCACTTGGTTAGTTCCTCAGGAAAAAGAGCAAAAAGCCCTAGAATGGCTAGTTAAAGAATTGTTGAATAGTGCTAATTCCCAAAAACAAGCTTTGATTGTTTGTCCATTTATTAATCCTTCTTCGCATAAAGCCACAGAAAATGTAGCTGCCGCTAAAGCGAGTTTTGATTTTATCAATCAAGAATTAAAAAGAATTTATCAAAAATTAAAAATTAATGAAAAAAAACATCTTAAAACTGCAGTACTTCACTCCAAGCTGAGTAAACAAGAACAGTTAAAAGTTGTTAAAGCAGTTTATGCTCAAGAAATTCAAATACTGATTAGTACTCCTATGATTGAGGTGGGTGTAGATTTACCCAATGCAGATATTATTATCATTCAGTCGGCAGAACGCTTTGGACTTTCCAGCTTACATCAACTACGAGGTAGAGTTGGACGTCAAGGACAAGAAAGTTATTGTTTATTATTCAGTTCTGAAGAAAAAACTGGAAGAGCGCTAAATCATCAACGTTTACAAAATTTCTGTCAAGAAAAAGACGGTTTGAAATTAGCACAACTCGATTTAGAAAATAGGGGAGCAGGCGACATTTTGGGTTATAAACAGAGTGGTCTTGATAATTTAATTTTTGCTTCTTGGACCAATAATCAAATTATTAAACTGGCTAAAGAAAAATTACAAAAAGAACCAAATTATAAATCTTTTTTGGCAGATTATTTAATCAAAATACAAAAATATAATCACATAAAATACATAACTAATTAAATCGAAAATTATCTAAAATGAATTTTTTAATTTCAAGAGCGCTTAACGTATGACCTTCTGTAGAAAGATGTAATCCATCAGTGTATAGTTTTAAGTTTTTATTCTTATCAATACTTATATAAAATGGCATAAACAAATCCAAAACCGGAAATTCTTTTTTCTTTCCATATTCAATCATTTTTGCTTGTGGCTTTACCACCTCATTAAAATTATCCTTGAGAAAATCGCTGCGAATTTGTGATTCTAATGGAAAAACTACAACTAAAAATTTAGCATTAATTTTTAATAATAATTCTTGCATTTCATTTATTTGTTTGTAAACATCTGTCCAGGACTCATCTTTCCAAGCAGTATTAAAATCGACAGATGAATTCCACCATTTTTGCGAGTTTTTTAGCTGGGATTCCTTCTTTTGCGAAAAAATTCTAGCTTTAATTTGCGAAAGAAACAAACTATTGTACAAAATTCTATCCAATTTGTTGTTAATAAAAACACTGTTTTCAGCTTCTTCCGACCAAAGTATATTTGCCTCAGAATTAAACTTATGTAAAAATTTATAATTATCATTAAGAACGTAACACAAAATCACTAAATCTGGCTGAATTGATAATATGTATTTTTTTAAAAAAATTAATTCTTGATAATTAGTGTATCCAGGCGTAGAAGCGTTTAAAATTTCTATTTCTGGATTACTTGCAAATTCTTTTTTCAAAAGATCTACAAAAGAAGGATCTCCTGAAAAAGGAACAGAATCTCCTAAAATAACAATTCTCTTCACATTAATGTCTTTGGGTACTTTAATTTCTTTTTCCCTCATAGAATACTCATTAATTCCAACAAAACTGGGATTAAGTTTAAATCCTAAATCTGGATCGTTAATCATCCAATTTTTTTGATCCAAATTGGAATTAGGTGGTTCCACATGAAAAAAACTTTTTATACCATCATTTAATCCATTTTGTTTAATTCTAAAAATTATTTCCCCTAAAATAACAACAATTAACATACTTAGTAATATTAAAAGTGCAGAAAAAGACAGGGTAATTAGATATTTAAGCAATTTCATAAAAATCATTATAGTATTAATTAACTAAAACTTGCTTGTCACTCATAAACTCTGCTATCATTAGTAAGCATGCAAAAAAATATTCAAGGATGTCCTAAATCCAGGCAATCTGGGCAGGTTGGGATCATTGTATTACTGATCTCAGCCATCATATTAGTAATTGGTCTTTCAATCGCCAGTCGCACCATTAAAGAATCTCAAAGCACTGTTGCTCAAGAAGATAGTGCTCGCGTATTTAGTACTGCTGAGTCAGGCATTCAACAAGCTTTGGGAAACATTTTTCAATTCGAAAGTGATCAAAATGCGACCTTGCCAGCAGATTTTTCTTTTGAAGATGCTAATCTTAATCAAGTTAGCATTACTTCAGCGCAAAACTTCGAAGCTTTTTTACCAGAAAAAAATGTTGTAGAAATCAAAATTGTAGCCGGGCAAACTGGCAGTGTGAATTTTAATTGGTCAAAAACTACTTGTGATCAGGGAGGAGCCAATTTACTAATCAGTCATTATTTCTTAGATGGAGGAACTTATGATGTCAATTATTATTTAATTGGTAATTGTCCAAGTTATAGTGACCAAAACTTGATTAGTGCAGATACATCGACTATGCCTGGTTATAATTTTACCTATAATTTACCTATTTCCGCCGCTAATAATCAAAATTCTTTTATTAGAGTGATACCAATTGGCAGAGGAACTGATCTGCATGTTGGAGCTACCACGGGACTTATCTCTAACACTCAATACACCATTCTTTCTTTGGCACAAATGCCCGATGGTTCTAGTGCCAAGGCAATTGAAGTAAAAAGATCCATTCCTAGTGCACCAGCTTTTATGGATTTTGCCCTGGTAAGTGGAGGAAATTTAGTAAAATAACAAAAAAATACTAATTGTAATATGTCAATTACTGCCCTAGACATTGGTACTCAATCTATTAAGATTGTGGTTGCTAAAGATAGCAATGGTCAAATTTTAAACAAAGCTTTGGAAGTGCCCAATAAACTTGGTTTAGTTATTCCCAAAAATGATCAAGAAGCCTTGCAATATTCTGAAATGATTAATAATCTTTTTCATGATTATAAACTTGAACAAACAGATGTCAGATTGAGTTTACCTGAGTATTTAGTGGCAAATAAAGTGATTGAGATACCTTATCTAACCGATGCAGAATTAGCCTCAGCTATTGGTTGGCAAGCAGAGCAAGTTATTCCTATACCAAAAAATGATTTAACCCTTCAATATCAAGTGATTCAAAAACCAGAAAAGAAAACTCCTGATGCTAAAATGAAAGTCTTATTGGTAGGCTCTCATAAATCTCTTATCGAAAGAATTAATAATATTTTTCTTGGCATTGGTATTGAAGCCACCCTCATGGAAACTCAAATTTTTTCGGTCATTCGCGCTTTAGATATTCAGCAGGATGATCCAGAAACCATCGTACTTAACATGGGAGCAAGTAGTAATGATATCGCCGTGGTAGCTAATGGTCTATTTGAATTTGTTTTTAATTCAAAAACTGGCAGTTCTTTAATTGATTCTGCCATTGCTCAAAGTTTTAATCTGGATCTTAAACAAGCTCAAGAATATAAAATTAACCATGGACTAGATGCAAGTCAATTAGATGGCAAACTTATTCAAGTGATTACACCAATCATTGACAATTTAATGATTGATTTGCAAAAAGCCATTCGTTTTTTTACTCAATATCATCCTGAACAAAAAATTAAAAGAATAGTTTTGTCTGGAGGACCAGCTCAAATGAAAGGCTTATTGGAAAAATTACAACAAACTCTTAGTTTGGAGGTTTTACAAGTAGCCCCTTTTGCCAAAGTTAAGAATCAGATTCCAGAAAAAAACCAATTAAGTTTTGCCGTTTGTATGGGACTGATCGCCAGAAAATTATAAAAACGCTCATGATTAATATTAATTTTTTTTCCAATCGCGTCTCTAAAAAAATCAAACAAAAAAAAAGAGATGCTAAGATTTTTCGTATTAGTACGTACGTATTAATTGGTGTCGTTATCATTATGGTTGGCACTTTTGCATTTAAGTTTTATAACAGTTTACAAATTAATAATGCCAATACCAAGATTAAAGAATATAAAGAAAGTATCTTGGGTCAGGAAAGTGTAGAAATTAATTATTTAATTTTTGTCAATAAAATTAAAGTTATTAGTGAAATTTATCAAAAAAGAAGTAATAAACAAGAAGCCATGAACTATTTTGCAGAAGCCTTTGTCGGAGTAGCAGATATTATTGGCATGAATTATCAAGAAGATCAGGGAGGCTTAATTTTACAACTCAGTAGTGATAATATTTTTAAACTACAAGCAACCAATGATATCTTAGATTCACCAACATTAAGAGAGCAATATCAGAATATTGAAAAAAGTGCGCTTACGCGTACTGACCAGGGCAACTATAAACTTACTCTTAAATTAGAACTGAAAACCAATGATTAATAATTTAAATGAATTTAACTGGAGATTATTTTGGAATACGCGCAAAGAATTGGTCTTAGGTATTTTGTTTATTGTTTTAAGCTTGATGATTCTATTGATTGGCATTTTGCAACAAATTACTCCAATTCAAGCAGATCTAAAAGAACTCAAAGTAAAACAAACTGAATTGGCTAAATTTAGTGAAAAAGCAGAGCAACTTAAACAATTAGCAGTAGATCCCAATTTTAGTCAATCATCATCGATTGATAAAGTTTTACCCTCTCATAAACCACTCTTAGAAATTCTTAGCAATCTCAACAGCGTTGCTCGTAGCTCCGAAGTAGTCATTAAAAATTTCAGCTTAAATCCAGGGGAAATTGCAACTGACACAACTAAAGTGAAAAAAACCACCACTAATCAAAAATATGATTATTTAGATCTAGACTTTACTGTCAGCGGACAACTATGGAGAATTCAAAATTTTCTTACTCTAATCGAACAAGTAACTCCAATCAGCACTGTGACTAGTATTTCTATCAATCGCAATATTGATGAAGATAAAAATGCTCAGGCTCAGGCAGATTTAGTTTTACGTACTTTCTTTTTCACTCAACCTATTAAAACTACTATTACCAGTCCTTTGCCAATTATTGCTGCAGCTGATAGAAAAATTATCGATAGCATCAATGAACTTATTCCTAATTCTCTCGAACAACAAAAGGATATTATTTCAGGAAATAGAGGAGATCTATTTGGTTTACAAGATCAAACAATAGATGAATTGGAGCAAGAACTTGTTAATTCTCAGCAAGCTACTGAGGAAGCAACAATTGACAAAGAAGCAACAGTTAACGAGAACTCAAGAGTTAACAGCGAACTAATGAACGCCATTTTAAATCCTGACTCTAATAACGAAAATTAATCTTCTTGTAAAACTACGCGCACGCGCAAATGGTCTTTAACTGCTCTCACTTGAGATAATTTGCGAATAGCCTTAATTACATTTCCACCTCTACCAATTACGCGGCCAATATCATCAGGATGTAATTTAAGTTTAAAAACCTTCAAACCCATTTCATCGACTTCAGTGATTTCCATGTCTTCTGGATGTTCCACCATGCGCAATAAAATAAATTCAAGTAAACTTTTCATATTTTAACTTTGAGCTTCAGTTTTTACTTCTTCTGCATTGGCTTCTGCAACTTCTGCTGCTGGAACTGCCGGAGTTTCTTCCACTACTGGAGTTTCTTCCACTTTTACTTCTTCTTTTGGAGCTTCAGCTTCTTTTTTGGCAGCTTCGGCTTTAGCCTTGGCTTTCTTAGAAAGACCAGTTTTCTTAACTGGGAAAGGATTGCCGGATTGAAAACGTTTGAAAAGAGCAGCCACTGTTTCAGTCGCTTGAGCACCTTTTTTCACCCATTCTTCATAAGCTTTAACGTCAATTTCTAATTTTTTAGGTACCACTGGAGAATAATGGCCAAGTAAAGCCACGTATTTACCGTCTCTTTTGTCACGAGCTTCATTGACCACTATACGATAGTGAGCCTGATGTTTTTTACCGAATCTAGCGAGTTTGATTTTTAACATAGAGATGAATTTTACCCTGAAACCTAAAATTTCTCAACAAGAGTTTCAGATTAATTTTTGCAATGCAGCAGAGGCGGCAGCTTGTTGAGCAATTTGTTTACTATGACCAGTGCCAACACCCCAAACTTCTTCACCAACTAGAACTTCTACAGTGAATTCTTTATCGTGGTCAGGTCCAATGGCCTTGATCACTCGATAAACTGGAGTACTTAGCGAACGAGCTTGCACTTCTTCTTGCAATAAACTTTTTTGATCTTTATAAGCTCGATTTTGTAAAATTGTCTGAAATTTAGGAAATAGGTGCGAAGCTAAAAACTCTTGCACCCTAGCAAATCCTTGATCTAAATACATGGCTCCAATGACTGCTTCCATCAGATCTGCCAATAAACTTTCGTTTTCGCGACCACCACCGCGTTCTTCACCTTTACTCAAAAACATTTTTTCATTTAACTTTAGTTCTTGAGCAAGTTTTGCCAAAGTCTCGGTGCGCACTAAAGCACTACGATAAGCCGTCAATTTTCCTTCATCTTCTTGAGGAAAATTTTCATATAAATATAAAGTCGTGGCCAACTCTAAAACCGCATCACCTAAAAACTCTAATCGCTCATTAGATTGTTCGGCAGTTGTACCAGACTGACTTTTTTCATTGAGAGAACTACGATGAGAAAGAGCAGTGATCAATAATTGGGAATTTTTGAAATCTAAAGTCATGACTAACCTAACTCATATTCATCATAGACCAATTTGGCTAATTCAGCTACGCTGGCGTGGGCTTCTTCGGTTAACTCTTGATAAACAGTTTTTTCATGGAGTTCAATTTCAAATTCTTTGTTGATACGATCGACCAAACGACTAAGATCAACATCCAAATCCAAGCCTAAATCTTCTTCCAAATCTGCATCTGGAACTACTTCCTCAATGTTATTACCAGTAATATCGGTCAATAATTGACGCAATTTATTAAAAACTTCTGGATCAATTTTCTTCATTTTCTGCTTTCTGTTCTTCTTCTTTAAATAAAATTTTTCCCAAAACACCATTGACAAATTTAGCTGAAGTTTCACTACCAAAGGCTTTAGCTAATTCGACTGCCTCATCCACCAAAACTTTCTTAGGTGTCTTTTCAGTCTGACTCTCAAAAATGATCAAGCGCATAATTGCCAAATCAACTTTATTAATTTCAGGCAGTGGTCTTTCTGGAGCATGCTTTGTAATTTCTTGATCAATTACTGGAGTAGCTTTTTTAATTGCGATTAACAGTTTTGCATCACTTTCAGATACTAATTCGGCATCTAAATACTGCTCATCTTCATCAGTAAAAGTATGTGCAAACAGCAATTGCATTAAAAAAACACGACGCTCATGGCGATCATCTCGTTTAACGGCAATATCATCATCTAAAAAATACATAACTGTAGGCTAGGTGAGAAAAAAACTTTTTTCAAGAGGCAATTCTTGCCTGACTTTAAAGACCTAAATTCTTGAGCATTGAAGCAACAAAACCTTGCTTGTGCAAAGGAATAGCATTAGTCTTAGGATCTTTTTTGACATTAGCTTTATTGCCAGCACGACGTTTGCCCTGTTCGACTCGAGTAACTTTGTTTTTTGGTAGCGCACCCATATAATTTCCTTTTTATGATTATTTATTGAAAAAAAGGATTATACCTGCTTGGAGAGAGAAGTGCAAGATTTGACTAAGTTATAGGATATAGATAGAATAATGTCTCAAGTACTTTAATTGTTGGTCTTTATTTCTATAAACCTAAAAGAAAGAAATCAAGATGGTAAATAAAGAATTTGGTCAAAACAGATATCAAGCTGGTCGCTTTGAAGCCAAGACCAGAAATGCTTTTTTGGGCGAAAAGCATCGTTATGATTTGAAAGCCCAATTTTTAAGTAATCCTAACGCCTCAGTAGAAACTTTCAATCCATTGGATCAAAAATTTATTGCCAAGTTAGCCGGAGAAAATCCTCAACAACAAGCGCACTTAATTAATTTTGTCAATAATTTTCAAACTTTTGAGTCAAGTTTTGGTCCAGATTTGGAATTACAAAACGCTCCTCTTGTATGGGCAGCGATGGATCGCATTGAATCTCTGAAAAACCAAGAAGCCAGAGAGGCTATTTTAAATCGTATTAAAGCAAAGAAAGAACAGGCTAAACAAGTGGTTATTGCCGAACCAACTTTAAAAACAGAAAACGCTCTTCAAAGTACCATTAGTACCATTTGGAAACTGCAAAGTGAAAAGCTTAGAGACGGTTTGAAATCGATTTTAGATTTACCGTTTTTTATTATCAATAATTTACCAGACAGGGTTTATAAAGTAGTTCCTTTGACAACTATCTTGGCTCTCATCTTATCAGCTTGTGCCGTAACTGCTGTTCCAAATCCAGAAATACCTAACCAGAATAATCCTGTTCCTGGAGAAAATACAAGTATCCCTGATTCTCCTACTGGAGAAGCAAATCAAACGGTTACGACAGAACCAAGTCCAACTGCCACAATCGAACCAAGTCCAACCGCTACAGAGAGGGTCATGACATTAGAAGAAAGGGTAGATGCTTTTGCAGCAGGACAAATAGAATTCCCAAGTAACTTATCTCCAGAAGAATATTCCGCTTTTATTGATGAAATGAATGATCACGTTGGTAGACAAGCTATTTGGGTAGAAAGTTTTAGAAATAGTGACGGATCTCCAGTCGTTTTATATTTTGACATAGCACAAAGTAAAATGGTTATGTTACCAGGAAGTTATGAAGAAAATAAAGACATCATCGATCAAAATCAACTAGAAATGTTTGTCAAAATCAGTGAAGAAGCGGGAACTGGCAATCTCCAATACACAAACTCAAATGGAGAACTAATTACTTCACCAAACTCTGCAGATGTCAACTGGAATTTAAGAGTCGATGCTAGTAATTATGAAGATGGTTTAATAGATTTGCCAGAAGTGATTAGATCAACTTCTGAACCCACAGAAGAGAATTTTTGGAATGAAGTACTTGTCGGATTAAATGATGAAATATCTTTTATTCCTGGAATATTAATGGATGACGATGTCTCTATGTTAGTATCTTTTCAAGGTGGGTGGAATAAATATCCGTGCCTAAATATGTTATTTATTGTCACAAACAGACAAGAAAAACCTTTATATGGCATCAGAACTTTCGTTGGACCTGGTCCACTTATTTTTACTGGAAACGAAGGAAGCGTTTTAAATATGAGTTCATCTAAAATTCAATTATTAAATTCCAACGAAACAAGAAAATTCGAGAGTGGAGCAGTTTATTACGTTAGTTTTGCCAATCAACAAAAAGTATGGGACAACTATGAACGATCAAATATTGACGAACTACAAGGAGCTGATGCAGCAGTAAGCTCATTTGATAATGCTTTTAATCAAGATGTTCCAAATGATGGAAACATCATTCTAGCCGGAATGTTTTTCATCAAAAAGAAATAAAAATCATGCTTGCATCATATAAAAGAAAAGTGTTAGACTGGTCTTTGTATGAAAAAATGGTTAGCTGTTGTTTTATTTGTTTTTTTTGTTGGTGGAAGTGCTTTTGTTTTTTACCAAAATTTCAAAAAAAATTCTAAAAATATTAACCCCCCCACTCTCGTTTATAATGAGGAATCTGGGAAGTGGGAAAACGTGCAAAACATACCCAGAATTAATAGAGAAGACCTAGATAAAAATCCTAACGAAGATGGTTTTAATAATCTGTCTATACTGCGTGGTTACTATGATCACTATGATGAAAAAAGTGAAAGTATAGTCATCAAATCACTCTTACCATTTACTATGGGTAGACAATTTGAAATTGTGACGCTCAAAGTTCCCATCAGTAAAATCTTTTATTGTGCTCCAACAATTACCATCGTGCCAAAAACTGGCGAAGGTGTAAAAACACAAAGTTTAACTTTCCCAGTTAAAAATGGTCAAACTCTTAATGTTATCGGTGAAACAATGATTAGTTTCGAAAAAGTAATTCAAGAAGCCAAATTAGACACCTATTTATTTGTTCAACTCACTCAAGACTTTGACAAAAATAATACAAATTATATAAAAAAATTAGTAGTGATTGGCTTATGCGACTAGATAAAAAAATTAAATTGTTTTTTTTGCTCTTTATAATATTTTTCTTTAAAGAAATTAATGTTGCTAATGCTTGTGGTTGTGGAGAATTATGCAGTCATTGCACAGATAATACCTGGAGTACCTCGAATATAAATTGGGGTTGTGGAGAAAACGAATCTGTTCTGATAACTTGTCAAGATCAAACTGATGGAGCTGGTTCTTATGTGCAAGGAACAACAGGAACTTACTGGAGTCCCGGAGGACATGAAACGACTACTTGTACAAATAAATGCGTCCCTAAAGTAATTCAGTCGACTAATACAATCACTGAATGCTATGACTATATCGGAGAATGTGTTGATCCTGGTGGTGGAACACCCATTCCAGAAGAAGGTGGAGGTGGGAGTGATCCTACACCTCCTCCAGCGCCTCCAGCTGCTGCTTCTATTACCGGCACAATCCAAGAAGACAATGGCGCAGCTTTAAGTGGCAACATCTGCACTCAAGCTAGTAATAATCCTCTTCCTATCAATAATATAAATATTTATTCAGGACCGTACATTGGTCATTTTAGTGTTATTAATCCCAATGCTTATACTATAATGCGCGCTACAGGTTCCAATTACACCGTTACTTTAGATTTATCTAATCAAACTGGCTTAATTGAATATATTTGTTCTTGCCCCGCTGCTCTTGACCCAAACAATCCTTATGTATGTCAATATACTGGCATCAATGCACCATCGGAAAATGTTAATTTTTATCTGCAAATAAACAATTTATCCAGCACTTCTTGGTTTCAAGTTTTTGGCGGCAATCTTTTCGCCCGTAATGGTATTAATAGTGTTATTCCATATAATTTTTGTGACATAGATAATGATTGCCAAGCCGCCTTAAATGTTCCACATCCCGCATCCACTAATCTTTTATCCAGTGGATTTCCAATCACTAATGCTAACAACAGTAGCGCTGTGAAAAGCTATGATTACAGCAGTGCCTATCACTCTTATTTTCATTTACCAACTAGAACTATCAATGTTAATTCTTATGATGTAAACACCGATTTAAATCAATTATCCTATGATTATTTTTATAAATTAGCCGAGAATCAAATTCAAGAAATTGGCAATGGTGAAGATCTCGAACCATTGCTAGGCGATTGGACCAACGCTTCCTGGTGGTTAACTGATGACATTAATTACATTAAGGTCAATGGCAATGTCAACATTGATGAGGCTCAAGGTTTTAATTTAAGTGGTAATCAAAAATTAATTGTTTTTGTTGATGGAAATCTCATTCTTGATGACAGTGACACTAATGACAGTAATCGTAAAATTACCAGTGTTGCTCAAGGCAGTTTTCTAGCCTTTTTTGTCAGTGGCAACATCATTATTACTGCTGATGTGGGTTATGAACTTAATCCACTTAGTCCCAGTACTCCAACCGTCTCCAATGCCAACAGTAATGTGGAAGGAGTTTTCGTCGCTGACAACGACCTCATTATTCAGAGTAAAACTGCTATTGGCGAAGTTCCTCCAGACCGTAAATTTATTGGAGCCGGAACTTTCGTTGGTTGGAACAACGTCTTGTTAAATCGTACTTTTGACGACAATAATTTCGGACCAATTTTAAGCAATACTCAGGCCATTGAGAATTTTGTCTATCGTCCTGATTTACTGACTAATTGGCCAGTCAAACTTAAAGCAAGCACTAGCAATTGGCGCGAAGTAGATCCACAGTTCATTAGTCAATAAATGCAAAGACAAAAAGCCTTCACTCTTTTAGAGTTGTTAATTACTACTAGCGTTACTGCTTTGCTGATGTTGGGCATTAGTAGTCTTTTTGTCACTTTTCTAGCTACTGCTTATAAAAGTCGTATTAGTCAAAATTTACGTGAATCTGGTTCCAATGCCATTAATCAAATGACAGACATGATTCGCAACGCCAGTGAAATCATTTCCGAATGTGAAGCTGATCAATCTTTAGATCAAATTAGTATTATTAATGTCGATGGTTTCGATACTACCTTAAAAAAAGAAGACAATCGCATCGCTTCTATTTCAGCTGCCACTAATACTAAATTTTATTTAACTGAAAGCAATGAAAATCCTAATTATATTTCTAATTTATTATTTACTTGTTATCCAACTCCAGAGGGGAAAAAATATATTGAGATTGAATTTACTCTACGCACCGGAGATGGAGAAGCCAGTAACAGTGCTCGTTCTACTACTTTAGATTTTAGTTCTGGATTGGTCACAAGAAATTAATAGTTATCAAAATTTTGTTCAATAACCAAGTTTTTATTTCTTGTGTTGTCCTGCCAAAACACTTCAACTATGACCTTGAGACTATTGGCGTCATTAAAAGAGATATTGGCTTCTCTTTGAAACTGATATTTAGCTGCTTCCAATATCTCTTGATCAGTACAAGCCCCTAATTTTGCCGACATACTCGCAATAGACTCTGGTAAACTACTTAAACAGTAAATTCCATCATTTGCTAATGCACCAGAAAAACTATGCCAACTATTAACTGCTCTTTCTTTACGAAAAAATTCCAAAGCCTCTTGTGTTTTTTGCAAAGCTAGTTGCTTTTGTTCATTGCTATTAGCCAACTTAATCGACATAGTTATCATAGCGCTTACTGAAGTTAATACTAAAGCAATAATGGAAACAGCAATTAAAACTTCTACTAGAGTAGAAGCTCTTTGTTTATTCATACTTAACATCTATTGCCCCTCCTTGATCCAAATTAAAAATCACTGTTCCTGAATCTCGACTGAGTGCAACGCTGCCACTAGCAACATTAGCTCCATTAATCGATAAAGTAGCTCCTCTCATCGGCAAATAAGACATCTGAAAATTATAATTTAGTGAAGTATCTGATTCTTCCACTATGTAGTCATCATAAATCAACAAGTGATCACTGGCACAATGCAATTGGGCTTTAAAATTAATTTTATTATCTGTGGTTTGACTAGAAAAAACCTCTACTGCTTTTAGTTGAGCACAAAAACCAAATTCTTCATTTCCCAAAAAGCCATGCTGAGCTTTAAGGCGAGCTTCTTTAAGCATGGATTCCAAGCTAGAACCGGACTGATGTAGCTTTTGTTTATCTAAAAAGCGTAAATAGTTTACTGCTCCTATAGACAAAGTGATGACCATTACCGCTACTGTCACTAAAATTTCTACAAAAGTGAAAGCTCTTTGATTTTTAGAGAGCAATAATGTCATAAGTGGTTATATCCGGCTCTAATACTGCTCTTAATGTGACCTTAGTACAATTACTACCACTATTAGCAGAGCAAATGGCTTGATAAACATATGGATTAACGTTTTTAGGATCTTGTAGAGTGGGCTCTGATAAATATTCATCCTGATATAAATTGTTAACTAAGGTATTAAAATTTAAACTTGTGGTCGTAGCATAGTAAGCATTATCTTGTTTATATAGGGTTAGAGCCTGTCTCATAGTCTCTAAATCGGCTTTTCGCTTCGCATTGCGACTACTAATGGTCGCCTGGCTAAAACTTACTAGGGCAGCTGCTGTTAACAAGATGATTACTGTTGCTGACACTAACAATTCAATCATGGTAAAAGCTTTTTGTTTTTTAAACATCTATTATCCTTAATTATTGTAAATTACTTAAACAATAATAATTACCCGCGCCATAATCACAAGTTGTATTTCCTGAATCTGGCAAATCTTGAGAGTTGCCAGAACTACTTTCTAAATAGGCACACACGCAATAAGCATTCACTCCCAAATTGAGAGTATAAATATTTTCACCAGTATTTTTAGGGTCATTTGGTACACCAGCTGGAAAAATTGTCAAATCATTGGCTTGCACTAGAGTAGTGGGATAGGCGTTGTTTTTAGCATGATATTGTTCAAAACCATTTTGAATCGCTTTAATATCTGCTTTGCGTCTAGCATCACGACCTTTTTTTTGAGTGGTCGAATAAGCAGCAGTGCCCAATACCACTAAAATTCCAATGATCGAGATCACTACCAAAATTTCTAATAAAGTAAAAGCATTTCTTTTCATTTTTGGCATATATCTTTAATATCTCACATCTGCAAAGATTTATCTATGCACCTTCACAATCATTTTGCTCAAATCATTATTGACTGATAAAACACCCTTAGCATCTTGGGCAGTGATTTTAACCTGAAAATAACAAGTCTGAGTCTGACAAGCATAATTGTGATCGACCGTGTCTTGAAAATTATTACTAGTCCACAATTTACCATCGCCAAAATCTATCTGAATTGTCAAAGGCATACTTAGTTGTCCCTCAGTTAAAGATTTATCTCTTTTAGAAAAAACTGCCTGTAATTTTTCCAAAAAGGATATTTGAGAATTCTTATCTAATTGATCTGAAAAAACATCACCTTTGCCATTACCTAACACATAAGACAACGTTAAAGTCTCATTGTTAAACAATTCGACTAAATTGTTTTCATCATTTAAGACTGGTTGGCTTTTGAAGGATAAAAACATGGGACGCAATAAACAAGATTCATAACAACTCTTCGGACAATCATTAACTAGGCTAATTTGTGAACCTAAACCACTTTGTAAATCCAAGCTACAACATTGATAATTATGACCCTGACAAGTGCTGGTTGGTCCTTGATCATAATCTAAGTCTGGAGCGTTAAAATAAGTATAATGAACATCAGCATTGTCTGTATAAACAAAAGCTCTGCGTCCTAAAATACTCAGCTCTACTATAAATGGAGACCTGCTTTCATCAATTTGAAAACCAGATCCGAATGATTTTTTAAAAACAAGAGGTGGCAACTTTTGATGGTCTAAAACAATTGGTGAAGCAATAAAATCAACGCAAACTACCTCTAAATTATATTCTTTATCTGAAGTAAACCTTAATTGAGTAAAGTAATCTTGATTATAATTAAATTGATCTATACATCGCTTAGAATAATTTCTATTGTTTATAGAATTGTAATCATTTTTGAGCATATTAACACTTGCAAACAACAAAATTTCTCTCCCTACGAAGAAAAGCCCTATGGCAGCAGCTAAAATCCACAACAGAGACAGGAAAAAAAATTTAAGTATACGCATAATTCTTGATCAAATTAACAAGCCAAAATACCAATTCCAAATTGCTTCTCCAAAAAAATAGGCGATTAGGCTCGCTAAAATTAAAAAAGGAGCGAAGGGTAAAGCTTGACCAAACTTTTTCCTTCCCATAATCAATATAAGCATAGCAAAAAAACCACCAATAATGAAAGCTAAAAAAATACTTACTAAGATTCTTGGCCAAGATAAGAAAAAAGCCATTGGTATCATAAGTTTAATATCTCCCATACCCAGAGCTTCTCGATGTAAAAGCTTTTTGGAGATTGCATATAAACCAATAAAAAAGATGCTAGAAAATATCACTGCCATAATAGATAGGATCCAATCTTTTTGACCTAAAAATTGCGCTATCACAACTAAGATAGAGAGGAGAACTACAAAAAAATCAGGAACAATTAAATATTGCAAATCAGCTAACAAAGCGAACAACAATACAAAAAAAATAAAAAAATAGACAATCCATAAAAATGGAGCAATTGTAAGATGCAAAAACAATTGTGAAAAAAACAAAGCAAAAAACAAACCTGACACAAAAGCAATTAATTCTGTCCAAAAATAAATTGGTTTAATACGATGATGACAAAAACGACATTTGCCCCTCAAGATTAAAAAAGAAATCAGAGGAATATTGTCATACCAAGCTATTTGCTGATGACACTTTTCACAATAAGATCGACCTTTAGCAAAAGATTCTTCTTTGCTCGTTCTAAAAATTACTACGTTAAAAAAACTAGCTAAAACTGCCAAGAAAAAAGCAAAACAAACTGCTAAAGAAAGTTCAAAAAAGAACAACATTATGGCAAACAAACGTATTCTTCACCCTCAGCGCAAATTATAGCAGCGGTGGTAGTATCAATATCATCTGGCAATCCAGAGCCACTAGTATCTACACAACGAGTAGCAGCCTCATCCTGCATGGCGCCAGACTGAGGTTTAAAACAAACATACATACTATCGCCTGGGTCACCAGAAAAATAAACATATAAGTGGTTATAATCAGATTTAGTAATTTTATCAATAAAGCTACGTTTAACTTCATTGGTACCTACACAACTACCATCTGTATTACCATTACCAATTTTATCCAACACATAACAAGGAGTAGCAGCATCATCACCCCAAGCTGCTATCGTGCCACCTGTAAATGAAATGGTAGTATCTCCAGCTACACCTCTCCAAGCTAAATCAGATTCATTATTAGGATTGGTGGTCCATGGATAATAACCTTTGTAAGCATAAAAACGATCAATAGCACTAAGTAATTGTTCAGCATCGGAACGAGAACCAGTATCGCGACCACGATTGATCTGTTCCACAGGATTAATAGCCGCTAAGACCGCCACCGCCAAAATACCTAAAATGGCAATCACGATCAATAACTCAATCATGGTAAAAGCCATTTGGTTTTTGACTTTGGAGAGAAAATTAGTTTTTTTCATAAAATTTACTTTCAAAAAAATAAACAAATAAGCGACTCTTTTTCAGTTTATCTCAAAAAGCCAAGCTTTTCAAGTACTAAAACTGACTCGTCAAGCTGTAAATTGGCATGATAATGGCAATCACGATAAAACCTACCCCCAAACCAAGCATAATCATAATCATTGGCTCGATAGCAGTGGTTAAATTCTTAATCGCGTATTCACTTTCTTTTTCAAAATATTCAGAAATTTTTCCTAAAATTTCATCAAGTTTGCCGGTTTCTTCACCAACAGCAATCATTTGAAAAAGAATCGAAGGAAAATTTTCATAGTGAGCAATGGCATCCGATAAAGTAACACCTTTTTCTACTTGTTTATTAATTTCTTTGAGTTGATTACGATATACAGCGCTACCAATGGCCGAAGCAACTACGTCCAAAGCTTCTAGAAGAGAAACGCCAGCTCCAAGCAACAAAGACAAAGTGCGAGTAAAATCAGTTAACACTATTTTTTGTTGCAAAATACCAATAATGGGCATTTTTAAAACTATGCTATTAATAGCCAATTCTCCCTGAGGAGTTTTCTTAAAACCTCTAATAGCCATACCAATGGCACCAAATAATAATACTAAAATCCACCAGAATTTAACAAAAAATCCAGAAATATTCATTAAGATTTTGGTTGCAGCAGGTAATTCAGCTCCAAAATCCTGATACATAACCGTCAGTTTTGGTACCACGGCCACCATCATTACAATTGCCACAGCCAACATCGCTAAGACAATAATAATTGGATAAACCATCGCTCCTTTCGTCTTAGCACGAAAGTCTTTTTCTTTTTCCATGGTAATAGCTAAACGCTCCAAAACTTCATCAAGAACACCTCCAATTTCTCCTGCTCTCACTAATTGCACATAAATTCTAGAAAAATTTTCCCTGTATTTATCCAAAGCCATGGAAAAACTTAAGCCTCCCTCCACATCTTTCAGCAAATTGCCAGTTAATTTGGCCATTTCTGTTTTGCTTTGTTCTTCTAGAATCGAAAGAGCGGTAGCCAAAGGTAAGCCAGCATTAATCATAGTAGCTAATTGCCTGGTAAAGTTAACAAGTTCTTCAAACTTAACTTTGTTGTTATTTAATTTAGAAAAAATACCACTAGCTTGATTCAACGGACTGACATCAATTACAAATAAATCTCTACCTATCAAGGTAGAAACTGCCTGAGCACGCGAAACCGCCTCCACCTTACCTTTGATGTTTTCTCCTTGTTTATTCTTAACTAAATATTTAAAAATTGGCATAACACTTAATTACCCAAAAGCCTCATTAGTTCGTTAGGTCTAAAAGATTTGGCCATAGCCGTTTCTTTACTAATAATTTTTTGATTCATGAGATCAATCAAATGATTTTCCATCAACATCATGCCTGAACCAGCAGAGTTTTGAATAATATTGTCAATTTGAAAGACTTTGTTTTCACGAATCAAATTAGCTATAGCCGAATTATTTAACATGAGTTCTACTGCTGCCACACGCCCACCATGAATTTTAGGCACTAAACGCTGGGAAATCACTGCTTTTAATACAGTTGATAACTGTTGGCGAATTTGAGCTTGTTGATAAGAAGGAAAAACATCCACAATACGATCGATGGTTTGAGCTGCAGTATTAGTATGCAAAGTAGCAAACACCAAATGTCCTGTTTCAGCCAGGGTCAAAGTCAAAGCAATGGTCTCAAAATCTCGCATTTCACCAACTAAAACCACATCTGGATCAGAACGCAGGGCAGAGCGCAGGGCGGCTTGCCAAGCTTTTGTATCTTTGCCTACTTCACGTTGAGAAATAATACTCTTATTGGATTTGTAAACAAACTCTACTGGATCCTCAATAGTTAAAATATGTTGACTTTCAGTTTGGTTGATTTCGTTAATTATAGCTGCCAAAGAAGTGGATTTACCTTCACCTGTAGGACCAGTAAATAAAATGAGACCTTGATTATAACTAGAAAAACTATGAAAAATTTTAGGCAAGTTTAATTCATCAATACTCAAAATTTCATCAGGAATCAAACGAAAAGCAGCGGCATAGCTTTCCATTTGTTTGTAAACATTAATTCTGAAACGACCTTTTTTCTCAAACTGATAAGCTAAATCAATCTCTTTTTGTTCTTCCAACATTTGTTTTTGTTCTGGCAAGAGTATGTTAAAAATCAAAGATTCAACTTGTTCTTTGCTTAAAATTGTTGGACCAGCTGGAAAACTCAAAACACCATTAATTCTTACAGACAGGGGAGAACCAGCTACCAAATGAATGTCTGAGCCTTGGTTATCAATCGTAAACTGTAATAAATCATGAATTTGCATTATTGTTTTACCTCTGCTACGCGCAAAACTTCTTCGATGGTAGTCACTCCATCTAAAGCCTTTAGATAACCATCTTGTTTCATTAAAACCATGCCTTGTTTACAAGCCATGGCCTCTATTTCTGCTTCAGAAGCTCGTTTCATAATCAATTGAGAAATTTCTGGACTGATAGCCATCACTTCAAAAATAGCCACACGACCTTGAAAATCCGGCTCTTGATTCGGTCTATCCTTCATCGGTCTAAAAAGCGTAATATTTTCTGGATCTTTATTATTTTCTTTACAATAAGCTGGAAACAATGGTCCTAAAACTTGTTTGATGTTTTCTACTACCGCCGGATCTGGTTTGTATTCCTCTTTATATTTAGGATTGATACGACGAACTACACGTTGACCAACAGTCAATTGCATAGAAGAAGACAAAAGAAAAGGCTCAGCTTCCATATCCAATAAACGAGGTAACGCCCCTGCGGCACTATTAGTATGCAAAGTAGAGAACACTAGATGACCAGTTAAAGAGGCTTGCAAAGCTAGATCAGCGGTCTCATTGTCACGAATTTCACCCACCATAATAATATCTGGATCCTGACGTAAAAAAGAACGCAATCCAGAAGCAAAAGTCAAACCAGCTTTAGGATTCACTTGCACTTGACTGACTCCAGGAATTTGATACTCAACTGGATCTTCCAAGGTGAGAATATTTACCCCAACATTATTGATCATGTGCAAGATAGAGTACAAAGTGGTAGTTTTACCTGAACCAGTTGGGCCAGTAATCAAAACAATACCGTGGGGGATTTTAATATTGGTTAAAACCCTGCGCAGTGCCAAACCACTTAAACCAAGATCATTTAATGATGGCACTTTGGTGTTTTTTTCTAAAAGTCTCATCACGATTTTTTCACCATGCACGGTAGGCAAACTAGAAATACGCAAATCAACTTCTTTATTTTGAGAAACATAATTAAAACGACCATCCTGAGGCAGACGCTTCTCATCGATTTTTAAATTGGCCATAATTTTGATTCTGGAAACCACTGCTTCATGAACATTTTTAGGTAAAATTAATTTTTCCACCAGAATACCATCGATACGATATCTCACTCTGATACTGCTACCTTGTGGCTCAATGTGTACGTCAGAAGCACGAGAACTAATTGCAAAATCCAAAATATTTTCTACGATACGATTAATTGGTGCGTCTCGTAAAATTTGGCCGGCATTATTAATCTCTACACCTCCACTGGCTCGATTTTGATATTGACTAGTTGTACGTAAAGCCTCACCAACCTCAGTAGATAAATTTTGTGAATAACGTTCTGCAATTAATCTTTGTAAAATTTCCGTGTCAGCATAACAGGCATCAATGTCATGATTAGTTTTTTGTCTTAGAAATTCTATAATCGTCAAATCCAAGGGATCCAACATTGCCACTTTGAGTAAATCTTTTTCTTTATCTAAAGCAAATGGCAAAACTTGGTATTTTTTTGCAATCGCCTCATCAATCAAACCCAAAGCTTCTTGGTCGATGCCAATTTGTGCTAAATCAACATAACTTAAATGGTTGAATTCTGCTTTAGCTTGATTAACCTCAGCTTCTGTTAAAAACTTTTTTTCCTTAATTAAATCTTCATAGGCTCCATTTCCACTTAAGCCTTCTCTTCTTAACTCTTCAATTTGCTCAATACTGAGTTTTTTATTTTGAAATAAAACGTCTAGAAAAGAATTGGTGGGGACAAATTGAGTTGCCTGCACCACAGGCGTTGTGCCAATTGAAGGCACTACCACCTGTTCAGCCGATTGTGTATCGTTTTGGGCAGTTAACATATACAAACTCTGCCTTTATAATGGCACAAAATGTCCAACTTTTACACTAGTGAAATTTTGCTTTTACCAAAAAAAATAGAATTTCTAGACACTGCAGAAAAGTTGTCTTCATTGCAAAAGATTGTTTATGATTATCTTGCCCAGCAGAAAAAATTTAGTAATCTGCAAAATATTAGTTTTTTTAATCAAGAACTCATTAATTTTCCCATCGAAGAAATCAGACGCATGCAAGTTGAAGCTGGCTACAGCGCCAGCTTGAATGGTCAAGAAGATCGAGCCTTAGTGCTTTTAAATTTTGATAGTGCTTCCAGCGCAGCACAAAATGCTGCTTTAAAAATTATTGAAGAAAGTCCAGTTCAAACCTTAATACTCATTTTATGTTTCAAAATTGAAAAAATTCTAGAAACTATAGTGTCTCGTTGCCTTATCATTCAATTTGATCAAGAACAAATTCAAACAAATTTAAAGAATTCAGAATTAATTAATGATTTCTCTTGGCCAAAAAACTATAGTCAGGCTATTGCTTTGGCAGAAATTTATAAAGACCGCCTTAAGGCACTTAATCTCGTCGAAAATTTACTCAAGGAAAAGCAACTTAATCAAGAAAAAAAACAAGCACTTTTGAAAGCTTATCAAGACCTCAATCATAATCAAAATACCCAACTCACTCTCGAAAATTGCTTTTTTAGCCTGGTACATCTGGAGGACTAAGCCACTAAATACTCTAAAATCGGCTTTTTCACACTTTGACAATAAAAACAAGCCCTTTTTTTCACAAACAAACTGTGATACAACAGATCTTCTAAACTTAAAATTAACTTGAAAACGGAAGATATTATGGCAACTAGCAATGATCTAAAACATTACCGCGCCTCAGAGATTAAAGTTCTCGAAGGCTTGGAACCAGTTCGCAAGAGACCTGGTATGTACATTGGTTCAACCGACATTAAAGGTTTACACCATTTAGTCAAGGAAATTTTGGATAATTCAGTTGATGAAGCAATTGCTGGTTTTGGTAAAACCATACAGCTATTTCGCACCTCTATAAGCGACACTCATCGCCAACTTTTTGAAGCTCATAAAAACAATAAAGGTAAAAAAGCCACCGATAAAGAAATGGGCAGTCAAGTCATTACCGTGATTGATAATGGCCGTGGTATTCCTACTGATTTACATGAATCTGGCGTCTCAGCCATGGAATTAGTCATGACTAAGCTTCACGCTGGTGGCAAATTTGAAGAAACTGCTTATAAAGCCTCTGGTGGCTTGCATGGTATTGGTTCTTCTGCAGTGAATGCATTATCTAGTCTCATGCAAGTGGCGGTCAAAAGAGATGGAAAATACTTTTATCAATATCATTCTAGAGGTATTCCAGCAGCCCCAGTGAAGGAAATTAGTGAGAAAGAATTGTTGGAAAAATTCAGTGAGCAAAGTGATCAATTTATTAAATACGAATCAGGTTCCATGGTGCAATTCGTGGTTGATCCAACTATTTTTTCAACCGTTGACTACAGTCATAAACAAATGATTCAAATCGTTAAGGATCGCGCTTACTTAATGGCAGGTATTTATTTTCAATTCTTTGATCGCATTGAAAATCTCGAGCAACATTATTATTTCGAAGGCGGTATTCGCTCTTTAGTCGAACACATTAATATGTCTCGTAAATCACTCCATAAAGTTTTCTATGTGAGTAGTGATTGGCAAGATCCTGATACTGGTAAAAATATTGGTATTGAACTGGCATTGCAATATAACGACACTTATAACGAACACACTGAAAGCTACGTCAACGTTATTAACACTCCAGATGGTGGTACTCATGTTCAGGGTTTCCGACTCGCTCTTGGTAGAGTAATGAGAGATTACGCTGAAAAAAACAATTTAGTCAAGGAAAAGGAAATTTTTGTGGCTGATGACTTGCGAGAGGGATTAACCGCAGTAGTTTTTGTCAAAATGCCAGCCAATGACCTACAATTTGAGTCACAAACTAAAGCCAAATTAAACAACGCTGAGGCTCAAACTGCTGTTTATCAGGTTTTTAAAGACTCTTTCTCAACTTATCTGGAGGAAAATCCCAAAGTTGCCCGCGCCATTATTGACAAAATTATGATATCCGCTCGCGCTCGCCTGGCGGCTCGCGCTGCCAAAGACGCTGTAATTCGCAAAGGCCTTCTTGAAGGAGTTTCTTTACCTGGCAAATTAGCTGATTGTCAATCCAGAAATGCTAGCGAAAGTGAAATTTATATGGTGGAGGGTGATTCAGCTGGTGGCTCTGCCAAGCAGGGTAGAGATCGTAAATTCCAGGCCATCTTTCCACTGCGCGGTAAAATTTTAAACACCGAGCGTACCCGCTTAGATAAAGTTGTCGCTTCTGAAGAACTTAAAAACTTAGTTATTGCCCTTGGTTGTGGGATTGGTGAAAGTTTTAATCTCGAAAAATTACGCTATCATCGTATTATTTTGATGAATGATGCTGATGTAGATGGTGAACATATCACAACCTTAGGCTTGACTTTTTTCTTCCGTCATTTGCGCCCAATTATTGAAGCCGGCTATTTATATGTCGCAATGCCACCTCTATACAAAATTACTCATGGTAAAGAGGAAGAATATGTCTACAGCGATGAAGATAAGGAAAAGCTAGTTAGTTCTATTCTTGCCAAAGAACCAAGTGCGAAATTAGGCATTCAAAGATACAAAGGTCTTGGTGAAATGAATCCAGAACAACTTTGGGCTACTACCATGAATCCTAAGACTCGCATGCTCAAGAAAATTTCAATTGAAGACGCCATTAAATCAGATAACACTTTTTCTGTCTTAATGGGTGATGATGTAGCACCTCGTAAAAAATTTATTCAAAGTCACGCTACCTCAGCTCAACTAGATGTTTAAAAGAAAGGAAATGTAATGAAAACTTACGTCATGGGCCACCTCAAACCAGATACCGATTCAGTCGTCGCTGCCATGGCTTTGGCTAACTTGTATCAAAACATCGATTGTTTTGGCTATCAAAACGTGGAAGCTGCTATTACTGAAGATATTAATCCTGAAACTAGCTTCTTAATGAATAAATTTGGTCTTCAAGCACCACGAATCATCACTGCCGCTGATCTAACTAGTGACGACCAGGTAGTTTTAGTGGACCATAATGAAGAATCACAACGCTTGGTTGGTTTAAATCCCAATCAAATTGTGGAAATCATTGACCACCATAAAGCTAATATTAATTTCGAGCAACCTATTTATTTAACTTTTAAGACTTGGGGATCATCCAACACTATTGTTTATTACTTAATGAAGCAAAACAACTTTGTGCCTAACGAAAAATTAGCCAGTTTAATGTTGGCCGCCATTCTATCTGACACAGTTGGTTTTAAATCACCAACTTGCACTTCCAAAGATAAAGAGTTGGCACTGGAATTAGCCACTATTGCTAAAGTCACTGATTTAGAAGCTTTTACCTTGGAGATTTTTAAAGCCAAATCTGATGTTAGTAAATTAAGTGCTGAAGAAATTGTCAAAAATGATTACAAAGTTTTTGATTTTGCTGGTAAAAAAGTCATGATTGATCAATTAGAAACGGTTGAACAAGATAAGGTTATTACGGAACGTAAAAACGAGTTGCTCAAAGCAATGACACAAGTCAAAGTTGAACTTCAAGCTGATATGATTTTTGTAGCCATTACTGACATTCTTAAAGTTAACACTAAGCTTTTAATTATTGATCAAGTTACTGGTGAACTTGCCACAAAAGCTTTTGGTGGAGAAGTAAAAGAACAGGTATTAGATATTGGTCCAAAGCTATCTCGCAAGAAAGAGATTGCTCCACCAATTGAAAGAGCTTTAAGTTAAATTAATTAGAGGCTTTTTAGCAGAGTTAGTGAACGACTGCTAAATAGACTATGAAAGATTTTTAATTGCTACATCAAGCTATTTATAGATACAAAATCAATATATAAAATAATAGATCAGAAGATTAAATAATATGTCAGAAGATAACAAAAAACAAACACCAAACATTAGTGTTGAAGACCTAGACGAAATGGATAGCGCTGATGCAACAATTGAAGAAATAGAAGAAACCCTTGCCGTAGAAGATACTTCCGCTCATGAAACTTCAAACACAGAAGAAACAGAAGAAGAAATTGAATCTAAAATTGGCACTATCGAAGAAAGTGCTTATGGCAAACTCAAACACACTTCCATTATTAACGAGATGGAAAAATCTTATCTAGACTATGCGATGAGCGTCATTGTTTCCCGTGCTTTACCCGATGTTCGTGATGGCTTAAAACCAGTCCATCGTCGCATTCTTTATTCTATGTTTAAATCAGGTATTCATTGGAACACTCCTTATCGTAAATGTGCTCGTATTGTTGGTGATGTTTTAGGTCGTTATCATCCACACGGCGACAGCGCAGTTTACCTAGCTTTAGTCCGTTTAGCCCAAGATTTTAGTATGCGTTATCCATTAGTTGATGGTCAGGGTAACTTTGGATCCATAGACGGAGATAGCCCAGCTGCGATGCGTTACACCGAAGCCCGTAGTGCCAAAATCACTCAAGAATTAGTGGCCGACATTAATAAAAATACGGTTGATTTTATTGACAATTTTGACGGTTCCACTAAAGAGCCGGTTGTTATGCCTAATCGTATTCCTAATTTCTTACTAATGGGTTCAGAGGGTATTGCCGTAGGTATGGCTACTAAAATCCCCCCACATAATTTGACTGAGGTTTGCAATGCCATTACTGCGATGATTGAAAAAGGCAAATCCAGCGTTGAGACTAAAATTGAAATTGGCGAGGAGAAACTTAGTTCTGATTCCAAATGTATTAGCACCATCTTAGAAGCCAAAGCCGAAGGCCTAGCTGGTAAATTTGAAAGTGAGATTACTCACGAAGAATTAATGGAACACATTAAAGGCCCAGATTTTCCAACTGCTGGCATTATTTACGATCAAAAAGCTATTTCTGAAGCTTATAGATTGGGTAGAGGACGCATCATCGTGCGCGGCAAGGCCAGTATTGAAGAGAGCAAAAAAGATCAGTTTTCAATTTCCATTACCGAGATTCCTTATCAAGTCAATAAAGCTCGTTTATTAATGAAAATCGCTGATCTCGTCCGCGATAAAAAAATCGTTGGTATTCGCAATTTGCGCGATGATTCTGACCGCAACGGCATGGAAATTACTGTCGAACTAAAAAAAGACGCGCGTCCTAATGTGATTCTTAACAAACTTTTCAAATATTCTGAACTACAAAGTAGCTTTTCGCTCAACATGGTTGCTCTAAATAGCGATGGCACTCCTCAGCTAATGAGTTTACGCCATGTTTTGCGCGAATATGTTATCCATCGTCAATTAGTAGTAGTGCGTCGCAGTCAAAATGAGCTGAAAGAAGCTCGTGATCGCGCTCATATTCTAGAGGGTTTAATTATTGCCCTCAACAATCTCGATGAAGTCATTGAAACCATCAAAAAATCTAAAGATACTCCCACTGCTCATGACGCCTTGATGAAAAAGTTTGGCTTAAGTGATGTTCAGGCGACCGCTATTTTGGAAATGCAATTGAAACGTTTAGCTGCTCTGGAAAGACAAAAAATTGAAGAAGAATATGCTGCCATTCAAGAAGCCATTGGTATTTTGATTCATTTGTTAAATGATCCAGATAAAATCCTCAAAAAAATCATTGCAGAAACCAAAGAAATGATTGAGCTTTACGGAGACGAGCGTCGCACCAAAGTTGTTAAAGGTAAGATTGGCGAATTTGATGAAGAAGATTTAATCGCTGAAGAATCAACTGTTATTACTTTAACAGAAAGTGGATACATTAAGCGTTTAAGTCCAGATGCTTTCCGTTCTCAATCTAGAGGTGGTAAAGGCAGTAAAGGCCTGAACATGAAAGCTGAAGATGTGTTGAAATGCATCGTCACTTGTAATACTCATGACAACCTTTTCCTTTTCACTAATCAAGGTCGAGTCTTTGAGATGAAATCTTACGAAATTCCAGATGCCAGTCGCCAAGCTAAAGGTACAGCTATCGTTAATATTCTTAATCTCAAAGCTGAGGAAAAAGTTTTATCTATTCTTGTGGTTGATCCAGAAGCAGACAAAGACAAATATGTTACTTTAGCTACTAAAAATGGCTTAGTCAAAAAAACTGCTCTCAAGCTTTTTAATAATATTCGCCAGAGCGGCATTGTGGCCATCATTCTCAATGAAGGTGATGAATTAGTCTGGGGAAAAATTACCACTGGTCACGATCACATCATGCTCATCACTCATGACGGCAAATCGATTCGCTTCAGTGAAGAAGAAGTCAAATCTTCTCAAAGAGATACTAAGGGTGTTAAGGGCATTACTCTACATAGCGGAGATTATGTTGTTGGAGTGGAGGTTTTTGAAGATAAGAAAGAAGTGCTAGCAGAAAATAGTCTGCTAATTATCACTGAAAATGGTATGGGCAAGCGTACTTTGTTGGAAAGTTATCCATTGCAAAAACGCTCTGGTCTCGGAGTAAAAGTTTCAGAAATTACCAAACGTACTGGCAAAGTTGCTTCTGCCAAAATGGTTTCTGAAGAAAATAAGGAAGTGGTAATTAGTACCAAATTAGGCAAAGCTATTAAAATGCCGATTAGTAAAAATTCTATTCCTACTTTAACCAGACCAACTCAAGGTGTTATCTTGATGAAAATGAGTGACAATGACCAAGTTGCTGCCGTAGCTTTAACTATGGATGATGGGGAAGAAGAAAACAAATAGCTTAACCAAACCTAAACTAACGAATTTGATTTTTTAAGAACTAGGAAGGTTTCGATTGAGCCATCTAGTAATTTCCATTTTTAAGGCTTTTTCAGATAAGTTTGCAGGCAAAGATCGAATTAATAAATCTAAATTAGTACATTTAGAAACTGATTTAGCACTAAAACTTTCCAACCAATTGATTAAAGTATAGCTATTGTTGATCTGATAACGTCTGTTAACTATGGAATCTGGAGCCAGATAAATTTCTTGACACAATTGAATCATAACTTCTTTTGAATATGGAAGGTGATTTTCTGCTCGAGGAATTTCTGTCATCATGCTTATACTCGCTTTTTTGTGGACCGAAGGGGACTTGAACCCCTGACCCCTTCTATGCCATAGAAGTGCTCTAGCCAACTGAGCTATCGGCCCTTTTTTTTCATTAACTTATGTTAAAACAAGGGGAATTTTAGCATTCTCATAGAAAAAAGCCAAGATAGACTTTAGAGTTTGGAATGTGTCTTATCATAAATTTTTTTCAGTTGTGGTTGAGTGACATGAGTATAAATCTGCGTTGTAGCAATGTTTTTATGTCCAAGCATCTCTTGTACATCGCGCAAACCAGCTCCATTAATTAACAAGTCAGTGGCAAAACTATGACGGATTCCATGAGGACTTAGCTTAACCGTTAAACGTGCTTTGCGCACATAGTGATCAACCAAGCGTTGCACACTGCGACTGGTCAAACGCATTTCTTCACCATCCATCAATAAATCTGGTTTCTTACCAGAGAAACGAATAAAAATCGGTCGCCAATTATCTTCCCTCGAGTTCATATAGCGTCCCAACCACATAGCTGCTCTTTCACTTAAAAATACCACTCGAGGACGTCGACCTTTACCAATCACTCCAAATTCTCGTCTTTTCAAATCAATTTGATCACGATTTAGAGCCACTAATTCACTGACGCGCAAACCAGTAGAGAAGAGTAACTCGAGAATGGCCTTGTCTCGCAGGCCCTCTTTACTCGATAAATTAGGCTGAGCCAGTAAACGCTCCATTTCCTCAACATTCACAAAATGCATGTGTGTTGATTCACCTTTAGGTAGATCAATTTTTTCCGGGTTTAAAACTTCCTCATCGTTTTTAATTAACCATTTAAACCATGAACGTAAAGCAATAATATGATAGCTTTGTGTCTTTTTTGATAGAGTTCTTGACCTTTCGTCACAGTAACGCGCTAAGAAAATTCGATACTTACGCAATACTTCGCGATCTAATTCTTTTAAGTCACTGTGTCCATCAGCTTTAAACCAATCATTAAAACGACGTAAATAATGGCCATAGTTACGAATAGTCAAACGACTGAGGTTTTTTTCTACCTCTAATGACTCCAAAAAGTCAATCATGGCGATATCTGGATTCGTTTTATTGCTCATTGTGCTTTCTATCATCTTTACTCTACAATAAATTTACGTGTGATGCACTAGCTTTGTCTTAGCAAAGCAACAGATAGAGTTGTGTTGGTTTTTGTTTTCCATTTTTAGTAAATTATTATCAGACTTTAGCAGAGTATTTGTTTTTCTGCTAAAATGGATTTTAAGTCATTTTTTCCTTTATATCTGTCTTTTTTGTTTATTTCATCTACGTAGCGACTAGCTAATAGATATATAAAATTTCAGAAAAAAGGACATTGACAACTTGAGAAAACTTCATCTAGCAAAAGAGGGAAGTCTACTCGATTTTAAGCACTATCTAAGGGGTTATTTTTGTCTCAATGATTTTAGTGTTTTAGTTTTTTGAGCCGTTTTGAAAACCTTAATTTTTTTTACATTCAACGAAAGTTTTATTGTTACAAAAAATTTTTAAAGTTTTTTATGACCAATGAATGTTTCGTACATATTTGTGCCTGCGCATTGGCACACAATTAATTAAAATTTTTACAAACAATAATTTTTCACTAATTAGTGCTTCAGCAGATGTATCACAAGAAAATCGTTAATTGAAAGATGAACAATTAGTCAGCTAAAGAATAAAAAGCCGTTTTTTGGCTTCTAAAAGGCTCACTAGAGGTAAATACCTTGATATATCAATATATTTATCCTTACGGACGTAAAAACTAGACTTAAATAAGGCAAGCAAAACAAGATTAAGGATTTTTAACTAAATCAGGATAAAGTTGGGTATTACTTGAGGGGAATAAAAGAAAAAAAGACTAGATAAAAACCAAATTGGGCAGATTAGTAAAAACAAAACATAAAAAGTTAAAAAAGCCCCTTCTGATTAATTTATTGGTTTATGTCGCAAAAGTTATATTGTGCGACATAAGCTATTTGAGTCTTTGCTCCTCACACACCACACTTCTATCGCGGAGTAGCAGTGGAAAAGAAACCCAATTTAATTAAATCTTATCTGTTCTCTTATCATGCACACCTTCTTATCCTCTAAACCATCTAGAGAAAAATCTTTCTAAACTCTATTTAACCCCTCCCTGCACAAAGCCTGTTCGGGTTTTTTATTGATTTATTCGGTTTTTTTTAATACATCTATCCAGAATAGAGCTCTCCAGGCTTATCTGGAACCAAATAAATTGAACAATCTTTCTTCTCAATGAGAGTTTTGTACCAGAGGTAAAAACTCTTTAAATTTATTTTTGCATACTTTTGCAACGGAAAAACTAAATTTGCTGTATCAAACTATATCATTCCAGGCTAGAAAGACCTATAATTATTGAGTTTTCCACAATTTTCACGACCATATCAAACTGTATCACTCTTCCCTGTTTCCCGGTCTACGGCAAAAAAACTTGAAACTCTTCTCCATTAATTTTATGATCATTTTTTCTTACTTTTGAAAGTTTTATGTAATTAAATCAATTTAATCTCTAGAAATCTACAACAACTCAAAAGGTCTTTTTTAATAGTTCTTAAATAGTCTTTGCCAAAAAAACCAAAAATGGCCCTACTCTGTCTGATTTATTATAATAAAAAGATTGATGAATCAATCTTTTTATTTTATATACCTGGCAAGGGAATAGTTATTTTAGAGGAAATAACAATATAAATAAGATCAGCATTAGAATAGCAACCAAATTATATTCATTGATCGTATTTCTAAATAAACGTCCCCTGAAAAAACTTTGTAGCACACTTAAACCAACATAAAGGAAAGACATTAAAAATAAAGCTTGATTCCAAATTTGCATGGGTAAAAATGAAAACAAAATGGCCAATTCAGCTAATAATAAAGAAAAAATGGCTGAATATAAAATTGTATCTTTTTCTACTTTGGTTTTTAATTCAATTGACCAAAGAGCGGATAAAACCATGGGAAAATGAGCAATAAACACTAAGATGGCATTAAGATAAAACGGCAAACGTAAAGAAAAAATAACATTGTTAATTAATAAAGAAGTAATCATGATAAAAAAAAGTGCTACAGCATGAGCAGCATAAAGTAACTGAATAGTCCTGCCCTTGGCGACTGAAAAAATATTAGAAGTTAGTAATAAGGCATACATACCCACACCAAAAATAGCAATAATTAATAAACGAGATAAAAATACCTCTGGTAAAAGAAAGTAAAACAAGGATACAGCAGTTGCATAAAGGGCAGGAAATGGCGCAATAGTAAACCATTCAACAAGCTGTAGATCTTCAAAAAGAGCCCAAACAGAAGCAAAATAAGAAAAGATAAATAAGGCCAAAATACCAAGATAACGCCAATCTAAAGGAATATATTGAATCGCAAATAGACCCAAGCTGAGTAAGACAGATATAACAATAAATTTTTCACGACGACGCATATTTTTTAATTTGAGTCCTCTGCTCCATCTTCCATAAGATCGCAGGCTATAAAAACATCTTCTACATCTTCATTATCTCTTAAAACATCAATTAATTCCAACAGCTTATTATTATCCTCAACACTTACAGGAAACTTCATGGTAGCTGCAAACTCCCCTTCTTCACCCCGAGTAAACATATATTTCACTGAACCAGGAGAACCCAAAGATCCACCAAATTTACTCAGTAAAAAACGAATTTCCGAAGAACTACGATTGAGATTATCCGTCAAAGCCACGATCATCATTCCTACTCCACCTGGACCAAAACCCTCATAAACAATTTCTTGAATTTGATTACCTGTACCTTTGCCAAGAGCAGCATCAATAGCTTTTTGCACTTTTTCTTTGGGCATATTAGCAACACGAGCTTTATCGAGAATTAAGCGCAAAGCAGGGTTGCTTTTAGGATCACCCGATGCTCCTTGTTTAGTAGCTGCCCTAATCAAACGCGACAGCTGACTAAAATTTTTGCTTTTAAGTTTATCTTGAGCACCCTTGCGATTTTTAATATTGTTCCATTTGCTATGACCTGACATAGGGCTCATTATAAACCATTTCTTAAAATGACCAAACATTTACTTGACATTTAACGACAAGACTTGTAACATCTCTAAGATTTTAAAGGAAGGTTAAAAAATGCAGAATCAAATGCTCCTGAAACAAGAAGCTATTAATGCAGCGAAAAACTCAGATTGGACTAAGGCTATCTCTGTTAACCAAGAAATTCTCCAAAATTATGGTAATGATTTAGAAGCTATGAATCGCCTAGGTCTGGCTTTGCTTAAAAATAATCAAGAAAAAGAAGCTAAAAAAGTCTTCCAACAAGTTGTATCTATGGACGGATCCAATATTATCGCTAATAAACACTTGGACAAAATAAAAAGAAAAGAAACTAGCATAGATATTGTTTTTGATCAAAATAACGATTTTATTGAAGAACCTGGCAAAAGTAAAATAGTCACTTTACATCGTTTAGCTAGTAAAGAACAGTTAAAAAAACTCAAGGTTGGCCAAAGCTGTTTATTACAATTGAAAAATAGATACATAAGTGTCACTGATGCAAATGGCAAACATATCGGCGCTCTACCTGAAGATATCTCCTTTCGTTTAAGCAAACTGATTAGCAATGGTAATGAATACAGATGTGTGATTTATAAAATCAACGATAAACAGTGCTTGATTCAAATTAAAGAAACTTTGTGTTCTAAGAAAAATGAGCAAATAGTTTCTTTCCCTAGTAAAATGCAAAGCAATCTCGTCATCCCTGACGATTTTATCCTTGAAGAAGACATTCCATTCGAAGTCACTGGTGAAGAAGAAGATGAGGAGGAAATCGAATTGGCAATGGAAAAAATTAATAAAAATTCTGCCAACTAATCATTCTAATCATTTCTAATTAGTTGCTATTTTCTTGCAAGTTTTTTGAAACAAAAAAATTATATAAATTGGCCAAATCCTGACCGATATAAATCACTAAAGCTGCTCTATGATTCAGTGCTTCTGTTTCATCTGCAAGTAATACACTTGGAGGAAAAATCTTACTCAACTTATCTATTAAATGACCACAACTTGATTCATTATCATTATAGATAATTTTAGTCTGCTCTAAATTGTCCGTATTACTATCTCTTTTGATAATTGAAAAAGCACTCTTTTCCAACATATTAGCTAAAGAGGTGGCTAATCCAGTCTCCGTAGTAGTATTAATAATAGCCACAGGACAATTAAAAACTGGTTCTACTAAAATAAAATTCTTGGGATTAAATTTCTGTTCTCGCCACAAAACAGCTTCGTCTTGAAGAAAAAAATAATATGGTTTTTTATCTTTAAAAAAAGCAAGCAATTCTTTTTTATTAAGGTCTGATGACAAGTATTCATAACTATGATCAAACATAGTATTAAATAAAAAAGCATAAAATAAAGTTTTACTAGATTCATTGTTAAACTCTAATTTTTGATCAAGATCAATTAAATCAAGCTCAATATCTCGCAAGTCTGTAATTGTAAGTTGTTTATTCTCGATGTTAAAAAACAAATAAGCGATGGGTTTTTGATTGTTTAAAAGTAGAACACGCTCATTGGTCTTGAGTCTATAAAACTTAGTTAATTCAATTTTTACAGCTAGAAAAGTCAATAAAATGATTAAGGTTACCAAAATAAAAGAAACTAACCACCTATTATTGAATTGATAATTAATTTTTTGAGTGGATCGAGAATCACTATGTTTTTTTTGACTTAATTTAACTGGTTTATTGGGTCGATAATCACGCAGCATTGTTTCCATGCTACAAAAAAGCCCGCTCTCTAGCAAGCGGGCTTCCTTTTTTTTGATTAAAAAACACTTAAGCACCTATAGCAAAACGCTCAAAACGACTTAGAATCATTTTTTCACCAATTTTGCCACTTAAAGATTTGATTAACAAATCAACAGTTTTTTCTGGATCTTTGATAAAATCTTGTTGTAATAAATCTTCAACATTCTCAGCACCCATAGCAGCAACTTGCATAGCAATATCTCGAGTCATCTGTCGAAATTCTTCATTAGCAGCGACAAAATCAGTTTCGCAAAGCATTTCTACCATAGCTCCAACCATACCAGTATTATGAGTATAGGTAGCAACGTAACCAACTTTGGTTTCACGATCTTGATTCTTCTCTGCCCTAGCCAAGCCTTTAGCTTCAACAATCGCTACAGCCTTATCTAAATCACCATCGGCTTCTTGCAAAGCCTTTTGGCAATCCAAGATTCTGGCACCAGTGATTTCTCTTAGTTGTTTAATTTGGTCCATGGATATTGCCATATTTACTTTCTATCAGCACGACCGGCTTTGTAGGCAGCGGTGATTTGATCAACAAAAAACTTAATACTCTTTACAGCATCATCATTGCCAGGTAAAACAAATTGCACTGGTCGAGGATCACTATCGGAATCAATTAAAGCCATAACTGGCACATTAACACTATTAGCCTCAGCTACAGTAATTCTCTCTTTTTTTGGATCAATAACAAAAATGCAATCTGGCTTGTCTTTCAAACCTTTTAAACCACCAAAAAAACGTTCTAATTTGATTTGTTCTTTTTCTAATTGAACACGTTCGTATTTAGTATAGCCTTTGTATTTATCGGTAGCTAAACCCTCACGAATTTCTTCCATGCGTTTAATAGATTTACTTACTTGGTTCCAGTTGGTCAACATGCCACCCATCCAACGAGCATTAATGTAAAAACAAGAAGCATCTAAAGCAGACTCTTTAACAATATCACGTGCTTGTTTCTTGGTTCCCACTAAAAGCAAGGTTTTACCCTCTTTGGCGAGCTTGTAGACATAATCACAAGCTTCTCTTAGTAATTCAGCTACTTTGGGCAAATCAAAAAGATGAATACCATCTTTTACTCCATAAATGTATTCGGACATTTGTGGGTGCCATTTACTAGCTTTGTGACCAAAGTGACATCCTAGTTCAAGCATTTCTTGAAGATCAAATTCTGAATTTTTGTTTGTCATTGGTTTAACTTCAGCTTTATTTTCTGTGACCTTTAGCTCAACTTTTGAAGTTTCGACTTTAGTCTCTAAGGTTACAGCTTCTTTTTTAACCGGAGCTTTTTTGGCTACTTTTTTAGTAACTGTTTTAGCAACCACTTTCTTAGTAGCAACTTTAGCGGTAGTTTTTTTTACTGAAGTTTTTTTGGCGGTTTTTTTGACTTCTGCCATAATTTTTTCCTTTTTTTATTTTCGTTTTGAATCTTTTGAATTCAAGTCGAAAAATGGTGCTTAGTGCTAAATAAGGATTGGCTCTAAGGCACACAAATTTGTAATGTGGAGATTATAACATAACCTTGAGTAAATCTAAAGCATTCGCCATTAAGGATATTACTGTCATTGGTCCTACACCGTTTGGAACTGGTGTGATGAAATCTGCCTTATTTAAACAGCTCGGCAAATCGATATCACCTTGTGGCTCTCCCACATCAATTAAGATACTATGAGGAGCAATCAAATTGCCATTAATGAGATTTTTCTGACCCGTAGCACTAATAATGACACGAAAATCTGATAAGGATTTTTTATGTTCAACCAATTCCGATAATCCATGTTTACCAACCAATTTCACTTCGCATTTCTTGTTACTCTGCTGTGCTTCGCTCACTGCAATTTGACAAGACTCGCCAAAATTTTGCGGCACAGTGGCGCCCTTTTGCATAAGATTTTTTATGTTCCAATATAGTGGTCTACCTAACAAATCCGATTGACCAATAATTAAAACTTTTTCTGTTAAATATGAAAAATCTGGATCGACGTTGATTCGATAATCTTTGAGAATTGATAAAACCGCACGCGCTGTGGCCGGTAAAACCATTTGCTCTTGCATCCAAGTGCCGCGTTCTATAGATGCCAGGGTATCTGGAGACAAACCGTCAACATCCTTATTTACGCCATGAGATTTCTTCGTAGCGATACGACTGACTAGACTTAACCACCACTTCGCAAAATCACCATTTGGCACAGACTCTAACCATTTTTTTGTCCACGGTTTTTGAATAATGATACCAGTGATACTTGGATCTTTATTGAGAGACTCTAAATATTCTTGAATTTCTGTGACAGGAGTAGCAAAGGAAAAAGACTTTGCTTGATAAGCAATACCTAGGTTTTCTGCTGTTTCTTTTTTAAGAGAAGTGTAAAGTGCGCTAGCCTGGTCCTCTTTAAAAAAGATCGCTGCTATTTTGGGATAAATACCTCTCTCATGATAAGCATCTACTTTAATTTTTAGTTTTAAAGCTTTTTGTTTAGCTAGTTTTTCTCCATTAAAAATCATGGTCATATTTTTATTTTACCAGGCAAATAAAGGAAAGGTGCTAGCTAGTTTTTTTACTTCAGCGCGAATCTGCAAAAGCGTCTCATCTTTGAGACTTCGTTCTTTAAATTCTTTCAAAAAGAGACGACGAGCGGTTTTTTCGACTGGCAATTGTTCGCCTTTTATATGGTCAACTACCCTGGCAATCCATTGAGCAATTTTTGTCATCTCTTGCTCCTTCATACCTCTGGTAGTAACTAGTGGTGTGCCGATACGAAGACCCGATGGATAAAAAGGTGAACAGGGTTCGTTTGGGATAGTATTGCGGTTGGCATAAATTCCAGCTACATCCATAGCAAAAGCTGCTTGCGTACCAAAACCTTCACCAAAAGGCGTCAAATCTATCAAGATTAAGTGATTTTCTGTGCCATCACCCACTAATTTAAGACCTTCTTGTTGTAAAGCGGCAGCTAAGGCATCCGCATTCTTACGGATTTGCTTGGCGTAAGTCTTAAATTCTAGCTGACTCGCTTCCTCTGCTGCAATAGCTATTGCAGCTGTCGTCTCATTATGTGGACCACCTTGTAAAGCTGGAAAGACGGCTTTATCAATCTTATCTGCCAAATCTGCATCTTTTTCTAAACCTTTGCTTGTGACCATGATCATCGCTCCACGCGGACCACGAAAGGTTTTATGAGTGGTAGACATCACGATGTGGGCATAAGGCACTGGACTCTGATGTTCACCTGCTACTACTAAACCAGTGATGTGGGAAATGTCTGCTAATAGATAAGCACCCACTTCATCTGCAATTTCTGCAAATTTCTTAAAATCCAAAATAAAAGGATAAGCCGTAGTGCCAGTCACAATTAATTTTGGCTTGTGCTTGAGAGCTAATTGACGCACTTCTTCGTAATCAATACGAGCATTTTTATCCAAACCATATTGAACTGAATTAAAATAGCGACCAGAAAAAGTGACTTTAGGATGACCATGAGTCAGATGACCTCCACTACTTAGAGCTAAGCCCATCATCGTCTCCCCTGCTTCAAGTACGGCGAACTCAACGGCGCTATTAGCTGGTGAACCAGAATAAGGTTGGACGTTGACGTACGGGACATTGAATAGTTTTTTTAAACGCTCTTGGGCTTCAATTTCAATTTCATCAATGACCTGATTACCTTCGTAATAGCGGCGTTTAGGATAGCCCTCGGCGTATTTACTAGATAAGCAAGAACTTAAACAAGAACGCACTGCTTCAGAACTGTTGTTTTCAGATGGAATAAGCCCAATCATCTCGATCTGACGTTGCTCTTCTTTTTTAATTAAATCGAAAATTAAATTTTTTTTGTTTTTTTGCATTTTGTTTTTCCTTTTTAAATATAATTTATTTTGATCTTCTTAGCCAGCTGACTGCTAAATAAGTAATCGGTGTTTCGACCATCGAAAAAAGACACTTGAGTCCCCAGTACGGTAAAATCAGAGACCAGACAAAAAATGCATTGTCTCCATCAAAAAAAGCTAGAAACATAAAAATACTGGTGTCGCAAAACAAGCTGATTATATTAGAAGCATTACTGCGTAACCATAAGCTACTATTTTTCAAACGAGCTCGAATTTTACTAAAAACATAAATATCTAAACGCTGAGCTAAGAAAAAAGCTATTAAACTTGCTAAAGTCATCCGCAGTGATTTAGCAAAAATTGTTTGATAAGCTGGCTCAAAGGCTGCTGACCTGGTACTAGGTGGTAAACTGATGGCCAAAAGATTAAACAGTGCTAAAAATATTAAGATAACGAGACTGCTGCGCATAAAATTAAGCGCTCTCGCCTTACCCTCTACTTCAATGACCACATCATTAATAATAAAAGTAATAGGTAAAGTAAAAATGGCTACTGAAGCGTTGAGAAAAAATAAAGGAAAGGTTTTGGCTCCCATTAATTCAGCTGCTACGATAGAAGTAATATAGATTGCTAAAAGTAAATCTAATTTGTGCTCGCGACTTAATTTATTATCGCTTTTTTTCTTGATTAAATTTTTCATTTTTCTTTCTTTTTAAATTTTTACTAAAAAAACATTTTTTACGCTCAAGCGCAAAAAATACAACAAAAGAAAGAAAAACTAAAGAGTGGCGTAGGAGAGCTGGAAGTGGAACGCAGCTTTAAACATACTGTCATTTTACCATGTTTTGCTTTAAGATACTAACATTAGATACCCATGAGAAAAATCATGACATTTAAAGAAATCACTTTCACATCTGACAAAGCTAAATACATTACTCCAAGTTGGAATGATTTAGATGAGTTAACTTTGCAAGTGGCTCAAAAAGTTATCCAATCCAAAGTAAAATTTGATTTAATTGTTGCCCTAGCTAAAGGAGCTTGGCCAATGAGTCGATCTTTTTTAGACTATACCAACATCAAAGAATTAGCCAGTTTAGGAGTCAAATTTTATAGTGGGATTAATGAGAGATTAAAAAAACCAGATATATATCAAAATATTCCTACTTCCATTCAAGATAAAAACATTCTTGTGTTTGATGATGTTGCAGATACTGGAGAATCCTTACTGTTCGCTCAAGAATATTTACTCAAACAAGGAGCTAATAAAGTAGAAACCGCCACTCTCTTTTTAAAACCTTGGTCTAGTTTTGTACCCAATTTTTATGGAACGACAACTGATGCATGGATTATTTTCCCATTCGAAAAAAGAGAGATGAAAAATTTATTGGGTAAAAACTGGCAACAAGCTGGAAAAACTAAAGAAGAAATTTCAAAAAGATATCAAAAACTTGGGTTTAACGATATAGTTGTTAGTCTCTAATCAATTTAGACTAATTTTTAATTTAGGTTCTAATTTACAACACGCCTCTACAATTAATTTTCTGTGACAATGATCTGCCTTTTCCTCCCAACAAAGTAAGGTTACATCTTGATGTAAAGCTAACTGCGCCAACCATTTAATTAAATGTTTTTGTTTGTTTAGTACTTCTTTTGTAAAACGTTTAGTTAAATTTGGCCAAGACAAGTTTTCATATTTATAAGCATTCAATAAATCATGAGATGGAGACAATTTTGGCATCCAAATATCCCAATCTTCATATTCTCCAGGACGACGCATAACACAAATTCTTAAACCGTCAGTTTTAAATTTTCTTTTCTGAATTGATTTTGTTTTTAACATATTGTTATTTGGAAAGTATAAGATCTATAACTTCGTTGGTCCAGGACCAAGCCATTAAATAAGTTAGGGCATCTGGATGAATTTTCTCTAATATTTGAGGTGAAAATCCAATAGCCACATTTAATAATGCTCTTTTCAAAATAACCTCTACTGATGAACTAGGTAGTTCTTTTAATCTGACACCGTTAACTTCTTCCACTAAACCCATTTTTGTTAACACCGGAAAGGAAATGCCGGCAGAAATATCAGTTACATCTATAGCCTGACAACCAGAGTTACGATAAGCTTCACTATTATAAAATTGAGCAAATTGATCTTGGTAATTGGCGAAGCCATCTTCTGATGCTAAATTTTGCAATTTCTTTTGGTTAAGTAAAACCCTAGTGGTTTCTACACCAGCAATTGAACCTGTTTCTGTTTGAAAAGCAGAAGCCGCTACAACTTCGTAATAACCCGCTCCATCTCTTTCTGCCAAATCAGCCATTCTTTTAAAATAATGATGAGTATATTCGTGGTGTTTTGGCTTCCCCTTTCTTTCTAACTTACTTGTTTGTTGATGAAGCACTTTAATTAAAGTGTTTGTGTCAGCAGCTAAAATACCCAATAAATTGACTGCTTGTTCTTGGCAAGATCTCAAAATATCTGGATAAGCAAAAGCAATTTTATTAAGAGCAATAGTCACCAAATCATCATTATCAATTTCCTCTCCTCCACCAATATTAACAACTTTAATATCAGGAATTTGCTCTAAGGCAACTTTTCTTCTAGGACTACTGGAAGCCAGACCAATTGCTCTTTCGCTATTCATAAAAATCCTTTTTAAATAAAAAAAGACGCCTAATTTTTCTTATTCACTTGGTGTCCCCCTGATTTTATTCAGGTTTGTTACTTGGGAATACGAAAAACTAAACGTCTTTTCGCACTCTTACTTTTTTAATTGGAAGTATATTATCACGCAAAAAATCACAACACAAGTTCTAAAATTTGCTGCAAATCAACGCTAAGTGGTGCTTCAAAAAACATTTTTTCTTTAGTTCTAGGGTGTAAAAATTCAATCGACACGGCATGTAAAAACTGTCGCTGACACCAAAATTTATCCAATTTACCACGCTTTCTACCAACATAAAGCTGATCACCCACTATCGGATGTTGCATTGCAGACATGTGTACTCTGATTTGGTGAGTGCGACCAGTCTTAGGAGCAACTTCCACTAAAGAAAAACCTGCTTGATAAAGTTCTTTAATTTTTTTAGTTTTGATTTTACTCGCCTCAGTTACCTGCATTATAGTTTTTTCATTTAGTGCAAAAAACTCTTTAACAACTTTATATTCCGTAATTGCTTCACGACCATTATTATCAATTGCAAATTTTAGTCTGTTTTGAGAATTACGAGCCATAGGCGCATTGATCGTACCACTCTTATCTGAAAAGTGACCATGAATTAGTGCTAAATAAGTTTTTTGTGTTTGGCGTTTTTTGAATTGTGATAAAAGATTAAGTAGTGCCCCTGGATTTTTGGCCAAAATTAATATCCCGCTAGTGTCTTTGTCCAAGCGATGCACTACACCAAATCTTTCCTGCCAAATAGCTAAAGGATCACCAAATTCGGCGGTAAAATCCTCAGGAATTAAGTCCTGATAACACAAATTTTTATCCCAAAAATCTCTAGTGAAATACTCTTTGCCAAATTTTTTCACAAACCAATCTTGAACAGTTTGCGATTTCATCGTGGTAGAACGATTGACTGTCAAAGCGCTAGGCTTATTAATGACAATTAAATCTTGATCTTCGTATAAAATTTCTAAATTCATGATGATTTTTTAAATAAATGAAAAGAACGACCTGATCTAATATAAAGCAAAACTAGACCAAATATGAGCATGGCTAAATAAATAAAATAGTCTAAAATCATGCCACCCACAAAAATTCCTGGCAAACGAATTGGACCGGTTATAAGGTGAAAAATCGCGGTAAAAATTAAAAAAGTACTAAATAAAAAACCTGACTGAGCAGTTTTTTTACCGCTACGATACCATTCTAAAGTCCGATATACATATTCCATCCTACTTAAATAAAAATAAGCAAATAAGTAATAAATCATTGAATACAGTTGGGCTGGATGAGTTTTTTCAAAAGTTCCAGGGACAATAATACCCCAAGGCAATTTGGTAAAAATTCCACCATAACTACCATCCAAGAAAAAACCAGCATAAATAAAAATCATCCCCAAGCTAATAGCTGTAACGTAAAAATCTAAAATTTCGAAAGCATCCCATTTGGCTTTAACTGCATGACGATATAAAAACCAAACAGCTGCAGCTAAAACAATTAAAGGTTCATTACCTGGTTTATCAATAATATTTACAATATTAAAAATATTTTGACTGAAAACCGCTCCCCAATGAGAAATAACAAAAACAAGACGTCCTATTAAAAAACCAAACAACCCAGACAAAATAAAAGCATCAAAAATTTCAAAAGTATTATAGTGTTCTTCCTTACCTTTACGCCAAAACGCAAAAGCAGAAAAAAAGACAGCTAAAAAAGCTAAAAGTGTTAGGGATTTAAGTTTGAAAAATGGCAGTTCAAAAAGAATGGGTAACATAATGTGATGCCCTCTTCGAGGACTATGCCCAGAGGGTTCGCTTCGCAAACTTGGCGATGCACCCCACTGGTGTTACTAGTCGGGCGCATAGCGCTCGACGGTGCCGGGAGAGGGAATCGAACCCTCATGAAGTTGCCTTCATAGGTTTTTGAGACCTACGCGTCTACCAATTCCGCCATCTCGGCTAAAAGATCTTCAAACCAACTTATATATTCTACCTTAAATTCTTAATAGATCAATGAAAACACTTACGATTCCTCTTGCCTCTCTACTAAAAATCGTTCATATTGAATTCATGGATGTGATTCGTGATTTAATTACCAAAGCTTTCACTGTGGATAGTATTTGGTCAGTAGTTTTGAGAGGCGTTATTTGGATAATAATTGCAATGATTATCATAATTAGTGTTGATAATCCCAATGCAGATTTGTCTAGTAAAAAATTGAAAGCCAATCTTGGATTTTTTACCATGTTTTTATTATTGTCTGGAGGCTTGGTTTATTTGTTGTTTGGAATCGGCACAAAGTAAAATTTTCGCTAAAGTTTAAATCGTAACAAAATAACTTTATTTCATTTTTGAAGAACTTCGATCACCTGAAGAAATGTATTTATTCAAGAGATCGCTGATGAAAAAATGAAATAAAGTTATTATTGCTTACGATTCTCCATGCCAAAAAATTTCACTCGATCACCTCTGAAATAAAGCTCGATATCTCCTAATCCGCCATTTCTATGTTTGGCAATGCGAAGAGTAACGGATTCGCGTAGATCATCATCCTTACGATACAAAAACATCACTACATCAGCATCTTGCTCGATAGAGCCGGATTCACGCAAATCAGAAAGTTGAGGAGCTTTCTCACCACGTTGCTCGACGGCACGAGAAAGTTGTGCTAGAGCTAAAACTGGAATTTTCAATTCCCTAGCAATATTTTTGAGACCTTGAGAAATTTCGCCTACTTCTTGAACGCGATTCTCACGATTTTGACCATGAGCCAACTGCAAATAATCTACAACTAATAAATCAATTTCTTGTTCCATCATTAAACGACGAGCCTTAGTGCGCATTTCGTAAATACTCAAGCCTGGAGTATCATCAATGAAAAGCTTACTTTCAGCTAAAACACCCATAGCATCAGAGATTTTGAGAAAATCTTCTTGAGAAAGTCGACCGGTTTTTAGTTTCCAGGCGTCAATATCGGCTTGACCAACCAAAAGACGATCAACCAACTCTTCTCTACTCATTTCCAAAGAAAAAAAACCGACTTTTTTCTTAGCGACAATTGTTGCATATTGAGCAATGTTGACTGCAAAAGCAGTTTTACCTGTGCCAGGACGTGCAGCTAAAATCACTAAGTTAGATTTTTGCAAACCAGCGGTCATACGATCCAAATCAGCAAAACCAGTCGGTAATCCACGTAATTCTCCACCTGATTTTTGCAATTCATCTAAACGATCGAAACTTTCTACTAAAGTTTGTTTAATAGGTAAAAAATCACGACGCGCATGAGTTTGAGAAATGGACATTACTCTATGTTCAGCACTATCTAGAATTTCGTTAACTTCTTTACTTTCATCAAAAGCTAAATTACCTACTTCATTAGAAAGAGCAATTAGTTCCCTCTTAACATACTTTTCTTTGACCATGGAAGCATAATTTTCCACGTTGGCAGCAGTTGATAATAAATTCGACAATTGACTAATACCAGAAACACCCCCTGCTGTACGAATTTTTTTATCTTTAGTTAATTGATCTTTTAGCGTAATGACATCAATGGTCATCCTTTTGTCATAAAGCTCTAGCATTGCTTCAAAAATTGCTTGATGAGCTTTGCTATAAAAAGACTCTGGTTTAAGAATTTCTGAAGCCTTAATAATGGCATCTTTGTCAATTAAAATGGCAGCTAACACTGATTTCTCTGCTTCAAGGTCATGTGGAGGAATTTTTGGATCCATATGCTTCTTTTCTGTGGTCAATTTACAACGCTTTTAACTACGACGCAAGACTACTAATTGCATTTCTTCGGGTAAACGATCTTTCTCGATTATTAATTTGTCTTCTGGCTCAACAGAAGCTCCAAAACTTTGTAAAAATTGATCTAAAGGTTTTAATCTTGTATCGCTTGGATAAGAACTATCGCTATAGTGCATAGGAATAAGAATACTAGGACTAATCGCATTGGCAACTTTAATTGCTTCATCATTCATCAGAGAAAATGGTCCACCTACTGGAAGAAATAAAACATCGACCATACCAATTGCATCCAATTGTTTCTCATCTAATTGATGAGCTAAATCACCTAAATGACAAACTGATAAACCATCAATTAGAATTTTAAAAACAATGTTAACTCCTTTTTCTGCTCCATTAACTTGATCATGAAAAGTTTTGGTACCAAAAACAGAAATGCCTCCTAATTCATATTCACCTGGAAAATCAATTACAAAAGGATTGGCCTTTTTACTTGTGCCTTTAACCTTACTACTAGCATTATGATCATCATGATTATGAGAAATAGTAATAATCTCTGCATTTAAACGAGGTAAACTAATCCCAACAGCTTTATCATTAAAAGGATCGGTTACCACACTACCAGATTCTCCTTTAAGCTTAAAGCAAGATTGTCCATGATAAGTAATTTGCATATAGTTAAGTTCCCTCCCCCTTTAAAAAAAGATCGTTGTAAACCAGCTTTTAGTCTAACATAGGAATTTTGACTGTCAAAACTTGTCTTAAAAACTTTACTTTTGTGTATAATTAGCTTAAGATACTCTCTCTTAAGCACAAACTTAAGAAAAAAATTATGCGCAAAGAAATTCTTTTAGCAGTTTTTGTTGGCATCACTTTGGGTTTAATGATCACCTTTGGCATTTATCAAAATTCAGAGAATAATAAGACTGGTCAAAACAGCAATACTGATCAGTTGATCAATAATCCAACTAGTACTGAATCTGCAAATATTCAAGATCCTCAATTGGTAATTAATAGCCCTGAAGAAGAATTATTGAGCACTGAAGAAGATTTAATTGTTTCTGGCAGTGCTAATCCAAATAATTTTGTCATCATTTTAGTTAATGATGTAGAAAATATTAGCAATACTGACGCATCTGGCAATTTTTCAGTTAAGGTTAAACTTAATCCTGGCGGAAATTTAATTGAAATAAATAGTGTTGATGAAGATGGTAAGCAAATTAGCAAACAAAGAACAGTTATCTATGAAGCTCAACAATAACCAATCAAAATATAAAAATTTTTTCTTATTACTCTCTTGCTTTCTGTTTTTATTATCTACTAGTCTAGTTTTTGCCAACACCAGTTCTGACAGCGCCAAGCAAGAAGAAAATAGTACTATTGATAATATTAAAAAGGTAATTCAGGAGAAAAAAACTGAGCTTGGTACGGTTGGTGCAAATTTGCGTACAGAAAAAGCTTATTTGGCCAAAGTTACTAGAGTTAGCCAAGAAACTTTAACTGTTAATAATTACTCTGGTAATAAAATAATTCCTCTAAACGAAGACGTATTAATTCAAAAAAAAGGTAAAGACATTAAGGTTGACGAGATAGTGATTGATAATTGGGTAGGAATTTATAGTGAAATAGTCGATGAAAATCTAAAAATTAAAAAAATTGTGGTTTACGAAAAAAATTTCACTCCTCAAAATAAAATCATTACTATTGGCTCTATTGCTGATCTTGGGAAAAACGATCTGGAAATTATTCCCAGAGCAAAAAGCGAAAATTTACATTTTAGTTTTAGTAAAAATACTAAATTCCAAGACTATAAAGGAGAATCAGTTAAATTAACTGATTTTTATAAAGACTTACAATGTCTAATTGTCGCCTTTGCTGATCAAAATGGTAACTATGTAGTCAGCACCATCAGAGCTTTAAGTTCTTTTGAAAAGTAAATTTTTGGCTTTTAAAAAAGGAGTAATAAATTCTTCTTGTAAGATACTTAAAAGTTCAATTTTTCTTTCTTGGCTAATTTTGCCTGGAATTTCAAAGCAGAAAGCTCTTTCAATATTTAAGAGTCCTTTTTGGCCGAGTGCCACCATGGCGGTTTCATAAGTCCCATCTACTTCATTCATTCTTCCGTTTTTATCGACGATTGGCTGTTTGATATAACCACGATCAGCAAAAAAGCCAAGATCTGGATCGTTAGGATCATCAATGCCACTCATAATATAAAACTTAGCTTCTTTCAATTTATTAGCTAAGTTCTCTTTTAAACGAAAAATTAATTCTTTGTCTAAGTCGTCCTGATCGGAATAATACATATCATAAAAATAAAACCCTTCATCTGAATCAAGCTCTTCTTCTTCACCCAAATCTTTACTATACTCTGGATCTTCATGCATAGAAAAAATAAATCTGGCATTGGGCAAGTCTCTGGTCGCCTGTGCCAGTAATTTTGCCTCTGGCCAAGTAAAATTTTCTATCGTTTGTGCTAATTCTTGTGCATTTTCGTCAATTGGAAACTGACGATTTAAATTGATTTTTTTGGCAAGAGCAAAATTTGACGATGAATCATTGATTTCTTTCAAAAGAGGTTTGATCTCTTCAAAAATACCTTCTGCCAATTGTTTTTTTTGTTCTGTACCACTATTAACTAAGTCTCTTATTTCATAAATAATCTTTTGTAAACGCAAATAATTTTTGCAATCAATGGGTTGTCCATCTTTATCTTTAACTACATTCATTTTTTCTATAAATTGTTTTTGCTCTTCTTCAGTCCATGCCTCTGCTACCACATCCAATCCAAATAATTTCGTTTCATTCACAACATGTCCACCTCTAACTAAAATGGTTAAAAGATGAGCATCTTCCACCGAAAAGTTGTCCAATTGCTCCTCTGAAATAGGAACTAAATTATCTCTTCTACCTAACATTGCCGCCACATCATGAGCTTCCATTATTTCAGCTCTAGGGAAACTCGCCATCTCACCTTTAGTACTTATTGTTTGTTCCCAATTACTAGGAGATTGACTTTCATCAGCATGAATACCACCTGCAAAAATAACCTGCACATCCTCTGGTTTATTAGTATTAACTAAAGTGAGATCTACTCTAGACAATCTCGCTTCATTAGGTAAATCCAATCCTTGTAAATCATGCACTCTATCGTTACGCAGGGTTCTTAACTTGCTAATTTTATTTTTATCATCAAGAACAACTTTTTGTAAAACTCCCTCATCATCATGAAAATAGCTATGTACTGCACATACACCTCTTAATTGATCATGTTCAAGTTGTTGTTGAATTAAATTATCTAGTTCATTCATACGTCTATATTATCAGAAATCACATGAAGTTTCACAAAAAAAAGAGCTACTTGCTCTTTTTAATTTTGTGGACCGAAGGGAAATCGAATCCCTGACCTCTGCAATGCGAATGCAGCGCTCTAGCCAACTGAGCTATCGGCCCTTTTGTTTCAATTTCTAAGTTTTACAAAGTAGTATAGCATTCTCTGCTCTTTCCCTACTTTGATAAATTTGACCAAAAAGACTTCATACCCTATAATAATTAGGATGCAAAAAGATAATGTAAAAGCCTCAGCTTTTCATCACCACCTCTCTATTTAAATGGGGGTAGTTTTTGCGTTGTAATTTCAAAGAGATCCCCCATGAGGGGATTTTTCGTTTTAAAATAGTAAACAAACAAAAAAAGGAATTATGAATAAACAAAACATACAAACACTCAAGGGTTTTCGCGATTTTTTGCCTGCCATGGCTCGTGGGCGACAATACGTGAGCGACAAAATTCGAGAAACTTTTGAAATTTATGGCTTTGCACCATTACAAACTCCTACTCTGGAGTATGCCAGTCTTTTGCTGGGTAAATATGGTGAAGAGGCAGATAAATTGGTTTACACTTTCGAAGATCGTGGCGAGCGCCAAGTGGGTCTGCGCTATGATCAAACTGTGCCAACTGCGCGTGTTTTGAGTCAATATCAAAATGAATTACCTAAATATTTTCGTCGTTATCAGATTCAAAATGTTTTTCGCGCTGATAAACCACAAAAAGGTCGTTATCGCGAATTCACTCAATGTGACTGTGATATTTTTGGTAGCAATAATATTTTGGCCGACGCCGAACTACTAGCCACTGTTAATGCTGTTTTCAAGAATCTTGGTTTTAAAAATATTATCATTGAAATCAACGACCGCGAATTATTAATGAATAACCTAAGTTCATTCGTCAATGAAAAAGTGGATATTTTTTCCATTATCCAAAGTATTGATAAATTAGACAAGCAAAGTGCTGAAACTATTATTGAAGAATTGGTCGATAAAGGACTCACTCGTCAAAACGCCGAAGCAGTTTTAGATAAACTTAACAAAATTGCTATATCAGATAGTTTGAATAGAATTGTACAAAAAACTTTAGCATTAGGCGTGGAAAAAAAGAGCCTTATTTTTAATCCAAAGTTAGCTCGTGGTTTAGATTATTACACTGGCTTGATTTTTGAAGTCAAAATTCCAGAATGTGGAGGTTCTTCGCTTGGTGGAGGTGGTCGCTATGATAATCTGATCGAAGATTTATCAGGTTATAAAATGCCAGCCGTTGGTATTGGCTTGGGTTTCGATCGCATTGTTGAAGCTTGTGAAGAACTCAGTCTAATTCCAAAAAATAGCATGGGTACTTTAGCAATGATTAGCTTTTTTGAAGAGGAAAATTGTCAATTAAAAGCCTTAGAAATTGCTAGAGAATTACGTTTGGTAAAAATTAATATCGAAGTCTTCCCTGCTATTGATAAACTTAGCAAACAATTTAAAGTCGCAGAGCAAAAACAAATTCCTTTTGTAATAGTAGTTGGTGAAAATGAAATTAGAGAAAACAAATTTATGCTTAAAAACATGCAATCTGGTGAACAAAGCTTATTAGGTGTTGAGGAAATCAAGAAAATTTTAAAATCTTTTTCCCCTTAACTTTCATTAAGATATGTTATACACAGCATCTTTCGTACCACTACGTCCGAAATTCGCTTTGCATCTTTCGTACCACTATGTCCGAAATTCGCTTTGCATCTTTCGTACCACTATGTCCGAAATTCGCTTTGCATCTTTCGTACCAGCTGTTTTTCGCAAGGTGAACCTTGCAAAAAAACAGGGTCCGAAATATAATAGCCGTTCTATATGAAACAAGGTATACATCCTAGCAATTGGCAACATGACTGCGTAGTCACCTGTAGTTGTGGCAATACTTTTGTAACTGGTGGAGTTAACAAAACCATGCAAATCGATATTTGCAATGCATGTCATCCTTTTTTCACCGGTGAAATGAGATTTGTTGATCGTCAAGGTCGTGTAGATAAATTCCAAAAGAAAATGCAGGCCGCTCAAGCTGCTGCTGCAGCTGCTGCCAACAAGGCCAAAAAAGCTGTTAAAGAAAAAGCTGAATCTAAATCTTACAAGCAAATTTTGGTTGAACAACAAGCCGAACTCAAAGCAAAAAAACAAGCTGAGACTAGCGCTGAAAATTAGTTTTCCTCTTTATTTTTATTGATACAGCATGCTTGCTGATTTTGTTGTATATAATTAAAGAGAAAACTTTAGAGAAAGAAGTTTAAAATGAACCAAATTTATAATCCTTATCAAGCTCAAATTGAGCAAATCGAAACAGCTATTATCGAAAATCAGGCTTTACTAAATGATCCAGAAATGAGCGAACTAGCTCATGAAGAAATTAATCGTTTATTGGAAGAAAAAAAAGCCCTAGAACTTGCTGCTGTCGATTTTTTAAATAGTCAAAACAAAGATACTGATGACAGTTCAGAAATTGCTCAAACTGCTAACGCCATTATTGAAATTCGTGGTGGTGCTGGTGGTGATGAAGCTAAAATTTGGGCTAATGATCTAATGCGCATGTACACTCGCTATGCCGAAAACAAGGGTTTAAAAGTTGAACTGATTGATGATTTAGTCTTCAAAGTTAAAGGCAAAGTGGAGCTGCCAATTGTTGATATTGATGAAGATGGCAAAATTAACAAAACGGGTGAAACAGAATACTTATCAGCTTACAAATTATTTCGTTATGACTCTGGTGTACATAGAGTACAACGCGTTCCTACCACTGAAGCCGCTGGTCGTATTCATACTTCTACTGCTTCAGTAGCAGTTTTGCCAGAGGTAACTGCCACTGCTGTTGAAATTAAAGAAGAAGATTTGGAATGGTCATTCATGCGTGCTGGTGGCGCTGGTGGACAATCAGTTAATAAAACTAATTCAGCTGTTCGCTTGGTACATAGACCAAGTGGTTTAGTAGTCAATGCACGTACAGAAAGAAAACAAGCTCAAAATCGCCAAATTGCATTAGAACTACTTCGTGCTCAACTTTGGCAAATTGAAGAAGACAAAAAAAATGCAGAAATTGGTGCAGCAAGAAGTAATATTGGACGTAACATGCGGGCTGAAAAAATTAAAACCTATAACTATCCACAAAGTCGTGTCACCGATCATCGCATTCATCAATCTTGGCACAATTTAGAAGGAATTCTAGCAGGTGATCTAGACGAATTAATTGCTTCAACTAAATCTTTATTAGAAAATGAAGAAGATTTAAGTACCAATGAAAATCTGGAAGCTTAAAATTGCCCGATAGCTTTATTTAAGACTTCATCTTCTGGTGTATTGTAATCTTGAGGCACCTCTAGATCCACTTTTAGACCATCATCGTGAATCCATCCGCCACTTGGAGTTAACCAACGACCAACAGTCACATGCAAGCCTCCTCCATTGCTTAATTCTCGACGATCTTGCACAGTACCTTTTCCAAAAGTTTGTTCACCGATTAATTTAATTCCAGCATCATCTCTTAATGCACCTGCTACAATTTCTGAAGCAGAAGCACTACCTTTATTAACCAAGACTAATGTAGGTATACCTGCTAAACGAGCTTTTCCGGTGCTATTGTAGTTTTTAGTGTTGTATTTAGATTTTTGACTAACCACTATACCACTTTTAATGAAATCGCTAGCCACATCAATCGAAACATCAAAAAATCCACCAGGATTATTACGTAAATCGAGGATTAAACCAGCGACTTGATTTTTTTGTTTCAAAATTTCACTGACAGCTTTATTCCACTCATCTAACGTACGTTCACCAAATTTAGCTAATTTCAAATGTGCATATTTCTTACCCGCAACATCTTTAAATTCCAAAGTCACGCTCTCCACAATAATTTCATCTCTAATCACTGTGATATCTTGACTACTATTATCACTTTTGCGATAAATGCTCAAAATAACCGGTGTGCCTTTGGGACCACGAATACGTTTTACTGCTTCATCTAAAGTCCACTTAGTAGTATCTTCATCTAAACCAGCTTTTTCATCTTTAACATGAACAATAATATCACCTGCTAAAAGGCCTGCTTTTTCACCGGGACTACCGCTAAGAGGAGATAGAATACCAACAGCTCCATCAATGTAAGCTAATTCAATACCTACACCATAAAAACTACCTGCTAGGTCTTCTTCTGCTTTGGAATTATCCTCTGGAGGTAAATACATGGTGTATGGATCACCCAATCCCCAAACCATGCCAGAAATTGCTCCATCTAGCATTTTGGCTTGATCAATCTTATCTGTTTCTAAATAATCTCTCTCTAATAATTGCCAAACTTCCCAAAAAGTATCCATAGAAACAATTTGTTTATTATTACTTTTAATCAGATTATTTAAATTCGTGGTCTTGCTTTTTTTAGCCAAATTTTCAAATAAAGTTATTTTGTGACCAAATAGCGAACCTTCGCTCGCATAGCGAAAACCCAAAATCAAACCTAAAGTGAGAAATAAAACGGCGAAAATCGCACTACGAATAAAGGTAAAAAGCCAATTTGATCTTTTTCTCATACAGAAAGACCATTGTAATCTAGCTTTTAGAAAAAATCACAAGTAAAAATCGTTTAAGAAAAGATAGTTAAACGGTTTGAGTAAATGGCAAAAGGGCTAAATGTCTAGCTCTTTTGACTTCTCTGGCCAATTTCTTTTGATACTTGGCACTAAGACCTGTTTTAGCTCGTGGCAAAATAGCACCCTGAGCGGTCACAAATCTTCTGAGTTCTTCGGCTTTTTTGTAGCTAAAGTTATAAGTCTTCATTTTTCTTCCTTAACTATTAATATTTCTTAATTGCTAAAATCCTAAAAAGGGATGTCGTCAGAAACATCTTCTACTTCGGCAGCTTCAGCTGGAGCAGCAGCTTCTTCCGTGGCTTTTTCTTCTGGCATTTCTGAGTCCTCTTCTTCTCCACCAGCAAATTTACCACCTCTGTTACTAAGTAACATCATATTATCAATAACAATCTCAGTTACTTTTCTAATTTCACCGCTCTCTGTTTTCCAGTCTCTAGTTTGAATACGACCTTCGACAAAAACCTTGTCACCTTTGTGTAACAACTGACCGCAAATTTCAGCCAATTTGGACCAAGCCACAACATTGTGGAAGTCTACTCTTTCTTGTTTATCTCCACCATCAGCTGGAGTCCAAGAACGATTGGTAGCAATTCCAAATGAAGCTACTGCTGTACTATTAGGGGTATAACGCAGATTTGGATCTCTGGTCAAATTCCCAATTAACATGACTTTATTTAAAGAACGGACTGACATTTTTGCCTTTCTCTCATCAGAGTGTATTTATATTGATCTTTTTTCATTATCCACTAACAAGGTTACAAGAAGTGTGATTAATTCATTTCTAGTAAAGAAAAAGAAATAAATAACATAAATTAATCTTCAATAGATTTCTCAACCTCATCAGCTATCACCAATAAATGGCGAATAATTTCACGATTTAAAGTTAAAGCTTGATCAAATTTCTGGACATTTAAAACTGGAAAATTTAAAACCATGTGCACATAAACTGCTTCTTCATAAGTTTTGCCACCTTGAGAAATATTGTAGGCTAAGTGTTTGCGACCCCAATCATCTTCTTTGACAATAGTACCTTTGTGTTTAGCTACTAAATCAGTAATTTCTTTTTTAAGTCTGGAAACATCGGCGTCTAATAAATCGCCTGGAATTAAATAAGTTAATTCGTAATCTTTGGTGATAATTTCTTTAGCTAATTTCATATTTTTTTCAATTCGCAAGATGTGACCCCGCCTCATCTTATGGATAATTAATAAGCGAATTTTAATTTCTAAGCGCTATTATAACAGAAGCGGTCAAGAGATAAAAGTGTTGAGAGCTGCTCTAACTTTTGCTGCTAAATCAGGATTTTTTCTTTCATTAAAAATCACTATTTGAGCTAATATCGTAACAATTTTTTGACGCAATTCAGGATTATATTTTTCTTGCTGATCATGAATAGTCAGATAATCAATCGCTTTCATAATGCTTTTCTCATTATGAATTTGACCGGTGTGACTTAACAAAGCCAAAACTCCATCCAGGTCTTGTGGATTAGTGCTAATTGTTCCGCGCAAATGAACGTCAGGAATTTCATTTTCATGAGTTATTTGCTCTTTATTGATTCCTCCCATTTCTCTTCCTTTCTTGTTACTTCCCAATCATAAATTCCACTACGTCACCATCTTGCATGATGTAATCACGACCTTCTTGTCTCACTTTACCAATTTCTTTGCAGGCTGTCCAACCGCCAATCTTGATAAAATCTGCAAAACTAACTATTTTGGCACTGATAAATTTCTTACTAAAATCAGTGTGTATTACACCAGCTGCTTCCTGAGCGGTGGAACCTTTCTTAATCGTCCAAGCTTTACTCTCAATTTCACCAGTGGTTAAAAAACTTTGTAAACCTAAAGTCTGATAAGCCACTGCCGCTAAACGAGACAAGCCACTTTCTTTAAGCCCTAACTCCTGCATATAAAGTTCTTGGTCTTCTGTAGCTAAAACAGCCAATTCGCTTTCGATTTTGGCAGAAATAATGACAATTTGGTCTTTTTTGACTTGTAACTTTTTGGCAAAAAATTCGGTTAATTCCTGAGTTTTTGCTAACTCTTTTTCATCGACGTTAATCGCAAAAATTTCTTGTTTAGCAGTTAGCAAACAAAGTTCTTTGGCCACTAATTTTTCTATTTCGCTTTGGCAATTTAAGCTTTGGCCTTGCTCGATTTTAGCTAGAAAATTTTGAATAATTTCCCACTTAGCCTTCTCGTCTTTACTAACAGCACCTTTTGGTTGATGTTGTTTTTGCAAAGTTTCCAGATCAGCTAACTGTAATTCAGTGCGAATAATAGCCAAATCTTGTTCTGGATCTACCGAACCTTCACGAAGTACATTAGGATCACTAAAATGGCGCAAAACGTGACAAATGGCATCGGTCTCACGAATGTTGGCCAAAAATTTGTTACCCAACCCCTCACCCTTACTCGCTCCTGCTACTAAACCAGCAATATCCACAAATTCCACCAAAGCGTATTTAAGCGGAGGTAGGTTAATTAGCTTTTCGCTGGTTTTGGTTACTTGCGCTAGCTGAAGCAAGCGATCATCTGGCACTTCTACTACGCCAACGTTGGGTTCAATTGTCGCAAACGGATAATTAGCGGCCAAAGCCACCTGCTTTTTTAATAAAGCATTAAATAAGGTAGATTTGCCAACATTAGGCAAACCAACAATACCGATTTGTAAATTCATAATACTATTATATCGAGAAAATAAAGAATTACTACCTGGTTCCATGATACAATCTGTCTCGTGAAATCAGAGAATAGTTATCAAATCCCCCAACTACAAATTGACAAATTTCAAGCTTATCGCGAACGAATGAATAGTAGTTTAAGCGAAAAAGCCCAAGGCATTTTTCCATATATACAAGATATTCAAAGTTCAACTAAAAAAATATTAAGTATTGGTCCTGGAGGAGGTGCTTTAGAACGAGAAATGCTGAAGGTTTTTTATGATCAAAGAATCTTGGCTGTTGATTATTCATTACCTATGATCGAAGATTTGCAGCATAGTCAACAGAAGACCGAACAAAAAACTTCTTCTATTGAATGTATTGCTGCCATGGCAAACCTCATGCCTCTTAAAGATAATTCTGTTTCTGCAATCGTTGCCTCATCAGTTATACATGAAATAGCTACTTTTGGAGATAACTTTACTTTTGGTGAAAATGTTGATCAATTTTTTCTTGAAGCGCAGAGAGTTCTTGTCCCTGGAGGCAGATTAATTATTCGTGATTTCATGCAATATCCGCAAGCTGAACAAATGATTACGTTGGTGGTTGGAGAAAAACAAATTAATGATTCTCATGACCCGGCTGACTTTTTAAAAAATTTTGTGAATGATTTTAAAGGAAACGATTTATCTTACATAAAACAGCAGCTTCCGAAAAAAATTTTACCAGGTACTAAAATCGAAGTTAACTTAAAAGATGCTTTAGAAATTGCTGGACATTTTAGTTGGTCACATCGTTACGCAGACGAAGTAAGAGAACGCTACGCATATTTTTCTGTTGATCAATACGCAGCATATATAGAAAATTTGTTAAGCAAACATGGAATCAAAATAAAATTAGTTGATAAAAAAACTATTTTTCAAAGTGGTTATGCTGAGCATATTAATGGCAGATTAAATTTTTATCCAAATGGACAAGATCAAGCTCCCTGTCCCCCAATTTTAACTGGCTATGTAGTAGTTGAAAAACAATAAATTAAAAGTGAAAAACTAGATCTTTCCCACTAAATCCACACCTGGCTTGAGAGTTTCATCGCCCGGCCTCCAACTAGCTGGGCAAACTAATGCACCATGATTGTCATAGACAAATTTGGCAGCTTGCAACTTACGGAAAATTTCTTCAGTACTGCGACCAATACTATTATCGTGTAAATCCATAGCCACTAATTTTTGGTCAGGATTAATAATAAAAGTGGCACGCAGAGATAAGCCTTCTTCTTCAATATAAGTACCAAATAATCTGCAATATTTACCACCTGGATCAGCTAACATTGGGTATTTAACCTTGGCGATAGCTTTGGAATTATCGTGCCAAGCTTTATGAACAAAAGCTGTGTCGGTGCTAACGCTGACAATTTCGGCACCAATTTTTTGAAACTGCGCATGTTTATCCGCTGCTTCTTCTAACTCTGTTGGACAAACAAAAGTAAAGTCAGCAGGATAAAAAAGCATTACTAACCATTTGCCTTTGTAGTCTGATAAATTGACCTTGATCAACTTTTCTTCATGAAAAGCGTCCATAATAATTTCTGGCAGAGTTTCGTTGATTTTTAGCATAATTACCTTAATTCTAACATTAAAAGACCGGTCTGAAAAAATAGAATCTTCCTCGATAAATAGTCCTATAATAATTGACTTTTGGACAGTTTTGTGGCATAATGCCCCTAGTTGTTACACTGCCCCAACTGCAATCAATGCGATTGCGGAAATCCAAACGGCAGTGTTGTAAGGAGGAGCCATGAAAAAGGCTCTCATTATTATTTTGGTCTTGGCGGTCGTAGCCGCCATCATTTTCATCCCCACATGGGGAGAAAATGACAAGGTTGCCACGGAGTGTCTCCGGGGCAGCCAAACTGCCTGCGCGCTTTTTCAAGCGCAGGAAGCAGTTACTGCAGCCGAAAATCAGCTGCAGGAAGCAAAGACCAATTTACAGATTGCTCGAGAAGCCTACGAAGCTTCTCAAGGAGGAGAATGACAACTCTCCCCCAAAATAAAACCCCGCCGTTTTTATCGGCGGGGTTTTTCTTTTTATTTAAAAAAATTAAGAATTATTCCTCAGAAGGAATCACTAACCAACACAAAAGATAAATTATGAGTCCAGGAAATCCTCCTGGAATTAAAGTTAAAACTAAAATCACTCTAATCAAAGTGACATCAATTTCAAAATAATTAGCAAAAGCAGCAGCGACGCCGGCAAGCTTGCGACCTTTTAAGGGTCTGATTAATTTTTTCATAGAAGTTTTAGTCTTTGGACTAGGCATATTTTTCCTTTTTTTACTAGACTAGATTGTAACACAAAGAAGCAATAAGACTCTAAATTATTTCAATTAAAAAGCTCCCTCATTTTTACTTCTCCACCCCGCAGATACCAAATCACAAAATCTTTTTGGCGAAAATCTTGAGTTTTGATTAGATTATCCAACTGTTTACAATCTAAAAGTTCTAAAGAAATTTTTTCGCCAGCATCGAGATTTTGTGCGCTTATCAATTTACAATTTTTGGCAACTAAATAGAAATTCGCCCAATCAATTTTACCGGAAAATTGCTGCGCAAAAAGAAAAAACCAATCGCCACTAGTATAACCAGTTTCCTCAAGTAATTCGCGTTTAGAAGCTTGCAAAATGCTTTCACCATCATCTTGAATACCACCTGGAAAACTCCAAAAAGTTTTACTGCCAGGCTGAGATTGCTTAGTCATAATTAGCTTCTTATCTTCAGTAATAGCTAACATCGTCACCGTATCATTTCTAGATAAACTCTCATAAATAGTTTTGCTGCCGTCATACAATTCCTGTTCCCATTGCCAAGTTTTGAAAAGCACACCATCGTAAACTATTTTTGCATCTATTCCCCTGGTTAATTGTGGCGCTGGCCTCTTAATAACTTCTTGCTCATTTTGTTCGTTAACTTTTTGTAGCATATCTGCCAAATTATAACGCAATCGCCAAGGTATAATACAGATGTGACAGAAATTAATATCAAAAATAAAACTTATCGTTTGCCACTTTTCTTGCCAGATGCTACTTTGGGTGTGGCTCGTAATTTAGATAGTCTTGATCTTGCTAAGATTGGTTTGCAAGGCGTGATGGTTAACACTTACCACTTGATTCAGAAGCCAGGAGAAAAAATTTTACAAGAAATTGGTGGCATCAAAAAAATGATGAATTGGTCAGGTTTTGTTTCTTCTGATTCTGGCGGATTTCAACTTTTTTCTCTAATTCACAAAAATCCTAACATGGGGAAAATTACCGATGAAGGTATTGTGCTTTATAACGGCCCTAAAAAACAAAGTAAAACTTTATTTACTCCTGAAGATTCTATTCGTATGCAATTTGCGATCGGTAGCGATGTGATAATTTGTTTGGATGACTTCACTCCACCAAAGGCTAAAGAAAAACGCATTAGGGAAAGTGTAGAAAGAACCATTACTTGGGCAAAGAGAGCAAAAGTTGAATTTGAAAAACAATTAGTTAAATATGATTTTAATGATAACAATCGTCCACTTTTGCTATCCCCAATCCAAGGTCATGATAATAAAAAGTGGCGCACTTATTGTGCTAGTGAATTAAAAAAAATAGGTTTTGATATTTATGGTTTGGGTGGTTGGCCCTTCACTAAAGATGATAAATTTGATTACTCTTTTTGCCAATTGAATGCTGATTTAACAAGCAAAAATAGTCTGCGTTTTGCTCTTGGTGTAGGCACTCCAGAAAACATTGTGAGGCTTTTCTTTATGGGTTATCAATTTTTTGATTGCGTCATGCCTACTAGAGATGCTCGCCATCAAAGACTCTATACTTTCAAAGTTGACCCAAAATCTTTAAATCGCGAAATCCTAGAAAAATTAAATAAAGAAGATCGACTGAGCGAAATCTTTGATTATTGCTACATTAGCAAAGGCCAATTTAGCAGCAACACTAAAGCCGTGAGTGAATTTTGCGATTGCCCAATTTGCCAAAAAAACAATAACATCCCTCAAGTTAGCAAGGCTTATTTGCATCACCTTTTTAAAATTGGTGATGGTAGTGCTTTCCGCTTGGCCAGTTTGCACAATTTGAGAGTCTATACACAATTAATGGAAATTTTGGGCAAAGATTCTTAATCAACTACATTCTTCTGGACTTAAATCGTAACTTTCTTGTAACCTCCCCTATTTACAATCATTAGTAGTGATAAAAAAACAAGCAATTAAAGATTTAGCTTGTCGCTACCGCCCACGCGAAAAAGTTCGTGAAAAAGGTATTCAAGCTTTAAACAACTATGAGCTTTTAGCCTTAATTATTGGTAGCGGACGAAAAAATTGTAATGTTTTGGAATTAGCAAAAAAAGTAGAAAAACAATTATTCTTCGCTACTAATAAAATCGATCAACAATCTTTGACTAAAATCTTCGGCATCGGTGAAATTCTGGCTAACAAAATTTTAGCCAGTTTAGAATTAGGCCAACGTCTCATTCAAAAACCAGATTGCGAAAACATTAATAACCCTGCTAAAATTTTTGAATTGTCTAGAGAGCTGCGACATAAAAAGCAAGAACATTGTCTAGCTTTTTATCTTAATGGTCGCCAAGAATTAATTGGTAAGAAAACCATCGCTGTGGGCGGATTAAATTTCAATTTTCTAGAACCGAGATATATTTTTGAGCCAGCTTTTAATCTGGGAGCTAGTAATTTTATTTTAGTACACAATCATCCTTCAGGTAACTCACAACCTTCAGATAATGATTTATTACTTACTAAAAAAATTGCCAACATCGCCGATTTGATGGGAATTAAGTTACTGGATCATTTAATTGTCTGTAAAAACAACTTCTTTTCTATTAGAGAACATTTCGTAGAACTAGTTAATGTTGAGGATGAACTTTAATAATCACAGCGCCATTTAAATCGACAAGCTGATAACCAGCTTGATCAAATTCGTGGCGAATTTTATCGGCTTTGGCGTAATCTTTGTTGAGACGAGCTTTTTCTCTCTCTGCAAAAAGAGTTTGTAAGTTTTCTGGTAGATCTCTTACTTGTAAATCTTGTGTCTCTCTTAAAGCTAAATCACTTTCTTTGGCTGCAATTAGGCCCAAACCTAACACCCGATCAAAATCTAATAACAAACGATATTTTTGACTATTCGTTAAAGCCGTGTCTTTCAACATCTGCCATAATACCGCTAAAGCTGCTGCTGTATTTAAATCATTTTCGACTGCTGACAGAAAATCACTCATAAATTTATTCACCAGCTCATTTTGTTCATCTGACTCATCAGCAAAATCTCGAGGAGAATTTTTGAGAGAAAAATAAGCTTGTAAAAGTTTTTGCCAAGCACTCTGACTAGCTTCTAAACTACTCAAAGTAAAATTTTGTTCACTACGATAATGGCTACTTAAAAAAAGTAAACGCAAGGCCGCTGGCGAAAAGCCTTTTTTCATAATGTCATCAATGGTGTAAAAATTACCCAAAGATTTACTCATTTTTTCACCATCCACTCGTAAAAAGTTGTGATGCACCCAATATTTGGCAAAGGGTTTTTTGCCAGTGTAAGTTTCTGATTGAACAATTTCATCAGTGTGGTGCACAGCAATATGATCAATCCCACCAGTGTGAATATCTATTTGCGGTCCAAGATGTTCAATGCTCATGGCGCTACACTCTACATGCCAACCAGGAAAACTGCGCTGATGCCAAGGACTTGGCCAAACCATTTGACGATTTTCACCTGGTTTTTCAAATTTCCATAATGCAAAATCAGTGGGGGTTTTTTTACCAACTATCTCTTCTATTCTTGCTTCCTGAGGAGAAAAGCGCGGATCGTGACCAGTTAGTTCGCCATATTTATCCAATTTTGCAGTATCAAAATAAACTCCATCACCTTCAATAACATAAGTGAAACCTTTTTTCTCCAAATCTAAAACTAAATCCAATTGACTTTGAATGTGCTCTGTTGCTCGACAACTTAAAGTTGGTCGCAATACGTTCATTTGATCCATGCTGTAAAAAAAGTAATCTTCAAATTGCTGAGCCAATTCCCAAGCGGTTTTACCATATTTACGCGCCCCCTTCTCCATTTTATCCTCGCCCTCATCTTCATCAGAAACTAAATGGCCAACATCGGTAATATTTTGGACATGCTTAACCTCATAGCCAGCATTGCGCAAAACCCTCACCAGAACATCGTCCATCACGTATTTGCGTAAATGACCAATATGCGTGTAGTCATAAACAGTCGGTCCACAAGCATAAAGACCAATTTGCTTTGAATTTTCATGTAATGGAGAAAATTCCTCAATTTTTTTGGAGAGGGTGTTATAAAGTTTTATCACTGTAACTTATTGTAACTTGACCAAACAGGTTTGACTAGCCATCAGCCTGGGTCATCTGGGTTCTTCGATTTTGCAACAATTGAGAAGTTTGTTGCTTTTTACTACCAGTCAGGCCTACCGGACCTTTTTGTGGGCTACTTGGAGGGGCGATCGTTTGCGCTTCTGCCTCCTGAGCCTCTTTTTCTTTTTGCTCTTGTTCAGCTTGCAATTCCTGCTGTTTTTTTTGCTGCTCTTCCTGATATTGTTGCTGTACAAAAGCCTGTTCTTCACTAGTCAATTTCTGCCAATTTTGAGCAATTTTTTGTTTTTTAGCTTTTTTTTCTGGTGAATCTTCTGGATTGATACCAAGTAAAGCATTGAGATCAAAAAAGGATTTACCAGTTTGCAAAATATCTTTAATTGGACGCTTGATTAATTCTTCACCTAGGCTAGTAACTTCTCTTGGTGGTGTTTGTTGTTTAGCAACTTCATTTGCAGCTAGTGGCGTTTGACCTGCTCCTTCTGCGACAGCTTGTTGTTTAGCAACTCCTTGTTGTCCTAAAACTGAGGATTGTTGAGTGGCCTGTTTTTGCGCTGCCATAGCATTGGCTGCCATTGAACTTTCATGCTCATCACTAAAACCAGAGCCAAAACTCTGCCTGAAACCCCCTCCTGGTCGCATTTGTGTTTTTGCTCCTGCATGCGGAGTATTTAATCCTGGCATAAATTATGATCTACTTTTAATCGTTTTCTAAATGTTTAAGTTGAAAAATTCTTCTGCTTCTCTCTTCCAGTCTTTTTTTATCCAATTCAGCTTCGTAAGCTTGTTTTTGACTGAGTCTTGCCTGATATTGAGGCGTAGCTTTGAGTTCTTGATCCATAACTTTCAATTGCTCTTGAATTTTAAGATTATCTTCTTCTTCTTTTTGTTTTTGCAGTAGAGCAATTTCTTCAGCACTGGGGCCAGAATTTTCCACCTGAGGAGGTAAAGCATCAACTCCTTCTTCTGAAGTTGGATTATTATTTGAATCAATTGAATCACTCTGACCAGCAACTTTTTTTTGGTCTTCTAATAATTTTTGCAACGCAGCTAAAGGATCATGATTATCTGCCATAGGTTAATGGTAACAGAAAAAAATCAATAAAGACAAGCCTCGTCTTAAATTAAGCGAATTGTTGTCCGCCTCTATTCACATGACGATAGTCAGTTTTTTTTTCCTTAGTTTTGCGCATTTTACGCAAGGCGGCATTAGTCGCATCGACTATAGCATCATAAAAATCATAGCCATTAATTTCTACCCACAAATCTTTTCCTGGTATTTCAATGCTGTATTTCACACTGACTTTTTTACTATCACTAGGCTTTTTGGTATCTTGTTCTAAATAAACTGTAACTTTGCTAATTTTTAAATCCTTTAATTTGCGCAATTTATTACTTTGTCTTTGAATAAATTCGCGGAGAGCTCTGGTGACTTTTAAACTTTTTGCCTGAACAATAACGTCTGTCATTTTGTTCTCCTTTAATAGTCTTTTAAAAAGACATATTTGTTAATTTTTAAAAAAAACGACCACCCAATTAGTAAAAACTAATCGTTTGATCGTTAATTTCATCTCAAAATAGATTAACAAAAAAATAGAAAATAAGCAAGTTAGATTTTTCTTCTTCCCTCGAGTGCTCTGGCTAAAGTCATTCCGTCAGCATACTCAATATCTGCTCCAATCGGTAAACCATGACCAATGCGAGTAATATGCATTTGATCTTTATTTTTTAAATTAGAAGTAGCAATCATTTCTTTGATGTAGAGTGCTGTTGCCTCACCTTCCATAGTGGGATTAGTAGCTAAAATCAATTCATTAACTCCACTTAAACGTTTTAATATGTCTCTTAAATAAAGTTGATCAGGACCAATATTATTCAGTGGTGAAATACAACCGTGCAAAACATGATATAAACCATGATATTTATCAGATTTTTCAATAGCTAATAAATCTAAAGGTTGTTCAACCACGCACAAAACCTCTTGATCGCGATTTTGATCACTGCAAACAGAGCAAGGATCGCTTTCTGCAATATTATGACACTTGGTGCACATCACTGTTTCTTTTTTGAGAGCTAATAATTTTTCGGCAAAATCCTCTAATTCATGAGCAGGATTATGCAATAAATAAAAAACAAGTCTTTGAGCAGAGCGCGGACCAATACCTGGCAAGCGTTCAAATTTTTCCACCAAATGGCGCACTGCTTTAGGTAATTTTTGCATTCTTTTACTCTTCTATATAATCGATCGAAATATCTTCCAGCTGGTTTTCCCAATCTTTAGTTTTTATTTTGTCTAGAAAAACTTGTGTTTTTTGCCAAAGTTGTTTTTGCACTTCTTCTGTATTTAACGACGCATCAATAATTTGCCAACGTGAATGAGATCCATATTTTTTAATGTCATCATTGGCTACTTGCAAATAAGCTTGCCTTACTTTTTCATGGAAATCTTTGGCTTCAAAATCAATGCGATCTGCTCCACCCTCATTCATTCTTCTTCCTAATCCCACATCTACTGGTGCATCAAGTAAAAAAGTCAAATTGGGGTAAGTTTTTTTAGTAGAAATATCATTGAGCTGCTCAATAATTTCTACTCCAAAACCTCTCACCATACCTTGATAAACTACACTACTATCACGAGAACGATCCATGACAACTACTTTACCCAATTCTAGTGAAGGTAAAACAATTTCACGATAAATTTGTGCTCTAGCTGCTTGAAAAAGCAAAACCTCAGTTGTGTAGGCCATGCCTACATTTTTATTGGATAAAACTACTTCGCGAATTTGCTCACTAATAGTTGTTCCGCCTGGTTCACGAAGAACTACCACGTCTTTTCCTGCTTGCACTAAACTTTCTTTGAGTCTAACCACTTGAGTAGTTTTACCAACTCCTTCGCCACCTTCTAAAGTGATAAGTAAACCTTTTCTTTGCATTTAAATCCTTCTATTTTATTTAAGTCCAAAAAACTGTACCTTCTGCCAGGGTAGCATTGCTGGCTTGGTTTTGTAAAGATAGCGATGGAATAAAATTGTTATCTTTAATTAATTTCGCTCCAGCAATTATCATTTTCATTTCTAAAAATTGATCTGGCATAGTTTGGCCAGTTAGACTCCAAACCAATTCATCTCTTATTTTTAATTTAAAAAGACCCACTTTTAATTTTAATCTATCCAGAGCTCGTTCACTATTTTGCCAATCTGAAATTTCTTCAATAAAAAAATCTGTAATCCATGGTTGCAATGTTGCTTCAATTCCTAGACTATCTAATAAATGATGTCTTAATAAGCGTAAGGCCTTAAAAGCGTGGTTAGATTTATCAATCATATCAGCTTCATTCATGCCTTTATCTAATTGAAAAAAACGTGCTTCTCTATTCAATTGAAGTTTTTTGTTAATTAAAGATACATATAAATCGCCCTGCAATTTAATGTTTAAAAATTTCAATAAAGATAAAGCCTCACTCAAAATAATTTCTAAATTACGACGCACATTACCTTCTTTTATATTGACAGTTTGTTCTTTTAAAGATGAAAAATCACCTTTAAATTGACCATTAACTGATAACTCAGCGTTTTCAATTGAAAATTTACTATCTAATTTAGAGATAATAATTTTCAACATGACGATAAAATCTACGAATTCCATCATGAAAGATTTGGGAGCAATAAAATTTTCTTTTCTTATTTTGGATGTACTTAGCAAAGAAAAATATTCTGTTTCCAATTCATTGAGCTCACTTAAGGCATATAAAGTCAATGATTCTAGTGATGAGCTTGCCTCTGCTGTGCGTAATGCTGGATGATTATCTTTATGGTATCCCGCTCCCCTTTTTTGTCTGTCTGGATGATTTTCATCACCAATAAGAATAGCCAGTTGCTCTTGGTTGTTCATACTATTTTCTACCGGTGCTTCCAAAACCACCGCGATTAGTGCTGGTGAAAACTTCTAATTTTTCTAATTTAATTTTTTCTCTCGATAAAACAATCATTTGTACTAAACGCTCGCCCTTTTCAACTAAGACAGTTTTTTTACTAAAATTATATAAAGCTGCTTGATATTCATCGCCATCTCCACGGTAATCATAGTCACCAATACCAATCCCGTTAGCCATCATTAAACCTTTTTTTTGAAGAGAACTACGCGCTGACATTAAAACAAAATAATTTTCTGGAATTTGCAAAGCAATATTAAGTGGTACATAAACCACTGCACCTGACTCAATACTTAAATCTAAACGACTATAAAGATCGAGAGCAGCTGCTCCATCACTTTTATATTCTGGCAATGGTAAAGACTGATCAAAAAGCTTGATTTTAACTTTCATCAACCCATGCTAACATGGCTTTATGCAAATGAAAACTTTCATTTTGGGCAACTTACAAACTAATTGTTATCTACTGTGGAATGATTTAAATAGTGAAGCAATTATTATCGATCCAGCTGATGATGGAGATTTTTTAAATGAAGAATTATTGCGATCAAATTTGAAATTGAAAGCTATTATATTGACCCATGGTCATTTTGATCATTGTTTAGGCTTGCTTAGTCTCAAAAGTGCTTGGCAGATTCCTGTGATGATGAATTTTGCTGATCAGTTTTTATTAAGCAAAGCTCAAGACAGCGCTCGTCACTGGCTTGGATTAGAAAGCGATCCTATCCCACCCGCTGATTTTAATTTGGAAAAAGAAGATGAAATTAATTTAATTGGCGAAAATTTTAAAATTATCCATACTCCTGGACATACTCCCGGTAGTATTTGCTTATTACATGTAAAAAACAAAATTTTGTTTAGTGGCGACACTATCTTTGCAGAAGGCAATATTGGTCGCACTGATTTTTCTTACTCTAGTAGTAAAAACATGAAACAAAGCTTAGTTAAACTAAAAAACATGGCTCAAAATGGCGAATACACAGAAGTCTTTGCCGGACATGGAGCAAGTTACTTTATCTAATTAATTTTTCAGTTGATACTCTAGCAAAAGAGTTCCTTTTTCGTTTAACTTACTTTGTTTTAACAATTTAAATTTTTCTGTAACTTTTTGATCGAAAAGTTTAATTCCCTCACCAAAAACATGAGGTTCAACTGTAATGAACATTTTATCTACTAAGTTCTTTTGTAAAAATAAATTGTAAATACTAGCTCCACCACAAAGAGCCACTTGTTTTATGCCTTGTTTACTCAATTCAGTTAGAATTTCCTCTGGGCTCTGATTCGTAAAAATTAAGTTTGGATCATTAAATTCTACATAGTTTTTCGGTCTGCTAGTCATCACTATACTAAGCCTACCAGGTAGTGCTCTACCAATTGTTTCAAAAGTTTTGGAACCCATAATCAGAGTGCCAATGACCTTAGTTTTTTTTGTAAAAAACTTTTTGTCCTCTGAACTCGTCCAAACAGTAGATGGCAATTTCTCTTGATCTAAAGGTGCAATAAAACCATCAGCACTCATCGCTACTAGTAAAATTACTTCTGGTTTATTCATTGCAACTTCCTCCCTTTTTCCAATCTACCTTGGTCAATAATGGAGCATACAAATCATCTTCTAAACTAATTTTATTAGTTTTTAGTTCTTCTTCACTTGGTACTTGATTGACAAATTGCACATTTTTTAAATCAGAAACTAAAACAAAAGGTGTTTGCTCTGCCACCTCACCCATTTCAAAGGTAGCTGCAACACCCAAGGCTTCAGCAACATTAACTTGTTCCATTTTCATTGCTCGACCAAACAAATCTTGTTCGCCAATATGATTATTAAGACCCTTAAAACCACAATAGTTTATGGCCGTACCAACCACCCCCCAACGCAAAGGAAAGGAACGACTATCAGTAGTGATGACACCAAAATTTTTCAGTTTATGTTTACTACGTAAATATTGCCAAACTTCGTTTAGGGTTTCTTGAATTTTCTCTGGCCACAACACATAGCAAGCCTCCCCATTCATAGAAGCATTCGACTCATCAATTCCTGCGTTGACAATCAAAGTGGAATTTTTAATGGTTAACATTAAATCAAATTTAGAAGACGAGGGATCGGTATAAAGCTCTGCTTCTTTTTTGACTAAAGCATGCTTTTTAGTTTTTTGATCACTAACTTTTTTAACCACACGCCCCTGGCAATAACTAATTACCTTTGAACTAATGGCTAAAACAGAATTTTCTGGCAAATGACCTTTTAAATTAGAGTCCGCCGAAATGGCTTCATCAATTGCTATAAATAAACTGTCATTTGATTCAATAATACGAGATTTAATAGCTTTCACTTGCATATTGGTTTGTATTCTACATTCTATATCAAGTTTCCACCTCTTGCACCTGCAGCAAAACTACCATATATTGTGTTTGGCATGACAAAAAAATTTTCCCCATATCAAAGATTGCTTAAAGAAATTTTAGATGAAGGCGCTCGGGGTCAAAGTCAGCAGGAAGTTGATACCATCAGCAAAATTGCTCCCTCTCCCCTGCATTTTAAATTAAGTGAAGGTTTTCCCATTATCACTGAACGTAAAATTAGTGAAAAAATGTGGAAAGGGGCGATTGGTGAAATTATTGGTTTTATTAATGGCGCTCGTACTCAAACTGAACTAGAAAAATATGGTTGCAGTTGGTGGAAGTCTTGGGTTACCGAAGAAAAATGTAAAAAACGCGGGTTAGAAACTGGTGATTTAGGACCAGGTTCTTACGGCGCTGCTTTTCACGATTTCCCAACTGCTGATGGAGGAACTTTTAATCAATTTAAAGAAATCATTGAACAAATCAAAGAACTTCCTCACCTCAAAACTCATTTTATTAGTCCCTGGATTCCTCAATACACCATTCGTGGCGAAGGCAAACTGCAAAAAGTAGTGGTTTGTCCTTGCCACGGTTGGATTCATATTCGCATCATTGATAACAAATTAACACTACACATGTTTCAAAGATCAAGCGATGTACCAATCGGTCTTCCGGCTAACCTCGCTCAATATGCTGCCCTCACTATGATGATTGCCGAGGTAACTGGTTATGAAGCCTATGAATATATCCATAGTTTTTCTGATGCTCATATTTTTGTCGATCAGGTTGATCACGTCAAAGAATTACTCAAACGCGAACCTCGTCCACTCCCCAAAATGATTCTTAAAAACAAGAAAAAAAATCTTTTTGATTATCGCGTAGATGATTTTGAATTAGTTGATTACAACCCTCATCCAGGTATGTGGGATATTCCAGTTGCGGTGTAAAACACTGCATAGAAAAGAAAAATGAGTAAAAACAAAAACGATTTTATCAATATTAATAATTCACGAGAGAAAGATCAGATCAAGGTCATGCAAAAAATTGCTGATCAAGCTCACTGCCCTTTTTGCGAAGAAAATCTTCGCCTGTATCATAAAGAGCCAATCTTGAAGGAAACCAAGCACTGGTTGGTTACTAAAAATCAATGGCCATACAAACACACTAAACATCATTTTTTACTTATTTATAAAAAACATGTTACCAAGCTAGAAGAATTAGAAACAGAAGCTGGTAGCGAACTTTTTGATTTGGTTAAAGAGTTGGAAAAAGAATATCAATTTGAGGGTGGTGGTTTTTCCATGCGTTTTGGCGACACTGATTTTTCAGCTGGAACTGTTAATCATTTGCACGTACAGTTGGTGATACCAGATGCCATGGCAAAAGATTTTGAACCAGTGAAAATCAAGTTAGGCTTACAATGGGAGCGTCGTAAATAGTGAAAAACTAATTAAGACTGTAGCAAGTTTTAACAATCGATCGCTCTTGCTCCAATTTTTCAATTTCATTAAATTTTTGATCATCAAATTTCACTAAAACTATTTTTACTCCAAAACTTTGAAGAATTTCCAAGCCATCTAAAACTGCATAACCTTTGGCATAATAAACTTTTTTAATGCCGGCAACAGCAATTTGTTTGGCACAAACTGGGCAAGGAAAAGTAGTGACAAACATTTCTGCTCCATCTAAAGAAATACCCTGTTTTGCCGCTAAAGCAATTAAATTAGCTTCTGCATGAATGGAACTACTAAAATCAGCTCCAACTCCAGATGTAAAAGAAATACGCGGATCACTGTTCTTATATTGTTGATCGTTGTTTGGTAAATGTTGATTATAGCCAGCCATTATCAATTGACCATCTTTAAAGATAAGACTACCAACATGACGCCACCAATCACTACTCTTACTCGCTTCCATAAAAGCTTTGACCATTGTCTTTTGTTCAAATTCTTTCTGACTAATAACAACATCATTAGGCACTTCATGTTGTTGACTCATCAAATTTTTATCCCAACGCAAAAAAATTGATTCAAATTGTTTATTTGGATAATTTTTGAAAAATCGCTCTGCAATAAAATTACCGATATCGTCGTTGGTAAGAACTAATTGAATAGTTTCATTAGAATATTTTTGTTGTTCTAATTCTGATATTTTAATTGATTCTACAAGTTTAAATATACCCCATGATTTAATGGCTTGCTCAGTCAAAGATAGATCCAAAACCCGAATGTCTTTCTTGAGATATTCTAGTTCAGGAAATTTTAAAAGCTCTTCTCTATTCAATAAATACAGATGTGCATTTTGATATTTAGCAAAAAGTTCCTGATAGCCGCGATGTAAAACTGGCACATAAGCAAAAAGAATTTGTTGCATAATTGATGGCTATCCTTCAAGCAGTTCTTAATTCTTCCAAAACTTCTTCGATACTCTTAATTAATTTTGTGCGCATGCGATCTTGAATTTTGCGAGCCGTATTCATTTGCATTAAACGAATTTTAGCAGTGGTAGAGGTGGTGGCCATTGGATCAAGTACAACTACTTTGCCACAAATTTTCTCCAATTTTTTAATAGTTTTTTCGTCATAAGTTTGTGCTGTAGCAATTAAAACATCTGGTTTAATTAATTTAATCAAGTTAAATTTTTTCTCCCCTGCTTCTTTTAAAACTACATAATCAACGCTGCGTAGATGAGTCAACATTTCCATGCGTTCATCTTCTGGCACAATAGGACGGTTAGGGCCTTTGCGTTGACGAACTTTTTCGTCGCTATCTACACCAACAATAAGAACATCGCCGTAGTCTCGTGCTTTGTCGCAATAACGAGCATGACCAATATGCACCAAATCAAAAGAACCCTGAGTTAAAACAATTCTTTTTTTCTCTTGACGTAATTTTTTGACAATCACCTCAATGTCGTTTGCTTTTAAAATGATGTGAGCACTAGAATCAGTCATAAATTTTCTATAGAGTATAAGGAACTTGTTGTTTGAAAGCCATCGCATCTACTCTAGCTAAAATTTTATTTACTAAAGTTTGTTCTTCTTGATTAAAAAGTTGAGGAATTTCTGTTGCTGTTAGTTTTTGGTCAATCAAATAAGCTAAAACTTGATCAGCTAACTCATAACTAAAACCCAACTCTTTTTCGTCGCTCTGATCTTGCCATAAATCAGCAGATGGAGTTTTTGCCAAAAAAATTTCAGGCAAACTTAATTCTCTAGCTAATTGGCGCACCTGGGTTTTATATAAATTAGCTAAAGGTTCCAAATCTGAAGCCTGATCACCGAAGCGAGTAAAATAACCTAAATAATGTTCAGATTTATTCTCTGTGCCAACGACCAGCGCATCTTTACTTTTGGCATAATCAAAAACTGATATCATTCTCGTCCTAGCTATCACATTACCTTTACGAATTTTATCCTCATCGGTGATTTGCAAAGACTTACAAGTCGCATTCACCATGGAAGAAATGTTTAAAATTTTTCTATTTTCACTAGGAACTTGCCAAAAATCTAAAATCGTCTCCGCATCAGCCATGTCTTGTCGATCATAAGGCAATAAAACTGGCCAAATTTGCTCTTTAGGCAAGGCCTGAACTAACAAAGACAATGATACGGCACTGTCGATACCTCCAGAAACTGCAATTACGGCATTTTTTTTCTGATTCTTGGAGAAAATATGTTGAATAAACTCAACAATTAAAATAACTTCTTTAGAAAATTGAGAATAATTATGCATAATCTCAAATTAGCGCTTAGTGCGTTTCTTAGTTTTTTGGGCAGTCTTTACAATGGGTTTTAAGGTAAATTCAGAATTGTTTTTACGCGTAAAAAAAAGTAGATAAATAATGGGCAAAATACCCACTGTATTAAAAACAATCAAAGCAATAAACCAAGCCATCTGATCGGCTCGCGCAGCTTTCCAAAGAGCAACCGCTTTAAGAATTAATTCTAAAAAAACCAAAAACAGAAAAAAACTAGTGATACCCGCAAATAAAGGCCAAACACCATTAAATAAGTCATAGGATTGTGTGTGATAATTCATATTTTTAATTCTAACACATTATTATTTAACTGTTCTAATTTTTACTCCTACCATGTCAATTTGATCAAAGTCCTGGCGTGCTAAATTCCAGAATTTTTCTGATAATTTTTGTGAGTAAGTACTATAAACGCCACGCCCCATAGCACTACATAAACGACGATCAAAATCCCTAATCTTATCCACTACTCTTTGACCCAATTGATGGAACTTTTCTGCATGTAATGTAGGATTTTCACGAAAAAGATCATTTATTTTGAGAAAATCATCAAATAATTCTCTATTTTCTGCAAGCATTTTTTCGTAATATTCACGATATTTTGTTTGTGCCATAGTGCTTCCTAAACAAATAGCTTATTCTTTTTAATATATTCAAGTACTTTAACATCCAGTAAATTATTTAAACTAGTCTTATTTAAAAAAGCATCTCTTACTTGTGTAGATGAAACTTGCATTTTAGGAAAATCTTTCAAAGCAATCATACCCTTATAAAAGGGTTGAAAAGGATAATCAATTCTCGGGTAAACATAAAAAGAATATTTACTCAGCATTAATTGATAATCATGCCACAAATGAAATTTTTCTAAATTATCTGAGCCAATTAAAAATGCAAATTGATGCTCTGGATATTGTTCGGACAATGCTTCTAGGGTTGCAAAGGTTTGACTTTCTTCGTCTCTTTTTAGTTCATATTTTTCGATGAAAATTTTATTTTTAAGAAGAGGATTTTTTTGTAGTAAACTAGATATCATTAAATCTAGCATCGCTAAACGATGCTGATTATCGATAAATTTCTTAGCAAAACTATGTTGACCAACCGGCAAAAGCCACAACTGATCAAAAACAACCCCATCAACTGATTCATTTAAAACTTGCTCAATCATTAGCTGATGACCTAAATGTGGTGGATTAAAAGTGCCGCCAAAAACAAGAATTTTCATTTTTTTGTTTTCGAGCGCGAACTAGCTTTCTTTGCTCTGCTAACTTTCTTTTTAGTTTTTGCTTTTTTGACTAGTGATTTGGGAATTGTTTTGCTTTTAACAGTCGACTCTTCTTTGGCAACAGATTTTTTATTTTTATTCATGCGGGCTTTCCATTCTTCTCTTTTTTTCTTAATTTCTGCCCATTCTGTCTGAGTTAATTTATATTCTGGTTCAGGTTTTTTCCACGAAGCAAAGTCACATTTAGGATAAAGAGAACAACCATAAAAAGGTTTGCCCCATCTGGTATTTTTCACTACTACATCACCTTCGCCACACAATGGACAATGTTGATCAGGTAGTGTTTCTACAATATTCTTAGTGTATTTGCATTCTGGAAAGCGACTGCAACTCATAAATTTACCAAAACGACCGGTACGAATTACTACTTCGCCTTCACCACATTCCGGACATTTTTCACCAGTTTTCTCAACAGGCACTTGCACTCTGTCTGCTTCTTTGGTGACTTCCTCAATCTTTTTTTCTAAAGGTTTGTAAAACAAATCAATGATGTTCACCCAGTTTTTTTCACCAAGAGCAATTAAGTCCAGATCTTCTTCCATAGAAGCAGTAAAATCATAATCCATAAAATTATCAAAATGTTTAATCAAAAAATCACAAACCGTGATGCCAATCGGTGTAGCAAAAAATTTCTTTTGTGTACGCTCTACATAGGCTCGATCCACAATCACCGAAATGATCGAGGCATAAGTACTTGGTCTACCAATGCCCCTTTTCTCCAATTCTTTAACTAATGAAGCATCATTATATCTGGGTGGAGCCTGAGTAAATTTTTGTAAAGAAGCGAGATCTAAATAAGATAAAGGATCTTTTTCTTGCACTTCTGGCAAAACCTGATCTTCGGCAATCGAAAATAAACGACGCCAACCATCAAACTTTAATACCGAACCACTACTGCGCAGTAAATACTTATTTTTATTCTCTTTTGCTGTAGCCAAAACCAAAATAGTTGTTTGATCATAAACAGTAGCATTCATTTGTGAGGCTAAAAATCTGCGCCAAATCAAATCGTAAAGTTTGATATGTTGCTCGGTTAAAGCACCGGCACGGCTAGCGATATTATCTTTATTAATTGATAGATCTGTAACACGAATAGCTTCATGTGCTTCTTGGGCATTTTTAGATTTTTTGGCAAAAATTCTGGCTTTTTCTGGTAAATAATTTTTACCAAAATTACTAGCAATGTATTCACGAGCTTTTGAGACTGCATCAGTGGCTAAATTAAATGAATCAGTACGATGATAAGTAATTAGACCCTCTTCATATAATCTTTGAGCTAAACTCATGGTCTGCTTAGCAGAAAAACCGAAACTTGTCGCTGCGGCTTGTTGAATCAGTGAAGTTGTAAAAGGTGGTAAACTTTGGCGATTGCGCTGAGTTTTTTCCACTTTATCTACCAAATAATTGGCAGTTAGTAAATCTTCGGCAATTGCTTTTGCCTGATTGGCATTAGCAACTTTGGCTTTTTTCTCATTTATTTTATCTAAAGTAGCAATAAAAATATTTGAGTTTAAATTTTCCGGAAACTTACCCTCCTCATTAAAAATCTTTTGTGGTGATAGTAAACCTTGTTTGACTAAGGCTACAGATAACTCCCAAAATTCTTCTGGTTTAAAAGCGGCAATTTCTTTTTCTCTCTCTACAATTAAACGCAAAGCTACTGACTGCACACGACCTGCAGATAAACCACGACGTATTTTCTTCCATAAAACTGGTGAAACCTGATAGCCTACTAGGCGATCTAAAACACGACGAGCTTGCTGAGCGTCTACCAAATTGATGTTGAGTTTACCAGGCTTTTCAATGGCTTTAGTTACAGCAGGTTTAGTAATCTCATGAAAAGTGGAGCGAAAAAAATGATCTTTGTTTTTGGCATCCTGAAGTAAAAATTGAATATGCCACGCAATCGCCTCTCCCTCACGATCAGGGTCAGTAGCTAAATAAATTTTATCAGCTGTTTTAGCGAGTTTTTTTAAATTGGCTACCACTTTTTTCTTATCAGCGCTAACCTCATAAACTGGTTGATAGCTGTTTTCCAAATCGATCCCAAGATTCTTTTTTGGAAGATCTCTCACATGTCCCACAGAAGCTTCAATTGCATATTTACCGCCCAAATAGTCCTTTAATTTTCTAGCTTTGGTGGGTGATTCGACAATTATTAAATCCATAAATAAACTTTCTTTCAAAAAAACATGCAACAGTTGCCCATTTTAAAGCTATTTTAGCTTACTAAGCAATACTTGCCCCATTTTTTGATAATTTTACCTTGTAATTCTAAATCGAATAAGAGCTGATTGAGTTCAGTGGTGGATATTTGAATGCTATTTTGCAAAGTTTCAAAACTAGATTCTGGATAAAAACTCAAATTTTCTAGAATCAAATCACTCGCATTAGCGCCTGCAACACCGTGAGCAGCTTGCTGTGACTTAGTATTAAATGAATCAAAATGATAGTCTCGACTAATTTCTAATAAAATATCTTGTGCACTATTCACTAAAATGGCTCCCTGATTAATTAATTCTTTAGTTCCTTCACTAAAATAATTAGTGATCGGACCAGGAACAGCCATCACTAAACGACCATAATTATTGGCGTAGCTAGCAGTGATATGTGAACCACTTCTCTTAGCAGCTTCAATCACCACAGTTGCTTTGGATAAACCAGCTACAATGCGATTGCGTGTCACAAAATTAGAAGCTCTAGCAAGAGTTGCCGGTGGAAATTCACTCAAAAAAATTGCCTCTTTTTTTAGGAATTCTTGCATTATTTTTTTCTGACTAGACGGAAAGCAATGATCAAAACCAAAACCTAATACAGCAATCGTTTTGCCATGATGTTGAAGAGCAGTTTGCGCTGCTGTTAAATCTACTCCATACATAAAGCCAGATACGACTGTTTGACCCAAATTCACTAAAGGCGGAACCAAACGATTAATTACTAACTGTCCATAGCTAGTCATTCTTCTGGTGCCAACAATAGAAATTGTTTGAGCTAACATTTGAATCCAAGTAACACTACCCACCTCAACGCAACTTTTGACAAACAAGACCACTGGTAAATCTTCAATCGTAGCTAAAAGCGGTGGATAAGTTTTTTCTTCAAAAGTAATTACCTGCACACCCGAAGCTTCTAATTGCGCCAAATTGTCTAATAAACTGTGTTCTTTTTTGAATTTTTTAATTGATTCTATCGTCTTTTCTTTTAATTCAATTTCTTGCCAAATATGATGTTTATTGGCCCAAAACTCTACTCTACTCAGTTGTCGTTTACGACAGGCAGCAAGGATTTTAAAAACGGTTTTAGAGCCAACACCATCTAAAGAAACTAGAGCTGTTAAGAAGGCTTTTTTTTCTAATAAAAACTTTGACACTCTAAAGGATTATGAAATAAGAAGGTTGCAAAAAGCGTGATCATTATTAAAACATCCATTCCAAAATTTTAGCAATAATTGGTGCCGCATCCTGAGAACCTTCAGAATAGATTTTATCGCTGCTACTTTCTACCAAAACTGTGATCACTAGTTTTTTGGGAAAACCATGGGTTTTGATTAATTCTAGCCACTGACTTTTATTTGTTGTGTTTTGATTTGAAAGTGTCTGATTTTGATCAATCGAAGTTAGTAGTTTTTCCTGATTAATGCCTACAATCGCTGTCGTCCAAGCATGAGTTTGACGATAACCTCGTTCATCGGCAGCGCCAAATTCAGCTGTACCAGTTTTACAAGCAATCATACCCAAATCAATTTTCTCAACATCTGACAAATCAGTGTTTAAAACGTTTGCGAACTGACTGTTATAAGGAAAAAGTGGATAAGCTGTTCCACCTTGACTACAGGCTGCCAGCATACCGGATAAAACTAAGTTTAAGTTTTCTTCTTTAATGGATAAGTCTCGACAGTTTTTTTGGATTGCTGGTAAAAAAGAGCTTTGACATAAAGTTCCGTGATTAGCAAGTGCCTGAGTCATGGTGGCAACTTGTAAAGGCGTCACTAAAAGATCTCCTTGGCCAATGCCAAAATGATAAGTGTTACCTAAATACCAGGCTTCACCTTTTTGTATTTCTTTCCATTTTGGATCTGGAACCAAACCAATGGCCTCGTGACTACTTTGTAAACCAGTTTTACTACCCAAACCAAATAAGCGAGCATATTCCGCTAATTTAGTTGGACCTAACCACTCTGCTGCTTTGTAAAAAAAGATATCATTGCTGCGCGCCAAAGCTTTTTGCACACTGATAGCACCTTCTACTCGACCGTATTGAGTAAAATACCAGTTAGCATATTCATAGTCTCCAACTTTTAAAGTTCCTTGATCATCAACAACAGTGTTCTGATCAATGACTCCTTCCTCCAAAGCTGCTAAAGCCGTAATTAATTTAAAAACAGATCCTGGAGGATAAACGCCATTTATACCACGATTGAAAAAAACCTGATTTTCATCATTAAGATAATTTTTAATTTTATCCAGACTATCTTGAGTACTACGCTTGTAAAGACTATTTATAAAGTGTTCTTCAAAAACATTGGAATCAAAACTAGGACTACTTAATAAAACCAATATTTCGCCATTACTAGCATCCATAACTATTACAGCTCCTTTTTTGCCATCCATGGCTGTATAAACCACCTCACTAAGATAAGGATCTAAAGAAGTTTGTATATTTTGGCCATAAAAAGCTGGAGTTTCTTCCACTAAACGTTGTTTTTTACCCAAGGCGTTTCTTTCAAACTTTTCCAAAGAAGCTTTACTTTGTAAATAATCATCAAAAAATTGTTCTAAACCCAAACTTCCAATTCTCGCATTGAGTAATAAAGCTGGATTTTTTTGCAAATCTTTATCTGTAACTGGCGATAAATAACCCAAAACTGAAGAAAGCGCTTCTTTGTAAGGATAAGTTCGTGTAAATTCATAACCCACACTCGCACTGTCGCTAGCCAAAAGTCCTAAGGCTTCATCTCTAGTAATAAAGGTTTTATCAGAATACAGCTGTTCTTTTTGTTCATATTTAAAATACTGTTTTTCATTTCTAACTAAAGGTTGACCATAACGATCTAAAAAAATGGCACGCTCGGATGGATTTTTCTTCACAAAATAACGATTAGCCTGAGCAGAGGCAAAAAAATCTTCTCCATGAAATAATTCCACATCAATCAAACGCACTAATAACAAACTAAAAACAGCTAACAAATTAACGAAAAAAAACAAAAACTTAAATCGCATAATGCTTCAAATTAGTTTTGTAAAAGTAATAAACAAAAATTAATAAATGCAACAAGTAAAACAAGTTCAAATGTAATTTGCCAAATATAAAAATCATCGTGTTTAAAAAAATAAAACTAATTAATTTCCACAAAATTTTATCTTTGGCAAATTGCTGCCAAAAAAAATGGAAAAACAAAAGTAATAAAGTCAAAAATGGCCAAGAAAGTGAATAAAAAATGGCTAAAAACAAAGCCATGATGAATAAGGAAAAAATTAATATTTTTTCCTGTCGACGAGCAATCACCTGATATGATAAGTAAATAAAGAAAATTGGTAAACCAATTGTTGCTTCAATACTTAAAATTATTAATAAGAAAATACCATATAAAATCATCTCTATTTAACCTCCACTAAACTAGCTTCATAAAAATTCACTAATTGCTCTATCACGGCTGTTTTTACTGCTAAAGCCTGATTGTCGTTAATAATACGATTAATTCTGCCAATTAACAGACCTTTTTCTATTCCTAATTGTGAAGAAGTAAATACTAATTGACCAATTTCTAATTGCTGATCGTTTTTAACTTCAGTTAATAAAATTTCTCGACCATTACCTTTAATAATTCCTTTAATACCTGTTTCTGTTTCAGCTAAAATATAAGTATCATTTAATTTAGACAATAACAAAATACTAGATTGTTTATCTTCTACTTGGTCAACTAATCCCAGTAAAGTATTTTTATATAAAACTGCTGAGCCAGGCTTAATACCTGATTGTTTGCCCACTGCAATAAAGCTTTGAGCAAAAGAAACAACCGGCGCAGTAATAATTACTTGTTGATAAGAACGATCACTATTCTCTAGAAGCTTGCGTAATTCTTGATTTTCTTGTTCTAAGGTTTTAATTCTAATTAATTCAGCTGCAGTTTCACTATAACGATATTGTAAATCCTCCAATCTGGAAGTTAATTTCCATAATGAGATTACTTTTCTAAAAGGTAAGGTAATTTTTTGCAAAATTTGATAATTTTGTTCTTTCCAAGTATTGGCTAAGCTTTTTGGCCAATTTAAACCTAAAAGATTTAAAAATTGTAAAAAAAACAAGATAAAAATACTTAAAAAAGCTAATAAATAAATTCGATATTTTTCGCTTAACATAAATTTTCTATTTCAATCGCCTCTAATTTTAAATATTTAGCTAAATCTACAGATCGTACTTTTGCATTAAGATTATTAGTGAATAAATAAAAACAATCTGGTTGTGGAAAAATAAACTTATTTTTGTTGCTTTGAAAAAAATCTTTACTTCTCACGACCAAATTGCGCAATTCTACAGTTTGATAATTAAGTAATTTCTCTTGATCAAATAAGCTTAATTCAGCACAATCGTGAAAAAGATTAATTATAAATTTAACTTGAGAAAAATTACGTTTCTGCATTAAATAAAAGTTATAAAAAAAATGACGGTCAATTACAGTACTTTTAACCCAACAAGGAATTAATGATTGCAGAGTCTTTTTTTCCATTTGCGTGGAATTTGGGGAAAGTAAAAAAACCACAGCATAGTGATCTAACTCAAATGTTTTTAATTGTTGATGTAGAGTAGTTTTTAGAAATTGTTCATCAGCTAATAAATTATTTTGGCAAACGCAATCACTAAAAATCTGTTTTAATGAACTCAAATTGGCAAAATCAATAGCAGCCAATTCCTTAACATCTTTAGCTAAATAAAAAAATAAGCCACTGCTACTGATGTCTAATAACAAAAGGTGTTTTTGGTCAAAAAAACTAAACCAAGATGGTAAAAAAAATGACTGCATTGAGAGTAGTGTACTACATTAATTCAGCGTATTGAGCAAGGAGACGGCTGATTTCCAACGATTTTGACTAATCAAATCCTCTGCTTGTTTGATGCTGGCTAGAACAGTTTCATTAGCTGTTTCTTTCATTTTCACCAAGCGCTCCCCCATCATTTCTGATTTTAATTCAAGAGCTTTATCATATAAAACTTCATCCAAATCTGGGACGAGTTTTTCTAAATAAACAAGCAAATCTTCTTTCTGTTGAACCGCTTCTTTAGATTTATCATCTAAAATCTGGCTTACTCCAGCATACTCTTCACTAGTAAGTAGTAATTCCAAATCATGTGCGACAAAGTCATCCCAAATCATAGATTCAAGATCATCTAAAAATTGATTCTTTTCTTCATCTGAAATATGCATTAAGCCTAACATTTCAAAAATATTTTGAGCTTTAAGTTCTTCGGAATTAGTTGTTATTGCAGAACTATCTTTTTGATCAGTCTCTCCAAGAGCATCGTCTACTTGAGAATCAATATCAATGCTGGGACGATTTTTTCTGAAATCGGAATTCATTTCTGATAAACTTTCAGCATCTTCCAAATCAGAGCTAGTTACACTGGAACTCCTATTCGTTTCTTGATCTATTTTCTTTTCTAAATCCGATAAAAAAGCGTCAAAATCAAATTTTTCATCTGACTTAGGAGTGATAGAAGGTTCTTTGACAACTGGTTTTTCTGCTACAGAATCTGTAACTGAAGTAGTATCCATTTTGACAGACTCAGATGGTTTTTCCTCTAGGTTTTTGGATAATTTATCTAATTCTGCTAACAGCTCATCTATTTGTGTTTCATTATTAGACTGTGCTTTCACACTAGATGAAGGTGTGGAAGTGGAGCTGGGTGCGGAGGCACTTTGATTAAAATTATCATCTTGTATCTGGATCATAGGCAGGTTCCATATATTGTAAAATACTGTACAATTTCAATTTAGCACATTCGTTTATGCAAGTTAATCGTCAAAAAATAGCCAATCTGTTACAAAAATTAATCTTCACTACTTTTAATTTGCTTTTCTTTTTGACTCCATTTATTTTCACCTGGGCCAATCAGGAATTGTTTGAATTTAATAAAATGCTTTTCGTTTATGCTATGACTGGCTTATTAGCTGGCATGTGGCTTATTAGAATGATAGTGGAACAAAAATTTATTTTTCAAAGAAGTAAGCTCGATTATTTTTTATTGGCTTTTCTCATTTCACAAATTATTTCGACCATTTTTTCTCTACACACACGCACATCTTGGTTTGGTTATTATACCCGTTTTAATGGCGGCCTTTTATCAACAATCACTTATATTATTATTTTTTATACTTTTATCTCTAATATTAAAAAAACTCAACTGAAAGCTATTTACAGTAGTTTGTTGCTTTCGGCCTTTTTAGTCAGTCTTTATGCCATACCAGAACATTTTAGTCGTTCTCCTAGTTGCTGGCTTATTACTCAAAAATTTGACACTAATTGTTGGTCAGAAACTAATAATCCTCGTTATCGGGCTTTTGCAACTTTTGGTCAACCTAATTGGTTGGCTGCTTTTTTAATCAGCATCATTCCTTTTAACCTCAGTCAATTACTTAAAAATAAGAAATGGCAAAGTCGTTTATTGCTACTAACAATTTTATTGACCAGCATAACTGCTTTACTTTTTACTAAATCTAGATCTGGATTAATCGGATTGGCTTGCGGATTGGTTTTTTATGCCATTGTTAAAATTGTTATAGATAAAAAAGAGCGTCTAGCCAGTCTTTGGAAATTGTTGGGCTTTGGAGCAATTATAGCGATATTCGCCTTATTTTTAGGTACACCTTTTACTCCAAAACTAAGTGATTTGATAGGACAAAAATCGGCAATTGTGGAAACAAAAGTTATAGAAACAAGCGAAGGAGGCACTCCTTCAGAGGAAATAAGAAAAATCGTTTGGCAAGGAGCTATTAAAATTTGGCAAAGATATCCTCTCTTTGGTTCTGGTGTAGAAACTTTTGCCTATAGCTATTATTTGGATCGTCCTATTGCTCACAATTTAGTTTCTGAATGGGATTTTCTTTATAACAAGGCTCATAACGAGTTATTAAATTTCTTGGCTAATTCTGGTTTAGTAGGTTTACTGAGTTATTTGAGTCTCTTTTTTGTTATTTTTTACTTAGGAATTAAAAATTCAATTAAGCAAAAAAATCGCGATGAAATTATAGCTATTTTAGCTGGCATTTTAGCAATGTTTATTTCAAACTTCTTTGGTTTTTCTACGGTAACTACTAATTTATTACTATTTGGCTTCTTTGCCATATTGATTTTAAATTTAGAAACAGAAAATAAAACAAAAATAGATAAAGATATTAATATTAGTGAATCCATCTATTTAACAACAAAAGATTATATTTTGTGTGCAATAATAATTGTTTTCACTGGCGTCATCATTAATAAGGTCCGTCTCATTTGGCAAGCAGATTATTTATTTACTCAAGGACAAAATGTTTTTGCAAATGGTGATAAACAAAGTGGTTTAATGATGATTCAAGAAGCTATTACAAAATCTCCAAGAGAAGCACTTTTCTACGATAACTTAGCTGAAAATTATGCTGAATTAAGCATTCTTTTTGCTAAAAACCAGCAAAGCACTAATAGTGCTCTTCTCGCTCAAAAAGCTATTGAGACCAATCAATATGCATTACAACTCAATCCAGCACATCTGAATTTTTACAAAAGCCAAGCTAGAATTTATATTTTACTTGGACAACTTGATAGCAGACTCTATTCCTATGCAGAGCAGGCTTTACGCAAAGCCACCACCCTATCTCCCACAGATGCCAAGCTTTACTACAATTTAGCTCTTGTTTTAGAAATTATTGATAAAAAAGATGAGGCTCTAAGCACAATGGAATACGCAGTTTCCATTAAAGAAAATTACTTGCAAGCTAGAAATGAACTGGCTCGTATGTATTTTATTAAAGGTGATTTAGAAAAAGCCAAGACACAGTATTTGTATAGCCTACAAAACATTGCCCCTGAAGACACCTTGATTAAAGATAAACTCAAAATTGTTGAAGCAAGTATAAGCACGCAAATTAAAAAAAGATGATCGAAAAAAATATTCAAAGCATTGATGGAGTCAAAATCCACTATGAAATCGCTGGAAATGAAAAGGCAAAAAGAACATTAGTTTTCATTCACGGTTTTGGCGGTAGTTTGAAAGCCTTTGATCCTCTAATTGCTAATTTTCAAACCAGGCAATATAAAATTATTAATATCGATCTTCGCGCACATGGCCAATCAGAACGACCTAAGAAAAGTTATCAATATGGATTAAATTATTTTATTAATGACTTAGTGTTAATTTTACATCGAGAAAAAGCAGAAAATGTTACTTTAATTGGACATTGTTTTGGAGGTATTTTAGCTTTGGGACTAGCAATCAATTATCCATATTTTTCTCAATCCTTAGTTTTGCTCAATGTTTCTTATAAGGCTCCAGATTTAGCCAGAATGCTTTATCGATATTTCCCTATCAAAGGCCTGATTTTCTTTATGTTAAAATTTTTTCCTAATTTATATCTTAAAAATTATCCTAATTATCAAAAATATGAAAAAAGTGGCGATTTCAATCCCAAAAGAATTGGTTCTGATATTCTTCATACTTCACCAAAAAGCTATTTATACATCAGTAGAGAAATTGTGAATTTTGACTTTTCACAAAAACTTAAAAAAATTAAAAACAATGTGCTTTTGATTCATGGAGAAAAAGATCGAGTTTTTCCACTTCCAATCGCTTTTTCACTGCAAAAAAAATTGACTCATTGCAAACTGGCTGTGATAAAAGGTGGCAATCATCTAACCGTTTTAAATAAAAAAACTGAAGTTATAGAAATCATTAAAAAAAATTTGGTCAATAAATTCCTCTAACCCAATAAATAAGGCGGTGTTGCTGTATAATATAGATATATAAAAATGAAAATTATTACCGCTCCACATCCAACTTTGCGTCAAAAAGCTAAAACAATTAGTATTTTTGACAAAAAATTTTTTGTGTTTCTAGAACAACTGGCTAAAACTCTGGTGGAAAAAGAACAACCTAGTGGTGTTGGCTTAGCCGCCCCTCAGGTGAATAAATCTCTACAAGTTTTTGCTGCTATTTTGGGTACGGAAAATCAAACTAGTCAAAAACCAAAAATTGAATTTTTTATCAATCCTGTCATCACCAAAACCAGCAAGAAAAAAATCAAAGGTCTGATAAATGGTGAAGAGAGATTTGAAGGTTGTTTGTCTATCCCTCTACTCTATGGCCCAGTGCCTCGCCATGAATGGATAGAAGTCCAATACCAAAGTATTTTTTATCATGATCTACTTAATAAAAAATTCACGCTGAAAAACAAAAAGATTCGTTTTAGCGATTTTGACGCACGAGTGATTCAACATGAATATGATCATTTACAGGGCATTTTCTTTACTGATCACATTTTGGCAAATAATTTACCAATTTACATCGAAGAAGATGGGCAATGGGTGGAAATAAAAAACAAACGAGAAATCTTGTCTCTTTTATAAAAATAAAAGATCAAAACAATGTCATATAAAATTGCTTTAGCTGGTTCCAGTAAATACACGGTCATGATGGCAAAAGCTTTGCAAGCTGACAATCGTTTTAGAATCGTATACACCATCTCTCCCATTCCTAAATTAATTGGTCGAAAACAAGTTCTTACTAAAAATCCTCTACAAGCTTGGGCAGAAGCAAATCAAATTACTAATTTTGCAGTTGAAAAAAAGATCGATGTCAATTTACAACAACAACTGAGCAACTCTGGAGAAATCGACTTTCTCTTAGTAGTTGATTTTGGCTATTTAATCCCCTCTTGGTTATTAAAATTACCAAAAATCGCTCCGCTTAATGTTCATCCTTCTTTATTACCAAAATGGCGTGGTAGTTCTCCTGGACAATTTGCTCTGTTGTTCAAAAATCTTGCCGGAGAAACAGAACAAACTGCAGTAACTTTGATGATCATGAACGAGGGTTTGGATCAAGGCCCAATCATTACTCAATTGCCTTTTGAAATTGAAGAAAATTGGACACAAAACGAATATTACGATCATGCTTTTAAGCTGATAGCAGAAAAATTAGCTGATTTGATTGACAATTTGGCTCAAGGAAAAATTATCTCCCAAGAGCAGCCCACAGAAAGTCCCACCATTACCGCGAAACGCTTAACTAAGGAAGATAGTTTTGTCGCCTGGAGTGATTTACAAAAATTGATGCAAGCTGGTTTAGAAAAAGTTCGTTTATCTGAAACTTCTACTGCGAATTCCTCGCTACTGAGTAGTTTATTGGCTAACGAGAAAATTTGTAAAGACAAAAAAGAACAAATTCAATTAATCATTAATGCCTCCAAAGCCTTTAATCTCTGGCCAAATGTGTGGACAGAGATTGAAACTAATCATGGCCAAAAAAGAATGAAGATTTTCTCCTGTCACATCAATGATCAACAATTAATCCTAGATCGTGTACAAATCGAGGGAAAAAATCCTTGTTTATTTAGAGAATGCAAAAACGCCTTACTTTAATGAATTAAATTAAGCGGTTTTTTTGTAGTGATTGGTCAAACCTAATTTCTTAAGTTGTCTCAAAACTCTGGTAGGAACTTTGACTTTTTTCTTCAAACCATCAATCATGACAGTAGCTGTGTGTAGATTGTATTTGAAAGCTCTTCTGGTGCGATTTTTGGCATGAGAAACATTATGGCCGTAACCAGCGACTAGAGAATATTTGCGTAAATTGATTTTCATAACAGAGGGTGATTTTACCACATGAAGAAAAAAATGTGCAGAGGAAGAAAAAACTAATAGCAATGGTAAAATGAGTTACTCATGTTAATTATTTTTTTTGTTTTCTTCTTTTTTTTAATTATTCAGAAATCCGTCCTGGCTATCAATCATAATACTCTTATTATCAATCAAGTTCGCGGTACACAGTGTTGCAGTCCAGGCAATGTAAAAAATTTAGAATTGCAAATCAAGACTGCCTTGCAACTAAATTTACCCAGTACTTTTGCCCTGCGCTATGACGTACTCAGTAACCCAGATTTTCTTAAACTGATCCAAAATTACCAAAGCCATCCTCTCCTAGAATGGGGAGCTTTTTTGGAAATCACTCCTCAACTAGCACAAGATGCCGGAGTTGTTTACGCTGGTAATGAAAATAATTGGTATGAAGCTCAATTTGCTTATTTAATCGGCTACAGTCAAAGTGATCGACAAAAAATCATAGTCACCTACATGGAACAATTTAAAAAAATCTTCGCTGATTATCCCAAAAGCAGCACTGCCTGGATGATTGATGCTTTTTCACTGCAATTATTAAAAAAAGATTACGGAGTTCTCATTCACCAAATTACTAGGGAACAAATGGGTGTTGATTCCTATACTCTTTATGGTGGACCAGCTCATTATCCATATTATCCAAGTCAAAATTGGGTTCTAATTCCTAGTCAGCAAAATAACAATGAAAAAATGCCAATTATTATTCGTCAAACGATTACTGATCCTGTTAATAATTATGGTGATGATAGTAGTTCCTATACCTCTCAACCAAACGATTATGCCTTACGTAAAGAAGCAAATTTTACTTACTTTGAGCATTTGTTTAAACAAGCACACTCACAACAAGAGCAAGATACTTTTGCTTTAATTGGTTTAGAAAACTCTATGCCGAGTGAAACACAAACTGAATTTGTAAAACAATTGAATTTTGTCAAAAAATATCAACAAGAACGCCAAGATCATCAGGTTTTATTAGCAAAAGATTATGCAACATTTTTCCAGAAAAATAGCGGTTCCAATCAAGGGCTAACTATTTATGAAGGTCAAGATCAAAAAAACATAAATGAAAAAGCCTGGTGGATTACTACTCCATATTATCGGCTCCGCTTACGTTTGAGCGGTCAAGAATTATTTATTAGTGACCTGCGAGTGTATGATGATAAATTTACCGATCCATATTTGAATCAAGTTGCCAAGAAACTCGGTTGGTGGATTGTACCATTTATTATCGATGGCTCGCGCTATCCAGCTCATGATCAAAGTTTACAATTTGATTTACTTAACAACGATAGTCTAGTTGAATTAAAAAGAACTGAACTCCAACCAGGAAGAATAATTCTTGCAAAAAAGATTGAGTCAAAAAACTTATTGACTCATTTCGACAAGGATGAATTTAAAATTACCGATCAAAATAAAACTTTGGCCATTTTTAGTAGTCAACAAATTGCTTTGCATAAACAAATTGACGATCAAAGTCAGAATGCCTTACTAGAAAAAATTGAAAAAGATCAAGCTTGGCAATTAGAAAAAACCACTAGCCGAGACAACTTAGATATTTTTACTATTAAAATTAAAGATCAAGAAGATTTGTTAGTAGAAATGCGTCGAAAACACTATCCTTTACTTTTCCCCGAATTAAGCGAGCACCCTCTTGATTCTAAAACTACTTATCTGCACAAAAACAATCGTTTTGCTATGGCAGGACGCAATCCAGTACGCTTAGTGTTGTTTCCTAAGGATCAATATGGCTATCCAGTAACTTTACAAACTGAACCTAAAATCAGCATGCAAAATAAAATTGACAATATAGAAGTAAAAGCTCAGCATGGTCAAAACGGTATGTTGTTTTTAGATTTTAATCATAGCGCGCCACTCAAAACCCAAGTTACTATCACTAAGGGTGACTGGAGTGAAACACTTAATATCTATTTTGCTCCCAATTGTAAAAGTGATTTTAAATACTGTCTCATGCATCCACAGCAGGCCTCTTGGTATATACGCAATTTTTTAGGTGATAAATGGCGAATTCTTAAAGAAAAAATGGAAGATATATAATAGAATCAATAAACCTATGTTAGATTTACTCGTTCAAAACCCCATTGCTTTCTTAATTTTTATGTCTGGATTAGTGATTTCTATTGGTATTCATGAATTCGCCCATTGTTTTGTCACCGATCGTTTAGGTGATCCAACTCCTCGCATTAAAGGTCGTTTAACTCTTAATCCTCTCGCTCATCTAGATCCAATTGGTACTTTGGCAATTATTCTGACCGGTTTTGGCTGGGGCAAAGCTGCTCCCTATGATCCTTATAATCTCAAAGAACCAGTGCGCGACGCCGCTTTGATTGCTGCTGCTGGTCCAGCTAGTAATTTGTTAATCGCAACAATTTTATCGATTTTAATTAAATTAAGTTTTGGCGGTGACTTTTTTGCTCTTTTTGGCACACAACTCATTTTTATTAACGTAGCATTGGCACTATTTAATTTACTACCAGTCTATCCACTGGATGGCGGTAAAATCATGCGTGCACTATTGCCTCATCAAGCAAGTTTAGAATATGAAGATGTAATGAGTCGTTACGGTACCGTTATTTTAATTATGCTAGTTTTTCCATGGGCTGGTGGACAATCTGCAGTCAGTGCTCTACTGCATCCGATCATTGATATATTTTTGAAAATTTTTATTTAGTTATTGAGATTAACGGAAATTAAAAAATTATGAATTTTGCTCTATTAGCCACCATTTTTATTAGCTTACTTTCGCTACTGAGTGCAACTTCTTTATTATTGCTTAAAAAACAATTGCACAAAATCATTCATTTATTATTGGCTTTAGCTGCTGGTACACTGATGGCCGATGCATTTTTTCATCTACTGCCAGAAAGCATTGAAGTTTTAGGCGCTGATTTAAGTTTACAGGTCACTTTTGTAGCTTTTTTAGGATTTTTCTTAATCGAAAAATTGCTGGGTTGGCACCATTGTCACAAAGATCATTGTGAAGTGCACAGTGTCGCCTACATGAATTTACTGGGTGATTCTTTGCATAATTTTATTGACGGCTTAATCATTGCTGCTAGTTTCGCGGTTAGCTTTGAAGTTGGTTTGGGCGCAAGTTTAGCCATCGTTTTACACGAATTACCTCAAGAACTAGGTGATTTTGGGGTTTTGTTACATGCTGGACTGAGTAAAAAACAAGCAGTCTTTTTTAATTTTTTCGTGTCCTTGTTTGCTGTTTTGGGAGTTTTAGTTGGACAATGGTTATTTGATTTTAGTGAACTAGCGATTCATTATTTATTAGCTATCGCCGCTGGTGGCTTTCTATACATCGCTGCAGCTGACTTGTTACCAGAAATTAGAGCAGAAAAAAGTCTCTGGAAATTACTACGATCACTACTTTTTGTGGCGATTGGCATCATGGCGATTTATTTATTGAAATTTTTAGAGTAAAGGAAAAAAATATGCTGGAAGGATTTAAAAAATTCATTCTCAAAGGCAATGTCGTCGACATGGCAGTAGGTGTGGTGGTGGGCGTAGCTTTTGGCAATGTAGTTAGTGCTCTAGTTAAGGACATTATTACGCCTTTTATTGGAGCTTTTGGAGGTACACCAGATTTTTCAAACATTTATTTCACCATTAATCAAAGTAAATTTATGATTGGAGACTTTATTAATGCTGTGGTTTCCTTTTTGACCATTTCTGCCACCATTTATTTCTTTATTGTTTTACCCATGAATCGCCTCATGGAAGTCAAAAAATCTAAAAAAACTGAGCCCGCTGACAAAGTTTGCCCAGAATGTTTGAGTAAAATTCCATTTAAAGCCAAAAAATGTAAATTTTGTGGGAGTAAGGTAGATTAATATCTTTTATCAACAAGAAATCACAAATTTAATCCACGCTTAATTAAGAAAAATGGAAGATATTCTTCTTTACTGACTCCCCATCTTGGACCCACTATTACAGAAACATCTTCTACATCATTCGGATCAACTAAAGTATGAAGAATTGCGTTAGCCAGTGTTTTCACAATTTCAGCAAAAATCATATCTTTTTCTTCAGATGAAGTTTTTTCATCCAACATTTTTGCTATTTGTTCTTCAGTAATGCCATATTTTTTAACTAATTCTAGTTGCCTAGCTACACTCACAGTTTTTGGTTTCTCATCGGGATTTTCATTCACAATCTCATTTTGTTTTTGTTCAAAATTCTCTGGATTTTTTGACATCAACTCCTTTAATAAGGCAGCAAATAATTACTGGCGATTGTAGCACTGTGATAAATTTTGTCAAAAGAGACTCATATATGAGCATTTATGCAGGGCGGGAAAGAATCGAACTCTCATCAAAGGTTTTGGAGACCTCTATTCTACCGTTGAACTACCGCCCTTTGTTAAATTTTCCTAGAATTTGTAAGAATCAGTTTCAGAAACCCAATTATAATAATGAAAAGCCAATAAAGCCAGGGCTTATTCAAAAATCAACTTCCAGTCACCCTCATCTTTCTGCTACACTAAAAATCATGCAAAATTACGACATTGGAAAAAACTTAAAAAAAATTTACCAAGCAGATAAAAAATTGCTTGAAAAAACTCAAGTTCCTATCATGACAGTTTCGGCAGCTTTTAGAGAAGATTTGAAGGGTTTGCATCGTCAAAAAGAAGAAGATAAAAGCACGGATATCGTCCTCTCGCGTGCTCACTACTCAATGGCTATGGGTGTTGCTGTCCAAGCTTGGGGTGAGAAAATTGATCCCAAAAAAGCTTGGCTAGTAGATAGCACTAATTATGTCAGTAATCAGGCCTTTAGAAGTGTGGCATTAACTCACGCAATCGGTAAAATCATCGCTCGTTGGCCAATTTTAAAAACACTCAAAGATATGGTCGACAAGTTTGGGCGTTCTAAAATGCCAATCTTGGATAATGTCACGCCTCCTACTCTTTATTTAGGTGCCAATATCAATAAAACTATTTTATCTATGCATATCGTGACTGGTAACATTCTCGCGGCAGAGGGTAAAAAAGTTATGCAAATGATCACAGATCCACACGTACGTAGCGATTATTTAGAGAACGCACATTTACCCAACATGCGTTTTTTAGTCTTTGATGAACACACCAAAGAAGATTTTTTTGCTCTGGCTAAAAAAATTGGCAAACGCATTCCACCAAGCCAAATAAAAGACAAAGTCATTGTCACTGGGCCACCCATTGATCCCAGAATTGTCGCTTGTAATCAAAATAAAAAAATTTGGACCAAGGATAGACCTTTGAAAATTTGTCTCACCACTGGTGGCTTGGGTACTAATAAACCAGAGATCAAACGCATTTTAGAGCAACTTTTACCAGTCTTGAAACAACAAGCCTTGGGTCAAAAAACTGATTTAGTGCCTACTCAATTAGTACTTTATGCCGGTACTCATCGCGATCATTTAGATATGGCCATTGAAATCGCTCAAGCGAATAAACTCGCTTATCAAATTATCAGTCCTAAAGATCCTGCTCATTTTAGAATTAATGCCAAACTAAAAGACGATATGGAATTAATTGATAATCGTTTCAGCATTATTTATCATCCACAAATCGTCGATGCCAATGAGATCATTATCCAAAAAGCCTTCCCTTTCGCCGATCTTTTTATCAGTAAACCCTCCGGAGATAAAGCCTATGACGCCGTCGTTTCTGGTTCTGCCCTGCTCACTCTCAAAGAATGGGGTGAATGGGAACACAATGTTCGTGCAGTTTTTGAAAAAAATGGCACTGCACAAGTGGCTAAAGTGGATAATATTATTGAACAATTAGTAGAGATTACTAGTAATAATGAAGCTACTTTTGAAACTAATAAATTAGTCGACGCGAAACGCCCTGTTCCTGGTCTTAAAGAAATATCCCAAAAATCCTGGCTCGCTCAAGCCATGTATAACGCCAAAAATCTCGATCCAATTTTTTATCGCGGAGCAAGAAATATTCTTAAAGCAGTTAAAGAAAACAATTTAAACTAAAAAGAGAAAAAATTATTTCAATTTCTTCATCAATTTGTGAGGAGTGTGTTTTTTACACACTTTGCAGTATTTACTTAGAGGAAAGCTACCCTCGCCTGAAGTTTGTTTTTTAAGAGTTTCGTTGTTTTTATTGTATTCACTGACATAGCCGAAGGCATTACAAACACTACATTGTAAACCGATTGCTTGTCTGGGACCTTTTTTCTTACTTGCCATAGATTTGATATTTTAGCATACTTTCTAATTATTTTAAGAGTCAGGCTCTTTGAGCCACCCCCGGGGATCGAACCCGGAACCTCCTGTTTACAAAACAGGTGCTCTAACCAATTGAGCTAGGGGGGCAAGAAGTGCCAAGGGAAGGGTTCGAACCTTCGTAGGCTAAGCCAGTAGTTTTACAGACTACCCTCGTTGACCACTTGAGTACCTTGGCGTTTTTTGTTGGCGCGCTTTGCTTGCCAAACACTGAGCCTTCGTCGGGGATCGAACCCGAGACCTCAGTCTTACCAAGACTGCGCTCTACCGACTGAGCTACAAAGGCAAAAGTACTCTGAGTATTATATTTCGGACCCTGTCTTTTTGCAAAACAAAAAGTAGTAGGTACGAAAGATACCTTGTGTGAATTTCGGACCCTGTCTTTTTGCAAAACAAAAAACTCCACCTCCCTTTGCAGAAAAGCAAGCCTCCTTCCCCGAAAAAACGAGGTGGGCAAGAAGATTCTGTTTCCACGGAAACAAAATACCTCTATAAGCCCATATAAGAGCTGTTGAGGAAAACATTGCTTGACCTTCCTGCAAAAGAAAGTGGAGTTAAAGAGCGATTCAAAATCATTCTAAAAACTCAGTAAGAAAAAATAAATCTTTAGTTAATTCTAAAAAATTGCTATAATAAAGACCTCTATTTTTATTGAGATATTTCCTCCACCCAATCTCTAATTTTGTGACCGTATTTTTCGTTTTCAATCACAAATTTGAGATGAGCTTTGAAATAATTTTCTGGATCACCAGTAGTCATCCATTTACTGTTATTTTTAGCAACTAAAACTTTGGCTCCAGTATCTTTAAGCTTGCCAATAGCATCTGCGGTCCATAGTTCGCCATCTTTACCAGTGCCATTTACTGTTAAGTGTTCAAAAATAGCTGGAGTTAATAAATAGCGACCATAAGAAGCTAAATTAGTTGGAGCTTCTTCAACTTTTGGTTTTTCAACGATACCCACCAAAACATTCTCTTGCCCTTCACGATAAACTCCGTCTCTTAGGGAAACTGCTGCGTATTTACTAATTTCTTGGATAGGCAATTCTTCAACCATGATGATAGCTGCAGCGTCATTGTATAAGTGATAAGTATCCACCAATGTTTTAGCTGCACCTGGACTACCAAAAACTACATCATCGCTATAAATTGCCAAGAAAGCCTCTTCATTTTCTACAAAAGCTTTGGCCGAAGCAAAAGGTGATCCATTGCCATATGGCAAACTCTGATCTTGAGTGATGACGGTAATTTTTGGATAATTTAAAACTTGTTGTACTGACTCATAGCGATCTTCTTTACCCTGAGCTGCCAACTGTTTACGAATACGATTGACATTGTTATTGAAATAATCTTCGTAAATTGGCTTACCCTCTGGGGTAGCTACAATAATAATTTCTTCAATACCAGCTTCCACGCATTCCTCAATCACAAACTGCATAATAGGACGATTACCCATGGGCAGCATTGCTTTTGGGATAGTTTTAGTGATTGGCAAATAACGACTGGCAAAACCAGCATCAGCGATAATTGCTTTACGAACCAATTTCTCTGGCATAAAAAAATTCCCTTTCTCTAAGAGTTCTAAAAGTATAACACAACGCACACTTGACCCAAGAGTGAGAAATCGGCTATGCTTATAGCAGTGATGCATTACAACAAAAAAAATCGCCTGGCTTTAATTGGTTTGCTTTCTATTATCTTGGTAACTGCCGTTGCCTTACTGGCAGTTTTTGTTCTGCAAAAATCAATTTCGCAAATAAACTTTGATACTCGTAAAGCAGCTATGGTCTCTAGCGGTCTAGTGGAATTAGATACTTATCCTTTTAATCAAAGTACGCTAAAAGTCAAAGAAGAGCAAAAAATTAATTTACAACTCAATACTAAAAGCAAATCAGTTAAGAGTGTGGAATTAATTTTTGAAGTAATTGCTGATAAAGGCCTACTTGATAAAAATAAAATTAAATTTACTGGCAATGTACCCAGTGAATTTAAGGTCAGTAAACAAGAAGTTATTGAAAGTTTGTGTGACAAAAATTGTTTTACTGTCACTTTATTGCTTGAACAAAAAGAAAGTGGAACTGTTTTTAACACCTATAACCAGATGAAAACCATTTCGCAACTTAGTTTCATTCCTCAAAAAGAAGGTAGCTTAAAAATCAAGATTAGCCAGGACAGCACAGCTCTAGATCAAGAAGGTTCCGCTGATATTCTACAAAAACCATCAATTTTAGATTTTCAGTACTACGTCACTAATAACGGTATTGACCGTTCGCAATGTTATTACCAATACACTGATTGGGGTGATTGTAAAAATGGTTGGCAAACCAGAAGTTATTCTGTGCAACCAGATAAATGCTATTGGCATGAAAAAGAAACATTGAGTGAACTGAGTAGACAATGCACAGATAAAAATGTCATTAACGCTGATTCTAAATATTTTTACTTATATTCGAATGATCGTTGTCTTAACCAACCATCCAATGGCGAATCACTTTATATAATATGGAATAGTGATAAATACAAAAATGTCAGTTACGTTGATGTTAGTAGTAGCCCCAACTTTAATGACTTCTATCACAAAAAAGTAGATGGTAACATTGATCAAACTAATGGTGCTTGGACCATGATCAACGGTAGTAAATTTACTCATGCTACTGGCAATAAAGGCCCACTGAGTTTTGAACCAAATACAGAATATTTTTTCAGACTTTACAGCACCGATAGTAATGGTAAACACATTGCTTCAGTACGTTACTATGTTACCTTTTGCAGTGGTGATCAGAGCAGTTATAAAAATTGCAACGACACATGTGGTAAAGATAGTGACCAAAGTAAAAGTTGTGCTCCAGGATTAACTTGTTATGAAGGTCTTTGCCGTAATCAAAGCAATCCTACTAATGAAAAATGTTTAGCCACTCCAGGAATTCGCAGCACTGATTTGAGCTGCAATCAATATTGTGCTAGTAATAGTGATTGTGCCAGTGGTTTGAGTTGTTTTTGGAATCGCTGTCGCAATCCACAAAATCTAGAAAGTAATTCTTGTGAAAGCACAATTATTCAAACTAAAACCAATCGAGTTTCTTCTACCAATCAAGGTATTACTAGTACTTATACAGATTCCAAGGGCAAAACCGTACTACTGCCAAGCGAAGCTTATGATTTAGTTACTTATGGATGCAATCAAGGTTGTAATAATAATCGCGATTGTGATGCAGACATGCGTTGTTATAAAGGCAAATGTCGCTTAGCAGATAATCCTGAAAATCTTGTCTGTACCAATGAGATGACAAAAAAAGAAGCTAGTTCTAGTGTGCAAATTACAACGACAAAAAGCCCCACCCCCACCACTATTGCTCCAACAAACAAAACAACAATTTTACAAAGTGGCATAAACAAATTTTTATCTAATTTCTCATGGCAGTGGTTAGCTGTCGCAGGTGGAATTTTATTAATCGCCATTACTTTGATTGTTATTTCCATCACTAAAGCCAAAAAAGATCCTTGGCAAAATCCCGTAAATAAAACAGAAAACAATTTGAAAGAAGATATCAAAATCCCAGAAGATAAGCCTACTCAAATTTAACTAGCTTAACTTGAAAAAAAGCCCACTTGCGGATAAAATCCGAGGAATAAACAAATCATTTATATGCTAAACAAAATTAAAAAATATTTTAGTGAAGTTATTACTGAACTTAAACAAACTACTTGGCCTAGTAAAACAAATACCAAAAACATGACTTTGTTAGTTGTGCTTGTCGCTGCTTTACTCGCTCTGTATCTAGGTGGTATTGATTTTCTCTTACAAAAAATTATGGGAGTTCTGATATAATACCTTTTCTATGACAGATCAAAATCAAGTGCCAGAAGTGCCAGAAGTCCAAGAAGTTAGAGTTCAATCTCCTAATTTGGTCAACATTTCTGATGCGGACAACAAAAAAGCTCGTTGGTATGTGGTACATGTTTACTCTGGCCACGAGAAAAAAATTGCTGAAGCACTCAAACAACGTGCACAAACTTTGCATTTAACTGACAAGATTATTCAAGTTTTGATTCCTACCCAAGATAAAATTCAAATTCGTCGTGGTCAACGTAAGACTGTGAGTGAAAAAATCTTCCCAGGATATATGTTGGTCAAATTAGAAATGACTGATGACGCCTGGTTAGCTATTCGTACCACTGATGGTGTCACTGGTTTTGTCGGTATGAGTAGTAAACCTACTCCTCTACCAAAAAGCGAAGTTGAAGCCATTATGAAATACACTCAACAATCAGGTGAGGCTTCTTACAAGGCTGACTTTGTTGAAGGCGAAGCAGTTAAAGTGGTTGATGGACCATTCAACGACTTCTTGGGTAGCGTTGATAAAATCGATGAAGAAAAAGGCAAAGTCACCGTTCTTCTTAATATTTTTGGTCGTGAAACCCCAGTGGAACTAGATTTCTTACAAGTCAAAAAAGTATAAAAACAAAACAAAAACCGTTGTGGTCGACAATAGGGACGTCGAGCTTCTCCACAGAAGGTTATTAGAAAACAAAATTAAATAAAATAAATGAAAGGAGCATTTGGATTTTTGAAGAATTTCGATCACCTGAAGAAATGTATTTCTTCAAGAGATCGCTGATGAAAAAATCAAAATGCGACGAACATGGCTAAAAAAATAAAAACAGTCTTAAAACTAAATCTACCAGCTGGTATTGCAACCCCAGCACCTCCAGTCGGTCCTATTTTAGGTCAGGCCGGTATTAACATGATGGATTTTCTAAAACAATATAATGCTGCCACCGCCGATCAAAAAGGCCAAGTGATTCCAGCAGAAATTACTGTTTTCGAAAATAATTCTTTCTCTTTTGTCTTGAAGTTGCCTCCAGTTTCAGATTTAATCAAACAAACTCTAAAGTTAAAGGCTGGTAGCGCCACCGCTGGCAAAGACAATAAACTTAAATTAACTATGGATCAAGTTAGAGCCATTGCTGAGAAAAAAATGCCAGACATGAATACCAAAAATCTTGATTCGGCCGTGCAAAGTGTCATTGGTTCTGCCAAATCCATGGGCATCGATATCGTTTAAAAATATAAAAATAAATTTAAGTGGGAGGCTTATCCTTTACCCTAGCCGTCATCACCACTAGAAAGTAAAAAATATGGGAAGCAAAAAAAATGTCGACATGATTCAAACTGAAACTGAAGTCAAAGTCGTCGCCAATCCAGAAGAAAATTCTGCTACTGAAACTTCCGCTGAAACAAACACTGAAGAAAAAGTAGAAAAAAAGGTCGTTAAAGCCAAAAAAGTCCGGGGCAAGAAATATCAAGCCGTGCGTGCAAAATTGGACAAAAGTAAACTTTATCCAGTCAAAGAAGCCGTAGAACTAGTCAAGAAACTCTCTTACAGTCGTTTCGTTGGTTCAGTTGAAGCTCACATTGTAGTTAGAGAAACTGGTGACAGTATTAACCTAGCTTTACCTCACTCTACTGGTCAAAGTGTTAAAGTCACCATCGTTGACGCTCAAGTTTTAAGTGATATTGAAGCTGGCAAATTGGATTTTGGTATTTTAGTTGCTCATCCAGAATTTATGCCAAAATTGGCTAAATTCGCTAAAGTTTTGGGACCAAAAGGCTTAATGCCAAATCCAAAAAATGGAACTTTAACTCCAAACCCAGAACTCAAGAAAAAAGAACTTGAAGCTGGTAAATTCAGTCTTAAAACTGAGAAAAAAGCTCCTTTGATGCACTTAATTATTGGTAAAACTGATATGAGCAGTGCTGACTTAACAGCTAATATCGAAGCTTTAGTTAAAGCTCTCAAAGGAAAAATTCTCAAATTAGTGATTTCTCCTAGCATGGGACCAGGTATTAAAGTCGCAGTTGATGACAGTGAAGAATAATTTCTTCTTTGAAATATAAAAAGAAAAACCCGCTTCTAAAGAGCGGGTTTTTTAAATTCTAAATTTTAAACTTTACAGATAGCCACTTACCTTTAGAAGGAATGCTGTGACTACCATGTCTTACACCTGGTTTAACAAAATATAATTTATATTCACCCATAGTTTGTGAGGCGCTTGGCAAACCAGCATAAACACTGTCTTTGTCTACAATGATTATTTCTGTAATACCATCGGCACCATGATCATGTTCATTAACTCTACCTGAGTTTGTAGGGATATTTTGATCAATACACTGAGACCAAAAGCCAACTATTCTTCCATCTGGCCCAGAGTATAAATTTTCTGAAGTTAATAATCCAACATGACCAGCAATCGGAGTTTTGAGTTCATCATGGGCTAAAAAAGCCATTATTGAATCAGTATTTAAACCAACTACCGCCAAAACCTCATTTATTAAAGAATTATTTGGTTCTTTTTCTGACATCATGTGTATGTTAATTTACTTTTTCAAAAACTGATCCAGCAAACTCAAATCCTGGGCACCTAAATCGCCACTTTGACTCAATTCTGCTTTCAATTCGCCATTTTTGATCAATTCTTCTGCTCTTTCACGAGCTTTGCCGCGCACGCGCAAGCCAACTTTATTGGCTTCAATTTCACTATCGCCAATAATAAGCATGAGTGGCACTCTAGCTAGCTCAGCTGCACGAATTTTGGCTTGCAAACGCTCTGAGCGGTCATCAAGTTCTACTCTGACATCATGATCCATTAATTGTTCCATGATTTGATGAGCATATTCATTGTGACGATCGGCAATTGGTAAAATTTTGACCTGTAATGGAGCAAACCAAACTGGAAAATCTCCACCATGTTGCTCAATTAAGAAAGCAAAAAATCGTTCAAAAGAACCGATGAGCGCGCGATGAATGACAAAAGGGCGCTGCTTTTCACCTTTTTCATCGACGTAGGTAATATCAAAACGTTCTGGCAAGTTAAAATCCACCTGAATCGTCGAAATACTATCTTCTTTACCAAAAACATTGATTGCTTGCACATCAAGTTTGGGACCATAAAAAGCCGCCTCACCTTTGGCCTCTTCGTATTTCACGCCGGCTTCATCTAGAATCTCGCGCATGATGTTTTCCGCTTTTTCCCAATCACTACGTTTACCACAAGCTTTAAACTTTTCTTTATCTGGATCTGAAATTGAAAGACGGAAATGATAATTATCAAAACCCATGTCTTTGTAAAAAAGATCTAACATTTTCATCACTTCTTTAAATTGATCCTTCAATTGTTCTGGTGTACAGAAAATATGGGCGTCATTTTGCGTAAATCCACGTACTCTTTGTAAACCATGGAGCTCGCCGGATTTTTCTCGACGATAAACCGTACCAAATTCGCCCATTTTAATGGGCAACTCACGATAGCTATGATTTTTCAGTTTGTAGACCATCATTCCAGCTGGACAGTTCATTGGTTTGGGATAATAAACCTCCGGTTCTCCCGCAGATTTTCCCGAATCATCTTTTTCCTCATAGGTCATACTTGGGTACATACTGTCTGCATAAAATCCCAAATGTCCCGATTTCTCAAACAATTCTTTTTTATTTAAATGAGGGGTTAGAATGTGAGAGTACCCGAAGCGACGCTCCATCTTCAACATGTAATCTTCTAAAACTCTGCGCATAGCGTAACCATTAGGTAACCAAATCGGTAGACCCTGACCAACCTCAGGAATAATAGCGAAAAGCTCCATTTCCTTACCAATCTTGCGATGATTGCGTTCCTCTGCCATTTTTCTGTTGGCCAAAAAGTCATCCAAGTCTGCTTGTGAAGCAAAAGCTGTACCGTAAATACGAGTCAACATTTTGTTTTTTTCACTACCCAACCAATAAGCACCAGCGATGCTCAAAAGCTTGAAGGCTTTGATTTCCGAAATCTTAGCCACATGAGGCCCTTTACATAAATCAACAAAAGAACTCAGCTTGATGCTAGCTTGGTCGTGATTAGCCATCATTTCCAAACCAGCAATTAATTTTTTATCCGCTTCTATTTGCTGCGCTCTGCCAGTTAAATACAAAGTGATTTTCTCTGGATTTCTCTCTAACATCTGATGTTTAATCATCGATTTGCCATCACTGACAGATTCACTGACTTCAAAATCTTCAGCATTTTCCAAACCATCCAGCAATTCTTGTTTATATGAATTATTGGCAAAAATTTGTCTTGCTAAGCCAAGAGAAACTTCTACTCTTTCCATGAGTAGGCCTTGCTGAATTAATTTGCGCATTTCTTTTTCAAGTTTTGGCAAGTCTTGCTCGGTAATTTTTAAGCCTTTTTCTCTGGCACTTTCAGAAATATCAAAGTCAAAATAAAAACCATCGTCGATAGCTGGACCCATGGCCTTGATAATATTTGGGTTGTTTTTTTCGTCACTACCGTAAAGTTTTTCCATGACCATAGTCAAAACATGCTCACTGCTGTGGCGCATGGGTAATAGCTGGTCGTTTGCTTTTTGCATAAAATCTTTCTTGATCCTAATTATTGTTATTTTACTTGTTTTTTAAATATTTTGCGAAAGCGCATGCCTTCTAATAATAAAAAATCCCGCTCTTGGCGGGGTTTCTTCATTTTTAAACAACAAAAAATACCCCGCGCTTTAAGCAGTGGTAGTAGTGTTGTTTAAATTAAAATTGGACATTACAAAAATGGATTATAAATTAAAAACGCAAAACATCAACCTGCACCGCCTCCGCCTCCTCCTCCGCCACCTCCGCCGCCTCCAGAAAATCCTCCGCTAGAACCACTCCCAGAAGCACCATAGCTTTTAGTAGCTGAAGTAGTTAAATTGGCGAAAGCACCACCAAGAGAGTTAAGTGAATCAGTTAGTGATCCTAAATTAATGGCGCTTAAATCCCCAACCGCTGAATTACTCAAATTATCAAAGCTTGAAACTCCCCAATAAGTTGCCAAAACTTTTTGATCTCCTGGCGAAAATTGCACTGGCAACTGCGATAGAACCTTCATCGAAACTCCAAACAAGGTGCCATAAACCAAATATTTTTCCCACAAAATCACGCTATCGATGGGATATTCTTTAGTTTTTTTGTAATCAGACATGTGTTGCTTAAAAGCCTGCCAAGCACTTGCCTCTTCCCAAGCTTTTTTAGTTCTCTTTTGAGCATGTTGTTGCAAAATGGTAAAAACTAAACCAATAAAGAAAAAAATAATAAGATTAAGAATGGAAATCGCTATGCCGAAATTGGCATAGGACTCTGCTTTAGCAGAATTTTCACTCCCTACTAAGCTACTAACGACAATTAGCAAGATAAAGCTAAAAAATGGCACTACGAAGACTCTCAAAGCCGAAAAACTTTTGGCATAATCATAGGATTCTCGTTCAAAATAAGCTTGATCAAGTCCCTCTTCTAAAGCAATTTTTTCTAAACTTTTAAAGAAGTTAAAACTAGAGGAAGGATAAGCTTTAATATATTGACTAATATCTGTTAGTGCCAAGCGTTTTTTAGTTTGCTCGGTAGGATTAGTGCTTAAGGATGTCCTAGCAACCCATTCTTGTTTTTTTTCATCAAAGTATTTGAGGTAGGTTTTGGCAATTTTGCGAGTTAGAAACTCATAAACCTCTTTCTCTACTGCCTGCAGTTCTACTGTTCTCGCTCCTTTACCAACTTCATCAATTCCAGATACAACATAGTTGGTTTTTTCCAAAAAATATTTATATTCCTTTTTGAAAAAGCCTTCCTTTTGATTACTGCGAGTAATTTTAAAAAGCTTTTTTTGCACTAAGGCCAAAACTGTCGCCGTAAAAACTTTGGGCGTCAAAGTTTTAGTAGCTGTCATAATTTGACTTACTAAAGCGGGCTCACTATCACTTGGTGGCTCCCAAACTCCGCTTAGTTTTTTTAGTGGCTTATCTTTGCCTAATTTTAAAAACTTAATAAATTCCTTAATTGTTAACACCCATCCTAAAATAAATAAAATAATTGCCAAAACAAAATAAAGCATGCTCAATTTTTCAGCTTTTTCTAATTGAGCAACAGTTTGGGCAATAAAGTTTTCTTCCTCTGATAAGATAACTGTTTGATTAGCGCTGCCTTCTGCTCCTTTTAGAAAAAGGTTCTTAGGTAATAAGACTCTACCCTCAAAAAATTTACCCATTGGTAGATAATCTGTTTCTAATAAAACATAATGTAAATGTGTTTCTTGACTGGGTAAAGCAGAGATGCTTACTTGAGCATTTAATGGCCCATGACCAAAAGCTTTAATACTATCTAACTGACTCGCTAAAGTTTGCTCAGGTAAAAAAATAGTAGCACTAATATTTCGACTGCTTACTTCCCAAGCAGAACCAATGAATTGCCAATATAATTCCGCTACATCTTCGTGCTTGGTGATAGCATTATCAACGGTGTAACTCAAAACAAAATCTTTGACTTCGTAATTAGCTTGAAAGTGCCACTGCAGGTAATATTGATCACCGCGATCATCTACTACAAAAGTGTTATCAGGATTATTTCTGGCTTCACTAAAATTAACTAAGTTTTTTTCAAGAGGCTTATAGCAAACATTAGTGTTTTTTTCGCAAAGTTTAAAATCGCTCAACTTATATGGTTCTCTGCCAGTCACTTTCTTATCAATAGATTGATAAACAAAACGATAATCACCTTGAAAATTGAAGCGTCTTTCTTCTGTTACATTCATAGAACCATCTTGATCTAAAAAGGCTTGAATGTTGACGCTATCAACGCTGTATTCTTTAGCCGAAATTGGCATGGCAAAAACTGAAAAATAAAGACCAATAACTAAAAGAATTATTTTTTTCATCTAAAAACATTCTAGCAATCAGAAGCAAAAAGAGAAAGTCATTGGCAATTTTCCATCAAACTCTTTGCAAATAAAAAGAATTAGTATATAATCACCTCTTGTTCCAAAGACAGTGTGGCTTCAAGCCCTGGCACTAGCCAAAGATGAAGTTAATAATCGCACCGAGGAAAAATAGCTTTTTTTGTTATTTTCTCTTCTTTCGCTTTTACCCCACAATTTTTGGCACAAACTAAATTGAATTAGAAAAATATTTTTGAAAGATTTATGCCAAATCAACACAATCAAGAACAAATAAAAATTATTCAAGAAAAATTGGATAAGGCCGCTTCTATGGTCGTCATCGATTATTCTGGAGCTAATGTTAAAGCCTTAACTGATTTACGCGCTGCTTTAGTCGAAGCTGGTGGCGAAATGTTTGTCACTAAAAATACCTTAATCGACATTGCCGTTGGCAAGGGTAAATTAACTGAATCATTACAAGGTATGAGTGCTGTAGTTTTTTCATATAACGATCCAGTTTCTGCCCTCAAAGCCTTGGTTAAATTTCATGAAGATAATAGTTTACTTGAGATCAAACAAGGTTTCATGGACGATAAAGTCCTCTCTATTGATGAAGTTAAAGCTTTGAGTAACTTGCCAAGTAAAGACGAATTAATTGTCATGTTAATTCAAAGACTTAAGTCTCCAGGTCAAGGCTTGGTTAACGTACTTCAAGCCAATGCTCGTAATTTAGTTTACGTCATGAAAGCTATTGCCGATAAAAAATAATTAATATTAGTTTGAATAATTAATAAATTAGTAAGAAAGGAACAAATATATGGCAGATGAGAAACAACTCTCAGAAAAAGTCCAAAAAGTCGTTGACGCAGTCAAGGAATTATCCTTAATGGAAGTTTCCGAACTCGTTAGTGCTTTGGAAGAAACCTTTGGTGTAACCGCAGCCGCTCCTATGATGATGGGTGCTATGCCTGCTGGTGCCGCTGCTGGTGCCGCTCCTGCTGAGGAAAAAGACGAATTTGACGTCATCCTCAAAGAAGCTGGTAGCAACAAAATTGCTGCTATCAAAGCTGTGCGTACCCTCAAGCCTGAATTAGGTTTAGGTGATGCCAAAACTTTCGTCGAATCAGCTCCTAAGAGTGTCTTAGAAGGTGCTAAGAAGGAAGATGCTGAAGCCGCCAAAAAAGCTTTGGAAGAAGCTGGATGCGTCGTTGAATTGAAGTAATTTCTTTAATTCTTTAAAGCAAAATTTAAAAACCCGCGTTTCATACGCGGGTTTTTTTCGCTATAATCAATTTTCCTGTGTTAAATAGCATTGAAAAAAAATTAAAAAAGTCTGGATTAGTAGTTCTTGATGCCCACGTGCATCCTCTCGATATTTTACTCACTGCGAGACATCTTCACAAGAATTTTCAAGTCAAAATAAATATGGCTATTGTTGGCTATGTTTTTCACATTCCCATTATGAAACAGGTAGTTAATTGGTTTGGTAGAACTTACAAAATTAATTTTTTACCAGTTTATCGCAGGGAAGAACTAGCACCTAAGGATTTAGCGCTCAAGTTTTTTTGCTCTTTTTATCCCAAAAAAATAGATTTAGAAACTCGTCGTCAAGCTAATAAAAAATTTATTAAAACAGCTACCACACTATGTCAAAAGCCTGGAGAAGTAGTGATTATTGCACCTTATGGTAGTACGGTTTTGTTTGGGAGGAGTGTTAGAAATGGAGTCAAAAAGATCCTACTACAAAATTCTCTTTATTTAACTAGTATCACCAGGTGGCATTTCCCTAATATGAAATTTAAAACCCATTTCGGACAAATTTCTTCTTTTAAACCAAATTTTAATTGGGACAAAATTGAAACAAAAATTCACAAAGATTTTGCCAGTTTACCCCTTCCCCTCTGGTTACAAATCCTCAAAAGTAGGCTTTTTCGACCTAAAGCTTGGCTAAAAGTTTCTAATTCTTCATCATAACTATTTATTTCAATTCAATAATTTAATTGTCAATTGATGTGATTTTCTGTGGTTTTTTTACACAATTTCGAATCTTAAAAAGTTATAGGATATAAGTTTCGCATTTTTTTGAGTTTTGAAAAAATTATAGGATAATTTTGTTTAAAACATTGCAAAACTGCACTATTAAAATTGTTGATTTTCCCTCTTGACCCATAGAGTCTCAATCTGTTACTGTTAGATATAGATCGAAACCATACTTTGATCTAAAAAGAATCACTCTTCACCGCGATAGTCCAAAAGTTATGGGACATTACTTTAATTAAAAAAGGCAAAAAAGCCTAAGCGAAAGGAAAAATGAACGACAATCTCAATATTATCAGCGAGGATGAGAAAAAAACTGGTCGAGCTGACGATGCTAACAAGCTAGATATCAAAAATTTGCCAGATTTATTAACCGTTCGTGAAGTTGCTGATTTGCTGCGTGTTTCTCCACTCACCATCAAGCGTTGGGGTAAAAGAGGCAAGTTGCCAGCCATTCGCATTAACTCTAGAGGTGACAGACGCTACAAAAAAGAAGCCGTACTTTGGCTCCTGGGCGTTAATCCAAACGGTATAGAAGAAGAATAATTAAATAATTTCTCTGATCAGTAAATAAATAAACTCGATTAGCCTGAGTTGTCTTTTTCCTCGCCATGGCTGCTTAACTAAGCGCCAAAGCCATTCTAAGCCTATTTTTTGCCAAACTCTTGGTGCTCGAGCTACCTTGGCAAACAAAAAATCAAAAGATCCGCCCACTGCCATGGCAATTTGAACTTGGTTTTCTTGCAATAAATTATGGTGTTCCAAAATCCACTTTTCTTGATCAGGTGCACCTAAAGCTATAAAAACTAAATCTGGTTTAATTTGAGTGATAATTTTATCCAAAGCTACTTCTTCAATTGGTAAAATGTCTGCTTTTTCTTGATAACCTTCGGTCCAATACAAATTCTCTCGAATTTTTTTGAGACTCCCTATGTCTTCTGAAATCTCCCCTTCGAAAGAGCCAACATAATCACGACCACCAATGATCACGGTTTTTAGATTTTTCTGCAATAAATACTCCACTACTTCTACTCCAGTAATTCTTTCTCTAATTTTATAATCGGTTTTGCCAAAAAATTTTAATAAAGCAGAGGCATGAATCAAGCCAATTCCATCTGGTAAAAGCCAATCCGCTTTTTTTAAAGTTTCTGCAAAAGATCGATCATGTTTAGCCATAACAATCTGTTCTGGATTGGGAGTAAAAACAATTTGTGTTTTTTTTGACTCGTCACTAGTCAAAAAATTATCAAAATAAGCTAAAAGCTCTTTTTTCGAGGAACTAAGAATATTAAAGCCAAAAATTCGACTTGTTTGCATAATTCGATTTTATCAGCTTTCAAGTTATAATGAATCCATGGATCTTCAAAATTTACGCCTCGCCCATCCTAACTTGATCTATGAGGGCTATAATTTGATAAAAGAAAACAATGATTTATTGTTAACTTTTCAGTTTTTATTAGAACCAGACTTTCATTTTCAACCAAAACTAAGATTTAAAAACTTGGATGCTAAAATTCTCGAGCAAATTGATAATAAAAACAATCTTGATCCCCAATTAGATAGACTTTTTTTTCATTTAGGATTGGCAGAAATTCCCAGTTATTTCAAAGCAGCTTGCCCGCACAAAATCATCATCAAACACCAAGGACAAATTACTGATTCTTCCAAAAATTTCTGGCATAATTTATTAATTCGTGGTTTGGGTGAGTTCTATTATCAAAATCAAATCGATTTTACCGCTTCTGATTTTATTCAAATCGAGTTGGAAGAAACAAAAATCGCCAACAAATCTCAGTTCAAAAAATTTCAGCCCATTCAAAGCAGTTCTATTCTAGTGCCAGTTGGTGGAGGTAAAGATTCTTCTACGGTTTTAGGTATGATTGAGGAGAAAAAATTACCTTATGACATTTTTTTGCTTGCACCTCATGCACCAGCGGCCAAAAAAATTGCTCTCTTGCTACAAACTGAGGGTCTGTGTCAAAAAATTATAGAAATTGAACGCACCGTTGACCCACTTTTACTCACTCTTAATCATCAAGGTTATTTAAACGGACACACACCTTTTAGCGCTTATTTAGCCTTTGTCAGTTCAGCTATTGCCTATTTATATGGTCAAAAAAATATTTTACTCGGCAATGAAGCTTCAAGTGAGGAAGAAAATTTGCTATATTTAGGTCACAAGATTAATCATCAATACTCTAAAAGTTTGGATTTTGAACAAAAATTTGCTAAATATAGTCAAGAAAATTTGTTTACTAGCGAAAATCCTCCCAAATACCTCTCCTTACTGCGCTCGCTATCAGAATTAGAAATCACTCAAAAATTATGTGACCTAGCTCAAGTAGATCAAAGATTTGCTAAAATCTTAACCACTTTCAAGAGTTGCAATGTCGGTCAGAAAAACGACATTTGGTGTCATAATTGCCCCAAATGCGCCTTTGTTTTTACTATGCTCTCATCTTGTTTAGATGAAGAATTTATTTCAACACAAATTTTCCATGAGAATCTCTTTGCCAAAGAATCGCTACAACAAACTTTCCTAGATTTGGCAGGTTTTGGCGACAAAAAACCTTTTGAGTGTGTTGGCACTTTTGCTGAAGTGCGCGAAGCTTTGCTTTTGGCTTATGAAAAAAGCAAAAATCCTACACCATTTTTGCAAACACTAAAAAAAAGAATCAAAAAATTTGAACTGATGGAAAAGTTAGCCAATCAATCAATTTTAATTTTAGGCATGGGTCGCGAAGGATTTTCTACTCTAAACTTTTTGCAAAGTCATTTTCCAGAGAAAAAAATCGCCATTGCTGACAAAAATGAAGTCAAAATAGAAAATCAGCATAATATTATTACGCATTTTGGCGAAAAATATTTGGACCAGCTTGAAAACTATCAAATTATCATCAAAACTGCCGGTATTCCTCTAAGCATTCCAGAAATTCAAAGTGCTATTGGCAAAGGCAGTGAGATTTTGTCAAATACCCAAATTTTCTTCACTTTGTGCGAGGGAAAAATTATTGGCATTACTGGCACCAAAGGCAAAAGTACTACCAGTAAATTAATTTACGAAATTTTACACTCTACTTACCAAAATTCTGTTTTACTTGGCAATATTGGCGAAGCTCCTCTTAATCAATTAAATAAAATTAATCAAGAAACCTTGGTAGTTGACGAGCTTTCCTGTCATCAATTGGCAGAATTAAAAGATAGTCCACAGGTATCAGTTGTGCTAGAAATTAAATCAGAACATTTGGATTATTACAAAGATTTCGAAGAATATTTCATCGCGAAAACCGCTATTGCTCGCTATCAAACAGAACAAGATTATTTAATTTTTGATGCAGATCTGGAAAGTAGTCAAAAAATGGCTGCTTTAAGTCCAGCTAAAAAACTAATTTATAGTCTCAAAGACAATTCAAAAGTCACAGTTTATCAAAGAGATCAAGAAATTTTTTATCAAAATGAAGCCATTATCCAGACTGAGGAAATTCCTCTTCTTGGCGAACATAACTTATATAACGTTATGCCAGCGATTATAGTTGGTAAATTGTTTGACGTGCCAAATGAAAAAATTAGAGAAAGCATTAAAAATTTCAAGAGCCTAGCACATCGCTTGGAATTAGTGGCAGAAATTGATCAAGTAAAATATTTCAATGATTCAATTGCTACCAATCCCCACGCTACAATTATGGCAATTAAAAGTTTTCCCAAGGGTTCAGTGATTTTATTAGCTGGTGGCTACGAAAGAAACCAAGATTTTAGCGAATTAGCTCAAGTAATTATTGATTACAAAATTAAATCTCTCATTGTTATGCCGACCACTGGTCAGCGTTTACTAGAGTTTACTCTACAAAAGGGCCAACTCAATCATTATCAAGCCACAACGTTGGCAGAGGCTACTGAATTAGCGAAAAAACAAGCTCGTCCTGGAGACGTGGTTTTGTTAAGCCCAGCTAGCGCTAGTTTTAATGATTTTGCCGACTACAAGGAAAGAGGTAAAGCTTTTAAAGAGATAGTTTTAAAGGATGTTAAATGAAACAAAAAATAGGCTTATTAGTGCTCTATTATTTACGTTTTTTTGCTAAATTACAGCTTAAAAAAGACAAAAACTGTAAAATTATTGGTATTACCGGCAGCGCTGGTAAAAGTAGTACTCGCAATGCTATTTACAGTGTTTTAAAAAGCAAATTTAGCGTCAAAGCAAGCTTCAAAGCTAATTCAGAATCAGGAATTTCTTTAGATATTCTTGGTTTAGAAATGAATGACTATTCAGTTTTAGATTGGTTAAAAGTTGTTTTTTTGGCTCCTATTCGCCTGTTCACTTATTTCAAAAAGTTTGATTATTACATCGTCGAAATGGGTATTGATAGTCCCAATCCGCCTAAAAACATGGAATTTTTACTAAGCATCATTCAACCTAAAATGGCGGTTTTTCTTAATGCCAATTTAAATCATAGCTTTGCCTTTGATCACTTAGTTACAGTAAATGAACCAAATCTTCGCAAAAAACAAATTATTCAACTCATTGCTAGAGAAAAAGCCAAATTAATTACATCTTTACCAAAAACCGGCTTGGCTTTTTTAAATTTCGATGATGTGAACGTCAAAGAAACCTGCCAAAATATTGAGTCAGAAACTTACTCTTTTGGCAGCAATAATCTTTGTGATTTGCAAATTATTGATCATTTAGTTAAAAAAGAAAACAATATCGTTAATAGCAGCTTTACTTTCCAAATTCAAAATCATTACGGCAAATTACCTCAAAAAAATCAGCTATTAATAATTAATATTAAAGATTATCTTTTACCCAAACATTATGCCTATAGTCTTGCTGTAGCTATTTTAGTCGGTCTCAAGGCCGGTTTGGAAATAACTGAAATCAAAACTGCCTTGGAAAAAAAATTGCAAATCCCTTATGGCAGAGCTACCGCCATCAAAGGTAAGAATCACAGCATAATTATTGACAGTTCTTACAATGCCTCTTCCATGAAAGACATGGTGAAATTAATAGCAAAATTACCGAATCATGAAGGTAAAAAATTAGCTCTACTTGGAGATATGCGAGAATTAGGACAAAGCGCTCAGTTAATGCATGAGGAAATCGCCGCTCTCGCCGCCAAAACTTTTGATCATGTTTTTTTAGTTGGTCAAGAAATGCAAAAATATGCTTTGCCTATTCTCGAAAAAGAATTGCCAAACAGATTCACTTTTTTTCATAATTCTGTAGAAGCTGGCAAAGCAATTGCTAAGGTTTTGAATTCAGGTGATTTAATCTTAGTTAAAGGTTCACAAAATACTATTTTCTTAGAAGAAGCTGTTAAAAAAATGATGTCGGAAGAAAATTTAGCCAATAAAATATTGTGTCGTCAAAGTGCTTATTGGCTAAATATCAAAAGCCAAACTATTACTAAATGAGTCAATATTTTTCATCATGATAGTCGCCCCCATACTAGCCAGTAAACTTGGTTCATCTAATAATGCTACTGGTAAAGATAGCTGAGCACTTAAAAAATCTTCTAAACCAGCTAATTGAGCAAAACCTCCAGATAGTAATAAGCCTTTTTGCAAAATATCATTCATAAGATCTGGAGGAATTTTAGTAAACAAGGCATCAGCTAATGATTGATATTCTGCTTTAAATAAATCAGCAAGAGGTTCTAAATCGGTATTTTTGATCGTCAATTCTAGAGGATTGGCACCGTTGAGTGTTTTACCTGTGACAGTTAAGCTGTGATTGTTTGAGATTAAAGAAAAAACTTGTTTTTTAATCATTTCTGCACTCTCTAAAGAAATTATCAAGTTTTCTCGATCGGCTAAATGATCAATAATTTTACTGGTCAAAAAGTCACCACCAAAATCACTTCTTTGTGTAAACAAAATTGAACCCAAGGCGATCACATTTAAAGAAGCACCGCTCGCACCCATTTGTAATAGTAAAGTGCCAGAAGCATCAACCACGGGCACGCCAGATCCAATGGCGGAAGCCAAAGGTTTAGCAATTAAATCTACTCTAGAAAAACCTAATTCATAAAAAAAATGACTAACTATCTTGCGATTAAGTGCAGTGTCATCGGCTGCCGTGATAACCATAATACTTGGATTTAAAATAAAACCATTAAAAACTCTTTTCAAAAGCTCTTTCATCAAAACAGCAGCTCCCTCGTGATCAATAATCCTGCTTTGTGAAAAAGGAAAAACAATCTCTGCAAAACTATCTAAACGCCCACGCATAGCTAAAGCTTCACTGCCAATTGCCAAAAGCTTGTGGTTATCTTTTCTACGTGCCAAACAAGCATCTTCCTCTAAAACTTTAGTTTTGAAATCTAATGGTGAAAGCTCCCAAACTTCATTTTTGAGCTCATCAAGCACTACAATTCTGATCTTAGACGAGCCCAAATCAACGACAATTTTTTTTGAAAGACTTTTAAACATCTGCTTGTTATAATAATAACATTATATTTTCGGTGCCAAGTATGACAAAATCTAAAAAAATCCTCAATCGCGTGCTAAAGATTTTGGGTTCGAGAGTAATTTACACCTTAATGTCGATTATTATCATAGCCTTGGGTAGTTATTTAGCTATTCAATATGCTCGCGGTAGTTGGCGAGTGGCAAATAATAGAATTGTGGCTAATACTGGATTACTCAACGCCAATTCTTTCCCCACCGGCGCTCAAGTTTTTATTGATGACAAATTAATTACTGCTACTGATGACACTATTTATTTGGAACCAGATGTTTATCAAGTAAAAATTATCAAAGAAGGTTATTCACCTTGGTATAAAACTTTAACTATTCAAAGTGAATTGGTTACTCAAAGTAATGCTTTACTTTTTCCTTCTGCACCTAGCATTACTCCACTTACTTTCACTGGTATTGATAATATTAATCCTTCACCGGATGGTCAAAAAATTCTCTTTTTTACTAATCAAGCTAGTTCACAACTAAAAAATGGTTTCTATGTATTAGATCTTAATAGTAATTTCTTGTCACTGCAAAGTGGACCTAAGCAAGTCACTGACGATCTGGCTGAATTGGAATTAGCTCAAGCCAAAATCATTTGGTCTCCAGACAGTACTGAATTCATTATTCTTGCCAAAAATAAAGAATTTTTGATTAGTATTGATAAAAAAGTCAACTTGTCTGAACAAAAAGACATTACTTTCCAAAAAAAAGATATCTTAGCTCAATGGGAAGAAAACATTTATTTACGCGAAAGACAATTTTTAGCCAAATTTCCTCAAGAAATTCTAGAGCTAACTAAAACTGCAGCTAAAAATGTTTATCTTTCTCCAGACAAAAAAAGATTGCTTTATACTGCGACAGCTTCGGCAACCTTAGCTGAAAATATCGTTCCACCCGTCCCTTCTACCAATACTCAGGAGGAGGCACGTACCTTAGAACCAGGCGTGATTTATGTTTATGATCGTGAAGAAGATAAAAATTTCAAAGTCGCCACTGTGGCTGCTTTACCAGACTTATTAAATCCAGCAGCAGACGCGACTCCATCAAGCAAAACTAAAGACAAGAATACAGAAGAAATCAGTACCGAAAAAATTATTTTAGCCGATGATTTAGAACAAGCTGTAGCTAAATCTTTAGAAGCCTCTCCCACCGCCTTCAATCGTTTACAAAAACCAGATAATTTACTCACCGCTTTGAGTTTCGCCAATTACTATACCGCTGCTCAATTAAATACTATGCAGTGGTTCCCTGATTCCAAACATTTACTCTTCGTGGAAGAAGGCAAAATTAAAATCATGGAATATGATGGTCAAAACAAAACCACTGTTTATTCCGGACCATTTAGCAATGACTTTGTTTATCCTTGGCCAGATGGTAGCAAATTAATCATCAGAACCAGTTTTAGCCCAGACTCACCAGATAATTTATACGTGATTGATTTGAAATAAATTATAATCTCGTCGTCTGACCCAAGTTTGTGAATTTAAAAACGGAGTGTAGCGCAGATGGCTAGCGCGCGGTGTTCGGAACGCCGAGGTCGCAGGTTCGAGCCCTGTCACTCCGACGGAGAGTGTAATCGAGCAAAGCACGATACACCTTCCTATTCCTCGAAGAGGGCGACGGCAAAAAACCTAGTACCCGCAGGGTGCGACCATGAAAAATTTCTACTACTTCGAAAAATAGACTTTACTTTTTATCCGCTACTTCTTTTTTGCGTCTCTCCAATTCTTCCTCAATCAAATATATTTCATCTAAAATTCTATTAACATCTCCATCAACAAATGGAGGGCGTTGAATTCTCTTGATTCTAGCTTCAAGTATCGGTGTCGCAATAATTTTGACATTTTCTAGTTTAACTGGAACCTCTACTTCTCTTTGAAAAGCCAAATACTGCTGTTCGCTATAACTGGTAGGCTTAATAGGTTCCCTATTAGTTTGAGGAAGTTTTTCTTTAAACATGTTTTAATTATATCACTTTGATGTAGTCATCTAAAGACATAGCAATGAAGAATACAATTTTATGTTAATATAAAAAAACATGTTAAAAAAAGCTGATGATATAACTATTATTTTTTTGGTTTTTATCTTAGCTTTTATTGCCCCTCTAATTCTTATCCCTTTAGAAAAAATTCTGCCATATCCGCATGTAGTAGAAGAAATTGTCAAAGCTATTTTAATCACATTCATCTTGAAACTATCATCACAAAAACTCCAATTTAAAACTTCAGTCTTATTTGGTTTACTTTTTGCCACTTCAGAAAACATGTTTTACTTAGCTAACTTTATTACAAACAATCTCACAGCATTTTTTTTACAAAGAGTTTTACTTACTACAACACTTCATGTTTTAACGACCATTATCATTTTTTTGCCTAGCCAAAAAAGAAAAATATTGATTATTCCAGCTACAGTTTTGGCCATGTTCATTCATTTTCTTTATAATAAAATTGCCTTAATAGTTTTTTAAATGAAAAAAATATTGATTTTAATACTTATTGTTTCTTTGGGTTTAAATTTTACTCTTTTTTATCTGTTTAAAACAAAAGTGAATCAGGCAAAAACTAAAACAGAATCTTTTCGCCTAGTAAATCCATTGAATGACAACATTCCAATCGATTCAAATTTTCAAGAATCAAGAGCAATTTTACATTATACGAATCTTAGACCAAATATTGAGGCAGAAATTCATAAATACGAGGCAGAAGATGACGTAGGCATATTTTTACAAGATATTAAAACTGGATCTTGGATGGGTATTAATGAAAAAAAAGGCTTTGTTCCTGCGAGTTTATTAAAAATACCAATCGCCATGGCAACTCTTAAGAAAGTTGATCGCAATGAAATCAAATTATCTGACTCCATAGAACTCATTGCTTCAGATTTAGATGAAGAAGCTGGAAATCTCTATCAAAGAGGAGAAGGAGCAAAACTAACGATCTGGGAAGCAATAAAAATCATGATTCTTACGTCTGATAATACTGCCAAAAATGCTTTAAAAAGGCAACTTTCTGATATTGAAATTGATGCTGTCTTTACTCATGTTGGTATACCTAATCCATATCAACTACAAAATGGCCAAGTAGTTTCTCCAAGAGGCTATTCTAGAGTTTTTAAAGCTCTTTATTTCAGCACTTTTATTTCTCCAGATCTTTCTGAAAAGCTTTTAGACTTAGCTACCGATACACAAATGGAAAAACTAATTTCTGCTGGAATTCCAGCAGAAATTCAAGTGTCTCATAAATACGGAGAAAGACCGGATGGAGTTTCCGATTGTGGTATAGTTTATCATTCCATTAATCCATATTTTTTATGCATAATGGTAAAAGAAATGGAAATTCCAGAAGCTCAAACACTTATTAGAGATATTTCCAACTTAATTTATCTTTTTGTATCCAAAAATTAGATATCATTCATTTGTTTCTCTGGTTTCACATACTGATTGGCAACCCAACCCTCTGTTAGATCTTTCAGTAAAATTTTATACCAACCGCTTTTGATTTCAGAAAAAGGATAGCTTTCACCTGGGTAAACTTTCGTTATGATTTCTGAAGATGAAGATGGTTTTTCACGAACATTCAACCAACCAGTGGGAGTTTGTTTGATAACCAGTAACTGTTTGTGCTCAGAAACTGCACCTAAGATTTTTTGTTCATTCTCACCTTGTACAACTTTTTGTGTTTGTAAACTTTCTGCATTTTGTTCCGAAATAATTGTTGCTGAAAATGTTGCTGATTCAGTAGCCTCATCTTGAGTTTTCTTCATCATTTCTTCAATTTGTGCATTAGTTCTTTGTTTTTCAGCTGCATTTTGAACAATTTCAACTATAGAAGCTTCAACTTGTTCTTCTTTACTAGATGGCAATGGTGTTGGAGTAGGTGTCAAAATAGTTACAGATGTATTTTCTTGAACTGGTTTTTGTTTGCTTTGAAAAGAATGTCTAAAGAAAATTAATCCGCTGAAAAGTGTGATGGTAAAACCTATAATCAAGATCGTCATCAATGGTTTTTTAGGCATTGATTGAAATGTAGTAGTAATTGAATCAATTTTTCTAAGTAGCTTCTTTAGGGTTTTTTCCAAAGAACTCAAAAGTGTTTTCAATAAAATCATCCAACCTAAGATAATTTTTCTAAACCACGATAAATTGATTGCTGACAATTTTAAAGGGTTCGGAGTTGGCAACTCTACTTGAATTTCTTTTTTACTCTTCTTTCCACTAGCAATAGTTTCAGTAACTATTTTTCTCTTCCAAAGAGAATAATAGAAAGAACCTAAAACGCCCATACTAAAAATGAGCGCCAATATAATTCCCCAAGTAGCAAAGGTTTGAATACCACCTATTGAAGCTAAAAAGTTGTTTGAGGTGGAAGAACCTAAAACTAAATCTTTTAAACCTTTTAGATTTTCTTGAACTGCTTTCATGTCTTCCATATTTTCACGATAAGCTAAGATGTGATCTTGTGGCGTTGCATTATTTTCCTTTTGTTTTCTCTCTACCTTGTCTAAACGAGTATTAATGTCCGTTTTTAAAGTCAATGCCTGAGCATTATAAGAAGTGTCTTTTAAACCATTAGAGAGTTCCTCTGCTTGTTTTCTCAAAGAAGCAACTTCATCTTCAGAAATAATCCAAATATCCTTAATTCTCACATTTCTAATGACTGATTCACCTTTTTCCAAAGTTATATCGGACGTTACATAATATTGTTCTGTAGAAGTGTCATAATTCAGCGTTAAACCACCCAAATCAATAATATATTCTTGTTTTACTTCTTTTGGTAAGAAAGCTTTAAATGGAATTTTTTGAGTAGTTTCAGAAGGATTAACAATAACAAACTTGATAACAACAGAACCCCATTCCATAACAACTTTTACTATTGGTTGATTGGCAGTTTTCTCCAAAAGCTGTCTATTAATATCAGCCATGGCTTTAAGTTCAATGATTTTATTAGTTAAATAATCAATGTCTGTTTTTTTGATTTCAAAAAGCTGAGTCAAGGATTCAGTGGAAACTTTGCCAATACCTTCAGTCATTGTTTTTAAATCACTCGATACATTAGTCATCGAACTAACAATGCTTGAGGTGCGAGAATCTAGAGTCGATAGAGAGCTTTCAACTGTATCAACATAATTTTTAATCGCCATCATTTCTTCATATGCAGTTGTTGATTTACCATTTAATCCAAGTTCTGTTTGAACTTCTAAAAGCTTACTTTGAATAGACTGAGTTTGTGTATAAATAAGATTAATAGCTAAATTATCACTGACTCCATCTACTGTATTGCTTCCTCCTCCATTTTCTTTAATGTAATTAAGCTTACCAAAGACTGTGGAAGAAGCAGTGCTGTCAGCAGGATCTCCTAGGTGTGTTTCTAAAGCATCTATATAACCAATTATGTTTGTTGCATCGTAACTACCCCACTTGGCTAAAATATCATTAGAAACAGTCTGCATGGCAGTTACTTTAGTATGAGTGTCATCAACTTTAGTTTTGATATTGCCAAGATCAGTTCCAATGGTATCAATTGTGTTATTAATTGTATTAAGAGTCGAATGGATAGTATCAATTTTGGTTTCAATTGTAGAAAGTTGGCTGAGAATTTCTCCAACATTAATACTCATTGCTCCTAAAGTACTAGCTGTCTGTGTGCGAAAGGAAGCTTGAGCTGCTTCGTGAGCGTCTAAACTAGCTTGTGAAGCACGTGAAGAAATTGATTGATCAACTAATGCAGAAGTGGTGGCTACATTTTGAGATAAAGTATTTAAACTTGATTCTGTGGAACGAGAAGAAATTGTTTCATCGACATTAGTAACTAAAAGTTTACCAATTGAATCAATTGTTGTTAATGAACTTGTTAAAACATCCCAAACATTTTGTGCGGTAATATCATTACCATAGTTTGTTAATGTTCTAGAAGCATTGTCCCAAACATTATTAGCGATGGCAGCTAAAGCTGGATTATCAAGACCAGTAATAGTTCGTGTAGCTTCAGCCCAAACTTGAGAGGCAGTTAAAGTTGAACGCGAAGAAATAGCAGCATCTAAATTATCACAAACTAATTTCCCGACACTACCTGAGGTATTTAAAATTGCGCAAGCACTTTCCCAAATTGCCTTTCTTGATTCAGCAGTGAGAGCAACCTCTCCCGTGATAGTTCTGTTAGCATAGGTCCAAATGTCAGCTGCGGATATATTATTAAGCGAATTGACAGATGATTGAATACCAGTAATATCTCCCCAAGCTATTGTGTCGGTTTTGGTTTTGATTCCAGTGACATCAGACCAGCTAATGGTGTCAGTGCTGGTTTTGATGGCAGAAACATTGGCCCAATCAATCGTATCAGTTTTGGCTTTAATTAAGCCAGTATTGGTGACAATACCCGTAATATCACTCCAATTAATGCTATCTGCACTTGTTTTGATCGCAGAAATGTTGCCTACGCCAATTTCTGAAATCAAATTAGCAACGCTAGATTTTATGTCAGTTATATCTCCCCAAGTAATTGTGTCTGTTTTAGTTTTAATTCCAGTGACATCAGACCAGCTAATAGTATCAGTGCTGGTTTTAATACTGGCGATATCAGACCAATCAATAGTATCTGTACTAGTTTTGATTCCAGTGACATCAGACCAATTAATAGTATCGGTTTTGTCCTTAATTTGTCCTGCTGTGGTCACAATGCCAGTGACATCACTCCAAGAAATGGTGTCGGTTTTGGTTTTGATTCCAGTGACATCAGACCAATTAATAGTATCGGTTTTGTCCTTAATTTGTCCTGCTGTGGTCACAATGCCAGTGACATCACTCCAAGAAATGGTGTCGGTTTTGGCTTTAATTTGTCCTGCTGTGGTCACTAAACCAGTAACATCTGACCAACTGATAGTGTCTGTTTTTGTTTTAATTGCAGCGATATTGCCAGTTCCTAATTCCGTTAAAACACTAGCGATATCAGCTCTAATTGTTGCTATGTCAGCGGCGGTTGCTAAACTACCTCCATTTGCAAGAGTTTCTGTAGTCAATTGCCTAAAAGCGTAGCTCCAAATATCAGCTGCACTCGCACCTCCACTAGTCCCACCGCTTGAAGAAGATGTACCAGCTAACACTGCAAATCGATCACCATCTGCAGGCACACTTGGTAAAGCAGGATCAACTATAATTGTTTTGTTTAAACCAACATAATCAGAAATTCTTCTTACTACACCCTTATTTGTTCCTTCTGTAAAAATAATAATTCCATTATTGTAAAAATCATCAGTGCTAATAGTTAAATTTGAATCAAATTCTGTTGTCGTTGGAGAAGGATCAAATACATCGGCATAATTAGCTACTAAAGAATCTCCTAATAATTGACCAAATGAGCCTTGAGAATTAGCAAATGAGCTAAATTGAGCATTCCAAACACCTTCTGCTGTCAATCCAGTTGAAAGCCAGGGAGAAACTGGCTGACCACCTGAATGAAAATCTAAGGTTCCAGTATCCACCGAACCTGAAAGAACCGAAACATCATCTAGATAAAAATATGGTTCATTGTAAATAACATAGTCACCCGGAGTAAGAGCTGCAAAAGTAGTTGAAAGCAAATGAGGTAATACCATTCCCTTTAAATAAAGAATTCTGTCAGTATTTTTAACAATCTCAAAAACTTTGCCATTTTGATCACGCATTTTATATCCAACCCACTGATTCGGTGTCCAGGATTTATCATTATCCTCTAATAAAGCTGGCAGGTAATTACCAGTGGCATTAGATATTAATTCGCTTGTACCAGAATCAGATACAATATGACTTAATTTTCCAGAAATTTTTAATTCAGCCAATGCTGATTCTGTAGGAGTACCTGAAACTACGAATTGCTGCCATTGGTCATTTATAGATTGAGCTGTCCAAGTAAGATTAGCTCCAATCATGCCCAAACCAGAAAGGGTAACTGTTGGTAAATTGGTAGAATTGTAATTACTATTGAGACGAATATAACCAGTAACTGCCAATGGTTTGCCAGCTACTCCAACTAATTTAACCGTATAATCCAATGGAACGTCAGGATCGGTTGGCTCTAAACGCCAAGCATAACCACCAGCGGTTCTAGCTAAAGTATCATTAAGACCAGGGCCAGTGGTTCTCATGAGACCTGAAGTTGTAAAGTTAACAATATCCTTTTTGTTATCTGAATAAGTGACTCTAATATCTGTTCCTGGAATTGTCTTGACAATATATCCATCAGCAATACGATTCATATTGGAATAATCAACGGTTCCAAACAATAACGGACTAAAAAACCGAGTTCCTTCTCCAGTGAATTGAAGCAATGACTCTGATTCAAAAGTTCCAGTGTTAGGAGGCAATCCGATATCTGCTTCATTCCATAGACCACGCCCAAAAATACTGTTTTTATCTGTTACTGCTACTGAAGAATAAGATTGAGCAGCTCTAACACCAGAACCATAATCTGCTCCATTGGTTACTACATTATCAGAAACATGACCTTCAAAAATATTATTTTCCATATTAATGAAAGCATTACCGTACAAACGAATACCTTGTGTATTAATAGAAAAAATATTATCAGTAATATCTACCTTTGCTACACCAGTGCCAAAATTTAAAGCACCAGAAACTCCAGCTCCAGCAACACCATTGTTATAAAATTCAGAATTTTTTACTGAATACAAACGACCAGAATAAAAAGATGCTGCTCCATTAGCCGCCGCTGGAGGTACAGTAACATAAGCATTGCGGTTACCCATAAAAATGGATCCATCAATACCTACATTTTGAGAAGTACCACAATTATAACCACTCCCAATATTAGCAGCAGCATAATGTGTTGTTACAAAATAAGCCCCCACATAATTACTACCCTCTGTTTTTCCAGCAACAGTATATGCTCGGTCATAAAAATTATAGAAAACTGAATTGGCAATTGTTTGTGATGGTTTACTTGTTAAAGAAGTAAAAGGATTGGTCAAAATAGCAAAATTAGTATATTGATTTTCCATAGATACATCAGCAAAATTAATTTCACCTAAACCTGAAAGACCAATTGTTCCCATGCCGTAGCCCATACCAGCATTAATTGGTGCTCCCATAGCTGCTCCAGTCTGAGTGATTGGTTCTTCTGACCAAATATGAGTACTGCGACGTAAGTTTAAAACTGGAGAATAAGTGGGTGAACTTTCTGATTGTCTGGCAGCTTTATGATGGAAAGTGTAATTATGGCTCCAACCAGCTAAAGTTGCTAAAGCTGCGCTTTCTTGATAACCAGAACCAAATTTAATACGTGCTGATGGAGTGTATTTTTCCCCAGTATTATCTATCCAGACTCTTGTCCTCTCTGGATAAGTAACAACTCTAATTCTTTCATTACCTGTATCTGCACCATTTGTAAAAATCATCGCTGGATTACCAAAAGCATAATCTGCCCAAACAAAACCTTCTTGTGGATTCATTGCACGATCAAAACTAGCCCGGAAGGTATTAGTGCCTAAATCACTATCAGCATCATCACAACCAGCAACTACTCCATTGGTCCAAATCGTAGTTGGGATAGTAAAATCTCCCCAATTACATGAACTAGAAGTATCAATTCCATCATCAAAAATAGCCAATTCATCAATTGCGCCATCAAAAGGAGCATCATAAGTCCAAGTATTACCAATTCTTATTAATCCAGCATTCGCACCACGAGTACCTACTACAGAAGCTTGTCCAGCTGAGAAAGCCACACCATCTAACCAAGCTCTTTTTGCATTTAAAGTTTCATTCCAGGCCAAACGAAAATGATACCACTGTCCTGCAGTAGCTGAAAAGCTTTGTCTTAAAAGAACACCTTGTGCCGCGCCAGCAAAAACTGCTGCCTCTAAATAACCGTCTGGAGAATGACGAATAAACAAACGATCAGTATTAGATTGATTTGCTTGATCAAATAAATACATTCCCTTGGGATGAGTTAAATATGAAGGAGAACCATCATAATTAGTTTTAAACCAAAAATCTATGGTTCCGTTCTGTCTAGCCGTATTAGTACCACTTTGACCTTCAATATTGTAGCGAGGGGTAATTGCACTAGAAGTAAGAGTATAAGTCGGTGCAATTAAAACAGCGCTACCTTGGCCATTATTGCCGATCCAGGAACCATTATTTACTCTAAAATTATCTTGCAACAAAAGCATTCTTTCACCAAATTTAGTTGCTGTTGGTGAGCCAGAAGGAATAGTTAAACTAATTTTTCCACCAGTTGCGGTGTACTTACTTCCTGGAGTAGCTGTTCCCATAGATCCCGTTGCACTTCCTGAAACAGTGTAATTACTGTTTTGCGGATTCCATTCAAAATCAATATTTTCATAGACTGTGTTCGCATTACTGGTTGTTATAGCCGCTTCACCAGTGCCAGATAAGCCCTTGTAGCTTCTAGTAGAAGTGGAACTAATATAGATTTTATCCCCTATTTCAGGAAGAACTGTGCCATTCCAACCACCCTTGTGTTTTAAAGTTAAGTTAAGATAATTACTAGAGAATGGTGTTCCTGGAGTTATTGTGCCTAAATCTCCATTAATAGATCCACGTAGTTTCCAAGTTCCAGAATGAGTAAAAGCATCTGCCAATACTACCGATCCGTTATCTACAGTGACATCATCAAAATCAGCAATCATCGCATCAGCAAAAAGTCCAATACTCCCAGTATTCCAAATACCTTGTGCAGCGTTAGTGGTATAAGTCACATCCCAACTACCAGGCTCACTTGATCCATCTGCCCAAAATTTAGCACTAATCACAGTAGAGGCACCAATTCCTGTCACATTAGTTTTGATCCAATACCAATCATTAGCTGTAAAAGTTTTAGTTGTATTAGCAAAAACTGTCCCATCAGCACCCAAAGCCATTGGATAAATACCAATTCTTTGATTAGTAGTGGTTTTTTCAATCAAAGCTCCATAACCATTACCATCAAGTGAGTCACGCAAAACTATGCCAATTTTTCTGGAAGTAGCATCTGCTGTTGTTCTCATTTTTACCTTAGCAGTAACCGTATAGTCACCCCAAGAGAAATCTCCATTAGATACATGGAAATCAGTTGTAGCCGTATTTTGACTTAAAATTCCATTACTTATATGCCAAGTATATGGTGCCACTGGCACAATGGGTAAAATTTGTGTCCATCCTGGAGAATTTCCGTACTCTAAAATATATGTCTCATTGGGATTAAAACTTGAACCAGGTGTAATCGCAGATATTTTAGCCTCCTGAACTCCTGAAGAAATATTAAAAATACTAGACGGTAATTTTTCTACCCCTCCCATTCCAACAGGAGTGATTTGATTAGAAGGTGAATTTGTCCAAGAAGTAAAGGAAGAAATACGCGCTCGAACCCAATAAGCACTTACACCGTTAACTGTAGTTTTAGCTGGAGTTCCATTTAAGTCAGATGGAGTCCAAGCTAATATTTTTCTACCAAGCCCATTGGAAAAAATACTTTCTGGATTAATAGATTTCCAATTACCACCATTTAGTCTTTTGACTGTAGCTCCCTGAGCTACAGTATAACCAGATGGCACTGGTTCAGAAAAAGTGAGTAAAGTTGCAGTCGGTGCAGATGTTGCCAATCTTCTAAAAATTGGTTCTGAATCGTTATCATCAATCATTACAATTTGATCTAATCCAAAAACTGTCCCTCCTTCTGCCAATGTAATTGTCAAAGAATTATTAACTGTATCAACGGATAACGGCAAAGTTACATCACTGCGAGGTATATATTGATAAGCATCTCTTGGGTTAAATTGAGTCCAACCAACTCCTGATTTGTAGTATTCCCAAACATAATCAATAGAAGCTGACATCGTCTGTCCTAAATTAAATTCCAAAGCATACAGCATATTATTTCCTTGATCACCAAAATAGACTGCATCATTTATTTCTGTATTAGCTCCATCATTAAAAATTGTCCAAGAGGTTGAATTATTATAATTAGAAGAAAAAAGTACTGAACCACCGTTGTAATTACTGTTGTAAATGTCGGTCATAGGGATAGTACCTATTTCCGCTGTTTCTGTGTTTGGCGTTGGCAAATCGTTTCTGCCTCCAGCACCAGCGTCTGTTTTGGTTGCTGCACCAGTCCAAAGTGGAAATTGATTAGCATCGTCAGTTCTGCCAAGACCAGGAGAAGAAAACATATTGTCAGCCAAAAGATTAGTGCCTCCACCTACGGAAATTTTATCCAAAGGCTGCCAATCTCCTGTCACATCATCAGTAACATCAAGCCAAGTGTTTCCAGCATCGGTCATGTTATTGCCTAAATATCCAGTGTCAACATTACCATCAATGTCCACTGCTAAGTTGCTTTTGGCTGTACGAAAATCCTCTGATCCCTTGGCAAAAAGTTTTATTCTGCCAGCACGAATATTGCTTTGCGCCGGTGTAGAAGCTGCATTAAATCCAGTCATGGTATAAATACCAGCACGACGATCCGTACCAGTTGGCAATTCAGTGCTTGGACCTTTGGCAACAAAAGCACCCTGCGCAGTCGTATAACCAGTAACTGCTGCTGCTGTCAAAGTAAGAGTTGTAGAGTTTTGAACTGCCGCAATAATTCTAGTTATTGGAACAGAATTGTTATCATCTAAAACAATTGTATCTCCTGGCATAAAACCAGCTGTAGAAGCCACTGTTAAAGTGACGGAAGCAGCAGAATCAACTGTTAAGTTAGATGATACAGCCGGACTAGTTGTATCAAAGAAAATATCATGTCCAGATGAGGATGGTATAGCTGAACTAGTATTTCCCAGAGCTACTGAGGCATCTGAATCAACCACAATTTTTCCAGGAATAGTAATACGATAGTGTTTATTAGGACTATTATCTATTCCTAGCTGAGAACCTGGTGTGACTAATGCTGAAATCCAACCACCATTTGGACTCCAAGCAGCAAAATCAATACGACTCCCTGCTCCATCTCCAACAGCTGCTCCATAAGTACCACTATAAGCCATTGCTGCATCCCAACTCCTATCAATAGTTACTATATGAGATTCTTTAGATGCCCAATTTAAATCGTTTAATAAATTTGGCGAATCGGCTGAGTCTGGATCACTTTTGCCATTTCCAACAATGATAATATCCCCATCAACTGGAGCAGTTGTATCAGCGTCACCATAAGCCACAAAAAAAATGTGGCGATTAGATAAATATGGATAGTTAGTGGCCGATGTTGCTGGCGATTGAGATTTGGCATAAGCCAATGTAATGGAGGTTGTACGCGCTAACAAACTAGAATCAGTTGGATTTTGCGCGTGATTAAAAGATGTCCAACGCATTATCGCTCCATTAGAAGGTAGAGTTGAATTAGAAAGTGTAGCGGAAACTTCAGCAATAGTGGCATTTTGCGCCACAGTATAAGTTCCATTTCCTGGAGAACTATTTAAGGTCATTGGTTGACCAGAACCACAAGAGCCAGCAAAACTAGAAATCGTTCTTGTAATAATTGGAGAATTATTGTCATAGATTGCCACTGTTCCACCGATAGCAAATTTAGAACTATCTGGAACACAAACAACAGCAGATGATGTAGTGTCAGCAGATAATGTCTGAATAGCTCCTTGAATAATTCTTTGTTTCCAAACCGCTCGAGCTACAGCGGCATTTTTTGAAAGCGTGTAACCAGTAGTTATTGCTGAAGTTGTTGTAATTGCAGGTCCATTTGAACAACTGGCGTGACTTTCAGTTGTTGAAGCAATCGTTCTTTGAATTGTCGCTGTATCTGAATCCCAAATATCGATATATTGATTTGTTGCAAAACCAGCCACAGAATTGACACAAATTACATTTGTAGCAGTCGAATCTAAAGATAAGGTAGTCAAAGTTGCACCATCATCTACCCAAGAAATTCCAGTGCTACCATCGTTAGTTGTAACAAGTTTTCTAGCTTGTGTCCCACTTGCCGTTCCCACTATTGTCCAATTGCTGTTGGCAGTAGAATAAGTTGCCATCCAATGCTCATTTTCTGTTCTACGCACTGTAGGCATACCAACTCCAGCCAATGAGTTACCAATCACCATACCTCCAAGCAATGAAGCTGAGCCACTTAGAATGCTATTAGCAGTAAGAGCTAAAGGCATCGTTATGGTAGGAGCATTAGTATTGTCGATATCTTTCACACCAATGTTACGAATAGTGCCATTAACTGAGGGAAAACCATTGAGTTGAGGAGATTCTGCCCAAACTCCATAAGCCGTAGTAGCTGGAGCAGTTGCACCTCGATTGATTATTCTAATTCCATAATGCTTTGTAGTCGTTACGGCTAAAGGTGGATCAAAACGAAAATCCAAAGTAGCTCTTCCAAATTGCCCAGGCGCTGCATTTTCTCCAGAAAGAGCTTTATTGAATTGCCAAATTGTCCTTCTCTCTATAATTGTGTCCGCTGGATAAACATAAGTACCTTGAGTGCCAGTTACATAATTTGTCCATCCACTTGAGTAAGATGCACTTGGAAAACTTAAAAGTTCTACTTCAATGTCGGTGTTAGAAAGCGAAGTCGCAGTTAAATTTTCAAAAACTAACTGCACGCCTGCAAGATTTCCATCAGATTTGGTTTGAAACCAATAAATTGAGCCGCAGCATAAGTGCTAGTCGCAGCCATTGGCACATGCCCCATAGCAATGTCTCCAGCTCCTGGCTCAGTGCCAGCACCACGTCCCGGATGAATTGGATTAAATGTTCCAGTTTCAGCATCACCATTAATACCATCTCCAGAATGAGCCATGGAGGTATACCAACCGGTTGCGGAGCTTAAAGTTGTGGTTTGCTTCGAAACCTTGACCTTGCCAGTAAAAGAAGCTGCAAAAGTAGGGGTTTTGTTTAATCTGGAATAAATAAAAATACCAAGTGCAATAACTGCTGGGGTAATAAATAAAATAGCTAAAAATAAAGGAAAGTGTCTCCTGATTAAAGCTTTTATGAAAGCTGGGTTCAAATTTCTAATAAACTTTCTGGATTTGGCATATTCGTCCTCTATAAATTTCTTAAAATTGAATTTGCGAATTTTTTTATTTAACTTCTGAACCAACGCAAAAAATTTACGAAAATCAATCTTCTTGAATTTACTCAGATAAACACTCAAAATATTAAGAGAAGATGAAACTTTAACCCTATCTTCTAATAATAACTTTTTGATGGGAAATTTAACTTTTGGTTTGGGCAGCTTCGTTCTCATACTAGAGGATAATTTTAAAACTCTTACTCCAAGAGCGGAGGTTGCCGCCTCATCATTAATATTCTATTTTTTATCATTTTAATCACCTATATAGTATAACCAGATTAGATAGTCTGGTTCAAGACTGAAAATTAAATTGCTAATTCAAGCTATATTGTGCAAGCATACATATCTAATACAAACTTGATATATAATTTGCTTTAAAGCTCCCATAGTTTAACGGATAAAACGGAGGTTTCCTAAACCTTAAATCCAAGTTCGATTCTTGGTGGGGGCACAAAAAAAGCGCTCCCAAAAGGAGCGCTTTCTATTTTTAAAAGTCTTTCTTATCTGCAATTTACTCTGCCTCACCCTCAGCATAGACAACGGCTTCCAAAACGCTGTGATAATTGAATAATTCATCAGCATTAAAGACAATACCAATTTCACGCTCAGCATCTCCATTATTAGAGGAGGCATGAATCAAGTTCATTTGTTGGCTCATGCCAAAATCACCCCGAATTGAGCCTCCTTCAGCCTCACGACCTAAAGTGGTGCCAACTAATTTGCGTACCACTGGAACGGCATCAATACCTTCCCAAACCATAGCCACAATCGGCATCGAACCCATAAAGTCTTTCAAGTTTTTAAAAAAACTCTTCTCACGGTGTTCGGTGTACCATTGATCCAACATTTCGTCGGTCATGCGCACCATTTTCAAACCTACTAATTTCAAGCCCTTACGCTCGAAGCGAGCAATAATTTCACCAATTAAGCCTCTTTGCAAACCATCTGGTTTGACAAGAACGGCGGTTCTGGTAATTTGCATAATGCCTTTCTATTAATTTTTACTAATTTTTAACCTTACTTAAATATAAAGTAATCTATAAAAGTAGATCAATACTACTCTATTTTAGCTTTATTTAACTTTCGCTACTGATTTTAATATGTCTAAATATAAATTAATATATCAAAACATAAATCAAACCATCAATTACACCATTGCTGAGCGCAATTTTTCTTCATTTTTAAAGTCCCCAATGATCGCCAAACGTAATTCATTTGGACGAATAATAGCCTTCACCACTCGTTCTAAATCACCAATCGTTACTGCGTCAAATTTCTGCAAGACTTCTTCAACTGACAGCATCTCTTCACGCAATAATTGACGCAAACCAAAAAACTGAGCGATATTATTGCTACTCTCTAAGCTTAACAGAGTTTTGCCACGTAGGTAATCTTTGGCCCTAGCGAGCTCCTTAGCGTCAATTTTCGCCTTCTTACCCAACAAGTCGGTAAAGACTGCCTTACTCACCTTAATCGCCTCTTCTGCACGATTACTATCCACGCCCGCGCTACAACCAAAAAATCCAGTATCGTGATAAAAATCTAAGTTTGAATGCACGTAGTAAGCTAAACCGCGCTCTTCACGAACTTTATTAAACAAACGCGAACTCATGTTACTACCCACAATCGTTGAAAGAATTTGCAGAGCATAGCGATCCTGATGATTGGCATTTAAAGCTGGCCAAGCCATCACAAAATGGGCTTGAGCAGTGGCTCTACGCACCAAGCTGAATTTTTGCTCAGTGAAGCTTTTTTGAGCAATTGTGGCGGGATCGGTACCCAATGATTGCGGAAAAACATGCTTTTCTCCAAATCTCTCATCCTGCATTTTGTTCAAAGATTTTTCTATTTGAGATAAAATCTCACTCTCGCTAGTAGCCAAAGACTTTAAACCTCCTGCAATCACCAATAATAAATTTTCTGGAGCATAAAACTTGCCTAAAAATTTTTGAAAATCGACATTAGTGAAAGATTGAATTGTTTCTTTACGGCCAATAACTGGATGAGCCAAGCTTCGCTTAGCAAAAATCATCTCTTCAAAAATATCAGCGATGTGAGCTGGTGGATTATCTTCATACATGTTTAGCTCCTCGATAATCACTCCCTTCTCACGATCGATATCGTTTTGATTCAACTTGGCTTGAAAAAGCATGTCAGATAGCACATCAAGCGCTAATGGAAAACTACTGGTCGCCGAACGTACGTAATAGCCAGTGTATTCTTTGCTGGTAAAAGCATTAAAGTCTGCGCCGACACTGTCCAAAGCTTCTGCTAAGACTTTGGAATTTGGAAATTTCAAAGTGCCTTTGAAAACCATGTGTTCAAAAAAATGAGCCAAACCTTCTTCTTTGCTAGTTTCATAGCGCGCGCCAGTATTTGCCAAAAACATAGTCGTTACCGACTTGCTATTTTTGACATCGATTAAAATTACTGGCAATTTGTGAGCGATTTTTTTACTAGCAACTTCATGAAAAGAGACTTTAAACATGCCTTTATTCTAGCACTTCTAAAGAAAAAACCAGTCCTTAAAAAAGACGAAGTAAAGACGAATAAAATTGAGTATATTTTTTACTCTCTGCTAAAAAGTCCTTTCAAAGAAAAATCTATGTTTTATGAGAAAAAATTATTGTTCAATAATTACATAAAAGATTTTTTTATGCTAAATTATTACAAAAAGAGGTATTTTTGCTAAAAATAAAGTTTTTTTACTTTCTTTTTGTAAAAATACGAAAAAATTGACTATCTAATTTGTCAAATTACAAGTCTCTTTGAATCAAAATTCACAAAAAATCGTTTTCACCAATCCCCAATAACGAACACTATTTGTAAAAATTAGTGTCATAAAAAAGTCAGTTTTGAACAGTTTTTTACCAGATGTTTATTAAATAAAAAGACTTAAATTGAAGAAAAAAACTTGCAAAGTATATTAAAGTTTGGCATAGTAATTAAGCAAATTGGTAACAAAAATTACTGCCCGTTATCATTTGTCGGTTGAAATTTTTTAAAGAAAATCTTTAAAAAATTTATCTTTTTCGTTCTTTAACCAAAATTTTTGACCATTACTCACTACTTCGATCATACCAAAATGATCAGTGCGTAAAATTTTTGCCCCGATTGCTTGAAAATTGGTCAAAACCTCTGGATTGGGATGATTAAACTTATTATTTAAGCCACAACTAATTAATGCCAATTCGGGTCTAGTTTTTGTTAAAAATGCCAATGTAGATGATGTTTTTGACCCATGATGCCCTACTTTTTGGATGTCTACCTCAGTTATCAGACTATTACCAACTAGTGCTAATTCTCTGGTAGACTCGAGGTCACCGGTGAGTAAAATTTTCAGATTTCCAAATTGCACAAAAACAGCTATAGATCCGTCATTATCACTAATTTTATATGCTAATTTTTGCCAATCCTCGGCCGATAAGTATTGTTCGGGTGTTTGCCACAAAAAACTTTTGCTTTCCTCAAGAGACACATGTTCTTCCAGATCTAAAATCATGGGAGTAAGAAAAGTTAACAGAAAAGAATTTTCTTCGTTATTTATACTATTATACTTAGCCTGGTGATTAGGGCTAATTTTGGAAAAAGCAATCTGTTGCCCCAAAAACGGCTCTTTAACTATAGTTCCTTGTTTTTGTAAGGTATTAATTTGGGTTTTTAACTCGAGAAAAACCTCACTTTCTTTATAATGAGTTAAGGGTAAAAAAACATACGAAATTTCATAAACTTTTGATAAAGTAGCAAAACCACCAATATGATCATCATCAAAATGAGTTAAGACTAATACATCAATCTTTTTATCCCAGAGGCCTAATTCTTTATTCAGACAAGTTAATAAACTTTCGTCTGGACCAGTATCAATTAAGATCTGCATTTGCCCATACTTGAGGAGAATGGCATCTCCTTGCCCAACATCACAAACTACCAGATGGAAATGTTCATCTGGCCATTTAGTGAATAATTCCCAGAAAATAATAAAACAAATACTAAGTGGAATAATGAATTTCATTTAAATGTCCTATATTGGTTTTTTGAGTACTTTTTATTTTTGAGTACAAAAATACCTCCAATGACTAAAAAATTTATTAGTATAAATATAGCGGTATATATTTCTTTATTTGTTTTAAAAATGATACTTTTCCAGGGAAATTCTTCCAAAACATCAATTGAAAAGAACAATATATCAATGACTTTATTAATCAAAAATGATAAAAAAGATTCAAAAAAAGTCATTGGTAAAATACTTGAAAGAAAAAGACAGGTAAATGAAGCTAAAAACAGAATTGTCAATAATTCTACCAGAGGTAAAACTAAAAAATTTGCCGGAATTGCCAAATAATTTAATTCTCCGAATCTGGAAATCATAATCGCTAATAAAAAAAATTGCGCACAAACAGTTAATAACATATTTTTAAATAAGATATTTTTATTGATAAATGGCTCTTTTTCTAGATAGTTATATAAAAAGATAATGCCAAAACTAGCCAGAAAAGAAAACTGAAAACTGAGTGATTCTAAATAAAAAGGATTGATGATTAGCATACAAATGGCTACTAAATATAAATTAAAAAGAGATAAATGAGTGCGTTTGAGTATAAAAATGGCAAAAAAAGCTAAAGTAAGACTCAAAAAGGCCCTTAAAGTTGACGCCGAAGAACCTACCAGAGAAAAATACAGGAAGATAATGGCAAAATTCAGGCAAAAAAGACCTTTTTTAGCCAAGTAAGACGAAAATGGCTTGAGAAAAAACAGTAAAAATTGTAAGAAAATGCTGAAATTGGATGAAGAAGCCGATAGAATATGCAAGATCCCAATAACTTTAAAAGAGTGATACGTCTCTTGACTGATACCAGAGAGATCACCAAAAAGCATACCTTCAACCAGAGGTCTACCTCTAGCTCCAACTACTCCCTCAAGTTTCTTGAGGTGAGCTTTGCGCTGCATACTTAAGTGTTTTTGACTAAGTAAGTAGCGATATTTAACCGAAACCACTAGCTTACTAAATGAATATATGTGCTCATTTATCAGCTTTTTTGCTTCAAAAATTCCCCTATCAGTCATGTTAGCTCGACTGCTAGATGATTTAGTCTGTTTATCTGTGATATAGTTGCTTCTAATCGGCAAATTTAGCTGACTACTAGGCAAAAGAGTCACTAAAGCATTGCTTTTATTCGGTTTTGTTTCGTTTTTGTCATTTTTCTTAGAAAAAATGTCAAAAACCTGCCATTTCTGATCTGGTTCGATCTTACTTCGGGTCTTTAATATTAACTGAAAGTTTTTCGTAAATATAAAATATACTAAAAGTATCAATATATAAATTTGTATTTTCCTAAAATACTTATAAGTCATTACTCTTTTTGATACAAAAGCAACGAGTTGCTTTAAAAATTATTAAAAATACTTAAAAACTGGTCTTCAGCATGTCTTTTTCAAAATCATAAATAAAAAATCAATAAACAAAAATAACAACATTAAGTCCTATAACTATAAAGATAATTGGACTCGTAAATTATTCAGTAAATTTTCAGAAATCACCTTTTTAGTAACTAAATCATCCAAGGTGTTATAAGGACGATTATCGATGATCATCTGTGCCTTAACTGCTCCAATGCCAGAGAGGGTTTGTAGCTCATTTAAGCTAGCCTGATTAATTGAAATAAAATTAGTATTTTCTACCGACTTTATATCATTCTTATTATCTGCACTCATATCTGGAATTTCTTCCACTGTGAAAGGAATATAAATTTTATCTTGATCTTTAAGTTCAGTTGCTAAATTAAGATTTTTGGAGATAAAAATTACATCCGCGTCTTTAGTAAAACCAGAAGCTGAAGCAACTAAATCAGCAATTCGTTGTCCAATTTCTAATTGATAAATACCAGGTTTTTTTACAGCACCTTGGATATCAACCTTTATCAAGCCTAAGCTGGCAGCGCCTTTATTAAAAAAAGCTGTCTCTGGACAAGATGGACAAAAACACTCTAGTGTTTCAGAACTAGCAATTAACTTTTTGAGGGCAATAATGGCAACAACAAGACCAAAAGTCATCAATAAAATAGGTAAAAAAACACTAATAAAAACTAATAACTTAGATCGTTTGGACATAAGCCGATTATCCAAGGTCTAAGTAGCAAGAAGCGTGATTGATATAAATTTAAATTACTAAATTAACGATTTTACCAGGCACGTAAATAGTTTTTGTAATTGTTTGACCATTGAGCCATTTACTAATGCTATCTAAGCTCTTAGTATGCTCAATAATGGCTTCTTTTTCACTCAAACGATTAGTTGACCACATGAATTCACCACGTACTTTACCATTCACTTGCACGACGAGACATACTTCATCTTTTTGCAAAAGTGTTGCATCATATTTTGGCCAAGATTCTAAATGGACAGAGTCTTTTAGTGCGCCTGGCAAAACTCTAGCTTGATCATAAAGTTCTTCAGCGATGAATGGTGCCAAAGGAGCTAAAAGCTTGATCATGTCGATTAGTTCGTCTCTGGTTAAGAGAGCTGCTTGGTCTTGATCTAATTTTTCGAAAACATTACTTAACTCCATCAGAGCAGCAATCGCAGTATTGTATTTAAATTCTGGCAAATCATTAGTTAATTTTTGAATTGCCCAATGTAATTTCGCCACCAACTCTTTTCTATCTTTAGAGAGTAACATTGTTTGTTCTTGACGAGTAATTTCTCGCCCTATTAAGCGATAAACTTTACGTAAAAATCTGGCTACACCTGCTACAGCTCGTGGATTCCAAGGCTTATCAGCATCAAGTGGTCCCATAAACATTTCATAAACCCTCAGGGTATCAGCGCCATATTCCTGGATAATTTCGTCTGGATTGATGACATTGCCTTTGCTTTTACTCATTTTTCGACCATCTGGACCAAGGATCATCCCTTGATGACGCATTTTTGCAAAAGGTTCACCTGATGGCAAATCTATGTAACCTTCATCACGCAAAAATTTGGTAAAAAATCTCGAGTAAAGTAAATGTAAAACAATGTGTTCTGGACCAATTAAATAAAAATCCACTGGCATCCAAGTTTTAAGTTTTTTAGCATCGGCGAATTGTTGACTATCTCTAGCGCTGCAGTATCTCAAGTAATACCAACTGGAATCAACAAAAGTATCCATGGTGTCATACTCCGGAGTCCAACCCTCACCATACAACTTCTCTACTCTGGCTTTGAATTCTTTGGATGATTTAAGTGGCGATTCACCAGTTGGTTTGAAATCGACATCATCTGGTAATAACCAGGGTAAATGCTCTTCTTTGACCAAGTGTGCTTGACCTTGTGGGTCATAAACTACAGGGATCGGTGCTCCCCAATAGCGCTGACGGGAAATTAGCCAATCGCGCAGTTTGTAGTTAATACTGAGACGAGCTACTTGAGGAAAATCAGCAATCATTCGCTCAACTGCTTGTTTGCTAGTTAAACCATCATAAGTGCCTGAATTAATCAAACAACCATCAACCACTACTTCTCTAACTGCTAAATTAAATTTTTTGGCGAAAGCCAAATCACGTTCATCATGAGCTGGCACGGCCATGATTGCTCCGGTGCCATAGCCACCAAGCACGTAATCGGCGACAAATAAAGGAATTTCCTCTTGATTAAAAGGATTAATAATTAAAAGTCCCGTATCAACTCCAGACTTATCTTTTTCACCAATCTTGCGAGTTTCCTCAGTTTTTTTGTAAGCTTGTGTTATGTAATCCTGAACTAATTGTTGATGCTCCTTTTTGACAAAATTGAGTAAATTTTTTTCCTCAAATTTCTCTGGAGAAATGACCATAAAAGTGGTACCAAAAATCGTATCTAAACGAGTAGTAAAAATCGTCAATTTTTCTGCGCTGTCTTTGATGGCAAAATCCACTTCCGCACCCTCGCTACGACCAATCCAGTTTATTTGCTGACTTTTAGTCGGTGATGGCCAATCAACGTTCTTGAGCCCTTCGATCAACTCGTCTTTGTATTGAGTAATTTTGAAATACCATTGTTTAAGATCTTTTTGAATGACTTCACTATCACAACGCTCGCATAAACCATTGATTACTTGCTCATTGGCGAGTACCGTCTGACAAGATGGACACCAGTTGACTTTACCCTCACCTTGATAGGCTAAGCCTTTTCGATAAAGTTGTTGAAAAATCCACTGAGTCCATTTGTAATACTCTGGATGATTGGTGGCAATTTCTTGACTCCAATCATATGAAATACCCAGTCTTTTGACTTGGCGGCGGAAAGTATTGATTGCGGTTTTAGTGGTCTCGCGAGGATGAATGCCAGTTTTAATGGCGTAATTTTCTGCTGGCAAACCAAAAGCATCCCAACCGACTGGAAAAAAGACTTTTTTGCCAGTCATACGTTTGAATCTAGCTTGAATATCTAAAGCCGTTTTTGGTTCGACATGACCAACGTGCAAACCAGATCCTGAAGGATAAGCAAAGGCGTAGAGTAAATATTCTTTGTCTTTGCTTTCTTCACAAGACAAATTCAAATCAGTATCCCAAAACAAACGAGCCTCTTCCCATTTCGCAAGCCACTTTTCTTCTACGCTTTGATGATTATATTTGTCTGCCATGATGTGTTTATTTTACTACAGATTTAAATAGAATATGAACGAGGCAAAAATATAGTCCTATAACTTTGCAGGCTTTCTTTCTTTTTGAGCAAAAAGTTATAAAAGTTACTAACGAAACAAAGACGAATTAAGCAAAAGCTCATTTTTAATAATTTTGTGCTCTTTCGGTAAACTGAATATTGCTTCTTCTGGTTTTTTACCCAAAGATTTTCCAAAGTACAATAATTTAGCACCAAAAGTTTTTTATTGCATTTTTGACGCTTTATTGACGCAACATCTAGTGGTCTTATTCACGAAAATGATCATTTTTGATTATAAATATATCCTTCTATGATTTTTTAGTTTGGGTTTTCTAAAAAAATCTTTAACCCAAAACTAAGATTGTTTTGGTTTTTTAACCGAACAGAAAACGAAAACTTGTGAATAAGTCGAGCGCAAAGAGTTTTTATTTAACAATTTATTCGCTTCACCTGATATTACCAGACTAAAATCTAACAAATATCCAAAAATATACCGAAAATCCTATATTCTTAAGCAGGTTTGAAACTTGCTGAGCAATTTTCTAGTACTTTTTACTTGAGGAAAATATAATCTTAATAAAGCAGTGTCAATTTCTAAAACACCTAAAAATCGACTTAAAACCGAAAAAAAAGCTATTTTTTCTTGCTGAGTAAACTCTTTTTGATTTGATCTAATACTTATCAGTCGGTCAATCTCTTTGCTAATACTTGAGTAAAGCTCAAACAGGTCATTGAGTTGAGCCTTCTGTCCTATAACTTTGAAGTCGTCTCCAAATAGCCATTTGGAAACCTTCATTATTAAAACTGAATTTTTATAAGAATTCTGCAGATCAATTTGGATTTTTTCACTAGGTAACCCAGGATAAAGATAAACTGCCCTTGTGAGAGCAATCGCCTTGTTTTGAGTCAAGTAAGAGCGTAAATAACGAAAATTTTTATCGCTTTTGGGAGCTTCTAAAAAGATAATCAATGACCAATCACCCTGCCATTTCTCATTACTCTCACAAAGAGCCGGAAATAACTCTTCTAAATAGCTTTGACCATAAGAACTCAGGCTGTAGCGCCACTTCACTTGGGTTTTATCAATACGCAGCAAATCTTTTTTATCCAATAGAAAAAGGGATGATTGCAAGCCAGCTAAGCTTAAATGTGGTAATAGATCATGTAGTTCATCCAAATTCCACCAAACTGGCTCATTTTCGCTAGGATACAAAAAAAGCAAAATTTTCTTACTGTTTTCTTTCATAAATCAATCTTTTTTCGACAAAAAACGCATAATTTACTAAAATATTAAAACAACAAATTGATTTTTAAATTTAGTTTTTCCACAATATAAAATACCCAAAGCCATAAATTTGACTTTCTTAAACTATCGCATAAAAACTTTATATTTTAAATTTCCAGATCTAAAGTGATATTTTTGTTAATTTAAAAACCAATTTAAACCCGTATTTTTAGTTTTCACTTCACATAATACACAAAAACTAAGTTAATTCACAAGTGCTAAAACTGTGGATAAACTCGAATTTGATAAATTAAAGCTTCCTGAAGTAAAGCCTGATTTGATCTATTAGGATCGATTTTGAAAACGATGAAAATCCGTGAAAAGCTAAGACGGAATAAATAAACATTTTCTCGAGTGAAAATATTTTTTGTCCAAAACAAAAACCCGAAAAAAACTACCCTCTTGATCCTTTCTCAACTAATCTCTAGACTGGTAAATGTTAACAAAAAAGCGCTTAAAAAACTGTCTAATGATCTGGATTAGACAGTAAAAAATAAACCGGTTGAAAATGCCTGCCAAAATACCCAAACCTAGCTTTCCGATCAACGCCGATTCCAACGGAAATGGTCTTTTGCACTTTGGAAAACAGTTATTCGAGACCAAAACAGAGTCATTACAGACTCAAAAAACCCAAATGGCTGCTAACAGCGATACAAAAGCATCAAATGATGTCCAAAAACATCTCAAGACATACCTTTTGGCAGTGGCAAAGACTGGCTGCTCATCATCAACCATTCGTAATTACAGAAGTGATATCAATCAATTTTTGGATTTTGCCGACAGTAACGATCTCAATGATTTGAGAAACAAACCCAAATTACTTGCTTTTGCTCACTACCAGAGGGAAAAGGGTCTTAAAGAAAACAGTATTAAGCGAAAGTTAATTAGCATTACGCAGTTTAAAATTTGGCTCAAACAACAAGGTTTGATTAATTCTGAAATTCCCCTAGCTCACTTAGACAACAGCACTGAAAGTGAAAGTTCGCTGCAAAAAAATGAACTTTTGGCCAGAAAAATCATTAATCAAGAGCCAACAAAAGAACCGAAAAAAATAAAAACTCTTGAAGTAAAAAAAGCTAATAAAAACCGAAAACCTCAAAGTCGGGTTTTTCTATTACTAAATCTGTTAGCTTTGTTTTTATTCTTGGGTGGCTTGGCTTACTTCGCTTACCAGCAATTTGGCCAAGCAATCATCTCCTTGGCTTATCCTAGTACGCCTACTGCTCCCAATCGTATTTTGTCTTATCAAGGGCGTTTAACTAATACTGCTCAAAGTCCTATCTCTGACCCAACATCCATGACCTATACCCTCTACGATGATGCAACGGGCGGAAGTATCCTCTGGGCTTCTAATACTTGTACCATTGATCCAGACCAAGACGGTATTTTTAATGCCAACCTGGGTGCTGGCTCCGGCACAGGGGCTGATAATGAAAACTGTGGTGGCAATATCAGTGAAGATGTTTTCACTCTGCACAACAATGTTTGGTTGGAAGTAGCGGTGGGCGCAGAAATTCTGGCTCCTCGCCAACCAATTCGCACTGTCGCCTACGCTCTCAACGCAGCTACTTTGCAAGGCTTACCAGTTTCAGAAGTCGCTTCTAATAGCACCATCTTGATGATGAACAGTGCCGGCGAAGTAGTTTTGGGCACTGATAATCCGATCATCAAAGCGGCAACCAGTAGCTCTGGTATGACCATCGAAGCCAATCAAATTACCATTCAAACTACAACTGGCTCCAACGGTGATATTATTTTAGCTCCAGATGGAGATGGCGAGGTTTTAATTAATTCAGCTGATTTAGTTCTCAACGATGGCACTATTTACTCAAATAGATATGCTCCAGCTTCTAATTCGGCTGATATTTCTTTTGTTCTACCTGTTTCTGGCAACAATTTGAACTTCCTCGATAACAGTGGTTTAAGTACTCTAATCACTATTACTGGCGATGGTCAAATGGGTATTGGCACTGCCACTCCCAATCATGCTCTAGATATAGCCGGCAATCTTGGTCTTAATACAGGTGCTTATATTAACTGGGGTGCCACTGACGGCGAAACGGGTTATGGACTACGCGATAACGGAGGCACATTACAATATAAGAGTTCTGGTGGCACCTGGGCAAACATTGGTTCTGGTGGAGGCGGTGATTCCTTATGGGTTGATAATAATGAAACTATTAGTCCAGCCAACTTAACTCAGGATGTTTTAATTGGTGGCAATAGCACTGCTGCTGCAACAATTGCTCTAAAATCCAATGGAGATTCACGCTTTAAAGGAGATATGTCAGTTGGTCCCCTTGGTCATGATTACGGTATTGGAATTGAATCTAATTTATTTGTTGGTAGGGATTATGGAGATTATGGCGCAAAAAAAGCAAATATTTATGCTTATAGAGGTGGAAATTCAAGTACAGAAGAAGGTGGCACAAGCTTCAGTGCTAATGGCATAGACAGCGCAATCATGGGTTATAGTGATTTTGGAAACAATTATAGTGCTGGAGTTGCTGGCTATTCATGGCTAAATTATGCCAACAGTGCAGGTGTATTAGGTAGTGATGAGGGTGGATCTATGTGGGGAGCACTTGGTTTTAATGATGGAACAAACAAATGGGCAGGATATTTTGATGGTGATGGAGATAGATCAGCAGCTTTCATGGATGGCAATGTCGGTATCGGCACCACCACTCCAGGAGCTTTACTGGGATTAGCAGCAGCCACTAGTGGCAAGGCTCAATTAAATCTTGTTTCCTCTATAGGCGTTGATCCCACTACTCCAAATAATGGTGATCTCTGGTGGAACGGCACTAATTTAAATTTCTATGATGGTAGTAGTACTGTGGATTTGTTAGCAGGTGGCGGAGATTCTCTGTGGGTGGATGCTGGCACTTATATTTATCCACTCGATGGCAAACCAATTGGCAATCCTACATCTGGAGGAACTAACAAAGTCAGTGGTTTATATATGGCTGACAGTGGGCCTTTGTATTTTGGCACCGATAATGATATTAATTTTAGTTTTTCAGGCTCAACTTTTACTACTACTTTGGGTTTAAATGCTTGGAACATCGCCAATGACTTGTTATACCTAGATGGAACAACTAATCAAATAGGTATCGGTACCACTTCTCCATTAGCTACACTTGATGTGAGAGCTTTAGACACTGATACGCCAGTGGCTTCCTTCTCTGGAGCCACAAATTTAGCGACTCTTATCGTTGATCAAAGCGGCTCGGGGGATATTTTTACTGCCAGTGCTTCTGGCCAAACCCAATTTGTGATTACTAAAGAAGGTAATGTTGGTATTGGTTTGAGTAATCCAGATGAAAAATTAACCGTTTCTGGATCGATTAATGCTGAAAAATATTACGACTTTACGAACAAAAATTACTTCTTAGATCCAGCTGCCATTTCTACTTCTCTAAAGACTGCCGGTGACGCTCACATCGGTGGTGATGTTTATGTCGAAGGTGGAGAAATTTTTATCACCCCTATGTCCTTCTCTACCTCTACTACAGAGGGCACTATCTATTACGACGACGATGTCGACCACTTATATCTATATGACGGCAATAGCACTTGGCACCGTATTGCCCTAGACATGACCAAGTACTCTAATTATGGCACCATCTCCAATCAAGATTACATACAAATTGCTCATAATCAGAATAGTAATGATTTGACGTTTACAGTTTGGATCAAAGACAAAATTACCAATTTGTGGAGAAAAATTGATCCGACCAGTTCGAGCATTGATCATGATATGGCTAGTGAGTTTAATCCGGAGTTTACACAAAAAGAAAAAGTGACTTCAGTTTCTTTAAAGTTACAAAATGATTCAACCGGCACCGGCGCAGATGGAGCCATTACTGTTTCTACCAGTAGAAGTATTAATAGTTACAATTCCATTTCTGGTCGTACTTGTAGTGATGGAGGTGATGCTGTCAATTATTCTGTAACTGGTTTAACTAGTACTACTGCCACTTTAGAAGCTGCTCCTAGCACTGGATGTTTAGCTATAGGAGATGAAGTATTACTAATTAATTTGCGTGGTACTCCTAGTGCCTATGGGAATGTTGGTAATTATGAAACATTACGTATTCAAAGTATCGATACCAGTACTAATACCATTGCTTTTACTACAGCTAAGACTAAATATTATGGTGATGGAATTGCTGATGACACCAACATCGGAATTGGCACTGGCGCTCAAGATGTGATGTTGCAAAGAGTACCAAATTACACAAATGTAACAGTAGATGCCACCTATAGCTTTTATCCAGACGAATGGGTTAGACCATCAGGTAGTGCTGAAAGTGGAGCTGGTGGAGCTGGTGAAGGTGGCGTGATGTTCTTCAGAGCAACTGGCACTGTTACGGTTAACGGCACGATCACCACTCTAGGTAGAGGCTATATTGCAGGTACTTACGCAGGAGACAACGTTCAACAATATCAGGGTGATTCTACAACTGGTGTTGGTGCTCAGATTAATGCATTTAAAGCAGAAGGTGGTGGAGGTGGCTCTCCACTGCGCTGTTCTGGTGGTGGTGGAGGTGGTTATGCAACTGCTGGTACTGTTGGAACTAGAGCTGGCTCTAGTTGCTCAACTGGAGGTATTGCTGGTCCTGCTTATCCAACTGCTGGAAATGCTACTTTAAATAAATTGTATTTTGGTTCTGGTGGAGGTGCTGGTGGAACTGGATATGATGGCAGCTGGGCACCTGATGGTACTAGAGGTGGAGATGGAGGTGGAGTAATTTATATCGCTGCAAATACTGTTAATGTTTCTGGAGCTGTTACATCCACTGGTGAAGCTGGAACTAACAGAGCAGATGTTGGTGGTACTGATATTGCTCCAGGAGCTGGTGGAGGTGGAGCTGGTGGATCATTAAAAATTGTAGGAAATACTCTTAATTTAGGAACAAGCAAAGTTACTGCTAATGGAGGCGTTGGCGGAACTACCGGTTATTCTAATTATGGAGGTTCGTATGCAGACTTCGGAGGCTATGCTCATGGTGGAGCTGGAGGAAGTGGTATTGTGGCTGTTGGTTATTTATCAAGTATTGATGGCAGTACTTCTCCTTCATATACTTCTCTCGGCTCTACTTATAATCCTTATGCTATTTATGTCTCTGAGCCAATAAATACTCCTGGCACTACTGCTTTTAATAATATTAGTTGGACAGAAACTTTGCCTACAGGAACAGAGCTGCAAGTACAAACTAGAAGTGGATCTACGGCTGATCCGGCCGATGGCACTTGGGAAGCTTGGCGACCTTCGGTTCTTAACACTAACTATGTTTCTCTTGATAGTGCTAATACTCACACCGATTGGACAGGAACTAATCTAACTGTAGCAGAAGGAGATGTAGCTAGAAATGTAGATGGTTTTGAAGATGAAGATGAAGAGAATAGTGGAAATCTTATTAAAACCATTTCCACCTCTGCCAACGGTTATGTTGAGCGTACCATTGGTTCAACAAATATTTCTTCTTACACTTATATAAGTGCCTGGATTAGAAGTGCGGCTCCTGGCCAAGTAGTAACTTTGGGCATGGGTGAATCAGCTGCAACAGAACAAACAAAAACTTTCTATATAGATCAGGCTAATGTCTGGCAAAAAGTTTACTGGGATATTTCAAATATTACTGGTGCTAACCGTGATGCTATCACTAAATTACGTCTAACCAATATTACAAATGGCAATATTATTTATTTTGATAACATTAAAGCTGAAACCTACTTAAGCACTTCCACGGGTTCTACTATCACTAGTACTGCTAATAACTATATTCAATATCGTTTTATTTTGACTACTAGAGACGGTGCTAGTTCTCCTACTCTTTCCAATGTAAAAATTAATTTAACAAATGCTGATGGTACCAAAACCATTGATGCTGATAGCATCATTAATCCAAATGCGCCCATTAACAATCAAGTGAGTCGTCGTACTGACCCAACTATTCTCGAATATTCTATGTATTCAACCGGCACCGGCGCAGATGGAGCCATTACTGTTTCTACCAGTAGAAGTATTAATAGTTACAATTCCATTTCTGGTCGTACTTGTAGTGATGGAGGTGATGCTGTCAATTATTCTGTAACTGGTTTAACTAGTACTACTGCCACTTTAGAAGCTGCTCCTAGCACTGGATGTTTAGCTATAGGAGATGAAGTATTACTAATTAATTTGCGTGGTACTCCTAGTGCCTATGGGAATGTTGGTAATTATGAAACATTACGTATTCAAAGTATCGATACCAGTACTAATACCATTGCTTTTACTACAGCTAAGACTAAATATTATGGTGATGGAATTGCTGATGACACCAACATCGGAATTGGCACTGGCGCTCAAGATGTGATGTTGCAAAGAGTACCAAATTACACAAATGTAACAGTAGATGCCACCTATAGCTTTTATCCAGACGAATGGGTTAGACCATCAGGTAGTGCTGAAAGTGGAGCTGGTGGAGCTGGTGAAGGTGGCGTGATGTTCTTCAGAGCAACTGGCACTGTTACGGTTAACGGCACGATCACCACTCTAGGTAGAGGCTATATTGCAGGTACTTACGCAGGAGACAACGTTCAACAATATCAGGGTGATTCTACAACTGGTGTTGGTGCTCAGATTAATGCATTTAAAGCAGAAGGTGGTGGAGGTGGCTCTCCACTGCGCTGTTCTGGTGGTGGTGGAGGTGGTTATGCAACTGCTGGTACTGTTGGAACTAGAGCTGGCTCTAGTTGCTCAACTGGAGGTATTGCTGGTCCTGCTTATCCAACTGCTGGAAATGCTACTTTAAATAAATTGTATTTTGGTTCTGGTGGAGGTGCTGGTGGAACTGGATATGATGGCAGCTGGGCACCTGATGGTACTAGAGGTGGAGATGGAGGTGGAGTAATTTATATCGCTGCAAATACTGTTAATGTTTCTGGAGCTGTTACATCCACTGGTGAAGCTGGAACTAACAGAGCAGATGTTGGTGGTACTGATATTGCTCCAGGAGCTGGTGGAGGTGGAGCTGGTGGATCATTAAAAATTGTAGGAAATACTCTTAATTTAGGAGCAAGTAAAGTTACTGCTAATGGAGGCGCTGGCGGAACTACCGGTTATTCTAATTATGGAGGTTCGTATGCAGACTTCGGAGGCTATGCTCATGGTGGAGCTGGAGGAAGTGGTATTGTGGCTACTTATTATGCTGGAACTATTAGCGGAAGTACTTCACCAACCTATACCATAGATACGGCAACTGGCGAATATAACAGTTATAAAACCTATATTAGTAAAGAACTTGCTGTTACTGGAGCTAATTCATTTGGCAATCTCGAATGGACTGAAAACTTACCAAGTGGTACAGAGATTCAAATGCAAACTAGAAGTGGTAACACTAGTAACAGCATTGATGGCACTTGGGAAGCTTGGCGACCAACAACAACTACTCTATCAATTAATGATGCTAATACTCACACAGATTGGATAGGTACTAATGCCACGATTGCCGATGGTGATGTAACTAGAAATATTAATTATTATGAAGATGAAGATGAATCTACCGTTGGAAACATAACTAAATACACTACTAGTGCAGCAAACGGCTACGCAGAACGAACATTATCTAGTACTAATCTTTCTTCATATCAATATATTTCACTTTGGATAAGATCTGCCAATGCTGGTTCAATTATTACTTTGGGTATGGGTGAATCAGCTGCAACAGAACAAACAAAAACTATCAAAGTTGAAACATCCAATGTTTGGCAAAAAGTTTACTGGGATATTTCAAGTATCACTGGAACTGCTCGAGATGCAATAACTAAATTCAGAATTACAAGTAGTATTAATGCTAATGTTGTTTATTTTGATAACATTAAAGCTGAAACCTACTTAAGCACTTCCACGGGTTCTGCTATCACTAGTACTGCTAATAACTATATTCAATACAGAGCCATTATGACAACTACTAGTGCCAGCGTAACACCTACGCTCGCTGAAGTGAGAATTAATTATAACGATGGAAGTGCGAAGATTATCACTGATAAACTTTCCAATCAAAATGACACTGATTATTATAATCAGGAATCACTTTTAAATATTACAACCACAAGTCTGGATAATTCTAAGAGTTTGGATATTCAAAAAACAGAAACAGGAATCACAACAAAGGGAGCCATCGATCCTGGGACAGGAAATGATGGTGATATAGTAATTAGCACTGATAGAAATATAAATACTTACAATTCCATTTCTGGTCGTACTTGTAGTGATGGAGGTGATGCTGTCAATTACTCTATTACAGCATTAACTCCAAGAACTGCAACTCTAACCACTGCTCCTTCTACTGGATGTTTAATTGTTGGCGATGAAGTGTTGCTAATTAATCTTAAAGGAAATGCGACCTCTACTATTAACGTTGGTAATTATGAAACTTTACGTGTTGAAAGCATTAGTGATAATGTGATTCGTTTTACTACAGCTAAGACGAAATTTTATGGCGATAACTCCACTGATGATAGTAATATTGGCACTGATTCTGGGAATCAAAATGTTATGTTGCAAAGAGTACCAAATTACAATTCCTTAGTAGTAAACGCCGGCATTTCTTTTTTTCCGTCTGATTTTGATGGTTTAAAAAACGGAGTGATGTTTTTCAGAAGCAAAATAACCTCAATTAATGGATCTATAACTGCTAAAGGCTCTGGTTATCGTGGAACTACTTATGCAGGCGATGATCTTCAACAATACCAAGGTAGTTCCACTACTGGAACTGGCATTCAGTCTATAAATTTTAAAGCAGAAGGTGGTGGTGGTGGCGCTCAATATCATTGTGCTGGTGGTGGAGGTGGTGGATATGCTACTGCAGGAACAGATGGTATAAGAGCTGGCACTGCATGTCAAAGTCCTGGAGCTGGAGGTCCTAGCTATCCAACTTATGGAAATCCTTCCCTCTCTAAGTTGTATTTAGGTTCAGGGGGTGGTGCTGGAGCAACCGGTTACAATGGCAGCTGGGCACCTGATGGAGGAGGAGGAGGATCTGGCGGAGGCATAGTCTACATTGCATCTGATTCATTAGTGGTTTCTGGATATTTACGTGCTGATGGAAATAATGGCACTTCAATTGCAGATGTTGGTGGTACTGATATTTCTCCAGGCGGTGGTGGAGGTGGAGCTGGAGGATCATTAAAAATTGAAGCCCAAAATATTAACTTAGGATCTTCTTTAACTCTTGCTAACGGAGGTACTGGTGGAACTACCGGTTATTCTAATTATGGAAGTAGTTATGCAGATCTTGGTGGATATTCAACTGGCGGAAATGGAGGGAATGGAATTGTGGCTATTACTTATGGATCATCTATTTCTGGTTCTTCCAATCCTACATACAATATTAATCAGGTGCCTGCTTATACTTCGTCTGTGTTTGTCTCTGATGAAATTGCCACTCCTAACGCCGTATCTTACGATAAAATTTCTTGGTTAGCTAATGAAACTCCATATGGCATTGTAGAAGTTCAAACTAGATCTGGTGCTACTAGCAACAGCACAGACGGAAGTTGGGAAGAATGGAAACCTTCAATTAGCAATGCAACTATTTTGAATTCTGCAGATACACATACAGATTGGACTGCTTCTGATACTACTATTACCGTTTCCGATGGTGATGTAACTAGAAATATTAATTATTATGAAGATGAAGATGAATCTACCGTTGGAAACATAACTAAACTCACAACCACTAGTAACAGTGTTGCTTACGCCGAAAGTAAAATTGTTGAAACTAATTTATCACAAAAGAGCTTTATTACTCTCTGGGTATATTCTTCTAATTCAGGTAGTACTGTAAAAATTGGCTTTGGTGAAAATACATCTTCAGAACATGAAACACTAGTTAAAATTGATGCCGTTGACACTTGGCAAAAGGTTTATTGGGATATTAGTCATATTCCTGCTCAAGAAAGAGATGCTGTGCGCTTTTTAAAAGTAGGTACTGCTGTTACTAATAATACGATCAGATTCGATCAATTTACTGCTCAAAAATTTGCCAATGATCCCGCAGGAACTGTCGTTGCTTCCAGACCAAACGAATACTTTCAATACAGAATAATATTGGGTAGTTCAAGTCCTGCTTACAGGCCAGTTTTGTATAACATTGGAATGAGCTGGAACAACGGCTACAAAGTCGAACAAACCAACACTAATACTGTTCGCCTCTATAATTACACTGGAGATGAGCAAGAAATGCGTCTCGATGTGATCGTTTTTGGTGCTGACTTGGCCGAATGGTATACGGTTAATGACGAAAATATTGGCCCCGCTGATCTAGTTTCCATTACTGGAGAAATGGATGAATATGGCGTGCCAATTTTACGTAAAACTGATAAAAGCAATGATCATATGTTGGTAGGAGTCATCTCTACTCAAGCAGGTAAAGAACTGGGTATCAAAGCTGACAATCGTCGTTTGCTTGCTCTTGATGGTCGTGTGCCAGTCAAGATTGATCCCACTAGTAGTGCTATTGAAAAAGGTGATCATTTGACTTCCTCTGGCAAGCCAGGTTTGGCACGCAAAGCTAAACCAGGAGAATTAAGTATTGGACGATCTTTCGAGAGCTGGAATTCCAGCTCCGACAAAGATCGCGTTTTAGCCATCGTTAATGACGCCATGGCTACTCCATCCTTCGGCCAACAGTTGGTCGATGGCGTTGTAGAGATTGCTGACTTACTCAATCTTAAAATTAAAGATAATTGGGAGATTGTAAACTATGACACTAATGAAACTGTCAAATCTGCTGCCGCTTTAGCTCAAGCCATCATTGGCAAACTTAAAGTTGGTCAGATGGAGGTCTCTGAAATTAAAGCTCCAGAGGGAGAAAAGCTTAGTTTAGAAGGTAGCAACATCGCTATTCAACTAGATGATCCAGAAGCCTCTGGTAGTAGTGCCTTGGGTAAATTAATTATTCAAAATCAAGATGGAGAAACCGTAGCAAGCTTCGATAGTGAAGGAAATGCTTCAATCAGCGGTCAATTAGATGTTGCTGGAATTAGCCGTCTTGGCAAGTTAATTGCCGACGAAGCCACTTTTGACTCCATCATCACAGAAGAAGCCTCCATATCTGGAAGTTTAGTTGCTGATAATATCCAGGCTGAATCTGCTCGCCTTGATTACATTGAGTCAAAATTAGCTAACCTGGAAAATGCCAGTGTTAGCGGCACTCTTTATGCAGAAAATATTCAGGCCAATAACATTCAAGCCAATATGATTAGTGGCCTTGAAGAAAGACTAAGTAGTAAAATTGCTGAAACTCTCAATCAGCCAAGTCTTCTCGCTTCTCTATTTGGCGAACAAGCTCAACAAACTGACGAATATTTGCAACAATTACAGCAAGAACTAAACGACATTACTACTGAAAACGAAGATGCCTCTCTGAGCGAACTCAATCAAGAAAGTGGTGACCTGACTTTGATCGCTGACAGCGCTTTTGTTGATCAATATTTCGAAGTCAATGGTAACGCTTTCATTGCAGATTCTCTCAAATTAGGTCAGAGTTTGATGGTGGGTGAAGATACTATCATCGGTAATGGCTTCATCAGCTATCAACCACAACTTGCAGAGGGTGAAGACTTTACCTTCTCTATTCAACCAACCGGTATGGGCAAACTCTCTCTGATGGCCGGCTTAATGCAATTAGATGGAAAAGGTTTTGTCAGTATCAATGGCGATGTAAAAGTGGCCGGTGCACTGGAAGTTGAAGATAAACTCAAAGTGAAAGACACTCTGCTCACCAATTTAATTAGTGCTAATAAAGCTGGTGAAAGTATCAAGGTGCAATTAGCTTCTCTAGAAGAATCTTTGGAGAGTGAAGATTTAATTGTGCAAAAAAGCAACTTTGAATTTATTAATGAAAACAACAATCCGGTGGCTTCTTTTTCAGCTACAGGCGACTTAGCTCTTACTGGTTCTTTACGCCTTGGCCAAAAAGTAGAAATTGCTAGTAATTCTGGTGAGTTGATTAATAGCCGTAGTGCTGGACAAGCTATTTTGGAAGCTGGTAAAACTGAAATTACCATCATGAGTGACAAAATCGAAGAAAATAGCATGATTTATGTCACCCCAATGAACTCTACAAATAACCAAGTGCTTTACGTAAAAAACAAAACCACCGACAGTCCGTTTACTCCTGAAAATGAAGCTCAATTTACAGTGGCGATTGACTATGCTTTGGGTCATAATGTTGTTTTCAACTGGTGGATTATTCAACTAAATTAAAAACCATTAATGTCAAAATTGTTTAAATCTATCAAACTCCAGCTAGCTAGAATTAAGAGAAAAAATCGTCTATTTGGGAAAATTTTTGGTAGGAATTTTTGGAAAAATTTTAATTGGCGAAAGTTATTTGTTCCCGGTCTAATTCTTTTGGGTTTGCTCTTAAGTATTTTAGCCATTATTTTGATTAAAAAATTACCACCTAGAGCACCTAGCTTCAAAAAAAGCTCTAATACAACTTATAGTTATGAAGCTAAAAACAGAATTTTTCAAAGTAAGCTAGGTATTAAAAATAGTGCTCCAGTAATTTCATTTAACGCCAATAGAAACGAAAGTGTGACTTTTTTATATCAAGATCACACCAATGATAATCCCAATATTAAAGTCAATGGCAAAGAACTTATCTTTGAAGGAGTAGAAAATAATATTGATTTAAGGTATCAAACGTTACCAACTGGTATTAAGGAAGAAATCATCTTACACCAGGCTCGTCAAAAAGAAAAAGATCCTAACGTTTTCATTTTTGCAGCTAATTTACAAGGTGCATATTTAAAAGAATCAGTTAAAGGTATTGCGAGTCCCATTTTCTATGACCAAAACGATCAATATTTATTTCACTTTGAAAAACCATTTGCAATTGATGCTAGTGGCAATCGTACAGATAATGTTTCTCTGCAAATTGAAGACAAAGCAACTTCAAATTTAGCAGAAATTAAAGGCAATTTAGACGACGAAACTCCATATTTAGTTCGTTTAACTGTAGATGAGAATTGGCTTAATGATACCAATCGTAAATATCCAATTACCATTGATCCATCTATTATCATTGCTCAAGACACTTCAGAGGAATTCGCTCCTGGTCAATTAAATAGAGTCAAAGATACTGGTTCAGGTTCTTCTCCAAATTTAGAAACTTATTATCAAGAGCTGATGAGTGATGAACACACTGTCGGATTATGGCACTTAGATGAACTGGGCGGAACCACTGCGTTTGACTTTAGTAATAAAGGAAATAATGGAAATATTACTGGCACTAGTATCGTAGATGGAATTTTAGATAAAGCCAGGGGTTTTACTTATACAAATACTGAATATATTAGTATTCCTGATAGCAGTAGCCTAGATTTAACAACTGCTTACACAATGGAAGCTTGGATATATCCACAATATTCAAACAATTGGCGCGCCATTGTTAACAAAGGAAATTTTGCCTCATCTTATGCCATGATGTTAGATGCCGTTGGGACTTTACGTTGCTATACCAATAACACTAACCATTTAGATAGCACATTTTTGATTCCTAACAATAAATGGACTCACATCGCTTGCGTCTGGGATGGTAATAATAAGTATCTCTATATTAATGGCGAACTTAATAATACTGGTAATTGGTCTGGCACTTTGACCAATAATGCAAATGCCTTAACTATTGGCAGAGATGTAGCTGATAATAACTACACTTTTTCGGGCTCCATTGATGAGGTACGTGTTAGTAGTATTGCTCGCAATGCAGAAGAAATTAAGGTCTCGGCCTCTCGTCGATCATATTCAAGCTATACTTCTGATGTAATTGACTTGACTAAAGTAAATTTTTTCAATTCCCTTTCTTGGAATGAACTTGGTGTTGGCACTGGAGATGGAGAAACTCTAAAAGATAACACTGGATTATTGGCACAATGGAATTTCAATGAAACTTCTGGCACAACTTTAAATAACAATGCTGGCTCATGTGGAGCTGGTTGTAATGGTACTTTGGCAAATTTCAGTACTAGTACTTTAAGTGCAACCGGAGGAACTATTACTTATTCTGGTGGTTATACTGTTCATACTTTCACAAACAACGGTACTTTTACACCAAATGGATCTATGAATGTTGAAGTTCTGGTCGTAGGAGGAGGTGGAGGTGGTGGATCTTCAATTATCGGTGGTGGTGGTGGAGGTGGGGGTGGTGTTGTTTATAGTTCTTCACATAATGTTTCATCAGAAGCTACGGTAACCGTAGGTGGAGGTGGAGGTGCTGGTGCACAAGGGTCAAATTCTGTTTTCAATACTATTACTGCAATCGGTGGAGGTGCTGGGGGTAGTCAAAGTGTGGGAGGAAACGGTGGAAATGGTGGAGGTGGTGCTTGTGTTAATGGAGATATTGGAGGAGTAACTCGCGCTGGAGGAAGTGGTTCTCAAGGTTATAACGGCGGTAGTAGTTATGGTAATTCTAATTATTGTGCTAATGGCGGCGGAGGTGGTGCTGGAGCAATTGGATACAATGCAAACAGTAGTTCAGCGGGTAATGGAGGGAGTGGAGCTACCTACTCTATTTCTGGAACATCAGTAGTTTATGGTGGCGGAGGTGGAGGTGGTACATATTTAAGCACTCCGGCTGGAACAGGTGGTAGCGGAGGTGGTGGAAATGGAGCTACGAGTGGAAATAATGGATCTTCTGGAACTTTAAATACTGGAGGCGGAGGTGGTGGAGGCGGAGGTGGCAACACCGGAGGAACTGGAGGATCTGGCATAGTAATTGTTCGTTACCCAACTAATTATGTTGTTGAGAGTTCTCTTTCTGGATGGACGTCAACATTTCAACGTTGGGGATCCGGTGCTTTGATATTTGATGGTGTAGATGACTATGTAAATATTGGAGATGTTGCTGGAGTTGATGCTTTAACAGCTTTTTCTGTTTGTGCCTGGGTAAATCATAACAAGCTCAATGCAGATGCTCACATCATTAGTAAAACGAATCCCTCTAATGGTTGGTCTGGGTTCATGTTTCTGAGAGATGATGTTGGACAAGTGAGTGGCAGAACAGATACCTATAAATTTCATGTTAATCAAAGTAATAGTACTACAGCTGCTAGCATAGAAGGAGCTACTGATGCTTCCAAGCAAGGTACTTGGAATTATGTTTGCGGTACTTTTACAGCAAATAGCGCCACGGGCTTAAGACTCTATGTTAATGGCGTAGAAGATCCTTTCAGTCCAGTCAGCACAGAAGGAATTAATTCTATTGATTCTGGAACTGCCAACATGGTTATTGGTCGTTATGATCCTACAGGAGCAAATTATTTTTCGGGCGCAATGGATTCATTACAATTTTTTTCTAGAACACTGACTGCTGCAGAGATTCTCGCTAATTACAATTCCGGACAAGTCGAATTACAAACTCGCGTTGGCAATACAACGGATGCTAATGATGTTTCCTGGGAAAGTTGGCGACCTGTTACTGGTGATGCTCAAATTAAATCATTTGATTTGTTTAATTTGAATCTGATATCCAATTTAATCTCTTATTGGCCCATGGATGAATCTTCTGGAAATACTGTTTTTGATCATCAAGGTAACAATAATGGCACTGCTGTAAATATAAATTCTCAAATTTCTTTAATGGGTAAAGCAAAATATTTTAACGGTAGTAGCTACATCAGTGTTCCAGACGACAATTCTTTAGATATAACTGGAAATTTTACTGTCAGCGCTTGGGTAAACAAACAAGCCGGTGGAAATCAAACTATTGTTTCTAAAACCAGTACTGGTGGTAGTGGTGGTTATGGCATATTAGTTGGCAATTCTGGAGAAGTTTATTGTCGAACTAATAACGGCTCTACCTATGTTGATTCTTATACTGATTATGTTGGTAATTATGTTTCGACTAGTTCTGGATGGACGCATGTTACAGCTGTTTTAAATGGCACTAGTTGCAAAATATACATTAATGGCATCGATCGAACTAATACTGCTAATACACATGCTAGTCCAGCTGGCAATTCTCTACCTCTAGTCATTGGAGCTCGTGGTGATCTGGGAGCTGAATATTGGTCTGGATATATTGATGAAGTACGTATTTATAATAAAGCTTTGTCAGCGACAGAAGTTTTGTCAAATTATAATTACAGAAATTCAAAACCAGATTTATTAATTGATGATTTGATTAAGTTTGAAGGTAGTGGTGCCTTAAAAATAACTAATGGAGCTGCCAAACTAGATGCTACAACCATAGGTCTATGGCATCTAGATGAAACCAATGGCACCGCTCTATTTTTGAAGGACAGTAGTAGTAATTTGAATCACGGATCATTTAATGATTCTGTGGTAGTTGATGGTATAGCTAATAAAGCCAGAAGCTTTACAAGTAGTCAATACATAACTATTCCTCACGCCAGCAATTTAATTCCCAGCACTGGCAAAATCACCATGGAAGCTTGGTTCAAAACTACACAAAATACAGCAAATATTTATGATAGTACGTTAATTAATAAATTAGACGAAAGTCCTTTTCCAGGATATCGTCTTGCCACTGGTACTGGCAAAGTTAGTTGTTGGATCGGCGCAGGAGCATATGTAACTAGTGGTTCGACTATTAACGATGGTAAATGGCACCATGCTGCTTGTACTAATGATGGTAAAATTACCACTGTTTATGTCGATGGTCGTAAAGAAACCATTGTCGCACAAGCTCCTTTGTTAAGTTCCACATCTGATTTGTTACTCGCTTATGGTTTTGAAGGATCTATAGATGAAGTTAAAATTAGCAATACTAATAAAAGTGATGAAGAGATAGCTGAAAGCTATCGCATTGGTAAAAATCATTATCTAAATACCACTTTTAATGCTAGTGATTTAATTAATAAAAAATTACTCCCCTTTTATATCGCTGCAGATAAACCAGGCACCTATTTAAATTTCACCATCGGTGAATCTAATTATGTTAATAATCAAGCAGATAGTAATACTGTTGGCTTATGGCACTTAGATGAACAAAATGTGTCTATCAATCAACCTCCCACTCCTCAAGTTTTTTCCTACACTGGTGGAGCTCAAAGTTATGTTGTGCCAGCTGGTGTCACAGCTATTACAGTTAAATCTTGGGGTGCTGGAGGTGGTGGCGGTGGTGGAAATGGTTCAGTTGGAGGTGGAGGTGCCTATGCCTACTCTGTCTTGCCAGTCACTCCTGGAGAAACTTTAACTATTTATGTTGGTGGAGGCGGAAGTGGTGGATTGGCTGTCAGAACTAGTTCAGGTGGTGGTGCTGGAGGTGGAGGTGCCTATGGCGTTGGAGGTCGCGGAGGCAATGCTGGACCCACTGGTACATCATCCGGAGGTGGTGGCGGTGGTTCTGGTAGTTTTGTGACAAGAGGATCTACTGTTTTAGTTGCTGCTGGAGGTGGAGGTGGAGGTGCTGGTGCTGAATCAGGTGGTGGTGCTGGTGCTGGTGGTGGAGGTGGCGTTAATGGTGCCAATGGAGCTTGTAGCTCGATAGGAGGAACTACTGGAGCTAGTGGCACAGCAAATGGCTTAATTGGTGGTGATAAAAGTAGTGGTGATGGTAGTGGCGGTGGTGGAGGTGGTGGAGGTTATTTAGGTGGTGGAGGTGGCACCGCTCCAACTTGTGATTCATCTGGTGGAGCTGGTGGCGGTGGAGGCACTAGTTTAGGCAGTACAGTTAATAATGGTTCTGGTACTATTGCAGGTAATGCTAGTGATATTGATAGAGGCATCAATGGTAATGGTGGTGGAGTTGGCGGATCTGGACTTCACGGTAGAATTGTAATTAATCCAATACATTCCACTAGTAATTTGATTAAAGATGAAAGTAATAAAGGCAATCATGCTTATTTAGCTCTTGGAACAGCAGGAGCAATTACTGCTCCAACTACCTTTTCTTACACTGGTGGAGCTCAAAGTTATGTTGTGCCAGCTGGTGTCACAGCTATTACAGTTAAATCTTGGGGTGCTGGAGGTGGTGGCGGTGGTAGCCCGGGCGCTGCTGGAGGTGGAGGTGCCTATGCTTACTCTGTCTTGCCAGTCACTCCTGGAGAAACTTTAACTATTTATGTTGGTGGTGGTGGCGGTGGTGGATTATCTGTAAGAACTGGCAGTGGTGGAGGCACCGCTGGTGGAGGTGCCTATGGCGTTGGAGGTCGAGGTGGTAATGCAGGAGGAACTGGTACTTCAGCGGGTGGTGGTGGCGGTGGTTCTGGTAGTTTTGTGACAAGAGGATCTACTGTTTTAGTTGCTGCCGGAGGAGGTGGTGGTGGAGGAGGTGCTGAAAGTAGTGGAGCTGGTGGCGGTGGAGGTGGAGGTGCTAACGGCGCTAATGGTAGTTGTAGTTCAATTGGAGGATCACCAAATTATAGTGAAAGTGCTAATGGAAATACTGGCGGCGACAAAAGTGGCGATGGTAGCGGTGGTGGTGGAGGTGGAGGTGGTTATTTGGGTGGTAGCGGTGGTGGTGCACCAAATTGTGACTCAACTGGTGGAGCTGGTGGTGGAGGTGGCAGAAATTTAGGAGTAATTACTGCTAATGGTTCTGGTACTACTCCAGGTAATGCTAGCGATATTGATCGTGGTACCGCTGGCAATGGAGGAGCTATTGCTGGAGCTGGAGTAGCTGGAAAAGTAATTATTTCAGTAGCCAATGTTGCTCCACCCACTGGTAAATTTGGTCTGACTAGATATTTTAATGGTTCTAGTGATGCGATCATTATTCCAGAGAATGATACTCTTGATCCTGCAGAAATTACCATAGAAGCTTGGATTAAACCCAATACTCTAGATGGAGCTGGGAATTTTATTAATAAAGGAGATAACTTGGGATATAGATTTCGTGTTTTAGCAGATGGATCTTTAAGATTTTATGATCGTGGAGCAACTAATTACATCACTACTCCAGCTAATGTTGTTAAAACTGGTGTTTGGCATCATGTGGCAGCAGTTGGCAGTTCCACTGGACTAAAAATTTATGTAAATGGTCAATTACTAGCATCTAATTCAGTGGCTTACGGTAGCCCTAACACTAGTGCTGATCTAATTCTTGGCAAATTAAGCACAGATGCTGAATACTTTAATGGCTTAATTGATGAAGTACGCATTAGTAATATCGCTCGCAGTACAGAAGAGATTCGCCAAACCTATGAAATAGAGGCAAGAACTCATTCCGTTACTATAGATTTTGCTGCTAAATTGGCCTATACCAATTTAATTAGTAATAGTGGAGACACAAGTTTCGATCTTGATGCCACTGCTTATGGTTTAAGTAGTAAGGGCTCTTCTTTATACATTGGCGATAAGATCATTATTAAGGAAAATTACAATGGCACAGAATATGTAGCTCAGGGATTTGTGAAATCGATTAATGTTAGCACTGGTGCTACAACTGTTAGTAGTTGGGATAGTGATAGCAATTTTCCAGCTATAGGCTTTACAACTCAAGCAACTGTATTTAAATGGCAAAAAGAATATTGGCCCATTAACAAACCCCTAGATTCTCATCTAGATAATGTTGCAAATTTAACTATAAGTTTGACTAATGGCAACGAAGGCAGAAACATTTGGATTGATAATTTAAGTAGCAGTGATGGATACTTAAGTGATCCTTTAGACTCTATTATTACTAGCAGTACTGGGAGTCGTTATTTTCAATACAGAGCTATTTTAAGCTCATATGATGAAGCTGTTTCCCCTACTTTAAGTAGTGTGACCTTAGATTACATGGCCAACGATACACCTAACACCCCATCCTTAGATTCTCCTGCTAATGGAGCTATTAATCAGAGTTTAACACCTGCTTTATTAACTAAAACAACTGATCTCGACTCAGATTATTTGCGTTACAAAATCCAACTCTGTACTAACTCAGGAATGACGGCTAATTGTCAAACTTTTGATCAAACAAGTTCTCAAGTTGGTTGGAGTGGACAAAATACACAGACCAATACTGCTTATACCAGTGGTTCTCAAGCTACTTACACTATACAAACAGGTTTATTGGCAGATACCACATATTATTGGCGTAGTTATGCAATTGATCCAGGTGGTAGTAATACTTGGAGTGCTACTCAAAGTACACCGTATAGTTTTACAACCTCAGCCAATCCTAGTAAGCCAACTTTACCAAGAGCTGAAAATTTAACTAATCCAACAGCAATTGTAGATCTAACTCCAGAATTTTCCGCTATTCATAATGATTCTAATGGTGATAGTGCCATACACTATGAGATAGAAGTTAACACCGCCAATGATTTTTCTGGAACCACTATGTGGGATTCTGGTCAAGTCAGTATGACTAGTACCGCCAATGGCACTCGTTCCCCTAATATTAGTTATGCTGGAACTCCTCTTACCTTCCAAGGGGCAACTTATTATTGGCGTATTAGATTTTGGGACACTTTTGGCTTAGTGGGAGCGTGGTCAGACATCCAAAATTTTTCCATGAATACCATTCCATATGCACCTACTCTAGATTCCCCAATTAATGGAAATACTGACATGGAGTTTTTACCTGCTTTAAAAACCACTGGAGATGATTTAGATAATGACTACTTATATTACAAAATCCAACTCTGTACTAACTCGGGAATGACGGCTAATTGTCAAACTTTTGATCAAACAAGTTCTCAAGTTGGTTGGAGTGGACAAAATACACAGACCAATACTGCTTATACCAGTGGTTCTCAAGCTACTTACACTATACAAACAGGTTTATTGGCAGATACCACATATTATTGGCGTAGTTATGCAATTGATCCAGGTGGTAGTAATACTTGGAGTGCTACTCAAAGTACACCGTATAGTTTTA